>Ga0207671_10000005_pt1 | contig 844816 bp, 794 predicted proteins | sample KBSC24metaG_FD_184352 | JGI IMG/M metagenome (GOLD analysis project Ga0207671, IMG submission 184352) | Corn rhizosphere microbial communities from Kellogg Biological Station, Michigan, USA - KBS C2-4 metaG (SPAdes) (version 2) | ecosystem: Host-associated > Plants > Roots > Rhizosphere >...
GGCTTTGGCGGCGGCGGCTTCGGCGGCGGCGGCTTTGGTGGCGGCAATGGCGGCGGCTTCGGCGGCGGCGGTGGTTTCCGCGGCGGCAGCGGTGGCGGCGGCTTCGGTGGCGGCGGCGGCGGTCGCGGCTTCTAAACGAAGCTAACAAGGGTTAATCAGAGAGGGTTCTAGGAGGAAAATGATGCGTTTAAGCTGGGCTACAATGGCGTTCGTCGGAGCGGTGGCTACCGCGCTGCTTGCGCCCGTTACAAGCGCCATTGCGCAGCAGGCGCCCGAGCAGTTGAGGGTCGACATCTTCTTGAAAGATGCCGACCTCCTGTCGGCGACCAGGGTTCTTACACAAAAGGCGGGCATGCAGTTCGTCTTCCAGCCGTCGGGCGAACCGTTCGGCAAGATCACGCTGAAGCTGGATAGCGTCACCGCCGAAGAGGCGTTGAGCTACATCTGTCAGTGCGCAGGCGCCTCGTTCCGGAAGGACGACAACGGCGTTTACATCATCGGCAAGGCTAAAGCGGCGGACACAGTAGAGCCCTCCCCGGCTCCGGCGGCTCACGTCGTCAAGACGATCAAGCGGATTCACGTCCAGAAGGCGGACGTTCGCAACGTGTACGACATGTTGCTGTTCATGACGCCTTTCAACGACAGCCGTGGCTTCGAGGACATCAAGAAGTTCAATCGTCTGACGGCGAGCGACAGCCCTCTCGGGAATAACGCTTTCCGACCGGAGACCATGATCTCCACGAGTCCTTCGGCAGTGTTCCAGCCCGTCAATCCTCGGGCAGCTACGACGCTTACCAATTCCGAAGCAGGCGGCGACATCTCCCTTCCGGGTGAGTTCGGCGGACAGCTCGGCGGCGATGGCGGCGGTGGCGGCCGGAACGGCGGCGGTGGCCTCGGCCCCGGCGGCGGCGGTGGCGGCGGTAACAACGGCGGCCGAAACGGTGGCGGCGGTGGCAACGGCGGGAACAATAGCTTGACGGCGGGCCAGGGCCTCGTGCCCCAGAGCATCGACTTCATCAGCTATGACCCGACGGACAACAGCATCGTCGTTCGCGGTTCGGAAGAGGACATCGCGGAACTCCAGCGATATATCAGCCTCTTCGACGTGGCTCCCAAGCAGGTCGAGATCAAGGTCGAGTTCATCACGACGACCGACAACCTCGACAAGTCGATCGGTTTCGACTTCCTGTATCAGCGAGGCACGATGATCGCGGGAACTTCGCCCGGTACGTTCGCACGATCGTCCGACCCGGTGTTCCTCAGCTACGCGACGGGCAACGTCACGACGCGAATGCGCGCTCTCTTGTCGGAAGGCCGTGGCAAGGTCGTTCAGGCTCCGATCCTTCGGACGCTGAACAACCAGCCGGCGACCATCCAGAGCAACATCACGCAGTGGATTTTCATTAACCAGACGACCGTTTCGAACGGTACGGTTATCACGAACTCCAACCCGCAGCCGTTGCAGGCGAGCACCACGCTCAGCATCGCTCCCCGTATCAACGACGACAACACGATCACGGTCTATCTCAGCCCGCAGATCGCCAGCTTCGTCGGTACGACGACGGCTCCGGACGGAACCGAACTGCCGAACCTCGTTCAGCAGGCGATCAGCGTCGTGGCTCGCGTCAAGAACGGTGAGACGATTGTCCTCGGCGGTTTGACGGCCAAGAACGACAACACGACGGTCAGCCGTGTTCCGCTGGTAAGCGACTTGCCGATCATCGGCCAGTTCTTCAAGCGAACGGACCGCGTCAAGCGAAACAGCGACCTGCTGATCTTCGTAACTCCTCGAGTCATCGAGGACGAAGACTCCGGCGGCTAGTTGCTCTCGCCTCGGTAATATGAGATGGCAGGGTTCAGTCCCTGCCATCTTTATTTATTTATGGAGCGTTGCTGGATATTGATCGGGATGATGGGGGCTGGCAAGTCCTCCGTCGGCCGTGCCCTATCCGAGCTCACGGGCCGTCCGTTTCTGGATACCGACCTCATGCTCCAGAATCGGCTTGGGAGGCCGATCACCCAGATTTTCCAGGTTTATGGCGAGGATGCCTTTCGGGATCACGAGACGAGCATCCTGAAGTCGCTGGAGCCGCATCCGGCGATCCTGTCGACCGGTGGCGGTATCGTCATCCGGGAAGCGAACTGGGCGGAGCTGCGACGGCTTGGACTGATCATCTATCTGAAGGCGAAGCCGGAGACTCTGATCGCCCGTTTGGAGGCTAGCAAGAAGAAGCGTCCATTGCTGGCTCTCGAGGAGTGGCCGGAGCGGGTGCGCGAACTGCTGGCCCACCGTGAGCCCCTTTACGAGCAGGCGGACCTGGTGGTCGAAATGGACGACGCGGACGTGCCCTCCGCGGCAGAACTGATTATGGAAGCATTGAAGAAAGCGGGAGCCGCATGACCGTCACCCATCGGCTTGGCTCCTATCCCATCGAATTCGTCTCTCTTTTGGAGCTTGGGACTCTCATTCCCGAGGGCGCAGTGGTTATTACCGACGCGAACATCGCGCGCATCTATCCCGGTTTCTTGGAAGAGCGGCTTTCCTATGTGATCCCGGCTGGAGAGGCGGAGAAGAACCTCGGGCGATTTGGGGAGATCGTGGAGTGGCTGGCTTCGAGGCCCATTCCTCGCAACGGAACGCTCGTTGCGTTCGGCGGCGGGGTTATCGGCGACCTTGTCGGTTATGTGGCGGCTTCCTACATGCGTGGCGTGCAGTATTTCCAGGTGCCGACGACGCTTTTGGCGCAGGTGGACTCGTCCGTTGGGGGGAAGGTCGGCGTCGACTTGCCCCAGGGGAAGAATTTGGTGGGGGCTTTCTACCCGCCGAATGGAGTCTTCGTCGCCAACGAACTATTGGGATCGCTCGATGAGCGGCAGGTGGCGAACGGGATGGCGGAGGTCTGGAAGTATGGCTTCATCATGGATGAGTGGCTTGTAGGGGAGCTTAAGGGCAGTCCGATAGCGACGGGCTCGGTGGTGGAGCGGTGCATCGCTCACAAGAAGTACGTCGTGGAGAACGACGAGTTCGAGCGGAACGGCTTGCGGGCTACTTTGAACTTCGGGCATACGATCGGGCATGCCATCGAGCAGGTGACGAACTACGAACGGTATCTGCACGGGGAGGCGATCAGCGTGGGAATGGTGCTGGAGGCGCGACTGGGGGAGCGGCTGGGCATCACGGAGAAAGGGGTGGCCGAGGAAGTCGCCATCTGTTTGCAAAAAAACGGCCTGCCTACGGACTCGGATGTGGCGCGACGAACGTCCGAAATGATGGACGCGATGCGGCGCGACAAGAAAGCTTCGTCGGGCAAGCTTGCGTTTAGTCTCTTAACGAAGATGGGCGGATGTAAACTGGTCGAAGACGTACCTCCCAGCGAGGTCGAGGCCGTTCTAAGAAACGAATGAAACGAATTCGCCTGCTGCTCGCCGCGATTTCGGCTGTATTGCTTGCCGCAGGCTATGCGGCGAGCCAATTGGCGTATTTCCAGGGCACTCCGGACACCTATGCGGCCAAGGTCGACCAAGGGCCGGTGATCGGCCTCACGTTGCTTCTCTTTCTCGTCGCCGTCGTGCTTGGATTTTTGCCCGACCGGGAGGATGAAGCTTGATCGGATCGATTTTACGCATCCGTTACGAGATCACCGAGGAATTGGCGGACGGGCCGATCTTTACGACGTACGTCGCGAACGACCGGGTTCAGGGGCGAGAGGTGACGATCCGGGTCTTCAAGCAGCCGTTCTCGTCGGAGCCCGAGTTCATCGAGGCGGTGCGGAGGGTGGTGGCGAAATATTCGGGCGTCTACTCCAACGGCATCGAGGCGATGATCGAGGTGGACGACCACGAGGGGCAGCCGTTTTTGATCAGCGAATACTCGAAGGGGACTTCGCTGGAAGAGCGGATTCTCAAGCTCGCGCCGTTCTCGGTCTCGGTCGCCGTCTCGACGGCGATTTCCATTTGCGAGGGGCTTTCGGGCCTGCACCAGCGGAACGTGGCACACGGGGACGTCTCGGCGGCGAACATCGTGATGTTGCCGGACGGGCAGTGCCGTCTTCAATTGGCAGGACTTTGGGAGACCTTCTCGGCGAGCCGGACGGCGGGGTCGGTGGCTTTGCCCGCGATGGCCGCCTATCTGTCGCCCGAGATCAGCGCCGGAGGAATGCCGTCGGCCCAGGGTGACGTTTACGCGGTCGGAATTCTGCTGTACCAGCTTTTGAGCGGGCGACTACCCTATAGCGCCGATACGGCGGTCGCAATGGCCTTAAAACACGCAACCTCGGGCGTGCCGAGTGTGAAGATCTTCAATAACGCTGTTCCGGCGGCGCTGGACGAGATCGTGAAGCGGTCGATGGCGAAGGAGCCGGAGGTGCGGTACAAGGATGCGAGCGAGCTTTTGAGCGACCTTCGCATCTTGCAGGACGGCCTTCGGTTTGGCCGCACCCTGAACTGGCCCTTGAAGCAGCCGCAGGTGGAGGAGAAGCAGCCGGTGGCCCCCAAGATGTCAGCGATTCGCGAGCCGGAGAAGACGGAGAAAAAGAAGAAGGAGAAGGAACCGCGGGACGTGCCGGTTTGGCTGCTCGTGATGATCGCCTTCTTTGGAGCGATCGTCTTAGCTCTAGTAGGGGTTTATGTCGTTTTCAACGTCAGCCAGCCGAAGCTGGTGACGGTGCCCAACGTGAAGGGTTCGAAGATTTCGGAGGCTCGAAAGACGCTCGAGGGCATGAAGCTGAAGCTGCGGGTGAGCGGGCAGGAAGAGAACGAGCAGTATCCGCCGGATACGGTTTTGGAACTGAACCCGCCTCCGGGGCGGAAGCTCCACGAGGGGGCAACGGTGAGCGTGCGAATCAGCTCGGGGAGCCGTCTCGTCGAGGTGCCGGACCTGAAAGGGGCGACGGTGGACAAGGCGAAGGCGATGCTGGAGGGCTTGAACCTTCATCTCGATGGGCAGGTGGATCAGGCCCCCGATCCTGCGGCGGACGCGGGGACGATTATTTCGCAGAGCCCGGCGGCGCGGGAGAAGATTGCCCGGTACTCGCCGGTCAAGGTGACGATCAGCTCGGGGCGGTCGGGCGGGGAAGCTCCGCGGAACGACGAGAACGAGAAGCAGTATCTGTACAACCTGACGATCAAGCTGAGCGGCATTAACTCGGCGGTGACCTTGAAGGTAGACATCCAGGACTCGCACGGGACGCGGACGATCTATGAGCAGATGCACGACGCGGAGGAGACGGTGCAGGTGCCCGCGCAGGGATACGGCAAGGAGGCGACCTTCCGCATCTACTACGACGATCAGCTTGTGAAGGAGATCAAGAAGAAGGCAGAGGGGGAGGCGCCGGCAGATGCAGCTCCACCATCCGGGACGGGCGCTCCGGCGGCGACGACAGGTGAGAACCCTTGATCGCGCCTTCCGTTCTTTCGTTCGACCACTCGGACTTGCGGTCGCCGGTGCAGGAGCTTTTGGCGGCGGGGGCTCAGATGATCCACTTGGACGTGATGGACGGGCAGTTCGTGCCGCCGATCACGATTGGGGACGGGGTGGCGCGGGGGGTTCGGAAGCTTGGCTCGTTTACGCTTGAGGCGCATTTGATGACGGAAACGCCTGAACGGCATTTCGAGGCCTTTCGAGCGGCGGGTTGCGACCGGATCATCTTTCACGCGGAGGCGACGTCTCACGCGTACCGGCTGGCGCAGACGCTGCACGGGATGGGCGTTCAGGCAGGGATCGCGATCAACCCGGGGAGCTCGACAGCTTTGGTGGAAGAGGTTTTGAACGTCGTGGACGAGGTATTGGTGATGACGGTTAATCCCGGGTGGGGCGGGCAGACGTTTATCGGCTCGGCTTTGGCGAAGGTGGAGCGCATCCGGTCCTTGCGGCCCGACATTCTGATCGAAGTAGACGGTGGGATCGACGAAGAGACGCTTCCAAGGGCAAAAGAGGCGGGAGCGAATTTGTTCGTGGTCGGGAGTCGTCTAACGGAAGGGCCCTCGATTGGCGAAGCCTATCGGCGGTTAGCGGCGCTATGTGGCTAAAGATTCTTACCACCGGGCTTATTATCTTCAGCATCGCGATGCTGTTTACCTACCCTTGGCTGGTCGGCGTGCGGCCTCCGAAGGGGCGGCCCCGGGTGGAGCAGGTGCAGTATTTGCGGCGGGGCGCCATCTATATCGGGGTCGAGGCAGCGGGGTTGATCGGGTCGATCGCGGGCGCCTATTTGATCGCGCGGCGGGCTCGGCGGGACTATATGGAGCAGTCGCGGCGGAACATGGAAGCCCTGCTCGAAGCGACGCTGCGGGACCACGCGAAGCACAGTGGCGATGAAACCGCTTAGAGAAGAGCTGATGGCGAGAGCCGTCGAGCTTTCTCGCCAAGGATTCCCGGCTCCCAATCCCCATGTTGGATGCGTTTTAGAACGCGACGGGTCGGTGGTTGGCGAGGGTTATCACGACCACGCAGGCGGTCCCCATGCGGAGGTCGTGGCGTTGAACGATGCGGGGCTGCGGGCGCAGGGGGCGACGGCTTACGTGACGATGGAGCCGTGCAACCACCAGGGGCGGACGGGGCCTTGCAGCGAGGCCTTGATCGCGGCGGGGGTGACCCGGGTGGTGATCGCGACGCCGGATCCGAATCCTCGGGGCGCAGGGGGCGCGGCGCGGTTGCGGGCGGCCGGGATCGAAGTCATCGAGGGGATGCTGACCGAGGAGGCTGAGGCGGCCAACCGGATGTGGCGGACGGCCTTTCGGCTTGGGCGGCCTTTCGTGGTCGCGAAGGCGGCGATGAGTTTGGATGGGCGGATCGCCTTGCCGAGTGGGGAGAGCAAGTGGATCACCGGGGAAGCGGCGCGGCGGCAGGGGCATATCTTGCGGGCGGATTGCGGGGCGGTGTTGGTTGGGCGTCGGACGGTGGAACTCGACGATCCTCTTTTGACGGTGCGCGACGTGGAGGTCGTGAACCAGCCGGTGCGGATCGTGCTTGATCGTGGCGGGCGGCTGGATGGGCGGTATCGGGTGTTCGACTCTTCGGCTGCGACGGTGCATGTGGTGCAGTCGCAGAGTCAGGTTGGGCAGCTTGCTTGTCCGGCGGTGGAAGGGCATTTCGATTTGTCGCAGCTTCTGGTGGAGCTTTTTGCGCTTGGTTTGACGAGCGTGCTGGTCGAGGGTGGGGCTCACACGGTGGGGGCGTTTTTGCGGGCTGGATTGGTGGACCGGTTAGAGCTTTTTGTGGCGCCGAAGGTTTTGGGGGATGGGCCGGCTTGGGCGGAGGGGGTGCGGGTGGGTGCTTTGGAGCATGCGCCCGGGTTCGTTTTCGTGGATTCCCGCCTTTTGGACCGAGACCTTTGGATCACGGCGGAGCCGTTGGCGGCGAAAGGCTGAAACTGGGCTCGTCTTTTGGCGTCTAAGCTGACAGATTCACGTTAAAGGAGGGGTCTTGTGAACAGACTAGGAAACCTGGCGCTCTTGGCGCTTTTCGTCGTCCCCGGCGTCGCGAATGCGGCGGATCGGATTCGGATTCGGGACCGGGAAGTGATCGCGGTCAAGTTTGACGACGCGATCAGTACGAAGACGACGCATGGAGGGGATCGGTTTAGCGCGACGGTGGATGGGGACCGCGACCTGCCGGACGGGACGAAGCTCGTTGGACGGGTGCGGGAGATTCGCCAGAAAGATGGCGACAACCCGGCTTGCGCGGAGCTTGAGTTTACGGAGCTAGTGCTGCCGAACGGCGACCGGGTCGATATCCACGCCTATCCTATTTCTCTCGACAGCAAGTCTGTGACGAAGGGGAAAGATGGGCATTTGGAGGCGAAGAAGGGTCCTCGGCGGGACCAGGTTGTGCTGGGCGCGGCGGCGGGTGGTCTGTTGCTCGGGACGATCTTCCACAAGCCGTTCGAGGGGACGGTGTTGGGGGCGCTTGGCGGGATTCTCGTCGCGGAGACAGGGTCTTTGAATACGAACAGCGACCAGATCGTGCAGAAGGGTCAGAAGATGGGGGCCGGTTTCGACGGGCAGGTTTACGTCGATCTCGATTCTCGCGATTCTCGATCCGACTCTCGCGATTCCCAGGATTCGCGCGATTTGCGTGTGGAATACAAGGACCACGAGGTTCGGTTCGACCGGGACGTTCTGCCTTACCGCGCGGGGTCTTCGGTGATGGTTCCTTTGGACGCGATGGCGAAGGAGCTTGGGCTCGACGTGACGCGGAGCGGCGACAGCATTTTCTATTTAGAAGATGAAGATAATTCGCTAAAACTTGAACAAAACGTGACGGATGGGCGTCTGAATGGCAGGCGGATAAGTTTGCCGCAGGCGGTTGTCGCGAAAGGTGGCGTGATTTACGTTCCGATTGAGGCTTTCGCCGCGATCAAGCGAGATTCGCTCTCTGTGAATGGCACGAGGGTATCGAGCCAGGCGTAGAAGAAGTTAATAAGCGTAATCATTCTTTCCTCCCTCCCCCTAGCCCCGCGTCTAGCCCTCAGACCGGGGCTACTCGCTTTGTGAGGTGGCCTTCTGGCCGAAGAGGCCTTTTAGCCAGTTATGGATTCGTTCGGAAAGGGAAGGTTGATCGTCCCATTCTTGGTAGAGAACGGTGAGCATGTTTGGCGTGTAGTCGCCGGGCAAGTATGTGCTCGACATCATCATGTTCGGAAGGTTGGAATTCTTGAAGAAGACGACCTTACGGTCGCCCTTCGAGTACGCCATGACGTCTTGCGGTTCTTTTACGCCGCTTGTGGGATAGAAGACTTGGTCTTGTTTCCAGCCTTTCACTCGCAGCTCTTGGCCAGCCTTAGCTATGAACGCCGGCCAATCCACTTTAAAAACGTAAAAGATCTCGCTTGTGTGAAGGGCGGCATATCCGGTTGTGAGGTGGGAACGCAGTGCGATGGGCTTTCCCTCCAGGAACTTGAAGGGGGTGGTGGAGCGGGGCCAAAGGGCGAAGGTTAGGATTGCGAGGATCGGTAGGAGTGCTATCCCTAAGATTCGAAGTTTTCGTTGCCGGGGCGTGTTTGGCTTCACTTGGTTGTTGTGGACTATCTGTCGAAAATGAAGGTTGGTTGTTCTTCCTTAGGCTTGGTGCCGAAGAAACTGGTTACCCAGGTGCGCATTCGCTCTAGCGCGGGCGGGTGATATTCGTTTTCGAAGTAGGAGACGCCGATGAGCCCCTTGATGTGTTGTCCGCTGACGACGATATCGGAGACTGGCTTGGTTGTGGGCTGAGCGTTTCGGTAGAAGGTGATCGATCGGCCGTCTTTCGAATACATCAGGACTGTATCTTTGACTTCCTTTTCGTCTTGCGTATAGGAGACGAGGCCGAATTGGCCCGTGAGATCTTCACGCTTCCAGCCTTGGCTCCGTAAGTTGCCATCGACTTCGGATAGGTATGTTGTCCAATCCCCTTTGAAGGCATAGTCGGCTTCGTAGGCGGGTGGGCCGCCACCCAGGTTGTCGGGGACTACGTGGGGTTTGCCGAAGAAGGGCTTGCCTTCCAGGAACGCGAAGGGGGCTCTTGGGCGGAGCCAGAGGGCGGCTAGGGCTGCTATGGCCAGGGCTACTGCCAAGATCGCGAATTTCTTTCGCCGCATGGGCTTAGTTTAAGGCATCGCCTTGCACTCTACGGTTATTTCGATATGAGCTCGGTGTTGATGGCGTCGGTTTGGATTCGCCAGTGGCCGGGTTTGGTTTGTTCGCATTTGACCTTTCTGAGTCTTTGGCCGGTGTAGGAGTCGAGGGACCAGGCTTCCAGGTTTCTTTGGGAATCGAATTCGTAGGGGGTTTTGGCGGGGAATTCTTGGACGGGGAGGTCGCCTTTTTTCGCGACTCGGTTGATGACGCGTTCCACCGGTTGGCTTTGGAAGCCGGAGTTTTGGGCGTCTCCGAAGCGGATGAGGAGGAGGCGTTTGGATTGGGCGAGGGGTTGGCGGTCGAGGGAGGCGACGAAGTCTTGGGCTCGGTTTGGGCCGCCGCCCCAGACGTGGATTTTGGCGCTGGCGGACTCGTAGTCGTAAGTGCCTTTAGGGCCGTCCCATGCGGACTTGGGGTTTTGACCTGGCCGACGCAGGAGGAGGACAGCGGCTCGGTCGGTGGCAAGGCGGACGGGATCCGTATGGAGGGCGAATTGGTCGATGACGGCTTTGGACTCGGTCATCATGTCGGCGTTGGTGGCGAGGGCGAAGGAGAGGACACAGGAGGCTTGGCGGTGGGCCATCTCGCCCGCGAGGAGGAGGCCGGTTTCGCCTCGGAACGGATTGAAGGGGAGGGAGCCCCATTCGGTGCAGATGAGGGGGAGGTCCTTTCGCTCGGGATTGGGTAGCTGCCACCACTGGCGGACGCCGGAGGTGGTGAAGTACTTCTCACCTTGGGGGTGGTCCCAGTAGACATGGACGTCCTCGGCTTCGAAGAGGGTGGTTTGGTCGACGAGCTTTTTGTCGATGCCAGAGTTGAGGCCCCAGACGAGGCCTTTGTAGCCTACGCCGCGCACGACTTCGATCATCCAGGCGAAGGCTTGGCCGTATTTGGAGGGATCGACGCCGAGGAATCGGGGGTCGTCTTCGTTGACGGGGCATAGGCCGACGATGGCGGGTTCGTCTTTCCAGGCCTCGCAGCCGTTGGAACCGCTTTGGATGGTGAGGAGGCGGCGGGCGTAGGTAGCCCAATCGAAGCGGATTTTGGGATCGCCATTCAGGACGCCACGTTTGAAGCCTTCCCGATCTTTGGCGCGATCGCTGAAGAGGTCGATCGTGACGTAGATGCTCTCGCGCTTGAGGGCAGCGATGAAGCGGTCGGCGTTGGCCTTGAACTGCCAGCCACGGTCACGGATAACCCAGTCGATGTGGTGGAGGCGGACGGCGTTGTAGCCCCTGAGGCGGAGGGACCTGGCCCATGCGGTGGCTTGGCCGTTGCTGGTGGGGAAGCAGGCTTCGCCGGTCAGGTTCGTGCCTACGAAGACTCGGTGAGTACCGTGAGGGTCTTTGTCGAACCTAAGATCGTTGCCATCTCTGACTACGCGGCCCTGGGAGCCGGGCTTGGGGAAGGGCATGGAAAGATCGAAGGCGGAGCCTCGGGCTGGACTTGGTCCCGCGCCGGAGATCGCCGGGAGGAGGACGAGGGCGATCAGAACTCGGCGCGGTGACATATGGGTTAGACGATCCTGAGTGCGTGAGTGCGCTTCGGTGCGTAGGTGCGTTAGTGCTTTTGGCCGGGGTTTTCCGGAGCCGGCTGAAGCCGGCGATCCCAGGGAATCACATCTTAAGGAACCATTGGTGGAGGCGGGGGTCTTCGGTCAGTTCGGGGTGGAAGGATGTTCCGAGGAGGTTGCCTTGGCGGACGGCTACGATCTTGCCCTCGTAGGTGGCGATGGGTTGGGCTTTCTCACCTATTCGGGTAACGATGGGGGCCCGGATGAAGACGCCCATGACGGGAGTATCCATGCCTTCGATCTGGACTTCGTCTTCGAAGCTGTGGACTTGGGCGCCGAAGGCGTTGCGTTGGACGGCGATGTCGAGGAGACCCAGGGAGAATTGGTTGGGGCGGCCTTCGATCTCGGTGGCCATGAGGATCATGCCCATGCAGGTGCCCCAGATGGGCATCCCTTCGGCGGCGCGTTGACGGATGGCTTCGGCGAGGCCGAAGCGTTGCATGAGCATGCCTACGGTGGTGCTTTCTCCTCCGGGGATGACGATGCGTTCGACGCCTTCCAATTCTTCGGGGACGCGCAGCTCGCGGATCTCGAGATTGGGGGTTTCCGTTCTTTGCAGGGCCTCGATGTGCTTCTCGAAGTCGCCCTGGACGGCGACGACACCGACGGTTGGCATTTGGGGAAGGATACCTTTGAGTGACGGGCGACGGGCGACGGGCGACGGGCGACGAGTGACGGGCGACGGGCGACGGGTGACAGGTCACGGGCGACGGGCGACGGGCGACGGGTGACGGGCGACAAAGGGTGGTAGCGGGCTCAAGTACACTTCTTGACCGTGATCGATATTGTTGGGGTGCCTTTTGACCTTTGCGGCAAGCGGCTTGGCAGCCGGTTGGGGCCGGCGGCTTTGCGGTTGGCTGGGTTGAACCAGGTGCTGGAGGGGCTGGGTTGCGAGGTCCACGATCAGGGGGACCTGGCACCGGGAATGGACGATAGCGACACGGACGGGTTGCGGAACTTCCGGTCGCTTCTGGGTTGCCTCAAGGAGCTTCGGTCGCGGACCCGGGACTCGATTCAGCGGGGGGCTACTCCTCTCGTGCTGGGTGGAGAGCACGATCTGTCGATCGGAAGCATCTCGGCGGCGCTCGACAAGTATGACGGCGATTTGGCTTTGCTTTGGATCGACGCCCATGCGGACGTGAACACTCCGGGGACGAGCACGACGGGGAATATCCATGGGATGCCGGTGGCGGCGCTCCAGCGGCTTCCAAGCGGGATGGGCGGGGTTCAGGACGTGCAGTGGAGCCAGCTTTTGGGCGGTGTGGTTCCGGACAGGGGATTGGACCCTCGGAAGTGCGCTTGGTATGGGTTACGGGATGTGGACCCGGCAGAGGCGGATTTGATCCGGTCTGTGGAAGGAGACTTGGCGATTACCATGCACGATATCGACCGGCATGGGGTCGTTGCGACACTCGAATGGTTTGAGACCTGGATGCGGGGGACGGGAGCGAAGTACCTGTGGATCTCGTTCGACGTAGACGTCTTGGATCCGATTCTCGCACCGGGGACGGGGACGGCGGTTCGCGGGGGGCTGACCTATCGGGAGGCGCATCTTTGCGCGGAGATTTTGCACGAGTATCTGAGCCGTCCGGATTGCCCTTACAAGCTGGCGGGGCTGGACGTGGTGGAGACGAATCCGCTTTTCGATACGAACAACGAGACGGCGCGGATGGCGGTGGAGTGGGTCGGGTCGTTGTTTGGGAAGAAGATTATGGGGCCGGGCAAGGCAGGATTGAGGATTTGAGGATTAAGGATTGGGGGATTCGGAGATTGCTTGATTGCTTGATTACTGGATTGCGGGGACCGGGGGATTTCTCGTGAGCCGGTTGGAGTCTGGGCGTTCGGTTTTGCGGCAGGAAGGGGCCGCCTTGTTGGCTTTGGCGGATGGGCTGGATGCGGCTTTTGAGACGGCGGTCGAGTGGATTTTGCGTTGCAAAGGGCGAGTGATTACTTGCGGGGTTGGGAAGTCGGGGCATATTGCTCGGAAGACGGCGGGGACCTTGAGCAGCACGGGGACGCCTTCTTTGTTTTTGCACGCCTCGGAGGCGGTGCATGGCGATTTGGGGATGGTGACGGCGGGGGACGTCGTGATTCTTTACAGCCATAGCGGGGAGACGGACGAGTTGGTGCGGCTCTTTCCCTCGATCCGAGCGCAAGGGGCGAAGAGCATTTTGATTACGGGTCGGCCCAATTCGAGCTCGGGTCGGTTGGCGGACTTGTGCTTGAACACGTTCGTGGACGAGGAGGCTTGTCCGAACAACCTGGCACCGACGACGAGTACGACGGCCATGCTGGCCTTGAGCGACGCCCTGGCGCTGGTGGCGATGGAGGCGCGGGGGTTTGGGCACGAGGACTTCGCGCGGTTCCACCCGAGCGGAGCGCTTGGGAAGCGGCTCTTGCTGACGGTGGCGGATGTCATGCGTCCGGTGGCTGACATCGCCGTGGTGGGGCCGGGGACCTCGACGACGGAGGTGATCCGTTCGATGACGGCGGCCTCGGTGGGGGCGGCTTGCGTGGTTTCTTCGGACGGGCGTCTATTGGGGCTCGTTGGGGAAAGCGATTTGCGGCGTCACCTTTTGAACCATGCGGAGCCGCTGAACTCACCGGTCGAGGAATTGATGAACGCTTCGCCATCGACGATCACGCCGGATTTGCTGGCGGTGGAGGCTTTGGAGGTGTTCCAGAATTTCCCGGTGAAGATCGGCGAATTGCCAGTTGTGGCGGAGTCGGCGGTGGTTGGGCTGTTGGTTTTGAAGGATTTGCTTCGCAGCGGGATTCTTTAGGGGAGTCGAGTCGGTCTTTTCCGGAGTTGGCTTTAGGCTTAACTAAGCGACGTTGCGGCAGCACCCCCACCCTGCCCTCCCCCTGCACGCAGGGGGAGGCTTTAAGTGCATACTGGCCTATGGGTGATAAAAAGCCAAAGAAAAACTCGTCCGGCAGTCACGATACGCACAAGGCCAAGGAAGCGAAGACGCAAGCTGACCGGCTAGCGGCTCTCCCCAAGAAAGATGAGAAGAAGGACAAGAAGAAATAAGAAAAGCCCGGCTACTCTCAGAGAGTAGCCGGGCTTTTAAATTCTTGCTTAGGCGTAGACGCTGATTCGACGCTTCTTCTCGGGGCCTTCGAACTTGACGTGGCCGTCGATGAGGGCGAAAATCGTGTGGTCGTTGCCCATTCCGACGCCGACGCCGGGGTGGAACTGGGTGCCGCGCTGGCGGACGATGATGTTGCCAGGCTTGACGGCTTCGCCGCCGTACTTCTTGACGCCGAGCATCTTCGGCTTGGAATCTCGACCGTTACGGGACGAACCTTGACCTTTCTTATGTGCCATTTACTTAGCTCCCTGCCTCGATGGAAGTCACGCGGAGGTAGGTTTGCGGCTGGCGGTGTCCCCAGCGCTTGCGCTCATTCTTCTTGGGCTTATAGTTGAAAGCGTTGATCTTAGGGCCTTTGGCCTGGCGGACGATTTCGCCATTGACCTTCGCGCCCTTTACGAACGGAGATCCAACCTTGATCTTCGCGCCGTCGGCGACGAGCACCACTTCATCGAGCACCACTTTGGCGCCCGGCTCGCCCTCAATCTTTTCAACGATGAGGACTTCATCTTTGGCTGCTTTAAACTGCTTGCCGCCCGTCTTTACAATCGCGTACATCTGTCGGTCTCCAGCGCCATATCAGGCGCAACTCGATATGATGGCATACGGCTCGGTCCGAGGTCAAGGGTTGACCTTGGACCAAGCAAGGATTGGGGCTTTGCCCAGGATTGAGGATTGAAGGATTGGGAAAGGCGATCTGGCCCAATCATCGTTAATCCAAGCGAAGCTACGCGGCTCGCTTTCTCTCCAGCATGATGGCGACGATTTCTGGGTCGTAGCGGTCGGGGTCGTCGGCTAGGGGTTTGCCTTGGCCTTCTACTACGGCCAGGAGCACGGCCAGGGCCCTTGCGAGGATGGGGATTTTGGCTCCTCGTTTGTCGAATCTCTCATCGAAGGCGTCGAGGCTGGGGAGGAGGAGGCGGAATTCGTCTGCTTTGCGGATGCGTTGGAGCATTTCGGGGTCGTCTTTGCGGACGCGCCGGAAGGTAGGGGTTACGCGGATGAGGGCCTGGAGGATGGCGGTCTGCATCGGCGAAAGCTTGAGCTGGGTGGAGAGGCCGACGGCGTCGTGGAGGCACATGCCATATAGCATCTCGCTGGCATCGTGGTCAGTTTCGGGAATCCAGGCGAGGATGGCGGGAAGGTTCAGATCGTCGCGGCGACCATCGAAGGAAGCTTGGCCCTTGAAGGAGACGACCCGGTTGCGGCCGGAGCGTTTGGCTTCGAAGAGAGCCACGTCGGCGGCTTTGAGGATGTCGGCGGCATCGACTCCACCCTGCGGGAAGGCGGCGCATCCGATGCTGACGGTGATATGGCGGTCGCGGCCGGAGCGGGTGGAGTAGCTGAGGCTTTCCACGCGTTGGCGGATACGCTCGGCGACGGCGAGGGTGCTTTGCTCGGAACTGCCGGGCATGACGACGGTGAACTCTTCGCCCCCGTAGCGCGCGGCGAGGTCGTAGGGGCGGACGCAGTATTTGATGGCATCGGCGACCAGGCGAAGGACTTCGTCGCCCGCGTCGTGGCCTTCCTCTTCGTTGAAGCTTCGGAAGTGGTCGACATCGATCATGATGACGCCAAGCTCCTGGCCCGTTCGAGCAGCTTCGAGGACGCGCTGGTGAAGGAATTCTTGGAGATAGCGGTGGTTCGCGATGCCGGTGAGGGCGTCGTGGGTGGCGAGCTTTTCGAAGTCTTCGAACATGATCGCGGCGTTGAGGGCGAGGGCGAAGTGTTCGGCGATGGTTTCGAAGAGGTCTTGGTGTTCGTCGAAGTAGGGATCGCCTTCCCTGCCCACGAGCTCCAGAACACCGAGTAGGCGGTCGGAGATGACGAGGGGGTGGACGCTGGCGCCGCCGGGGCGGAGGTAGCAGAACTTGGCTTCGAGCTCGCTGGTGAGCAGGTGCTCGGCTACATCGGGGGCGAAGAAGGGTTGGCGGGTAGTGGCGACGAGCTCGGCAACGCAGCTCGAGCCGTTATCTACGGCGAGCTTGCTTAAGACGTTGGTTCCAGCGCGGTTCGCTCCGACGCTGGCGGCGAGCTTGAGGCAGTTATCGGGACCATCGACGGTCCAGACGAGGACAGCGGCGAGCTCGGTGGCAGAGGCGACCTCGTGGGCGGCGGCGATGGAGATGTTTTGAACCTGTTGGTTCATGGTGAGAACTTTGCCGAGCCGCTTGAGGGCGTTGGCGATACGCCAGCTCTTGCTTGCCTGCCGTTTGGCGTTTCGCTCTTCTTGAGCGTTGACGACGAGGACGAAGACGTCGTTTACGTCTTCGTGAGCGATGTTGGAGCTGAAGTAGCGGTAGCCGTCGAGATAGAGCGAGCCTTGGGCTCCCTGGTAGCTGGATTCGAGCAGGTTGGCGATGGCCGAATCAAGCAGCGATTGGTTCGAGCGGAAGATGGTCAACCGGTTGGCGAGGCCCCAGGTACGGCGGACTTTCCCAGTCGGGTCGAGGATAGCGACACCAAGCTGGGAGGGGTCCAGGGAGTTGATTGGCCCTGGCGCTGGTAAATCGAGTACGATGCTTTGACCGTCGGCAAGGGGAATTTGGATGGGGAAGCCGACTCGGGCGTCGCCCGAACGATCGTCAATCGTCCGAACTCCATGTTCCTTGAGAAGGGTCAATAAATCGTGAACGGATTGGTCCGGCACTGCAATGAAATGTTCGGTTCAATTGAACCTAGCCACAAGCCATACTCTCAGGAACCAAACACTAATAACAGGCACCTAACAAGCAGGTTCATATGGTTACACGTTTAACTTGTTACATCTTATCGGTCGCATCTTTTGTGCTTCTGATCGCGGGTTGTGGTGGAAGCGGTGGAGGAAGCAGTCATGCGACCCTCACGGCGGTCGCCGACTGGACGCATTTCGGCTCGGGGATCAGCGGTCAATCTCAGCGTTGGAGTCTTTACGACAGCGGGGACGTGCTCGTGCAGCAGATCGCGATCGACCATACGTCGTCCGGTCAGCAGTCCGTGAATTTTCCGGCTGTTCCGAGTGGGACCTACCACATCCACGTCGACCTCTTTAGCGGGCTGGATTTGGGCGGCACGCTGGTTGGCATCTTGGACGAGCAAATCAAGCTTAGCGGGTTGAAGTCGTATACGGCGGCGGTAGGGACCGATCCGGCATCGATCAAGGTAACCCCGACGACGGCGACCTTCAAGGCCAACGCGTCGCAGCAGTTCTATGCGGCGGCCTACAACTCTTCCGCCCAGCCGACTTTCATTGCTCCGAACACTATCACTTGGAGCGTGAACGGGACGGCGGCCACGGTCGATCCGGCGACGGGGGTCGTGCAGGGTGTATCGGCAGGCACGGGTTCGGTTCTCGCGACCCATCCTTTGGTACAGCAGAGCGGCGCGGCGACGTTTACCGTCCAGTCCGTGTCGATCACGACGGGCAAGTGGACGATTCTCGTCTATATGAACGCGGCGAACGACCTCTTCCAGTTCAGCACCTTGAACGTGAACCAGATGGAAAGGGTGGCGGGGAACCCGGATGTGCGGTTCGTCGTGCAGTGGAAGCAGTCGAAGGATCTCTTCAGCGACTCGACCTTCGACGGAACGCGGCGCTATTTGGTGAAGCAGGATACGACGACAAACATCGCGTCCGAACTGGTGCAGAACATGGGCACGGGCGTGGACATGGGCGACAAGAACACGCTTACCGACTTCATCAACTGGGGCAAGACGTTCTATCCGGCGCAGCACTATGTGCTCGTCGTTTGGAACCATGGAAACGGTTGGCGGCGTGGGATCACGCGAGACGACTTCCCGACTCGCGCGGTGAGCTACGACGACCAGACGGGCAACTCGATCCAGACTTGGGAGTTAGCCCAGGCACTCGGCTCGAACCACTTCGACATCGTCGCTTGGGACGCCAGTCTGATGCAGATGATGGAAGTGGCGGACGAGATTCGCGACAAGACGGACTATATCGCGGGCAGCGAGGAGTCGCCTCCTGGCGCGGGCTATCCGTACGATCTCGTGTTCCAGGGCTTCCGGGACAATCCGAACGATACGGCGTTGAACCTGGCGCATGGATTCGTGACGGGGATGATCGACGGGTACTCGAGCGACACGACGGTGAAGATCACGCAGAGCGTTATCGACACCTCGCAACTTGCGGCGCTGTCCACGCAGATCGATGCCTTGGGTCAGTTCCTTATCGCGAACCAGGCTTCGCTGGGGACGTTGGTGCCTTCGGTTCGGAATACGGCGAAGTCGTTCAGTCCGACCAACGGGCGCGTCTATCGCGACCTTTGGGACGTGTGCGACCGATTGACGAGCGGCGGTGGTTCGATCGTCGGCTTGCAGGCGGCTTGCGACAACGTGAAGGCGGCGATCACGGCGGCGGTGAAGTGGGAAGGCCACAACATCAACTCGGCGGGGAGCCATGGGATTTCCATCGACTTCTCGTCTTCGGCTCAGTTCGCCGGGTCGACGGGTACGGACTACGCGAACCTTAGGCTGGCTAACGATACCCAGTGGGACGAGTGGCTGACGGTCGCTCCTTAGGCTTCGCTAGGTAGCCCTTTGAGTGCGTTGGTGCGTGAGTTATTCACGTGCCAACGCACTTTTCGTTTATGCACTTCATAAAGAAAGAAGGGCCCGCTGGCGAGGCGGGCCCGATGGGCTGGAGGGTGTGGAGGAATGTTGGGTTGAGGGAAAAACGTCCTCCGTCTGATTGTTCGAGTGTCACTTCGCGTTTCACTCTTGTCTTCGTCTTTCCCCAACCTGGGGGGTAGTTGATACGGCTTTCCTACCAGGGTGGGCTTTTCGGGCGGAAAACGAGGAACATTACGCGCGTCGTATTGCCTGGAAATCGTTCGCGGGGCGAACGATCTAGGTGTAAATAGGTTAGGAGGGTCGGTGGTGAGGGGGATCAGGGGGAGTTGTGGTATCCTCTTAGGTCCGCGAAGCTGTGTCTTCGCATGAACGACTATGAGCGAAGAAGTAACCAAGCCGCAGAAGACGGAGACCCCCGGTTCTGCCGAAGGCCAAGGCATGAGGTCCGCCCCCCGGGGCGATAAGGACGCGATGGCGGAACCTGGGCAGCGCTTTAAGAGCAAGCGCCGCCGCAAGGTCAGCTACTTGACGATCAACAAGATCGACAAGGTCGACTACAAGGAGATCAACATTCTCCGACGGTTCCTGAACGATCGCGGCAAGATTTTGCCGAGTCGGCAGACGGGCAACACGGCGAAGCAGCAGCGCATGATCGCGAGTGCGATCCGCAAGGCGCGCGAGATGGCCCTTTTGCCGTTCGTCGTCACCGAGATGAGCAACGAGCGACGCGAGTACACGCCTCGCCGCGAGCGGTACAACTCGGAGCGTTCCGAGCGTCCGGCGCCGCAGCAGGCTCCGGTTCAAGCGGCTGCTCCGGCGGCTGAGCCCGTTGTGGAAGCTCCCGCGGCTGCTCCGGCGGTTCCGGCTGAAGCCAGCGAGTAAAGAGAATTGGAAAAGCCCGTCGCTCTGATTGGAGCGGCGGGCTTTTTTATTGCCCGATTGGGTTTTTGGCAATCGAGCAATCCCCTAGAACCTGATGTTCAACCGGGCTCCCATGGTGAAGTCGGGGCCGATGTTGGCTCCTTCGGGGAAGTTGCCACTGAAGAGGTCTCGGTCTTCGCTGAAGTAGAGATCGAGGATTTGGGTGTGGCTGAGCTTTCGCTTGTAGCCGATGGTGATGAGGCGGTGGGTGGCGTCGGACTCGGGGACTCCGGTGACGACGGCGGAGGACTCGCCTTGCCATTGGCCGACCCAGGCGTCGCGGCTGTTGACCTGCCAGACGAGGGCGAGGCCTTCCTGGTGGACCAGGCCCCTTGCGCTATCGAGGTCCTTTGCTTTGCCTTGGGCGACGACTCCGAGTTGGGTGTGGAGGTAGACGCGGCGGCCCAAGGACCAGGCCTTTTGGGCGTAGAGTCCGGCGTCCACGTTTCCGCTGCCGAGGAGCTGGTCGGCGTTGCCGGTGGGGATTTTGAGCCCGGCGGTGAGGGTGAGGCCGTGGCCGAGGTTTTTGGCCAGGAAGCCGGAGATGTCGCCGAGGCCGCTGGCGGAGCCGAACGATGAGCCGGGGACGTTTACGACGCTTCGGCCGAAGGGGGTGGAGTTTCGGAGGCCATCGCTCCAGTGGAGGATATTGGCGTGCCACCAGTCGATGAGCGGGTCTTGGACGCCTCCGCCCCGGACGAGGATGGGAACCTCGACACTCCATTCGTAGTCGTTGCGCATGCCTTCGCCATAGCGGAAGGACAAGCGCTCGGTTTCTTGGTCCTCCTCGACCAGAGAGGTGCTGTTTCCGACACGCCGGAAATCGTTCGCGGAGACCAGTCCGAATTGGAATGAACGTTCTCGATACTTCAAGAAATTCGCAGTCGGTTCAAACCGTAGGAAAGCCAAAGAAAGGGCTCTGTGGTTCCGGGTAGCAATCGGCCCGAAGTCCTGAGCATCCGCCGTGAGGCAGACGAGCGTGAGCGAAACGATAAGAAATGGCCGCACGGCTCTGACGATACCGCAGGGACCTACGGCCCACGGACATAGGAGAGGGGGAACTAATTTGTCGGATACTCATACGATCCGAGATTTACGACGGGTTTGAAAAGTATGAATTGTATGAGTGTTAGCAATGAGCGATAAGACGAAGAACGACTTGGAGGACGGATTTTACGGCACCTCCACGGTCGGAGAACGCGGCCAGGTCGTAATCCCGGCGGAGGCCCGGGAATATCTCAAGCTTCAGGCGGGCGACAAGTTGATGGTGATGAAGCATCCGGTGTACGCGGGAGTGATGCTTTTCAAGATCGACGCAGCCCGTGAGTTTATCGACGAATTTATGAAGACGCTCGACAGAGCCGAGCAAGCCGAGGGAGGACAATCGTGACGTTTTGGATCAATATCGCGGCCATCTATGCCGCGTCGCAGGGAAGCGGAGGACCTTTAACAATCGACCAGGCGGTGGACATCGCGGAGAAGAATGCTTTCGCGATTCAGACGCAGCTTTCGGTCATCGAAAAGAATCGCCAGAAGGTGAACGAGAATCAGGGCCAACTTGGTCCGAAGGTGACCTTGAGCGGGACCTATACGCGGTACGACAAGGAAACCGTCGCCGCTTTCGGCGGCAACAGCGTCGTGATCCAGCCGATCGACTCGAAGTCGGTCGTGATCGGTCTTCAGTGGGCGCTCGATATCTCGGGAAACACGGGACGGATCGTGCGGGCTTCGAAGGCGACGGTTTTGGCGAGCGAGCAGACGCTTCAGGCGACCAAGAACGACGTCAAGCTGAACGTACGGCAGTCGTACTTGAGCGTTTTGAAGGCCGAGGATCAGATCGACGTGGCGAAGCAGTCGCTGGCGGACGCTCAAGAGCGGTTGAAGAACGCCCAGGCGGAGCTGGCGGCGGGGACGAAGGCGAACATCGATGTCATTCGAATTCAGGCCGACGTCGCTCAGGCCGAGTCGGACCTGATCACGGCGCAGAACCAGTTCGACCTTTCGAAGCAGTTGCTGAACAACGCGATGGGGCGGGCTATCGAGACGGAGTTCGAGGTCGTCCATCTGCCGGACCTTCCGGCGGCGCCGGGCGGAGATGCGACGGCGCTAGCGAACGCGGCGCAGGAGAACAGGCCTGAGGTGAAGGCCCTTGCGAAGACGCGCGAAGCGTTGGCGCTGATCACGCGGGCGACGGAGCGGGGGATGAACCCTTCGCTGGTGTTGGGCGTGAACCAGACGCGAAACATCGACGCGCAGGGGTTCAGCACTCGCAACTCCTCGACGGTCGGCACCTTGACGCTCAACATCCCGGTCTTCGACTCGGGGGTTACGCGGTCGCAGGTCAAGGAGGCCCGCCAGGACGAGCAGCAGGCGAAGATTCAATTTGACCAGGTGAAGCTGGGTATCTCGCTCGAGGTACGGCAGGCTTTGACGAACATGACGAACTCGGCAGCGCGGCTGAAGGTGGCGCAGGAGCAGTTGAAGTCGGCGGAGGAGAACTATCGCATCGCGAAGGTTCGGTTCTCGGCTGGAGAAGGCATCACGCTCGAGATCACCGATGCGCTGCAGCAGCTCACGCAGGCCCGAACGGGCTTGGTGGCGGCTCGGTACGACTATTGGAACGCCTATTCGCAATTACAGCGAGCGGTGGGAACAGACGATATTCAGAAATTCGTGGGAGGAGCGAAATAGTGAAGCGATTTGGACTTCTTAGCCTCGCGACGCTTGCTCTTGTTTCGGCCGGTTGCGTAAACCGAGCCGCGCAGGATCAGGCGAAGCGGACGGAGCAGATCGTCAGCGACCCGACAGTAACGGTGAGTGCCCAGCCGGTCGGTTTGCAGACGTTACAGGACACTTTGGAGATCACCGGACAGGTGACCACGGCGGCGGACTCGCAGGTCGGGGCAAAGACCAGCGGGAAGATCGTGGCCGTGTACGTGAAGGACGGCGACCCGGTGACGGCGGGGCAGACGCTTGCTGTGCAGGACACGACGTCACTGGCGGCCCAACTGAACCAGGCATTCGCGAGCGTCCAGACGGCATCTTCGGCGCTTCAGTCGGCAAATGCCTCGCTGGCCCAGGCGATCCAGACGGCTCGAATCCAGCCGACGAAGTCGGCGGCGGCGGTTCGGCAAGCCGAGGCGCAGGTGCGGTCGGCGAAGGCTTCGCTGGACAAGGCGATCGCGGGCGCTCGGACCGAGGAGCGGCAGCAGGCTGAATGGGCGGTGAAGTCGGCCAAGGCGAACCTGGACAAGGCGCAGAAGGATCTCGACCGCTACACCATGCTGGTGCAGCAGGGAGCGGCGTCGAAGTCTCAGCTCGACACGGCCCAGAACGCATTCAGCGTGGCCCAGGCGCAGTACAACGACGCGTTGCAGAAGCAGCTTGCGATCGTGAACGGGACGCGGGCGGAGGACTTGGAGGTTGCCAAGGAAGCGGTTCGGTCGGCGCAGGATGCGCTGAGCAGCGCGAAGGCGCAGCAGTCCTTGGACCTCAACCTGAACGACCAAGTCATCGCGGCGCGGGCCCAGGTGGCTTCGGCGCAGGCTCAGATGCGGTCGGCGAACGCCCAGGTGACGATCGCCCAGCAGGCGATTTCGGATGCGACGATCAAGGCTCCGTTTACGGGCAAGGTCTCGGGGAACCCGGTGCAGGCCGGAACAGTGGCCGGGCCGGGAACGGTGGTAGCTCGGATCGTGAGCAAGACGGAAAGCTACTTCGAGGGCGAGGTCCCGGAGACGAACATCGACAAGATCGGGCTTGGCAGCCCGGTGACAGTGACGGTGAGCGCGCTCCCCGGGGTGAAGTTCAACGGGACGGTGAAGGCGGTGAGCCCGGCGGGTGAGACCGTGGGACGCCTCTTCAAGGTCCGCGTGGCTTTTTCGGGCGACACTTCGAGCTTGAAGCCGGGGATGTACGCGACGGGCGTGATCGTGCTTCGCACGGTTCCCAACGCCTCGACCGTCCCTGCCGATTCAATCGTGAAGCGCGACGGCAAGAGCGTGGTCTTCGTCGTGGATGGCGACAAAGCGAAGCTGGTGACGGTGCAGACCGGACTCCAGACGGATGGCGTCATTCAGGTCGACGGAGTCAAGACGGGTGATCAGGTCATCGTGGCGGGTCAAGAGTCTCTGGACAACGGCGCGAAGATCAAGGTGGAGAAGAAAGCCAAACAGGCGGGAGCGTAGTCCGTGGGTCTTACAAAAATCGCCATTCAACGGCCAGTGTTCGTTTTGATGCTGATGCTGGCAGCATTGCTCATGGGCAATATCGCCCTACAGGGCATGCGGGTCGAGCAGAATCCGGAAATCTCGCTCGGCACCGTTACGATTCTCACGAATTATCCCGGGGCCGGTCCGGAAGAGGTGGCGGAACTCGTCTCCCGTAAGATCGAGGAATCGGTCTCGGGTGTAAACGGGCTTCGCGAGGTCACCAGCTCTTCGCAGGAAGGCGTCTCGACGGTAACGGTCTCGCTTGAAATCGGGACTGATATCGACGTGGCGCTCAGCGACATCCGGTCGAAGGTCGACCAGACGCTGAACCAGCTTCCGGACGACGCAGAGAAACCGACGATCGTCAAGCTGGACCCGGGCAGCCAGCCGGTGCTCTACTACTCGTTGAGCAGCCAGAAGATGTCGGGCCGCGATCTTCGCGACTTGGCGGACGAGACTCTTTCGGATCGGTTCGCCCAGCTTCCGGGCGTCGGCGCGGCTACGGCCACGGGCGGCGACCAGCGGGAGATCCAGGTGCGCATCCGGCCGGAGCGGTTGGCGGCGTACGGGATTGGGGCGACCGACGTTTTGAACGCGGTCAAGAACTCTTCGCAGAACCTGCCGGCGGGCCGGATTATTCAGGGGTCGCAGGAAATCGCGGTTCGAGTTCCCTCGGATTACAAGACACCGGAGGACGTGCTCAAGACCGTCATCTCGGTGAAGGATTCGAAGAACCAGGACGCGCAGCCGAAGATGGTTCGGCTGTCGGACGTGGCGACCATCGACGACACTTCGGTCGAGCGGCGTTCCTATAGCCGTTTGGGCGGGCAGGACGCGGTCGTGCTCGTTATCCAGAAGACCAAGGAAGGCAACGCGGTCGAGATTTCGAAAGCGGCTGAGGCGCTGACCGGTCAGCTCAGCAAGCAGTACGGGATCACGTTCACCAAGACTTTCGACCAGGCGACGAACATCGAGAGCTCGCTGGAGGACCTTGAGGTGGCGATCGTGCTGGGCATCTTGCTCGTCACGCTGATCATCTACATCTTCCTGCATAACTTCCGCGGCATGTTGATCGTGGCTATCGCGATCCCGCTTTGTATCTTCGCGACATTTATCGCGATGAAGGCGCTCGGGTTCACCTTGAACAACATGTCGATGCTGGCGCTCTCGCTAGCGGTCGGCGTTCTTGTGGACGACGCGATCGTCGTTTTGGAGAACATCTATCGACACCTGAAGATGGGTGAGGACCCGCGGGATGCGGCGCTCAACGGACGCGGTGAGATCGGCTTGGCGGCTATCGCGATTTCGATGGCCGACATCGTCGTCTTCTTGCCGATCGGCTTCATGGGCGGCATCGTGGGCCAGTTCTTCCGGCCTCTCGCGCTGTCGTTCGCGGCCTGCGTTCTCGTCTCGCTGTTCGTGTCGTTCGTCGTCACGCCGATGCTGGCTTCGCGCTGGTATCGAAAGGGCGAAGACCTCGAGCATCCGACGGGACGGTTCGCGGTCTGGTTCGAGCATATGTTCGGGAAGCTGGAAGGCGTCTATCGGCGCGTGCTTGAGTGGTCGCTGAACCATCGCTGGTTCGTGTTTATCAGCGGTAACGTCGTGTTGTTCGCGGTGTTCATGTTCATCTCTGGAAGCTTCGCACCGAATGCGGCGGCGGTGCCTCAGGGCGGGCCTGCACCCTTGTTCATGGTAGCGGTCGTGCTCGGTATCGGCGTCTTTGGTTACAACTACGCGAAAAACGCTTTCTCAGAGAGGACGCGTAAGCTTCTTCAGTACATCCCCGGTATTCCCCTTTTCTTGATGATCTTCCTCGGGATGACGTTCAAGATGGGAGTCGGCTTGATGCCCTTGCTTCTTGGTTTGGGTGCTGGTTATGGATTACCTTGGGTGATCTACGGAATTCCGTTCTTCTTCGTGAACCTGGTTACACGGAAGGCTCGGTCTCGGTTGATCCTTAACGGAGCCCTCTTCGGCATGGTGTTCATCTTTGCCGGCTTCGCGGGCTTCGGTTACGCGCAGTGGAAGAAGGAGGCGGTCTTCAAGTTCGCCTTTATGCCGCAGATGGATGGCGGACAGGTGCAGATCGATATCCAGCTTCCTCCGGGCACGAGCTTGGAGCGAACGCAGCAGATCGTGACGCAGGTCGAGAATGTGGCGAAGGCCGATCCGGATGCGAAGTATGTCTTGAGCCAGGTTGGAACGCTCGGCTCGGGTGGCTTCGGCGATACCGGCAGCCAGGGTTCGCAGTACGCTCGCGTTTCGGTGTCGCTCTTCGACAAGAAGGCGTTCATCGGCAAGAGCACCGATCCTAAGATTCGTACGCGGTCGGACGAAACGGTAGCGGCGGACCTTACGGAAAAGGTTGGCCGCATCCCGGGCGCTTCGATCAAGGTCTCAGCGAACAATGGCCAGGGCTTCGGTTCGCCGATCCAGATGTCGCTGTCCTCACCGGACAGAAATCTGCTCGTCGAGACGGCGGCGGCGATCAAGCGGCGATTGGACGCCGGTGCGATCAAGGGCGTTATCAACGCGGATATCTCCTCCAAGCCGGGCAAGCCCGAGCTTCGAATCATGCCGGACAAGACGCGACTCGCGAACTACGGTATGACGGTGGTGGATATCGCGGGCACGATGCGGCTCCTTTACCAAGGAAACGACGATACGAAGATGCGCGTCAACGGGCAGGAATATCCGGTCCGCGTGATGCTCGACTTCAAGGATCGGAACGATCCGGCGACGCTGAGCAAGCTGCCGATCAAATTCACGAACGGTAACCCGATCTATCTGTCCTCGGTCGTGACCCTGGAGCAGGGGACGAGCCCGGACAAGATCGACCGCCGAAACCGGCAAGAGGAAGTCCGTTTGACGGCCGACCTGCTTCCGGGCTACGCGGCGGGTTCGGTTCAGACGCAGATCAATAATCTGATCGACAAGGAGAAGCTGGTTCCGGAGGGCGTGACCGTCAAGCCGCTCGGACAGGCGGACGCGCAGGCTCGTGAGATGGGCTACCTGTTCGGGGCACTTGGCCTCGGCCTGGTGCTCGTCTACATGCTGCTGGCTTCGCTCTACGACAACCTGCTCTATCCGCTGATCATTCAGCTCGCGCAGCCGCAGGCGTTCGTCGGCGCGCTGATGGCGTTGATGATCACGGACAAGGCGCTGAACATCGTCGGGTTTATCGGCCTGATCTGTCTTGTCGGCTTGGTTGGTAAGAACGCGATCCTGCTCGTGGACTACACGAACACGTTGCGGGCTCGTGGCAGAAACAGGCACGACGCGCTTGTCGAAGCGGGGCCGACCCGTCTGCGTCCGATCATGATGACGACGCTCGCCTTGATCTTCGGTATGTTGCCGGTCGCCTTGGCGCTCGGTCGCGGTTCCGAGTTCCGGGAGACCATCGGCATCATCATCATCGGCGGCATGTCGCTCTCGACGATTCTGACGCTCGTTGTCATTCCGTGTACTTACACGTTGTTCGACGACGCTTCGATCAGCCTGGGCAAGCTGCTCCGGCGGCGATCCAGCGACGACGACACCACTCCCCCACGGCCTGCCGCGGGACCAGAGACGGAAACGGCGACGGTCGGCGTCTAAATTTCTGCCGCTCGCGGGGCGGGGACTTCGGTCTTCGCCCCGTTTTTTTGCGCACCTTTGCCTTGAATTTCGAGGCTTGAAAAGCTAAATTTTTGTCGGCAAAAGTTATATGAAATGGTGGCAGCGAGGCCTTTCAGAGGGCGTTTGTCGGACAGGTTGTGCCATCTTTTAAGGGTATGAGGCTGCTGCGCGATCCACAAGTTCTATTGACGGTCCTTTGCGGGCTCTTCCTTGTGGCCGGGCTGTTTCACCTGCATCCCATCGTTCCCTATCTTTCGGTCGTGTGCGGTTCGTATTTCGCGTTGAGGACGGCGTGGGAGTCTTTGCGAAGCAAGTCGATCGACGTCAACCTGCTGATGGTTTTGGCGGCCATCGGGGCGGTGGCGGTGGGGCAGCCATTGGACGCGGCGGCGTTGCTCTTCCTATTCAGTCTCTCCAGCACGCTCGAGTCGCTGACGATGGCTCGGACGCGCTCCGCTATCGAAGGGTTGATCCGGCTGCGGCCGGACCAGGCGATCCGGGTTCGGAATGGGGTTGAGGAGCGGGTGAAGGTTGAGGCGCTTCAGCTTGGGGACACGATCAAGATTCCGCCCTTCGAGGCTATCCCAGTCGACGGCCAGCTTATCGAGGGGGAGAGCTCCGTCGATCAGAGCGCGATGACAGGGGAATCGATTCCGGTCCCCAAGAGGCCGGGAGAGCGACTGCTTGCGGGGACACGGAACCTGGATGGGGCGCTGGTGGCGCGGGTGGATTCGACGGTCGGCGACAGTACGCTCGACAAGATCGTGGCGCTGGTGCAGGACGCGCAGGAAAACAAGGCGAGCGGCGAGCGGATAAGCACCTGGTTTGGGCAGCGGTACACGTTCTTTGTGATCTTCGCGTTCCTTTTGTCGCTCGGCGTGCGGCTGGCTTTGCATGAGCCTGGGCGCGAAGCGCTTTATACGTCGTTGACTTTGTTGGTTGCCTTGAGCCCGTGCGCCTTGGTGATTTCGACGCCGGCAACGACTTTGAGCGCTTTGGCGTGGGCGGCTCGGAATGGGATTCTCGTGCGAGGCGGGCAGTTCATCGAGCAGGCCGGGAAGATTACGACGGTGGCGGTCGACAAGACGGGGACCCTTACCTTGGGCAAGCCGCAGCTTGTGGAGATCTGTCTCTGTGCACGGTCGATGGCGCTGGTGGGAGCCCAGGCAGACGGGTGCACGGAGGCTGAGGCTTGCTGGCACGGGCACGGTGGGCTTTCGGGAGAGGCGGCGCGACTGCTGGCAGTGGCGGCAGCGGCGGAGCAGTACGCTTCGCATCCGATTGCGGAGGCGATCCTGGCGGCGGCTCGGACGAACTCGATTGCGATTCCCAGTGCTTCCAATGAGACGACATCACCCGGTTTGGGAGTGTCGGCGCTCGTCGACGGGAAGCGGGTTTACATTGGGCAGCGCCGACTATTCGATCAGGAAGGGATTGAGGTGCCGGACGAATTTCAGCGGCACGTAGAGAACTTCCAGGCTTCGGGCATGAGCGTGGCGTTGCTTTCGCATGGAGACGACTTGGCGGCTTTGGGATTTCGGGACGCGCCTCGTCCGGAGACGAAGGAGTTCCTTGGGGAGCTTCGCGAGGCAGGAGTCGAGCGGATCGTGATGCTTTCGGGGGACACGGAGCGGACGGCCGAGGCAATCGCCAAGGAAGTGGGGATCGACGATCACCGGGCGGGTCTGCTGCCAGATCAGAAAGCTGCTGCGGTCTCGGAGCTAGCGGGCGACGCTGGAGGGGTGATGATGGTGGGGGACGGCGTGAACGACGCACCCTCGCTGGCGCAGGCGACGGTCGGGGTGGCGATGGGCGGCCTGGGGAGCGACATCGCGCTCAATGCGGCGGACGTCGTTTTGATGCAGGACCGGCTCGACCGGATTCCACAACTGATGCGGCTCGGGCGCCGGACGAACGGGATCATCCGGGCGAACCTGTTGTTCGCGTCGGGAGTGATTTGCGTTTTGACCTTGCTGTCTTTGTTCACCAAGCTGCCTTTGCCGGTGGCGGTGATCGGGCACGAGGGGTCTACGGTGCTCGTGATTTTGAACGGGTTGCGGGTTTTGCGGGGGCCGTAGGGCGCTTGGGTTTTGACGCAACCCCTTTGGGGTAGGTCATTCAGCGACCTTCGATTCCAGGGTAGCCCTGCGGGCAACCCTTCGCTATTTGACGTAGCCCCGTTGGGGCATCTCTGGTGGGCAATAGCCTATTGTTAAACCATTTTTTGGAAAGTATTGCCTACATGTGTAGGGATGTCGTATAGTGGGTCTATCTACAGATGTAGGGAGATGATGAAGAAGACATCACAGGCATCACTTGGGGGGCAAGAGCTTTCGCTTTTGCGACATATCGCGACCCATGCGCCGGTTACGGCTGGGGAGGTCTATGCGGGGTTTGGAGAGCCGAATGGGTTGGCTCGGAGCACCGTGGAGACCGTCATGGAGCGACTTCGGAAGAAAGGCTACTTGGCCCGGAAGGCGGAGGGCGGGGTGTTTCGATATGAGTCTACGGTCGCTCCGCAGGACCTGATGAGCGGACTCGTCGAGCAGTTCGTGGAGAACACGCTGGCGGGGTCGCTGGTGCCATTCGTGACTTACTTCTCGCGGCAGAACCGCCTTTCGGACGAGGAACTTTTGGAGCTTGAGCGGCTTGTCGCGAAGCTTCAGGAGGGCGGCGATGAGCGGTAAGTGGATCGAGGTTTGGAACGACAGCGCAGCCGCTTGGGGTGAGACGATGCTGCGGGTTTGCTGGCAAGGTGGGCTTTTGGCGATTCTCGCGTGGCTCCTTTGCCGTCTGGCGCGGAGAATTCCGGCGCAGCTTTGCGCGGCGATTTGGCTGGTGGTCTGCTTGAAGATGTTGGTCGGGCTTAGCCCGTTGTCGGTGTCGATCCCCCTCTTGCCCGCGGAAAAGACGGTAGCCCAGCCGTTGCCAGCCGAGGTTGCGTTCGAGACGCCCGCTTTGCCCACTCCCAATTTTTCCGTTGCCGAAGTCGCGCCGGTTCCTACGGCAGGGGCCTATCTGCTGGCGGCTTGGGGCATCGGAGTCGTGGGGATCGTGGCGATGGCTTTGTTGGCCTTGGGGCGAATGCGGTCCCTGACCCGGCGGGCGACGGCGATTACCGACTCGGCGATTCTGGCAATGGCTCACGAGGCGGGGGAGGGAATTGGTCTTCGTTCACTGCCGCGCCTGCTCGAAACCGATGCCGAGGTGGGGGCTTTGACGGTGGGAGCCTTCCGTCCGGCGGTCCTTCTCTCCCGTTCCGTGTTGGCGGGCTGCTCCGAATCGGAGCTCAAGATGATCTTGGCTCACGAGCTGGCCCATGTCCGGCGACGCGACGTTTGGTTGGCCCTTGTGCCCCAAGCGATGGCGGCGCTTCTCTTCTTCCATCCGCTCGCCTGGGTTGCATCGCGTGAGCTTGAGCTTGCCCGGGAAGCGGCCTGCGACGAGATGGCAATCACCGCTGTAGGCGTTCGCTCGGAGACGTATGGGCGACTGCTTCTCAAACTTGGCTCGCGACGGTCCGCGACGCCCCTCTTTGCCATGCGAATTTCATCGCACTTTCGCGTTCTCTCCCGGAGGATCAATATGCTGGATCAAGTTTCGAATCGTTCTCGCCGTCGATTGACGGCACGAGGCGCGCTTCTCGCCGCACTGGCGGGCCTCGCCCTCATCGCACCTTGGAATCTCGTTCACGCTCAGGCAGCGGCGAAGCAGGCGGAGCCTTCGGTGGGCAATCCGACACTGACCGACAAGGTCACCTTTACGAAGCTGCCCCAGGCGAGCAAGGCAAAGACTGAGACCAAGCCCACAAAGCGCGGGCAAAAATTGGTAGCCATCGTCTACCGACCCAAGGTGAAGAACGCGTACCAGGTTGCGAGCGAGCTTCACGATGCCCTCGGCAAGGAAGTGAAACGGATGATTGTTTCGCCAGGGACGATCACGGTGAACGTCGAGCCTTCGCTGCAGGCAAGCGTGCTGGCGCGACTTCATGCCATCGACCAAGCGACGTCGACCTTCACGACCAAGCGTGGGACATGGACAGAGGTCGAGGCTTTCGAGATTCACTACGCCGACGGCAAGAAGGTGCTCGAACAGATTGAAACCGAATTTCATTCGGAGGGCCTTCGGATGAGTGTCGATAAAGGAAGACTGCTCGTCTTCAACGGCACTTACGGCCAAATTCAGCGAATCTCCAAACGAATCCAGGCGTTGGACAAGGCTCCGGAACAATCGAGCCCGGCCGAAATCTTGAAGGTTGTTCCCTTGAAGTATTCGAACGCGACCGAAGTCGCCGGGGCGCTGACCAAGCAGTTCGAGGCGTTCAAGGTGAAGATCGCCACAGACGACTATTCGAATTCCTTGATCATCCGAGCGAGCGAATACCTCTGTGGGCAAGTTATAGAAGCGGTCAAGAAGATCGACGTACGCCCCGAGCTCTACAGGATCGTCACGACGCTCGGGCCCGTTACGAAGAGATTTCCCCTCAAGACGAGGGATGCGAAGGAGGTCTACGCTGCATTGACAAAGACGCCGGTCAAGGGCGTTAACTCCATCTCCTACGATCCGACCGACAACAGCATCATCGTTCAGGTCGAAGCGGGCCTCGAGTCGCTTCTCGACGAGATCGGGAAGAAGATCGCCAAGCTGGACGGTGGGCAGTAACTACTCGACGACCAGGGTGAGCTTGGGACGAAGCTCGGCCTTTTCCCAATCCTTCGAGTAGAACTTGTAAACAGCCTTCTGGCCAAGCTCGCTCGGGTTGATGGACGAGGTGATGGCTAGGCCGAGTTGGCGGTCCGGCGTGTCGGAAGCTTCCTTAAGGAACTTCGCGAACCCGCCGGGCCCTTTCAACAGGTCCACCTCAAATTTGGTCGGCTTGGTGAGGTCGACTTTTTCGGGGGCATAGGAGCCGAAGACGGCGGCATTTTCTTTGGCGGGATAGAGAGTGCGGGAGATGTCGTATTCCCAGTTCTTCTCAGAGAAATCGGGCTTGAGGCCGCGCACCTGGAGTGGGTTGTCTTTCGCAACGTCCAAGCCCCATCCCGCGTCGGCCACGTGCCAGAGCGTGAGTTTCGCTTCCTTTACCGTGGCTCCTTTGGGGAGTTTGGCGAGGTCGAATTTGAGGTAGCTGTAGGAGAATTCGTCGCCTTCATTGGGATCGGGGGCGACGGCCATACCCTCGGCTCCCCAGCACCGCAGGTAGGCATCCTTTTCGGGATCGGAGGCGTGGGGGTAGACCCAGATGTCGTCGGTTGGCTGAAGCTCGATGGTCTGAGGAGCGGCGATGCCAAGCGTGAGAGCGGCGACGAGGGTCGTGATCATTGTCTTAGTTTGACGCAAACGGGGCGCGGTGGGGGCGAGCCGAGTGTTGGGCGATTGAGGAATTTGATTTTGTTGGCGGCAGGGACGGAGGTAGGCCTCGTGAGATATCTAAAGCGAGAGCGTTCACAATAGTCGGGTGACCCATGCGTTGCGGGTGCTTGAGTTTGGAGCGATTCGGGAGCGGCTGCAGTACCACTGCGAGACGACGATCGCGGCTGCGTTGGCGGATGAGCTAACGCCGTCGCTGGACGCTTCCGAAGTCACGACGCTTTTGGCGGAGACGAGGCAGGCGCACGAACTGCTGGCCAAGCACTCGGCACCTTCTTTGGGACCCGTCCGCGACTACCGACAGACTCTGCAGCGGATCGGCAAGGGTGGGTCGGCAGGGGGCGAGGAGCTTTTCGGGATCGCGGAAGCGATGTCGGTGATGCGGTCGCTCAAGGCCCTCCTATCGCACATCCGGGCGGACTACGACCGGCTTTGGCCTCGAGTGGAGTTCGTGCCGGAGCATCCTCGGCTGGAGGAGGCGATCTTCGGGAGCGTGGAGCCTAACGGCGAGGTCAAGGACGGCGCGAGCCAGGCTTTGGCCGGGCTGCGGCAACGGAAGCGGAGCGTTTCGGCGCGGATCGTGGATACGATCCAGTCCTACACCTCGGGAAGCCGGCGCGAGCTGCTTTCGGACCCGATCTATACGATCCGCGATGGGCGGTACGTGATTCCGCTGAAGGCGGAGAACAAGGGGAAGATCAAAGGGATTGTGCACGACACGAGCGGCTCGGGGCAGACCGTGTATCTGGAGCCGGAGGACGTGCTACAGCTTGGCAACCAGCTTCGCGAGGTGGAATCGGCGGAGCGGGAGGAAGTGCAAAAGATTTTGGCCGCGCTCTCGGCGAAGCTGGGGGCGGTGGCGGGCGAGGTCATCGGGGGAATCGAAACGGTGGCGGCCCTGGACCTGGTGCTGGCGAAGGCTCGACTGGGCTTCGCGATGAAGGCAGCGATGCCGCAAACAGGCGATCCGCATTCGATTCAGGTGCAGGGGGCGAAGCATCCTTTGCTAGATCCGCAGGTGGTGGTTCCGCTGGACCTGGCGGTCGGGGGCCGGAACGGGAGCGTGCTGATTACGGGCCCGAATACGGGCGGAAAGACGGTTGCGATCAAGGCGATCGGGCTTTTCGTTTGCATGCTGCAGGCGGGGCTGATGGTTCCGGCGTTGGACGTACGGTTTGGAGCATTCACGCAGCTTTGGGCGGACATCGGGGACGAGCAGAGTTTGCAGCAGTCGCTTTCCACCTTTAGCGCGCACATCAAGAACATTGGGGAGGCCCTGAATGCCTTGAAGCCGGGGGCCTTGGTATTGCTGGACGAGGTGGGCGCGGGGACGGACCCGGCGGAGGGAGCGGCGTTGGCGCGGGCGATTTTGGCGCAGATGAGCTCCCGCGGGGCGACGATCTTGGCGAGTACCCACTATGGCGAGCTCAAGGCGTTCGCGTACAGCACGGAAGGATTTACGAATGCGGCGATGGAGTTCGACGCGAAGACGCTACGGCCTACGTATCGATTGCTGGTAGGGGCCCCTGGGGCGAGCCATGCCTTGAAGATCGCGGAGCGGTACGGGATTCCCAAGGATGTCGTCGAAGCGGCGAAGACCGGGCTGGGAGACCAGCACCTGGACGTGGCGGCGATGCTGGAGCGGCTGGAGCAGGCGCAGAAGCTGGCGCGAATTGCGCAAGGGGATGCGGACCGGCGGACCTCGGACCTGAAGAAGCGGGAGGCGGAAGCAGCGAAGAAGCTGGCGGAGGCGGACGAGATTCGGCGGAACGCGAGCGCGAAGGCGCAGGGGCTGATCGAGGAGGCGTTGCGGCAAATCCGGCTGGAAGCGGCGACGATCTTCGAGGACTTGAAGAAGTCGGGGGTCGATCAGAAGACGGTCGAGAAGGCGCGGGGGCAGCTCAGGGAGCTTCAGGAGGTTGGGCAGGACTTCGCGGACGAATTCAAGCCCCGGGAGAAGGCCAAGCGCGAGGTCGCGACTTCGACTTGGACAGTAGGGCAGTCGGTGCGGGTGGAGGGATTCCCGCAGACTGGGGTCCTCCTGTCGGAACCGAAAGATGGGAAGGCGCAGGTGCAGATCGGGCCGTTGAAGATGACGGTGAAGGTTTCGCAGCTTGTGCCGGTGGCAGGGGAGCGCCCGCGGGAGAAGCCGCGGGTCAACATCGGTTTGCAGAAGGCGCAGACGGCGACGACGGAAATCCACCTGCGAGGGACCCGGGCAGAGGACGCGATGGAGGAACTGGAGAAGTTCCTCGACGAGGCGGTTCTGGCTGGATTGCCGAGCGTGAGGATCGTGCACGGAAAGGGCGAGGGGATCTTGCGGCAGCTTACGCGGCAGATGCTGAGCCGCAACCCGGCGGTGAAAAACTACCGCGAGGGCGAGCCGGCAGAAGGTGGAGCCGGTGTCACGATTGCGACGTTTAAATAGTGCCAAACGCACTACCTTCCTGCCTTCTTTCCGGTTCACGACAGCCTGGGCGTCGATGTATGTCGTATAAGTTTTCACGGGTTACTCTACACAATGACAATTGCCGGGATTCGGCTGAGCGGTCGCTTTTCATCATGCTATTTCCTGCGTTGAAAAGCGCAAGAAATCATCACTAGCCATTTCGGCAACCTCCGATAAAGCTCCTGTGGCTTGGGTGTTTTTAACATAGCAATAGGATTGCTTCAAGCCGCCTGACACGGAGGTTATGAAGCCTTGATGAACAGTAAAACATTTTTGGTTGCCCTGCTAGGAGCCATCATGATGGTGCTCACGAGCGCGGCTCATGCGCAGGTGGTCGATACGTCTGCGACTGCTTCGGTGGACGTTCAGCCCGCTCTTTCGGTGACGTTGCTCGCCAGTCCGAGCTGGGGTAAGGTCACTCGCCCGCCCACCGGTTCCGCCGACTACAAGCTGGATTACAGCACCGGCGCGGTGACGCTTCTTTCCGGCGACGGTTACGCTTTCGACAACGGACAGTTCGGCGAGTACACGCTGAGCGGCGCGCCTACGGCCCCGGTTTCTTTCAGCATCGCGATCGGCTCGTTCAGCGGTAGTGGTGTCACGGTTGTGGCGAGCCATATCAATGGAACGAGCTCGTCTGGCACAGGAAACCTGGATGGCTCCGGCGACCTCGATCTCAAGATCGGTGGAGTCCTCAGTATCGCCTCGACGGCGACGATCGCCGTGCAGACGGCTACAGTCACGCTTACCGTCGATTACCAATGACCTTTTGAACCGCCATGTTGACCAGTAAGTCTATTGCCATCCTGGTTGCGATCTCCTCCGCTACGGTGGCTTTTTGCCAGCGGCCGGGCGACCTCGTCGTTACTCCGACGAGGATCGTCCTGGACGACAAGGGCCGCTCGGGAGATATCACGCTTCTGAATCGAAGCGCGCGGCCGATGCGGTACCGACTGACTTTGGTCGATATGGAGATGACGCAGGACGGAATTCTCAAGCGGGTTCCGACGGGCAGCGGGCATTCCGCGGTCAACGTTCTGAGGCTTTCACCCCGTGAGATCGTGCTTGCTCCGGGGACTTCGCAACGGATCAAGATCGCGGCGTTCTTTCCTGCCGGGCAGCCGGATGGAGAGCTACGGTCGCACCTCGCTTTCGAGCCGATTGCTCCACCGAAGGAGCCGATGCTCGCGGAGTCGGACGATCCCAATGCAGTTCGCATCAGTTTCGATATTCGCTCCGTCGTGACGATCCCGGTTGTGGCTCGTCATGGCAAAACCGCGGCGACAGCCACGATTGTCGAGCCCGAGGTCATTCGGGCGGACAAGGGCTGGGACGCTCGGTTCAAGATTCAGCGGTCGGGAACGCGCTCGGTGCGCGGCGACGTCAAAGTCAGCTTTATCCCGGCCAAAGGGGGCCCTGTGGTGCTTCTGGGACAGATCGCCGCGCTGCCCGTCTATTTTCCAAACTCTGACCGGATCGTTACCGTTCGCCTGTCGCAAGATGTGGCGGCGCTCGGAAAAGGAACGATCGAAATCACTTTCGCCGAACCCGAACGGATGCGTGGCTCGACCTCAACCAAGGCGAGTATCGCCGCACCGGGGTAGGAATGCTCTCCGCAGGGCTCATCAGTCTAGCGATCACTAAAACGGGACAAGGGCAGGCGAAACCCGCCAACGCGCCTCTGGGACCGAGCGTGGTGGTCTATGCCGAGCCTGAGCCGCTGCTCCTGGATCTTCTTTACGAGGGTATCCGGCTCGATAACTCTCTCGCGGGATTGACCGACTCTTTGGGCCGACGGTTTCTGCCGATGCGGGCTGTGGGGGCGGCTTTGGGCTGCCGTTTACATGTCGACCCAGCCAAGAAGACGGTGGCGGGATTCATCTCCGTGCCCTCGGACAGGGTCGAGTTGAACGGGGATGCGGGCAAATGCAAGCGGGGGACGCATTCGTTTGCGATCGAGCCTTGGCAGTGCTTCCAGCGAGACGGGGACCTTTACGTCGAGGCCGATTTGCTGGCCCGGTGGGCAGGTTTCCGATTCCTTTGGCGTCTCAACCGCTCGGAGGTGGAGGTTTGGGCCGACCGTCCGCTCCCCGTTCTGAGTCGCCTCGCTCAGCGGAGGATTCTGGAAGGGAAGGCGGAGGAGCCTTATGTGGCTCCCTCTCTTAGCAAGGTTCAGACTCCGTACGCGCTCTTCACGGCGCCCGTGATCGACGCTCAACTTTATTCGACGGTTTCGAACTCGCGCAGCACCGACCCGCCGGAGTCGCGATTCGCGGTTCAGGGGACGGGCGATCTTCTGTTCATGGGGGCTCGGTATCGCTTTATCGGCTCGACGCGCCACGACCCGGCGGCGATGCTTCTGACCTTTGGGCGAGAAGATGCTGGTGGGAAATTGTTGGGCTCGTTGCGTGCGACGCAAATTTCGTTCGGCGACGTGGCGATCTCACCTGTTGCCTTCCTTGACCGGACGCGAAACGGGTTGGGAGTATCGATTTCGAACTTCCCGCTCTCTGGGACGGACAATTCAAATTCGAGCCAGGTGGATGGCAAAACGGTTCCGGCTTCGATGATCGAGCTTTACCGAGGGGACGAGCTTTTGGGGACGGCGCTTGCGGATGCGGAAGGGAAATTCTCTTTCTCGAGGGTGCCGTTGGTGAGCGGTCCGAACGAGTTGCGAGTCGTGGTGACGACGCCAGACGGGGACGTCCATGAGGAGCGGCGGACGCTCTATGGGGAGGCGAACGGGCCGAAGAAGGGGCAGACTCGGTATGTGGTTTCCATTGGGGAGATCGGGAAGTCGTTGCTGAACGCGCCCTTGGAGATCTTTGGGGAGGACCGGCGACGGCGGGTGGCGGTCGGGGAATACCAGTGGGGCCTCAGCCCTTCGAGTTGGCTCTCGTTCACTTTGGCGGATACGGATTCGGGCAACGTCGATGGGCGATATGCGGGCATGGGGCTGCATTCCTGGATAGGCGAGACGCTATTCCGTTTGCAGGGTCTGGTTTCGCAGACGGGGAACGGGGTTGTTTCAGCAGGTGTTTCGCGTAGCCTAGGCAACTCGACGGTTTCTTTCGACGAGACGCACGCAGTGAACGGATTCGCGGCGATCGCATCGCCGGAGATTGTGGGGGATGCGAAGTCCGTGTCTCGGTTCCGGCTCGATGGCGTGATGGGGGCTCGGGCGAATCAGGTGTCCTACGGCTTTGGGATCGATCGATTCGACGGTTCCGATCCTACGACGGTGTTGCGAGGAAGGTTGAGCGGGTTTGCCTCCGGCTTGTATGTCTCGAACTCGTTTGCCTACAGGCTGAATTCGTCGGGGACGGACGGGATCGGTATTTTGCAGTTTCGGCGGCAGTTCGGCTCGACGACGGGGCGGTTGGATGTGGGTTACGATTTCGGTCCCGAGCAGTTCCTTCAGACGATTCATCTGTCGGCCGACAGGCGGATTTCCCAGGGCTATCGCTTGCGGTTGGGAGTGGACTACGATGCCAACCGGGATGCGGCTTTCGACACGACGGCCGGCTTGTATCGGATGTTCGGGCCTTTGGCGCTCGGTGTCAGCATAGGCGTGGACTCGGCGGGGCGGGCAAAGGCGAATCTTTTGCTTTCCGTTGGATTGGCGCAGGATACGCCCGACGGGAATTTGGGATTAGCGCGAGCGGGGGCGGGTCAGAGCGGTGGGGTCTCGGTTCGGGTGTTCCTCGACCGGAATCTCTCGGGTAAGTACGACGCTGGGGACACTTTGCTGCCGGACGTTGGTTTGCGGATCGACGGGCGGACAAGCCGGGTGAAGACGGGGGCGAAGGGGACCTGCCTCCTGGGGCGGATGAGCCCGAACCAGGCGGTTGCCTTGACCCTCGACGAAGACAGTTTTTCGGACCCGTGCTGGATCGCCGGTGGGGCCGGGGTCTCGGTAACGCCTCGTGCCGGGCATACGGTCAACTTGGATTTCCCGGTGGTGGAAGGCGGGGAAATCGAGGGCAAGGCAGTAGGGATGGACGGGCTGGCCGGTTCGACGGCGGAACTCGTCATGGCGAATGGGGCGGTGCTCCAGACGAGCATCTTGGACGACGACGGGAGCTACGTTTTCAGCCGGGTTTACCCAGGCGAATACAAGATCCGCCTGATCGATCTCTCGAACCACCGTTTAGGCGGCCTCGACGTGAAGGTCACGGCAGGGGCGATGCTCAAGGGCTGCGACCTGAAGATTACGAAGCAACTTTTTGCATATAAAACGAACCCGGCTCACGGTCGGGGGTGAGGAATATGCACTTGGCTTTGAGCCTGTCGTACTGAGTGTGCTTTAGGAAGTTCACGGCGCCTACGATCTTCCAGTGGGGGTTTTCCGTTAGGAATGCTTCGAGGAGGTATTGCTCGTTCCAGAACCGGACTTCCTTCTTGACCCAATCGCTTGGATAGTCTGCGGGGGAGAAGATGTCGTGGATGTGGACGATGACGCCTGGGTTGAGGGTGGGAAGGATCTCCAGGAACTCGCAGAGGACGTCGCCTTGGGGGCGGATCATGTGGGACGAGTCGATGAAGAGGAGATCGTTTTCAGTGAGGTCGGTGAAGAGGGTGCGCTTGACGGTCTCGACCTTTTCGCGGACGACTTTGACGTCGGTCTTTTCGAGCCAGGGCATTTCGTAGGGCTCGACGCAGGTGTGCTCGCAGCGGTAGGAGGGGTCTTCCTCCATGTTCTTTTTGACAGCTCGGATCGCCATCAGGGTGGAGTGGCCGCTACCGATCTCTACGATGCGGCGGGGCTTCTTCGTGCGGACGATGTTATACAGGAACTCAGCGTCGCCGGAGAGGAAATTCTTGTTGTGGATGCAGAAGGTGGTGTCGTCCTTGGGGGGCTGATCGACGTCTTTGATCTCGTCTTGAGCAGTGAAGCTGTTCAGGAGGGCGACTTGGCCTTCTTCGTTCCAGTCGATGCCGGGAAGGCAGCGAGGCTTGTCAAGCGGCTGGCGGATGTCGCGCTCATCGAAGAGGGGCTCGTAGTAGTGGCGGCGGACGGGGAAGACGCCGACGTGGAGCAGGGCCATCTTGCAGAGGGGCATTCGATGGACACCTACGCGGCGGATACCCCATAGAAGGAGGGCGGCGGGGTAGGTGAGCAGGAATAGCAGGACGTCGGCGACGACCAGGAACGGCTTAAGTGCCTTTTTCATAGCGTGGCCCCCGACATATGGATTCGGACCGGGGGTTGTTGAATCGTAAACGCTTGTATCCGCATGAAGACCTCAGTTATTGCATCGGCATTTTCACGCCGGAACCCACCTTCGGCGGGTTGTGACACTTACTCAAGAAAGACAGCCTGCTTTCACAGGCTGTCTCAGGTTATCTCATTTGCAACTATCGGGCCAGTCGCCCGGTTCGGAGCTAGGTCTACTTTTGAGCGAATGCGAAGGAGGCGGGTTCGGCCCCGGTCGTGGTTGTGTCGATCAAGGTTAGGGAGCCGTCGGATTCAACCTGGTAGACACTGACATTGCCCATTGCCTGGTTGCAGACGTAGAGCACGCCGCTTGGGGAGAACTGGATGGGCCACTGTGTGGTGTTGGTCGTGCTTGCCGAGGGATTCAGGGCGGTGAGGGCGCCTGTCGTGCCATCTATCGAATAGCGACGAATTTCGTCTGTGCCGGTATACGATGCACTGTAGGCGAACAACCCGGTGGGAGAGGCGGCGACGGAATAGGCTCCGCTAGGCCCATCGATGGGAGAACTTCCAAGCGCGGTGAGCTGACCGGTCCCGCCGATACTGTATTCGGCGACCTTGTTTGCTCCGTCGCATCCGACATAAACCTTCGTGCCCGTCGAGTCGAAGGACATCGACCACGGCCCGGCTGGCGTGCCTGCGGTTCCGTTAGCGACGAGGCTGCCGCTGCCGTTGATCGTGTATTGAGAGATGGTGTCGTCGTCGAAGTTCGATACGTAGGCGAACTGGCCATCTGGGCTGATCTCGATCTGGCTCGGTTCGGCACCGGTATCGACAGTTGGGGCGGCGTTCGCGGTTAGAGTTCCGTTGCTACCGACCACAAATTGATAGACCTTGTTGTTGCCGGAGGTTGCGAACACGTATTTTCCGTCGGGGGTGATGGCGATGCCGTACTCGGCACCCGGAAGAGGAACGGTCGCGGGGGAGAGAGGGGTGAGGGTTCCGTTCGCGTTGATTCGGTACTGGTTGATCGTGTTGTTGAAGTTGCTGGAATACAGGTAGCGGCCGTTCGGGCTAGCGGCCAGGCCACCGGGGTTGCCAGCGGCGGAAAACGGGTTCGAACCTACGGGGGTGAGAATGCCTGCTCCGTTCGCCTTGAAGGCAGAAATCGATGCCACATCTCGGTTGCCGACATAGACGTAGAGTGGGTGGCCGTCGTTTCCGGTTCCTCCGCAGCCCCACACACCTGCACAAACCGCCATGGCGGCGATCATCCTTGAATACTGTTTCATGCTTCCTCCTGTTTAGGCAAAAGCAATTATTCAACTTTGGATGCTTAACAGTCAAATTACTAGGGTAGATAGCGGAAAACGGCGGGACCGGGATGGTGGACGGTGGATTCGGTATCTCGGAGGGCAAGGGTGCCGTCAGCGTTGATTCGATAGACGCTGATACGCGAATCGTCGCTGTAGCAGACGTAGAGAAAGTTTTCTGGCGAGATATAGAGCCGGGCTGGATTGGAGTGGATGGGGCTGGCCGTGTCGAACTGGGTCAGAGAGCCCGCACCGACTGTATAGGCGACGATTTGGGCCGTGCCCTGAGAGTTGCCGCTGTAGGCAAAGCCTGAGAGGGAGATGGCGACGCTTTGCGCGTTTTGGGGGCTGTTGGCGTCGCTCTGGTGGGTGAGCCGACCGTCTGCGCCGATAGCGTAGATGGCGATCTTGCCGGCATCGGGGCAGGCGGCGTAGAGGTACGTCCCGGTGGAGTCGATCAGGAGGCCTTGCGGGCCGGATGGGGCGGTGGCGGTCGGGGTCGAGAGCGGGTGGAGGACGCCGTCCGTTCCGACGGAATATTGGGAGATTGTGCCGTCACCGAGGTTGGCGACGTAGGCGAACTGACCGTTTGGGCTGACTTTGATGTCGGCAGGTTGGTTGCCCGAGTCGGCGTCGGCGTCTTTCGGGCTCAGGGTTCCACCGGGAGAGATGTCGTACTGCTTGATCTTGTTCGGGCTGGACGTGGCGTATGCGTGGAGGCCGTTCGGGGTGACGGCGATGCCGCCCAAGCCGTTCGAGAGAGGGGCCGTCTCTGGGTTCAGATGGTCCAGCTCCCCGCTACGTTTGATACGGAATTGCTCGATGACACCATGGGAGGTCGCGGAGTACAGAAATTGGCCTGGGGAGGCAGCGAGCCCCAAGGATGGGAAAAGGGTGTCCTCTTTTCCGATATTGACGCTGACATCGGGGGTAGTGGGATCGTTGTCGTCGTCCTCGTTCTGTGAGACCTCGCTCAGGTCGCCATCGCCGACGGTGTAGGCCTGGATCACATCGTCGTCGGTACTGCCTACGAGCATGACGCGACTATGGCTGTCATGTTCCGTCAGGAGAGCCCCGCCGCAACCGGCGAGAAGCAACGCTAGAGCCGCTAGCGAAACGCACGCAAATCGTCCCATCCTATCCATCTACCAAGCGCAGACGGTTTGAAGTTGCAATTAGTTTGGTGGCGCCTTAGACGGAGACCATCGGGACGGCGGTAAGGCTTCTGCGCTTCGGTTCCGGCTCATTTTCGCGGACGATCTCGTTGTAGAGGGAATCGCGCTCGATGGGGATGCGGTGGACTTCCTCGATCATCTTGATCATGTTGTCGCGGGTGAGGGCCTGGGACTTGTTGCCGAATTCGCCTTCCTTGTAGGTGATCTCGTATTCGTGGACAGTGCCGTCGGCGTCGTCCGCTCCGTACCAGAGGGCCATCTGGGTGACGGGAACGGTGTTCATGATCCAGAAGCTCTTGACGTGCTCGAAGTTGTCGAGCATGAGGCGGCTGACAGCGATGTTTCGGAGATCGGTATCGGCGGTGGGGGCGGAGATGTGCTCCAACTCGGTGGCTTCGGGGTGGAAGCTGAGGGGAGTCATCGTGAGGAAGTTCTGGGTCTCGTCCTGAAGCTCGCGGAGCTGGACGAGGTGGTCGGCGCGCTCCTCGTCGGTCTCGATGTGGCCGTAGAGCATGGTGGCGTACTGCTTAAGGCCGAGCTTGGAGGCGGCGCGGGCAACGTTCTTCCACTCTTCGCCATTGAGCTTCTTGCCGAAGAGTTCGGCGTGGACGCGGTCGCTGAGGATTTCGATGCCGCCGCCGGGGAGGGAGTCCAGGCCGGCCTCAATGAGGTCGGCGAGGGCCTGGTCGATGGTGACCTTGCCTTGGCGGGCGATTTCGACGATCTCAACGGCGGTGAAGGCTTTGACGTGGACGCCGGGGCGGGCTTCCTTCACGACGCGGATGAGGTCGAGGTAGTACTGGTAGGGAAGGCGCGGGTTGATGCCGCCGACCATATGGATTTCCGTCATGGGGACGTCGGCGTGCCATTGGAGGCGGGTCTTCACCTCGTCCAGCGACATTTGATAGGGGGCGGGGCCACCCTTCTTGGCATAGAACGAACAGAACTTGCAGAACTTGTTGCAGATGTTCGTGTAGTTGATGTGCTGGTTGCGGACGTAGTAGGTCTTCGCTCCGTGGCGTCGTTCGCGGACGATGTTGGCCATGTGGCCAACGGCGTTCAGGTTGGGCGTCTTGTAAAGCCGCAGGCCGTCTTCGTAGCTGAGTCTCTCGCCGTTGTCTACTTTGCGATAGATGTCGATGAGGTCGCCAACGATGCGTTCGGGAGTGAGTGCCATGCTTCTAACCTTTGCTACGGAAATGATACCCGGGAGATTTCACTTTTTGTTGAAAGTTGAAAGGTGCGTAAAGAGGTTAGGCGGGAAGGTTCGTATCGAATTTCCAGATCAGCTTCGTTTCCCTTAGCTCGGGTGGGTAGGCGTGCTCATCTACGGTTACGAGACTGAAGCCGCATGCGGCATAGAACTGGCATGCGGGGACGTTGATGTCTTGGGTTTCGACGCGGATCTCCTCGAAGCCCTCGGAGGTTGCCCAGGCCTTGGCTTGGGCCATGAGCGCTCTTCCGATGCCGATACAACGGGCGTCGGTGGCAAGCCGGACATCGTAGATCGTCGCCACCTCTGGGCTTTCGGGGGCGACGATCAGGCCTCCCACGCGGACGTCGTTCATGTAAGCGGCGAAGATGGCTCCCTTCGAGAGGTCCAGGCGATGTGCTAGGGATGTGGGGCGATCTTCGGGGAAGACGTCGTAATCCTTCAGATAGGGCGCAACGGGATCGGAGGTGAGGATGCCCTTGCGGAGGTCTTCCAAGCGAAGCCGCCAGCGCACTTCGAAAGCGATGGAGATCGACTCGTATTCGGAGAGCTTGGAGGGGTCTTCGCGTTCGATGCGTAGGTTGTCGATCAGATGCCCCGCTTTTGGAGGAAGATTCGGTCGTAGCCGTTTACGAAATCGTAGATGCGTCCGTATTCGACGTAGCCTTGTTTTTTGTAGAAGCCTTCGGCTTGAAACTCAAACGTATCGAGCATGACGTTCTTTGCGCCGAGGCGTTTTCCCTCTTCCTCCATCGCGCGGAGGACCTGGCTACCGAGTCCTTGGCCCCTGGCGTCCTCCCGGAGCCAGACGAGGTCGATGCCCAGCCATTCGAGATAGGCGCTGCCGGATGCTCCGCCGATGAATTCGCCGTTATCGTCGCGGACCGCGACCCTCACCGGCTTGGACTCAAAGGGGCCTACCACGGATTGGTTGAAGGCACGCAGGCCTTGCAGGATGGCTTGCCTTAGCTCCTCGCTGTCTTCGACGGTGATTTTCATTTCGGGATGTTACTGCGTTTGGGGGTGATGGAGGTGAGATCGTGATGGAGGTGAATTGCGTGATGGAAGCGATGGGCGATTGCTTCGATTTTTGGTTTTTTCGCAGCGGCGGGTTCACGATGTTTTAGTGCATTGTGGGTTCCGTTAAAGGCTGTGGGTTTGTAATTCGTTCGCTTTATTGGATGCTGCGGGCCAGAATCCGGCGCTGCTTGTTTTGGGGACACAGGGGCTAGGCCCCTGTGTCGGATTGGTCCAGCGGGAATGGGGGCTGGGAGATGGGTTTGGCGGCGATCGAGAGCAGGAGCATCTCGTTGTCGTCGGCTGCGATCCGGTTGGAGCTGAGGGCTCCGCACTCGGTGCAGCGGTGGATCAGCGCCCACTCGCCGTCCTTGCGGACCCACACGGCCACTGGCTCCATCATTCCCCCGCACGCCGCGGCTCGGTCGCCTGGCTTCACATCCAGGTGGATGCTATGCAGGCAGCGCGGGCAGTGGTTGCGGTGCTTCGTTCCGGCTCCGGTCGAGGCGGACGTCGCGCCGCATTTGACGCAGACGAAGCCCATTCCGGTCGATACCTCACCGTCGGCAAGCCGCCGGTAGGTTTCGTAGCGCGGTCGCGGGAGCAGTCCGGTGCGGACGGCTTCCTTGACGGCGCAGCCTTCTTCTTCCAGGTGCCGACAGTCCTTGAACCGGCAGCTTGGCGCGAACCGTGCGAAGTCGGGGAACCCTTCCAGGATCTCGTCTTCCATGTCCACCGCGAACGAGCGCACGCCGGGCGTGTCTACGATCTCGGTGCCATCTTCCAACCGGTAGAGTTGGCTCGACGTCGTGGTGTGACGTCCCTTTCCGGACTTATCGCTGGTTTCGCCTACCTTGGCGTCCTCGTGGGCTGGCAGGCTGGAAGCCTGCGCCACGATGGCGTTCAGGAGCGAACTCTTGCCGACGCCGCTGTGGCCGACGAAGACGACGCGCTTTCCGGCGATGTGCCCGCGCAGCGAATCCAAGCCCTTCCCGTGAAGAGCGGAGACGTTGACGCATGCGATGCCGAGGGCGCGATACGGCTCCAGCCGGTCGAGCTGCTTGACCGCATCCATCTCCGCCAGCAAGTCGAGCTTGTTGACGACGATGAGGGGCTGCGCGCCGCCCTTGTGGATGGCGAACAGGTAGCGATCGATCAGGCGCGGGTGCAGCGGCGGGGTACCGACGGAGACGACGACGGCCACCAGGTCGATATTCGCAGCTACGGCGCGCGACTCGCCCGGGATACGGTCATCCGGCCTCGCCAGCTCGGTGCGGCGCGGGAGGACTCGCAGTATTCGGTTTTTTTCGAGGTCTATTTCGACCTCGTCGCCGACGATGGGCCTTTCTTCTCGGCTCAATAGCATCGGCTTCACCTCCATATTTCGTTGCACGTGACAAAGGGTCGATTCCACCCGAACGACGAGGCCGGTCTCTCCTTGCGGCTCGCGACAAACGAGCTTGACGAGGAAGTCTTCGACGGTGCCGACGGGCTTCTTTGATTTCTTCTGGGCGGCTTGCCGCTGTTCGGAGGCTTGCCGCATGACGTCTTTACGCTGCTTGACCGTCATCTGGCCCAGACGGTCCTGTAGGGCCTTTTTTTGAGTTGTATTCAACGCTGGTAACGATTTCCTTTGGGGACAGGCAGGCACAAGATGACCTGCGGTCTTTGAGTTCAGGAAACGCCGCCCTTCGGTTCAGGCGGACCAGCGCGGAAGCGCGGTTACCAGGCCCAACCGAAGAGGGCGTGTGCAGCGGCGGCTTGTCGGTTGCTAGTAGTAATCATGGACTCCTCTTCGAATTGGTCTCACGCCGTTTGGCGGCGCGGAGAAACAATGTAGCACATAGATTGGCCTTGGTGCAAGAGGTTTTTTGAGTGCGTGAGTGCGTTGGGGGTGCGTTAGTGCGGATAGATGAGTTTTCGGTGTGGGACCGGATGGAGCGCTTTGCATGCGGTAGCACCCCCACCCTGCCCTCCCCCTGCACGCATGGGGAGGCTTTTGGGCTGCGCACGGGTGCGTTATCTCCTTCGTTGCGGTCCGAGGAGATCGTAACAGACGCAGAGGACGGCGAGGTTTTGTTCGGAGTCTTCGCCCCGGTAGACGGGGCCGAAGGTGCGGGACAGTTCGTGCAAGTGCTGGTCTATCCGGGCGCCGACGACGGGTTCTTGTCGCCATGTGCGGACGACGCGGGCGGCGCTATTTCGCCCGCCCAGGGCGAGGACCATTTCCAGGCCTGTGGTGTCGTCCACGTTCGGGAGGCAGTGGGCGATGACCTTGTCTTCGATGCCGACCGGGTCAGAAAGTTCCTCGATCCAGGCGAGGCCGGACTCGTAGACGAGGGTCGCGATTTCCTCGTAGCAGGCTTCGTTCTCCAGGTTCCAGAGGATTTTGGAGGGAGGGATTTCGAATTGGCCGACGTTCGCGGAGGCGACGAAAGCGGGGACCATCGCGCACGAGCGACAATATTTCTCGCGGACGGCCCTCATGGAGTCGAGGCTGACGATGATCTCCACGGATACGGGGCTGAAGAAGCCAGGGGCCCCGGTGTTCGGCGAGTGGAAAAGAATTTCGTCGGTCCAGGCTTCCCGCTGGCGTTTGAGGAGGGGCTGGCCGCCGTTTTGAAAGAGGCTGAATCCCTCATCGTAGAGTCTTCCGGCGACGAAATAAGCGGCGCGGTAGAGCGATTCCCGGTGCGAGCAACGGTGGCCCGTCTCGATTTGTCGAACGAGCTTGCTGAGTTTGGGGGTGTAGGTCCAGGCTTCTCGCCACTGGTCCTCGTTATAGGCGCGTATGAGACCAGGAATCGCTTCCACTGCACTTTATTCTAACGGGAGAAAAGCGTTTATGTTCCGGGGAACGGAGGCGGACCTCCACTTTCCTGCACGGCGGCGATGGCGCGAGGCTGCCAGACGATGCCGGAGACGTTCTGGGTTTCCACGTGCTCGGTGCCTACGGCGAGGGGTCCGCCTGGAAGCTGGTTCGCGGCGGGGCCGCTGACGACGATGCCGCCGGGAGGGGCGATCTTCTGCATGTGGGCAGCGATATCGATGACATGGGCGAAGTTCAGGGACGCGATGTCGCCCGGTTTGGGGGTGACAACCTCTCCCACGTGGATGCCTGCGCGGAGGACGAGGGGGATGCCCGTCTTGTTTCCGAAAGTGTTCAACTCGATCATCCCGGCCTGGATGTTTTTGGCAGCGCCGAAAGCTTGGGGAGCGGTGTCGAAGGCGCAGGTCATGCCATCGCCGGCTGTGGAGTGAACGCGTCCGCCGTACTTGCGAACGGTGCGCTCGACGAATTGGTGGTATTCGTTGAAGGTGTATTCGATGCTGAGGGCATCGGCGTCTTGCTTCATCTTCGTGGAGCCGACGATATCGACGCTGAGGAAAGCGATGGGCTGGGCCCCGGAATTGAGCTTGTCCTGCAGCTGGACGAGCTGACGGAGCAGTTCCTGCCTCTCTTGGACGGGGTCTTTTAGGCCGAACTTGGGGCGGTTCTTGCTAACCAGCTTGTTTACAGTGAGCCCGAGAAGCGCGCCGCCGAGGGTGAGGGGGACGATCCATGCGGCCTCAATCGAGCCTTTAGTGTGAAAAAGGGCCTGAAAAAGGGTGGCGAAGATGAAGCCGATACCGGCGACGACGGCACCGGTGACGGCGGCGGAGCGGGCATCTTTGGCGACGGCGCAGCTATAGACGGCCAGGGTCGCAAAGATGATTTGGACCACGCCGAGGAGGCCGGAGTAGCTGTCGACGAGCTGGGTCGAGAGGACCCCGGCGAGGGCGAACCCCGCGCCGAGAAGGCCGCCGATGACGTTGCGGCGCGCCTCGGGCTCGAGGCCGAGGTATTCGGTCTTGGCCTGCTGAAGGAAGCCGCGCTTCTTTTGCTGCGGGCGGAGGCGCATAGCGAGGCGGACATAGTCGGCGGGGGCGCCGGTAGCCTCGGACACGGCGAGGATGGCGGCATCGTCCAATTCGCCGCCGTTGGCCGCCTGGATGCGTTCGGCGAGGTCCAGCATTTGCTGGACTCCGTCGTCGCTGATCTCAGATATGGGAGTTTCCTCGGTGCTTCCTTGCCGCAACCCTAGTCCTCTCGACCGATTTTACTACCGAGTTCAAGGGGGTGGGGTTGCGGAAGGGCAAAGTTGGTGGGCCCGTTAAGGAATACAGCCCGTCGGCGGCGGGGGTGGCGGCTGACTCGAGAGGAAGAATACGAAGCTGCCTCCCGGCATGGTGGTCTGCTGGCCCGCTACGATTGTCGGCAATGGTACGCGACAGATGGGAAGGGGCGATTTGATCACCTGGAATATCTTGAGGTTGTACGTGAACGACGGATAGTAGGTGTTGGTCACGGTCGTGCCGTCGACGTCGCACTTCACGGCATCGGTGCCGAGTATGGTGTCCCAATATCCGTTCGCCCGCGAGGTGGCCGTCCCGACAAGGGCGTTCGAAGTGTTATAGAAGTTGACGGTGACTCCAGCGATGGGATTTCCGCCGGGGCTCACGCATCGTCCAAGGATGGTCGAGTTCGGATTAGCATCAGTTGCGCCGGTTGTGATGCTATTGGTAGAGCCATCCGAGGAACCGCCTCCTCCTCCACCCCCGCCACAACCGAGAATCCCTACGAATAGGGCAATAGCGAACAGTCCGATGTATTTCTTCAACGCTCTCACCAACCACGCACGTGGCTTCAGGTTTTACCACGCGACAACAATGATAGATAGACTTCTTCTGGCTACCGTTCCGTTCTATTGACGTCGGAAGACTGGAATGCGTACGGCAATAGCTCGGCGAGGGTCTTCGTGAAACGGTAGCCGTTCGAGTCACCGACGTGAACTTGGAGAGCGGAAGGGTCTTGGGTGAATTCGCGCATCGCCTGGAGGCACATGCCGCAGGGGAGGCCGCCATCCTGGGTGACGAGGGCGAGTTGGGCGATGACGCGGTCACCCTCGGAGATCATTTTCACGATGGCGGTCCTTTCCGCACAGATGGTGACGGGGTAGCTGACGTTCTCCACGTTGCAGCCTGTGAAGATGCGACCTGCGGCGGATTCGAGAGCGACGCCGACGGCGTAGCCGCTGTAGGGGGCGTAGGCCTTGGCTCGCGCTTCGGCGGCGGTGCTCAGGAGCTCTTCGATGGGTCGCATCGGTTCGAAGTATGTCCGACGGGGCGGGGAATATTGCCTGATCGGCCTATTCGAGGGAACCTGGGAAGAACCGCTTCTGTTAAGTCAAATGTGACGACGATCGGGGCCTTGGACGAAGTAGGGAGATTAGCGAGACTGACAGGTACACTCGCCCGACCTATGCTCTTCGGCCGCCGCAACCAGCGCGAGGCTTTCGAACGGCAAGCGGAAAAGGTGTTTCCGTCGATTCTCGGCACAGCCCTACGGCTGACGCGTTCGCGCGAAGAGGCCGAGGATTTGGCGATGGAAGCGATGGTGCGGGCCTATGAGGCGTTCGACCGATTCGACGGGACGAACTTCAAGGCTTGGATGCTCCGCATCGTCACCAATCTCTATATCAATCGTTACCGCCAGAAGCAGCGGGGGCCACAGCTCGGCTCGCTCGACGAAGAGGGCACGATGGAGCCGGTGGGGCACGAAGAAGAAATTCCCGACCGGATTCTTTTCGATAATCTCGTGGGAGCAGAAGTGGAGCAGGCGTTGGCCCGTGTCCCGGACGACTTTCGGACAGCGGTGATCCTGAGCGACATCGAGGGGTTGAGCTATCAAGAGATAGCGGATGCCACGAATGTGCCGATAGGTACGGTAAGAAGCCGAATCGCGAGAGGCCGGTCGCTGCTGCGGAAGTTATTAAGCGAATACGCTATGAAAGAAGGTTTTATCAAACAGGGGGCGGACGAATGATCGACCGCCTGGATCTCCACGCTCTTGCGGACGGGGAACTGCCGGAGGAGCGCCGAAAGGAGCTTCTCGCCGAATTGGCCAACGATCCCCAGGCCACGGCGGAGCTACACGCTATTCAGACTTTGAAGGCGACGCTTCAATCGAAGGCGGAAACGCCGGACACGGATGCTCTTTGGTCGCGATGCCAGGACCGTTTGGGCGAAATCGAGAAGACGCGGCGGGTCGAGTCGTTCGTGGGTCGCTATGCCTGGGGCATCTGTGGCGCGTTTTTCCTGGCCATCGTGGTTGGGGGCGTCTTTAACCGCGTTGGCGTGAAGAGCGTCAAGGCGAACGAGGTTGCCGGCTACGTCGCAGGCTTGACTCCGATTCCGGTGCCGCCGTCTCAGTCGGATCGCGAGATCGCTCCGATGCTGAAGCAGGTTATCGGCGAGGCGTTCAAGTCGAAGCCTTCGAAGATGCAGGTTGTCTCGGTGAGCCGGAGCACGGTGCCGGGGCAACGGATCGGCTGCGTGCAGCTTTCGGACGCTTTCGGAATCGTTTCCGTCATGGCTCTGCCGGACGTGCAGGGCGTGGACGGGGTCTGGCCGTATGAGAGCGACGAAGACTTTCGCTGCGGCAAGGTCGACGGCATGAACGCTTTGTTTTGGAACGAAGAAGGGATGATTTGTATGGTCGTCGGACAGCGCAGCTACGACGAGCTTCACTCAATCGTCACCTCGATGCAGCCGCCCAAGTAGGCGTAAATCAGGTTGCCGCACATTTTGGGGTCGCGAGCGTCGGAAACACGGTAAACCTAGTAATTGTAGGGGCCTTTTCACGCGAGCCTTGTATGGCGTCGAAAAGGCCTTCTTAATTCAAAAGATCGTCTTTTAGGCCTCGATATAACGGTATCGCTGTCTGGGGTGGGTGGCTTAAAAAACCAGTAAATTTTCCTGCTCGTACGGCGGTCGATTTCGTCAGGTCTTTTATATTTGTTTTCGATGATGTTTTCATAAATTGCCCTTACCGAGCGGGCTTGGGGGCTCTACCTTCCGCTAAATTCAGTAGTCGTTTGGCTTTCCTATGTAGCCACATATGACGTCAATACTAAACCATCATCATGAGATGATATGTTTAGTAAACGCGCGTTCATTCGGATAAGATAGTCGAAATTCGAGCTTGGCAACTATTGCTATAACTCTGGGGGAGTTACGGGATGGAGTGTAAGAGTTGATAGAGAAGCTTGCGCCGAAAGAACGGGAAATATTGGGGCTAGCTTCGAAAGGTCTAACGGATAAGCAAATATCGAGCCAACTATCGCTTTCTCGCGGCACGCTGATCACTTACTGGGCGCGTATCAAGAGCAAGCTAAATGCGGCAACTCGCGGGGAAATGATCGCGATGCTCGTTAGACACGATACGCAGGCGGCCTTGACGGCGAAGTTCGAGGAAAGCAGCGTGGCTGGTCGGGAAGAGTTCGGTCATATCGACCGCGAATGGCTTCTCGATCAATTGCCCGAGGCTATCTCGATATGGGGTTCGCAGAACCAGGTCATTTTCGCCAACGCGCGCTTTGCGTCGCTGTTCTCGGCGTCGGTGGAGGCGTTCGTTGGGAAGGCCCCTGGAGAGTTCATCAAGCAGGAGGGCTTCGTTGGGGCTCTGACGGCTCATCTGACGCACACGCGGGAGCGTGGCGGCACGGGTGTGGCTACCTTGGAATATGCGTCGGGTGGGCGGTCACAGCGGCTGGATTTCCTGAGCGTGTGTCCGAGTGGGCGCTCCGACGTCCGCAGCCAGTGGGTTATCAGCATGGCGCGGGAGGTTTCCTCGCAGGGCGAGGCGCCAGATGTGATCGTCAACGGTGTGGACCTGGTGGTCAGTCTGGACTCGCTGGGGACCGTGCTTTGCGCCAACGAGGCGGTCTATCGGGCGATAGGCAGAAGGCCGGGCACGGACGAAACCTGGACGGTGCGAAATCTGTTTTCCGAAGGGGACGTTTCGCGCTTGGCGGACGAGATTATGCCTGCGGCTATTCGCGAAGGAGTGTGGACGGGAGCGGTGAATCTGTACCAGGATAAGCTGCATCCGGTACCAATTCATGCCACTTTTGTGAGTCATCGGGACTTTGAGGGCAAAGTGCCTAGGCTCACTATGATCGGAAGGGGAGACCAAGGTTTTTCGGAGCCAGCCTAAAGAAATAGTTTTTTGCGATACTCTATTTCCAAAATAGTGAATAGGGGGTCGTCGTAGCGAAGAGATCGGTGCTTCTGCTATCGTTTTATCCGTTGGGCTTAATAAGCTTTTTGAGGCGGCAACAAAGGTGTGGGGCTTTCGTGATAGTGCGCTTCCTTTTTAGGCAGGGGAATTGGGGAAGTGTGCCGTCCAATGATAAATATACGAATAGGGTTATTCCCAGAAAGCTATTCTTATCCTTGACTAGCGTATTTTCTATTTGCGCGTTCGTCAGGCCACAGTGACATCGTCGCAGAGGTACACGTCTTGAATCGCGTTCAGGAGGGCGATTCCGTCGGCCATGGGGCGTTGGAACGCCTTTCTACCGCTGATTAGGCCAGTGCCTCCGGCTCGTTTGTTGATGACGGCGGTTCTGACGGCCTCGGCAAAGTCGTTGTCTCCCGATGCGCCGCCGGAATTGATGAGCCCGGCTCGGCCCAGGTAGCAGTTGATGACCTGGTATCGGGTGAGGTCGATGGGGTGATCGGTGGCTAGCTCCGTGTACATCCGCTTGTCCAGCTTCCCGTAGGAGCTGTCACCGGAGTTGAGGGCTTCGTAGCCACGGTTCGTTTCGGGGAGCTTTTGCTTGATGATGTCGGCCTCGATGGTGACGCCCAGGTGGTTTGCCTGACCGGTGAGGTCGGCGGCGAGATGGTAGTCCACTCCGTTGCGCTTAAATTCCGGGTTGCGCAGGTAGCACCAAAGGATGGTGGCCAGGCCCAGCTCGTGGGCGTGGGCGAACGCTTGGCTGACTTCGACGATTTGGCGGCCGCTTTCTTCGCTTCCGAAGTAGATTGTCGCTCCGACGGCGGCGGCGCCCATGTTCCAGGCTTGCTCGACGTTGCCGAACATGATCTGGTCGAACTTGTTGGGATAGGTGAGGAGCTCGTTGTGATTGAGCTTGACGATGAAGGGAATCTTGTGGGCGTACTTGCGACTGCAAGCGCCGAGCACTCCGAGGGTCGAGGCTACGGCGTTGCACCCGCCTTCGACGGCGAGTTTGACGATGTTTTCGGGATCGAAGTAGAGGGGGTTTTTGGCGAAGCTCGCTCCGGCGCTGTGCTCGATGCCCTGGTCGACGGGGAGGATGCTGAGGTATCCGGTCCCAGTCAGACGGCCATGGCCGTAGAGGGATTGGAGGCTGCGGAGGACCTGGGGATTGCGGTCGGTTTGGGCCATTACCCGGTCGATAAAGTCGGGTCCCGGCAGGTGAAGCAAGTCTTTGCCGACGATGGGTACGTGCTCTAACAAAAGCTTGGCGTCGCCGCCTAAACGCTCAACGATGGAATCGAATACGACGCTCATTCTTGGTCTCCTGCCGTTCTACGATTCTAGCCGCAGGCCACGGGACATGACGCGGAATTGGACGATCGTGAAGACGAAGACGAAGAAGAACAGAAGGTATGCCACGGCGGAGGCGTAGCCGAGCTGATATTGGCCGAAGCCCATTTGGTACATGTAGAGGACGGCGGTGAGGCTCTTGTCGGCGGGGCCGCCTCCGGTGAGGATGTAGCTTTGGCCGAAGATCTGGGACGAGGCGATGACGCTCATGACGAGGCAGAAGATGGCGGCGGGGGCGATGCTGGGGAGGGTGATGTTTCGGAAGCGACGCCATGCGGTTGCGCCGTCGAGGGAGGCGGCTTCGAGCATTTCCTTCGGGACGGCTTTGAGGGCGGCGAGGTAGATGAGCATGTTGCCTCCGGCTCCCCACCAGATCGACATGAGAGCGAGGGAGGGCATGACCAGCTTGGGGTCGTTCAGCCAGTCGATGGAGTGGCCGATGACGTGGTTCAGGAGGCCGAGGTCGCGGGCGTAGAGCCAGCGCCAGGTCACGGCGAGGACGGAGACCGACGTCATGACGGGCAGGTAGAAGCAGACCTTGTAGATGGCCTGGCCTTTGTAGTTTTGATTCAGGCCGACGGCCAGGGCGAGGGAGACGATATTGCCGAGGGGGACGGTGAGGAGGACGAAGTAGCCGGTCTGCCAGAGGGCTTGCCAGAAGCGGTCGTCTTGGACGACTCCCGAGTAGTTTCGCATGCCGACGAACGTGGGGGTCGTGGAGAGGATGTGCCAGTTGTGGAGGCTGATCCAGAACCCGTAGGCGACGGGGCCTAGCACGAAGAGGACGAAGAGGATCGCGAACGGGGCGAGGAATCCGGCGGCGGCGAGGCCGTCTTTTCTGCCGGTCATTGCAACCCCAGCACGCGGTTTACGCGTTGGGCGGCTTTGCGGAGGGCATCGTCCACGGGTTCGACGCTCTCGACGGCGGATTCAACGGCGGTATCGGCGAAGCCGGCGGTTTGGTTTACGGAGACGGAGAACGGCTCGTAGGCGACGTAGGGCAGTTGTTTGGCGAATTGGGGCTGGTCTTTCAGGGCGAGGAACTCGGGGGAGTTCAGGATCGACTTTCGGATCGGTACCTGGCCTGCCTTTGCCCAGGCCAGACTGTGATCGCTGAGGTAGCGGATGAAGGTCCAGGCGGCGCGTTTGCGTTCGTCGGGGAGTTTAGCGGGCATGCAGAGGCAGTGGCTGCTGGCCCAGACGGCTTGCTTCGGCCCGAATTGGGGGACGGGGGCGACGGCGTATTCGAGGCCGTCTTGGTGTTGGACGGAGTCGAGCATCCAGATGCCGTGGATAGCCATGGCGGCTTTGCCGGTTTGGAATTCCATCCAGGAGCCGCCGGGGTCGGGTTTGGGGCAGATTTTTCCGTCCTGGACCCATGCGAGCATCGTTTGGACGGCCTGCTCGGAGGCCGGCGAATCGAGGGCTGAGCGTTTGAGGTCGGGGGTCATGAGGCCGCCTTCGTATTGGGAGAACATCATGGAGCCGAGGAGGTGGAAGTCGGTGATGACGAATCCCCATTGGTTTTTGGCGGGGACAGTGAGCTTGCGGGCGTCCTCCTCGAACTCGGCTCGGGTGGTGGGAGGGTGGTCGATGCCCGCTTCCTTGAAGAGTTTGACGTTGTAGTAGAGGCCGAGGGGGTGGCAGTCGAGGGGCAGGGCGTAGCGGACGCCATCGACGACTCCGGCTTCGCGTTGGCGCGGCATGAAGTCGTTCAGATCAGGGCCTTCGTTTTTGACGAAGTCGTCGACAGGGGAGAGGGAGCCGTGGGTGGCGTATTCGGGAACGCGTTGGGCGTGGAGTACGAAGACGTCGGGGGCTCCGCCGTAGGCCAGGCCGAGAGTGACTTTGTCGTAGTAGGCACCCCATGGGATGATTTGCATATGGACTTGGATGTCCGGGTGCTCTTTGTTGAACTGGCTGACGATCTTGTCCATCGTGGCTCCATCGGGGCCGCTGAAGCCGTTCCAGAATTCGATATGGAGCACGCCTGAGGAATCTCGCGGTGCGTAACCAGGGCCTTTGCAGCCCGCGAGCAGGAGGGCGAGGAGGAGAAGGTGGCGACGTTGCCTGGATCTGCCTTTCACGATTTACGTTCCGTCGTCGAGGGGTTGGGGTTCCCAGGTCGGTCCCGCGCATCGGGGGCCGTCCTCGGTCCAGGTCAGCTTGTCGATGCAGAGGCGGCGAGCTCCGATGCTGCGGTCCCAGGCGTGGTAGCAGACGAACTGGCGGGAGCCGTCGGGGCCAGTGACGACCGAGTTGTGGCCGGGGCCGAGGACCTTGCCGGGAAGGGTGCGCAGCAGCCTGGGGCCGTCGCCGGGGTTGGAGTCCGTGTAGGGGCCGGAGATGGAATCGGCGCTTACGAAGTCGAGGCCGTAGGAATCGTTTTGCCAGTTGCCTCCACTGTAGATGCAGTAGTAGCGGCCATCGTGCTTGAGGGTGCAGGGACCTTCGAGGGTGTGCCAGTCGTAGGCGCCACCGTAGATGGGGCGGTTTTCTTGGTAGCGCTGCCAATCGTGGTGGGCTCGCATGACGACCGTGTATTCGGGAGCGGCTTTCGTCATCTCGATCAATGGGGCGACGACGAGGGAGGTGCCTGGCCGGTCTGTGTCGAGGAAATCGCGGGCGTAGAACAGATACCAGCGACCATCGTCGTCTTGAAACGGGCTGGCGTCGATGGCGAATGGAGCGGTTTCGGGATCGAGGAGCGGGGTGCCTGTGTCTTCGTAGGGGCCTTGAGGATGGTTGCTGACGGCGACGCGGAGGTGATGGTTTTTGTCGCCGGTGCCGACCGAGTAGTACATGTAGAAACGGCCTTCGGAGAAGGCGACTTCGGGCGCCCAGTAGGCGTTACCGTCCACATCTGGGCGGATCAGGGCAGCTTCCAGCGGCTCCCAATTCACGAGGTCTTCGGATCGTAAGGTTGGAAACTCCCGGTCTCCGTTCGGAGCCGCTCCGGTGCCGACGGCGTAGTACACGCCTTCGTGTTGGAACACGAACGGGTCGGCGAAGTAGCCCGCGTAGACCGGGTTTGTGTAGGTCCGGTGAGGGCTCTCGGATTGGCGGGAGGTAACCATGAGACGGTCGAACGACATTATCTTACACGAATGTGAATGGTTTCGCCGAGGTCATTCCAGGGTGCCGGCAGGCCAACTCGTTTAATTGTCGCTTTTTATCTATTTGCATAACCATCAAACATTTGCTATAGTATCGACGGCAATGGCGCAGGAAATCGGTCTTCATATTCTCGAAGTGCAAAGCGAAGAGGCTCTGGAAATGTTTCGGGCTCTCGGCTCGGCTTCCCGGATCGCCATCCTTCAGCTGCTCGCGACGGGCGACAAGAATATCAACGAACTGGGGGCGGCACTAAGCCTTTCTCAGCCGACGGTGACGCGGTACGTCCAGCAGCTCGAGCAGGCGGGCTTGGTGGTCAGCGAGTACATGCCGGGCATGCAGGGGATGCAGAAGCGTTGTCACTTGAAGTGCAGCCGCCTGATCGTCAATTTCGAGTCCCAGGAAGCGGCGGAGGATCGGGTCGACGAGATTTCGATGCCGATCGGCCTCTATACGCTGGCCAATCCGGGAGGCACCTGCGGCCTGGCGAACCGGACGAAGTTCATTGGCTTCCTCGACAAGCCCCAGTCGTTTTTCGACCCCGAGCGCGCGAGCGCGGAAATCCTTTGGATGGGAAGCGGGTTCGTCGAATACACATTTCCGAACGATCTTCCCTCGACGATGGAAGTCGACCGGTTGGAACTCACGATGGAAATCTGTTCGGAGGCTCCGGACCACAACCCGGATTGGCCGTCGGACATTACGGTTTGGATCAACGGCGTCGATATCGGCACCTGGACGAGCCCCGGCGATCTGGGGGGCAAGCGTGGGTTGCTCACTCCCGAATGGTGGGTTGAGCACATGACCCAGTTCGGGCTGCTCAAGATCTGGTCCGTAGACCGAGAGGGGGCGTACGTGGACGGCACGCGCGTTTCGGACGTCACGCTTTCGCGGCTGATGGTGACTCCTCAGCAGCCCCTTACGATTCGGATTGGGGTCAAGCCCGATGCCGAGCATCAAGGCGGTTTCAACCTGTTTGGCCGAGGCTTTGGCAACTATGCCCAAGACCTGGCGTTACGGCTGCACTACTCGCGAAAGAGAAATCTCGATCGCAAGGCGGAAACAGCCACCGAAGAATTGGGGGAGCAGTGATGCCCCCTTTCCGTCCCATGAACTCTTAAGGAGAACTCATTCATGCAAAGAAGCAAAGCATTTACGCTTATTGAACTCCTCGTTGTTATTGCGATCATCGCGATTCTTGCCGCCATCCTCTTCCCGGTCTTCGCTCAGGCGAAAAAGGCAGCGAAGAAAACGGCATGCCTGTCCAATATCAAGCAGCTTGGCTTGGCCGTCATCATGTACGGCAACGACTACGACGACATGGCTCCCGCGAACGGGGAAGGGCTGATGCCTTCTTCGACCTGGGGGGCTTGGACTCCACTGGAACCTTGGACGGGCCTTAATGGTGCTCCTTGGGGATTCGGCGGCGGGGCGAACGCCCCGCTCGGATTCATGGACCCGGGGGCATCCCAGAACTGGGGAGCGGAACTGTATCCGTACGTGAAGAGCATCGACATGTACGTTTGCCAATCGGCTCAGAACGACCTTCGCTCCGGCCTGGCACCGGTGCAGAACAACTCCAAGGCGGGGAAGACGAGTTACGTGTTCAACGGCTGTATCAGCGCCAAGTCTTTGACGGGGCCGAGCAAACCGGCGGAGATCGTGACCTTCCAAGGCCGAGCGACGACGGTTCGCGAGGCGGTCGTGCTGCCTCGTATGAACGGGTTCTCCGACGGGACGACGAAGGCGAACGACTCGGACGACAACTGGCTCGGGTTTACCCATGACAAGGGCGACAACTATGCCTGGGCCGATGGGCATGCGAAGTTCCGCATGCGCAACTCCCTCAAGTTCAAGGAACTGGGCTTCTGGGAATGGGTGAACGTGAACGGCGTTTGGCGCGATCCGGCGACCAATCCAACGATGATCGCCGACCCGAACGGCCTGGACGACTGGGGCGCGTGGGGCAACTGCGACGCGACTCAGGTTCCCTAAATCGACGCGCGCGGCCCGGGATTCCGGGCCGCCTTTCTTTCCGAAATCGACGATGAAGAAAAAGCTTTCCCCCCTCTATCTCGGACTTCTCGCGGCGGTCGCTCTGCCGCTCGTTGGCTGCAACGCGACGAACGACAACCCAATCACGCCGGAGAAAATGGAGCAAATCCGCCAGAAGGAAGATTCGGAGCGGCGAAACTTCAACCCTGGCAATACGCCACCGCCAGCCTCGACGGGCACGACTCGCTAAGCGGAACTGAGCGTGAGTCTTACTCGGTCGGCGGCGCAAATAGGATTGGCCATCTTGGCGATCCTGATGGTGGCTCCCGTCCTGTGGATGTTCTCCACGTCCTTCAAGCCGGAGGGAGAGGTTATGAGCGCTACTCCGAAGTGGCTGCCGACTCATCCCACGCTTGAGAACTACGGGAGCCTGCTCCAAAAATCGGAGGAGTTTCCCGTCGTTCGGTGGTTCGGGAACTCACTTGGGATTGCGCTCACCACCACGCTTCTCGTGCTCGTCATCACCAGTTCCGCGGCCTATGCGTTCGCCCGTTTGAATTTTCGGGGGCGCGACGCGTTGTTTATGGTTGTGTTGGCGACGATGATGATTCCGGCGCAGGTGTCGCTCATTCCGGTCTTTCTCACGGTTCAGAAGCTTGGCCTTTTCAATACTTACGGCGGGATTATCTTGCCGGGGTTGGCGAGTGCGTTTGGCGTGTTTCTCCTGCGGCAGTTCTTTCGGCAACTTCCTGTGGAGTTGGAGGAGGCGGCCTTCCTCGACGGGGCGGGGCATTTCGTGATCTTTACGCGAGTGATCCTTCCTTTGAGCAAACCCGCTTTGGCGACACTGGCCATCTTCACGTTTATCGGATCGTGGAACGATTTCGTTTGGCCGCTGATCATCACGAACGACGTTTCGATGCGGACTTTGCCAGTTGGGTTGACGATTTTTCAGGGACGGTACACCCTGCAATACGGCTTGACGATGGCAGCGGCGGCGGTGACGACGATTCCAATGATCGTCGCCTTCCTTTTCTTCCAGCGTCGAATTACGGAAGGGATCGCGATGCAGGGGTTAAAGGGATGATTGGGTTGGTTGGGATCGCTATGGTTTTGCTCTCACCTTCGGCGCTTAGAGTTCGGCCTGCGGGGGACGGCGATTTGCTTGCCTGGCTGGTGGCCGGTCCCTATCCCAACGAAGGCGCGCTAGAGCGGCGCGGGACGGGCTTTCGCACGGACTACCTAGGTGGGGAGGCGGATGCTTCGCCGAAAGAAGGCGAGGCGGTGGGCGGACATAGCTGGAAGTTTGCGACGGGGACTCGGGAGCGGGGGATCGATCTCAAGAAGGCGATCTCGGACACGATGCCCGCGATCGGATATTGCTTTACGACCATTGAGAGTCAGTCGGACCTGGATGCACTGCTTCTGTTTGGCAGCGACGATGGGGCGAAGGTCTATTTGAACGGGGAGCAGGTGTTTTCCAAGCAGATTGCTCGGGGGGTGAAGCGGGACGAGGAGCGAGTTCCGATTCACCTGAGGAAAGGGGCGAATCGACTGCTGTTCAAGGTGGAGCAAGGGGATGGCGGATGGGGGCTGATGGCCAGGATCGTGGATCCGCAAGGGAAGCCCGGCTTGCCGATCGTACAGCAGCTCGAAGTGGAGCCGGGGGCGTCCTTCGTTCGGCGTTTTGCTGGGAAGCCCGGTTCGTTGAATGTGGAGGTTTGGGGCACCTACGAGGTGCTGAGCCGAACGACAGGCATCTGGCTTAAGAACCTTCGCGCGGAGGCCGACCACCCAGACCGGTTGGAGGTGGCGCTAGGTGAAGCGGGGAAGCGCATCGAGGCGGAGCAGGAGGACGCGGATCGAGCGAGCAGGGCGGTCGAGGAGGGTGTGCGAGCCATCTCCGATGCCTACACGTCCGCGCGGGTTCCCCTGCTGAAGTGGGCTCAAAATCCGGGCCCGCAGTTTTCGGTCGAGGTCACGAAGGAAGACTACGTGAAGGTCCTTTCGGGTGGGCGATATTTTGCCCATAGCGATGGCAAGCCGTTTATTCCCATTGGCTTCAACCACAACCCGGACTGGCCGGAGCTCGAGGAATCTAATCCGCTTTACGCGCGCTACGATCCGGATCGGACGGACCGGTGGTTCGCGAATATCGCCGAGCACGGCGTGAACGTGGTTCGGTTGATGGTGGAGACTCCACCTACGGGGAATTTGGAAGACAAGCCGGGTGTTTACAGCCCGGAGCACGTGCGTTGGCTCGATGCGATCTTCGCGACGGCGCGGAAGCATCACGTGAAGCTGTGGGTGACTCCGTACGACACGTTTTGGATGAGCCTTCGCGCGGACGCCTGCCCGTATTGGGCGGCGAACGGGGGGCCGATCGAAAAGCCTATCGACTTCCTGACGAAGCCTTCGATCATGCAACTCCAGAAGAGTCGAATGAAGTATTTGATCGACCGATACGGCAATACGGGAACGGTCTTTGCTTGGGAAGTGATGAACGAGATCGACCTGTGGTGGAAGGCCAATCCGGCTCAGATCGCGGCTTGGACCGATGAGATGGTGGCCTTCGTTCGCGACTACCAACGGAAGCGATGGGGGCGGGAACATCTGGTGACGATCAGCATGGCGGCGGCCGAGCCTAAGGATGGAAACGCGGACACGGCCTTTCGCCGTTCGGATTTGGACTTCGCGACGATGCACCTCTATTTAGGAGCAACCAAAGCACCGAAGCCGGGGGATGCGGAGAAGGCGGGCGAGGATTTTGCCGCCGGGGTTCTTTACGCTCGAAGTCAGATTCGCGACAACCGTCCGGTTCTCGACGGGGAGAGCGGCCCCATCGACAAGTGGGTGGCGGACGAGAAACTGGACGACGAGGTATTTCACCAAATGTCTTGGCAACACCTGATGGCGGGCGGGGCCGGGCCGGGTACTCGATGGCCCTACCGAAACCCGCACCATGTCACGAAGGGCATGCTGGAAACGCTCAAGGCGATGCGCACATTCTGCGACGGGGTTGCGTGGTCGAACCTGACTGGACCCACTGTTACGGTCGATGTCGCCGGACCGACGGAGTCTCATGCAACGGTTTTCGCAACGAAGGACGGTGCGATCGGGTGGTTGCGGCTACCGAAGGGTGGGGCAGAGCGGACTTTCACGCTCCGGTGGAATGGTTCGAAGGGGCGGCTTTTCGACGTTCGCCACGGCGAGTGGATCGATGGGGTGAAAGCCTCTGGGGGGGGACTCAAGATTGTGGTTCCGGCGAACGTGGATGAGGTTGCGGTGTTTGGGCTGAGGTAGAACCGTAGTGGGGATCGAGCGCTTGCGGGCTGCCGCGATGCCCGCGAACGCCTATGTTTCTCAAACAACCCCTCCTCCTCGCCACCTTTCTGTCGCTTTGCGCTTTGGCCAATGGACAGTCCCGCATTTCGGGCGCGACGTTGCCGATTCCGATGTCCGACAAGATGAGCCGTCCCGTATCGCCGGATCGGCTACGGTCGGGGAGTCCGTGGACGCTTTCGCTGGCAGGGGATTGGCGTTTTCGTCTGACCCATGGGCGTATCGTGGCGGGGCACTTCACGGGCTCGAATTCGGAGGCATCCGGTTTACGAGCGAGCAGCGTGCAGAGTGGAAACGAGTCGGAGAACGCCTTCGACGGTAACCCGGAAACCCGTTGGTGCGCTAACGGTTCGGGCTTTCCCCAGTATTTGCAGGCGAAGTTCGATGCCCTTCGCCGCGTAACCCGAGTCGAAATCGCCTGGGAAAGGCCGGCAGCTCGCTACACCTGCCGCATCGAGGGGGGAAGCGACGGCGTCCATTGGCGAACCTTGCTCGACAGATCGGCGGGAGGTGGGATCGGCGACGGGGAACTGGTTGTGCCTGCTTCGGCCGCGGCGGTTCGCTACGTGCGCGTCGTCGTTTTGGGGGCAAGTGGAGGAAGCTGGGCTTCGATCCGCGAGTTGAAGATTCATTACCTAAAGGGCGAGGAAGATGTCATTTGGCACCCGGCTCCGCCTTCGACGGCCACCCCGGCGCACGCGGACGATTTTGTCGCTCCTGGGTTCGAAGATCGGGCGTGGGCCAAGCTTGCCGTGCCTTCGAACTGGGAGATGGCGGGCTATTCGATCCCGACATACGATTCCGTAGACGACTCGGTGGGGTTGTATCGACGCTGGATCGACGTTCCCGCAGCGTGGAGTGGGAGGCGCATCGTTTGGCGGTTTGACGGAGCTCTCGATGGCACGGAGGTTTATGTCAATGGGCAGCGTGCGGGCTATCACGAAAGCGGCTACACGGCGTTCGACGTCGATGTGACGGGGCTCCTCCGACCTGGCCGGAGGAACCTTCTGGCCTTACGAATCTGCAAGACGACGCCTTCGGTCGAATGTGAGACGGGCGACTATCAATGCATGGGGGGGCTCTATCGAGACACGCGGCTGATCGCGGTGCCGACGACCCATGTGAGCGATTTGACGGTTCGGACCCCGCTTTCGGCCAACTATCGCGATGCGATGCTTCAGGTCATCGCGGAAATCAAGGGTGTGCCGAAGGAGGCCGCTCGTGTGACGGGCTACGTCACGGATGCGGCGACCGGCCGACGATTGCCGATCGCGCTGGCTGGGAACACGGTTATCGGGCCTGACGGGCGAGCTTCGCTTACGCTTTCGGCGACAGCGAAGGGACCGAAGCTTTGGTCGGCGGAGAAGCCTGCCCTTTACTACGTGACGCTTGAACTACAGCGCAAGGGCAAGATCGTTGAGAGGGTCGAGCAACGCTTCGGTTTTCGGCAGGTCGAGATCAAGAACGAAGTCGTGCTTTGGAACGGGCGTCCGATCAAATGCACGGGCATGTGCCGACACGACTTTTGGGCAGACAAGGGATTTGCGCTGACCGACGCAGAGTGGAGCAAGGATTTGACGTTGATGAAGGCGACCAACATCAACGCGATTCGGACCTCGCACTACAACCACGCGGCTCGCTTTCTGGAGCTTTGCGAGGAGCGGGGCTTTTATATCCTGGACGAGGTTCCGTTCTGCTGGATCGGCGACCTGGTGAAGGACCCTTCGTTCGGCCCGCCGTTGTTGCAACGGGCGGCGGAGACCGTGGCCCGGGACAAGAATCGTCCGTGTGTGCTGGCTTGGAGCCTGGGGAACGAGAATCCGACCGGGGTGAACACGCAGGCCGTCCACGACCTCGTAACGAGCCTCGATCCGACCCGGCCCTCTTTCGCCTCGGGAGCGGGGCCGAACAGCGTGAAGGGGCAGGAACTCTTCGATACCCACTATCCGTCGCCGCGCGGGATCGAGAACTACATCAAGAACGAAGGCGGGATCGCGCCGGAGGTGATTACCGAGCATCCGCACACCTTCTATGCACGGGAGACGCAGGACTACGACCCAGGCGCTTCCGATGCGTGGTCCGAAGGATTGCTCAAGACCTGGGACCTGCTTTGGCGCAGCCCGACCGTTCTGGGTTCCTTTATCTGGGAATGGCAGAACCAGGGTGTGGCGGACCACTACCCTGACCACACGGCCGATTTTTACTATGGCTTCGACCATATGCGGCAGGAGAACAACAAGGGCATCGTGGACGCCTACCGGCACCTGAAGGCCGAGCAGTGGGTCGTGAAGATGGTCTACAGCCCGATCCAGATACCTGATCGAACTTTTCGGGTTCAGGGTGGGGCTTGCGTCGTTCGGATGATCAACCGGTACTCGTTTACGGATTTGCGCGAGCTTGCCGTTCAGTGGACGGCGCTCAAGGGCGGTCGTGTTGTCGGAAAGGGCGTGGAGCATATCTCCTGTGCACCTGGACAAAGCGTCGATGCAAAGGTGGCGGCTCCTGCGGGGGCGACCGTTTTGGATATCAAGATCGACGGTGCGGATGGGAGCAACGTGACCCTCGCGCGGTTGGAAGGTCCTTCCTTTGTCGCCACTTCGGCGCCCGCGGCATTGGCAGGCGGCAGTCAACTGAAGGTGGACGATCGTGCAGAGGCACTCGAGGTCAGCAATAACGCGCAGCGCATCGTTTTCGATAAGCGAACCGGCCAGGTGCGGCAATGGAAAGTAGGAGGGCGTGACCGCCTCCGCGGTGGCGGGCCCTATCTCAATTTGGGCGAGGCCAAGACGGCGCGGGGCGACCACTACTATCGCGCCAAGCGGTCTCCTGTGACGGATTCCGCCACGGTGACGGCGCGGACCGATGCCTATGGCAATGTCCACGTGACCAGCGTTGGCGCCGTTCAAGGCGAAGCGAAGGCTTCCCTTGGCATGCTTATCGTCGAATACACGATTCGGCGATCCGCCGAGATCGGCGTCGAATGGAAATTGGATTGGACGGCGGCGGATATCAACCTTTGGGAAATCGGTCTTTGCCTGCCGCTTCCGGTGCAAAGCAATCGGCAGTCGTGGTCTCGGGAGTCTTACTTCACGGCCTATCCGGAGGGTCATATCGGCGCACCCTCGGGCACCTGTGGACCCAAGGATCCTGCTTTTCGGGCCTCGAAACGCTCGCTACGATTCCTTACGCTGACGGATACATCCGGGGTTGGGCTTGCCGTGATCGCTTCGAAGGTTCCGCTGATCGGGCGGGCGAAGGCGGATGCGGCGGGGACGACCCTGTTCGTGAGCCGCGAGATTGCAGCGGCGGGGCCGGACGACCTTAGCTGGTCGTGGTTCCGTGACCACGATATCGCGGCCAAGCGGGGCGGGTCATTGTCGGGCGCTTTCGTGCTTCGGGCAGTCGGCGCGGCGAGGCGTTAGATTCGACGATTGAACCTAGGTGATGGCTTTACACACTTCTGACGGCAATTAGAAAATCTTTCTGAGAGGGCTGCATATCCCATACTCCCCCATAGTATGATGGGGAGCGTTTTGGGACTTTGTGGCCTATGAAGCGGTATTCATCACCTTTCATCAAGCGGATCAGGGCGTGCGCTTCGCTCGTGCCATTGGGGCTCGCGGGGATTGCGGGCGCTCAAGAAAATCCGCCGCTGAGCATTGACGACGCAATCCGGATAGGGTTCGCTCAGAATCCGCAGGTCGTGGCGGGAAAGGCGGGGGTGAGTTCCGCTTACTACAATTACCGATCTTTGGCGGCCCTTCAGCCGGTGGTTTTAAGCGGCTCTCGCGTCGAAGGGGTAGGCACGGACCCGGATACCTTGCTCGACGTCGGCACGACGTTCGATGTGAGCGGTCAGCGGCGGTACGAGGCGGCGGGGGCGAACGCACTTTTCAAGTCGACCCAGTTTGGTTATCGAGAAGCGTTGCTGACGCTGGAGCAGCAGATACGGGATGCTTACTGGTCTCTGGCGGCGGCGCAGGCTCAGACGAAGATTGCCGACGTTAGTCTGACGGAGGCCAAGAGGGTTTACGACCTGACGGTCAGTCAGGAACAGGCGGGAGCGGCTCCGCATGGGGACGTGCTGCGGTCGTCCATCGACGTCGCGAATGCCAAACAGACGGCTTTGGCAGCCCGGGGGGCGGAGCGTACGGCGTTGATCGCGTTCAATAACTTGCTTGGCCGCAAGCCGGATACCCCTGAGCCGCTAAACGAGGACCTGGCGAACGCGGCCAACGTTCCTCAGGTGGATCTGCTTTCGATCCAAGATTTGCAGGTCCAGGCTTTGGCGAATAGACCTTTGCTGAAATCGGCGACGGCCCAGACGAAGTCGGCGGACTATGCGGTGAGGCAGGCCGAAGCTTCCCGATTTCCCGATCTCGGTGTGGACTATCAGCGTTCGGCGCAGACGGCGATCGATGCCTTCTCTTTGACGGCCAGCTTTCCGCTTCTCGATTTTGGGAGCATCCGGCACTCGATCCGAGCCGCGCGCGAGACCCGGAAGCAGGCTCAAGCTCAGGAGCTACAGACCAAGCAGCAGGTCGAGGCCCAGGTGGCGCAGGCCCAGGTCGATTTGCAACTCGCTTTGGAGTCTGCGGTCGACTACAAAAAAGACATTCTCGATCCTTCCGTAAAGCTGTTGGAGATCGCGCAATTGGGTTACCAACAGGGGGCGACGGGAATCCTTCCCATCATCGACGCCGAATCCACGATTCGGAACGCGCGGGTTGGCTACATCAACAGCCTGCTCGCCATTTACAAAGCCCAAGACGAGACCCTTGCCGCGACCGGCGTCCTTCCGAAAACGGTGGGCAAATAACTATGAGACTTTCCAGATTTTTTCTCACCGTTTGCTCGACGAGCTCGATCGCCATGGGCCTCGTAGTCTTGGGGGGCTGCGGGAGTGGCGATTCCGAAGCGGTGGCGGCAAAGACCGACGCGCCCGCTCCCAAGTTGATCAAGGTGGGCGACGCGACCGGCGTGAGCATGGACGACGAGAGCATCAAGCTCGCGGGGATTACCCTGGTCACGGTCGGGCCGGAAACTTTGAGCCAGTCAAGCCAGCCGACCGGGGAGGTCGCTCCCACGGACTCGGGCACGGTTCAGGTCACCTCGCGGCTGCCCGGGAAGATCACGGAGGCGCGGATCGGTGTTGGGGACCGGGTTCACGAGGGCGAGGTGATCGCTGAGGTCGATAGCGTCGATCTGGCGAATGCCCAGGCGGCATATCGGACGGCGGTTTCGCACGCGAACCTCGCACGGAACCAGCTCGCGCAGCAGAAGAAGCTCGCGGGTTACGGCTCGTTGAGCGAGCAACCTGTTGAGGATGCCCGGAAGGCTTCGGTCGCGGCGGATGCGGCGGTGGCGAGCGACGAGGCTCAGATCCGAGTCGACCGGTTGGCCCTGACGAGCACGAAGGAGCTTGTCGATATGGGTGAGATTACGCGGAAACCGCTTGAGGACGCCCAGAATGCCTATGCCGACGCCCAGTCGGCGGCCAGCCAGGCGGCCGCTACTTTGCACTCTACGAAGTCCAATTACGATCGGGCGGTGATCCTCTTTAAGGGTGGCGTCTATTCGCGCCAGCAGCTCGAGGATGCGGAGACGGCGTACAACTCGGCGGTTGCGGCGGACGGGCAAGCCAACACCGCGGAACGGTTGGCGAAGCAAGAACTCACCCGACAGGAAACGATTTTCAACAGGAATCTCAACGGCGCCAATTCGCTGCAGGGGGCACAAAGCAAACTTCAGCAAGACGAACACCTGTATCAGAACGATCTTGTTGGTCAGTCGCTGGCCCACCGGCAGTATGAACGTGCACTCGTCGTGCGAAAGTCGGGAATCCCGATCTCGCAGGCATTGCAGTCTGCGCAAGACGCCTACGACGAGGCGGAGATCGCGGTCCAGAGCGCGGCGGCGACCCTTCGGCTTTACGGCGTGAAGCCGGGCGAGGGGGCTATGAGATCGGGCTCGGTGATCGTTCCCATCGTTTCTCCCATCGACGGCATCGTGGCGGCGAGGAGCATGGTGATCGGCCAGAACCTCGACACGAGTACGACGATTGCCCGACTTGTGAACTTGGACCGGGTTTACATCGACGCCCAGATTTACGAGAAGGATATCGAGGGGGTCGGTGTGGGGGACCAGGTCACCATCAGAGTTGCCGCGATCCCGAACCGAGCCTTCGTGGGAAAGGTTCAGTTCGTCGCGAACGAGGTGGCGCCGGACACTCGGACGGTTTTGGTTCGGACGGTGCTCGATAACCCGGGATGGCTACTGCGACCTGGGATGTACGCGAGCGTCACGATCGGCAGCGGGCGCTCGGTCCGTGTTCTCTCGGTTCCCTCGGAGGCGGTGATGCAGGAGGGGGAGAAGCAGGTGGTGTACGTACGCACGGCGCCTGGGCAATTCGTGAAACGTATGGTCACGACTTCGCCTCCGATTGGCAATAAGACACCGATCCAGAGTGGCTTGAAGTCGGGTGACCAGGTCGTTGTCGGCGGGAACGTTCTGATCGAGAAGGCTCAAGAGCAGCTTGAGAACGGAAAGTAATGATCGACCGCTTTCTAGAAGCCGTCATCAGGCAGAAGCTGGTCTCGCTCGGCTGCGCGATTCTCATGATCGCGGCGGGCATTTTCGCCGTTCGAAACCTCAACATTGACGCATTCCCGGACATCACGCCCGTTCGGGTCGAGGTCGATACGAGCGCGCCGGGTTTGGCGGCGGAAGAGGTTGAGAAGCTTGTAACCCATCCGTTGGAGGTTGGGCTACAGGGGATTCCGAAGGCCACGAAGATCGAGTCGGAGTCCAAATTCGGGGTCTCGGTCGTGACCGTCTATTTTGAGGACGACGCCGATGTCTATTGGGCTCGCGATCAGGTCTTTCAGTCTTTGGGAGACGTGACGATGCCCACGGGCATCACGCCTTCGATGGGTCCGAACGATACTGGCACCGGGCAGATTTATATTTACTCGGTTACGAGTCCGCGGCGGACGGATATGGAGCTTCGCACGCTTCAGGATTGGACGATCACTCCCGCGCTCAAGGCGGTCTCGGGGGTGGCGGACGTTCTCGCCTTTGGTGGGGAGGTCAAGCAGTATCAGGTGGTGCTCGATCCGGACCGGCTGAAGGCGCTTGGGCTGAGCGTGGACGACGTGACGGGGGCGATCGGGAAGAACAACCAGAACAGCGGCGGCAACTACGTCCAGCATGGTGGGCAGCAGTACATCGTTCGCGGAATCGGTCTTCTGGAATCGGCCAACGATATTGGAAACATCGTCGTCACGGCGAAGAACGGCACGCCAACCTTTATTAGAGACCTTGGATCGGTGCAGATTGGGCCGGAGGAGCGGCAAGGGACGGTCAGCGAGGACGGTAAAGGGGAGGTTGTTTCCGGCATCGTTATCTTGCGGCTGGGCTCGAATACGTCGGACGTCATCGAGCGGGTCAAGGCGAAGCTGACCGATCTCAAGAAGGACTTACCGGCGGACGTTACGGTCAAGCCTTTGTATGACCAGTCCCTGCTGATTCGCCATAGCATCGACACGGTCCGGGATGCCTTGATCGCGGGCGAAGTCCTCGTCATTTTGATTCTGTTCCTGCTGCTTAGCAATATCCGGGCGGCGACGGTTGCCGCGCTGGCAGTGCCGATTTGCATGCTGGTCGCGTTCATCTTGATGTGGCGCGCGGGTATCTCCGCGAACCTGCTTTCGTTGGGCGGGCTGGCGATCAGCATTGGGATGATGATCGATGCGAGCATCGTCATCACGGAGAACATCTATCGGAACGTGAGCGAGAATTGGAAGGAAGGCGAGCCGCTTGAGGCGGTCGTCTTGCGGGGAGCGACTCAGATTGGCCGCCCGGTTCTCTTTGCGATCTTGATCGTCATCGCGGCGTTCATTCCGCTGTTGGCGCTGCGAGGGATTGAGGGGCGTCTCTTCGTGCCGCTTGCGATGTCGATTATCTTCTCGATGGTCGGGTCGGTGGTGATGGCGTTCGTGGTGACGCCTGCGCTGTGCGTCTCGCTGTTGAAGGGAGGGCATCCGAAACCGGCGAACAAGCTGGTCCAGTGGATGCGGTCGTCTTACGAGCGGAACCTGGAGAAGTCGATCCGCAAACCGAGCCGCATTACGATTATCTGGCTGCTCGTGACTGCGCTGAGCGCGATCTTGTTCACGATGACGGGTTCGGAGTTCTTGCCGAGCCTTGATGAGAACAACTTCCGGGTTCGTGCCACTTTTCCGACGAGCATCTCACTGGCGGCGGCGACCCAACTGGCGGAGCGGATGGAGAGGGTCATTATCGCGAATCCAAACGTGGAACATGCGATCAGTTATGTGGGCCGGGCTTCTTTGGGGGGCGACCCTGAGCAGGTGAGCAACTGCGAGATTTCGGTTCCGCTTAAGTCGCCCAGCACTTGGAAGGGGGCTTCGAGCAAGGCGATGCTGGAGGGACAGCTTCGGGACGCGTTGAGTCGCTTCCCGGGCATCGAGCTGGAGTTTTCGCAGGAACTGGAGATGCGGAACGACGAGCTGATCTCTGGCTTCAACACGCCCATTGCGATCTTTGTGAAAGGGGACGACGTGAACGTCCTGCTTGCGAAGGCGAACGAGATCGCGAACCAGTTGCGCAAGGTCGATGGGGCCACCGACGTGGCGGTCGAGGATATCGCGGGGATCGACGACCTGGACATCATTCCCAACCGCGCGGAGATAGCCCGATACGGGATCAACGTGGCGGACGTGATGGACGTGATTCAGTCGGCGGTGGCGGGGACCTCGGCGAGCACGTTCTACGAGGGGGAAAAGCAGTTCGACATTCAGGTGCGGATGATGTCGCGGTATCGGAACAACGCGGCCGCCATCGGGAATCTTCTCGTCAACTCTTCCTCGGGCCAGAAGATTCCGCTAAGCCAGCTTGCGTCGATTCAGGTTCGCCAGGGGCTGTCGGAGATTCAGCGTGTGGACGCGAAGAGACACGTCGTCGTGAAGGCGGACGTGCAAGGGCGATCAGTGGGGAGCATCGTCGCGGATGCCAAGAAGCTGATCTCGAAAAATGTATCGCTGCCTCCCGGCTACACGGTGGAGTACAGCGGGGCCATCGAGGAATTGCAGCACGCGCTTGAGACGTTGACCTGGGCGGTGCCTGCTTCGCTCCTTCTCATCTTCGTGCTGGTTTACGCTTGTTTCGGTAATTTCCGTGATTCATTAGTAGTTTTGACAACTATCCCTTTGGCGATCATCGGTGGAACGGTTCTGCTGCTGATTTTGAAGCTTCCGATTTCGGTGCCGGCGATCATTGGATACATCGCGAACTTTGGCACGGAGGTTCAGAATGGGACGATCATGGTGTCGTTTATCAACCGTTGGCGGAAGGAGGGGTATTCCGCTTCCGAAGCGGCTTCCTTCGGCGCGACCGAGCGGTTAAGGCCCGAGATTCTCAGCGCCCTCATCGGCGTGTTGGCGCTTATTCCGTTCCTCTTGACTTCCGGCATTGGGGCGACGGTCGAACGGCCTCTTGCCGCGGTCGTGATCGGGGGCATTGCTCTTTCCCGTCCCTTGGCTTGGTTCCTGTTGCCCACGCTTTATGTGTGGCTGGACAGGGACAAGAAGGGAACACCTGCTGGACCGCACCGCGAGCTAGACCCCGTGGATATGCACGTCATTACGCAAGAGCCGGAAGCTTAAGATCGCGTTTGGGAGCGGGGTCTGATGCGACCGTTGTTCGTCCTCCGTTTGGAGGACGCGATTATCGCGACTGTTTTTGAGATCGCGGAAATGCGAAATTGAGTGTGTGGAACAGCAATTCGTGCCTTCTTCCAAAGCGGTAGAAGCGATTCGTAGCGGCCAGCGGGTTTACATCCACGGTGTCGCTGCCGCTCCGCAGGAACTGATTCGGGCGATGGTGGCCCGGGCCGGCGAGTTGCGCGGCATTGAGATCGTGCAAATGCACACGGAAGGGATAGCCCCTTATGCAGAGCGAGAGTTCTCAGACAGCTTTCGGGTCAATGCTTTGTTCATCGGAGCCAATGTGCGCAATGCGGTTCAAGAGGGCCGGGCCGACTACACTCCGATCTTCTTAAGCGATGTGCCCGCGCTCTTGCAAAGCGGCGTCATGCCGATCGACGTTGCCCTCATCCAAGTTTCTCCTCCCGACCAACACGGTTACTGCTCGCTAGGAGTGTCCGTTGAGGCAACCAAGGCCGCTATTACGGTAGCGGGGCGCATCGTCGCACAGGTGAACCGGTTCATGCCGCGAAGCCATGGGGACGGGCTCATTCACATAAAGGACATTGACGCGCTAGTCCAACACGACGAACCTCTGCCCGAGATCAGCCCCACAGTACCTTCGGGGATCGAGTCAAGGATAGGCCGCAATATCGCCGAACTCGTCGAGGATGGGGCGACGCTGCAGGTAGGTATTGGAGCTATTCCCAACGCGGCTCTCGCGGCTTTGAGTAGCCACAAGGATCTTGGAGTCCACTCGGAGATGTTCTCGGATGGGATCGTCGATTTAGTTGAGCGGGGGGTGATCACCGGCCGATGTAAGAAAGTCCACCCTGGAAAGATCGTGTCGGGTTTCGTGCTTGGATCACGGCGGCTTTACGACTTCGTCGACGATAATCCGCTTGTTGCCATGCTCGACATCGCCTACGTGAACGACACGACGGTGATTCGCCGAAATCCGAAGGTGACGGCGATCAACAGCGCTATCGAGATCGACCTTACTGGGCAGGTGTGCGCTGACTCTATCGGCTGCAAACTTTACTCGGGCGTCGGTGGACAGATGGACTTCATAAGAGGCGCCGCCCATTCGGAAGGCGGAAAGCCGATCATTGCGCTTCCCTCGGTTACCGACAAGGGCATTTCCAGAATTGTGGCGATGCTCAAACCTGGCGCAGGCGTTGTGACCACCCGGGCCCACGTCCATTGGGTTGTCACCGAATACGGGTCGGTCAACCTTCACGGGATGAATCTTCGAGATCGGGCCAAGGCGCTGATCGGTCTTTCGCATCCCGACCACCGCGAGACTTTGGAACGCGAGTCGTTCGGCCTAGTTACGGCGTGACGATAGGTTCGGACGGAGGCGTTTTGGGCCTTCGGTGGAACTGGGCAAATAGTAGGGGGCCCATGAGGAGCGTCACGACGGTTGAGAACGTCAGCCCTCCGATGACGGTGATGGCCAGCGGCTTTTGCATTTCGGCTCCGGCTCCGATTCCCAGGGCAAGGGGGAATAGGCCGAGGATGGCGGTCAGCGTCGTCATGAGGATTGGCCGCAAACGACCACGGCCCGCGTCGATGATCGCCTCTGCAATAGGCGTGCCCATCGCGAGGGCTTCCTGAGCGCGGTCGAGGAGGAGGATGCCGTTTTTCACGACGATGCCGACCAACATGATCGCTCCCATGAAGGACGACACATTGAGGGGAGTCTTTGTGATCCAAAGCGCGACGACGGCTCCGAACAGGCCGAGCGGCATGATGAGGAGAATCACGGTCGGGGCGGTGAACGACCCGAATTGGAACAGCATGACGGCGTACACGAGGAGAATCGCCAAGGCGAGGACCTGCAAGAGATTGTTGAAGGATTCCGTTTGGCTCTTGTATTGGCCGCCTAGCTGGACGGTCACGCCGGGCGGCAGGTTGACCTTGCTCAACAGGCTTTGGACCTGTGCCACAGCGGTGCCGAGATCCACGCCTTCCAGACCGGCCGTAACCGATACGAGACGGCGTTGATCCTCGCGGTTTGACTCCGTGCTGCCCGCGTGGAGCTCGGATGTTCCGAGGCTACCCAGGGGGACAGTAAAGCCTCCAGGAGCTTGAATTGGGATGTTTTTGACGGCGGCTGGATCGCTTCGAGTCGATGCAGGGAACCGCACCCGGACCGCTACTTGGCGGTCCCCTCTCAATATTTTCGTCGGTGTGACGCCGAGGAGAGCGCTTTCCGCCTGGTCTGCGACGGCATCGGGGGTGAGGCCGATGCGTCCCGCCTTGACGGGGTCAATGTGGAGGGACAGTTCAGGTCCCAGCTCGACCACGCCGGAGTTGAGATCGACGAGGCCCTTCACCTTGCCCATCTCATCGGTGAGCTTGTTCGCCAATGTTTCAAGCGCTTGCTGGTCTTCACCGAAGAGTTTCACCTCGATCGGCGCGGCGCCCCCGGCAAGGTCGTTGATGAGGTCTTGCAATACCTGGATGAACTCGACGTCGACGCCGGGAACGTCCCCTTCGACGCGTCCTCGAACATCCTCGATGACCTGCTCGATGCTTCGGTGGCGGCTCTCCTTGAGCATCACGGCGTAGTCGCCCCTATTCGGCTCGGTGATCGAGAAACCAAGCTCGGTGCCGGTGCGGCGGGAGTAGGACGCGATTTCCGGCGTGTCTTGAAGAATGGCGTCGATCTTTCTCAGCAGCCGGTCGCTTTCCGCCAGGGATGTGCCCGGAGGGGTGTGGTAGTCGAGGACGAAGGCTCCCTCGTCCATCTCGGGCATGAACCCGGTCTCAAGCTTTCCGCCGATCAGGACGGTTCCCCCGAGCAATAAGACGCCTAGCACCGGCACGAACAGCGGTCTCTTCATTCCCCAACGCAGCACCTTCTCGTACCCGTTCAGGATTTTTTCGTAGAGGCGACCGCCCTCCGAATGCGACGAGTGCCTCAGGAAGGCTGCGCAGAGGCTGGGGCTGGCCATCAACGCTAGGGCGAGGCTGACCAGCAAGGCGATTGTGAGCGTGAGGGCCAACGCGGTAAAGAATGCGCCAGCGACGCCTTGAAGCAAGGCGAGAGGGAGAAACACGACGACCGTGGTGAGGGTCGAGGATATCATCGGCCGGGCGATCTGGCCCGAAGCGGCCTTGACGGCGCTCCTGATGTCGGGTTCCGTGGGCAGATGCTTGAACACGTTCTCGACGACGACGATCGCGTCGTCGATGACCAGACCGATTCCGACGGCGAGGGCTCCCAAGGTCATCAGGTTCAGGGTGAGGCCCGCGACGCGCATTAAAAGGAATGTGATGAGAACGGTGAGGGGGATGATGACGGCGGTGGTGACGGTCGCTCGGAGGTCCCGAAGGAACATCAGCAGGATCACGACGGCAAGCACGGCACCGATCAGTACGGCCTCGCCAACTGACTGAATCGCATCCTTGACCAGGATCGACTGGTCGTAGAAGATGCCCAGGTCTGCGCCTTTGGGAAGCGTGGTCCGCAGGCTCGCCATTTCGGACTTGACGGCGGCGGCCAGGGACACAGTGTTCGCCGTCGGCTGGCGAACGATGTTGATCAGCACGCATTCGGTGCCGTTTGCCGAGACGACGGTCGTCTTATCCTCGGTCGAGTTGGCGATCGTTGCGATCTGGCCGAGTTCGACAGGGTTGCCGTTGCGTTGAGCGACAACCAGATGCTTGAGAGAATCGGTGTCGGCGGTTTCGCCGTCGATGAGGACTTGGAGTTGTTGGAATCGGTGATCGAGCCGACCGACTGTCCGAACGACGTTCGATTGAGTGATCGCTTGCGAGACTTCGGGCAGCGACAACTTCAACGTCGCCAAGCGGTGGGAATCGACGGTAACGAGGATTTCCGGAGCCAGGCCGCCCTGTACGACGACACGGGCTACCCCATCGATGCGGGACAGGCGCGGGCGTAAGGAATAGGTTGCCAGGTTGTAGAGTTCCGACTGGGTGAGAGTCTTCGAGGTGAGGGTCAAGCCGAGAATCGGGAAAACCGTCGGATTCATGCGTTCCGTCTCGGTTTTCGTTTCCGGGGGAAGCTCGGAGCGGACTTCGTTTACCTTGGCATTGACAAGCTGTTCGGCAACGAGGATGTCCGTTCCCCAGTTGAAATCGATCGAGATTTCCGTGTCGCCCCGTTTTGTCCGGGAGACGATCCGCTTCACATTTGGAACGGTTGCGATGGACTCTTCGAGCGGCCTCGTGATGCCGCTTTCGACCATTTTCGTAGGCCGGTCTCCCGCATCGGCGATAACGACGACGCGTGGGAAGGTGACGTCGGGAAGGATCGAAACGGGGAAGGTCTGATAGGCGACGACGCCCATCAAGCAGAGCACGACGATCGTAAACAGAATCGGTTTGATATGCCTTGTGGCAAAGGCACTTAGGCTCAACCGCCGCTCTCCTTTTCCGCGCTGGCGACCTTCACGTTCGCACCGTCGCTGAGCTCGTATTGGCCGACCTTGACCAAACTGTCGCCGACCTTCACGTTCGTCACCTCGGCGAAGCCGCCATCCTCGCTCAGAACGACGACCTCGACCATCTTGGCCTTGTCGCCTTCGATTCGAAACACCACCGTCTTTCCTTCGCGATCGACGACGGCCTCTTTTGGAACGGCGGTTGCGCCGTGGTCCCGCTGCAGGATGACCTGGGCGCTTGCCGACGAACCTAACGAACCGGAGAAAGCTCCGACGATTCGCACGCTACTGAGGCCCGTTTGCGGATCGGCGGGGGACACACTCACGATACGCCCCGTGACCGTTCCCACTTGAGCCTCCATATTGGGCTTCACTTTGGAGGCGTCTTCGGCGGCGAGGGTGCCGACGAAGTCGGGCTGGCCGCCTGTGCCAACGATCTCGATAACCGACGCCGTCGTATCGGCAAAGTCTCCCGGGTTGAGGTTTCGCTTGACTACCCTGCCACTAAAGGGGGCTCTGATCTCTCCGAGGCCAGTTGTGGCGGCCGCTGTCGAGAGGTCCGCTTGCTTTTGCTTTGCCAGACTTTGATTGGCGTTCACCTCTTGTTGCTTCGCAGCTACGTTTGCTTGACCCGCTTTGGCCTGCCGCAAAGCCGCCTCGGCTTGGGCGACCTTCTTTTCGCCCAGGGACTTCGCCCCGCTGAGAGCATCGCGGGCTCCAGCTGCCTTCAACTCGGCGGATTTGATATCCAGGGGTTGATTAGCAATGGCGGATTTCAGGTTGCTTTCCGCCGTCTCGGAGGTCGCCTTGGCGGTTTCGAGGTCTCGCTTGCTGACGAAGCCTTCCGCGGCCAGCTTTTGGCTCCGCTCATAGTCGGCCACGGCTCGGTCTCGCTCGATGCGGGCTTGAACGATCGCCTGCTCGCTTTGAGAGCGCGTTTTGGCAAGGTCGGCTACTGCCGATTGATAAGCGACCTGCGCCTGGGTGACGGTCGTGTCCCGGTCAAGCTGTGCAGATTCGAGGGACAGCTGGGCAGTTCGAACGTTGGCGGACTGGTCCGCGACCGCGGCTTGGTAGGACAACTGCGATTGAGCTGTTTGGGCTTGAGCGGCCTGGGCGGCGGCGAGGGCGCTCTGTTGCTGCGAAGCCTGCACTTTCACGTCCACCTTTGCGAGAAGTTGCCCTGCGGTGACGACGTCACCCTCCTTCACATAAATGTTCTGTAGGCGTCCGGCGACCTGGGGTGTCAGCTTGGCAGCGCCACCTTGAGGGGCCGCGAAATTGCCTTGTACCTCCAGCAACCGTCGCATGTCTTGGCGGACGGCTTGAACAGCTTCGACGGTTACGGTCGGCTCCTCCGCCTTTTCTTCGGGAGGGGCCGAATGGCATCCGGCCAGGACGAACAGGGCGGCAACAGCGCTTAACAATCTCCTCATGGCAACTCCGTCAAAACGATTCCTTTCGCGGCAAGCCATCGCCCTTGCGCCTGGATCAACCGTAGCTTCGCATCCGCTTCCGATGCCTGGATTTCTCTCAAAGAGCGCGTCGCCTCCAGGATTCCGAGCAGGGTGTTCCCGCCCAAGTCGAAGCCTTTTTGCTCCTTGTCGACTAAAGCCAGGGCGTCGGTCTCCAATTTGGCGAACGAATCGACAGAGGTTTGGGCGGAGCGTACGTCTGCTTCGCTGGCGGCGATTTCCTTATCCGCGGTAGCCAGTCTATCGGCCAAGTCTTTTCGAGCGGCCTCCCGAGCGGCTCTGGCCGCACTCGCTCGTTTTGCGCCAGCTCCCCAGTCCAGTAAGTTCCAAACGATTTGGCCTCGGAAGTTATAGCTTTCGGAGTCTCCCCAGGGGCTGCGACGGAATTGGAGTTCGAAGTCGGGAAGGCGGCTGGCGTCGGCGCTGCGCGTTTCCGCTTGGGCTGTGGCGACGTTCGCCTGGAGTTCCTGTAGGTCGGGGCGGGTTGTTTTGGCGGTCATCGGCATGGCGAACAAAGATTCGTCGACGTCTTCCGAGATCGGGCTGCCGGTCGCGGCGGATAGACGTTGGCGGGCAGCTTGGACGGCCTGCTCATTGACGGAGGAGGCGGCCTTTGCCCGTTGCAAATCCAGGTCGGCTCGAAGTTCTTCGACGGGAGGAAGGTCCCCGTCGTCTACCCGTTTCTTGGTGGCGTCGTAAGATCGTTGTTCGAGGTCTTGAAGCTGTTTGCCCGTTCTTAACTGAATTTGGGCAGAGACGAGTTCGGCATACGCGTCGATCACCTGCGATTGTAGGTCGAGTTTCGCTTGCCGAAGCTGCGCCCGGACAACTTCGACGTTGGCACCTGCCGACCCACGGGCCGCCCGGTTTTTCCCAAATACGTCCACAGGAAGCGCCACAAGGAAGTCCTCGCCCGCTCCAAGGGTGGGGAACGTGCCGTAGCCTGCCTCAAGCCTTAGCGGGGAAAAGAGGGTTGCCGCGCTTAGGTTCAACTCGGCTTCGCGCAACCGCAACTCGGCGGCGCGGATGGAGTCTCGAGATCGCTCTGCCGTCCGAATCGAGGTGAGTAGATTTATGGGTTGCGCGAGGATCGATCCGCAGAGCGCGAGCACCGGGAAAATGACGATCAGGCGCATATCTTGTCCCTCAGTTTGAATTCGCGGCTCGTTAAGCGACGATTACCTTAGAGAATTCTAAGATACAGCTTAACCGAGCGTGCCACGATGGATTTATGGAGAACGGCGCGCGCGTGCTGCTGGTCGAAGACGAGCCTCGCGTCGTGGATTTTATCGTACGCTCGCTCGAAGAAGAGGGATTCCTGGTTCGGCATGCCAGCCAATTCGACCAGGCGATACGCGACATCGGAGACTTCGCCCCGCATTTGATCATCCTCGATCTTATGATTCCCGGGGGCTCAGGCTTGGATTTGCTGAGGCGACTTCGAAGCGAGGGAAACGACGTTCCCGTGCTGGTTCTCAGCGCCAAGTCTTCGATGCAGGAGAGAGTTACAGGCCTCGATGCCGGAGCAGACGACTACCTGCCGAAGCCGTTTGGGATCGAAGAGCTGTTGGCCCGACTCCGCGTTCTCTTGCGGCGTAAGAGTGGGCCGCTGCAAAACGTGATTCAGTGCGGGGACCTCGTCGTCGACGTCGGCGGCCGACGCGTGACGAGAGGCGAGCGGGTGGTGTTTCTATCCGACACGGAGTTCCGTCTACTAGAGTTTCTGGCCCTGCAGCGCGGCGAAACCGCTTCGAAGCGCCAACTGCTGGACTATGTTTGGGACGACCCTCAGAGGGACGATAACATCGTCGAGGTGTACATTCGGTATCTGCGGACAAAGCTCGAGCGCGGGCAGGCGACCCGACTGATCCACACCGTTCGTGGCAAGGGGTACATCCTTTCGGAGTCTCCGAGTGAGGATTAACCATCGCGGGCGGCTGACTTTGGTCGCCGCGGGAACGTCCGGCGTTTTGTTTTTGATTCTCTTCGCGGTCTCCGCATTCGCCCTGCGCAGGGCGGAGTTTCAGGCTGCGCTCAACGAATTAGAACCTGCCATCAGCCAGGTGCGGTCCGATGTGAACGGTCCGGAAGGCCGTCCCGACTTGACGGAGGTCGTGCAGGCCAATCCCTCAATCAGCCTGGCCATCTACGATTTGCACGGACGACTTCTGGACTCCGACGGCAAGGAGAGTGTGCCCAATATCGCCTCTCCCCAAATCGAGGGGGATCTCGTCGTCAAATCGGACGACGTCAAGGGAATTCGCATTGTCGCGGGTATCCAGTGGAAGCGCCACCAAGAGCTGATCGAGCGATTCGAGGAGCTCTGCGCCATTCTCTGGCTACCTTTGGTAGGCGTCGTCGCCTTGGCCACTTGGCTCGTTGCCCGCGCAACTTTCACGCCCCTTGAGCGCCTCACGAGCGATGCGGCGGCCATGAGCGTCACCGACCTTTCCAAGCGTCTTGAGACAAACGACGTTGGCGAATATCGTGCGTTTGTGATCCAGTTGAACGGCTTCTTGGATCGGCTAGAGGAGTCGATACGGCGGGAAGAGAGATTCCTATCGGACGCGGCCCACGAGCTTCGAACCCCCTTGACAGTCTTGCGCGGCGAAATCGAAACCACACTCCGAAGCGAGCGGCCAGCCGACGAGTATAGAAAAACCCTGTCGATCTTGGCCGATGAGACAACGCGGCTCACCAATCTGGTTGAGCTGCTTCTGCAAACTGCCGCGCCCACGCAGGGCAGTCTTGCGACGAGCGACCTATCGCAACTCATCGACCGGGTGCACGCTCGATGGGTTGACCGTTTCCAGGGGCAAGGAGTGATCCTCCACCTCGATGGGCACGACGTTGCGGCTACCCTTCCCGAGGCGGAATTCGACGTTGTCCTGGATAACCTGCTGGCCAATGCCCTGCGAGTTAGCCCTCAAGACAGCGCCTGCTCGGTGGCGGTTCTGAGGGACAAAGGCGGTATCCGGGTCGTCGTTGCCGACGAGGGACCGGGCGTTCCCGCCGAAGAAGTCGAACGCATTTTCGAGCGGTTCGCGCGTGGCGACAGCTCCCGAGCACGTAGCCATGGGGGCTTCGGAATCGGCCTTTCGCTTTGTAAGAGGATCGTCGAGGCTTGGGGAGGGCGGATTCGGGTTGAGCCCAACGAGCCAAAAGGGGCTCGATTCGTGATCGAACTACCGGCCCCTGAAAATCCCTTAAGTTAGATCCAACCCGGCGCCAAGGCTAGGGACAATGCGGTTGTCAAGGAGTTCAGGTTATGAAACACACGTTACGATTGCTTTCCATCGGAGTTGTCATCGCGGCTTCCGTCCTTTCCTTCGGGCAGGGCGCGCATGCGAAAATCACGTCTGCCCAGGCCCGCAAGATCGCCCTTGCCAAGTATCCCGGCAAGGTCGTAGGCAAAGTTGAATTGGAGAACGAGGAGGGGACGTGGCAGTACTCGGTGATGGTCCGCTCCGGCAAGAAGCTTCGCGAAGTGATGGTCAACGCCAAGACCGGAAAGATCGACAACGTCGAGGTGACGACGGCAGCCAAGGAAGCGAAAGAAAAGGCGGAGGAAAAACACAAAGGCCACTAACCTTGAGCACGTCGCTTAGGGGTTTTTAAGCTTAAGCTTCCACAACCTGGCGATATGCTTCAATCGTGATTACCGCCCTCCTCCTTTCCGGCCTTCTTGCACCGAATTACGGAGTCCTTCAGAAGATTCCCATTGGCGGCGACGGAGGGTGGGATTACCTCACGATGGACTCCGCCTCCCATCGACTGTTTATCTCTCGATCGACCCATGTGATGGTGCTGGACGTCGACTCGGGCAAGATCGTCGGGGATATCGCCAATACGAGCGGCGTCCACGGCGTCGCCATCGCGCCGAAGCTCAACAAGGGCTATTCGAGCAACGGGCGCGACTCCACGGTCACGGTTTTCGATCTGAAAACCTTGAAGGAACTGAAGCGCGTCTCGGTTGGCAATCGGCCCGACGCGATCTGCTTCGATCCCGCCTCCAACCGTGTATTCACATTCAACGGGGGCAGGGACACGACGGCCATCGACGCCAAGACCGATACGGTCGCAGGAACCGTGAAACTCGACGGCAAGCCGGAGTTTCCCCAGGTCGATGGGAAGGGCACGCTCTACGTCAACATCGAAGACAAGAGCGAGATTCAAAAGATCGATACGAAGGGACTGAAGGTCACCGCATCGTGGCCGCTTGCTCCCGCCGAGGAGCCCTCGGGACTGGCATTCGACAAGAAGGATGGAATGCTGTTTTCCACCTGCTCGAACCAGTTGATGGCGGTCAGCGACGCCAAGGGTGGAAAGCTTGCGACGTCGGTCCCCATCGGGAACGGTCCGGATGCGGCTGCGTTCGATCCGGGTCCCGGTCTGGCGTTCAGCTCGAATGGGCAGGACGGCACCTTGACCGTCATCGGTAAGGGCGCGGACGGGAAGTGGGCGGCGCTCCAAACGGTGAAGACCCAGACCAGCGCGCGGACGATGGCTCTCGATCCGGCGACCCATCGGATTTACCTCATCGCCGCCGAGTTCAAGGCTTCTTCCGATCCGTCTGCGCGACGGCGGGAGATGGTGCCCAACTCAGCGACGATCCTGGTGGTCGGACCTGTAGGCGGCTAGCTTTTCGCGGTCGCCTCGTAGCTGAACTTGTCGGCCTCTTCGAAGACGCCCGACGAGTTCTCGGCCTTGAAGGTGACCGTGACTTTGGCGCCATCGATGTCTACGACGCAGTAGCCGAGGCGTCCTTCCACGTGACCGAGGTGGGATAGTTTCCACTTCCCATCCATCGCCTCGGCGCTCTTTCCGTGAACGAAGGGAGCGCCTGCGGTGCCGACCACGACTTGGTGCATCACACGGCCCTCGGCCCAACCCGCTTCGGAGGCCGTCAGGTGATCGTAGAGATGGTCGTGACCGAAGAAGACGGTCACGCCGCCCGCATTGGAGAGGCTTTCGAGGAACTTGTCGCGGGCATCGGGCACCGTGTTCATGCCGTCGACGTGGTTGCCGGACTTGAAGGCCATCTTATGCCCAAATGCGAAGATATGCGTGGCATGCGACTTGGCCAGCATCTCGTCCAACCACTGCTGGTTGATGACGGGTTGAGGGGTTTTGAACTGATCGAGGCCGAGGAACAGCGTATTGCCGACGGTGTAGGAGAAGGTATAGCCCTCTTCGCCCTTGGGGCTGGTCGTCGGGTTCGCATAGGGGCCGCTGAACGTGCTTCTCCAAAGGTCGTCCGCATGGGGAGCGTGCATTTCGTGGTTCCCGCGAACGGCGAGCACTTTGATTTGCGCGTCGTAGATCGGCTTCATCACGCCCATGAAGGTCTTGTACTGGGACGCCTCTTCCTCGTCGTTGCCGCCCCCGATCGTGTCTCCGTTGAAGAGCAGGATCGCGGGCTTCTCCTCGATGATGGCTTTGACGAGCTTTCGCATCCCTGTCACGTTGACTCCGTTCTCGTCCCCCGGGCGTCCGCCCTTGGTCTCCCAGCGGTCGTCGCCCGTTACGATGAACCGAAGGTGGTCTTGGGCGAGGGCCGGAAGCGTGAGAGCCGCCATTGAGGCGATCAGGCCGAGCCTGCATTTCGCATAAAGCTTCATGGCCGCAGTCTGCCCTATAGGGGGCTTCGCACGGACATCCCTTAACAAATCATTAATAGATTGGGGTTGCCGCCGAGCCCAAGCTTAAAAAGCTTTAAGCTAATAATCGTATTGAACCTAGGCCCTCGAGTGACAAATTAAGAGGAGGTTAAAGGCAAAAATTCGATGTCGATTCTTAACAAGTCAAGCATATCTTCCCGGTCAGGAGGACTTCATGCGAAAGGCTTTTACATTAATCGAACTGCTCGTCGTTATTGCAATTATTGCGATACTGGCCGCTATTCTCTTTCCAGTTTTCGCGCAGGCAAAGCAAGCTGCCAAGCGTATTTCAGATCTGAGCAACGCCAAACAGATTGGTCTTGCGTTCCATATGTATGCCGGTGACTACGACGATACATCCCCCACGGTGTCGAAGGCGAAACAGCCGGGATTCGATGGGGTTTCCACGAGCGCGTACACCTCTTGGTATAACGACCTTCAGCCATATGTAAAGAGCTGGAATCTCTTCCTCTCGCCCGGTAGAACCGACAAATCGACGGCGACGAGCGACCCATTTGGCTGCTATGACCACGTCAACCCGACGGGCTATTGCCTTGGCTTCGGATACAACGACGGTCTTGTCAGCGACAGCGGTTATGGCATGCTGCAGACTCAAACGGTGGACTCGAACGGCAAGACCCTCCGCGCCGGCAGAAACCTGAGCCAACTCCAAGAGCCCGCCAACATGGTGGCATTCGGAACCAGCAACGACTCTCCTGGTTACTCGGTCGCGTTGGACAACGTGCTATCGAAGTACCCGGACCATGTAAGTTCGAACTCCATTCGTTTTAACGGACAGTTTAATTTCGGATTTGCGGACGGACATGCGAAGAATATGATCGTCAAATCCGCGGAGTATGCGGGTTATGGCCTCGTCGCTCGACCGGCGAACCAGAACGACGCCGTAAAGTGGTGCTTTGACCAGAGCTTCATTCCCGATACAGGCTTCGCATCTAATTCTTTCCCTGGAGACTATCCTCTGCAAAGCGGCAGTGAAACTTGTGCCAACGCGGTACTCGATATCTATGCACACTCTACAATTAACCAATAGACGCAATTTGCTAGTAGCTGGCGCGCTAGTGCTTGTAGGTCTGATGCTTGTAGGCTGCTCCGGCGGCTATATTGAGAAGTCGGACCCGAACAATAACTTCGGCGCAATTCGAGATCAGCGACGGGCGGCCAGGCAGGCTCAGCAGGGCGTTACCCCGTCCGCACAATAGAGGACCAAAACATGTTGATGAACGCACTCGCCGTTCTTGCCGCCTTCGGAGCTCCGCTCGTGGCGGGCAAGACCTACGACTTGCCGAAGGGAGGCAAGTTCGATTACATGGCCGTCGATAACAAGTATCACCGGGTCTTCGCAACCCATACGGGTGCGAAGACGCTGGCCGTCCTCGACACCGAGACGGGCAAAATCGACGAAGTCGACACTGGGTTAGTGAATGGTGTCCAGGTAGCCACAAAGCTGAACCGCATCTTCGTCGCGGGCGGTGGCGGGAAGCTCGTCGCCTTGGATCGCGAAACCTTGAAGATTCTCGGCTCGGTCGAACTGGGCGGCCCGGGAGACGACCTTGCGGTCGATACGAAACGAAACGAGGTTTACGTCTGCCACGACGACGGAACCGAGGATTGGGTGTTCGACGCGACGACCCTCAAGCTCATTACGAAGGTGGCCATTGAGGAGGCTCCGGAATACGTGGAGTACGACGCGACGACGGACAAGCTCTATCAGAACATCAAATCGACCAACCACTTGCAGGTGATCGATCCCGAATCGAAGAAGGTCACCGCCACTTGGCCGACTGGAGCGATGACGTCTCCTCACGGATTGGCGCTGGACCGAAAGGGTGGCTTTGGATACTCGGCGGGCAAGAACGGCAAGCTGGTGGTGTTTGAGCTCGCTTCCGGCAAGATCGTCACGACGGTCGACATCGCTCCTGGAACGGACCAGATTGCGATCGACACGGCCCTCCACCGTGTCTATTGCCCCGGCAGCGGGAAGATGACGGTCGTACAGGCCGACGGAGCCAATTCGAAGTCGATTGGCGACGTCGATGTACCGAAGGGGGTCCACACCCTCGCCGCCAACAACAAGACCCATGAAGTGTGGGTCTGCTACGGCGACGACTCTTCGGCGCACATCGCCCAGTTCAAAGCTACGGAATAATGCCGCAGCAATCGGGGGCATGGCTTGGCCATGCCCCCGATGTCGTTTCTAAAGTGGCTCTTCTTCCGGCCGATCCTTTTCAAAGGAAGCGTAAAGCACGGGAAGCACAAGCAGCGTTAGCAATGCGGCCGAAGCGATTCCCCCGATGACGACGGTTGCAAGGGGTCGCTGAACTTCCGAGCCGATCCCGGTATTGAGAGCCATCGGAACGAAGCCGAGGGCGGCGACAAGCGCCGTCATCAGCACGGGCCGAAGGCGTTGCCGGGAGCCGTTTCGGACGGCATCGGCGACGGTACTCCCCTGTTCTCGTAGGCGGTTAATCGCTGACACCAGCACGACGCCGTTCAACACGGCGACGCCCGATAACGCGATGAATCCAACTCCCGCGGAAATGCTGAACGGAAGTCCACGTCCCGCGAGGGCGATGATTCCGCCGGTGACGGCCAACGGAACGCCGCTAAAGACGAGGATCGCCTGCTTGAGCGAGTTGAACGTGGCGAAGAGCAGCCCGAAGATGAGGAGCAAGGCGATGGGAACGGCTATGAGCAGCCGTGTACTCGCTCTCGCCAAGTTCTCGAACTGGCCGCCCCAGGCCAGGTAGTAGCCCTCCGGCAGCTTGACCTTGCGAGCGATCTCCGCTTGGCAGTCCTCGACGAACGTGCCCAGGTCTCTCCCGCGCACGTTCAATTGAACGACCACGCGGCGTTTTCCGCTTTCCCGGCTGATCTGGGCCGGCGCGGGCTTTTCCCTGATGCGGGTGACATCTCCGAGAGCCACCGCGCTTCCGTTTTCGCTGACGACGGGCAACGCGCTGATCGCGTCCACGTCGTTTTTGACCGATTCGGGAAGCCTCATCGTAAGGGCGAAGCGGCGGTCCCCTTGGATGACCTGGCCAACCGGTTCGCCACCTAATGCGGTGGAGATGAGCTGCTGAATGTCGGCCACACTCACGCCCATCCTTGCCGCTGCCGGCCGGTCTACCTCGATCTGTAGAACCGGAATGTCCTCGACTTGCTCGACGGAAACGTCGGCAGCACCAGGCACCTTGCGAACGACGTCCGCGATCTCGTCGGCTTTGGCGCTTAGGACGTCGAGGTCTTCTCCGAATACCTTGATTCCTACGTCTGCTTTGACTCCGGAAACCAACTCTGAGAAGCGCATTTGGATTGGCTGCGTAAAGCCGTATCCTTGACCGGGAACCGCCGAAACGGCCTCTTCGATGTCTTTGAGGATGCGCTCCTTATTCACGCCTGGCCGCCATTCGCTTGCAGGCTTTAGCTTGATGAAGGAATCGCTTAGGCTCAAGGGCATCGGATCGGTTGCGATTTCGGGCGTTCCGGTTCTCGAAAAGATCGTCTCGACCTCCGGCACTTCGAGAACCTTGCGTTCCGCCGCGGTGACCAGTTTGATCGTCTCGGCCAGGTCGACGGACCTGAGTCTGACGGGCTGCATGACGATGGAGCCTTCGTCGAGGGTCGGAATGAATTCCGAGCCAAGACGAGTGAAGGTTAGGCCCGCGCAGGCGAGCAGGACGACGGCGCCAGTCAGGATGATCGGGCGGAATCGAAGGGCAAAGGCGAGCACCGGACCGTAGATGGCGTCGAAGAACCCCATGATCGGGTTTTTGCCTTCACGAGTGTTGCCCGAAAGGAGGAGACTTGCGAGCGCGGGCACGAGGGTCAATGTCAGAACAAGCGCTCCGAGCAAGGCGAACACAACCGTGAACGCCATCGGCTTGAACATTTTGCCCTCGGTCCCCTCCAAGCTTAGGATCGGTAAGTAGACGGCCGTAATGATGGCGACGGCAAAGGCGGTTGGCTTGGCGACTTCGCGCGAGGATTCCCAGACCGAGTGGCGGACCTCCGCCCTTGTGAGGGTGCGCCCTACATGTTCACGGTGTTCTGCCAACCGCCGTACGGCGTTTTCGATCATTACGACTGCGCCGTCGACGATAAGGCCAAAGTCGATCGCACCGAGGCTCATCAGGTTGCCGGAGATGCCGAACCGGTTCATCCCGAGGATCGCGAAAAGCATCGAGAGAGGAATCGCGAGGGCGACGATCAGGGCGCCCCGAACGTTGCCAAGCAAAGCGAGCAACACGACGATCACGAGGATGCCACCCTCGATCAAGCTCTTCTCGACGGTATGGACCGTTTCGCCGACCAGGTCCGAACGGTTGTAGGTGGTCGTGAGCTTGAGGTCGGGCGAAAGCTGCCCCCGAATCTCCTTGATCTTGGCGTCTACGGCGTTCGCGACCTCCCGTCCGTTGGCCCCCTTGAGCATCAGCACGGTGGCGACCATCGCTTCGTGTCCATCCTTGGTGCTGACGCCGGTTAAGACGGGTGTGCCTAGTTGCACGTCGGCGACGTCGCCGATTAGGACTGGGTTGCCGCCTTCTGTCGCAACCATGATCTCCTCGATGTCTTTGGCGCTCTGAATGAGGCCGACACCGCGGATGGTGGTGCGCTCACCGTTGCGTTCGACGACACCGCCTCCCGCGTTTTGGTTGTTGTCCTCAAGTGCCTTGACCACCTGGGCTACGCCCAGGCCTCGCCCCCTCAGGCGTTGAGGATCGATCACGACCTGGAACTGTTTTTCGCTGCCGTCAGCCGCGCTGACCTCGGCGACTCCGGGGACCGTTCGCAATTGGGGAGCTATCTGCCAGTCTTGGATCGTGCGAAGCTCCATCGGGCTTCGTTTGTCGCTTTCCAAGGCGTAGAGGTAGATCTCACCGAGTCCCGTAGAGACGGGGGCCAATTGTGGCGCTTCGATCCCTGGAGGAAGCTGTTCGCGTACCCTGCCCAACCGCTCGCTCACAAGCTGGCGGGCAAAGTAGGTATCGACGTCGTCTCGGAAGGTGACGGTCACCTGCGACAAGCCGTACTGGCTGAGTGAGCGGACTTCGACGACGCCGGGAACGCCGCCCATCGCGGTCTCGATGGGAAACGTAACGAGTTTTTCCGTCTCTTCAGGCCCCATGCCTCCCGTTTCGGTATTGATCTGAACCTGATTCGTCGTGATATCGGGAACCGCATCGAGCGTAAGGCCTTGCCAGGAAACGCAGCCGATGACGATGAGAAGGAATGCGGCGGCGATGACGATCAGGCGTTGGCGAAGGCTGAATTGGAGAATACGTTCCAGCATCAATCCTCATCCCCTTTGAGTTCGGATTTCCTGGTTTCGCTTTCGACGACGAAGAGGCCCTTTGTAACGACCTTTTCGCCCGCCTTCACGCCGGAAACGATCTCGGTAAAGCCGCCCGCGGCACGGCCAATCTTGACGAGGCGCTTCGCATACTTGCTACCCTCGGCGACGAAGACGGCGATTTCGTCGCCGTGCCTGTCGAGAGCGCTATCCGGAACGGCAACCGTCCCGCCCGATTTACCAACCCCTATACGGACGCTGGCAAACATATTTTCTCGTAGGAGGCCTTGATCGTTTTGGACCAGACATTGCACCGGCATCGTCCGGCTTTTGGCATCGAGATGGGTGCTTACGACTTGAATCACGCCCGGAAACCGATGACCCGGATATGCGGCGGTCGTGACCTGTACCTTTCCGCCACGCTGAATCGCAGCGATGTCCTTTTCACGCACTTGGGCGGTCACCCAGACGGTCGCAAGGTTTTCGATTTCAAACAGCTCCGACGATCTCTCGACGGCCTGCCCCATCGTTGCAGGGCGTTCGGTGACGATGCCGCTTATCGGGGCCGTCAACGTCAACGAATTGCCTGCGGACGAATTTCCGCTGCCCCTTATGGCCGAGTAGTTGCCGCGTGCGTTGCCGAGAGCTTTATTCGCTCCCGCGAGAGCGGCCTTTGCCGCATCGACGCCGATCTTGGCTCGCTCGACATCTATCCGCGCGGCGCGAGCTTCAGCTTCCGCCGTCTGAACCTCGCGGGCCGTGAGCAGACCCTTTTGGGCGATCTGTTGCTCTCGCTTTAGGGTCACGGATGCTTGATCGACTCGCTGCTCTCCATGCTGTCGCTTGACCGCGTCCTGGGAGACGAGAAGACGAGCTTGTTCGAGGTCGGTCCGAGAGATGAGCTCCTGCTTGAAAAGCCGCTCCGCGCGGTCGAGCTGGACCTTGTGGACGGCCTCATCTTCCTTCACGCTCTGCAAGTCGCTCTGGGCGTCGTTGAGTTCGCTCTGGGCGGCTTGGAGGGAAGGTTGGCTGAACGCGCCCGCCTTTGCAAGCGCATATTGGCGATCGAGCTGGACCTGGGCGGTGCGCAAGCGAGCCTTGGCAAGATCGAGCTCGGCGAGCGATTTGCGCAGGTCGGCATCGGCCGCAAGCCGAAGACGGTCGGCGTCAGTGACGGCTGAGGTGGCTTGTGCAAGGTCGGGTGATTCGATCGTCGCCAGCGATTGTCCGAGCCGTACGGTATCTCCGGGGGCGACGAAAAGCCGGACGACCTTTCCGCTGACGGGAGGCGTGACGACGGCGCGGCCCTTCGCCGTGTTCGTGATCGTGCCGGTCACCGTAAGTTCGTCTTGAAGCACCATCGACCTCGCCAAAGTCGTTTCGATCTGGCCTTCCTTCACGGCTTCGTTCGAAAGCTCGACGGCTGCGGTCTCGGTCTCTGACTTTGCTGCCTCTTCCGGGGCCGCTTCCTTTTTCGCTCCGCAGCCGACGATAGCTGCCAAGGCGATCGCTAAGAGCGAGAGCCGCTTCATTTTTTCACCTCGATGATTTGTCCCGTTGCCTTCAAAAGCCGTGCTTCCGCTTGAGCCAAGGCGAGTTTCGATTCGACGATGCTTTCGTCGATTTCCCGAGCTGCGCGCATCGCGTCCAGCACGTCGAGCAGCGTGTTTGCGCCCTCCTTCAAACCGACCTGGGTGACTTCCACCAGTCCTTGGGTTTTCTTCCGGAGTGCTTCGAATTTGGCGACCTGCTCTCGCGAAGAGTCGACCTCGATGCGGGCTGCTTCGACGTCGGCCTCGGCAATCTTTGTGGCGTCGTCAAGGTTGCGCCTTGCAGCCTCCGCCCGCTTTCGCGAGGCATCCACCTCGGACCGACCGCGGCCCGAATCGAAGAGGGGGAAAGAAAGCTGGATGCGAGCCCCGTAGGTCGCATCGCCGTCGTGCCAAGACGACCGCCGTCCTTGCAGCTCAAGCGTTGGCATCCGTTCGGCTCGCGCCATGCGAATTTCGGCCTCCGCCGTTTGTACGTCGGCATTTAAGGTCATCAGGTCGGGCCTTTGCTTGACCAGATCGCCGACCGGAGCGGCAGTCACCGCAATCGCCGGAAAGGCATCGATGGCCAACGAATCGGACGTAACGCCGATAGCGGCAGCGAGTCGTTTCTTGTTCGCATTCAACTCGGCTTCGCGAAGCTGCCGCGAGGTGCTGACGCGCTCAAGCTCGATAGCGACCCTCGTAGCCTGAATTCCTGGCAGCTTGCCTCCATCGACGAGGGCCTTGACGGCGTCGAGCAGGCGCGCCGCGGCATCTTCGGATTCTTGGGCAACACGGATTCTCCCCGCCGCGGCTGCCGTTTCGGCATAGAGAACGACGACGTCGTCTTGAAGATCGGCAAGCGTTTGGCGAAGAGAGCTTTCCGCCTGAACCACGAGCGCATTTCCGGCTTCACGTCCGGCGGCGGAGCGCCCGAAGATATCGAGCGGCTGGGAGAGTACGAGGTCGTCGTCGTTGCCGCCCACGCGGACGTCGTTCGAATATCCGACCGATAAATTCGTTGCCGGAAATGCGCCAAAGGCGCGACGCGCAAGGCGAGCCTGAGTGAGCCGTAGCTCGGCGGCTTGGACGGACGCTCGGTTCAACCGAGCCTTTCCAAGGGCTTCATCGAGCGTCGTTTGGGCTCCTGCCAGAACGGGCAGGAGTACGAGAATGAGACTGAAATTCGATTTCAAGGAAACTCCAACTGGTGATCGGACGTGGCGGCACGAAGCCGCGAACGACTACATCAGTTGGAAAGGAGGGGCGCGACCGAAGCTCTCGCCCGGCGGTGCGTTGGGAAGGCAGCTTCGAACATGGATCGAGATCGCCGGGCCTCTTACCGTCTCGACCGGCGCATAGACGATCGTCGAGACGGGAAGAATGGCGGGCATTTCAAGCCCTGGCACGGAGGCTGAAGCCGGGTTTTGTCCGTGCCCAGTTTGGCAAGTCAGCGTACAGCAGCTCGCGCAATCCGGATTCGCGGCGATCCGCGCTTGCTCGCGACCTACGGACGGAACCGAGACGCATACCGGACACAGCGACCCATCCTGACGCACGTAAGCGGTTCGGCAAGCCTGAACCTGCCCAACGATAACCGTCGCGATGAGAAGCAGCGCATGCACAAAGCGCACGGCCTTATTCTAGCAAAGACCAAGCAGCCAGCTTGGTCTTATGGATAGCGAAAGGGATCTATGTCCGGAAGCCGCGACCTGCGATTTGGTCCGTTCGACACAAAGGATTGCCGGGTGGCACATTTCGTTCGACAGCCACGGTTGGGCACCCTTTGGGACGTGATAAAGCCTTCAAAGTCGGGCAGGGACGGGATCAGTCATTAGATGGTTCTTCTCATGACCGTATTGGCCGCCAGCTTGCCGATGGCAACTGCTCTGGATCCCGCTACGGCAGTATGGATGACTGCGCCCGCCGAGAAGTTCATCGAGTCGTCGGCTTTGGGCAACGGTCGGCTTGGCGCGATGATTTTTGGCGGCGTTGGGCACGAACGGGTGGTACTGAACGAATCAACCATGTGGTCAGGTTCAGCTCAAGATAGACCTGCCCCCCTTTGCCCGCCACTTCGGCATCAAGCGCACGCAAAAATGAAAAGTCTGGATGCTGGGGCGCCTTCTCGTGCCACAGGCTAGGGGGATAGAGCGTCGACTCGAAAACGGGGGAGAAAACTAGGTTCGGGAATGGCAGGGGCGACAGGATTCGAACCCGCGACCTGCGGTTTTGGAGATAGGTGTCCACAGAGAACAAGTAGACGAATATTTACTCTTTAAGTTCGACGAATTACGTAGACACTTTGAAGTTGCTCGCCGGATAGTGTGTCAATAGGATGTCGACAGGGGTTCAGTATGGGAGCTTTGAAGCCGACAAAGTCGTCTTATTGTGAATGCCGTCGGTCCAGTTCAAGCGATGCCTGACAAGTAGACTTGCCTCGGCAAGAACGATAGTTGGCTGGGCAACACCTTCCCGTCTAGGCCCCACACCGACACCTTTTCGAAGCGAAAAGGAAGTCGATCCCTCAGGCCGCCAACTGAAGGGTCCCTGAAAACGGTGCTTCCCTCCTGAGGGGGAGAATCGTCATCTCGCTGGAATACGGGAGACTGGCGGTCGCACCGGCGCATCTCTTTTCTCTGGAGCTGCATGCGGTGATAAGGGATAACCGGGGCGAACTCACCCAAGGCCTCACCAAGCCTAGCGGGAACGGGGGGCGAGGCCGGGAAAGAAACGCGCGACGGCGCTCTTCGGCGGTTAAGCCTCGCTCGACGCTGTAGTAGTTCGTCACGCCATCTTAAACAAGCAACATTGTTAGTGCCCAAGTATTGTGGAAACACTTCGATAATCTTTATCGACGATAACGGTCAAAGTGCTTCCTATCGTACTTGGTAAAGAGCTCCATCCAACAAGAAAATCGCTTTTATCTTTTACCACGCGAACACTGAGCGATTTGGTTCGAAGTCCTTTATCGAGAACAGTCTTATAGGAAGTATTTATCGCAGAAACGTAACTTGAGATGGCTTGGTCTGGGGCACTGGCCACCTTCAGCCAACTAATGTCAATCTTTCCAATCACCAAGAGCCCTTTTTCTTTACGAAGAGTTGCTATGACATGGCCTTGCTCAATATCGTTCGAATCTAAATAGTCTACTCGCAATTGATTGCCCTTCAACAGATACAAATTCAAATTGGCCGGCGTAACGTTCATAAACGATAAGGTACGCTGAATTACGCTTCCATAGGCAGGCGTAAAAACATCGGATATATTGGCGGAGGGAGCGCCGTGAAGCGCGATCGCTAAAATTATTTCGTTTATCATTTTAATCTACTGCACCAGTCTATTTAAGAAAGCTCTTGCACCAGTCTGTCGAATAATTGTAGCACTTCGAATTAATCGGTTCATGTTTACATTCCAAAGTTTCTTCGAGACAGGCGGAACAGATTCTCTTGGTAAGTAAATATGAGCATACAGCACCTGGTATGCCTCCAGGACATTTTTTTAGCGCATCTGTAAGGCAATCCACTTCTGCGCTATAGGCAACACATTCGCCATGATGTCCTGCTGAGGGGCTTGATGGTTTACAACCCTTGATGCCAACGTTTCCTACACAACTGCAATCATGATCTACGTGACTCTGTTCGTGGACTTGAGTACAACGTCTTATAGCCTCTGGCCACGCAGGAAGTTTCTTATTAAAGACGCAGCCAATTGGTTTACTGCCACAACAAATGGTAATGCCGTCCTTTCCAGCAACTTCGTCTGAACGATTAATCCGCTCCCAATCGCATGCCTCTTCGTCTGACATACCGCAATCAGTACGAGGACAAGATAGCAGACCGGCAAAGTCGATAACAGTTACAGGGTTTCCGTAGGCGTAGGAATAAGGCAATTGATTTGGCCAGAGTGGGTCTACAGTCGTCCAAGTTCCGTGTTCTTGAGCATAGTGCCTTGCCCTGACATAGTGGCTAGAGTGGGAGAGGCTCGTCATCCTGTAACCAGATGTGCCCACCCATTGGAAATTGGGATCTGCACCTGCTCCAGCCTTCGCCAGTTGCGTGCCGTAAGGTTTATGGCGGTACGTATTGACGACGGCTCCAGAAGAGTCCGATGTGCCGGTGACCGAACCGAGGGCATCACAAAGGTAGTCCGTCCGCGCGCCTGTTCCTGCGCGCTCGGCTTGAATGTCTCCCTCGACGCTGTAGTAGTTCGTCACGCCCATCGTTAAAACCTCTCTTGAAGGTAGTCGCTACCGTCCCAAACAAGAGTCGTCCTGCTAGATCCAGACTGCTCAACCCTCTTCATGCCGTCCCCGTTGTACAGGTAAGACGTCAGAGTCGATCCTTGACTATGCACATTTAAGCGATTCTCTTTATCGTACAACATTGTCGTAGGGGTGTTCGGAGACTCCAACACATTTATCAGATTTCCGTTCGCGTCGAATGTATAGGTTGTCGCAGCTGTTCCGGCAACCGCAGTAACAAGCCGATTGGAGGCGTCGTAGAGCCACGTCGTCAGAGTGCCCTTCTCGTCTGAGGTCAAGCGATTGTCGTTGGCGTCATAACTGAAGTTGTATGTGTGCGCGTTCGTACCTGATGTTTCGTCCTTCGTGAGACGGCCTTTCGCATCGTACGTATATGTCGTGCGCGAGCCGTTTTCATCGACAATATTCGTTCGGTTCCCTGTTCCATCGTAGCTATAGGTGAAACGCTGCAAGTGCGTTGTTCCGGTGGCGTCGAAGAGGCTCGTTATTTGATTTGCTCCATCGTATACAAACGTCTGAACACGGCCGGAATTGAAAAGCACTGTCGTTTTGCGGCCTGCAACGTCGTATTGGAACGTTGTCTTCGCACCTTGTGGATCGGTGAAAACCTGGGTATGCCCTTCGCCATCGTAAACGTAGCTGATGACTCCGCCATCCGGATCGGTAAGTTTCGTGCGTTGTCCGGCCCCATCGAATGCATAAGCCTGACTTAGGTTGTCCGGATCAGTCTTACCTATCAACTGACTCACAGCGTCATAGGCGTAGGTGGTGGTTCCAATCGAATCTACGAGAGTCGTACGGTTGCCAATCGGATCGTACTGCAGCGTGACACGCATGCCATCCATATATTGGATCGTTGTTCGCCGTCCGACGGCATCATAAGAGTAGCTTGTCACGTCAGCGTTGGCGAACTGGCGTTTGATCGTTCGAGCAATCGAATCGTACGAATACGTAGTTCGATTCGAAAGTTGATCGCGAATTGAGGCCATAGAACCTCGCTCATCATAGACCATTGTTATCCGGCCATTGCGGGCGTCAAGGACTTCTGTGTTGCGGCCATCAGCGTCGTACGCATAAGTAGTTCGGTTCCCGAGTTGGTCAACTAAGGCCTGCATCCTATTAAGGGCATCGTAAGCGCTTGTGGTTCGATTCCCTCTGGCATCAAGCACTTCTGTTTGATTGCCCACGGAGTCGTAGGAGAAAGTCGTTCGGAAATTCAGCGGATTAATGCTCGCCTGTATCTGTCCTTTCGCGTCATAGATAGTCGTTGAGAGATTATTCAGCGGATCAATGGAGGCTGTTCGTTCGCCTTTACCATCGTAAACGTTCGTCCAAGAATTGCCCAAAGCTGTGATGTTAGCTACCGTCCTACCAACGGCATCATAGATCGTCGTTCTGACCCTTCCAAGTCCGTCGATCGAGGTCACGAGACGACCATTTGAATCGTAAGCAAGGGTCGCTAAAAAGCCTAGGGCATCCTGCACTGCCTGAGTTCGACCTGCTTTGTCATAGGAGGTTGTCGTCCGGAAGTTCCGGGAGTCTTGCGCCGATACCAGTTGACTCGCCAAATCATAAGAGTAGCTAGTTCGGAAATTGAGCGCATCAACCCGGGCAGCGAGTCTGGTCGAATTGGATTCGTACACACTGGTGGATCGGTTACCCAAGGCGTCTTGAAATTCAGTCTGGTGGCCATTAGCATCGTAGACATAGCTGGCTCGGTAACTTAGTGGATCTATAGTCGCTGTGACCTGACTTGCCAAATCATAGACGGTCGTGTTTCGATAGCCCAAAGGAGTCTGAACCCCCGTTCTTCGCCCAACAGCGTCATATGTGAAGCTTGTAAAGTTGCCAAGGGCGTCTTGAGAAGCAATGGCATCTCGGGCGTTATAGACAGTCGTCGTTCGATTCCCCCGTGCGTCCTGGGTTGCCTGTGGCCTTGCAGAAGGATCGTAAACCTGGCTAGTGTAGTTGCCAAGCTGATCAATAGTCGCAATCTTTTGCTTTGCGGCATTGTAAACAGTCGTTACACGATATCCAAAGGGATCAACAACCTCAGTCAAATAGCCCATATTGTCGTAGCTGTATGTCGTGATAAACCCAAGAGCATCCTGCTTGCTTGTCTTCACGTCGAAGCGGCCATATGTATATGTCGTGCGGAAGCCCATCGGCGTCACGACAGCTTGGATCAAGCAGGTGTCGTAAATGTAGCGGGTCTGCTCCCCTGCCGCATTCGTGACTGAGATGACGTGGTCTGCGACGTCGTATCCATAGCTCGTGATGCGACCGATCGGATCGGTCATGGTCGTCAGGCGGTTGAGGGAGTCGTATTGCATCGTGACGACACCGCCATCCGAATTGGTCTGTGTCGTAAGGTTCCCATTCGCATCGTAGGCGAAGGTCGTGATTAATGCTCTCGGGTCCTGTCTTGAAGCCAGAAGGCCTGCGCCGTCATAAGTCATTGTGGTTCGTCGACCAAGCTGATCTACGGAAGCCGTCAAATTCCGGTTCGAGTCATAGACCATCGTGAGAACGCCGCCATCCGCGAAGATAGTTGTGGCGAGATTCCCGGCTGAATCATACACGTAAGTCGTTCGGCAATTAAGGGGATCGTCGGCGACTTGAATTCGGCCCTGGGAGTCAAGCGTGTTGCTATAGACAAACCCAAGTGGTATCTGCTTCTTTACGCGCATCAAGTTGGCTGTGTAAGTGTACGTCGATGTATAGCCCTCAGGTAATTGCTCCGCGCTGAGAACTCCGCTGCCAGCAAACGAGTAAGTGTGAAGCGCACCCGTTGGAAGCATCATCACCGAATTAGCATTGTAGGTCCATGTCCAGACGGCAGAACCAGCGGCCATCGATGCAACGCGATCGCTGGAATCGTAAGCGTATGTTGTTCGGAAACCCCTCGGGTCTTCAATTGATTGAACCAAGGTTCTGCCACTAGGCCCAGCCGCATACACATACTTTGATTGACAGCCTAAAGGCGTCATCATCGTTGTCATGTTCCGCGAACTGTCGTATTGGAATGTCCATCGACGATCGGTCCAATCTTGGATATAGCTAAGCAGAGAAGTGGTAGTGCTGTTGGTATAAACAAAACTGACTGTATTGCCGCCAGGAACCTGGATGGTTTTTAGCAAGCCAGCCTCTGAGCCACTGCCGTACGCGTAGGTATGACGGTTGTTGCTCGGGTTTTGAACTCGAATGAGTTGATGCTTGATTGGCGCACCTGGCCCACCGCCACCAACTTGCGATTGGTAGATCATTTGCATACCATCGACGAACTGCTCAGTGAATGCCGTCCCATCGAAGGTTAGAGTCGTCACCCCAGGATAGTTGTTACTAGCGACGTAGGTTGTTATGCCGCCGCTGGTCCCCATTTTCTTGAAAAAGACTTCGCTGAAATCGCCTCGCCACATTGACACAACACCGCCGCCGTCAGTGCTCGACGACGCGTAGGCACGCGGACTCGCGGAGCGCCCGTATCCGTACTCGGTTTGGTCGCTTGAATTAGTGCTGTAAAAGAACGAAATCTCAAGGTTGAAGGCCTTGGCCTTCAGCAGGATGTCCGGATCAACAAGCAATTCGCCAGAAGCAGGGTCCGGCATCGGGCGAAAAGGATGATTCTCAATGCCTGTCGGCTGACAGCCTAGCCTCGCGGCGCCTTGACGGGCCGAATTTTCTCTGCCTTGTTGTTTTTCCATTTGAGATCGTCGCTTAAGCGCCTCCTCCGTCATCGAATGTAATTGCGAAACAGGGAGTTGGTGGAACCGCAGGAATAAAGTCGATATCTAAAGTGCATTTGGCCCCTGCTGGCGACGCATCCGGCAAATCGCCCCTGTTTCCTGGAATGCAGTAGCCACATCCGCTGCCACCAGTTCCTGGGTCGGAACCGGCACCGCCGTCAAGGGGGCAAGAAGCTCCGCTACTGTTGCCATAAGGTAACGAACTCATGCCTTATAATCCTCCCTTGCTCCATCTCGGACGGCGTTGACAGCCAAGTCGGCATAGAACTCCTTTCCTTCGGGCAAACCGCCCAAGTAAGTGATAAGATCCCTTGCTTCCAACAATCTCACCTTTGCAATCTCCCGTCCCGTGATCAACTCGCAGAGGGCACTTGCCGATGCGATCGAGCTGGGACAGCCGTTTGTTTCGTAAGTCGCTTTGAGGATTCGTCCGCCGTCTAGCTTTAGCCAAAGCTGGATGTACGGACCGCCTCCGGGAGAACCGCCGGTTCCGATTCGGTCCGCATCCGCCATGGCTCCCGCATTTCTCGGGCGAGCGACGTGGTCGTGAGCGCGATCCGAAAGAATCAATACAGTTGCTCCCTTAGAAAATTTATACAAGCAAAATTGCCTTGCCGCGCCGCAAATGACGGGTACCCCTACCGTTTCTTGGCCTAAGCGGAAATGCTGGGATATAAACACGCCCTATCGCCATAACATGGGCATATCCAGCATGGACGAAGGTGTCTCGGCCAGTGAAAATCTCGATCATCTTGCCAACCAGACAAAGGCTGCAAAGCCTACGGGTAAGCGCTGCTTCGTTGATCGATAACGCCAGGGTTGATGAGGTCGAATTCATGCTCGGACTGGACGAAGACGACGAGGAAAGCGTCGCCGGATTGGTGGACCGCCCCTTGCCGAGCAGTCAAGTATGGGTGACGCCGCGGCTGGGCTACCGGAACCTCCACGTTTACGTAAACGAGCTCTCGGCCCGGGCGACCGGCGATTGGCTGTTTCTTTGGAACGACGATGCCCTCATGACGACTCCCGGCTGGGATGAGGAGATCGCGAAATTCAACGGGCAGATGGTCGTAGTCAACCCGCAGACGAACCACGGCAACCATCAGTTTGGCAATTGCATCTTCCCGATCATTCCTAAACGGATGTTCGACTTGCTGGGACATTTCTCGCTCAGCAATCACAACGACACCTACGTCGAGTACATCGCCAATACGCTCGGCATCCGTCGGGATGTACCGATTCTCGTCTGCCACGACCGTGCGGACCTCACCGGGGCAAACAACGATTCGGTCTATGCCGAGCGCGAGTTCACGACAGGCGAGTTCGGAGGCTATGAGAATCAGGCGAATATTCACCGCGACGTCGAGTTCCTCCGCCCTTACGTGAACGGGGTGACAACATGAACGTCGGTTTCATCGGCCTTGGTAAGCTCGGCCTCCCATGCGCCCTTGCTATCGAGGCATATGGAGGCCATCAGGTCTACGGCTTCGAACTGAGCGAGACCACGTGCCAGAACATCCACAATCGGTTTCTGCCCTATCGCGAAGTAGGCGCCCAAGAGCTGCTCGACCAGACGCATCTTAAGCTGTGCGAAGTCGACGAGGTCGTATGCGAATGCGACCTCGTCTTCGTCGCCGTGCAGACTCCGCACGAGCCCAAATTCGAAGGTGTCACTCCCCTGCCCGAAGAGCGAGCCGATTTCGACTACTCCTATCTTCGGCAGGCTGTTTCGACGGTGGCCGAGGAGGCAAATCGGCTCCAACGAAAGATCACCCTTGTCGTCATTTCCACCGTTCTTCCTGGCACGATGGCGCAGGAGATCAAGCCTCTTCTCAATCCCTATGTCTCCCTGTGCTACAACCCATTCTTCATCGCCATGGGGACGACTATCCAGGATTTCATGCACCCAGAGTTCGTGCTTCTCGGCTCGGAAGATTCGGAGGCCGAACGGCTTATCAAGAGTTTCTACGACACGTTGCACGACGCCAAGGTCGTCTCGATGAGCATCGAGTCCGCCGAGCTCACCAAGGTTGCCTACAACACCTTCATTGGTATGAAGATCGTCTTCGCGAACACGCTGATGGAGATTTGCCACGGCACTTCGGCCAACGTCGATGACGTGACCAACGCCTTATGTCTCGCCACAAAGCGGCTCATCAGCCCGAAGTATCTGCGGGCAGGAATGGGCGATGGTGGTGGCTGTCACCCGCGAGACAACATCGCGATGTCCTATCTTGCTCGCCAGCGCGGTCTGAGCCACGACCTCTTCGAAAGCCTCATGCGGGCAAGGGAGAGGCAAACCGCTTGGCTCGCTGACCTAGCGATCACAGAGTCGAGGTCAAGCGGTCTACCGATTGTCATCCTCGGCCTCGCTTTCAAACCAGAGACAAACCTCACCGTCGGAAGTCCGGCCCTTTTGCTTCGGCAGCTTCTGGCGACCAGGGGCGTCGAGGCAAGAGCCTACGACCCCTACGTCACAAGTGAGGAAGCCATTCCAGACAAGCCAGCCGTTTACATCGTCGCGACTCAGCATCCTCAATTCGCGTCCTTCCTGTATCCCACAGGCTCGGTCGTACTTGACCCTTGGGGTTACGTTCCAGATGCCACAGACATCAAAGTGATACGGGCAGGAAGAACTTCTACTAACGCCCAAGCTAGGGAACCCGCTTCAAGATAACGAAACCATCCGTTCGCTCCTCGCCAGTCGGTGGCTCTTCGGCCAGTTGAAATCCTTGCCGAAGCAGAAAGGGGACAGCCGTGCCTCCCTTGCCGTCGAACTCTCTATCCGGTCTTTGCCAAGTGTCATCGAACAGGATTACGGCTCCAACCGCGAAATAGGGAAGTAGAAGCTCGCTTTGGCGCAAATGGGCTTCTTGCGAGTTGGCGTTGTTCATGGTCAAGCCCATTGCCGCATAGCCCTCGATCTGATCCTGAATCCAAGCCGCGCCTTCGCATGCCTTCCATATCCAGTCGAAGTTGTCGAGATAGGCGAACCTGACCTTTAAACCAAGTGCTGGAAGGGTCTCGGTCAGGAAGCGCTCGGCCTTCTCACAGAACGCAGTAACACCGGAAATCACGCGTGCGCGCTCGTAGGCGCCCTTTGAGAAGTCGACTGAGAGGAACGGAGCTCCGAGGCTCTGACAGTAAGCAGCAAGGTAGGCCGTCGAACCTTCACCGCGCTCGGAGCCTATCTCGATGGCGCACTCGCCGGGACCGAAGCTGGGCACGTGGCGTTCGACCAGGCCGTATGCTTTTGCTCCCACCTCCTAACCCTCGGCAATCGCCCGCTCCAGGGCCGATATCTGCTCTAGTGTTTGTTCGTGCTTCGGGTCGAGTTCGTAGGCATGACGCATGTGGACGATGGCTTGTTGGAAGTCGCCCCGGCGCGTTGCGCAGACGCCGCGGAAATAGGCGGCCTCAGCGCAGCCGAGACCTTCTAGGATTTCCAGGTGGGGAGCGGCCTCATTTTCGTAGCCTGAGTGAAGCATGCGCCTGGCAAGGACCAAGCGGGGGCCGACGGCGGTTGGGCTTCGGCGAGCCGTGAGCCAGAGGAATTCGTCGGGAGATTCGCCGCGGCGCTCCATCAGCTTCGCTTGCAGGTCTGCCCAAGCCTCGACAGGCCCTGCATATTCCTTGAACTTATCGAGCGTCTCTTGCGCCGTGCGTAGGTCGTCGCGCTCGAGGGCCGCGCGGACCAGGTCAACGGCGATGTCGTGCGCCCTGGGGTTCATCTCGAAGGCTTGGAGCAGGTACTCCCGAGCCTCGGGATAGTCCCCCATAGCCATGCAGACCCGACCAAGGTTGCCGAAGCGCTTAAATCCGAGAATGCCGATATCGAGACTCGAGAAGAACCCGGAGATATCGGGGTCGATAGAGAGGTACTCGGTCTTCGCCTCGGCGAAGCGGCCTAGAAGCGTCAAGGTGAGACCGCATTGGAACGTAAGCTCTGGGTCGCCCTCGACGACCTCGATCCCCTTGCGGAAGGTGGCCAGGGCTCCCTCGGGATCGCCCATCTCCCGGATGGAGCAGCCGAGCAGGGCATACGTCTTTCGGACGTGCGACTCTTCCGGCTTCGAGACGGCGAGGCACTTGTCGAACCACTCGATCGCTGCTGGATGATCGCCGCAGAAGTGGGCCGTCATGCCAAAATTGAAGAGGACGAACGGGTGATTCGGCCTTTCGGCCAGATCGAGGTTTAGGAGCACCTCGTCGCGGGCTCGCTTTTTCTTTTGGCCCTCGGCGCTCGTGTCGTAGCCCGTGTGCATCACGACCGCGCCGGGGATACGAGCGATGGCTCCGTGCGGTCTCAGGGCTCCGAGTATTTGCTCGTGAATCCGGCCCTCGAACCCCAGACCGGGCAAGTTCCGGAATAGCTTTACGTGATCGACGCGGGTGCCTGCCCCAGGCCCCTCCTCGACGAATTGGACTGGCACAATGAAGCCAGCCACTTCGGACGGAGCGGTTAGCGCCGTTTTCAGGATGGCTTCGCCGCTGGATGGCGGAAGTGTGTCGTCGGCGTCCAGCCAGAATATCCAGCGCCCCTTAGCGTACTTAAGCGATTCGTTCCGTGCCTCCGCGAAGCTGTCCGGCCACTGGATCTTGTGGACCTCCGCTCCAATCTCCGCCGCAATCTCGGGCGTTCGATCCTTGGAGCCGGTGTCGACCACGATGATCTGCGAGAAGAACGGCTTCGCCGATTCAAGACACTCGCGAATCACCCGCTCCTCGTCACGTACGATCATGCAGAGACTGATGTCGGCCTCCCGAGCCAGCTTTTGACAGCGCGCTCTGACCGCGTCCGGGTGAAGCTCAGGGCGAAAGACGATCGGCTCAGCCTTCTGGCCGGGTAGGTGCGAGGCGAAGCCGCTTTCGATCTCAGATCGCCACTTTGCGTGGTAGAGGTCCATGTTCCGCGCTAGCAGCACCTCCGGTGGCTCCCCGATCCGGGCAAGGCTCTTAGAGCCCTCGTGATGAACGTAGCTTCTTGTCGCGATGCGAATCTTGTAGCCTGCCCGCTGGATTCTGTACACGAGGTCGTTGTCTTCGAAGAGGCCACGTCCGAACAACTCGTCGAAGACTCCGACTTCCTCGAGGACCGAGCGCCTGACGGCGAGGCAAAAGCCCACGAGGATCGGGACGTCGAGGTCTTCGGCTTCTCGTGCCGCGAAGTCGGTCGCGAAGAGGTCCAAGTTCTGGATGTCGGTGAAGGTGGGGTCGATCGGCTGGTGATAGCCGGCGTTGTTCGTGTACGGTCCGGTCGCGCCGACAGTGCCCGACGACATGAGCGATTCGACGAGGCGAACGAGACCGGCTCGGGGCACCTGCGTATCCGAGTTGAGGAAGATGACAACTTCGCCCGTGGACTCCCGGTAGCCGCGATTGCACGTTCTGCCGAAACCCAGGTTCTTGGAGTTGTGAAGGACTTTTACTCCCTCGAACTCCCTTGCCACCGCGGCTGCTTCATCCGGCGATACGTCGTTGACGACGATGGTCTCGTGAAGGAGGTCTTTGCACCTATCAAGACTGGACAAACAGTTCCGAATATCCTCCTCGCCGCCATGCAGCGGGATGACGATGGAGACGGTTGGCCATTGCTTTGGGCGCGGAGGATCTTGGGCTACCTGCCGCTCGTCCCAAGCTCCCTGTAGCACCTCAGGAATCTCGATCCGCTCGGCAAATCCGTAGGCTTGGGGATGAGTTGGGTGTAAGTTACGCATCAAGGGATCGCGATCCCAAGCAAGCCAAATTCGCCGGTACCAATCCTCCAGGACCTCGTGCCGGTGACTCCATGTATCGAGCTTCCGGCGAATCCGCTCGTCAGGCCCCGCGTAGCTGAGATGGTGCAAGACTCCATGCTCCGGGCCGAGAAACAGCGGGCGTCCACCCTGATAGTCACGAATGTAAACGTGCTCGACGGCTCGTAGGTCCAGGAGGATGACCGGTGTCAGGCGCTCCCTGGGGCGGATCACGTAGCGCGCCGACTTCCAATACGTGTCCATGTGCACGTAGACCCTCTCGGCGACTTCCGCTTTCGCGAGCTTGACGAGCGTCTTGAGGAGCTGAGGTTCGAGGACTTCGTCGCCGTCGGGAATGATCGCATGCGTGAAGCCACGCCTCCTCGCCTCTTCAAGGGCAAAGCGGCGCTGGTCTGCTTCTTCGGTCCAGTCGCCGAGAATGACCTCGGCTCCGGCCTTCTCCGCCTCGGCCGCCGTACGCTCCCAGTCCCCAGGCGTACCATTCCAGGCCTTCCGGCTGACGACCGCCAGAATGGGGCCAGCGGCTTTGCAAGCACTTAGCGACCTCTCGACAAACCAGTAATCGTCGTGGAGGCAAGACAAGACACACAGCTTTGTTCCCACAAAGGCATTGATACGATGCTGAAGCGTCCAAGCAACTTGGGAAATGAGGTTTAAGAGCTATGACGACCTATTGACGTGCCTCTATCCTTTCGTTTCAAGCAGCCTTTTCAAGACGCGACCATAGTTGCCTACCATCGCACCTTGCGTCTGGGAGTTCGCGAACCTTTTGGAGCAGCTCCTTTCGACGGATCACCTGGATGGTGGGTGAGCTTAGCTTGAGGTTGGCTCTGTCATTGAAGACCAGCAAGCCTTGGAAACTGTGAGGAAAAGCTCTCAGCGGAGCATCTCACCTCCAGGTCAATTCTTACTCCTCAAATCACGATTGGCGGCCTGCCGCGGTGGTTTGCCACCGTTGGTCTCCCATTCTGGAGCCTATTTGTCCATTCCTACCAAGGAAACTTTATCGGGAACCGGTCAAAGAAACGGCATCGCCGCAAGAGTAACCGACGAGGACCACTTACTCATTCTGTTCGTAAGAATCTGGTTCGTGGCAGCAAACTCGTCCTTCAACGAGAACTGTTGAAAAGCTTTTCAAATTGGATGCGACTCAACTTAGTTGTTGACTCAATCACGTCAAGTTGCTGATGCAATTCCTCAATGTCTGCGTTTAATTGCTCTCTAGTCCGTACATCAAATTGCCCACTCTTTAACTTACTTTCTATATCAGCTAATTTGGACCTAACTTCTGCAACGTGGCTTTCGATTCGCAAGAGATTTTCTCCGACCGGATCGCTGCCCTTTATGAATGCTTGGGAACGGCATCCAAACACACAGAGTGCCAAAATCGGCATTAACATTAAAGATGCTGATTTCATTTTCTAACTAGAGGTTGACAGTTCTTCCTCTGGCCAATTTGTCGGTGCCACCATTCTAACCCACGCTTAATGCAGTCATCCATCGTGCAATTCCCAAGTAAAACGACCAGCCTAGGGTATCCAAAATCATACGAACATGGGTTTATATAGCAATATTGCACCAGCAGCGTAAAAGATGATTGACACAATGCAAGCTAGATAGGACGCGGGTTTGTTTCGGTACGGAGGAAGGCATAAAGAAACGATTGCAAGCGCAAGTAACGGACTACAAACCCAGAGCAAGAGGCTTCTTGCAATTTTATCGACTTCCCACGAAACGATATCCCAATCGATCAGCTTGAGGATCAATGGCAAGATAGATAGCAGAGCAAACGGGGCCAATAACTCCGAAAATCTACGCATTCTCATTTAGATGTTGGAAACGGAGTAAATGGTGCAGGCACACAATGTCTGCACTTTCTTTGCAATTCTCCTTTCCATTTCATGCAGTTAGCGTACCCGGCAGATATCCAATAGTAATCAGTGGGGTCATCTCCATAGTAAGGGGGCCTATCCCACTCTTTCCGGGAAGTCCCAGAGGGTCATGATCGGATCGCCGAAAACACCCTTCGCGTCGCTGCGCGCCATTTGAAGCACGACGGCACCGTACATCGCGCCGAGAACGCTCCAAGAGCCCTATGATTCCGGCCAGAACATCCGTAGAATGAGGTACCGATGACCGAGAAGGGAAAGTTAAGCAAGGCAGTTAAGAACGACGGGAAGAAATCTGCGGCTCAGCCGAAGTCCGATGGCCGTTCGGCCATCACCGGGAGATCCGTCAAGAGCAAATCCACCACGACGGGTCAGTATCGGAGCGTCGGACCCTCTTCGGGAACAAGCGCCGAAAGGAATTTTGACAAAGCGATGCCTTCTAGCGCGGCGGATGCGGTCCGAAAAGCTTACGTCAAGGCTCTCAACGCAGGGCATCCGGTCCTCATCATCGAAGGCGATAAGTTGATCCGCGTCAATGCAGACAACAGCCGAACCTTCATTCGGAATGTTGAGGCTCCGGTCCAGATCCCCAAAGGGACCACCTACAAGATCAAGTGAGACCCGGAACGCGACGGGTCCGCATGTTCGCCGGTCCGAATGGGTCTGGTAAGAGCACGATCAAAGAGGTCGTTCCGCCTGAGTTGCTTGGTCTGTACATCAACCCCGACGAACTTGAGATCGAAATCAAAGCAACCGGCTTTTTCGATCTGGCCGGCAGAGGTATTTCAGCGACAACAGCCGAGGTGCGAGCCTTCTTCGCCGGGTCGACCCTGACGGCTAAAGCAGACGTTTCGGAGGAGATCTCCAAGATTGTCGTCGCGCACGGCAAGATCGACCTTCGCAACGTCAAAGCGAGCGGCTATTGGGCGTCGCTCACGTCCGATTTCTTGCGCCACAAGCTTTTGGAGGTCGGTGAATCCTTCACGTTCGAGACGGTGATGTCATCTTCCGATAAGGTCGCCTTTCTGAGAAAGGCTCAAGAGATGGGCTACCGGACGTACCTGTACTATGTGGCCACCGGCGACCCGGAAATCAACGTCTTCAGGGTGCAGAGCCGCGTGGCATTGGGCGGGCACGGCGTGCCCGAGGAAAAGATCCGCAGTCGCTATGAACGCTCGCTAGAATTGCTTCCCCAGGCGATCAAAGCGTCAAATCGCGCCTACATCTTCGACAACTCGCAAGAGCCCGGCAGCCATTTCCTGGTGGCCGAGTTTGAAGACGGCCTGCTGAAGACAACTTCGGACAGCGTGCCAAGGTGGTTCCACAAGGCCGTTATCGAGAAGTCAGAGAAGAGCGACTAGCGCGCTTTCTTCGCTGCCTCAGCCACGACCTCGTTGATAACCTCGCCGTGATCTGCGCCAAGTGCGGTGAGGATGTCGAGAATCGTTGCGAAATCTGGGTAAATACCGCCGTTCTCGAAGCTATTGATGAAGGACCGGTCCCTGCCGATCTGCTCGCTTAACGCCCTTTGGCTGATCTTGGCCTTCAGGCGAAGCTTCGCGACCTTCTTCGCGAGAACGTGAAACTCAACGCGATCTTTCGTCCTGACCGTGTTACGTGCTCCTTCCGATTTCCTCACAACTAGAGTAAGATCAATTGAAAGACAGATGCGATCTGTCATTTTGAATTTAAATTAGGTTAGAGAATTATGAGCAAAGAAGACCCCCTCAACCCGAATGGGAAAATGGACGAAATCCCGGTCTTTCTGGACCGCCCGGTAGAGGTGCCACCGGTCGAAGAACCCACCTTCATGCGCATTGGGCGCGCGGCTTATGCCGACTTGGTCCGCCGGTGGCGAGCCGATGCGGAGATGAGCGTCATCGAGCTCGCCGAAGCCCTCCATTGCGAGCCTAGCCGCATCGTCGAGATGGAGTTGGGCAACGACAAGTTCCCCCCTGCCGATCTGTACGAGATTGCCAGGCTTGCGGGGCGGAAGCAGACAGCAGCGCGCAGTGAAATCATGTGGCAGTACGTGCACAGGGGGCGCGACTATCGAGGACTTCGTCGCCTATGAAGGACGCCACCGCTAAGAACAGGGCCATCGGCCAAGAGCTGCGGGCTATGCGCCGCGAGGCAGGCTTGGAGGAGATCGACCTGGCCCTCATGCTGGGCATCCGCGTCTCGAAGGTGTACGGCTGGGAGAAGGGAACGCAAAGGTTTGGCCTGGACGACTTCATAAGGGTCTGCGAAGCCCTGGACCTCGACCCCGTCACAACCACATCCCGCCTCGCAGAAGCCGTCCGAGGGATCGAACGTGGCGCTGGTCCCCAGGTGGGGTTCATCTAGTGCCCAGCCGCGTCCGGCGGGATTTCCGCGAAGAACGGGTGATCCTCGGCGAATTGCTCAGAAGAACCCGTTTTGACCGGCACCTGTCGCAAGAAGGTCTTGCCAGTCACCTCGGCAAGAAGCACTCGTTCATGAGCCGCATCGAATCCGGGGATCAGATTCTAGACGTCGTTGCCCTGGTCGATCTCTTACAAGCGATGAAGGTCGATCCCTGCGACTTCATGCGCGAGTTCGCCGAGCGATGCAAAGCCCCGAAATCAGACCTCACTCGCGGACACTTCCGGCTCTAATTTTGCGGATTTTGCGGACCCCAACGCGCGCGTGTGCCAAAAGTCGCCCATGGCATTACGCTCCCGCCCATGGCTTTACGTTTTAGAGGGTGTTCGGAGGCCTTTCAAAAGGCCGGATTTCAGGCCCTCTTGCAAACGACGAAAATCGATATTTTTTCGCGTCCATGGGGTTTTGTTGCGTCCATGAGGTTGTGTTTTCATCGTCGATCAACGCGAGCCGTTTTTTGGCCCATTAAAGCCCCTCTCTGGCCGCGCCCCTGAAAAGTCCCGGTGGCTTCTCACAACACGCTCCCAGGACCGCGTAGGGGCCAAATTTCGGGCATCGAACCACGCGGCGGCATTGAACGGCTTACCGGTGCCAGACTTGAACACCGAAGCGGCTTCTCGGAGCGCGGCGGAGCGGAAGTAACATTGGCTCCCTCTAAGGCTTTTAGGGGCCAGACATCGCCCCGTGTCCTACTTTGACTGGGCCAGGGCCACGGCATCCGGACCTGCCGGAAAGCGTAGCTGCTCCGAATCGTCATTCGCGGCTTGCCAAACAGCCTCCGCCACATCGGATTCCTTGGTCACCACGACCTGCTGAGTAAAGGAGTCGAAGATTGGCCTCGCAAATGGCCAATAGGGCTCCAGGATCATGTCTTCGATTCGGAAATCCGAATTCTGTGAAAAGCGGGTGGTTGGTCCGTACCCGGGTTCAACGAGCTTGACCTTGACGTTAAAGTCGCGCAGCTCAAAAGCGAGCGATCCGGTAAAGCCTTCAATGGCCGTCTTGCTCGCCGTGTAGATCGAGGCAAGCGGCATGTCTGCCAGCGTCACGCTCGAAGTCACATTAACCACCACTCCCGACCTGCGCTCCCGAAACTGGGGAATCACCGCTTTGGTCATAGCCATCACCCCGAATGTGTTGGTCTCGAATATGGCCCGCACTCTCTCCATTGGCGTGGCTTCCAGTACACCGATCAGACCGATGCCAGCATTGTTGACGAGCACGTCGATGGGTCCGCTCGCTGCCAGCGCGGTCTCGATATTGTCGGGCTTCGTTACATCGAGCGCCAAGACTCGGAGCCGTTCCGACGGAGGCAGTAGATCTTCACGGGGCGTCCGCATCGTCGCGACGACATTCCAGCCTTGACTAAGAAAATGACGTGCCGTTTCCAGGCCATAGCCCGAGGAGCAGCCAGTGATGAGTACGGTCTTGTTCGTTTCCACAATGTCAGTATGTGGAAACGCGACAGGACTATCTATCGCTAATAATCCTCATTTTATATGCCATAGTCCAGAAATGGTCGATCCTCTATCCGAAATAATCGCGTTGCTCCGTCCCCAAGCCGTCTTCTCCAAGGGGATTAGTGGAGCAGGCCGGTGGGCAGTGCGCTATTCCGACTTTGGCCAGCCAGGCTTCTGCGCGGTCCTCGAGGGTAGTTGCCTCCTTGCGGTTGATGGAGTCGATCCGGTGATCCTAGACGAGGGCGACTTCGTGCTCTTGCCGGCAACTCCCGGCTTTATCCTTTCCGGCTTTGAACCGGTCGCCCCTGTGTCCATCGATCCCAAAACGATGCCAACGCCGAAGGAAGAGGTTCGGCACGGCAATCGGGATGTGCCTCCAGATGTTCGTCTCCTGGGAGGCTACTGTGTCTTCGACTCGCCCGATGCCGGATTGCTGGTATCGCTTCTGCCCAAAATGATCCACGTGCGCGGAGTCGAGCGCTTATCGATCCTGGTACGGCTCGTACGCGAAGAAACAAGCGAGTCCAAACCCGGTCGGGATCTTATCCTCGAACGCCTGGTAGAGGTCCTACTCGTCGAGGCGATGAGGTCTATTCCTGGCGACACGACGTCCCCGGGATTGCTCCGCGGATTGGGCGACGGGCGTTTGGCAGAGGCAATTCGACAAATGCACGGCAACCCGTCCAGACCATGGACGGTTACGGAACTGGCACGGACGGCCGCCCTTTCGCGCTCCGCGTTCTTTGATCGCTTCACTCGAACGGTGGGTATCCCACCCATGGAGTACCTGCTTTCATGGCGAATGGCGCTGGCAAAGGATCTTCTCCGAAAGGATGAATTGGGAATGGAAGAGATCGCCCACCGGGTCGGCTACAGTTCGGCAAGTACGTTCAGCATTGCCTTTCGCCGCCACGTGGGACAAGCACCAGGCCGCTATTCCCGTGCTCAACCGCGCTAAAAAGCGTCCATGGGATTACGTCTTGATCGACGGTCAACTGCCCCCTACAAAACATCTCAAAAATCGACCGTCGGACGACCATCGAAAACGGTGAATTTTTTGGCGTCCATGAGGTTACGTCGCGTCCATGGGGTTATGTTTTGACCGTCGATCAGCGCCACCTCCCGAACACCCCCACAAACGACCCCTATGCGGCCCCCTCGAAAAGGTCGCGATAGCTGGCGATGATCCCTTCCCAGTGGCGGGTCGGGGAGAGTCCGCGCAAGTCGAACCAGGCGGCAGCGTTGAACAGCTCCTCAGACCCAGGCCGGTACATACGGGCCTCTCTCAGCCCGTCTGGGCAGCGGAGCACGTAATCGGTGCCCTGGGCCGGCTCCCGCGGCGTATCGGCCTTCCTGGGGCCATTCTCGGCCTTTTTCGGCGGCGCCTCGTAGTCCTCCAGCCAGCGCCGTTGCCGCAACCAGGTCGTCATCTGGGGCACAAACTCGGTACCAGTCGCGCCCGTGGCGTCGGCCCAGGCGCGAAACCGCTTTGCTCCTTCGAGGATTTTTTCTGCTTCCGGGCCTGCAAAAAGCTGCAAGAACTTCCGCTCTGCCTCCGCTTTGTTGAGCGCGCCCGCCCGCTTGGGATAGACCTTGAGGAATTCCGGCCAAAGGAGGGTGGGTGACGCTCCTGGCGTCACAAGAGTTTTCTTAGGGTTCCGGGTTTTCCGGGTATCTGGGATACGGGAACCGGGATACGGGGCCATGTCTTTGCCATCGTTTGCTAATGGCAAATCGACAGTTTTGCTATCTGGTTTGCTATGCCACCGCACTGCGGCTCCTTTCTTGCCCGACTCCGACCTCACCTGGCGGATCTGCTCGCGATGCGCCCGCACCTCGGCCTCGCTCGGGTTGTACTTCAGGAAATTGCGGATCTGGTAACCGCCCTCGACTCGTACCCACCAGCACCGGCCTTCGGCGCAGAGCAGGGCGACGGCCTCCTTGGTCCCGCCTGGGAGCTTGCGCACTCGGGCTTCTGGGACAAAGCCGTCCGTGAGGTTTCGAGCGCACCAGGTTAGTGCACAGGCGAAAAGGGCGATCGCATCAGCCGACATGGAGTCGATGTCCACGTCGTCGTCGAAGCCGTCGTGCAGCTTAACCCAGGCCAAACCTAGCCTCCTCGACTTCACTTTTCTTAATTCGTTTTGGTTTCGTGGGCTATTCCTCGGCCTCTTCAGGGGAGTTCACGACGGAGCGGGTCGTGTTGTAGGAGACGCCGAAGCCGACCGCGATCTGTTCGTAGGTCTGGCCCCTGGCTCGAAGCTGGCGCATAACGTTTCGTTGGACGACGGTCAATTCTTTGCCTCGGCCCCCGGCTTTACGATGGGAAATCGGCTGCATATCGTCTGTTAGTCTATCCGATTGTCACAAAAATGTGACTCAATTGTGATAGAATTTGTGACAATCTGCCCATGCCAGCTAAAGAGGGCTCCATCCACCACAAGCTGTACTTGGCGAGGAAGTATTACCGGCCCTCGCTAAACCAGGAACACGCGGCCAAGGTGCTCGGCACTTCGCGGAGCCTTATCAGCCGGTACGAGTCGGACGAAGATAGGTCCGTCCCTCTCAGCTACGTGGAACTCGTCCGCGAGAAACTGCAACCTAGCTGGCCTATCGAGTGGTTCTTCGACGGGCAACCGGGCCTGCCACGAGAGATCGCATCGGCCGGCCTCGCTCCTGGCTCCGATCCGCCAAACCCGCTCGGCTTTGGAAAGTCGTCCGTCCCAGGCGCTGGCCGCCGCCTCTTTCCCATCCTAGGCTCGGTCGGGGCAGCAGCGTTCCCTGTCGAGAGCGTCGACGCAGCAGAGGAGTTCGTCGAGTTCTCCGACGACCTCTATCGACGCGACCGATACGCTATCCGCATCGACGGCGACAGCATGTATCCCAGGTTCGAACACGGCGACTACATCCTCGTGCAACCCGACCCACACCCCGCAGGCGGCCTGATCGTGGTCGTCCGAACGGTAGAGAGCAAATACGCCACCAAGGTCTTAAGGGAGAAGGGCGGCGAGAAGGTCTTAGTCCCGATCAACCCCGAATATTCAGCCATCCCGCTGGAGAAAGGAATGACCATGATCGGCTACGCCGTCGGTCATCGAAGAGAGCGGGGAAAGGGGCGCTACCTGGAAGAGGGCGACAACGGCGGCTTGCGTCCGTGACACGATTTGTAGATTATTTGTGACATTTTAGCTGCTTGTCACAAAATCGTGACATAATCTATCAACCGAGATGGAAACAGCTAGTTTGATTTCAAATCAAAGCGGGAAGGGTTACCGCCCGGTCGCCCTCGCCTCCGACATCGACTTCCTGAAGTTCACGGTCGGCTACTGCATCGGGCAAGAACTTTGGTGGGCCCTCGGCCATCACGCCTCGGTGAAACACCCGGGCGCTCTTGGCCGTGGAGCAGAAGCGCTTGGAGTTTGCAAGGGCTACACGGACGCCCGCGAGGGCGTCAAACGACACTTTTGGTATGGCACCATCGAAGCCTACAACGAAGTCGTTTTAGAGCGCCGCCCTGATTGCAGTTCCGATGGGGAAGAGGTCTCGCGCTAGTGGCAGCACCCGTCCAAAAACTCGCCCTCAGCGTCGAGGAATGTGCCCAAGCTCTGGGCATCAAAACGACTCTGTGCTACCGCCTGGTCAACGAAGGGAAAATCCCAAGCATCGCTCTCGGTGCAAAGCGCGTCGTACCCGTCAAGCAGCTTGAAGAACGGCTCGAAGAACTCTTGAAAACTCACGGGAGGTCAGCGTAGCCATGGGACGATTCCGGCGCGACAAAGGGACCGGTGGGGTGACCAAACGCAAGGACGGTCGCTGGCAGGCAGTTTGGACTTTTCGCGACGATCGGGATTGCGTCAAGCGAAAGTTTTTCTACGGCAGAACGAAAAAAGATGCAACGGACAAGATGCGCGACTGGGTCGCCGATGGCTCTCCGATCACCGACGACAAGCGTACGGTCACAATCCTGCTAGCCCACGTCCTCGACGTCATTCTCCCCGCTCGGGACCTGGACTCCGAGACCATCGACGACTACCGAAACTTCGCGACCAAGCATATCAATCCTAGGATCGGCACGATCCGATTAGGAAACCTAAGAATCGTCGACCTCGACCGCGTCCCCTTGGAAATGATCCAAGAAGGGAAGAGTGCGAAGACGGCTCGCAACTGCCAAACCTTCCTCAAGATGGCCATCAAGGAAGGGAAGCGCCTCGACTGGGTGCCCTCGAAGGTCGACCCCGACCTGTGCATCAGGATCGGAACGAAGCGCTACAAAGCCAGTCTCTACAACCTCGAACAGGTCCTTGCCTTCATCGAAGCTGCCAAAGGCGAGCGGGTACAACCCGCCATCGTTCTGGCAGGCCTATGCGGCCTGCGAGAAGCCGAGACAGCGGGGCTCCTTTGGACAGACTTCGACCTCAGCGCTGGAGCGCTCACTATCAGTCGCCAAAACCGAGCCTCCGGCGAAATTAAGGACAAGACAAAGACCGAAAGCGGTATGCGCACCATCGCCCTCCCGCCGTTCGTCGTGAAATACCTCTCAGGCCTGCCTAGGACGAGTCCCTTCCTCATGACGACTCGAGACGGGCGGAAACCAATCAACCCCAGCTCCATCTATCACGAGTCCGTCGAGATCATGGAGCGGGTCAGTCTGCCAAAGATCCGCTTTCACGACCTCCGCCACTCTGCGAACAACATCCTCAAACAGCTAGGCGTCCCTGTAGAAACCCGCCGCGACATCCTCGGCCACTCGGATACGAGCGTTACGGAAAATACCTACACCCAGACCGTGGATTGGGAGATGAAAGATGCGATGGGCAAGCTTGATAAGGCCTTGCGGAAGCGTGGGTAGGTTAATTTTCGGAATGCGTCTTCGATAGGCTGTTTGTGGTAGATGGAATCTAAGATATTTCGTAGAAAATAGAGGTCGCATGTTCTTTTTGCGACCATTCAGCCAAGTAGAAGGCCACGACGTCGAGGCGCTGGTTTCCAATCGAGTAGCCGAGGGTCTACACCTTGAATTCAAGGAGGTCAGAGATGACAAGGTTGACCTCACAGCCATACTCCAGGAAGTCTCCGCCTTTGCGAATGGCCAGGGTGGCGATCTAATCTTAGGTGTCTCAGAGCGCAAAGGGAAAACCTCTCATGGCAATGCAACGGCTGAGGCGATCACTCCTATCCGGGACGTAGCAAAGGTCAGGCAAGCGCTAGAGAACGCTCTAGTCGACAGAATCGATCCAAAGCTTCCTGGAGTACAAGCAAAGGTCTTAGAAACGACTTCGGGAGATGTGCTCGTGATCCGCGCGCCACAATCTTTCCTAAGTCCGCATTTGGTGCGTCATGAGGGTGCCTTTTCATGTCACGTTCGAAACTCTCACGGTAAGAGACCCCTCGATGCGCGAGAGCTAAAGAACATGTTCGTGGCAGGAGACAGGGCGCAGGAAACGGTCCGCCAGCGATTTTCCTTTCGAATTGACGGGTGGCATCAACAGCTAGAAGCGATTGGTGATGAAAACACTTGGGTGTTCGTACAAGCTCAGCCTTTAATCAGCTATCTGAGCCCTTTTGCTATTGACCTCACCGAAATTGAGCGGAACCCACAGCTTTTTGGTTCGCATAGTTCTGAACGAAAGTTCTTTGCCCATGGCGGCTATCGCTATAACTACGACGGAGTTGGGCTTGAAAGGTCTAGCTCGACTTACGTGCAATTTTATCGTAACGGTGGTATTGAATGCGGTCTCGGTCGCTGTGCCTACGGTGATGGCGATGCGCCGGATTTGTTGAACCCACACTCTTTCCGCTGGACCTACGATGCGATTTGGGACATTGTCAGGGCTATGCGGCTGTTCGAGGTGGTTGGTCCGGTCTATGTTGCGGTCGCCTACTTTAATTTATTTCATCTGGAATTGCCAGTGATGCAATTCGGCGGGTTGATAAAGAGGGACCACAGTTATCAATTTCGGCGGGACGTACTCTCATTACCTGAATTTCAATTCGACGCCGACACGGTCACTGAGCGAGGTCTACATTCGTCGCTTCTAAGCAGTTATCACGTACTTGCTCAAGCTGTGAATCTGCCGCACTTTGAACCACCGGGTAGGTCCGGGTGATTCCGTGGGAAATGATGGCTGGCCGTTTGCCCCTAACGTGAGCGTTGAATGCGGATCTTGTCAACCATGTCGACTCCGCCTTTAAACGCAATGATCCTTTCACCAATGATCCCCGAGTGTTGGATCATCCACGCCTCGCGTAGCCTTTCGGCAAAGCCTGAGAGTCTTCGATCATCGTCGATCAATGGCGAAACCCAAAGCATATGTGAGCCGCTTGGGATTGCTCCAACGGACGGCAAATTGGCCGTGAAGTAAATCACGTGGGTGATGCCTGAGTAGCGTCGCTTGCCTGTGTTGTCAGGCTTAAACGCGGTCGCAAGGCAGTAGAGGACCATTTCCAATTCAAGCAGGGCGTTCCCATCGTTGGCAAGGAGGAGAAGGCCAGGTGCTTCCTCCAAGTCGAAGTGCTTCTTTGTCTGCTTAATTTGTTTGTTTGCCTTCTCCAATACCTCGAGAAAGGGACCCCGGTAAAGGGCCGCAACCTCTTGCTGGAGCTCATGAGGCAAGTTGTTTGTCGAGAACATCGTCTGCGTGGGAGGAGGAGACGGGATAATGCCCTCGCGAATCCAACCGTGCACCAAGTCTCTAAACTTCTCGACAAAGGCTGGCACTTGATCTCGCTCAAGGCATTTCAGCTCAGCGACACACGGCTCGTCTTTGAAGAGATAATCGGCATTGAGAAATGCGGGGCTCTTCCCCACGATCTCATCGACTCGGCAGCCACCAACCTGTTTGACCACCTCGTCAAACGCGCTTTCAATATCAACGTGTACAGGTTCCAATTGACTGACTCGGAGGTGATCGGGAAGGGCGACGTGTTGAGGGTCGCATCTACGGATAGTGTGTCAACTCTCTCTGACCTAGTGTGTCAAATAGAATGTCAGATAGTGTGTCAACCCGGAAACGGGAGTGAAAATTAGGTTCCGAGAATGGCAGGGGCGACAGGATTCGAACCCGCGACCTGCGGTTTTGGAGACCGCTGCTCTACCAGCTGAGCTACACCCCTGCGGGAACTAAGGGATGATACTCTAGAGCGGCAGCTCGGATCAATCTGAGCCCAGAGCAAGTAGCTTTGGGGTTCGGCGATGAGCCAGAATGAGCAATGCGACGAGCTCTCGTGCTCATTCCCCTTTTACTACTTGCTGTTTGGGGCTGTAATCCGAAGCAAGAGGCCATCAAATGGCCGAAACGTTCGAAGACGTACACGACGATCGCGAGCCTGAGCCCGAGCACGACCGAGATCGCTGCTTCGATGGCTTTCTCCGTGAAACTCGTCGGACGGACGGCCTCCGACAACTTTCCGCCTTCTGTGATGGGCACGAAGGCGCCCGACGGTTCACCTACGAGCCCAGGGATTCCCATCGTGGCCCAGGTGAAGCCGGACTATGAGAAGCTGAAAGCGGCCAATCCGGGCTTGATCGTCTACGACGCGGGAATCTATAACGACCAGGACATCCAGCAGATCAAGGCCCTTGGAATCGACACGTTCGAGTTCAAGGCGATGACGGTCGAGGGCTTCGAGAAGGAAGTGATGCAGTTCGGCCAGAAGCTGGCCGTCGAAAGCATGGCTTCGGAATACGTCGACAAGATCGAGGGCGAGGCACGGGCGGCGCAGGCCGAGAAGCTGAATCCGGTTCCGAAGGTGGCCTTTTTGATTCCGGGACCGAACGGGCAGCACATGATCGCGGGAACGAAGAGCTTCCAGGCGGACGTTGTGCGGCTTTGCGGCGGAACGCTCGTAGGGCCGGATGCGGATCGGTTCGTGCCGATCAACGAGGAAGAGCTGATCCAGCTCAACCCAGACATGATTTTGACGGCAGGCGCGCCGGAACCGCTTATGGGCGACGCGCGGCTGAAGTCGCTGACCGCTATTGCGAAGGTGCATGTACGCGGCCTGGATCAGGACATCGCCGTGAGGCGTGGGTACCGAGTCCAGAACTTTATCTCATTAACGAGTCGCGCGCTCCAGAGCATGGCGGGAGGGAAGTAAATGGCAAAAGCCGAGATCGGTGTATTCGGAGGCTCTGGCTTTTACAGCCTATTAGAAGACGTTCGCGAGGTGAAGGTGGACACGCCTTACGGTCCTCCCAGCGATGCGCTGTTCTTGGCGACGGTGAAGGGACGTAAGGTTGCCTTCTTGCCGCGCCATGGACGTCACCACACGATTCCTCCCCACATGATCAACTTCCGAGCAAACGTGTGGGCCATGCGCTCCTTGGGTGTGCAGGCAGTGATTAGTCCGTGCGCGGCGGGTTCGTTGCAGAAGCACGTAGAGCCGGGGCACTTCGTCGTTTGTGACCAGTTTGTGGATCGCACGACGGGGCGGAAGGACACGTTTTACGATGGGCCGATCGTGACCCACATCTCGCCCGCCGAGACTTACGACGCGCTCCTGCGGAAGCTGACCATCGAGACGATTCGCGAGCATGGGATCGTTTGCCACGAGAAGGGAACGGTCGTTGTGATCCAGGGTCCGCGCTTTAGCACGAAGGCGGAGAGCAAGTGGTTCCACGAGGCAGGTTGGGAAGTGATCAACATGACGCAGTATCCAGAGGCTTACCTGTGCCGGGAGCTTGGGATGGGCGTCGTGAATATCTCGCTGATCACGGACTACGACAGCGGCGTCCATGCCGGAGCAGAGGCCGTGAACGCGACGGACGTGCTGGAAGTCTTTAAGTCCAACTCGGAGAAGATTAAGAAGGTCGTGCTCGACCTCATTGGAAAGCTGCCCGCCGACTTGTCGGTCGTGCAGCCGAAGGAAGCCCTTCAGTTCAGCCGGGGCGACGGCCACGCGGCGACCGAAGACGATATCCGCTTGTTTGAAATATTGGAGTGATATGATCGCGATTTCCGCCCTCTTGGCGCTTACTCTGGTCCAAGCCCAGGAGGGCTCCGGCGTGACCTCCCTGGCGGGGCGCGTCGTGCGGATCGACTATCCGACGGCCCCCATTGCCCAATTGCCTGGCGACGTGAAAGGCTGGGCGGGGTTTAAATACGCAGACGCCGGTTCTCGCGACTGGCCGAATGTGTTCCTGACACCGGGCGACTGGAAACCGATTGGCGACAAGGTCGCGGCGCTGGGGGCCGCCCCCGCGCCGGTGATCTGGCGGACCAAGGTGCTTATCGTTACTCAGGCGGACGTGCTGACGCCCGATGCGGATGGGCTTTTTCGGCAGGATCGCTCTCAACTCGACCAAACTCAGCTCAACGCGCTGTTGACGGCGCTGGCGCGGTTCGCAGGTTGGGTGAAGGCGGAAACGAACGGGCAGATATCGCTTTCCCTGGACGTGTCGATCGACACCGAGGTGGCAAGGCGGTCGGCGGGCGATTTTCAATACGACTTTCTCAAGGAATATGCCGAGCCCAGGTTCAACGGCGGGAAGTACGAGGCGGACGACAAGGTCTACCGCGGGCCGTACAACTCTGCTTTCGTGATTCATCCAGGTCTCGTCAGAAGCTGGATGACGACCCGAATCAACGAGACGCCGATCTCATCGATCAGTTTTTACAAGGATTGGACGGGAGCGGACGGGTCTGCGGCAACAGGGTTGGAGCCACTCTTGATGGAAGGCCTGCTCGATCAGATCGCGATGCGGCGGACGACGCTGGGAATGGCCCTGCCCAGTCAGAGCATTGGATCGCTTGCGGACGGGACTCGCTCGCTGCGGGGGCTGATGGAACCGGACGACTATGCGGACTATGCGGCCTTGGAAGACCTGCCCGTCGAGCATTTGGCAAGGCTTTTGAAGCGGCCGGTCGACAGCTCCGCGTCGGCTTGGGATTCGACAACTCCGGCATACCGGCTTGCGCCGTACGCGCCCACGGTAACCCTTTCGACTGAAACCGATCCGGAGAAGGGCTCGGTGCTGAAGTATTCGGAGAAGGCTCCGATTCGGGTTGGCGGGTTCGTTTTGCCGAACGGCAAAGTGGACTTGGGGCAGACGCCTTGGCTGAAGTTCTGGGCGAAGTCGACTGGGCGGGACCGACTTTCCGTCTTCACAACCGACGGCAAGAAGGATTCCGAGTTTGCGTTGGGTGGGTTCGTGCCCGATGGGAAGTGGCACGAGGTATCGGTCGACCTGAGCAAGGTCGCAAAGCCGACGGCGATCTACCTGGCTCCTCCCGATGCGGTGAACCATCGAGAGAAGCTGGCGCCCGGGCTGGTCGAGTACGAGTTTGCCGATTTCCGCTTCGAGGCGCAGGGGCAGGCTGGCGCGGTCGTGGAGGACGAGGAGTTCAAGCGGGCGGCTTCGGCGGTTGGCATGACGGCAGCGGAACTGGTCAAGGACTCCTCGGACGTGGTGCGGCTCAACGGGCTTTTGAAGCACGAAGCAGCCTATGCGGCTACGGACGAGGCGGCGCTGATCGAGCTTGCCCACGATGCGAATATGCGAGTGGTGGCGGCGGCGATTAGCCAGCTTGGCAAACTCGGAACGCCGACGGCAAAGAAGGAAATCCTTCGGCTGGTGACGGCGAGTCCCTTCGAGGGGACGAAGCAGGCGGCCTCGTTAGAGGTTGGAAAGATGGGCGACGGTCGGATGGCGGGCGCGCTCAGCTTGGCGTTCGCAAGCAAGAATTGGCAGACCCGAATGGCGGGCGCCCAAGCAATCGCGATGCTGCCAGGGGACGAGGCGAGCGTCGTCTTGATGACGTTCCTTCAAGAGACCGATCCGGAAATTCGGGTGGCGGTAACGAAGGCGGCGAACATCGCCAACTCGGTCGTCGTGAAGCGGCTTTTATGGTCGGAAGTGAACGACCCAAGCGACTCGGTGCGGGCTAACAGTGCGTTGCGCCTGATCTTCAGCGGGCAGCCCAAGGCGTCGGCAGAAGGTTATAAGGCGGTTCGGGACGATAGCGTGGGGGTGCGGCTGGCGGTTCTGAAGGGATTGTTCGACAAGCCGGACGAGGCCCATCGTGGGGCGTTGCGGATCGCCGTGACGGATATTTCGCCTCGCGTTCGGGCGGCGGCATTGCGGGCCTTTGGCAAACTGAAGGACGTCAACCTCGACGAGATCGCAAATACCCTCGAAGACAAGTACCCGGAAGTTCAGATCGCCTTGATCGAACTGGCGAAGGCGAAGAACCTGACCCTGCCGAAGAACGCGGTGGACGGTCTGCGGGCGAGCATCGATCCGCATGTGGTCGAGATGGCGAAGGAGTTGGGCTCCTGAAGGTCGTTTTCGGATCGGATCACGCGGGGTTGAGTATGCGCCGAGAAGTCGCGCAGTGGGCGCGGGATGCTGGCTACGAAGTTTCGGAGACAGGTGCGGTGAGCGAAGAGGCTTACGACTATCCCAGCGCGGCGAACCTTGTCGCGAAGGGCGTGCTCAACGGCGAAGCCGAATTTGGCGTGTTAGTCTGTGGTACCGGGATCGGAGTGAGCATCCGGGCAAATCGGTACGAGGGCATCCGGGCCGCGGAATGTACGTCTACTGAGATGGCGGAACTCGCGCGCCTGCACAACCATGCGAACGTTTTGTGTCTCGGAGGCCGTATCTTGAGCAGAGAGCAGGGCATCGCGATTCTGAAAACCTTCCTGGAGACTCAGGCGGACAATGCCGAAAGACACGCTAGGCGTGTCGAAATGCTCGACGACCGTTGTTGCATCGATTAATCATGACCCCTACCAACAAAACCCTTCTGGCCGGCGCAATGGTGCTATGTGCCTCCGCCGCCGTAGTCGTTGGCGTCTTTTGCCGCGACCGGGTCGATATGGGAGGAACTAGCGTCACGCCGGTGGACGGCCTCGTGGCTTCCCGGGGGGACGAGGTTCCTGAAGGGGACTACTTCTACGAGATTTCGCAATTGTTGAAGCAGCGCTACGTCGAGCCGATTACCGACGAGCAGAAGCTGGCCCTGGGAGCGATCCGGGGGATGGTGACGAGCCTGGGCGATCCCGACAGCCTCTACATGGACAAGGACGAATACCGCGTCTTTGAGAATGCCAAGCAGGGCAAGTACGAGGGGATCGGCGTCCAGCTTGAGCTGATTTACGACAAGCCTGCCGACAAGGGTCAAAAGTCGGCCGTCGCAGCGGCGGATTCCGACGAAGTCCTATTGGGCGGGTTGAGGATTCCGAAGCTGACGGTCGTGACGGTGGTGCCGGGCAGTCCTGCCGACAAGGCGGGACTGAAGCCTGGAGACTGGATCGAATATGTGGACGACCACTGGGTTCCCAATGCGGACACGGTGGCGTCCTTCCGGCGGCTGCAGCGCGACGTCGTGCAGGGCAAGGCGAAGATGGAACAGCTCGTCAAGGTCCGTGCGGAATTGAAGGTACGGACGAAGCGAACATTGCTTCCGTTGAAGGCCAAGGATCGGCTTGTGATGGGCGACAACGGTTCGGTCAAGCTGACTTGGCAGCACAGCGGAGTAGCGAAGAGCGCGACCATCGCCAAACACGAGTCGGTCTTGAGCGGCTTCAAGGACGAGGGTGGAGTCATCCAGCTTCAGTTCTTCAAGGGCTCTGACGATCTGCTGCGAAAGGCAGTGGCGGACAAGGCGGAAGTTACGATCGACCTGCGAAACAACGCAAACGGAGACCTTCAGACGATGAAGAATTGCTTGGCCTTGCTCGCGCCGAGCGGGAACTACGGAGTCTTCAAGTCGAACAAAAAGTCGGTTGCGCTGTCGGTTTTGACCGGCGCTACGAAGCGTCCAAAGGTCACCTTGCTTGTAGATGGGAGCACGCGGGGTTTGGCGGAGATTTTCGCGCTGGCGCTCTCCTCTCATGATTTGGCGAAGCTGAGCGGACCGAAGATGGCGGGACATCAAATCGTCGTGGAAGATTCCTCGCTGCCAGAGGGCGCGGGCTATACCTTGGCGACGGCGGAGTATCAGGTGGCGGCTAAGTGAAAGCAATCAAGATCGTCGGCTTTGTCGTTCTACTGGGCGTCCTTTGGGCCTTCGGCTTCTTCTGGCGCGATTTGCAGCAGGGACAGATGCCTTCCGGGCGGGCGATGGCCATGGCTTTTGGAGGCGGCAGCAGTGCGCCGACCTTGAGCCCAGAGCAACTGTTCAAACAGGTTTACGGGCGGATCGTGACGAGCTACTATCGGCCGATCAAGACCCTCGAGTTGAAATACGCAGGCATGGAAGGCCTGATGTCCTCCCTCGGCGATCCGCATACGATGTTCCTTCCGCCGAAGGATAGCGAGAATTTTGCCTTGGAGACCCGGGCCAATTTCGTCGGCATCGGGGCGCGGCTTTCTCCCGATACGCTTGGGGCGAAGATCGCGGTGGTCTTCGACGACGGTCCCGCAGCGGGAGCCGGCCTGCAGAAGAACGACATTATCACTTCGATCGACGGCGTGAGCTACGTGGGCAAGGACGTCGATTCGATGGTGGAGAAGATCCGCGGCAAGGAGGGCACCTGGGTTCGTCTGGGCATCATTAAGGCGGGGAAGACCAAGCCGACGGTCCTGACTGTGAAGCGGGCGAAGGTGATTACGCCGACGGTCACGGAGGATTACCTCGAAGAGAGTCATATCGGACATGTGTCCGTGGCGAGCTTCGCGGAGCCGACGGCGGAACAGTTCGACGCCGCGGTGGACAAGCTTTCGAAGAAGCCTCTGCGCGGCCTGATCATCGACTTGCGAGGGAACCCTGGCGGTCTGTTGCAGACGGCGGTCGAGATGGTCTCGCGGTTCGTTGAGAACAAGGTCGTTGTGAAGACTCGCGACCGCGACGGCAAGACGTCGAGCGTGATGAGCGAATCGGGTCTGCGGCGAGAATGGCCGTATCCGGTCGTCGTGCTGATCGACGAGGATTCGGCGAGCGCGGCAGAGATTTTCTCAGGCGCACTGCACGACTATCGAAAGGTGCAACTCGTGGGTACGCACTCCTACGGGAAAGCCTCGGTGCAGGAAGTCAAGGACCTGATCGATGGGGCGAGCGCGAAGATCACCATCGCCAAATATTTCTTACCCAGCGCCCAGGACATCAGCCGAAAGGTGGACGAAGACGGCCAATATATCAGCGGCGGCCTTCATCCGGACTACCTCGTGAACCTGGACGACAACGCGGACATCGTGTACGGCGACCCCAAGAAGGACCCGCAGCTTAAGAAGGCCATCGACGTGATTTTGGGGAAAGGCTAAGGAAGCTATTTTCCTTTCGGATCGAAGGCTGCTCTCAGGCCATCGCCCACGAAATTCAGGGCGAAGATCGTTAGGCTGAGGACGACGCAGGGGGCGACCAACATTTCTGGGTGCGCCTGCATGTTTTGCCGCGCCACGTTGATCATGCCGCCCCAGCTTGGGTTTGGGGGGCGGATTCCGATGCCTAGGAAGCTGAGGGTCGCCTCAGCGAGGATCGTGCCCGCGAGTTCCACCATGCTGACGGCGAGGAGCAGGCCCCATAACTGAGGGAGGACGTGCCGGGTGACGATGTAGAACGTGGATGCGCCGCTTGCCTTGGCGGCAACCACGAATTCCCGGTCTTTCAGGGTCGCGATCTGGCCGCGTACGAGGCGGGCGATAGAGGGCCAAGCCGTGGCCGAGAGGGCGGCGATAACGGGCAAAGCTCCTTGGTCCACGATGGCTTTCAGGGCAGGATTCGCCACGGCGGCGCTTGAGAACGCGCCGATGAGGAGAATGCCCAGAAGGATATCCGGGAAGGCGAACATGGCGTCGGTGAGACGCATGACTGGCTCCCGAATCCATTTCGGCGCGTAGACGCCAATCGCTCCCACGAGCAGCCCAAGCACCAAGGCGATGATCTGGACGGTGAAGCCGATGAGGAGGGAAGTGCGGCCTCCCTGGGCGAGCCGGGCGAGGATATCGCGGCCTTGCTCGTCGGTGCCGAGAGGGTAGTCGCCACCGGAAAGGAAGGGTTTGGCGATACCAGCGGTGACGGCGTCGAAGTTCGTCGATCCGGACGGTGCCAAGTGCGACGAGCGGACGGCCGGGGTGACGAAGGAGAAGATGAGAAGGGCAACGAGGTAAGCCGCGCCGATCCACAGGAGCCAGTTGCGCTTCTTCTTCAAACCTGGGCCTCCCGGATGCGTGGGTCGAGGAACGGCATCAGGATGTCCACGACGAGGTTCAGAAGGACGAACATCGCGCCCGTGACGAGGACGATTCCCTGAATGCGGGGCATGTCGCCTTGGAGGATTGCCTCGATACCGTCTTGGCCGATGCCGGGGATGGTGAAGACTGTTTCCAAGACGAACGAGCCGGTAAGGAGAAAGCCAAAGCTCGTGCCAATGACGGTGATGACGGGAAGGATCGCGTTACGGAGAGCGTGGCGAAAGACGAGACGTCCAAACGGTACGCCTTTGGCGACAGCTGTGCGGATGAACTCCTGCTGGAACGTGTCGATCATGCTCGCCCTGGTCAAGCGGGTGAGGACGGCGGCGGGGCGCGCGGCGAGGATCAGCACCGGCAGCAGCAGGTACATCCAGATCGGGGCTTTCGGATTTGGGTCCCACGTGGCGGGCAGGATGTCCTTGACCGTGGAGAAGTAGTACACGAGGATCGGCGCGAGCACGAAGGTGGGTACGGTGACGCCCAGGGTGGAAAGGACGAGAATGGACGTATCGGGAGCCCGCGTTCGATAGATGGCAGCGATAGTCCCGAGGGAGATGCCGACGATCGAGGCCACGACGGTGGCGCAGATCGCAAGGAGGGCCGTGAGGGGCAGCTTCTCGGCGATGAGGTCTCTTACGGGGCGTTTGGTTCCGAAATAGCTCTTGCCGAAATCCAGGGTAGCGGCGTTTACGACGAATTCTTTGTATCGAACGGGCCACGGGCGGTCGAGGCCCATCTGGTGGCGTAACTGTTCGACCTGGGCTACCGTAGCTTTGTCGCCGGCAAGGATCGTGGCGGCGTCGCCAGGGGAGACTTCATCGGCCATAAAGACGACGAAGGAGATAAAAAGAAGGCTCAGGACGCCGTAAACCAGGCGCAGTCCGACGGCTCTTAGGATGGCAGGGAGAGCAGAAGGCGAGCGTGGGACGTCGTGCTGAGTCTCAATCGCGCGTTCCACAGGAAACAAAGTATGACATCAATCGCCTTCCGGGTCTAGCGGACGACCGTGATGGAGAGAACCTTGTCTCCGCGTTCGACGTGCTTTACGACATCCATGCCGAGAACGACCTTCCCGAAGACGGTGTAATTGCCATCGAGGAAGTTGGCGCGACTCATGAGGATGTAGAACTGGCTATCGCCGGAATTCTTGTCTCCAGGGATGGCGGAGAGGCCGACGGCCCCTTCCTCGTTCGGATAGCCGGAATCTTCGAAAGCTACGTGGGTTCCGCTGCCGCCGGTGCCGATAGCGGGATCGTCGATGGACTTCGACTTGGTGAGTGGGTCGCCGAGTTGGATAGCGTAGGGGCGAGGCGTCTTTTCAGCCCGGAAGACGCGCTGGCTATCGTAAAAGCGATTGTTGACAAGGTCCAGAATGTGGGCGCAGGTCCTTGGCGCCTTGTCTGTGTGGAGCTTGATGAAGATATTGCCGCGCCCCTCGATGGCGAGCTTGATGACGGTTTCACCCGGCTTGGGCGTGTAGTTTTGCGGTACGCCGAGGGCGGACACACAGAGCAGCATCAAAAGAAGCAAGAGGGGTCGCATCGTTTCCTTAATTTAAGACGTACGGAATCGTCCGAGGGCTCGCTCTATTCTAGTCCCCAAGATGTCGGCCGTAGCCATCGAGTTTGACGCCGCCGGTTAAGATAATGATCCCGTCGATGAACGACCATAGGTAGCCGAGCGCGAAGCAGAAGGTGAAGACGAGTTGGAGAACGCCTTGTGCGGCGTAGCCGAGGTAGATGCGGCCGACGCCGGGCAAAATCATCTGAAGCACGCCTGCGAGAACCCTGTTTCGGTCGCTGCGGATGGCCGGATAGCCTGGGCCAATGGCGACCGGGGGGGACTGGAAAGGGTCGGTAGACAGCGTGCGTGCGGGCATCGATTGTGGGTTTGAAACCCGGGGAAGAGTGGGGGGCGGTGGGGGAGCGGAGAAGGTCGGCGTGCTTGAAAAAGTCGCTTTTAGCTCCGTAACTCGCTCGGCAGGCAGCCACTCGGCCATGCCGGTCGCCCAGACGTACGTATCGCGGCTGATGACACCGCCGTCGACAAGCTCATCGATCTGCTCCCGCGTAAGCGGTCCTAACTGCCCATAGTGTCCGATGTAATACCAATCTGCCACGACGCCATCCTGGAACGTTAAGCATTGTACAGAAAGATGGGGAGCTTGGGGGCAGTTGGGGGATTTTGTCCCAACGAGGTCCTACGCAACCGTCTTTTTCCGTAGGGCTAGACCTATTCCGCCGAGGCAGATGAGCCAGGCCGGGAAGGCGAGATACACACCCGTCATGAAGCCGGGCGGCACGTAGTTGAACTCGACTTTGTGTTGGCCGGGGGGAAGCTCTACGCCCAGCCAAGTCTCCGGCTTGTCGCTCGAGCCGGTTGTCTTCAACTCGACGTGTTGACCGTCGATCTTGGCGAGCCATCCGGGCATATAGCGGTCAACGAGCGTGAGTTGCCCTGGTCCCTCGGCGTCGACCCGAACCTGGGTAAAGGATTCGCCGGTGACCTTCGCGGGTCTCAGCGGGGCGTTGGGAGCGTTGACGACGGCGCGGCCCACGTAGTTGGGATGCTTGGTGAAGTCGTACTTCAGGATTCCGTTGTCTTCATGGGAGGGGAAGTTGCCAATCGGCAATGGCTTTGTGCTCCAGACTTCGCTGACCCCGGCATCCATCAAGGCCTCCCAATCGAAGGTCGGCTTGATGAACATCATATTGCCGTTGGCGGGTGGCGCCGAGTCGTTGCCGCCGTTGATGTCGTCGAGCAGCTTCTTCGTATCGCGGTGGAGCAGCGAGTCGTATCCGGCCAGCTCGTGGATTCGGTTGAGGGCGGCGAGGTTGGGGGGGAGGAGAGCCGGGGCGGCTTGGAGGAGGCCCCAAGGCTCGTTAACGATCGCGACGCGGGCGTAGGAGTCCGCGGGGCCTGCGACCTTGGCGAGGGGTTCGCCAGTCATGACGAGACTGGCGGTGCCGGAGCAGAGGGCGATGCCGATAGGGACGAGGAGGACGACGATTTTCGACGAGAGCTTTTCAATGCGATAGGCCATGGCGATGCCGACGGCGGCGAGGATGGCGGAGATCAGGAGGCCTGGGGCGGCGGCGCGTACCGCTTCGGAGCGGATCGCTCCGATGGCCTCCGCCATTTTGTCGGGCAACTCGGCCATGTTGCCGAAGCCCAGGAAGAGCGCTGCCAGGAGCGCGGGGAGGACAATGGGCAAGAGGCGGGCGTAGCCTTTTTCGGGGAGCTTGGGGAGGTTTGAGATGCCGACGCCGCCGATGACGCAGGCTGCCATGACGAAGAGGACGCCGATGCGTCCGGGGGAGGCGGTGGAGGACCAGCCCGGGACGAAGTAGTAGAGGATGCCGTTCAGGATCGTGCCGAAGGCCAAAAGGAGGGCCACCAAGCCGAAAATGGCGACCGGGGTCAGCTCGGACGATTTTCGCCGCCAGGGGGCGAGGAAGAGGAGGGCGAGGACGAGGGGGCCGAGGGAGATGGCGGACTCAGCGAAGTTATCGCCTTGCTTGGCGAGGGCGGGCCAGTAGGTGGAGATCCCGTCCGCGCCTTCAGCGGCCTCTCGGGGATTGCCGGTGGAGAGGGCGTAACCAGTGTTGGCGAGTTGGAACGGCTTGAGGGCTCCGCCGAGATAGGATTGATAACCCTCGGCATTCGCCTCCCGCTTGCGGTGGGAGAACTCGCTGTATTTCAGGACGGGCAGAAGCTGAGGCCCGGCAAGGAGAAGTCCGAGGACGAGGCCGACGCCGATGCGCCCTATCGCTTGTCCAGGCCTTTGTTTCCATCGGCAAATTGTCAGACCGAGGGCGAAGATGATGGCGGCAATGAAGCCGTAGGCGACGAATTGGAGGTGGCCGCCGAGAACCATCATGCCCGTGCATAGGGCTAGGCAGAAAGCGGTTCGCCATTTAGCGTTCTGCTCGAAAAGAAGGGCGATGCAGTAGAGCACCCAGGGGATCCAGGCGACGGTGGTGATGACGCTGGAGAGGGCTGTCCAGCTCACCATGAAGGCGGAGAGGGAAAACGAGGTCCCGGCGACGACACTTCCGAGGCGGCTTGCGCCCAGCCGTTCCGAGAGCTTGGCAACTCCAAGGCCTGCGAGGAAAAGGTGGAACCAGGCGAGGAGCGTGATTCCGAGCGCCGTGGGAACGTGGAGGATGCCGAGGAGGATGTGGGGCGGGTAGAAGACGGCGGATTGGGAATTGGCGAGGAGGGGCGTCCCGGCTAGTTCGTAAGGGTTCCAGAAGGGCAGGCTGCCCTTACCCCAAGCGTCGAAGACGAGGTCCCGCCAGACATAGAACTGGAGGGCGCCATCGGCTTGGAGCACGTCCCAGGGTTGGGTCGGCTTGGGCCCGTGCCAAGGCGCCATCTGCCGGATTTGGTCGAATGGGCCGATGGCCTCGCCGCAGAACACGGTCCGCCAAAGCGGGATCAAGGGGATCAGGAGCAAGAAGATCCAGGGCCAGTGTTTGCGCAGGAACGACACTCGTGGATTATTGCTTGAATGGGGGATTGCTGGATTGCTTGATTACGGCTTTGCCATTTCAATCAAGCAATCCTGCATTCAAGCAATCAAGCAATTCACGACTTTGTCGTTTTCGATTCTTACCCTCATACGGCCCTTGGGGTGGGGAATGTCGGTGCACTCGATCCAGTCGACCCCCAGGGGTAGTGGATTGATTTGGTCTTGGCCGGGTTGGACTCCGACGGCATGCCTCAGGATCAGATCGACGATCCAGGAGTGCATGTAGTCGTCGTAGCCTCGGTAGAGGCTTGGGGTACCGGTGATGGGGTCGTAGTGCTCGTAGGAGTTGGGGCGGGTGGGGTCGCCTTCGTGGAACATGAGGGTGATGGCCTTCATGAGGGCTTCGCCTGCTTTGTGCCGTGTCTCAAGGGTGACTTTCTCGTAGCGCATGCTTTCGAGCTCCTTTGTCTGCACGCGAGCCCATTCGGCGGCGGCGTCGACCAAGTGTGAGTTTGCCATGGGCCAGGAACGTCCACTCCATGAGCAATTCAGGCGTTTGCCCTTCCACTCCGCATCGGTGTCGAAGGCGGGATCAGAGTTGGCAGTCGCGGGGAAGCCTCGGTTCAGCCAGAACTCGGCAGGGCTCGCCAGCCAGTTCTCGAACACTTTCTCTAACGGTAGACCGTCGTTGTGCCACAGGAGGTATGCGTTGCCGTCCAGGGGGTAGAGGCCGGTGGCGGGGCGGGCGTTGGAGCGGGCTCCGTCGGGAAGGACGTCGCAGAAGAAGGTGTCTTCGGGCGAAAAGGACATGTAGGCCAAGCCGTTGAGGAGTTGGCTATGGATGCCGTGGAACCGTCTTTGTTCCTCCTTGTCCTTGGCCACCATCATCAATCGGCGACTTAAGCGTTCGGCATAGTGAGTGGCATCGACGCCGCAGACTCGGAAGCTCTCCCATCGGTCGGCGGTTTCGCTTGCGAACGCGTAGCGGGACATGTACTCCTGGCCGGTCTCGTTTTGGTCGAAGATGAGGATCATCATCGGCGGACGGTAGGCCGACTCGGGCCATGTCGTCGTGAAGGTTCCGTTCGGGACATCGAACTCGTGTCCGCGCACGTTGAAGAGGTAGTCCAGGTATTTCCGGAGAGCGTCCATGAACTCCGCCGATTCGACCCGATGGATGTTTTGAAGCGCCAACTGCCCCGTTGCGAAATCGGCGTGGTAGAAGTCGCGGGCAGGGCGACAGGAGTAGTTGTGGCCGGGGAAGCAGCCGTCTTCTCCTTGGCACTTCGCGAGGTTTTCCAGGATGCCGAGGGCGAGGCGGGGGGAGTGCATCCAGGCGGCTTCTCTTAGGTGGGCTTGGGCGGAGTAGGTGACGAAGTTTCGGAAGAAGCCGACGCCTTCGGTCACGAAAGGGGAGAAGCGAGCGCCAGGGTTGGAGCAGATCGGGAGGTCTTCGAGATCGACAGTGTTGAGGCGGAGGCCGTACCAGCGGTACCAGTAGGCGTTCGTCAAGAACGGGTCGCTGGACGAGAACTGCGGGACGGAGGCGAAGTAGGCTCGCCAATCCTGCTCCGAGCGGTCGAAGGGGTTCTTAAGCGCTTCGGCGAGCGCGGCCTTGGCTTTCTCCGGACTGAGCCCGACGCCACATGCGACGATCAGTGGCTCGCCTGCCGAGAGTGAATATTGCTGGAGCAGGTGGACGAGGCCTTCGGTGGGAGGCGTGCCGACGAAGACTTTCTCGTCACCAGGCAGTTCCCCACGACGGAGCTTTTGAGGGAGCAATGAGGTCTCCCAGAGGGGAGAATCATCGTGACGTTGGGCAAGGCTGCCGGTATAGCTTTGGCGTGGCGCGGAGGCGCCGACTTCTACGAATAGGGGCAACGGCTCGCCCATTTGGGACTGGGAGGCGTTCACACGCTCGTCCTCAACACCCGTGCGGTCCGGTTCGAGCTCGGCCGGCCAGGCGGTTTGCCATTCGAAACCGATGGAATCGGGAGAAATCTTTGCCTTCGTGAGAGACTGCCAGGGAGCGCCGTAGCCGGGTTCGCGCAGCTCGGGAAGAGACCATACGAAGGCTTGGAGGTTGCTCCCCGATTCCAACACGAACTCGGAGACCCAGGCGTTCGATTCGGTGAGGCAGCGACGCTCTCGAATCACGTGTTCTTCCGAACGGTGAACAAGAATCAGGCGGTCGGGACGCCATTCCTCCACTTCGCCGCGTAGACGAATAGGACGTCCTTCCGAATCGGTGAACAACACCGTGAAGAGGCGCGTCAACCGAATATCAGCAAAGTAGGATTCGTCCCAAAAACCCGGAAAAGTGAGATGGCGCGGAAAGGGCGGTGCATAGAGAGCACCCTTTCCTCCTCCCAAGAACCACTTATCTTTGCGGACGAGTAGAGAAAGTGGGTCCACTCTGCCGATTTTATCCGTAAGGGATCACCACGCCGTAGAATTAGCGTACGTACACCTAGCAACCTCATGAAACTTCTTACCAACCTCCTCGCGACGGCTTTAGCCATCACTCTAGTCGCCCCGCACGCGTTGGCTCAGGATGCCACCAAGATGGCGCCGGAAGCCAAGAAGGAAGTTCTCGAAAAGATGACCTCCTTGATCGAGAAATATGCCTACGTGCCGGGCGTTGACTTCAACAAGCTCAACGACCTCCTTGCCAAGCAGAAAGACGACATCGACAAGGCGGCGACGGAAGACGATTTCTCGAACGCGGTAAACAACGCGCTCCAGCAATTCGGCTTTAGCCATATCGTCCTGCTGAAGCCGGAATACGTGCAAGCTCGCATTAACCGCAGCACCATCGGTATCGGCGTCAACATCCAGCCGCATCCAGATGGAATTCTCGTCGTTCGCGTCGTCCCCAAAGGCCCGGCCGACGATGCGGGAATCCTAGCCGGCGACGTGCTCGTCAAGGCGAACGGCAAGCAGATCACCGACCCGGCGGATCTTCGTGGCGAAGAGGGCCAGCAGGTGGTGGTCACCGTCAAGAAAGCCGACGGCAAGTTCAAGGATTACACGATCACCCGCCGCAAGTTCTCCACGGTGCGACCGGAGGAACTGAAGTGGGTGGACAAGGATACGGCGGCGATCAACATCTACACCTTCGACCTTAGCTACGACCGCGCGAACGTCGAGCGGCTAATGGCAGAGGCGAGCAAGGCCAAGAACCTGATCGTCGACCTCCGCAACAACGGCGGCGGCGCGGTGATGAACATGGTCCACTTCCTGGGCCTCCTGATCCCGGCCGACGTTCCCGTGGGAACCTTCGTTTCGAAGAGCCTGATCGACGACTACGTGAAGGACAAGGGCGGCGATCCTACCGACCTCAAGGCAGTCGCCGAATACAGCGACAAGAACAAGATTCGCCCGATGCGAAACCCGAATGTGCCCGTCTTCAAGGGCAAGGTCGCGGTTCTCGTCAACGGCGGCTCCGGCTCGGCCTCCGAGATCACGGCTCAGGCGCTGAAGGAATACCTCAACGCTCCGATCGTGGGTACGAAGTCGGCAGGCGCGGTGCTTGTATCGGTGATGGTCCCGGTCGCTCGCGGCTTCCAGGTTCAGTATCCGATCAACGACTATATCTCGGGCAAGGGCGTTCGCCTGGAGCACAACGGTCTCGTGCCGGACATCGAGGCGAAGACCCCTCAGGAGATCATGCCTGGCAAGGCGGACCCGGCCTGGCAGTTCGCCGAGCAGCTTCTCTCGAAGATGCCGAACCCCGGCGGAAAGTAAACCCGTATCAAGAAATCACCTCGTTCCATTCAGGGAACGGGGTGATTTTTTTGTTAGTGGATGTTGCGGAGACCCTGGGCGGTCTGGCCACCTAGCTGGAATGTTTGGGCTGGGAAGGCGGTGTTGATCGCGGACCAAGCCACGGAGCGGCTGGAACTTGAGAGGACGCGGTTGCGCGCGTCCATATTGTCGGCGCTTAGATTCGCGAAGAGGTGGTTGTCGCGACGGATGGCGACGCTGACGCGGAGTCCGGCACTCTTGATCTCAACGAGGTCGGCGGTGACGCCGCCCTTGGTCATGACCCCCACCTTACGGACGCGGGAGCCTGGGGCGACGAGGGCGTCGACGGGGTTCTTATGGGCGATCAGGTGGATGGGGAGGACTTCGGGAGCCGCTCCAGCCCGGGTGAGCCAAGAGTTGACGCTGAAGGGGCTTATGCGTCCCCGGTAAAGGCCTTTGCCGTTCTGGATCGTAAACCGGCGGTTGTCAAAGGTCCATTGCGCGCCGCGCTGGGCGGCGGCGACACGGCCGGATGAGAAGGTGTATCGTTTCGTCTCTCCGCCCGAGGTGATCGTGAACCGGGCGCTCTTCAGATTCGCGAATGCTTTGCGACAAGCGCTGACCACGTTACGGGTTGCCGCGTCGGCAAAGATGGCGGGGGCGGGTTTGACGATCTTGGCCTGGGTGAGGACAAGGTAGGCGATACCGGCGATCATTTGCGGAAAGTTACCCGTTTGTCACGGTTTTCCGAGACCGAGGGGGGCGCGGCTGCGGCCGAGGAATCCGGCAAGGGCAATGACGGTGACCAAGTAGGGAAGCGCTGACCATGCTTCCGAAGGGATTTTCGCGCCCATGATGTTCGTGCCCTGAAGCTGGAGCTGGATGGCATCGAAAAGGCCGAAGGCCAGGCAAGCAAGTGCGGCCTGGATGGGACGCCAACCTCCGATGATGAGGGCGGCAAGGGCGATATATCCTCGGCCCGCTGTCATCTCATTCGTAAACCGGGTGACGTTGCTGAGGATCATCGCCCCGGCGAGGCCGGTGAGAACGCCAGTAGCGATTTGGGCCAGGAAGCGGACGCGAAGAGGGCGTACGCCCATCAGCCGGGCTTTCTCAGGATCGTTGCCGACAGCAAGAAGCCGGAGCCCCGCTCGCGACCGTTGGACGTAGTACGCGATCATGCCGGGAAGGACGAAAGCGAGCACAAGGTAGATGGAAATCTGGAATGCGCCGGAACCTCCAAGGTGGATCGTGAGGCTGGGCAGAATTGGTGCGCCGTCTGTCCGGCTCGTGTCGGTAAAGGCTCTGTCGAGGAAGTTCGTTCCACCCATGGCCAAGGCGTTGATGGCCATCCCGCTGATGATATGGTCGAATGCGAATTTTTGGGTGAGCAGCCAGTGGAGAAGGCTGAGGAGGACGGCCGAGCCGATGCCGCACGCGGCCCCTGCCCAAGGATTGTTGAAGGCAACGGCGGTGAGAGCGGTGACGCAAGCCGCCATCAGCATCTTGCCCTCCAGGCCAATGTTGATAACACCGCTGCGCTCGCTGACGTAGCCGCCAAGCGCGGCCAAGACCAAGGGCGCGGCGAAGGTTAGCGTACTTATCAACAAGGCAATCAGCATTACGACTCCACCGCCTGGGTTTTTCGGTAGCGGATGGCGGCGGCGATGATGATCAGCACGCCGAGCACGATGGTGGTGATGCTCTTTGGAACGCCGTTGATTTGGAGAGCCGTGCCCCCCTTGGCGAGGATTCCAAAGAGAAGGGCTGAAGGGACCAAGAGAAGGGCGGATTGGCCTGCGAGGAGGGCGACGCCGAGGGCGTCGAATCCGTAGCCGGACGACAAGTCGGCGTAAAAACGGTGGGTAAAAGCGAGGACCTGGACGGCTCCCGCAAACCCTGCGATCGCGCCGGAAGTGAGCATCGCCTGAAGGATCACCCGTTTCACGGAGACTCCCGCGGCCGCAGCGGCGGTAGGATTCGCACCCGCTGCCCGAAGCTCATAGCCGGAGACGGTGCGCTTCAGCCAGTAGGCGAGGCCGATAGCGGCAAGGATGCCTACGACGAGGCCACTGCTGATGGTGAGCGTGCCGTTATCGAAAAGGGCAGGGAGGTTTGTGGATGGAGCGAGGTTGGCGGTCGTCGTCCCCTCCTGATCGGGCGCCTTCAGAGGACCGGCGACGAGGGCGAGGGTGAGGTATCCGGCGACGTTGTTGAGCATGATCGTCGTGATGACCTCGTGCCCACCTTTATAGGCCTTGATCCATCCGGCGGGCAGCGCCCAAAGAGCTCCGCCTACGATCCCGGCCAGGGTGCCGAGGGCGACGCCGCCGAAGCCGGGAACTTTCAACGCCACGAAGGCGCATGCACAGGCTCCCACATTCAACTGGCCCTCAACGCCGATATTGAACAGCCCAGCGCGAAGGGCGAAGAAAACGGCGAGTCCGGCGATGAGTAGGGGTGTCGTTTCCTGGAGAGTGTCGGAGATCGCCTTTGACGAGCCGAGGCTTCCCTTGAGCAGTCCCAGGAACGATTCCATCGGATGGGCTCCGACCGCGATCATCGCGCCGACGATGAGAAGTAGGCCGCAGAGGACGAGAGCCGCGACGCCGAGATTTCGCTTCATGCCGCACCTACCATGAGGCAGCCGATGGCGTTGCGGTCGCGCTCCTGGCCTGGAGGGGGTTCGAAGAGCTGGCCCCGATTCATGGCAAGGATTCGATCGCAGTGTTCGAGCAGCTCGTCCAGGTCAAAGCTGACGATGAGGGCCGCCGCGCCTTGCTCACAAGCTTGGCGGATACCTTCGTAAACGTCGTGGGTGGCAGCGAGATCGAGACCTCGCGCGGGCTGGAACCCGAGGATAAGCCGGGGGGCGAGTTCCAGGGCGCGAGCTGCGACGAAGCGCTGCTGATTGCCACCACTCAGGCTGGCGATGGGATGGTCCAAGCCTCCATGTTTGGTGGCGAAGCGAGCGGCGATTTTGGCGGCGAAGTCGTGACGGGCCTTGACTTCGATCCGGTTGCCGCTGGCGATGGGGGCGAGGCGCTGGAGGCCGAGGGCTCCGTTTTCTTCGAGGGTCCACTCCTCGACGACACCCTCGGAGTGGCGGTCTTCGGGGATCAGCCGGATGCCTTGCTTGATCCTGGCCGCGCTATCGGCTCCTTCGATGTTGGCCCCGGCGAGGATGATCTGGCCTTCGCGGATCGGGAGGGTGCCGGTCAGGGCATGAACAAGCTCGCGCTGACCGCTTCCGTCGACTCCGGCGATGCCAACGATCTCACCGGCCCGGATATCGAAGGAGATGTTCTTTACGGCGTCGTTGCCACGGGGACCCTTGACCATGAGCGAGCGGACGTTTAGGAGGACATCGTCGACGACTAGACTTCGTTCGGTGGGGGCATCAATGGCACGCCCAACGATGAGTTCCGCAAGTTGGCGAGGATTGGTTTCGGCAACAGCCGACTCGGCGACCTTCTTGCCGCCACGCAAGACGGTGACCTGCTTGCAGTAATCGAAGACTTCCGGAAGGCGGTGAGTAACGAGGATGACAGTGGTGCCCTCGGAGGCGAGTTGGCGGAGGCTCTGGAAAAGGGCCTCGCCATCGGCGGGGGAGAGCATCGCCGTTGGTTCGTCGAGAATCATGATCCGCGAGTTGCGCCAAAGGAGCTTGAGGATTTCGAGTTTTTGGGCGGCGGCGGGACTCAGGTTCGCGGCATTTTCATCCCAGTCGAATTCGAAGCCCATCTTCTTCGCGAGGGCAGAGGCTCGCTCTTTGGCTTGGCGCTGGCGGATCGCCGCGCCACCCTCTGCGCCGAGGATAAGGTTTTGGAGACAGGTGAGGTCGGGGATGATGCCGTAGTGCTGGCTGACCATACCGATTCCCAGGCCAATCGCCTGGGCCGAGCTTTTGATCTCGACGGCTTTGCCTTCGACAACTATCGATCCGGTATCGGGATGGAGGGCTCCGTAGAGCGCTTTCATGAGCGTCGTCTTGCCTGCGCCGTTTTCGCCAACAAGGGCGTGGATCGTTCCCGCTTCGACGTGGAGGTCCACGTTATCGAGCGCCTGGACGGTGCCGAAGCGCTTGGAAATGCCGTTCAGCTCAACGGCCAGGTTCACGCGCTCGCGTCCATCCTCAGCATGATTTCGTAAAGGGCGGCGGTGGTCCATTCGCCGTGGCCTTCGTTCTCCAAGGTCGCGAGGAGGCGATCGACGAGGTGGGTCCCTGGTAGGGCGGCATCCGCTTCCTGGCTCGCCTCAAAGCAGTAACCGAAGTCTTTGCGCTGATTTTTGACGCTGAAGCCCGGGCTCCAGTCGGCGTTCAGGATTTTGGGGCCGTAGTTTTCGAACGCCCAGCTTCCGCCCGCGCCACCACCGACGAGGTCTCGAATTTGGGCCACGTCCAATCCTGCCTTCTTGGCAAAGGACAGGCATTCGCAGAGGGCGAGGAGGGCTCCGCCGACGGCAATCTGGTTCGCCATCTTCGCCATTTGGCCCGCGCCGGGGCCGCCGACTCGTTCAAGGCGCTTGGCATAGGAGGCCATGAGGGGACGGGCTTCCTCGATGTCGGCTTCGTCTCCACCGCAGAAGATGGTCAGCTGACCTTTCTCCGCACCGACGCTGCCTCCGGTAACGGGAGCGTCCACGAAGCGGTGGCCAGTCTTGGCCAGGTAGGCGCGGATGTCCTGGGCGGCTTTCGGGGAGATCGTGGAGTGGTCTACGAAGAGCGCTCCTGGGCGGGCTCGCGGGACGAGGGCTTCGATGCAAGCCTGGACGTCCTCCGATCGGTTCACGCAGAGGAACACAGTGTCGCACGCCTCGGCGAGGTCGCCGAGCGATGCGGCGACAGCGCAACCCTTCTGGCGAAGGGGTTCTGTTTTAGCGACGGTGCGGTTCCAAACGGTGACCGGGCGGCCGGTTTTGAGCAGGTGACCGGCCATCGGGCCACCCATTACTCCCAAACCAACGAACCCAACCGAACCGGACGAAGACATGAACGGGATCGTACCCGCCGCTTAGAAGGATGCTCGCAGGATCGAAATCATGCACAAGTTTACAAATTGCACAAATTTTGTTAAAAAGAGTTTACAAGTTAACGTTAACGCCATAAACTAACCTATCTCTCTTTCGAGGTGAACTTATGAATGTCCGAAGGGCCTTTACGCTCATCGAACTCCTCGTTGTCATCGCCATCATCGCGATACTCGCCGCTATCCTCTTCCCGGTTTTCGCTCAAGCCAAGGAAGCCGCCAAGAAGACAAGTTGCTTAAGCAATTCGAAGCAGATTGGAATCGCACATCAGACCTATATGGCTGATTACGACGACTACACGGTGCCGGTTAACGGATGCGATTGGGGCAGTGCCGAGTATGGAACGACGGCTTGTACGACCTATCCCTACATCATGCAGCCTTACTCGAAGAACTGGCAGATTCATCGATCGCCGGGCGACAAGTCGGGAGAGTCGGATTACGGTCTGCAACCGGACGATTCCGGCCCGTGCCTCGCTACCGATAAGGGTCTCTGCTATGGCTGGCGCAGCAACTACGGATATAACTTCGAGTACCTGAGCCTGCCGGTCATCGATCCGGGCGGAGCCTATTCTGGACGACCCTATACGCTGAGCTCAAGCCGGATCGGGCAGGTCGCTTCTACGATTTTCACGGTTACCAGCATCTGGGACCGCGTGGGTGGCGTACCGCGAGGCGGCGGCAACTGGGCGGTCGATGCTCCGTGCATCTATGAGACCGACGGCTCTTACGCGGTTCCCAACCCGTTGGGGTACTTCTACTACCTGACGACCTCGAATGGCTTTAAGTGGGATCCGACAAATAGCAATTCGGCGACTCAATTTGGTTATGCATGGCCATTCTTTACCGGCCATACCGTCATCAACGCCAACTTCATGGATGGCCACGCGAAGGGTCTGAAGGTCGGCGATCTCGTGAAGGGTTGCAACGTGACGACCTCGGTTATCACCGACGACGACCAATATCTTTGGGACTTGAAGTGAGGCTGTTCGCCCTTGCGTTGGTGGTAGCGGCGTTTGTCATGGGATGCTCTTCCGGCGACGGCACGGCTTCCGCTGGCAATGAGGTGATGCAGGCTTCAAGCAAAGGCGGCGCTCAGCCCGACCCCAATCTCCGCCCGCCTATGGGGGCTGGAGGGGGCGGCGGAGCCCAAAAATCCGGCAAATTCAAGCTCGGACGACCGGGCCAGTAGACAAAAGACGGACCTCTCAGGAGGCCCGTCTTTTTGCATGTCTCATGCATCAAGCGGGAACATACTGCAACCTCGTTTCGCATAGTTCCCGAATAGGCAGATTTTCTTGAAAAAAAGCTTCCCGAAATTGGAAAAGTGATGTACTTTGGAAGTGCCTCTTCTTTGAGGTTTTGGGGATTTCGAAAGAGCAGACGCTCCTCGAGTCAAATCTAGTTGCCACAAGGTAATCCCGCCCGAAAGGGCGGGATTCATCCCTTATTGTCCCCATTCCTTCTCCCATCTAAAGCGAGAAATATTGACCTCTCGCGTAACTCTTGAAAGTGGGTTATATTAATTTATCTGGTGACTTAGTTGGTCATTTGATCCTTAGGCGCCAGCATTTTTTGGAGGTAACTCTAATGGCCATCAAAAGAGCTTTTACGCTCATTGAACTACTTGTGGTTATCGCGATCATCGCGATACTCGCCGCAATTCTCTTTCCCGTGTTTGCGCAGGCTAAACAGGCTGCCAAGAAAACTCAATGCTTGAGTAACTTCAAGCAAAGCGGTCTTGGCATCATCATGTACGCCGGCGACTACGACGACATGATGGTTCCGGCGGACTCCGGCGGTCTTAACCTTATAGGTTGGGGCTACGGAAGACCGGACTACGTATGGCCGGAACTCGTCCAGCCCTATATCAAGAACTGGTACATTTTCCGCTGTCCGAGCGATCCTAACGAAACGGACACGACCTTGTCGGTCGATCCGGTCACCAATGCTCCGATCACTTCCTCAAACCCGAACTATTACTATGCTTGGGGCGAGCGGGCCGACCAGGGCATTAACTATGAGTTCTTGACTCCGTGGTCCTTCTATCCGACGACGGGCGGATATTACGTGGGTTCTGAGCCGATCAGCCTTACGCGGATCGGTGGGCCGGCCAATACGATCGCCGCGATCGATACCATTTGGGATCGAGACGCCGGTGGTCCGAAGGGCGGCGGTAACTGGACGGTCGAGGCGCCTTGCGTCTACGATGCCAGCTTCAACCTGATCGTTCCGATCAATCCGACCCACTGGTTCTCGTACGGCGGCTGGGACGTCGGCAACAATACGAGCTGGCTGGAATTCGGTGGCGCCTGGCCGCGGCATAGCCAGCGGTTCAATGTCACCTATATGGACGGACACGCTCACAATGAGTCGGTGGGTTCGATCAGCCTCGGCTGCAACGTTCTCCCCTGGCATACAGGAACGGCGTACGACCTCGACAAGTATAAATGGGACATCACGCAGTAATGCTCAAAGTATTTGGCTTGGCCGGGATCGCACTTCTGGTTCTTGCCGGATGCTCGGCCGGTTCAGACGGTGTGGACTCCAAGGCGGTTTCGAACGAGATTCCGAAGCCGCCGGCGAATACACCGCATCTTCCCACTCCAGGACACGTTCTTGGTAGGGGGCAGAGTCCGGCCGATATCGTTAAGAAGGATGGCGGGAATGTCGCTGGTGGTACGACCTCCGGCGCTTCTCCCGGAACCGCTGGGCCTGCAACAGGCAAAGCCGGCGGTTAGTCTAAACGGACGGCCTGAGCGATTTGCTCAGGCCGGTTCGTTTCGAACCGTCGCCCCGTTCCCGTGGGTGGGGAAGCCTTCCATCTTGCCGAAGGCTTCGATGGTGTCGGTCAGTTCCCTTAACTCTTCGCGATTCATGCGGAGAAGGCTTTGGACTTTTAAGAAGTCGGCCACATTCACCGGCGATCCGAAACGGGCAGCGGTGGCGGTAGGCAAGGTGTGGGACGGTCCCGCACAGAAATCCCCGGCGCTTTCGGGGGTCCATTCGCCCATGAGGATGCATCCGGCGTTGCGAATTTTCGCAAGGGCTTTTTCAGGCTCGCGCGTGGCGATACTCAGGTGCTCGGGGGCGATGGCGTTGACGATGTCGCAAGCTTCGTTCAGGTCGCGAGCGATAAATGCGGCGCTTTCGTCGCGGAGGGCGGCGCGCATCGTTTCCTCCCTTGGCGCTCCTCGGAGCTGCCCTTCGGCGGCATCCAATATCTCTTTCAGCTTGGCTTCGTTCGTGACGACCAGGAAACCGGCATTATCGGGCGCGTGCTCGATTTGGGTCAGGAGGTCTGCGGCGGCAAACTGGGCGTTCGCGGTTTCATCGGCAAGGACGCAGACTTCGCTGGGACCGGCATAGCCGTCGAGGCCAACGGTGCCCCATAGCTGGCGCTTTGCCTCATTCACATACTTGTTGCCGGGGCCGACGATCTTCTCGACGCGCGGCACGCTTTCCGTGCCGAGGGCGAGAGCGGCGATCGCGGCGGCTCCTCCGACTTTGACGACCTTCGCGACTCCACAATAGCGCGCGGCATAGAGCACTGCCGGAGCGAGGCTTCCATCCTTGCGGGCGGGAGTGGTCACCACGATCTGGTTCACACATGCGACCTGGGCGGGGATCACGTTCATGATCACCGAGCTTGGGTAGGTCGCGTTTCCGCCGGGGACGTAGACTCCAGCATCACGGAGAGGGGAGAGGCGTTGGCCGAGCCATCCGCTTTCACTCTTGGAGGCATTCCAAGTCCATCGGTGATTGCCCACGTGGTGGCGTGGGTGACCGTCCCTTCTGCGTTCCTCCGCATTTTGAAATTCTTCTTCCTTCCAACCGGCGACGATGGCTTCCAACTGGCGCTCGTGGAAGGCCTTGACCCGCTCGATGGCGTGATCGAGGGCGAAGGTCTGCTCGACGGTCGCCATCGCTTCATCGATCTCGCTTTGGGTGGCGACGAGGCTGGCGAGCTCAGGGGCATCGAATTGCCGGGCACTGTCGAAGAGAGCGGCATCGCCACGTTCACGGACATCGGCGATGGTCTTTGCGACGACGCTAGACACAGCCTCGTCGTACCGCACTCCTCGATCGCTCAGGTACGGGAATGGATCCTCGGAACGGCAATCGAAGATCCGGATCATTTCAGCATCGTTTTGGCGCGGGCAAGGCGTTTGACCATTCGGTCGGGGCCGAGGACGCTCATGAGCTCGAAGAGGCCGGGACCGACCGTTTTGCCGGTGAGCGCGACGCGGGTGGGATGAACGATGGGGCCGATCTTTTCGAAGCCGTTCTTCTCCGCGAATTCCTTGACCATCGACTCGCACCACTCGACGGAAGCGGTGTGGGTGTCCGGCTCGCGGGGAGCCGTAAGGCGCTCGATCAGAAAGTCGAGGAGGGCACCGACGTGGTCCTGCCCGAACCACTTGTCGACGGCCTTCCCATCGAAAGCGACCTCGTCCACAAGGAAGAATTCGCATGCCTCGCCGAAGTCGGCGAGGGTCTGGACGCGCTGCTGTTCCAGCTTGACCGCCTCCAGCACGTACTCGCGGTTCTTCGCGGCAGCGTCGCGGAAGCGAACCAGTTTGCGCCAGACCTCCGGCCCATCGATCGGAGCCTTGTTCGGCATGGGGTTTTCTTCGACGAACTCCATCCAGAACTGCTCGGTGTACGGCGTGTTAACGAATTCGAGGATCGTATCCAAGAGCTGCTCGGTCGGCATCAGGCGGATGCGGTGGCCATTGAGCCAAAGCAGCTTTTCGATATCGAACCGCCCCGGCGAGGGCTGGAGGCCCTCGAGGCTGAACGCCTCGATCATCTCCTCCTCGGTCAGCACCTCGCGCTCGTCGCCGGGTGACCAGCCGATGAGGGCGATAAAGTTCTTGAGCGCGTCCTTGCTATAGCCCTGGGCGGCGTAGTCGAGGACGCGGGTCGCGCCGTGGCGCTTGGAGAGCTTCTTGCCGTCTGTGCCGACGATGACGGGGCAGTGGACGAAGACGGGCCTCTCCCAGCCGAACATCTCATAGAGCAGCCAATGGTTTGGGGAGGTCGAAATCCACTCCTCGCCTCGGAAAACGTGGCTGATCTCCATCAGGTGGTCGTCGACGACGGCGGCAAAGTGGTACGTCGGCATGCCATCGCCCTTCAGCAGAACCGGATCGGGGAGGGTGTTCGTGTCGAATTCGATACGGCCGCGCACGGCGTCCTCCACGACAACGGTCCGGTCGCGAGGAATGCGCTGCCGGACGACGTAGAGCTTGCCGGAGGCGATGGCCTCTTCGACTTTGGCGTGAGAGGCATCGCGCCAGTCGCCGCCGAAGTAGCCAGTGGGCATCTTGTTGATCTTCTGGTAGTCGCGCATTTCTTCGATCTCCTGAGGAGTGTCGAAGGCCTTGTAGGCGTGGCCGAGATCCTGGAGCTTGTCGATCCACTGGGCGTAGATGCCGGCTTCCTTGCGCTCGCTCTGGCGATAGGGACCGAAGGGGCCGCCCACGTGGGGGCCTTCGTCGAAATCGATGCCGACCCAGCGCAGGGTTTCCACGAATTCGGCCTCGCTCTCGGCGATATAGCGTTCCCGGTCCGTGTCTTCGATTCGCAGGATGTTTTGTCCCCCGTTGTGCTTGGCGAACAGGTGGTCGAACAGCACCGTGCGGAGGGCGCCAACATGGAGCAACCCGGTGGGACTGGGAGCGAATCGGACACGTACGGACATCGTCTATAGGGTACCGGGTCGGGGAACCTTGAGTCGGGTCTGCCAAAGGACTCATCGAAAAGTAAAAGATCGAGTCGCAAAAATAGCGATTAGGCGCATCGCTTTCGGCTCCGCGCTCGTTCTAGTACACTAGAGGTATCCCCAAATAGCTCGTGGGGCGAAGTTATGAGTCAGGTTATCCTCGAACCCGAAGTCACCGGTCCCGGCACTGATGGAAGCCGTTGGATGGTCGTGATCTTCAACAACGACTATAACTCGATGGACGAAGTGATCGAAGTCCTGATGGAAGCTACCGGATGCGACGTGCAGGAAGCGTACATTGAGACATGGGAGGCCGACCACTACGGGAAAGCGTCCGTACACTTTGCGGGGCGCGACGAGTGCGACAGGGTGGCCGAGATCATCGCGCAGATTGGGGTCAAGACCGAGGTGACGAAGGAATGGGCGGAATGACGGCCTCGAATCCTGGCGTGATCGAACGCCCGGAAACGGCAACGCCCGACACCGGCCACGGAGAAGGCTGGATCGTCACCGTCTTCAACAACGACCACAACACCTACGATGAGGTCTTGCTCATCCTTATGATCGCGACCCAGTGCGATGCCGACGAGGCATACATGGAGACGTGGGAAATCGACCACCTTGGCAAGTCGGTGGTGCATCGGGCTGGCGAAGAAGAATGCCAGAACGTGGCGGGTGTAATCGCCACGATCGGCATTCAGGTCGAAGTCAGCCAGGAATGGAGCGACTAGCTGCGATAAAGCTCGACGAGCCAGTTATCGATTCCAAGCTCTCCTTGAAGAACGCCGGGTCCGTTGTGCTGCCCCCAGTACGCATATCCAAACGTCATCGTCGATCCTGTCACGAAGTCCGGATGCGACGAGGTGTTGAACATCAGGGTCGTCGTGTTGAGCTCATTGAAGTCCGTGGCTACGAGAGTCGGAACCGAGTAGCTCGTCCAAGCAAAGACAGTCGCAGCCTCGGCCAAGGCCATGTAATATTTGCCGCCTTGCTCGACAAGGGCGTAGTGATTGTCGTCGCCACCCGATGTCGGCAATATCTCAGTGTCGCAGTTAAAGCTAAGGCGTGAAAAGGCGGTAGGCGATGACGTTGGCGTCCAGGTCGCAGTAGAGTTCAAAGCCAAGATGACTCCCACGGACGAATAGCTCTTCGGACTGCTGTCAAAGGTGATCTTGTCATCCCTAAAATCGTTGGGATTTCCTCCTGACGCAGAGTGGGTGCTGACCGGGTGGGCGCGGGCGTCGGTAACGATCGTTGTGTACACCCAAGGGCCTGTCGGCGCGTCGATGAAATCCCCATCGCTGAACGATGTGATCAAAGTGTCAAATTTGAGGGGCTGAAAGGCGGCCTTGGGCGTCATAGCCGCCAAGGCAACAACTGCTAGCAAACTCATCAGAGACTCCTTGACCAGGCAATATTGCTTGGTCAAAATGAGTGTAGATTAGGGTCCTGTATTTTTTGAATTCAACCGACCGTTCCAGAAGGCGATCTATCTGTCTTTAGTTAAGCGCTTTAATGAGCAAAATCCTTCTGTTATGATCCTTAAAAGTCCAAAAATCCGTGAAATAGCGTTAAAAATATGCATTAAGTGCGAATTCTATAGGCTTTCAGGACGGTGGTTTTCAGCCCATTCCCTTGAACTTTCAGGCAGGGAGGGGCGTTAGACTGAATAGCATGATCAGAACGTTGAGCATCGCCGCCATCGTGGCGGTTTCGGTGGCTTGCGGGCAGCGCCTGATGGTGGCGAATGGCGGGCCGATAAAATCCGTCCCCGCGAAGCAGGTCGTTAACAAAGAGTCGTATCCTTACCGATCCGAGGCCTTCACGGCTTTCGTCACCGACTCCTACAAAGAGAATAACGCGCAGAGCCTGGAACCCTTCTACAAATGGTTCGACGACGCCTACGTGGCGGCTCGGCCCAAGATGGGCGGCAATCTGGCGCCTACGCTGGCGGAAGAACTCGCCGCTCGAAAGAAGGAGCTGGCGGGGATCAGGGACCCGAAAGCGAAGGCGGAGCGGGAACGCGAACTCGGGGCTTGGCTGCACAAACTGATCAAGACGACGATTACGAAGTTCAGCCTCGACCGTGGCTTCGAATTTACAAACACGGTGAAGCTCTGCGAGCGACAATGCTTCCTACAGGCCACGCTCATCTCAGGCCTTGCCCAGTCGATGGGAATGGATGCGGGCGTGTACATGGTCTGGATGAACGAAAAGGGTGGACAGAGCAACAACGGGCACGCCGTAAGCGTGATCAAGCTGACGGACGGGCGGGACACGCTCGTGGATGCTTCCGATCCTCATCCGTTCATGGCTCACGAGGGCCTGTTCGTAGTGGACAAGCCCGCCAAGCAATACAAGTTTGTCAAACCGCGATACGACAGCGAGAGCGCGATCACGGACTACTTCGGCGCGGGAGATTCTTCGGACCTCAAGCCCGCTTCGGTGCGGACCCTCGACACGGCGTTCCTGAAGTCTCAGTTCTATTACTACCGGGGCGAACGTGCTCCTGGCGGTTTCATGGCGAAGCCGACGACGAAGCAAGGGCTGGCAGCCTCGGCCCGATACCTGGAGCTTGCCGAGCAAGCCTGCCCACAGAATCCCTTGGCCGTTTACGTGCTCGGGCACGTCTACTTGAAGGAAGGGTTGAAGGACAAGGCGCGCGATCAGTATGAGAAGGGCTACAGCTTGTACAAGGCCTTCGGCTACGTGCCCGATGGGCCCCGCGAAGCGGTTGGCCGCTAGTCAAAGTGGTTTCGCGTTTTAAGGCCCGCTACTGGCGGGCCTTCTAGTCTTTGCCACTTTGCTAGCTGGCTGGGACTCAAGTTGTCGAGAATCGCTTTGCGGGCCTTGAGTTCGTAGTCCCGGAAAATCTTTTCGCGTAGAGCGGCGATCTGGGCACCGGAGTCCCGCTGTTTGAGGAGCCACCAGTATTCATCCGCTTGGTCTTGTGCCTCCACCGCGATCTTTTCGACGGAGATGAGGATGCGGCCGACGCCTGCGTCATTCAGGCCTATCATATCGGCGACATCGTGTCTAAGCACTGAGAAGGAAGCTTCTCGTTGCAGGTATGCGTGGCTTAGTGGCCCATCGGGTTGACCGGGGCGATAGGCTGGTAAGCCGAACGAGATGTTTGCTTCATAGAGCGCGCTGCGGGAGGGTTCACCCGCAAGGCTCTTTAGTTTCTTGCGTTGAACTTCCGTCAGGAGCATTAGCTGGCGGTTACGCGAATGCCATTCTACGGTCAGAACGGAAAGCTCGGCGGCTCTTTGAGTTCGATTCAAGTCCAGGAAGCGTTGGATTTTTTCATCGGCGGTTCTTGGGCTCTTGCGAAATGCTCCCCAAGGAAGGCGAGCGAAGATCGATGGATTAGGTCGTTTGAGGTCGATCTGCAGGGCATGTCGTTGCGATGCGTTCAGGCCCAACGTTTTGGCGATTCTCGGGTCCTTCAAAGAGGAGCCGCCGTTTGCCTGCACATAAAGCTGGGCGAGTCGGCGTTTGTGGGCTTGGGTGAGTTTTCCGTGGGAAACTCCCATAAAGACACTATCGCGAAAGTAGTCAGGGCCAAGGTCGGGCTTGTCGTGGTACGGGTTGGCACCGTACCTGATCGTGTCGTTTGGCTTCGGCACGTTAATGTGGAGCTCCGCTTGAACGACGTCGAAATTTATCAGCTCGATGCCCAAAGGGTAGACCCTGCGAACATAGTGGGGATTTACCTTCCCGCCTCCGAAGTCGAACTGTCCGGAGAGCACGAGGAACGCCAGGCCGAGCATGATTGGCTCAGACGTCGAACGTTTCTTGCCGTTCAGACGGTCTTCTAGCAGTATGCGCTTTGCTGGACAGCCTTCTCGTGGGTGGGGTCGATGGCGAGGATGTAGCGGATGTTCGTGCAGCCTTCATCGAACATGCCGAGCATGAGCTGGGTCATTGCCAGCTCATAACGTACATCCAGGTTGTTGGGCACTTGCGCGCTAAGGGCGGCGAGGGTCGCCAGAGAGCTGTCGAAGTCACCTTCGAACCCCTGGATCAGACCCATCTGAAGCCGGGCGTTGATGTGATTGGGGTCCATTGCGAGGACCTTCTGAAACTCTAACTTCGCTTCGCCGTATTGGCCGTTGCAGCGCAGTGCAAAACCTTTTTGGTAGATCTCTTCGATATTCATGGAGATCGAATCAGCCACGTTGCCAGGAGGGGAGTATATCACGTCCTGACAACGTAGGCGAATGTGTTTTTTCTACATTTCTATCTATGCCGGGCCAGGCTCGAAGCGCGGTGGCGCGACACTGGTCTTTCTAGACTTTTCGGTCTCCTTATCCTCGGCCTTGTCGCCGCCATCCTGATCGGGGGCGACGTACGCGGGGAGGGGCCTGCCTTCCATCACGGCGAGGAACTCCTCGCGTGCGAGCGTTTCCCGCTCAAGGAGGGCCTGGACCACCGCATCCAACTGCTCCCGATGGGAGGTGAGGATATCGGTAGCGCGGCGGTGGCATTTCTCGACGATGTCGCGGACTTCCTCGTCGATCTGTTTCGCGATGTCTTCGGAGTAGTTCCGCTCGTCGTGGTAGTCGCGACCAAGGAACGGGTTGTGGCTGCGGCGGCCAAGGGCCAAGGTGCCGAGCTTGTCGCTCATTCCGTATTCGCAAACCATCGCCCGGGCGATCCGGGTGACGCGCTCCAAGTCGTTCGAAGCGCCCGTCCAGACCTTGTCGAAGACGTTCTCTTCGGCGACACGTCCACCCAGGAGGGCTGTGATGTCGTCTTCCAGCTCTTCGCGGCTGACAAGGAACTTGTCCGTCTCAGGCACGTGCCACGTTGAGCCGAGGGACATACCGCGCGGCAGAATCGTGACTTTGTGGACGGGGTCGCAGTTCTCAAGCAGCTCGCCGATGACGGCGTGACCGGCCTCGTGGTAGGCGATTACCTCGCGTTCCTTCGAGTCCATGATGCGGCTCTTGCGCTGGGGACCGGCGATAACGCGGTCCAGGGCCTCGTCGAGATCGTCCTGCTGAATCTTCGGGTGTCCGCGACGAGCGGCTAGCAATGCGCCCTCGTTGAGCATGTTCGCGAGGTCTGCGCCGGTGAAACCGGGGGTGCGCTTCGCGATCGTGTCGAGGTCGATGTTCGTCTCGAACGGCTTGCCCTTCGCGTGAATCTTGAGGATCGCCGACCGGCCTGGCTGGTCCGGCGCGTCGACCACGATCTGGCGGTCGAAGCGGCCCGGGCGGAGCAGGGCTGGGTCGAGAACGTCGGGGCGGTTCGTCGCGGCGATCATGATGACGCCGGAGTTCGGATCGAAGCCGTCCATCTCGACGAGCATCTGGTTCAGGGTCTGTTCGCGCTCGTCGTGGCCTCCACCGAGGCCCGCGCCGCGCTGGCGTCCAACCGCGTCGATCTCATCGATAAAGATGAGAGACGGGCGATGCGCTTTGGCGGTCTCGAAGAGGTCACGGACACGGGCTGCGCCGACGCCGACGAACATCTCGACGAAGTCGGAACCGCTGATGTGGAAGAACGGGACGCCCGCCTCACCGGCGATCGCTCGGGCGAGGTGGGTCTTACCGACGCCTGGAGGGCCCGTGAGCAGGATGCCCTTCGGGATCTTCGCGCCGAGAGCGGCATACTTCTTCGTGTTCTTTAGGAAGTCGACGATCTCGAAAAGCTCTTGCTTGGCTTCATCGATACCGGCAACGTCGTCGAAGGTGATCTTGGGACCGGATTCGCCCACGCGCTTGGCGCGGCTGCGGCCGAAGTTCAACGCCTGGTTGCCGCCCATCTGAGCGGGGCGCAGGACGAGGAACCAGATCATGAGGCCGATCATCAAGGGGAAAGCGATGACGGACAGGATGCTGAAAACGTTGGTGATCGCGGGAGGCGGCTCCAGGCTAAGGACGCCGTGGCCTTCCTCGAAAGCGTTCTCGATGTTCGTAGCAAGGAAAGTGTTTTGATCGCCGACGCGGGCTTCGTAAGGCGTGCCATTGGCAGTCTGGCCAGTGACCTTATCAAGCTGCCATTTGCCACGCTTGATCTCGCCTGAACGCGCCATGGCCGTGAGCTCGGAGATAGATAGCTGTTTCGGCTGCTCCCCGGCTCCAAGGATCGTTCGAGGATCCGAAAAGAGCTGCATGGTAACGATCAGGGCGATCACGGTTACCACGAGCAAAAGAAATGTTCTGGCTGCTTTACTCAAATTTTCACCGACGGGCCACTTGAATAGCCCTGTCCTTTAGCGTACGTTCAAGCGCGCACACCCGTTTCCATATTATGGCTTGGGTCCCGGCTAACCTGACCAAAGCGGAGCAGAATACCGTTTCCTTGTGACGGTTCCAGCTTCATTCGGTTGTCCAGGCAGACTCCGGGCGCCCAAATCGGTCCTACAAGATCGCAGACGATCGGCAGCCTCGCTCGGGCGGCTTGGGTAAGCCGCGCTTCGCCGAGGATGTCGGCCAGCTTCCGCGAGCCGTCGAAACCCAGGGGACGCATTGTGTCTCCGGCGGCGGAAGAACGGAAATAAAGTCCTCCTTTCACCGCACTTTTCGGAATGACGACCTCAAGGGAGGCTCGGTTCTGTTTGAACTCGAAATCGTTGACGTCATAAGCCGTGAACTGCCAACCGAACTCGTCGCTGACGGTCTCGCCGGGGAGGGTGAGCGCGTAGCGGAAGGGCTCGGTGGGTCGGACTTGGCGGACGAGGATATGCTCGTGGTTCCACTCGACGGCCACTTCGCCGCCTTCGGCGGTGATGGAGCCCTTTTCGTTGCCGGCTACTCCCTGCTCGATGAGGTTTGTCTGCTCGCGATTCAATGAAGCGCCGATGGCCTGGACGGCAAGCCGGATCGCTCTGCGGAAAAGGACAGGGGGTAGGGAACCGAGAGCGGTGCGCTCAAACGCGGCCTCGCAATCCTCGGTGAGAAAGGCAAGATGTCCGTTCAGGCGGAATTCGCATTGTTCGAGGGCGGCGGCGGCCATGCCGTTCAGGAAGCGATCTTCCTCCTCGACGATCTCGGCCAAGCGGACGATAGTTTCGTCGGCGGCAGGGTTGATGGCGCGCAGTTCGGCGAGGATGCGGTGCCGAACCCTAGCCCGAGAAAAGGAGACGTCCTCGTTCGCCGGGTCGTCGTGGAACCAGAGTCCGTGCTCTTCGCAGTAAGCGCGAGTCTCTTCGCGGCTGAAGGGCAGGAGGGGGCGGACGATGTTGTCGCGGCGGGCAGAGATGCCGCCAAGTCCCGCTAGGCCCGTTCCGCGTGCGAGGTTGAGAAGGGTCGTTTCGACGTGGTCGGTACGGGTATGGGCGGTCGCGATCAGGTCGCAATTTAGGCGAAAGGCGGCTTGGTTGAAGAACTCATAGCGAGCGTGCCGTCCCGCTTCCTCAAGTCCGACCTTGAGGTCGGCGGCCATCCGGGGCACGTCGGCGCGTCCGGCGGCGAAGGGAACGTCCAGTTCCTGGCAGAAAGCCTCGCAGAGAGCCATTTCCTTGTCGGCCTCCGGGCGTTGGCCGTGATGAAGGTGGGCGGCCACGAAATCGACTCCCGCATGCTTCAAAAGATGGATGAGGCAGGTCGAATCGGCGCCACCGCTGTAGCCTACAAGCACCCTCTGGCCCTCGGGGATCAGGCCGGTCTTATCGAGATGGTCCCGAAACACCTCCAACATGAGTCTTCATGATACCGGCGAGCATGAAAAGGAGCGAAAAACGACGATACAAGGCGAAAGCGAAGGATCGGCAGAGATAGTGACTGATTCACGAACTTTGCAACTGCGTCTTGAACTCGATCCTGCTAGAAAAAACGGCGAAGGTTGACATTCTTTGCCACCGAAGAACACAATGAAGATGTCTGGCCCCAGCGCAATTGTGCCTCCGGCAAGACGTCCCAATCACACGAGATGGATATTCCCGAACGATAGAGGGGCCGTCACGCAAGATGTGTGGCGGTGCAAGGTTTCAGGGTCCCGAACCAATGCGCCCTGAAGAAATAAGGAACTTGCCGCCATGCGAACCGATGAACTTACTTTCGTCGAGCAGCTTCAGTCGCTTGCCCGATCGCAGAATCCGGAGTTGATTCGCGAGCAGCTTTCGGACGAGCGTCCGGAAGACGTCGCCGACGCCCTCGTACGCCTCGACCTTGAAGAAGGCCTGGTCATCCTTGCGGCTCTGGACGCCGAACAGGCGGGCTATGTCCTGACGGACATGCCCACGGAGACGGCACGCGCCTTCATTCGCGAGCTGCCGGACACCACCCTCGCTCACTACCTCGACATCCTTCCCATGGACGACGCCCTCGACCTGCGGGAAGAGTTGGGGCCGGAACGGTTCGACGTCCTTCTGGAGTTGATTCCCGCGGAGGACGCCCTCGAAATTCGGCGTCTGATGGAGTATCCGGAGGACTCGGTCGGCCGGATCATGACCGAGCAGTTCTTCGAGGTCGGCCCGGACACCACGATGGCCGAGGTCCTCAAAGACATCCGGCTCTCCTCCGAAGAGAAGTACGAGACGGTCAACGACATCTACGTACTGGACGACCATCGGCATCTTCTGGGCGTCTTCAGCCTGCGTCGCGCAATCCGGGCTCATCCGGATCAGAAGGCTTCCGAGCTGATGAACAAGGAGCCGATCACGTGCGAGGCGTTCGAATCGGCGGAAGAAGCGGCTCGCCGGATGGCCCGCTACGGCTTTTATGCTCTGCCCGTCCTCGACCGCCGAGGCCGGATGGTCGGCATGTTCACGGGCGACGACGCCCAGACCATCATCCGAGAAGAGGATACGGAAGACGTCCTCAAGATGGGCGCCGTCTCGGGTGACGCGGAGGCTTATCTTTCTCTAAGCGTTTGGCAGTTGGTGAAGCGCCGTGTGCCCTGGCTGCTTGGCCTGTTCGTTGCGGAGAGTCTCACCGGCAACGTGCTGCGTTATTACGGGCAGGGCGGAAGCGAGCTGGACAAGCTGAACCCCCTGGCCTTCTTTATCCCGCTCCTGATCGGAGCCGGTGGGAACAGTGGATCGCAGGTGACGACCACCATCACCCGCGCGCTCGCATTGGGGGAGGTCAGAGCTTCGGACTGGTGGCGAGTCCTCCGACGCGAGATGGCCACCGCCGTGATCTCCGGAAGCATTCTCGGCGCTGTGGGTTTCCTGCGGACGTATTTGCCCATCCCAGTGATCGCCTGGGGCATGAGCTTGAACCTAAGTCTTGTCGTCGGAGCCACGCTTCCGGCGATCATCCTGTGGTCGACGACGGTAGGGAGCTTGTTACCCATCACGGCGAAGCGGCTTGGGATCGATCCGGCTGTCATGAGCGCGCCGTTTATCTCGACGTTCGTAGATGCGACAGGGTTGGTCATCTACTTCGAGATCGCGAGGCACGTGCTAGGGCACCTCGGCTAGGCAGCTTTTCTTTCTTCGGCTTGGAGCAGCTTAACGAAGGCGATGGCCAGGTCTGGATCGAATTGTGTCCCTGCGCCTTTCTCTATCTCAGACAGAGCGATTTCCAGCGGCAGGCCCTTTCTGTACGGGCGGTCGCTGGTCATGGCGTCGAAAGTGTCGGCGACGGCAAGGAAGCGTGCCACGAGGGGAATGTCCTCCCCGGCAAGGCCATCAGGATAACCGCGGCCGTCCCAGCGTTCATGGTGCCAACGGACGCCTGGAAGGAGCTCTTCAAGCTGGGGCACCTTTCGAACGATGACCTCGCCAAGGACAGGGTGCGTCTCCATAATGGCGCGCTCCTCATCGGTAAGGCGCTCGGGCTTCTTGAGGATGGCGTCGGGGACGCCGATCTTGCCGACGTCGTGGAGGAAGCCGCAACGCTCGACCGTCTCAGCCAGCTCCGCAGAGGCTCCGACGTAAAGAGCGAGGCGCTTGGCGTAAGCCGCGACACGCTCAGAATGGCCGAGCGTATAAGAGTCCTTGGCGTCTACAGCGGCGGCCAAAGCCCGAATGGTAGCGAAGCTTCCGTCTTGGAGTTTGTGCAACTCGAATGGATCGTTCGACTCCAGGGCAAGGTCGAAGCGGCAAACGCGCGAACGGCCTAGCTGTTTGGCACGGCTAAGCGCCAATTCGCCGGCGAGGATAAGGGCGTCCGTCTCCTCGATGCCGACTCTGAGGTCTGCGCATCCGATGCTGAGAGAAATCGTATCGTGGGCGGCTTCGAGGATCGCGTTTCCGAGGGATTCGGCCTGCTCGGCATCGCCTCCTGGGATGAGGACGGCGAACTCTTCGCCGCCGTAGCGGGCCACGACTGCTTCATCGGGAGCTACTTCCTTCACAAGCCGGGCAACTGTCACGAGGACTTGGTCTCCAGCGGCATGGCCGTTCTTCGCGTTGAAGTCGGCGAACTTGTCGACGTCCACAAAGAGAAGTGCAAGCGGGTCACCGTCGCGACTGCAGCGAGCGATCTCCTGGTGAATGCGCTCCTTGAACGCCCGGTGGTTCGTGAGCTCGGTGAGGGGGTCCACGTCGATCATGGCCAGTAGGCGTTCTTGCGATGCGTGGATTGCGGAGATCATCCGGTTGAAGGCGATCTGCAAGGAGCCGATCTCGTCGTCGTCGGGAGCTTGGAACGCCTCCGGCCAGGCGCCACGCCGCACATCCTCGGCAGCTTTCGCCACCTCGGCGAGCGGCTGGGTGATGTTGCGGACGAACGAGCTACCCACGAAGATCGAGGCGATGAGAGTGACGACAATGCAGACGAGCAAAACGAGGTTGAGCTGCCGGATCGGGCCTTCCAACTCGGCGACGCTCTTCATAACGAAGAAGCCGGTGGCCGGGGATTCGGAACCCAGCAGTGGTGCGAATTGGCCGATGATCTCCTCACCGTCACGGTCGAAGCGTTGGGGATCCTTCGCGTCGAAGGTGACCCTGGCGTTTACCGACGCAGACGTTCCCACGATACTGCCACGCGTGAAGAACGCAACGTCGGATCCAGTCGTGGAGGACAGGCTCTTGGCGATGTCGTCGCCGACGACGGAGAAAAGGCACATCGTGCCGTGGTGTTCGCCGCCCACGAGGATCGGTTGCCAAGAGGCGACGATAAGCTGGCCGTCGTGCATTTCCAAACCCGACCAGGGATCGTTGGATTGAATGTGGTGGCGGGCGATGGCGTCATGCATCGCGAAGGCCGCGCTCGTCGAGCCCAAAAAGCGATTGTCCTGTCCGTAGAGAGCGAGGTGGTTGCTGCCGAGAGACTTGCGAAGATCGGGCGCGACGTCCCGAAAGGTGGCGGCATCCGCCAAAACAAGACTTCGGAATTTGGGCGAGTCGGCTAGGATTCCGGCTTGGGATTCGAGGCTGTAGCGTCGGGCGTCGAAGAGCGTCTGCAGGACGCGCTTCGCGCGATCCATCTCTTTGCGCAGTTGGACCTCTGCCTGCCGGTGGGCTATCTGAGTGAAGGAGATCCACTCGATGGCGCTGGAACCAAGGACGATAAGAGCAAGCAGAAGCTTGACGCGCCCGGAAAGCGACTTGGGCCGGAGTCTATTTGCGAGCCGTGCGAAGCTCAAGCGTCGAATGGCTTCCTCCTGCGGTCCACGAGGTGGTTGCGGACTCGCCGGACTCGTGCCACACTCGTACCTTGTATTCGCCAGACTCCACGTTCGCGATTTTGAAATGCCCCTGCTTGTCGGTCAGCGCGTAGTACGGTGTGTCCACAACCATCACGTAGGCGCTCATCTCCGAGTGGACGCTGCATAGCAGGGCGACCAGGCCGGGCTTGTCGAGGGTGATCCTCTTCGTTGCGCCGTGGGGATACATTCCGAAGTCGAATCGCTTCGCCTTGTAGTCGGCAAATACATTGTGAAAAACGTAGTCGTTGTTAGGAAACCGAACGGTTGTTCCGACTGTCACTACGCTTACGTGGGGGACGAACTGACGGTTGCGCTGATCGACCATCGCATCGGCCAGAGGAGCCCCCTTTTTGGCTCCTTCCAGATACACGACGGCGCTCGCGGCGGGTCTTCCCGAGGCCATCGTGACCGTGCCGGAGACTTCGGCCTGAATGACGGCAACGGCGAGCAGGGTTGGGATCAACATCGTTAAAACCTCACCGTAGCCATAAGCTGGAACGACCAGCCGCGCTTGGTCACGGGGATTTCGTCGGGGTCTCCCCAGGCGTAGTTCAGGGAGGCGATGAGGTACTGGTTGATGATCTGCCTCACCGCACCCGTGTAAATTCGGCGGTCGTAGGAGACATAGGGGGACGACACGTTCATGTCGTCGAGGCGGAAGGCAAGCTGGGTCCGGCTCAAGTGGGGTGGGCGGTAAACGATGCTCCCCACGATGCCCTTAGTCTTCATTTCAGGACCGGTTTCGCCGTAGTAGGCTTCGCCGTACACCTGCAAGCGGGGCATGGTCCAGCGGGCGTCTGCCAGCAACCAAGTCTTCTGGGTGACGTTCTCATGGTCGCCCGTCTTGACGGCGGCGTTGACGCCGAGGATCAGCGGTCCGGATGTGGTCTGCACCCTGCCGAATACGTGGTCGACCTTGTGCGGCTCAAGCTGCTGGTCGTTAAGATCGGTGTCGAAGGCGCCTACCACGGCCTGCAATTTCGGTCCGCCGAATTGCACGTCGGCCCCCGACCCATAGTGGAAGAGGCCAAAGCGTGGTCCGTACGAGTAGGCCCGGAACTGAGGCATCGCAATGAACGGCGTGTAGAAAAGGTCGGACCAGTTACTGAAGCCGAAGTTCGGATTCATGCGGCCCATGCGGATACGGTAGCCGTTGTTGTAGGCGATGTAGTTTTCGTCGAGCGAGCCGTTTCGTTGGCTGGAATAGTAGCCTCCAACAGCTTCCCAGTTATCGGAAATTCGGTAGTCGAGGACGGCCCAGGTGTACCGCTGGGTGGACCCGTGGATGCCCTTCTGCGACAACCAAGCTTGCTCAAGAGTGATCGACCATGGTTTAGACGCATCTTGGGCATAAGCCAGATGCGCCACGAAGGCCAAGGCAGCGATGCCCAGTCGTCGTAACACGTCCATCCGTGGAGATTTTCGGTATAGCGGAGTTAATTCCTCACGCGAAGACGGGGATAGGGCAGGGATGGCTCGTGTGGGACAGGTCTTGCCATGGGATGCCAAGGGCTTTCGCGTATTCCCAGCCTGCCGAGCCGATGGCTTGCACCCCGGCGTTGATCGGCATACCCGGTTGGAGGTTTACGGTCTGCTGCTGGACGACCATAAGTGGCTCTCGAGGGTTCTTCCAGTAGAGAACCAGCCGGTAGGTGACAGCCCGTCCGACCGGAGAGACGCGATCTTCCGCCATGAGCACCATCGAATGCAGACTTTCGACTGCTCCCGTAAACAGGCGTGGCAGAAAGCCGGGGCCGTGCCAGCGACGGTAGGTCTTCGTTCGCATGTCGAAGGTGATGCGTTGCAGGGAGGCGAATGCCCAGAGGCCAGCCATAAGGAGCATCAGGCCGACCCAGCCAAAGTAAAACGGAGAACCTTGGTGGGCGATCTGCTGGACCAGGCCAAAGAAAATAAACGCGCCCCCAGCCCCACAGGTCGCCCAGGTGAGCTGGAGGTACCAAGGCGGCGGCCCGAAGAAGAGGATTCGATTCTCCTTCAGGAACCTGCCGCTGAGGGGCGTTTCGAGGGCCATGCCCTAGTATTCCCGGTTAAGGGCGCGAACAAAGTTCCTTGACCAACCGGTCGGCCGCTCCTGGATTCATCGTGTCGGTGTCGTTCAAGGTGACACCTGCAGGCTTCTCGAACTTGAAGGTGTTAGGCGGGAACGAAGGTGGGTAGTCGGCCAGGATGTAACCGGCGGGCTTCCAATCGCCGTCCTCCTCTACGTAAAGGTCGATCCGCAGGGGGATGAGAGCGTCGCGGTCGAAAAAGAGGACCTGGCGATTTCGGTAGTTGTCGATGGTGACTCGGACGGCGGGCTGTCCCTCGAACTCGGCGTTCTCGTCTACGTCGACATCGGGTTTGCCGACGTTGGTCTTTCTTTCAAGGATGCTGGCGAGGCTCAGGTCGCCTGAGAGGAATTTCGTGTAGTCGGGGCCAACCTTGAAAGTGATGGCCTGGCGGAGGTCTTTCCGGTAGACCCAGGCCCGGATTTCGTCGTTGACGTCGAGCCGGTCGTCGGACTCGATCCGAGATTTCTCACCCTTGACCCAGAACTCGCGAAACAGCTTCGCCCCGCCCTTTCCGTCGTAGCTGTACTGCCGCTCGTGGTAGCCGTCGATCATTCGCATGGCGAGGATCGCCTTCTTCAGAAAGATGGAGGCCGAGGCGGAGCGCGGGAACGCGAGGACGGTAGCCAGGACGACGACCCCGGCGACGCAGGCGAGGCGCAACGTCAGACGCCCAGGCTGGGCGTTGAGGCGGCGAAGCATGTGAGCTTCCTCTCCTTTGGCGGCTTGATCGCCGAGCTGCCTAAGTTGACGAGCCCCTCGATTCAAAAGCGATTCTCGATTCCGGTGTTTCATAGTTTGTTTCCTCCAGCCGTTCTCGCAAGGCGATGCGGGCGGCGCGGAGTCGCCATTTGACGGTTCCCGTGGGACATTGAAGAAGGGCCGATACCTCCCGGACGTTCAGACCGACGACCTCGTGAAGCAGGAAGGACTCTCTAAGGAGCGGGGAGATGCTTTGAAGCGCCTCCGCGAGAACGATGGCTTCCGTGTGATCGTCGATGGAGCCCCGGGCGGCGATGTCTTGCGCCTCGGGGAGCTCTTTCCGGTGGTTGGCCTTCAGCCAGCGCGTGTATTCGTGATAGGCGATGCGTTGGATCCACGTGGCGAGCGAGCATTCGCCGCGAAAGCCCGCGGCCTTGGACGTCGCGATGACGAACGTCTGCTGGGTGAGGTCTTTCGCTTCCTCATGTCCGAAGGTGAGTCGAAGGAGGAAGCGGTAAGCGCGGGCGTAGTGTTCGCGAACGAACCTTTCTCTCGCCTGCGGCTCCTGCTCCGCCACCGCCTTCATCAGTCTCTGGTCGAACATAATTCTCCGCGACGTTACGCACGGATAGAGACTGTAAGCCCGAAAACGGTTGGGTCGTCGATGAAAATTTACTTGGCGATGGGTTTATCCAGGGCCAGCTTCAGGACTTGATCCGCATTCTTGACGAAGTGGGCCTTCAGTTTCTCCCGGATTTCCTCGGGGACGTCTTCCTTGTAGTCCTTCTCGTTTTGGTCGGGGAGGATCAGGGTTTCCACTCCGGCGCGGTGGGCGGCGAGCACCTTTTCCTTGATGCCGCCGACGGGGAGGACTTGGCCGCTGAGGGTGACTTCTCCGGTCATCGCGAGCCTCGCTTTCACCGGGCGATTGGTCACGAGGGAGGCCATCGCGGTCAACATCGTGATGCCCGCGCTAGGACCGTCCTTGGGGACCGCTCCGGCGGGGACGTGGACATGAATTTCCGATTTGTCGTAGAAATCGGGGTTTATCTTTAGCTGATCGGTGTGGCTGCGCAGGTAGCTAAGGGCAGCCGTGACGCTTTCCTTCATGACGTCGCCGAGTTGGCCCGTGACGATCAGGCCCTTGGAGCCGGGCATCCTGGCCGTCTCGATAAAGAGGACGTCGCCCCCGACGGGGGTCCAAGCGAGGCCGACGGCGGTGCCCGGGGTTAGGTCGCGCTCCAAAACTTCCTCATGGAGGTAGCGGGGTGAGCCGAGCGCGGACTCCATGAACTTCTCGTTGACCGTCACCTTGGCGGTGCGACCCTCGGCGAAGAGGCGAGTGGCCTTTCGAACGATGCTGCCGATCTCGCGCTCGAGGTTTCGGACACCCGCTTCACGGGTGTAGAAACGGATCAGGCGTTGGACGGATTCCGTCTTGAACTGAATCTGCGTTGGCCGGAGGCCATGCTCTTCGACCTGCTTGGGGATCAGGTGGCTCACCGCGATGTCGAGCTTTTCTTCTTCCGTGTAGCCGCCCAACTCGATAATCTCCATGCGATCGCGCAGGGGCGCCGGAATGGTATCGAGGCGGTTGGCGGTGGTCACGAAGAACACTTTGCTCAGGTCGATGGGCGTATCCACGTAGTGGTCGCGGAATGTGGAATTCTGCTCCGGGTCGAGCACTTCGAGGAGGGCGGACGAAGGATCGCCGCGGAAGTCGTTGCCCAGCTTGTCGATTTCGTCGAGCATGAAGACGGGGTTGTTCGTCTCCGCCCTTCGCAGCCCTTGAATGATTTGGCCGGGGAGGGCGCCAATGTAGGTCCGGCGGTGACCCCGGATTTCCGCTTCGTCCCGCATGCCACCAAGGGAGATACGGATGAACTTGCGACCCATGGCGTGGGCGATCGAGCGTCCGAGGGATGTCTTGCCGACGCCGGGAGGCCCTGCGAAACAAAGGATGGGCTGGCGGACCTTACCGTCCTTCTTGACCTTGCGCACGGCAAGGAATTCGAGGATGCGCTCCTTGATCTTATCGAGCCCGGAGTGGTCCTGATCGAGAACTTCCTTGACCTGTTTGAGGTCGAGGTTGTCCTCGGTGGCTTTATCCCAAGGGAGGGCGATCATCCAGTCGATATAGGTGCGGGCGACCGTGTATTCGGGCGCGCCGGGAGACATGCGTCGCAGGCGGTCGTACTCGCGGTTGACTTCCTTGAGGGCGTCCTGCGGCATGTGCGCCTCGTCGATCTTGGCCCTCAGTTCGTCGAGCTCTTCGCCGCGTTCGTCGGATTCGCCCAGCTCGCGCTGAATCGCCTTGAGCTGCTCGCGCAGGTAGTACTCGCGCTGCGATTTGCTGAGCTCCGTGTTGACTTCGCTCTGAACCTTGCTGCTTAGCTCTAGCACCCGGACTTCCTTGCCGAGCATCTCGAGCAAGGCGCGGAGGCGGTTTTGAAGGTCGACGGTTTCGAGGATCTTCTGCTTGTCTTCCAGGCTGAGCGTCATATGGGCGGCCACAAGGTCGCACATCACGTTCGTCTCTTGCACGGCCTGGGTCAGGGTGCGAAGCTCGTCCGGAAGCTGGGGGGAGAGGCGGATCGCCTGCTCGAAAAGCGCGGAGACGGACCGACGCAGCGCCTCGAACTCCTCAGCGCGGTCTTCAGGGACCGACGGTTCGTTGATCACCTCGATCTTGGCGCGCAGGTAGGGCGTTTCTTGGATGCGCTCGACGATGCGGAAGCGTTGGACGCCCTGGACGATAAGGCGGACGGCGTCGGGCATCTTGACGAGGGTGCGGATGATAACCGCGCAACCGTACTCGTAGACGTCGTCGAAACCGGGGGCTTCGTCGCTGGGGCGGCGCTGGGCGACGACGCCGATGATACGGTTATTTCCGACGATGCTCTCGTCGATCAGTTGGACGGAGGACTCTCGGGCGACGCTGAGCGGCGCAATCAGCATCGGGTAGATGACGCTGTCGCGGAGGGGGAGGATGTTCAGCTCGGTTGGGATGTCGGGCTTGTGCTCTTCATCGGGCAAACCCTGGATCTGCGGTTCACCCCCGTCCGCTTCGATCCATTCTTCGTCTTCGATGGGCAGTTTGACTTCGGACATTTAAAACTTCTTGATGGTCACGGTCTTGGAGACGATGACGCGTTCCTGCTTGGGCAACATGACGAGCAAGTAGCCGTTTCGATACTGGGCTCTCATCTGGTCGACCTGGACCGGAATGTCCGGAAGTCGTACCTCTCGCTGAAACTCGCCGTAGAAGATCTCCAATTGGTAGAAGCCAGTTCGATCTACGGCAGCCTCGCCCTCGTCGTTGCGCGAGCCGCGAATGAGGAGACTGTGGCGCTCAGGAAGGTACAAAAGGCTTATATCTTCGCCCCGGACTCCCGCGATTTCCGCCTTTACGAGGATGCGGCTCGAATCTTCGAGAACGTCGACCCTCGGCTCCCATCCCTTTCCGCTGGCGATCGCCGGCCTTGTTCTCACCATTTCCTCACTTAGCCGTTGCAGCTCGTTTCCGACCTGCCACAGCCATTCGTCGATATCTTGGCGCGGCATGCGTTGAGTGTACCAACGAACCGCCGTGGCCCGATTCCGAACATTTCTCGGAGAGGCGAAGTATCTAATCTGTTTATCGTTTTATCGAGCGTTGCCGATTCATGACGACTTCACGCCATTTTCATTAATTCGAGACTACAACTGAAAGGATTGCGGAATAGAGGATTCCGAGAAAAGGGGGATCGACATGAAAGTCATTTCGTGGATATTGCTGGCTATCGCGTCTCTGGCAGCCTTGTGGGGTTGCGGCGGAGGCGGGGGTAGCTCCAGCGGCAGTGGCAGCAACAGCACCACACTCTTCATCACCGACGACCTGAACACTGGCTACGACCACGTTTGGGTCACGATCAAGCAGGTGACGCTCTCGAAGACGGGCGGCACTTCCAAAACCATCTTCAGCGACTCGACGGGCGTCACCGTCGACTTGAAGACCTTGCGCGATAACCAAGGACGCCGATTCCGGTTTATGTGCCTCGAGGACCACACCGGGGGCACTTACGACACCGTCAACGTCGTCTTGGATCAGAACCTTGTGCTCTACACAACGGGATCGACGACCGGTTTGAATCGAGTCTTTGACGGTGCTTCAGGTGGCCTGGCGACCCTCTCGGCGAGTCTGCCTGCGACGACCGGTGCACATCAGGATCTCGTCGTCGACTTCAACCTGTCGAACTGGACAGACGACGGCACGAGCGTTACGGGCTCCATTGCTGTCGTGACCGGCGACAATTCGATTCACGATCCGGACAGGCACGAGCACGACAACTATCCTGGAACGGTCAGCAATCTCGCGGGCACGGCGCCCAGCCAGACGTTTACGCTGACCCATGGCGACTTCAGCGTGACCGTGCAGACGGATTCCAGCACGACGATCACGCGTAGCGACAACACCTCCAACCCTGTTCTGGCGAACGGGCAGCATGTGGTCGTTCGAGGAACCTTCGACACGACGACGAGCACCCTAACCGCCACGGACGTGCTCATTACTGGAAACACGGACGATGGAAGTCATGCGGAGGCGAGAGGTACAGCGTCCAATATCAACGCCGGGTCAGGCACGCTTGACCTCACGGTGACGGATGCCGACCGGTTCGTTCCCGCAGCGGACCCAATCCATATCGCAACCTCCGGCACGACCGAGTACCGGGACGGGACGGGTGCGGACGTGACGCAGGCCGAGTTCTTTGCGGATGTCGCGGACGGAAACGTCGTGGAGGCGGAAGGCAGCTACGACTCCGCATCGAACACCCTGACGGCCGCCCGGCTTCGCCTCGGACACGGCGACGACGACCACGGGGGTGGAAACCACGAGAACAACGCGCGGGTAGAAGGTGCGACATCGCTCGTCGATGCGGCGGCGGGGACGTTCACGGTGACGTCGAGCCACTTCTGTGGCCTCAACATCTCGATTGGAGCGGCGATTCCGGTCACGACGAGCGGGACCACCGTCTTCAAGGGACTTGGAGAGGACGCCGGGACGATTACTTCCACCGCGTTCTTCACGGCTCTGACCTCAACCGCCGGACAGCAGGTCGAGGTCGAAGGACATTGGGATGGGACGACCCTGGTCGCAACCAAGTGCAGACTTGGGGGCGATCTCTAGTCAAGCCCTAGGGGCATGTCGCATCGCGACGTGCCCCTTCAACTAACTCCGGCCAAGCCCTTGCGGTAGGTCCAAGCGTAGACAGCGGTCAGCGCGACGCACGCGCCTCCGAGTTGGAGGGCGAAGGGCAGGCCGAACTTCTCGGCGAGGTAGCCGAATCCTAAGATTCCAAACGGCCCGATGCCCGACAAGGCCCACATGTGCATGGAGAGAACGCGCCCTCGCAGCCGGTCCGGAGCCAGCGTCTGGAATAGAACGTTGCACGTATTGAACATCAGCACCGATGCGAAGCCCAGGATGGCGAAGAAGGGGTAGGCGACCCACTGGTTGCGGGCTATGGAGAGGAGGAAGAGGCCGACTGCCATGACGGTTACCGCCACACGCAGCAGGAGGGCCTTGTGCGGCTTGTCGGCGAGGCTTAGCGTCGCGACGAGGGCGCAGACGGCGCCGATTCCGACCGACAGGTAAGAGGGTGCCAAGTCCGTTTTGGGCAGGCCCAGCATCTTGTCCGCGATCGCCGGAATCTGAGGGATGTAGAAGAGGGCGAAGATCGACACGCTCGCCTCAAGAATAAGAACCGTACGTAGGCGTGTCTCCCGGATCGTATAGAGAAAGCCCTCCGCGATCAGGTCGCGCAGAGGCTGCGGCTCCATGACGCTCGACGACAGGTCTGCCCGAATGGCGAGCCCGGCGAAGATGATGGCGAGGAAGCTCAGGCTGTTTACGAAGTAGCACAGCGAGGGACCGAACCAGCCGAGAATGAGGCCGCCGATGGCAGGGCCGATCAGACGGGCAATGTTGAAGGTCATCGCGTTGATCGGGATGGCGACCTGGATGTCTTCCGGGGGCACGACGCGGCTAACGATGGATTGGCGCGTAGGCATGTCGATGGCGGATACCGTGCCGAGGATGATGGCCACCGTGACGATCTGCCAATACTGGACGAAGCCGAAGTAGGTGGCGACCGCGAGGTACATGGAGCCGACGGCGAAGATCGACTGGGTGATCACCAGCAGGACCCGCTTATTAAACATGTCGGCGAGGCTGCCCGCGAAGAGGCCGATGATCGTGACCGGCAACATGCCGAAGAAGGTCACGAGGCCGAGCAGGTATTCGCTTTTCGTCAGTTGGTAAACGACGTAGCCCTGGGCTACCACTTCGATGAAGCTACCAACGAACGATAAAAAGGCTCCACTCCACAGAAGTCTGAAGTCTCGATGGCGAAATACTCGCTTGAGCTTGTTCGTTGGCGGGGGAGTGTCTGTTTCTACTATCTGCTGTATCGTTTGACTCTTTTCAGCAGATCCTTCAAACATAACTCAGTATGGTCTACGTAGTTAGTTCGGCGTTCGACTGTCCTTTGGGACGATAGGCCGCTTCACTTTGCCAGGCTCATACGTCTGGTAGAATTTGTAGACGCAGGAAGCGTGAGGTTCAATTGGAAAATCCGTCGCAGTTAAGGATTCTGCAAATCATTTCGAGTTCTGCGACATCTGGGGCAGAGAAGCATGTTCTCCACCTCTCCAGAAAACTTCAAGACAAGGGCCACTTCGTAAAAGTTGTCTGTCCTCAAAAGGGCTGGTTGCCCACGGTTTTGGAGGACTCCCAGATCCCCTCTAAGATCTCCCTGATGAAGGGCACGGGCTGGTACCGCACGATGCTGTACCTGATGCACCAGTCCCGGAAGCACCGGATCGACGTGATCCACACCCACCTTACTCGCGCCGCCTATATCGGCCATGCGGCGAGCCTGCTTTCGCGGACGCCAGTGGTGACGAGCGTCCACATCGCGAACAACGATCAGATTTACAAGCGACTGGCACGCGGGACGAACCGCCTCGTCGCCGTTTCGAACTTCGTGCGCGGCATGTTGCACGGCAAAGGCGTGCCGGACAAGTTCGTAGATACGGTCTACAACGGAACCGACTTCGTCGATTTCGCCCCCTCCGATCCCGCTTCCGTCATGGAGGAGTTCCGGATTCCCTCGTCGCGCCGTCTGATCGGTTTGGTCGGGCGAGTCTGCAAGGAGAAGGGACACCTTGAGATGGTGGAGGCGATGAAGATGGTCCGCAAGGATCACCCGGAAGCCCACATGATGTTCGTGGGACGCGTCGAGGAGCCGTTCGCGGAGGAGTTCGACGACGCCATCCGCGCTGCAGGCATTCAAGATCGTGTGACCCTGACCGGAATCCGGCACGACGTCCCACGGTTGCTGGACTCGATGACGATGAGCACGATGCCGTCGCATATCGAAACGTTCGGCATCGCCGCCCTTGAAGCGATGGCGAGAAGCAAGGCTGTTGTCGCGACGCGTGTTGGCGGGTTGCCGGAAGTAGTTCGGCATGGCCAGACTGGCATCTTGGTCGACCTTCGGCCCGACGAGATCGCGGAAGCGGTGAGCTATCTTCTTTCTAACGACGACGTTCGCGAGCAGATGGGGGCCAACGGTCGGAAGATCGTCGAGCAGAAATTCACGATCGGCGAGATGGTCCGCCAGTTCGAAGGCGTCTACTCACGCGCCGCCGGCCGATCCTAGTTTTTCCGGGCGCCGTACCCAAGTGGCTAAGGGAAGGGTCTGCAAAACCCTCATTCAGTGGTTCGAATCCGCTCGGCGCCTCCAAGGCTTCGCTTTGCTTTGCAGGATTAAAGGATTGAGGGTTGAAGGATTAGGCTTTCTGGAAGTTCTCCCTAATCCTTGAATCCTCTCATCCCCAATCCTGCGAACCTACGTTCGCCTTTGGGTACCATCATCAGACCCGAGGGGTGCCGTGCCCAAGTGGCCTAAGGGGACGGTCTGCAAAACCGTTATTCGGCGGTTCGAATCCGCCCGGCACCTCCAAAGTTTATTGCTCGATTGAGTTGAACCTAATCGAGCATTCAAGCAATCTAGCAATCCAACTGAATCGCGGCGGCCTTATCCGCCGTCATTAACAGAACGATGGCCCCCCGCCAGCAACTGGTCGAGCGTCCCGGCATTTCCGCCCTAGGCATCGTTGCGCCTCCGCCTATCCACGTCACGACGCCGACGTTCGACGGCTCGCTCGCGATGCTCTTTCAGTGCGTGCGCGATCACAAGGTGCATCTGCTGGACGTGCCGCTCTATCCGATTTGCGAGGCTTACTTCCTCTATCTGATCAATCTCGACCAGACGAATCTGGACGAGGCGGCAGCGGCCTTGGCGGCTTTGGCCTACTTGCTCGAACGGAAGGCTTGGCTGCTGTTGCCGGTGCCCGATCCGGAGCCGGAGCTCGATGAGCCGATGGAATTGCCGACGCCGACGGCCCACGAGTATCACGCGGCCATCGAGTCGTTGCGAATTTGGCACGAAGAGCGGGCTCAAATTTTCTTCCGGTCGGTCGAGTCAGGTCCCGATCCGTACGAACTGCCGGTGAACCTGGAGAACGTCTCAACAGGCGATTTGGCGATGGCGCTCGAACGCTTGCTGCGGCGGGCGAAGCCTGAGCCGGTAAAGCCGCTGAACAAGCCGCGCAAGTCGCTGTCCGACCAAATGCGGATCGTCTTGAAGGCGCTCTCGGAAGACTGGCGGACGCTTGAAGATATGATCGAGGAGCCGTTTACACGGTCGGAAGCGGTCTACTGGTTCTTGGCTTTGCTGGAGCTGATCCGCCTGGGACAGGCGGCGGCGCAGGTCGAGGACGACGAGGTGCGCTTCGCCCGGGCAACCCACACACCGGCTCCGGTAACCGAATCCGTTTAGCCATGTCCAATATCGTCGATTCGCTCGAAGCGCTGCTTTTCGCCGCCGACCAACCCGCCTCTTTAAAGTCGCTGTCGTTGGCTCTCGACGTCACCGAGGGCCAGGTCGAGCAGGGACTTGAAGTGCTTGAGGCAAGGCTCGAAGAGCGAGGAAGTCTACGGTTGATGAAGCTGGCCGGCGGTTACCAACTTTGCACCAAGCCCGAGTACGGGCAGCTCATCGCCAACTTCCTGAAGCCCCAACGGCAGCGACTCTCGAAGAGCCTGCTGGAGGTCTTGGCGGTGGTCGCCTACCAGCAGCCGATCACGTTGGCGGAGATCGAGCAGGTCCGTGGGGTGCAGAGCGACTATAGCGTCCGCTCGCTCGTCGAGCGACGGCTGATCCAGGAGGTCGGGCGGAAACCCGTCCCTGGCAGGCCCGTCCTCTACGGAACGACCCAAGAATTTCTCCACCAGTTCAACCTGCACGACCTGAAGCAGCTTCCCACGCTGGACCCAGATCGGCCGGATGCCGCCGAAATAGTCGCAAAAACCCTATTCGACGAATAAGGTTTCGCCTCCGATCATTTCGTTTGAGCCTGAAAGACTTGCCAGGTTCGAGGTGAAGCGGTATGATCCGTGAACCGCTCCGTATGACGACGATTCGGAACATGCTAGTCATCGCCGCCATCGGCCTTTCGGCCATTGCCACGGCGCTCGACGTCTCCGCGAAAAGCGCGATTATTATCGACGCGGATAGCGGGAAGGTGCTTTGGGAAAAAGACGCCGACACTCCGCGCTATCCCGCGAGCACCACCAAGATCATGACGGCCTTGCTGCTCATCGAGCATTGCTTGCCGACCGACGTGATCGTCGCTCCCCAGAACATTGAGGACGTCAAGGAATCGAGCATCCACCTGAAGCCCGGTGAGAAGATGTCGGCCCGGGACATGCTCTACGCTCTGATGCTGCGCAGCGCGAACGACGGGTGCGTTGCTGTTGCATGCCATATCAGCGGCACCGTTCCCGCTTTCGTGAAGCTGATGAACGACCGGGCGAAGGAGCTGGGCTGCACCCACACGTTCTTCCACAACCCGAACGGGCTAAACGACGAGCAGCACAAGATTTGCGCGCGCGATCTGGCGATCATCGCCCAGGCCGCGATGAAGTACGAGCTTTTCCGTGAGACGGTCAAGACGAAGAAGGTGTGGATCAAGCGAAGCTCGGACTCGAAGGACCTCTACCTCACCAACCACGACAAGTGGCTAACGGCCGACTCGACCGCGGACGGCATCAAGACGGGCTGGACGATCCCCGCCGGGCACTGCTTCGTCGGCTCCGCCACCCGAAACGGCTACCGAATCATCACCGTCATCCTAAAGAGCGACAACTGGCAGAAGGATCACCAACAGATGCTCCTTTGGGGCTTCGGCAACTACTCCCGCAGCCTCTACGCCGCCAAGGGAACCGAGGTCGCGAAGGCTCCGGTTGCTCATGGGAACGTGGCGGAAGTGCCGGTGATGGTCGATTCCGACATCTACCACATCATGCGCAAGGGCACTTCGCCGAACGTCGTGGTCGTGCCGTCATTCAAGCCTGGGTTGGAGGCTCCGATCACGGTGGGGCAGGAGATCGGCACGGCGACCTTTAGCGACGGCACGGGCTGGCATGTACAGGCTCCTTTGGTAGCTGGCGCGGCCCTCGTTCGGATGGCCCCGCTGGCAGGGACTACGAGCTCCAAGGCCGGCTTCGGTATCCTGGGGGGTGCGCTACTCGTCGGTACGGTCGCTTTTCGCAGCCGCCGAAGGCGCGCGAAGTCCTATGCCCAAGCCGCCCGCTCCACGATCTCCTAGGCCCAAGAAGGGTCCCACCAAGCCTAGCAAGCCGACCAAGCCCGCCAAAGCGGCTAAGTCTGCGCCCAAGACGACGGGGCCAAAGGAAGACGGGCCGCTCCGCCTCCACGTCTATATCGCCCACGCGGGTCTGTGCAGCCGTCGCGCCGCCGAGCAATTGATCCTCGAAGGCCGGGTGGAAGTAAACGGCGAGCTGGTGATCGAGATGGGCGTCAAGGTTGGCGTCGACGATGAGGTTCGCGTGGATGGCGTGCCCGTTGCGCCTAAGAAGATTTATTCCGTGCTGCTGAATAAGCCGACGGGAGTGGTCACGACGCTTTACGATCCACAGAAGCGACCCACCATCGTCCGCTTCCTGCCCGACTACGGCGTGCAACTCAAGCCGGTCGGTCGGTTGGACATGGATACGGAAGGCCTGCTGATTTGCACCAACGACGGCGACTTGGCCCACCGGCTCGCTCACCCCAGCTTTGGCATCGAGAAGGAGTATCTGGCCATCGTCGAGGGCATTCCCACCGAGAAAACCCTGAACGATCTGCGCAAAGGCGTATTTCTCGAAGGCCGCCGGACCTCGCCCGCCAAGGTCGAATTGATCCACGCCGAAGAGAAGAAGAACACGACCGGCCTCCGCATCACCATCCACGAAGGCCGCAAGCGACAGATCCGCATGATGTGCGACATTGTAGGTCACCCGATCAAGACGCTGAAGCGAGTCCGTATCGGCCCGCTGAGCGTGCGCGGAATGCGGCCTGGCGAGTGCCGGTTATTGGGTGTGCAAGAAGTGACAGAGTTACGCCGCCTGGTTGGCTTGCCCATTTAGGAGCTACGTGAGGCTATTCCTCGCCGCCGATCTCGACCCAAAGCTAGTGATCCAGGCCGGGAGACTGGTTGATCGGGCCAAATCGGCTTTGTCTACCGAAGCCGTACGTTGGATTCCCGAGACGAACTGGCACGTGACTTTGGCTTTCCTTGGAGAAAGGCAGGAATCGGAGCTTCCCGGCATAGAGGAATTCTCCGGGGAGATCGTGCGGAATTTCGACAAGGCGGAAATGCAGCTCTTTCGGGTCGAGCCTTTTCCGCAATGGGCGACTGCCCGAGTCTTGGCCCTCACCGTCGGCTTTGCCCTGCCGAACGAGATGCTTGCATTCGAGGAGGCCTTTCGGAAGGGGCATCGGCAGCAAAACTTCCGGCCTCATATTACGGTTGCCCGGCTGCGCCAGCCTGGCAAGGCCCAGCTTCGAGAAATTGAGGAAAAGCTTCGAAGCCTTCCAGGTTTCCCTGGGATCTACTACTGGCCCGTCCCTTCGATCACGCTCTACGAGAGCATCCTCCATCCAGAGGGATCTCAGTACGAAGCCCTCAAGACCTGGACCCTGTAGACTTCAAGGGGCGGGATCCTGATCCCGCCCCATCGTTCGCCTAGCCCTTCCGAACCTTGCGGCGGCGAATGAGGGCCAGGGCGCCGAGGCCGAGGGCCGTGCAGCTCATGGGCTCGGGCACCGGAGCGGCTGTGTTGATACTGATGTTGTCGATGCCCATATCCCAAACGCCGTGGCTGGGATAGAAATAGCCGGGCTTGCCGTACTCGATGGAGACGAGATCGACCTGGTGGAGGAAGGTGCTCCAGTCCGAGTCACCGGCAGGCGTTCCATCGCCGAAGGTGACGTCCCACCCTTTGGGGATCACGCTGCTGTTCGCGTCGATGTTGAAATCGTAGTGATTCCAGCCCGGCGAAACCGGATCGGGAAGATCTACGATGGTCAGCGTTGCCTCGAAGGAAACGGAATCGGTGGGGCCGTCCCAGCCTCGAAGCATGAGGGTAAGCGCCCGATCCTCGGTCCAGGAGCCGTAGCCGAAGACGTTCAGATCGACGCCCAGGGATGTGACGCCTGCGGACGTCCAATCGCCCGTGAAGACGCTGTCCCGCTTGAACTCGTCGTTGAACCCGGGCTGATAGCGGGTGGAGGCCGTTTCCCAACTCGGGACGGCACGGCTTTCATTTACGTGGAGGTAGCCGTTGGGATTACCACCGGTCGGCTCGATCACGCGGAAGGCGGTGGTGCTTGTGACTCCGAGCCAGTCGCCGACATCCTGCGTACCGGCATCGTAAGTCTCGGTGAAACTGGCGTGGGCTGCTCCGGCAACCGAAAGAACTGCTAAGGCCACGGCAGGCCGATATGATTTGTGCATTGGGTCTCCTCTTGTCCGTCCAACAGCGGCGGAGTTGCTAGTTACAGGACGACTATATCGACCGAAAATAAAGTTCTCATAAAGCTGCCGAGGACTGGGCCTCGTCGAGCTTGAAAGCCGGTAGGAATACCGTCGCTCGGGTTCCCTTTTCGACCTCGCTTTCGAGAACCAGGCGTCCGCCGGAAGCCTTCACGAGGCTGTCGCAGATCGTGAGGCCAAGGCCGGTGCCACCCTTTGACCTGGTTCGAGAAGGGTCCACTCGGAAAAAGCGCTCCCGTACGCGGTCCAGGAATTCCGCGGGAATCCCCGTGCCGGTGTCCTCGACGACGATCCTCACCCAGCCATCTTCCGCCTCCATGCCGACCGTAACGGACCCTGTCGCCGGAGTGTGGTTGAGGGCGTTTTCAATGAGATTGCGGAAGATGCGCTCCAGGTGATCGGGGTCGCCGTGGGCGAAGATGGGTGCGCTCGATTGCAACTTGATCGGAGCGAGATCTTCGCGCCGCATCTGCTCGGCGAGGAGCCCAACAATGGAGGTCAAATCGACGATGGAGTCCCCTTCCGTTGGCGGAGCGGAGTCTGCCCTGGCGATGAGAAGAAGGTCTTCCACCAGGCGGGCCATCGAGCGAGAGGCGCGCAAGGTGGACTCCAAAGCGCGGCGGGTTTCCGCGGGCAGCTTGTCGTCGTTCAAGGCGAAGCTGACGTTCGTGGCGACGACGGTAAGGGGGTTTCGAAGCTCATGGGAAATGTCGGCGCTGAACTGTCTTTGCTTTTCCTTCGATGCTTCGACCAAGGCAAAAGCCTCCTCCAACCGCTCCAACATCTCGTTGAAACCTTCGCCGATGACGCCAATCTCATCCTTGCGATTCACCGGGATGCGAAGGGCGAGATTTTCCGAATCGACGTCTGCGATGGATTTGGCAAGTTCGCGGGCAGGTCGCAGCGAAATGGCGGCGAGGAGCCACCCGAGTCCGATGCTGAGAAGGACGGCGACGGGGATGATTTCCAACAGAACCGAGTCGAGCCGGTCTAAGATCGCGTAGGCCTCGGTGAGCGGGGCGGAGCCTTGTACGATGGCGAGAGGCTTGCCGCCGACGACGATGGGTTCGGATCGGAGGCGAATCGGCTCGCCCTGGGAATCGTGGTAATCGATGCGGGTCGATTGGCCGTTCAGGGCCTTATTGAAGGTCTCCCGATCCCAGGGTTCGTCGACGCCTTGAATCCGGGCGTAGGCGCGCAAGAATGCTTTCCCATTCAGGTCCAGAACGCGGATCGGCCAATAGCCGGCTCGGCCAGGTTTCCCGCCACTGCCAGGGAGGCTTCGCAGGTTCTGCTCGATGTTCGTGACCACGCGCTCTGCGGCTTCTCGGCGCTCGGCGGCGTGGGCGGGGTCGATCAGAATTTGGCCGTACATCCGCTGCACTGCGGTGACCTGGCGATCGAGACCCTGGTCGACGCGGCCCACGAGGATCGATTTCGTCGCGGAGCGGATGACGACGCCAAGGACGATCAGAACGGCCAAGAGGATCAACCCGTTGATGAGCGCCAAGCGTATTTTCATTCGTCCACCTGTCTTCGAAGACAATAGCCGAACCCTCTCACCGTGTGGATCAGGTTCTTTGCGCCGGTCGGCTCGAGCTTCTTCCGAACGGCCATGATATGCACGTCCACCACGCTGGGTACCGTCTCTTCGTGACCCCAGACGCGGCTTTGCAGCACGTCACGGCTAAGTACCCTACCCTCATTTAACGCCAAGACTTCGAGGATTTGGTATTCGCGGGGAGTCAGAGCGATTTCCGTTCCATCCCAGAAAACTTGCCTGGATTCGGAGCGGACTTCGAGCTTCCCGACGGTAATGGTGGCGGCTCTGTGGAGCCCTTCGCGCCGCAATTGGGCGCGGACACGGGCGGTCAATTCGTCGAAGTCGAAGGGCTTGACGAGGTAGTCGTCGGCCCCTCCTTCGAGCCCCTTCACTCGGTCTTGGACCGCGTCGCGGGCCGTGATCATGATGACTGGAGAAGAGATTCCCGAGCGCCTGAGTCGGCGACAGACTTCGTAGCCGTCCATGCCGGGGAGCATGACGTCGAGAAGGATCAGCCCGAAGGAGTCTTCCAGGGCTCGATCCAAGCCTTGGGGGCCGGTCGTCTCGACCTGCACCTTGTAACCCACCGAGTCCAGCGACCGTACGATCGCCTCGGCGGTTCCGGCATCGTCTTCGATTAGGAGGATTCGCAATTCGTGTTTTCCGATTCTGCCCCGTTTTAGTACGTCACGTGGGCCTGGCAGAATCGGGGCCGGTGCGAACCCTCCCTTTCAAATAGGGCGTTTAGTGGGTAACCGCTCCCTTGCTCGCGGGGCCGACGGTCTTTGCATAACGCGCCAAAGCGCCCAATTTGTAGCGCGGCTCGATCGGCTTCCAGGCCGCCTTCCGAGCGGCGAGCTCCTCATCGCTGAGATCGACGGTCAGAGCGTTGTTCTCAGCATCGACGGTGACAATGTCGCCGTTGCGGACCAGCGCGATGGGGCCTCCATCCATAGCCTCAGGCCCGACATGGCCAACCATGAGACCGCGGGTCGCACCCGAGAAGCGGCCGTCGGTGAGGAGCGCGACGTCGTAGCCAAGTCCCTGGCCGACGATAGCAGCCGTAACGCCGAGCATTTCACGCATACCAGGGCCACCCTTGGGGCCTTCGTAGCGGATGACCACGACGTCGCCACGCTGAATTTCGCGGCGCTGAACCGCGGCCATCGCATCCTCCTCACAGTCGAAGACGCGAGCCGGACCGGTGTGGGCGAGCTTCTTAACGCCGGCCGTCTTGATCACGCCTCCATCGGGGGCGAGGTTGCCTCGGACGATGGCGAGACCGCCGGTCGGAGCAACCGCGTTTGCCTTGGTGCGCACGACTTCCTGGCCGTCGGGGATGACCACATCTTTGAGATTTTCAGCCATCGTTTTGCCGTTGATCGTAATGCAGTCCCCGTGGAGACATCCCGCATCGAGCATCGCTTTCAGTACAGCGGGCACGCCTCCAACTTTATACAAATCAAGCATCACGAAACGTCCACCGGGCCGCAGGTCGGCGAGAGTCGGGGTGCGTTCCGAGACGCGTTGCACGTCGTCCAGCGTGATCTCGATGCCGAGTTCGTGGGCGATGGCGGGGATGTGTAACGCCACGTTCGTGGAGCCACCGGTGGCCGCGCCAATGGCGATGGCGTTCTCAAATGCCTTCCGGGTCAGGATGTCGCTTGGCTTCAATCCCGAACTCAGAGCTTGGACAAGGATTTCGCCGACCTGTTGGAGCACGCTTTTGCGATCGGGCGATTCGGCGGGCGGGCCACTGGAGCCGGAAACGGCCATGCCGAGAGCTTCAGCCACGCAGGCCATCGTATTCGCGGTGTATTGGCCACCACACGCCCCAGCGCCAGGGCAGACCGCACATTCGATGTCATGCAGTTCTTCGGCGGTGATCGTCCCCGCCGCGTAGGCTCCCGCCGCTTCGAAGGCGTCCTGGATCGTCACATCGCGGCCCTTGTACTGACCGGGCATGATGGTGCCGCCGTAGAGAAAAACGCTGGGAACGTCGAGGCGGGCCATCGCCATCAGCATCCCGGGAAGGCTCTTGTCGCATCCCGCGACGCCGACGAGCGCGTCGTAGCAGTGCGCGCGCATCATGAGCTCGACGGAGTCGGCGATGACTTCGCGGGAGACGAGGGAGGCCTTCATGCCTTCATGCCCCATCCCGATGCCGTCGCTCACAGAGATCGTGTTGAAGCGGCGTGGGGTCGCTCCATGCCTCTTGATCTCTTCGGCGATGGCGAGGCCCTGCTCGTCGAGGTTGACGTTGCAAGGTGTGGCCTCGCTCCAAACGGTAGCGACGCCGACCCAAGGCTGAAGCATGTCCTGGTCGCCCAGGCCCATGGCGCGCAGCATAGCGCGGTTGGCGGTCTTATCCGCTCCTTCCGAAATGACTCTTGATTTGTGTTTGGGATCGAACATGGTTGGTTTAAGTGGGTCGATAAAGAAGCATATCGAACATCACGGGCCGATGGTCGGAGATGGTCGTGGGGATCACCTCCGCGCCGAGGGGCTTGATGTCCGTTAGAAAGGCATAGTCGATACGGATGAGGGGCAAATTGCTCGGGAACGTATAGCCGAATCCCCATCCCTTGTTGGCAAACGTATCGGTGAACGCCGAGGTCATCTTGCGATAGGCTTGTCCGCGAGGGGGGCCGTTGAAGTCTCCGCAGATGACGCAATCCGGTTTCTTCCCGTACAACTCGACGAGCTTGGCCGCTTCAAGTTGATGAAGGCGTCCGATGGATTGCATGTGGCCGGGTATAAGCAACAGGCTGCGCGCGCCGACCCGTTCAAAAGCGAAAGCTGGGAAGTGAACAGCCACGACGGTCACCCCATTCGAAGCGTGTGCTTCAAGCGCACCTTGGAAGCCCGGCAGCAAGGGCACTTGCTGCACACCGTCGAGAGGGTCCACGCTCGCGATCGCCAGGTCACCGTACTGGACGACGTGGTAGCCCGGCAAAGCGGCGATGGCGTCCATCAGCTTCTTCGGTCCGTTCGCCTCCTGGAGACACACGAGATACGGCTTTCGCTCTTGGATAAGCTTTTGCACATTCGGCCAGCCGCCGGCGGCGTGCTCGATGTTGAACGTCATCAGCGTAAACGGCGTTCCCTCCATCTCCGACCGGATGTTCGGAACCGTAACGCCCATGAGGAGCCACCCGAAGACGCCGGTGAAGGCGACATTCCAGGCAAGCAAACGCTTTCGTTTCTTCAGTCCGCAAATGACGAGTACGACGAGCGAGGGGAGCAGCCAAACGATCTGAGGGATGTAGGCGATAAGCGTCGAAATCGACGTCGCCTCCGCAAGCCAGGTGCCTAGAAGGAAGATCGCGACCAACCAAACCAGATTTGCCTTTGTGAGCGAAACCAATCGGTCGCGGGGAGGCTTCATCGCCTGACTTCCAGTGGCGAAGCGATCTGGGCGCGGATGACGTCGTCTCCCGTGACCTCGACCTTCGCCTCGAAAAGTTCGGAGACAGTCTCCGAGGTCAGGACCTTGGCCCGCGGGCCTTCCGCGAAGATGCGGCCTCGCCTCAGGAGCACCACCCGCGTGATTTCCGGGACGATGTCTTCGAGGTGGTGAGTGACAAGGATCACGGCGATGCCAGATCGGGCCAGCCGCCGGATCAGCTCAAGGAACTCGTGGGTCGCCTTGAGGTCGAGGCTGGTCGTCGGTTCGTCGAGCAAGAGGGCGTTCGGGCGGTGGGCAAGGGCTCTCGCGATGAGGAGCCTGCGAGCCTCTCCGCTCGAAAGCTCGCCGTAGGTTCGACTCCGCAGGTGGATCGCCTCAACCAGGGCAAGGGCTTCGTTGGCCCGCGCCTCCATTTCAGGCGTGACCAACTTGCGGTCCACCGTGCCGTAGCTGCCGAAGAAGCCGGAAAGCACGAGATCGTAGCCGCTGACGCCGGTCTGGAGATCGGCTTGCAGGTCGTTCGAGACGATGCCGAGGATGGACCGAAGTTCGAAAAGATTCCACCGCTTCATACCCGCGATGCGCACATAGCCTTCGCCCGCATACGGCCGCAGATCGCCGGAGATGAGCTTGACGAGGGTCGATTTACCGCTCCCGTTAGGTCCGAGGATAGCGACGCACTCTCCGTTGCGAATCTTCAGATCGTCGATGGCGAGGGCCGTCCGACCATTTCGGACGACCATCACATCGCAAAAGGTTACGAGGGAATCGGGCATTGGCTACTTGGCTTTGATGAACGGCATCATGGCCCGAAGTTGCTTGCCGACGATCTCCACCGGATGTTTGGACTCTTCCTCGCGGAACTTGTTCAAACGATGACGTCCCGTCTCATTTTCCTCGACCCAGTTTTTCGCGAAGGTGCCGTCCTGGATCTCCTTGAGTAGATCCTTCATCGCCGCCTTCGACTGCTCGTTGATGACGCGTGGCCCAGCCGTGTAGTCGCCCCACTCGGCGGTATCGCTGATCGAGTAGCGCATGTAGGTGAGGCCGCCTTCGTAAAGGAGGTCCACGATGAGCTTCGTCTCGTGCAGGCACTCGAAGTAGGCCGCTTCGGGTTGATATCCGGCCTCGACCAGGGTCTCGAAGCCCGCCTTGATGAGGGCCGACAGTCCGCCGCAAAGAACGGCTTGCTCGCCGAAGAGATCGGTCTCAGTCTCTTCCTTGAAGGTCGTTTCGAGGATGCCAGCCTTGGCGGAGCCGATGCCCCAGCCATAGCTGAGAGCGATGTCCTTGGCGTTGCCGCTAGCGTTTTGGTGGACGGCGACGAGGGCGGGCATGCCGTTTCCGCTGACGAATTCCGCGCGGAGCCGGTGACCGGGGCCCTTCGGGGCGACCATCGCGACGTTGACGTTCGCCGGGGGCTCGATCAGCTTGTAGTGGATGTTGAACCCGTGGGCGAAGAGAAGCGTTTGGCCCTCCCGCAGGTAAGGTGCGACCCCTTCGCCATAGATGTGGCGCATCGGCACGTCGGGCGTACAGAACATCAGGACGTCCGCCCACTGGGTCGCCTCGGGAACGGTAAGGACCTCAAGACCGGCTTCGCGCGCTTTCTCGCGAGACTTGCTGTCGGGGTGAAGGGCGACCTTCACATCTACCCCGCTGTCCTTAAGGTTTAGAGCGTGGGCGTGTCCTTGGCTTCCGTAGCCGATCACCGCGACCTTCAAAGATTTGATCAGGTCCGGGTTTACGTCTTTCTCGTAGTAGATTGTTGCCATGGTGTTTCTTCAGTTGGATTTACACGCATTCGCCCGTGTGATTCCGAGATGTTCTAACGCCTGTGTCAGAAGCGATAAAGGCACGAACGTGTTTGCGAAATTGTCTCTTTGCGCGAGGTCGGCTCCCGGTTCGGGCTCGCCGATAATCACGCAGTAGGTCATGTTTCTGCGCGTGGCGATGTCCCAGTAGTAACGGGAGACGTAGGTCGGCGGCATCAACTCGATCAGAGCGCTGCCTTCGGGTGCGTAGGCGAGGTTCGTAAGGGCGGCTCCGTGAAGGGCGCAGACGGCCTCGCAGCTTGCGAAAAGGTCGGCTTGATCGGTCAGGCTGAGCCCATCCATACGGACAGACTCGAAGCCGAAAGTCTTCAAATGTTCGATAAGATCTTGTTCGTTTACGATGCGGCGTCCGGGAGATTGGCCACGTTCGACGTAGATTCTACGCGTCCCCTTTTCGGGAGCGTCCTTAAGGAATAGCCGTCGCACGGCATCGATCATCTGAGGATGGATCCGCTCGTCTTTATCGACGGTCGTCGCATAAACCATCGGAGCCGTAACGTAGGGCGTTTCCACCGGGTCGACCAGTTGCTTCTCATCGATACCTAGAGCGGCAAGGGCGTCCCTCTGGAATTTGGACTGTGGCTTGTCCAGGCGGTAAAGCGGATGCTCGTCGCGGTGGAAAGCATCGCGATAGAGAACGATACGAGGAATCGTTTCGAGCATGAAATGGAAGTAGTTCGCGGAATAGTCCGTGCATACGGAGACCAACGGCTTATCGACGCGAACTGGTTTCGGAAGGCTCATCCGGTGGAAGATTCTTCGATCGCGAGTCTCCTCCACGTCGAACTCGAAACTTGCCGACTCAAGCAGGTAGTTATCGGCCGTAACGACGGTGCTCGTATCGAAAATCCGACCCTCGCGCAGGGCAGCTACCCAGCGGGGAGCGTAGTTCTCGACAACCTCTTCGAACAGCGGATGACTGTCGACGCCAAGGACCAGGGGCCTCGTTCTTGGCTCTTGGAAGCCAAGACCTACAACCTTGATTTCGGTGCCTTCTATCGACGATTCTTCTACATATCGTTCAACATCGCGCAAAGCCGTCGCCGGTGGACGATGGGGCTTTGGAGAACCGGGTTTGGCGAACCACGTCTTTGTCAAAAGCGAATGAGCGCCGCGGAAGCTGCTCCTTCGAATCTTCATTCCGTCTCGCTCCAGGCGATCTTGGATTCGAGCGGAAAGAGATCGGCCCATTTAAGCTCCCGGACTACCGGCGACTCGCGCGTACAGATCGCGGTAGGAATCCAGCATCCGCGAGAGGGTGTAGCGGTCGGCGTAGTGGCGGCTCGCTCCGACAAAAACGTTCTTGTAAGCTTGAGGGTCCTCCGCGAGGGTGCGGATATGAGCCGCGGCGGGCTCGGCCGGGGCATCGACCGGGACGATGAAGCCACTCTCCCCGTCCAAAATGGCGTCTGCGGTGCCACCGCTATCGCAGCCGATGCTGGGCACGCCGTGAGCTGCCGCTTCGACATAGGCGAGGCCAAAACCTTCGAGTTCGGACAGCATTGCGAAGAGGTCGATGGCGGAGTAGAAGACGTTCGTATTCTCCTGCCAGCCGGTGATGGTGTGCCGTCCCGGCAGCCTCTCCTTTGCGATCTCCGCGACCTTTTCCGCGTCGGGGCCTTGGCCACCGATCACGAGGTGAACTCTATTCCCCTCGGGGTCGGCCAAGCGGCAGGCCTCGATCACCTGTTCGACCCGCTTCTCCGGGGCGATGCGACAAAGAATGCCTACGATGAAGCGGTCCTGGGGAAGGCCGAGCAGGCGGCGGGCTTCTTCTTGGGGAAGAATCTGCTGCCCCTCGATGCCAGGGTGGATCACGTTCACGAGCGGCTCATCGACGATGCCATTCTCAAGAACGAACCGTCGGTTGGACTGGGTGGTCACGACGACGGATTTGCATTGCCGCAGGATTCTGCGGTTCAGAGCCGAGCGCTCCGGCCACTCTTGATGGGGGTGATGCAGTGAGACGACGATCTTCCGGCAGCCAGCGAGGCGCAGGCCAATGATGTGGCTGCGGTAGATGTCGCACGTGGGATAGTGGATGTTTACGACCGAGTCGCGCAACGGACGAAACCGCTTTCGCAAGTCCAGGACTTGCTTGACAAGGCTCGTTCCAACGCTCTCGAGCGCAGGCACCGAGCACGCAGACACACCGCTAGTCGAAAGCCACGACACGTTAGCGCTGCCCATCGTAAGCAAGCTGACTGGCGCCTGGCTCTCGTGGAGTCCTTTCGCAAGTAGCCTTACTATCTGCTCGGTTCCACCGAGGCTTTGGGACGCGCAAATGAGCGACACACTCAGGTCACGATGATCCGCCAATACCCACTCTTCCTTCATGAAGGCCGCCCGAAGTGCGGCCCTCGATGAAGCTGCATCAGCAAGATTCGGGCCCATTAGGCGTTTGAGACCGAATCCGTTCGCATCGCAACCACGCCAGTCCGGACGACTTCCGAGACATTGTACGGCTTTAGGGCCGTAATTAGCCTCTCAATATCCTTGGGCGTACCCGTTAATTCAATGAAAGTGCTACATTCCGTCGCGCTGGGAATCTTTCCATCAAACTCGCTAACAATGCGCTCGACCAGCCCCCTGCGGTCTGGTCCGACCTCGACGCGAATCAGCGCGAGCTCGCGATGGATGCCATGATCGGCCCTCACGTCCTCCACTTCGACGACGTCGATGAGCTTGTTGAGCTGCTTGACGGTCTGGTGAAGCATCGACTCGTCGCCATCGACCAGAAGCGTCAGGCGGGAATAGCCTTCCTGCTCGCAGTCGCCCGCGTTGAACGACGCGAGGGAGATGCCACGGCGCCGAAACATCGAGACGAGGCGGTTGATCGTGCCCGCTTCGTTTTGGACGAGGGCGGTTATCGTATGTTGCTGGCTCACTTGGTCACCCCCGCAGGCTGCTTGGGAAGGTCTGGGTCCATGATGATGGTGCTGTTGTCTTTGCCCGCGGGAACCATCGGGTAGACGTTCTCTTCCATCTCAACGACGAACTCGCAGAGGACGGGACCCTTATGGGCACGTGCCTGCTCTAGGGTTGCGTCGAGGTCTTCCGTGCGAGAGCATCGGAAGAAGGCGACTCCATAAGCGTCGGCTAGCTTGCCGTAATCGGGAGATCCCATCGCCACATGGCTGTAGCGGTTGTCGTAGAACAGCTCCTGCCACTGGCGGACCATGCCGAGGAAGCCGTTATTCAGCAGGCAGATCTTGACGTTGCAGCCATATTCCACTGCGGTTTGGAGCTCCTGGAGGGTCATCTGGAACCCACCGTCTCCAACTACGCACCAAACTTCGTCATCCGGCCGAGCGAACTTTGCCCCCATCGCGGCAGGGAAGCCGAAGCCCATAGTGCCGAGGCCGCCGCTGGAGAGGAAGTTGTAAGGCTTCGCCATCTTGTAGAACTGGGCCGTCCACATCTGATGCTGGCCGACGTCGGTGGCGACGATCGCCTCACCCTTCGTATGGCCATTCAGAGCCCGCAGAACGGTGCGCGAGAGGAACTTGCCTTCGGGCACGAACAGGGGAAACTCTTCTTGCCAGTTCTTGACCTTGGCGAACCAGGCTTCGTGGCGTTTGGGCTGAACCTTCGGAACCAGTTTTTCGAGAGCCAGCTTCAGATCGCCGATCACGAAGGCGACCGGGCTGACCGTCTTGCCGACTTCGCTGGGGTCCAGATCGAAGTGGACGATCTTCGCCTTGCCTGCGAAGGTGTTCGTGTCGCCGGTGAGCCGGTCGTCGAAGCGCATGCCCATCCCGATAACGAGGTCGGCGTCTTGGACGGCGAGTGTGCCGGTGGCTTCGCCGTGCATGCCCATCATTCCGAGCGAAAGTTCGTGGTTGCGGGGGAAGCCGCCCAGGCCCAAGAGGGAGTTGATGACGGGAATCTGCGTCTTCTCGGCCAGTTCGAGCAGGAGATCCATCGAGCCGGAGGCGAGTACGCCCTGACCGGTGATGATCACGGGCTTTTCCGCTTCCGCGATCAGCTTCACGACGGCGTCGATCTGCTCGTCGGGAGGAGCGCCGGGCAGCTCGTAGCCGCGTCGAACGACCTTCTCAGGGAATTCGGCGGCGGTCTTGGCGATGAAGACGTCCTTGGGAATGTCGACGAGGACGGGGCCCTTACGACCGGTATTCGCCAAGTAGAAGGCTTCGGCCAGGACGGCGGGCAGGTCGTCGACGTTCGTCACGAGGTAGTTGTGCTTCGTGATCGGGATCGTGATGCCCTGGATGTCGGTCTCTTGAAACGCATCCTTACCGATTGCCCACGAGTTGACATTGCCGGTGATGGCGACCAAGGGGATGGAGTCCATCATCGCCGTAGCGATACCGGTGACCAGGTTGGTCGCACCAGGGCCGCTAGTGGCGAGGCAGACGCCGACGCCGTTGGTAGCCCGGGCATAGCCGTCGGCCATGTGGGCCGCGCCTTGCTCGTGGCGTACCAGGACGTGCTTGACCTGGGGCCAGTTCAGCATTTCGTCGTAGAGAGGTAGGACAACGCCCCCCGGATAGCCGAATATTGTGTCCACACCCTCTCGAACGAGAGCTTCCATTACTATTGCTGCGCCAGAACGCACGTCGATATCTCCTCCAGTTGTTTTGCCCCGACTTTGGAGCGGTGAGGTTCCGACTGCGTTGTCGTAGCCCTTTCGTTTTTGTAAACAAAAAAGCCTTCCCGGATTCTTTCCGGGAAGGCTTGCTTGTACTGAGCAATCCGTCCCGGCTAGGTAAGCGCGAGAATAAGAATGCTAAGTACGACGAGGAGAGCGGAACCAACGACAACGAACGGCCGTTGGGCCGCTCCAAAATTGTCCGGTGGTGTGCTCTTCTCCACGATTAACATCCTAGCACTGTTTTCGGTTAGTTAGGCCCAAAACCTCTAAAAATCAAATGAAATTAGGCTGCTAGTCCTCCGCGTCGAGGATGTCTCGGATGGCTTCCCAGATGCCAGGGTTGACCTTTTTGGGGACGATCTTAAGAATCTTGACCGTCTGCTCCCGGTAGCGTTTCAGCTTCTTGCCTAGCTTGACCCGCTCCGCCTCTTTTATATTGGAGAGGCGGTCGGCGAGTTTGATGGCCTGGGCGGTGGGGCTCATCTTCTCGATCTCGTCGAGGAGCATATTCGCGCGAAGCTCCCAGATTTGGTCCTTCGTCATTCCCTCGATCTCGGACGCCGTCGGCTCGCGGCGGGTGAGCTCTTCGACCAACCCACGAACTCGCTTTCCGAATCGACTCTCGATCTCTTCGAGGGTGACCCTGGATTCCTCGACGACATCGTGGAGAATCGCTGCGCAGAGCATGTCCGAATCGGTGACGCCTCCGACGTAGCGCAGGTTCGCGAGTACGTCGACCGGGTGCGTGATGTAAGGAAGGGGCGATTCGCCGTCGCGTACCTGCCCTCGGTGCGCCTTGGCGGCGAATTCGATAGCGGCGTCTAAATCCATGTGATTGATTCTTTAGACTGTAGCTGACTGACCCCCTGGCTTAATCCAGCAATCGAGCATTCAAGCAATCCACAATTCAACCAATGGCCAAGATTCTCGCCGCTGCCGACATCGGTAGCAACACCGCCCACCTCCTCGTTGCCGCGACCGATGGCGATATCGTCATGCGAATCGACAATTTGAACGAGTGGGTGCCGCTGGGCGAGGTGGTGGCAAGAACGGGATCGGTGCCGAAAGAATATATCGACCAGCTTGTAGGCGCGATCAAAGAGTTTCGGAAGGTCGCGGCTGGGAAGCGGGCGAACGCCCTCTACGTCTTCGCGACGGAGGCGATCCGGTCGGCCAAGAACCACAAGGACATCCTCAAGCGGATCAAGCAAGACACGGGAATCTCCGTCGACGTGATTTCTCCGCAACGGGAGGCCGAGTTCAGCTTCATCGGCGTACGGTTGGACACCCGTGAAGTCGAGCCCGATCTTATGTTCGAAGTCGGCGGCGGCAGCGCCCAGATCGCGGTCGTCGATAAGAACTCCATTTTGGAAGAGCGCTCGCTGCCGCTTGGAACGGGGCGCATCATCGCCGAATCGAGCATCTCTAATCCCGTCGTCGCCGAGGCTCGGTCCAAAGCCGAGGACTACATCGCGAAGACCCTCGACGCTTGCGACTTGAAGCCGGGCCCCGCGCCCCACGCGGTTGTAAGTGGAGGCGTGGCTCGCGGATTGTGGCGCGCCCTCCATCCGGACGGCGAGAAACGGATGAACCGTTTCGAGATCGAGTATCTCATTTGGGCGACCGAGCGACTGTCCACCGAACGCATTATCGAGCGTTTTAATGTTAAGCCTAAACGCGCGGGCACCCTTTTACCGGGCGCTATGGTGTATCACGCCCTGATGGAGAAGTTCGAACTCGACGATCTTATAGTAAGTGAGTTCGGAGTCCGCGAGGGAGCGATCTTGGAAATGGCGAAGGGAAAAATTAAGGGACAACAACCGTGAAATCTCAGGCAGCGGCCGAGCCGGAGGTTAAGCCTTCACGCTACATTAACCGCGAGCTGAGCTGGCTGAAATTCAATCGGCGCGTCCTCGAAGAGGCCGTGAACGAGCAGAACCCGCTGCTTGAGCGGCTGAAGTTTCTCGCTATCTTCGAGTCGAACCTCGACGAGTTTTACATGGTTCGTGTCTCGGGCCTCATCGAGCAGTTCGAAAGCGGCATTCTCGAACAGTCGCCGGACGGGCTGACGCCCAACGAGCAATTGTCGATCATCTCCCGAGCCGCCCAGCCCCTCCGGCAGCGAGCAGGCGAAGTCTTCGAAAAGACGCTCCGGCCTCAACTCGAGAAGGCGGGAATCGTCGTTCGCCACTACGCAGACCTGACGCCCAAGCAAAAGCGGGAGCTTGAGGAGTTCTTCTATCGCGAGATTTTCCCGCTGTGCACCCCGCTGATCCTTCATCCCGCGCCATCCGTTCCTTTTATCTCCAACCGTTCCTTGAACCTCGTGGTCGAGCTTAGCGACAGCGCGACGGACGTCCGGCTCGCCCGTGTGAAGGTGCCGACCATCGTGCCCCGCGCAATTAAGCTGCCGGGACGGAAGCACGAGTACGTCCTCCTCGAAGAGATCATCGCCGAGAACCTCACCTATCTGTTCCCTGGTGTCAAGGTCGTGGCGTCGCACATCTTCCGAGTCATCCGAGACGCGGACGTCGAAATCCGGCAGCTTGAGGCGGCGGACCTCATCTCCACCATCGAGGAGACGCTGAAGCTTCGACGCCTGGGCGATCCGGTTTTGTTGGAAGTGGCCGGGACGATGCCGAAGCGTATCCGCAAGCTGCTCATGGGCATCCTGAACCTCGACGACGAGGACGTCTTTGTCGTCGACGGGTTGATTGGGATGGACGTACTCTGGGAACTTGCGAAGATCGACCGCCCCGCCCTCCGTTTCCCGCCCCACCTGCCCTATTTCTCCGAGAAGTTCTCCAAGTCCGAGGACCTGTTCGAGACGATCGGCGCGCGGGACGTCCTGATCCACCAGCCGTTCGATTCCTTCCGGGCCGTGGAGACGTTCGTCGCTTCCGCCGCCAAGGACCCCAACGTCATCGGAATCAAGCAGACCCTGTACCGGGTGGGCACAGAGTCGCCTATCGTCGAGAGTCTCCTGGACGCTGCGGAAAACAACAAGCAAGTTGCGGCGATGGTCGAGTTGAAGGCGCGGTTTGACGAAAGCAACAACCTGGTTTGGGCTCGAACCCTGGAGCAAGCGGGAGTCCACGTCACCTATGGCTTTGCGGAGATGAAGACCCATTGCAAGCTGTGCCTGGTTGTTCGGCGCGAAGGCTCGGGCATTCGAAGCTACGCGCACATCGGCACTGGCAACTACAACCCCGTTACGGCTCGGCTCTACACGGACCTCGGTCTCTTCACCAAGGACCTGGCGATCACCCAGGACATTTCGGAGCTATTCAACTACCTGACCGGATTCAGCAAGCAGACGAAATACCGAAAGCTCCTCGTCGCCCCCATCAACCTGCGCGAAGGGATATTAAGTCGGATCGAGCGTGAGATTGACGTTCACAAGAAGAAGGGCAATGGGCGGATCATCTTCAAGCTGAACGCGCTCGTCGATCCGGAAGTGGTGGACGCGCTCTACGAAGCTTCCCAGGCAGGGGTCGCCGTGGACCTCATCGTGCGCGGCATCTGCTGCCTTCGCCCTGGTGTAGACGGGATGAGCGAGAACATTCGAGTGATCTCCATCGTGGGGAGATTCCTGGAGCACAGCCGCATCTACTATTTCGGCAATGGCGGCGACCCGGACGTCCTCATCGGCTCTGCCGACTTGATGCGACGCAATCTCGACCGCCGAATCGAAGTCCTCGGTCCCGTCGAGCAGGAAGACCTGAAGCGGCATATCCGCGAGCACATCCTCGATAACTGCCTCCGCGACAACGTCAAAGCGTGGAAGCTCGACTCGAACGGCGACTATCACAAGGTGAAGCGCAAAGCGGGCGAACCTGCCTTCGAGTCCCAAGCGTTCTTCATGCAGGAACCGACGACAAAGCTGTTGCTCGACTCGGCAACGGAAGACTAGAGCCTTTCCCGCAGGTGTGGCTCGTCGTTTCCATGAGTCGATAACTCCTCACGCGCCAGCCGCTCAAGACGGATTTCCTCAAGGGCCGAATCCATCGCGGAGGTGTAGCCGAGACGGTCGGAGATCGAAACGGGACGAGTTTGAATGTGCTCCAAACCGTCGGCAAGTTCCTTGAGAGCCCGAATCTTTTCCTCGCAATCTCGGGATGCAGCGGAGACGGTTTCCGGATACCGATGCATGGTTGCGGCGTGGTGGAGGATAGCGAAGAGCGCTTCATCGGCGCCCGACCGAGCAGTGGCGGCGACCTTGGAGAGGCCACTATCCGACTTCCCACTCTCCAGCAGTCCAAAGACACGATTGTAGTGGAAGCAGGCCACGTCAAGTAGATCGTGAAGCTCCTTAGGAAGCAGGTCCTTGGGAGTCTTCGGGACGAAGCCCCACTGCTTGCCAAGTTGCGTCAGGAAGGATGCGCCCGGGTTTTGCGTACCGTTCGGGCCTTGGTTCGGGAGCCAATTCGTCCATCGGGTCGCCTGATGCCAGCCGTGGAAATGGTGGTGGCGATGGCCGTGATGCCAGCCACTGTTGGTCTGACGCATCAGGTTCCAGAGAAAGCCGCGCGCTTCCGTGCTGAGGCGAACCTCGACCTGGGTTTGGGTGAACCGCCTTCGCATTGTGAGGCCGACGACGAGATTAATGGCGCCTGCGACGAACGGGCCGATCGAACCCAACTGGATGCCCTCGATGCCCGTGAGGATTCCCGCTACGAGAAGCCCCGCGCCAATCACCAAACACGCCGCTCCAATCGCGATTTGGGCGGTCGAACCTGCTCGCTGATACGAGCCTACGAGAATCTGGGAAGCGCGGTTCGTGAGAAAACGCTGAATGGAGGACTGTTCCTCGGCCATGGGAGGAGTGTAAGAGGGAAATCGAAAGTCGTAAGCAACTTCGGGACTTACGACTTTCGACTTTCAGACTTCCGCCTTACGGCGTCCCCGGAATCGCGATATCCCTCAGGCCGAAGTAGGGGTCCTTGTAGGGGATTTTGAGGATCGTCTCAAGGATCGTATCGCGGGCCTGAGCCGGTGTCGGCAACTCCTTTTCGCTAGCCAGCCACATGTGGATGACGCTCCGCATGAGGGTCACGTTCTGCCGGGAATCGCGCTGAAGGATCAGGTTGCCCATCGTGGCTGGGTCGCGATCGGCAATGGGTTGGCCGGTAGCGGCCACCGCGATCTCGTCAGGCGTCATAGGGGTTAGGCTCATGTCGATCACGCCCGCCGCGGCTTGCAGAAACCGCTGTCGCTTCGGATCGCTCGATCTCTCCGTGCTCACGACACCCGCGATGCCCCGTGCCCCGATAACGTTCAGGGTAGAGCTTTCCGATCCCATCTTGGACATCGTGCTCGGCGTGCGCCGGGCAAACGTTATCGGCTGGGAGGTATGCCAGGCTATCACCGCGTCCGCCGAAGCGTTCGCCAGTTGAGCGATCGACTCGTGAATCCTAGGCATGAAATCCTGAGCCGTGTAGACGCCGGGGTAGGCATCGACGACCTTTCCGTCGCTGTTGCAAAGATACATGCATGCGTTGCCGCGAACGGTGCGTTTGATCTTCTTCCCGTCCCCGAAATCGATCTCGACGTGGGGCACCGCGCGAACCATTTCCCAAGCGGGAATCACGTCGCTGGTGACCAGCTTCTTGAACTCGGGATCTTTGAAAAGCGTGGCGCGAAGGGTGCGAGCGTTGGCGCATGGCATCTCTTCGTCGAGGCGGCCGAACATGCTGAGGAAAAGGATGGGCTTGCCGGTCCTCTTCGCCTCGGCCCGAGCGTCGGCGAGGTTGTCGTACCAGCCGATGCCGTTCACGGTCGTCTTCTTGATGCGGCCCGCCGCGAAGGTGATGGCGGCAACGGTGGCGATGGCGATTCCAAAAACTGCGTTCAAACCTGCGCGATATCTCATGCGAAGTCCTCCGACTTGGTTCGGACGTGACAATTGCATGGAAGTTACGTCCAAAGACCGAGGTGTAAGATTTCGCCGATGGTTGGGGGAATTGTCTGGATTTGTCTAAATCTGCTGCCAAGGGAAACAGTCGGCGACCCCTGGCCCCAGCTACCCCACCCCATATCGTCCCGGCTCGATTGGTCGAAGCCGTTGGCGTTCAACTTTGTCAGGGTTGGCAAAGACCGGATTTCGTTACGAGTGGCCTCAGAGTTGGCACGTCGGTTCCACGGCTATGGGCGCGGAGGGACTTTGAACGTCCCTCTATTCGTAAAGCCACGACAGTCCGGATTTCGCCTCGTCGTCTCACGGACGGGTTTGACGCTTGAGGTTGGCGACGACTTTGCCCCGGCAGCCTCCTTTCTGGCAAGCCTTGCCAGGGCGCGCGGAGGGCACTTGGAACTCCCTCTCGGGCAGGTCGAATGCCGCCCGGCCACCAAGTGGCGCGGAGTGCACCTCTTCGTCGGACCCAACGCCCTCGCTTTTCACAAAAAGCTTTGGACGAACGTGCTGCTGCCGCTTGGCTACAACAAGGTCGTCCTCCAATGCGAGCGGACCGAGTGGAACTGCCTGCCGAACGTAAGGGGTGGCATCAACATGAAGCGGCGCGACTTGGCAAAGCTCTGCGACTGGTACCGCAGCGTCGGTGTCGAGCCGATCCCGCTTGTGCAGAGCTTCGGGCATGCCGAATGGCTGTTCCAAGGCAAAGCCAATCTGAACCTCGCTTTCAATAGGGAAGTGCCCTATGCCGTCGATCCCCGCAACCCAAAGGTCAAGGCGATCTTCAACCGCCTTTGGGACGAGGTCATCGCCGTAACGAAGGCCAAGACGATCCACTTTGGACTGGACGAAGTGGATTTGCGCGGTTTTCCAAAGGACCCCGCCCTCGTCACACGCCTCTGGAGGATCCAACTCCCAATGCTCGCCCAGATCGCAAAGCGGCATGGAGTGAAAACGATGCTGTGGGGCGACGAATGCCTGGCCCCGGGGCAAGCGCCCGACGCCACCAACGCGGGAACCGTCGAGGATGCAGCGATTCGGCGTTCGGTGATTCCGAAGGGCGCCTATGTGACGGACTGGCACTACCGGCGAGATGCGACTCCAAGCCTGTTCGCTCCATCGCTCGGGCTGTGGGCGAGTGAGGGGTTCCAGCCCATCGCCTCCGCCTGGTACAAGCCAGAGAACATTCGCGGCTTTGGCTTGGCGGCAACCTCCAAGGGTTTTGGGCTCCTTCAAACGACCTGGGCTGGTTACGAAAGCAGCGAAAAGAACATGCTGCGCGCCATGAACCAGTTCAGCGCGATGGTGTTGATGGCGGATTACGCTTGGGGTGGTGGACAAATCCGGATCGCCTACGATCCGGACAAGGTGTTCCGCCGGATGATGTACGGCGACCCGGCCATCCTGAAATAGAACAGGCGAGCCGCAACCGGCTCGCCTTTCAAATGGTTGAACTCGGAATTAGTTGCCGAGCGGGAAATTGATGCCGATGACGATGGCATTGTTGCTGATGCTGTCTACTTCCGGTCGCATGCGATAGAAGAGTTCAGCCGAGACCTTGCCGAAGCTGTAGCGGATACCGGCGTCGAAGCCGAATCCCCATCGGTCGTCGGAACCGCCGTCGCCGTGAATCTTGGTGTTGTAGTAACCCGCGTTCAGCAGCGCGGAGAGTGCGTTCATGCCGCTGGCCTGGCCGAGCGGGAACGTGGTGCCAACGTAGAAACCGTAGTTGTCCATCTTGACGTCGGCCGTGCCGTTCGTCGAAGTGTTCCACTCAGCGCCGACATGGAACTTGCCGGCATACTCGCCGCCGCCCATGTTGGGGAGGGTGTACTCGAGACCGGCGCCATAGATGCCGTCGATGTCCAGATCGCTCTTGACGTCACCGCTGTTGAAGCCGTAGAACGCGCGGATGGACCACTTGCCCTGAAGCCACTCGTTGGTCGATTTGGCCTTGCTTCCGGTCGCAAAGGCTGCCGAGGCAAGCGCAACGCTCGTCACGGTAAGTGCAACTATCTTGTTCATTTTAACCTTCCTTGGTTGCCCTCGTTTTTAGGGCGTGCACCACAGATTGTAAACCATGACGCACGTGTTTGCAACCAGTTAGCACGATTGGCGTGCCTTCCGGAATATTAGTACTTCCGGGACGGCTGACAAGTTTCAATTCGCAAATTCATTTAACTGAAAGCGAGTTCTCCTTAAAAGGAAGCGGGGCGGAGCGAAATTGGGCCTAGGACTGGTAAATTGGGAACCGAGTTCATGACCGACTGGTTTATCCACATCCACCCGTTCTGGCAGGCGCTAATCCGCGTCCTGCTGGTGGTCATCCCGATTTTGACCCTCGTGCCCGGTTTGATCTGGTGGGAGCGCAGGCTTCTGAGCTGGATGCAAGACCGCATCGGTCCGAATCGCGTAGCCACGATTACGTGGTCGAAGACCAGCCCGCTCGTGCCGCCCTTCCTGCGTGGGAAGAAGACGAGCATGTTTGGTCTGCTCCAACCCATCGCGGACGGCGTCAAGCTTTTCTTTAAGGAGGACATCACTCCAACGGCCGTTGACAAGGTGATCTACTTCCTAGCTCCCGGGATCGCACTGTTCCCAGCCTTCGCCCTTGGTGGGACGATGCCGTGGGGGCCGTATCCGCTGATGACCCCGGTCTCGAACGCGAATATCGGCGTTCTGTACCTGCTGGCGATCTCTTCGCTCGGTGTTTACGGAGTCGTGCTCGCAGGCTACTCGGGCAATAACAAGTATTCGTTGATGGGCGGCCTTCGCTCGTCGGCTCAGCTCATCAGCTACGAGTTGGCGATGGGCATGTCGCTCGCCTGTATCGTGCTCGCCACTGGCTCGTTGAAGATGACCGACATCGTCAAGGAGCAGGAAGGACCCCTCTGGGGCGCGGTGCCGTGGCTCCAAAACTGGCACGTCTTCACGCCGTACGGCTTCATCGCCATGGTCGTCTTCCTGATCTGTATGGTCGCCGAGACGAACCGTGCGCCATTCGACCTTCCCGAAGCGGAGAACGAGCTCATCGCCGGTTACCACACGGAATATTCGTCGATGAAGTTCGCCGTCTTCTTCATGGGCGAATACGCGGCGATGTTCATTTTCTCCGGCGTCCTCGCCACCGTCTTCCTCGGCGGCTGGAATGTGGCCCCGTTTAACTGGGATTGGATCGCTCAGAACTGCCCATTGCCCCCCATCGCTTCGATCGCGGAGTGGCTTGGCAAGGCCAACTACTGGCTTGCGCCGATCTGGTTCCTTGGAAAGATCGCGTTCATGATTTCGGTCTATATCTGGCTGCGTGCGACGCTCCCACGCCTCCGGTACGACCAGCTCATGTCGCTCGGCTGGAAGTCGCTTTTGCCCTTGGCGACGCTCAATTTCATCATCGTCGCGGTCTGGATTCTCGTCTCTCGGCTGGTCGCCGAGCAGCATCCCGAGATCGCCGGTTGGGCAGGCCTTGGCGTCTGGATCGTAGCGGGAGGCGCGGTTTACCTCGTCTGGCGAAAGATCAAGTCGTTGTCGACCGATAGGTCGCTCGAAACCCGTAGCGTCGTGATGGTGGACCCGGCCAAAGAAGCAGGGGTGGCGGTTCCCTAAACCATTTAGAACATGGAGTCGAATCTAGCAGTATGAACCTTCCGGAATGGCTCACTCCTAACCTGTTGATGTTCGCCGTCCTCGGCGGAATCGCAGCGGTAGGCGCGTTGGGGGTCGTGGTCTTTAACAACGCGGTGCGCTCCGCGCTATGCCTCGTTGTGACCTTCTTTATGCTCGCGTTCATGTATTTCACGCTGAACGCCGAGATCCTGGGCATTCTCCAGATCGTCGTCTATACCGGCGCGATCATGGTGCTGTTCCTCTTCGTCATCATGCTCCTGAACCTCGGTTCGGTGAAGCTGGTCGAGAAGCGGGACCCAAAGATGATCGTCGGCGGAGTCCTCGGGCTCGCCATGGCAGGCATGATCGGAGCGCAGGTAGTGGCTCCCCTCGCGGGAGTAAGCCAAACGAAGGCCCCCGAAGGGTTCGGCACTCCTCAAGCGGTCGGCTACTCCCTGTTTTCCGGCTACCTGTACCCCTTCGAAATCGCCAGCATTCTGCTGCTGGTCGGTATCGTCGGCTCGATCCTGCTCGCGAAGAGGCGCATCTAATGAACGGCGTTCCGCTCATCGCTTATCTGGCCCTCGGGCTATTTCTGTTTAGCGTCGGCGTCGTGGGCGTCATCATCCGGCGCAACCCCATCGTCATCTTCATGTGCATCGAGTTGATGCTGAATGCGGTGAACCTGACGTTCCTCGCCTTCGCAAAGTATCTGCCGAGCACTCTCCCCTCCGGGAGCGCGCCCCTCGCCCAGTCGGCGATGGCGGGTCAGATGATGGTGATCTTTGTGATGGCGGTCGCGGCCGCCGAGGTCGCGGTCGGCCTGGGCATCATCATGGCGATTTTCCGGCTGCGCCAAGACATCGATATCGACGAAATGAACCTGCTCCGCGGATAACAGATGGGAGACTCTTACGGATTGATTTGGTTGGTGATCGGGATGCCGGTGCTCGGCTTCCTGATCCAATCGCTGCTTGGCAAGCGGATTGTCGGGCCGGACGGAAAGGGCAAGCGACTCGCAGGCGCCCTCGCCGTACTGCCCATCGCGATCTCCTTCGTCATCGGCGTCTTCTTGACGATGCAGTTGGCGAACCTTCCGGAAGGCCACCGTCAGGTCGTCGTCGCCGGATACGATTGGATTAGCATCGCCGGACTCCGAATCCCATTCGAAGCGATGGTCGACCCCCTTTCGATGATGATGACCCTCATCATCACGGGCATCGGCTCCCTGATCCACCTCTACGCCACCGGCTATATGAGCGAGGAGAAGGACTACACCCGGTTCTTCACCTACCTGAACCTCTTCATCGCCGCGATGCTCATCCTCGTGCTGGGCAACAACATGGTTCTCATGTTCATCGGCTGGGAGGGCGTGGGGCTCTGCTCCTACCTGCTGATCGGCTTTTGGTACAAGGACCTCGCCAACGCGAAGGCGGCGAACAAGGCGTTTATCGTTAACCGCATCGGCGACTGGGGCCTGACTCTTGGCATGTTCCTGCTGTTCGTCGTACTCGCCGCGAATGCGGACAAGCTCGGAGCGGGAGCGAACGACCGATACCTCAGCTTCGACGTGATCCTCCCGAACGTCGGTCACATCCTGAAGGCCTCTCCTGGGCTGACGACCGTGATTGCGCTGCTGCTTTTCGTAGGAGCTTGCGGTAAATCCGCGCAGTTCCCGCTTTACCTCTGGCTGCCCGATGCGATGGCCGGCCCCACACCGGTTTCCGCCCTCATCCACGCCGCCACGATGGTCACCGCGGGCGTGTTCATGCTGAACCGCCTCCACACGATTTTCGAGCTTTCGCCCGTCGCATCTGCGATCATCGCCTGCGTCGGCGCGTTTACCGCGCTCTTCGCTGCCCTGGTCGCGTTCGGGCAGACGGATATCAAGAAGGTGCTCGCCTACTCGACGGTTTCGCAGCTCGGCTTCATGTTCGTCGCCTGCGGTGCGGGAGCCTACTGGGTCGGCATGTTCCATGTGACGACGCACGCCTTCTTCAAGGCCCTTCTGTTCCTTGGATCCGGCGCCGTCATCCACGCGATGGCCCACAACCAGGACATGCGGAACTACGGCAACCTGCGCAAGTATCTGCCGATCACCTTCTGGACCATGCTCATCGGTTATCTGGCGATCGCCGGATTCCCATTCCTGTCTGGTGCATACTCCAAGGAAGCGATCCTCGGCTATGCCCTTGCGAATAACCACGCATCCATCGACGGCGTGAACCTCAGCTACTACGCGGGCTGGGTGGCCCTCTTCGTCGCCCTTCTCACCGCGTTCTACATGACGCGAATGATGATGCTGACCTTCGCCGGAAACGAGCGATGGAAACTCATCCCTGCGACGGAGCACCACGACGATCACGGGCACGATGACCACCATGACGCTCACGAACACCACGAGCATCACGACCACGGTCCCGACAAGTACGGATTCTTCTACACGGACGAAGAGATGGCGGTGATGCCTCACGAGCACGAGCATCACCACGACCTCGACGAGACGCACAAACCCCACGAAGTTCCGCCAAGCATGTGGTTCCCGCTCGTCGTCCTCGCGATCCTCTCCCTCGTCGGTGGTTTCATCCTCAACGGTTTCCTGGAGCACTGGCTCTATCCGGAAGGCTCGACGCTTCTCAAGCTGTCTGAGCACCCCGAAAGCCTGCCTGGCGGCATCCCGCTCATGGCTTACGCGACGGCTGCCGCCCTTGGCGGAATCCTCATCGGCGCGGTCGTCTACTTGAAGGGCCTGCCCGCGAAGGAAGGTTGGGACGAGAAGAAGTGGAGCCCGTTCCGCCTCTTCGCCCGCGACCAGTTCGGCTACGACAAGGCAATGGTCACGACCATGGTCGAAGGCGGCGGCGATCTCGGCCTGGCGATGTGGCAGGGCGCGGATGCGAAGGTCGTCGACGGTGCGGTCAACGGAGCGGGCTGGACGGCAGGAGGGCTGGGCACGCTGCTCGGCAAGCTGCAGACTGGCTTTGTCCGAATGTACGCCCTCGTGATGCTCGTCGGCATAGTTGCGGTGCTCGCGGTTTTAACCTACTACGGCACAAGAGCCGCCCAGACGGATACGCCGGTGCGCGTCGCACCAGCAGTGGTGGGAGCCCAGGGAGAGGCGGGAAATGAATAACGGTTTAGGACTCCTTTCGCTCATCACGTTCCTGCCGCTCATCGGCGCGATCGTGCTGATGTTCATGCCCCGCGACAACGACAAGGCGCTCAAGTACGCAGCCCTTGGCACGTCGCTGCTCACGTTCCTGGTTTCGCTCGGCCTGATCAAGAACTTCGACGGCAAGACGTTCCACTTCCAGCTAGTGGAGAAAATCCCCTGGATCGAGAAGCTGGGCATCAACTACCACGTTGGCATGGATGGCATCAGCTACTGGCTGATCCTCCTCACGACGTTCCTGACCGTCATCTCGATTTGGTTCAGCTTCTATGTCGAGAAGCGGGTGAAGCTCTACTTCATCTGTCTCTTGATCCTGGAAACGGCGATGTTGGGCGTATTTGTCTCGCTCGACATGATCCTGTTCTACACGTTCTTCGAGGCTTCGCTGGTGCCTATGTGGCTGCTTATCAGCATCTGGGGCGGCGAGCGGCGAACGTATGCGGGCCTGAAGTTCTTCATCTACACGTTCGCAGGCTCGATCTTCATGCTGATCGGCATCATCACCCTGGCGAACCTGTACTCGCACACGGTGCACCCGAACCACCTGAGCTTCAGCATCATCGACATTCAGAATGCCGTCGCGAACGGAAGCCTCTGGGCGAAAGCGATACAGCTTCAACCGTGGATATTCTGGTCCTTTGCCATAGCCTTCCTCGTGAAGTGCCCGGCGTTCCCGTTCCACACCTGGCTACCGGATGCCCACGTTGAGGCGCCCACCGCGGGTTCCGTCATCTTAGCGGGCGTCTTGCTGAAGATGGGAACGTACGGCTTCCTGCGTTTCTGCCTACCGCTCTTCCCAGACACAATCGCCGCTCAAGTGCCGATCATCATGGCCTTGGCCGTCATCGGCATCATCTACGGAGCGCTCGTGGCTGCCGTGCAGCCGGACTGGAAGAAGCTGGTCGCGTACTCGTCTGTAGCCCACATGGGCTTCGTGCTGCTCGGCATCTTCTCCCTGACCCACACCGGCCTGCTCGGCGGGTCGATGCAGCAGCTTAACCACGGCATCAGCACGGGCGCCCTGTTCCTTTTGATCGGCTTGGTCTACGAACGGCGGCATACCCGCGCGTTCAAGAGCTTTGGCGGACTGAAGGCGCAGATGCCGATCTACGCGGCGATCTTCCTGATCGTGATGCTGTCGAGCGTTGGCCTGCCAGGCACGAACGGATTCATCGGCGAGTTCATGGCGATGCTCGGCGCGTTCGAGTCGGCGTTCGCCGGGGCCTTCGGATTGAATATCTGGTACGCGGTCATCGCCGGCTTCGGCGTCGTTCTCGCCGCCGTCTATCTGCTCTACATGTTCCAGCAGGTGTTCTACGGCAAGAACGACAACCCCGACAACCAGCGCCTCAAGGACATCAAACCTTGGGAGATCGCAATGTGCGGAACGCTGCTTGTGTTCATCTTTTGGGGCGGATTCTTCCCCAATACGTTCCTGAAGCCGATGGAGGCAAGCATCGGTGCTGCGCGTATGATGGCGGTTAATCCGCAGGGCCTACGACCGAGCTGGTCCGACGCGACCCAAGAGATCGACGAGAAACAGAACCTCGTGGCGAACGGCCAGATCATCGCACCGGCGAAGCTTCACTACGACTACAAAGGAGATGCAGGCGCTCCGGTCGCAATGAAGGAGGCTTCGAGCCGTTGACCTGCCGAGAACGCCTTTTAGCCGCCTCTCGCGGCGGGGAAGTAGACCGTAAGCCGGTCATCTCCTGGCCCTATTGGGCACAGGAATCGGACGCGCGTCATTTCAACCACGAGACCATTCCCGACACCATCGAGGAAAGTCCGGAAGAGTTGACCCTCGTCGAGGTCACGAATCCTTTTGGTCTAGCCCTCCAGCGTCACATCGATCTCAACAAGGAGTTGAAGAACGACCCCAAGGTGGGCGACCGGCTTCTTACCGAGCTTTTCGACGAAGCGAAGAGGGACATCGAGATGGCCTTCCAGCTTGGCGCGGACGGAATCATTTACCGCGTTTACGGAGCCCGCGCCCGGCACTGCACCCCGATGCAATACGGCGGCCACTACCTGGAGCGCGACCGCGAGCTTCTTTCTGAAGTGAGCGACGCTCTTTTCAACATGATTTTCGTGGTCGGAGAAGAGGACGTCTATCTGGACTTTGTGAGCGATCTACCGGCTCACGCGTTCGGATGGGATTACGATGAATCCAAGATCTCCGCCTCTCAGGTACGAGCGATGCGCCAGGGCGCACTTGTCAGCACCGATCCCGAATCCGATATTCTGCTTGAGCCGGGAACGGCTAACCTTTCCCGAGTCCTCGAATCGTGCGTCCACACAGAAGATAGCAATGTATAAGCCCGTCATGCCGCAAATCGATTGGCCGATGATAGCGCCCACCGTGTTGGTCGCCACCCTCGGCATTATCGCGCTCTGCATCGAGATCGCGAGACCGAAGAAGAACAACAACATGATCGTCGGTTTCACGCTGGTCGGCCTCATCGCCGCCGCCGTGACGATCCTGGCGCAGTTCAACGGCATGCAATACCCCGAGGGCGAGACGATGGGCGGAATGGTCGTTCGCGACCGGTTCTCCCTGATCATGCAGCTTCTGATTGTCGGATCGGCGTTCCTCTCGGTGCTCTTCAGTGAGGGCTATCTACGGGAAAAGCGGATTCCGTTCGGTGAGTTCTATCCCATGCTGCTTTGGTCGGCGACCGGCGCCATGGTCATGGCTTCCAGCCGCAACCTCCTCATGATCTTCCTTGGCCTGGAAGTGCTGTCCATTGCGCTCTACGTCATGGCAGGTATGAGTCGCAGCGAGAGTAAGTCGGAAGAGTCCGCGCTGAAATACTTTCTTCTCGGCGCTTTCGCCAGCGGCTTTCTTCTCTACGGAATCGCCTTCATCTACGGAGCGACGGGCTCGATCCACCTGGACCAAATCCGCATGGCTTGGGATTCCGGCCACGGCCAAACCCACATGCTCCTGCTGTTCGGCCTTGGCTTGCTATTGATCGGTCTTTCCTTCAAGAGCTCGTTCGTGCCGTTCCACATGTGGACCCCTGACGTCTATCAGGGCGCGCCAACCAACGTGACGGCATTCATGGCGGCCGGTTCGAAGATCGGAGCGATTGCCGCGCTTTGGCGGGTGCTGGACGCGACAGGCGCGATGCAGCAGTACTGGATGCCTGCGATGTTCTGGATAGCCATCCTGACGATGACGGTAGGAAACCTGATTGCCCTCGTCCAGAAGGATGTCAAACGCGTACTTGGCTATTCGTCCATCGCCCACGCCGGATACATCCTCGTTGGCATTCTTGCCCACGTGAAGAACCCGAACAAGATTGGGATCGATACGGTCAGCTACTACCTTCTAAGCTACAGCCTCATGACGATTGGCGCTTTCGCCGTCATCACCCTCGCTGCCAAGGCAGGCAAGGAAGGCACGAAGTTCGACGACGTCCGAGGCCTTTGGCACCGCGCGCCGCTTGCCGCAGGATCGCTGATCGTCTTCATGGCTTCGCTGATCGGCATCCCCCCGACCTCTGGTTTCTTCGGAAAGCTGATGATCTTTAACGACGCACTCACTTCGGGCCTGGCCCCGCTGGCGTTCGTTCTCGCGATCAACTCCGTCATCAGCATCTACTACTATCTGGGGATCGCTCGGACGATGTTCGTCGTAGACGAGGAAGGGGAATACGTCCACAATCCGGTCATGTCGAATGGCCTGAAAAGTGCGTGCGTCCTATGTATGGTCGGCATTTTTGGAGCCGCGTTCTTTTTCTCGCCGCTGATGCAATTTTTTGCAGATCGGTAAGCAGAGACGTATCGATTTCCGCCGGTCTATAAGGTAGAGTACAGGGCTCTATTGAGCCTCAAGGAGGATATTTGTTTTGAAGATCGGCGTTAGTATGTGGAGCTATGTCCGGGCAGTGAAGGACGGTCGGCTCGACATCCCTGGATTCATTCACGAAGCGAAACGGGCCGGAGCAGACGGCGTGGAGCTTCTGGATTTCTTCTATCGAGATGCCGTGGTTGACCGCCACGCCGCACAGCAGGCACTGAAAGAGACCGGCCTGCCATGCCCCATCTTCTCGATTTCCCAGAACTTCGCCAAGCCGACGGAAGAGGAGCGGCGTGCGCAACTGGACAAGATCAAGTTTGGCGTCGACGAGGCTGTGCACTACGGCTCGGAAGTCGTCCGCGTCTTCGCAGGGGACGTTACCGAAGGAATCACCTTCGACCAGGCTCGCGCGTGGATCGTCGAAGGATTGGCTGAGGCTTCCCGATACGCCGCTTCGAAAGGCAAACGTCTCGCGCTCGAAAACCACGGCACCCTGGCCGGACGAGGCGAACAGGTCCGCGGCCTGATCGAGGACGTACGCGCGAAAGCGGGGAACGACGCCCTTGGTGCAAACCCCGATACCGGCAACTTCCTGATCGTGAACCAGCTCAGCCACGAAGCAATCGCCGAGGTCGCGAAGTACGCCTACATGGTCCACTTCAAGGACTTCGCGCCCGAGCCGAAGGGACACACAGGCTTCGCCTATTCGACCATCGACGGACGTAAGGTCGTCGGCACCGCCGTCGGCGAAGGCACCGTGGATCTTGCCAAGTGTATTGGCGAGCTAAAGAAGGCCAAATTCGACGGCTGGCTCAGCGTGGAATTCGAAGGCGAAGAGGACCCCCTCAACGCCGTCCGACGGTCCATCGAGAACGCTCGCAAGTTTATGTAGCGATGGGTCCTGGCATGCCCAGGGCTTCCGCGGAAACGATCAGCTTCGCGATCGTTTCCCGCTGCTTCTCCATCGAAATCACCTCGAACGGCGGGATATGGACGAATCCGACCTGCCCCGGATGACCGGCGAGCAAGAGGTAGTAGAGGAAGTTGCAGAGGTAGTCGCCCGGGTTGGTACTCAGCTCCAGGATATGCCCATCCAGCAAGTGCGACGCCGCGAAGATAAGGTCCGGCGGCATAATTGTCGAACCGAGACAGGGAGGTCCCTCTTCCACGATGAAATCGGTCGACCAAGTCTCGTCGCGCACGTCCGGCGTTTGTCCCACCTTGTTGCGGGCGAAGAGCTCCAGCCGCATCCGCGGGGCCTTAGCGGAGAGCCCGAGGCAGATAATCGTGTCGTATGCCCCTTCCTTCACCAGCGCGTCCCAGAACTCATAGACATACTGGTAGCTGACCTCAAGAAGGGCGTGGTCGCGGTTAAAGCAGCCCGCCAATTCGGCGGAAGGATTGTCCGCATGGTCGCCAAAGGGACCGAATCCGGTGATCAAGGTGCGTGAGCTCATCGGTGTACTTCTATTCTCGGGCCGGTCTCTTATGAACTAGACGGCTGACGCCGCGTGAACGGTCCCTTGATCGAGGAGAAGCTCCATTGGTGCCCGGGGTGGGATTCGAACCCACACGCCTGTGAGGGCAAAGGATTTTAAGTCCCTGTTGGGGGCTTCCATTGTTTGGCGAGGATTCCGCTTTTGAACCTGGGTCCAGGATGATTCATTTCAAGAAGACCGTTGGATGAGATACTAGTCCGTGTCGGTAGTCGTCAGAGTTGTCGTCGAAACTTGACTTCAGACTCGCCACGGGAGAGATTGTGACTTTGACTACCACGAAATCTTTCGCTCGCTGAAAGGATCTTCACCAGCGTCGATCTTGCTTTGCACCGCTAGAGTAGGATCGAGATCATTAGCTACCTGGAGGGCCCATGTTTGGATATCCCCCTCTTTGAATTGTCCAATGAATTGCCGGATACGCTCCGCTTGAACGAAGTCATTCGACATGCTTACAAGCTTCTCACGACGTTGCTTCTCGAAACGTTGCTTTTCTGCCTCAATTGCCCCTTTGCGACGCTCCTCTTCCCATCTTCGATTCCATTCCTCACGCTCCAAACGAATTTCGTGCTTTCGTCTAAGGAGCACTGCAAGGCCTTCGGCGATTTGGTCCAGCCGCTCATCGAGTGGCGTCGCTTGAGTGTCACGCCACTGCCTAGAGCAACCAGCATCATAAACTTCCTCCGCGCGGAACTCTAGGAAGCCTGTATGCATGGAGTCGCGTATCGTATTTGTTTCGCGAAATGGGGATATGTAGTCACGCTTAGGATCTGGAGGCCGGTGATAGATGTTGCTCAGTTCTCGAATTTCCAAGCTAACCGCTTCGATCCCATCAGTGACTGCGCATCCATCCGACAAGGACAATTTAAGGTTGTGCTTTCCAAGGCGACCAATTAATTCACTCCAAAGCCAGGCAGCTCGTTCGCGGTGAGCTTTTGTAACGTCGATCCGCAGTGATCCCTTTCCCTTAAGAGCGTGAGTGGCTTGAATTGCAAGCCCGTCGGTGGGATATGCTTCAATCGGTGGGACAAAGATCTTGATGTCTTGCTCTGTCTTTTCTCGCTTCTTCTTTCTCATTGGGCTCCACGAGGCCGGTAGCGGGGATCGAGCAACCTTTTGTCCGGCTTCGACTTTGGCCCAATATCCAACACCTGGAGTCGGAATACCTCTGTTGTTGCAGCGTTTCTTCAGCGCAACGTCCGAAATCCCAAACTTTGGTGCGAGGGTAGTCATCGCCTCAGACCAGACTAAGTTGTATAGTTCCTCACGGGAAAGCTCATTGATAGGCTTCACGAACATAAGGATATCAATCCCGACGTGCGAGCGTTCAACGGCAATGGCTTCGTTATGCTCAAGACGGCCAAGCTAGAGAACCCGATCTGGCAATCAAGCCTCTAGCACCTCTGGCACAAAAATTAGTACCATACACAAACCTTGTCCGCCTCTTCGCCTACCTCCGTGTCAGCGCTCACCTCCGTTATTGACAATCAAGGGGATAACACGCTTCAGGTGGCTATCCGTAACATCACGGAAACCAGCACCGACCTATGCATCGCGACTGCGTATTTCTCCCTCGACGCCTTGGCGCTGGTGGCCGACAATCTGCACGGCTGCAATTCGATCCGCATCCTCTTTGGTGACGAAGCCAACAAAACGCAGAGGGCAAAACTGCTTGAGCAGCTCAGAGCCCGATCTGACCGTGACTTGGCCGACCAGCGCTTGATCGATCCTACTTTGGACAACCTCCGCAAAGTCCAAGAGCTGTTTAGGCAGGGAAGAATTCAAGCGCGGTGTTACACTGCGAAGAAGTTTCACGCCAAGACCTACCTCGCGACCCGAGCGTCGTTTCCACCGCTCAGAGGAGTTCTTGGCAGCGGCAATTTCACCCGCCCAGGTCTGACCCAGAATATCGAGCTGAACCTACATCTCACGGACGATCAGGTCTCAAAGGTCCAACAGTGGTTTGAAGCTCGTTGGAATGAGGCGGTCGAAGACGACGTGACTGCCGTCATTGTCAAAGAGATCAGCCGCCAGGTCGACCTCTATGACCCCTACGCGATCTACCAACGGGCTCTAATCGCCTGGGGCGATTACCATCAGGGCGGCATCGAGGCCGATAAAGCCCTTGCGATCCGCGAGATGCTGGACCCCCATCAAGCACTGGGTTATTCACGTGCGTTGGAGATCCTGGAACGCGAGCACGGCGTCATGATCTGTGATGGCGTGGGCCTGGGTAAGTCGTTTGTTGCCCTTGCCCTGATGGAGCACTTCTGCCGCAAGAAGAAGAACGTGCTCATCGTTGCCCCGAAGAGCATCATGGAATCGAGTTGGAACTCCTACCTGGAGCAACACCTATTCGAGTACCGCGAGCCATACGGAACGATCCAGGAAATGAGCATGACCGACCTCGGTTTCGACCTCGAAGAAGAGACCGATAAAGAAAGCCTGCTTAAGAAGCAGAAGCGACTTCAAAAGATTATCGAACGCGTGGATGTAGTCGTCGTCGATGAATCCCATAACTTCCGAGCTACCAACGCCCAGCGCTACATCAACCTAAGAAACATCGTCGCTGCCGTCGTAGACAGGCCGGATCAGCGAAAGAAAGTTATTCTCCTAACCGCCACCCCAATCAATACCAAGTATCAGGATCTCAGTGCGCAGCTCGCCCTAATCACCCAGGAGGTCGGAACCGTGGCCGGGTTCGAGCAAACGCAGATTGCCTCAGCCGCCCGTGGCGCTGATCGTGAATCCAATGAAGATGTTCAGCAACGGTCGTTAATGGAGCTTCAAGATCAGCTCGAACGGGAAGAAACGTTATCCAAGGTTCTTGAAGCTGTAGTCATCCAGCGAAAGCGGTCCACCTGTATCGAGCTGGCCAAAGCAGTGAACAAGACCCTCCTCTTCCCGGAGCGCGAAACTCCGAAGGCGATGGAGTACGAGCTAAGCGAATCTTGGAAACATGTGGTCCACCTTTCCCATCGAAGGTTTGCTCCAGTGGCTGCTCACATCAAGGCGATGAAGGCCGAGATCGCCAAGGCAGAGAAGCTGGGAGTTGAGCTGAAGCCTGCGAAAATGCCCTCTCGGAGCGATGGTTTAAAGTTCGCCGCGTTTCTCCCTGAGCAATACCGTACAGCAGGCAGTCTCGGGCGACGTAGCTACCAGGTTGAGGCGTTCCTGGCAGGATTAGTATTTACCAACACGATGAAGCAGTTGGAAAGCAGTCCTGCCGCTTTTCAGGGCATCCTGCAAAGCCTTGGGACAAGCCTGATAGCTCGACTCAAGTATGTTGTCGGAGAGTCCTCGATCAGCGATATCGAGCAGCATGTCGGATGGGTGAATACCCCTATCAACCAGTTGGAGTTTTCCGAAGATGAAGAGGCGGGGCTTGAATCGGGTGAAGATGCCGACTTGAACGGCGAGGAGCTTGATGAGTGGTTGGAAAAGACGATCGCCAGCAAGAAGCTCTATCGCAAGTTAGCCGACTTCAAGCCTGAGGAGTTCAACGTGGAAAAGTGGCGAAAGGACATTCTCCATGATCTGGGCTACTTAAAGGAGATTCACGCCGCAACGCTAGATGCGCGAAGGTGGGAAGACTTCAAGCTTAAGGTGGCAGCCAAGCATCTTCGAGAGAATCTCCAGGCCAGAAGGCGCTCGGTCGTTTTTACGCAGAGTCAGAGAACCTCTTTTTACTTGGAGAAGGAACTTGCCGCAGAGCTGCCTACTGCCCAAATCGCGCGTATCGATTCTAACGTGAAGCAAGAAACGCGGGCCGATATCCTCTATGCGTTCTGTCCGCAATACAATCCAAAGCCAAAGAACCAACATCGAGAGAGGGTCGATATCCTTATCTGCACGGACGTACTCAGCGAAGGCGTCAACATGCAAGAGGCCGAGTGCATCCTCAATTACGATATCCACTGGAATCCGGTCCGACTTATCCAGCGAATTGGCCGGGTAGATCGTCGCCTAGATCCGGCAAAGAATCCCGTTCCCCACAAATTCAGCATCATTAACGCCATTCCGCCGGATGAGATCAACGACATCATCTTGCTTGTCGATACCGTCGAGGATCGCACGACGCGAATCAGTAAAACGCTTGGAATCGACCAGGCGTTTTTCAAAGCGACGGACCCTGCCGGAACGCTGAAAGAATTCAATAAGGTTGTCGATGGTGAGCCGTCAGATTGGGACAAGGCGAACCAGCGCTATGTGTCAACTCTCGCCAATCCGGACCCGGAGCTTCAGGCCATTGTGAGAGACATGCCCGAGGGTGCTTTTGGCGTGTGGGACAAGGCACCTGTCGATGGCGTCTTTGCCCTCTTCGAAATGACCGCTTCGGAGCGGACAAGCGACGCCGACCGAGAGCATTTCAGATCGGTTATTGGAATGCCGACCCTGGCTGCGGCCACATCCTCGACTCAAGGCGCTACGAACAACACCGGGCTGGAAGCCGTTCAGCCCTCTTTTGAAACGTTTACCAATCAACCAACCCTTGGCCAAACTGCGGGCAAGACAATCCAGCCTCTAGTGACAAAGATCACTCTCAATGCGCCGGAGATATTAGAGCTACTAAGCGGAACCGTGAAGGGTGAAAGATCTGGCAATCCCAGCGATAGCGCTGCCTTGGCTGAGTCGCTGAAAAAACTGAAAAGTCACGTAAACCAGAGCTTCCGCGCCATCAATCTCTCCGCAACGATTCAGCCTCGGTTGATCTGCTGGATGGAGTTGCGATCCCGGAGTAATCCAAATGCCTGAACCGTTTTCGCTCGCACTTGCAGTCACAGGTCCTGCCCTGAATGGACTTTCTAAGCTCATCGTTGCCCTAAAGGAACCTTTGGGCAAGAAGAAAATGGAGGATCTCAAGTCAGAGGTGTCGACTGGATTGAAGGGACTTCAAACTTTATTGGAAGAGCAAGTGACGCAGATTGAGAGGCTAGAAAAACACATGCGTCATCTCGAAGCCCGGATTGTGTATGTTGAACTTCCATTTTATCGAAAGTGGTTTACACCAAAACCGATGAACTCATCGCCTGTTACATCTTCGTTGGATCACCCCTGATGCTTACAGACCCTCACATTCAAAAGCTGAAGTCCATCAACTCGCTTGAGGCCTTACTCGATTTCCTGAGGGACGATCTGAATTGGCAGATTGCCGATGGAGATGCGGAAGATGTGACGTTTCAGTACGAAGCCCATGAGCTTGGCTTAAAGGAAGAACACGCGCCGAAAGTCAATAAGATTTATCAGATTCGCCCCATGACGAAGGGTCAGCCGTGGGGAATCTTCTTTATCGACTTCGATAATAGAAAAATCCCGGTGACCATCATGCGTAAGATTCTGCATGGATTGGTAAAGAAAAAGCGTGGAGGCAATGCCACAACAGGCTGGAATGCTGGTGACCTACTCTTTATGACCACCTATGGAGAGGAGGTCGAGGCAATGCGCGAAGTAGCCTTTGCGCACTTTCATGAGCAAACTGGCGACATTCCGACCTTGAACGTTTTGCAATGGGACGCCAACGATACATCCGCCAAACTTCAGACCACCTACCAAACCCTGAAAAGCAATCTAGGTTGGCCGCCGAATACGGATGACAGAGAGGCATGGCGGAAGCAATGGTCCAAACCCTTCCGCCACGGCATCGGTCATAGCATCAAGACCTCAAAGGCCCTTGCCGAGGAGCTTGCAAGCCTATCGAGAAAGATACGTCAGAGCGTCAATGAAGTACTTCAGGCGGAGACGGAAAAAGGGCAGATGACGAAGCTTTACAAAGCTTTCAAGGAGGCCCTGCTACATGATCTTCAACCAGATCAATTCGCAGACACGTTCTCGCAAACAATCAGTTATGGATTGTTGACGGCCGCTTTTTCGCGCACCCCTGAGGCCGCTAGCGGAATGGGTACTCATCTTCTTGCAGAGGACGCACCAGCGCTGGTGCCGGTTACGAATCCTTTCTTACAGGAAGTCCTGGAGACATTCCTGTTTGTTGGTGGTCGAAACAAAGCTGGGATAGATTTCGACTACCTCGGCGTGCAGGATGTGGTGGAGTTGCTACGAAGTCCGACAACGGATTTGAATGCCATTCGTAACGACTTCGGAAACCGTAAACCTGGTGAAGACCCGGTAATCCACTTCTACGAAGACTACCTTGCGGCATACGATAAGCCGGAAAAGAAAAAGCGTGGCGTTTTCTACACGCCTCAGCCGGTCGTGTCTTACATTGTTCGAAGCGTTCATGAGCTGCTCCAAACTGAATTTGGGCTAGAAGATGGCCTTGCTAGCACCATCACTTGGGCCGAGATGGCTGCCAAAAACCCGGCTATGAAAATCCCGGAAGTAAGGGATGGCAACGGCCACAAAGTCGATATCAGTGATCAGCACTTCGTTACGATTCTCGATCCAGCCACCGGGACAGCAACGTTCTTGGTCGAGGTGATCGAGGTGATTCACAGAACGATGGCCGCCAGGTGGAAAGCCCAGGGAAAGCGTGAGTCTGAGATCATCGAACTTTGGAATAGCCACGTGCCCGATCACCTTCTGCCAAGACTGTACGGCTATGAGCTCATGATGGCTCCATATGCCATTGCCCACATGAAAATTGGGCTGAAGCTCTGGGAGACAGGCTACAAGTTCGAGACAGATAAGCGTGTCCGAATTTACTTGACCAACGCGCTTGAGCCGCCTAGCGAACTCCAAGCTCGATTAGCGCTTGACTGGGAGGCTCTGGCTCACGAGGCACAAGGCGTTAAGGCAGTCAAAGAAACCGAGAGGTTCACTGTCATAGTAGGTAATCCACCTTATTCTGGGGTCTCATCGAATATGTCAGCACCCGCTCAACAACTGGTGGACGCGTATAGAAAGGTGGATGGTAAACCCTTGAATGAGCGAAAACTCTGGCTACAGGACGACTATGTTAAATTCTTCCGTAAGTGCCAGATATCTATCGATGAAAGCAGTGTTGGCATTTTAGGGATTATCACCAATCATGGCTATATAGATAATCCGACTTTTCGTGGAATGCGGCAAAGCGTCATTGGGACTTTTCAAGACATTTATGTATTGGATCTCCACGGAAACACGAACAAGCGAGAGGAATCGCCTAATGGTTCGGAGGATAAAAACGTCTTTGATATCAGGCAAGGAGTTTCTATTTTTCTTGGGGTCCACGGCGGCTCACTTAAAGGTGTAAGGCATGCGGACCTTTGGGGGGAACGAGATGCAAAATACCGAAGTCTCCTAGGCGCGGCGGTATGCAGCACACCTTTCTCGGATTTTGTGCCTGATTCCCCGTTTTATTTTTTAGAGCCTCAATTGTCTAGCCTGCGTGGCGAGTACGAATCTTGGCCTAGAGTAAGTGAAGCGATGCCTTTGTATGGGCTTGGCTTCCAGAGTTCTCGAGACCACCTTGTCGTGGGTTTCAGTCCAAGTGAGGTAGAGAGTCGGATTGCAGCATTCGTTGATCCTGCTAGAACCGATGACGAAGTTCGGAGAGAATACTTTCCAGGCAAAGTTGTAAATGATTATCCAGCAGGAGATACGAGACAGTGGAGACTACCTGAAGCTCGCTCGAATCTTCGACGAACCCAGGATTGGCAAGCTCTTTTAAGATCCTGCCTTTACCGGCCATTTGATTGCCGGACAATTCTGTGGGACCAGAACATGGTTGATTGGCCACGCCCTGAAGTGCTTGGGCACATGCTTTATCCCAATCTAGCTCTTATCACCAATCGACAGTCAAAAGAAGACTTTGCGGCATTCTGTACAACTTTAATTTGCGAAAGAAAAATTGCTGCCGTTTACGATGCTAGTTCGACCTTTCCTCTCTACCTCTATCAAGATAAGACGAGTCTAGCGTTTGGAGGCAACCGGGAGGCCAATTTTTGTCCAAGTTTCCTCGATAAAATTTCAGTATCTATTAGACGTAGCTTCTCGATTGATAGCTCATCAGGAGAACAAGATTTTTCTGCGGAAGATTTGTTTCACTACATTTACGCGGTTTTTTATTCATCAATCTACCGAAGTCGCTACGCGGAATTTCTCCGTGTCGACTTCCCGCGTATTCCGTTACCTGGCAGCGAAGAGTTGTTCGATGCTCTGGTTTCGCTTGGTGCAGAACTAGTCGGACTGCATCTCATGCAATCCTCTCACTTAGAAGACGACGGAGCGACTTTTATCGGTCCCACGAATCCACAAGTCGAAAAGGTTTCCTTTTCTAATAGCACTGTCTGGCTCGATAAGCAACAAGCCGTTGGTTTTGAAGGAGTGTCCGAGGAAGTCTGGAATTTTCATATCGGTGGGTACCAGGTGTGCGAAAAATGGCTCAAGGATCGTGGTCCGAAGAAAGGTAACCCGGGGCGCATTCTTACGCCGGAAGATATCGATCACTATCAACGTATCATCGTGGCCCTCAGTGAAACGATCTGCATCGTGAAGCAGATCGACATCGCCATCGACCAGCACGGCGGCTGGCCCGGTGCCTTTCAATCTGGACAACAAACTGAATAAATGCCATACGGTGCTTGGCAAGTCAACGAGATCGTTTCGCCGGTGAAGTGGTTTCCGACCAGCACCCAACCTTGCCGTGTGCAGACAGACGCTGGCGATTCCTTGGTGAAGACAATGAACTCCGGCGAAGCTCCTGGAGCGCTCGTTTCCGAGTGGATCGGATACTGCTTAGCCGATCTTATGGGACTCACTACTTTCGACTACTGCATCTATGATGGGAGCTATTCCGGCCTGTTGGACGGCCAACAGCTAACGCTCACCGGCCCTATGTTCTGCGCTCGTTGGGTAGACGGCCATCCTTGGTCCGGTTTGGGGGTCGATCTCCAAAAGCTCAAGAACCCAGGAGATATTGCTAAGTTAATTGTGCTCGACACCTGGCTCCGAAACCCAGATCGGAAGAATCCGCAAAACCAGAAGGAAAACCTTGGGAATGTGTTCATCGAGAAAAGCGGTGCCGACCGGCCCCTGATCGCCATGGACTTTTCTCTATCTCTTCTGGTTCGACTGGGGCTCACGAGCCCAGCCACCGCCTCGATGAACGTTAGCGATGCGAGTACTTTCAGTTTATTCGATGAGTTCAAGCCATTCATCGGCGCGTCCGCACAAGGTGCCATCGAAGCTATGTGCGGCATTAGCCATGGCAGCATTCAGAAGATCATTCAGCAACTTCCCGATGGTTGGGGGACAACTCCGCAGCAGTCAAAAGACTTGGAAGACCTTCTGACTGCTCGCCAGCAGTTCCTCTGCAAGAATCTCAGCAAGGCTTTCAGCGCCATTGTCGTCCAACCGCCATTCGGTGATTTACAATAAAGGAAGCAAACGCATATGACCGCTTATTTCAGCCTCATCCAGTACTGCCCTGAACCAGCCCGCCGAGAGTCCGCCAATGTCGGTCTTGTTTTGGTGTGCCCGGGCATGGATTACCTGAACCCAAGAACAACTACCAATCACGATCGCATCCGAGGCTTTTTTGACGTTCGGGGACAAGAGCTTGCCAATCTCCGAGAGGCCGAGGAAGCGTTGGTTGCTAGGATCAAAAGGGCGCGGCATAGTTTGATGAGCCCGGAAGGGTTGGCTTCTTTCGCAAGTCTTCAGGTCAATCGCTTGAGCATGACGGCTCCGACCTCGATTAAGGTTGAAAATGTGGAGCATGCGTTTGAGCGCCTGTTCTCCGAATATGTTCACGAGAGACGGGTGAAAGCCCCGTCTTCATCGAACCTGCGCCCCAGGTTGTCTAAGCTTTTCCGCCCTTTTATAGCGCAGAAGAGAGCGCAAGAATCAGTGGAGATCAGCGTTCCAGTCCTTGAAAAGCCGTGGGAAGTGGACTACAAGTACGTCAACGGAATTGTTAACTTCGTTCGGGTGCAATCAATCGGTTCGCTCCGTGCTGAGACCGAGGCTGTCAAGTCGATCATGGATTGGGATCTGCTGAAGAAGCATGATGCCGTTGAGGCAGATGCCGCGCTTTTAGTTCCAATGGCAACGCCAGTTGACACGGAGCAAGAGAAGCGAAGGCAAAAGCTTTCTCAACTCTTCGAAGAGTACGAGGCTCAACCAATATTCGAGGAAGACTTCGCCAAATTCGAAGAAAAGGTCCAAAAGGACCTGGCATCTGTTAGCTAGCGCACAATAGGCTCATGGCATACGAAGGCACAAAGGAATTGCATCTGGCCTATGCTGAGTTGATCCACGCTGCTCGTTACCAAGGAGTAACGACGTATCAGTCCATAGCCCAGCTCTGTAACCTGCCCCTTACGGGAAACAGGATGGGAGCGGATACGGGTGAGATTCTGGGGCTCATTACGAGGCAAGAACTTGGGGAAGGGAGACCTATGCTTAGCGCCGTCTGCGTTGGGGTTTCAGGTAAGCCGGGAAAGGGATTCTACGGACTTGCTAAAAAGCTTGGGCGTTTTGACTCCACTAATCCAGGAGAGCGCAGTAGGTTCTGGAGATCGGAGCTTCAGGCTGTCTACGAGGCCTGGAAAATCAAGTACTAGTCCGCAGCGATGGCCTGCAGGGGGTTGGCACATCCTTTTCGGTAGCCCGCGAACCCAGTCTGAGTACAGGTGCAGAGGATCAGTACAAGTGCGCTACTGCCGTCCAAAGTTCCTTAACGGCATCTGATCGGCTTTTCCCAGCCGCCTCAGCCACGTCCATAAACTCAAAGATACAAATGCGCCGCCTGCCTGATTCAAGCCGCGCGATGTAGCTAGCTGATTGTCCAACCCTCTCGCCAACCTCCTCACGCGTCAAACCTGCTTTGATCCTTAGCTGCTTGAGGTAATTGCCGCAGTGCTGGGTGATCTCGGCATGTCTCGCTCGCCTGGCCCGAACGCTTTCCCCTGGTTTCACTTGGAGACCTCTTCTTGGACTTTGCTGGCCCGGTAGGCGGTTTGGACGATGCACGTTACGTTGTCAACGGGAAGCTCTTGCAGATGATGTATGACACATCGGCCCAAGTTGGAAGAAATTCGTTCTCGAAGGACGGACTCGCTATCTATGCCCTGAGGGAAAGGTAGGCGGTCACACAACGCGAGAAGTTCAGATACCAGCGACTTGTAGTCGAGATCGCGATAAAGCGGTAAGCAGGTTTCGGGCTTGTCCGCGCGTGGTGTGAGTAAACCTATCGACTGGCAATACTGCCAGATGCCTTCAACGAGGTTCAGCCGGAAGGCTTGTTCAGTGCCAAGCAGTTTACAGTTTCGAGCCATGAGAGAGTCACCTGTGATCTTAAAGTGAAGTTATCTTAACTTCACTCCAAAATGCAAGTCTCGTGAAAATGGGCAGGCTGAACAGGCATTCAATGAGCCGGGTCGAGTTCGATATCCTTGTCGAAACGATCAAGGCTGCAAGGGAAGAGGCGGACGTTTCGCAGAGGTCGGTCGCCCGAGCAATGGGCTTCCATCCGACAATCTACGGCAAGATCGAGCGTGGGGAAAGGGTGCTGGACGTGGTGGAGTTCGTCGATGCCGCTCATGCCATCGGCATTGACCCGCTCGAACTCTTCGGGCGTTACCTCGTTGCTCTTCAAAGCGCCAAGGTAGAGAAAGCGAAGAAGAAACCCTAGGAGACGCTTGTCCGGTTTTCAGCGATTCAAGGCAACCTTTCAATAACCGGCCAAGGTTCGAACTGCTTGACTACTGCGAACCACTCGGAAGGAAGCCACTGGGAGCATAGTACGGAGTTCGGCAAGCTGCCCGACTGAGCTAGTCGCGAGAACCAGCTGCGTCCGCTTTCAGCGCCTGAGAGTTGATTTGCTGAGCCCCTACGTTGACCTGCCCACCGCTTTGAACGACGATCTGCGAACCCATGCGCCTAAGATCTCGTAGGGAACGGACGAGCTTAATAAATTGGTTCTGCCATTTGACAGCCATTCCCATTGAGTGTTCTTGAGCCTCGGCCCGGTTTAATCTCTCCGGCACCCACGTTCCGTATTTCTTGCGTAACTCTTCGTCGGCAGTGAGTTGCATCCAATCGTCCTCAATGTGCTGGCTATGCTTAGCCATCCACCGCTCATATTGCCAGCGGGTTTGGACAAGCATGTCTATCAACATTTCCTCGGTCTGCCCTTGGGGTTGCCACTCATCACGTAGCCCGTCCCGTATGGCCTGAATCCGCGCGTACTCAAGTGGTCCGATTCCGTACGGCACCAAAGACTTTGCCAGAAAGTGGCCGCATTCCAGATCGAACCGGGCATCGTCCGCGACTCGCTTGTATAGCTTTGTAGATTCCGCTTCTCCGAGGTGTTCCTCGACAAACGCGACTTCATGCCACGACACCATTTCCGACGGCTCCTCCGCGAAGCGCCTCGCAACGGTCTCGTCCGAAAGTGGGGAAGGCATCGCAAGCCCCGCCGCGTCTAACTCTTCTTCCTCCTCGGTGAGCGGCTTATTCTTCCTTGCTTCCGCCCTTGCTTTTTCCCAGGCGGCGTCTCGTTCCTCCCTGGTCTTGTACCAATCGCGCATTGACCTAGCCAACAATTCGGCTTCGGTGTGTTTGAGCACGACAACGGGTGCTTTGGCATCTTTCGACTGAACCAGAGACCGTCTTTTCATATCTCAATCCCCAGCGCCCGTAAGCGCAAAACATCGCGATCTGATAGTCGATAACCCAAAGCTCCGCGACAGAGGGCTTTCACGTCACCGATAGCCCTGCGAGTCTCTCGCCTCGCGGCGGCGATCTGTTTGCGCCTCGTCCTCGCCGCTTGGCAAGCCGCCGAGATAATTTGAAGCTCCGAAACCTTCACGTATTCCTTACGCAACCTTCCATCCTCGCGCCAGAACCTGAAGTAGTAAGGGCCGAACGTCTTCTCACCGCGCCGCCGGTATTGCCTGCAGACAGCCCCGGGCAGGGAAGTTGGGTAACGCTTTTCCAAATCTAATTCGGACCCGTCGCCAGAGGCCTGAGATCGGCTAAACATCTTTTGATTGATTCCTCGCCCTTAGTCAATCGTTGTCGGACAATATCGGACACCTGGAGCAGACGGTTTGGACTCTTCGAAACAGTTTCAAAAAGAAAGGGGTCCTAATCATTTACTATCCTTGATGTCTGCGTTTCCGGATTTCTTGAGTGTCGATCCCTCTCCATTACTATCGCTCTGTGTCAGGATTTCGGTCCATTTCCTGAATTTCAGTTTGTTTCAGATTTCGATGTGTTTCCGAGTCTCCCGTGTATCTGAATGTCTGAATATCTAGGTAAACCACTTTACCGATCCTAGCTTTTGAAGGCTGTAAGCAAGTCTGGATGACGAGTATTGAAGCGAAACTCCCTCGCCCTCGACTTGGGCACATATGGTTTCGTCTCTACGAAGAACCCCTGCTCGATTGCTGAAGTGACATAGTGGCTGAGGGTCACCTTTGACATGTCAAATACTGCCGCAACCTCCTCACTGATGGGGAGGAAGAAGGACTTACCGCCGTTCATTTGCTGTAGGTAGTAGCCGGTCGAAATGACCCTTCCGAGCTTATTCATTTCCAGAACACAAGGCTCTCTCTTTGCGTCCTCGTAAGCACGGCGCACAAGGTCCTCTCCTTCCCCGAATCGAACCTTATACCAGGCAGTTACAAAGGCGGCCTGAACATCTTCTGAATCGTTCCAATTGAGATCACAAGGTGATGGGAGTTCAATCCGTTCAGCCAGCACCTCAACGAACACGAGAGCAAGAGGAGCTAAGACAGCGCCCATCCCCTTTCGTTCCCCATGATTGAACTGTGTCGCTAGCCGACGAGCCAATTGAAACATCCAGACCTTGTTTCTATTAAGGTCATCTTGAGGCAGTTCGTCGGAGAGTCCAAGGTTAAAAGTCTCGTCCACGATGACTTCCAACATCCCTGGCTCTAACTTGCCATCAAGGCGGTCTCGCAAGTTTTCCACCGCGTAGGAGCGACTCGGCCTACCTTCGAAGACATCGCTCGACATCCCGAAGCCGAGAAACGGCGTATTCGCTGGACTTGCCCTGCTACTCGTGTGTTGTTGAGACACTGGCTTGCTTCGCGATCCATTCCTGCAAGTCCTTCCGCGCGACACGGCGGCTACGACAACCGGCCAACATCACGGAAGGAATCTCTCCTTCAGCGACAAGCTTGTAAGTCAGAGACTTACCCAGGCCGATAATCTCCGCAACCTCTGGAACCCTGAAAAACGCCTTTTCCATAATTCACCTCCATTTCGCGGTGGAACCGCTATATACTTAGTGTAATCGTAGCTTTGAGATAGTTAAAGTAGCGTTTTCGTAGCGAAATGAGAAATAAGCCTAGGCCGAAGAACCCCTTTGTTTCAACGTGGTGGGTTTCCGATGTCGGTTACAAGATGGCCGAGGAGATACTTGGACCTTCAGATGAGCGATTTGCTATGTACGTGAGCGGCTCTGACGAAACCCAGATCGAAATCGAGCCTCCAAAATATGAGCAAATCGATGTTTGTCTGTGGATGGTAGTTAATGCCGATCCGAGCGAGGGCAGTCATTCTGAGCACTTGACCATCCCGTATGATCCTCTGGAGCAACCCAACCTCCATCGGGAATTTGCCCGCATCGAAATTGCTCCTGACCCAATTATCGCTTTTGCGAATAGCTTCGGCTTTCTCGGAAGGCTCACTGAGATCTTGGACAATGTCGATGAATCTGATAAGTCGCAGTATCTAGGTGAATCGCTGGAAGATTGGGGCACTCAAATATTCCAAATGCGAACGTTAACGGAAATCTGGGACTTATATTGCAATCCCAATCCCGATTCCAATCGCAGATTGGCGGACCTCCTTGAGATTAGCGGAGACACTATCTCAGTAGATCAAAACTACGTTATAGCCTTTGCGGCCACTCAGAGCACTTCGCCTCCCACGATAGATTGGGATTGGGATGAATTGGAAACGTCTCTGGAAGACCTCCCCAGAGGACTTGATGATGTGGCTCGCCTGAGGATGGGCGCTAGACTCCTAGTGCGCGATGCCGTTAACTATGAACTGCGCGAAGGATCTTATGCTTCGATTGATGCGAAGCATGGTTCGCCGATCTACTTGGTGCCTCGGGATCTTCGCGGCGCGCTATATGTGATGTTTGCCCAGGAGTTGCTTGGTCAATCAATTCCGTCCATACGATGCGATGCTTGTGGTTCCTACTTTGTGCCAGAGCATGGCAAGCAGAGATACTGCGATGACCGATGCAAGTTCAAGGCTTATCGACAACGAAAGAAGGAAAAGACCAATGGCTAAGAAACGAGGACAGAACGAAGGGACGATCACTCAGCGCAAAGACGGGCGTTGGGAAGCGCGAGTCACGACTGGATACAAGAACGGACGCCAAGTTCGAAAGTGCCTTTATGGGAAGACCCGTCAGGAAGTGGCGAACAAGCTTAGCGCCGCGCTCACGGATGTTCAAAAAGGTGTCGATCTTCCGAACGAGAAGTTAACGGTCAAATCCTTCCTGACCTCTTGGTTGGAGGGAACAGCGCAAGGTCGTTTGCGACAGAGCACCTATGCACGATACAAGACTCTGATCGACAAGCATATAGTTCCGCATATAGGTTCGTATCCAGTTGCTCGCTTGAATCCTCAGCAAACACAGCGTCTTTGGGCAATGCTCCAAAAGGATGGGCTGTCGGCACGAACAGTCATTCAAGTGCGGGCGATCCTTCGGACAGCCTTAAACCAAGCGGTTCGTCAAGGTGTAACGACTCGGAACGCCGCCGCCCTGACTGATCCACCAAAGGCGGAGGTCTTCAAACCAACGTTTCTTACTGCCGATCAAGCTGAGAAGCTACTGAAGGCTGCTAAAGGGCACCGCTTGGAAGCACTTATCACTCTGGCCCTCACCGCCGGAATGCGCGTTGGCGAAATACTCGGCTTGACCTGGAGCGATATAGACCTTGATGGCAAGAAGCTCCAAATCAGTCGTCAGCAGCAACGAGTAGGGAAGGAGTTGATTGTTTGCGACCCGAAGACGGAGCGATCTGCGCGGACCTTGCCACTCACAAAGCTAGCCATCGACTCGTTGAAGTGGCATCGCGACTTTCAAGTGAATTGGTTGCGAGAAGGGGTTGATTCCGGCGTCGTGGTTTCCAACCGAGTGTTTACAAACGAAAAGGGCGCTCCCGTCGAGAATGCGACGGTGCTGCGCCAATTCCAGCGGCTCGTCAAAGACGCAGGGCTTCCAAGGATGCGACTCCACGATCTACGCCACTCATGCGCAACGCTCCTGTTGTCGAGAGGTGTTCACCCGCGAGTCGTCATGGAGATCCTCGGGCACTCGACAATAGCGATGACGATGAACGTTTACAGCCATGTCGTTCCCGAAATCGCCCGGAACGCAGCGGATCAAATGGACGCCGTGTTCAGCGGCAAGAAGTCGTCAAAGAGGGGCATAGCGGCCCGGTAGTCGTCAGGGTAGTCGTCAATTCAATTTTGACAACAATGCCTCGACGACTAAAAGGCTCTCATTTAGGTTCAAAACCACTGGTGCCCGGGGTGGGATTCGAACCCACACGCCGGTGAAGGCAAAGGATTTTAAGTCCTCTGTGTCTACCGTTCCACCACCCGGGCGTGGCAAAGGGATTATATCGGTTTCTCCGGTCTTGGTTCCGGCGTTTGGCCGTTGTAAGATTGCGTTATGCAGAAGATTTGGGCACTTGCGGCGGTGTTGGCCGTGTCCGCATTTCAGCAATCCGATAAATTTACGTTGAAGGTCTCAGGGATGCAGGGAACCGCTCATGGGATCGTCGTGTCGGGGACGGAATACGTCTCGCTCAAAGACACGGCGGATATGTTCGGGGGCAAATTGACGACCTCACGAACGGACCAGGGCGACAAGGAGGTGATGCTGACCTTGGACGCTCCCAAGGTGGGTTTCAACGACGACCCCGATACTGTGATTCCCGTCGACGGGGATACAGCGACCTGGCAGACGCTCGCGAACTCGAACGGCGTCGTGCGGGTGCGCGAGTTCACACGAGCCAAGGACGCTTGGGACATCACCGGGGAGATGGACGTCGCTCGGCAGAGCCTGCTCGCCGAGGGGCGCGTCCCCCGGGCGCCGATGGTCGTCAACATCTACGCCGTCAGCCGCGATGCGGACGGAAAAGTGATCGACCGGTATGTCACGCACATCAAGGATGTCAGTTTCGACGGCGGGCGTTACGAGATCAAAATCAATACGCAGAACTCGACGGGGCATCTGCCGAAGACGGTTGGGCTGAGGTTTAACTCGGCTCAAGAGGAAGGTGGTGGCGGGTAGTCCTGCCCAGCCTTGAAATAGGAGCTTCCGGTCGTGCATAATCTGAAGGCTGTCTGGACGGCGTCCGTTTTTTCGTCAGCCAGCAGAGGACGAAATGGCAAAGAAATCGGAAGCTCGCGAAATCATCCGTATTGTGTGTACGGAAGACGGCAAGAATTACTACACGACTACTAAGAACAAGCGGAACACCTCGGAGCGCTTGGAGCTGATGAAGTACAACCCGCGGCTGCGCAAGCACACGCTGCACCGAGAGAAGAAGTAAGATGCCTAACCCGAAACGACGATTTAGCCACCAGCGAACCGCCCTGCGCCGGACCAACTACACGGCGATCCTGCCCGAGATCGAGCAGAATAAGCAGATGGGCGGCGATCCGTTCAAGTTGCGAAATATGGCCAGCCCCGAGGGCTACTACAAGGGCCGACGTCTTCCCGGCTTCAAGGACTAACCACGAATTCGAGGCCCGCCGATCCCTTTTGGGCTCGGCGGGCCTTCGTCTTTTTGGACCCTTCGCAGTTTTGGTTAAGTTACGGGCATTGGTTTTGCACGGACGCGGAAACTTAACCTTTGGGAGCCGCGAAGAACGCCGGGCGTTCGTCTTGAACTACAGGCTGGAGAGAAGCCGATGATCGTTGAGCTGACCGTAGAGAACATCGCTATTATCGAGCGCGCACAGATTGCGCTCGGGCCAGGCTACACCGTTTTGACAGGCGAGACGGGAGCGGGAAAGTCGCTTCTGATCGACGCTATCGAACTGGTCCTCGGAGAGCGGGCCGATTCCGAACTTGTGCGAGCGGGAGCGCCGAAGGCTTCCGTTTCCATCGTCTTCGATCTCTCCAACCGCCCTGGATTGGTGCGCGTCTGCCAGGACCTTGGCATTCCGATCGAGGATTCGACGCTTTATATCCATCGCGAGGTATTCGCGGAAGGGCGTTCGCAGTGCCGGGTTGGCGGGAAACTCATACCTGTCGGCCAGCTCAAGCAGCTGGGACAGTTCCTCGTCGATCTTCACGGACAGCACGATCACCAAAGCCTGCTCGATCCCGAGACGCATGTCGGATACCTGGATGCTTGGATCGGACAGCCTGCCTATGACCTTTTGAACCGAGTTTCGGCCTCCTATCACAACACGGACCTGCTGCGCCACAAGCTGGCCGCGATCCGCCAGGGGCAGCGGGATCGGGAGCATAAGCTCGACTTGCTCCGCTTCCAGATCAACGAAATCGAGTCCGTTTCCCCCACGGCGGGTGAACTCGAGGAGCTTGAGATTCTGCTCTCCCGGCTCCGCAACGTGGAGAAGCTGGCTGGGGCCTCATACGGTTCGCTGGCTCTCCTGCAAGACCAGGAAGGTTCGGCAGACGAGAAGATTGGGTCGGCGGTGCGGGCTTTGGAAGACACTTTGCGACTCGACGCTTCGTTAGAGCCCGTCGTTCGGCCTTTGCGAGAGTCGTTGGTAGGACTACAGGATGGGGTTCACGCGCTCCGAGCATATGCCGAGACCCTTGAATCGGACCCGAACCGATTGGACGAAGTGGCGACGCGGATCGACGCTTTGAACCGCCTGCGCCGTAAGTATGGAGACGACGAAGCGGCCATCCTGGTGTTCCTGGAGAAAGCCCGGCACGATCTGGACCTGCTGGACGATGCGGAAGCGAATGAGCAGGAGTTAGAATTGCAGATCGAAGAGTCGGAGCAGGAACTTTCGATGTTCTGCGCTGAACTCGCCGCCCTCCGTCACGAGAAAGCCGCCGATTTCGCGGACCTTGTCGAATCGCAACTTCGCGACCTCGCCATGGAGCGGGCCATCTTTGAAGTCAATTTCCGGGTGAAGGCGCCGGATGCGTCGGGAGCCGAAGTGGTCGAATTCTTCTTCAGCGCCAACGCCGGCGAGCCGGCGCGACCGCTTACGAAGATTGCGAGCGGCGGCGAGATTTCACGCCTGATGCTGGCCATCAAGACGGCGCTGGCAGGGAAGGCGGGCGTCCCGACCCTCATCTTCGACGAAGTGGATGTCGGTCTCGGCGGACGCGCCGCCGCCGTGATGGCGCGCAAGTTAGCCGAGCTGGCAGAGCACTATCAGGTCGTCGTCATCAGCCACCTGCCACAGATTGCGGCAGCCGCAGCGGCTCATTTCCGCATCGAGAAGGTCGAGGCGGACGGCCGCGTCATTACCCAGGTAGCGAGCCTGAACCGCGATCAGCGGATCGCGGAGGTTGCACGCATGTTGGCGGGCGAAGAGATTACGGATACCGCCATAGCGAACGCCCGAGAGCTTATCGGTAGTTGACGAAATCCACGGGGTAGGGTAAATCGAGACCCTTAACGAATTGGATCGTCTTCTGAAGGTCGTCTTTATTCTTGGAACTGACGCGCACTTCTTCGCCCTGGATTTGCGCGTTAACCTTTAGCCCCTTGTCGCGAATTTGCTTGGTAAGGGCCTTGGCTTGGTCCATGGGAATTCCCGCTTTAAAATTGAGTTTGCACTTTACGGAAATTCCCGCACCCGGCTCTGCTTTTCCCCATTCGATTTGACGAGGATCGATACCTCGCTTAATCAGTTTAGAAAAGACGATGTCTTGCACCTGTTGAAGACGAAACTCATCGTCGGCAATGACGGAGACGTCCTCTTTCTCCGCTACGATCTCACACTTCGTGCCTTTCAGGTCGTATCGGTTCGCGAGTTCCTTTTGCGCCTGGTCGATGGCGTTCTTGACTTCCATCGTGTTGACACGGGAGACGATGTCGAACGAGGACTCGGCAGCGGCCATTTTAGGATGCCTTCTCCAAGTCGGAGGATTGGACAAGCTGGACGTAGTGCGCGTCGAACTCGAGCTCTTCTTTCGTAAGCTGCTTCTTCTGCTCCTCGGAAACGTTGCTGAGGAACTTCTCCCGCATGCGGAGGGTGGCCTCTTTCTGGACGTCGGCGGAGATCTTGCTCATGCAGTCGACGTCGATCTTGACGGCAATCTCGGAATCGTTGTAAACGTTCTGCACCGTCCCAACGAGGCCGGCCATGTGGTCGTAATACCGATTGGCCTTTCGATCCTCTTCACTGACCGCTCGCTTAACGATGCGGACTCGGTCGCCCTCTTTCCAGGTTGGCATTGATTGATTTTACCTTGGGCGGACAGCACGACGGCCCGTCCGGGAATCCGGACGGGCCGCCGATGGAGGTTGTCTTACTTGCTGGCCGGAGCTGCACCCGGATTTGCGCCGCCCACCTGGGAGGGCGCGCCCGAGTTGCCGACGCTCTGCGGGGTTGCCGGAGAGACATCTTCCTTCGGCCCGCCGCAGCCCACGAGGGCGGCGGCGAGGAGGGAGAGAGCGAGAAGTCCGGATACAACCTTCACTAGTTGATGGCTCCCGTGTAGAAGCGCTTCACGTAGGGGATACCGGTGGTGGAGTCGGTAACGACTTCCCAGACCTTGCCGCGAAGGTCAGCCGTCTTGGCCGAGCCGTCGGTTGCGACATAGGTCGTGCGTCCGCTGCCGATACCGTTACAGCCATAGCCCTGCCAACTGCCCGTGGGGGTCTTCATGGCGTGCGGGCTGCCCATCAGCGTGCCGCTGGCGCCGTACGGAGACGGGTTCACGAGACCGCAGGTGAAGCCGGCGTTGTTGCTCGTCGACCAGACAGCCATACCGAAGTCGAACAGACCGCCTTCGGCGACCATGACGACGTCGGAGATGTTCTCGATCTGAGTTTGGGAAACGGACGGCGTCGGGTTATTGATCTGGCCGAACGAATTGCCAATGCCATCGACGCCAGCGCCGAGGATGCCGTCGAATCGAGCGATCTTGCCGTTATCGAGGAAGTTGGCGGCCGTCGTCTGCCAGTAACCGAGGGTCGTGGCGGCGGCGGCGGAGGAAACGTTCACTCGGGGCACAGCGCCCATGTACTGCCAAGTCTCGATCTGATAGTTGGCGGGGCTGCGATCGGGGTTCGGGCCCTTCGTGTTGACGAGGATGTCTCGGTTCTTCGAATAGGGCTGGATCGCATCCTGCCACGGGATCTGATACCCGGGGCCAACGATCACGACGAGCGGGAAGGCATCGTCGTAATCAGCGGAATACTGCAGATATGCGAGACCCGTTTGCTTATGATTGCTGAGGTTAGCGCTGTCCTTAGCAGCTGCCTTTGCCTGTGCAAATACAGGGAAAAGGATAGCAGCCAGGATCGCGATAATTGCGATAACTACGAGCAGTTCAATAAGCGTAAATGCGCGTTTGAAAGAATGATTCATTTAATCTCCTGCAGATCCTAGTTCGACATTTATGCAGCACAAAACACACAACGTTCTGCGCGTTGTGCGACAAGACGTCTAACTAGGGAATAGCGGCTTCGCTATACGCTAAGGTGTCTTAGCGTTGAATTACATAAATGAAGACCGCATGAAAGTAATGAAACGTTCGATCGCTCGTCAGAAAAAATCTCTTTTTCTTTGCGATTTCCAAAAGAAGTGCAACTTTATCGGTTAACTGAGGACGTTCTTTCCGCTTTTTTGCATCTGCTTAGCGTTTTGAACCAGTAATTCTGCGGATAGCCCGTATTCGGCTCGGATAATCGGTTGGGCGCCGTGCTCGACGAAAACGTCCGGCAAAGCCATGATGCGGTGCTCGATCTTCGCGGCTAGCCCCGCGTCGTGGAGCGCGTCGCGAACGGCTTCGCCAAAGCCGCCGCGCTTGGCGTTCTCCTCGATCGTGATAAGTCGGCCCGCCTTGCCAGCACGGCTGAGGATAGTGTCGCTATCGAGCGGCTTGAGGAAGCGCGCATTGATGACGCACGCCTCGATGCCTTCCTCGGAGAGCAACTTGGCGGCTTCCCACGCGACGCTTACCATCGAGCCAGCCGCAGCGATTACGAGATCGCTGCCCTCTTGCAAAACTTCCGCCTTGCCGAACTCGATGGGCGGGCGTCCTTCCGGAAGGCGATCGTCGCTGGCTCCACGCGGATAGCGCACCGCCGACGGGCTGGCGTCGTAGTCCTTCATCCAAAGCGTCATTTCGCGTAGCTCGGTCGTGTCACGGGGCGCCAGGAGGACCATGTTGGGGATGAACGACAGGAACGAGATGTCGAACGCACCGTGATGGGTGGGACCGTCGTCGCCTACGAGACCGGCACGGTCCATGAAGAACCTGACGGGGAGGTTCTGGATGCAAACGTCGTGAAGAACCTGGTCGAACCCACGCTGAAGGAACGTCGAGTAGATCGCGCAGAACGGCTTGAGCCCACCAGCGGCCAGTCCGGCCGCGAAGGTGACGGCGTGTTGCTCGGCGATCCCGACATCGTAATACTTGTTCGGGTGTTCCTTGCTAAAGCGGGTGAGGCCGGTACCGTCCGGCATCGCGGCGGTGATCGCTACGACTCTCGGATCAAGCTCGGCGCACTCGATAGCTGTATCGCCAAAGACCTGGGTGTAGGTGACCGGGCCAGCAGCCTTCGTCATCTCGCAGGCTTGCAAGTCGAAGGGAATAGCGGCGTGCCACTTACGGGCGTCTTCTTCCGCCACGTCGTATCCCTTGCCCTTGACGGTGATTGCATGGACGAAGGTCGGGCCGTGAAGCTCGCGGACGTTGCGGAAGACCTCCAGAAGGGTCAGGAGGTCGTGGCCATCGACGGGGCCGATATATTCCCAGCCGATCTCCTCGAAGATGGTGCCTGTGCTTTCAGGAGCCAAATAGTGCGTGATGCCGTGGCGGAGGCCAGCCGCGACCTTGGTGATGGGGTCTGGCATCTTCTCGATCACGTGCTTGGCGCGCGCCGCCATATCCTGGAGCCAAGTGCGCGAGCGAAGGCGGGCGAGGTAGTTCGTGAGGGCGCCGACGTTGGGCGCGATGGACATGCGGTTGTCGTTCAGCACGACGCACATGTCGGTGCCGATCTCTCCGGCGTGGTTGAGCGCTTCCCAACACATGCCCGAAGCGATGGCGGCGTCGCCGGTAACGGCGACGACCTTCTCCTGGGTGCCGAGCTGGTCGCGAGCGATCGCAAAGCCAACGGCGGCGGAGATAGCAGTGCCCGCGTGACCGGCGCCAAAGGAGTCCAGCTCGTGCTCGTCGCGCTTCAGAAAGCCGCTCAGGCCCTTGTGCTTGCGCAAAGTGTCGAACCGGTCGAGCCGGCCCGTGAGCATCTTGTGGGGATACGCCTGGTGGCCGGTATCCCAGATCACCTTGTCCGGTGGGATCGAGTAGGCCGCGTACATCGCGACGGTCAATTCGACGGTGCCAAGGTTCGAACTGAAGTGGCCACCCGTCTTGCTGACGTGGTCGAGGATGGCTTGACGAACTTCCTTGGCGACTTCTAAAAGTTCCTTATCTGTGAATCGGTGCAAATCGGTGGGCTGTACGACTTGCGACAGATAAGGATAGATGCTTTCCATAAACTACAAAAACCTCGACAGACAGACAATGATGCCTTATCATACATACGTTTCGCGACCCAGTAACGTTGTCCCACGACCTACGCTAGATTGTTGCGGAATGCGCAAGACAAGTGATGGCGCGCGAATAAACAAAGACCCATAATTTCGCTAGAGCGGATTTCAGCGTCTATTTGGAATGGATTGCTTAATGAGAGATCCCGCCGTCACAGATGACGACTTTGATATGGCGTGAGGAACAAGGCAAGTTGGCAGTCGAGCCCAAAACGATCCTTCTGATCGAGGATAACGCGGACGACGAGCAACTGACGCTCCGCGCGATGCGGCAAAGCGAAATCCCGAACATCATTCGGGTGGCACGCGATGGCGTCGAGGCCTTGGACTTTCTCTTCGGGCCTAACGGCAGCCTCCCAGATTTGATCCTCATGGATCTGAAACTTCCCAAGGTGAGTGGGCTGGAAGTCCTGCAGCGCATCCGCCAGGAGCCCTCGACCCAGCGCGTCCCGATCGTTGTGCTGACCTCCTCCGACGAGGAGCGGGACATCCTGGAGAGCTACAAACTGGGAGCGAACTCTTACGTTCGCAAGCCGGTCGATTTCGACGAGTTCATCGAGGCCGTTCGACAACTCGGCCTGTACTGGCTGACGATGAACATGACCCTGAAGCCGCGCTAAAGGCTCGCTTGCCAAGCCCGCAGACATTCTCCCGCCGTTTTCAGCGTAGGCGGAAGCAATTCGAAAACCCCGATCTCGCCCCATAGTTGGCGGTCGAAGCCGCCGTCGCGAATCTCGAATTCGAAGCCCGGTGCGCCAAAGCTGTCGCCGTTGGCGATGCGAGTACCCAGAAGGGCGCTTTGGCACAGGCTCAGCAGCAAACTCTCGCCAAGCTGCACGTCCTCGGGAAAGAGTCCCGATATTTCGAACTCGCGCAGGGCGAACTTCTGCATGCCGAGGGTGAATAGGTGGATGCCATCCTCGCGGACGCGCTGGCTCAAGGCCACGACCTCCCGCGCATCGGCCAACGGGTCGACCCGGAGGATTTGGCGGACCTGCTGCGGCAAAAGATAGCGGCGGGAGATGGGGTCGGCCACGACGCCGTCCGTCAATTCGCCCAGGCGCTCGGCGAAGCTAAGGAGAAAATCGATCGCCGGATACACCATCGGATCGTGGGACTCAAATGTAAGCTGCACGATGATCCAGGTCGCCCCGATGCGATTCAGAAGCTCGGGCTCTAGTCCGGCGGCAAGGGAGCTTGCAAGGAATGGCTGCGGGTCGAAACCGGCTTCTTCCTTGCTCAGCACCACCATTCGCAGCACCGTCTTGCGGTCTTTGCTGGCGATAGCGTAGGTGCCGCGCTCCAGGGGCATGCCCAGCGAGTCCTTCGCCGCATCCTGCGCCAAGGGCGCTCCGAAGCCCTCCACCGCTCCCCCCTCGCCTTTCGGATTGATGACGCGAAGAAGGGCTGGGAGGACCGGATGGGAAGACAAAACCGTCAGGTAGAAGGTGCGCTGGATGCCGAATCCGGGCGTCTTCGGCTTCTTAAAGGAGAAAACCCTCAACTGACACCCGCCTTTTTCTGTTTATTTTTGGGTGGCGATGACTCCTCCATCTCTTGGACGGGCTCGATAGTCTGATTCAAGAACTTTCGCCAGACGCCGGGAATCCAGCCGACAGGCCATACGCCAGGAGAGCGTGTCCAAGAGGCCTTGACGGGGTTGACCGTTTCGTCGCGACCGTTGCGTGCCTCCCAATCCTCTGTCGTGCCTTGCTCGTAGCTGACGAGCCCAAAAGCGTTCACCGCATCGAGAACGGCTTCTCCGTTCGGTTTCAAGGCACAGCCCTTCGGGAGGAAGATTCTCGACCGGAACTTGCGCAACCGCTCACCCATCCGCTTCGCCCACCCGGAAACCTCCTCTCCGCTGTAATACGCGAGGTAGCAGCTACAGATCACGAACGCGAACAACGGAATGTTCATCGTGTACTCGATGGAAGCGTGCAGCAAGAGCCCGCCGAGCAGCACGTACTTGCGGAGCGGCTTGTAGAACACCAACGTGCCCATGGCCAACTCCACGGCGAGCGTGCCGTAGGTGGTCAGGTAGATCATGGGCGGGTCGTTCATGAACTGCGGAACGGGAAACCTGTCGAACTCGTGCAGCCGTGCGGGGTACCACGTGGCGGTGCCGTTGCGCCAAAGCGTGCCGCCCATCTTGTGCCAGAACGTCGTGAAGTAAACGAGGGAGACGTTGTAGGCGATAAGTCGCTGGCTCCAAAGTGAAACGAGGGGAATTTCCCTCGAGATCCGTCCCTTCCAGAGGCCGATCAGGCGATCGAGGGAGCACGCCTTTCCGCACGGCGACAGGGCCAGGTAGATGAGCATGACCCGCAAGACCGTATCGCCCCCGTGGATGATAAAGCCGTTTCGGATGTGGAAGCTCATCGTCCCAAGGGCGAGCAGGATGGTGCTCAGGCGAGTCCACAGACCGAGCATCGTAAAGAGGGCCGCGACGATAGTCAGGATGAAAATAAAGAGGGTGAACCGAGTATCCGTGACGCCGTTGAGCAGGTTCAAGCGCGGGACGTCGAAGGGCAGTTCGAGCCGGAGGCCAAAGACGTTCGTCGTCTTCGAAAGGTCCGGCATCTTTTCCGCGGACAACGCGATGGGCACGAAACCCTGCTCGGTGTACCACGCCCTGAAGTCAATAGAGAGCATCAGGAAGTTCAAGAACGCGAGGAAGCCCATCACGATCCGGAAGACTCCGAGGCTGACGGGGGAACCGCGGTCGAACCAATAGCGGTCGAGCCCAGCCAACCACTCGCGGATACTGCCCGACCCGGCCGGCCTAGGCTCGTCGGCTGGCTTTGAAGTCTTCACTCGCCGATTTCCTTGTCCTTGAGCAACGTAGCCTGGTTAACGACGAACTCGCCCAGAACGGAACGGGAGTATTGGGAAGGCTGCGGTTGGCCGGGCGGCGCGATCCTAAAGGCGTTGCAGAAAAGAACGACCTTGATCGGCGGATTCGCCGGATCGCGGAAAGATTCGAGTGCGATTCGCTGCGCCACATAGGGGCGTGCGCTTTTCCCCTCAGCCGAGTTCACATTCTCGAAAAACTTACGATAGCGCTCCTTCAGATACTTGGTGGGAAGGGGAAGCGAATAGATGCGGGGGTAGTTGAATTTAAAGACGCTGCCGTCCTTGTACGTGACCTCCGCATCCATAAACAGATCCACGCTCGCCGGGTCGGGCGAGAACATGTCCCAGTACTGCCAGAAGCCCGTTGCCCCTGGGTAGTACATCAGCGGCGACAGCTTCAGGTAGCGCCAGTTGAGATACAGGATTCCCTGGGTGACGGTTTCGCTGAACGAGCGCGCGAAATCGGCGGGACTTCGCGTGCTGATCTCGAACTTGGCGGTCCCGAGTTGATAGGGTCGCTTCGGATAGGGAAGCGACCACATCGTGATCGCCACGAGGTGAAAAACCACGAACGCCTTGATCCAAATCGGGGCGTTCCGTTCCTTCTTGGGTTTGAGCGGCTGCGAGCTCATCTGCGATTCTCGATTATAAGGCTAGAGACGTTCGATACGCCGTCAGGGTTTTCAACGACACTAGCGCTCGATTTCCACGAGGACCGGTTCGATCTCCCCATTCTCGCCCACCGCCTCGCGGATTTGGCGAGCGATGGCGCGGGCCTCGTCCTCATGCCCCGCCCGCTTGGCAGCGAGTGCGAGGTTGAGGTGGATGCCGAGCGACTGGGGCATGTTCGTGGCGGCGAAGCGCATGATGTTGTACGCCTCCTCCGTCTTGCCTTGTGCGTTCAGCGCCGCGTTGAGTTCGCCATACGCGGGCTCGCAGCCGGGGAAGAGTTCTAGCAGTCGTCGGGCGGCGTCTTCCGCCTCCTCTGGCTGATTCAGCTTGTTATGGGCCGCGCTGAGCAGCGCCCACATCTTCCAATAGTCGGCCAGCCAGTTTCGCAGGGGTCGAAGTTCGCGAACGGCGCCCTCGAAGTCTTGACTCTCCATCCGCTTTTGCGCGTTCTCGACAGACTCCGCGCGCTTCGGCTGCTCAAGCTCGATAAGCCAAGCCAGCGTATTCGCGCGAGTATCGGGATCGGGGTTGCAGTTGAGGACGTCGCGCAGCACCTTCGGAATCTCGAAGTCGCGCTCCGCCATCTTCAACGTTTGGGCGTACTGGAGCAAAAGCTCGACGTCGGTAGGCGCCACGTCCAAGGCGTCCTCGAAGAAGTCCATCGCCCGGTCGAGCTCGCCTCGCTGAGCCAGGATCGGCGCATAGTAGCGCTTGACGACCGCGCTCTCTTCGACCGTCTCCAGCGCGTGCTCGAAGGCCTTTACGCCTTCCTCTTCGCGTCCGAGGTGAAAAAGGGTGACGGCGTACTTTACGTGAGCCTCGCCATTCTGGGGGTTGCGGTCGATGATCTCCTTCCATAGGGGCGGAATCTCGTGCTCACGTCCCGTCTGTTGGAGGACCATGCTGAGATAGTCCGTACTCTGCTTGTCGTCGCCTTCAAGCTCAAGCGCGCGGCGGAAGTTCCGCTCGGCATTGACGGGCATCCCGGCTTGGAATTGAGCCAGGCCTAGGCGCACGCAAAGCGCCGCCATATCGACGTTGTAGTTCTCGTCCACCTCGCCGTCGTCGGACTTCACCTTGTGATTGCGGTCCCGAGCCACGATCGCTTTCTCATAGGAGTCGGCGGCTTGGCCGAAGTTGTTGACCGATTGGAAAAGCTCCCCCTGAGCGAAGAAAGCTCGAAACTCTTCTGGCTCCAGCTGCTCAGCCTGAACCAGCACGTTGTTGACCATCTCGAAGGTGCCGATGCGGAACGACGTGCAGGCGCGTGCTAACTCGCAGAGCACCTCGTAGGGACCCATGAAGTCCGGGTCGATTCGAGCTGCTTCCAAGAGGGCGTCGAAGGCGGGCTCGGGCGAGAAGGCGCTGACCACACGGCCTTGAGCTTGCTGGATGTAGCTCATCGCGTCGTAGCCTTCCATGAACTTCAGGAACGCGTCGGCGTTGTTCGTGCCCGATGGAAGCGTATCGCCCTGGAATTCCTCGGGAAGGGTCAGTTCCGCTTCCTCCGCGACAGCCTGGATGGTACGAAGCAAGAGGCTGAAGACCTCATCGCGGGCGACCTTCCACTCCTCCGTCCGCTTGGGCTGCTCCTCCCCGTTTCGGTGGAAACGAATCAGCAGATCCAGCCCATCGTCCGGCCCGCCAATGGTGCCGTCGACGAGAAGGTCGACGCCCGACTGCTCGAAAAGCTCCTTGATCTGGTCCGCGCCCAGGAGCGTCTCCGTGAAATTGATGAACCCGATCCGAGGCCCGTCTTCTTCCTGAACTTGGGTCAGATAGGTAACGCTGTTCACCTCGGCATCCGTGGCCACCCGTAGCTGATCGCTCACAAAAGCGGAAAGCTGGCGGCCTAAGTACGCAGGCGTGCCTTCGGTGGGCATAAACGGGAGAACAGCGACTTTCATTAAGGCGCCAGTTTACCGGAGGCTAGGCAAAGTCGAACACGACTTTGCCTGCCTTGCCCGCCTTCATTAGTTCCATTGCTTGCTGGAACTCCGTGAAGTGCATTTCGTGGGTGATCACTGGATCCAGATGGAGCTTGCCGCCCTTCAAGAGCTCGGCCATCGCGTCCCAGGTCTCCCAGAGCTTGCGACCGACGATGCCCTGCATATCGATGCCTTTGAAGATGAGGGCGTTGATGTCGATCGTCTGGCGGTTCTGGCCGTAGACGCCCAACAGCGAGACCCGTCCACCGGGACGAGTGTGCTCGATGGCGATCTCAAGCGACGAGGGGTGGCCGGACATCTCAAGGGTGGCGTCGAAGCCTCCCGGCTGGATCTCCTCCAAAGCCTTGTGAACGTCCGTTTCTGCCGGATTTAGCACCATATCCACGCCAACCTGCTTGGCGAGGTCGATGCGGAAGGGGCTGACTTCGGTGGCGACGACCTTGGTCGCGCCGAGAGCCTTGCAGACGCTTACCGCGAAGAGGCCGATGGGGCCCATTCCCGTGATGAGGATCGTCTGGTCCTTGACCGGACCAGCCATCACGGTGTGGACGGCATTCCCAAGGGCATCCTGGAAAGCCGCGATCTTCTTTGGCACGGAGCGGTCGGTGGGACGTGCGTTGTCCTTGGGGATCACGACGTACTCCGCGAAGCCGCCGTCGATGTCCACTCCCAATATTTGGGTGTTCACGCAGACATGCCCCTGGCCGCTCAAGCATTGGCGACAGCGTCCGCAAATAATGTGCGACTCGCTCGACACGAACTGCCCGACCTCGCGATCCGTGACGCCCTCGCCGACCTCGACGATGGTGCCGCAGAACTCGTGGCCGATGATGCGGGGAGTCTTGATACGGGAGGCCGACCAGGCATCCCAGGAATAAATATGGAGATCGGTTCCGCAGACCGAAGCCGCTTCAAGCTTGAGCTTGACTGTGCCGGGTTGGACGGCGGGTTCGGGGGCATCGATGATCTCAACGCCCGGCTCGGGGCGCACCTTAGCGATCGCTTTCACCGAGGGCGTAGTGTACCGCTGTTCTTTGTCTGGGGCTAGCTGTTAGATCCCCAGAGGTTTTTGGGCAGTCTCCCGGGCCATCGTTTCTTCCAGGTCCCCAGGGCTCTTCATCTCGTGGGCACCCAGGGCGGCGAGCGCTCGATGGGCAGGGTTGTCGGGGTCTTCCCGGACGATCGCTTGTGTCAGCCGGCGGCGGATGGCATCGGAAGCCCCGTTCCAAGTGCCTCCTTCGCGGAGCCGCGCGTGTCCGATGAAGGAGTGGTTGGCGGCGGCATAGATAAGCGCGTTACGCTCCATGGCCCGCGGGGCGCTGAACGGCTCGGTTGGGGCGCTGAGGCTCAAGTAAAGGTCGGCTGCATCCTCGTCGAGAAGGTCGATGCCGTAGGGGAGAAGCACGACCACTCTGCCGTCGGCTCGCCGAGCCGCATCCGCCGAAGCTGCGTCGCAGCCGACGGCCCCGCCGGAAACGACGCCATAGCCGAGCCGGACGGCTTCCCGGGCGACGTCGGCACAGAAGTGATGGACGGTCTGCTCGATGGCGTGGCTACCTACCATCGCAAAGAGCGACCCCGGCTCCGTCGCCCGCTTCGTTCGCCTCCAAAGGGCGGGCGGGGCCGACTCGGCAAGGATGGTAAGCCAGCGGTCGGGATAGTCCGGGTCGAAAATCGTCATCGATCGCCCGGCCGCAACCGCCTCGATGCCGAAGGCAAATGCGTCGTTGGATTCCAGGGCGGCCGCCTCTGCGAAGTGGCCCTTGGCCCGCAGAACTTCGGCGGAATCTTCGAGGGCGCACGCCGAAACGCGCAGCGAACCCGCAACGGCTGGCCAGCGGCGGCGGCTCAAAGTCGCGCCGTGGGGTGTGCCGGGAAGATACAGCGCCGCGAAAACCGGCCCCCATCGATTTACCGTGGCCTTAGATAACAATACTTTTCTAGTATGAAACAATGGGTCGGGACGGGTGTAAACTTCGCGGCTGTCCCCTAAGGATTCTCAATGCTTAAGCACCCTGACCTGACCCGCCGCCGTATCGGCCAATTCCTGAAAACGGAGCTTGAAACCCGTATCCACGGTGAAACCGCTCCCCTGAAGATCGAAATCAACGAAACGCCCTGCGCGACGCAGAACGAGGCGAAGAAAGGACCCTGGCGCGAAGTGGCCCCCGGTTTCGAATATGGCCCAGCTTATACGACGTTCTGGTTCCGTCTGACCGGCAATGTGCCGGACTCCATGCAGGACAAAGAGATCGCTGTGACCGCTGAGATCGGTGGCGAGCGGACCGTCTGGAAAGACAACTCTCCCTGGTGTGGCATCGACTGGGCCCACACCGACATGGGATGGCTGGACGGCAGCATGTTCCCGTCGTCGAAGGTCGGCAAAGAGAAGAAGTTCGAAGTCTACGTCCAGGTCTACACGAGCAACCCGCAGGTAAAGGTGCACGGGCGGGAGCCGAAGCGAGAGGCCTTGGTCGAAAAGGTCAAGAACGCAGAATTGGTCGTGGTCGATCGGGAGATCAAGGACCTCTACTACGATATCGCCTTCGGACTGGACCTGGCGGACTCCATCGACAAGGAGGACCCGGCCTACATCACGCTCCTGAGGGCTATGAATGATGTCGTCAACATCTTCTCCGCCACAAACCGCGAGACCATCGCCCGCTGCCGCAAGGTCGTTCGCGATGCGATGGGTGGGCTCAGTGGCGAGGTCAAGCACACGATCTACCCCGTAGGCCACGCTCACCTCGACACAGCCTGGCTTTGGCCCATCGACATCACGAAGAAGAAGATGGCCCACACGACCGCCACCCAGCTCGGACTGCTCGAGCGGTATCCCGAATACGTCTTCGTCCATTCCCAGGCCTCTCAGTACGAGTGGCTGGAGAAGGAATATCCCAAGCTGTTCGAGCGGGTCAAGGAGGCCATCAAGCGCGGCCAGTGGGAGCCTGTCGGCTCCATGTGGGTCGAGGCGGACTGCAACCTGACTGGCGCGGAATCGCTTGTCAGGCAATTCCTGTACGGTCGGCGGTACTTCCGCGACAAGCTGGGCTACGAGACTCACGATATGTGGCTGCCGGACGTCTTCGGCTACTCCGCCGCCCTGCCCCAGATTCTGCAGAAGTTCAACATCAAGTACTTCCTCACGCAGAAGATCTCCTGGAACCAGTTCAACAAATTCCCCCACCACACGTTCTGGTGGCAAGGAATCGACGGCACCCGCGTCTGGAGCCACTTCCCGCCCGCCGACACCTACAACGCCAGCGGTGAGCCAAAGGAAGTGCTCAAGTCGGTCAAGAACTACAAGGACCACGCCCGGGCCGATCAATCGCTTTATGTCTTCGGCCATGGCGACGGCGGCGGCGGTCCAACCGAGCGTCACCTGGAGTTTGTCCGCCGAGGACGCCTCGCCCCGAACTACCCGGAGATGCTGAGCGGCAAGCGAGCCATCGACTTCTTCCGCGAGGCCAAGGCACGGTCCAAGGACCTCGCAACTTGGGTCGGCGAGCTTTACCTCGAGCTGCACCGTGGCACCTACACCAGCCAGGCCGCGAACAAGAAAGGGAACCGCATGAGCGAATTCCTCATGCGCGACGCCGAGCTGCTCGCCTGCTTCAGCCCCGGCTTCCCGAAGGACTATCCGTCCGACGAGATCGAAGAGGCCTGGAAGCTCGTGCTCTTGAACCAGTTCCACGACATCATCCCCGGCTCGTCGGTGAACGAGGTCTATCGTGATTCCGACGCCGACTACGCGAAGATCGAGGAAGTTGGCAACAAGATCGTCGAATCGAGCCTCAAGAAGATCGGATCGCGACTCGATACGGCCAACATGAGCCGCCCCGTCGCCCTCTTCCAGAACGCAACCACGATCTCGCAAGGCGAGATTCCCTGGACCGAGAACACCACTCCGACGTCGCTGGAAACGACGGACGAGTGCCTGCCCGTTCAGCTGATCGAAGAGTTCGGCGAGCGCAAACTGATCTTCCCGACGCCCCATACGGCGCTCGGAACGGTCGTCGTGGGCGATCTCGGAGATCAGGGAGCCAAGCCCCGCACGCGGCTCAAGACGGCCGCACGCCGCATCGAGAACCACGAGTGGAGCGTCCGCTTCGATTCCAACGGCAACATCACGAGTATCGAGAGTCTGGAGGATGGTTCCGAGTTCATCGAGCCGGGCAAGCTGGCGAACGTGTTCCAGCTCATGGAAGACAAGCCGCTCTTCTGGAGCGCTTGGGACATCGACGTCTTCGCCTACGAGACGACGCAGGACCTCCTCAAGAGCGAGTCGTTCGAGATCGTCGAGCGCGGCCCCGTCCGCGTGGCCGCAGAGGTCGTCAAGCGCTTCGGCAATTCGACGATCCGCCAGCGCATCAGCCTCGGCCCAACCCCCGGCATCCGCTTCGATACGGAGATCGAATGGCACGAAGAGGACAAGATGCTGAAAGTCGCCTTCCCGGTGAACGTCAGCTCCCCCCGCGCCACCTACGAAATCCAGTTCGGAAACGTCGAACGCCCGACCCACTACAACACAAGCTGGGAAATGGCGAAGTTCGAAGTCTGCGCCCAGAAGTGGGTGGACCTCAGCGAGGGTGACCAGGGCGTTGCGCTTCTCAACGATAGCAAGTACGGCCACGACGTCCACGGGAACGTCATGCGCATCTCGCTCCTCCGCGCGCCGAAGGCGCCGGACCCCGAGTGCGATATGGGACGGCACCGTTTCAGCTATGTCCTCCTGCCGCACTATGGCCCCTACAACTACGCAGGCGTCGTTCAAGCCGCCTACGCCCTGAACGCCCCCGTTCGGCACGCGTTCCTCACGCCGAAGCGTGGAGAGAACGGAGCCCTACCGCCCCTCGTGGCTTGCGATGACCGAAACGTCGTCGTCGAAGCGGTCAAGAAGGCCGAGGACAACTCGGACCTGATCGTCCGCCTCTACGAGTGCCACAACGCGCGAGGTCGTGCCGAGCTCTCCTGCGCCGTCCCGATCAAGGACGCGGAACTTTGCGACCTGGAAGAGAACCCGGTTGGCAAGCTGGAACTGGTGGACGGAGCCGTCACCGTAGACTACAAGCCCTTCGAGATCATCACCGTCCGGCTGAAGGTCTAGGCAACAAGCAGTAAGCGGTAAGGCGACCTAACGACTTACCGCTTACTGCCAGAAGCCACCTTGCTGACCGTCACCACGACCAGCAGATGACGCTTCGCGTCGCGAGGCATGATCAGAGCAGGCTGATCCAAATAGATTTTGGAGTTGGCTATCTGCGTGAAATCGATCACGCCATCGTGGGAAAGGCTGATGTCCGTACGAAGACTGACCTCGCCCGCTGCTTCGAGCTTGGGCGTGAAGCCCAACGTATAGCCTTCGACATCCGACGTCAGTTTCACTTGACACGGCATGCCCGAAATCGTCCGGATAGTCGGCGCGGAAATCTCGCGCAGCTTGTTATCCTTGTGAAGCCGGTCCATGTCCACGCCCAAAGCCGTCGTCATACCGCCCCGCCTCACCATCGTTCCCTGGGATTCGATCTTTACCGTCCCTTCGGCTTCGTAGATATGCGTTTGCAACTGAAGCTGGACAGGCTCAGCTTTGGCCGCTTGACCGAGTGCCATGGCTCCGAGAAGGGTTAGCAGGGGCATGAATCGCAGACTACATCAACTTGCAAGAAAACTCAAGGAGTTTCCGACTTCTTCTGAGTCCGTTCCCGGATCTCCTCGATGCGCTTCTCAATGACATCGAAGACGCGGCGGGACGGCGTCTCGGCGGGAGTCATGACCCGGATCGCGCGATGCAGCACCGAGAATTCGGCAGGGGTCGTCAGCCTGGTTTCACCATCGACCGTGATGCGCTTCACGGGAACGGTCTTGATGTTGAGCGTCTTCACTTCGAAGGGGACGACCTCCTTCATGTCCGAATGATGCCCCACGACCAGGCTCAACCCATAGCGCAGTAGGGTTCCGCGCTCGAGGGAGGTCAAAACGTACCCGGCCAGCTTCCCGCTCTCGATCTCCGCATCCGGCAGGATAGGGAAGGGGCCGCCATGGAAGCGTCCGTTGCCGACCACGACCTGAACTGCTTGCATACATTGTTTCCCGGAAGGTAGTTCGAGATCGACCTCGAATTGCTTAACCTTCGCCACGGCCTTGAAGATCGCCGTCAGGTAGACCATCCGCCCCCACTTCTTCTTCGCCTCGTTATCGAGCGACTCTGCGATTCGCGTGGTGAGCCCGATGGTGGCAACGTTCACAAACCGTTGGTCGTTGATCACGCCCAAGTCGATCTCGCGCACGACGCCATCGGTGAGCACCTTGCAGGCCTCGTTTACGTCGACCTTGATCCCAAGATCGCGGGCCAGCGAGTTGCCGGTACCCAGAGGGAGCACCCCAAGTGTCGATTCCGAACCGACGAAGAGTCCGCAGGCTCCGCTGAGGGTGCCGTCGCCGCCACCAACGCACACCAGCGGCGTCTTGGCTTTGATGGCGCGCTTGACATGCTCGTCGAGGAGTTTAGGGTCCCTAAGTAAATTGGTCTCCGTAAGCTCAAACCCTTCTTCGCGCAGCTTGGCAAGCACCTGGGGATACCACTCGCGCCCCCGCCGGGACTTCCCATTCACGATCAGGGCGGCGGTGGGCATGCAGGCAAGGTACCTGGTTTAGAGTTCCATATCCGAACTGTGTCCGGGGAACAGCTTGGCGGCCGGATCGAGGTAAGTCTTCGCGAAACAGACTGCCGTCGCCGCCTCACCGACTCCCGTAGCAATCAGTTTCAGCTTCCCGTCGAAGGAGCAAACGTCGCCGACGGCGAAGACTCCGGGCAGGTTTGTCTCATACCGGTCGTTCACGACGATCTGATTCTTGACGATCTCAAAACCCCATTCCTTTAGGGGGCCTAATGAAGATTTGAACCCGATATTGACGATCAGGTGATCGCATTCCAGATGCTCGGTCTCCTTCGTCTGGGTGTTTTCCAGCGTGACGCCAGAGAGAACGCCGTTGCCGTGCAGCTCCTTCACCGCGTACCAAAGCTTCATCTCGACCCGGCTCGCTTTGACCTTCTCGATGCTATCCTCGTGGGCCCGGAAGACGTCGCGGCGATGGACGAGGATCATGTGATCCGCCGTGTCCATCAGGTTCAGGCACCAGTCGAAAGCGCTGTCGCCACCCCCGACGATGGCGAGCTTCTTACCCTTGAACACCGACTTGTCGCGGACGCCATAGTGAATGCCCGCCCCTTCTAATTCTTCTTCCCGCTCGACCCCCAGCTTGGTCGGCTGGAAGGCCCCCGCGCCCGCGGAAACGATGACGGTGCGGGTCGGATAGGCGTTCCCTTTGCTCGTGTGGATCAGGTAGCCGTCCTCGATCTTCTCGATGCGCTCAGCCGTCTCTTCCAGGGCCAGCTCAGGGTCGAACTGCGTACCCTGCACAGCCATCTCGCGGGCCAGGTCCTTGGCCAGAACCTTGGGGAAGCCGGGCATGTCGTAGACGTACTTTTCGGGATAAAGCGCCGTCAATTGGCCGCCGAGTTCGGGCAGTGAATCGATAATGCGTACGGACATGCCGCGCAAGCCCGCGTAAAAGGAAGCGAAAAGGCCGCAAGGGCCACCGCCTAAGACGGTTACGTCAACCAAGTTCATGCTCTTCTCCGATTCTACGTCCTTGGAGAGCGCTCGGCGGTGAGCGGGGCTAAAACTGTACCCGGATTACCCAACGAACTTGTAGCCGACGCCGCGCACGGTGAGGAGGCGGGTCGGGTTCGTGGCGTCGCTTTCGATGCGGGTGCGAAGCCAACGGATGTGTACGTCAACCGTACGGGCGGAAACGAAAGCATCCCGGCCCCAAACGCGGTCCAAAAGAGCCTCTCGGGAAAAGACCTGACCCGCGTTTCGGGCGAGGAAGTACAGTAGGGCGAATTCTTTGGGAGAGAGGTTCAGCGACTTGTTGTCCAGCCAAGCCTCGTGGCTGCGCGGGTCGATCTTCAGATTGCCCCGCTCGATCACTTCCTTCACCGGCTCACCGGTCGCGCGCCGCAGGATCGCCTTGACGCGAGCCGAAAGCTCGCTCAGGTTAAAAGGCTTCACAACATAGTCGTCCGCGCCGAGCTCCAAGCCCTTGATGCGGTCCGACTCGTCGGCCTTGGCGGAGAGAAAAATGATCGGTGTCTGGCTGTCCCGGCGGATCGCGCGGCAGAAATCGTAGCCGCTGCGCTGGGGAAGCATGATGTCCAGGATCACGAGGTCGGGCTTGATGCGACGGAAAAGCCGCATGCCCTCTTCCGCCGAATCGGCGGTGAAGGTCGAGAATCCTTCCTTGCGGAACTTCGTCTCAACCGTTTCGAGAATCGTGGGTTCATCGTCTACGATCAGTAGCTTCATAGAGGCAGATTCCCCTTCCCTTCGCAATCGCTGTGCCAACGCCATATTACAGTCCTGGTCAGGGAGGTAAGACCCAAAAGACTTAGGCGCTCATCCCCTTCCTCGTTGGTTCTATCGCACGAAGGTTAAGGAATTGTAAACGTTAAGAACAAAATAGGCGCAGAGATCGGCTACGACGTAGGTTTGGGCCAAAAGAATAGGTCCGCGTTGGGACGCACCGAGTTGTGACCCGTTAAGACATAAAGTTTCAAGGTGCGAGAATCCTGAAACCTACGGGAAACGATGCCCAATTACGGATAGGAACTGAGGCTGGGTAGTCGTTTTCTTGAAGCCACCGCGTAAGCGTCTCGAACAGCCACCTAGGCGCCGGTCGCGATGATCTCGACGTTCGCGCGGGGCACAAGCACCTCGCCTTCGCCCTCGACCTTCGCCTTCAAAACGCGAACCTCGGTACCGGATTCAACAACCATCAACTGAGCCGGAAGCTCCGTAACCGTACCGAGTTTGCCAAAGTAAGGTTCGCGGATGACCCGGATCGGGGTGCCGATCGTCAGCTCGAACGCCTGCTTGGCTGCCGTACCCTGAGCGGTATCGGCGGGAAGGGGAGCGATGACCTCGGGACGGATGACGCCCGCCCGGATCTGAGTCGCCCCGTTGATGCTGGCCGTTCGTCCTTCAAGCGACTTCAGAAGCTCAAAGGTGCGCTGGGCCATGGCGAGGAAGCCGAAGCCCTCCGTCACGAGCATCGTCAGGTTGATATTCTCCTGGCCGGTGATCGCGACGCCGATGTCGTAGCCGAGAAACTGAGTGAGGTCGCTATCCTTGATGCCACCGGCGAGAAGGCCCTTCACGCCAACCTTCGTCGCCTTCACAAGTGCATCGTAGGTAAGCCCGGAACCACCAACGAGGATTTTGCCCGCATCGTCCTCGCGGATGGCGTTCGCGTCCAAAACGTCATTCGGAGAGGCGACGGCGACCCGGATGGTGCCATTTCGCTCCCCGCCCACGCCAAAGATGCCCTGGACCATGGCGCAGCGAGTCTCGATCGTCGCACCTTCGCCCTCCAGAACCTCCGCAACCGAGCCCTGAACATAGGCCGCGATCTCGACGGGAATGGAAGGCTCGCGGACAAGCGCGTTGCCCGTCACTTCGGAAATCGATTCGATGACGCCCGTGTAGTCGCTGGAGGCGGTCGGGGGCTTGAAGAGGCCAAACAGCTTCTTGCCTTCCGCCACGAGCTGGCCCTGCTGAACCTGGTCGCCGACGTTGACCTTCACCATCGTCATGACGTCCTTCGGCTCGACGCCAAGCTGCTCAGACAGCTTCAGCGTCTGAAGTGGGCCCGGGAGCATCGCTCTGGCGACGACCTGGTCAGGGGTGACAGGGTCCCCCACCTTGACCAAGACTTCTCCCTTGATGGGCAATCGACGAACCCGGCGAACGGTTATGTCGCCGCTGACAGTAAGTCCGGGGGTATATGCGCTAGCCAATCCTTAGTCCTCGCGTTGTGAATCCTTCGCGGCGGTGAGTTTACCGGAGAGAATGTTAAGGAGGTTCGCTAAGATTCCGCTTTCCAGATCGGCACGTCCGCTTTGATGCGGTCGATCAAAAATCTACAGCAGTCGAACGCCTCCGCGCGGTGCGCGCAAGCCGCCGCACAGACAACGGCGATCTCACCGGGTTTGAGTTCGCCCGTCCGATGCCCGACTGCGACTCGGGCCTGCCAGCGCCCAACTGCCTCCTCCGCAATCTTCCACATCTGGGCCACCGCCATGTCCTCGTAGGATTCGTAAACGAGGCTCGAGGTCACTTCCTCGCCGGTCAGGGATCGAACCTGGCCGCAAAAGACGACAACCCCGCCCAACGTTTCATGCTCGACCCGCCGTCGCAAGTCCTCCGGATCGAGTGGGTTGCGCGTAAGCAGAACAAACGGCTCCATAAGCCGATTATGTAGCCGAGGGCTTTAGCCCCCGCCCAACGCGAGCATTTCGAGCAAAATCACACCATGATTTCGTCCACCCAGGCCGACTCCTTCCTCGACACGCTCACGGCCCAACCCGAAACTGGTGCGCCGCTGCGAAAGAAAGCGATGGAGATGCTGAGCGAGCTTCCCGAATACAACTGGTCGGGGATCTACCGCCTGGAGGGCGACACCCTCGTCCTCGACGAATACGTCGGAGCCGCCACCGACCACACCCGCATCGCCGTCGGTGTGGGCGTTTGCGGCACTGCCGTAGCCCAGAACGCGAACCAGGTGATCGACGACGTCCGTCAGCTTACGAACTACCTCGCCTGCTCGACCCAAACCCGCAGCGAGATCGTCGTGCTAATCCATCGAAACGGGGAAATCCTCGGGCAGATCGACATCGACGGCCACACCGTCGGGGCTTTCGACAAGAGCGACGAGGTGTTTTTAGAGCGGGTTGCCAGTCTCCTGGCCGATCGCTGGAACTAGCCCCCGCTGACGGGTGGAATCACTGCAATCTCATCCGACGCCCTAAGAGCGTCTTCCCGCCCCACGAATTCGTGGTTCACCGCCACCCGGCAAGCTGACGTGTCGATACCCATGTCATGCAAATGATCAAGCAACGAGCCCGCCGTCGGCTCGCAATCCACGGCAACCGATTCGCCATGCTCCTGCCGCAGGTAAGCGAATAGCTTGACTTCGAAGGTCATCCCCCTCAGTTTACGTCCAGTACACTCTAAGGCGTTGAGTCGATTTGAAGTGATCGTGGTGGGAGCCGGCCACGCCGGAATCGAGGCCGCCCTCGCGTCTGCGAGGATGGGTCTCAATACGGCATGCGTCACGATGCGCCTCGACCGGATCGGCCATCTCCCATGCAACTGCTCCATCGGCGGCCCCGCAAAGGGGCACATGGCGCGGGAAGTGGACGCTCTTGGCGGCCAAATGGGAGTCACCACCGACTACGCCCTCACCCACATCCGCAGAGTCGGTACAAGCAAGGGACCAGCCGTCCAAACCGTCCGCGCCCATGTCTGCAAAGACCTCTACCCGCGCTTGATGCAAGAAACGCTGGGCAACCAACCCAATCTGACCCTGATCGAAGGCATCGTGAGCCGGATCGAAACCCAAGGCGGACGGGTAAAGGGAGTTTGGGTCGGAGAGGCGTTCATTGAGTGCCGATCGGTTGTCCTCACGACCGGCACGTTCCTGAACGGCCTCTGCCACGAAGGGAAGAAGAAGACGAGTGCCGCCCGGCACGGCGATCTACCTTCCGTCACCTTGAGCGACTGGCTGAAGGACCTCGGCGTCCACATGCGCCGGTTCAAAACCGGCACCACACCCCGAATCCGCAAGTCGAGTATCGACTTCGGCAAGACCCCTGCGCTGGAAAGCGAATCGGAGGCTGGACCCCTCAGCTTCCTCCATGACGCGACATTCCCCCAAGCCGAGCTCCTTCCGTGCTGGCAGACTCGCACCTCCCTGGCAACTCACGAAATCATCGCCGCCAACCTCCACGAGAGCGCGATGTACTCCGGCCAGATCGAAGGCGTTGGGCCACGATATTGTCCAAGTATCGAGGACAAAATTGTACGTTTCTCGGAAAAGGACAGCCACCCGGTCTTTCTCGAACAGGAGACGTGGGGAGGGGAAGAGATCTACGTCCAAGGCGTCAGCACCAGCCTTTCCGCCCACGTCCAGATCGAGCTTCTGAAGACGATTGCTGGATTGGAAAACGTCGAGATGATGCGCCCAGGCTACGCCGTCGAGTACGACATGGCCGACCCGCTCCAACTCACGCCTCACCTGATGAGCAAGCTCCTGGATGGCCTTTTCCTCGCCGGGCAGGTCAACGGCACGAGCGGTTACGAGGAAGCAGCCGGGCAGGGAATCGTCGCCGGAATCAACGCCGCCCGTCTCGCCCAAAACGCCGAACCCATCGACTTCCCGAGGGATAACAGCTTCATCGGCGTCATGATCGACGACCTCGTAACGAAGGGTGTCGACGACCCCTACCGGATGCTCACGGCTCGCGCCGAGCATCGCCTCCTACTCCGCCACGATAATGCCGACCAGCGCCTAACTCCCGTCGGGCGCGAGGTGGGACTCGTTGCCGACCAAAGATGGCAAAGGTTCCAGGAGAAGCAGGAGAAGATCGTTCGCGGCATCGCTTCGCTCGAAAACGTTTTCGTAAACGACAGTCACAACGACCGCCTCATCGCATGGGGAACGGCGCCGGTCAAGCAGAAAACATCCATCTTCGACCTCATGAAGCGCCCCGACGTCGATCTCCCAGCCGCCCTCGAAATTAGCCAAACCTGCGGCCTCGATCCCTGGCTGCCGGCCGATGCCCGAGCCCGCGAGCAGATCGAGTTGAGCGCTATGTACGATGGCTACCTCAAGCAGCAGGCCCGTCAAGCCGAGCAAGCCCGAAAGCTCGACCGAATGAAGATTCCTGCCGACTTTTCATTCGACGCACTGAAAGGATTGAGCTATGAAAGCCGAGAGAAACTTGGTCGTATCAGACCAACTACGGTCGGCCAAGCCGGACGAATCCCAGGCGTACGCCCAAGCGATATTGCTCTCCTGATCGGCTACCTAAAGGGAGCCGTCCATGCCTGACGTTCCAGTCAGGCTCCCCTGCCCGAACGGCTTGGCCGCCCTGGGAGTGCCCGCCAAACGCTGGCTGACGCGCATGGACATCTTCAACCAGCTTCAGCAGGCAAAGAGCTACTTGCAGACCGCGCCCCTCGACGAGGCGAACATTTGCCAGGCAGCGGAGGAGGCCGGGATGTCGCTTCACCACTTTATCCGCCACTTCCACGACCTCGTCGGAACGACACCTCACCAATTTCTCGCCCGACGTCGGATCGAAGAGGCCAAAAGGTTGCTGGAAACGAGCGATCTGAGCGTGACCGAGCTCGCCCTCGAAGTCGGCTTCAAGGATCTGAGCGCATTTGGACGAGAGTTCAAGAACGAAGTAGGCGAGAGCCCGCGGGATTACCGGAAAAACAAACGCGCAATTTCCGCAGAGTAACGCGCCTCCCAGTTCCTTAAACTGTTCCCCAACGCATAGGAGGAACAACACCATGGCATACAAGGTTTGTCACGTCGAGTGGGAAGTTACGGATTTAGAGCAGGCAAAAGCGTTCTACGGCACGCTTTTTGAGTGGGAATTCAAACCGTTCGGAGACTCGATGCTCGCGTTCGGAACAGGAACCGAGCATATCGGAGGGCTCATGAAAGCAACGGACTCGGTGCGCGGTAACTCGCCGTCGGTTTGGCTCGATTGCCCGGATATCGACAGTCTATTGAAGAAGGTCGGACCGGCGGGCGGAACCGTCGCGAGCGAGAAGTCGCCGCTCCCAAGCGTTGGCTTCACCGCCCTCATCCGCGATCCGGACGGAAATCATATTGGCCTTGTAGAGTTCGATTGCACCTAAGTTCGATCCTCTCCCGGGGCCAAGTGAAGTACGATGGCAATTGGGAGATGATTTTAGGTTTAGTAACGTGTCTAGCAGCGGCCTCCCCGGCGAAGGGCGTCCTGGTTTTGGACGGCTTCGTTCTGGGATGTCTCACTCAAGATGGTTGGCGTAGCTATCGGTCGGTGGGGGCTTTGCCCCCCACGACGGTGTCGGCGGTGGGGATAGGCGGCGGCGAAAACGACGTCCGAAACACCGCATTCAACAACTCTGACGATGGTCTGCTCGGTTTGGCTCCGGGCGCAGGCCCGAGCGGCGTATTCTTCTCCAAGGCGCCCCTCTATCCTCGAGAGGTCATTGAGAATAAAAACGACCGTTCGTATTATTTCCCCGTCGTCGCCCGCTTTGCCCTCGCCCACGGTGCGACCAGCCCGCGCTCCTATATCGTGCATGTTTGGTCGGCAGACTTAGACAACTCCGGCAACCATGAGGAAATCATCGAGGCCGTTTCTCGCCCCGAAGTGCTCCGAGGCAATAGCGAAGATGGCGATTGGGAAGCCGTACTGCTCCGCTCCAAAGATAAGAGTGGCGAGAAGGTCTTTGCCCTTCACTACTCTTTCTCAAAGGCCGGTCAACCCCTCCGCCAATGTCGCCTTCGAGCCGTCGCCGACTTCGACGGCGACGGTCTGATGGAAATGGTGTCCAGCGCAGAGAACGCGCGCGGCAAGTCGGCCACTCTTTGGTCTTTCCGCGCCGGCAAACTCATGCTCCTCGCGGACGTCGACTACAGCCGGACACCGAGTGCGATTCAGGGCCTGGAGTAGAACGAGCCGAAGAACTTCGACTGCTCGGCCGCGTAGTCGCCGCCCTTCTTCCCGATCGTAAGCGTGTAAAACCGTCCGTTCTTGACGAACATCCAGAAAACGCCCTGGGCTCCATTGGGCGCCTTGAAGGTGATGAGCCGGCCCTTGACGCCGTTGTATCCGCCTTCCTTGTCGCTGACGGCCGAGCCGCCGACGCTATTGAGGAATCCTTTCTTCGCCCCAGTCATGAGGTTGGTGGAGAATTCGGCAGGGGCGTCCTTGGGGAGGATTGAAAACGTGAGGACGAAGTTCGTGTTCGCACGGCTGGCGACGTACATCGTCGTCGGTACCGAGTACTTGCCTTCGGTATAGGTCTGGGTCGACATTTGGGGCGTCCCGGGCATCTTTGCCGTAAACTTTCCTTCTGCGGGGGCAACCGATTTCCAAACGTCTTGAGCGGTAGCTAATGCTACACAAAGTCCAAGCAAAATAATGAGCACGCGCTTCATGTCCTACATTTTAGTTCAACGCGCATCCCAATAGGCGAAACGAATAAACTCTGCGCGTCGATGTCCGAACTCCGATTCCATCCATTTCTCGACCAATGGGTCATCACGGCGACGCACCGCCAGGATCGCACCTTCTTGCCGCCCGACGATTACTGCCCGCTTTGTCCCACCAAACCCGGCGGCTTTCCTACCGAGATACCGATGACGAGCTACGACATCGTCGTCTTCGAGAACAAGTTTCCGTCCTTGCGCATGGACCCTCCGGAGCCGGACGTGGCGGGGAGCATCTTCACGCCGGTCAGGCCCAGCGCTGGCGTCTGCGAGGTCGTCTGCTACTCGGAGCGACACGATTCGACCTTCGCGACCTTGCCCCTCAGCCAGATACGCAAACTGACTCGCGTCTGGAAGGAGCGCTACGTCGTCCTCGGCGAGAGGCCGGAGATCGAGTACGTCTTTATCTTCGAGAACAAGGGGAAGGAGATCGGAGTCACCCTCAGCCATCCCCACGGCCAAATCTACGCTTACCCCTTCATCCCTCCGACCGTGAAGATCGAACTCGACGCCGAGCGACGGCACTTCGAGGAGCACGGCCGCCCGATGATGGAGGACTGGCTCGCCATGGAGTTGGGTGGGGAATATGCCCACGAGCATGTTCGCCACATCGTCGAGGAAGCTACGATTCGTGAAGTTGGAGCCCCTGCCGACGAAAAGAAGGAGGAGGACGCGACCGAAAAGCCGGTTCCAGAACGCCTCGTCGCGGAGAACGACACGTTTGTAGCCATCGTCCCCTTCTTCGCGCGCTATCCGTACGAAGTCTGGGTGACCTCCAAGCGCCATATCCGCTCGCTCGCCTTCATGGGGCCGAAAGAGCTGGACGACCTGGCCGAAATGCTCCTCACCGTCACCCGCAAGTACGACAACCTGTTCGGTTTTTCGCTCCCCTACATCATGTCGATCCACCAGGAGCCGACCCATCACGGATACGAGTTCAACTGGTTCCACGTGGAGTTCTATCCGCCGTACCGAACGGCGAATAAACTCAAATACCTCGCAGGCAGCGAAGCCGGGGCGGGCGCGTTCATCAACGACACGCTGCCGGAAGTAACCGCGAAAACGCTCAGGGACCTGTAACCCGTTTCCGGGCAAGCCAACCCGGAAACCGCGTCAAGCTCCGGCTAGCAGCCTGAACCGATCTTCTCGCGCATTCGATCTCTCCAAGAGAAGAGCCTCGGGTGTGAGCGACTTGACGATTTCGTCGACGGGTTGACTGTCGTCCGTGGCAGCCATCGCCTCTACCCAAACGTCGCGCAGCACTTCTAAAGCTTGTTCAGGCGTGGTGGAAGTGGCTAACGATTCCAGCCGGCCTTTCACTTGGTCCGCCACTTCGTGGGTTCCCGCGACGATGGCGTAACGCTGGGAGATCGCGTAGTCGCCGTCGTAGTCGAGCGTGTAGAAGGCATCGCTCTCGAGCGTCTCCCCAACTTCGGCGAAAACAGAGCGAGCCACAAGGGGAGCGGTCGAGAAGTCGCCGAAGGCTTTCTTGACCGATCCGCTAAGGGCGGTCACGACGCGCTGGATCGTCACGTCTTGCTCGCTCCGCGCATAACCTTCCTGGTGGGCGAATTCGACGGCCGCGTTGCGCAGCGCCTCGACGTCCGACTGCTGACCGATGGCGGAAAAGAGGAGCCGATCGTAAATCTCGAAGATCTTGCGAACCTGACGCCGCATCGTGTAGACCAGAATTCCCGCATCGATGGACACTGCCAACACGGGCGAGCCCTGCTTGAGCTTGCCCTCGATATATTGGGCCCGGTTGCCGATTCCTTCCTGCCAGTCGTAAGGGGTGATCATTAGCCCTTTATACTACGCACGCCAGGGTTCATTTCGGCATGGTGAACGAAGGGGACTTTAGAAGCCAGGATTCCAGGGCGATTCCGATTTTGCCCAGCGACTCCGAAGAACACTTGTCGACCGTATCGCTTTGGGTATGCCACGGACGATAATCGAAGTCGATCAGGTCCATGGTCGGGATGCCCGCCTCGTTGATCGGGATGTGGTCGTCCTCGATGGTCGGCCCGTCGGATTGGGGGAAGGTCTCTTGAAGCCCGACCTGCGCCGCGTTCCGATAGAACGCCTTCACGAGGGGACCCGCATAGCGCATGCTGTTCGGCTCCATGGGCACCTGCAAATCCTTGTCGCCGATCATGTCGAGCAGAATTCCGTAGTCCGGCTTAGGGCTAGGAAGCTTCCTAGCGAAAAAGGCCGCGCCCAAGAACATCTCGTCGAGCTCGGGACCGAGGTCTTCGCCATCGCTGAGCAGATACATAACGCCAACATCTTTGGGCAACCGGCCCTTCACGGCGCGCATCAGCTCCAGGAGAACGGCAACGCCGCTGGCCCCGTCGTTAGCTCCCATAATCGGAAGACGAGCCAACTGGGGATCGCTCTCTTGGTCGGAAGTCGGACGCGTATCCCAGTGGGCGATCAGGAGCACGTGGACCTTCGCGTCCTTCCAGTTCTGCTCGCCGACGATGTTGGACATCGCCACGTTCTTATGGGTCGAGCTCCAAAGGTGGGTGAAGTCGTCGGTGTGGACGTTGTCGCAGTATTTCTTGACCTCGCCGACAAGATAATCCTTGCACGCGAGATAGCCCTTGCTGCCCGTGTTGCGGGGACCGTAGGAGCACTGCTTGGTAAGGTGCTGCCACGCGGCCGCCTTGTCGAACTTCCAGGGATTCCGAAGGGTGCTGCTTGCCTGTGAAGGCGCGCCTTGGACTTTTGCGGTGAAGAGGGCGAGACCGATCAGGAGCCCGAAGGAACCCAGCGCGGCGAGGTGTCGATAAAACGCTTGCCCTTGAGAATGCTTTCTACCGTTGCGCCTGCGAAGGTCTTCGTGATCTTTGACTTGTCCCATATTTTGAAGTATCCCAATCCGCCGCGTCCCAGGGAGGACGGCATCGCGATCTGATAGTTCTTAGACTCATCGAGCGAAGCGCCGTTACACTTGACCTGGAGGACGCGCGAACCCGCGCCGGGGTTCTTTGCGAAGACTATATCAAACCCGGAGACCTGTAGGAAGCTCGTGTTGGGTTCGGGATACAACGATAACGATCTCTCAAATGCCTGCCGCACCTGCGCGCCTGTAATCGTCACGACGACGAGGTCGTCCGTGGGATAGAGGAGCAGGGAAGAGAGGTCGTCCTTTTTCTGAAAGCCAGGCTTCACGAGACCGGCTGCCAGGAACGCGCCGTCGGTCCGTGCATAGTCGCGCAGCACATCGGCCGCCGCTTGAGACGGCGGATGGGCCTCTAACTCTGGATTCTCGGCCCATGTCGCGACCGAGGCGAGGCAAAGCGCAAACAGCGAAATGACCTTCATCTAATTTGATAGTTGAGCTTTGTGCTACGAAAATTTAGACCGACAAGTGTCCAGACGGTTTCGAGCATAGCAGAAGTTTTATTACGTAAAGGCTAAGAAAAGGGTCCCAGACGCCCTAGGCGCCTGGGACCCTTGGTCTAACCGGTGGCCGGTCTATTCTTCGATGCGAACGCCCATCGACCGAGCGGCTCCGGCGACGATACGCATCGCCATCTCCTCGTCGTCGGTGTTGAGGTCCTTCATCTTCGCCTTCACGACGTCGCGCAGCTTGTCCTTGGTCAGGGTGCCCGCCTTGTCGGTCTTGGGGTTGGAAGCGCCCTTTTCGATGCCGGCCGCTCGCTTGATCAGGTCCGAGGTCAGCGGTTGCTTGACGACGAACGCATAGGAGCGGTCTTCGAAAACGGTGATCTCGACGGGAAGGACGAATCCCATCTGAGGCGCGGTCATTTCGTTGAACTTCTTCAGGAACTCCATCATGTTGATGCCTGCCTGACCCAATGCAGGGCCGACGGGCGGCGCTGGAGTGCCCTTACCGGCGGGAATATTCAGCTTGATGTTTCCCGTGATCTTTTTTGCCATTTGGAAATCTCTCGGAATCTAGGTTTCGCCGCCAGAGGGAAGCTTGAACGACGCGAGCGAAAATAATACCCAATGGCGCGACACTTTGGCCGGGATCACCTTCCTTTGGTGAATCTGCGTGAAACTTGACTAGTAATTTTACCAGTTTGTAGGCCATACTCCCTTTAGTTAATGGAAGTGGTATTGCACTTGCATGTAACATGGGAGCGTTGTCCGAACTGTGGGTGCGTGTATGCGCCTCGGTTTGGATTTTAGAGAGGCAGTGACTATGGGTTCAAATACTTTGTTTCGTTCATTAGTGATCGTGGGGAGCGCGGTCGGTGTCGTTGGCGCCGCAAACGCGGCTCTCATCGATCCTTACTACTTGCTGAATGGCACCGGATCTGAGGACAGCGTTCAGTCGCTCGTTACCTCGCACGGCTACGGCGCTTCGGTTGGTCAAATCAGCACGAATGCTCCTGGCAACGTTGTCAACTACGGCGACCAGCAGAACAACGAGACGTTCGTTATCAATGCCGGCGGCGCCGCGCAGACGTGGGCTCGTCTTTGGGGCGAAGCCGACCTCGACCACAAGCACGCGCTTGGCTACTACACCAACGTTGGCGATGCGGTCATCAATCCCGGCGACATCACCTGGGTTATCTGGGGCAAGGACACTCCGGTTCTCGGTGACGGCACGAACGACCACTGGTCGCAGTCTGTTTCCGGCGCGATCACGAACGGCACGATCTTCGGCCTCGTCTTCCAGACGGGCGGCGGCGATACGTTCTACTCCCAGTCCTCCCGCAATCCGGCCGGCGCCGACTACATGGCGTCCCTCAAGGACTTCACCACGGCTGACGGATCCGGTTCCTGGAACGGCGGTCTGATCACTCCTTGGGAAGATTCCCAGAACCCGATCTTCAAGGACTACAACGACTTCGCGGTCGACATTCAGGGCGCTCGCACGGTTCCGGAGCCTGCCACCATGGCTACTCTGGCTCTCGGCGCTGCGGCTCTTATCCGCCGACGCCGCGCTGCCAAGAAGTAAATTCAAGGCTAAAACGTCAAACGAGGGCGGCCAAGCAAATAGCTTGGCCGCCCTCGTTCTGTGTCAAACTCATCCAACCTATCGCAAAGGAGCGTTAATCACTACAAAATGCCAGTCGTTTCCGTAAACATCCCCCAAATCGGCGAAGGCCTCCAAGAGGCCAGGCTCGTAGCTGTGCTCAAGCAGCCCGGCGACTATGTCAAACGAGATGAGCCGATCTACCAGATGGAAACGGACAAGGCGGTGATGGACGTCGAATCGCCCTACGAGGGCGTCCTCCAAGAATGGCTGGCCCCCGTCGATACCATCCTCCCCATCGGTGGCGCCGTAGCCAAGATGGAAGTCGCCGACGGCGTATCCGAAGTAGGAGCCGGAGGCCATGGCCCAGCGCCAAGCGCTACCGTCGAAACGGCCGCGCCAGCAACTGAGAGCGCTGGAAAGACCGACGCCCGCAACGCGAACATCCCGCCCCGTACCCGAGCGTACGCTAAGGAAAAGGGCATCGCGGATGCCGTCCTAAACACTATCCCCGCCGCCTCAGGCAAATTGATGCCCGCCGATATCGACGCCTTCCTGGAGAGCGGCCCGGCCCCGGTAGCAAAACATGCCGGTGAATCGCGTGGAGGCAGCTTCAAGGAAACGGCGGTACCCCAAAAGCAGCGACTCCTCGCCTCGCGCCTCGTCCGCGGCACCCAACTGGTCGTGCCGGGAACGATCACCGTCGCCACTAACTGGGGCGAGATCGAGCGGCTTCGAGCCGCTGTCAAGGCCAAAGGCGACGCCTTCCAACCCTCCGCCTTCACGATGTTCGCATACGCCGTTGTCCAGGCGCTCAAGGATTTCCCCGCATTCCGGTCCACCCTAGTGAATGACGAGACCCTACGCACCTACGACCACGTTTCCCTGGGCATCGCTGTCAGCCTGCCGGGCGACGAATTGGTGCTCGCTGTAATCGACGAAGCCGACACCCTCTCATGGCCCGACTTCGCCGCCAAAGCCCGCGATCGCATCGAGGCAGCCCGAAACGGTCAAGATCAGGCTCACGAGGGCATGACGATCTCGCTCACAAACATGCAGAGCTTCGGCCTCCGCGACGCCGTCCCCGTCGTCGTCCCCCCCGCCGTCGGCACCCTGTTCCTCGGCGAGGTCTACAACGGCCTGGCCCAGGGCACCAGCGAGATCCAGCTTCGCCGTTACGTGAATTTGGCGCTTACTTTCGACCACCGGGTATTGAATGGAGTCGGTGCCGCCGAGTTCATTAATGCGGTTAAATCGAAAGTGGAAACCGTCGGCAATCTCATCGGCGTTTAAATAAAGGTCCCGCGCGGACCGGATAGTTGCAAAGAGAATATGAAGCCCATCATCGGAATTTCGGTCGATTGCCAGCAAGACGAAGAGGATTTGCGTTCCGGTGGCAAGTTAACGCTCAACTGGAACTACGCCCAGGCCGTGACCGAAGCTGGGGGCGTGCCCATCCTCGTCCCACCCACGGCGGACATGGCTGCAGTAGCCGAGATCATCGATGGCTGGCTGATTCCCGGCGGCGACGACATCGACGCCTCCCGGTTCGGCGAAGAGAACCACCCAAACGTGGAGCTCCAGGACCCAGCCCGGTTTGACGCAGAAGCAAGGCTCTACGAGGCGACAAGCACCGAGATGCCAGTTTTGGGCATCTGCTACGGCTGTCAGTTCGTGAACGTCATGCGCGGTGGCAGTCTGATCCAACACCTGCCCGATGTGGAAGGCCGCGAAACCCATACCGGTGGCGTGCTCCAAGCCTACGCACTCGAAGGGGAATCCAAGCTCGGCCAAATCGTCGGCTCCCCGGACATCGAAGGCAAGAGCTACCACCACCAGGGCATCAAGAGCCTGGGCCAAGGCCTGCGCATCGTCGGAAACCATCGCGACGGCACCGTCGAAGCCATCGAAGCCACCGACCGCCCCTGGCTGATCGGCGTGCAATGGCATCCCGAACGGACCTTTGAAGACCCCAAGACAAAGCGAATTTTCGAAGCTTTCATCGCCGCCGCTCGCCAATATCGCGAGTCGAAGCGAAAGGTGCTGGCCTAACGCATGAAGCGTCTTGTCAACGGGGCCGAGGTCGAACTTGCCGAAGGGCTGGCGAACGTACGTACGTTCGGCGACCGGCTACTCGTGACGACCCCCGACGGCACCTCCTCCGGAGTCGCCGTGCGAAAGGGTGACGCCGTTTACGTCTCCTACCGAGGGCAGCAGTTCGTCGTCGAGCCGATTCGCGCCGTCCGCACGGGTGCGGTCAGCGCCAACTCAGGCGAGTTGCGAAGCCCAATGCCCGGCCAAGTCGTGGATGTCATGGTCGAAGCTGGCCAAACCGTCGTCAAAGGCCAAAAGGTTGTCGTTCTGGAGGCGATGAAGACTCAACAGACCTTCACCGCACCTTTTGACGGCAGAATCGCCAAGTTGCCCGTCTCTAAGGGTGAGCAAGTTGCGGAAGGCACGCTAATCGCGGTCGTCGAACCTGCCGAGGAAAAAAGCAGTGAGTAAGCTCGTGCGCGGCTCCGAGTTTTTGCTTGTGCTCCAGCAATGGACGCGCGTCTTCATGCCCATCGTCGGCCGCGATCAGGACGCTTGGGAAGACGACTGGATCGGAGCCCTCAGCGAGATGCCCTATCTGCGGCTCCTGAAAAAAGAACGCAGCTTCGCCCTCGATAACCTCCTCGGCCTCCGCGTCCAGATGAACTACATCGGGGCGAACCTGGACATGGTCCGAAACGACATGTCGAGGGTTTGGAGCGAGACGCTAGCCGCCGACTGCGAGGCCTACCACACCCTCACCGACACCGACGATGGCTTCATCTTCCAGTTCGCCGCGACGCCGAAGAAGGCGGAGTACATCACCGGCACGATCTTCGTCCTCCAGAAGAAAACGAGATGAGCGTACGCATCGTCGAAGTCGGCCCCCGCGACGGCCTGCAGAACGAAAGGACGCCGATCCCAACCGATGCCAAGCGCGACTTCATCGCCGCCCTCCTCGCAAGCGGCCTGAAAGAGATCGAAGCCACCAGCTTCGTCTCCCCCAAATGGGTCCCCCAACTGGGCGACGCCGCCGAGCTTTGGCCCTTGCTGCCGGAAGGCGGCATCTACTCAGCCCTTGTCCCAAACGCAAAGGGACTCGAAAGAGCCATGTCCGTCGGCGTCAAGAGAATCGCCTTGTTCACCGCCGCATCCGATGCCTTCACCCAGCACAACATCAACATGACCATCGCGGAGTCGCTGCAGGTCTTCCAAGAAGTCGCCTCGACCTTCCGGTCGGGCACCCCAGACAGCTTCGTCCGAGGCTATGTCAGCACCGCCTTCGAGTGCCCCTACGCCGGAAAGATAGCCCCATCCGCCGTGCTGGAAGTTTGCCGCAAGCTTAAAGCCATCGGAGTGGACGAGCTTAGCATCGGAGACACCATCGGCGTCGCCTCGCCGAACGAAGTGCGAGCCCTCACAAACCTCCTCCTCCAAGAGTTCAAACCGGAAGATCTGACCTACCATTTTCACGACACCTACGGCACGGCCATCGCCAACGTCGAGGCGGCCTTGGAACTGGGAATCCGATCCTTCGACAGCAGCGCCGCCGGTCTTGGCGGATGCCCCTACGCTCCCGGTGCGGCAGGGAACCTCGCTACGGACGATCTGGTGTACTTCCTGGAGCGGCAGGGGATGAGGACGGGCGTCGATCTGGACCGGCTTGCCCAGGCGAGCCTCCCGATCCTGGCGTCTTTGGGCCGGGGGCCGAATTCGAAGGCCCAACAGGCGGTACTCGGACGATCTCAACTTGCGGTGGACGAGTAAGGCCGTAGATCAGCACGCCCAGGAAAAACGCGCTGACAACCCCCGTCGAGATCCATTCCTCCTTCGTCAGCTTGAACTCCTTCAAGTTCACGAAAAGCACCGTAAGCACGATGGGCGGCAAAAGCGGAATCGCCCCGAAGATCGCCGCCAAAACGAGGTAGACCAGCACCGTCGGCACGAGCACGAGCAGCGTCTGCCGAGTCCGCAAGTTGAAGCGGAAAAGGGCGATAAACAGCATCCCCAAAAACACGAAATCGGCAGGCCCGATCGTCGCGAACTGGCCGACAGGAGCCGACGACACCGTCGTCTGCACCTTCGGAATCGAAGCCCCCATCGACGGCAGCACCTCCGGCGCCTTCTCCATCACAAAACGCGTGATGCTGCTGGGCGCGAAAATCAGATAGACGTCCAGCAGAGCGAGGCAAATCGTGATCGGGATAAAGAGATTCTTGTCCTTGATAAGCGTCGCAAGCAGCGCCCCAAGCCCCACGCACCACGTGAAGAGGGCTATCTGGGCCACGGAAAGGGCCAGCAGGACCGAAAACCCGGTCAGGCCGTGCTTCGCCGCATAGACGAGCCCGAACTGAAGCGGAGCCCCAACCACGATGAATAGCAGCGCCAGCTTCGAAGACCAAGGATTCGCCGCCGCCTTGAAGACCGCGAAAATCGGCACGGCGACGAAAATGGCCGTTGTCAGGATCGTCAGAGCGGCGACAAGGGAAATCGGGACCGCCGTATAGCCGATGGCGATGCGAAGGGCTTGGAGAAGGACGAGGGTCAAGAAGAAGGCGCTGACGTTGAACCTAGGCTTTTCCGGTGCTGTCTCGATCTGGTCCAATGCTGCACAACCCACGGAAGTCTAGCATAGCAAAGCAACTACGCCGAAGGTTCTGCGACAGGTTGAGTCTCCAACTCGGCAGGCGAGGACGGCGCAGCCGTAGAACCGCGAATGACGCTCCGGTAAACCTCGATCACCTTGTCGATCATCGCATCCGTACCCAGGTTTCGCGAGGTCTTGAGCGCCCCCTCGGAGAGCTTCGCTTGAAGGATCTCATCGGCCGTGATCCGCAGAACGGCTTCCGCGAAGGCTGCGGCGTCGTTCTTGACCGTAAAACCGTTCACCCCATCTGCGATCCCCTCGCTCGCTCCCCCACCCAGCACCGCGACCGCGGGGAGACCATAGTTCATCGCTTCCTGAACGACAAGCCCTTGCGTCTCCGTGACGGAGGCGAAGACGAAAAGATCGGCCGCAGCGTAATACTGGTCCACCTCGGCCCTGGGCACGAAGCCGACGAACTTCACCCGGTCACCAATGCCGATTTGTCGAGCATAACGTAGCGATTCCTGTCGATAAGGCCCATCCCCGACGAGCCAAAGCCGAAGTGAAGAATCCCCCTCGAAAGCGATCTTCGCCATATCGAAGAGGGTCGTCATGTTCTTCTCCGTGGCTAGTCGCCCAACGTAGAGCAAAATGCGCTGCTCCGGCGGAATTCCGAGACGCTGTCGAACCTCGCTCCGCTCGAAAAATTGGCTGGGCAAAGCCGCCGTCGGGATCACCGTCGCGTCCGTCGTCACCGAATGCCTTCGAATCCACTTCAAGGCCGCCTCGCTGGGGGTAATCACGTGGCGGACCCGGTTGTAGTAGAAGTTCGTATGCTTCGCCAGTTTGAACCGCAGGTAGCGGCGGGGGAAGAAGGGGATGTAGTGAACGTACCGGTCGTAGAGCGTGTGGTACGTGGAGACGATCGGAATGTCGTTCGATTCTGCCCACCGCAATCCCACGAAGCCCAGAGTGAACGGCGTATGGGTGTGGATCACGTCGAACTCGTGCCGACGGAACTTGCGGAGCATTCGGTAGAAGGGCGGAAAGGCGAGCGGATAGCCTTTCGTCCAAGGCGTCTCTACGGCTCGGAACCGATAGGTATTCGGATCTGGGTCGCGATACTTGGGATGGCGCGAGGTAAACAGGTGGACCGAGTGTCCGCGATTGCGGAGCTCGGTCACCAAAAGATCGATGGAAATGCTGACGCCGTTAAGGATCGGAAGGGCGCTATCGGAGAAGATGGCGATTCTTAATCGGCCATCCATCTGCTGCTCACTCTTCCGGGAACCGTCCGTGGGTCTCGACGAACTTAACGATGTCGCTCAACCGGAATCGGCGCTGGCCGCCGGGAGTGCGGTGGTGGGTCAGCCACTTGCGGTTCGTATAGCGTCGAACGGTGGCCGGGCAGACGCCGAGCAGGCGGCTGGTCTCTTCTAACGTCAACTCGGGATCGAGAAGACGGCGGATAAGGTTCTGTCGAGACTCCTTGAACTCGCCTCGGTAATAGTTGGCGGTTACGGAGTCGTCGTAGAAGCTGCAAAGGAATTCGATGTTCTTCGGCAGAGCCTCCCAAACGACCTGAAGCTGTGGGTCGATGGACCGCTCAGTCGAGGCTTGGCGGGCGCGGCGCGGGCGCGGCGCGCTCATCACCGTCTTGCGGAACCGGGGCTTCGGCGAAGAGTCCTCGCCCGGAGCGGGCTCGGAGCCATCGATTTTGAGATACTCCTTGATGGTGGGTACGGCTACCTGCACGCTCCCGTTTTTATCCTGCGCTTCCTTCGTGTCCAAAAAGCCGCTTTCGATATACGCCAAGGGGTCAAATTCGTTAGTTCTCAATCGATAAACCTCTTACTTCCCTGAGGGCATTGTACTCAGTCCCAACCTTCGTTGCCTGCCCTCAAAGACGTAGTTTTAGCCGAGAAAGGCTCTATAAAATCAACATTGAGTCGCCAAAGCTCAGAAACCGGTAACGATGCTGGATAGCGTGTTCATATGCGCGCATTACGTTTTCTTGTGAAGCCAACGCGCTGATCATTAGGAGCATTGTCGTCTTCGGCATATGAAAATTAGTGAACATCCCGTCGATGACTTTGAATCGAAAGCCGGGGCGTATAAAGATTGAAGTTTGTTTCGTGCCGGCTTGAACACTTCGATGTCCGATGGCGAAAGATTCGAGCGTCCGCACCGTCGTCGTCCCAACGGCGATAATCCGCCCCTTTGCCGCTTTAATTTTTTCCGCCGATTTCTCGTCGATGGAGCAGGACTCGCCGTGCATCTTGTGGTCGTCGAGGTTTTCGGCCGTCACGGGGCGAAAAGTGTCGAGGCTGACATCGAGAGTCACCGACGCCGTTTCGATCCCCTTCGCGGCAAGGACCGAGAGAATCTCCTCCGTGAAGTGCAGCCCCGCCGTCGGAGCCGCCGCGCTCCCCCCGACCCTGGCATAGACCGTCTGATAACGCTCCGGATTCTCGATCCGGTGATGAATATAGGGAGGTAAGGGCACCAAGCCGAACGCCTGCAGCCGCTCCTGCAGCGAGGGCGTGTCGTCGAAGGCGATCTCCTTGACCGGCTCCTCGAGGTCCCGTGTCACCGTCGCGCTCAGTCCATCGGCAAACAAGATCCGTGAACCCGGCTTCAGTCGTTTCCCAGGCTTCAAAAGCGCCTCGAAAGTCCCGGGCGCCGTTTCCTTCAGCAACAGGGCCTCGACTGCCGCCCCAGTGGGCTTCTGCCCAAAGAGCCGCAACGCCGTCACCCGAGTGTCGTTAGTGACGATCAAATCGCCCGGTTCGAGGATTTCGAGAACGTCGCGAAAGGAGCGATCCTCTACAACCCCCGTCGAGGGATGCAGCCAAAGCAAACGCGACGCCGCCCGGTCCTCCAGCGGCGTTTGGGCGATCAGGTCTTCGGGAAGATCGTAGTCGTAGTCGCTCAGTCGATCCAAGCAAACGCCTCCGGCAGATCGCGGAGATCGCGAATCGTGGGCGATTCCGAGTGCGGAACGGACCGATCGATCAAAACCCCTCGCATCCGAGCCCCACGCGCCCCTTCCAAATCGTCCACCGGGTTATCCCCAACATGGACGACGTCCGAAGGCGAAACCCCAAAGTGGTCCACCACGACCTGAAACAGCCGAGGATCGGGCTTTTCTACTCCGTATTCCAACGAAGCGACGACCAGCTCAAAATCGTCGTAGATACCCGCGCCGCGAAGGGCCTTGTGAAGCGAGTAGTCCCAGTTGGATAGCACGCCGATCCGCACTCCCATCCCCTTGAGCACCTGGAGGGTCGGCAAAACGTCGTCGTACAAGCGAAAGAGAATCGAAGGATTTCCAAAACCCAATTTTTCGGAAGCGGCCTGCAGCTTTTCTGCCCAACTCTCGTCCAGCCCAAGCTCCCGCAGCCAATCCCGGTCGAGGTCGATCCACCAGGCGTCGCAAGCCGCATGATCGCGCGTCATATTGACCCGCACGTACTCGCGCAGCCGCTCGTGATACATCTGCTCGTAGAGCGAAGGTCCCTCCAGGGGAATCTCCAATCCGATCTCCAGGCTGCAATCCGCCACGTACCTCTTGATCGACCAATCGACTTCAAGCAAGGTTTGCGCGCAATCGAATGTGACGACGGCAGGGATCATGACTCTGCGTTAAGTTTGGCCGAAACCCGCAACCCGGACGCCGATTTGAAGGTAGAAGGACATAGGACTCATTGATTGGGCTTCCGACGGAAGGCCCTGTACAATGCGCATGATTCGAGGTTTAGTTGATGATGAAGAAAATGAATAAGGCCGCTGTTGGTCTTTTTGTAGCGGCCCTGTCAGTAGCCGCGCTCGCCGTTCAAGACGGCGTCAACCTGAAGAGAGCGCCCAAGGTTGGCGAAACGACGAAGTATCGACTCAAGGGCAACGTCGACATGCAGGGCACCGATATTCCAATGTCGATGCTCGTGACCGAAAAGGTCACCAAGGTCGAGGACAACGGCAACTACACCGTCGAATCGGCGCAAAGCGAAGGCAAGGTCACCACGGACAGTGGGGAAATGGATATCCCCGGCTCCACGATCTCGACCATCTTCAAGACGACGGGCGAAGTCGTAGAGGTCAAGACAGGCGAGACCGAAACCAGTTCCGCAATGAGGCTGGCGAACCTTCAGGCGTTCGTCGTACAGGATAAAGCGGTCAAGGTTGGCGACACCTGGAGCGTCGAAATCAAGAAGGACGAGAAGTCTGGCGCAGCCGCTGCGAAAGGCACCTACAAGATCGAAGCTCAGGAAAAGGTAGGCGACTACGACTGCTACAAGGTCACCATGTCGATGAAGGAAACCGAGGGCGACGCCCCGGCTGGCCTCGACGGTACCGCTTGGATCAATGTGAAGGACGGAGGCGTGGTCAAGATGGAGGGAGCTTGGAAGAATGCTCCGTTCCCCGGCGTTGGCCCGCTTAACGTCAAGTTCTCGATGACGCGCGAAGGCTAAGTAACCGCTCATCGCCAAAAATAGTCGGCCCCCTGAGATCGCTCAGGGGGCCGTTTTCGTAACTACTTCTATGAGCCCATTCCTCGCGGGTCTGTTCCTCCTCACCACCTCGTCCCAAGACAAGACGTACGACATGCTCTGGCATCCCACGGCCGGACAGCACCTGGTCTACGACTTGAAGGTCGAGGGCGAAGTGATGACGGAGCCGTTCGTCTTCAAAGCCGAGGTGCACCAGCGGGTGAAAAAAGTGGAGGCGAACGGCAACTACCAACTGGGCACCCAGTTCACAAACGGCTACACCAAGTTCGGAACCCACGAAGACCACACCGGCGACGACCCCGAGGAAGTCCAGAAATACAACAAGCGGGGCGAGCTGCTCGACAAGAAGCAGCCGTCCACGGACCCCGACGACGACAATATCAGCGAGCTGGTGGGCCAGGCAACCGACTTCTCCCCGCCCATGAATCCGGTCAAGCTCAACGATAGCTGGACGAAGGAGATAGCCGCGGACAAGTCACTGAGCCTCCCTGCTGCTTCAGCAACCTATAAGCTCTCCGCGGAAAGCAAGTTCGGCGAAGCCCCCACCCTCGTCGTCACCTACACCTACGCCCAAAAATCCGGCCTGGACCCCATGAAGGCAAAAGGAGTCATCGTCCTGGACGCCCGTGACGGCTCCATCGTCTCCGTAAACGCCGACGTAGACAATCTCCCCTTAGCCGAAGGAACCCCGCCGGGAAAAGCCAAGCTCTCGATGTTTAGGAAAAAGACCTCGTAGCCCCAAAAATCCAAAATCTAAAATCCGAAATCAAAAATCCCTAAACCCTCCCGCCCCGCATCTTAAAGCAATTCCGGCACCGAGCCTCGTAGCTTTCCGTGGCTCCGATAAGAATGATCGGGTCGTCTCGGTGGGCCGGCTTGCCGTCGATCTGACGGTAGGTATGGCTGGCTGTAGCGCCGCAGTTCATGCAGATCGCCCGCAGCTTCACCACCTCGTCCGCGAGGGCGAGCAGGCGGGGCATCGGCCCGAAGGGCTGACGGCGAAAATCCTGGTCGAGTCCCGCGCAGATCACCTCGCGCCCCTTGTCCGCCATCTCGACGGCGAACTCGCAGATCGATTCATCGAAGAACTGCGCCTCTTCGATGAGGATCACCTGCGTGCCCCGCTCCAGCTTCGACCGAAGATCGGCGACGTTCTTGACCGAAACCGCTTCGTGCTTGACCCCCATGTGGGTCACCACCATCGACTCGTCGTACCGTTGGTCGATGGTGGGCTTGAAGACCTGCACCTTCTTTTTGGCATAGAGCGCCCGCCGAGCCCGGCGGATCAGCTCTTCCGATTTTCCGGCGAACATCGAACCGCAGATAACGACGATCGAGCCAAGCGGTTTCGTGGACGAGGTGCGCGAAGTTGCCATGGTGAAGATATCCTTATCGAATATGCCTGTCTACGAGTACCGATGCCAAGACTGCCAGAAGAAATTCTCCGCGCTTATCGGCATGGTCGCTGCCCCAGACGACGGGAAATGCCCCAATTGCGGCAGCGAGAAGACGGAAAAGCTCGTCAGCCGATTCGCCCGCTATCGCAGCGAAGACGACCGCGTCGACCAGATGGCTGACCAGCTTGACCACATGGGCGAACCCGACAGCCCCTCCGCCATGCGTGAGATGGTCCGCGAAATGGGTAAGGCCATGGACGAAGACATGTCCGACGAAATGGAAGAAATGTTCGAGGCCGATATGTCGGGCGAGCTCATGGACGAGGAGTAGGTTTCGGTCTCAAGGCTGTATGGCCAAGGATCGTTGAGCCCAAAATTGCAACGAAGTAGGTGATCGTCAGCCCCATGTGGTCTGGCACGAAATAGTCGGCGGGCTCCACATTGCTTCCCCACATCGTGAAATAGCACACCGCGAAGAGAACGGCCAGAACCAGCGCGGTCGCCCCGATGATCGGAACCCCGACCCTCCCGGAATCGGGGTTATTGGTCCAGTCCTTCTTCTCGTCGGGAAAGAACCGGGCTCCGGCTGCGTTGTAGTTCAGCAGTCCGCAAAAGACGCCCAGCACGAGCCAGATGGCGTAAAAAGCCAAACCGCTCTTGCCCCTGACCGGCGTTACGTCGAGCAGGAACGAGACGACAACCCCAATCAGATCGAACCCCACCAGGAAGAGCAGGGTCCAAAAGACGGTCTTGAGAAACCTCAACGAGCTTCGATTGCGGCGACGACTTTATCGATGTTCAGCGCGCCGTAGTCGAAGGTGTGCTTGCTTCCGTCGCTAAGCGTCAGGATCGCCCTCTTACTTAGCAGCTTCTTCTCGACATCCACATTCGTGATGTCCTTCTTCTCGATCTCCACATAGCCCTCGCTGCCCCACTTGATAAAGACGGCCTCTTCGACCATGCCCTTGAAGCTCGCGTCGAACATCGCGTCGTAAAGCAGGCGCTGGTTCGTGACAGTCAGCTTGCCGTTGTACTTGCCACCATTCGGAGGCAGGTAGAAAAGGGTCCATGTATCGATCTGAGTCTCGCCTGGCAGAAGTGTAATTTTCATGCGGAAATCACCAAACTGACTGAAGCATATCATGACCCCGGGATAAGGTCTATGGTAAGACGAAGAAGGACGAAGACCGATGTTCGCAACAACGCTTCTGCTTTGCGCCACCTCCCACGCGCATCTCGATTCGGCCAAGCTGTACGCCTGGTTCGACACCCTGGGACACAACCGGGATATCCGTAGGCCATTCGTGCTCGTCTTCGACTCGCAGGGCTACCCCGAGAAGGAGCACACGCCCCTCGCTACGGGTTTCTTAGTGGATAGGAAGCCAGGTTCCTTCTCCGTACTGTTCACGAATATGTCCGTCGTGACCTTTCCGTACTCGCAAGATGGAGTGCGCTATCGGTACGTGACTTCCAGCTTTGCCGGCTTTCTGAAGTCGATGCGAAAACCTCAGTTCAAAGGGAAAATCTTCAAATACCGCTACGGTCGCCCTAAGTGGTTTAGGGATCAAGTTTCTTCCGCGGGCCTGGCCTGGATATGTCATAGGAACGGTCGTGAAACGGATGCGAAAGCGTTCCTCCGCGACGAAGAGCCGAGTGAGCCGCGAACGAATCTGCTCGCCGAGGTCAAGGATGAAATCGCCTACTCGGTCTATGGCAATTTGATCCTCCAAATAGGCGACCCATCCATAAGCTGGTCGGCGATGGGCGCGAAGATGAAAATATTTGCTCACATTTACCGTGGAACCAGGGCGTCCAAACGAGCTACCGCTGTCACCGGCCTCTTGAATACAATGGCCGCCCAAGAAGCGACCTCCAAGAAGGTCGATGCCAAGGGGTTTGCGAGACTCTCCACGGATCAAAAGGTGGCTGAGTTAATCCGGCGAATACGCACTGTCAACGACCGGAGCGATTCGAAGTCTCCCGAAGAAATGCTTGCCGAAATCGGACTTCCCGCCGTTCCCCGCCTGCTGGATGCCTTGCGCGATAAGAGCTTCACTCGGGATGTGGACATGGAAGGCAGCTTCATCTACTCCGTCACGGAGGATGAAGTCGTTCGAGTCAGGGATGTTGCGATACGTGCGTTGTCCGACATCGCTGGCCGAAATTTCTGGGGCGACGATCAGCGAGACTTCACCGCCGTCGAAAAGAACGCCCAGAAATGGTGGGCGGCGGTCCAGGCGAACGGGGAAAAGCAGGTGTTGATTGGGGGCGTGGAAGGCGGGGGCGACGACGCCGGTTCGCAAGCCCAGCTCCTTGTTGAGCACTATCCTCAGGATGCTTTCGAGTCGATCTTCGCCGGACTGAGAGTGGCAAAGAACGATTACGTGCGAGGCAGTCTGATCGAAGCTCTTAGTGACCTGCCCGCCCCGAAGGTCGTGCCCCTCCTAAAGGACGTCATCGCGAACGACCCCGCATTCCAGCCGAGATTCAAAGCAGTCGCCGTTCTTGCGAAGACCGACCCAGAGGCGGCGATAACGGCGATGGGCAAGGAATGGGAAGGCCGGCCGGGGCAGGAGCCGGACTCACATGGATCCATTGCTGGATTCCTTGCCGAGTCGTGTCGGCCATCAGGCATCGGCCATCTCGCAACGAATCTGCGGAGCCGCTCCGTGGCAGACCGGGAGCGCATCGTGGAGTTCTTCATGCGTGGGCTGCCCGGTGAGTGTGGCTGCGGAATTTACTTTCCATACGATAACAAGCCGTTCGACCCCGTCGTCAAGAAAGCCTTCGATCGAGCCGTTGAAGACCTGCTCGCTTTCGAGTTGGAGGATAAGGCCAAAGCGGACGGATATACGTCGCTAGGGAACGTTTTCTTCGACAAGCCGGAGTTAAGCAGCATGGCCGTCTACGGCCTCGCCGAATGCTTCCCGGGCAAGTACCGGTTCAAATTCTCCGGCTCCGCGCAAGAGCGAGAAAGGCAGAGGCTCGAATGCCTTCGTGTCTACAGATTACGAAAGGCCGCACGGTCCTAGGCGGTATCCGGTACACTTCCACACAACGTATCCCGAACCGAAGCGTCTGTTCGAATGACCTGACTCGCCTCGCGGTTTGAAAAGCGTTTTCATCGATTTCTGTGGCCCAAGGCCACCAAACCTGTACGAATTTAAAAACAAAATCCAATGGCATCCAACCAAGGCAGAGGAAGGCGCAGAGAACCGCGCCGAACCGGGCGGAAGATCACTGCCGCCGCCCCGAACGGAACTCGAAACGTCGAAATCATCGTCAACGTCTCCAACCGCGAAACACGTATCGCGATGCTGGAAGACGGCCAACTCATGGAGTATCGCGTCGAGCGCGAAGAGCGCGTCGTCGGCTCCATCTTCAAAGGCATCGTCCAAAACGTGCTCCCCGGCATGGACGCCGCCTTCGTGGACATCGGTCTGGAACGCAATGCGTTCCTCTACGTGGCCGACATCATCCCCGACGAAGGCATGGGCGACAACAGCCCCGCCTCCCTAAAACGCAGCGAATTAAGACGCCGGAAGATCAAGGACCTTCTCAAACCCGGCCAGCAGGTCATGGTCCAAGTCACCAAGGGCCCCCGCGGTACCAAGGGCGCCCGCGTCTCCACCCGAATCGCCCTCCCCGGCCGCTACGTCGTTCTCCTCCCCGAGGCGAACAACGTTGGCGTTAGCCGCAAGATCGAGGACCGTTCCGAGCGAGAGCGCCTGCGCAAACTCGGCGACAAGATCGTGCCGGACGGCTTCGGCCTCATCCTCCGCACGGAGTGCGAAGGGCGCACCGAAGCTGAGCTGCGAGGCGACATCGCCTACCTCCAAGGCCTCTGGCAAGACGTCATGAAGACGGCCAAGCGCCTGCGAGCCCCCGCCTGTGTCCACAAGGACCAAACCCTCCTGTTCCGCACCGTGCGTGACATGTTCGGCGACGACATCACCCAAATGGTGATCGACGATCCCGACGAGTACGAGAAGGTCCATCTCATGGCAGGCATGGTCGCCCCCTCGATGCGCGAGAAGATTCACCTCTACGACCAAGACGCTCCCATCTTCGACCACTACGGCGTCGAAAAGGAGCTCGACCGCTTGCTCCAGCACAAGGTGCCCCTCAAGTCCGGCGGCTACCTAGTCATCGACGAGATGGAAGCATTGACCGCCATCGACGTCAATACCGGCAAGCACGTAGGCTCGACCTCCCTTAACGAGACGATCCTCAAAGCAAACCTGGAAGCCTCCGACGAGGCGCTTCGCCAGCTTCGGCTGCGCGACATGGGCGGCATCATCGTCGTGGACTTCATCGACATGGAGTCGGCCGACGATAAGAAGAAGGTCTTGACCCACTTCTCCGACGGCCTCACCCGGGACCGAGCCCGCACTCGCGTCGGTCGCGTCTCCTCCCTCGGCCTCGTCGAGATCACGAGAAAGCGCACCGGCGAATCCGTCACCCAGGAGATCACCGAGATCTGCCCGATGTGCGAAGGCGTGGGCCGAATCTCCTCCAAGGAAACGGTCAGCCTTTGGATCGAGCGCGACATGTGGCGCAAGATGAGCGACGCGGGCAACGCCTTCCTCGTCGAATGCCACCCGTCCGTAGTCGAAGCCCTCATCGGCCTCGACGGCGAGAACGTGGAGGAGCTCGAGCACGAGATGCGCCGAGGAATCTACATCCGCGCCAACTTCGACATGGAGTACGAGGAGTACGAGATCACCTCTGGCACCATCGAAGAGTTCGACCGCGAACACATGGGCTACCGCCGTGCCCAGGTCCTCGAAGCCAATGTCCGCCGCTCCTCCTTCGATAACGCGGCCAAGATCGTCGGCTGGACCGACGGAGGCTACTACATCGAGCTGATCGACGGAGCCGAGTTCATCGGCCACCGCGCTAAGGTCTGTCTCCAAGACATCCGCCGCTCCTACGCCGTAGCCGACGTCATCCTCCCCGGCGTCGCCACCGCGACCCGGTCGCTTACCTAGGCTCTCACCGCCAACCAGAAGGTCCATGCCGTCGGCATGGACCTTCTGGACGAAAAAGGCTAAAGCCTGCGGCGAGAACCGCAAAAGCGTCGAAACCTACGGGCCTCCTTACTACGTCATCATTGCAAAACCATGAATGCACGGCGTGAAAGTCAGATCTCGACGATGCTCCTGCTCGGGGCAGCGGCTTTCTTTGGGGGCATCTTTATCTTCGGGATAGGAATCGTCCTCAAGACGATCGTGCTCATGGCCTTCGGTCCAATTGTTACCGTCCTCGGAGTCGCCCTCGCCGGATATGCCGTGTTCTCCGGAGTCTCGTTCAACAAGAAGACCTCCACCGGCGGCGTAAGGATGATGTCGGAATGCTACGTCGTCGCCCGCTTCGCCGTGAACGAGATCGGCGAGATGATCTTCGACAACTTCGACTTCGATGCCCCGAACGCCCGCTACTACGTCCGCCTGAAGATGCCCGACGGCAGAGACGAAGAATTCGAGTGCGCCCACGACCTCGTCATGCAAGTCGGCGAAGGCATGATCGGCAACGTCCAGGTAAACGGCCGCTGGCTAGGCTCCTTTATCCCCGTCCCTCGACGCTAGGCTCCATAATCTTCGAATGAACATCGTAGCGATTGGCGGTGGCGACATCGCTGGCGAAACACGGCCCCTCGACGAACTATTGGTGTCGCTCGCCGCACGCCCAAACCCGTCCGCCCTCTTCATCCCAACCGCTACCGGCGACGATGAAAGCTACGTCGAACGCTTCACCCACGCCTACGAAGCATTGGGCTGCTCAACCGACGTTCTCCGCCTAATCAAAGGCGACGATCCCACAAAAATCCAAAAAGCCGACCTCATCTACGTGGGAGGAGGCAACACGAAAGCGATGCTCGCCCTGTGGCGAGAGCGAGGCGTCGACAAACTCCTGAAGCGGCATCTCGACGAAGGCAAGCCAGTAGGAGGAGTTAGCGCAGGCGCCATCTGCTGGTTCCGAGTAGGCAATAGCGACTGGCCTCTCTACGAACAAATCCCGAACGTAAACACCGCCCGCCTCGACGCCCTCGGCTTCGTAGACCTCTGCCTCTGCCCCCATACGAAGCGAGAAGGCTTCCGCCTCGCCGAATTCCGCGAGATGATGAAGGGCGAGCGCGGAGCGGGCGTCGGCATCGACGACTGCTGCGCCATCCAAATTCGCGGGGAAGAATACAGGATCCTCGCCTCCGCCCCCGATTCCATCGCGCATAGGGTCGAATGGGTACAAGGAAAGCTCCTCGAAAACGAGCTTCCGCCGCACGACGATTTCCGCCCGCTGAGCTTTCTGCAAAATAGCGAGCGCTGGTTGACCGCCGGGGCGGGAAATCCGTGAGCGTGGGGGTTATAATCGCGTAGCATGCCGGACGTCGCCGAAATCTGGGCCAAGGTTCTCCCCATCGTCAAGCAGGGCGTGACGGGCGTAGGAGTTTGGACAGCTCTCAACACATGCCGCCCCATCACGTACGAAAACGGGATGTACGTCCTCGGCCTGCCCCACGAGGATAGCGAACTCTCGGGCCACCTCAAGCTGGCCTCCACCAAGCGCCTCATCGAGCAGACCCTCGCCCCCTACTACACCGGCCCGATAACCCTCCGCGTCATCGAAGGCACGTCGATGGGCGACTGGGACCTCGAAAAGCGCCGCGATGCCGAAAAGCAGCGCCTCAACGAGCAGGCGATGACCAAGCTCCGAGCCGAGCTCCAAGCCCGCTCCAACTGGGACCAGGTCTACGAACAGCTCAGCCGCAAATACGCCGCCGTCGCAAACAAGTCGCTCCCCCAGAACCGAGCCCGGTTCTTCGAGGAAGGGGTAGAGCTCGTCGCCGAAGCCCGTAAAAATCAGTCGAATTTCGACGAGCTCGGCGAGCGCAATTTCGCGCGCTGCCTGGAGCGCCTGGCCCAATACGCCGAATTGCCCAGCGCCATCGTCGCGCGAGAAGTGCTGCAGAAGGCCGGCGAGCTGTAATGCCGGAGGCGATCGTCCTTGGATCGGGAACCAGTAACGGAGTCCCGATGCTTGGGATGCGCTATCCCGACGAATACCTGGCGAACCCCAAGAACCACCGCACCCGCGCTTCCATCCTCATCCAAAGCGACCAATCCAGCTTCCTCGTTGACTGCCCGCCCGAGCTTCGCCTCCAGATGACCCGGGAAAAGCTCTACGACATCGACGCCGTCCTCATCACCCACACCCACGCCGATCACGTGATGGGCATGGACGATCTCCGCTCCATCTGCATGCTCACCAAGCGGCATATGCCGGTCTACGCATACCCCCGCTACCAAGAGGACATCCGCCGCATCTTCCCCTACGCGTTCGCCGAGTTCCCCCCAGGCGTCGAGGTCCCCCGCTACGACCTCCACGACGTCCCGGAAACTCTTGAAATGCCCGGCATGACCATCCAGTTCATGGAAGTCATGCACGGCTCGATCCCCGTCACCGCCCTCCGAGTGAACGATTTTGCTTACGTCACCGACGTCAGCCTCATCCCCCCGCCCGCCTGGCAAAAGCTCCAGGGCCTGGACACCCTCATCCTCGACGCCGTCCGCTATGCCCCCCACCCCAACCACTTCCACTTCGAACGGGCCGTGGAGATAGCAAAAGAACTGGGAGCGAAGACCACCTACTTCACCCATCTGAGCCACGATTACGACCACGACAAGACGAGCGCCGAGCTGCCCGATGGAATCCGCCTCGCGTACGATGGTCTCAGGATCGCGATTTAGTCCAAAAACCTGAACCTTAACGAGGACTTCTAGGTTTGAACGTTGAAAAACCTCGCAAAAAACACGAAGATTGTCTAAGGATAGCTACCGTATCGACCACTATATAGGTTGGACCAATTGGACCAGGAGGAATACGAGGCTACATGCCGTTCATCGTGGGAGGAATCGCGGCGATGGTCGCATTGACAGGAGGGGTTTTGGCGCAAGTCGATCCCATGGCCTGCTTAATGAGATCGTTGCTGGCATTTATACTGGGATGGATAGGGGCGCAACTGTGGCACGTTTTTCTTACTGTTGTTGGACAGGCGAGTCGACGAGAGGCACAAGATGCTGAGTCGGCGGATGAGTACCAACAAGCGGCCTGAGAACGCAATTGGCTTAACGAGGACTTAAAGAATGCCGCTTTCACCTGAGCAACTGAATCGCGCGTGGAGAGAATTTAAAGTCGAGGGACACCCAACCGCACGCGTCGAGTTGATCAACCACTATTCCTATCTCGTCAAGATCACCGCTGGCCGCTTGGTAACGAGCCTCCCCGGTGGATTGGACCGCGAGGACCTGGTAGGTGCCGGTGTCATCGGTTTGATCAAGAGCGTCGATCAGTTCGACCCGAGCCGCGATGTCAAGTTCGAAACCTATGCCATCGCCCTCATCCGCGGCGCCATTCTCGAAATGCTCCGCGACGAGGACTGGGTACCCCGCTCCATCCGCGAGAAGCTGAAAGCGCTCGATAAGGCCATGTCCGGCCTCGAAACCCGCCTCGGACGCCCCGCCTCCGAGCACGAGATCGCCGAAACCATGGGCATCTCCACCGCGGAAGTCAACGAATTGTTGGTCCGAATGGGCCGAACCAACATCTACTCGCTCGACGACATCCTCGGCACGAGCGACAGCGACGACCAGATCCACTTCATCGAGCTGATCGTCGACGAGGATTCCAACCCCGGCGGCGAAGTCGAAGGGAAGGAGATCCGGCGAATCCTCGCCGCAGGCGTCGATAAGCTCCCGGATCGCGAACGACTCGTCGTCGCCCTCTACTATTTCGAGGGCTTGACGTTCAAGGAAATCGGCCGAGTGCTTGGCGTTTCTGAATCGCGGGTCTATCAGCTTCACACGCAGGCCATGACCAGGCTGCGAAACTTTATGAAACAGGAGGGAGCTGTCCCGGCGCGTTAGGGCCGGACGCCTCTCGTAGGCGATGGGCGAAGTCGATCGAATTCCACCCGTTGCACCTGCGATTCTCCTATCGCAGCCCTCCCCGCATGTCGAAATGCGCAAGGAAGGGCGTCAGCAACGTCAGGACCAAACGCCCCACGACGTCCTCGAGTTCCACGAGACCGAGGAAGAGCCCACCGAAACACCCGTTCTCGAAATCGTAGAGAGCGAGCCTCATCACGGCCTCGATTTGACGGCCTAATCTGGCACGAAACTTGTCTCCCCTTTGTTATAAACCTTAGCTAAGGCCGGTTTTTCGGCCCTACGGTATCCTTTTGCGTAAAGCAAGGCAGTCGAGGAGAGAATTTGATAAAGAAATCCCTATTTGGTATGAGCGTGGTCGCGTTGGCGGTCGCTGGTTGCAGCAAAGGCGGTGGTGGAGACACGTTGGCCGTGGTTAACGGTGAATCCATTCCGATGAGCCAGTACTACAAGACGATGGAAATGAAGCAGTCCGTGGTCGCCCAGGTCGACCCGTCCCGCCTCACCGTCGATCCGTCAAGCGGACAGATCCCGCGCCAGGTAGCGGAAGTAGCCGTGGATCCCAGCTATCGCCTAAGCGTGCAGGTCCTGCGAGACTGTATTAACGACACCATCACGAAGCAGCTCGCGAAGGACGAGGGCGTCTATCCTACGAAAGAAGAGATCGACGGCGAGATCGACCTCCAGCAAAAGCGCAAGCCGAACTACGTAAAGGACCTTTCCGCCGCCGGCTACACTGTCGACGAGATCAAGAGCGGTATCGCATCCCAACTTTGCATGCTGCGCCTGATGAGCAAAGGCATAACGGTCACTCCCGACGAGGTCAACCAGTACATCAAGGAAAACCCCGCTCGCTTCACGGAGCCAGAGCAGGCGGTCCTTTCCATGATCGAAGTGCCCGACCAGAAGACGAAGGATCAGGCCGACAAAGAACTTAAGGAAGGGCAGCTTTTCAACTCCGTCGCCCAGCACTACAGCGTCCAGAGCGACGGAAAGGCGCGCGGTTACCGCTTCCCCGAAACCGCCGTCGATCGGTTCCCGGTCGCCCTCAAGGTCCTCGTTGCGAAGACCGCTGAGTTCGCCCAGACCGACTGGCAGTACGACAAGCCCTCCACTCACTGGGTGAAGTTCTACGTCGAGAAGAAGATCAAGGCCAAGCCAATCGCCGTCGACGATTTCGTCAAAGAGATGGTCCGCCGCGACTTGCTCGTTAACAAAGGTGGCCGAGCGAACGACGTTAATAAGCGCCTTGCCGATAAGCTAAAGGCGAGCAAGATCGAGGTGAAGGTTAAGTATCTGGAAGATCCGTGGAAGAAGCTCTACGACTCGATGACAGCCGCTAACTCGACATCTGCGCCGACGGCCCAAGCCCCCAACACAAACAAGTAAGCCGAAAGGCTTTCCACAAAAAAGAAAGGCGTTTGAGGGATTTCCCTCAAACGCCTACTTTGTACATTCGATGAAGTTCATCGGAGAGCGCTTTGCATTGCTCTTCTGTGAATTCGTCGGTCTCGATGTATTCCCTCATATCGATTTCGATATTCTCGAATCGCGGGGAAGTCCAGCATCCCAGGGGCGGCTTGCTCGAATCGAGCTTCGTGAGAGTCAGACGAATTTCGTTGCCGGCATCGACACAGCCGAGGCCGTGTTTAATAAGGTCTTGGATAGAAGTATAAACGCCGGTAACTTGGGATCGTCCCGTGCCTTCAACCTCTTCAACGACCCAATAGAGTCTTCGAAACATCATTGTTTATAAGGTCTCCTAGAGATTATCGTTAACCCCTCTTTACTGAGGTGTAACGCACACGATATTGAGTTTTGCACTATTTCGACGGCACAGAATATGCCACTAGTTCCTATGGATTGAATAATTGATTCGTTTTTGCCAATTAAGCGGTCCAAACGAAGGGTTCTGCATCGGTCAGAATGCGTCCGCTCTTCGCCTGCGCTTCCAATAGATAGTCCGGCAATGTGAACACGGCCTGGTGGAATCGCGGCGTGTAATAGCGATTCTTGACCCCACGATCCGCGAACCGCTTCGCGATCTCCTCCTGGGCCAACGCCAGCGGATCGTACTTCTTGCTCGCCAGGACGAAGCCCCACGGCTGGAAGAACGTCGTCACGATCCCGAAGTAGCCCGCCACATACGGGAAGGTCTCCTTCATGCTCTCCAACGTCGCGATACAGCTCACCATGCAGTCCGGATAATTCTCGTTCGCGCTGCCCGCCTGCATCGCGAAAACGCCGTCCTCGCTCATCGCGTCCGCCGCGATCTGGAAATACTCCTTCGTAAACAAGAACTGCCCCGGCCCGTCCTCGTGAGGATTCGGCAGGTCGCTGAGAATCACGTCGAAGCCGTATCCCTTGTGGTCCACCAGCCACTGCCGCGCGTCCGTATGCAGAAGCTTCGTGCGGGGGTCCTCAAAGGCCCCCTGGTGCCACTCCGGCATGTGGACCTTCACCATGTCCACCAACTCCTCGTCGATATCCACCATATAGGCTTCCTCGACCGTGTTGTGCTTCAAGGCCTCCCGAAGCGTGGCCCCCTCGCCGCCGCCGCAAACGCAAACCTTCTTGGGATTCGGATGCAGCGTCATGCCGGGCTGGCTCATGCACTCGTGGAACACATACTCGTCCATGATGGACGTCTGGATGTTGTAGTCCAAAAAGAGGCTGCGCCCAAACCGGGGAATATCGGCGATCTGATACGTTTGATACTTCGTTTTCCCTTCGAGAATCATCTTCTCCACCCGGTATTGCCAAATGGCGGCGGAGGTGTGCGTCTCGTTGATGAAGATTCCGGTGGCGTCGCTGGACATAGTTTTAGAAGGGCTCCGATAAGTGGGGAGCCACCATTTTGACACAAATCTAAATGGAAGAGCCCGCCTGGCGTGGACCAGGGCGGGCTCTCCGTGTCGTAAGGAACTTAGTTGCCGAAGTAGCAGTTGCTGCCGGGGCCAGCGCCGTTCGGGCAGAGCGGGTAGTTCGACATGATCCACTGGGGAATCGTGTCGCACTCGATGCCGTCCGGAATGTTCGTGCCGTCGGGCGAAGCCGGGTTCAGGTAGATCGTCGACGTCGGGATCTGGCAGTACGCCTTGGCCGCGATGTTCAGGTTCGAAGGCATGATGAACTTGTCGTTGAACGCGTTGTTCATGAAGCCCGCGCGGACCTTCACCGACTTCGCGTGCCCGTCCACGAACGAGTAGTTGAACTGGCCGCCGTGGCGCAGAGCGCTGTTGCTCGTGCCCTGCCAGGAGTCGGCGGAGAAGCCGATTCCGTTCGTCATGCGGGGTGTGTCGTACGTGTCGCCGAACGAGAACATCTCAGCAACGCTCTCGACCGACGTCGTCGGAACGCCGACGAGGAACGACTGGCCGGCCGCAGTGTACTGCTGCTTGCCGAGTAGGCCGCCGCCACGCCAACCGATCGGGCCCCAGTTGTAGCCGTAACCCGCATAGTGCTTGATACCGAGAGCCTGGCCATAGGCGTTGTAGCTGCCGGCCGTGCCGTCGGTTCGCTCGGGCGAGTAGACGAGGTCGATCGACTTGAAGTACGGATACAGACCGAACCACCACTCCTGGCTGCAGTTCGTGCCGTCCGGCATACACGTGCCCGAACCTCCCCAAAGGGACGGAGTCACGTCGTCGTAGTCGTTAACGTAGATGTGAAAAGCTGTGCCGATCTGCTTGACGTTGGAGAGGGAAGCCGTGCGCTTCGCCGCCTCTTTGGCCTGGGCAAAAACCGGGAAGAGAATAGCCGCCAAGATGGCGATAATTGCAATGACGACCAAAAGCTCGATGAGCGTAAAAGCCTTCTTAAGTGACATCGGGAACCTCCTGAATCACCGGAAACTATAGAAGGTAGCTATTAAGAAGTTATTGCGGTTCTGTTAACCAATTATTGTTAATGCTGGGCCGAGTAAAGGAATAGTTAAGAGAATGTGTGTTAACAAAAATAATCTACTGCTTTCCGCGATTTCTTAGCCACTCCATAAACTTCGGATCGTCCATTTTCACGCTCGGCATCTGTCGCCGCTTCTTAAACTGCGGATCGTTCGGATCCAGAGTGTCCTCCGGCTTGAAAACGCGAGGATCTGAGCCCACCGCTTTGTAGGGCGTGAAGTCGGGTGTGTCCGTAAACATGTCGTACAGAGGCGTCGCCAGCGCGTCGAACATGTTGTTCGGCCCCAGGCCGAAGATCAAATAGATCGAGCGGATGATGCTCATGATGCTCGTGTGGTGGCTCGAAACGTAGCTATGCTTCGCCCACGGGCTGATCGCCAGAACGTAGCTGCGATGCCGGTCGATGTGATCGTTGTCGGCCCCCGAGTCGTCCTGCGTCACGAAGATCGCCATGTTCTTCCACTCCGGCGTGTGCGAGAGGTACTCCACCACCTTCCCCAAAGCCAGGTCGTTGTCCGCCATGTAACTGCAAACGTAGGGATAGCCGAACTCCGGCCTGGGCCGTGTGCCGTGGTCGTTGCAGAGGGCGATGTTGAGGAATCGGGGAATCGCCCCGCCATGCCCCTTGCGATACTTCTCTAAGTCCTGAAAGAACCAGTCGGCACGGGCGATATCGGGGATGTTCGTGTTGAAGATCGGAAACTCGAAGCACGTGTTCTTGTACAGGGCCAGCGGCATCGGGAAGTTGACCCGCTCCTCCGCCCCGCTCCGGGCCTCCGGCTCGTCTTCCCCCACTCCCGGAAACTCGAACCCTTCGCCGTAGTTGCGGAAACTGACTCCGTTGCGCTCCAAATGCTCCCAGATCGAACCGTTCTCCAAATAGTCTTCGGGAATCTGCGAACCATTCGACCCGAAGCTGACCAGCCGCCCCTTCGCCTTGTCGTTCAACCGGAAATCCCAGCCCGCGTAGAAGACGCGCGTGGTCCAAAGCGAGGGATAGACGCCTACCAGCCACCGGTGCCCGTCCCCGCTCGCGTCCGGCTCCATGTAGAAGTTGTCGCTGATCGCAAACTGCTCGGCCAACCGGATATGGTTCGGCATGACGGAGACATGGTCCGTCTTGCCCTTCTCCCGAATCCAGCCCTGCATCCCAAACTCCGCATAGTCCGGGTCGCCTTTCGCTCCCTTCAGCCCCCCGAAGATGCCATCGAAGGTGTGGTTCTCCTTGGTGATGAAAACGACATACTTGATGTTCGCGCTGGGCTGCCCCGGGTGAACCGGAAACACCTTCGGCGCGACCGGCTCAGGACCGGCCAGCAGGCCGTTGTTCCGGAGAACCTCGCGGTTCCAGGTCGCAAGCGTAGCGTCGTCCGGGATTCCAACCCTTTGGATCATCCCTGGCATGTCGGGCAGTCCGAAGCGTTCATCGTCCTGCTTCCGCGCCCCCTTCGGCCCCCGCGGCCCCCGCCCGATCCCCTTCTGGCAGGCTACGTAAAGCTCTCTGCCGTCCGGCGAAAGCTTGACCTGCATCGGGAACCACCCGCTGGGGATGCGCCCCACCACCGAGCCGGAAGCGATGTCGATGACGGCAACGGAATTCAACCCGCTCTCGCAGAGGTAGAGGCGCTTCCCATCCTTGCTGAGCGCCATCCCGCTGGGGATGACTCCCCGGTATCGCTTCATGGCGTCCGTCGGCGCGAGGCGCACCGTTCGCCGCAAGCGCAGCGAAGCGGCGTCGAACTCCTGCAAAGTATCGTTGTTCGCGTTGCTCACCCATAGCGACGAGCCCTGGATCAGCACCGCATTCGGCGCGCTGCCCCCTACCGACTTGTCCTCCCCGCCCCCCGAAAGGCCATGGATCAGCAGCCCGCACTTCGCCTTTTGCTGAACGACGGGCTTCGCCGGGTTGGCGAGGGAATACTTCCAAACGGACTGGGCGTCCGGCACGAGCGCCTTGCCAAGCCCGTTAATGCGTCGCCCCTCGAAGTCGCGCCCGTTTTCCGCATCCCGGCTCGGGAAGGCGAAGGGCGGCACGCTCAGCCCACGTGGATCGTATTTACCCTCCAAACCCTTCGGCACGACCGAGTAGTCGAAGATGCCAATGTTGGCGACGTAAAGGCTGTCCCCGCTCCGCACGACCGCATAGGGCTCCCTGCCCGCCGGAACCCGCGAAAGAACCTTGCCCGCCACCAAATCGAAGGTGACTACTTCCTGATTGGCGACGTCCAGCCCATAGGCCCGCTTCTCGTCCTCGCTGAAGACGAAGTCGTTGATGTAGGAGTCTTCCTTCCCGGCGTCGATGGTGGAGACCGTCTCAAACGTCTTGCCGTTCAAGACCTCCATCTTTCCATCGTCCCCAAGGCTCACAACCAACTTTGAGCCATCTCGCGTAAAGAGCGCCGCCGGAGCGATCTGCTTGCGCGGAAGGAACTTGCGCGTCGGGGTGCCGCTCAGCAGGCCGGAGTAGAGCATCATCCCGCCGTCGTGGCAAGCTACCGCCGCATCTCCATCCGGCCGCACCGCCACCTGCCAAACGTTCTCGCCCCCATACAACCGCTCACCCTTCGGGGTCAGAAACCGCCCATTGGGCAAAATCGTGAGCCCTCCCGGCGAGACGCGGGCATATTGCTGCCCAGCCGGAGCCTCGAAATAGGGACCGGCGTTTTGGGCCAAAGCGAGGAAGAGAACGGTGGTGAGCATAGTCGAGAAGACAGCTTAGTCGCCTCGGCCAACCAAGACAATTGATAATTAACGAAGGTTAACAGCAAAAAGCCCCGCGAAGAGATGATCTTCGCGGGGCTGAGGTTCGAGGCCTAGCGCTCGACTTCGGTCTGAAGTCCGCGCCGGACGACCAGGAACTTGATCCTTTCCGGTTGGAAACGCTCCCGTAGGGCGTCAACCGCCTTGTGGACCATCACCGTGCCGCCGCAGTAGAACAGATCGACCGCCGCGTACCCGTGCTCGGGCCACGTGTGGATCGTATAGTGCGACTCCTGAATGATGACCGCGCCGGAAACTCCGTACGGCTTGAATTCGTGGAACGACTCCGCCACCACCGTCGCTTCGCTATCGACGGCCGCTTTGTGCATCGCCGACGCGACCGTCTTCTCGAGTTCGAGCGATTTTTGGTCGCAGCCGAAAAGCTCGATCAGAAGGTGCGAGCCCAGCGAAGGCGTCTCGTCCGAACCGAAGGGAAGACCTTGCTCGTCGCGATTGAGCCAAACACCAAAAGATTCCGGATCGTCGCACCGAATGAGGGTCCATCCCTCGTCTCTTGTTACGACGGGCGCAGCCGCCGCTTCGGAAGCGTGATCCTTAGCTTTGCCGTTGAACAGGCGCTTGAGCCAAGTTAATTTGTTGGTGACAGGAACAGCGATAGCGGCGCCCATTGCCGATACGGATAGGGCCGAGCTAACAAGGATGAAGGTGTTTGCCAATCACATAGACCTCACTTGAATTACCGTGCGCAGACACAAGATTGCTCTTGCGCGAGAAACCCGAAGAACCAGATTGTCTGGCCGTTACATGTGTGGAAAAGTCGCAGTCGAAAGACTGCTGGATTCGCGTTGTATGAACAGTTATCCACTTTTCCATCGATTCAGTCAGACTCAGGATCTCTCCTAAGGTAGAGATTTCCTACCAAAGCCGCCTCACGGTCATCCCGTGACGCAAGGCGCATGATACCAGACCCCCTATTTCAAGTCAATGTTTTCCACAGGGGTTATGCACATGTCCTTAGGACTACGATGCCGGCTTCAAACTCGTTTGCCCTAAAGTTGATTCGGCGAGATTGCCAGTTTTAGACAGGGCCTTTTAGCCCTATTCTTCCAGGCAACCGTCGTTGAGGTTGACGGTCCGGTCCGCGGAGGCGAGCATCGTTGGGTCGTGAGTCACCATCACGAGCGACCCTTCCCCCCGGTTCGCGTTGAGAAGCTCCACGACGTGCAAGCCGTTCCGATGATCCAGCGCCGCCGTCGGCTCGTCCGCGAAAATCACCTTCGGGCTTCCCAGCAGAGCCCGCGCCACGCACACCCGCTGCCGCTCGCCACCGCTGAGTTCGTGGGGCAGCCGGTGCGACTTCGTATCGAGTCCAAGCTTCGCAAGCAGCTCCATCGCCTCTGCCTTGTTGCCCTTGTCCTGCTGGGCGACCAGAATGTTCTCGAGAGCCGTCAGGTAGCCGAGGAGATAAGGCTGCTGGAAAACGAACCCGAATTCCCGCAGCCGGAGTCGCGACCGCTTGTCGTCGTGCATCGCCTTCAGGCTTTGCCCGTCGAACAGCACATCGCCCGAGGTCGGAATCTTCAAGCCGCTGAGCAGATAGAGCAGGGAAGACTTTCCCGAGCCCGAGGGCCCAAGGATGCCCAGAAACTCGTTCGGCTTCACCGTCAGCTCGATCTCCCGGCAAGCGAAGACCTCGCGCCCGTGGTCGCTGTATTGCAGGCTCGCGTTCGCTGCCTGGATCAAACGAGCCTCCGCTCGACCACGCTCACCGGATCGAACCGCCGGAACCTGGCCACCACCGTCAAAGTCGCCACGATCAGGATCGCCAAGGGAACGGGAATCGTGTAGATAAAGGCCGTCGGATCGAGCGTATTCAACGCAAACGCCTTCGGGTCCATCAAGATCGACTTGGCCAGATTGAGCAAACCAAACGCGCACACCACCCCAAACAGCCAGCCAAGCACGACCACGGCCACCGTCTCCCGCATGACGCGTCCCAAAAGCTGTCGCTTTGTATAACCTAAAGCCTGTAAAAGTCCAAATTCCACGAGCCGCTGCGTCTGGTAGATGTTGATCAGCATCCCCATCATAAAGGTGATCACGAGCACGAGGGTCGCGATCACTACGTTCAATATCTTATAGAGAATATTGAACATTTCATTGGTTTGCCGCTCCAACTGGAAGAACGCGAACACCTGCGCCCGCTCCCCCTTGAACGCCTTCGCCGCCCAGTGGTCGAGCTGGTTCTGGTCGCGCAGGTTGTACGCGAATGCGAGCATCGCATCCACGTCGGGAAAGTGGTTGGCCTTGATGTATTCGTAACTCGTGAACATCAGCCACATGTCCGTCTTCGCAATGCCCACGACCTTCACCTTGTAAGGCGAATAGCTGTCGTTTTGGTCGGGGCCAAGAAGCGTCGAGCCGATCTTCAGACCCATATTGCGAGCCACCGGTTCGCTGATCAGGGCCTCCGGTTTGCCCGCCTGGGGCAACCGTCCGTTGATGCTCACGACATGCTGGCGGCTGAGCCAAAAGGGCATGTCGGCCTGTTTCAGTCCAATTACCGCGAACGGCCATTTCCCAACGATGCTCGTGACCTGCGAGCCGATAGCGCGAGCGAGAATGATCCGCTCGATGGGCACCGGCGAATGCTTGTGGACATAGGCCACCAGCTTCGGCGTCTGTGCCGAGTCGCCCCGTGGCGTCACCGCCAACGACTCTTGCGAATAGCGGTAGATCGTACGAATTGAAAACGGAATCGAGTTGATCAGAGAGACGATGCCGCTGATAAGCAGGACGGCGAGGGTGATGACCGCCGTCAAGGGGATCGTTTTGCCCGCGTTCCGAAATAAGTAGGTGGTTGCCGCGAGAGGACGCAGAATCGCTCGCCGCGACGCTGGAATAGTCGCCACCTAGCTCCACCTCCGCCGGTAGCGGAGAAATATCTCGTCGTCCACCGCGTGATGCTCGACGAGTTGGTAATTCTGCAAAGCCTCTTTCGGCAACGGCTCGCCCCCCGCGTAGGTCGGCAAATCCCGCCCTAGCTTGATCTTCGGCGCGACCGTGAGAAAAAGCTCGTCCACGAGGTCGTGCCGCAGGAACTGGGCGTTCACCTCGCTCCCCCCCAGGACATGAAGTCGCTCTACGCCAAGCTCAGTGCGCAGATAGCGAGAAAGCCAAACGGGATCGACCTCGTCGACGCCGGCATTGATCCGGCCGACATGGTCGGGCGCTTCGAAGACGGCTTTCGCCGGACAGGCCACATAGGCCTGTGCCTCGGGAGAACTAAAAAACATAGCATCGAACGGCACGTGGCCGCTCTTGGTCAAACCAACGCGTATGGGAATCTTCGGGTTCCAACGCGGATTCGTCGCCCGCAAAGTCTGGGCCCCAATGACCACCGCCTCCGAGGCGGCTTCGATCCGGTCCATCAGTTCGTGGTCGACCTTGGAGCCAAGATCGACCACGTTGCTGTTGCGGTCTCCGCTCACCGTCTTGCCGTCGATCGTCGCCACCATATTGATAAAGGTGTATGGACGATCGGCCGGAGCGGCCGGGAAACGGAGATCTTCGTAGATGTTCAAGCAGGAGCCTTTATCGTTTCTTCGAGCGCCTTCACCAAAACCTTGTAAGGCTGCTCGGCATACCGTTCGCCGCCGATGTAGAACGTCGGAACGTTAAATACGCCGGACTGGTACGCGGGGGCGTCGAAGTGAATGATTTTATCGGCATAGCGGTCTTCTTCGATCGCCTTCCGCATCTCATTCGGGTCGAGGCCGAACTTCTCACCCTCGCGAACGAGAAACTCGGTTTCGTTAATGTACTCCCCGCGCTCCCACAGCGCGCGGTAAAGCTCGTAGAGGAACGGCTCCCCCAGACCTTGCTCCTTGGCGTACTCCGTCGCCAGGTGAGCCAGATGGGATCGCATTCTTTTAGGTCGTTCCACCGGCGGCATCACCATGTCGTCGGCGGCGAGAAGGAATTCAAAACGGGAAAGCGTCTTTGGTTTGTTCGGAATTTCCGGCTTCGGTGCCGAATCCCCCCATTCAAGTTCTTCCGGCATCAGCTCGTAAGCCAGCCAGTCGAATTTGACGTCGAAGGTTTGCTTCAACTTCTCCGCCTGCACGATTGCTGCATAGCACCAGGGGCAGATGAAGTCGTGAGCTACAGGTATTGTCAAGCTCATGGTTCGATTCTGGCCTACGGCGGGAATCGTATGCCTGTTAGCAGGATTCCTGGGACTAGTGGCCTTGGGCCTCTGGTCGGCGGCTCACCGCGAACTCGTTGACCTCCAAGGTCAATGGCTAGGCCCCCTCCCCCTTGACGGAGCCAACGACTGCCGCATCCGCCTCTATCCCACCGACAACTTCGACATCGAATGCCGAGGCCAAACCAAATACGCCGCCCAAGGAACCTGGCGTCGCTACGAAAACAAACTGGAACTAACCTTCGCCTGGTTCGTCCGAGACAACCAAAGACAAAAGCCCCCAACCCCATGGGTCTTAAACATAGAAGGCCAAAAAAACGCCCTGACCCTAACCCCCACCGACCAAAAAGCCCCCGCCTACCAATGGCAAAGAGCCACCCCCTAACCCAAAGAAACCATCACATCGAGCCGAACAAATCCAAAGAGATGTAGCCGAGGGCTTCAGCCCTCGTGAGCGCCAACAAACAAGAGAGCGCCCCCTACTAGCCCACGCGGAGCGTGTAGCCGTGGGCAACGACCACGTCTGGAAAACTAGCCCACGCGGAGCGTGTAGCCGTGGGCAACGACCACGTCTGGAAAACGAACCCCAATGGGGTTCCGTCAAATAGCGAAGGGTTGGCCGGAACGGCCTACCCTGGCAACAACGCAAACCACCCACACCTACCCCAAAGGGGTTGCGCCAAAACAAACGCCCAGAAGGCAATCAACCAATAGAAACCGGCTGCCCCGTCCGAACGCTCTCATACCCCTTGATCGCCACCCGGGCCGCCTGCAGCCCGTCAAGAAGCGGAATCGGCGAAGGCGTGTCGTCGATCACGCACCGAATAAAATCCTCCACCATCGCCGCGTCCAAATCGCTGCCGTATCCGGAAACCGTATGACTCGTCCCCTCCAGGGAGTAAACGTCGACCGCGGGACCAAACATGTCCAACTCGATCACGCCCTTCTCCCCCACGACGTTCATCGTCACGTCCCCCCAGGTCTTATAGGTAGCCGGACGCGACCAACTCGAATCGAGAGTAGCGAAGATCCCGCTCGGAAACTCGATCGTCACCATCGCCGTATCGTCCCAATCCTTCCCGTACACGTTCGACCCAATCTGAGCCTGAACCCGAACCGGCTCCTCCTGAAGCAAAACTCGAAGCAAGTCCGTGACATGCACGACATGGTCGATCATCGCCCCACCGCCCGACTTCTCCGTCTCCACGAACCAGTCGAACGGACACCGCCCCCGGTTCGTAGCGCAAATCCCCTTGATCGCCCCAATCTCCCCCGCTCGAACGCGGTCCACAAGCCGCTTGAACGCCGGCGAATACCGGCAGGGAAAAGCCGTCATGACCTTGACCCCGGACTTCTCCAAAGCCTCCGTCATCACCCGAGCCTCGTCCTCGCTCGCCACCAAAGGCTTCTCGCAAAGAATGTGCTTCCCCCTCGCCGCCGCCTTCGCCGCCAGGTCCGCATGCCGCTTGTTCTCGCTCACAATCGCGACGGCGTCCACCCGGTCCAATAAGGCATCCAAATCGGGCTCGAAAGGAAGCTCCGTCTTCTCCGCAAAAGCCTTCCCCCGCCCCTCGTCGAAGTCCCAAACCCCTACGATCTCCGTCTCCGGATGCTTCTTGAAAGCGTGAATGTAGCTCCAAACATGCAAGTGAGCAGCCGTAACGATCCCGATGCGAAGAGGCATGTCGGTTATTTTAGCTTGACGACAAGCTCACTCGACGCCCCTCCCCCTCGAACTCAATCCGCAGATGCCAAGCCTCTGAGTCAGCCACCAACCCCGTCATCCGCTCCGGCCACTCGATCAGGCAAAGGTGCGTCTCCAAATAGTCCTCGATCCCAATCCCTTGCCAAGAGCCAACCCGGTACAAATCGGCATGCAAAACGGGCGGAACGACGTCGTACGTCTGAAGAAGATTGAAGGTCGGCGACCGCACCTCCCCGACCCATCCAAGCCCAGACAGCAGGCCGCGCACAAAGGTGGTCTTGCCCGCCCCAAGGTTGCCGTGCAAAAACACGACGTCGCCCGCCTTGAAACGCGACGAAAGGGAAGCCCCGAGAGCCCGCATCGCAGCCTCGTCGGCAACGCCCCATGCTTCCATCGCCAAGAAGGTACCTAGTCCGCGAGGTCCTTGCTCATAACCCCAGGCTGGATCGCCTGAAGCCGATTCCCATCCGGGTCGCTGAATTCGATAATCGCGCCCGGTGGCGTGTCGTGATACTCCGTCGTCGCAACCCCCGCGTCCGTCAGCTTTTGCCGAAACGCCCGCATGTCGCTCACCTCGATCCCAAAGATCCACCCGCCGCCCCGTGCTCCACCCGAGCGCTCAAAAGGCGGATGCAACCCCACGTTCGTCGAACCCGCCCGCAAGCTCGACCAATGCGGACTCTCGAACATCACCGCGAACCCCACCACGTCCCGATAAAACCGGATCGCCCGATCCATATCGGTCACTTCACACAACAGCGTATGCAGGCCCTTGACTTCCATCTTTATCTCCGTCCCAATGATACGATCCAATTCGACAGTACACTCGAACCGATATGGAACGCAGTTGGGATTACATCGTGAAATCGCCGACGGGAATGGCCCTCACCATCGCCGCCACCATTCTCCTCGTAGCGTTCATTATCGCCGGGGGCATCTTCATGCGCCTGGAAATGATGCGGCAGCACGACCGCGCCGTGGCCAAGCAGAACAAAATTAAGAACAACGATTAATTTGCAGCCTTTCCCAACCTCTCATCGTACGATCTAGGGAATTCGGAGGGAACGTGAAGAAGATCATTCTTATATCGACGATTTTGTGTGTCATCGCCGGTTGCAAGAAGGGACCGGTTGCCGTAGTCAAAGACCCAGGCCCAGCCCAACTGCCCGCAGGCTGGCAACTCGCCGAAAGCAGCGACAAGACCGTCTCTATGGCCATCGCCCCAGGCTGGCGACGCGGCGGAGCTGGCTCAATGAACGTGATGGATATGGCGACGAGCGGCATGGGCGTCGAGGGAACCGCCCAAGACAACGGCTTCAGCCAACAGATGGAAAAGGAGCAGCAGGCAAACGACGCGGAAGTAGCCGCGGAACTTGAGAAGAAAGGCATCGTCATCTCCTGCATCGACGGCTCCCGGCCAATCCCCGGCGAAGCCCGCAACCAATACATGGTCAAGCGAGAGAAGAAGGGCCCGATGAGTCTGGAAGACGCCGCCAAAGATGAGAAGGAGCACCTCGTCAACGAAGGCGAGCCAAAATACATCGACCTTCCGATCGGCAAAGCCGCCTACTTCCACGCCGTCGAGGAAATGAAGGACGGCGGCACCGTCACAAAGATCGCCTACGTCATCTGCAACGGCGAAGACGTCTACACGATCACCTTCGTCACCGAGGCGCAAGCAAGCATCATCGAGCAGATTGCAGAACCCGTGATTGCAACCCTGCGGATCAAGCCCGCCAAATCATAAATAGAAAAGGGGGTAAGGGGAAAACCCCTTACCCCCTCCCCTCTTTACGGCGAAGCTACTGTCCGCCACCTTGCAAACGCTTCTCCAACTCTTCGAGCTGCTTATCGGCTTCCGACTGAAGCTTCTGCTCCTCGGAAGGAGCGACCGGTGCCTGCCCGTTCGTGGCCGAAACCGCAACCGTCTGCGTCTCTTCGGTGGCGGCCGCAGGCTGCTTCATACCAAGGCGCTCTTCCAGCTTCTGCAGTTCGGCTTCGGCTTCGTAATCCATCGCCTTGTCCTGCATCTGCATCATCTTGCCCTGCACGGAATCGGCCTGCATTTCCTGCCGAGCGTCGGCCTCGCTCTGCATCATCTTGATGCGCTCGCTCGCCGCGCCGAACGACTCGAACTGGTTCTCAAAAGTAAGCCCGTCGAGCGCTTTCGAAATCGAGTTCTGTATCTGGGCCTGCTTCCACTGTGCCTTGAGGGCGAGGGCTTCCGCCGTCTTCTTGCGGACTTCCTCTTCCTGGCGCTTGATCGCGACCTTGACCGACTCGACCACCGCCGCCGCCTTGTTATAGCTCTCTGTAAGCTGGGTGATCACCGCGTCGTTGGTCATCTTCTCGCGCATAAATTGCTGCGCAAGATCGCGGTTACCCTGCTTCAGAGCCATCACGGCGTTCTGCTCGAGGGTGGTCGACTTCTTGGTCGCCTCTTCGAGCATGCCCTGCAGGCGGTTCTTTTGAGTAATTGCCTGGACGGCCTTTTCACGATTGCCGATGAGCGCCGTCTGCATGTCCCGGCGAGCTTGATCGAGCATGATCTCAGGGTCTTCGACCTTGTCCATGGTCCGGTTGAAGAGTGCCTTAATCCAGTTGAAAAATCGCTTCATGAGAAGTTGTGCGCACCGCCCGTTTGGGTACGCCGTATTATACACGCCGGTAGGTTCGAGCACGTTGCAGAACCTTCCCTAGACTTTAGATAGCAAAACGGAAGCCAAACGTTCTTACGTCTTAACTGCACCCATGAAAACCCCACGGAAAATCCTGGTTGCCGTCGCAATGACCCTTGCCACGGCGAGCTTCGCCTGCATGTGGGACCGAGACACCCTCGCCGCCGAAGCAAAAGGCCACATGGATTTCGTGGGCGCGGTCACCGGTCGTTTCGACCGAAACCCACCCCTCTACTACGAAATGCGCCTCCAGCGCGTCGCCGCCGAAATCAAAGCCCACCCCGACCGCCTTGGCCTCTACGACGACGCGGGAGTCGCCGCCGAACGCTTGGAAAAGTACGACGAAGCCATCCAGTGGATGGCCAGGAAAAAGGCGGCCATGAAGCCCCTCGATATGAACGACCAGGCCTCCAAGGACGCCTGGTACCGCTATTACTCGAACCTCGGAACCTTCATCTCCTACGACCTCTTCGCCCCGATCAAAACCAAAGAACACATCGCCCGCCTCAATCAAGCTATCGATCTCCTCAAGAAGGGACTCAAGATCAATCCCAACGCCCACTTCGGCCGCGAGATCTACCAAGTGGATCTCATCGACTGGGTCAGAGACGTGAAAACCGGGATCGCCACGGACCAGTTCTGGCCCACCGGCGCCGGTGACGGCGCCTCGAAAGCCGACAAGGAGAAAGCGATCACCGGCCTCTGCGGCTTGGTCCAGCTTGGCCGAGCCTGGAAAAGCGTCGATGTCTTCCGCGGAATCCGCAACCTCTGCTCCGAGGCAGGGAACGCCTACCTCGCCGATCTGGCTGACCTTCGCGCCAAAGAATTGGAGATGAGCGGCGAAAAGTCCATCTTCAAAAGAGAAGAGGGAGACGGCGACTTCGAGAAATTCCCAATGTGGATGCCCGAGCCGGACCAACGCGCGTTCGACGAGAAAGAGTTCCGCAGACTCCGAACCGAAGCCGACCAAATCGCCGACAAACGTGCCGCCTTCATGGTCGCTCGCATGAAGCAGGGCAAGCACCCCGACACCGACCCCGATTTCTGGAACGGCTATCAAACCCCCGATCCCCAGGTCATCGACGACATCGGCTATCTCCAAACTCAGCACGGCAAGCTGGAAATGCTGGCATTGGGTGCCCTGGGAATCTGTTGCGTCGCCCCCGTCACCCTTGTCGTCGTCTGGCTGGCCGTAAGAATGAGAAAGCGCAGGGCAGCCGCCATGTGAGAGGTCGTCTCACTAAATATGGCTACGAAACCGATACCCGAAGGCTATCACAGCGTAACGCCATTCCTTGCCATCAAGGACGTGGCCCAACTCATCGACTTCGCAAAGCGAGCGTTTGGCGCGAAAGAAGTTAGCCGTCTGGAGAAATCCGACGGCTCGATCATGCATGCCGAAATCAGGATCGGCGACTCCATCATCATGCTGGGCGACGTCCCGCCCGGCCAAGAAGCCTCAACGGCGACACTCTACATGTACGTGGAGGACGCCGACACCATGTACAAACGCGCCCTCGACGCAGGGGCGCGGTCGATCCAAAGACCGACGGACCAGTTCTATGGAGACCATGCCGGAGGAGTCATCGACCCGGGCGGCAACCGATGGTGGGTTGCTACCCATGTCGAAGACGTCTCCGAAGACGAAGTGCGACGCCGCGCCGAAATGCAGCAACGCGCGGTCAGGTAGCTAGTAAACGATCGTAAAGTCGCCGCCTTTGCTCGCAAAGGCGGTGACCAAGCTCCAAACCGGTACGTCCCCCGCGCTCCCCGGCGAAGCCCGGACGACCTTCCCCTCGCCGTCCAAAATCGCCCACTGAAGGGTTCCGCCCCGCCCCCAACCCATGCCCTCCGTCCACGCGCACAGCGTAAAATCGCCGCTCGTCGCAAGCGTAGGGTGCTTGGCTCGCCCGGAAGAGGAAAGCTCGGTAAACCCCTTGCCGGGCCGGAACCCGACCCGAACCTTGCCCTCCGTTTCCCAAGCCATCCAGGTTCGCCGATTCCCAAAGGCAAGCCCAAAGCTGCTCATCGGGCAGGCATTCAGATTCCAAGGATCGACGCGCTCCTTCTGAACGTCCACCCCATCGCTCGTAGTAATCCGCCAGGTATCGCGCTTCGTGGAGTCGGTGGCCGACCGATACAGAATCGTATATCCGTCCGCGTTCCCCAGCGCCTTCATGCTGCAACACCCGCAGGCCCCAAGGTCGCCGATGCCAAGTCGAATGACTGGACCAAGCCCCATCGGAGACCACCGCGCCATCCAAACCGCCCGCTCCGACTCCCCCTTACTGGTCGCGGAAGCCGCGTGCCAGAAGATGCCGACCGTGCCCTGGCCGTCGAATGCGACCGTTGCTCCGCCGTCCAGATTCCGAGTCGTCCCGCTCACGTCGATCGCTTTCGTAAATCCACCCTCCCGGGCAGAACGATACGAGAACATTAGCGGAGCCTGACCTCCCTTACGCAAAGCCTTCGAAGCTTCCTGTGATCCGTTCCAAACGATCGCGGCATCCCCCTTGCCATTCACCGCAAGCTGCCCGCCCCGAATATTTCCAATAGCCGTCGCCGAGCCTCGAACGTTGCTCACCGCGATGGGAGCCGTCCACGTACTCCCGTCGTCCCGGGAAGTGATATACAAAAGGTCTCCCGCCTCGGGCGCACCCTTGAAATAGAGCAGATGCACCCGCCCGTCGTCGGACCGCACCGCTTGCGGCTGGATGCCTCCACCGGGAGTCCGCAAAAGACGCACGTCCGGCAGACGGGCGAACAAAACCAGGGCGATCAGGGGCGTCACGATACTAATAATCTAACGCCCCCAAGGACACCGCGACACGCGTTCTTGTCGAAAGGTATAATTTTTGGCTGAAGGCTAGGGGCATCCCCCCGCCGCATTTCAACCGCCTCGGAGGAATTCATTTAGCATGCCTGGCACCGGCAAAGTCATCCAAGTCATGGGTCCCGTCGTGGACTGCCGCTTCCCAACCGATTCGCTGCCCGCGATCTACAGCGCCGTCACGATCAAGGACGCGAAGCGAGGCATCGACCTCACTTGCGAAGTGGCGCAACACCTCGGCGACGACACCGTCCGAACGGTCGCGCTGAGCACTACGGACGGCTTGGTGCGCGGCATGGAAGTCGTCGATACCGGCGCACCGATCTCGGTGCCGGTGGGCGACGTTACCCTTGGGCGCGTTTTCAATCTTCTCGGCCAGCCGATCGATAACGGCGCGGAAATCCCCGCCAGCAACAAGCGGCTCCCGATCCACCGCCAGCCTCCGACCTTCGAAGAGCAGTCGACCAAGGTCGAACTGCTCCAAACCGGTCTGAAGGTCGTCGACCTGATGATCCCCTTCAACAAGGGTGGAAAGATCGGTCTCTTCGGTGGTGCGGGGCTGGGCAAGACGGTTTTGATCCAAGAGCTCATCCGAAACATCGCCGTTGAAGCCTCCGGCGTTTCGATGTTCGCCGGTGTGGGAGAGCGAACTCGCGAAGGGAACGACCTCTGGCTGGAAATGCAGCACGCGAAGTTCACCGATAAGGACGGCGTCGAAAAGTCGGTTCTCGACAAGACCGCCATGGTCTTCGGTCAGATGAACGAGCCGCCCGGAGCCCGCCTCCGCGTCGCGCTTACCGCGCTCACCATGGCCGAATACTTCCGCGACGAAGTCGGCAGCGACGTTCTGATCTTCGTCGACAACATTTTCCGGTTCGTTCAGGCAGGCTCCGAGGTATCGGCGCTTCTCGGTCGTATGCCCAGCGCCGTGGGCTACCAGCCGACCCTGGCTACCGAGATGGGTCTCCTCCAGGAGCGCATCACCTCGACGAACAAGGGTTCGGTTACCTCGGTCCAGGCGGTCTACGTTCCTGCCGACGACCCCTCCGACCCCGCCCCCGCCACGACCTTCGCTCACCTTGACGCTTACGTCTATCTCGACCGCGGTATCGCCTCCAAGGGCCTCTACCCGGCCGTGGACCCGCTCGCATCGACCTCGAAGAACCTCGACCCGCGCATCGTCGGTCAGGCCCACTACGACGTCGCCCGCCGCGTCCAGCAGACGCTCCAGCGTTATAAGGAACTGCAGGACATCATCGCGATCCTCGGTATCGATGAACTCTCCGACGACGACAAGCAGCTCGTAGGCCGCGCCCGAAAGATCGAGCGCTTCCTCTCTCAGCCCAACTTCGTCGCCGAGCAGTTCACCGGAAACCCCGGCCGATACGTCACGGTAGACGAGACGGTCGCCGCGTTCAAGGAACTCGTAGACGGCAACCTGGACGACGTCCCCGAGCAAGCCTTCCTCTATTGCGGAGGGCTCGAAGACGTCCGCGAAAAAGCCAAGAAACTCCAGGCGGTGGGAGCCTAGGGATTGCTAGATTTTTAATTGCTTGATTGTCGACTCAATCAAGCAATCCAGCAATCCAGCATTCAAGCAATCAAACAATGGCACGAGAATTTCATCTATCCGTCGTCGCTCCCGACCGCTCGGTAGTCGAAGAGACCGTCACCTCGGTCGTCGCACCTGGTCAGGAAGGCTACTTCGGCGTCATGGCCGGACACGTGCCGCTCATCGCGGCTCTTCGGCCTGGCATTCTCGAGTACGTCGACATGACGAATAATCGCCACTACGTTTACACAGGTGGCGGATTCGCGGAAGTGGGAACGAACGGAGTCACCGTGCTGGCCGATGAAGCGGCCCGCGCAAGCGACATCGACGTCTCCCACGCCGAGCAAATGCTCGAAGACTCGCGCAAGGCGCTTCGGGGCGAAGACTCCGGATTGACCAACGATGAGGCGGTTGCCGAAGTCGAAAAGGCGATCAATCGCCTGAAAGCAGCCCGTCTGGTCCTCAAGTAGGAATTGCAAGATGGGGTCGCCGTAAAGGCGACCCCATCTTTTTTATTTGCGGCGACGTCGCGCAAACGCAAGGATGCCCAAACCAAGAGCCGCCATCGATGCGGGCTCCGGTACCGGCGCGGACGTGACCGAGACCGTATCGATACCGATAAAGTCGCTGTTGTCCCCGCTCGGCCCGCCGTTCTCAACGAAGTAGCGGAACGCGAACCGGCCGCTCGTCGGCCCGCCCAGTCCCGTCACCGTCGCGTTGAACTGCGTCCAGGCGTTCGGATAGCTTCCCGCACCCGATGCCAGGTACGTGGGGTTGATGTCCAGAAGCAGACCTGTAAAATCGCCCACCGACGTCTCGGAGGCGCCGACATTGGTGCTGCTCCCCGCGGTGCTTAGGCGAAGCTGAAGTCGATCCGGGAAGAACGGCGAATCCACCGTCCGAGTCCAGAACGAGATCACATCCCCATTGTTGAAGGTCTGAAGTGGCGAGATCAGCCAGTTGCTGAGGGTCGATACCCCACCGCCGCTGTTGAAGTTCACGGCCACGTAGTTCGCACCGGCCTGAGGGCCGAATACGAGCGAGTTGCCGCCGAAGTAGGTAAGGGCTCCGACCGGGTTGCTGAGGTTGTTGTTTGACCAACCTCTCCCGATCAAAGGCGTGATGGGTTGAGCCGATACTGATGAATCTCCTAGATCGTCGAACGTCTCCGTAAATGACGCGAAAGCGCTCGTCGATACGCCGGCAAGAAATAGTCCAAGTAGGGTCCGTTTCACGGTCTCCTCCTCTAAGCGAACAAACTAAATTCCCTGGACGGGGCCAGGGTTAAAATTCAATCTATTGCAATGCCGTAAAAATACGGCCAGTATATTTACTGGGTTTATGCCATTGGTAACTGGATCAATACCCAATAAGGAGGAGTCTAGGCATGTTAATAGGCCTACCTTTTTACAGGTTGCCTGGGTGCCGAGTCTTTGATATGGAAATCAGCACCCGTGCGCTCTTGATCCGGTCTCCGCGCTGGATCGCGCCGACCACGTCCATACCCCGCGTGACCATCCCCACCACCGCATAGGACCGGTAGAGCCGCAAGGCGTCCTTCTTCAAAACGAAAAGCTGCGAGTCGCCCGGAAGCTGCAAACCCTCGGAAGCGATCCCCACCATCCCACGTACGTAATCGATGTTCGGGGCCTCTTCGAACTTCTCGATATTCTTCCCCGACCCGCCGTCCCCCACCTTCGGATTCAGCTCCATCTTGCCGTTCGCTCCCTTGATGTCCATCGGCAGCGTCTTCGACTCTGGCGCCCCCCACTGGGTTACCCAGTTCTCCACCCGGTGAACCCGCTGGCGGTCGTAGAAACCGGACTGGACGAGCCTCAGAATATGCCGCACCGTCAAAGGCGAAGTCTTCGGATCGGTCGTAATGACAAACGACTTTCCATTGGCCATCGTGAACTCGATTTGCGGGCCTGTAGGATGGTAAGCGGCCTGGAAAAGAAGCAACGAAGCGGCGATCAGCATAACGTCACGATAGCATGTCCGGGGCGGATGCCGGAAGGGCGCATGCGGTAACCTAACGGCTCAGAGGATTGTCCAGAAATGACCCGAGTAGAACAGCTTGACGCAATCGTTGCCCAGTTCGACCTGAACACTCACCCGTTCTATCAGGCTTGGCGGATGGGAACCCTTCCCACCGATAAGCTTGAAACCTATTCCGCCGAATACGGCGATTTCGTCGCCACCATCGCAGAAGGATGGGACACCATCGGCGAGACCCATTACGCCAACGAGGAGCGCGAGCACGAAGTTCTCTGGTCGCGCTTCAAGAAGGGTCTCGGCGTCTCGGGATCGGGCACGCTCCCCACGACGAACGTGCTTGCCACCGCCGCCAGCGGCCTTTTCAAAGCCCCCGCCACTGCCGTCGGCGCCCTGTACGCCTTCGAAGCCCAGCAGCCGAATACGTCCCAAAGCAAGCTTGACGGCCTGAACGAGCACTACTCGCTCAGCGACGAGGCCAAAGAGTATTTCGTCGTCCACGCTAGCGATTTCAATGAGGCCGAGGACCTACGCGGCTACGTCAATCGCCAGTCCGACGAGGAGTTCGCCCAGACCAAGGCCGCCTGCGCCGTAGTCTGCGCCGCCATGTGGAGCGCCCTCGATGGCGTCTATTACGCTCGCGAAACCGTCTCCGCTTAGCGCGGAAAGATCGAAAAAATCCCCGATGCCTCAGGCGTCGGGGACTTTTTGTTGAGTCGGAAAACCGCCTTCCCGGTTATTGTACGGGGCACCAAATCTAACGCGTCGCTCTAGGTTCGTCCCCAAACTTAAAGTGGTTCGTCAACGTTCCAGATTCAAGCCAAAAAAATTAACGAAAGACCTGTAAATCTTCATTGGAATATGGAAGGGTCAGACCGAGAATCTTCTTGTCGGAAGCGCGCATTAGGATGGCGCGCGGACAACGGAGGATTCATTCGATGCCGCTGTTTGCTTACACAGCTATAGACGCCTCGGGCCGCACGGTCCGCTCCACGATGGAAGCGGATAACGAACAACTGGTTCTCGCGAAACTGCGCGACCAGTCGCTGCACTGCACCGAGATCAAACGAACGAACAAGGCCGCCAAAATGGGCGGAATGTCGTTCGGCAAGAAGAAGCTGAAGCCGAAGAGCGTCGTCGTTTTCTCGCGGCAGTTCGCCACGATGATCGACGCCGGTATCCCGATCCTGCGCTGTCTCGACATCCTAAGCACGCAGATGAAAGACCCGACGATGCGCGAAGCCGTCGTTACGGTCACCCAGGACGTGAAGAGCGGGATGGCCCTCAACGAGGCCATGGTGAAGCACCCCCACGTGTTCAATAAGCTTTACGTGAACATGATCAAAGCGGCCGAGATCGGAGGCATCCTCGACAAGATCCTCGATCGTCTGGCCAGCTTCCTCGAATACGAAGCTGAGATCAAAGGAAAGATCAAGGGCGCGATGATGTATCCCGTCCTCGTCTTGATCTTCTCCCAGCTCATGCTCTTCGTGCTCTTCAGCTTCGTGCTTCCGAAGTTCAAAGAGATTTTCAATGGCATGGACGTCGAGCTCCCGCCGGTCACGGCGATGCTCTTTAGGTTCGGCGACTTCATGCAAGCCTACTGGTGGCTCATTATCCTCTTCGGTATCGGTGGCTTCTTCGCCTTCAAGGCGTGGGCCAAGACTCCGAAAGGTCGCTTCCAGGTGGACTACCTGAAGCTGAAGATTCCGATCGTCGGCGAGCTCTCGCTCAAGATGAGCATCGCTCGGTTCACACGAACGTTCGGAACCCTCATCAATTCGGGTGTACCGATGTTGCGAAGTCTGGAAATCGTAGGTGAGACGCTCGGCAATGCCGTCCTCGCAAACGCGATCGATCAGACCCGCACAAGTATCCGCGAAGGCCAAAAGCTCTCGCAGCCATTCTTTCAGTCGGGACTGTTCCCGACGATGGTCACGACTATGATCGACATCGGCGAAGAGTCGGGTCGTCTGTCCGAAATGCTCGTGAAGATTGGCGATTTCTACGATCAAGAGGTCGAAGCGACGGTTAAAGGTTTGACGTCGATGATCGAACCTATGTTGATCATTTTCTTGGGATGCGTGGTCGGCTTCATTGCGATCTCGATCATGACCCCGATCTTTAAGCTGGTTAACAGCGTGAAATAAAAAACGGCTTGGTCGCCCGGTCGCCTCATGGCGGTTTGGCGATCGGCGGCCAGGCAAAGAAAGGAAAGACAAATGCCCAAATCTAGGAAGGACGAGGGCGAAGGCCGACAAAGAATGTCGGCAAGCTGGATCACGGAGTGAGGAATGTCTGAATCTTTAGGATTACATCAGGACGCGGAGGGGCTGGTTCTTCGATATTTGAAGGACCCGAAGCCCGATCTTAAGGACCTGATCATGGTGCAATATGCCAATCTGGTCGAGCGGATCGCCCGCCGGTTTAGCGGTATCGAACAGTACGAGGACCTGGTCCAAGTCGGCTTCATCGGACTGCTGAACGCGCTTTCGAAATTCGACCCCGATGCCGGTGTACGGTTCAATACCTACGCCACCTATCTCGTCGCCGGCGAGATCAAACACTATCTGCGCGACCGCTCGCAGACCATCCGCCACCCTGCCTGGCTGCAAGAGCTGCGCCACAAGGTGAATCGGTCGGTCAGCGTGCTCCAGCAGTCGCTGGGACGCACGCCCTCCAACCGCGAGATCGCGGAAGAGATCGGCGTCAGCGAAGCCGCTGTGCAGGAAGTCTTCCAAACGCAGGAAATGCTTCGCGTCGCCTCCCTGGACGCAGCCGCCCAAGGCGAAGACGATGGCTCGACCGAAGCTGAAAAGCTCGACTCGGCCGCCTTCTGCCCCGAGCAGCTAAGCGTCGAGGACCGAGTCGTGCTTGAGCACGCCATGCGACAACTGCGAGACCTTGAGCGCGAGGTGCTGCTCCATTTCCACTTCGACGCGATGAACCAAACGGAGATCGCAAACAAGCTCGGAATCTCGTGCAACTACGTCTCCCACATCCTCCGCCAGTCGCTTGCCAAACTCCGCAAGATACTGACCGCCGAGGAAGAGAAGGATCGACTGTTGCGCCGCCAAGCTGAGATGATGGATTACGACGTCATCGACGCTGCCACCGGCGCCTACACCGAGAGCTATTTCCGCACACGCCTCGAAGAGGAGCTTCACCGCGCCTCCGCCCACGACATGACGACCTCCCTCGTGATGATCCAGTTCAAGGGCCTCGATACGATGCGACAGTTCTACGGAGAGGCGTCCGTCACCGACTTCCTCGCCGACGCCGCCGAGTTCCTGAAAGGGAATGTCCGCCGCCTCGACGTCGTCGCCCGCTACGGACTGACCGGCTTCGCCGTCATCCTCCCGTCGACCGGTCACAACGTCAACATCGTCCGCCAGCGCCTCATCGATAAGGCCGCCAACTGGATGCTCGGTAAGTTCGCCGCCAATGGCCCCGTCTCCGTGGAGATCGGACAAGCGACCGCCCCCAAGGACGGACGCAATGGCAACGAGCTTATCAAGAACATGGTCATGAAGCCCGCCAACACCCTTACGGAAAGTCGGCGAGCTGCTTAGAAACCCTAACGACTCTTCTCGCTCGACCACTGCGTGATTGCGGTCCAGCGAGAAGGGTCGTAAAGCCAAGCCCGCTTGGGCGATTTATAAGGCGACCAAACGACTATTCCAAAGGGCGTCCTCCGCATCGCCGCCGAAGACTGGAGAGTCACCTCGGCCCCCGTGTCAGTGTTGCGCAACGTCACCGTGTCTGCTCGATTCGAAATCGCCAGCAAAGGCTCCTTACCGTCCGCGAACCGAAGCGCCCCCTTGCACTCCACCAAATTCTTTCGCGTCAGCACCGCCAGGTCGACCCGTCCCCCGAACCGAGAGCCGTAACTCGATTTCTCGACGTAGGCTCCGATTCGCTCCGAAACCGGCATGTAGCTTTCCAACTCCTTCCCGATCTCGCTGTACTCGAATTGCTGCGTCTTCGAGTCGTAGGTTGCCAGACCCCAGGTCTCCCCTCTCTTTACGACAGAGCTCATTCGGTTGCCTAATAGAATCAGATCGTCGTCGATGGGCTTGGATGCCAGGGAATGACCTGGCAGTCGCGCAAGTAGGTTGGGGTGGAACGTCGGCTTTGCGAGGTCCACTGACACCAGCGTCTCCAGCCAAGTCTTGCCCGCGCTGTCTTCCCAACGGGTGAGGAAGTAAGCCACCGACCCGATCCGCCGTGCTCCGGAAAGGGCCGCGACCGGCCGCTTGCGTTTCCCAGCCTTCAGGTCGGCGACCGTCGTGATAATCTCGTCGCGGGTGAAGATCTTCGGCGAGACCACGAACTCTTCGAGCCGCAAGCTCTTCGCCTGCTTCCCAATACGGATCGTCAATCCGCGGTCGTCCCAGACCGCGAAGTTGTTGTTCTTGCGAAAGCTCACCGACAAAGGTGGCTTCTCGCGAGGCAGCTGCAGCGGTACCTCCGCCTTCTTGGCGCCCAATCGGACGATGAAGCTGTCCTGATAGAAGTCGAGAGTTGGAGTTTCGGCCTGTTGAGGGGCCGATAGGCAGAGCCATATCCCGAACAGATTCATTTTGTAAGCCTCCGTGCTACCTATTTATCTTATCCCGAAAAAAGACGTATCATAATGTCTACGGGAATCGCATGGACTGCCGCGACTGTCACCGCTGGGATGGCGAGGCTAAAAAATGTCTCGACGGCAAAGTGAACCCCCACAACTGGGAGGTTGCCGTCACCGTCAAGCAAGTCCTTGGCCTCCGGGCCATCTGCCCCTTCAACGACTACCGAGAAAAGCTCATCGGCTGCAGCATCGGCCCGAAGGTCCGCGAATTGGTTGACGGGCCGGAAAAACCCCAGTCCTCATAAGCCGGTCTCCCTGTAGCCGAGTCCTTCAGGGCTCGTCCGGAAAATCCGGCAATCGGCAATCAAGCAATTCAGTGAACCGTCTCGACAGGCTCGCTCAGCAGCACCGCATACCCATCCGGGTCGGCCACCAGAAACGTCCGCTCCCCCATAGCCGCCATATCCAATTCCCGCAAAACCGTCACTCGCTCACTCTTCAAAGTACGCGCCACCTGGGGCAAATCCCGGACCCGAAACTTGATCACAAGCCCCCCACTCCGATCCAGCATCGGATTCTGCTCGTGCCGAGGCTGCTGGAGGAGCAATATCTCCGTCTGCCCGGTTGTCAGGTACGCCAACTTATGGCCATCCACATTCTGCTGAGACCGAACGGGCAAGGCCAGCAGATTGTGATAGAACGCTAGCGAGCGATCGATATCTTCGACGTCCAATATAAGGTTGGAAAACACGCTCGTGATATCACCCTCCTTTTTCAAACCATTCGGCGATAGCTATCGCAATTCCTTCTCCCTTCATGAGGCCATAATCAACGTATGCCTTCCATGGACCTGCGGCGACTCTGGAAGCTCCACCTCATCGATTCCGCCATCCAGGAGATAAGAAACCGCGCCGCCAACCTCGACGTTGGAAAGAAGATCGCCGCCGAGATCGAAGCTCTGAACAAGGAGCTGGCCGACAAAGGCGGCCAAGCGAAGGCCCTCAGCGCCGAACTACACGACCTGGAACTCCAACAAAAGTCGATCGACGATAAAATCGCCAAAATCGACAAAGACCTCTACGGTGGAAAGATCGTCAATCCCAGAGAGGTGGAGAACTTCGAGAAGGAAATCGAAAACCTGCGCAAGCAGAAAGGCTCGTACGACGAGCGCATCCTGGAGCTATGGGAGCTGGTTCCCCCCGCCAAGGAAAAGGCGGACAAAATCGAAGCCGCCATCGCCGCCAAAAAGAAGGAGCTGGCCGAACAGCAAAAGAAGGCCCTGACCGTCAAAACCCAGCTCGAAACGGATTTCAAAACGAAGATGGCCGAGCGCCCCGCCGCCGCGAAGGAAGTCAATCCAAGCCTCCTCGCCCGCTACGAGTCGATCCGCCCGAAACACGATGGTATTGGAATGGCCGAAGTCGTCAAGAAACGCCAATGCGGAGGCTGTGGGACCTTGCTCCCGGAGCGAACTCTTCAGATGGCCCTCGACGACAAAGTTGTAACTTGCGAATCTTGCCACCGCATTCTTTATTTCACGGAGGGCGTCGTATGAAACGACTCGCGATTCTCGGTCTCACATTGGCATTGGCGGGTTGCGCGAAATTCCCGTCGAACGGGTCAACCCAAAACACGAAGGTTCATTTCAGCATGACGGTAGCGGGCACGATCAAGCCCCAGTACGTGTACGTCGTCGCCATCCGCTGGGCAAAGACGGACCCGCCCTTCGATCCCGACCACGGCCCCATCCCCGTCATCGCCTCCCCCTGGGGCAATGGCATCGTCGCCGGAAGGTGCAACGTCTACATGCGTTGGGACTCGTTCCAGTTCCCGAACTACCAGATGTACCGATTCTCCGACGCGATTCCCGACGACCAATTTCCCACGAACGGCCAGGCCTACAATACGAACCCAGTCCAACAGCAGCCCCCCATCAACTACGTGGACGTGACGGATGGCGGACGCACGATCGAATTCGATCTGGACATGAGCCAGATAGCCCCCTCCACCGCCGAGATCCCCCAGATTCGCGACCTCCAAGTCAACTTCCTCACGATGGATCGCGTCCCCCAAGGCGGCGATAGCGGCAGCAAAGTCTGGGACGCCCTCGGCAATACCACTGTCTTCGACTCGAACGACTTCATCACCGTTTCGGTGGACCGCAACGGCACCTACTCGAACTCCACCGTCCCCCTCCCGGGCCTGGAACCAAGCGGCGACGTAGCCGATCCCGATCTCGACATCGTCGATTGGAAAATCCAAGTCATCCGCCCATAATCAAGCAATCGAGCATTCAAGCACTCCAGCGACTCCCAGGGTCTCCGTCCTCCTGACCTGCTACAACCACCTCCGGTACCTCCCGGTGGCCGTAGAAGGTGTGCTGGCGCAAACGTACACCGACTACGAGATCGTCGCGTTGGACGATGGCTCAAAGGACGGCTCTCGGGAATGGCTCAAAGAGCGTGAGGCGGAAGGGAAGCTGCGTTGCGTCTTCAACGAGCAAAACCTGGGCACCTACGCCACCCTGAACGTCGGTCTGAAGGAAGCGAAGGGCGAATTCATCGCCGTCCTGAACGACGACGACCTCTGGGCCCCCGAAAAGCTGGCCAAGCAAGTCGCCATGCTCGACGCCAACCCAAAGATCGGCCTCGTCCACACGGGCGGCTGGTTTATCGACGGAGAAGGGAAGCGCATGGCCGACCCCAAGCCTCTAGGCTTCGTTTATCCAAGCACCCCCACCGGCGACGTCCTCGCCCTCCTGATCCACTACAACCGCATCATCACAAGCTCCGCCCTCGTCCGCCACGAATGCTTCGAAACCTGCGGCCCCTTCGACCCATCCTTCTTCGGCTCTGGCGACTGGCAGATGTGGCTCCGCCTCGCCCAAAAGTGGGAAGTCGGTTACGTCGAGGACCCTCTATGCTTCTACCGCGTCCACGCCGCGAACGCGAGCCACCAGAAGGACAAGATCAACGAAGACGACGCCCGCATCCGCGAGTGGGTCACCACTTGGCAGTCCTCCTTCAAGGACCGAACCGCCAAAGAGCCTGACCTCTACAACGCTTTCGCCCACAACCTCGCCTGCCTTGGCACGGAGCGCACCTGGGCCGGCGACCCGAAAGGGGGCCGTAAAGCATACGCCGCCGCCATCAAGATGTCCCCGTCGCGATTGAAGACCTACGTTCGCTGGGTCGCTACCTTCCTCCCCCGCTCCGTCTTCCGTCGCCTGGCGTAGATCGGAATGTAACATGAAGGGACATCCGTGACACGCATCTACCTCGACCACGCTGCCACGACTCCGCTCCTCCCCCAGGCGCGAGAGGCGATGTTGCCGTGGCTGGAAGGTGGGTACGGCAACCCTTCCAGCCTCCACGCCGATGGCCGAAAGGCCAAAAACGCCATCGACGAGGCGCGCGAGATTCTGAGCCAGAACCTAGGCTGCCTGTTCGCCGAAGTCCTCTTCACGTCCAGCGGGACAGAGGCCGCGAACATGGCCATCCTCGGAGCCGCCCTCGCCAACGAGGATAGCGCCCGCCGCCGAATCCTTCTCGGCAAAGCCGAACACCATTGCGTGATCGAAACCGAGCACTTGCTGCGACGCCTGGGTTACCAAGTCGAATTCGTCCCAGTAGATCGCATCGCCCGCATCGACCTGAACGCCCTCGAGGCGATGCTCGGCGACGACGTTCTCCTCGTAAGCGTCATGCACGCAAACAACGAGCTTGGTACGATCCAGCCGGTAGAGGAGGTAGCTGCCCTCACCCGTAGCCACGGAATCCTTTTCCATTGCGATGCCGTTCAGACGTTCCAAAAACCGGACGCCGACGTCGTCACCCTCTCCGCCCACAAGATCAATGGCCCTAAGGCGGTAGGCGCCATCTACATCCGAGCCGGAGTCAAGTTAAAACCCCTCACTGTCGGCGGAGCCCAGGAACGGGAGATGCGGGCCGGGACTGAGAACGTTGCTGGAATCGTCGGCTTCGGGACAGCCGTAAAACTTCGCCAAGACGGCACAAAGAAAGAAGCTCGCGACGCGTTCCTGAAAGAGCTCGATATCCCCGACCTCGTCGTCTCTGTCCCAAATAAAGACGATACGCTCGACGGCCATGCCCATGTCCGCGTGCCCGGCATCGAGGCGGAAACGATGCTGATTTTGCTCGATAGAATGGGAATCGGCGCGAGCAGCGGAGCCGCCTGTTCGTCAGGCTCCCTCGAACCCAGCCACGTCCTCCTCGCCTGCGGCTACAGCGCGCAAGAGGCGAAAGAAGGTCTAAGATTCACATTCGGCTGGGAAACGACAGTGGACGAAGCAAAGGAAGCGGCTCGCCGCGTGAACGCCGCCGGGTCCCAAATTCTTTCGACACGATCAAAGGCGGGCTAGGTATCGTCTGGACATATTTATGACCCTTCCCATCGAGGAACTAACGCCGCGACAGATCGTCGCCGAGCTTGACCGCTACATCGTAGGCCAGCAGGCCGCGAAGCGCGCCGTCGCGGTAGCGCTGCGAAACCGTTTCCGTCGCCAGCAGTTGCCCCCCGCCGAGCGCGACGACATCTTGCCCAAGAACATCTTGATGATCGGTCCGACGGGTGTCGGAAAAACGGAGATCGCTCGCCGCCTCGCCCAACTCGCCCGAGCCCCTTTCATCAAGGTTGAAGCAACCAAGTTCACCGAGGTCGGCTATGTGGGCCGTGACGTGGAGTCGATGGTGCGTGACCTCGCTGCCGTCGCCGTCCGTCTCGTCGAGAAGGAGCGGATGGATGCGGTGCGCCCGGAAGCCGAACGTCGCGCCATCGAACGCCTCGTCGAGCTCCTCGACGAAGATCGCCCTCGACGCCGCCGCCGAAAAGTAAAGGCGGGCGCTCTGGAAAGCCCCATCCTCCGTCAAGTCTTCGAAACTTTCGGCCCCAAGATGGACGACGGCTACCCCGACGACATTTTCGAGGAAAGCGGAGACGAGGCCAAACGCCGCCAAAGCCGCCGCAATCGCCTCAAGAAGGACCTCCTCGCCGGAAAGCTGAACGACCGTCAAGTCGAAGTCGAAACCGAAGAAGCCTCCAACCCCTTCGTCCAAGTATTCACCCCTCAAGGCATGGAAGAGATGGGCCTCGACACGAACCAAGTTGGCAGCCCCTTCGGCTCGCGCCGTACCACCAAGAGTGCCACCGTCACGGAAGCACTCGAATTGCTGATCGCCGAAGAGGCCCGAAAGATGGTCGATCAAGCCTCCATCCGTCGCGAAGCCGTCGTCCGCGCCGAGCAGACGGGCATCATCTTCCTCGACGAGCTCGACAAGGTCGCCAGCAAGAACTCAGGCGGTAGCGGCCCCGACGTCTCCCGTGAAGGCGTCCAACGCGACCTCCTGCCCATCATCGAGGGCTCGACCGTCGCCACGAAGTTCGGTCCCGTCCGCACCGACCACATCCTCTTCATCGCCGCCGGAGCCTTCCACATGGCCCGGCCCAGCGATCTTATCCCCGAGCTCCAAGGCCGCCTGCCTATCCGCGTCGAGCTGGAGAACCTAACCGAAGACGACTTCCGCCGCATCCTCCGAGAGCCGAAGAACGCGCTCACAAAGCAGTACGAGAAGCTGCTGGAAACGGAAGGCGTCACCCTCACCTTCAGCGAAGACGCCCTCGACGAAATCGCCAAACTCGCCGCCGACGTGAACTCGCGGACAGAAAACATCGGCGCCCGTCGCCTTCACACTGTCATGGAAAAACTCCTCGAAGAAGTCCTCTTCGACGCCCCAGACATCGGCAAGAAAAAGATCCACATGACGTGCAAAGACGTACAAGACACCCTCTCAAACTTGGCACAAGACGTCGATTTGAGCCGCTACATCCTCTAGTCCTTCGTAAAGCCAGAGGGAGGATCGACCGGAAAATTCGTCGATGAGAGAAGCGCGAATGTATCGAAAATGGTAAAGCGATAATCCATAGTGCCGGTCCAAGACCGCATCCCCAGGGATTCCGACCGTATCCGAACGAGAAGCTTCGACTTTTCCGAGAACCAATAATCGGTGATGTCCCCGTCGTCGATCCCTTGGTTGATCGCCCTCAAATGATTGCCGTCGACTTTAACCTTGAGCCTCGAATAGTCGTCGTCTTTTGTGCTGAATTGCGGTAACAGCAGAAATTCCACACCGAAGGGAGTAGGTTGTGAATCGAGTAGCTTGTATTTGTGGTTGGCAAGGTCGAGGTCGATCCCTTTCTTATCGTTCCAAATAAGTTTGCGTTTCCCCTCTTCCTCGATCGACCAGCGATTTGGCTTCATGGAGTAGAAGTGAAACTGCCTCACTACGACGTGGTGCACCCCAGTCTGGGCAACTGACTCTGACCACCGAATTTCGATTGCGTAAGCTTCCTTCAGATGCGCCTGATAGGCCTGCAACGGCGGTGATTCCAAGAATCCTTGCGGAGAAGTCAAGATAAGAAGCACGGCGATCATCTTGAAACTTCGGACGTTTCGAGCCACAGTGCGATCCTCGGAAATTTACTAGTGTAAAGTTAAATAACGCGCCAAGGATGGCGCGAATGGAGAGGCACGATGCTGATACCAGCTCTCGCATATAGCGCGATATTGACGGCGATCCGGCAGCCGCAGCTTTTCGGCGACGACGACAAGCGCGAGGTGATGCGCTACTGGTCGGATTCGGATCGCTACCGACTGGCGCCCCCCACAGATTTCAAAACCAAGGGCCTCTGGCAGGTGCGCCTGACCGTCGCTGGCTCGACTTGGCTATGGACCTTCAACCGGGCAAGGGGCGTCGCGATGAAGCCCACGGAAGATGCGGGCGGCAATGCCGATCGGGACAAGATCTGGGATGCCTGGATCGATGCCAAGGTGACCTACGATCGATGGCTGGCCAGCCAGGTAGCTCAAAACGCGAACGCGATGGTCGTTGGACCGACCGCAACCGGCTCCGATCCCCAAGACGAGCCTCCCCCTCCCGGTCCGATGCCCACCGATCTCGCCGATTTCATCCGCCAGCCGTACACGACGACGACTGGCCAAAACGTCACCCCCAATCCACCTGTCGGTCCCCCTCCGGCCTTCGCGGAGGCTGTCGTGCCGATGGAATACCGGATCAAATTCGACGACGGCACGGAGCTCGTCTACCAGGACAACTGCAAGATGCGGTCGAAATATGCCTACTACCGCTTCGGACAGGGTGTGCTTTCGGCGGGCACTGCCGTAAAGGCGATCCCCGGCAAAGATCTCGACGCGTTGATCAAGAAAGCGGGCGTCTCCTCATCGGAGGCCAAGGTCATGAAGGCCGTCTCGATTCTCGAGGGTGGCTTCGATTCCGTAAACACCTACGACACCGGCTACGTCTCCGTCGGCTTCATCCAGTTCGCTACCCTCAAAGACGGGGCTGGCTCGTTGGGCAAGCTGCTCGCCGACTACAAAGAGAACTCGCCCGACGACTTCCAAAAAGACTTTCGCCGCTACGGAATCGACGTGACGCCGCTAGGAGTCGTCGGCTGCCTGGATTGGGAAACCGGTGTCGAAGTAGAAGGCTCCGACGCGAACCGGAAGATCATCGACGACAAGCGTCTCATCGCCGTCTTTCAGCACGCCGGGCAAAGGAGCGCTGCCTTCAAGGCCGCCCAAATCCGAGTCGCCAAGAACGAGTACTACCCGGCGGACGACTCCGTTAACATCGGCCTCGCTGGAATCTCCGTCGCAGGCAAGGTCAGCGACTTCATCAAGAGCGAGGCGGGCCTCGCTACCCTCATGGACCGCAAGGTCAACACGGGCAAACTCGACCCCCTCCCCGCCGTCCTCCAAAGAGTCGCCCTTGAAAAGGGCCGGATCAACTCCTTCTCCGATTTCGCCAAGTACGAACGCGAAATCGTGACGGCGCTGAAATATCGAAAGGACTACCTACAGGACAAGACCCTGAGTCAGCCCAAGTAGGTAAGCGGAAAAATCCGCTTACCGTTTACTGCCCAAATACCTCGTTGAAAAACGCTTTCATCGCCGCCCAAGACCGCTTGTCGGCCGTCGCATCGTAGGACGGGCCGCCCACTACGGTGAAGGGATGCACGTCCAGGTTATAAACCACAGTTTGGTAGTCGACCTTCGCATCCTTCATCTCATCCAAAAATGTGTCGAACAGCTTGCGCGGGCAAGAGGGATCCTGGGCTGCGTGGATGACCATGACCTTCGCTTTCACCACACCCGCCTGCGCAGGCATCGTCGTTCCTAGCGCGCCGTGGAAGCTGCAAACACAGTTCAGGTCGGCTCCCATCCGGGCAAGTTCGAGAACGCCCCCGCCGCCGAAGCAGTAACCGATGGCCCCAACCTTTTTCTGGTCGACGTTCGGCTGCTTGCGAAGCTCGTCCAACCCAGCCTGGAGGCGGGCACGGAAGAGGGGAACGTCGCTACGGTATTTACCCGCCTGAGCCCCAGATTCCTGGTTATTCTTTGGCCGGACGCCCTTTCCATAGATGTCCACGGCAAAGGCTACGTAGCCCAACTCCGCGAGTTGTCGCGCCCGCATCTGCTCATAGTCGTCGAGCCCATTCCAGTCGTGGACGATCATGATGCCGGGACGCGGACCCGTTTTGGCGTCGTCGTACGCCAAGTACCCTTCGAGAACAGTGTCGCCCTGCTTGTAGTCGACGGTCTTCGTCACGATAGAAGCCTGGGCTGTGCCCACCAAAACGCCAAGGCAAACAAAACCGACAACCAGGGAAGTTGAGATCATAAGTGCATTCCTCCGTTCGCCAGATTCTACGAGGTTTGCTGGGAATGGGTTCTACGCCAATCGCGCACATTGAGGAAGATACTTATCGTCAAGGTGACAACAAAGCAAATCGCGGTCACCGTCTGCACTAGTCCAGGATCGAGATCGGCGCCCGTCAGCGTCTTGATGAGGAATTGGATGTAACCGTTCGAGGTGTCGTGATAGCCAAGCTCACGTCGTACTCGAAAGTGAAAGTCCGTGCAGATGCAATAGCCGATGCCGTACCAGATGCCGAGCACGAACCACGAGACCGATGTGAGGAGCAGCGTGGCAAGGTTCCACCGCCGCGTCGCCTTCCAAGCCCAGCCGAACAGGTTGAAGAGCACCAGTACCGTGTGAAAGATGAAGAATCCGATATCGAGGACCTGCAAAGAGGTTCGGCTCATGGCCTTCATGATGCCCCTTGGATAGACGATAGAGCATCCCGAATTCCTAAGACCATTTGGCCAAAAAAATAGGGTCTCTTACGAGACCCTCTCATTTAGCTCTTGGTCGTACTTGCCACCATCGTCACCCGCCAAAGCCGATCGCGCGGACCCAAAAGAGCGCGGGCGTCTGAATACGTGATAGCTACGATATACGTCGGGTTGAACCTACATTTTCGTTCGGTGAATCAATAAACTGCCTCGAAAACCTGGTCGATAAAAGTATGCTGGCGGCTCGCTCATGTCCGACAAAACCATTCTCCAAATACACTCCGATACACCGATAGGTACCGTTTCTCCGCGCCTATATGGACATTTCGCAGAACACCTCGGCCGGTGCTGCTACGACGGAATCTGGGTTGGACAAAATTCAAAAATCGATCACGTCGGCGGCTTTCGGCGGGACGTTTTGCAAGCCCTGCAGGGGATGCCGACTCCATTGCTGCGCTGGCCAGGTGGCTGTTACGCCGATCACTACCACTGGCGAGACGGCATCGGACCCTTCCGCCCGGTAAGGTTGGGTCTGTCTTGCGGCCTCCAAGTGGAGGACGACAACGCGCTCGGCACCCACGAGTTCCTCGACTACTGCGAGCAGATCGGCGCGGAGCCATACCTGGCGGGCAACATGGGAAGCGGCTCCGTCCAGGAGATGTGCGACTGGGTGGAGTACTGCAACACCTCCGTAAACACGACCCTCGCCCGCGAGCGCCAGGCGAACGGACGCCCAGCCCCCTTCGGCGTAAGGCTCTGGGGCGTTGGCAACGAGAATTGGGGTTGCGGCGGCAACTACAGCCCCGAATCCTATGGCCTCGAGTACCGCCGGTACGCGTCCATGCTTCAACACGTCGATCCTTCCGCCGAACTGGTGCTGGGAGGCCATCAAAAGGATTGGAACGAACGGGTCATGCGCACCCTCAAAGACTACGTGAGCCTCGTCGACCACTTCTCGATCCACCAATATTGGATCAAAGGCGGCCCCGGCCTCGCCTTCACCGAAGACGACTACTACCGCCTCCTCAACGAAGCCGACCAAACCGAAGACTTCGTGAAGGAAACCCGCGCCATCCTGGACGAAGCGACAGAAGGCCGCAAGAAAATCGGTATCGCCCTCGATGAGTGGGGCGTCTGGCACCCGGAGGTCCGCTCTTGGGGCGATGGTGGCGTGCCCGGCTGCGACGTGAACGACTACGAGCAGGCCTGCACCCTCCGCGACGCCCTCGCCGCGAACGCGGCGCTGGAAGGTTTCCACCGCCAGTGCAATTCCCTCTCAATGTGCAACCTCGCCCAGATCGTCAACGTGCTTCACGCGCCTATCAGGACCGAAGGCGACAAGATGTGGCTCACCCCCACCTACCACGTCCTGCGCCTGCATACTCCCCACGTCGGTGCGACCGCCTTGCCCGTCTCAATCGAAGGCCCAACCCTGCCCGACGGCAAACCCGCAGTCTCCGCGACCGCCACGATTCGGGAAGGCAAAGTCGCGATCACCGTCATGAACCGCCACTACCGAGACGCCGCCACGATCCAGCTACCGATAGACGGGGAAGTCCAAATCCTGACCTCGGACAACGCCAACGACCAAAACGGCCCCGACTTCCCAGACCGGGTGCGGATTCAAAAGAAAACGCTGGCAGACCGAGTCTTCGAGCTACCAAAACACTCGGTAGCCACGATCTCCTAACCCTGCCGCCGAATTCAAACCCAATCGTCGAACGGCAGGTCTGCCGGCAAAACCTCGAAACCTATCCCGTCTTCGGGCTCCAACTCTTCCAATACTCCGGGTCCTCGATCTCGACCGCGTTCTGAGTCAGCTTGAACGGGTGGAAGGTATCCACCATCACCGCCAACTCCTCAGTCCGCTTCGCGCCCAGCGACGCCTCGACGGCCCCAGGCTGCGGTCCGTGGGGAATGCCCAAGGGATGCAAAGTGATCGAGCCCTCTTCGATCCCCTTCCGCGACCCGAACTTGTCGTTGCAGTAGTACAGCACCTCGTCCGAGTCGATGTTGGAGTGATTGTAAGGAACCGGCACCGCCTCGGGGTGGTAGTCCAACATACGCGGACAGAAGCTGCAAATAACGAAGTTATGCCCCTGGAAGGTCTGGTGGATAGGCGGTGGCATGTGAATTTGCCCCGTGATCGGCTGGAAATCGTTAATGTTGAACGCGTAAGGGAACACATAGCCGTCCCACCCCACGACGTCCAGTGGGTGATACGGATGCGTGTAGAGCGTCAGTCGGTTGCGCGCCCGGATCAGCACCTGTGTGGGCGTCCGATCGCTGTGGACGGGCAGGTCCGTCGGCGGCCGGAAATCGCGTTCCTTATAAGGTGCGTGCTCGAGGAACTGGCCATATTCGTTCCGGTATCGGCGCGGGACTTCAATCGGGCCGAAGCTCACGATCGCGAGCATCCGCACGGGCAACTTGTCGAAGTTCAGCTTGTAGATCGTGCCTCTAGGGATCACCAGATAGTCGCCTTTCGTAAACGCGACGGTGCCGAACAGAGACTCCATCGTCCCCTCGCCGTCGTGGATGAACAGGCACTCGTCCCCATCCGCGTTCTTGTAGTAGTGCTCCATCTGGTCGGCCACCCAGACCTGATGCCACTCAAGGTCCTGGTTGCCCATCAGGGGAATACGACCCGAGATCGCGTCGCCACACGGCTTCATCCGCGCCGTCTTCAGGTGGCGGTGGCGAAGCGGCTCGTCTTCCAAATAGACAGGCTTGACCGAACCCCGATCCTCCCACGACGAAACCTCCGTCGGCAGGTTATGGTGATACAGCGTCGACATCGGCCCGCTGAAGCCCCGGGTGCTGAAAAGCTGCTCGGCGTAAAGCGAGCCGTCCGGCTTGCGAAACTGAATGTGGTGCTTCCTGGGTACTTGTCCGAGTCGTACGTAGCGTGGCATCTTTGCCTCCCGTAAATCTGATACCCGTAAGTTTACTGCGAAGGTAAACATCACACGCAGGCGGGCGAAACGTGTATCCTTGCCAACCATGAGCGTTGAGTCGTTGGCGGGCGCCATCAAGGCTGAGGTCAGAAAGGTCATTTCCGGGCAGGACAAGGTGATCGAGCAGGTGCTCGTCGCCGTGCTGGCAAACGGGCACGTGCTGTTGGAAGGTGTTCCGGGAGTGGCGAAAACGCTCCTCGTCCGCTCCCTGGCTCGTACCCTGAATCTGGAATATGGTCGCGTGCAGTTCACACCGGACCTCATGCCCAGCGACGTCATCGGCACGACGATCTTCGACCCGAAGACCACCGACTTCAAGGTCCGCACCGGCCCGATCTTCGTCAACATCCTCCTCGCCGACGAAATCAACCGCACACCACCGAAGACGCAAGCCTCGCTCTTGGAAGCGATGGAAGAGCGGAACGCCACCATCGACGGCACGCGATTCCCCCTCCCGCCCCCCTTCATCGTCTTCGCCACCCAGAACCCCATCGACTTCGAGGGCACCTATCCGCTTCCCGAAGCCCAGCAGGACCGATTCCTGCTCAAGGTCATCGTCGACTACCCCGAGGCCCAAGAAGAGATCGACGTCCTAAAGCGCCACCACGCCGGCTTCCGACCTCAAAACCTGGAAGCCTTTGGACTCCAGCCTGTCGTCTCCGCAGATCAGTTGGCCGCCATGCAAAAGGAAGTCGCTGAGATCACGGTCGAGGACAAGGTGTTCACCTACATCTACGACATGGTCCGCGCGACCCGCAATTCGAATGACATCATGGTCGGCGGTTCCCCCCGTGCGGGTATCGCGCTCCTGAATTGCTCCAAGGCCATCGCCGCTCTCCGCGGCCGCGACTACGTCATCCCCGACGACGTGAAGGAGCTTGCCCTTCCGGTCCTGCGCCACCGTGTCCTCCTTCGCCCCGAAGCAGAGGTCGAGGGTCTGAACAGCGACCGAGTCCTTCGCAGCGTCATCGACGCCCAAATCGTCCCCCGCTAGGAAATTCGTCCCACCGCCATCCAAAAACGGGGAAGTGGGCATATATTTAGATGGTTAGCTAAATATCGAAATCCATGAACGATGCGGCCTTTAAAGCACTGGCGGACCCGACGAGAAGAAAGATCCTCCGGATGCTGGGAGAAAGAGAAATGACGGCAGGCGATCTCGCCGCCCGATTCGATATCTCCGCCCCTTCCATGTCCCACCACTTCGGCGTCCTCAAAGACGCCGACCTGGTGACGACTCGCCGCAACGGCCAGCAAATCCTGTACTCCCTCAATACGACGGTCGTCCAGGACGTGCTTACGTCCCTCATGGATGTCTTCTCCATCGGCGAAAAGCCAAGTGAGCCACCGCAATGAGCACCCGTTTGTCCCTATTCTTGTCGTCCTTCCTTATCGCCGCTACCGGCGTCTACGCAGCGATCCTCTATCCGCGCTTACCAGCGACGATCCCCACGCACTGGGACATTCACGGCGTGGCAAACGGTTGGATGCCGAAGTCGCAAGGCGTCCTCGTCGGGTTGGTCCTCATGGTCGGCGTCTGGCTCCTGATGCTCGCGCTGCCCTGGCTATCGCCAAAGAAGTTCGAGATCGACACGTTCCGCCCGACGTTCAACTACATGATCGTCGTGCTCGTAGCGATGTTCGCGTTCATCGAGATCGTGGCTTTGCAGCAGGTCATGGTGCCGCGCATCCTGATCGGTGGATTGATGCTTTTTCTCGCCGCTATCGGCAACCTCCTAGGAAAGGTCCGCCGGAACTTTTACGTCGGCGTTCGCACGCCCTGGACCCTCGCCAGCGAATCTAACTGGGTTGCCACCCACCGCCTCGCCGCCCGCCTCATGGTGGGGGCAGGAGTCCTTGGCGCGATCCTCGTTTTCGCGGGTGTGCCGACTATGCCCGTCTTCGTCCTCTTCATCGCCGCCATCCTGTACCCCGTCCTCTACTCGTTCCTGCTTTACAAGCGAACGGAGGGGAAGGGGATGGCCATCGTCGTCGTCCTCCTCTTCGGCCTCGCCGCCCACGCGAACGCCGAAGGCCGTGAGGTGGAATTCAAGGGCATCGACGGGATGACCCTCAAGGGCACCCTTCTTCTCCCCGACGGCAAAGGGAAATTTCCCGCCATGGTTCTCCTCCCTGGCAGCGGCCCCACCGACCGAAACGGCAACCAGCCTGGCATGACCGTCGATCTCCTCAAGCAGATCGCCGAGGAACTGGCCAAAGACGGCATCGCGACCCTCCGCTTCGATAAGCGTGCCGTGGGCACGGTGTACAAGGACGTCTATCCCAAGGACCTCGCCAAGTTCAACGACTTCTTCTCATGGGAGAACCACGTCGGCGACGCGCGAAAGGCGTTCGACTACCTCCGCTCCCAGCCCGAAATCGACACGAAGCACGTTGGCATCCTCGGCCACAGCGAAGGCTCGATGATCGCGATGGCCGTCGCCGGGCAAGACGATGGCCCAGCCCTTGCCGTCCTGGTGGGAGCTCCTGGGCGTCCCCTCGGAACGGTCATGCACGAGCAGATCGTGGCCAGCCTTGCTCGCAATCCTGCCCCTGGCATCGATTCCGAAAAGCTCATCGGCGAGTTCGATGCGACGCTGAAATCCATCGTCGATAAAAGTGTCCTCCCATCCGACATGGACCCCCTCCTGGCGCCCCTTTTCCCGCCCATCGCCACCAAGTACCTCCACTCCGTCTTTCTCTTCCAGCCGACCGAAGTTGCCGCGAAGATCAAGTGTCCGGTCTTCGTCGTCCAAGGGGAGAAGGACATCCAAATCTCCGTCCTCCGCGATACGCCCCCCTTGATGGAGGCTCTGAAAAAGCGGCCCGGCTACGCGTCCGAGCTGTTGGTGGTCCCAAGCGCGAGCCATAACCTGAAAGCGGTTCAAGACGAGAAGAAGGAGCCAGGTTTTGCCGGCCCTGTCGTTCCGCTGGCCCTAAAGAGCATCGGAGACTGGGTGAAGAAAACCTTCGAGAAGTAGACTCTCTCCCCATGCGCCTACGCATGTGGATGTACGACATCGCCCGGGAGCAGGCTCCGACCCTGGGCGACCTACGCCGGTTCTGCGACCTGACCCAAGAGAGCGGCTACAACGCCATCGGTCTCTATTTCGAGCACCGGTTCGCCTACCCCTCGACACCCTGGGCCCACGGCAAGGGTTGCGTCACCCCAGAGTCCATCGACATCATCCAGGGCGAATTCAAAGACCTCCAGATCATCCCCTTCATCAACCTCCTCGGCCACTTCGAGGGGATGATCTACACGGAGTACGGCAAACGCTTCCGCGAAGAGCTTTTCAAGGGGATGCAAGCCGACCCCACGAACCCCGAGTTCGTCGCCCTCGCCCACACCATCGTCGACGAGACGATCCAAATCTTCAAGTCGGAAATCATCCACATCGGCGGCGACGAAACCTGGCAGTTGGGCGCAGGGCCGCGCTCGAAAGCGAAAGTCGAGGAGTACGAGAAGAAGGAAGGCGTGGACGGCAAAGCCATGCTCTACGGCCACCACTTCGGCCCCCTCGCCCACCGAGTCGTGATCGCGGGCAGACGCCCCGCCGTGTGGGGCGATATGTATCTGGATCACCCACAGGCGTTGGAAACGATGCCGAAGGAAACCCTGATCTTCGACTGGCAGTACTTCAAGTCGCCGCTGGAGACCAGCCGAGGCTTCCAGGAGAAAGGCTTCGAAGTCGTCTGCTGCCCCGCCATCCACACCTACAACGCCACCTGGTGCCACCTCCCCCAAAGCGAACAAAACGTCCGCGACCACGTCGCAGCCGCCCAGGAGTTGGATGCCCACGGTGTCTGCGTCACCACCTGGGAGTGCGGGCTCTTCGGCAACTACGAAACCCTGATCCCCGCGATCCGCGCTAGTGGCAACCTCCTAAACTCCCCTCCCCCCACCGCGGGTGACGGGTCAGGGGGAGAGGGGGAAACCGATAGTAATCAAGACTACAACTCCCTCACCGAAGCCCCCGCCTTCCTCGCCGAATACACCAAGGAGTCCGAGCAATACGCGGATTGGGCGCGGCTGATGGGTTGCGAGCTTCAGAAGGTAGGCGGAACCTTCGCCTTCGGCGGCATCCGCTCCTCGATTAAGGTCCGCCTGCTCCTCAACGCCAACCCCTTCTTATGCTGGTTGCACCACCAGGAGGAACTCACTGGCGAAATCGGAACCAAGGCGCTAGAGGTCTTCGACCATGCGATCTCCGCCGCCCCCGGAGTAGCCGCCCGAGGCGTCGCCGAGTTCGGCAGGCTCGCCATCGACTTCGTCCGCTTCGCCGACCAGGCCCGTCAGGCATACGCCCAGGGCCTCCCCGGAGTGGCCGTCGCCAGCCTGACTCCCTGCCGCCAAATCTTCGAAAATCTCGAAAAGATCGCCAAAGCGACCCACCTGAACGTCGGCGGCTCCCTCGCCGATATTGAGCGCTGCAAAGTGGCAAGAGAACATGTGGAGCGAGTGATAAGGAGAATCAGAGACTACGGCGACGGCAGCCTCAGCTACCTCCCCGCCTTCGAACACATCACCCACCCCAAATTCGTCCCCCACGACCAAGCTGCCTGGTGGCTTATCAACCGCTGGGCGAATGAATAGGTCCTATCCCGCCACATAGGTCTTATCCACCTTCCCGAGCACGAAAACCGGCGAACCGAGGAACCTAAAACCGAGGAATCCTATATACTAGTGCTGGCCGCCAAGGATCGGTGGCAGAGGAAGGAAAATTTAGGATGAAGGTATCTACCCGGACGCCGGCCTCGGGCAAGCGTCGGTCGGCAGCGCCTGCCGAGAAATCCCATCGTAAGCACGACATCACCGGGATATTGCTGATCGCCCTCGGCATCGTAACCCTGATCTCGCTTTTGGTGGCGAATAGCGGTGTCCTCGGCGCAGCCCTCAGCGGCTTCTTCAAGATGCTCTTCGGCAAGGCCGCGTGGGCCATGCCCTTCTTCCTCGTCATCCTTGGCGTAGGCTATATCTCCGGCAAGAAGGCCGTTGGCATCACCCACCTGACCTGGGGTCTTACCCTCATCTTCCTCGCCGTAGTCGGAGTCCTTGCCCACCCTGTCGGCGGAGATTATTTCGATCCGACCGCGATCACCCTCTCGGGCGGCTATCTGGGCGCCGTCGTCGGCTGGGCCTTCGCCTCGCTTCTCGGTCAAGCCAAGCTGGTCGGCCTCGGTGCCCTCGGCATGGTCGGCTTCATCCTCTGCGTCGATACCCCCATCCGCTCGATGCTGGAAGCCGCCAAAGACAAGGCCGTCGATGTAAAGAACAAGACCCTGACCCGCGGCGCATCCAAGAAGGAAACTCAGATCGCTCGCCGAGCCCTCGTCCAGATGGACGCCGAAGACGAGCGCCCGCTCCGCCGCTCCATCCCCGCGATGGCCGATCCCGAGGAAGACGTCCCCGCTCCCCGCGAGGAGAAGCAGCGAAAAGCCCCCATCATCCGCGATAGCAACTCCACTCAAGCTCCGGCTGGCATGACGCTTTCCACGACCACCCAAAAGGAAGGCTATCAACTCCCGCCCCTCTCCCTCCTCGCCGAGCTTCCCGCCAAGCCCAAGCGTAGCCAGCAGGAGATGCAGCGGAACATCGAGACCCTGGAGGGCACCCTCGAACAGTTCGGCATCGACGCCAACGTCGTCGAAGTCGCCACTGGCCCGACCGTCACCCGCTACGAAATTCAACTCGGCCCCGGCATCCGCGTCGCCCGAATCACCGCCCTCGCTGATAACATCGCGATGAACCTCGCCGCCTCCCATGTGCGCGTCGAGGCCCCCATTCCCGGCAAGGCCGCCATCGGCGTCGAGGTCCCCAACGCGGCCCCCACCGGCGTCTTCCTCAAGGAACTCGTCGATTCGAAGGAGTTCATGGGCAACCCCTCGCGACTCGTCGTCGCACTGGGCCAAGACGTCAGCGGTGTCAACAAATACGCCGACCTCACCAAGATGCCGCATCTCCTTATCTGCGGCGCCACGAACTCAGGCAAGTCCATCGGTCTCGCCACCCTGATCACCTCGCTCCTCATGCGCAACACGCCCAAAGACGTGCGGCTCGTGATGATCGACCCGAAGCGCGTGGAGCTCACCCTCTTCGACCGCATCCCCCACCTCATGTGCCCGGTTATCAAGGACGTGAAGGAAGCCCCCGGCGTCCTCCGAGCCGTCTGGCGCGAGATGGATCGCCGCTACGACATGCTCAGCGAGAAGGGCGTGCGCAACATCCAGGGCTGGAACGAGCAAGCCTCCTTCCAAGACAAGCTGCCCTACATCGTCGTCATCATCGACGAGCTTGCCGACCTCATGATCCAGGCCGCCGCTGAGGTCGAGACCTCGATCGTCCGCCTCGCCCAGCTGGCCCGCGCCGTCGGTATCCACCTCGTGATCGCCACCCAGCGCCCGTCGGTAGACGTCATCACCGGCACGATCAAGGCGAACATCCCTTCTCGCGTCGCCTTCGCCGTCTCGTCCCAGATCGACTCCCGCACCATCCTCGATCAAAAGGGCGCGGAAGATCTGATCGGCAAGGGCGACATGCTCTTCATGCCCATCGACGCCTCCAAGCCGCTTCGCGTCCAGGGCTGTTACGTGAGCGAGAAGGAGATCGACGAGGTCTGCAAATTCTGGCGCGAGCAAGAGCAACCGATTTTCACCATCGACCCCACCGCCGAGACGGCCCACGACCCCAAGAAGGAGGGCGGCGATTTCGGCGACGAAGCCGTCGATCCGTTCTGGGAAGAGTCCGTCCGTTTCGTCGTCGACCGAGGGCAAGCCTCCACGTCCATGCTCCAACGCAAATTCTCCATCGGCTTCCAACGCGCCTCCCGTCTGTTGGACACGATGGAAGAGCGAGGCGTAGTAGGCCAAAGAGACGGCCCCCGCCCCCGCGAGGTCCTGCTAGGTATCGGCGATGTGGACGCCTTCTTCGGCAAAGGCGAACAATACGACACCGGCTGGATCGGCGACGAATAACGATGCCTCAACAACTCCAACGGGATTCCGCGTGCGCTGCCCTTAATCGCGCGCTGCCTCCCCTCCACGCGCGCTGCCTCCAGACGCGCCGTCTGGAGGCTAAAAAGAACGTCCGGAACGAGAACCCCAAAGGGGTTCCGGCGAATAGCGAAGGGTTGGCCGGAACGGCCTACCCTGGTAAATCGAACCCGCAAAACCAACCCCAAGGGGGTTGAATCAATGCACTCCGTCCCCGATCGGCAAAGGCAAAACCGCCATGTCCCGGTGGCGCTCGTCAGCCGCCACAACCTATAAGACATCCTCTCGCTCCGGCCGCACGATCAAAACGTCGAACGTTCGATCAGCCAGCCGGGCAAGGCAATCGGCCGAGCTTTCGCAGCAAACGACGTCGTATCCTTGCCGCTGAAGATTGACCTCGATCAACCGTAAAATATGCCTCTCGCCATCGCAAACAAGAACCGACTTAGAACCTTGTGCTGGTCTGTTTGAGGCATCGGCCCGAAGTCGCGGCATCTCGTTGGGCATAATATCTCATGGTCTGGAAGGGATTGATCGCCGCATACGGCGACCGGATGAACATTTCAAAGACGGTTGAGCCCGTCACGCTGTTTGAAGGCAACACCCCACTCATTCCGGCCCCTCGCCTCGGCAAATCGCTCGGCGTCGACCTCTTCCTGAAGTACGAAGGCCTGAACCCAACCGGCTCCTTCAAGGATCGGGGCATGACGGCCGCGATGACCCAAGCTGTCGCCGACGGCGCGAAGACCGTCATCTGCGCCTCCACCGGCAACACGGCCGCCTCAGCCGCCGCCTATGCGGCCCGCGCCGGGCTGCGGTGCGTCGTCCTCATCCCAGACGGAAAGATCGCCCTCGGCAAGCTGGCCGGAGCCCTCGCCTACGGCGCGCGGGTCATCGCTATCGAGGGCTCCTTCGACGATGGACTCCGTATGGTCCGCGAGGCAAGCGACCGCGCCCCCATCGCCCTCGTGAACTCCGTAAACCCCGCCCGCCTCGAAGGCCAGAAGACAGCCGCCTGGGAGGTCACCGAACAGCTCGGAGCCGTGCCCGATTGGCTCTGCCTGCCTGTCGGAAACGCGGGCAATATCAGCGCCTACTGGCTGGGCTTTTGCGAAGCCGGGGGAAAGAGACCCAGACTCCTGGGAGCCCAAGCCGCCGGAGCCGCCCCCATCGTCCTCGGCCATGTCGTCGAGAACCCTGACACGATGGCCACTGCCATCCGCATCGGCAACCCCGCCCGGTGGAAGCAGGCAGAATCCGCCCTCTCCGAATCTAACGGCCACATTCTCGCCGTCACCGATGAAGAGATATTCGCCGCCTATCGCAAACTGGCTACGGAGGAGGGCGTTTTTTGCGAACCGTCTTCGGCGGCAGGTGTCGCCGGGTTGATCAAGCGCATCGAAGAGGATCGCGCCGCATTTGAGGGCAGGCAAGTCGTTTGCGTGCTCACGGGTCACGGGCTCAAGGACCCCGATTCCGCCGTGCGCGGAATCGCCGCGCCCGAGGCCATCAAGTCCGACGTGGAGGTTTTGTTGAAATGTTTGGAGATGTAGCGCTGTGATCCGAGTTCGAATTCCCGCGACGACGGCCAATCTAGGCCCCGGCTTCGACTGCATGGGCCTTGCCCTTGACCTGTGGAACACTTTCGAGCTTCACCTGGGCAAGTTCGGCCACGAGATCGTCGTCGAGTCGCACGGGGAAGGGGCCGAAAAGCTTCCCACCGACCATACCAACCTCATCGTTGAAACGATGGTCAGCGAGCTTGCCGCAAACAACATCGCCAAGACCCGCAACGTCCGCATCGTCTGCCACAACGCGATCCCTTGCGCCAGCGGCCTCGGCTCCAGTTCCAGCGCCGTACTTGCCGGAGTCCTCTTCGCCCATTCCTTCGTGGCAGAGAAGAACCATAGCGACCCCGCCGCCATCGACCGCGAAAAGGCCCTCGCCCGCGCCGTCGCCATCGAAGGCCACGGCGACAACGTGGCCCCCGCCCTCCTCGGCGGTTTCGTGATCGTCGTGCCGGAAAGCGACGGGAGCGTCATCACCCAACGCATCCCCCACGTGCCCGTGAAGACCGTCGTCTGCGTCCCCGATTTCGCCTATCTCACCAGCCAGGCCCGCGCCGCCCTCCCCCAGAACTACAGCAAGGAGGATGCGATCTACAACATCGGCCGCGCCATGCTCGTCGCCGAGGCCCTGCGCAGTGGCGACGATGAGCTCCTCGCCCATTCCATGAACGACCGCATCCACGAACCCTACCGCCTCAAGGACATCCCCGGCGCGAGCGGTGCGAAGGTAGCCGCCAAAGAAGCGGGCGCCCTCTGCGTCAGCCTCAGCGGAGCTGGTCCGGGCATGATCGCCTTCGCCCGCCACGGCTACGATCGCATCGGCCGCTCCATGAAGCAAGCCTTCAAGGAAGCCGGATTGGAAGCCCGCTACTGGATTCTCGACGCCACCGATCAAGGCGTCCACATTGGCCGCCTCCCGGTATGATTCCGGCAGGAAGGAGTGTGTATTTCGATGAGTGAAAAGAAGATCATCGCCGTCATTGGTGCCACCGGAGCTCAAGGCGGCGGCCTGGTCCGGGCCATTCTCGACGATCCAAGCGGGGGCTTCGCCGCCCGCGCGTTGACCCGAAACGTCGAGTCTGAAGCGGCCAAAGCCCTCGCCGCTGCAGGCGCGGAAGTCGTCCAAGCGGACGTCAATGACGTCGAAAGTCTAAAGAAAGCGTTTGCCGGAGCCTACGGAGCGTTCTGCGTCACGTTCTATTGGGACCATATGCAGCCCGAGAAGGAGATCGCCCAGGCACGCAACATGGCCGAAGCCGCCAAAGCCGCTGGTCTTCAGCACGTGGTTTGGTCCACGCTCGAGGACACTCGAAATCACGTGCCGCTGTCCAGCGACCAGATGCCGACCTTGATGGAGAAGTACAAGGTCCCCCATTTCGACGCGAAAGGGGAAGCCGACGCGATTTTCCGGCACCTAGGCGTTCCCACGACCTACCTTCTAACCTCGTTCTATTGGGACAACTTCATCCACTTCGGCATGGGACCCCAGCGCGGGGAAGATGGACAGCTTGCGATCACTCTCCCGATGGGTGACGCTAAGCTGCCAGGCATAGCCGCCGAGGACATCGGACGCTCCGCTTACGGTGTCTTCCGCAACGGACCTGGCACCGTCGACCAATACATCGGCATCGCAGGCGAGCACCTCACGGGCCATGAAGTGGCGGCCGGATTCGCCGAAGCGTTGGGCCAGCCCGTCCGCTACAACGCCGTCCCGCCTGGCGTCTACCGCGAGTTCGGTTTCCCGGGAGCGGACGACCTCGGCAACATGTTCCAGTTCAAGCACGACTTCAACGAAATATTCGTCGGAGCGCGCGACATCGAGAACACGCGGAAGCTGAACCCCAAGCTTCAAACTTTCGCCGATTGGCTCTCGGCCAATAAGCACCACCTGTCCGTTGGTTGACCTGGAAAGTTGAAGGGCCGGAAAACGCTCGGCCCTTCAACTTTCTGCCTAGAGCATGCTAGGGTTAGATATGCTTGCACTCGTGGCGTTGTCGGTAATAGGTCAAGGTGTCGTTCTCCCGGAAGATTTGGCGAAACAGGTCGATCCCAAACGTATGCGGGCCGTCGTGGAAAAGCTCGCGACTTGGAACGAGCGGAACACGAACAACCCCAACCTCGTCGAGGTCGCCAACTGGATCGCCGACCAATACCGCCAAATCTCCGGCATGCAGGTCGAGATCATGAAATACACCCTGCCCAAGATGGCGCGGGTGCCCGAGGAGAAAGAGGTCGTGCAAGTCATCGCCGTTCTCCCCGGTGAAACCAACCACCGCGTCCTCGTCAGCGGTCACATGGATTCGATCAACATGGTCGATCGCGAAAAGGGCCTGCAAGCCCGAGCCCCCGGGGCGAACGACGACGCCAGCGGCGTCTCCGTCGCTCTCGAGCTCGCACGGATCCTCAGCCAGAAGAAGTGGAAGAACACTCTCGTCTTCTGCGCCGTCAGTGGGGAAGAGCAGGGCCTCTACGGCTCCAAAGCCCTCGCCGACCGCGCCGTCAAGGAGAATTGGCAGATCGATGCCATGCTCAACAACGACATCGTCGGCTCCAGCAAGAACAAGCTCGGCCAAAAGGATGAGAAGCACATCCGCGTCTTCAGCACCGACCCCGCCGCCCCTCCCGCCCGTGGCGAGGCTCCCGTCCGCACCCAAGAGTCCCGAGAATTGGCCCGCTTGGTCGAGTTCGTCAACCACGATGCCGTCCGCGATTTCGGCGTGAAGCTCGTCTTCCGCGCTGACCGCTTCGGGCGTGGCGGCGACCACACCCCGTTCTGGCAAGCCGGTTTCTCCAGCGTCCGCTTCACCGAGGCCAACGAGGAATACTCCCGCCAGCACACTCCCGACGACCTCCCCGAGTTCGTCGACTGGAAGTACCTCGCCAACGTCGCCAAGATGAACCTCATCGCCATGGCGAACCTCGGCGACGCCGACGAAGCCCCCACCAACGTCCGCGTAGACCGCACCCAAGGCCACGACACGACCGTCAACTGGCACGCCAAACCCGGCGCACGGTACACGGTCTACTGGCGAGAAACGACATCCCCCACCTGGCAAGGTTCTGTCCGTGTCGGAGAAGTGAACACCTACAGCGCCAAGATGATGAGTAAAGACGACCTCGTCTTCGCCGTCGGCGCGGTAGGCGGTATCCCCGTCGAAGCCAAGTAGCCCGCAACCCGAGACTGGCCCAACGCGTCCTCGTTGTATGGCTGCGCGTCAGTTCGGTTTTGTAATCGCACGAGGGTTGGCAATTTACAGTTGGATATTGACGATTACGGAACTACAGATATTTGGTAACGAATTGTTGGTCAGGGGACAAGGTGCTGTGTTCCAAAGCCTTTTCATCGCGCCCCTTATTGCCTGCGTGGTCCTCATTCTGCTGGGAGCGTTTCTTTGGACAACGGCTGAAAAGTTCGCTGGGCCAGTTGCCGAGGAGTCGGCTAAAGTTCAAAGTGGCGATTGGGTTGTGCGGTTGGCCTTTGGCCTCCTCGGTGTCTTCCTGATCATAAATTCAGTCGTGCACCTGGCCTCAGGTGCATTCGCGTTCCTTTTTAAGAGCACAAAATTTGACTTTGCGCAGGACGCACCTTACTTTGTCGGCGACGCAATTAAATTCCTGCTCGGTCTCTGGCTAGTCCTCACAAACCGCTTCACGCGCTATGGACTAGCCGAAACCCAGATCACATCCCAATCCCCGTCGATCCCGGATTGATGTTTACTGGCGGATCTTTCCGCCCAAGCTTGTCCACTTGAGCCCGCTTCCGTCGAATCTCCCCGATCAGCGCCGGATTCGAGTGCGGCGCCGCCCGAGGATCGTTCGCAAACGCCTGAGCGAAGACCTGCCACATCGGCTCGATGTCGTGCGATAGGTCGAACACCATAACCCCCTGACTCGCCCCGCACGCCCCTTGCAGCGCATTCTTTAATCCGTCCGGGTTGTTCTTGAACTGGTCGAGCGCAATCCCCGCGTAAACCCACGTCTGGTCGCGAACGATCCTATTCACAAGCTGCGCCGCCCCCTCGACCGAGTAGCCGACCGGCACGCCCTGGCTCATCGCGTCGTACATCGTCGAGGTCGGATAGTAGCACCCCGCGATCAGGAAGTCGATCAGCGGCGCGATCCCCGTCTGCGCATATTCCGGCGTCAGGAACCAGAACCCAGCCTCCAACTCCGGCGCCCCCCAGTTGCTCCCCAGCCGCGGATAGTCCCCATACCAAGAGCCCGCATAAAGTCCAAACTGCGTGTGCGGCCGCGTCGTCTTCACCGTTTGCCGAATACGCAGCATCCAGTTCCGAAGCGTCTGCGCCCGAAAGGTAATCCAAGCCTCATAGTAAGGCCCCGGGATAATGCCCCGGTTCAAAGCCGGGCTGACCGTGAACTTCATCACATCGTCAGGCCATGTGATCCGCCGTCCCAGATACTTCTCGAACTGCTGCTCCGTGATCGGGCTGAAGTCGGCGTTGATCCCCGCATAACGCATCCGGTCGTCGTAGATCACCCCGTCCACGTCGTAGTTCGTCACGACCTCCTTCACCAGGCTCTCTTCGTAAGCCTGCACTTCCGGATTGTTCGGATTGACCATCAGCGGAATCTGCTGCTCCGGCCGCTCGCTGATCGGCACGAACTTCGGCACCGAGTCGAAGTGCATCCGCGAGTTGATCGGCGCCTGGTTGCGCAGAAAATTCGCCCCGCCCCCTTTCCCAAGCAGCACGCATCCACTCACCGGCACACGAGCCGCGGGAACGTTCACACCCTGATAGGTCGCCGCCACGACCCCAAACCGGTCGAGCGCCACCGCGAACATATCCGGCGTCCCCTGGTCTGGCAAAGCGTTCCGGTCGTTGAACGCGGAGATCGCATCCCCGTTCGCCGCCATCTTGTTGAAGACCGTATAGACCGGATAGTTGTCGTTGTAAATCGAGTAAACCGAGATCAACGGCTCGTACAACGTCGTCTGCCAGTCCGGCTTCCCATACCCAGGCCCCACCTTGAAGTCCCGGTGCCCCTCGCTGAACGCATTCATGGAAACGCACAAGAACAACCCCGCGTTCTTGCACTCCTTCACCATCGCCGCCAGCGGATCGAATTCCCCGGGCAGCACCTTGCCCTTCCATTCCGCCAGCCTCGGAGCGATCTTGCTGGGATACAGCGTCTGCCCGCTGATTGGCTTGATGTCGAAGACGACCGTGTTGAACCCCACCTGCCGGATCGTCTGGACCAAATTCGCCACCTTCTCAGGCGTATTGACCCGATCGATGTTGGCCGTCCCGTCGATCCAGAGGATGCGCGCCTGCAGGTTCTGCGCCCGCGCCGTGGTTTGGGCCAAGCCGTAGCTATTGCCCACCCAATCCATCATCGCCCCGCTAATGTTTGGCAGGGGACTCTGCAGGGTGAACCGCGATGCAGGCGGAGGCACATTCAGCACCGCGTCGGGTGACGGAGAAGGGAGACGCTGGGTAGGATCGCCCGAATCCGCCATAACGAAGGTCGCGAGACAAGCAGCCAACAGGCTCATAGTCTCCCGTTGTACCCCCTGGCGAAAAGCCGATCGGATAAGCTGGCGGGCAATGGATCGCGTCGATCTTCTCCCACCCGGGGACGGAAACGTCGTCGAAGCCTTCGAGGAAGCCTGCAAGAAGCACGGATTGAAAGCCCACCGGGGCTCCCTCGAGAAATACCCGGAGTCCACCCACTGGCACGTCACCTCGCCCGGTCAGAAGGGAACATTGGAAGCCACTTGGTGGCCGACGAACCAGCGCCTGTGGCTGGAAATCAGGGCAAACCGGCGCGCCGATTGGATGTTGCCGGTTATCGAAGCCCTGATGATGAAATTCGGTTAGCCGAAAACTCGCCGATTAGAGAGCAACTTTAGATAGTGTAGATGGCCTCAATAGAAGGCTGTGGAAGAAAAGATCTCCCGGCGTCTCCACGATCCCATGATCGGCCGCCACCTGGCCAACGAAAACTTGCCATTGCCCCTGTTCCTCATAGCTGACGACGAACAGTTCGTCCTCTCCCGCTTCGACAAGGGCTTCCGCCAAAATCGAAGCGCCAAGCTCTCCTTTTTGAGCGAGCAATCCGAAATATTCGGCGGAATCGGAGACCCGCAAAATGCGAGCGTTGGGTCGATATTCATGCGTCGTTGCCATCATCGAAAATCCTTGCTTTGAGAGTTCAGGACCGACCTATAGGCGGTTGGCCGGTCCGTTGCTCTGATGGAGAGAACCCCTGGAGGTTCTTTCGAGGTGCTAGTGGAGGCGACCTCTGAAATAGTTTATTGGTGACTATAAGCCCGTCGTCAGGGACTATCTGTCAAGATTGCTGTTAGTACCGCAAAGGTGGATTAATAAGACAACAAAGTATCTAGTTGATCTTAGGAGAAAATGCGCCCTTCCAGCATCAAAGCCGGAAGGGGCATCGTTGAATAGGGCGCCAAGCGTCCCACGAGCGCTAGCTGATCTTGAACCAGATCTTCGCTCGGTCGCTGTCGCCAGCACCCTGGCTATACAGCATCTGTCCACGGCGGCCCGAGACGTCGCCAGAGATCCGGCCCGTCAAGGTATCCAGCACGAGGTTCAGGTCCTTCTTCCCGCTTCGCGAGTTAACGTCGACGTAGTCGTCCTTGCGCTCAAGTCCGCCATCGTCGTCGTCGATCTTGATCCGAATCCGAACGAAGCGGTTCGTCGCCGAGCCTCGGAAGTTCCATCCTGGGTGGCCGTCGTCGTCGCTATGGTTGACCGACTTCTGCATCATGCCGTTGCCGATCTTCACGTTGGCGTAAAAGTCCGCCTGGTCCTTCTTCATCCAGTCGCCCTTATCGAGGTTGTCGATCTGCGCGAGTCGGACGATAGAAACGGTGATTGGCTTGCGCGTTCCGGCGAACGCGTGGCCGGATAAGAGCAGCACCGAAGCTGCTCCGAGCATCAGGTGTTTTGTCTTCATGCCTCTTAGACGAAAATTGCATTTGCGACCCGCCGTCGGCCATCCCCAAAGGACCCAGTCGCGAATCTGCCAAAATGCCTGAACTGTGAGCAAAGACTTCGGCATCACCCCGCGCGGTGAGAACTATGCAGATTGGTACAACGAGCTGGTCGTGAAAGCGGACCTGGCCGATTACTCCGCCGTCCGTGGCTGCATGGTCATCAAGCCCCATGGGTACGCCATCTGGGAGCTCATGCAAGGTGCGCTGGACGGCCTCTTCAAGTCCACTGGCCACGTCAACGCCTACTTCCCGCTCCTCATCCCGAAGTCGTACTTCGAAAAGGAAGCCGAGCATGTCGAAGGCTTCGCCAAGGAATGCGCCGTCGTCACCCATCACCGGCTGAAGCCGAACCCGGACGGCCCAGGCCTCATCCCCGACCCGGCCGCCGAGCTCGAAGAGCCGCTCATCATCCGCCCGACGAGCGAGACCATCATCTGGAACGCCTACAAGAAGTGGATTCAGAGCTACCGCGACCTGCCGCTCCTCATCAACCAGTGGTGCAACGTCGTCCGCTGGGAAATGCGCACGCGCCTCTTCCTCCGTACCGCGGAATTCCTCTGGCAAGAAGGCCACACGGCCCACGCCACCTTCGACGAAGCAGAGCAGGAGGCCCTCACGATCCTGCACCAGTGCTACGGCAGGTTCGTGGAAGACTGGATGGCCGTCCCCGTCATCAAGGGTGTCAAGAGCGAAGGCGAGAAATTCCCGGGAGCCGACCACACCTATACGATGGAGGCCCTTACCCAGGACATCCGCTCCATCCAAGCTGGAACCTCCCACCACCTCGGCCAAAACTTTGCCAAGGCGTTCGACGTGAAGTTCCAGTCGTCGGAAGGCAAAGAGGAGTACGTCTACGCGACGTCCTGGGGTGTCTCCACTCGCCTCGTCGGCACGCTCATCATGGCCCACAGCGACGACAAGGGCCTCGTAGCCCCGCCGAAACTCGCCCCAATCCAGGTCGTCATCGTCCCGATGGGCCGCGACGAGGAGACAAGAGAGAAGACCCACGGCGCTTCCGACAAACTCGCCACCCAACTCCGTGACCTCACCTACAACAAACTCCCGCTCCGCGTCCACGTCGACAAGCGGGAAAAGGAAAGCCCGGGTTTCAAATACAACCATTGGGAAATGCGCGGCGTCTGCGTTCGAGTCGAGATCGGCCCGCGGGACCTCGAAGCAGGCACCGTCGTCGTCGCCCGCCGCGACACCGGTGACAAGCAGACCGTGGCTTGGGATGAGACCACCGCCAGCCTCATCGCCGACCTCATGCCCGAAATCCAACAGTCCCTGTACGACCGAGCTCTCGCCTTCCGCGAAGCCAACACCCACCGGGTAGACACCTGGGAAGAGTTCGCCAAGATTTTCGAAGGCGAGGGCGGCGGCGGCTTCGTAGTAGCCCATTGGGACGGCACCCAGGAAACCGAGGATGCCATCGCCGAAAAGACAAAAGCCACCATCCGCTGCATCCCTCTCGAGCCGCTCCAACCGAGCGATGCCGAGCCCGGCGTCTGCGTCTACTCAGGCAAGCCCAGCAAGCAGCGGGTCGTCTTCGCGAAGGCCTATTAAAGCCACTTCTTCCACCGGAAGAGGAGCAAGATGGCAATGCCCGAACCGATCATCAGCACCCAGGCATACAAATAGCCGTAGTGCCACTCGAGTTCGGGCATGAACTTGAAGTTCATCCCGTAAATCCCCGCGATCAAAGCCGCGCTCATCAGGACCGTCGAGATGACCGTCATTTTCTTCATGACGTTGTTGAGGTTGTTCGATACGGTGGACAGGTGCACGTCCAGTAGCGAGGTAAGCGTGTCCCGGTTCACGTCCGCGATCTCCGCGATCCGCAGCGTGTGGTCGTAAACGTCCTGAAAATAAACCCGCGCCGAGTCGGGAACCAGCGTAAGATCGTGCCGCAAGAGCCCGTTCAAGATGTCCCGCGTCGGACTGATATGACGGCGCATGTCCAGCAGCCGCTTCTTAAAAATAAGAATCCCGCCGATCCCCTTTGTGTCCCCCTGGTAGATGTCCTCCGCCAGGGCGTCCACCTCATCCTCGAGGGCATCGATGGCGACGAAGTACTCGTCCACGATGTTGTCGATAATCGAGTGCATCAGGAACGCCGCCGCTTCGCCGAAAACGTGCTTCTTCTTCTCGTATCGCACAAACCACTCGTGCAAGAACGGCAGAGGCTGCCGGACGACCGTCACCAACGCCGACTTCGTCAGAAACATCCCGACCTCTACGTATTCCTCCGGCTGGCCGGGGTGCTCGATCACTTTCGAAGCCGCGACGAACAGGTGGTTGCCGAACTCCTGCAGGGTCGGCCGCTCGTTGTCGCTGAGCGAGTCCTCCACCGCCAGTTCGTGAAACTTCATCTCGTCCTGCAATAGACGCCGCACCGCCTCGTCGTCCTTGACCACGATGTTCATCCACACCAGCCGCGAAGCGTCCCGAATGGAAGCCACCGCCTCTTTCTCGTCGACATGACAGATCGTCCCGTCATGCTCCATGCAGGCGATATCCAGGTGATAGCCGTTGCCTTCGATTGCGTGCATCGGACTTACTGCTTCACGAAGACGACCCGGTCCACCCAAAGCGACTTCACGCTCGGGTTCGCGGGCGGAGCAACCCAGATCGAATCGTTCGGACTCCCGTCGATGTCTCCCAACTCGTAGCTCCGGTACGCGTTCGTCACTTCGCGGAACTGCACTTGCCGATGCAAAACCTCACGCTTGCCACCGTTGTCGTAGACGCCCGCCGAAAACGCCAGATCCGTCGCCTTGGAGGTCCCGTCCTCCTCCACCCGTGCGACTACATAAACCTTCCACCGGCCCGACTGCACCGACTTCGGCAACCGGTCGAAGGGAATCTGGAAAGCCCATTCGTAGTGACTTCCCGGCATCCAGCAGGCGATCCCGTCCGAAGCCGCCGGATCGGGCCGAAGCTCCGAGCCCTCGCCGTCCTTCCAAAGGTTCGCCAAATCGTCCTGCGCGATGACGTAGGTGGCCCCCGATCCCAGCGGGATATCCGTGGGAGGAGCCGTCCGGCTGGGGCGAGAGGGAAGTTTGTAAACGATCGGCTCGGGCGGATCGGTCGCGAACTGGGAAGTGAACGCCTGCGGCCCCGGCCCGCCCTCGCTGATGTGGGTGATCGAGGTCCACCCCTCGGGTCCGGTGGCCGTAGCGACCGCGTACCACTCGTCCGCCACCTTCTTCCGCGAGATATCCAGCGGCCAGGTATCGCTCCTCTTCTTGCTTTGCCGCCGGAAATCCTGCCACCGCGTCAGCCAGATCGTTCGCACGGGCAAATGCCCGATCCGCACCCTCTGCAGCAGTTCCGGATCGCCCTTCACCGCCGCTTCCGCCGATTGCCAAAGCCGTTCCGCCTTCAGCATCGTCGGATAGTCGAAGAACGGCGCATTCGCGTCCGCCCAAATCGTCATGTAGGTGCCCTTCGCCGCATCGCTCATGAGGTCCAGGTACTGACGGATCGGCTTCCCAGCCGCCCCGTAGTAGCCGTCCAAGAACTCCGCCGTCAGCTTCTGATCGTCCTGATTCGGGTTCCACATCAGTTGGGCCAACAGCCAAGCCCGAAGCTCCGCCATCTCCGCCCCGCAGGACTCGTAAGCCCCTTCCTCGAAGACCCCCTTCACCCCGTTCGCCGCGAAGAACCGCAGGTTAGGTCCCAGCACCGCATAGTTCGGAAACGGCTGAATATAGTGGGGAAAGTCCGTCACGTAGTCCCAGATGTAAAGCCGGTTTGTAAGCTGGCCCCAAGCCTGGATATCCGCCGAGAAGGCCTGGTTGGAAGGATCGAGGAGCGGCTTTGCGAAGTTGCACTCGATGCTGCAAAGTCGCACGATCACATTCGGGCGAGGCCGGAAAGTCTTTGGTGCATGTCGTGTGTACTGGTAGGCCAGGGTGTCGATCGCGACGTTCGGATAGTCCTTCTCGATGTTCTCGCCGATATAGTTAGCCAAGGCGATCATCGGCCCAGCTTCCGACCCCTCTTGCTTCACCAACGCCTGGCATTGGTCGCATTGGCAAGGATTGAAACAGTCGTTCTGGGAGACGGACAGGATGTTGATGTCGGGATGCTCCTTGAGGAGCTTTTTCACCTGCTCCAGGATGTACTCCCGCAGTTCCGGGTTCGTCGTGCAAAGCTGGGCGTTCGCTGTCGTGCGCTTCCCGTTGATCAGGCTGAACCAATCCGGATGCTCGGAAAAAAGACTCGGCGGCACCAGCCCGTAAAACGTATGGACGAATCCCTGGTAGGTGATCCGCCCTCCATGCGCGAGGTCTAGGTCGGCGAACTGGCTGTTGGAGTAGTTGTGCCGGGCCCACTCGCCGTTAATCGCGTGGTGCCAGTAAGGATCGCGAGATTCGAACGCGGGCTTCTGCCGCTTGTCCAATGTAGGGATTGTCAGATTCGGGTTGGAGGGAATAGTCGTTGCCCATGGTGTCCACCACCGTACGCCGCATGTGTCCTGAAGCAGGTGATAGACGCCGTACATCGTCCCTCGCGGCTGCCCGCCGACGATGAACAGCTTCGTGCCAAACGTCTTGATGATGAACTCCTCGTTGCTGAGGGCTCTGGCGAGCGGTGCGCGGGCAAAGGGTGCCGCTCCGATATAGATGCAGTTCTCCGCGGTCTCCTCGTTCGACTCCTCGTACTGTAACGATTTGCCCGTGATCTTCGAAAGCACATCTCGAAGCTCCTTCGCCGCATTCTTCTCAGCGTCTGGGGCGGAAGGAGAGACGACGATCTTCGACTTCTCGTCGATCTTCGTCTGCCCCTGGCAAACCGCTGCCAATGTAGCCAAAGCAAGGCAGGAAACTGCGATCCCGAATCTGGTCACGTTCCCATTCTATACCCAGGTGCATTCGACGAAACCTAGTTCCTCCGCCCCTGGTCCCTCCCTGTTTGGCATAGAAAAAGCTATACTATTCTCAGCCCCCCAAAGGTGGGCTCCTTTTATGCTTCCCCCTACTGAACAAGAAAACGCTTTCGCCTGCCTGAATGTCGCTGACAACTTACTCCGTCAGCTTGACCGGCTAGGCTTCCACACTCCGACCCCTATCCAGGAAGAGTCGATCCCGCTCGCTATGGCGGGCCGCGATGTCGTCGGCATCGCCCAAACCGGCACCGGCAAAACCCTCGCTTTCGGCCTACCCATGCTTCAGCGCCTCTGGGATAACGATGGCATCGGCCTCATCCTCGCCCCAACCCGCGAGCTTGCTCTTCAAATCGAAGAGGAGCTCAAGAAGGTGGCTGGCGGCCTCGGCTTGAAAACCGCCGTCCTCATCGGCGGCGCGCCCATGAACCGACAGATCGGCGATCTGCGCCGACGGCCTAACGTCATCGTCGCGACCCCCGGACGCCTCGTCGACCACCTGAACCAGGGCACGGCGACCCTCAAGGGCGTCACGATGGTCGTCCTCGACGAAGCTGACCGGATGTTCGACATGGGATTCGCTCCCATCGTCCACAAGATTCTCGAGCAGGTCCCCGCCAAGCGCCAGACCATGCTCTTCTCCGCCACGATGGCCCCTGAAGTCGCTGACCTCACCCGACGGTATCTCACCGATCCCGCACGAGTGGAGATCGCACCCCAAGGCACCGCCTCGGAGCTTGTCGAGCAAGAGCTCCACGTCGTGGAAAAGGACGCCAAGGGCGACCTCCTCAACGACTTGCTGGAAGCCAATCCCGGCACCATCCTCGTCTTCTCCCGCACTCGCCACGGCGCCCGCAAGGTCGCCCGCAGTGTCCGCGCCATGGGCCACTCTGCGGCGGAGCTTCACTCCGACCGCACCCTCGCCCAGCGCAAGCAGGCGCTCCAAGGCTTCAAGACCGGTGAATACCGAGTCCTCGTCGCCACCGACATCGCCGCCCGCGGAATCGACGTCAAGGAAATCAGCCTTGTCATCAACTACGACCTGCCCGACCAGATCGAGGACTACATCCACCGCATTGGTCGAACGGGCCGCGCTGGTAGCACCGGGAGGGCCGTTACCTTCGCACTCCCCGAGCAGCACCGCGACGTCCGTCAAATCGAAAAGATCTTGGGCCGCGAGCTCCCGGTCATGACCGGCAAACTCCCGCCCGCTCCTAGCCGAGGCCAAAACAGCCCTCGCCAAGGCCAGCCGCAACGAGCCAACGCTCCTCGCCAGGGAGGCAGACCGGCCGCGCCCCGCAACGGCGGTCGACCCGATCAGCGTCCGCCCCGTCCGGAGTGGCAAAACCGAACCGAGCGCCCCACGTCCCAGGATCGGCCCGCTCGGCAGAACTGGCAGCCCCGCGACGATAAGCCCCGCTTCGACGGCCCCAAGCCGGACTTCAAGCGGAACGACGCTCGCCCTGCGGATCGCCCGAACTACGGCAAGCCCAAGCCCGATTTCAAGCGAACGGACGACCGGCCCTACCAAAAGCCGGAAAGCCGAGAAGGCCGACCTGTAGAGAACCGTGAAGACCGCCCACGCTGGAAGAAGGACCCCAGCGGCCGCCCGATCAACCCCCGCACTGGCGACGCTCGCCAGGAGCCGGCAAGACCGAGCGCACCCCGCCCGCCCTTCAAAGCCAGCAGCCAATCCAAACCCAAGTTCACAAAGGCCAACGGCACCCCCCGAAAATTCCAACCCAAGCCCTTCAGCGCCAAGAAGAAGCCAACCCGCTAAGTCTTTTCAGACGGCGGGTCCGGTGGCATTTTGGCGAGAATCTCTTGGACTGCCTTATGAAGCTCAACGCTTTCGGTAGCGACGATCTGCCAGATGATCTCTGAGTTGATCCCGAAATAGACGTGGGCGACGATATCCCGAGTCCGAGCAATATTGCGCCAAGGAATTTCGGGATAGGCGTCGCGTACCCCTGAAGGCAACGACTTGACAGCTTCTCCGATGATCTCGATGTGGCGAAGTGCCAGTTCGAAAACGTCGCTATTTTCGACGAATTTCTCTTTGGTCGTAGACTTGGAAATCTCGATGAGTCGTTCGGAGCGCCAAAGAATGTCGTGAAGACGCAGCCGGTCGCTACGCAACTTTTAGCGCCTCGTCGAGAACTCGTTGGCGAATCATCGGATGCAAAGTCTGGGGTTCCGCTAGGTCTACGTGGACGCCAAGCGAGTCCTCGATTAAGAACAAAACATCGAAGTAGCGCCGGAAGGTAATCGGCTGAACGAATTCGGCAATAAGGTCGAGATCGCTGGTTTCAGTTGCCTCATCGCGAGCGACGGAGCCAAACACACTAAGCCCCTGAACTCCGAGTTGCCGAAGTTCAGGCATAAGAGCCTGTAGTTTTTGGATTACTTCTTCGCGTTTCATCGCTTGATCCTATTATCGCTCACCGGCCCAAAGAATCCTCAAGACCGAGGATTTGACCTTACCGCCGAGACATTCGCTTGTTCCGCCGCTTATCCTGCCCAAGCCGCCCATCGCTCGTCCCGAGCAGCTTCCGCAAAGCCTGGATTTCGTCCCGCACATGCGCCGCCTTCTCGAACTCCATTGCCTTCGCCAGATCCTTCATCTCCTTTTCGAGCGACCCGACCAAGATAGGAATATCCTCAATCCGGATCGGCGCGCCATCCGCGCCAAGCTTCTCCATCACGTCTGCGTTGTACTGCGACACCACCTCAGCCACCGCGTCGTGGGAACGAACCGTCTCGCGGACGGTCTTATCCACCGTCTTCGGTGAGGTCCCATTCTCCTCGTTGTATCGCCTCTGAATCTGCCGGCGCCGGTCCGTCTCGTCGATGGCTCGCTGCATCGACCCCGTGATGTTGTCGGCGTACATGATAACCCGACCGTCCACGTTTCGAGCCGCGCGTCCGATGGTCTGTACCATCGAGGTTTCCGACCGCAGGAACCCCTCCTTGTCCGCATCCAAAATCGCCACGAGCGTCACCTCAGGAAGGTCCAAACCTTCGCGCAAGAGGTTCACGCCCACGATCACGTCGTACACGCCGAGCCGCAAGTCGCGCAGAATCTCCGGCCGGTCCAGCGAGTGAACCTCTGAGTGGATGTACTGGACCTTCACGTTCAAATCCTGGAGATAGCCGGTCAGGTCCTCCGACATCTTCTTCGTCAAAGTTGTGACAAGCGTCCGTTGCCCAAGCGCCACGCGCTTCTGAATCTCGCCGATCAGGTCGTCGATCTGCCCCTTGGTGGGCCGAATATCGATCTCCGGGTCCACGATATAGGTAGGCCGGATAATCTGCTCTACGACCTGGTTCTGCACCTCGTGCTCGAACGGCCCCGGCGTCGCGCTGACGAACACCACTTGCGGCACCCGCTCCAAAAATTCGTCGAACTTCAAAGGCCGGTTGTCCAAGGCTGAGGGAAGCCGGAACCCATAGTCCACCAAAACCGATTTGCGTTGCCGGTCCCCGTTGTACATCGCTCGCACCTGAGGCAACGTCACATGGCTCTCGTCGATGAATACGATCGCGTCGCTCGGCAAGAAGTCCAGCAGCGTATAGGGAGCCGTTCCCGGCGAGCGCCCGTCGAAGTACCGCGAGTAGTTCTCGATGCCGTTGCAGTACCCAACCTCGCGCATCATCTCGATGTCGAACTCCGTCCGCTGCCGAAGCCGCTGGGCTTCCAAAAGCTTGCCCTGGGCCACGAACATCTCGCACTGGGCCTCCATCTCGCCCTTGATCTGCTCGATCACGTCGTCCATCCGTTCCAAGGGCGTTACGTAGTGGGTAGCGGGGAAGACGCTGATCTTTGTAGGCTCGTCCAATACGTCCTGGGTCAGCGGGTCGAAGAGCCGGATGCGCTCGACGGTGTCGCCGAAGAATTCGATCCGCGTGACGATCTCCTCGTCCTTGGGCTGAATCTCCAAGGTGTCGCCCCGAACCCGGAAGCTCCCCCGGTCGAGCACTGTGTTATTCCGCACGAACTGCATCTGGATCAGCTTCTGCAAAACCCCGTCCATGTCGAACGTCATGCCCTTCTCGAAGGTCACGACCGCTTCCGCATACTCGCTCGGCGAACCCAAGCCGTAGATGCACGACACCGAAGCCACCACCACCACGTCCCGCCGCTCCAAGAGCGCGTGCGTAGCCGCGTGGCGCAGCCGCTCGATCTCCTCGTTCGTGCTCGAGTCCTTCTCGATGTACAGATCCTGCCCCGGCACATACGCTTCCGGCTGGTAGTAGTCGTAGTAGCTGATGAAGTACTGCACCGAGTTCTCGGGGAAGAACGCCCGGAACTCTTGGCATAGCTGTGCCGCCAACGTCTTGTTGTGGGCCAAGATCAAGGCCGGACGCTGCGAACGCTCGATGACCGAAGCCATCGTGAACGTCTTACCTGTACCCGTAGCGCCCAAAAGGGTCTGAAAGCGGTACCCCGAATCGAGTCCATCGACGAGCCCGGCAATGGCCGAGCCCTGGTCCCCTTTCGGTTCGAAGTCGCCGGAGAGGCGGAGCGGGTTCTCGTATGCGACGATAGACATCTATCTACCATCTTACTCCGCCCGAACTATTGCTCGTTTCACCGCAGGCCCTTGAGCATAGGGACCCAAATTGAGAACCGTCCCCTCTCCATAGGCGTCGATACAACATATCTGATTGGCAGATATAGGCGAAAAAGCTATATGAATCGGCTCGAGAGGCAATTGAAAGCTTGGCACGAGAACAACCCCATCGGGTTTGCTCTCGTGTTCGGCCTTGCCTCCCTGCTGGTCCTGAACATGGTCGATACGACCTTCCCGGACCTTCCCGCCCTGCGCGCCCTCTACATCCTCCCAATCTGGATCGGAACGCGGCTCGGAGGCAGGGTAGTCGGAATGATCCTCGTCGGTATCGCCACGGCCTCGAACGTGTGGATCGACCACGCCGAGAACGGCGCGACCAACGTCTTCGGCGGACTCATTTGGTTCTCCGTCTTCACCGTCGTGATGTTCCTCGTCGCCCAGGTGGAAGACTCCCTCCACCGCACCGAGCGCCTCGCTCACCAGGACTCCCTGACCGGCCTCTATAATCGCCGCGGACTGGAGCTGGAAGGGAAGCGCCTCGTCGGACGAGCCCTCCGCGAGAAGCGAGCCCTGACCGTCGTGATGATCGATTGCGACCGGTTCAAGCATATCAACGACGACTTCGGCCACCGAGCCGGGGACGAAGCCCTGCGCTTCCTCGCCCAAACCCTTGAGCGAAACACTCGCGATGCCGATGTCCTCTGCCGCCTCGGCGGCGACGAGTTCGTCCTGATGCTCGCCGACACCGCCGAGGGCGATGCGATCCAGGTCCTGCGCCGTATCCAGACCGTCTTCGAAACGGGCATGGCTGGCCGGGGCTACGACGTCTCCCTCTCCATCGGCTTTGCTCAGCTCGACTCCGACGCGAACGATCTCCGTACCCTCGTTTCCCGAGCCGACGCCGCCATGTATCTGCGAAAAGAAGACAAGCGCGACCAACTCGCCGCCGGCTAATCCGCTAAGATTCGGATTATGCTGGCGGCAATCGCGTTTTACGTGCTGGGCATCAGGGACACGAACGTCACCGTCCTCGCGGCGGCCTCCCTCAAAAAGCCCCTCGGCGACCTCGAACAAAAGTTCGAAGCCCGCAACCCCGGAATCAAGCTCCAAATCAGCTACGCAGGCTCGCAGGAACTCGCCACCCAGCTAACCCTCGGAGCCCCAGCCGATATCTTCTTCAGCGCCGACCGGGCCCAGATCGACGTCGCCGTCAAAGGGAAGCGCATCGACAAGCGGGACATCAAACCCTTCGCCGGAAACCGCCTCTGCCTGCTCGTCGCCGCCAAGTCCCAAAACCGAGTCCGAAGCCTTGCCGACCTCACCAGCGGCGGCATCCGCCTCTGCTTCGCCGGAGACCGCGTTCCTGTCGGAGCCTACGCGAACGAAATGCTCGCCAAAGCCGCCAAAAAATTCGGCCCCACCTGGCTCGACAAGGTCCGCACAAACGTCGTCTCCTTCGAAACGAACGTTTCCGCCATCGTCACCCGCGTCGAACTCGGCGAGGTGGATGCGGGCATCGTCTACGAGTCCGACGCCGCTGCCGCCAAGACCGCCGTCGGTATCGAGATTCCCAAGGATGTAAACGTCCGAGCCACCTATTACCTGGGCGTCATCCGCGATGCCCCAAACCCGAAGATCGCCCGCGACTTCGTAGCCCTCGCCCTCAGTAAGGAGGGGCAGGCCGTCTTTACCAAATACGGCTTCCTGCCGCCCAAGTGACGCGCCGCGAGCGCCCGCTCTGGGCTCTGGCAGGGCTTCCCGCCCTCCTCCTGATCCTCCTGCCCCTCGCCGTGCTCACCGGCCGGGCCGCCCCCGCCCACCTCCTCGCTTCCCTTGGCCAGCCGGACACCCTCCAAGCGATCTATCTAAGCCTCCGCACAACCCTCATCGCCGTCGTCCTCGTCGCCGTCCTCGGCCTCCCCCTCGCTTACTACACAGGCCGCGTCCACTCTCGCTTCGCCACGTTCGTAGACGGGGTCTCTGACCTCCCCATCGTCCTGCCCCCCGCCGTCGCCGGAATCGCCCTCCTCGCCACCTTCGGCCGCTCGGGCCTCCTCGGCCCCGCTCTCGACAAGGCGGGAATCCAAATCACCTTCACCTCTACCGCCGTCGTCCTCGCCCAAGTCTTTGTCGCTCTCCCCTACTTCGTGCGAAGCGCCGTCGAAGGCATCCGCCGCATCGGTCCCGAAGAAATCCTCGCCGCCTCCCTCGACGGCGCAAGCTCTTGGCAGGTCGCCTGGAAAGTGGTCCTCCCCCAGTGCCGCGACGCCCTCACCGCCGGAGTCCTCCTCGCCTGGGCCCGCGCCCTCGGCGAATTCGGAGCCACCCTCATGTTCGCCGGCAACTTCGTCGGACGCACCCAAACCGTCCCCCTCGCCATCTACGCCGGGTTTGAAGGCGATCTCGACCAAGCCGTCGCCCTTTCGATTGTTTTGCTCTTCCTCGCCGTCGTCGTCCTCGTCGCCGCCCGCACCCTCGTCCGCCCCTCCCAAAATTAAGGCAAGGGAAGTGGCCCATGGAAATGGTGAAAGCCTGTTCTAAACTAAGGCATGCCCGAAATTCTCGCGGAGATCGAAAGCCGTGGATACACCCATCCCGAGGCGCTGGTAACCACCCAATGGGTCGCCGACCATCTGTCCGACCCCAACGTACGCATCGTTGAATCGAACGAAGACCCCCTCCTCTTCGCGAGCGGCCACATCCCCGGAGCCGTCGAAGTCGATTGGACCCGCGACCTCAACGACCCCCTCCGCCGCGACTACCTGCAGCGAGAAGGCTTCGAAAAGCTCGCCTCCCGAATCGGCATCACCCCCGAAACCACTGTCGTCTTCTACGGCGACAAGAACAATTGGTGGGCCACCTACGCCCTCTGGGTCTTCCACCTCTTCGGCCACACGAACGCGAAGATCATGGACGGCGGACGCATCAAGTGGCAAAACGAAGCCCGCCCCCTCGTCCGCGAAAGCGCCAACGTCGCTCCCACCGAATACAAAGCCCCCGAGCGAGACGACACCGTCCACCGCGCCTACCGAGACCAGGTCCTCGCCCACGTCGAGAAACACGGCAAAATGATCGACGTCCGCAGCCCCGACGAATACTCCGGAGCCCGCCTCCACATGGAAGCCTATCCGAACGAAGGCGCCCTCCGAGGCGGCCACATCCCCGGAGCCAAGAACGTTCCCTGGGCCAAAGCCGTCAACCCCGAAACCGGCGAATTCAAAACCGCCTCCGAGCTAAAAGGCCTCTACGAGAGCGAAGCAAATCTAACTCCCCAAGACGACGTCATCGTCTACTGCCGAATCGGAGAAAGATCCAGCCACACCTGGTTCGCCCTCAAATACCTCCTCGGCTACCCGCAGGTAAGAAACTACGACGGCAGTTGGACCGAATGGGGCAACCTGGTCGGCGTCCCGATCGAGCGCTAAGGACGGGGAGGTTGGCAGAACCTCCCTACGCCCTCACCTCAGAAAGCGCCCGAACCATCCGCACCATATTGGTAAGTCCCAAACTCTTCCCCATAGAAAGCTCCCGCCCAAAGATTTCATAAACGACCTCTTCCGAAACCTGAGCCACCTCCGAAGCAGGTTCCCCCGAAAGCGTCTCGTCCAAGATCTGAGCCAAGGCCATTGCCGAAATCCCCTGCGGGTTGTCCACCCCAAACAAAAACCGCCGCCCCGGACCCAAGGCCACATACACTTCCGACTCACACCCCGGGACCCGCGTCGTCTCGTTCCGAGGCACCACGTCCGGCCCCGCGTTCACGAACTTCTGACCAATCGAGATCAACGCATCGATCCGCTCGGCGCGGTCAGTGAAAAAGGCCAAGTCGTCGAGCATGGCCTGAAGCTTGGCCGGGTAGGAAGGCATGGCTCTATTTTATCGAGCGATCTCGTACCAAACCGTCTTAAACTTCGGATCGGCTTGGAACGAGATGGCTCCGTTCCGGTAGGTCGCCGAAATTCGGCTTGTTCGCCGCCCATTCCCATCCAGTGCCCACACCGTTCGCGCACCGTCCGCCAGAAACGTGACCGTGCAAGGAATACCCTCCACCACCGTCGGCCCCTTGCCCCACTGGTCTCCAACGCTCGTACGCGAGGCGTTCCACCCCATCCCCTGATTCTCCGCCTTACCCATCAGCGTCAAAAGGATGCGACTCGATCCGGCAAGCGGCTTCCGATCCGTTGCCGCGATGCTAACCGAAGCGAAGCCGTTGCCGAACTCCTGAAACCGAAAAGCCGCGTCCGTCAAAGCGATCTCCTCACCCCCGACAAACCCCACGATCGCCTTCGCCCCCGTCCCGTCGAACCGATACACCATCCCCTTCCGCCGCCGCTCAACCTGGGCAAGCGGCTTCTCAGCGGTTCCTGCCGAAACCACAGTCTGCTTCACCCCCGACCCCGCTTGGATCGCGATTCGGTTCTGGTAAAGGTTGGGCGGCGAGCCCCAAGCGACCGAAGCCGTAAGAAACTCGCTCCAAGGCGTCGAAGGCAAAACCAGAGTATTGGCCATGGAGGCCCGCGGAACGAGCCCACCTCGGAAAGAAAGCGCCGCCGCCGGGAAAAACGCCATCTTGGCCGGGTCCGTCCCACAAGCGAAGAAACCTTGAATACGGTCGTTGTCCTGCCCCGTCCCCGTCGTCCCGTAGTCGAACGCATAGACGATGTCCCAGTCCTGAATCCCCGCGAACGTGGAAAGCAACGGCATCATCTCCGCCCGATAGTCGCTCGGCGCCGGATGGTTGTATTCCGAGATCGAGTAAGGCTTGCCCGCCACCCGGTACATCGCCAACCCCCCAAGCTCCCCATACCCTTTGTCGAATTCCCCAACCATCGGCGTATTACCGATCACCCAGTTCTTCATATCCCAGGCCGCGCCCGGGAAGCTCGGATGCTGCCAGTAGGCATGGTTGTCCGCATAGTCGCTGCCCGCCTCTCGCTTGAGCCCAGTCAGCCCGCCCCAACTGATCTGCGTATCGATAATGTTCGCCTTCTTAAAGCCCAGTTCGTCCCGCAGGAACCGCCGCATCTCGTCGGAATAAGCCGCCTCCGTCTCGGCCAGGAACGCCACGTAGTCGGACATCTGCCGATCCGTCCCACTGGCCGGCAAATCGATAGACCCCGCCGGTAAGGATTGCCCAGCCGGTACGACCGGTCCGCTCATCCCCGGCGAAAGAGCAAGTTCCTTGATCTCCAGGGTCTCCCGGGCGTTGCCGATCGCAAAAGCGACCCGCGCATGGTCCTTCACAACCCCCTTCGCCCGGAACGTAAAGGAATAGTCCTGCCACTCCGCCTTGAGCGCTACGCTCCCGCTCAGCCCAAGGTTGTGCCAGTCCGCCTGGTCCAGCGTCATATCCACCCGCACGGTCTGCACCTTCGTCGAGCGAGCCTTGAAGCGAAGCGTGTACGTGCTGCCCTCCGCCAAATCCAGCCCCAAAAGGGTCGCCTGGATATACCAATCCGGCCCATCGTTCGACCGAATCGTCGCCGTAAACGCCCCGCCGTCGCCCGAAGCCTGCATATCCGCGTTGTTGTGGTTTTCCCACGTCCACTTGTTCGCCGCCGTAACAATGGATGCCCCCGCCGGGGTCACCCCCTCCGCCCAGGCCGAAGCCAGAGCGCCGTCCGTCTTGTACTTCGCCCGCAGCCACTGGTTCCACTTGAGCCGCACCTCGCCCCGAAACGGCTCCGGTAAAGACCGCAGCCCAGCCCCCACCGACTCCCAAGGCGCGAAAACAAGCGAGTTCTCGTTGTTGATCTCCAGCACCATAACCGCCGGATCGTCCGCGTAGCGCAAGCCTGTGTAGGGGTTCTTCCGTCCGATCAGATCGCGAGCGTATTGCTTCTGCAGATCGATCATCCGCCGATCCACCTTGTCGATCTTCTTCGCAAAATCGGGAATCTGGAGCACGCTGTTCGCGAACCCCATCTCCGGCAAGTAGCTCCGGGTCGTCTGCAAATTGACGTTCGAATAGATGCCCTTCTTCTTCAACGCGAACACGAAGTAGTCGAACTTGTCGAGTTGCTTAGGGTCCAGTTCGAGAAACACCTTGTCCGGCTTCCAGATCATTCCGCCGTCCCGGTCCCAGTTGTTCTGGAGGTGATGGAACCGCACGATATTGACGCCCAGCTTCGCCAGCCTCCCCGCGATCCGCTCCGCGTCCTCGTGAGAAGGGAAGGCCGCCTTCGCCGCCAGATTCACCCCGATAAACCGAACCCGCTGCCCCGTCTGTTCCTCGACGAATTGACCACCCTTGGCGATGATCCGCCCATTCTTTCCAGCGGGCATCGCGTTCAGAAAACTGACGTCGGTAGCCACCCCCAGTACGTTGTCGTCCCACGGGATGACAAAGGGGAACATCAAAGTTTGTTGAAGTGCGCAAGCCAAAAGAGTCGGAATCAACATGGGCTACCTCTGATCTACGGTTATATCACCTCGAAGGGCGAAGGAATTTGGCTAAACAAGGTAGAAGGAATGACCATATGGCATCATTCCCCAAGCTCATTGTCCTCGCCCTCGCGGTGCTTCCCGCGGCGGTCTGGGCGCAGGACCCGGATGAGATACCGCCCCAGGCCGGTGGCGAGCGGCATCTCAGCAAAGACCAAGAGAAACAGAAGTATATGCTGCCCGCCGTCCAGGGCATGTCCGCCAAACAACGCATCGCCGCCTGGGACCAGCGGCTCAAGATGCTCACCGATTCCCCCTTCGGCGGCGTCAAGTGGCGCAGCGTCGGCCCCTCCACCCAGAGCGGACGCGTCATCGCCATCCACGCCCCCTCTAGCGACCCCAAACAGGTCTTTGTAGCGTTCGCCACCGGCGGTCTCTACCGCACCACCGACGATGGCATCACCTGGGACTCCCTCTTCGATAACCAAAGCGCCTATGCCATCGGCGATTTCGCCGTCAGCAAGGACGGCAAGACCATCTGGGTCGGCACAGGCGAGAACAACTCCCAACGCACCAGCTACTCCGGCACCGGCGTCTTCAAGAGCACCGACGCCGGCAAAACCTGGACGAACATGGGCCTCGAAGAGACCCACCGCATCGGGGCCGTCCTCATCGACCCCAAAGACGAAAAAACGGTCTGGGTAGCCGCCGTTGGCGCCCTCTACTCCCAGAACCCCAACCGTGGTATCTACAAGACCACCGACGGCGGCAAAACCTGGCAGTGGATTCTCAAAATCGACGAGTACACGGGAGCCATCGACCTCGCCATGGACCCCCGCAACTCCAACGTCGTCTATGCCTCCACTTGGGACCGCGACCGCCGCGCCTGGAATTTCCGCGAAGGCGGCCCCGGCTCCGCGATCTACAAAACGACCGACGGCGGCAAGTCCTGGAACAAGCTGACCAACGGCCTCCCCAAGTACGGCGAGTTGGGCCGCATCGGCCTCGCCGTCGCCCCTAGCAAACCCGACACGGTCTACGCATTCATGGACAACCAGGCCCCCGAAGAGCCCGGTTTCGACGAGCGTATCCCTTCCGGAGCCCTCACCGTCCAACGCTTCCTCACCCTCGAAGAGGATGTCTTCGTCCAGGTCGATCCCAAGGTCCTCGACGCCTTTTTCGAGAGCTACCTGCCCTCCGATGCGAAGGCCGCCGATGTCGTCCAGAAGGTCAAAGACAAGAAAATGACCATGGAAGACATCGGGAAGCTGATGCAAAAGCGTAATCCCAACGTCTTCGACTTCGGCCTCATGAACGCCCAGGTCTATCGGAGCGACGACGCCGGAAAGACCTGGAAGAAGGCCCACCAGATGCGGATCGGCGAGCATGGCGGCTACTACGGTGGCAAGGTCTTCGTGAACCCCAGCAACCCCAACGACATCTGCATCACCGGCGTCGGACTCCTCCGCAGCCACACCGGCGGCGCAACCTGGGAAGAGGTTGCCGATGGCAACCACGCCGACCAACACGCCTACTGGTTCGACCCCACCAACCCGAAGCGCCAATACGATGGCACCGACGGTGGCCTCTACATCAGCGGCGACGACGGAGAAACCTGGCGGCACATCGAGAACCTCAATGTCGGCCAGTTCACCACCCTCGCCGTCGACAATAAAATCCCCTACAACATCTACGGCGGTCTCCAAGACAACGGAACGATGAAGGGAACCACCCGCGGAATCTGGACCACCATCGGCGGAGGAGACGGCAGCGCCGTCGCCATCGATCCCCGCGATACCGACGATGTCGTCTACGTCGCGTCCCAGTTCGGAGCCCACAACGCCATCAACCAGAAGACGAACGACCGCTGGAGCGCCCGCGCTCAGGGACAGCGGGGCGAAGTCCTTCGCTACAACTGGGTCTCCCCGATCATCGTCTCCCCCTTCCACCCCGACATCGTCTATCTCGGCGCGAACAGGCTGTTCCGTTCGATGAACAAAGGCCGGTCCTACGTCGCGATCTCCCCGGATCTCACGAAGAACCTCCCCGATGGCGACGTCCCCTACTCCACCATCAAGGACGTCAGTGAAAGCCCCCTTCAGTTCGGCCTCATCTACGTCGGCTGCGACGACGGCAACGTCAAAATGACCCCCGATGGCGGCGTCCAATGGGTCGATATCCCGACTCCCCAACCCAAAAAATGGGTCAGCCGAATCATCGCCAGCCGGTACGACAAGGCCACCGTCTACTGCTCCCAGAGCGGCTACCGCGAAGACGACTGGTCCGCCTACTTGTGGAAGTCCACCGACTACGGCAAGACTTGGAAGTCCATCGTGAACAACCTCCCTGCGGAGACGGTCAACGTCATCCGCGAGGACCCGAATCAGGAGAACATCCTCTATGTCGGAACGGACATGGGCGTCTATGTCTCCTTCAACAAGGGCGACTCCTGGGAGGCCTTGGCGGGCGGTCTCATGACCACCCCCGTCCACGATATCGCCATCCAAGCCCGCGATCAAGAGCTCGTCATCGGAACCCACGCCCGCAGCGTCTGGGTACTCCCCCTCACTTGGGTTTACGACATCAGCCCCGAACTGAGGAACACCGATATCAAGCTCTGGCCGATGGACTCGATGCGCCGCGATCGCACGTGGGGCTACCGAGGTGCCCTCTGGGATACCGCCGATCAAAAAGTGCCGGACCTGAAGATCACCTTCTGGACCAAGCACGCGGGCAAAGCCACCATCCGCCTAAAGGACAAGGACGGCAAGGTAGTCAAGGAGATGTCTGTGGACGCCCTCACCGGCTACAACTTCGCCAACTTCGGCCTGCTCCTCACCCCCGGAAAGATGTACTCGACGACCCCCACCAAGCCCAAAACGGGCGCGGAAGCCGTCAAGGACCCCCGCGAGGCGGAACGGCCCAAGTACGTCGAAGCGGGCGAGTACACCGTCGAGGTCACCGTCGGCGACAAGACGACGACAGGAACATGGCGCTTGAACTAGGCAACTTGAAACGGATAACGATTCCTATACGTCTTTGACGGACGCATGGAATTATTTCACTGGGTGAGCGACCCCAACGCGTGGGTCGCTCTCCTAACCTTAACGGTCCTCGAAGTTGTCCTCGGTATCGACAACATCGTGTTCATCTCGATCCTCACCGGCAAGCTTCCTGAGGAACGACAGGACTACGCCAGACGACTGGGCCTCATCCTTGCCCTCGTCTCGCGCATCCTCCTCCTGCTCTCCATAAATTGGGTCAAGAGCGCCACCGCCCCCGTCTTCACCGCCGCCTCCCATGCGTTTTCTTGGCGCGACATCATCCTCGGCGTCGGCGGCCTGTTCCTCATCTGGAAGTCGGTCAAGGAGATTCACGCCAAGCTCGAGGGCGAGGAAGGCCACGGCGACCCCAAAGTCCGCCCATCGCTAGCCGCCGTCCTGATCCAGATCATGATCCTCGACGTCGTCTTCTCCCTCGACTCCGTGATCACCGCCGTCGGCATGGCCGATCAGATCGGCGTCATGATCCTCGCCGTCGTCATCGCCGTCGGCTTCATGCTCGTCTTCTCCGGCATGATCTCGAAGTTCGTAGAGCGCCACCCCACCATCAAAGTCCTAGCCCTATCCTTCCTCGTCCTGATCGGCGTAAACCTCGTAGCCGAAGCCACCGGCCAACACATCCCGAAAGGCTACACCTACTTCGCCATGGCCTTCGCCGTCGGCGTGGAAATGTTGAACATCAAGATGAGAAAGAACTCAGAAGAGCCCGTCAAACTACACGAATCCTTCCCCGACTAACCTAGGAGTACTGCGGCCGAGCCCCACCGACGCGAATGACTCAAAACAAAAATGTAGCCGAGGGCTTCAGCCCTCGTGAGCGCTTTCGCCCAAACAGAGCGCTCCCTCCCAGCCCACGCAGAGCGTGTAGCCGTGGGCACGACCACGTCCGGGAACCCTGTGGAACGCCGGCTTCAGCCGGCTCCGGAAAAAGAACCCCAACGGGGTTCCGTAACAAAGCGAAGGGTTGGTCGGAAAGACCTACCCTGGTACATCCATCGCCCCAGATTCCAACCCCAACGGGGTTGCGGAACACACGCGTGAAAAACACAACCCCGTTGGGGCATTACACAAAAAGAACCCCAAAGGGGTTCCGTCAAATAGCGAAGGGTTGGCCCAACGGCCTACCCTGGTAACCAAACCGCAAACCCAACACCTACCCCAACGGGGTTGCGTCAAAAACCAACAAACCCAAAACCGAGGAACCAAAAACCGAGGAATCCTTACCCCTGCCCAACCCAATCCGCCTCGCAAACCTCCGCCCACAGCCTCCGAATCGCCAAAACCTCATCCGCAGGCAAAACCCCCTTCCCAACCGCCGCCGCGTTGGCCGCCCAGCGAGAAGGATCTTTCGTCCCCACGATCATCGTGCAAACCCCAGGCTGCGCCAGCGTAAACCGCAAGGCGACCTCCAAAGACGAAGAAAAGGACTCGGACAAAAACGGATAGGCCAGCTTCTGCAGCCGCCTCCAATACGTCATCGCGTATCCGCTATCCGGCTCGCGCGAACCGTTCTTCCAAGCCACGTTCGCCACCGGACGCTTTGCCACCACCCCGATCCCATGCTCGACGCAATAGGGAAGGGTCAGTTCGATGCACTCCTGGTCAGCGATGTTCACGGAAGTCTGAAGGGAGTCGAACACGCCCATCTCCAACGCATACCGCGCCGTAGCCGAGTCCCCGCTGTACCCCACGTACCGCGTCTTGCCCGCGTCCCGGGCCGCCAAAAGCTCCCGCACGACATCCCCCTTCTCCAGCACGTCGATGCCGCAGGAGTGCAGGTGCACCATGTCCACCCGGTCTGTCCGCAGCCGCCGCAAGCTGTTGTCGATGGAGGCACGAATCAGCTCCGGCGACCAATCGGGCATATCCAGCCCGGTGTGCGAGGCGTGCCCACACTTCGTAAACAGGTAAAAGTCGTCGCGCCGATGACCGACCGCGAGGCCGATCTTCTCCTCGGAATCCACGTAGCATTCAGCCGTGTCGATCACGTTGAGCCCCGCGTCGAGGGCTTCGTTCAGCATCTTCTCGACCGTCGCCTGCTCCGCCCCGCCGAATCCGATCTCCGATCCGCCGAACCCAAGCACGCTCGTCTGCATGTCCGTCTTGCCGTAGGCGCGACGCTCCACTACTTCGCTGCCTCCGTGACGTAAACGAAGTCCCCAATCCCCTTCGAGACGGACGACTCGCCCGTCGCCTGCCCCATCACCACCGTGACCCCTTCCTCTTTCGTCCGCCGTTGCACGCGGTAGTTGATGCCTTGCCGGTACATCACGTGCCCCGAGCCCGCAATGACCACGAAAACCGTCTTGTCATCCTTCGGAGCGCGCTCCATCCACTTGATCGCCGTATCCGCCATTCCCTCGTCCCAAAGCACTTGGGCCGCATAGATGTTGTCCCCCATCGTCCCCGTCATCGGATGTCCGCCCATCAGGGCTGTGAAAACTTGCTTGTGCTCCTGGTTGCCCAGAAAGAGATCGGCGGGAAGCTGAAGCCGCGCCTCGTTCGAAAGCCCCGCGTACCCTTGCTTCCCGACCTGGTGCACCCAGTCGCGCGGCACGTTCAAGGCCACCAGCGGTAGCTTGTTATCCTTCACCACCTGGAATACGGGCCGGTAGAACTCGAAAGGGAAGCCCCACTGGTTCTTCCAGTCGCTCTTCTCCACGAAGTCAGCCTCGGAAAGCGTCCCCGCCGACCACTGATCCAGCCAATCTTGTTTGGGCCGCGTATACATCTCCAGCCCCACGATCACCTTCCGCCCACGTTTCACGAGCGCCGCGATGACGTCCGCCTCCAACTGCTGGTGAGGCTTCGTCGCATGGTTCTCTCCGAGAAAAACGAACCGTTTCCCGTCCGCAGCGGTGGCAATTTCGTCTATTTGCGCCGCTTTGCCCGTACGAGTCGATACAATCTGACCAAGGCCGACTTTGACCTCGTCGTGGGAGCCGATCGGGAGACGCATTGGATCGACGTCCGATTGCATCCAGCCCAAAATCAAAGCGGTCATAGCCAAGGACATGGTTCGATTCTACGCGTTCTGTCGGAGACATTGCGTCTGCCTTTTGCTCGGCGTTGCCCTCACGGGCTGTGGGCATAAGCCAGAAGCCGCCCCCCAAACCCAAACCCCGCCACCGGTCGCCGAGAAAAAGTCCCCCGAGGAACAGCTCTACGACCAACTCCACAGCGGCACCTTCCAACTGGAAGCGGGCATGGACTCCATCGCCGACGCCCTCAAAGCCTCCAAAGAAGCGAAAGCGAGTGGGGATGTGAAGAAAAGTCTCGACGACATCCAGAACGACATCGACAGCGCGGGAAGTTCTCTGGCCGAGGAGGTGGACGACGCCCCCGACAAAGCCGCCGTCGCCAAGGACATGAAAACCTTCGACGCGAAGCGCCAAAAGCTCTGTGACCTCGTCAACGATTCCCTCCACGACCTCCGCGACGCCCGAGGCATCGTCGATAGCCTCGCCGAAGACGGAAAAGACAGCCCCCTCGAAAGCATCGGCCAGAAAATCGACGTCGCTATCGATGACCTGAAAGGAGCGTTGGATGCGCTCGGCGGAAAAGACGAAGAGCCGGACGACTCGAATACGCCAAGCGAAAATTAGCTGGTGCCGGGGGCGGGACTCGAACCCGCACGACCTTTCAGCCAGTGGTGTTTGAGACCACCGCGTCTACCATTCCGCCACCCCGGCAGGAAGGAAATAATACCCCGACCCAGGCCCAATCCTCTAATCCTCGATCCTTCAATCCTCCCTCGAGAGGGTCCTAGAAAACTAAGACCCCCAAAAACGAACATCCGACCCCACGATGCAATGTCTGCCCGGAACCAAGAGCCGGGCCGACGAGCAACAGGAGGTTCGAAATGAACAAACTACACGCGGTCCTTTTAGGGATCGTTATCTTCCTGCCTGTCTTCCTCACAGGCTGCGACCCGTCCAAGACGCCGCAGATCGACGTCGTATCCGTGAAGCTGGAGGATTGGAAGAATCCGAAGGACGGCATGACGTATGTCGTGGCCCTCCCGACCTGGAAAAATGCAGGCAACGATGCCGTCCGCCAAGTCGCGTTCATGGCCGACATTAAAGGCGCGAAGGAAAAGGCCGCAGAACCCGCGGAGCCCGCAGAGCCCCAATTCTACGGTGCCATCGTCGAGCCGGGAACGACCGTCACCCCTCAAAGGATTCCCGAGGACGGAGTAGTCCTCGGAGTCAAGGAAGACCTGGAAAAGAAATACGGCCCCCTCGACCCTAGCAAGGTCGAAGTCGTGGGTTTCGGCTCTATCGAAGACTACAAACCACCCGTCAAGAAAGACGCTTAACTACTGACACCAGGCTCCGCCCCCGAAGATGCGGGCGGGGCCACCTGGGCTCCCTGCGCCGCAAAAGCCCGCTCGATGATCTCCTCGAAAATATCCCGCGACATCTCCCAAGACCCATGGTTCCAATACTTCTTGATGTAGTCCCGACCGCGCACCGCGCACTCGATCGCCTTCTCGTGGCTCCCCTCGAAGAGGTGCAGCATTGCTTCCGCCCGCAAACCCGCTTTCCAATCGCCGCAAGAACCCCGGTGTTCGTCGAAATAGGCGCGAGGGTCCTCAAGGCCTGGCAGGTCAAGCCATAACCAAAGGAAGACCTTCTCCATTCGAATGAAGCCGGAGTGGAGGACCGGATTGGTATCCCCAATCCCAACGCCCTCATCCACCAGGCCCTTCGCCTCGTCCATCTCGCCACGGTCCAGATGGTAGGTGTAAGCCTGCCAGATCCAGTTCAGGCCGTCGTTTGAAACGGAAACGTCCTTCCCCTTCTCGATCCATTCCACCGGCCAGTCTCTCGGACGTACGTCGTTGGCTATCCCGCAGAGCGCGTGCTGGGCAAGGATTCGCTCCGAACGCTCCCCTCCGAAAGCCAGTTCGCGCAAAAAGACGCCGTCCCAAAACCTGCTGTATTCGCGAATCGGCAGCACGGTGAGCACGAAGTAGCCCAATCCCAACACGCCAAGCACACTCGAGAAGTAACCGCCGAACGTCGTCCAGAACGGAAACGACAACCGGTCCGTACTGTGAAAAGGAAAGAGGTCCGAAGGGAAGAACCGCGTGCAGTAAAGAGCGGTCGAAGACGTGACGAGCGTCAAAATCGGCCCACCGAGAAGCGCCACGGCCATCTTGCCGCGCATCCCCTCCACCGTGGTCAACGCAGGTCCCGCGTCGCTGAGTAGGTGCTTAACCTTTACCGTCGTTACCTTCCACTTGTCCTTGTAGAAGACGCGATAGGGCCAGAAGTAGAAGTCGGTCATCTTCAATCCGACCGCCCAGGACGCCAACATATGCCCGAATTGGTGAATCCACAGCCCGACGAGGATCGCGCTGAGTGCTGCCAAGGCGAAAACGACAGTGCTCCCTCCGTTGTCCCTGGACGAAACGAACACAAGGAAGATGGCAAGAGGCGCCACCATCCCAACCAACACTTTCCAAAAGGCCGACCTTCTACGCATCGATTTCGCTCGTGGGCAGGTTAGCACGAACGTCGCCTCAGATAAACTCTAAGGCCATGAAGGTTTTGGTGGCGGATAAGTTCGAACAAAGCGGACTCGACGGATTGAACGGCCTTGGCGTGGAGGTCATTTACAACGCCGACCTCGTCGATAGCGCCCTCGGAGACGCGCTCAAGGAAACTCAGGCCGACGTGCTTGTCGTCCGCTCGACCAAGGTCACCGAGGCCATGATGGAAGGCTCCCGCCTCGGCGTTATCATCCGCGCTGGCGCGGGCTACAACACCATCGACGTCGCCGCCGCCAGCAGCCGGGGCATTCTCGTCACGAACTGCCCGGGCAAGAACTCCCAGGCCGTCGCTGAGCTCGCCTTCGGCCTCATCCTCGCCCTCGACCGCCACATCCCCGACAACGTGTCCGAGATCCGGGCCGGCAAGTGGAACAAGAAGAAATTTTCCAAGGCGAAGGGCGTCTACGGCCGCACCCTTGGCCTCATCGGCATGGGCAAGATCAGCCAGGAAATGATCCCCCGCGCCCGCGCCTTCGGTATGAACGTCGTCGCCTACTCCCGCTGGATGACCCCCGACATCGCCGCTGCCCTCGGCATTGGCCGCGCCTCTTCCCTGGAAGAGCTGGCCGCCATGAGCGACGTCGTCTCCATCCACGTCAGCCTCACCCCCGAGACCAAGAACATGCTCGGCGAAAAATTCTTTAGCTCGATGAAGAAAGGGGCCAGCTTCGTTAACACGAGCCGAGGCGAGGTCATCGACCAATCTGCCCTCCTCAAGGCCATCGCCGATAAGGGAATCGTCGCCGGGCTCGACGTTTTCGAAGACGAGCCAACCGCTGGAGAGGGTGAGTACAACGGCGTCCTCAAGGACAACGCCAACGTCTACATCACCCACCACATCGGCGCCAGCACCGACCAGGCCCAAGACGCCGTCGCGATGGAAGTCGTCCGCATCGTTCGCGAATACAAGACCTCCGGCGTCGTCCCCAACGTGGTGAATGTGAAGCGTGGCGACATCGCCACCCACCTCCTTGTCGTCCGTCACCTCGACCGCGTAGGCGTCCTTGCCCACGTCCTCGGCGTGCTTAAGGACGAAGGGGTCAACGTTCAGGAAATGGAGAACATCGTTCTCGGCGGAGCAAAGTCCGCCATCGCCCAAATCTCCCTCGACAAGAGCCCGTCGCCGGATGCTCTTCTCAAGGTGAAGATGAACGAGAACGTCTTCGACGCCAGCGTCTTCCCGATCGAACGCCCAGATTAACGGCGCCGACTAGCGCGTTCGGCGGCCGGTCTGGGGAGCCTTCTGAGTGAGCGCCAGCTTTGTCTGAATCTGCTGGCGCATCTCGTCGATCGTGACGAACTTGAAGCCCCGCTTCCGCAGCGTCTGAATCAGCTTCGGCAAAATCTCAAGCGTCTGCTCGATCCCGTCGTGGAGCAAAACGATCGATCCGTTACGGATGCGGTTCAAAAGCCGCTTCTCGATCACGTCGTCCCCTGGCTTCGCATAGTCGCCCGGATCGTCCGTCCAAAGCACCGTCGTAAGCCCGATGTGCTCCGTGGACTGGATAACGTCATGGTCGTACTGGCCACCCGGAGGGCGGCAAAACTTCATGTGCTGGCCGGTCACGCGGTACACCGACTCGTCGCACATCCGGTATTCCTGCTCCACTTCCTCATCGCTCAGGTTCGAAAGATTGCGATGATGGTAGGTGTGGTTCGCGATCTGATGCCCTTCCGCCACTTCCTCGCGTACGAGGTCGGGGTACCGGTCCACCATCTTGCCGACTACAAAGAATGTAGCCTTCACGTGGTTCTCGCGCAAAACCTCTAGCAGCCGCTCCGACCACTCGGGATGGGGTCCGTCGTCGAACGTCAAAGCGATCGTCTTGGAGGTGGGATCGCCCTTGATAAGCTTGAGGTACTTCAAGCCCATCCGTAGCTCGGTTTCATCCTGAGCCCGTAGGTCGCCCGGAGATCGGTAGATTTCGTTGTCGGGGTGTACCGGGGTCTGGTCATGACGGCCACGGTCCTTCCCCGGACCGGACCCAATAGCCAACGCTCCCACGGCCACGGAAACGGCCGCCGAAGACAACACTCTAATCAATCTAGGCATGTTTTAAAATTGCAATGATTATGGTCGTTCAACAACGTCGTTTCGACCCAGGTTCCAATCGCATATTGTGACGGAACGAGACTGAAGTTACAAGCGCCATTTTTCCCACGTGAGCCTTTCGGCGGCAAGTATCATCTATCACCGTGCTTCTCAACGTCGCCAACGTCACCAAGGCGTTCGGACCGGACGATATTCTCACCGGCGTCACCTTCCGAATCGACCTTCGCGAGAAGGTCGCTCTTGTCGGACGTAATGGCACGGGTAAGACAACCCTTCTAAAGATTCTGACCGGCCAATATGAACCGGATACCGGCAGCAAGAACCTTGCCAGTGGCGCTCGCATTGGCTATCTTCGACAAGAAGCCCCAGTCACGGAAGGCTTAACTGTCCTTGAAGAGGCCCAAACCGCCCGCGCCCACCAACTGGAACTGCGCCGTCGGATGGAACTCCTCGAAGCCAAGATGGAATCCGGCCCCTCCGATGCCGACCTGGAGGAATACGCCCTCCTCCACGAGCACTTCCTCGAAGCCGAAGGCTATTCCATCGAGGGCGATATCAAGGTCATCCTCCAGCGGATGGGTTTCACGGAAGACGAATTCTCCAAGCCCACCGAAAAGCTGAGCGGGGGAGAGAAGACCCGCCTCGCCATCGCCAAGCTCCTCTTGGAAGAGCCCGACCTCCTCATCCTCGACGAACCCACCAACCACCTCGACCTCCAAGCAACCGAATGGCTGGAAGGCTGGATTCGCGGCTACCACGGAGCCGTCCTCCTCGTCTCCCACGACCGAGCCTTCCTTGACAACACCGCCGAACGCGTCATCGAGATGCGCGACGGCAAGGTCAAGTCCTACCCCGGCAACTTCCCGAAATTCCTCCAACTCAGAGCTGAGGAAGACGCCCGCCTCGCCGAAGTCGCCAAACGACAGGACCAGGAGATTGCCAAGCTCGACGAATACGTCCGCCGCTTCATGAACTCCCAACGCACCGCCCAAGCCCGCGGTCGCCTCAAACTCATGAATCGCCTCGTCGAAAACAAAGTCGAGGCCCCCAAGCAGGACAAAGGCATCAAGAGCAGCATCGGAGCCGCCAAACGCTCCGGCGATCTCGTCATCGAGTGCGAGAAGCTAGCCATCGGATTCCCAGGTGTCGAACTCTTCCGCGACCTGAACTGGACCGTCCGCTACGGCGAGCAGTGGGGCGTCATCGGCGAAAATGGCTCCGGCAAATCGACCCTCATCAAAGCCGTCCTGGGCCTCCTGGAGCCCCTCTCGGGCAAGACCCGCCTCGGCTCCAACGTAGTCGTCGGCTATTTCAGCCAGGACGTCAGCGACATCGACGTCAACCAGTCCCCGATCGATTTCATGGTCTACGAGTGCGACATGCTCCCCGCCGATGCCAGAAATCTGCTGGGCCGCTATCTCATCACCGGCGACGACGTCTACCGCCCTATCAAAACCTTCAGCGGCGGAGAAAAGAACAAGCTCGCCCTCGCTCGCCTCACCAACCTGAACCCCAACCTACTGGTCCTCGACGAGCCCACGAATCACCTCGACATGGCCTCCCGCGAAGCCCTCGCCCAAATCCTCAACGAATACAAAGGCACCCTCGTCCTCATCAGCCACGACCGCTGGCTCCTCGGCCAAGTGACCGACCACATCCTCGACATCCGCCGAGCCGGCCCCATCGCCTACCCCGGCGGCTACGAAGACTACCGAGCCGGACGCAAACCCATCGAGACGAAGAAACCGACGGCCAAAACCCAAGAACCCGAAGAAGCCCCCAAACTCTCCCCGCGAGAGCTGAGCAAGGAAATTCAAAGGGTAGAAAAGCTGGTCGCCCAACTCGAAAACGAAGTCGCCGACCAAGAAGCCGACATCAAAGACCTCGAAGACCGCCTCGCCAACGTAGACCCCACCGCCGACATCCTCGCCCTGACCCAACAACACGCCCAAGCCCAAGAAAGACTGGCCGGAACCATGTCCGCCTGGGAAGAACAAAGCCTAAAGCTAGAAGAACTCCAGGCAAAGCAAGGCGTTTAGACCCAATCCTTAATCCTACTAATCCTGGCCCAAGGGCCAAATCCTGGCAAGCGGCGCTCGCCATGTGTCATAATCCCTGCTTCGGAGGCCACGAACAGTTTGATTTACGTTACCGTCCAGCCCAATGAGTCGATCGATTCGGCACTCAAGCGCTTCAATATGAAGCTGCAACAGAGCGGCCTGCTCCGCGAACTGAAGGAGCACGCTCACTACGAGAAGCCGAGCGAGAAGCGACGCCGTCTGAAGCGACGCCGCGCGTCCCGCAGCTAATCGTCGACCTTTTGGTCCTCAGCTTCGTCTCTTCTAGTTGATGAGTTTTCGCTCGTTCAAGAATGAGACCGCGATGTTTGAAACCCTGATGGCACAACCGCGAAGCCGTCGGGGTTTTCCGCGTTTAACGCACCCCAATGCAGCCTAGACCGATCTCCATCGTGAATCGATCCGGGCGTCGCTCTCCCACCGCGGCTATCAAGCGAGCCCTGACCGCCGTCTTCGACCAGCACAAAGATCGAAACGGGGAAGTGTCCGTCCTCCTCACCGAGGACGAAGAGATGCGAAAGCTCAACCGCCAATTCCGCAACCTGGACGAGTCCACCGACGTCCTCACCTTCCCCGGCACCGGCCTCCTCCTCGGCGATATCGCCATCTCCATCCCCTACGCCGAACGCCAAGCGAAGGCAAGAGGAGTCAGCCTCACCCAGGAAATCGGCTTCCTCGCCATCCACGGCGGCCTACATCTCCTTGGATTCGACGACGAATCGGAGGATGATAGAAGAACGATGGTCGATGAAATGAATCGGGCCGCACAAGCCGCCGGACTCAAGCAAGACCACGGATGGGCGTCCCTCCTCCACGAGGTGGCTGGTTGAGCGGGCCTCGTCGAAGAGACATCACCGGATCGTTCCGCGTCGCCCTTGGGGGCCTGGTCTACACCTTCAAGACCCAGCGCCACATGCGCTTCCACCTCTACGTGGTGCTCATCGTCGTGATGCTGGGAATCCTCATGAACCTCCAGCTCCGCGAGATGCTGGTCCTCCTCTTCACGATTTCCCTCGTCCTCGTGGCCGAGATGTTCAACAGCGCCATCGAGGCCACCGTAGATCTCGTCTCCCCCAACTACAACCCCATGGCGAAATTCGCGAAGGACATCGCCGCCGGGGCCGTCCTCATCACCACCATCATCGCCCTCGCCGTCGGAGGCCTCCTGATCCTTGGTGAAAATCGCTGGGAGTTGCTAAAAATCAACCTCACCACCGATTCTCCCGGCCTCCCGTTCGTAGGACGATTGGTACTCGGCTTCATCGTGGTGTTCACCGTCGTCGTAATAGGTAAAGGTCTCGGCAAACAAGGGCAAGTCCTCCGAGGTGGCCTCGTCAGCGGTCACTCCGGCTTCGCTTTCCTCCTTGCGACCTCGGCGATGTTCCTGACGGAGAACGCCCTCGCGACCGCCATCGCATTCATGCTCGCCGCCCTCGTGGCCCAAAGCAGATGGGAAGCGAAGATCCATTCCGTCGTCGAGCTATGCCTCGGCGCGGCCGTCGGAGTGATCACGGGCCTGTTGATTTTTGGACTTTTGCCGAAATAGGAGAGCATACGTACACATAAATGAAGGATCAACCTCCCGAACGTAACCGGCAAAGTGGCTCGCCACTGCGCCGTCTAGAAGCAAATATAGCGATCATCCTCGGAACCGCCCTGACCGCCCTCATTCTCGTCGGCCAGAAGAACTCCGAGTTATCGGTCCATATGGCCGACGACCCGCTACCCGCCGCCGGGTGGTACCCAGTAATGGGCGTTCTCGCCGTGATCTTCCTCAACGGCGTCTTCGTCGCCGCGGAAACCGCCGTCGAGCTCCTGAAGCCCGTCCACATCAAGTTCGCCAAGGACACCAAGCCCGAGCAAGCCGACCGCCTGCAAGCCATCTTCGACCGCAAGGCCAAGTATGTCGCCGCCTGCACTCTCGCCAGCCACTTCTGCCGCGTCGCCATGGTCCTCGTCGGCATGCTCCTCGCCCCCGGCGTAGCCGCCTGGCTGGGCGGACTGACCGGACGCGTCGGCGACCCCTGGATTTTCGTCTATTCCCTGATCATCGTCTCCCTCCCGATCACGCTGATCAATCTCATGTTCGAGCTGGTCCCCAAGAGCTATGCCGCTCTCCAGCCCCACCGCGTCTCCCTGAGGCTCTACCGCACCATCCGCGCCGTCTCCGCCGTCCTCTCGCCCCCGGCGTCCCTCCTGTCCTCCATCGCCGGGCTCCTCACCTCCCGCTTCGGCGGCAGAGCCAGCTTCACAATGGCGAACCAGGCCGAGGAAGAGATCAAAAACCTCGTGGAGTCCGCCCAGGAAACGGGCGAAATCGAGGTGGACGAAAAGGAACTGCTCCACTCCGTCTTCGAATTCTCCGACACCGTCGCCCGAGAGGTCATGACCCCCCGCGTCGACATCGAGGCCATGCCCGTCGCCAGCGACCCCCTCGAAGTCGTCGAAGTCATCAAGAAATCCGGCAAGTCGCGCATCCCGCTCTACGAGGACACCGACGACCAAATCGTCGGCATCGTCCACGCCAAGGACCTCCTCATGGCCGTCCTCCGCTCGAATCAGCCGGTCAACCTCCGCAAGATCATGCGCCCCCCGATGTTCGTCCTGGAGAACAAGAGCCTCTACGAGCTCCTCCAAGAAATGCGCGCCGGGCGAAGCGAGATGGCCATCGTCCAAGACGAGTTCGGCGGTACCGCCGGAGTCGTCACCACCGAGGACATCGTGGAAGAGCTCGTCGGCGACATCCTCGACGAATACGACATCGAAGAGTCCCAGCTCTCCAAGCAAGGCGACGCCTTCATCGTCAGCGGCAAACTCCACCTCGACGACGTAAACACCGCCATCGGCTCCGAGCTCCAAACCGAGGAGTTCGACACCATCGGAGGCTACGTCTTCGGCCTCTTCGGCCGCCTCCCCAAACGCGACGAAAGCATCGAAGCCGAAGGCCTCAAATTCACCGTCGCCGAAACCGACGGCCGCCGCATCAAAAAGCTGAAAATCGAAAGAGTAGCTATCCCCGAAGCAACCCTCCTCGAAGGCTCCATAGACTAGCCAAGTGGCGCCGGCTTCCAGCCGGCAGCCAACCCCGACGAAAATAGCAAACGCTAGAACTTTGCGGTTGTGTATGTTAGTCTTCAGAACATGGGACGAATCGTAGCGCTTGCCCTCGCCATCGCCCTCCCGGTCACTTCGATCCTGGCCGATGAGTTCAAAATCCAAAACAAGCGGCCAAGCCGCCTCCTGGCCCAAATGGTCAAGGGAAACACCGAAACGGACGGCACCCTTGAGGAAGTCAAGACTTCGAACGTCATGGGAATGCTCCCCGCAGGCGTCGTCCTGAAAGCCGACGACGAGCGTGGCCTGATCACCGCCGAAGGCTCGAAGGACCAGATCGAGAAGGTCGCCTTTCTCATCAAAATCTTCGACATTAAGCCCGTCGCTATCAAAGCCCAAATCGACCTGAACGTCCCCCTCGAAAAGTACAAATCGAACACTGAGACGACCATCCAAAATCAGTCCATCTGGAAACTGTCCGACCAGGCTGCCCACCTTAATCTGACCTTCAAGCCACGCGTCAATAGCGACGGAACCATCACCGTCAACGTGTTCGTCGGAAACGCGGGCAACGGCTACGAGATCACCATCCGAGCCAAGCAAAACCAGCTTATCGAAATTCCCCTGGACAACCCCGAGCCGCGCGAGCGTCCGGTCCGCAAAGCGGGCGAGCCCGATCCAAATATGCCCACGCTAAAGCTCCGCCTCACCGTCCAGTCCGACCCATCCTAGTGCCATGAAGCAAATCGCCAAACTCGGAATCGCCCTCTCGATCCTCGCCGGTCTCAGCGCCTTCGCCTCCGCGAAGGACGAGATCAAGGTCGTAAACGTCCGCGCCAGCCGTATGCTCGCGATGCTTGCGACACCCAACAACCCGATGAACATGACGAAGCTCCTCGACTTTAGGGGAAGTGCCGAGAGCAACGCCCTCGTGCCCGACGGCGTCCGCATTCATGCCGACGATGAAAAGGGAGTCCTCGAAGTCTACGGCACGCCGGACGAGGTGGCCCAACTCCAACAGTACGTCAGCCTTTTCGACGTCCGCCCCAAGGAAGTCCACGTCACCATCGATTCCAACTCGCCCCTCGACAAGTACAAGAATCGAGCGGAATCCAACATCCGCAACAATGGTTCCTGGGAGACGAAGGACACCTTCCTGAACCTAAATATCAAGACGGAAGCGCGCATCAACGACGACGGCACGGTCACCGCGAGAATCACCTTCGGCCCACAGGACCACGAGAAGAAGGTCATCGTCCGTCTCAAAAATGCGAAAGCCCTGGAGATCGTCGTAGACGACGTCCTGACGAACGAAGAGCTGAAGACGACCCAAAACACCGATCACCGGATGGTCCTCGGAACCCCAAGCCCCAACGCGACCGTCCTCACCCTCAACTTCCGAATCGTTGAGGACAAGTAAAAAGAAATCTGGCCTCCCCCAAAAGACCGGAAGAGGCCAGATCAATCCAAAATCTAAAACCTAAAATCCAAAATCGCGACTACCCCGTCGCCTTCTTGAGCCGAGTGTTCACCGCGTCCCAATCGATCACCTGCATATAGGCGTCGATGTACTTCGCACGAGCGGTCTGGAAGTCCAGGTAGTAAGCGTGCTCGTAGACGTCCATCGCCAGCAACAGCGTGTTGTTCCAGGCCGGGAACGTATCCTGCCCGTCGCCGATATAGGTGTGGACCCGCTTCTCCTCGTGGTCGTAGCCAAGGAAAGCCCAGCCGCGACCCGCGATGCCCGTCGCCTTCCAATCCGCCGCCCACTTCTCAAACGAGCCGAACGAGGCGTTGATCAGGTCCGCTACCGCGCCGGTGGCCGGGCCACCCGCCCCGCCAAGCGTCTCAAAGTAAACGTTGTGGTTGATGTAGCCGCCGTAGGCGAACGCGTAGTTCACCTTCAGAGCCCGCATCTGGCTATAGATCTGGTTCGCTTTCGCCGGATCGGTATCCAGTTCGGCGAGCGCCTTCCGAATCTCGTTGGTCTTGTTCGCATAGCCCTGCCAGAGCTTCAAGTGCTCCTCGTGGGTCTTCGCGTGAATGCCGACCTTCTCGGTTCCGGCGATGGCTTTGGCGATATCGTTGGCGTCCGGAACGCGGACGAGCGTGGGTTCCATTCTTTTCGTGATCTCCTTCGTGTCGGGAACGGCAAATGACGGCATGGCCGCAATGGTTGCGCCAGCGATCAAAACTTGCCTTCGCGAGATTTCCTTCTGCCCTTCGGGTGGCATGTACTTTCAGACTACCTAGTAAGCCCCCATGGGCGACTGGGCCTATCCCCTTTTGCAAAGGAACGACTGTACTGGGCGCTTTAACCTTAACGATGGTAAGTTGAAAGCACGATGAACGCCTATCTCTTCCATGGACTTTCATTCGGCCCGCAAATCGTCGAGCGCATGGTGAAGCAAATCTCCACCGACCGCTACGACGAAAAGACCAATCCGGAGCGCTTCACCCTCAGGGAAGCCGTCGCCCACCTGGCCGATTGGGAGCCAATCCTTCGAGGGCGCATCCAGCAAGCCGTCGATACCCCCGGCACTCCCGTCAACGGCATCGACGAAGGCCAGCGCGCCGAGGAACAAGGCTACCAACGCTGGGACGTGGACGAACAGCTCCGCAAGTTCCTCCAGGAAAGAGCCAAAACCGTCAAGTTCCTAAAAGACCTCAAACCGGAAGACTGGAAAAAGGTGATCGTCCACAACGAAAAAGGTGAGCAATCGGTTGACGATCAAGCCAACCAACTGCTGGGCCACGACCTCTACCACATCGACCACCTCACCGAGTTCTTCAGCGACAAAGTCGCCGGAACCTGGTGAAGGTAAAGAACGAAAGGATTGGGACCTATCCGCCCCAATCCTTTTATCCAAAATCCAAAATCACAAATCCAAAATCGAATCAGTTGCCCGTAGAAGGACTGACCGTATTCGCGCTCTCGCTCGTCACGACCGTGACCCCCGTCCCCGTAAGCGTCATCCGGTAAACCTCGCGCCCGCTGGCCGTTGCCCGGGTGAAGAGGATCGTCGTCCCGTCCAGGCTCACCACCGGCTCGCGGTCGTCCCTCAGGTCCGAAGTAAGACGAGTGGCCGTACCGCCGCCCGCCGGGATGCTCATGATCTGCCCGACCGGGTTCCCCGTGCCGTCGTCGAAGGTCTTCACGAAGATGACCTTGCTGCCGTCCACGTTGAAGCACGGCTGATCCTCGTCGTCCGTCGCCGAGGCTGCAAGGGCCGTTGCCCCCGTCCCGTTCGCGTTCATGATGTACAAATCGTCGGAGAAGCCGCCGCTCGTAAAGGCGATCTTCTGCCCGTTCGGGCTATACCGGCCCTGCATCGCCCCGCTCGGCATGTTGGTCAGGGCCGCTTGCCCCGTGCCGTCGGTGTTCATCGTCCAAAGCTGGGCCGTGCCGTTCGCGTAGGACGTGAAGAGAATCTTGCTGCCGTCCGGGCTGAAGCAGGGACTGGAGGTATCCCAGTTGTCGGTCGTGAGCTGGGTCAATCCGCTCCCGTCCAAATTCATGATGTAGATGTTCTTGTAGGTCGTCCACACGACGAAGGCGACCTTCGTGCCCTGTCGGTTGATCGCGATCTGGCTGACCTCGTTCCCGGAGGTGTTCAAAGCTGACCGCCCCGTACCGTCCGAATTGGCCTTATAGCCCCGAGCCGATCCGCCCGAATCCGAACCGTAGACGAACATAAAGCTGGACCCGCCGCCCGTCGTAGAACCCGTCGTGCTGCCGGTGGTGCTTCCCGTCGATCCGGTAGTCGAACCCGTCGACCCAGTGGTTGAACCCGTTGTCGAGCCAGTCGTAGAGCCGGTTGTGGACCCTGTCGTCGATCCGGTAGTGGAGCCCGTCGAAGACGTCGTAGACCCGGTCGAGGAAGTAGTCGATCCGCTCGTCGCCGTCGTCGAACCGCCCGTCGCGCCATTGGTTGCGCCGGTGAGACCGGAAGAGCTGCTGCCCCCGCCGCCTCCGCCACCGCAGCCGAGCAAAATGACCGCTCCTAGAAAGAGCACGTGCGGGAGACCGATCCGACACGCCTTGGAAGCCTTACCTAAAACACGCGAAAAACCTAGCATCACTGCCAGGATTATCGGAACTCAATTTCCGAGGCTCAGGCGGGTGCTGCAAATAGTAAATGGTGAATGGCGAATAGTATTCCTACCACTAACCGTTCACCATTTACGATTTACAACTCGCTAAGCGAGCCGCGAGGCAAACTTCCCAAACGCCGAAGCCCCCGCGTAAAACGCGTTGGACCCCAGCATCTCCTCGATCCGCAGGAGCTGGTTGTACTTCGCCACGCGGTCGGTTCGGTTCGGCGCGCCCGTCTTGATCTGGCCGCAGTTCGTCGCGACCGCCAAGTCGGCGATCGTCGTGTCCTCCGTCTCGCCCGAGCGGTGGCTCATGATCGACGTGTAGCCCGCCTTCTTCGCCATATCGACCGCCGCTAGAGTCTCCGTCAGGGAGCCAATCTGGTTGACCTTGATCAAAATCGAATTCGCCGTGCCCGTCTTGATGCCGCGCTCAAGCCGCTCCACGTTCGTCACGAAGAGGTCGTCGCCCACGAGTTGAACTCGGTCGCCGATCGCATCCGTAACGCCCTTCCAGGTGTCCCAGTCCTCTTCCGAGCAGCCGTCCTCAATGGAGATGATCGGATACTTGTCGCAGAGCCCGACCAGGTAGTCCACCTGCTGCGGACCCGTCCGCTCGCGCACCGCGCCCGCCTTGTACTTGTAAACGCCGTTGTCGAAGAACTCCGTGGCCGCTGCGTCGATGCCAAGCCAAATCTGCTTGCCCGGCTCGTAACCCGCCTTCTGGATCGCCTCGATGATATAGTCGAAAGCAAGCTCCTGCGACTCCAGGTTCGGAGCGAAACCACCCTCGTCGCCCACTCCCGTGTTCAGCCCCTTGCTCTTCAAAACGCCCTTCAGCGTGTGGAATATCTCCGCCCCCATCCGCAAAGCCTCGCGGAAGGAGGGAGCACCGACCGGCAAAATCATGAACTCCTGGAAATCCACGTTGGAGTCCGCATGCTGCCCGCCGTTCAAAATGTTCATCATCGGCACCGGCAACGTGTTCGCCGTGACGCCGCCGACGTAGCGGAAGAGGGGAAGTTTCGCCGTATTCGCCGCCGCCTTCGCCACCGCCAGGGAGACGCCGAGGATCGCGTTGGCGCCTAGCTTCGCCTTGTTCGGCGTGCTGTCCAGCTCCCGCAGCAGCTTGTCGATCCCGACCTGGTCGCTGCCGTCGTGGTCCAAAAGGGCGGGAGCGATGATGTCGTTCACGTTCTCGACCGCGGTCAGAACGCCCTTGCCCCCGTACCGCTTCTTGTCCCCGTCCCGAAGCTCTACCGCTTCGAACTGTCCGGTGCTCGCCCCGCTGGGCACAGCGGCCCTGCCAAAAGCGCCGCTCTGCAGAACGACGTCGACTTCCAAAGTGGGATTGCCCCGGCTATCCAAAATTTCGCGTGCGGAGATGTCTTCGATATACGGCATGATTCGTAGGCCGAGAATACCCGCCGCCTGCCGGGTCGCTAGGTAACATCTAGGTTAAGCCATGTCGCTGACGCTTAATCGAGAGAACTTCTTCTGGCACAAAGTCCACTCACTCACCGGAGTAGTCCCCGTAGGGTTCTATATGCTTCAGCACCTCACGCTGAACTCCTTCACCCTCGCCGGACCGGATAAGTTCAACGGCGTCGTCGGTTTCTTCGAGACCCTTCCCAAGCACTTCCTCCTCGCATTGGAGATCGTCGCAATCTGGCTCCCGCTCCTGTTCCACGCGATCTACGGCCTCTTCATCGCGAACCGCGGTGAGCCGAACTATTTCTCGAAGAAGTACGGGTGGTCGCAAAACTTCATGTACACGTTCCAGCGGTACAGCGGCATCTTCCTGTTCCTCTTCCTCGCCTTCCACATCGCGACGACGACGATCACGAAGTACGTCACCGGCAGCATCACCGGCATCGAATACGCCGCCTGGCAGCAGAAGCTCACGAGCTACGGCGGCATCCTCTTCGTCGTCTACCTGCTCGGCATCCTCGCCGCCAGCTACCACCTGTCCTACGGCATCTGGAATTTCTGCATCCGCTGGGGTATCACGATCTCCGAGCAAGCACAAAACCGAATGCAAAAGTTCGCTTTCGGCATGTTCATCGCCGTCACTCTCCTTGGCTGGCTGGCCCTCTTCGGCTTCCTCATGCACAACCCAGGAGGGACCGGAAGCACAGCCTCCGGCCCCCAAGTCACGCTCCTAAGCGTTCCCCACTTCCCATTTGGCTAGCGTAAAGGCCACCCAAGCTACCTCCCAGCCCACGCGGAGCGTGTAGTCGCGGTTTCGTCCGCGCAACAAGCGAAGCCAAAAACAAGCAAACACTGCCTCCAGACGCGTCGTCTGGAGGCTACAAAAGCGAACAAAAAAGGCACGCCAGCCTAACGCACTGGCGCACCCGAAGACGCACTCACGCACTCTAATATCGGTCGTGGTGCTTGAGCCAGGACATGTTCTGGCCATTCTCGTCTCGCCCCTTGGGAACGAGGTCGAGGAAGTTATACGCGCCGTTCATTAAGTCCAGGCCGCGAGAGTAGGTGGAATAGGTGCGGTAGATCGCCCCGTCGTCACCCTTTGCGAAGACGCTGATCCCAGGATAGCTTTCGCTGTAGTTCCAAGTGTCGTAGTTGTAAGAGACCTTGCCGTCTGGTGTCTCCTTGAACGACACCTGGAAGTCGTAGTTAAAGTCCGACCCGTAAGACGAGTACCAGTCGAAGCTCCAACCCATCCGCTTCTTGAATGCGACGATCTCGTCGTAAGGCGCGCGGGAGATCGCCAGGAACGACACGTCCCGATGGGCGAGGTGAATGTCGATCCCGTTAAAGTTGTCCGCCCAGAAAGAGCAGCCCATGCAGCCCTCTCCCTCGCCCGGATCGAGCATGAAGTGGTACACGACGAGCTGGTCGTGCCCCTTGAACAGGTCGCTCAGCGATACCGGCCCGTTGGCGCCTTCGAAGACGTAGTCCTGATCGACCTTCGTCCAAGGAAGCTCCCTTCGTGCCGCGCTCAGCGCATCCCGAGCTCGGGTGAATTCCTTCTCCTTGAGAAGGAATTCCTTCCGCGCCTCCGTCCATTCGTCGTGAGAAACGACCGTGCTGGTTTTCATTTCATACCTCCCATCGGGCAGGCAGCCGCGCCGTTCCGGCAGCAGCACTGGGCTCCGCCCGGGCAGTGCGCGCACTTGCAAACCGTCGTGCCCGACGAAGAAGCCGCCGCCTTGGCGACCACCGCTGCCGTGCCTGCCGCGAAGAATCCGCTGCCCAGCGAGGCTGCCATAGAGGCGATCAAAATCACCGCCAGACGTCGAAGGTGTACGGGTCGAAGCCCGTAAGTTGGATTCATGTACATATCAAACTCCCCTAGTACTGATACTTGGGCGCCCAGTTCTTGGGACCGCCTTCCAATAGGTCGAAGAAGGGCCAGACCGCACAGAAGTCGTCGTTCGGCCCGAGGTGGGCCTTGCCCACGCGATAGATCTTTCCGCCGTCGCGGATGAAGGTCGAGATGCCCGGCCAATAGCCTTCCTCTTTATAGAAGCCCATGTCCTGAGCGAAGGAGTTCTCCGCGACCGAGATCATACGGTAAGGCCAGTTGCGCTTTTCCGCGAACCGCTTCTGCACGTCCGGCGTATCCGGCGAGCTGAGCGCGAAAGCCGCGCGATCGGTCAGGTGAGGGAAGATGCCGATATAGCCGTCCGCCCAAAGCGTGCAGTAGGCGCAGCCCGTCCCCATGTTGTGAACGACGATCAAATCGTCCTTGTCCCCGAACAGCTCGGACAGCCGCACTTCGCGCCCTTCCGAATCCTTGAACGTGTAGTCCTGGACTTCTTCGCGAGGTCGCTTGCGTCGAGCTTCGATCAAGCGAAGCTTGGCCGCTTCGACCTCTTCTTCCAAGGCGTCGATGTCTTTGTCGATGTCTGCGATTGCATTCATGGTTTCGTTCTCCCAATTTGGGTGCTTGAGTCGTAGCGAATGGTCGTACGAGAAAGCGGTCATGATGGCGAGCAACTCCTCCCACCGCTCCTCGAAAAGCGTCGGAAATTCCCTGTGAAACGGACAAAGGTTGTCGTCCGACATCACCGAGGGCACGAAAACGCTTCGTAGCGGGCTGAACCCGCGCGGCCCGAAGTGGACTCCGCACGCTGCTGGAATAACGTGCGATACACCCTCTTGGCGGTACGTCTTCGGAGCCATCCCGAAGTACGCCTGAAAGATGCGGGTAAACGCCTCCTGCGCCCCGTAACCGGCGTCGAAAGCGATCCGTCCCACAGACGACCCGCCGTCGGCTTTAAGCTGAAAAGCCGCTCGCTCGAGCCGTAGCCGCCGAACATGGTCCATAACCGATTCCCCCACGACCGCCCGGAAGATCCGGTGGAAGTGGTGTTGGGAAAAACAAGCCACCTGAGCCAGGTGACGAGGCGTCAGCTCTTCGTCGAGGTGCTCTTGAACAAACGAAAGCACTTTCGAGATAGCTGCCACGTATTCCCTTTCGGTTCGGTCCGCTTCAGTCACATGGTCATTCTACGGCGGCTATCCGCCCATCTTTTGATCGCCAGTGCTCTTCTAGCAGCTAAATAACACAAGCACAAATAAGCCTCCCCCTGTGTACAGGGGGAGGGCAGGGTGGGGGTGCTATAACACCTCAGAGTGCGAACTGCAAGCCCACGCGGAGCGTGTAGTCGCGGTTTCGTCCGCGCCAACATAAGCCAAGCAAAGCCACAGCAGAGCCATGCAAAGCTACTGCAAGGCCACCGCAAAGCAACGCAACGCTCCCGCCCCCTACTCCATCGTAACGCGCACAGCCTCAACCACCTGATCGATATCCGGCAAAGCCGCATACTCGTAGATCGGGTTGTAGCCGATGTGCACGTCCTCGCGCGCCACAAGCTGCGGCGGCGACAGGAACAAATTCCAGCGCTCGGGAATGCGCGTCATCTCTGCAATGACCGTCTGGCCAAAGCCGCCCGTCCGGTTGTCCTCATGGACCACCACGAGCCGCCCCGTCTTCGAAACCGACTGCGTAATCGTCTCGTAGTCGCAAGGCACGATCGACCGAAGGTCGATGATCTCCACCGAACACTCGCCCGCCAGCTTCGTCGCCGCTTCGTCGGCAAGCTCCAAACAGTTGCCCCAGCTTACGAGCGTCACGTCCGAACCCTCGCGCACAACCTTCGCCTTGCCAAACGGCACCGGCTCCACGTTCGTCACATCCATCTGCTTGCGGAAGATGTGCTTCGGAATCAAAATGAAGTGAGGATCGTCCCCCTGGATCGCCGTCCAGAAGAGCCCCGCCGCATCCTCAGGCGTGGAGGGAATAGCGACCTTGATCCCCGGTGTATGGGCCAGGTAAGCCTCGTTCGCCTGGCTATGCCAAAGCGATCCGCCCGGAAGGTAAGCCCCGTACGGCGCATAGATCACGCAAGGACACTTCCACTCGCCGAACGTGCGCCACCGAAGCGTGCTCATGTTCGAGGTGATCTGGTTCCAGCCCGGGGCGATAAAGTCGATGAACTGAAGCTCGAACACCGGCTTCATCCCATAGGCCGCCATGCCGATGGCCGTCCCCATGATCGTCGCCTCGGCGAGCGGAGCGTTGAAAACCTGCTTCGGAAAAGCCTCGCTCAAACCCTTCGTGAGACCAAACACTCCGCCCTTCGGATCCTCGATGTCCTCTCCGAAGAAGATCACCTGCGGATCGTTCTCGAGAGCTTTGCGGAAGGTCTGGTTGATGGACGAAACCATCGTCTGCCGCCCCGTCTGAATCGGCGGAGCCTCTGCCGCGACGTCGTCGCCGAAGTTGAAGAACAGCGTCTCCGAAGCCTGCGGGTCCTGCTCTTTCTCCGCGCGCAGATAGTCGTCGTCGACGAGCTTCGCCACGTCTTCCTGCATCTTCGCGAAGTCCGCTTCCGTGAGCTGACCGCTCTTGATAAGCTCCTCGCTCAAAAGCCGGATCGGGTCCCGGTGTGCCATCTCTTCGATGTCTTCCAGCTTGCGATAGACCCGGTGGTCGTCCGAAGACGTGTGGGAAGAAAGCCGGTCAAGGTCGCACCAAAGCAGCGTCGGCCCTTCGCCGGACCGCGCCTTCGCCGCCGCGTCTTGGCCCGCCTTGAAGACGATGTCCGGGTGCCGCGCGTCGATCTTCACGATGTGCTCGGGATTGATAACCCCGATGTTGAAAGGCAAAAACTTCTCCGTCGGCGTCGAGATACCGTACTTGTTGTCCTCGACGACGATGATCACAGGCAGCTTCTCCTGCTTCGCAAACGCCCAAGCCTCGAAGAACTCGCCCTGACGGCTCGCCGCATCGCCCACGCTGGCGATAGCTACCGAATCCGTCCCGTTCAACTTCATCGACCACGCCGCCCCGCAGGCCGGAATCAAAGACCCGCCCGTCGGAGTGCAGACGCTAAAAACGTTGTGCTCGCGGCTCGAATAGTGCCCCGGCATCTGCCGGCCGCCCGAGCTGCTGGACCGCTTCGCGAAGTACGCCAACGCAAGCTCGTAGTTCGTGAGCCCGCGGGCGAGCATCATGGCCCGGTCGCGATAGTAAGGGAACAGGTAGTCGGTCGCGTTGAGGGAAAAAGAAAAGGCGCCAAGCGCCTCATGCCCCATTCCGCTGACCTGAAACCAGCCTTTGCTTTGTCGAAGAAGAATGCCCTCGCGTCGGTCGCCTTCGCGGCTGAGAAGCATAAGGCGGAGGTAGTCGAGCTTGTTGTAAGACTTACTTGCGGGAATGGCGGACATGGAATCGTTGAACCTCGTTTCTACGTTGAAACTGGCTCGCCCGAGACTGGCGGCCTGCCGGAGAGTATACCGAGCAGGGAACCGTGTGACCGGTCCTACTTCTTCTGGCCGGAGACCATTTCCTTGAAACGGTCGTCGCCCTTAACCAAGCGACTGGTGTCGAGCCAAAGCACGCTCACGATGAGCATTGCCACGAGCGCGAACCCAATCGCCGCCACCGCGCTCTGCACCCGCAAACTCAACCGGCGCCCGCCCCGCAACATCTCTGCGACGGCGACAAGCATCTGCCCACCGTCCAGCGGCGGCACCGGAAACAGGTTGAAAATCCCCACGGAGATACTGAGCGAGGCCGACAGAATAAACACCCGATCCAGGCCAAGCCTAACCGCGTCGCTGGTGGCCTTCACGATCGCCCCCGGGCCACCCACCGAATCCTTCAGGTCTGCCGGTTTCTTAAATAGCTCCACGAGGCTGGTGATGACGTTGACCGGCGCTTCCACTGCCATCTCGACCGCCTCGCCAAACCCAACCCGCTCATACGTCGTCTTCCAAATCGCGCCTAACTTACCCTGCGGACGTTTCTCGTCCGTGCCCTTCATATCGGGACCAACCACCGTGGAAGGCGTCGCCTCGAGAACCGGCGTCAAGGTCGAGGTCTGAAGATTGCCGTCGTGCATAAAAGTGATCGGCAGGTGCTTCCCGGCGTTGTCCCGAATCCCCACGACCACGTCGTAGGCCTTCGCCACGTTCTTCCCGTCCAAGCTGACGATCCTGTCCCCTGCACGAAGCCCCGCGTTCCAAGCCGGGCCGTTCTGCATGACGTCCTCGAACTCCGGCGTCTGCCCCATCGTCGGCTTGCCGTAGACGAGAAAGACGAAGAAGAGAATCGCGACGCCAGCCAAAACGCTAAACACCGGCCCGGCAAGCAAAACGAAGAACCGCTTCCAAGGCGCCTTGCTGTAAAACCCGCCCGGAATCTGCGTCTCGCTCCCGTCCTCCTCCGGCATCATGCCCTTGATCCGCACAAAGCCCCCCAGAGGCCAAGGCCGGATCGTAAAGTCAGTCGTCTCCGTAACCGTCAACTTCGTTGCCGAAGGCGTAGGCGCCGGTTCGGGAGCCAAAGCGCTCGACCCATCCGTCGCATAGTTGTATTCCTGAGCCCCTGCTCCCGCCGGCCCCGAGGTCGATTCGACCGAGTACGTCTTCCGCATCCAAGTCCAAATCGGCTTGCGCCCGAACCCAATCGCGAATTCCTCGACCCCCATCCCGAAAAGCCGCGCGAACAGGTAGTGACCGAACTCGTGAGCCGCTACCAGAATGCTGATCATCAGCACGAACACGGGAAGAAGCTTTAGGTAGTGGAGAATGCTGCCGAAGTCCATAGGCTAATTTTTGGGAGACCCCATTAGGTTACGCGCAAATTCCCGGGCCTGTGCGTCAACGGCCAGAAGATTGTCGAGCGTCGGGTCTTTTCTCTCATGACGGGCAAGTGTCTCGCCAACGACGTCCGCGATCCCCAAAAACGGAATTTCCCCCCTCAAAAACGCGTTCGCCGCCTCTTCGTTGGCCGCGTTCATCGCGCAAGGCGCCGTCCCCCCGATCCGCGCACTCTGCTTCGCGATCGAAATGGAAGGGAAGGTCTCGTGGTCCACCGCCTCAAAGGTCAAAGAAGGCGTCTCCACCGGATTCCAAGGCCGCAAATCGTTCGCCTTCCGCTCCGGATAGAGCAACGCGTACTGAATCGGCAGCCGCATATCCGGCCACCCAAGCTGCCCCAAGACGGACCCGTCCTTGAACTTCACCATGGAATGAATCACGCTCTGCGGATGAACAATGGTATCGACCTGCTCGATATCCACATCGAACAGCCATTTCGCCTCGATAGTTTCCAACCCCTTGTTCATCAAGGTCGCCGAGTCGATCGTGATCTTCCCCCCCATCCGCCACGTCGGATGGTTCAAAGCCTCCTCCGCCGTGATCCGCTCAAGCTCCCCCCGCTTCAGCCCCCGGAAAGGCCCCCCGCTAGCCGTCAGCATCAACGTATCGATCTGTTCCGCCCGATACCCCTGCAAGCACTGAAAAAGCGCCGAGTGCTCGCTGTCGATAGGCGTCATCGTCACCCCGAACTTCCGCACCAGAGGCATCACAAACTCCCCTGCCGACACCAAAACCTCTTTGCTTGCCAAGGCGATATCCTTGCCCGCCTCGATCGCCGCCACCGTAGGCAAGAGCCCGATCACCCCCGCCACGCTGATCACAACGATGTCCGCCTCCGGCAGTGTCGCGAGGTCGCCCAGAGCCTCGATGCCCCCAACGGAATACAGAGCCGTCTTCGAGACCCCAAAACGGGCAGCCTGCTCCGCCAGCTTGGCCGCGTTCGAATGCGCCGCCAAGCCGACGACCTCAAGCCGATCCGGATGCTGCGCGATGATATCGAGAGTTTGAGTGCCGATGCTCCCAGTGGAGCCCAGCACCACAACGCGCTTCATCGCACAAGTGTACTAGGGACCGAACGCGACTCCGACCGGCGAGGAGAATTCATTCACTCCGTTCCCAGACGACCCGAACTGCACGCCCGTCGTATCCGAGATCGACGCAAACCGCGTCAGCTTGTTCGAACCCTGATCGACCGCGTAAATCCGACCCGACGAGTCCACATCCACGCTCTGCACCACGTGCAAGGAAATCTCCGTCCATCCCGTCTGCGACATCAGCGACGTGCGAATAATCCGCCCGTCACGGTCCGCGATGAACATATGGTTCGAATGGTCCAGCGCGATTTCGACCGGAGTATTAAACTGCCCGACGCCGTTCCCCAAAGACCCAAACGTCGTCCACCCTGCTCCGCTCATGTTTGTGAACCGCTCGACGCGATTATTGCCGAAGTCCGTGACGTAGATACCCGTCGAATCCACCGCGATCCCAATCGGCTCGGAGAACTGTCCGATCCCCGCCCCGTTCGATCCGTACGAGACCCAGTTCGTACCCGTCATGTCGTCCACACGCACGATCCGGTCGTTCCCCGAATCCACAATATAGATTCGGTCGGAGGAATCCAGCGTGATCTTGTAGGGATTCGCAAGCTGGTTAACCCCCGACCCCGCAGTCCCGAAAGTCGTCCACCCCGCCCCCGTCATGTCGTCGATCCGCACGACCCGGTTGTTGAAATAGTCCGCGATATAAATTCGCCCAAGCGAGTCGAAAGCCACGTCCGTCGGATCGCTGAACTGATTCACCCCAGACCCGGACGAACCGAACGTCGCCCAACCCGTCCCCACCATGTCGTCCACCCTGACGAGCCGATCGTTCCCCCCGTCGGCGACATAGATATGACCCGTTGGAGGAGTCACCGTAGTGCTGTTGCCACTACCTCCACAACCTGCGATTGTAAGCGCCATCCCCGACGCTACAACCAACTTAAGAAAATCCATACACCTCATGACCCAATTATAGGGCCGCAAGAATTACCAGCGGCCCTATAATTTCGGCATCAAGCGGGCCTAGTTAGCGCAAGAAGATCGCCGTCGGCGCATGAAACTGGCCGACGCCGGTTCCATTCGAGCCGAACGAAGTGGCTCCGTCCCCCGCTATCGAGTCGTACCGAATCACGCTCTCTGAGTCTTGGCTCGTCACGTAGATGCGATTCGAGTTGTCGATCGCGATGCTTTCGCAGCTCCCCACGGGTAACTCCGTCCAACCGCTCGTCGACATCAGCCCCGTACGGATCACCTTGTCGGCCCCATAGTCCACGACATACATATGGTTCGAATCGTCGAGCTTGATTTCGACGGGATCCGAGAAGTGACCTGCGCCCGAACCGGCGCTCAGCGTCGTCCAACCGGTTCCCGTCATGTCGTTGACCCTGACCACACGCTCGTTGAGCCAATCCCCGATGTAGATTTGGCCGTTTGCCGCGACCGCGATCCCAACCGGCGAGTCGAACTGGTTGACCCCAGAACCATTCGTCCCAAACGTCGTCCACCCCGCCCCTGTCATATCGTCGATCCGCACCACGCGATTGTTGTCGCCGTCGGTGATATAGATCCGATCCTGCGCGTCGATGGCAATCCGGTTCGGGCCGCCAAACTGGTTGACCCCCGAGCCACCGGTACCGAACGTGGTCCACCCAGCCCCCGTCATGTCGTCGACGCGAATAATCCGGTCGTTGGACCAGTCCGTAACGTAGATGCGATTCTGCGAGTCGAACGCCATCCCCTCCGGGAAGTCGAACTGCCCAACCCCGCTGCCCGCCGAGCCGTAGGAAACCCAGCCGGCCCCCGACATGTTGTCGATCCTGACGAGACGATGACCGTCCGCAATGTAGATCTTGCGAGTGTCGACGGCCGAGCTATGGGTGCCACCGCCGCCGCATCCCCACATGACCCCGAAAACGACAAAGATTGTTAGTGCCTTACTCCAATGCATGTAAAATATTAGCATTTTTTTGGAATATAAATAGCACATCGAACACTGACTTTCGACAGGCTTGACCGCGCTCGAATACGCGGCCAAGCCGAATCCCAACTAGGGACCGAAGACGACCGAGTCAGGAGCGCTGAACTGGTCGACGCCGCTTCCGATAGTTCCGAAGTGGGTGCCCGTCGTATCCGAGATGGACGCGAATAGGGTCAGCTTATAGTTGTTCTGGTCGACGGTGAAAATTCGCCCCGAACTGTCGACGTCCACGCTCTGCGCCACGCTCAGAGGAATCTCCATCCATCCGCTCTGCGACATCGCCGAAGTTCGAATGATCCGCCCTCCCCGGTCCGCGATAAACATGCGGTGGGAATGGTCGAGCGCGATTTCCATGGGAGTGTCGAACTGCCCGACGCCGCTGCCAGCCGCTCCGAACGTGGTCCACCCGGCTCCCGACATGTTCGTAAATCGCACGATATGATTTGCATCCATGTCGGTCACATAGATACCGGTCGAGTCGACCGCAATCCCCTCAGGCGATGTGAACTGACCGATGCCGGTTCCCGATGTCCCGTAGGTCACCCAGTTGGCCCCCGACATGTCGTCGATCCGCACGATGCGATGGTTGCCCAAGTCGGTGACGTAAATCCGGTCGGAGGAGTCGAGCGCGATCTTCTGAGGAACGGAGAACTGATCGACCCCGGACCCTCCCGTGCCGAAGGTCGTCCAGCCGGTGCCCGTCATGTCGTCCATCCGCACGATGCGGCTATTGGTCTCGTCCATGACGTAGATTCGACCCTGCGAATCGAAGGCGATGTCCGTGATGATGCCGAATTGATTGACGCCGGACCCTGCCGAGCCGAACGTCGTCCAACCGGTTCCAACGATATCGTCCACCCTTACGACCCGGTGGTTGCCGGAATCGACCACGTAAATGTGGCCGGTGGGTGGGGTAGAGATGCTAGTCCCACTGCCTCCACAACCTGCGATGGCTGCTACGACGGCAGCCGCTACGAAAAACTTTTGGTATTCCATATCCCTTCTCTCCTGAGGTTGGTGTTTTCCCGAGATCAAAAAAATGCTTGGCGTTTCGGACCGCTTCAAAAGGGAACCGAGCGCGCAAACGATGAAAGAACCCGTTAAAATTACTTATGAACTATTTTCGGAATTTTTTGGAATATATTTAGCGTCCTGGGAATAGATTCCCCACATGCCATAATCGCCCAATGACCGTCGCCCCCTTGCAAGAGACTCGCTTCAGACTGAGCGAGGAGCAGGCGCGAGCGCTTGCGCAAGCCTATGGGACGCCACTGTATGTCGTCGACGAAGGCCATTTTCGACAGCGCATCCGCCAGTACTACGCCGGCTTCCGCGCCGCTTCCCCCACCGGTGAGCTGAGCTTCGCCTCCAAGGCGAACTCCACCATCGCCCTCATCAAAATCGCCTACCAGGAGGGCTGCTCCATCGACGTAGCGTCCGAAGGCGAATTCCGAGCCGCCCTTGCCGCCGGAGTCCCCGGCCACGCCTGCCACCTCCACGGTAACAACAAGCAGGAATCCGAGATCCGCTTCGCCATCGAGCAGGGCATCGGCATGATCGTCGTCGATAACTTCGAGGAGATCGAGCTCATGGGCCGTCTCAAAGCCGACCTCGAAGCAAAGGGCGTCAAGCTCGTCATCCGCCTCGCCCCCGGCGTAGATCCCATCACCCACGCCAAAATCTCCACCGGCCAAGCCGACACCAAGTTCGGATTCAATATCACCGATGGCTCCGGCGAGCGCGCCACCAACCGCATCCTCGAGCTCGGCCTACCCCTCATCGGCTACCACTGCCACGTCGGCTCCCAGCTCCTCGACCCCGAAGCCCAAATCTCCGGCGGAGAGCTCATCGCCAAATGCGCCGTGGAGATGAAGAACAAGTGCGGCTTCGAAGCCACCTACCTGAATGTCGGCGGCGGCCTCGGCGTCATGTACACCGACAAAGACCGCCCCATGAGCCACGCCGACTACTGCAAAAACATCGTCGAGGCAATCCAAAGGACGCTCCAGGGAACGGGCCTTAACCCCAAACTCGCCCAGGAGCCCGGCCGCTCCCTAATCGCCGAAAGCGGAGTCACCCTCTACCAGGTCGGAGTCATCAAAACCGTCCCCGCCAAGGACCGGGGCAGCCGAACCTATGTAAGCGTTGACGGAGGCCTGAGCGACAACCCCAGACCCGCCCTCTACGGCTCCAAATACACGGTAGAAAGAGTCTCCCCAACCCCTGTCACGTCCTCACCCCCTACCCCCTTCACGATTTCCGGAAAGCACTGCGAAACCGACAAACTGTTCGAAGACGTCGAGCTACCATCCGACCTAAAAGCGGGCGACCTCCTTCAAGTCCTCTGCACAGGGGCGTATAACAGTTCGATGGCCAGCAACTACAACCGCTATCCGCGCCCCGCGACGGCTCTCATCCGGGCCGACGGCTCGCACTGCCTCATCCAGCGGCGCGATACCTGGGAAGAGATGCTGGCTCGAGAAATCGTCCCCGAGGGCCTGGCCTAAGTGGGCCAACTCCCGCCTCCCGAAGTGCTCTTCGCGATGATCCTCGTGATCTTTTTCGCGATCGGCCTCCACGAGTACGCCCACTGCAAATTCGCGGACATGGCGGGAGACCCGACGCCTCGGTTTTACGGGCGCGTCACTCTGAACCTCTTCAAGCACTTCGACCCGCTCGGTACGTTGATGATCTTCGTCTCCAGCCTCTATGGGATCGGCCTGGGTTGGGGAAAGCCCGCCCCCATCAACCCCGCGAAGATGCGCAATCCGAGGTGGGACACCTTCGTGGCTGTCGCGGTCGGCCCACTGTCGAACGTCTTGCAAGCGACCATCTACGCGATCTTCCTACGGATCGCGATGTCGCAGGGAGCCGTCACGACCAACGATATCATCTACGTGCTTGATCGCGATCCTCAGCATGGGAGCTTCGTTCCGGCGCTGCTGATCTTGGGTGTGATGATCAATCTCAGCCTGGCCTTGTTCAATATGATCCCCTTGGGCATCTTGGACGGCCACTGGCTGGTGGGTCAGCTTCTGCCCGAGAAGCAGCGCTACTATTGGTACAAGTTCAACCGGAGCTACGGTTGGATGATCCTCGTCGGTATCATCATCTTCGGCCAGCTCTCGGGAGTCAGAATCCTCGGCTACATCATCGGCCCACCCTTGTACTATCTTTTCCGGCTTCTCACCGGCATTCCTATTTAAAAGTCCATGAGCGAAAACAAACGAATCCTCAGCGGGATGCGTTCGAGCAACCCCCGCCTCCATATCGGCAACTACGAAGGCGCCCTGCGCAACTGGGTCGATTTGCAGAACCAAGGCTACGATATGTTCTGCATGGTGGCGGATTGGCACGCGCTCACAACCATGTACGAGCAGTCCGCCGAAGTCAGCCGAAACGCACGCGAGGTCGCCAAGGATTACATCGCGGCGGGAATCGACCCCAAAAAGTCCGCCATCTTCATCCAGAGCCATATCAAGGAGCACGCTGAATTCCACCTCCTCCTCAGCATGATCACCCCCCTCGGCTGGTTGGAGCGCACGCCTACCTACAAAGAAAAGCAGCAAGACATTGGTGGAGCTGAAAGGGAGCCCTACGGCCTCCTCGGCTATCCCGTCCTGCAGACGGTCGACATCCTCCTCTACAAGCCCCTCGGCGTCCCCGTGGGCCGCGATCAGGCCCCCCACCTGGAGATCGGCAACGACATTGCCCTCCGCTTCAACCGACTCTACAACGTCGAGCTCTTCAAGCCCTACAAGTACATGATCCCGGAGGACGAAACCAGGGCCAAACTCCCCGGCCTCGACATGCGCAAGATGAGCAAGTCCTACGACAACTGCATCTATCTCAGCGACTCTGAGGACGAAACCGCCGCCAAGATCAAAAGCGCCTTCACCACCCCCACCAAGATCAAAAAGACAGACCCTGGCATCCCCGAAGGCTGCGCCGTCTGCCAATACCTAAAGCTCTATAGCCCGGATTGGAAGCAGCAGTGGGAAGAAGACCGCCAAGGCGAGCGCGGCTGCATGCAAAACAAAAAGGAACTGACGGAGTCCCTAAACGAATACTTCCGCCCCATGCGAGAAAGAAGAGCCCAAATCGACGACGCCACCATCGAGGACATCCTCAACGACGGCGCCGACCGGGCAAGGGAAGTGGCCTCAAAAACCATGCAAGAAGTCCGCGCCGCCATGGGCATCTACTAAACCTTGGATACGGCGGCCACGCCCCTGCCAGCTTGTGGCTGGCCGTCCCGCCCATGGTCCGCACCATCGCAAAGCCTCCGCATGAGGCTCCCCGGCGCGCTGCCTCCAGACGCGCCGTCTGGAAGCAAACCAAACCCCCAAAACCCAAAGGATAATAAGAACAAGATGTTCGTCTATCCGGTTACCAAGCCCACTTTGAACTTCTTGGCATGGACGTCCCTGATCCTGGGCTTCGTCGGCGCGATCGGCCTAACCCACACCCTCGCCGGTATCCTCGCGAGCAGGGATTTGAACTTCGTTCTCCTCGCCGCCCTCTGCGGCCTTGCCGGCGGAATCGCCATCCTGTCCAAAAAGCTGCGAATCCTACCTGCCCTCGCCGCAACGTTCCTCCTCTTGGCCCTGGACCTCGGACCCGCCGAAGGAGCAACGACAGGCACGGTCGCCAACGCAATGCTCGCCCTCCTCTTCGCCTTCATGGCCGGAGCCTCCATCCCCTGCATCATCGCCCTGTCCAAGGCAAAACCAATCGCCTAACCCCCCTTTCTCCTGATGAGATCAGGAGAAAGGGCCGGGGGATAGAGGTTAGAAAACCGAGCGTTACCTATATACACGCGCTGCCTCCAGACGCGCCGTCTGGAGGCTAACAAACCCACAACTAGAGTGCCCCCCTCCAAGCCACGCGAAGCGTGTAGGCGCACCTGTCGAGGTGCGAACAAACGAGGCAAGGACCAGAGCGCACGGAACCCCCAAACCCCAAAGCGTGTAGCCGTGGGCAACGGCCACGTCCGAAGTACTCCCCCCTTCGCGCGCTGCCTCCACACGCGCCTTCTGGAGGCTAAAAAAACCGTCCGGAAAAAAGAACCCCAACGGGGTTCCGTCAAATAGCGAAGGGTTGGCCCAACAGGCCTACCCTGGTAACAACGGCAAACAACCCACACCTACCCCAACGGGGTCGCGCCAAACCTGTCACCAGTCGCCCGTCGCCGATTACGCGCGAGAACACCAACGCGCCCCGAAACCCCACCTCCTGACGCCCCGCCAAAAGGCCATAATCTCAACAGTGAGCGACCCCGACTGTAAACGTCCCGACTTTTCCCAAATCCGCGCCATCTACTTCGATCTGGACGACACCCTCTGCGCGTACTGGGACGCTTCCAAACTCGGCCTCCGCAAAGCCTTCGCCACCCACGCCGTCCCCGGCCAAGATCCCGAGGCCATGGTGCGCCACTGGGCCGCCGCCTTCCGCGACTTCGCCCCCACCCTCAAAGAAAAAGGCTGGTACGAGGGCTACCTGAAAAGCGGAAATCCCACCCGCCTAGAACAGATGCGCCTCACCCTCCTCCGTGCGGGAATCGACGACCCCGCCCACGCCGAGCGGCTAAGCGAAACCTACATGCAAGAGCGCGACAAGGCCCTCGCCCTCTTCCCCGACGCCACCGAGGTCATCACCGGCTTAAAGCCGGATTACCCGCTCGGCCTGATCACGAACGGCCCCGCCGATATCCAGCGCCAGGAAGTCGAGACCCTCGGTCTCGCCCCCTTCTTCGACCACATCTTTATAGAAGGCGAGGTGGGAGAAGGGAAGCCCCTCCTCAGCGTCTTCCGCCGTGCTGAAGCCGCCGTAAGCTGCGAGCCCCACGAAATCCTCTTCGTCGGCAATAGCTACGACCACGATATTAACCCCGCCATCAAGGCCGGTTGGCGCACGATTTGGATTCGCCGCCCGAGCGATATCCCCCCCAGCGCCGACCCCGCCGCCCCACCGAAGCACAAAGACGCCCCTCCCGGAGCGCCCCTGCCTGACGCCGTCATCGGCGAGCTGATCGAGATTTTGGGCCTGCTAGGCCCCCGATAAAGCACGACGGGCCTCCCTGCGAGAGGGAGGCCCGTCGAGAGGGAACTTAACCCTTGCTGCCCATCTTCTTGGCGGTGCCCGCCTTCTTCGTGTTTGCCATGCCCGGAACCGACTTCACGTCGACCGACTTGGCCATCATGTGGTCATTCATCATCGTGCCCGTAGCGGACACGATCGAGCCGCCCTTGAGGCTGCTGATCGAGAAGAACTTGCCCTTCATCCGGACCGAGGCCTTGCTCGCGTCCACCATCATCGTCTTGCCCTTCATAGCCAGGGTGAAAGTCTTACCCACCGGCGAGCCCTTCACCATGCCCGACATGGTCGTCGTGGCCGCGGGCTTGGTGGCCATCGTGGACATGTGGCTCTTCTGCATGGGCTTGGTGCCCTGGGCAAATGCGCCAACCGAGAGCGCCAGCATCGCTGATACTGCGACTAAATTTAAAATCTTTTTCACTTTTTGATCTCCAAACTGCTTGATTCGTAACGCCTAAGGACATTTCACAAAACGAGAAATGTCCCTAAGTTTCTACGGTGTACAAGCCAATTAAGATTCGCGATAAAAAGCCCCAGGCTCCTTATTGGCCCATCCCCTTCGCCGCATCCCCCGCTGCGGCCCTCACATCTGCCGAATTTCCCCACAAAGCCGCGCTCTGCAGCACCGCCTTCGCCCCCAGTGTCTTCGCCAAGGCGACGCCGCGCATCGCCTCCCCCGAGTCCGCGGAAAGCATCAAGTTGCGCAGTGCGCTAGCCCCGCCGTCCGCCAGGAAGTCCTTCAACAGCCCCGGAGGAACCTTCGCGATCAAATCCGCCGCTGCTCCCCGCACGTCCTTGAGCGAAGACTGGCTCATCGCCAGCGCCAAAATCGCCATGTGGTGCCCGTCCGCCGCCGTCGCCTTGTCCCCCATATCCGAGTAGAACCCGGCCAGGGAGCCGAACGCCTTTGGCGAAACCTTCTCCATCACTCGCACGTACCAGGTCGAAGCATCGTCGGTGGCGTTCCCATGAAGCAGCGCCGGACTCAAGCACTTCTTGTACTCCGCCGTTGTCACGTCCACTCCACCCCGCGAGACTTCGTAGAGGGCGTTCAAGTACATTCCCTCGGAGAGCCCCGGCAGCATCCGCTTGTTGATCTCGTCGAGGCCCGCGTGGTCCTTGTAAATCCAAACCCGTCCCTGCATAACTGCGTTCGCGAAGAACGAAGTGGAGGGCGGTTGAGACAGGATCGCCACGAGAACCGGGTCCTGTGGCCCCGTCAGCTTGAATTTAGTCTTGTCGGAAGGCTCGTGCTTCATCATCTCCGTGCAAGCCACCCGCATCGTCGCCTTCGCTGAGAACCATGGTTCCGGCCGCATCGAGACGTAAAACACCGTCGTCGAGCCCGCTGTACAGGTCATCTGGCAAGACTCCGTGCACGTCATGATCTGGGTTCCGCTGTCGTCCGGCGCCAGTTCGCACCCCACGGGAATCGTGCAGATCAAATCCGTCCCGCAATGGTTCACGACCTCGATCTCGCACTTCGTCAACGTATCCCCCGTGCAGAAAATCTCAACCTGACCAGGGTCGGGAGTGCAGAAACCGCCGCCCGGCAATCCCCAGGTGCATCCCCCATCGACCGGACCGTCCGTAATCTCCGTTCCCCCGCCCACCGTCACATGACCGTCTGTAGCAGTCACCAGCTGATCCTTGGGTTTCACCTTGCACCGGCAGGTCACCAGCGTCGTCTCCTCAAGCACGTCCGAGGTCGGATACCAAAGGTTCACTACCGTCCCCTCGTGCGAGCTCACCATCTCTTCGATAGGCGTCTTGACGCCCTTGCTCATGTAAAACCCAACCTTCCAAAACTCGCCCTTGACGTGAATCTCCGTCTTCTTCAGCCCGTACTTACGGGTCCGTAAGGTGCAAGGCATGTCGTGCGGAGCCACGCTGACGTCCAAGGTCTGGTTGTTGCAGTCCTGCTTCGCCTGCTGGAGATAGCTCGAAGTCTCGGAATCCCATCCCCCGGGGTTCCCGTCAGGAGTCAGACCCGCCGCCATCTTCGCCGACTCCGCCTCCATTCGCCGCATGTTCGCCGTCAGATCCTCCGATTCGCCCCGAATCGTGATCTTCTTCGTCTGGTTATCTTTCTTGCAGCAAGACATGTCGCATTCCGCGTGCTCCTTATGCTTGCCGCCCTTGCACACGTTGTCATGCTTGACCGTGTACTTCTTCTTCGTGTCCTCCGTCGGCACCAAGCTGGTGGAGACCCGGTATTCGTAGTGCACGAACTCGGTCCCCTCGACGGTATTCCCCGACCGATGCTCGACCTGCGTGTCGCCGGACTTGATCGACCCCCGAGCCTGCCAACCTTGCCCAAGGCAAGCCCCTGCCAATGCCAAAGCTGACACGAACGCTAACACGCGTAAACACTTCATGCGGGCATTATAGGGCAAACGCATTTTCCGTGAAACCCCACGTTAGAGAGGGGATAACGTGATGAAGGTTATGGATAACGGAGAGGCGAAAACGGTATCGACAGACCTACATCACCCCAATCACCACTATCACCTCCATCACCTCCATCACCTCCATCACCTCCATCATCACAATCTCCCTTACCAACTTTCAATCCCAACTGAAACTTCGGTAAACTAAACTCGTAATGGCCACGATCGCGCCCGACCGCCTGGACGGCATCTCCATCGACACGGTTGCCGACAAAATTTACGCCGGCGAACGGTTGACGTCCGAAGACGCCCTCTACCTCTTTAACCACCCAAGTCTTATCGACCTCGCGACCCTGGCCGACTTCCAACGCCAACGCAAGGTCCCCGGCAGGACGGTGACGTACATCATCGGCCGCATCCTGAATTACACGAACGTCTGCTGGGTCCGCTGCAAGTTCTGCGCCTTCTATCGCGTCCCCAACCACCCCGAGGGCTACCTCCACAGCGACGAGGACATCCTCGCCAAGGTCCAGGACACCGTCGACAAGGGCGGCATCGAGATCCTCTTCCAGGGTGGACTGAATCCGAAGCTGAAGATCGATTACTACGAGGGCATCTTCTCCAAGATCAAGGAGCGTTTCCCGAACGTCATCCTCCACGCGCTCTCGCCGGCCGAAATCATCTATATCGCCCACATCTCCAAGCTCACCCTCGTCGAGACCTTGGAGCGCCTGAAAGCCTCCGGCCTCCACTCCATCCCCGGCGCGGGCGGCGAAATCCTCGTGGACCGAGTCCGCCAGATCATCGCCCCCTATAAGGACACCACCGATGAATGGCTGGAGTGCATGCGCGCTGCCTCTGCCTTGGGCATCCGCAGCACGGCGTCCATGATGTTCGGCCACGTAGAGACCATCGAAGACCGCGTCGAACACCTCGGAAGAATCCGCGATCTCCAAGACGAATGCGCCCCCTTCCGCGCCTTCATCACCTGGAACTTCCAACCCGAGGAAACCAACCTCCCCATCCCGAATAAAGCGTCGGGCGCCGACTACCTCCGCACGGTAGCCGTTTCGAGGCTTTTCCTCGACAACTTCGATAACCTGCAAGTCTCGATCCTAACCCAAGGCCCCAAAATCGCCCAAGCCGCCCTCAACTACGGAGCCAACGACTTCGGGTCCGTAATGATCGAAGAAAACGTGGTCTCCGCCGCCGGAAACAAATTCATCCTCAGCGCCGAAGAGTTCGAAAGAGTAATCAAAGGCGCCGGCTACGACCCCAAACGCCGAAACACCCGCTACGAACTAATCTAACCGCCCCCCTTTCTCCTGATGAGATCAGGAGAAAGGGCCGGGGATAGAGGTTAGAAAACCGAGCGCTACCTCCACACACGCGCTGCCTCCCCCTTTCGCGCGCTGCCTCCAGACGGTCCGTCTGGAGGCTAACAAACCCTCGCAACTTGGGCGTTCCCTACAAGCCCACGCGGAGCGTATGTGGCGCCGGCTTCCAGCCGGCGTAACAAACGAAGCCAGAAACAGAGCGCAAGGAACCCCCAAACCCCGAAGGGTGTAGCCGTGGGCAACGACCACGTCCGAAAAACTCCCCCTTCGAGCGCTACCCTTCACTCACGCTCTGCCTCCAGACGCGCCGTCTGGAGACTAACAAGGTTTGCAGGCTAACAAAACCGTCCGGAAAAAGAACCCCAAAGGGGTTCCATAACAAAGCGAAGGGTTGGTCGGAACGACCTACCCTGGTACATCCATCGCCCCAGATTCCAACCCCAACGGGGTTGTGGAACACACGCGTGGGATACACAACCCCTTCGGGGCGTTTCCATAAAAAGAACCCCAACGGGGTTCCGTCAAATAGCGAAGGGTTGGTCGGAACGGCCTACCCTGGTAACAACGCAAACCACCCACACCTACCCCAAAGGGGTTGCGCCAAAATGCACCCAAAACGCATCGCCGCGAAAAAACAAAAAGGGCCCCAGACAAAACCCGCCCAAGGCCCCCCCAATCCTTAATCCTCGATCCTGGCCCAACGGGCCCAATCCTGGCCCAACGGGCCTAGGGCCCAAAGCCCAGCCTGTTCGCCATCCGAGGCGTGATCTTCACAAACACGCCGCCCAGGCGCATCGAAGGCGACCGGTGCAAACCTGATCCCGGCGACCAATAGATCTCCGGCTGCACGCTCCCCGGGAGGATCTGCGTCGCCGACCCACCCGCCGAGCTCACCTTGTACACACCGCTCGTGCTCGAATCCAGCGTGTTGCGGATAAACGCGATCTGCGTCCCATCCGGGCTCCACGTGCTTCCGTAGGTGCGGTCGTTCGATGTCGGGTCGTTCACCGACGTGATCTTCGTCGGCGAGCTTCCGTCCGAATTCATCGTGTAGACCTCGAAGGGCAGCACGTTACTGGGATGGCTGAACTGGTCGGAGCTGAAGCAAATCTTTGTGCCGTCCTTGTTGTACTGCGGGAAGAAGCTGTCGAACGCCGTGTTCGCCGTAAGCTGCGCGGCTCCCGTCCCATCGATATTGATCGCCTTCACCGCCAGGAAGTTGGCGCTGGTGGGGAAGTAGGTGTACACGATCCGCGAGCCGTTCGGTGATAGGAAAGCGTTCTCTGCCACGTCCAGAGCGCTGGAGTCAGGCAAAACCTGGTTCGTCGTCGTCGCGCTGATCACGTACAGCCGGTAGATCGGACCCGAGCCTGAATCCCGCGACCCCACGAAAACGATCTTCGTCCCGTCTGGCGTGTACTGCATCGAGGCGATGTCCGTAAATGCCGTCGTCGTAAGCCGTGTAGCCCCCGTCGAGCTGACCGTCGAATTCGAGTAGATCGCGTAGTTCGGATTGGCAGGCGTCGTCGTGAAGCCGAAAGCCACCTTCGTCGGCGAAGCCACCGGGCTCTGTGCGAATCCGTTGAAGCTGGTCGTCATATCGACGTACGTCTGAACATCCGTCCCGTCTGGAGCCATGTCCTTGACGTCCGTTGCCGCGTCGCTGAAGAAAATGCGGTTGGCAGGCAAGCTCGAACCCGTGCTTCCCGTCGTCTCGCTCGTCGTGGTGCCGTCCGTCGTTGCGTTGGTCGTGGCATTCGTCGTAGCGTTCGTGGTCGCATTGGTCGTTGCGTTCGTCGTCGCGTTGGTTGTAGCGTCCGTGCTCGCGTTGGTAGCGCTCGTGCCGCCGCCTCCACCTCCGCCGCCACCGCAGCCGAGAAGCGCCGCAAAGAGCGCGATGATGGTGAGCAATGCCACGAGTGGACGATGGTCGCTCAGTTTCCGAACGATGACGGTACGCATATAGGTAAGAGATCTCCGACGTTGGGACCTAACGGCAACCATTATGCCGCGTCCGCACTAATGTATAGGCGCGGTGACGGCGTCATAAAGTTCCGGCACGCGCGATTTCAGCACTTCCATTTCATATTCGCCCGGCACGTTAACAATACGTTTCTCTCTCGCCCGTGGCAGATCGACGTCCGCCACCAGCGTCTCTGCCTGATCCCCCGCTGAGGCGAGCACCTTGCCCGCGATGTCCACGATCTTGCTGAGCCCAATGAACTTGACCCCGTTCTCCGTTCCCACCCGGTCGCACGTCGCGAAGAACACCCGGTTCTCCACCGCCCGTGCGATCGTGATGAAGTTCGCCGAGACCTCCGCCCCAACCGGCCAGTTCGTCGGCAGCACGATCAGGTCGGCCCCTTTCAGCGCCAAAACCCGCGCCCCCTCCGGTGGCCTCAAGTCGAAACAGATCAAAACCCCGATCTTCCCCCAGCGCGTCTCGAACACGGGCAAGTCCCGCCCCTCCCGCACGAACCGGTCATACCCAAGGTAGGGAAGGTGCACCTTCAGATACCGCCGGGGCGTCTTCCCAGGTTCGAAAAGAGCGGCCCCGTTGTAAAGCCCCTCCTCGTCGTATCCTGCGAACCCCACCACGCATCCGATGTCCAATCGGTCGCATGCATCCCGGATCGCTTCCAAAGGCGTCGCCATGTTCACGAACTCGTGATCGATGTTTGCCGAAGCCTCGATGGCGATCCCCCGAGCGGAGGCCTCGTCGCCCACGCAGTAACCGGTCAGGAATGCTTCGGGAAAGATCGCGAGATCGACGCCCTGCCCCTTCAGCTCCGCCAATTTATCGGCAACGAAAAGGGAGTTGGCGGTGGGGTCGTTGAAAACGACGTCGGCTTGGACGCAGGCAAGGCGCATAGGGCTATTTTATCCCTTCCGTAGGTGAGAACCCGGGCCTCATACAGAGTGAAGCCCGGGTTGGGGGCCCGGGCCGGGTTAGAGGATTTGCGTCTCGTCTATCGGCGGTTTCTTCCGATCGACAATGTATGAAACGGCTAACCGGTGGCCCAAGTTTCCAAGACCTAGGACTTATCCGGTTTAATGATCGTCCCGTCTACAGAAATCGCATATCCATGCCGAATTTTCGCCGGATCGCCATGCGCGTTCCGCCCCGTGTCGGTCGATTCGAAGATCAGCGGCGTCTTCTTGTCCTTGATGTCGTCCTTGTACTTCCCGCTCACCGCGTCGTTCATCGCGTACCCGAACTTCCCATCCTGCCCGAGCAGGTCCGGACGGATCATCTTCTTCTCCGCCTCACCCTTCGCCAGGTTATAGGTGTCGATGCGGTTCTCGATAGCGTCCATCCATCCGCTCGAAGTAGGGAACTGCCCCTCCGAGTCGTGATACAGACTCAAAGCCTTGTAGAGCGCCTTCAAGTTCTCCTGGCTCGTCGCCGAATACTTCTCGTCGTTCGGCGTCCGATCCAGGAAGCCATGCCGGTAGGCCATCATCAGCACCGGCCCATAGAAAGCTCCCAACCCGATAAGAATCACCGCGAAGATCCCAAACGCGATCCAACACCCCTTGCGCCGCTTCTTCGGCGTGGGCGTAGCTTCGATCTTGGGAGCGGTGTCGGCCATGAGTGAGATTATGAACGGATCGTTAAATCCCTCAGGGACTGTAAACTCATCCCGTGCCCAACAAGGTCCCCCTCATCCAGGCCCCCACCCCTCTCCACAAATTGCCTAGGGTCTCCACCGACTTGGATATCGACCTATGGATCAAAAGGGACGACCTGACCGGCTTCGCCATGGGCGGCAATAAAGGCCGAAAGCTCGAATACCAAATCGCCGAAGTCCTCGCCTCCGGAGCCGAAGCCGTCGTCACCTGCGGCGCTCTCCAATCCAACTTCATCCGCCAACTGGGAGCCGCCTGCGCCATGTACGGCCTCAAATGCGCCGCCGCCGTCATGGAAACCCCCTTCGAAGAAGAAGCCCCCCACGCCCCCGGCCTCACCCCTCAAAACGGCAACGTCCGCCTCAACGAAATCTTCGGCGTAGACCTCCGCCTATTCCCAAACGACACCTGGGAAACCCTCTACGCCCACGCCCAGGCTCTCGCCGAACAATACGAACGAGACGACTACAAAACCCACGTCATCCCCATCGGAGGCTCCTCCCCCCTCGGCGCTTACGCCTTTGTGGAAGCCGCTAAAGAACTGAAAGAACCCTTCGACTGGATCGTCCACCCCACCAGCAGCGGTTCCACCCAAACCGGCCTCAGCCACGCCTTTCGAGGAACGACCACTAAGGTCCTCGGCATCGCCTGTGACCCCGAACCCGAAATCGTCGAAGACTTCGCCCGCCTCAGCGAGGGCCTCACCCAGATAGCCGATCTAGGCCCACCCATCCCCGCCGAAGAATTCCTGATAAACCTAAACTATGTTGGCCCCGGCTACGGAGTCCCCAGCGAGGCCGGCAACAAAGCCATCGAATACCTCGCCCAAAAGGAGGGCATCCTTCTGGATCCCATCTACACCGGCAAAGCCTTCGCCGGTCTCATCGACCTCGCCAAGAAAGGCGAGCTAAAGGGAAGAATCTGCTTCTGGCACACCGGCGGCCTCCCTACATTGTTCGCAACGAAAAGCCAGTCGTAAGTTGAGCCGTCAGCGACCCTTCCCACTAACAGACTTGACATAGTTCGCAATCTCATCCGGTGCCGAGTAGTTCGGCGTGAGAATAAACCGGGCGATCCCAAACGCAAAGAAGATCACGGCCCCCGCCATCACCCCATAAGTCCACCGCCGCGTCCCTGTATTCACCCGCAAATTCCTAAGAAACGCCCACCCGTTGATCAGCGCCATCACAGTAAAAATCAAATACACCGGAGGTCCCAAAGGATGCGCCCGAAAGGCGTCGCCAAAGTGCCCGTGAATCGTCGCCGTCCAACTGGTGGTCAGACCACAGCCAGGGCAGGGCCGGTTGAAAAATAACACGCTCGGACAAGGCGGCAACCCAAGCTGCTCATGCGTCCCATGCCCATGCGGATTCGGAGAGAGATAGATCCCAAACCCCGTCACGGCGGCCCAAAGGAAAAACACGATCGCCTGCCCAAAGATCGATCGCTTACGCTCGACGGGCTCAAGAAACGCCATGGCAAGCCTCAGCGGGAATCACGCATTCGGGCTGCAGCAGATGATCCCGCAGCCGCGCCACGCTAAACACCGTGCCTCCTGGCTCCACGAGCGCCACCAGGTGTCCCCCCGGCGGCTTCTCCAACCCAATCTGCCGCCCCTCGCGGATATGGCCCACCTGGGTCTCATTCAAGGTCACCATCGGCATCGGGGGCAGGGCCTCGTGCAACGGAATCAGCATGTCGGGCGTCGCGTGTTCAAGCGCCGTTGCTTGATCCACGTGAAACCGCCCGACATGCGACCGATGCAACCCGGTAAGGTGCGCCCCACTCCCAATCGCCTGTCCTAAATCGTGTGCCAACGACCGAATATACGTGCCCCCGGAGCAAACGATGCGCGCCTGCACCGAATCCTGGGCCGTTTGGGTGATCTCAAAGGTGTCGATATGCACCGTCCGAGGCTCCCGCTCCAAAACCTTCCCTTGCCGGGCATAGTGGTAAAGCGGCTTCCCGTCCACCTTCACCGCGCTGTACATCGGCGGAAGCTGCGAGATCAAACCCTTGAATTTCGGCAAAGCCTCGTTGATGGCTCCCAGAAGGTCCTCGGGCACCGCCCCTTCGCTCTCGACCTCCCCCTCCATGTCGTAGGTGGTTGTCGTCTTCCCAAACTGGATGTCCGCAACGTAGACCTTCGGCTCCAGAGGCAGATACTGAAGGAACCGAGTCGCCGGTCCCACCGCCACGACCAGTAAACCGGTAGCCAAGGGATCTAATGTCCCCGCATGGCCAACCCGACGCGTACCGAACTTACGCCGGATCGCGTCGACCGCGTCGTGCGACGTGCGGCCCTTCGCCTTATCGATCAGGATGATTCCAAGCAACGCTTTAACTCGACGACCAACTTGTCGATCGCCTCTTCCATCGGACCTTCGAACGTGCAACCCGCCGCGTTCCGGTGTCCTCCACCGCCAAAAATCCTCGCCACCGCCGCCACGTCGTAGTCGCCCCGCGACCGCACCGAGCAGCGAATCTTCCCACGCTTCGGCTCCCGAAACAGCGCCGATATCTGCACCGTCTCGATGGACAGTAGCTCGTTCACAAACCCTTCCGTATCCTCGTCCGCACCATGATTCTGCTCGAAGTCGTCATGGCTCAGCGCCGACCAGCAGAGCTGGTTGTCGCAGTCGAGCTGCATCCGCTCAAGCGTAAATCCAAGCAACCGGGCGCTCGATATCGGCTTGCTCTGAAACACCATCTCGCTCACCTGGTTGATGTCTCCACCCTGCTCCAAGAGCTTCGAAGCGAGGCTAAGCGACTCCGGCGTCGTATTGCGGAACCGAAAACTCCCCGTGTCCGTCACGATCCCCGTAATCAAGCAGGTCGCGATTTCCGGCGTGATCTCCGCCCCAAGCAGCAGAAACAGCCGCGTCAAGATCACCGCCGTTGCCGGGGCGCTCGTATCGACGATCCGGATATCTCCCGGAGCATCGTGCGGAACGTGATGGTCGATGAAGATCGTCTTCTCGCAGTTCGCGAAGAAAGGCTCCGTGTTCCCCAGCCGCTCCAGCGAATCCAGGTCCACAACGATGCCGAGGTCGTATTTCTCTTCCTTGGGCGTCTGCCGGATGCGATTCACGCCAGGCAAAAACCGAAGGTTGCGAGGAGGCATGTGGTGGCAAAGCACCTCGTTCTCGATTCCTAACCCATCCAGGTAGTGCGAAACCGCGAGCGCGCTCCCTAGCGCGTCGCCGTCCGGATTCAGATGGGTGCCGATCAATACCGAAGAGGCCGACTTAAGGGCGCTCGTAAATTCGGGTGCGAGTGTCTCGACTATCCCCAACCGCAGCCCCTTTCTCGTGTGAGCATGGTCAAAGCTCCGTTATTGTACTCGTACGCCGAATTCGAATTACCAGGCTCCCGCTAGTCTCCAAAACCCTCGGGATGCCCAAGCCGCCACTTCCAGGCGTGCTCGATGATCTCCGCAAGGTCGGCGTAAGCCGGCTGCCAGCCCCAATCCGCTCGGATTCGAGCACTGTTCGCCACGAGTCGCGGGCTGTCCCCGGGACGGCGTGGCCCGTACTCTTTCGGCACCTCACGTCCGATCACCTTCTCGGTCGTCTCCAAAACCTGCTTCACCGAAAACCCCTCGCCGTTCCCCAGGTTGTACTTCCGAGAGTCCCCGCCGTCCCGCAGGTGTCGGAGGGCCAGCAGGTGCGCCTGGGCCAAATCCAGAACATGAACGTAGTCCCGCACACAGGTCCCATCCGGCGTGTCGTAGTCCGTCCCAAAAATCTTCATCGTCGGCCGCTTCCCAAGCGCCGCCAAAAGCGCGACCGGAATCAAGTGCTCCTCCGGATCGTGGTCCTCGCCCAACACCCCCGCCGGGTCTGCCCCTGCCGCATTGAAGTACCGCAAACACACGCTCTTCAACCCGTGGGCGACGTCGTAATCGTCCAGCATCTGCTCCACCATCAGCTTGCTCCAACCGTACGGGTTCAGCGGTCCCTTGGGATGTTCCTCGTCCAACGGCACGTACTGCGGATTCCCAAACACCGCCGCCGTGGAGCTAAATACGAACTTCGAAATCTCCCGCCGCCGCATCTCTTCGAGCAGGTTCAAAACCCCCGAAGTGTTGTTCGCGTAGTACTTGCCCGGCTCCCGCACACTCTCCCCGACCGAGATATACGCCGCGAAGTGCATGACGATATCGATTCCGGGATAGGCATCGAAAGCTCGCGTCAAGTCCGCCGGATTCCGAAGATCGCCCTGGACGAAAGGGCTTTCCTGAAGAGCAGTCTGATGTCCGTTTTCGAGATTGTCGAAGACGACGTGAGGAAGTTGCGAATCGCGAAGCAGCTTGAGCATGTGCGAGCCGATGTAGCCGGCTCCGCCAACGACGAGGATCATTGAACCTAAGTTACCCAGCGACGAGCCCCACCCGCTGGGCGAGATCGCTCGTCAAAAGCCCCTCCGGATCGAGTTCCGCCTTAAGCGACTTGAACCGGGATAACGCTGGTCCCAAGTAGGCATCGAGGTCCGTAGGGCGCAACGTGGAGTCTTTGGCAAAGTAGAACCGGCCGCCCGCCTCCGTCACCAACCCATTCATGCGGTGACAGAGCTTTTGCAGCTTGTCCCAGGTGGCATCCGTGACCTTGAAATCGAGGGCAAGAGAGAACCCGTCCACGCCGTGGCTAAGCAAAAACTTGTCCGGCTTATGCTTCTTCAAAACCGCCACGAACGGTTCCAACTGGGCTTCCTGAGCCATCGATATCTGGGCTGCGAACACCTGCTTCGCATGCTCGCGTGGCACAAACGACTGATACTGGATGAACCCATCCGGCAGGTAAGCCTTGCGCCAGTCCGGCACATAGTCGAGCAGAAACGAGAAGCCGACGAGAGTTTGTTTGTGCATCTTCTCGTTGCCGATGAACTTCGCCGAAATATGCTTTGCCGCGTTGAGAAAACGCATCCCAAACCGATTGTTAAGCGGCTTCAAAAACCGCCAAACCTGACCCTTGGGAATGACTCCCATCACCTTCGCAGGCAGGTCCTGATTCAGCTCCAAAAGCGATTCCAAGTTTGGCTCTGGTTCGTGCCAAGCCGCATGAAAAAGCCCTCGCCCCGCCGCCTGCCCATGAGCGAAGCAGTCCACCCAACTCACCATGTAGTCCACGTTGTCCGCCCGCTTCTCGAACGCCGCGAACTGCGCTTCCCAATTGGGAAGCGACTCCGCATAGACCTTCAAATTGCCAGATGCGACCCTCTTCAATCCGATCTTCACCCGCGTGATCACTCCCAGCAACCCTGCGCTGGAGATGGCCGCATAAAACAGATCGTCCGAAGGCGTTAGGGTCCGCAATGTCCCGTCGACCGTCAGAAAGTCGATCTCCTGCACGTTGTCGCCCAGGGTCCCCGCGTGAAAATTGTTCTTCCCGTGGATGTTCATGGCAAGCGCGCCGCCCAAGGTGGGGAACATCGTCCCGCTGACCACCGGCGGCCACCACCCGTTTGGCAAGCCCGTTCGCCAAAGGTTCTCGATCGTTACCCCGGGCTCGCAATCTGCGACGCCGGTTTCCGAATCCCAGGAGATAAAGCGGCGCATCTCCGTCAGGTCAAGCGCAATCGACTCCGCCGCCGTCGCCGCGTCCCCGTAGCTCCGTCCCGCGCCCCTCAACACGACTTTGCGGCCGGACTGCCGCGCCGTCTTGAAGACGTCGCGAATCTCGTCCACGGTCTTCGGCTGGAACAGGTAGGCGTCCGCCCGGTATGCCAGTCCAAAGCCAGCGACCTCTCGAATCGCTTCGCGAGGCAGGGTCAGACGTTCAGTCGGCGGAATACCCATGACGGAATATTTCGGATAATCGCGAACGCAATGGCGTGCTTGATCGACAAATAGTGCTCTCCCGTGCGATTTGCCTTTTTCAAAATCAGTGAGGCGGCTACGTCGGGCTCCATCGCGCCCTTGAATCCGAGGCCTGCCGTCATATCTGTCCGAACGGGGCCAGGCTTGATAGTCACCACCTTCACCCCATATCTCGTAAGACGATTCCTAAGCGCTTCGAGGTACGTTGCCAAGGCCGCCTTGGAAGCGTTGTAAACGGGCTGCTTCATTCGCCCGCGGTCCCCGGCCACGCTGCCGATGCCCACGATAGACCCGTGCCCAGTGTTCTTAAACCGCACGCCAGCTTCGTTTAGCCAGGCGATGGCGCCGAGAAAATTTGTCTCGACCATCGAACGGTCCTTCGAGAAGTCGAACTCATCGACCTCCACGCTCGGCATGACGCCGCTCGCGTAGACGATCAGATCGAGTCCTCCCAGCTTTCCGGTCACATCCTGGAAAACGCTGGGAACCTCGTCATAGTTCGTTACATCGTGAACGATGGGCAGAATGCGCCCCGGATGCTCTGCGGCCAACTCGTCTAGCTTCGAACCCCGGCGCGCCACCGCCGCCACTTGGCAACCCTGTGCCGCAAGCTGGAGCGCGATCTCCCGTCCAATGCCCGATGAAGCGCCGACGACGATTGCGTGCTTGAATTTGCCCATATCCACTAACCGATCACGAGAGGAATCCGGAACCCGCTCAATGCGAGAATCGACGTCAGCACGAACAAGACCACGCTCATCAAAATATGCGGGTCCTTGTAAAGCAGCGTCTCCGGCTCGCCTCCTTCATCTCTGCTGAAGACGATCAGCACGTACCGGGCGATGCCGTAGAAGACGAAAAGGGAAGTGAGCACGAGCCCGGGGTACTTCTTCGCCGTCGTGCTTTCCAGGCTATAGATGCCATAGCAAAGCGCGGCCCCGCAGGCGAACATCACGACAAGCGCGTCCAACGCCGACTTCGTATAGTGGGCCAAACTCTCCCGCGTCGTCCCGTTCTCTGGTACCGTCAAAAACTCGTTCCGCCGCTTCGAGAAGCCAAGCATCAGAGCCAACGCGCCTGTACAGAAGAGCAACCACCCGGAAATCTCGACGTTCAAAGCCGCCGCACCCAAAGTCGCCCGCAAAACGAACCCGATGCCGATGCAGAATACGTCCGCAACCGCCACCTGCTTGAGCCAAAGGTTATAAAGCCCCTGGATCGCTAAGTAGGTCCCGACGATTGCCAGTGAAGCCTTATTGATAAAGAACGCGATCGTCAGCGCTCCCGCTAAACACAAAATCGCCGCCACGATGGCGGCAGGGGGCTTAACGAGTCCCGAGGCCAGTGGTCGCGACTTCTTCCGCGGGTGCCGTCGATCCCGCTCGATGTCTCGCAAATCGTTGACTACATAGACAAAAGAGCTCGCAAGGCACATTGCAAAAAACGCCTGCGTCGCCAGCCAAACCATGTGCGGATCGCGAAAGGCGCCCACAAATAGCAAAGCGGCGAAGACCAAAAGGTTCTTCGTCCACTGTTTGGGCCGGAGGAGGAGCAGGTGCGCGATCACTGGATTCTGAAACAAGACTGAGCGGTAGTTGGTTCTTTCACCCTACGAGACGCGTGCCATTGGTCGAAGGGCGGCGGAAATACGTAGAATGTCTCTTGTGTGTGGAATCGCGGGTTACGTAGGCCCTAAGCAGGCCGTCGGCATCGTCTTCGATCAACTTAAGCGACTAGAGTATCGCGGCTACGATAGCGCGGGTATCGCGCTTATGGAGCGCGACCAAATCAAAGTGCTCAAGCGTGCGGGCAAGTTAAAAGAGCTCGGCAACCTAATCGACGACTATCCCTCCGACGCCCACCTCGCCATCGCCCATTCCCGTTGGGCCACCCACGGCGGACCCACCGACGATAACGCACATCCTCACTACGACGCCTTCGAGCAGATCGCCATCATCCACAACGGCATCATCGAGAACTACCTCGATCTCAAGGAAGACCTCCTCGCCAAAGGACATCGCTTCCGAAGCCAGACCGACACTGAGGTCGCCGCCCACGTTATCGGTGAGGAATACGACGCCCACCCCGTCCTCGAAGAGGCTGTCAAGCGGGCCGTGAAGCGCCTCCGCGGAGCCTACGCCCTTGTCGTCGTCTCCAAGAAAGAACCGGGCAAAATCGTCGCCGTCCGAAACGCTTCCCCCCTCGTTATCGGCATCGGCAAGGGCGAGAACATGCTCGCCAGCGACATCCCCGCGCTCCTCCCCTACACCCGCGACATCGTCGTCCTCGAAGAGGATCAGATTGCCATCCTGGAGGAGGACAAGGTTCGGATCATCGACAGTGAAGGCCGCGAACTCCCCCTCAAAATCCACAAAATCGAGTGGGACATCGCCGCCGCCGAACGGGGAGGCTACGACCATTTCATGCTCAAGGAGATCTATGAGCAGCCCGAAGTCATCCATCAAGCGATGGCGGGCCGCATCGACGAGGCGGAAGGCATCCGTTTCGAGAACATCTTCAGCGAGCACGTTTGGAACGAGATCGACCGGGTGAACATCATCGCCTGCGGAACCGCCTACCACGCCGGACTGCTCGGCAAGCACCTCTTCGAAAAGCTGCTTCGCCTTCCCACCGACGTCTACTACTCCAGCGAATTCCGCTACGGCGATCCTGTTCTTTCACCCAAGTCGCTCGCCATCTTCGTGAGTCAGTCCGGTGAGACCGCCGACACCCTTGCCGCTCTCCGCCTCTGCAAGTCGCGCCGCATCCGCACGCTGGGAATCGTGAACGTCATCGGCTCCAGCATCGCTCGCGAGTGCGACCGAACGATCTTCACCCAAGCCGGACCCGAGATCAGCGTCGCCAGCACTAAGGCGTACACGGCTCAGGTCATGGTGATGACCCTTCTCGCCCTCTATATCGCCCAGGTCCAAGAGACCCCAGGCATCCGCATCGAGGAGTGGATCGAGGAAATGCTTCGACTCCCCGAGAAGGCCCGCAAGACACTCGAACTGGAAACCGAAGTCAAGGAGATCGCCGAAGAGTGCAGCAAGATGCCCCTTTGCTTCTTCCTCGGTCGAGGTGCCGACGCCTCCGTCGCTCTGGAAGCGGCCCTCAAACTCAAGGAAATCGCTTACATCCCGACCCAGGAATCTCCCGCCGGGGAAATGAAGCACGGCCCCCTCGCATTGGTTGAAAAAGGCGTCGTCTCCATCTTCGGGGCCACCGATCCCGCCACGCGCGAGAAGGTTATCAGCAACATGAAGGAGGTGCAGGCCCGAGGCGGCACCGTCGTCGCCCTCACCACAGACGACGACACCTCCATCGAGCGCGCCGCCGACCGAACGGTCAAAGTTCCGACCACGCCGTTCGAATTCCTAAACGCCGTCCTGTCGATCATCCCCCTCCAACTCTTCGCCTACCACGTGGCCAGAATCAACGGCTGCGAAATCGACCAACCCAGGAACCTGGCGAAATCGGTCACTGTGGAGTAACGCCCCTAACCAAAGAGAGGGAACAGGGACCTACCCCAGACCGTCCAAAACGAAGGGTTGAGGATTCTGGCACGCAATCTGCCGATACTTGTCTTGAAGATTCGATGAAGAAGTCTGGGGAGCGATGTCGCGGCCCCATATTCACAGACAAGATTTGTAGTATTCTGTCAACGTTAGGACTGTTTCGAGACGCCGGGGTTGTCGGGGCCTGTCCGTGTCGGATCTTTATTTTCGGAGAGTCTAGATGCAAACGCAGTCCGCGTTCGAGTCTGTTGGGAGAAAACTGGTGGAGATTCCGCGTCGTCCGGTCCGGTACCGGGTGTGGAAACGCGGCTTTGACCTCGCTTTCGCCCTGGTCCTACTCACGCTATTCCTACCGCTATTTCTGATCCTCGCGCTACTCGTGAAACTCACGAGCCGCGGGCCTGTCTTTTACGCTTCCACGCGCATCGGCCGCTGTGGACGTCCCTTCAAATTCCTGAAGTTCCGCTCGATGTATCAGGATGCCGACAAGCGTCTGGCCGACCTCCTCGCCCAAAATGAGAAGGATGGACCGATCTTCAAGATGAAGAACGACCCCCGCATCACCCCCATCGGGCGGTTCATGCGGAAGTACAGTCTCGACGAACTCCCCCAGCTTATTCACGTCGCTCGCGGCGAGATGAGCATGGTCGGTCCCCGTCCGCCAGTACCGCGCGAGGTCGAGCAGTACGACGAGTTCGCCCGCCAACGCCTGACCATCAAGCCCGGCATGACCTGCTACTGGCAGATTCAAGGCCGCAGCAACCTCTCGTTCGAGGAGTGGATGGAGCTTGACAACAAGTACATCCAGGAGATGAGCTTCTGGACCGACGTCAAGATTCTTGTCCAAACCCCGATGGCGGTTATCAGAGGCGAGGGCGCGTACTAGGCATTGTCCGAGTTTCCGACCGTCGAAGTTGCCGGTCTTCCTGTATGGCGCATCTCCGTAGAGGAGCTTTGCGACCAAATCGAGCGCTGGTCCGATAGCCGCGAGGGCCACTGGATCGCCACTCTCAACCTCGACTACTACGTCCGCTGCAAGCGCGACCAAGGCTTCTGGAAAATCCTCTCCAAGGCCGACGTCTTCACCGCCGATGGAATGCCCATCCTCCGCGCCTGCCAAAAGCGAGACCCCCGTTTCGAAGGCCTTGACCGCACAACCGGCGCAGACCTTACCCCCCGGCTTATCCGCCGTCTCGATCCCACCAAGGTCGCCATCGTCGGAGGGGTAGATCCCGCCGCCGCCCTCAAAATTCTGGAGAAAGACCCCGCCGACTATTTCGTCTTCGATGGCAAGGTCGTCCTAGAAGAAAAATGGGCTCAGGAGCTGGCTGAAAAGATTTCCGAACGATCGGTCGTTTTTGTCGCTCTAGGCTGCCCGAAGCAGGAACAGATGATCGCCCTGCTCCAGCCCTACCTGCCGAACGCTGTCTTTATCGCCGTCGGCGGCTCCTTCGAGATGATTGCCGGAATCACCGGGCGAGCCCCGAAGTGGATGCAGAAAGCGGGCATGGAATGGCTCTACCGCCTTTCGATCGAGCCCAAGCGCCTCTGGAAGCGCTACCTCGTCGAAGGTGTCCCCGGCGTCTTCGCCCTCCGCCGCGAGACCTCAAGCTATCTCAAGGAATCCGGCCGCCTCGCGAACGGCGGCTAACAGACTGCCGCCCGAATAGAGGACCCCGCGTACTCCCGCCGCCGCCGCCGCTTCCATATCGGTCGCCTTGTCCCCGATGAAGAAGCTCCGCGAGGGATCGCCTCCGAAGTCCCGCAAACCATCCAAAATCATCCCCGGCTTCGGCTTCCGGCACTCGCAGTCCGAATCGGGCAGGTGGGGACAGAAGTAGTAGCCGTCGATCTGAGCCCCCGCCTCCGCCAACTCTAGAACCATAAAACCCATCAACTGCTCGAAGTCAGCCACGGAGTAAAGACCCCGACCTATCCCGGATTGGTTGGTGACTACGACCACAGTCACCCCATGCTCGTTCAGCCACCGCACCGCTTCCTCTGCGTCGGGCGTGAAAACCAGGTCCTCGGGTCGATACAGGTAGCCGATATCGACGTTCAGCACGCCGTCACGGTCCAGAAAAGCGATAGGTTTGAGGCCGGAACTTGATCGAGTATCGGTTCCCGCCGAATCGTTAGACAATACTGTGCTCCGCGATTTCGCAAAGGATATGTCCAACCAAAGCGTGCATTTCTTGAATCCGGGGAGTGTGCCCGGACGGCATCCGCAGGCAAACGTCGCAAAGTGAGGCCAATTTGCCGCCCCCCTCTCCAGTCATCCCAATCACCTTCAGCCCTTTCTCTCTCGCCTTGGAGGCTGCCCGAAGTATGTTTTCGCTGTTCCCACTCGTCGAATACCCGATGAAAACCCCGCTGTGCGAAGCGAAAGCTTCAACCTGCCGCGCGAATAGCTCCTCGTATCCGTAGTCGTTGGCGATGGCCGTCATGGTCGCATCGTTGGAATTGAGCGCGATGGCGGAAACTCCTCGTCGCTCCATCAGGAACCTCCCCACGAACTCACCGGCGATATGAAGAGCGTCCGCCGCCGACCCGCCGTTTCCGGCAAGCAAAATGGTTTTTCCCTCGCGCACGCATTCCGAGAGAATGGATGCCGCGAGGGAAATATCGTCCTTGAGGGAGTCGAGCTTGGCGAGAATCGCCCCATGCTCGGCGATGCATCGGTCGATGACCGAAGAGCTTTCCACCATGCGAATTAGCTTAGGCGATTCGCAGGGTGGAAAGCTAAGGGTTGCCTAGTTCGAGCTGACGATTTCGTAGTAGATCGTCGCCAGGCTCGTCGAAGGATCGCGCACCGTCGCCGAGAACTTGATCGCTCCGTTCACCTTGGTGATCGGCACCTGGCTCGTGCGGCGTCCCGAGAGGTCGAGCCGGTAAACCCGGATGCTCGCCGGCTGGGTCACGTTGATCGTGATGTCCGCTGAGCCGTCTTTGGCAACGTGGGGCAGATGTCCCCAGTCCGTCATCGTGTCGCGCTCTTGGCCCGTAAAGGTCGCTCCGGAGTTCTGCACGTCCGTCAGGTGGGCGAGCAGCATCCGTCGGCTCTGGTTGAGCGGACGTCGGTCGACTGAGGTCAAGTAGATCGTCGCTCGCGACTTGGTGAACTTCGCCGTGAGCATCCCCGCCGTAAGCGTCTGCCCCTCGGAGCCGATAACGCCCGTCGAGCAAGGGGTCTTAACCCGCATCGTCAGGCCATTCAGATCGGCTATGACCGATCCGTCGCTCGTCGTGCTGTTGCCGTTCAAGACGACCGAGGGAAGAGCAACTCCCGGAGTGAACACCTGCGCCATCGGAACGGCGAGCAGAGACTGCATGACCACAGGATCGGTGCTGATGATGCTCGCGTCCGCCGTCGCCAGCGGGTTCACGATTCCGTAAGCCGAATCGTTGTTGGTCAGGTCGCCGCGAAGGAACATCGCCACGATGGACCGCTCGACCGCCATGTTTAGCGGGTCGCCCGTGAGGGAGAAGAGTCCCATCGGCTGAACCTGAAGCGCCCGGCCCATGTTGTCTGCCCACTGGAATCGCCACATGCCGTCCCACTGCTGCACGACGCCCATCGCACCGACCATCAGGCCGAACTCGGCGCGGAACTGGTTGGGAGCGACCCCGTCGAACTCCGTCACCGTAAACGGCTTGCCCTTGATGCGGGAGGCCGCGAAGTAACCTTCGTTCTGCGTCTTTCGCAGGGGAGTCGTGTTGAGCTGATTCAGCGGCATGTTGAATGCCGTCGTCGGGAACGCGAAGTACATGTGGTTGTCCACGTAGTCCAGGTTCTGTCGGCCAATGCTCAGCGCTTTCTCGAAACCGGCGTTCAGGTTGGTCATGAGTGCCTTCACGCCCATTCCCCGGAGCTGTGTCGCCAGGTAGTCTGCCGTCTGCTTCGTCAAGTTGACCGCGTCGCGAGAGCCCTGCGGGCTGCCCGGATTCCAGGTGCCGCCGACCGCCGTATTCAGCATCGACTGAACGTCGCTGCGCACGTTCGCCAGCCAAAGCGGTGTGTCCTCGTTGACGAGGTCGATCCAGGCGATCGCAGGATCGTCCTTCCACTTCATCCCGGTGTAGGGGTTCATGCTGTTCAGCAGGTTCGAACTATAGGTCAACAGGTTCTGACGGGCCGCGTTGCTGACCAGGAGCAGGGCACGGTAATCGTTCAGGCCTGGGCTGCCCGAGATCACCTCGTTGTTGCGCGGCGTGCGAAGGCTATTCAGGTCGATGCTGACGTAGATGCCACGAATCTTGAGCTGATTGATCAGGTAGTTGATCTGATCCAGGCGAGTCGGGTCGATCGTCGTCGAGTTGCCCGGCGTCGGGTCCGTCAAAATGTAGTCGATGTGGTGCAGCCGAACCGCGTTGTAGCCCATCGCGGCGATGTTCGTCGCGAGCTGGACCGCCTCCGTATGGCTGGGGAAGCAAGCGTAGTGGGCCAGGTTCGCCCCATAGAACCTCACCGGAGTGGACGTCGCGTTCGGAAACACGAACTTGCCCGCAGTGTTCACGGTCAGCCAGCCCTGGGAGCCCGCCACTGTCGGCCAAGGATTGCTCCAGTCGAGCGCCGAGCCCGGCTGAACGGTCATCGACTGCAAAAGCTGGACCCAGTTTGTCCCCTCGCTCACCACGACCGGAGTGTCCGGCGTCGTTGTGGTCGCCGTCGAAAACTTGATATTCACCGTATAGGTGTGCGCCGTGTTGGCGCTCCAGTTGCCCATCCGCTCGTCGAACCGCAGTTCGAAGCCATATCCATAGCCACGCGAGTCCTGCGTTACGTACCGAACGGCGGTTGGCGCGGTGATCGTGGCCTTGAAACCGTCCGGCCGCGTAACCGTGATCGTCTGCGCATTGCCGGAGTGAGCGGAGAAGCTCTGCGAGAAATTCGGATTGAAAACGACTGTGTCGCTGCCCGCCTTGAACGTGGACCCGGCCCAAAACGCGTCGTCGAACATCATGTTGATGTGGTCGCTGTTCGAATACATGTCTCGCGTCGGGCTGGCGTTGACGGTCAAGGTGGTGCCGCCGCTCGCGTTGGCGAAGCTCGTATTCACGTGCATGATGCCTGGGCCAAGTTGGCCGTCTTTGGCGAAGGTCGTGGTACCGTTCCCCATCGTCTGCCATTGGGTGATACGATTCCAGTTCTCGGCGAAGTCCCAAAATTGGACCGTCAGCACCGACTGGCTCTCGTAAAGGGCTTTGACGGTGCCGTCTGCTTGAATGATTGTGTTGAGGGTGGGTTGGCTTTGGGCCAAAATCGAGGTGGAAAGACAACCTACAAGGATGGCGCCCGCCATAGCGCGATGAAGTCTCATACGACGGTCTTTCCGTAGAGGGTAGGGGGCTGAGGGCAAGTATTGGTACGAGCTTAGGCAGCGGTGTTACCGTAAGGGCATTGTTCTTGCAAATGCCGGTAGAAATTGCGTGAATGCTGGTAGTTTTTATTGGGGAATCGAGGCGCACATTGAAAGCGACAAATACTGTAATTTTTAGGCAAAACTTAAAAGAAGAAAATAGCGATAAGCTATCGAAAAAGTGTCGTCGATGAAGTGCGTAATATCGATCCTTGCTCACGAAAAACCTGAAATCGTTATCGATCAGATAGGTAACGTCCATCGCTACATGCCCGACGCGTGGATCGTCCTACACCTTCATCGAAAATTCGCATGGAAGGAAGGAAAGGCATCTATCTTTAGTTCCCAAGGTGAGAAGATAGACTTCACTCAATATGATCGCGTCTTGGTGAACGCAAAAAGCCATCGAACGGAGTGGGGGAACCTCCATCACGCCCACAACGCGAATTTCCACTTCGTGACTTCGGAAATGGATTTCGACTACTTCCTACTACACAGTAGTTCAGATCTATTTGTGCGACACGGAGCGCAAGAATACATATCTCAATGGGATTGTGGCGTTTCCACGCTTCCCCCGCAACATAACTGGGGCGCGCCATTGATGGCGGAAGGCGATCCGGTATTTCAAAATATCATGAGGGAAGCTGGAGCAAAGGAGTTGTGGACGAGCCAAGTAGAAGGCACCTTCTACAAGAAGGAAATTTTTAAAGAAATCGTCAAAATCATCGAGAAATATCACAGGTTCGATCCGCGGAAACCGTATATTCACGAGGAGTTTTATTACCCTACTATTACCAGTGCCCTCGACGTAAAACGCGGCTTCCCCTTCCTTCTCAGGGAAGACCGGACCCACCTCCCCAAATTCGAGCCCGCCCTCGTCGACCGCATCCGCGCCGCCGGCCTCCCCGACCATTTCCAGACCCGGTGGAAGCTGGGCCGCGAGGTAACCTCACAGGTGTGGGAGGGCAAAAATCTGTACGCGTTGCGCCCGATTCCGCGAGTCTTGGACCATCCGCTCCGAAAATACATTCGTGAGCTCGAGGATTAAAGCAAGGAATGGATTCTAACGACCGCTTTCGAATCGTGATCGACGTGGATAGCACCCTCACCGAGGCCAAGCAGCCCAGCCAGAGCTATTCCGACGTCAAACCGAACATGGAGGTCGTCGAGAAGCTGCGCGAGTACCGCCAGCAAGGCTTCTACGTCATCGTCCAATCCGCCCGCCAAATGCGTACGTACGGAAACAACGTTGGCCTCCTCCAGGCGAACACGCTCCCCGTCCTCATCGAATGGCTGAAGAAGCACGATATCCCCTTCGACGAGGTTCACGTTGGCAAGCCCTGGTGCGGCTTCGATGGCTTCTACGTGGACGATAAGGCGATCCGGCCCGACGAATTCGTCGGCCTCTCCTACGAGCAGATCATGGAAAAGATCGGCGGCAGCGGGGGAGGCTAGACGGTGAAGCTCTCCGTCATCATCCCCAGCGCGGTCCGGGTCAGCCCCGAGATGGAAGTCGATTTCGGCCCCATCCCCCCCGTCCTCGTCCCCATCGGAGGAAAGGTCGCCGCCGAGCGCATCGTCGAAAACTACGAGGGCCACGATGCCACCTTCTACATCGCCATCGACGACAACGCCGCGTTCGTCGAGGAGCACTTCGATTTCTTCCCCGACCCCCGCATCAAGCTCGTCCGTGTCGGCAAGACAATCAGCATCGGCCACACCATCGCCCGCGTCTTCGAGCTAGAACCTCAATCCGCCGAGGGAGCCCTCATCCTCAACTTCGCCGACACCATCGTCGAGGATTTGCCCCCCACTGCCATTGGCCAGGATTTCATCTCCTACGCCGCCACTATCGAATCCCAACGTTGGACCCTCTTCAAGGAAGACAAGGGCAGAATCACCGAGCTCTCCGACAAGGAGTTCCAACTCGATATCGCAGGCTGGCAGATGCTCCTCGGCGTCTGGGGCTTCGCCTCCGCCCAGAAATTCAAAGAGACGCTCGACGACAAGATCCCGGCAACGAACAAAACCGCCTTCTACGATTCGATGATCGAGTACTTCAACGGTCTCCCGAAACCCGGCAACCTGATCGAATCCTGCCGCTACGTGGACTGCGGCCACTCGGACAACTTCTACGCCGCCCGCCGCCGCCTTATCAACCGCCGCTTCTTCAACAGCCTGGAATTCAACGAAGCCACCGGCGCCATCCGCAAGACGAGCGGCAACCGCGAAAAGCTGGTCGATGAGATCCACTGGCTCCAAGCCATCCCGAAAGAGCTCAAGCCCTACACGCCGTCGATCTACGACTACTCCAAAGACCCCCTCGACCCCTTCGTCGAGATGGAGTTCTACAGCTATCCCTCCCTCGACGAGTCCTTCGTCAGCGCCCGGTTCGACTTCGATGCCTGGGAAAAGCTCTTCGACAAGATGTTCCGCCTCATCGAAACGGCAGGGAAGTACACCGTCCGCGACCCCGAACTGTCGAACGACCTCAAAGAGATGTACGTCGACAAAACCCTCGCTCGCCTACAAACGATCGATCGAGAAACCCTCGACGAAGCGCTGTGGCAAGACGATGTTTTGGTCAACGGAGTCAAGTGCTCCGGCATCCCGAAAATAAGTCAGGGCCTGGAGAAAGCCCTTCAGACGCACGGCGCCCTCAAAACGGACGCCTTCCAGGTGATCCACGGTGATCTCTGCCTCGGCAACATCCTCTACGATGCCAAGCACGGCCTCATCAAGCTTATCGATGCCCGAGGCCGCTTCGGACGCTATTCGATCTATGGCGATGTCCACTACGATCTCGCCAAGCTCTCCCACAGCATCCTGGGCCACTACGATTTCATCATGTCCGACCGCTTTAAGGTGGAAAAAGAAGGCCCCGGCCAATACCGCCTCCGCATGAAGACCTCGCCCTACCACGAGACCGTCGGCCAAATCTTCCGCAAGTACCTGACTCGATCCGGCTTCGACATCCACCGCGTCCGTCTCTTGGAATCCCTCCTCTTCCTCTCGATGGTTCCTCTCCACCGCGACCGTCCCGAGCGCCAGATGGCGATGCTCCTCCAAGGCATGCAGCTATTCCAATCCCACGCGGGAGCTAGATGAAGGTCCTTCTGACGATGGCCGGCCTCGGCAGCCGCTTCAAAAACGCCGGATTTCAAGAGGAGAAGTACGCTATCTCTTTTCGAGACCACACCCTCCTCGAGTGGTCCCTCGCAAGCCTCCTCGCTTTCCGCGAGCACCCACTCATCCTCATCACGAGAAGGTTCGAGGGCATCGAGGAAGAACTGCACGAGAAAGCCGCCACCCTCGGATTCCAAAATCGTGAGGTCATCGTGATCGAGGAGGTCACCCGAGGCCAGGCCGAAACCGCCACCCTCGCCGCCCCTTTCTTCGCCAAGGAAGACGACTCGATCCTCATCTTCAACACCGACACCTACATCGATCCCAAAACCCTGAAGCCAAGTGATATAAGGGGCGCAGGTTGGATTCCCACCTTCAACGCTCCCGGCGACAAATGGAGCTTCGTAGACGCCGACGAAAGCGGACGGGCACGCCGCACCACCGAAAAGGTCCGCATCTCCGACGACTGCAGCGTGGGGGTCTACTACTTCGATTCCTTCCGGGGTTTCCAAGATTTGGTGAAAAACGCGAACTCGGAGACCGAGCTATACGTTGCACCTCTATACAACGACTGGATCGGACATGGGAAGTCCGTCTACCTCCACCGTCTCCCCGAAGAAGCTGTGACGGTGCTCGGCACGCCTGAAGATTTGGATCGGGCAACGTACATGAATCGGCCAATCTGGCCTGAAAGTTGCTTGTAAAGCCTCGCCACCGGCAGCATTGTTGAACTGGAAGGTAACCTAACCGACAATTGACGTGGTGCTTGGCAAACTAAGTCGGCGTCTATAACATGTAACATGAGCTACCGCAAGGAAGGCGGAGCGGAAATATATAAGATAGGGAAGATAAAGCGAGACGGTCATGATTAGGCTTCACATCATTCGCACGATCATCTTTGCCATTATTGGCGCAGCCATCGGCTTCGTCATCATGGCGACCAGCCAGAAGGTCTATGAGGGAAGGGTGCAGCTTGTTCTGGGCAACCAACAGTTGGGCCAGCGCTACTATCCGACGCCGCTGAACCAGGACGTTGCCGACATCCTCCAAACCGGTCTCGCGACGAACCCCCTCACTGAAGTTCAGATTCTTCGCGGCGAAGGCGTCTTCCGCGATGCGCTTCAGCGCGTCGCCACCGCCAAGTCCGACCCCAAGATGGTCGAGAACTACGACGATTTCTTCCGGATGTACGACATCCAGAGCTCAACCGACGGTAGCGCCGCCCTTATCAAAGCCCGCGCCTATTCCGCCGCCGACGCCACCGCCCTCGCAAACGCCGTCGCTGACGCCTATAACGACCGCCGTCAGCAGAACCAACGCGAAGCCGTCCAAAAGGCGCTCGAGTACCTCGTCTCCCAGATCAAGCTCGCCAGCGCGGACTTGACTACTGCGGAAGAGAATTTCAAGAAAGCCAAACAGGAAACGAATCTTCCCGACATGGGCTCGAACGTCGTTCGGGACATCGAATACCAGTCCCAGCTCCGCGCCCAGATCGATGCCGCAAAAGCCGACCTCGCCGGAACGCAGATGCAGATCGATAAAACCGTGTCGGAGATGGCCAGCATCCCGCAAAACGAGCCGGGTGACTCCTCCGAGCAGAAGAGCCAGACGCTTCAGCAGCTTGAGAATCAGCTTTCCCAGCTTCAATCCCAGAAGCAGCAACTGCTCGTCGAGTACTACGAAGACTCGATCCCTGTTCGGCTGATCACCGGCCAAATCGTTGACATCCAAAAGCAGATCAAATCCGCGCGGAACTTCGATCAGACGATCAAGAACACCCACCCGAATACCCTCCGCAAGACGCTCGAAGCCAGCCTGGCCAGCTACAAGATTGCGATGGCCGGAATTCAGGAAAAGATTTCCAAGCTTCAAGGCTCCTACGACGCGATCACGACGAAGGTGAACGCCCTTCCCGAGGAGTCGCAGAAGCTCATCGACCTCAACCGCGAAGTCGATATCAAGGACCAGAACTATCGCCGTCTCCGAAGCCAATACGAAGACCTCAAGAACCGTACGGAGACGACCGCCAAATCCGCCCAGATCGTCTACGACGCCGTTCCCGACACCGCCCCGGTTCTTCCGAAGGCCCCCGTCGTCTACGTCGTCACCGTTCTCGGCTCGGCGATCCTCGGACTCCTCATCAGCTTTGCCATCGAGGCCATGCGACTCCGCATCTACTCCTCGACCCAGTTGCAGGAGATCACCGGTCTGCCCGTCGTCGGCGTCGTCCACGACCTGCCCGGCCCGACCGCCCGCCGCCTACTGACCAGCGCTCGTGAACCGAACCCGCTTGTCTCGGAGAGCTATCGATTCCTCGCCTTCGCCGCGACGACGAAGAAGGGCGAGGGGCCGAAGAAGGTCCTCCTCACCGGCGTGGACAACAACGCTGGATGCTCCACCAGCGCCACCCAATTCGCCATCGCGATGGCCCACACCGGCTCGCGAGTCCTTCTCGTTGACTGCGCTCTCGAAGACCCCACCATCACCAAGGTCTTCGGCCTGGAGCAGAAGTCCGGCGTAAGCGACATCCTCAGCCAAACCCAGCTTCCCAGCGGAGAGGCCGGAATCGGATACGACACCGCCACCCCGAACCTGCGAGTCCTACCCGCCGGTACGGAGGCCAAGAACGCGATCAAGATTGCTTCAACTCAGAACATCAACGCGATGATCGAAGCCGTCGCCGGAGCCTGCGACGTCGTCGTCGTGGACGCGATGCCGTGCTTGATGTCGTCCGACGCCGCGCGCCTCGTGCCGTACGTCGATGAGGTCTTCCTGGTGGTTAGCGCGCGGACGGCCAACATGCGAAACGTCGCCGCCGCGATCGACGTCCTGACCCTCGCCAGCGCCGCTTCCATCAAGTTCGTAGTGACGAAGGGAAGCCGGGGCGAAGAGGCCGTCATGCGACAGTCCAACCTCGCTTCCGCGCGAGTTTAAGAAAACATGGTACGCGGGCAGGGCTTGTTCCGAAAGACGCGTCCCTCGCCCGTCGTCACGCCCGGACACGGTGCAGAACAGCTCAACGCGACGCGGTTGTACTTCCGCTCGGCAAACCGCCCGCTGGCGATCTGGGGAGCTGTCCTGCTCCTCGGTGCGCTCCTTGCTCAGCTTTTGCCGCCGGTCATCCGCGCCAACAACGTTTTCAATGGAGGCCTCACGATTACGCTGGGCCTCTACTCCCTCATCGGATTCCTGTTCCTCCGGAACAGCTTCCGTCTCACACTTCCCGTCTTCATCCTCGGTCTGATCCAAATCTGGATCGTGGCGACCGTGTTCCTCGGCCCGACCATCCTGGCTCTCGACGTCAAGCTCGGTCGCAACATTTGGTGGCCGACCTTCGTGATGATGCCATACTTCGCCGCGTTCGTCCTCTGCACGATCGACGTCCGTTGGCGAGACCGTATCCTCAGTTTCATCCTGGGCGTCTCCTGCTTCTGCGCCTTCGTTGGCCTCATGCAGTTCTTCAAGCTGCCCGGCATGGAGTCGATCACCAACCTCTACGTCAACCTTGAGGACCTCGCGACTTACGGCTTGGAGCAGCGCTCCCACGGCCTCTCCACCCACCCATACCACCTTTCCGCGCAATGTATCCTCGGGTTGGGCATCGTCTCCTCGCACCTGATGTACCGTAGCCTCAAGATGTGGGAGATCTGGGCATACGCCCTCCTTTCTGCTGGTCTCGTGGTCGCCCAGGCGCGAACGTTCTATATCATTTGGGCGCTCCTGACCATCGTCACCCTGTGCTTCATCTTCTGGCGCAACAAGGCCCAGTTCTTCAAAGTCTTCTCTGTCATGGCCTTCGTCGTCGTGGCCCTCGTCGTCGTCTTCCCAGAAAAGCTTTCCTACGGACTCAGCAACAAGAACACCATTAACGAAGGCCGTATGGAGCAGTGGGAACGTGCCGACGACCTATCCGCGCAATTCCCGGTCACAGGCATCGGCCCGAAGGAAACGGTTTTCGGAAGCGGTAAAGACCTTTCGGGCGGCGGCCGGTGGTGGACGCTCTATACCGAAAGCGGCTACCGAATGAGCCGCGTCAGCGGTGGCTACATCGAGCTCACCCTCCTCATCAGCCTCGTCCTCTCCTGCCTCTACTTGTCCTTCAAGGTCGCCAAAAACCCGAATGTCGAGGAAGCCCGGCGTCGAGCTGCATTCGCAGGCGTCTATTACATGATCGCCCTCGGTGTCGGTCTCTATATCACCAACATCATCGAGAATGAGCTCATGACCTACTATGGCCTCGTGCTGGCCGGAGTCATTGCGCCCCGGGCAAAGGAAATCTGGGTAGCTCAGACCAGCAAACGAAGGAAGCTTCACCGCCTCGTAGCAGACCGCCGCACTCTTCCGCTGGGCCAAGCCGCCCCGGCCAAACCCGCGATCCAACCGACGCAAAGCGTGTAACGGCGGGTACTAAAATCACCGCGAGGCGTCGGCCCGCTCGATCATAAAGTCACGGATCTTCTTCGCCACGCTCTCCCAGGTGAAGTGCGCCTTGAAGTAATGGAACGAAGACTCCGAGAGCGCCTCATACTCTGCGGGCGACTTCATCAGCTTCTCGATGGCGTCCGCATAGTCCGAAGCCGGAGCATCCTTCTTCAGCAAGACCCCTGTCTGCCCGTCGATCACCGCGCTCCCAACTCCCATCACATCCGGGGCCAGGCTAGGCATCCCGAACGCCGCCGCCTCGCAATAGACGATTCCAAAAGCCTCCGCCTTGGTCGGCAAAATGAGAAAATGAGAGGTCCGAAGCAGCTCCCGCAGTTTCAGGCGCCCCGCCTCCGTCTTCTTGTCGATAAACCCGACCGCCTCAAGGCAAGGATCGGTCTCCGGTGCCTCGCACCCGACCACCAGTAGCCGCGTCTTCAACCCGCGCTTGTTTAGCTGCCGCGCGCAGTCCAAAGCGATCGACCCGCCCTTGCGCTCCCAGTCCTTCCCAAGCCAAAGCAACCGGCACTCGTCGTATCCCCGCGCCTTCACGACATCCGACAAAGTCTCCGCCGTTACGTCCGTCTCAACGTTTGCTCCGAACGGAATAGACGCCACTTTCTCATACGGCAACCGCCAAAGCTGCCGAGCTTCATCCGCTGCCCAATCCGAGGTCTCGATGATCCCCGAACACCGCTTCGCCGACATCCGCTCAACCAGCTTGACCTCTTCCATGATCTCCGGCGTGAAGTGCGACATCCCGTCGTACAGCGGTTGGATAATCTCGAAAGGCGAGTCCTGGAACATGAAGACTGGCAAGTTCGTGCGGAGAAAGGCAATCGGCGGGTGCCATACGCAGAAGATCGCGTCCGGCTTGAGCTCCTTGATCTTCTCCTCGACCTGGTAAGCCATGCCCTTGGCCGAGGCCTTGGTGAGCCAAAGCGGGTGATCTTGCTTCGGTCTGCGCGTCCAGGAGATCAGGCGCTTGATAACCCCCGCCGGGTCGCGCGTCGATTTCAGTGGACCGATCCGCACGACCTCGGGAAAAACGCTCGCCAAGGCATCGTGCAGGTAAACGAAAATGCCCGACCAGTTGTTGATATCGCTGCTGTCCAGTGTGCTGACGAGGGCAACGCGGCGGATTTCTTTTTGGGGCAAGGGTCGTCTCTCTCTACCGTGAATTGAGATTAAGTATGGCCGCTTCAGCTACGAAATCAGGGCAAGATAGGCCTCGAATCAGGTAGTTTCGAAGAAGAGGCTCAGGCGCCTTTGCCCGTTTGTATGATCGACCCGACCGATACCGCGGTGATGATGATTGTGTTCAACAGGCCTGAGCAGACGCGGCAGGTCTTCGCCCGCGTCCGTGACGCCCGCCCCAAGCACCTCTACATCGCCGCGGACGGCCCCCGAGCCAACCGCCCCGACGACCATGCCTCCTGCGAGGAAACCCGAAAGATCTTTGAAGGCGTCGATTGGCCCTGCGAGGTCAAAACCCTCTTCCGCGACCAAAACCTCGGCTGCAAGACCGCCATCAAAACCGGCCTCGACTGGTTCTTCAGTCAAGAGGAGGAAGGCATCGTCCTTGAAGACGACTGCATTCCGGAACCCACCTTCTTCCAATACTGCGCCGAGATGCTGGATCGATACCGCCACGACGACCGCATCGCCACCATCGCCGGAACTAACTACCTCCTCGAGTCCCAGCAGTTTGCTGACAGCTACTACTTCACCAAGTACCTCTTCGTCTGGGGCTGGGCATCCTGGCGTAGAGTCTGGAACGATTACGATTTCGAGATGAAATCCTGGCCGAAGTTCCGTGACGAAGGGCGCCTTCACCGAGTCTTCCCAACTGCCCGGTCGCTCAAATACTGGACGATGATCTTCGATCTCACCCACGACGGCACCCTGAACGCCTACGACTACCAGTTCTTCTACAGCGCCATGGTCAATAACCGCCTGAGCATCGTGCCTGGCAGGAATCTTGTATCCAATATCGGATGGGGCACCGGTTCGACCAATACTGCATTCCGAAACCCCGAGATGGGCATGGCTACCTTTCCAATGGAATTCCCAATGAAACACCCCCAGTTCGTAGTTCCTGACGAACAGGCCGACACTTTCACGGAAAATCTCATCTTCGCCAAGCCCCTTAGCAGAAAGGTGCGCAATAGACTGGGCCGCATGATGGCCGGAGGCCAGTCGTGACAGTTACGGTGGCCATCTGCACCAGCGGTCGAGACAGCATCGTCCACACCGTCCGCTCCCTCGCGAACCAAAGTCAGCCCGCTGACGAATTGCTCATCGTCGACCAGTCCGGCCGAAGCAGCGCGAAGCAAGCGATCGAGGAAGCCAAATACCCGTTTCCCTATCGCGTCATCGAGCAAACGGAGAAGGGCCTCTCCAAAGCCCGCAACGCCGCCCTCGAAGCCCTCCAGACCGACTGGGTTTTCTTTACCGATGACGACTGTGTTGTCTCCCTGGACCTCGTCTACCAGTTCCACAAGGTCATCACCCAATTCCCCGAAGCCGCCTTCCTGGCCGGCACCTGCATCCGCCCACTGGACTACAACCCAGTGACCCACGACGTCCCCGGCATCCTCATCTCCAAACAGATCGAACTGAACGCCGAAACGACGATGGCCGAACAAGACTTCATGGGAGCCTGCCTGGCCTTTCGAAGGGATCTCTGGGAAAAAGTAGGCCAATTCGACCCCTACCTGGGAGCCGGCACCGACCTCCCCGCAGGCGAGGAATGCGACTACATCTTCCGAGCCATCATCAACGGCTTCACCGGCCGAGCCAACGCCAGACTGGTTGTCTTCCACGAATACGGAGCCCGAAAACGCCCTCCGGACGACACCAACAACGGCCGAATAGGTAATGCCGCCGTCCTATGGAAAATGAAAAAAATAGGCGACCCCATCGGCATAAAACTAGCCCAAAGAATCCGCCCCTACGGCCCTAAGAAGGTTTTGTTGTCGGCCCTCACGTTTGGGAGCCTCTACGAAGTGCACAAGAAGATGTACGCGAAGTCGCAGGAACTCTACAAGAAGCTTGATGCGGACTTCACTGTGACCGACGGTGTTCTCACCGCTACGGCAAAGTCTTAACTCGCATCGCCTTTGCACCCAGGTTGCTTAACATGCGCCGTAACAGAATCGGCGTCAAATCAGGAGCTTTGGCAACGATCAAAAGAAACTTTCCAATTCGGTTAAGGCGCCTATGAGTCCACGATTTGGCGAGATCGTTGCCGTACAGGTGAGGCAGGTCTCGATCCATGATATGATTCAATAGAATCTCCCGCTGACTTCGGGTTGTATGTGCTCTGTACAGGTTGCGGTGTTTGCGAAAGAAAGCGCGGTGCCCGTCCCAGGTGTGGAAGAACTGCCGTGACTGCGACCCCGCGCGGGTACGCCACACGCTCAAGGCGAAATCCAGCTTCAGAAATTCGGCTCCTGCCTCTGCAAGCCGCACCCAGATGTCCCAGTCGTCCACCCCGTTTAAAGCGACGTCGAATCCTGCGATGGACCGCAGCAGGTCGGTGCGGATAATGCTGCTCTGCGGCATCAACCGGTTTTGGCAAAGCAGGTGTGTCAGCGGCTTTTGTCTGATATCGTCCGTGTTTCGCACCGTCTGAAACTTCATTTCCTCGTCTGCCACGATGAGGTTTGAATAAAGGACATCCGCGGAAGGTCGTTCCCGATGTCCTTCCCGGAAGGCGTCGACCATTCCCGGAGAGATGGCGTCATCGGCATCGAGAAAGAGGACAAATTCACCGCTAGCTTCCTTGAGGCCTAAGTTTCGAGCGGACGCTACACCCCCGTTCGGCTGCTCGAAATAGCGTAATTGCTCCTTGTAACTTAGTGCGATGTCGCGGGTCTCATCGGGTGATCCGTCGTTAACGAGAATGATCTCTGCAGGGACGCTTTGCGTCAAGATCGAATCGATTGTTTCCATCATCGTGGCTGCCGTTTTGTAGCAGGGGATCACGACGGTCAGGAAAGGGCGGCTCATTTTTCAATCACCTGGCGGTAGAGACGCTTGGTTTTATCAGCGATCACATCCCAAGCAAAGCCTTCGGCACGCGCCCTTGCGTGCAGAGACTTCTCTTTGTACGACGACAAGTCGGAAACAAGCGCCTTAATTTCCGCCACGATTTTTTCCGGTTTATCCTTTTCGATGAATACAGCAAACGAATCGTCCACGTAAGTCCGTATTCCCCCAACATCGTTTACGAAAATAGGTAAGCCTGCAGCCATCGCCTCTAATACGGCGTTGTTTGCCGTGCAGTCGGTGAGAGTAAAGAACCCGATGGTTGCGTCTTGGTAAAGCTGGACGAGCTTTTCGTCGGAGATGCCTCGGTGGTGAGTTACGTTTGGCAGTCCGACAATAGCGGTCCCTGATTCCATATTTGCAACAACGTGGAAATGTATCTCGGGAGCGTTTGTTTCGCAGTACCGGGCAATATCCGCTAAAGCCTCATAGTCCCTAAGAAAATTGCCGACCATGATGCAATCGATTTTTTGGGATGAGAGAGTATGTTCCTTAAAGGAGAAGCGCTCCGTGTCTACCCCGTGCTCAATCACCTCGACGATTCCATCGTAGCCAAGGTGCTTGCGTAGTGGCTCTACCTGGCTGTGTGACATTAAAACGATCGCGTCGAACTTCTTCGCCTGGTGCGGCTTGAATGAAACATGCCACATGCTGGGTGGGAGGTGAATAGTCATTACCCGCCGCTCTTTGGTCCCCTTGGGGATAGCTCTCAAAAGCCAACTGTGATGCTCCCCGTAGAAAGCGTGTACTAACTTGTGAGAGCCGAGGCCGTGGCGGAGTAGGTAGCGCACCTCGGTGCCCACCTTGCGTCGTGTGAATTTCTTGATGATTCGATTCGACGCAGTCGCGCTTGCGAGACGTCCATAAAGCCTTGCGAGAGCACCCGTTGGAGGCGTGATCACGGAGTCGTATCGAATTCTGCGTGCGAGCTGACCGTATCCAGAGCCGCCGGCATGGTGAGGATAGTCCAGAGTCAAGGCAATGATTCGCCACTCACGAGAACTCATGCCATCACCTTCTCAATCTTACTCGGAAGCGCCCTGGTAAATTAACTTACATGAACAGCGTTGTTTCGATAGTCGTCTGCACACGAAATCGTGCGGCGGATATACGGGAAACGCTTCAATCGCTCTCTGAAATTGATTGCCCTCAAGAATTTTCGGTAGAAATTCTTGTGATAGATAACGGATCAACCGACGACACGCAGGCCGTATTACAGGAGCTAGGCATCCGCTCCTTCGTTGCGCCGATCCCTGGCGTCGCTCGTGCTCGAAATGCCGGCATCGCAAACGCGACCGGAGATCCTGTGGTCTTTGTCGACGACGATCTGCGATTTCCTAAGGATTGGCTCGTAGATATCCTCGCCGAATTCGAGAGGGGAGCGGATGCCGTTGCCGGTGCCATCCGCCTGGCTCCTCACCTACTCCGTCCCTGGATGACGGCCAAACATAGAGAGATGCTCGGTTCGACCGAGCTCTATGATGAGACTGGCGAAGTAGGCCTCCATGGAGGAGCCATGGCCTTTCGCAAGCGCGTCTTCGAAAGGGTCCCGACCTTTGACGAGGAACTCGGTGTAGGAGCAATTGGCTCAAGCGAAGAACAGCTTTTCGCCCACCAGCTTCAGGAGGCAGGTTTCTACATAGCCGCCAACAAAAGTCCCGTCGAGCACCATTGCAGCCCCGACCTGCTCAAACACGAAAACCTCGTTCGCCGCTCTTTTAATGTGGGGAAAAGCCAAGCTTACATCGATTATCACTGGAGACATGATGAAAATATCATTAGTAGGGCGAAAACATTAAGAATATGGCTTGGTTTTCTTAAACGAAAGTTTTTTTCGAAGAAAGGCCGAGAAAACCACGTGGAAGCTTTCGAAGTCGACTACCATGTGGGAAGGGGTTATCGAACCCAACTATCTGTTGAAGTTATACGACCTCGCAATTACGAAAAACGTGGTCTGTGTAAGTTAAAGCGAGGGTAAATTTCTCTACGTGCCTCGCAAAACTTCCGTGCTTTTGTGTACTCGTAACCGTTCCTGGGACCTGAAGCAAACCCTGGAGTCGCTATCGTCGATCGAGAAGCCTGCAGGTGAGGAAGTCGAATTTATCGTCATCGATAATGGATCTACGGACGATACCCGGCAAGTCGTCGAGCTAGCCGCCATCAATCCAAGGTATGTCTTCGAGAAGACTCCCGGCCTAGCCAACGCTCGCAATCGTGCTCTCGCCGAGGCGTCAGGCGATATTCTCGTCTTCGTCGACGACGACCTGCGTTTCTCGAAGACCTGGCTAGCCGGACTACTCTGCTCATTCGAGACGGGTGCTGACGCGGTAGCGGGCTGTGTCCATCTGGCCCCCCACCTCCACAGGGATTGGATGACCTCGCGCCATGAGACCATGCTCGCCTCCACTGCTAACGCGGAGAAACATGGCCTGATCCGGCTTACCGGTGCGAATATGGCCTTTAAGAGGTCGGTTCTCGAAAAGGTCCCCGCCTTCGATCCAAACCTGGGCGCGGGCGCTCTCGGCTTTTGCGAAGAGTCTCTTTTCGACGACCAGCTCCGCGCGGCCAACTTCAACATCGCTCGGGCGATGGAGAGTCTGGTGGAGCATCACTTCAGCCCCGACCGCCTCGAAACGGACAATCTGAAGAACGCGGCTTATCGCCAGGGCCGCAGTCTTGCGTACGTCGCTTACCACTGGAAGCATGATGAAGTGGGGCCATCTGCCCTCACCAAGATAAAGACTTATCTGGGACACCTCCGCCGTAAGAAAAAAGCGAGCCTAGATCAAGGAATCTCCATATTCGAACTAGACTACATGACAACCCAAGGCTACTGGGCTCAACTCAAGCAGGAAAATGGCAAGCTTAGGAACTACGAGAAAGAAGGTCTCGTGTTTAGGTCGAGATGAATTCGAAGTTCGAGAGTACTGGCCCGTATAGATGTTCGGACGAAACACCTGCGTCCTCATAGGGCAGGATCGTGGAGACGTCGAAGTGGAACGCAGGCTCTACGAAATCCATCACATTATCGCTGCTTTTCAAGAGGATGTTGACGACATAGCGCCCAGGTCGTAGCCACAAGTCCCGGACCGCGAACTTGATCGTCTGCGAATCTTTGGGGCCGAACATCTGATTCCGGAACTTCGATTCGAAGTGGGTTACCGTCTGGCCGTTATCCGTGGCGATTCCAACGATCACATTGAAATCCATCGCCTGGCTGCGCATCCTCTGTGCCGTGATCTCGAACGTCTTGTCCTCCGTCACGCCGAATATCGGCTTGGCCGGCTGACCCGCCACCACACGCACGTCGCCTGAACCTCGGCGCCGGGCATGGTCACCGAGATCGATCTGCTCGCTTTCGAGCATGTGAATGTACTCGCCGATGATCTGCTCGGTCGTCGCGTAATTCAGTAGGCACCCCTTCTGAAGGAGCATGGCGCTCTTGCAAAGCGTCGCCACAGAGTGCATGTTGTGGCTCACAAAAAGGACGGTCTTGCCCCCTTTAGCTACGTCCTGCATCTTGCCCATACACTTCTGTTGAAACTCTGCGTCCCCAACAGCCAGAACCTCGTCTACAATCAACACTTCAGGATTTAGATGGGCGGCAACGGAAAAGGCCAGACGTACGTACATGCCGCTGCTGTACCTTTTTACCGGCGTATCAAGGAATTTCTCGACCCCCGAAAAATCGACGATGGCATCGAATTGGTCGTCGATCTCCTTGCGCTTCATGCCCAGGATCGATCCGTTGAGGTAGATGTTCTCCCGCCCGGAAAGCTCTGAGTGAAAACCTGTACCGACTTCCAAAAGGCTGCCGACACGTCCTCGCACCGTGATCTCCCCAGTCGTCGGCGCAGTGATCCGGCTCAGAACTTTTAGCAGGGTCGATTTGCCAGCCCCATTGCGCCCGACAATCCCGACGACGTCCCCTTTGGGAATATCGAAATTGATATCTTGGAGTGCCCAGAAGGTCTCCCGCTGCATCCGCTGGATCGGATTGCGGAGCCGCTTGGAAATTGTCTCCCCGAGGGTCGTTGCCCGTTCAGAATGGAAAATTCGATAGCTTTTCGAAACGTCGCGCGCAGCAACTGCAATATCGCTAGATGACATCGGCAAATCTCCGCTCGACCTTTCCAAATAGCAGTGCGCCCAAGACGAACGCAGCGACGCACGCCACGATGCTGTAGATCAGATAGCCAGTCTGGGGTCCACCTGTCCCCAGCAGCGACCACCGCAAACCTTCAAACAGCCCCGTAAGCGGGTTAATAGCCACAATACTTCGTAGGCTTCCCGGCACGGCGTCGAGCGAGTACGCGATCGGAGTCGCGTAGAGAAGCATGTTTACGAAAACCGGAACCACGTACTGCACGTCGCGGTAGGTCACCATTAACGCGCTGGAATAGAGCCCTAGACCCAGCGCGGCGAGAAGGATCAACCCAATCCAAACGGGGAAAAGGGCGAACTGCCAAGTGATCGGAATTCCATACAGGGGCAGCAGGATCAGAAATAGTGCGAAGGCAACCGCGAAGTCGACGAGCCCTGCGAACATCGAGGACAGCGGCACGAGGATCTTTGGGAAATAAACCTTCGATACGAGCCCTGCGTTTTGCACCAGGGACGTCGAAGCCTTCGTTAACGTGCTGCTAAAAAGGTTCCACCCGAGCATCCCCGCGTACGAAAAGACGAAGTAGGGAAGCCCATTCGGCGCCTTCAGGCCCGCGACCTTATCGAAGACAAAGGAGAAGATGCCCGCCGCAAGCAAAGGCTGCAGCACCACCCAAACAACCCCCAAAGCCGTCTGCCGGTACCGAAGCTTCACGTCCCGCGAACCCAACGCAAACAGCAAGTCGCGAAACGCCAAAATCTGGCGGACGTTGAGCACCTCCCATCGGGAGATGGGACGGATCACCGTTACGACCTCGTCGCGGACCTCCGCGACGTCAGGCGGAGCCGATGGTGTGGTATTCAAATCCGGCTCTTTCTGTTTTTGCCTTGTCATAGACTCTACGCCCATCGAAGATGAGCCGCTGCTTCATCCCCGAGCCCAACCGTTCTAAATCCAATTGTCGGAATTCGTTCCATTCGGTTACAACAATCAAAGCATCGGCATCGTTGCCCAGTTCATAAACGTTGGAAGCGTATTCGATGTTCGGATACACCTCCCGCACGTTCGACTCCGCCACCGGGTCGTAGGCAACGATCACCCCACCCTTCGCCAGAACATCCTCGATGATCACTAACGATTTCGCATCTCTGATGTCGTCGGTATTCGCCTTAAAGGCCAATCCCATCAAAGCGATCCGCCGACCGGCAAATCCACCCAGCCGCTTCTCGAGACGGCCCAGGAAGTGCAGCGTCTGGTCCTCGTTGATCCGAATGACTTCTTCGAGCAGGTCGAACTGATAGCCCAGGTCAGAGGAAACCTTGACCATCCCCTGGACATCTTTCGGGAAGCAGCTTCCGCCCCATCCCAAACCGGCGTTCAAGAACTGGTTCCCAATCCGCTTGTCGCTTCCGATCCCCACCGCGACGTCGGCGACATTCGCCCCACAAAGCTCGCAAACCCGCGACAAGGCGTTGATAAAGGAAATCTTCATCGCCAGGAACGAATTCGCCCCGTACTTGATCAGCTCCGCCGAGTTGAGGTCCGTCACGATCATCGGCGCTTGCAGGGTCGCATAAAGCTCCACCAGGCGAACGGCCGCCTCCCGCTTCTTGGCCCCGATCACGATTCGGTCCGGGTGCAAAGTGTCGTGGATCGCCGAACCCTCGCGCAAGAACTCCGGATTGCTCACCACGTCGAACTTGGCAGCATCTACTCCGTGCGAGAGAATAATATTCTCGACCATATCGCCAGAGCCCACCGGCACCGTCGACTTATTGACGACGACGCGGTACCCATCCGTGATACTGCGCGCGATTTCATTTGCGACAGCCTTAACAGCCGTTAGGTCAGGAGTCCCATCGTCGGCCGGCGGAGTGCCGACCGCGATGAAGATAACTTCGCTCGCCGCTGTGGCCTCGGCGATGGAATTGGAGATTCTTAAAAATCCGTCCTTAAGCCCTTGCTTGAGCATCTCCTCGACGCCCGGTTCGTAGATAGGCGGAATCCCCTGACGGAGTTTCGCGACCTTATCCTCATCCTTATCAACACAAATGACGTCGTTCCCAAGCTGGGCTAAGACGACGCCAGTGACCAGGCCTACATACCCGGTGCCAATCACTGCAACTTTCATAGACAATCGTTAGCATCGGCGGCATCGCCTCGCGCCAACACTGATTTTGCCACACTTCGCTGCTCTGAAATGAACTTGCAGGCATTACAGGAATGCGATCCATCACGCGATTGGTATCATTCTTGACGTATCTGTGTTTGGCGAAACCTTTCGCCGAAGGTCTTTGTTTATGAGGGAAGAGCAAACCCTACCATTAGGATTAAATATGGACGCAGCCACTGCGACTCAGGAAGCGCCCAATAAAATTGATTGGAGAGCTATAGCGGAGAGAGCCTATAAATCGGCTTACTTCTGGCCGACGCTGATTCTGGCGCTCGGTATCGGAATCGTCTTCTGGCCTCTCCTCGTCTACCTGCCCGACCTATGGACCGGTAAGGATGGCTACTACACCCACGGCTTCCTCGTGCCACTCATCTCGGGCTTCCTGATCTACAGGGCATGGCCCAAGCTGAAAACCATCGAGATAAAAGGCCAAATGGCGGCCTTGCTGCTGCTGCTGCCACTTCTGTGGATAGCCTATGCCGCCCGTCTGTCTCAACTTAGGCCCCTGCAGTCCTTCTCGTTCATCTGCACGATCCTGGTCTGCGTCTGGGCCATCTTTGGCATCCGATGGGCCTTAAAGGTCCTTCCCGCCACGCTTTATCTCCTCTTTGCGCTCCCCATTTGGAGTGGCATCGTCAACAACTATACGAACCCGCTCCAGCTCTACAGCACGAAGGTCGCCTTCAAGATGCTGCAGATCTTCTACGACCCGATCCAGTCGAACTCGACGACGGTGCTCGTAGGCCGGTTCTGGTTAGACGTCGGCGTCCCCTGCAGCGGTCTTAAGCTGGTCCTCGCGATCACCGCGTTCACGATCTTCTTCATGCTCATCGGCAACTTGAAGTTCTGGGCCAACCTGATCATGATCGCCTGCATCCTCCCCCTCTGTCTCTTCATCAATGGCCTGCGAATCGCCATGATCGGCATGGTCGGAGAGCAGTACGGAGACAACGCCGGGCACGTTTTTCACGACTACAGCGGCTATATCGCCCTGCTGGTCTGTTTCTTCCTTCTCTTTAAACTTGCGAGGATTCTCGGATGGAAAGGTTAGTTAAACGCATTTCAATCGTAGCGGGCGTATTCGTCTTCGCGGGCGCCGTCTTCTTGGCCCTGCCCAGCAAGCCGAAGAGCAACGTCACCGAGCAGTGGATGAAGGACAACAGCCCCACCACCGTCGATGGCTTCAACTTCATCTCGAGCCAGGAGGATCCTAAGATCTCCTACAAGATGGACCAGGCCACCTACGATATGCTGAATCCCTTCGGCATCGTGGCCCGGAACTACCGCAAAGACCAGCGGCAGTTCGACGTGGTGCTGATCGCGGGGAACGACAAGGACAATTTCCACGACCCGCATATCTGCTTCAACGCGCAGGGCTGGACCTTCGACAAAGATACGGTTGTCGCGATCCCGACGAAGACTCGAGGCGATGTCCCCGCCACGTTCGCCGAGCTCTCCAACCAGGGCCGCCACAGCATGGCGCTTTTCTTCTACAAAGGGCCTAAAGCGTTCTATCCCTCCACCCCGAACCTGGGCATCGCGATGGTCATGGGCCCCCTCCTCGGAGACTTCAAAACCGACGCCGTCTTCTATCGCTTCATGCCCGGCTACGACGGAGCCACCAAGGAAGACCTCATCGCCTTCGCCGGAAAGTTCCTGGATGCCGCCAAACCCGTCAGCGGCGGATACTTCTGAATTGCTGGATTGCTAGGTTGAATCCCAACCTAGCAATCCCCGAACCCCCCGACACCCGACGGCGTAAGGTATAATAGTTTTAGCGAATTACTTTGCTCTCATCCCGCGAGCTAGCTACGAAGCTTCCACCTCGGCCTGAACCCGTAATGCGATTCGTCGGAGGCTTCTCATCAATCAAATTCGTGTTCATTCGTCCTCAGCCATCCAGGCTGGCCGAATCCCTTACCTGCTCTTAGGCATGGGCGGGGAAGGCCGAGTAGCCATGGATTGCTCGCCGATAGCCACGAAATCGTCTGCCCTTTCCAAGTCCTTCTCCTTCAGCGCCGAAGCCCTCTATGAGGTCCTCGAAGGAAAAGATCTGGTTCTGGGTAGCAGCGATTGCGCGGTCATACTCCACCCCGACGAAGAAGAACTCGTCATTAGCTGCGAAGAAGGTGAGTCCAACCAAGAGATCCGCGTCTGGATCGCGGAAATTGCTCTGGGTTGGAACATGCTCGCCTGGCACCAAGGCCAAGCCCAAGCAGGCCTCTAAAGGATTCTCGAATAAATGTTGAAAAGCCTCACCAAGCTCAGAGATTTGGAAACGAAAGAAGAATGGCGGGTCGAACGCCGAACCCGAGGTAAAGACCTCGAAGGCCCCAAGGGCGGACCCCCTATCCAAACGTGGATTCTGATCCTCAACCACCCCCTCGGATACCGCCGCTTCGTCCCCGAAGCCCGCGTCTGGGAATTCTACGAGCTCTCTCAGCCCCCCGTAAAGGCTGAGGTCAAGCCCGAACCCAAGGCTGCTGAATCCGAATCCGCCGAGTAGACGCCTAGGCGTCTACTACAGCCCGTTTCCCAAGGTCGGAAAGGTCGCACCCCGCTCGGGGTCGACCAGCGTCCGCCCGTCGGTGCTGTACACCCAGGGAGTCCGCCACAATAGCCCCAGCGCTCGCCGGAAAGGCATCGCGTGGAACCGCTCTGGCCAAAGCCGCTCGATGTGCCGCTCGATCTTCCTGGCATAGCGAGAAGGCACCTGCGGGAAAAGGTGATGCGCCACGTGCGCCCCAAACCGGCAGTGCAAGACGTCCAGCCAGCCCAGCCATCGCGGATAGGTGACCGAAAGGGAAGTCGCCAGCACGTCGCTCTCGTCCGCCAGCGGATTCAAAAAGTGGTTTGTCGAGATATACGAGATCACGAGCGCGTTGCCCACCATTAGCGGCATCACATAGCCCATCAGCAGCACCGGCCAACCCATCAGGGCCGTCCCCACAATCCAAGCCGTCTTCGGCAAAATGAATTGGAACAGGATCACCGCCCGTTCCCGCGCCGTGCTCTTCGGATCGCGAAGGTAGGCGATCACCATCGTGATGTTGTGCTGCGACATCATCAGGGTGAAAAAGCCGAAGATCACGAGGTTCCGCGCCAAAGGCGAAATCCGGTAGAGCGCCTTCAGCACCGGGTTGTTCTTGTATTCCTCGATCAAAAATAGCCGATCCGGGTCCAACTCTGAATGCTGCGTGTTCCCGTGGTGCTCGGCGTTGTGCCACCGGCTCCAAAGATACGGCCCGATCCCGAAGGGCGAAAACGCGAACCCCGCCAGCAGGTGCCGCAGCTTGCGGTTCTTGATCGCCCCGCCATGGCAGGTCTCATGCGCGATAAAGCCCGCGCACCCCACGCTGTGCCCAATGATCAGGCCCAAAAAGGGCGCCGTCCACCAGGAAAAATGAACCGTCATCAGCCAAAGCCCCACCGCGATAATCGCCACGTGGAAGACGAGCCAAAACAGGTGCCAGTTATCAGGTTTGAAATAGTGTTCGGGAAGCTCGCGACGCAGGATCTGCCGATAACGAGGCAGCGCCGCGGGAGCGGGAAGGTTGTTCATGAAATATGTGCGCGGCAGTTGCGACCCGGAGAAAGAAGAAGATCGGTCGGCGGGGAGAAATCGCTGCTTACTTTAAGTCTACTGCACATCGACCAACCCGGTTCCATTGCCTGGGTCTCTCCTGAACATCCGAACACGCGAGCCGTACAATAAGCCATGGATAAGAACCAACGGCAATGGTTGGCTATAGCATTCTGGGTTCTTGTCACTGGCTACATCCTCTACGGCGAACTGCACACCTACTGGTCGCGAGACCTCATCGTCTTCCTTTGCATATTCGTCGTGATCGGAGGTCTCGGGTTGGGCACGCTCTTCTGGTTCAGGTCCGGCATCATAAACTACAACCGCGACCGCGACCGCATCCCTTTGCAAGAAGCTCAAGCGCAACTGGACAAATTCCTCGAATATCCAGAAAAACCCCACCCACCCCAACCCCTATCGAAGAAGCTGGAGGAGATCACGGCCGATATCCGATACGGCTCCGACCCCTCCGAAACCCCCAAGCCCAAGCTAAAACCCCAACCCGAACCCGCAGAAGACCAACCCCTCCCCGCCTACGCCAAGGACTACCGAACCAAGGAGGAAATTGAGGCAGACAAAACTGTCTAAACAGACCTCCCAACCGACGCGGAGCGTGTAGCCATGGGCAATGACCACGTCCGAAAAAAGATCACCAAACCTGTCACCCGTTGCCCGTCGCCGGTCACGCACCAACGCACTGAAACCCAACCCCCCACAATCCGTCCAAACCAAAGATGCTTTCCCTCCTCGTTGCAGGTCTTCAACCCGGACTCTTCTACACCGCCACCGAAGTCGTCGCCGACCCAATCGAAGCCGGAATGAACTCCCACGGCCTCGTCGCCGGTATCCACCAAACCGGTCAAGGCCAAACCGAGGCATTCGTCTGGCAAGACGGAAAGATCGTTTGGCACAGCCCCCGGTACACGATGATGGCCGGCCCGAACGAGAAAGGCCAAGTCGCCTTCGGCAACGACAAAGGACTGTATCGGTGGGAAAAAGGCCAGGTCGAACCCTGCCGCGACGTCGTAACCTCCTCCGCGATGGTTCCAACCAAGGTCCCGAACAAAATCGTGAGCATCGACGAGGACGGAAGGATCGTCGCCATCGCCGAAGGGATCGACAACGCCTACGCCATCCTCACCTGGCCCAAGACCCCCTCCATCGTCAAAAGCACAGACGGTGGGCCGTCCATCCTCTTCCGGCCCGCCGCCATACTGGGCAAGGTCGTCGCTGGGACCAGCATCTCGCCCTTTTCGCCCAGCCCGAGCGTCCCCCAGGGCACCTGCTTCGTCCGTATCGCCGACCAGTTCGCCACCATTGGTGGAACCGACACCCGCCCCGTGCCAACCGCTGTCGCTTCCGATGGAACGGTCGTCGGCTACCTGAATACCAATCGCCTCCCCTTCGCATGGAAGGCCGGAACCCTCAACCTGCTCCCCCTCCCGCCGGGAAACGTCCCCGATCACCCCTCAATCGGAGAGGCCCGCAGCGTCAACAAACACGGCGATGTCGCAGGCTTCGCCGACTGGCAGATCAGAACGACCCGCGGCCTCGCCACCGAAACCCAAAGCTTCCACCGTGCCTGCCTCTGGCAGGGCGGCCAGGTAACCGACCTCTCCCCTCTCATCAAATCCGATTTCGCATGGGAGGCCGAGGAAGCCTGGCGCATCGACGATAAAGGCGTCGTCCTCGCCATGGGCCGCAAGAGCAGACTCTCCGAAGAAAGCCTCCTCATCCTGAGCCCCAATCGGTCGTAGGCATTAGTGCAACTTTCTGTTACACTCCCGGCAAAAAAAGTTCAATGAAGAAGTTTTGCCCCCTCCTCATTCTCCTTTCCACCGTCGTCCTTGGCTGTAGCAAAGCTCCCGACCTCGTAGGCACCTGGCACTCCGGCCTCGGCGGCGCAGACAGCACCTACCACTTCCGCAAAGACGGCACCTACATGCTGGAAATCATGTACGACGGCATGCACGCCATCTCAAACGGCAAGTACCACATCGAAGGAAAACAGCTCTTCCTTGACCCGACCGACTTCAATTTCGACAACCCCGCCAACAACCCGCTTGCCGATCAATACAAGAGCAAGATGATGGAAGGCGCCAGAGTCACCATCCAGATGTACTCCCCCATGTCCTTCCGTCTTGGCCTGGATGAACCCCCGCTAATAGTCCAAAAAATCCGCCCAGAGCCCTAAGGCAACACAACCGTGCTGGAATCCCCCAGCACAAGCTGAGTCGTCCGGGGCATCCCCTTCTGGCGGCGGATCGTCGCCCCGCGGCCGATCAAGCACCCCTCCAGCCGCGAGGGAGCATCTTCGATCGAACAGTCCCCCATCACGATGGAATTCTCGATCTCCGTCCCCAAAAGCTGGGTGTTGTCCGCCAAAGCCGTGAACGGCCCCACATAGGCGTCCGAGATCGTGCAGCCCGCCCCGATCACCGCCGGCCCGCGAATGATGCTGTTCCGCACGACCGTTCCTTTCCCGATCTGGACGCGCCCCTCCACCTTCGAAAGATCGTCCAGCTCGCCCCAAACGACGGGCTCGACGTCCTCCAGGATCAGCCGGTTGGCCTCAAGCATCGCCTCGACCGTCCCCGTGTCCTTCCACCAGCCCTCGACGATGTGCGACCGAACCTCTAGCTGCGAATCGATCAACCCCTGAATCGCATCCGTAATCTCATACTCGCCCCGTGCCGAGGGCTTCAAAACCGCGATCGAGTCGTGAATCCGCCGGTCGAATAGATACACCCCGACGAGAGCCAAGTTGGATTTGGGCTCCTTCGGCTTCTCCTGAAGCCGCGCCACGCGGTCGTTCGCAAGCTCCGCCACCCCAAAGTCCGAAGGATTGGGCACCGGAGTCAGCAAAATCGTCGCCGCGGGCTTATAGGTCTGGAACTCCGTCACCAAGGTCAGCACGCTCGACTTGATGAGGTTGTCCCCCAGGTACATCACGAAATCGTCGTCGCCAAGGAAGGGAAGTGCCGTCAAAACCGCATGCGCCAACCCCAACGGCGCCGACTGAGGGATGTAGGTGATCTTGATCCCCCACCGCGACCCGTCTCCCACCGCAGCTTCCACCGCGGCTCCCGTGTCGCCGACGATGATCCCAAAATCCGTGATCCCTGCCGCCGCCAGCGCCTCGATGCCGTATTCGATCACCGGCTTGTTCGCCACCGGCACAAGCTGCTTCGCCATCGAATAGGTGATAGGCCGCAGCCGGGAGCCCGTGCCCCCCGCCAAGATCAACGCTTTCATAGATCGTCTCCCAATGCCGGTCCGTAAAAGGCGCGGATAAACCGCTGATAGTCGTCCGTGGCAACCAGGGGCCGCCACCAATCCTGCCGGTCCCGATACCAGCGCACCGTCTCCCGCAAACTTTCTTCAAAGGGTTTCGAAGGCTTCCACCCTAACCCCTCCAGCTTGTCCGTCGTCATCGAATACCGCTTGTCATGAGCCCCGCGCCGAGGGTCCGGAATAGTCTTGATGAACGAATCGTCCCGCCCCGTCTCCTCCAGCAATATCCGAACGACCTCCATGTTCCGCCGCTCGTTCTTGTCGCCCACGTTGTAAGCCTCGCCTGTCTGACCGTGCAAGAGCGCGTGCAAAATGCCCCCTGCGTGGTCGTCGCAGTGGATCCATTCCCGCACCTGCGACCCGTCCCCATAGACCGGCACCTTCTTCCCGTCGATCAATCGCGTGATGAAGAAGGGAATCAGCTTCTCCGGAAAGTGATACGGCCCATACGTGTTTCCGCCTCGCGTAACGACCGCCGGAACCCCGTGCGCCTTCACCGCCGCCCGAATCTGCAACTCGCCCCCCGCCTTGCTCGCGGAGTAGGGCGTATTCGGCTCGATGGGACTCTGCTCCGTAAAATCCCCCTCGTCGATCGACCCATAAACCTCGTCCGTGCTCACGTGCAGCAGGCGGGAAATCTTGAACTTCCGGCAAGCCTCCAAAAGAACGTAAACGCCATAAACGTCCGTCTGGATAAAGCTCCCGACCTCCAGCATCGCCCGGTCGTTGTGGCTCTCTGCCGCGAAGTTGACGATGTGGGTAACGCCCTCCGCCTGGATGACCCCTTCCACCACCGTCTGGTCCTGAATCTTCCCAGGGAAGAACTTAACGCGCGGATCCTTCAAATCCTCCGCGATCGTGCTCAAATTCCCAGCGTAGGTCAGCGCGTCCAAAATCACAATCCGCGCATCTGGCTGCGAGGCGCGGACGAGCCGGACGAACGCCGAGCCGATAAACCCGGCTCCGCCGGTCACGAGAATCGTCAAAGCTTGAACCTCGAGTTCTCGTCGTTCTCGTGGCGAATCTCGTCGACGGGTTCCTTCTTCCCCCATCCGGCATACAATCGATCGGGCACGTTAATTACAAACGCATCCGAGCTTCCCGCGTTCCGATACGCGTGCACGACCCCCGGCGGAACGGTCACAAAAACGGGATTCTCTTTCCCGACCTTGTGCACCTCGTAGTTCTCAGGCTCCCCCGGTCGGTTCTCCCAAAGGTGAAGCTCGTACTCCCCATCGAAGAAGATAAACCCGTCCGTCTGATCGCGATGCTCGTGAGGTCCCCGCGAGATGCCTGGCTTCGTACAACTGAAGTAGCCCATCGTCGGCTCGAAGCCCTCCGGCAATTCATCGTCGCGATACAACTCAACCAGCCACCCCCGAGCATCCTCATACTTGCTCAAGGTCTTAAAAACAACGCCCTTAAAAGCCATCCGAACCCTCTCTAACGCGCGCCAGTATACTTACCACCCAACTAGCGGACAAGGAAAGAATAAAGGGCATTTCCCCTTATCCCTTAACCTCCTTGGCCCCTCACAACGATGAACTCCCCCGCCACTATCCTCGTCACCGGAGCAGCCGGATTCATCGGCTACCACGTCGCGAGACGCTTCCTTGAACAGGGGTTTCGGGTCGTCGGCGTCGACAACCTCAATGATTACTACTCAGTTTCTCTAAAAAAAGATCGGTTAAAGCAGTTGGATGAGCGGGACTTTAACTTCGTCGAAGCCGATATCTCCGACCAGGAAGCGATGCAAAAGGTCTTCCAAGACCACTCCATCGCCATCGTCGTTCACCTCGCTGCTCAAGCCGGAGTCCGCTACTCGCTCGAAAATCCCGCTGCCTACATCCAAAGCAACGTCGTCGGCACCGCCAACCTCCTGGAACTGTCTCGCCAGCACGGCATCCAGCATTTCGTTTACGCTTCGTCAAGCTCCGTCTACGGCCTCAACCGCCGCCTCCCCTTCGCCGAAGACGACTCCGTAGACCACCCCGTCAGTCTCTACGCCGCCACCAAAAAGTCCAGCGAGCTGATGGCCCATTCCTATAGCCACCTCTTCCAACTCCCCACCACCGGCCTGAGGTTCTTCACCGTCTACGGCCCTTGGGGTCGCCCCGATATGGCCACCTTCAAGTTCACGAAAGCCATCCTCGAAGGCAAGCCCATCGACGTCTACAACCACGGCCAGATGCGCCGCGACTTCACCTACGTCGACGACATCGTCACCGGCACCGTAGCCGCCGCCCTGAACCCCGCCAAACCCGACGAAACCTGGGACCCCCAAAATCCCAAACCCTCCACCAGCCCCGCCCCCTACCGCGTCTACAACATCGGCAACCACGACAGCGTCGAGCTCACCAGGTTCATAGAAGTCTTCGAGGAAGCGATCGGCAAAAAAGCCATCCTAAACCTCCTCCCCCTCCAACCCGGCGACGTCCTAGAAACCTACGCCGACATCGAAGCCCTAAACCAAGCCGTAGGCTACACCCCCACAACCCCCATAGAAGTAGGAATCCCCAGATTCGTAGACTGGTACCGAACCTACTACAACCTCTAACCAAAAAGTGGCGCCGGCTTCCAGCCGACCGCCCCCTCCAAGCCCACGCGGAGCGTGTAGGCGCACCTATTCGGTGCGAACAAACGAGGAAAGAAACAGAGCGCACGTAAATCAAAAACCCCGAAGGGTGTAGCCGTGGGCAACGACCACGTCCGAACGAACCCCAAAGGGGTTCCATCTTTAAGCGAAGGGTTGGCCGGAACGGCCTACCCTGGTACAAGGTCGCAACGACATTTCAACCCTGTAGGGGTTGTATCAAACGCACTAACGCACCCAAAACGCACTCGCACGCAACAATTCACCGAAGCTCCGAATCCCCCGGCAGCTTCGCCAAAATCTCCTTCACGCGCTGCGCCTGCCCCTTCGGGCAAACCATCACCGCCCCATCCGTCACGACGATAATCAAATCCTGCAACCCAACCGCCGTCACCAAAACGGAATCCGTGTCGTTGTAAACGATCGTCCCCTCGCAATCCACCATCAACGACTGCCCCTGCACGACGTTCGAAAGCGAATCCGAAGGCATCGAACGCTCCAAGGCATCCCAAGCCCCCACGTCGTCCCAGGGAAAATCTCCTACGACCGTATAAACCTGCGTCGCCTTCTCCAGCAGCGCGTAGTCGATGGATTCATTAGGCAACCTATCGAAAACGTCCGCCGCCCCCCTGGGATCTCCATCTGCGAGAAGGTCGCCCATTTGAATGATCGTCTGATACACCTCCGGGTTCGCATGGCTCATCTCCGCCAAGAACCCCTTGAGCGTCCAGAAAAACATCCCGCTGTTCCAAAGGTAGTTCCCAGATTCGACGTAGTGCTCCGCCGTCGCCTGGTCCGGCTTCTCCCGAAAACTCAAGACCTGGTGAGCCGCAGGCTGCCCGCTCTGAATGACCGGCCCCAGCTCTACGTACCCATAACCGGTCTCCGCCCGAGAAGGCTTGATCCCGATCGTCACCAGTCCACCCGTCCGCTCTGCCACGTCCAAGGCCAAACCAACCGTGGCTCGAAACAGATCCGGCTTCCCAATCTTGTGGTCCGCCGTCAAAACCGCCATGCTCACGTCCCCATCGTGCCGTTGAGAAAGCAAGTTCGCCGCCACCCAGCAAAGACACCCAAGGGTGTTCCGCTTCGAAGGCTCCGCCAAAACCCCAGCCTCCGGCACCAGGCACTCCGCCCGAACCGCCGCCTGAAGCGGCAAGCTGGTCGCGATCAAAACCTGCTCCCGAGGCACCAAAGGCGCGATCCGGTTCACCGCCTCCTCGAGAAGCGTCTCCTCGGGGTGGGTGAGCTTGAGAAGCTGCTTCGGACGGGTCTTCCGAGAAACCGGCCAAAACCTCTCGCCGGAACCCCCGGCCATGATGACGGCATATCGTGTCATTCCTTTGTTGATTATGGGACGCCCACCCCCAGTTCCATCCCCCCACCCCCAATCCTCCCAATCCTTAATCCTCTTAATCCTGACCGAGAGGGCCAATCCTGCCGAAGGCCACCCCGGTATCCTCACCACCATGCCCGCCGCCCGAAAACCCAAGATCGATGTCCCCACATTGATCGAGCGGTTGGAATCGGTCTACGGCCGCCCCCGCCAAATCGCCCGCTTCGACCCCATGGAGGAGCTCATAAGCTGCATCCTCAGCCAGCACACGAGCGACGCCAACTCTTTCCCAACCTTCACCCGCCTCCGCGAGACCTACCCAGACTGGCAAGCCATCGTCGATGCCGGAACCGAGCAAGTCGCCGACACCATCCGCCAAGCCGGTCTCGCCAACCAAAAATCCAAAAGCATCGTCGGAGCGCTCACCGAAATCAAGAAGCGCAACGGCGACTATGAGCTGGACTCGCTCCGGAAAATTCCCATGCTCGAGGCTCGAGACTGGCTCATGAGCCTCCCCGGAGTCGGCCCCAAGACCGCTTCCATCGTCCTCTGCTTCAGCCTCGGCATGGGAGCAATCCCAGTCGACACCCACGTCTACCGCGTCTCTTGGCGCCTCGGCCTCATCGACGAAGACCTGGGCGAAAACAAAGCCCACGATGCCCTCCTGAAACTCGTCCCCCCGGAATACGCCTTCCGCTACCACGTGGCCCTCATCCAGCATGGACGCCATACCTGCAAGGCCCCCCTGCCAGACTGTGAGCCGTGCGTCGTCAAAAACCTATGCGCCTGGTACGCCGAGGGCGGACCCCTAAAACGGCGGAAGGAATTGGAAGCCCGGAGGAAGAAAGCAAAACCGAGTGCACCGAAGAGAAACTCGCCTAGGCAATCGATCGGATGAGGATGGCCGTGGAAGTCTTCGCCGACGTTGAGACCTCGCGCCGCACATGCGAGCGTCTCGAAGAGATGGCCGGCCTGCCCCTGCCGGACGATTTCCAACAGCTTTTCGTTGAAAACGCTGCTCCCGATCTCGCTCTCACGAACCTCGAACGCTGGCTCGCCACCACCTCCAGCCCCGGCTTCATCCTCCAAGACCTCCTTTCCCGCCCCCGCCTCGCCAAGCTCCTCATCACCATCTTCGGCGCCAGCCAACCCCTCACCGATTCCCTCATCCAAAACCCCGAGCTGGCCTCCATCGTCCTCGACCCCACCGAGCTCTCCAGGCAACCCACCGTAGAAAGCGTCGTCGTCGAAGGCCGAGCCCTCCTCAGAGCCGCCACGTCTCCAACCCACGCCCTCGACCGCCTCCGCTTCCTCAAACAGCGCTGGACCCTCCCCATCGTCATCAACGACCTCGCCGCCACCTGGCCCGAGGAAACCGTCTGGCAAGCTCTCTCCGACCTCGCCGAATCCCTCATCGTCCTCACCGTCGAAACGGTATGGGCTGGCTTCGGACCCGCCAAAGGCTGGACCGAGGAGTGCCCCGTCCTCGTCGTCGGCTTCGGCAAACTCGGAGGCAGGGAACTCAATTACAGCTCCGACATCGACCTCGCCTACGCCATCCCCGACGGCATGGGGGAGGAGTTCGACCGCGACGTCACCCGGTTCTGCGAAATACTCGGCCGAGCCTTCAGCGATCGCATGGGCCGCGGCCCTATCTACCGCGTTGACCTTCGCCTCAGGCCCTATGGCAGTGCCGGTCCCCTCGTCGCCAGCATGCGCAGCTTCGAAGCCTACTACCGCCTCTACGCCGAGCAGTGGGAAGTCCAAGCCCTCATCCGCTCCCGCCCTATGGCCGGGCCTGCGGAGCTTGCCGATAGATGGCAAAAAATGCGCGAAGAGCGCTGCTTCCGCCCAAACCTGAGCGAGCCTGAGCTGGAAGCCATGCTCGCCATGAAAACCCGCATCGAGGAACGTGCCGACGCCGAGGACCTGAAGCGAGGAGCGGGGGGTATCCGCGACGTCGAGTTCCTGGCCCAAGCCCTCCAACTCCTCCACGGCCACCGCCTCCCCGACATGCAGGCCGTTGGAACCCTGGATGTCCTCAAAGCCGCCGAAGAACACGCAATTCTCGACCACGCCGTCGCCGCCAGCCTCGCCGAAGGCTACGTCTTCTTGAGGCAGATGGAACATCGCTGCCAACTGGTAGGCGACCAACAAACCCACAGCATCCCATCCGACGAGCCAGGCCGCGCCCGATTGGCAAAATTGATGGCGCTCTCGAATTGGGCGGAACTACAAGGCAAGCTGGACTCCCATCGGCGTACAATTCAGACCTTGTATAGATCCATCCTGCGCCCCGAGCCGATCCAGGAGAGCAATCGCGCCGTCGTGGCCGACCGGCTGGGCTTCCTCGCACCGAGCGTGTTGCAGTGGTTCGACGCCCTGCCGGCCGCCGAGGCGTTCTATACGAGCCTGGCCGAAAACCGGGACAGTATCGACCGCGTTCAAAAGATCGCCCAAGCCGCCCCCCGGCTGGTAAACGAGTTGAAGTCGCGGATTGCATTAACCGAGATGTTGCTAAGCGGAGAGATCGAGGAAGAATCAAACCTTGTGCACGCCATCCAGGCGCTGCCCTTGGACGCCCCCATCAAGATGGTCGCCGACTCCTACGCCCGAGCCCGCACGACCGCGCTCGTCCGTTGGGTCCTCACCCCCGCCTCCGAGATCGGAGTCCTCCTGACCGATCTGACGGACGCTTTACTGACCCATTGCGCCAAGCGGCTGATGGTCAGGTTCGACGTCCTCGCCCTCGGCTCATTTGGTGCCAAGGAAATGAGCATCGATTCCGATGCCGACCTCCTTTTCCTCGTCTCCCAGACGGCGGATCAAAGCGAAGCCGAATCCCAGGCCCAACAGTTGCTGGCGCTCCTCGCCCAGATCAAGCGCCAGGGAGCCCCCATCGGAGTAGACCTCCGCCTCCGTCCGGATGGAGGGAAGGGAATGCTCGTGAGGTCCTTCGAAGCCTTCGACGCCTACGATCTGGAAGGCATGGAGATGTGGGAGCGCTTCGCCCTCGGCCACGCCCGCCTCGTCCACGGATGCCCGGAATCTGAAGCCATGGTGAAGAAGTCCGCCTACGCCCAACCTCTCACCCCGGAACGCCTCCGCGAACTCCTCGCAATGAAGAAACGAGTCGAGACCGAACGCGTCAAACCTCAACACCAGCGCCGAAACGTCAAGCTCGGGTGGGGAGGGCTGAACGACATCGAATGGACCGTGCACCTGCACGAAATGCGCTTCCCAACCGTCACTAAGGCAGGCGAAACGGTGTTGATGGAGGATCGAATTCGAGCATTGGGAAGAGCGGGGCTGATCAACACGGTTGAAGTGGAACAGCTCTCCCACGCCCGCGCCCATCTCTTGGAAGTCCGCCTGCGCCTCGGATTGCTCAGCCTTGAACAAGACGTCATCCCCGAGAACCCCGACAAGCTCGACCGCCTCGCCGACTCCATGGGCGTCGAAAGCGGCAACGCTTTCCTCGCTCGCCACGAGCAGGTCATCGAATCGGTGCGGTCCATCTATCAAGAAGGCTTGGAGCGGTTGAGGGCTTAACGGTGGAACTCGCAGCAATCCTCGTCGGCGCTTATTTTCTGGGAGCCATCCCCTTCGGCGTCCTCGTCGCCAAAGCCCATGGCGTCGATATCATGCGGATCGGCAGTGGCAACATCGGAGCCACCAACGTTTCCCGTGTCCTTGGCCGAGGGCCGTCCCTTCTCGTCTTCGCGCTCGATGTGCTCAAGGGCCTGATTCCCGCCATCGTCGCCCGAATCGTTTTTCCCGACCGCCAAGAGCTCTGGATGCTTGCCGGCGCCCTCGCCATCGTCGGTCACAGCCTCTCCCCGTTCATCCGGTTCAAGGGAGGGAAGGGAATTTCCACCGCCCTCGGCATGTGCCTCGGCACCACGCCCATCCTTGCGCTCTGCTCCTTCGCCGTCTTTATCGTCGTAATCCTCATCTTTCGCTACATGAGCGTTGCGAGTCTGGTGGGTGTAGGCACGACCGTCCCATTTGCCCTCCTCTTCCATTGCGATCCGTGGGTGATCGGCGGCTATTCGACGATGACCGCCTTCGTCATCTACCGCCACCGGGCGAATATCAAGCGCTTGATCGCTGGCACCGAGCCCACCTTCACCTTCAAAAAGACGATCGACCCCAAACCCGAAGGCGACCCACCTGCCCCGGAAGAGAAGGAAGCAAAAGATGAAGCACCGGCGGGGGACCACGTTGCTCCGTGATCAGATCTTCCAACACCCGGGCTCCCTCATGGCTGGGTGTCTCATCTGGGCGCCTATCGGTATCTGGGTTTTAGGCTTGGTCCAATGGGCCGTCCAAGGCGACATCGACCCACTGAGCGCCTTCGCCGGAATCCTCATCGGTATCGGTCTTGGCATGACCGCCCTTCTCGCCAAAGACCCGTTCATGGCTCCCCTCATCTTCGCCGCCGTAGTCGCGACGATGATAGCCTTCCCCTTCGTCCGCTCCAGCCTGAACAAGAAGGCCCTCGATCGCATCGACGTCGAAGCCGTGGAACGAGCCTACGAACTGCTGAAAGAGAAACCCGACAACGCCGCCGCAAAGTTCAGGCTCGCCAAGACCATCTACAACAAAGGCATGCCCGGCCACGCCCTCAAGCTCGCCGAAGACGCCCTGTTACATATGCCAGAATCCAGTTTCGTCGAGGAACACCGGATAGTGAAGTCGTGGCGGCGGTACAAGATGACCTCCCAACAATTTGTGGCCCTAAACTGTCTGCATTGCGGCCACCCGAACCGCCCCGGGCTCGTCCTTTGCGAGCGGTGCAGTGAGCCGTTCCTGCTCGATCACGCGCGCGGAGCGTGGGTTGGCCCGACGATGGCCCGCAAGTTCATCGCCGCTTGGGTCGGCTTGATCGTCGCCCTCGTGGGCATTCCGTTCGCCGCCAGCGCCCTGCCGCCCGCCGCCTCGATCCTCGTCATCGTCGCCCTCCTCGTTCTTGCCGTTGCGATGGTCGTGGTTGCCTTCAAGCCAAGGGGAGCGGCGTCCGCATGAAGCGCCTGGACTTTTACGTTCTCAAAGAGCTGACCGTGCCTTTCCTTATCGGAACCGTGTCGGTTTTGATGATGTTTCAGGCGAACCAGTTGATCTTTATTTTTAAGAACGTCTCTGTTCAAAACGTGCCTTTCTCGGCGATCTTCCAACTGGTCTTATACAAGACACCCTTCTGGGCGAACATGACCCTGCCAGTCGGCATGTCCCTTGCCTCCTCCCTCGCGATCTCCCGCCTCACACGCGAAAGCGAGCTGACCGCGATGCGCGCCGTCGGCACGAAAATCCTCCGCGTCATCGCCCCCGTCGCCGCCTTCGGGCTCGTCGTCGCCATCGGCAACTTCCTCCTCGTGGAAAAGGTCATGCCGACCGCCGAGCGAACCTACAACAAGCTCCAAACGGACGTCCTATCCCTGGGCGGCATCCCCACGTTCAACCAGAACATCGGCATCAAGCTCAAGGGTTGGCACGTAAACTTCGGCTCCGTGCAGCGGGGAAGCGCCGGCCAGCTCGTCCTCAACGACATCATCATCTTCGAGCGCCAACCCGGCAAAACCACGATTCTGTCCGCAAAGACCGGCTCCTACAACAACGGAAACTGGATATTCACGGACACCTTCACCTGGGTTGTAAACGGCCTCCAACTCGTCTCCGCCAAAGCTGGCAAGCCGGTCATTTTCAAAGAGCCGATCGAGGTGGACTCCCTCTTCGGCCAAGCCCTTCCCGAAGAAAAGACCCTCGGCGAGCTCAAGGCAGCTATCGAAGCGAACAAGCGTTCCGGTCTCGACTCCCGCAGCGAGGAGGTGCAGTACCACAGCCGGTTCGCCGTACCCGCCGCGTGCCTCGTCTTCGCCATCGTCGGCCCCGTCTTCGCCGTCTGGTTCTCCCGTAGTGGAGCCTTCGTAGGCGTGCTGCTCAGCATGGTCCTCGTGCTCGCCTACTACAACGCCTGGGTCATCTCAACGGAGATCTTCGGTAAGAACGGCTGGACAGCCCCCTGGCTGGCCGCCTGGCTCCCAAATATCATCTTCATCGCCCTCGGTCTCGTCGCCATCCGGAGGCTGGAATGAGGCGGTGCCTCGTTCCTTTGGCCTTCCTGGCCCTGACCGCCGCCGCTTCCGCCCAAGATGTCGCAAGCGGAATCACCTCGGTCCTCAAGGAAATGAAGTTCCGGGACTTGCTCCCGAAACACTACGCCATCCCTCCAGGGCAGCCCCAAGTAGGCGACCCCACCGAGCGCACGGGTGAGCTCCCAAAGCCAGGTGATACGACTCCTCGCCAGTTTGTGATCTACCAGGGCACTCCCAGCATGAAAGGGAGCAAGGTCTACATCAAGGACAATGTCCACTTCGCGAACCGTGGCTACGAGGTCTTCGCCGATGCGGTCGAGGGAGACCAGGACACCAACGTCTACAAGGCCACCGGCCACGTCAAGGTCTACGGAAAAGACGCCTTCATCCGGGGCGACGAAGTCACGATCAACTTCCGCAACAACACCTTCCTCGCCCGCGACGCCTACGTCGATGCCCGCCCCTCTCTCCTCGGCGGCTACGCCCTAAAGGACCTCTACATCAAGGGTGGAGAGCTTTACGGTTCGCGGCAGGAAATCTTCGGCAACCAGAACGACGTCACGTCGTGCGACCTGGATAAACCCCACTTCCATCTCCAGTCCGCGAAGATGACCGTCAGGCCCGGAAAGCGGGCGATCTTCCGAAAGGTATCGATCATCGTCCTCAACCGGACGATCCTGAAGCTGCCCTACTTATCGCTACCTCTGGACCAGAGAACCTATCGATATATGCCCGAGATCGGGCAGTCCTTCGACGAAGGCTACTACGTAAAGTTCAGGTTTGGCGTGCCTCTGCGGGGCGATTCGAACAACCTTCTCACCCACGTCGACTACTACACCAAGAAAGGCCCCGGCCTCGGTTTCGACTACAGCTACAACTCGCTCCCCGCGCGTGGCATTATCAGCGCCTACAGCGTCCTCGGCTCCGACAAAACGTTCACCCTAAACACCCGCCACCGCTCGGACTTCAAGCTAGGCGTTCTGACCCTCGACACGAACTACCAGCAGAACGACTACCTGACCGCACCCGACTCCTCGATCTTCGGCGCCCGCCTCGGCTTCCTCTTGCGCCAAAGCCGCACCGCATCCACCAAGTTCGGCTACACCTTCAACGACAATAACTCGGGCGGCTTCGACAGCCAATCGCAAACCTTCAGCCTCGGCGACGCTCGAAAGTGGTCGAAAACGTTCCAGACGTCTTTAGACCTCGGTTACTCGAAAGCCGACAGCACGAGCGGCACAACCACCACGGATCGCCAGCAGCTAGACGTTAAATTCAAGGCGGAGGAAGATCTCCAGAAGGCGACCGCCCAGTTCCTCTACCAACGCACGATCCCCGTAGGCGAGACGTCCAACTTCTTCAGCGGCACGGACCAAACCCCCGTCATCTCCCTCCTCAGCGATTCCAACAAGCTGTTCGGACGAAAGAACAATTTCATCCTTCCATTCCGCGCCGAGCTATCCGTTGGTGAGTTCGCAAACTCGCTCGATCAGACCAAAGTTTCGCGCGGAAACTTAGACTTAAACTTCAACCGCCCCGACCGCAGCAACAACCGCCTGAAGTTCGACATGACGGGTCGGTTCAAGCAGGACTTCTACAGCGACGGCACCGCTCAATACAATCTCGGCCTGGGCATGGTCGGCACCTACACCCTTGGCCGGGACACCAGCCTGAACGTTCGCTACAACTACCTGCGCCCCTACGGGTTCTCGCCCCTCCAGATCGACCGCCTCGGCCAAACGAACCTCGTCTCCGGCGACCTCAGCGTCCGCCCCATCCGATCGCTTCTCGTCGGCGCCCAGACCGGTTACGACATGCTCCAGCTTCAAACAAGGGGTACCCCGTGGCAAATGATCGGCGCGCGCATGGAATACCGCCCAACCGACTACATCTCGATCCGCTCCCTTGCCACTTACGACACCTTCCAGCGAGCCTGGAGCAACATGCGGATCGACATGGCCTACAAGCCCGGAGCCACCTTCGTCGGCCTCGGCATGAAGTACGACGGCATCCGTAAAGTCTGGAGCTCCGCCGAAGGCTTCGTTGACGGCTTCAAGTGGGGCCGCATGCGGACCAGCGCGATGATGACCTACAACGGCTACCTGCAGCGCTTCGAATCTCGCCAGTTCCAGTTCACCTACGACCTCCATTGCTGGGAAGCCGTCCTCACCGTCATCGATAACCCCATCGGCTTCCGCACCGGCACCTCCATCAACTTCACCCTGAGAATCAAAGCCTTCCCATTCAACACGGGCTTCGGAACGGGAACAAGCGGCCAACCCATCGGCATCGGCGGCGTAGCCGGCGGCTACTAGCTGCTCGCGCTCGTGTACTGAGTCAACGCGTAGCGCCAAAAGAGCCGCGAAAGAGCCAGAAAGACGAGCGACCAAACCAGCCCAAGCCCAACCATCGTCCAATCGCTCCCTCGCACCAACTGCGAAGCGGGGATGGTCGCGATAAACGCCAACGGCACCACGAACGTAAACGCTCGAACGAGGCTCGGCCCATAGATATCGAGAGGGAAGCGCGACACCTGGGTCAGCGACTCGGTCAAGACCCAGAGGTTGTCCACCCGCACAAGCCAAATTCCCGTCGTCATGAGGGAAAGGCAGATCGAGTAGTAGATTCCCAACGAAGAGGCTAACAGCAACACGAAAGCGGCCCACTGCCCGATATCGGGATGCGCGTGAGTCTGGGCGAGTCCAATCAAGATCATCGCCAACCCCGCGAAGAAGGTGCCGATCTGGTCGAAGTTGAACCGCCGCGTGCTGATCCAAAACTGCGTATCGATCGGCTTCGTAATCACAAAGTCGAGAGTCCCCTGCCGCACATGCTGCGGAATCTCCATCAACGACATAAACAGCGCGGAGGCGATGCTGGTCATGAGGAAGATCGTCGCCGCCAAGATAAACGAATCCCCCCTACTCCAACCCGCCACCGAATTCGTGTTCCGGTAGACGACGAGCAGGATCAGAAGGAAGAAGCCGATCCAAACGACGCCCTGCAAAATCTTCGCGAAGAAGTTGGCCCGAAATTCCAGCTCGCGAGCAAAGGAGCTGACGAAGAAGGTGCGGTAGATCAGCCAATAGCGGCGCACGTCGGCATATTACTCAGCCCGGGCGTATACTCTGCGCCATGCTGGGAGTCCTGATAACCGTGATCGCCTGTCTGGGGGCGGTTGGGATCGGGGATCTGTTGTGCCGCCGTTTCGCCTTTTCCGATATGGCGGTCCGGTTCGGAGTCAGCGGCCTGATAGGCCTCGGACTCCTCGGTTGTCTCACCTTCGTGGTGGGTCTCGTCGGCACATCTTGGACATATCTCGGCCTCGTTTGCGCGATTATCGCCGCGGGCGTCGTGCTCGCTATCACCCGGCTTAAGAAAGATGGCTTCAGCCTGAAGCCGCCCAAAGGTCTGGAGAGCCTGTTTCCCCTGGCCATTGGCCTGGGGCTCCTCATGGCCCTGTTCGGAGTCCTCGCTCCCAGCGTCATGAATGACTGGGACTCCCTGGCCTACCACCTGGCCGTACCGAAGATTTGGCTCCTGGATGGCCGGATTCACGTCATCGACTACATCCACCAAAGCAACTTCCCGCTGACCGTAGACAGCCTCTACCTCCTCGGCCTCAAGTGGGGCGATCAAGCCGGGGCGAAGGCGTTCGCATGGTGCTTCACCCTCCTCGGCGCGATCACGTTGTTCGGGCTTGGACGCCAACGCTACGGCGAAAGGGCAGGCTGGTGGGCCGCCCTCGCCTTCGCGACGGTGCCGGTTGTCCTGTGGGAGTCTGGTAGTGCCTATGTGGATGTCGCGAACGGCATCTACGCGGGCCTCGGCCTGGTCTTCGCCTGCCTATGGCTGGAATCCGACGACTCGAAGCTGATATGGCCGAGCGCGATCATGCTGGGATTCGCCGCAGGCAGCAAATACACGGGGCTACAAACCATCGCCGTCGCAGGCCTGGTCACCCTCGTTGGAGCGTTGATCCTGAAGCGGAATCTGAAACCCGTCTTCGTGATCGGCCTCGCCGCCCTCGCCATCGGAGCCCCCTGGTACGTCAAGAACGTCCTCTGGAAGGAGAACCCCGTCTTTCCTTTCTTCTACAGCAAGCTGGGTGGCAAAGACTGGGACCAGCGTCGAGCGGACATCTACACGCGTGAGCAAAATGGCTTCGGAGTAGGCAGGAGTCATCCCCCGGACGGCTCCGTAGAACCCGCTCGCCTGGGTCACAGCGTCATCGGCCTTGCCTACCAACCGGGACGGTACATCAATCCGCTGCAAACCGAAGGTTGGGGCGATCCGCTGGGCGCCATCGGCATCGCCATCGTGGGAGCGCTGTTGGTCGGCCTCATCGCAGGTCAACGGAAAACCTTTGAAAAAGCGCTGTTCGCATCGGTCCTGATCAGCTTTGCCATGTGGTTCGTGTTAACCCAACAAAGCCGTTACATCATCGCCCTTGCCGTACCCCTTAGCCTGATAGGCGGGCAATTGACGACGCGCCGCGGCTTTGGCGTCCTCATGGCTGGCCTGGTGGGCCTACAGGCGGTGTACTCGCTGGGGCTGCTTCGCGACCGGCGGTTTATCGACCAGTCGGCGGTCGTGCTGGGCAAGGTCTCCACGGACGATTATCTGAAGGCCGGGGTGGGTTTTTACGAGCCCAGCAAGGCGATCAACCAACTTGGACCGAATTCGAAAACCGCTTTGTACGACGAGGTCTTTGGCTTTTTGTTGGACGTGCCGTACTTCTGGGCGAACCCCGGGCACAGCACGATCATCCCCTACGACTCCATGCTGTCCGGCAGCGACTACGCGCAAGGGATGCGAAAACTTGGCTTCACCCACGTCTACGTAAACCTGAGCCCAAGCGTGAAGGCCCCTGAGCTGGCTCAGCAAATCTGGGGAGCCATGTCGGGACAACCCTTCCCGCCGGATGCGCGAAAGACGTTGATGGACAATTGGGAGGCTCGGTTCAACGTCCTCGTGGCGGAGTCCGTAGCGTCCCATGATCTCGAAATCGTGCAGGCTTTCGGGAACCCGGGCCATCCCTACGGGGTGTTGTTGCGGATTGTAAACGGCAAATAGTTAGTGGCGGACTTGCCCAAATCTGGTGCTTACTGAAGCCAGCATCAAAAAGCAATAAAAGGAAAATCGAATAGACGTGTCGAAACGTCAGTTCGAGTTAGGTAGAGCCATGGACGAGAACAACACGCCACAGCCCGAAGAGCCGACACCGGCGCCCGAACCGGAAGTTCCGGCGACGCCTCCCACCCCCGCGCCCGAACCGACGCCGACTGCGGCGCCAACGCCGGAGCCACAGCCCACAGCAGCGAGCACCTACGCAAGCCCGCCCGCTGGAGGCAAGGGCCCCGTTCCATTTTCTGGAGCGCCAGACCCCTCCATCCCGCAGGATCAGCGCACCCAGGCGCTTCTCTGTTGGATATTGGGCCTTTTCGTCGGCTTCGTATCGCCGCTGATCTTCCTCTTGATCTCAAAGGACAAGCCCTTCGTTTACCACCACGCTGCCCAGGCGTTGACCATCAACATCGTAATGGCCGTGGCTTGGATTATCGTCTTCGTCATCGCGATGCTGACGTGCGTCGGGTTCATCCTCTATCCCATCTTGGCGATCTACGCGTTGGTCATGCTCATCATGGGCGCTATCGCAGCCAATGCGGGATCGACCTTCGAGCCGCCTGTCACCGGCAACCTGTCGAAGACCCTGTTCAAGGCGTGAGCCTAGGTTCCAGGGGGTAACCTACCCCCTGGAATGAACTACCGAAAGCTGGGGCGATATGGCCTCAAAGTCAGCGAGGTCGCCCTGGGCGGCTGGCTGACTCACGGCCGCACTCTCGACGACGGAACGACGACCCAAATCGTCAAAGACGCCTTCGATCGCGGCATTAACTTCTTCGATACCGCCGACGTCTACAACACGGGCGAAGCGGAGAAATCGCTCGGTCTCGCGATCAAATCCCTGAAACGCGAAGACCTCGTCATCGGCACGAAATGCTTCTTCCCGATGAGCGACAACCCCAACGACCGGGGCCTCAGCCGAAAGCACATCTTCGAATCGGTTCATAACTCCCTCAAGCGGATGGAGATCGACTACGTCGACATCATGCAGTTCCACCGTCTCGACCTCGAGACCCCCGTCGACGAGACCGTCCGCGCTATCGACGACCTCGTCCGCCAGGGCAAGGTCCTCTACTGGGGCACGAGCGAGTGGCCCGCCCACAAGATCACCGAAGCCGTCCTTACCGCACGGGATCTAAACGCAAATCCACCCGCCAGCAACCAGCCGCTCTACAACATGATCAGCCGAGGCATCGAAGACGCCGTCCTCCCCGTCTCCGAGCAATACGGCATCGGCAACGTCGTCTTCTCCCCCCTCGCCCAAGGCGTCCTGACCGGCAAGTACCCGCCCGGTCAAGCCCCCGCCGCCGGGACCCGGGCCGCCGACGACAAGTCGAACATGTTCATGAAGCGCATGATGGAGGACGACACGCTCAAGCGCGTCCAAGACCTCAAAGCTTACGTGGAAGGCCTTGGCTACACCATGCCCCAGTTCACCCTCGCCTGGTGTCTGCGCCAAAAGGCCGTAAGCTCGGTCATCATCGGCGCGACCAGCGTGGGCCAGGTCGAAGCGAACATCGCCGCCAGCGGCCTCGTGCTGGATTCCGAAATCTGGACGAAAGCGGAGAACATCCTTACCGGCAAGAAGGAGACGGAGTAGCCAGCGTGTCGAACCAAGGAACCCAACACGCCGCCGTGCGCGAAACGGCCTTCGAGAAGCAACGCGGGATTAGCCAAGTCGACGTGCGGGGCGGTTTCGCCCAGGTCCACGTCTCTCGCTTGGAAGCTCCCCTCGTGGAGAACCGCCTGAAAGTGATGCGAGCGATCGCCGAGGCGGGCGTCAGCGTCGACTTCTTGAAGCTCACCCCTTCCGGGGTCTCGTTCCTCATCGCGGAAGCCAATTCCGACGACGTGGAAGGAGCCCTCACTCAGATCGGCGTCCACTATTCGATCCGAAAAGACCGATCAGTCGTCCTGATCCACGCCGTAAACATGCGCGACGAGGAAGGCCTTACCGCCCGCGTCGTCCAGCAGGCCGTGGCCGGGAACGCCGTCGTGGACCATATCAGCGACATGCACGACCGGATGCTCATCGTGGTGGAAACCAAGTACGCCGCCACCCTCGCGTCGGACCTGAAGGAGGCGAACGATGTCCACTAGCCGCATCAAAGTGATGAAGTTTGGTGGCACTAGCGTCGCCACCCACGAAGCCCGCGTCCAGTCGGCCCTCAAGGTCATCTCCGCAAAGGAGCAAGGCTTTTCTCCCGTCGTTGTCGTGAGTGCCATCGGCCGCAAAGGTGCGCCCTACGCCACCGACACCCTCATCAACATGCTCCGCGACATCGACCCCACCGTCGAGCCGGACATGCGCGAGCTGGATCTCCTCGTCGCCTGTGGCGAAATCCTCAGCTCCGTCATCTTCGCCCACACCCTCAAGACCCTCGGCCACCCCGCCATGGCGTTCCGAGGCGGACAGGCGGGAATCCGCACGGACGGGGTTTACGGCAACGCTCGCATCGTGGGGATCAATCCCATCAGCCTTCACAAGTCCATCGCAAGTGGCAACATCCCCGTCGTTTGTGGATTCCAAGGGGTCTACATTGCGGGCGATGGCGCGCCTGGCGGGGAGCTGACCACCCTGGGCAGGGGCGGCAGCGACACGACGGCGGCCGCCGTCGGCGCTGCTCTCCAGGCCGAGGCCGTGGAAGTCTTCACCGACGTGGACGGCGTTAAGACCGCCGACCCGGATTCGGTGAAGGAAGCTCCCACCCTTCGCAAGGTCACCTACGACGAGGTTGCCGAGATCGCTCACCTCGGCGCGAAGGTCCTCCACCCTCGCGCCGCCGAGATCGCCATGAACTTCGACATCCCGCTTTGGGTAAAGAACACCTTCAGCGACGACGAAGGCACGGAGATCGTCCAGCGCGACCGCTTCCCGGGCCGCCGGGTCACCGGCGTCACCCACACTGGCAAGCTCGTCTATCTCCAGTTCGACCTGAAGGATGCGAGCGACGAACACCGACGCATCCTCGAAAGCCGCATCTTCGAGACGATGGCGCGCTATCGATTCAACCTCTACATGTTGAACCTCAGCCCTAGCGGTACTGGCTTCGCTGTCCCTAGAGCGCAGTTCACCACCCTCGCAGGCATCCTCGATAGCCTCGTCATTCCCGTCGAAGGTTGCGTCTACCTCCTCCAGGTCGGAGGAACCCCCTCCAAGGATGTGGACAACCAGGTGCGCCTCCTGGCTCCCCTCGGAAACGTGAAGACGGTCGTCGCTCAGCTCACTGAAGGCTGCACGATGGTCAGCGTCATTGGCCACGACTACATGCAGCAGCCAGGCGTCTTCTACGAGGTTCTCTCGACCCTCCACGAAGCCCAAATCCCCGTTCTGCAAACGACAGACAGCGACTTCTCGCTAAGCGTTCTCGTGCCCGAATCGGAAACGAACCGCACGGTGAAGCTCCTTCATGAGCAGTTCAAGCTTGCCGAAATCGTTTAGTTTGCCGAACGAACGTCCGGCGTTGATGGGGATACTCAACGTCACGCCGGACAGCTTCAGTGACGGCGGCCTCCACTTTCTATACGAGACCGCCGTCGAAGCTGGTCTCGCCATGTTCGAAGCGGGCGCGGACCTCATCGATATCGGAGGCGAGTCCACTCGCCCCGGGGCTGAGCCGGTCTCCGTTGGCGAGGAGTTGAGAAGGACGATTCCCGTCATCCAAGCTCTCGTCGATCAAGGCATCCCCGTTTCGATCGATACGATGAAGCCCGAGGTCGCCCGAGCCGCCCTCGATGCTGGAGCCGCTGTCGTCAACGACGTCTCCGGCCTCCGCAATGAAAAAATGGCAGAGCTCGTCGTTGAGCGCAAGTGCAATGTGTGCGTCATGCACATGCAGGGCGAGCCCCGTACGATGCAGGCAAACCCAATCTATGGCGACGTCGTCGCCGAAGTCCGCGACTACCTCGTCACCAAAGCCGACGAGCTGAAAGCCAAGGGTTTGAGGCAAGATCAAATCTGGATCGACCCCGGCATCGGCTTCGGCAAAACCGTCGCCCATAACCTTAGGTTGCTTAACGAAATCGACAAGTTCGCCGATACCGGCTACCCGGTTCTCATCGGCGTCAGTCGCAAATCGTTCCTCGGCAAGCTCGCCGGATCGGACCAAAAACCTGCTCCTATCGAGGATCGTTACGAAGGCACTCTGGCCGCCCAGACTCTGGCCCAATTGAAAGGTTGCCGAATCATTCGTGCTCACGACGTAAAGGGAACTCGCCGGGCGATAGACCTGATCGCTGCCGTTTTGAACGTTCCGACGGCGTAGAATAGAGTCACCCATGCTTACACGTCCCGATTCGAAAGGGCGCTTTGGCGACTATGGCGGTCGCTTCGTGCCCGAAACTCTAATGCCCGCCCTGGAAGAGCTCACGACCGAGTTCGACCGCGCCTGGGCAGACCAAGCGTTCCGGGATGAATTCAACCGCTACCTCTCCGAGTTCGTAGGCCGCCCCACCCCGCTGACCGAAGCCCGGAGACTCAGCGAGCAGTTGGGACTCCACGTGGTCATCAAGCGCGAAGACCTGAACCACACCGGCGCCCACAAGATCAACAACGCCCTCGGCCAAGCCCTCCTCGCCCTCCGGATGGGCAAGAAGCGCATCATCGCCGAAACCGGAGCTGGGCAGCATGGCGTCGCCACCGCCACTGTCTGCGCCCTCTTCGGCCTGAAGTGCGAGGTCTACATGGGTGAGGAAGACTGTGCGAGACAGCAGCTAAACGTCTTCCGCATGAAGCTCCTCGGAGCCAAGGTCCACCCTGTCAGCAGCGGCACGAAGACCCTCAAGGATGCCCTGAACGAGGCCATGCGCGACTGGGTAACGAATGTCGGCGACACCCACTACATCATCGGCACCGCCGCCGGTCCCCACCCTTATCCCTACATGGTCCGCGAGTTCCAACGCGTCATTGGCGACGAGGCCCGCGAGCAGTATCTGGGGCGCTACGGCCGCCTCCCCGAAGTCGCCGTGGCCTGTGTAGGTGGAGGTTCTAACGCCATCGGTTTCTTCGCCGGGTTCCTCGACGATAAGGAGGTCCGCCTCGTCGGAGTGGAAGCCGGTGGCCTCGGAATCGATTCCGGCCAGCACGCCGCCCCTCTCACGGCAGGCTCCCCCGGCGTACTCCACGGTTCCTTCAGCTACCTGATGCAAGACGAGAACGGCCAGGTGATGGGTACCCATTCCGTCTCCGCCGGCCTCGACTATCCGGGCGTGGGAGCCGAGCACTCCTACCTGAAGGACACGGGCCGTGCCGTCTACACCGCCGCCACCGATGCCGAAGCCCTGAAAGCCTTCCGCGAATTGGCCGAGACGGAGGGCCTGATCCCAGCCTTCGAATCCGCCCACGCCTTCGCCGCCCTGCGCGACCGCGCCCTGTTCCCAGAGGGTGCCCGTGTCATCGTGAACATGAGCGGCCGAGGCGATAAGGACATGGAATCCGCGGCCAGAATTCTCGCGTTATAAAGGAATATGAGCGTGGTTCATCTATCGGTGCTGGGAGCCGGGTCGGTCCGGTGTTCCGTTCCGGTCCTCGCTAGTCTGGCGGGCTACTTCGGCGAGCGCCCGCTCGAAATCACCCTCTACGATTCCGACGAAGAGCGCCTCGACCTCTTCGACCGATTCGCCCGGCTCTGCTTCATGATTACGAAGTCGACCCACTCGCTCAAGTCCACCGCCGATTACAAGGAAGCGCTCGAAAAAGCCGACCTCGTCGTCGTCCAGGTCGGCGAGAATTGCGCCCGCAAGTTTCTAAAGGAGACTCGGCGTCAGGGTTTCGCCGAACTGGGGCGTGCGTCGCTAATCGAGCAAGCGGTCGATGACATGCTTCGAGACGTACCGCCTCCGACCCCGATACTGTCCCTTATCGCCGACTCGATCGTCTATCCCCACGACGTCTACCTCGCCCCCGACTGGCCGCCAACCCTCACCGAAGCAGAACGCTCGGCCTACCCGCTCCAGGTGTTAAGGTGGTGCCGCGGAGACGACTACCCGTTCGAAGCTCTAAAAGCCAACGAGAAGTCTCCCCTCATTTCCTGGCTGGAAGACCCAGCATCTCTCCCCCTGATCCGCGCGTAGCGTGTAGGTCCGAACCCAATCCTCAATCCTTCAATCCTCTAATCCTGCCCCAGGGTTCAGCTTAGAGGCTGAACCTGAGTCAAGTCCTTCCGCGTCATCGACAAGATCGAAGCCTGCTGGGCCAGCTTGCCCGCGATCGCCTTGAAGGAGTCCGCCTGAGGCCGGTGAGGAGCCGCAATGATCGAAGGAACGCCCTTGTCTCCCGCATCGCTCACCGAGGGATCGAGTGGCACGGAACCCAAATAGGGAACCTTGAGCTGTCCCGCCAAATCTTCGCCACTGAGCCCGGAAAATATCTGCGACACCTCGCCGCAGTTCGGACAGACGAACCCCGCCATATTCTCCACGACGCCCATGATCGGTGCGTTGAGACGCCGGAAAAGATGCACGCTCTTGCCCGCGATATTCGCCGCGACATGGTGCGGCGTCGTCACGATCACCACTCCCGTCAGGGGAGCAAGTTGCGCCAAGCTCATCGGCGCGTCCCCCGTTCCCGGAGGAAGGTCCACGAGGAGGTAGTCGAGCTCTCCCCAATCCACGTCTTCCAAAAGCTGCTTGACCGTCCCCGCAACCATCGGCCCACGCCAAAGCACGGCTTGGCCTTCCTCGAGCAGGGAACCAAGCGACATCATTCGCAACCCATACCGCTCGATGGGAATAATCTTGTTCCCCTGCGTGTAGGGCCGCTCATCCTGTGCCCCCAGCATCAACGGAATCGAGGGTCCATAGACGTCCGCGTCCATCAGCCCGACCCGTGCTCCTGTCTGGGCCAGGGCCACTGCCAGGTTCACGGTAACGGTGCTCTTGCCCACGCCGCCCTTACCGCTCGCAATCGCGATGCAGTGCTTGACGCCGGGAATCAAATCTTGGGGTTGTGCCTGGCGTTGCCGGACCTGCGCCGTCATCTCCACGGCAACCGCCGTAACCCCTTCGAGGCCGCGTACGCGGTCCTCGCATTCCTGTTTAAGTTGGTCCTTGACGGGGCAAGCGGGAGTCGTCAGTTCGACCGTGAAGGCCACGTTGCCGTCGCAGATTTTGACGTCTTTGACAAAGCCAAGAGTAACGATATCGCGGCGGAGATCAGGGTCGACGACGTTCTTCAGCGCGTCCAGAACGGCGGCTTCGGTTACGGACATTTCTATACCGAATGGTACCTGGCGCCGAGGGGCACGACTGGGGACCAAGCATCGAAGAAGCCCCCAATCCCCAATCCTCTAATCCTCAATCTTTGTCTTTCGGTTCTTCCTTTTTCTCAGCGGCCTCGGCAGGTTTCGGCTCAGGATCGGCAGGCGGCTCTTTCCCTTCGCGAATCCCCTTCTGAAACTCGGAAACGCCCTTCCCAACGCCCCGCATCAACTCCGGAATCTTCGCGCCCCCGAAAAGAAGCACCACGATGATGAGAAGAATGATGAGGTGCGTAGGCTCGAACAGATTCATAAAACCAGCGTACCACCCTCCAAACAAACGCCCCAATCCAACAATCGAGCACTCCAGCAATCAAGCAATAACAAAACACAGAAGGGCTCCGGTGGGAGAACCCGGAGCCTTTGGGCCTTACGGCCAGATGACGCAATCTCCTTGGGAACCGCTAGCGCTCTACCCTGGAGCCATCGTCAAGTCTCTTTTTAGTAACGTCCGTGCTCGGAACAGCCAGCTCTTGATCGTGCCCTCGGGGGTCTCCAGCTCTTGGGCGATTTCCGTGACGTCCATGTGACGGAAATGCCGGAGGAAGATGATCCGCCGATACTTGATCGGGAGCCTTGATATCGCTTCCATTACCTGGGATCGCGCGATATTGTCGCCCGCTCGCTCGTCGAGGTTCTGCGATTCGTCGCACAGCATATATTCGTGCTGGTCGAGTGAATCGCCCTCGTGCTTACGACTTCGTACCATGTCGATACAAACGTTGGAGCAAATCCGGCACAGCCACGGCTTCAACGGACGGTTCGGGTCGAATTCCCCGATCGCTCGATATGCCTTGACCAAACTTTCCTGTACTGCATCGTTCGCATCGTCTGCGTTGCGCAAAATGCGCATTGCGAGGTTGAGAAGAATGGGTCGGTAGAGATCCGATATGAGTTCGAAGGCAACCGACTCGCCTTGCGACGCTCGCTGGATGAGATGTCCCTCCCAGCAGAGGATCTTTCCGGTTTTCATTTAGGTTTTCTTTTCTTCACCTCTCCCACACATCATTCTAAGATGCTTTGGCTATGGACCCTAGATGCGGGCACAAAGTTAGTCGGATAGTCCTATTTGCCTTCGATCCTTCGGCCTATAAACCCCGTAAAACAACTAGGGCCGGTTTTCTTCACAGGCCCTTTTGACATGCAAGATTCATGCCGAAAATTGCCATACAATGGAAGCACGGAGGCTTCTCTACACCTTCATGGTGATCGCGCCCGCGATAGCACTTGCAGGGATTGGAGTACATAGCCGGACCTATATCGACCCTTTTCGCTGGCCCTCGACAGGTGCCGACCAGCAGCGTATCAACGCCTACATCCCGTTGATGGTAGAAGCGTGCCGGTACAACAGCCACCATCCTTCCTGGCTCGATACCGTCGATAGGCCCGCGCTGTTAAAAGTTTCGAACCGGTGGGTCGATGAAACGAAGGCAGGCCACCTCCGCCCCCTGATCCCCGTGGCTTACGACGACGTCGTCCTCACCGGCATCAAAGGCCAGATCGTCAACTCGATGGTGGCTCTCAACCGGGCTCTCGTCAAAGACGCCGACCGGCTGGCGAAGGTAGGGAAGGTCGAAGACGCCGCGCAAGAGGCGCTTCTCGCCGTCCGCATGGCCAATTCGCTGAAGTACTCCAGCTTCATCACCGTCTACCGCTGCTCCATGCTCCAAAGCACCGCCGTAAACCACCTGGAAGACTTTTTCGCAAGGCTCTCCGAGGCGAGGAGGGCCCAAATCAAGGCCGAGCTCCAAGGGCTCCAAAAAGGAGCTGCCCCCCTGCGCGAGATCGCGAACCACGCGAAGGATATCTACCTCTACGCGCTCCAGACCCACGAGGACACGGAGCTCGCTCTCTCGACGACTAGCCGGATCATTCCGTCCCGTTCGTTCTTCGAGCAGCCCGCCGCCGCGAAAGAAAGGCTGAGTTCGAGACATGACGTCCTCTACCGCACGCTCCGCCTGCCGGAGCTCAACACGGACGCCACGCTCTGCGTGCAGGCCGAAAACTATTTGAGGCTCAGCATCCAAAGGTTGCTGAGCCTCAAGTAAGGCTTGAAAGCCCGAAGGCTTAGTTGTCCGTGATCGACAGGACGCCGCTTTCTCGCAGGTCTGTGCCGAACGGCATTCCGTTAAGGGCCGCCGCCACTTCTCGCGAAGCTTCGCCGTCACCGAAGTGCCAAGTCAGCTCGGCGGAGATGTTGGTGGAGCGAACCACGACCGGCTTCCCGTAGTGGTTGGCGATCGCCTTGGCGAAGTCCACCAGGTTGCCCTGTCCCGTCGTCACCGTAGAACGCGTGGTTCCAGGGACGACGACCAAGGTCGAGGGAATTTCGCCCTTCACGTCGACCGTAAAGGTCGCCGCGTCGGGCTGGTCGTTCTTCAATTCGTTGAGCCAGCCGGCGCTGTCCACGTCGAACGTCTTCTCACCTTCGCTACCGCCCTTGACGGACACGGTGTGCTTCTCGGTGGGCCGATAGTTCATCTGGACGCCATTCTTGCTCTTGCTGTACTCGATCTGCTCGATCGGCTGCTTCGAGGGAACGCCAATCGGGCCGGCGGGGTTAACAGGCCCATCGCCCTTCATGTTCAGCGTGTAGTAAGCGCCAAAGAGTGCTGCGGCAGCCAAACCCGCGAATGCGACGTTGCGCAGCCACAGCGTCCAACTAGGGGCGGCGGCACGTTTCTTTTCGTACAGGCTTAAATCGATGGCGGCGCCGATCCGCTCGTTCAGGTCGAACGGGACGTCGATCTTCTCGAATCGCAGCGATTCCAGTTCCTTCAGGGTGGCTTCGAATTGCTCGTATTCCCCGCGCAGGTTGGCATCGGCTTTCAGCTTCGCCTCGAACGATTGGGCGAGTCCGGCATCTAGCGTGCCTTCCGAATATGCCGAGAAGTATTCTCTTGCTTTCTCGTTGTTCATCCTTCGTATACCCCCGACATGGGGAATCAATCCATTTCAGATCGTCTGAAGACACCCGCCCCAAACCATTGGCCTTCTGCGATCTAGGAGTGTGACTTTGCTAGATACGGAAAAGTTCCTCATCTTTTTGCAGCATTTCTCGAAGAGTCAAACGGGCCCGGTTCAAACGGCTTTTTACGGTCCCAATCGGTAGGTCCAATGCCGCCGCGATCTCCTCGTAAGACATCGTTTCGGCGTGATACATCATGATCATCGCCCGTTGATATTCCGGGAGCTTCGCAACCGCCTTCTCAAACCGCCGCTCCCGCTCGTTCCGCTCCGTGACTTCGAGCGGCGAAGCCGAGGTGTCTTCCACCTGAAGCTCTACATCCCCCTCGCTCGTCACCAGCGCGGATTCGATGCTCATCGCCGATCGCGTCTTTTCCTTCTTCCGGATGTCCAAAAAGCAGTTGGTCATGATCCGGTAAAGCCAGGTCGTAAAGGCGCTCTGCCCCTTGAAGTTGTGCAGGGCGTTGTAAACGCGGACGAACCCCTCGGCCACGATGTCCGAGGCCTCCTCCGGATTGCGAGTAAGGCGGAACGCGTACTGGTACGCGCGCGTGCTGTGCTTGACGATCAGCGCATCGAACGCGGATCGGTCACCACCCTGCGCCCGCCTGATGAGCAGTTCGTCGTCGAGATGCCCTTCACTCATCTTTGGTTACTGCGAAACGATCGACTTGGGACCCGGATGGACGGCGTCCTGAATCGCTCGTTGTTCCTCCTGCGATAGGCTTCGTTCCGATCGCCCGCCGACGAGCGGCTTGCAGTAGACACGACAATCGTTCCTGCCGATGAGGCTTGTAATTAAAGCGCCGTCTCCGCGGTCGTCGTAAAGGGCAAGCGCGAAGCTTTGGCTTCCTCCAACGTCCTCAAAGGCGTCGTAGCGGACAAGACCCAGGAATCGTTTCGTTCCCATCATCTTTTCTTCGAGGGTGCGGACCTGGTCCGCTAACCCGTCGATCTGTCCTTGAATCTGCATGCGTTCTCGAAGGTGGTCGTACAACAGCCGCTCCAAGTTGTCGCCCTTGGTGCCGTCGAGCAGGTCTCGCCAGCGGTTATTCATACGCCGAACCTTCCGAGAGAGGTTCAACGTCCAGACTCCAAGCGTTAACAATAGAAGCAGCAGGACGAAGATGACCTGCGAAGAATGCTGTGATAGCGCCTGAAAGATGCTGTCCATAGGTGCGATGGAGAGAACGCCCTAAGAGTATAGCGGACGCGTGCCCTCGCGAACCCGCTAAAATGGTTCTCTATGAAAAGGAGTCGGAAACGCGCGATTACGGGATTTGGCTTTATCCTGCTGATTCTGCTGGGTTTCGCCATTTACTTCCACTACACGTTCACAACGGTCGTGGTCTCCGGAGAGTCGATGCTCCCGACGCTCAAAAACAACCAGCGCGTCCTGACCAGCCGAGCCTACTGGCTTGTGGGCCCGATCAAGGACAAGGATATCGTCGTCATAAAGGACGACGGTCCGACTGGCTATATCATCAAACGAGTGTATCGAATGGCCGGCGAAGTCGTCGATTGGTATAACGTTCCGGATAACGTCGACTTTAGAAAAGGGGAATACAAGGTCCCCGCAGGCCATGTTTACGTGTTGGGCGACAACCGGGAAGTCTCGGAGGACAGTCGCAGGTTCGGACCAGTCAAGGTGGAGGATATCATCGGCAAGGTCGTTATTCGTCAGTGAAACGCTTTCCCACGGGATCGTACGGGCGGCAGCGGCTCCAGTTCTTTCCGGCGCCGTTTAAGGCCCCGTTGCGCACATTCGCCGTCCTCGTCTTCGCCTGGCAAGAGGACCGAGTCGTCGTGTGCGACATCGAAGACAGAGGCTGGAGCATCCCCAGCGGCCGCGTGGAAGCCAACGAATCGTCCCTCGACGCCGCCCACCGTGAATCCCACGAAGAAGCCGGGGTAAGCCTCGACAGAGTCCAATACATCGGCTGCTACCACATCAGCGAAAGAAGGGAAGTCCGCTGGGCCGACTGTTTCGCTGCCAAAGTCGCCGGAGTAGGCGAGATCGAGATGACCCAGGAATCTCACGGGATGAAGCTGGTCACCATCGAAGAGCTCCCCACCCTCTACCACCTCTGGAATCCCCTCACGGAAGCCGTCTTCAAGTACAGCTACGAAGTAGTCCAGCGCCTAACCGACCGCCGCTGCGCTAAATAGTTTCCAGGTTTCAAAGCCTGAAACCCAGAAACTTCGAAACCTTGGAAACCCTCTTTAGGCGTACTCAGGCACCCCGTTCGGCTGCCCAATCCCCATAATCAGTTCCGCGATCTGCACCGCGTTCAAAGCCGCGCCCTTCAAAAGCTGGTCGCCCGCGATGAACATGGAAATCGCGCTGGAGTGCGAAACGTCTTTCCGGATCCGCCCCACCAGCACGTCCCCCTGCCCGCTCGCTGTGATCGGCATGGGGAAGGTGTTCGTCTCACGGTCGTCCACCAGCCGGACCCCCGGAGCATTCGCCAAAGCCGCCCGGATCGCCGCCTCACTCGGAGCCTCGTCCGCGAACTCGATCGTTACTGACTCGCTGTGCGCCCGGATCACCGGCACTCTCACGCAGGTCACGTTGATCTTCAAGTCCGGCAAATCGAGAATCTTCCGCGATTCCTGAATGACTTTCCACTCTTCCTCGTTGTAACCCTGCTCGTTGATCGGAGTGTTGTGGCTAAAGAGGTTGAAGGCGTAAGGGTGGGGAAGGACCTTGCTCCGCTCCCCGTCCCGCTCGGCTTTCTGACCCTTCAGGTCGTACACCGCGTCCGCCGTCTCCTCGATCAGCTCGTCCATCACCTTCGCCCCGCCCCCGCTGGCACTCTGATAGGTGCTCACGATCAGCCGGTCGATCTGTCCAAGCTCGCGAAGCGGATTGACCGCTACCAGCAAAATGATCGCCGTACAGTTCGGCACCGCCACCAGCCGCGTCGCCGCGTCGATAGCGTGCGGATTGACCTCCGGCACCACAAGCGGCACGTCCGGGTCCATCCGATAGGCGCTGGAGTTGTCGATGACGTAAGCCCCCGCCTCCAGTGCTGCCGGAGCCAAAGCCTTCGAACGGGAAGCCCCCGCGCTGAAGAAAGCGAAATCGACCCCCGCGAACGCATCGGGTTTGGCCTCCTCGATCGTAAACGTCTCGCCTTTGAACGAGACCTGTTTACCGACCGACCGTTCGCTCGCCAAAAGCTTAAGGCTGCGGATGGGAAAATTGCGTTGCTCAAATAGATTGAGAAACTCGTTGCCGACTGCACCGGTCGCGCCTACAATCGCGACATTGAATCCGTTGGACACACGAAATAGATACCTGATTCCGGGGAAGAGCCTCTAGGCAGAGGCCGAAGCCTGTTGTACACTCCTTCACAGTAACAAGGAGCGTCTGACATTGCGATCCCCGGGCAACGAAACCGCGCTCGATATGAATTTCGACTGCGGTCAACCTGGCGTTAAGAAGATAGAGGTACCCGGTTTGGGTCTACTAAGGCTGGAACATCTCGGAGTTTCGGTCCCAAGATCTGTTTCCGGTACTGTCGCCGCCCCACCGGGCGTAAATGTTCTGGGAATCAACCTCGAAGGCGCCATTATCGCCCGCGCCGCGAATCAAGGCCGCGTTTTGATCGTGCCGCCCCGCAGCATGTTCTTTATGCGTGGCCCCATTCGTCTAAGCTCCCTTGTCGCCCGCGGAGACCACCGAATCCAACTTTTGTCATGGTCGTCCGCCGCCCTCCCTGCCCTCGATCAGTGGATGCAGAGTACGGCAGCCGGTCGCCACACGAAAGGGCAATACCGGTTTTTGGGCTGCAAACCCCTCGACCCCCATTTCGCTGAGGTCATCAAACGCTTCGACGAAGCTAGGGCGAACAACGGCGAGCTGACCGAACCCCTCATGATCTCCGTTGCCTACGAGGCGGTTCCCAGAATCATGGTCGGCGGCGACCAAATGCTCCTCTCCCCGCTCCCCTCCGACCTCCCCGAGCCGATCCAGCGACTGACCGAAGCCGTCCGCAAAAACCCCGCTGGCTCCTGGTCCCTCAAAGAAGCCTCCGACATGGCCAGCTACTCGCCATTCCACTTCTCCAGAGTTTTCAAGCAGCTCGTCGGCTATGGCTTCCACGAATACGTCGACCGCTGCCGCACCGAGCTCGCCGTCGGAATGCTCGTCTCGAGCGATAAAGCCGTAGATATCGTCGCCGCCCAAAGCGGCTTCGGCACCACCCAAGGCCTCCGCGAGTCCGTCAGAGAATATCTGGGCCTGGTCCCCTCCGAATTCCGCTCGTTACCCGAAGGCTATGAAGCGACAGGTGTGTAGCACTCTCCGTCTCCTCCCAATCCTTACCACCTAATCCTGCTGCTCCGCAGCATGGGTAATCTACGCCTCTCCAAATGGACGAATTCGGAATCGACCGCCCAGAGCTGACCGGGACCCTCATTTCGATGGAGTTCGGCGCGGGTGGACGCATCGGGCAGATGTGGGTCGCCAATCCGAACCTCCCCGACGAAAACGAAGAGTTCCAATTCGTCCTCTCTCCCATCAACATGGGCGACGAGATCGTCGAGGACTACTACCCCGGCACCATCCTCCTGGGAGCCCGCAACCACCCCGAGGACCCCTGGATCGTCAGCCGCAACGCGATGGCCCGCCAGATCGACGACGAGGAAGACCCCAGCAAGGTCACCTTCGAGTACGAGTTCTCCTTCCTCGAAGAGATCGAAGCCATCGGCAAGTTCTACGAGCGCCCCGGTGTCGTTCCCCAGATCTGCTGGGACCTCACCCTCACGAACAAGGGCCGCGCCACCATCGAGATCGGCGAGCTGGGCTTTCCCTTTGCCCTCAACAACCTCTTCGAGGGCTACCCCCTCACCGATACCGGAATCGCCGAGATGTACAAGGACCGCGTGTACGTCCACAAGTTCATCGGTGGAGCCGCCAGCTACCTCTTCGCCCAGCGGATGAACGCCGAGGCCCCCGGCCTTCTCATCTTCCCCGGCGACGACACCAAGTGGGAGTTCTACAACCACGTCCCCGCATCCCTGAACACCCCCTTCCGCTGGGAAGGCATCCCCGTCGTCTACATCCACAGCCGTGCCGCCATCGAGAGGGAAGAGTGGCGCGAGTGGTTCAACGACCACAGCACCCTCATCCTCGAGCCGAACGAGTCGCGCACCTACCAAATGCGCTTCGTCCCCACCGAGCGAGACCGCTTCGATAGCGTCAATCCCGTCCTCGCCGCCTGTGGCCAACCCGCCATCCGCCTCCTCCCCGGGGCCGTCGTACCCGCCGACGTTGGCGTCGCCGTCGAGGTCGTCGGAGCCACCCCCACCCGCTTCTTCACCGACACCGAAGCCGAACTGGAGACCGATTCCGACGAGGAAGGCGGCTTCTGCTTCGTCAAGCCCGACGGTGCCGGTGCCGTCAACCTATCCTTCGAAGACACCAAAGGCCGGGAATCCAACACCCACCTCCTCTTCGTCGAACCCATCGAGAAGCTCATCCAGGCCCGAGCCTCCTGGATCGTCGATCACCAAATCAACGACGCTCCGGGCACGAACCTCCACGGCGCGATCCTCCCCGCCGACATCCACACCACCGAGCGCCTCACCGCCATCGACGACTACCTCGGCCCCTTCGGCGTGGAAAGCTCCCTCGCCGATGCCATGTTCCTCGCCGAGAAGAACACCATCTACCCCGTCATGCACGAGATCAAGGTGCTGGAGAAGTACATCGAGCAGTTCGTCCTCGACGATCTCCAAAACCCCGCCGACGCCTCCGTCGGCAGCACCTTCGCCGACGAAAAATCGGTGGCCATGAACACCGGTCGAGCGCAGGTCTACGTTCTCGCCACGAACCTATATCTCGCAATGGCGGATCTCGTCGACCTTGGCCTTGCTGAAGACCGAGACTACGTGGAGATGGCCTCAAGGACCTGGCACGCCTTTCATCTCTATGCCTCCACCCCGCACAAGCTCAGCGAAGCCCTGCTGATCACCGAGGTTCGTACTCGAAAGGATCTTTCCGGTAGCGGCACCCGCATTCGCGGTGCGACGATTCAGCCCATCCTTGACGACAAAGCCTTTCCTTACTACGGAGAATCGTCTTGGTCGACCCGGTCGTTTAGGGAAGTCTTTCAACTGGTCATGGGGCATAGTCGCCGCGAAGAAGCCATCCGCCTCGCCTACGCCGCTCGCTCCCTCAGCCCAAGCTGGTGGTGGTACGCCAGCGACAAGCGCTTCCTGGAAGAACAGGAAGCCCCCCACCCCGCCATGGTCGATAAGGGCGAGATGTGCCTCGGACCCACGACCGTGGTCAACTCGCTGATGTTCTTTCACATGCTGGACCGGGACTACATCTCCCTTCCCGACAGCTACTTGCGCCTCGCCTTCGGCGGCATGCTCGGTATCTGGGCGCTCGTCCGCGCCGACGGCGCCGGGTCGATGGGCTTCTGCCCCGATGCCGCCTCCAAGCAGTTCGGCATGAGTGCCCTCACCGGCGACATCGGCATCAGCCTCTTCGCCTACCTCCGCAATGTCGGCAGCTACGTCCTCCCCACCCGCACCGCGGGAGTCCTCACATTCGGCTGCCACTTCGAAATGGACAGTGAAGCCGACCGCGACCTCTTCACCGTCCGCCCGTGGGACGGAGTCGGACGCAAAATCGTCGTCCGCCAGCTTGGCCTCGAAGTCCGCACCTCCTTCGGCACCATCCGCGAGCTCAAATTCGACTCTCGCAAGCGCTGGATTCGCCTCATCGTGCACAATCCAGCCCATCGCGGAATGGAGGCCACTCTCTTCGTCAAAGGAATGTGGGGATTGAAGGTCGAATTCGATGGGCAAACGGCCGAATCTGAAAAGGGAAGCTTCACGATTCCCTTAACGCTTAAGGACCGGGAAACGCGCGAGATTGAACTGAGGGTGATTGAATGACTGAAATTCCGATGTGGTGGTTAGTGTTTTCGGTGATCTTCTTCATCACGAACACGATTCTGTTTGTGGCGATGGCGATCATCCTCTTCCGGATGGCCCAGGTCGTCCAAGACCTCAAGCCCAAAGTCGAGAACCTTGTCGATAAGGTGGACGGAGTGACGACCAAGGTCGACGCCCTGACGACCACCCTCCACGAGACGATCAAGAACGTCGGTCAGAAAGCCCAGGGCATCGCCGGTTCCGCCAACGTCCTCGCCCAAACGACCACGAAGGTCCTGGATCGTTACGCCCCCATCATCGCAATCGCCACGACCGCCCTCAAGGTGCTGGGAGCCTTCCGCGAGTACCGCGCAGCCCGAAACGTCGGCCACGAGCAAGAAGAAGCCTAATATTCCCCGCTAAACGGCCCATCCCTTGACTTCGAGGGGCAGTTTGCCGTATCATTCTCAACTGCACCGCGGGATGGAGCAGTCTGGTAGCTCGTCGGGCTCATAACCCGGAGGTCGTAGGTTCAAATCCTACTCCCGCACCCAAACTGCAATTATTTAAAAACTGACTGCGCACTCTGCGAAAGCAAAGTCGCAGTCTTTTTTATTTGTCCCGAGAGCCTCCCCCTGCCGTGCAGGGGGAGGGAAGGGTGGGGGTGCTCTGTCGAACAGAGCGCCCCCTCCAAGCCGACGCGAAGCGTGTAGTCGCGGTTCAGTCCGCGCAACAAACGAGGCAAGAACAGAGTGCGAGGAACCCAGAACAAACCAATGTAGCCGAGGGCTTTAGCCCTCGTGAGCGCTATCAAAAACAGAGCGCACCCCCCGTGCCGAAGGCTACACCGTCCAGAAACTAGGATCGTTGAGCGTTTCGAGCCAGTCCTGCGCGTTCTCCCTCACGAGTGGGTCCTCGTCTGCCAACATCTCATTCAAAGCCGCCACCGATCGCGGATCGCGGAAGCCACCAAGGACACTCGCCGCGCACCCCCGCCCATTCGCAGTCATCCCATCGAGCGCGGCAAGCAGGGGCTCGATGACCCGCTCGCCATAGTTGGCTAACCCATCGAAGCCGCGCTATCGGTGAAGTCCTCCTCGTCCCGTTCTTGGATCATCTCGACCAAAAGCGGGATTCCTCGCTCATCTCCGTACTTCCCCATGACGACCGCGATATCGTAGCGAACGTCGCCGTCAGGGTCTTTCAGAAGTCGCCAAATGCTCGAAAGCACGCGGGTCTTTGGAAAGGCCGAGGAGCCAACCGGCTCGAAACCGCTTCACCGGATTCGGATCGTAGGTCGCCTCGATGAGAGGTTCGATCGCCTCCGGCATGTAGTAGCGATAGAGATAGTTCTCCGCCCGCGACGAAACCTTGACCTCAGGATCTCCCAGACGGTCGAGGTGGTGCTGCATTCGCTTGACTCTGGACATGTTAGCCCCCCGTTAAGACCCAAAACGCAAGGGTAGCATCAACCCATGCGTCTCCATCGAATCGCGCTGGCTTTGGCGTGCATCGCCACCGCCGTCGCCCAGGCCGCGCCCGCCAAGCCGCGCCTCGTGCTCGTCATCAGCATCGACCAATTCCGGGCCGACCTCATGCGCCGCTTCGAACCCTGGTTCCTCCCGCCCAAGTCCAACGGTGGAGTCGGCGGCTTCCGATGGCTCCAGGAGACCGGCGCCTACTACCTGGACGCCCACCACACCCATCTCCCCACCGCCACTGGCCCCGGCCACGCCACCATCCTCAGCGGCTCCGACCCGTTCTCGAACGGCATCGTCGGCAACGACTGGTTCGACCGCGCGACGGGCAAAGAGGTCTATTGCGTCGACGACGCATCCGTCCAAACCGTTGGCGGCTCCAGCAAGCCCATGAGCCCCCGCAATATGCTCTCCACCACCGTCGGCGACGAGCTCAAGATGGTCACCAACGGCAAATCGAAGGTCGTTGGCGTGTCCTTCAAGGACCGCGCCGCCATCCTCATGGCCGGTCACGCCGCCGACACCGTCGTCTGGCTCGACGGCGGCAATGGCAAGTGGGTCAGCAGCACCTTCTATTTCCCCGGCAAGCAGCTTCCCAAGTGGGTTGACGATGTCAACGCCAAGAACGTCATCGCGGGCGCCAAAGACCAAACCTGGGAACCCCTCCTCGACGAAAAGGAATATTGGCCCGCCCGCCGCGCTCCCGCCGAGAAGACCCCCGCAAACGGCAAGCTCTTTAGTCACCCCACGAGCAGCACCAGCAAGTTCACCATGAGCGGCCAAGGCCAGGCCTACCTCTTTGACACAGTGAAGAAGGCTATCGTTGGCGAGCAGCTCGGTCAAGACGACGTTCCCGACATCCTCGCCGTCAACCTGGCCCCGAACGACTACGTCGGGCACGCCTACGGCCCCAACAGCCCCGAGGTCATGGATATCACGATCCGCACCGACCGCCTCCTCAGCGACCTCTTCAACTTCATCGACAAGAACGTCCAAGGCGGCCTGAACAGCGTCCTCATCTGCGTCACCGCCGATCACGGCGTCGTCCCCATCCCCGAGGAATCCGCCAACGTCTACCGAACCGGCGTCAAGCGCGGCCCCGCCACTGGCGAGGACATCAAGAAAACCATCCAAGCCGCCCTCTCCGCCAAATACGGCGAAGGCGACTGGGTCCTGTACGTCGGCGAGCCCGATACCTACCTGAACGAAAAGCTCGTCGCCCAGAAGAACCTCAACCTCGCTGAAGTGGAGAAGACTGCCGCCGAGGCCGTCAACAAGATGCAGAGCGAATACTGCGCCTTCACCGCCAGCCAGATCATGGTCGGCCAACTCCCCCAGTGGTCGTGGACCCAGCTCATCTACAACGGCTTCAACCTGAAGCTCGGCGGCAACCTCATGATCGCCGACATGCCCGGTTGGTACAACGGCGACGGAACCGGCACCGGCCACGGAACGCCCTGGAAGTACGACACCCACGTCCCCCTCATCCTCCGCGGCCCCGGCATCAGCCCCGGCCACTACTACCGAAACGTCGGTGTCCCCGACCTAGCGGCCACCATCAGCCAAATCCTTGGCACCGAATATCCCACCGGCTGCATCGGCCAACCCCTCCGAGAAGCTCTCGGCGATAAGTAAGAAAGAGCCCGCCGCGAACCGGCGGGTTTTTTCTCTGGAACCTCTGACCGCCGAGCGGCATTAGCGCCTTCGTGAAAGCGATTTTCGGAGTCATGGCACTGGCGGTCTCTGTTGCCGCCATTGCGGACGATGCCCCGGCCCTCCTCGGTCAGACTTGGATCAACGTCCAAGCCAGCCAGGCGCCAACCCTGAAGGGCAAGGGGCATGTCACCCTCGTCCACTTCTGGACCTTCGCTTGCAGCAACTGCCAGGCGAATCTTCCGATCTACGATCGCCTTTTTGCCAAGTACGCGTCCTCCGGTCTCGACTTCGTCGGCGTCCACACCCCGGAGCTGGATTTCGAAAAGAAAACGGAAAACGTTCGCAAAGCCATCGACCGCTTCGGTATCAAATGGCCTGTCCTCATCGATCCAGCAGGCGGCAACTGGCAGCGATGGCGAGTCCGATACTGGCCGACGGTGTTCCTCGTCGATAAGAAGGGAGTGATAAGGTCCAAGTGGGAGGGCGAGCTAAACTTCCGGGGCCAAAAAGGCGAAGAGCAAGTCGAGCACATGATCCGGCAGTTGCTCGCCGAGAAGGGCTAAATGACTAAGCTACTGGAGAAGAAGCACCCCCTCGCCATCCGCTGGTTTCATTGGCTGAACTTCCCATTCCTCATGGTCATGGTATGGAGCGGCCTCCTGATCTACTGGGCATACGACGCCTACGGACTACGCGTGGGGAAGTTCGTCATCGTCGATAAATTCTTCCCGGAATGGTTCTACAAAGACTTCCACATCGAGAGCCGCCTCGCTGAAGGCATGGCCTGGCATTTCCTGTTCATGTGGCTCTTCGCCTTGAACGGACTTGTCTACGTGGCCTACCTTGCGTTCTCCGGGGAATGGCGTTACATCGTCCCCCGTAGGGAAAGCTTCAAAGGAGCCTTCCAAGTGGTCCTTCACGATCTCCGCATTCGCAAGGAGCCGCTCCGCAGGGAGAAGTTCAATGACGCGCAGCGGATCGCCTATTCTTCCGTCGTCTTCATGGGCCTCGGCTCGCTCGTCAGCGGCCTTGCCATCTATAAGCCCACGCAAACCGCTTGGCTGACCGGTCTCTTCGGTGGTTATCAGAACGCCCGCTTTGTCCACTTCTGGCTCATGATGCTGTTCTGTGCCTTCTTCCTCGTCCACGTTGCCCAAGTGGTTCGGGCAGGTTGGAACAATTTCCGCGCCATGATCACCGGCTACGAACTCGCCTCCGCTGAGGAACTCGCATGAACGAACACGCCAAACCCTCGCCGACCCCCGAGCAGCAGATGACCCGTTTGTCGCGTCGCAGCTTCATGTGGGCCGGGGCCTCGCTCCTTGGAGCTTACGGCGTTCTACGGTGGATCAATACGTCCGCTTCGGTCGATGGCGTCGCCGCCCCACTCCGCAAAGCTCTTGAGTTCAACGACGCCGTCGCCGCCAAACTCTATTCACCGGAACGCCTGTCCCCAGAATTCGATAAATCTCAAATCACCGAACTCAAGGTCAACGGCACCGATGGTATAGAGTCCGAACTTGGTGACTGGGACCTCCAAACTCCCGGTGGAACCGCCGTGACCCTTGCCCAGATCAAAGCCCTCCCGAAGACCGAGATGATCGCCGAGCACAAGTGCGTCGAAGGTTGGAGCGCCATCGTCCAGTGGGGCGGCACGAGGTTCTCTGAATTTGCCAAGCTCCAACCACCACCCCCCAAAGCTGCTCACGTTGCCCTCGTCACTCCAGACGGCCAATACTACGTCTCCGTAGACCTGCCCGCTATGATGCACCCTCAAACCTTGCTGTGCTACGAAATGAACGGACAACCGCTTACTGAAGAGCACGGGGGCCCCCTCCGCCTCGTTCTGCCCCACAAATACGGAGTGAAGAGTCTGAAACGAATCGGGAGTATCGCGTACAGCGAGAAACCTGCTGCCGACTTCTGGGCAGAGCAAGGTTACGACAACTACATAGGCCTCTAGCCTCTCAAAGGCGAGGCATGGGAATACATGCCTTTGGCCAAAGCCAGCCGAGTCACCTTCCCACCCAACTTCACCTCGACCACCGTATTCTTCAAGGAAGCCGAGGCAGGAACCGAAGCCGCCCAAGAAGTCTCAGTTAGCTTCGCTGGAATCCTCTTCCCGCCAACCACGACCGTCACGGTGGACTTGGGCAAAGCCTCCCCAGAAATCGCCCCGCTGCCGAACTTGGAAACGAATGCAAACGGCTCCTTCAGGATCAGCGACCGATGAAAGGCGACCTCCGCCTTCAAATCCTCGCCAGACAAAGAACCCTGCCCAGGCCCGTCCGCCATATCGGTGACTTCTTGCACCAGCCAGGCGTCGGTTTTACCCTTGCCCAGCGTCGGATCGTATTGCGACCCCTGTTCGCCATGGCACCGTTGGCAGTGGTCCGCAAAATAGGCAAGGGGCGGCTGCGTGGGAGCCTTGGGCTGTGCGCCCAAGACCAACCCCATGGAAGGACCCAAAACCAAAAGCCAGCGAAACGTCACGATCCTGCCTTACTGATACGATAGATCTTCCCAAACTGATCGTCGCTGAAGAAGACCGACCCATCAGGAGCCTCTACACAGTCCACCGGGCGCGCCAAGACTTCGCCGGCCTTGCCCAGGCACCCGATCATCATCATTCCGCCATACGCCTTGCCCGTGACCTTGTCGAAGCAAACCCGCTCGACCCGGTAACCGACCCGCTCCTTGCTGTTCCAAGAGCCGTGCAAAGCTACCAAGGCATCGCCCTTGAGCTCTCCGCCAAGTCCATCGCCCGCCATGAAGCACCAGCCGTTCGGAGCCCAGTGCGCCCCGAAGCACCACTCCGGCACAATCGTCTTCTCCGCTAGGTCGATAATGTCGGGCCGGTTCTGATACTCGATCCGGGGAACCCGATTGCCGTCGATGAACGGGTGTCCATAGAACCCACCCTCGATGTACTTGTTGAATTCGCAAGGCGGGTTGAAGTCGGTAATCGGCTGTCGCCCCTGCTTGTCCCCAAGCGGCTTGCCATACCAGTCGCTCCCGTGATCCGCTCCATAGAGCTCCGTCGTTCCCGGCCGATACCGATACTTCTCCGTGTTCCGAAGCCCGCTCGCCCAAAGCTTCCGCGTCTTACCGTCCAGGCTGTAGAACCAAATCTTCTGCCGATCCGTGTTGGTCTCGTCCGTGATGTTCCCGCTGTCCCCGATGCTGGTGAAGAACCCGTTCGGCGTCACGAAGATCGGCCGCCACCAGTGCCCGCCGCTGGGAAGGTCTTTCACGACGGTCACCGTTTCGTCCGCCTTCCCGTCCCCATTCGTGTCGCGCCCCTTGAAGATCGCTCCCGACTCCGTAAACCAAAGCCACCCGTCGTAGAAGTGCATCCCGTGCACCGACTTGTGCCCCGTCACGAAGTCCGCGACCTTCACGTAGTTCCCGCCCTGAAGCTTGAACGTGCTGATCGTCCCCAGGTCCGGCTGGCTTACGTAAAGCGTGCCCTTGTCGTCGAACTCCATAAACCGGGCGTTCCGAAGCTCCGCCACCAGAGTTACCTTGAACCCCGGTCGAATCCAAAAGTCCGGCACATTTGCCCCCCGCTGCCCATGAGCGGCGGGTCGAGGCTCCGGCTGTTGCGGAGATTCGGAAGAACAAGCGGAGATGGTTGAAAGAGTTGCGGTGAAAAAGAGAAATAAAGGAAGTCGTCTCATCGTTCAGGTGTCAGTCCAGTTGCCATTTTCCGAAACGGCAAAAGCAAGGAATAAGTTCACTCCTCAAGCCGCAAGTTTATTCCAAAACCGAAAACCCTAAACCTACTCAATCTTCTCAGGAGCCAACCGGGTGGCAACCCGCACGAACCGCGAAGAATCCAACCCTTTCAAAAGCTCCGCCGCCCGGGCGCTCCCCGTCCGCTCCAAATGCTCGCCAAGCATCGCCTCGATCACGGGCAGATCTTCCGCTCCAACCGGCGACGCCTGCACATAGTCCCGATTCAAAGTCGACTCGTCGAAGTCCAGCAGATAGATCGCTCCCCCCGTCATTCCTGAACCGAGATTCGTGCCCGTCGATCCGAGGACGAGCGCCGTGCCACCAGTCATGTACTGGAAGGCGTTGGCCGCGACGCCCTCGACGACGATGGTGGGTCCGGTACCCTCGGCGTTCTTCCGAAGGCAAATACCGAAGCGGTTGCCGCCGCGTCCGGCAATAAACGCCTTTCCTCCCCGCGCTCCGTAGCCGAACGCGTTCCCGACGACGGTCAACGACCCGTCGCCGTTAGGTGGGAAGATGGCAAGGGTACCGCCATATGCGGCGGTAAAGCAGGAGTCTGCGGCCAGCCCGCGCAACCTGAAATTCATCCCTTCCACGGCGTAAGCAGCATAGAAATGTCCCGCCGCCCCCTTGTGCTCGAAGGTCACCGAGCCGTGGGGAAGTCCCAAGTCCCCCGCTCGTCGGGCGATCTGTCCGGCTGCCCCGACTCCGACGCAACGGTCTTCGTTCGTAAGGCTCTCCCGCAGGATCGAGTGGTCCCCTTCCAGGGCCCGCCCCGCCATCGCCCGCTCCTGCTCGCGCAGGACGGGCATGTGGTCCGCCGATTGCTTCCGGTAGTCCCGGCGGCTCACCGAGCCGTGCGGCGCGTTCAAAATCTTCCCAAGGTCGATCAGCGAAGCCTTCCCAACCAGGTCGTCCTTTCGAGTCAGCAAATCCCGCCGCCCGATCACTTCCTCCAGGCGACGAATGCCGTGCTGGGCCATCGTCTCTTGAATCTCCTGCGCCACGAAGAGTAGATAGCGGCAGATATGCTTGCTCTTCCCCGCGAACTTCGCCACGTGAGCCGGGTCCTGGGTGGCGACCCCCGGCGTACAACCCAGTCGGCGCTTGCCCGTCGGATCGGCCGGGTCGGGACCGGCAAGGTGGCACTTACGCAACATCGAACAGCCGATTGCGATGAGGAGAGATGTGCCAAAGCCGACCCGATCCGCGCCGAGGAGGAAGAGTTTCAAAGCCTGTTCGCCGTTCTGCACGCCCCCGTCCACACTCAACTCGACGAGGTGCCGTACCCCCTCCTCGACGAGCATGTCCTGAACGGTCGGCAAGACCGCCGCCACCGGAACGCCCGCGTGCTTCTGATCCACGCGCTTCGCCGCCCCCGTCCCGCCGCAGCCGTCGCTGAGGTGCAGCCGGTTCGCCCCCGCGTGAACGCCGCCAATCGCGACCATCTCCACGCCGTGCGTCGCCACGTACTTCAGCGCGCAGTTCACCTTCGGATTCAGATGACGCCAGCTTTCCAGCATCAACTTGACGTCCTCGATGGAGTAAAGATTGTGGTTGATGGGAGGCGAAACCAATTCGTAGCCTGGCTCGCAGCCGCGCCGCAAAGCCACCTCCACGCTCACCTTCTTGCCCGGAAGCTGCCCACCCTTGCCTGGCTTCGCACCCTGTGCGAACTTCACTTCCGCCTCAGGAGCCCGCGAAGCCGTCATCGGCGTGATCGTAAATCGACCGCCCGCATACTGCACGCTCGTGTTCCCGTCCCGCTTGCCAATCCGCCCCTTGTCGAACCCGCCCTCGCCCGAGTTGGCGAACGGTCCATACCCAGGCCGCGCCTCCCCCTTCGCCGCCATGTGCAGGCGGCAATAGCGGCGAAGCACGTTCATCGCCTGCGCGATCGTCCGGTGCGAAGGTTCCGAAAGCGCCCCTTCGCTCATGCCGGGCGCCATGAACCTCCACGCAATGGATTCGATGGATTCGACCTCGTCGATCGGGATCGCTACACCCGGCTTGAGCTTTAGCAGGTCCAAAACCGTAATCGGATCGCGCCCAGAGACCAGCCCCGAATAGTCCTTGTAAGCCTGATAGGACCCCGGAGGCGACTGGTGGATCTTCTTCGAATACCCGCTCGCGCTATGCAGCAACCGCACGATCTCCGCGTTGTTCGCATGGGGCCGCCCGTCCTTCGTATGCCGAAACTCCCCCGCGTCCACCAGCGCATGCTCACCCCGCGCCGTCCTGACCTGTGGAGCAGGCGCCGAAGAACCCGCCGAAGCCACTAATGCCGGCTCCGACACGTTCACCACCGCATGAACCGACTCGGATCGCGCCGTATAGGCGCTCGCCCAAAACGAGAACCATTCCTGGTCCAAAATCTCCGGCCCGATCCCGCCAAGGTGCGCAGGCACGCGCGGAAACTCCGCCGCAACGAATCCCGCGTCGAGCCCAATAGACTCCACGAGCCCCGCCCCGCAATAGGCCGAAGAGGGAGTGACCCCCATCATCGACATCGCCTCGGTAAACCCAGCCCGGAGCCCCTTCAAATAGGTGGCTTCCGCCGTCCCGGCCGTAACGCTGCCCAGCCAAGGGTTCACCGCGTCCGCCCCCATCGCCACCAGCAGGGCCACATGCTGAATATCCCAAACCCCTGCCTCGACGAGCACGCCGACCCGGTGCCGGATGCCCAGCCGCACGAGCTCCTGATGCAACCGGCTGACCGCGCGCAAAGCGGGTAGCGGCGCGCGGTCTTTGCCGACGGTCTGGTCGGAGAGAACCAGAACGCTATGGTTGCGGGCGAGTTCGATAGCCCGGTCCACGATCTTGATAAGCCCGTTTTCGATCCCCGTAGGCCCTTCCGCCGCGTTGAATGTCAGGTCGATAGCCGCCGACTCCGACTGCTCCCGCACCCAAGCCGCCTCCGCCTGGCTCAGCACCCGGTTCGCAAATGCAAACGCGTTCCGCCCCCTGCTTCCAAAGAGCCCTGACCGGTCACCAAGCGCCACCGACGAATCGAACACCCAAGCATCCCGGATCGGGTCGATAGGCGGACTCGTCTCCTGGGCGAACCGAAGCGCGAAATGGTCCTCCAAACGGCGGGGAAGCCGGTCCAGCATTGCCGCCGGGGATGTATCGTCTCCCATCGACCCCACCGCAGGCTTACCCGTCTCGAAGAGCGGCTTCAGCAAAACGTCCGCGTCTTCGCGAGTCATCCCAAACGCGACCTGCGCGTTGTAAATTCCATCCTCGTCGAGGTCGGCCCCATGTTCCGCCGTCCCGCCCTCCACGAGTCGATCCCCAAGCCCCGGATAGCTTTCCCGAGCCAAGTCCTGCTGGACCTCCTCGTTCAGATAGACCATCCCGTTCGCAAGTCGCACCTTCACCGTCTCGCCCGGACCAAGAAGCTGCTGCACCTCGACCTCGCCCCCCGGCAAGGTCCCCGTAAGCTCGCTCGCCGCGATCGCGAAATCCTTCGTCGTTGCGAACCACAAAGGCCGCAATCCGTTCCGGTCCAGGTGAGCCACGGCGTCGTCCCCGTCGCAAGCCACCAAAGCCGCCGGACCGTCGCAAGCCCCCAAGTACACGCTCATCGCCCGGTAGAACCCCGCCAATTTCGAACTGGGATCGATCACCGATTGCGATTCCGGCAGAAGGGCCAAAAGCGATTGCGTCACGCTCATCCCGCCCGCCAAGAGGGCGATCAGCATGTCGTCCAAATTCGCCGTATCCGAACCGCCCGAGCAAATAACCGAAGAAACGTTCGCCGCCAGAGCCCCCAACGAAGGATGCCGCTCCGCCAGCGACGCCAGCAAGTCCCGCCCAATCGCCTCGAACCAAGCCACGTTCCCGGAAATCGTATTGATCTCCCCGTTGTGGGCCAAGGCCCAAAACGGCTGAGCCCGCCGCCAAGCCGTCGTCGTGTTCGTGCAATACCGGCTGTGGAAGAGCAAGAACCGCGACGCGAAGCTGGCATCCTGCAGGTCGGGATAGAATTCGCCGATCCGCGAAAGCGTGAATAGCCCCTTGTAAATCACCGTCCGGTTCGAAAGGCTGACGACGGAGAAGTCGTCCCCCGCAAGCTGCCCGATAGCCTGGTCCAAGGCAAGCCGGAGCAGGTACCGGCAAACGAACCACCCCTCCTCGCTCAACCCGTCCGGCCTCTTGAAAAGCGCCTGCCGCACGATCGGCATCGTCCGCCGAGCCGATGACCCAGGCTCCAAAGCGTTCTCGTCGATCGGAACGTTCGCCCACTGAAGCACGCTCGCCCCGCCCAGCTTCGCTAACTCCTCCACCTTCTCCACGCACCGCCGCCGCAGCGCCGGATCGAAAGGCAGGAAGAACATCCCAAGCGCCACATCCCGCTGTGCGATCAACTTGGCGTGCTCGGGGAAACGGTCGAGCAGAAGCGGCCAGGGAATATCCACCTGCACGCCTGCACCATGCCCAGGCGCGCCGCGATGGTCGAACCGTTTACAAAGCTCGAGGCCGTGCTCCACGACCTGCCTGTCGGCGACCCCTTTACGCGTGGCGACAAACCCGATGCCGCAGGCATCCGATTCAAGAACTTGGCGAGAACCCCTGTTGACCCAGTACATAGTGCGAACTCATCTGCAAGTCCGCACCCTAGCGGGGTTCTGGCGGCGACATCGCCGCAAGTAAATCCAATATACGCTAAGAAATTCCCTTTCGCCGCACCAAGTATTTCTTTTCGCTCCGCAACCCGCCGGTTTATTGCCCTAATCTGGCAAATGCCGCTCTACTTGTTGGGAAACCACTCGATTCCCCTTTGGCGCCGTAAGAAATCCGTAAGACATCCTCCAAACGTGAACACGGACCGCTTAATGGACAGTCCCGGAAAGAGAGAAACCGTATCCGGCAAAACGGATAACGATGGAGGCAACGAATGAACTGGGATACCGTACAAGGCAACTGGACGCAACTGAAGGGCTCCATAAAAGAAAAGTGGGGCGACCTAACGGACGATGATATCCAGAAGCTGGATGGCAAGAAAGACCAGCTCGCCGGAACCCTTCAAGAAAGATACGGAATCGCCCGCGACGAGGCACACAAACAGATCGACGAATGGGCGAACAAACTGAAAGATTTTTCGAAACGCTAAACACACAACGATCGGGAGGTAACGCAATGCTTCACTACGCAGTAGTATTTTTCGTCATCGCCATCATCGCCGCCGTTCTCGGCTTCGGTGGTATCGCGGGCACCGCCAGTGGCATCGCACAAATTCTCTTCGTGGGATTCTTAATCCTCGCCGTCCTATCTCTCCTCTTCGGACGACGCCCAACGGTCTAACCACGACCAGCAAAAGACGCGGCCTCTTCCGGAGGTCGCGTCTTTTCTATATCTGAATAGGCGGAGGTGTCACTTCCGCAATCTTGCGGCAAGCCCGAACCATCGTATAGAACCCAAACACGGGCAGGAGTACGAACAGCGGCGAAGAAGCCCAGGAACTCCGCGAGTCCATGAGAAAGAGCCCAATCGCACTCGCCGGTCCATAGAGGATGCAAACGTAGTAGGCCCACTTGCGATTGCGAAGCAGCGCCATCGCGTGCACTAACGGGAAATAAAGCACTGCCGCTGCAAACAGGGAAGCCACTAAAGCCAAACCAATTCCGTCAGGACGCGAAAAATCGATAGCAAAGTGTCCCGCAAACCTCGCAATCCCATAAATCGAAAGCGCGATTTCAATCGGAATCAATATCCCGAAGCAGGTAAGCGGATAGCGCCGGACGGAAGCCAAAAGATGACGTATCTCGTTCTTTACGTCGATCATAAATGGCCTGATCATGAAAAACTACCGGCGACCTTTGGGACGCTCAAGGCCTCCTCCTTCAATTTCTTTTTCGCCTTAATAAATAGCATCACCGTAAACATGCTGATGTAGGAACCGATCCCGCTAATTCCCTTAAGGTGCGCTCCAAAGACCAGATAGGAATAGGCAACGAAAAGCGCCGGCGAAAGGACTAAACACGCTGCATAGGCCCACCGGCGCTTCTTAAGGATGCCCCGAGCATGGGCATACAGAAGATAAAGAGCACCCAAAACCCCAAGGTAGGAAAGCCAACCAAAGACAAACCCGCGCGGAGAGCCAAGAACGCTGCGAGGATCGAACCTCCCCACGTTCACAAGCCACCAAACGCCAGCCACCGAGAGACCGACCTCAAGAACGACCAACGCCGTGAAGACCGTCACCGGCTCTGTAAGGAAAGCCCAAATGGCACTCCTTTGAGCGATTTTCTGCCTTGGAGGAGGAGCGATCAAGGCGCTCTCCGCAATCGAAGCGGACCGATCTCTCTACACACCTTCCTGAAAAACTTCCAGGTAAACGAGATAAAGGCCAGCCCCTGCATCACCCAGATCCACTTCTCTTTGCTGTAGCTGCTATATACGAGATAGCTCGTCCCAAACAGGAAGGCCAAACAGTATCCGCCGACAACGACATATGCCCAGCGCCGTCGATGATAAAGCGCACGCGCATGGCTAAACCCGAAGTAGCAAAGCCCCATCAAGTACCCGTAGGTAACCCAGCCCAGGCTTGGCCCATCTCCTCCCAACGGCCTGGCAAAGTCGATATGCTGACCAACCAGCGCCCACAAACCCGCCAGCGAAAGAGTGATCTCGATCAGTGCGATAGCTCCAAAGGGACTGAGCAGAAAAGTCCGAAGCGGATGCACCTGAACCCGGCCAATCGCGCGGCCAAGAACACGCATGGGGTTTGCAAAGGGCAACATCGCCTAGCCTATCCCCCTGGCCTCAGCGGCGGCAAACCACCCAGATAGCTGAAGCCCCGAATCGGCACAAGCCAAGCCAGGCAGCAAATCGAACCCAGACGAGCATGCACCGAGGCGACCCGGCCCGAGGCTTCCGCATAAAATTCGGTATCGCCGCGAGCCGTCTTCATCGCTGTTATCTTTTACAAGAGAGTCCCTTAGAGCGTTCCGCGAATAGCCTGCTCCCGCTCGATCGACTCGAAGAGCGCCTTGAAGTTCCCCTTCCCAAAGCTCTTCGCTCCCTTGCGGTGGATGATCTCGTAGAACAGAGTCGGGCGGTCCGTGGTCGGCTTCGTAAAGATCTGAAGCAGATACCCCTCGTCGTCCCGATCCACGAGAATCCCCAGCTCGGCCAGTTCGTCGATGCTCTCATCGATCTTCCCAACCCGGTCCGGAAGCATCTCGTAATAAGTCTTCGGAACCGAAAGGAATTCGACGCCACGCGCCAGGAGCCGCGACACGGTATGCACGATGTCGTCCGTCCGAAGCGCCACGTGCTGAACGCCGGCCCCGCCAAAGAACTCCAGGTACTCGTCGATCTGGCTCTTCTTCTTGCCGTGCGCGGGCTCGTTGATCGGGAACTTCACCCGCCCGTTCCCGTTCGCCATCACCTTCGACATCAGCGCCGTGTATTCCGTCGAAATGTCGTTGTCGTCGAAGCTGATCAGGTTGTGGAAGCCGAGCACTTCCTCATACCAGTTGACCCACTGGTTCATCCGCCCAAGCTCCACGTTGCCGACGCAGTGGTCGATCTCCTGAATCCCGATCGGGTCGCCCGGATCGTTTCGAGTCTGGAAGTGGGGAAGGAAGTGACCCTTGAAATTGTCCCGGTTGATAAAGGTGTGCAGCGTGTCGCCGTAGGTGTGAATCGACGCCACCCGAACGTATCCATTCTCGTCGTCGAGGGAATACGGCTCGTGCGCAGGCGCTGCCCCACGCTTGACTGCCTCCGCGAACGCCCAATCCACGTCGTCCACTTCGAAGGCGATATCTTGCACGAAGTCCCCGTGCTGGGCGATCTTGTCCGCCATCGGATGGCCGGGCCGGATCGGGGCGGTGAATAGCAGCTTGACGTCGTTCTGCTCGAGCAGGTAGTCGACCTCGTGCTTCTGTCCCGTTTCCAACCCGTGGAACCCGGTGACGCTGAAGCCAAAAACGTGCTGGTAGTAATACGCCGATTGGCGAGCGTTCCCTACATAGTGGCGGATGTGGTCCACTCGACGAATCGGAAAGTTATCCTGCGACATTGCTCTCAATTTTCTCCTTACGTCAATTATATTTGAAGAGTCCCTCCCGTGTGTTTTGGCACCGGACTTGCAAGGACGTGAGGTATGCGCTCCCTCGGTCTCTTAAGTGGTCTCCTCCTAGCGGCTGCGGCCCATGGTTCTAGCCTGCATATCCAGTCCGCAACCCCCACCGATTCCGCCGGAACGCCCATCACCCCATCCCTCGGCCAGCCCTTCTGGGTAACCGTCCACTACGCCGCCGACACCGACGTCGATGGGACCATGACCGTGGCCGCGCCCTGGCTCCACCTCACATCCCCCGTTTTCCGCAGCTACGCCGGAAACCGCCAAGCCACCTACGGCCCCATCACCCCCCTCTTCGATGGCTCCTTTAACATGACGGTCTCCGTCGGCGACTCAAGCGCGCTCGCCCTGAACGTAACTCCCGGCAAGCCCGCCGTCGCCATCGAATACTTCGCTCCCCAAACCTGGTACGGCTCGTTCCAGTCCACCCTCGTCTTCGCCCCCGGCGCAGCGCCAAAGGTCACCTGGGCCATCCCCCAGCCCCCCACGTTTGGATTCCAACAGGCCGGACTCACCCGTGCGGCTGCTGGCCAAGCCGTAGCCACCGGCGTCCTCCAGATTCTCAACACCAACACCGTCGGCCTCCAGTTCAGCGCCCGAACGTCGTCCGTCCGCGTCAATTCGCAAAAGCTCACCGCCACCTTCACCGACCTGAAGAAGCTCCCCAGCGACGTCAAGCCCTACTTGAACGCCGAAACCCTCATCGAGTCCGGCGACAAGACGGTCAAAACCTTCGTCGCGAACACCCTCCCCAAGAACTTCGCCAAGACCACCACGGTCTACGAGGCCGCGCGGATGCTCTTCCAAGCCACCGTCGCCCGCCTCAACTACGTGAACATGAATGGAGCAAGGCCGAGCGCCGTGTTCGCCCTCAAGTACGGCTACGGCGACTGCGGATTCTTCGCCGACCTCTTCGTCGCCTCCGCTCGCCAAGCCGGAATCCCCGCCCGCCCCATCACCGGCTTCCTCGAAGGCAGCAACGAGTGGCACGTCTGGGCCGAATTCTACGTCCCCAACGCAGGCTGGGTCCCCGTAGACCCCTCCTACGCCGACGGCCTTGACCCCCAAGGCAAATACCCCCTCTACTTCGGAGTCATCCCCGACCTCAACAGCCGCGTAGCCACCGCCATCGGCTTCGACCACAGCTACGCCAAAAACAAAGTCCCCATGCTCCAGTCACCCATGGCCTTCACCTCCTCCAAGGTGACAAGCATGACCACCACCTGCGACCTCTCGTCCAACGCCACCCCCTAAATCCCCAATCCTCTAATCCCGCAATCCTCGTTGAGGCCGGACGACTTGTCGTCCGGCCTCAACCCCGGGTATAACTTCGGACCTACAAGCCGATGTAGCTCAGTGGTAGAGCAGCTGTTTCGTAAACAGCAGGTCACCGGTTCAAGTCCGGTCATCGGCTCCACTCCCCTTTAAGATTCGATTAAGCACGTTGACTCTTAATCGACCCCCGAACCATGATCCCTTTATGGGCAATGGCTTGGAGACCAAGGTATATGGCGAGTGAGAAATCGCTCAATCGCGGCCACGCGATGACGATGATCCTCGCCGTCCTCAGGGACGGCGCAAGGCACGGTTACGACGTCGCCAGGGAAGTCGAACGAAGGAGCGGAAACCGCATCAGCTTCAACGACGGCACCCTCTATCCCACCCTTCACGCCCTCGAAAAAGAAGGCCTCATCGTCAGCATCTGGGAACAGCCCGTCGGGGAAAGAAGGCGCCGCATCTACGCCCTCAACGAGCAGGGGCTCCACGAGCTGAACCGCCAGATGACCGCCTGGCGCGACTTTTCCTCCGCCGTGAACCAGGTCCTCGAACCCACCGATTAGCCATGCTAGGCAACGTCCTCCCCGTCCGAAGCGACATCGAAGAAGGTACGCAAAGCGAGCCCCAAGAGCTTCTGGAGGACTACCTGGATCACCTCTGCTCTCCTCTCGTCGGCATCGTCCCCTACCGCGAAAGAGACCGGCTCAGGCAGGAAGCGGGGTTCAACATCGAAGGCCGCATGCAGACCTACCTGCTCGATGGCCTCGACCCCCTCGCCGCTGTCAAGAAAGCCATCGACAAATACGGCCGCTCCGACGTCATGTGCGACCAGTTCCTCAGCGAGTGGTATCGCTACCAGCCCAAAGGGTGGCTCGCCCGCAAGATCGGGCTCTCCAACGCCTACGCCGCGCTCTACTTCGGCCAAGCCACCTTCTGGGGCCTCGTCCTCGTGCAGATCAGGATATTCGCCCCCAATCCCGAGCCGTACACGTTCGGCCTTTCCCTGGCCCAAGTCCGAAGGATTTTTCCCGAGCCGCTTCCCCTGCCCGATCAGAACCCGCTCTTTGGCATCCTTTGCCTCTACATCCTGATCGCGCCTGTCCTGGCGGGAATCCTCACCGGACGTCAAGCCTTGGTTGGGGCCGCGAAAGCCGCCTTTCACACGCAGCTTATTTTGACTTTGCTGACCTTCACGGTCGGCTCCATGATGCTTCCTGAAAAGGAGGGACTCTGGCTGGCGATTGTCCAGCTTTTCTATTGGGTCAGCGTGGGCACTGGAACTGCCCACCTGACCAGCCTCATTTCGCGTCGGCGCAGAATGCGCTTCCGCTTCTAACCCCCGGTTATAGGAGAAAGATAATGAAGACTAATAGATTACACGACCGAGCATTTACGCTGATCGAGCTGCTCGTCGTAATCGCGATCATCGCCATCTTGGCGGCGATCCTTTTCCCTGTGTTTGCCCAAGCGAAGCGGGCCGCGAAGAAGTCGTCCGACCTCAGCAACGTCAAGCAGATGGTCCTCGCCCACACGATGTATTGGCAGGACTACGACGACACGCTCGTCACAAGCTTCTCGGCGGGAATCCCCGGCGACTTCACCTTCATGGTGCAGCCGTACATCAAAAACCGAGCCATCATGCTCTCCCCCGGCCGCACGATCTCGATGAGCGCCATCGGCGCCGTCTGCAGTTCGAACCTCCTCCCAGGCGGTATCGACAACCCCTGGGGTGAGCCCTACATGTGGGGTTACGGCTACAACACCGGGCACGACTGGAACGACGGCATGGGCCTCGTCACGGAAGTCCCCCTGCCTGCCGGTCAGACGACGTATCAGCTCACGATCAACAACACGACCTACACCGTCAACTATCGAAATCCCGTCAAGGTCGGCAAGAGCGCCACGTCCATCGCTGCCCCCGCCCAGGTCATGCTCATCGGCAACACCGGCGATACCATCGTCCAAGGCATGGGTCGCAACGACATCGCCCCCCTCTCCATGTACCCCCTGCTCGGCAACACGCCGAGTGCCTGCGACCTGGCCCGCCTGCAGAACTACCCGACCTGGGACGATGCCATCAACATCGGCTATGTCGACGGCCACGCGAAGCTCCAAAAGATGGATACGAAGACCATCAACTGGCGCATGAAAGATGCCTCCGGCGGCGTTCGAACCGCTCCGAAGATCTTCCCGAATCCCTGCATCTACTTCAGCGACTACGACGGCAGCAACAACGTTGGCAACTGCGCCACCGGAGACGCTAGCTAAGAGACCGCCATGTCCAACGATCACTCCGAAAACGAGGCGACGTGGACCCTATCCCGGCGAGGCATTCTCGCCGGGGGCTTCGGCATGATCGCCGCCGGAGCCTTCGGTTTCGCCCCAGCCAAGGAAACCACCTTCGCCAGCGCCGCCGACCTTGCCGAGCTGGACCGTTTTGGCGACCCCTCTCACCTCTCGCAAATCGTCGCTGACTGGAGAGCCCTGCCCCAGCCCCAAGCGCCCTCCTGGCAAGGTGCCAAAGCCAAGTGGGAATACGCCCGAGGCCTCCAAAGCGAGGGTCTTCAGGCCAAAGTCGAGCAATTCCCCTCGAATCCTCAAGCCGTTCAGCTGGTGCACCGGGTGCTCGAACCCGACACTCCGCTCTGGTATCGCTCGCGTTTTGATCTCCCCACCCCCTGCGTGCTCGATATTGCCGCCGACGACGGCGCCCACCTCTTTGTTGATGGGAAAAGAATCCCCGTCACCGGCCAAGTCTTCCACGTGCCTCACCAGCCCGAGCTTGAGCTCGACGTCGTAATCAGGGTCATCAACAAAGCCGTCTGGGGTGGCCTTATGTCCGTCCGTTGGTGCGCCGCCAAAGAGTACGAAGCCTACGACGTTGCCCAAAAACTGCGTCAAAGGCTGGACCGGGCCATCGCCAAGCTAAGACGCCTGAAGGAGCCCTCGAAAGACATCCTCGATGCTGCCAAAACCGCCGTTGGCCATTACGCCGAGCCAACCGTTGCTGCCTTCGAAAAGCTCCTCGCGAAACTCCCCCTCGTCACCATCGGCCCCGTCATCCACCAATGGTCCCCGGATAAAGCCGTCATCGCCTGGGAAACGGATGTCCCTGCCCAAGTCGAGCTCATCTACCGAGAGGAGAACGCGTCCATGAAGCGCGCCCAAATCGCCTCCGACGGAGTCTTCCACCAAGCCACTCTCACCGGCATCAAGCCCGGAACGGCCATCGCCTACCAGCCGAAAATGAAGGGCGTCCAAACGGAAATCCAGAAGTTCCGAACCCTGCCCGCCCGCCCCGATTTCACGTTCACCGTCTGGGCGGATAGCCACATCGGCTACACGCGCTTCAAACAGAATGTGGGCGCCCTGCTCATGGAGGAAGGCGCCTTTACCGTCGGCATAGGCGATCTCGTCGTCGACGCCGCCGCCAAAAAGCCCTGGGAAGAGTTCTTCGATCTCGGAGCCCCCCTCTTCGCCTCAACTCCCGTCTTCTTCACCGGCGGCAACCACGACTACGACGACTGCTTCGAAGACCTCACCTCCGTCTTCTACAACCGCTACGCTCGTCTGGACGCGAAACCCTTCTACGCCTGGACCGTCGGTGCCAGCCGCTTCATTGCGCTCGACCCCAATATCCAATTCCCCACGGGAATCGACGAGGGTTCCGACCAACACCAATGGCTGCTCAAAGAGCTTCAATCGAGCGAATGTCAAAACGCCGACTGGCGGTTCCTCTTCATCCACCAACCCCCCTACGGCCGAGGCTGGACCGACTACGCAGGCGACCTCCCCATCCGGGCCCTCCTCGATGACTTGATCCCAAAATACAAAGTCGACTTCGTCGTCAGCGGACACATCCACGACTACGAACGCCTGACTCACGACTATGCGGGTCACCTCTGCACCTTCCTCGTCGTCGGCGGCGCAGGGGGTGGCTTGGAAGACGGTCCCAACAACCCCGTCCCCCAAATGGAGATCGTTGTACAACACCACCACTACGGCAGGTTCACCGTGAATCCCGAAAAGGTTCTGTTCGAGGCCTTCTACACCGACACCACCCTGTTTGACCGCTACGAAAGGAGAAGGTAAGTGAGAAAGGCGTTCACGTTGATCGAGGTCATGGTGGTCATCACCATCGTCTGCATCTTGTCCGCCGTCCTCTTTCCCGTCTTCGCCCACGCCAAGAGAGCCGCCGAAAAGGCAACTGACCTTTCTCACATCAAGCAGATGAGCCTGGCTCATCGGATGTACTGGTCCGACAACGACGACCGGTTTGTCACGAGTTGGACCTACGGTCTTCCCGGCGACTTTTCCTTCATGGTTCAGCCCTACATCCAAAACCGGGCCATCATGCTCTCGCCCGGCCGCATGCTCACCTTCGAAGACCTCGCCTTTGCCTGCAACAACTCCAACCTTGCCCCCGGCGGCGTCGATAACCCTTGGGGCGAGCCCTCCGTCTGGGGCTATGGCTATAACACAGGCCATGACTGGGACGATGGCACCGGACTCACGATGGAAATGGACAACGGCGCCGACATCGGCGGAACGGGCGGCCAAATGGTCCAATTCCAGTTCCAGGGGAAAACCGTCACCGTCCAAGTCCGCGATTGGGTGAAGCGCGGAATTACCGAGTCCGAGGTTGTCTCCACATCGAATGTCATGCTGCAGGGCAACACCGGCGACAGCATCGTCCAAGGCATGGGCCGAGGCGACTTGACTCCCCTTTCCATGTACCCCGCTCTCGGCTGGAAGCCAACCGCCTGCGACATCGCCCGCCTCCAAGCCTTTCCCACCTGGGGAACCGCCATCCATGTCGTCTACGTGGACGGCCACGTCAAACTCGCCCCAATCGACTTTGACACGCTCTATTGGGGAATCTACGACTCCCAAAAAACTGCCCGTATCGAGCCGAAATTGCTGACGAATCCGTGTATCTATATCGCCGCCTACGATGGTCAAAACAATCCCGACCGTTGCGGCACGGGCGACGCTCGATAAAAGGCAAAGCCCCCAGCGGATTCACGGGAAGTCGGGAGAACCGCCCTTACGCATGGCAGAATCGCCGAAGGCCTTCACACTATTCGTACGCCGCGCGCCGAAAGTTGGGCACACTCTCCAAATCCCATGACGAGCAGCCTATCCACCCGCGGCGCCTTCTTCGTCGCCGGATTCTGCCTCTCGTCCCTCGCCCCCATCGTCCCCGACCTCAAAACCCGCCTCGCCCTCGATGACCGATCCCTCGGACTCCTTCTCCTCTGCATCGGAGTAGGCTCCATCCTAGTCATGCCCCTCGGGGGAGGCTTCGCCGCCCGCTTCGGCTGCCGCCCCGTCATCGTCGTTTCGACCCTCGTCCTCACCGCCTCCCTCGTCATCCTCGCCCTGGCCCAAACCACCGCGATAACCGCCATCGCCCTCCTCCTGATGGGCGCCGGAGCAGGCACCCTCGATGTCACGATGAACGTCCAGGCCGTCATCGTCGAGAAGGAGGCAAAGAAGCCCATGATGTCCGGCTTCCACGGCATGTTCAGCGTGGGCGGAATCTTCGGTGCGGGCGGCGTCTCCGGCCTCATCGCCCTCGGCGCGAAGCCAAGCTCCGCTTTGGAGATAGTCGCCATCGCGAGTCTCCTTCTCCTCGCCGCGTTCGCAAAAGCCCTCCTCCCCTATGGAGGCGACTCCGACTCCCCACCCTTCGCCTTCCCGCGCGGAAAGGTCCTCCTCTTCGGCGCGTTCTGCTTCATCCTCTTCATGGCCGAAGGCTCCGTTTTGGATTGGGGAGGCGTCCTCCTCACGTCGTTCCGCGACATGGACCCCGCCCGAACCGGCCTCGGTTACGTCGCCTTCGCCGCCATGATGACCGTCAATCGCCTGGCCGGAGACCCCATCGTCCAAGCCCTCGGAGGGCAAAGAATCGTCCTCCTCGGCAGCCTCTGCGGAGCCGCCGGTTTCGCCCTCGCCGTGCTCGCTCCAGTCTGGCCGCTGTCCCTCGTCGGCTTCGCCCTTGTCGGCATCGGACTCTCGAACGTCGTCCCCGTCATGTTCACCGCTGCCGGACGCCAAGACTCCATGCCCGCCAACCTCGCCGTATCCGCCATCACAACCATGGGCTACGCCGGAATCCTCGCTGGCCCGCCCCTCCTCGGCTTCATCGCCCACGAATCCAGCCTCCCGTTAGCCTACGGAATCGTCGCCCTCCTCCTGGCCTTGGTCGCCTTCAGCTACCGCCTCGTCCCCAAATAAGAAAACCCCGGCCGCGAAAGGCGGCCGGGGTAGGGAGGGTGGATCAGGGGTTGTAAGACGTAGACCCAACCGGTGGCTCGGTGGCCCAATACTTCACGTTCTGGTACTTCCCAAAAATCTCCTGAGCCCTTGCCGTATCGACGTTGTTGCTCGGAACCGAAACGCTCAAGATCGCCGCTCCGTTGTCGAACGTATCCGAGTACATCGCCGCATCGCGCTCCGAAATACCTTGGTCCTTCAGGTAGCCGGTAACTCCGCCCGCGACAACACCCGCCGCCGTAGTACCGACTGCGCCGCCGATGGCTGCCGCAAGGGCTCCGCCACCAATGACGAGTCCCACGCCCGGAACGAAAATCGAAGCAAGCGCCGCCAAAGCTCCCACGCCAAGACCGATGCCCGCGCCCTTCGCCGCGCCGACTCCCGCGTCCGCCGCCGTCGTAGGCGTCAAGCCGTGCTCGGCAGATGCTTTGATCTCCCCGGCATCCGGCTGATCCATGTCGTATTGGCCCGCATAGGGCTCGCGGACGATCAAGCTGATGTCTTCGGATTTCGCGCCATAGTCGAGTAACGCGCCGAGTGCGCTGCGAGCCGAGTCGAGATCGGGAAAGACCGCATAAACGTTTGTTCTCATCTTCGTATTTCTCCTTTTCGAATTGCGTTGCCGCGCCTTTTCTAGAACGAAAGTTCAGGCTCCTCTGACGACGAGAATCCACGTTCTTACGCATTTCTTACGGAATAGGCGATGCCCCCTTCATCGCTCGAAGCCCTCCACAGCGCCTATCTGTATAGAGGTGAAGAAATATGGAAATTCGCGACCCGGAATTTGGACCGGCCTTGGTCAATATTCGAAACAGTATCAGCCGCAGCCCAGGTCTGGCCGCTCTGGCGATTGGGCTGGGCGCGTTCTGGTTTAAGCGCAAGCTTCTCGGCGTACCCATTCTCCAGGCTACTTTGAGCAGCGCATTGTTGGGTGCTTCTGCGGCAGGAGCCATGATCGCCGCCAAAAGCGAAATGATCCACGGCGAAGAGGCAGAATCCCAGGCGAGCGCCAGGCCCAAACCCAAACTCAAGGCCTCCTAACGTGAAGAGTGCCGGTCCCAGTCTGCAGCGCTATCGCGAGAAACGGCGATTCGATGAAACGCCCGAACCCCGTGGAAAGAAAGCTTCCGCGGGCCGGATTTACGTGATCCAGAAGCACCACGCGACCCGCCTTCACTACGACCTTCGCCTCGAACACGATGGAGCCCTCCTAAGCTGGGCCGTCCCCAAGGAGCCCTCCACTGATCCCTCAGTCAAGCGCCTTGCCGTCCGAGTCGAAAACCATCCCGTCGAGTACGCCACCTTCGAGGGCCAAATCCCCAAAGGCAACTACGGCGCAGGCAAGGTCGAAATCTGGGACAAGGGAAGTTGGACCCCCCAAGGCGACGTGGACAAAGGGCTCGAAGAAGGGAAGCTGGTCTTCGAGATCGAGGGCGACCGCCTCAACGGCAGCTACGCCCTCGTTCGGATGGAAACCCAAAAGGGCAAAGAGAACTGGCTCCTCATGAAGCACGACGACGAAGGCGAGCCTGCTCCAAACGAGACCGACTACGACTTCATGCTCTGCCGGATTCACGACACGCCGCCCAGGGGAGCCGAATGGATTCACGAGATCAAATGGGATGGCTATCGCGCCCTCGCCTTCGTGCGCCACGGCAAATGTGAGCTTCGCACTCGTGGCGGTCAAACGATGGAGATTCTTGGTGTCCAAGACACTCTCGGCAGACTCGCCGCCGAAAGCCTTGTCATAGACGGTGAGCTGGTGTCGCTTGATAAAAAGGGCCATAGCGACTTCGGAGCCCTCCAAGCCGCCCTGGCCGACAAGAAGCTAGCCCGCGTGGCTTTCGTCGCTTTCGACCTCCTCGAAAAGAACGGGATGGACCTCCGAAGGACCCCGTTAGAGAACCGCCGCAAGCTGCTCCAAGACCTCCTCCCCGAAGGAAATCCCAGCCTCCGCTTTAGCGAGGCCTTCCCCGGCGACGGGCCGAACGTCTACGGCGCCGCCTGCCAACTCGGCCTGGAAGGCGTCATCTCCAAGCGAAAGGGAAGCCACTATGAGGGAGGTCGCCACTCCGCGTGGGTGAAAGTCAAATGTAAACAAGACGAAACTCTTCTCGTGGGTGGCTTTACCGCCTATGCCGCTAACAAAAACGCAATTGGCTCGCTCTTGCTGGGCGAAATGGTCGATGAAAAGTTCGAATATAGAGGCAAGGTCGGCACGGGCTTTAGCGATGAGGAAAGGATCGAGCTCCGCAAAAGGCTTGCCGACTTCGAGATCGGCCATCCGGCACTGGTCAATGTCGATCCTGTAGAGCGGCGGCGGGCGAAGTGGGTCAGCCCCAATATCGCCGTACGAATACATTTCCTTGAGAAAACCAGTCAAGGAAGAGTAAGGCAAGCGAGTTATCGAGGTTGGAAAATGGCAAAGGAGACGACCGAAGTCAAAAGCGTTAAGCTCACAAGCGGCGAGCGCGTCATCGATGCAGTCACCGGAGCCACGAAGCGCCAGGTCGCCGACTATTACGAAGCGGTTGCCGACCTGATCGCCCCCCACCTGCTCGGCCGTCCGATCTCGATGATGCGCTGCCCCGATGGCGTTGCCCATGGTTGCTTCATTCAACGCCACCCGCTCGACGCCAACTTGCCCGGCTTGAGCGTCGCCAAGATAACCGACGATCACGGCGACGTTGAAGACTACGCCAGCATCGACGGCAAGGAAGGCATCCTCGCCATGGTTCAGTTCGGCACCATCGAATTTCATCCATGGGGAAGCCGGACCGAGACCATCGATCGACCGGATCGCCTCATCTTTGACATCGACCCCGACAGCGGAGTCCGGTGGCGCAAGATCATCGAAGCGACCGAGTTGATAGCCGAACGTCTCCGCTCCCTCGGCCTCGTGCCCTTCGCCAAGCTATCCGGCGGTAAAGGCGTCCACGTCGTCTGCCCCGTCCAACCCGAATACGATTGGGATGAGGTCAAAGCCTTCACCAAGACGTTCGTCGACGACCTCGTACGCCAATTCCCCGACGACTTCATCGGAACCATGTCGAAGGAAAAGCGCAAGGGCAAGATGTTCATCGACTATCTGCGCAACACTAAGTCCGCCACCGCCGTCGCCCCCTACTCCCTCCGAGCGAGGCCTGGCCTCGGCATCGCCCTTCCCATAGAGTGGGAAGACCTCCCCAAATTTGACACCGCCCACGACGTAACGATCCTCAACTACAACGAGTACGTCGGCAAACACGACCCTTGGAAGGACATGGACAAGAAGGCGAAATCGCTAAAAAAGATCCTGGCCTAAGCCGTCCGCTTAGGCGCCTTCTTCTTGGTCTGCCCCTTATGGGTCTTATCTGTCTTATTTGTCCTACCGGTCGTAGCTGCGGCATCCTTATCCGGCTTCGCCCCGGAAACGCTCTTCCGAAGCAGCTCTACCAAATCGACCACGTTCGAGGCCGTCTCCCCCTCAGGCTCTTCCTCAGGCGCGATCGGCTCCAGGTGCCCCGCCTCCGCCTTCTTTGTGATCCAGTCCATTAACCGGTCGTGATAGTCGTCTTTGTACGTCTCTGGCTCCCAGTCCACCGTCTGCGCGTCCACCAGTTGCTGAGCCAATTCGACCTCTCGCTCGCTCAACCGATACTGCTGCACATCCTCCGAGGGAAGGTCGAACTCCTCCACCTTGCGAAGCTCCTGAGCGAACCTCAGAAGCAGCAGAATAAGCCCATCGCCTTTCGGGACAAGTGCCGCCAGATACTCCCGTGTCCGAATCACGACCTTCGCGATACCGGCCCGGTTCGTCTTTTTCAGCACGTCGCGCAACAGCACGTACCCTTTCTCTGCCCGCTTCTGGGGAACGAGCATATAGGGCTTGTCGAAGTATTCGTCGCTGATCTCCGTCTTCGAAACGAAATTCTGTATCTCGATAAGCTGGCTCGCCTCGATCGCCGCATTCTTGAAATCCTCGTCCGTAAGCACGACGTAGTTGTTCTTCGAGAACTCGTACCCCTTGACCACCTTGTCCCAAGGCACTTCCTCCCCCGTCGCCTCGTTGATCCGCTCATATCGAATCGTCGACTTCGTACGGCTGTCCAAAAGCTTGAAGTGCAAATCGAACCGCTTCTCCATCGAATACAAGGTCACGGGCACGTTCACAAGGCCAAAGCTGATGGCCCCTTTCCAAATAGGTCGCGCGGGCATAGCGCTTACTTAGACTTGTCGGCGATCCCCACTCGTTCCTGGGACTACTTCGGCTCAAATTTCGGGCGTTTCGTCTAAAGAGCAGTAATAACCGGGAGGTTAGAACATGAAGGTTTCGGAAGGAATTAGAAGCGCCGCAAAGACCGGCAAAAAGATTCTCAGAGCCGTGAGAACCGGCGACAGCGACCACTCGGAGCGCGCAAGAAAAAACCTGATGTACGGTTCCGCATTCTTGGCGGGAGCATCTCTATGCGCCATGGGAGCCATGTTCCTCCTCAAGTCGTCCGCTAAGAGCGCCGCCGAGCACGCCGCTTGGAAGCATGAAGACAAAAAGCTCGACGACGCCATCAACGCCTCGCTCGACGCGAGCGATCCTGTGGCGAAATATTGATTCCAGGAGGTTCCTAGATGAAAAGCGTCTGGATAATGACCTTAGCGATAGTTGGCCTCTCGATGGCTTCTTGCCAAAACACGATCGAAGGAGCCAAAGAGGACGCCAAAATCAACACCCCTACCAAGGACCAGGTAGCCGATGCCGGCGCCGCCATCAAGCTGACCCCAACTATAAAAGCCGCCATCATCGCTAGCCCAATTCTCAACGATTCCGCCAACAAAATCGACGTGGACACCAACGAATCGACGGTCACGCTTTCCGGAACGGTTAAAACCGCCGACATGAAAGCCGAAGCCGAAAAGATCGCCAAGTCGATCCTAACCAAAACCAGCTCCCCCCAAAAACTGGAAGACAAGCTCACGGTAGGTAAATAGCAAGGATCCAGACAGCCTCCCCCTGCGTGCAGGGGGAGGGCAGGGTGGGGGTGCCCCCGCTAAGTCAACGCGCTATCGCTTGCAAAGAGCTTAAGTCGCCTAATTAATTAAAGAATCAAAAATAAATCCTCGGACAGAATCGAATACAATCTCCCCTGTCAATGAAGCAGTATTCGATCGGTCTGGACTACGGCACGAACAGCGTCCGCGCCCTGCTCGTCGATTGCGCCGACGGGCGAGAAGTCGCCACCGGCGTCTTCGACTACCCCTCCGGCGAACAAGGCGTCCTCCTCGATCCCAAAGACCCGAATCTGGCCCGCCAGCACCCCGGTGACTACTTCGCCGGAGCCGTCGCCACCATCCGCCAAGTCCTCACAGAAGCCACCAAGACCGAACCGGGCTTCGCCAATGACCAAGTCGTCGGCATCGGTGTAGACACCACCGGCTCCAGCCCCCTCCCTCTCCGCGCCGACGGCCTCCCCCTCGGCTGCGATCCCAATTTCAAAGATAACGTCAACGCCCAATGCTGGCTCTGGAAGGACCACACCTCCTACGCCGAAGCCGCCGAGATCACCGAAAAGGGCCAAGCCTATCCCTACTTAAACAAATGCGGTGGAACCTACTCCTCCGAGTGGTTCTGGTCCAAGATCCTCCGCTGCGCCCGAGTCGCCCCCGAAGTCTTCGCCGCCGCCGATTCCTGGTGCGAACTTCAAGACCTCATCCCTGCCTGGCTCACTGGCAACACCAATCCCCGCACGATGCCCCGAGGCGTCTGCGCCGCTGGCCACAAGGGAATGTATAGCGCCGAATGGGGCGGTCTCCCCTCCGCCGAGTTCCTAGCCAAACTCGACCCCCGCCTAGCCGACCTGCGCGGCAGGCTCTATGACAAAGCCGAAACCGCCGACACCAAGGCAGGCAACCTCTCCCCCGAAATCGCCGCTCAGCTTGGCCTGCCCCAGTCCGTCGTCGTAGCCGTCGGAGCCATGGACGCCCATCTGGGAGCCATCGGCAGCAGTGTCAAACCCGGCACCCTCGTCAAGATCATGGGCACGAGCACCTGCGACATCATGGTCGGCGATAGCTCCACCCCCGATATCCCTGGCGTCTGCGGCATCGTCAACGGTTCCGTCATCCCCGGCATGCTTGGAATCGAAGCCGGGCAAAGCGCCGTCGGCGACCTCTTCAACTGGGTCACCCTCCACCTGAACCCCCAGACTTCCCACGAACAGCTCACCGCCGAGGGCCTGAAACTCAAACCCGGCGAAAGCGGCCTCCTCGCCCTCGACTGGAACAACGGCAACCGCACCATCCTCGTAGACCCCCGCCTCACCGGCCTCCTCGTCGGCCAAACGCTATACACCACCCCCGCCGAAATCTACCGAGCCCTCATCGAAGCCACCGCCTTCGGAGCCCTCACCATCATCAAGCGAATCGAGGAATACGGCGTCAAGATCGATGAAATCGTCTGCTGCGGAGGCATCGCCGAAAAGAGCGCCCTCGCAATGCAAATCTACGCCGACGTCTGCAACCGCCCCATCAAGATCAGCCGCTCCGCCCAAACCTGCGCCCTGGGCTCGGCGATCATGGCCAGCGTAGCCGGAGGAGCCCACGGCTCAGTCTTGGAAGCCATCGAGAAAATGGCCGGAGTCAAAGAGAAAATCTACACGCCCGAGCCGAAATCCGTGGCCGTCTACGAGAAACTCTTCGCCCTCTACACCGACCTTCACGACGCCTTCGGTCGAACAAGCCGCCAACCAGACCTCCACGGCCTGATGAAGCAGCTCCTGGAAATCCGCGACGCGGCAAGATAGGCCCCAAGGCGACACACCCGAGGGCCATGCGGTCGTCAGAAAGGTCGAATTCGAAGCGAGTCGATCCCAACGATCCCTTGATATCCGGGAATCGCCCCATAGATCTCAACCCGCTTCCACATCGGAAACGTGATAAACCCGTGCCAGGTGAAGGTAGACGTCATCGGCAACGTCATCCCACCGATCGGATTGTTGAACGCGTCGTAAAACTTAAAGGTAGCCGTCGGCGAGAAAGCCCCGCCAACCGCCGATCGGAAATATCCGCCGAATCGTCGCATCGGAACGATCAACGTAATCCGGGCATCGGCATTATTCCCAAAGATGATGTTCGGCACGGTATTGGCCCCGATGAACGACTGAACCGTCAAAGGCCCTCCCGTCCCAATCCGCGTCATAGTCCCCAAAGGACCAAAAACGGGCAACGTGTTATAGTTCCCCACCAAGGTCGTATCGAATCCCTCGCGAAGCGGTGCAGGCGTGGCGAAAAATGGTATCGGTAACACCACTGCATGAGCCGCGGTAACCAAGAGCCCCAAAGCAAAAACGGCGATCTTCTTCATTTCCATCCTCACAACTCTCCCCAAGGCGTTAGTTGCTGACAGTTGCAGAAATGTTCCGACTTTTTTTGAATACAAAATTAAGAGTTCGCGACTAACTCTGTTAAGGTCAAACCAAACTCAGCAAGCAAAACGCAAAGGAAGGAACGACAAATGCGCCAGGTCTATTCAGAAACTCCGTGCCTCTCAAGAAATAAATCCTTGCCCATCGCGTAAGCGTCGATGAACCTGCAACGGCGACAAATCACAAGCGTCACCAACTGGTCGTCTATATTCATAAATGCAAGAAACCCCCCGCTGGACCCCCGAAGCTCATCGACAATGTACGATTCGTTACCACATTTCGAACATCGATATTCCCACCCACCATCGCTCATCGAAAACTGTTACGAACAAGAAGCCTAAAGGGTTACAAATCGATCCAGTAACGAGAAACCTGTTTCCCGGAGTCGTCCGAAATCCCATATCCGTCCAGCACCCCGCCGTTCCCCTCGATGATCCGGGCCGAAGGAATATTGTCCGTATCGCAAGTCACCAAAACCCGCTCATAACCCCGCTCGCGAGCAACCGCCAACATCAGCTGCAAGATCGCCGTCCCATACCCCTTCCGCCGCTCCGAGGGCCGGATGTGGTACCCGATGTTCCCACCCTCCACCATCAGCCCCTCGTTCAAATAGTGCCGAAACCGAACCTCGCCCAAAATCCGCCCCGAGCCGTCCACCAACCAAAAGATCGACATCGGAACCAACCCATCCGGCACAACCCTCTCCTCCATCGCCCGAAGGTCGCCTAAGAAGGCTTCGAAAGAAGAAGCCGAGACAGATGCCCGATACTGCCGGTCCCCACCCCGCCGAAGCTCCTCGTTCATATCGAGAAAAGCCGCCGCCCACTCCAACCCCGGCGAGACAAGTCGCAAGTCCACGCCCATCAGGATAGCCCCTGGACCTTCCGCCGCCGCGCCCGTCGCTTATCGCCAGGACTGCTCCCCACCCGCACCCCTCCCATCCAAGTGAGAATCACCGGATGCCCGTCCGCCCCCACCGGATCGATAGGCTCCATCCACCGGTAATCCTTGCTCCGCGCCCCCATCACGTCCCCTTCCTCCATCTCCACCACCGTCTCCCCCACCATCACCCGCGCCCGCCCTTGCGTACAGGTCAGCAAACAGTCCCGATAGATGATCGAGTTGAAGTCGTCCGCGAACCGTCGGTAAAGCTCGATAAAGACAACCCCCGGCCCCTCCGGCATGATGAAGTTCGGCGTCGAGAAAAACGCGATCACCAACCCCAGCCGCCCCAACCGCAACCGCTCCCTCGGGTCCTGGATCCGCCGCAAATCGTCCTCCGGCACCTTCGCCCGCACCTCCAACTCCACCGTCCACAAACACTCCGCCGCCCGAAAGACCAAACAATCCAAGTCCGAGTTCAAAATGATCCGGTCTCGAGTCCGTATACTCCCCGGCGACTCCCCCAGCGCCGCACAAATCTTAAGCAGCGACCGCTGACTGATCGCCTGCCCCCGCTCCACCTGATAGAGCGTCGTCACCGACACCCGCGAATGCGCCGCAAAGTCCTCCTGACTCCGCCCGCGAATGATCCGCGCCTGCCGCACGTTCCGCCCAATCCGCCGCCAATCCGAGTCGATCATTAACTTTTAAAATACACCGATTAGCGACAGATAACCGGTGCATTTAAAAACCGACCGCTCCCCGCGAAAGAAGAAATCGACCCAACAGGCCCTACAGTCTCAACAACCTTTCAGAGGAGTCCGACTGATGAAATTAACCAGCCGTTATGCCTTCACCCTCATCGAGCTACTGGTCGTGATCGCGATCATCGCGATCCTCGCCGCGATCCTTTTCCCCGTCTTCGCTCAAGCCAAAGAAGCCGCCAAAAAAGCCGTCTGCATCTCCAACATCAAGCAGATGGGACTCGGCACCGTCATGTACGCCGGAGACTACGACGACACCGTCTACCCTTGTGTCCGCCTCGTTCTATCCGGTGGCAGCTTCGTGATTGAAAGCTGGTACGGCCACTACGACTTCACCACAGGCAAGTTCACCGGCGGCTACCTCGAGCCGTACATGAAGAACAAGCAGATCGAGGACTGTCCGTCCGGCAAAAGCATCAAGCAAGCCCTCCCCTCGACCTCCCCAACCGCCATCACGTTCTCCTACGCGGTCAACACCGACGTCTTCACAGGAGTCCTTACCAATAACGTCGTGACGTATACGACCATGACGAGCCCCTCCGAAACCCTCTTCCTCGCCGACGGCGCTCAGTTCAACGGCGGCAACCTGATGTCGGTCATCGCCTTCTATCCCCCGAGCTATCCCTACGCCGGCCCCTACATCCACGCCCGCCACAGCGAAACCGCCGCCGTAGGCTGGATGGACGGCCACGCAAAGAGCGCCAAGCTCACCTATCTCCCCAGCGACGCTCCCGCCATGACCGCCGCCGTCTCCCAAAAGAACCACCTGGGCTATCTCCTGAAGCCAGGCTGCCCCCTCGCCGACACGACCTGCCGCGACTACTACTACGACGTCGTCAAACAGACGAACTGAACTGCCAGCGCCCCGATCCAACCCAGCGGGTCTCTTCCGAAAACGGTACCGTCACGAAGGCAAGGGTATTCGGCGGTACCGTCACATCCCACTCGAACCGCCCCTCCGAAATTCGCCAAGAGCTCTCGATCCGCCCATACGGGCAATCCAAATACCCCTTAGCCCAGTCCAACCCTCCCCCCGGCTGGCAAGCCAAAGTGATCCGCTTATAGCTGGGTTCGAAAGCCGAGATCCCCAGCACCGTCGTATAAAGCCAATCCCCGATCGCCCCATAGGCGTAGTGGTTGAACGAGTTCATCCCCGGGTCCTGGAACCCCTTCTCCTCCGTCCAGCCGTCCCATCGCTCCCAGATCGTCGTCGCCCCCTTCGTCACCGGATACAGCCAAGAAGGCCAAGCCTTCTGGTTCAAAAGCTTGTAAGCCACGTCCAACCGTCCGCCCTTCGTCAATACATCGCATAGGTAAGGCGTCCCGATGAACCCCGTCGAGAGCCGCCAATTCCGCCGTCCGATGTCGTCCACCAACTCCTGCATCGCCGTCGCCCGAAGCTCGTCCGGCATCAAGTCGAAATGCAATGCCAACACATAGGCCGTCTGCGTCCCGCTCGCCACGAACCCCTGCGGCGTGATAAACCGATCCCGAAAAGTCTGCCGAATCTCCAAAAACCGCTGGGTATAGGCCGAGGCCAGCCCCGACTCCCCAAGCACCGAGGCGATCTTCGACAAAAGCCCCGCCGCATGCGCGAAGAATGCCGTCCCGATCAACTCCAAAGGCGTGTTCGCCTCATGCGAGAGCCAGTCCCCAAACCCGTGGAACCCCGTGTAATCCTGCCAACACCGCCGGTTCTCCAAACTGGTCTCCTCAAGAAAAGAGAAGTACCGCTGCATAGCGGGGAAGTGCCGCCGCAGAATCTCCAAGTCCCCGTAAGCCTGATAGATCTCCCAAGGACAGATCAAAAACGCGTCCGCCCAGGCCGGCCCACCCTCATGGCTCAAAACCTTGATCCGGGGCGCAAACGGCGGAATCGCCCCACTCTCGAACTGCGAATCCTCCAGGTCCTGCGCATACTTCCGGAAGAACAAATCCACGTCCCGGTTAAAGGCCGCCGTCCGCACGAAGACCTGCGCGTCCCCCGTCCACCCCAGCCGCTCGTCCCGCTGCGGACAGTCCGTCGGCACATCCACAAAATTCCCCCGCTGCCCCCAGTCGATGTTCTTCTGAAGCTGCGAAATCAAGGGATCGGAACACTCGAAGTCCCCCGTCTTGTCCACGTCCGAGTGCAAGACGATCCCCGTCACCGTCGCCGAAGTAGCCGGACCCACCAGCCCCGAAATCTCCACATACCGGAACCCGTGGAACGTGAACTGGGGCTCCCAAACCTCCTCCACCGACGAACCCAGCGTGTAATAGTCCGTCTGCCGAGCCGACCGCAAATTCTCCGTGTAGAGCTTGCCGTTCTTGTCCAGCATCTCCCCATATCGAATAATCAGCGTCTGCCCCGGCTCCCCCGTCACCCGTAGCCGAATCCGCCCCACCATGTTCTGGCCCATGTCGAACATCCACTTCGCCGCGGGCCAGCTCGGAATCTCCTTCACCTCGATCGGCACGATCTCTTCCGTCACCCGAATCGGAGGACTGTCCGTAGCGACCAAACAGGCTCCCGGCGAATGAACCACAGCCGGTTCCCAATCCGAAAGCTCGTTCCGCATATCCACGGATTGCCCCATCAAGAGGTCCGCCTCCACGATCGGCCCATAGGCATGCTTCCAAGACGAGTCCGTCCCAAATGTCTGCCGCGACCCGTCCCCGTAAACGACCTCGAGCTGCCCGATAAACAAGGGCTGCCGTCCAAAAATCTGTCGTCCGTCCCAGCCCAAGTTCCCGCAGTACCAGCCATCCCCGACCGCCGCCTCCACCGCGTTCGTCCCCTGCTTCAGTAGCCCCGTCACGTCGAAAACCTGATACCGGACCCGATGCCCAAAATCCGTCCAGCCGGGAGCCAGCTCCTGATCGCCAACCCGATGCCCATTGATCCGAGCCTCGTAGACCCCCAATGCGCTCGCATAGAGCCGCGCGTCCACGATGTCCTTCCCAAGCTCCACTTCGCCAGTAAAGAAGGGGACCGGCACATAGCTCCGAGGCCCCCCAACCAGTCGCCCGCCGATCCACTCCGCCGACCAGTCCGAGGGAGCCAAAAGCCCAACCTCGAAGAACGCCGCCGGGCTCCACGGAGAAACCTCGTCCCCAACCCAAACGGATACCTGCCACCAAACCTGATCCCGCGATCCCAAAGCGGCTCCGCCATACGGAATCCAAAGCGACTCGCCAGATTCCACACGCCCCGAATCCCAAAGGTCCCCAACCCCCCGGTCCAAAGCCTCCGGCGACCGCGCCGCCAAAATCCGATAAGCCCCCTGTACCACTTCCGAAGCCGAAGATTCCAGCCGCCAAGAAAGGGAAGGAGCCGGATTCCCGATCCCAACGGGATTTACCAACCGATCGCATCGAAGGTCGACAACCTGCATCGCCCGATTCTAACCCCAAAAGCCTCCCCTTGCGTGCAGGGGGAGGGCAGGGTGGGGGTACTACCGCCAAGCAGAGTGCATCTCAATCCAGCAATCTAGCAATCGGCACTAACGCACCCACGCACTGCCGCACTCAGGGAGTAACCTAGCCGAAATGGCGGAAACCTACCAATTCGGCATGGTCGGCCTGGGAACGATGGGCAAAAACCTCGCTCTCAACGTCGCCGATCACGGGTTCTCAGTTCTCGGCCTCGCGACTAGCGACGAAAAAGCGCAAGCTTTTGCGGCCCTCGCCGAGCAAAGAAAGCTCAGCGCGACCTGCGGCCCCGAGTCCTTCATCGCGATGCTCGAAAAGCCCCGGATCGTCATGATCCTCGTCCCCGCGGGCGACCCCGTGGACTCGGTCATCGCCGAGCTTAAGGGCTACATGGAGCCGGGCGACTTCTTCATCGAGGGAGGCAACTCCCACTTCACCGATACCGAACGAAGAGCAAGGGAGCTCCAAGCCAAAGGCCTCGGATTCATCGGCGTCGGCGTGTCCGGCGGCGAGAGCGGAGCCCGAAACGGCCCCAGCATGATGGCTGGCGGCACCACCGAAAGCTACGACCGCGTCAAACCCATCCTCGAAGCCGTCGCCGCCAAATACCGCATGGAACCCTGCGTCGGCCTCCTCGGCAAGGGCGGAGCGGGCCACTACGTGAAGATGGTTCACAACGGCATCGAGTACGGCCTCATGCAGCTCATCGCCGAAGCCTACGATTTCATGAAGCGCGGACTCGGCATGGCCAACAACGCCATCGCCGATGAATTCCTCGCCTGGTCCGATGGCCCCTTCGGTGGCTTCCTGACCTCCATCGTCGTCGACGTCATGCGCTTCAAGGACCCCGACACCGGCAAAGACCTCGTCGATCTGGTCCAAGACAAGGCCAAGCAGAAGGGAACCGGCAAGTGGACGTCCCAAGATGCCCTCGATCTCGGCATTCCTATCCCCACCATCGACGCCGCCGTCTCAGCCCGCCAGCTTTCCGGTTTGAAGGAAGAGCGCGTGATCGCCGACGAGCACTTCGGTGCGTTCGTAAAGGGTTCCATTCCCGGCCCGGAGGCCACTCTCCCCGACCTCTACCAGGCGATGCACCTCTCCTTCCTCATCACCTACGCCCAGGGCATCTCCCTGCTCCACGCCGCCAGTGTCGAGCATGGAATGGATATCGATATCGAGCAGGCCGCCAAGGTCTGGCGCGCAGGCTGCATCATCCGCTCGAACCTTCTCGAGCCGATCCGCCAAGCCGTCAAGGAAAGCAAGAAGGGCCAGAGCATCCTCCTCTCCGAAGCCTTCCGCGAGTCCATCGTCGGCGCCGCCGATCCCCTGCGCAGGATCACCACCCTTATGGCCGTCGCCCACGTGCCCGCGCCATGTTTCAGCGCCAGCCTCGCCTACTTCACCGCTTACCGGACGGCCCGGCTTCCTGCCAACCTCATCCAGGGAATGCGCGACTACTTCGGCGCTCACACCTATGAGCGCACCGACAAACCAGGCACATTCCACACGGATTGGGGAGACCAATGAACAGCAGACCGGAACCGGCCATCATCACCATCTTCGGCGCGAACGGCGACCTCGCGAAGCGAAAGCTTCTCCCCGCCCTGTTCAATCTCTACCTGGAGAACATGCTCCCCGACTCCTTCCGCATCGTCGGCGTAGGACGGCGCGGAGACCTCGAATCCTGGCTCACCGACATGCGCGAAGGCGTGGACACCTTCTCCCGCAGGGGCAAGGCCGACGAGGCCAAATGGGCCGACTTCTCGAAGCGCCTCCAATTCCTCTTCGGCAACCTCGAAGACCCCGCGCTTTACGAGGCCGTTTCGAAAGTCATCGAGGAGGACGAGAAGGAGCTTGGTCGGAACATCAACCGCATCTACTACCTCTCGATTCCCCCCAGCCTCATCAGCCAAGCCGTCACTGGCCTCGCCAATGCCAACCTCACCACCAACCGCCAGCATGACCGAGTGGTCATCGAAAAGCCCTTCGGTCGCGACCTCGAAAGTGCCGAAGAGCTGAACAAGCAGGTCATGGGAGCCTTTGAGGAGTGCCAGGTCTTCCGAATCGATCACTATCTCGGCAAGGAAACCGTCCAAAACCTCCTCGCCTTCCGCTTCGGAAACGCCCTCTTCGAGCCCATCTGGGACCGCCGTTACATCGACCATGTCCAGATCACCGTCGCCGAAGACGTCGGCGTGGAGAAGCGTGGAGCCTTCTACGAGTCCGCGGGCGCTCTCCGAGACATGATCCAAAACCATCTGCTCCAGATCATGTGCATGATCGCCATGGAGCCCCCCGTCTCCTTCGAGGCCGACGAGGTACGCAACAAAAAAGTGGACGTGTTACGCGCCGTCCGCCCCATGCCCGCCAACGAATTGTATAAGAACGCGGTCCGAGGTCAATATGGCCCTGGCTATAGTGGAGGAAGCTCCGTACCCGGTTATCGGCAGGAGGAGGGCGTCAACCCGGAATCTTGGACCGAAACCTACGCCGCCCTTAAGCTCTACGTCGATAACTGGCGCTGGCAAGACGTCCCCTTCTATCTCAGAACGGGCAAGCGCCTCCCAAGGAAGATCTCCCAGGTAAGTATCGAGTTCAAGCCCGTACCTCACCAAATCTTCCCCGGCACCGCTGGAGAGCATTGGGAGCCGAACCGCCTCATCATCAACATCCAGCCCAAGGAAGGCATCGTCCTGAGGTTCCAGGCCAAACAGCCCGGAAAAGGCATGCGCCTCCAAACCGTGAACATGGACTTCTACTACGACGAGGCGTTCCACGTCGAGCCCCCGGAAGCCTATGAGACCCTCCTCTACGACGTCATGCTCGGCGACTCGACCCTCTTCATGCGGGCCGACCAAGAGCACGTAGCCTGGTCCCTCATCGACCCCGTGTTGTCCGCGTGGACGAACACCCCTTCGGCCGACTTCCCGAACTACGCCGCCGGAACCTGGGGCCCCGAAACGGCCGAAACCCTCATCGCAAGAGATGGCCGAAGCTGGCACTCCGTCCCCGTCGACTCCCACTGATGGCAAACGAGATAAAGGTCTTCGCCGATAAGGAGGCAATGAGCCAAGCCTTCGTGGACAAGCTCGCCTCCCTCGCCCTTAGCCCCCTAAAAGTTGCACTTTCAGGGGGCTCCACCCCCAAAAGAGCCTACGAGCTTTTGTACAAGTCCGAAATAGATCGGTCCAAGTTAAACCTCTACATGGTGGACGAACGCTACGTCCCCATAACGGACGAAAGAAGCAACGAGCGAATAATGCGAGAAGCCCTTCACCTGGAGGAAGGCTTCGCGTTCCACCCCATGTACCGAGAAGGCGGCCCCCAAGCCGCCGCCGAAGCCTACGACCAACTCCTGAGAAAAGAAGTGGACCGTTTCGACGTAGTCCTCCTCGGAATGGGCCCGGATGGCCACACCGCCTCCATCTTCCCAAACATGTGGCCCGAGATCCCCACCCCGGATACCTGGTGCGTAGCCTCGAAGGCCCCGGTAGTCTGCGAAGACCGAATCACCCTGACCCCCAGAGCGATAATCCAAGCCGAACAAACCATCTTCATGATCGCCGGCCCCGACAAAATCGAAGCCCTAAAACAAGTCCTAACCCCCACCCCCGACGAATCCCTCCCCGCCAAATACATCGCAAGACAAACCCCCCACTGCGAAATCTGGCTAGACCAACCCACCGCCGACCTCCTATAAAATCAGAACCCCTTTCTCCTGATGAATCAGGAGAAAGGGGCAGGGGGATAGAGGTTAGAAATCAGAGCGCCACCTTCCCCTTCGCGCGCTGCCTCCAGACGCGCCGTCTGGAGGCTAAAAACCCCCACAAACAGAGCGCCCCCTCCAAGCCAACGCGAAGCGTGTAGGCGCACCTATTCGGTGCGAACAAACAAGGCAAGAAACAGAGCGCAACAGAACTCACAAACCCCGAAGGGTATAGCCGTGAGCAACGACCACGTCCGGAAAAAGAACTCCAAAGGGGTTCCAGACTTAAGCGAAGGGTTGGCCGGAACGGCCTACCCTGGTACGAAGCAGCAATAACGTTTCAACCCTGAAGGGGTTGCATCAAACGCACTAACGCACCAAAAAGCGGGCAGGCGCCAAAGGCGCCTGCCCGCTTAAACGCACCCTACTTAGCCAAGTTGGGATTGTCCTTCACATACTGATCCGCCGTATCCTTCGTGACCATCACCGTCGGCAGAACGATCTTCTTGTCCTTCGGCATCGTCCCCTTCAGGATCTCTGCCGCGACCTCGATCCCCTTCGCCCCGGGCGTCGGATACTTGAACGTTGCGTCCAGCTTCCCAGCCTTGATCATGTCCACGACCTCCTGCTGGCACCCGTCGATGCCCACGAAGATCGGTGCCGGGCCGGAGGGATTGGCCGCGTCCCAGGCAAGCCGCGCTCCGATCGCCATCTCGTCGTTGTGTGCGTAGACGCAGTCCACCTTGATGCCGCGCTGCAGGAACGACTCCATGAACGATCGTGCTTTTTGCCGCTGATAGGCGCAGTCGTCGCCCTCGATGACCTTGATGCCGGGATTTTTCCTCATGACCTCCATGAAGCCATCCTTGCGCTCATGAGTCGGCGTCGCCTGTGCGAGACCCTGGATCATGAGCACCGTACCCTTGCCGTTCAAGCGCTTTGCCACATACTCGCCCGCCTGGCGGCCGATGTCCTTGTTGTCGCCGCCGATCAGCGTGGTGAACTTGTCGCTGTCGATGCCGCGATCGAGCAGGATCACCGAAGTGCCCGCGTCGTAAGCCTTCTCGATAGCGTTCTGCACGGAAGTGTCGTTCGCCGAGACCAGCAGCACCTTCGGCTTGCGCACGAGGAAGGTGTCGATGATGTCGTTCTGCTTGGAAGACGAGCCGCCGGCCTCCTGCTCTTCGAACTGGAAGTCGCTCGCGTGCTTGTCCGCCTCCGCCTTCGTCTCCGCGTCGAAAACCTTGCGCCACGGGTCCTGCGAGTTTGCCTGCGCGAAAGCGACGAATGGCTTGTCTCCGCCTGCGGTCTGGTTGCTCGTCTTCGCTCCTGTGGTGCCACCGGTCGTTCTGCCGGTATCACCCGAAGACGAGTTCCCGCCCGAGCATCCTACCAATAGAAGGGCTGCCAAGAGCCCGATTCCCAACTTCATTGTTATGTCCTCCTGCCTAAGTTCTGCAAGTAAACCGCTATCAAAATGATAATCCCCTTCCAGCCCATCCCGACGTAGGTATTAACCCCCTTCAAGATGAGCAAAACGTTCAGGCACACGATAAAGAGCGCGCCAACGAACGTTCCCAGAACGCCTCCATAGCCACCGAGCAGGGAAGTCCCCCCCACCACGACCGCCGTAATCGCGTCCAGCTCGTAGCCCGTCCCCGCGCTCGGATCGCCGTTCGAATTGCGCGCCGTAAAGATGAGCGCCGCCAAGGCGATGCAAAGCCCATTCGCCGCATAGGCCGCGATCCGCACCTTCGTTAGCTTTAGCCCCGCGTAGCGCGCCGCTTCCGAATTGCCCCCCACCGCATAGATTTCCCGCCCCAGCACCGTGTTCCAAAGGACGACCGCCGCAATCGCAGTTATCGTCAACATAATCCACGCACTCAGCGGAATTCCCGCCACCGGCTTGGTAAGGAAGTCCAATTTCGAGCCCAGCCCGCTTACGGTTCCGTTGTTCGTGTAAACGTAGGCGATCCCCCGCAGGCTCACCATCCCCGCCAGCGTCACCACGAACGGCTGAAGCCGCGTCACGCTGATCAGGTACCCGAAGATCGCCCCCACCAGCGTCCCGATAAACAGCACGTAGACCGCCGTCAATCCCACGCCCGTCCCCGCCACCAGCCAGGTCGCTGTGATGCAGTTCAAGAGCCCGAGCAGGGAACCTACGCTAAGGTCGATGCCGCCCGTCAAAATCACGAACGTCATGCCCACCGCCAGAATCCCCGGCACCGCGAGCTGATTCAAAACGTTGGCGAAATTCGCCGAGGTGAAAAAGTGTTGCGAGTCGAGAAGGAATGCCACCGCCAGCAGCAGAAACAATCCAACCAACCCCTGATATCGCTGGAGCAGCAGCAGCCATTGCTTGCCGGAGGCTTTCGGGGCGATCGTCATTGAGGTATTACTGTTCGCGGAATTACCGGTAATTCCTGCCTGGGATAGAGATTCATGAGCAAAGTGGCTTTCGCGATAAGTGCGGTGTTGTTGGGCAGTTTAGCTCACGCGCAAACGGTAACGACAGGGGCGTTGCTGAAACAAATGTACGACTTGGACTGGCTGACCCGCCGTCCCAGCCCCTACTTCAAGATGGCGCAGGCCAGCAGCTACGACCGCGCCTCCACCACCCCCGCCGATCCGAAGACCTGGTTCGCCAACGGCGACGCCGGACAGTTCGTGACGACGACCACCCACGACGGCATCACCGAATACGTGATGGCCGATCTTAAAGGCCCCGGAACGGTCGTCCGACTCTGGTCCGCCAACCCCGCTGGCAGGCTGCGGTTCTACTTCGACGGCGAGACCACCCCGCGCTTCACCGCCATGACCGCCGACCTCCTCAACGGCCGCGTAGCCCCCTTCGGCAATCCGTTTTCCTACCCGACTTCCGAGGCCGCGAATGGAGCGAACCTCTACTTCCCGTTCCCCTACGCCAAGAGCCTGAAGATCACCGTCGACAGCTCCGCGGGTGGCGGCGCGAAGTCGATGTACTACCACGTCGGCTACCGCACGTACGCCACCGGCACACGGGTGGAAACCTTCGATCCGACCCGGCTTTCCGGCATCCAGCGAGAAATTGATAACGTCAAAACCGCTCTCTCTGGGCCTCCTCGACTGGGCGGAACCGCTGCCGTCGCCGTCAAGGCGACCGGATCGTTCCACGAGCACTTGAAGGCCAAAGACGGAGCCGTCCTGAGGATGCTCAGCGTCCGTATCCCGTTCCCCCTTGTGGAGACCTTCCGCAAGATGGACTGGAACGACCCGCATCAGGCCCACAATGTCCTGCGCAACTCCACCATCAAGATCGTCTGCGATGGTGAGCCCACCGTCGTCGCCCCCCTCGGAGATTTCTTCGGAGCCGCCCCTGGCATTAACCAGTTTCACAGCTACCCCTTCACGGTCGCCAAAGACGGCACGATGACCTGCTACTGGCCCATGCCCTTCAAGCGTTCGATGGAGATCTCCATTGAGACTCCCAAGGGTCTGAACGTTCCGCTTGAAGTCTCCTACGAATGGGAAGGCCGCCCCTGGACCAACGACACTTACTACTTCCACGCCCACTGGAACATCGACCTCGGCCCCACCCGCCCCATGCGCGACATGGAGTTCCTGAGCGCCGAGGGCGAAGGCTTCTGGGTTGGTTCCAACCTCCACGTCACCAACCCCGTCGGCGACTGGTGGGGTGAGGGCGACGAAAAGGCTTGGGTGGACGGCGAATCGTTCCCCAGCACCTTCGGAACGGGAAGCGAGGACTACTACGGCTACGCCTGGTCTTCCAACCTCCTCTTCGATAAGCCCTACCATGGCCAAGCTCGATGCGATGGCCCCGCCACCTACGGCCACGTCAGCGTCCACCGCTGGCAGATCTTCGACCCCATCTCCTTCTCCAAGTCCCTCAAGTTCGACCTGGAGATGTGGCATTGGCGCGATTGTCCCGCCCGCTACGCCCGCACCAGCTACTGGTACGCCAAACCCGGCTCCCGCTCCCACGAGGAAGCCATGACTCCCAAGAAGCTCGAAGTCGTCGAAGAGCCCGGCATCCAACCAGTCAAAGGAGCCATCGAAGGCGAAAACCTCGAATACCAGGTGACCGGCGGCGACGTCACAAAACAGGAAGGCTTCTTCGAACTCTCCGCAGGCAAACAGCTCTGGTGGACCGACCCCAAAGAAGGCGATAAGCTCACCGTAACCGTCCCCGTCGAAAAGGCCGGGCGCTACGAAATCGTAGGCCACTTCTGCCACGCCCACGACTACGGCATCCACACCCTCCGCTTCCTCGACAAGGATGGGAAAGAACTAGGCCCCGCCAAGACCATCGACTTCTACGGAACCGGCGTAGCCTGGAAAAAGATATCCCTGGGCACCTTCGATCTCCCCCAAGGAACCGTCAAGCTGGAAGTAGTAAGCAAAGGCCACAACCCCCAAGCCGAACCCCGCCAAATGTTCGGCCTCGACTACCTGCTGCTAAACAAAAAGTAGTCCCAAAAAAGCCTCCCCCTGCGTGCAGGGGGAGGGCAGGGTGGGGGTGCTTCGGCATATCACGGCACCATCTCCGCGCCTAGGCGAAGCATGTAGCCGCGGTTCCCTCCGCGCAACAACCTAGACTAAAAACAGAGGGCCTCTCTCCAAGCCGACGCGAAGCGTGTAGGCGCACCTGTCAAGGTGCGAACAAACTCTCACAAACAGAGCGCCATCTTCCAGCCCACGCGGAGCGTGTAGCCGTGGGCAACGACCACGCAACAAACCCCCGCCATCCGAACCCTAATGCCCCAACGCACCCCAAAACGCACTAACGCACACCCAACGATCCCGCCAACACCCTGTAGCCGAGGGCTTCAGCCCTCGCAGGCGCCTTCGAGAGCAGAGTGGTCTCTCCCAGCCCACGCGGAGCGTGTAGCCGTGGGCAACGACCACGCAACAAACCCCCGCCATCCGAACGCTAACGCACTAACGCACCCCAAACGCACTAACGCACTCCCACACACCCAGAACACCCAAGCGCACTCAGTAAACTGCGCCAGTGAATCCGCTCTGGGAATTCGATCAAACCGTTTTCCGAGCCATCCACCATGACCTCCACCGCGACTGGCTGGACCCCATCTTCTGGCTGCTCACCTCCACCGGCCTCGGCTGGGTCCAAATCGCGGGAATCATCCTCTTCCCCCTCCTGGTTGACCTGCGGCACGAGCTGCGCCGCCTGCCCCTCTCCAAGGCCCTCTTCGCCTGCTGGACCCGCCCCGCCTTCGCCGTGGCCCCCCTGCTCGCCACCGTCGCCGTCTCCGGCATCTTCTTCGCCCAAGGCGTAAAGCGCCTCATCGCCGAACGCGACCGCCCCAGCATGCTCGCCTACGCCAGGCCGCAGGAGGACATCTACAGCGCCAGCTTCCCCAGCGGCCACACGTCCACCGCCTTCGCCATCGCCTTCATGCTCGTCTTCCTAACCTGGAAGACCGACCGCGCCTGGATAGGCCGCTACGCCCTCCTCTGGGCCACCCTGGTAGGCATCAGCCGAATCTACCGAGGAGTCCACTGGCCCACCGACGTCCTAGCCGGCGTCTTCGCCGGTCTCCTAAGCAGCACCCTCGTCTACCTCCTCTTCAACCGCCTAAACCGCCTCCCAGAAGACCCTCTGGTCCCCCTTTCTCCTGATGATTCAGGAGAAAGGGGCTAGGGGATAGAGGTTAGAAAACCGAGCGCTCCCTCCACCCAACGCGAAGCGTGTAGGCGCACCCGCCAAGGTGCGAACAAATCAAAACAAAAGATGTAGCCGAGGGCTTCAGCCCTCGTGAGCGCTTTCGTCCATAGAGTGCCCCCTCCCAGCCCACGCGAAGCATGTAGCCGCGGTTCCCTCCGCGCAACAACCTAGACTAAAAACAGAGGGCCTCTCTCCAAGCCGACGCGAAGCGTGTAGGCGCACCTGTCAAGGTGCGAACAAACTCTCACAAACAGAGCGCCATCTTCCAGCCCACGCGGAGCGTGTAGCCGTGGGCAACGACCACGCAACAAACGAGGCCCAACAGAGCGCGAACGCACTTTCCCAAGCAGCCGAAAAAGAGTAACGTAAAAGCATGCATTCGAAATGGCTCTCATTCTCCGGCGCGGTGCTTTTCGGAGCGATCTGCGTCGGCTTTACGCTCGACGTTACAAATCCGCTCCTCAAGTCGCACGTCGACACGCTCCAAAAAGCCCCCGAGCTCTCGGTGACCTTCACCGTCAATCAGCTCGGCTCGGAGTTGGAGGACCGGAAGCTGGTGGTCTCGAAGCCCAACCTCGTTCGCCTCGAAACCCCCTCGACCATCACCATCGCGAACGGCACATCCATCCTTCAGTTCAACCGCAAGGCAGGCACCTACACCGAGGAGCCCCAAACGAAGGAGAAACTACTGGCGATCTTCAAGAATGATTCGATCTGGGCTTGGTCCGCCCTCATCGACGACAATTTCATGAAACCCGTGACCGACGCCAAAACCGGTGCGGCACGCAAGATCAAGAACATCCCCATCAAAGAGCTCACCGTCGCCAGAGATAAGGACGTCGTGACCCTCTTCGTAGATGACCAGCTCGGTATCGCTCGCGGTGCCACCTACACCGCCGACAAGAACAACGAGAAGGTCACGATCATCGTGACCGCCTCCGAGATCGAGATCGGCAAGGCCACTCTCGATCCCACCAACTCTTCCTTCATCCTCCCCACGAGCGCCAAGAAGGTAGAGAAGACCGAGACCGCCCTCACTTTCGCCGACATTAAGCCGATCTTCCAAGCCAACTGCCGTTGCCACCTGGCGGGTGCGCGTGGCGGACTCAGCCTCGCTGACTACGCTTCGCTGATGCGAGGCGGCAACAGCGGCCCCGCCGTCGTTCCCGGCAGCCCCGACCAGAGCCTCCTGATCCTCTCGATCAAGGGCCAGAAGCCCCCCAAGATGCCCCCCCAGGGCTCCGTCCCCTCCGACCAGATCGACCAACTGTCGAAGTGGATCGCCGACGGCGCCAAGGAATAGGGAACACCCCAAAATAAACGAGGGCCTGGTTAAACCAGGCCCTTCTGTTGTTTTAGAGGGTCGTGCTCTCTCTCCTTTCGGCTTCCTTTTCGGGCGGCTCTCTCCGGCAGACCAAGCCCGCCCGATGGATGTTCTTCCATCGACAAGTATTACAAAGGAACCTACGTATCGCCAACTCAACCGAATACCTGAGATTAACAACAAGTAATTTTACTGGTTACAAAATTGGCGTTTCCCAAAGAATAGCGGTTAAACCCCATCCGCCTGCCACAGGGTCTCCAATCGCCTAGGGTCTCCAAATCGAGGAGAGCTACTTGACGCTCTCGAAAATCCCAATCTTCCGGAACCGGTCGTAGCGATGAGCCTTGATCTCCTCACCCGACATCCCCGAAAGCTCGCCCAAGTTCCGAAGGATCGCATCCTTGACCGTCTGCGCCGCCTCCAGCGGGTCCCGATGCGCCCCGCCCACCGGCTCCGGCACGATCTCGTCGATCACCCCGAACTGCTTGGCATAGTCGGCCGTCAGCTTCAAAGCCTGAGCCGCCTCCGCCCCCCGCTCCGGCATGCGCCAAAGAATAGCCGCGCACCCCTCGGGAGGAATCACCGAATAAACCGCATGTTCCTGCATCAAAACCCGGTTCGAGGCCGCGATCCCAATCGCCCCCCCGCTCCCGCCTTCGCCAATCACGATGGCAACGGTAGGCACCGTCAGCTCGAACATCTTGAACATCCCCGCCGCGATAGCCTCGCTAATCCCCCGAGACTCGCTCTCGACGCCCGGATCGGCCGCTGGCGTGTCGACAAACGAGATCACAGGCATCCTAAATCTCTCTGCCATGTCGAAGAGTCGGATAGCCTTCCGGTACCCCTCCGGCTTCGCCATTCCAAAGTTCCGGAACTGCCGTTCCTGAATGTTCCGTCCCTTCTGATGCCCCACGACCATCACCGGCATCCCATCGAGCATCGCTGGCCCACCGACGATCGCATTGTCGATGAACCCCCGCCGATCCCCCTGAAGCTCCACGAAGTCCCCAAAGATCGACCCGATATAGTCAAGCGTGTAAGGCCGCTTCGGAGCCCGCGCGACCAGCACCTTCTCCCAAGGCCCCAGCCGCTGGAACATCACCTCGACATAGTTGTCCCGCCGCTTCTCAAGCTCATCGATCTTCTTCTCGAGTTCGCCCTTCTTGCCAGGGTTATCCTCTTTGCGGGAGAACTCCTTAAGCTTCTCGATGCCCTCTTCGAGCTCCTTGAGCGGCCTATTCCATTCGTCGAAATTCTTAGCCACGGCTCTTCACCTTCTCCTTCGTCGGCTGGGAAGCGTTGCCACCCAAAATTCGAACGAGCGACGAAAGAGTAGCCCGCATCTCCTTCCGAGGAACGATCCGGTCCAACATGCCGTGCTTGAAAACAAACTCAGCGGTCTGAAAATCGTCGGGCACCTTGCTGACTCCTGCCTGCTTGGCCACACGAGCCCCCGCGAACCCAACAAGCGCCTTCGGCTCGGCGATGACCACGTCGGCGATGGAGGCATAGCTGGCAAGCACGCCCGCCATCGTCGGGTCGGTGAAGACCGCGATATAGGGCACCCCCGCCTCGCTGCACTTCGCCGCCGCTGCCGTCGTCTTCGCCATCTGCATAAGGGAAACCAACCCCTCCTGCATGCGAGCTCCACCCGATGCACAGAAGATAACGGCCGGCATCTTGCCCTCTGCCGCCCGCTCCAACGTCCGCGTAATCTTCTCCCCAGCCACAGATCCCATCGATCCGCCCATGAAAGAGAAGTCGGCGACCGCCAAGCTGATCGGCCGCTCATCGATCTTCGCTGTCCCAGAGACGATGGAGTCGTAGACTCCCAACTTCGCCTCTGCCCCCTTCCGCTTCTCCTCGTACTCGGGAAAGTCCAGCGGGTCCAGCGAGCGAAGCTCGGTATCAAGCTCCTGGAAACTCCCCTCATCGACGGTCAACGCGATGCGTAGAGGGGCAGGAAGCCGATGATGGTGGCCGCAATGGGGACACACCCGAAGGTTCTGCTCGAATTCGATCGAGAAAAGGATTTTTTTGCAGTTCGCGCACTGCAAAAAAGCCTGCGACTTGTCCATCGTTCGCGTGCTCAAGGCAAATGAGGATACCACCTCATCCGCAACTCGCTAGGTAGGAACGATCAGTTGTTCGGGATAAACCAGAGGCTGTTGTCAGCAGGATTCACGAGCAGCTTGCCATCGTCGAAGAGCCCTTTCGTCGTTTGAGTCGCCTGCTGCGGCATCCCCATCAGCGCCATCACCGTGGAAATCTCCGGCGAATTGATCGACTGCCCTTCCAGCATCGCCTTGACCGCCCAAGGGTCGGCATGCCGAATACGGATCTGCACTGGCTGACGCCGGATCGTGATCCTGTCACTCTGCCCAAAAGAACAAGTGACCAAAAGAGCGCCCAAGGCTGCCATCGCGAGAAACCTCATGCTTCTCTAGACGCCGACTACGCCGAGACGTTACGTCAGCTTTTCGTGACAGGATCGCGACCAGCGGGATATCCCAACATTCCTATCCGGTCACAATCGCCCTCGTCGAGCTCCTGCTGCATCGTGAAGCTGTCTGCGTCCGGATGTTTCACAAACCAAAGAACCTTGGGAAAAACGGTGCGCGTCGGCTCAAGCGATCGCGCGCTTCCGTCCGCAAAGCCGAAATTGCCCCATCCTCCATGCCGCAAAAGCGCCTGTTCTTGGTCAGCCTCGATGGGCAATCCCTTGCGATTGCGATAGGCGATATCGCACGCCCAGGTCACATGTGGAGCCCGCTCAGGAGTTGCCTGCGATCCTGGCCAAGTCGCCGCATCGTCCACAAAATTGATCGTCTGCGCCGGGGACTCCAGAACAGAGTTGGAGATCGGCCCCGCTTCATGGCCCTCGTCAAACGATACGGCGAGCGCGCGATTCGGCCCGATTGAACGAGTACGATCCCGATTCTCCGGCGCCGCCGTCGGGCATGTCCAGACATTCTTGATCAGGTTGTACGGCTCTAGTAGTTGATCGTAAGTCAGCCCACCCGCCACCATCGGCAGCAAGGAGTCATGCGAGTCTGCCGAATAGAGCTGCGCAGCCACCGCGACGTTGTGGAGGTTTGAGAGACAAGAGGACTTATTCGTGCGCGCCTTCGCCGACGCCATGACCGGCAACAGCACAGCCGCCACCACGGCGACAATAGCTATGGCGACCAGCAAATCGATGAAGGTAAATCCTCGTCGGCGCATTTCTCCCTCGACACACCATTACCGATTTCGTGCAATAGTGAGTGCCCGTTGAGGCTTTTAGCGCAACATTTTGGGGCTTGGACCTAGCGCACCCAGTGGACGTCCACGATCTTCCCGCCCGCGAAAAGGAACATGCACATAAGGCGGGGCTTGCTGATTGTAATTTTCCTGGCTTCCTCGAATGTCTTCGAGACAATCTCGCCATTTAGCCCAGCGAGAAGACCCATGTATGTCGTGGCTTCGTCTGGATCGGGGAACGTTGCGAGCCCATCCACGGCTTGACCGTCCGGCAGCGTCGCATTGTTCGCAGCATATCGCTCGCCGCCGACGCCGATCAGATAGAGCTTGTCCGGAAAGCCGCCAAAGCCGCCGAGCATCGACTCTTCGAGAACGGTTCCAAGCGGGCTTTCGATCGTTTCCGGCATGCGAATATTTTACTTGCCCGCCCTAAAACTGGGCTACAAGCGGACAGGTGCGACCACTTTGCCAGTCTTCGCACTCTCGATTGCGGCGAGGGCGATGCTAACTGCCATCGCGCCGTCATAACCGCTCACCGGCGTCTCCTTCCCATCTCGAACGGCGTCAAGGAACCCACGCAACTCAAGGAAGTAGGGGTCGTCCGTAGGAGCAAGGGCGTTGTCGGTGAACGTGCGTCCGTCGAAGGTCGTGCGAAGGGCCGCGTTTGTGCGTGAGTCATGCTGAATCAGGCCCTTATTGCCCGCAACCTCAAAGGTCGTCCTGTACCCGTTCGGGTCCATCCAGGTTGCTTCGACATGAGCGACGCAGCCATTGTCGAACGTCAACGTCGTCAGCGCATAGTCGGGACCACTACCGGCCTGAATCCCGACCGAACGAGAGTAAAGGTGCTTGACTTCGCCAAGAGTCCAGCGGAGCCAATCGAAATCGTGGACCGCCAAATCCAGAAGGACGCCACCTGAGCGCGCATGGTCTTGGAACCATCCATGGGAGCCCACAGGGGCCAGACCTCCGCGTCTTGTACGAGCGGCCGCAGGCGTTCCAACGGAACCGTTCTTCACAAGCCGATTACCAGCCGCGAACTCCGCGAAATACCGCACTACCTGTCCTGGCATGAACGGCACGTTGGTCTTGGTTGCCGCGTCGATAAGCGTTTGGCAGTCCTCGACGGTCTTCGCCATCGGCTTCTCAACAAAGACGGCCCGACCTGCCGCAATAGCTTTCAATCCCGCCTCGACGTGCATATCCGTCGGCAGGCAGATGTCGACAACGTCGCATGCAGCGATGACCGCTTCGACGGATGGAAGGGAAGTCGCCTGCCACTGCTTGGCGAACGCTTCGCTCTTGTCAGGAAGTGGGTCGTAGAAGCTGAGCTCGACGTCGGACATCCTCCGATAGTGACGAGCGTGGACGTTCCCCATGCCGCCCGCGCCGAGAATCCCAACCTTGACCATCGAGGGAGATTATAGCCAGCCGGTCAGTCTTTCTGGGCCGTCGTAGCAACTGCGACCAGCGAATCTGCCGTTCCGTAGTAAAGGAACCACTTCTTCTTGAACGACACAAGCCCTTCGATGAAAACGGTCCCCGCCGCATACTGGCCCGTCATCTCGTAGGGACGCTCCGGTCGAAAGAAGTAACTTGAACACCGCTGAAGGAGCCGCTTCGGATTTTTGGGGTCGAGCAAAGCCTGGCCCGCCGCGTAAGCGCCAGGGCGCAACGACTTCTCGCCGCCCTTGGCCGCGTTCTTTCCGTTATAAAGAAACACGATTCCCCTTTGGGTAAGCACGGCGGGCGGTCCAGGTTCGACCAAATCGCTATCGAATTTGCCTTCCCGGGTGCCAAAGGCGTAGTCGAGACTCCCATCCTTCTTCAGGAGCGGCGTCCAATGAACGAGGTCGGGCGAGGTAGCGACATAGATGAACTTCTCGCCCCAGTACATCCAATATTTCCCACCGATCTTGGCCGCCACAAGGTGGTCGCCTATGCGCCGAGTGACAATCGAACCTGACTTCGACCACTGATCCTTGAACCGGCCGCCATAGGCGTCGGCGAAGATGTAACCATGCTTTGTCCAACGGACGAGGTCGTTCGAAGTCGCAACCGCGAGCCGTGCCGTCTTGCGGTTCCACTGGGTGTAAGTCAGGACATATCCGCCGCCTGGTCTTTCGACAATGCGCGGGTCTTCGCAGCCGCCGTCCCACTCGTTGGATTTTTGACTGTCTACGGCGGGAAAGAGAACGGGCGTGGAGCGACGCGTGAAGTGGAGTCCATCGACGCTTTCGGCAAGACCAATGCGCGATGTATGCCCTCCAACCCCTGTTCCAGTTTCGTCTTCAGCACGGAAAAGAACGTAGATCTTTCCGTTGCGAACGACCGCCGCTGGATTGAAGACGTGATTCGCCTCCCATGCAACAGGTTTGCCAACCATCGGGCAGTCGAAAAGAGGCTTGGACAGCGGGCGCAGGATGGGGTTTGCGGAGTCCGCTTTCGCGAACGGTCCGATCATCCAAGGCTGAAATCCCTGGCCGACGAGCAATATTCCTAAGAGCAACATGGCGTCGCTTTACGGACTTTCGCTAGTCAGCCCAAAGTTCCATCTCGGCGAACTTCGCCAGATCGGCGACGGGAAAGCCAAGCGGATCGTCTTTGCGATTTGGAGAAATGATGGCGTGAGTCGTGAGGTATCGCACGCTCGGGAAATCTTTCAAAAGGGCTACTAGAAGCGTCCGTATCGCTTCATGCTGGGCGTCCGTGAAAGGGTCGACGCCGTCGTTTCGATTGACGAAGCTGATCCCGATGGAATATTCGTTGACGCCATCCCCTTGCGGACCGAAAGACTTGCCCGCGTGGTAGGCGACGAATCGAGGATCGACACATTCGAGGACATCGCCGTTCTGGTCGATAAGAAAGTGGTAGCTCAACTCGCGTTGGCGGAGAACCTCAAGGGTTCCCTCGATGGACGGCTCGACGGTGGCGTGAAGAACGACCGTATCGATGACTGTGGAGCTTTGACGCTCACGGCTTTCAAGAGGTGGGTTAAGTTTTGTTCGGGGCACGTGTTATCCGGTTTGAGATAAGGGATTGCTTTCGACTTCAGGAGGGTCTGCTGAGTCCACGACGGTTTCGACGACCGCACGCGGACTGGCAATTGAATCGTGCAAACCTTCGCAACATCCTTCTACGATGCCACATTGTTCACACCGAAAGTGTGACCGCTCTTCGCGCGTCGATCGGCCACAACGTGGACACCGAGTCTCACAAACCCTCAGCAATTTGTAAACCCCCTAACGATGCACTCGTATGTACGAACTACACCCACCGAAAGTATCGGTGCGGGCGCCAGCATAATTAGCAGGATTTGAACGGCGATCCGCTACTTTGATTCGGTTTGTGCTGGCGGGTCGGCCTTGGGGCGCATGTGAACTGTCCGTTCGGGGATCGGGATCGTGATGCCCGCTTCTTGGAACCGCTTTTGCATCTGTTTCACGCAAGCCGACACGAGCCTGTACTGCTTGGTCGCGTGGTCTGCGCGGCAGAAGACGCGGAATTGAATCGCGTAATCGCCGAAGGATCGCCAGCGGACATAGGGTTCGAAAAGCATCTCGTGTTCGTTGACCTCGTCCTGCGCCGCGCGAGCGGCCTCGACGGCGATGCGTTCGACGAGCTCGAGGTCGGAATCGTAGGCGACGCCGCAATCGACGTTGACCTGTAGCTCCGAGACGGGACGGTTGAAGTTGATGAAGGAGCTTTGACCGAACTTGCTGTTCGGAATCATGAGCATGCTGTCGTTCCAGAGCCGGACCTTTGTATAACGCCAACCAACCTCTTCGACGAAGCCTTCGCGGTCTTGATCGAGTCGGAGGAGATCTCCGACTTGGATCGGCCGGTCCATGTTGATGAAGAGTCCTGCAAAGACGTTGCTGAGGCTGTCCTGAAGTGCCAGGCCAATGATGATGCCACCGACAGCGCCACCTGCGAGGAGGGGGCTGACGTCTATGCCCGCAACCTGGAGGATAAAGAGAGCGCCGATGACGACGATTGCCCCAGTGGTTAGTTTTTGGGGTGTCGACGTCCGCTCGCGAACCTCTTCATCTGCCTTGGCGTGGCGACTGGCCTGGTAGTAGAAAAGGCCACCGACCAGCTTCACGAGGACGAACATCGTGAGGATGATCCAGGCGATGGAGAGCGACTTCTCTATCCACACGCTTAGGGAATGATGGATTTCCGCGTAGTCGAGGCTTTGGAACGCGTAGTTTATGCCGCCCAGCACCAGCGTTACGACGACCAGAGTGCGGAGGGGGCGAATCAGGAGAGCTAAGTTGGGATTCCGGGAACGCTTAATCCAAGGACCGAGCAGGAGTTGCCATAGGAGCCGGAGGGCTATTGCGGGAGCCCAAAAGGCGAGGAGGATCAGCAGAGCTTCCACCCAATCGCGCGCTTCGGGACCCAAGCTGTCGAGCATTTACATAAGGTTACTGCCTTCAACAAGTGCGACCTCGTAAAGGCTGAATCTTCCTGGATGTCATGCGGGCAAAAGGCGAAGTCGATGAGGGCATGCGCCCAAGGCCGGGACAAGTCCTTATAATGGGCGCATGCTGGGACCCTTGCTGCGTGCTTTCACATGGTCGTGTTTGCTTTTGGCTTTAGCCGGATTGGGTTGGGCGGAGGACGGAAACTTGGCGCGGTCGGCTCATGCCTCCGCTTCCGAAGAGCTGAACGGCTATCCGCCTCAGAAGGCTGTCGACGGGCAGGTGGGCTCGCGGTGGTCGGGGATTCCGGGGCACAACAGCGGGGTTTGGTTCGAGCTCGACTGGGATCAGCCGGTGACGGTCGCGGAGATTTTGGTGCGACAGTACGACCGGTACACGTTCGAGTGGGACGTCCAAACGTGGGACGACGGAACTGGGAAGTGGGTGGACGCGGGGCACTATGGGAAGCCGAACGTGAGGTTGGCTGCGCAGGTGCTTTGCCCTATCGAGCCGGCACGGAAGACGACAAAGGTGCGGATCGCGAATATCACCAATGGGCCGAGCTTCACAGAGGTCGAGGTTTATGGGCCGGAGCACAAGCATCTTCCGGTTCTTTCTCTTGCTTCCGACTCGAGAGGCGACTTTGTGGGGATGCTCTGCGACTCGCTGGGCGTTCAGCCCGTGGCGGGAAAGAAGGTGTTCATGACTGCCGAGGGAGCCGGTGGGGGCTGGCATGTGGAGACGGTCTCCGACGAGCACGGCATGTTTTTCGTTCCGATGCCGGTTGGACTGAAGGGGAAGGTGAAGGTTCGTTCGGAGGTTAGTCCTCTTCAGACCTTGGATGCGGTGGATTTTCAGAGTGGGCTTACTCCGCACGGTGCGGCGCTGACGCTTGGAGCTGGGTGGCGGTTTGCTTTGAACCCGCCGGTCGGCTTTGAGAAGCCTGGGTTCGACGACCGGGCTTGGGCGGGGATCAAGGTGCCGGCGCATTGGGAGATGGAAGGTTTCCGATCTCGAGACGGGATTGGGGGGTATCGGCTTCGGTTCCAGGCGACGAAGAGCGCGGGGCGGACCTTCATTCGGTTCGACGGGGTTTACAGTGGGGCTGAGGTTTGGCTGAACGGGGTGCCCGTCGCTCGGCATGAGGGTGGGTTTACGCCTTTTGAGGCGGATGTGACGGAGGCTTTGAGGAGCGGGGAGAACGTGCTGGCCCTCAAGGTTTTAGAGCACACGAACGTCAGCGACAACTTGGACAAGATGAGCCAGTATGCCGATTTTCCTTTGGCGGGGATTATTCGGAAGGTTTCTCTTTTCACTGTGCCGGATCGGCATCTCGATTCCTTTGAGGAAACTTGTACGTTTGGTTCGGGGCTTAAGGGGGCTACGGTCGATGGGGTTTGTACGGTCGTCAATCGGACGGCGAGCCCGGCTCGGAACACCGGCGTTTTCGTCAGCTTGCTCGATGGAGAAGGGAATGCGGTGGCGAAGGCCATTGCCCGGCCTCAGCCGCTAGGGGCACAGGGACGGCAGGGGGCTGGGTTTAGCTTGGCGGTGGCGAATCCGCATCCTTGGAGTGCGGAGCATCCCTATCTTTACACCCTTCGGTTCGTGGTGCGGGAAGGGGACATGGTTTTTCAGACGATCGATCAGAAGATCGGTTTGCGGCAGACGGAGATTCGTGGGTCGCAGATTTTGATCAACCAGGTGCCGGTCAAGTTTCGAGGGACTTGCCATCACGACAGCGATCCTTTGCTGGGGCGGGCGGTGACTCCGGAATTGACGCGCAAGGATTTGGCGATGATCAAGGAGGCGAATTTGAATTCGGTTCGGACCTCGCACTATCCGCCGATTCCGGAGCTGGTCGAGGAGGCGGACCGGATGGGGGTTTATGTCGAGGATGAAGCGGACTTCTGTTGGGTTGGGGTTTCCAGCGACCTTCGGAACACGCCTCGGATTATTCAGTTGACCGGGGAGCTGTTGGCTCGGGACCGGAACCATCCTTCGGTGTTTATGTGGTCGCTCTGTAACGAGAGCGAGTTTGGGTATGGGTTTGAGCGGAGTCATGAGTGGGTGCGGCAGATCGATCCCAGCCGGCCGACGGGGGCGGCTACGAGCGCTTGGTTGGAGATTGCGACCCTTCACAACCCGATCGCGATTAACCGGATCAAGCAGAACGAGGGGTTGGACAAGCCGCTTTTGTTCGACGAGGCTTGGGCTCCCTATCAGGGGATTTTTGGGGACGTGGACGAGATGTGGGTGGACCCGGGGATACGGGATTACTTTGGGGAGCCGTTTCCGGAGATCTACAAGGTCTTTATGGCGAGCAAGGTTACGCAGGGGTCGATGATTTGGGCTTGGTCGGACGATATGTTCTGCGTGCCTAATCGGGGGCTGGAGTATGGACGGGAGACTACGAAGAGCCACTTTGCGGACGATCAATACGCTTTGCCGGGGCGGGGGATCGTGGGGGATGCGCCTTGGGGGATCGTGGATGGGTGGCGGCGGCGGAAGCCGGAGTTTTGGATTATCAAGAAGCTGGATTCTCCGGTGAAGATCGCGGAGCAGATGATGGATGCGAGCAAGCCGGTTCGGCTGACGGTGACGAACGAGTACGACTTTACGAACCTATCGGAGCTTCGGGGGAGCTATCTGCTGGGGAAGAGTCATGGGACGTTTACGATCGACGTGCCGCCGCATTCGACTCGGGAGGTGACAATTCCGGTGACGGGGAGTGGGGACTTGTTGACGGTGACGTTTCGGGACGCTCAGGGGCAGATTGTGGATGCCTATAAGTTTCCGACTCGGCGGACGTCTTTGCCGCCGGGGCCGAAGGGGAGTCCTTTGCAGGTTTGGTCTGAGAGCGTTTTGGCGGGGGTTAGCACTCATATCTCGGGGGACAAGTTCGAGTTGGCTTTCGATACCTCGGGCGGTTACCTTCGGCGGTGCGTGTTCGCGGGGAGACCCTTGGCACTTGGAGACCCTATGATTCATGTGCTGCCTACGAATGCTCCTACGACGCCTTTGCCGAATCGTAACGAGTGGCAGTTGGAGTCGATGGATGTGGTTCAGGATGGGGATAACCGGCGGGTGGTTTTGAAGGGGCACTATCCGAATTTTGCCGGTTCGTATGAGATGACGATCACCCCTGGTGGGGAGATTACGGTTCACGCGAAATTCACATATTCGGGGGCGGATATGTTGGCTCGTGAGGTGGGGATGTCGTTCTCGGTGCCTCGGGATTGCGACGTTTTGCGGTGGGACCGGGTTGGGGAGTGGAGCGCGTATCCGGACGACCATATTGGGCGGCCGGTGGGGAAGGCGGCGGCGTTTGCGAGCCATCCTCGGGCGGTGCCTCCGACTTGGCCTTGGAGCCAGGACAATACGCCGATGGGGACGAACGATTTTCGCTCGACAAAGCGGCACGTGAAGACGGCCTCGATCGCCTATCCAGACGGGGTTGGGATTCAAGTTATTTCGGACGGGAGCCAGGCGGTGCGGGCGATGGTGGAGACGGACCGGATCACGGTTCACGTGAGCGACTGGTACGGGGGAACGAACGTAGGTTGGGGCGAATGGATCACGAACTACGGGCGGGGGAAGACTTTGAAGACGGGGGACGTCATCGAGTCGACGGTGCGGTTGAGGCTGACAGGCGGGCTGTAGTTGGGGAGTGCGTTAGTGCGTTTCGCTTTGCTTGGTGCGTTAGTGCGTTTGTCGTGAGGCGCTTGGGGCATTTGTAGTCTGGGAGATCGGTGGAAGAACTTCGCATTCGGTTGGCTTTGGCGGGGGATATTTCGGCGCTCGACGCTTTGATGAAAGAGTCGATGGGAGAGCTGAGCCGGGGTTTTTACGACGAGGTTCAGGCGGCGAGCGCGGTTCGGTATATCGCGGCTCCCGACCCGGAGATTATTGGGGACGGGACCTACTTCGCGGTGGAGGCGGAGGGGGAGATCGTGGGGTGTGGGGGTTGGAGCCGCCGGAAGAAGCTTTTTACTGGGACTTCGGACCAGGAAGGGTTGGAGGGGCAGTGGCTCGATCCGGCTTCTGAGCCTGCGCGTATTCGGGCGATGTTTGTGGCTCCTTCGATGGCTCGGCGCGGGGTGGGGCGGCTCATCTATCAGGCTTGCGAGGGGGCGGCCCGGGACTTTGGATTTAGCGATTTGGAGTTAATGGCGACCCTTCCGGGCGTTCCTTTCTATCGATCCATTGGATTCGTGGAGCTTGAAGAGGTGGAACTCAGGTTGCCGGACGGTGTGGTTTTAGGTGCGGTTCGGATGCGTAAATCGATTCGTTAGCGGGCCTTTCGGCCCGTATTTTTACCAGATCGATCTATAAACGAAAAACGGTCACTATTTCGTTCCATAATCATTTTGTTTTCGTTTATTCGAAATGTATTTGAGAGATTGGAAAGGAGAAAGCGATGAAAAGGCGCTATTGGGGCATGGCGGCGATTGCCGCCTGCCTCACACTACAGTTTGCTAACGCATTAGGGGCGTCGACGGGCGCGCATCATAACGCGCGGACGACGGATGCGAGTATTGGGCGGCCGGGAGGCCTTGCCATGCAAGTATGGAATCGGGAGGTCCAGATTTTTGGATCGATCAGGGGGAACGCCGCTACGCGGCATACGACTCGGCGGGCTGAGCCCATCATGCTGGCGGGGGTTGGGATCTGCCTGTTTGTGGGAGTCGCGGTCTTGGCGGGCAAGAAACGGCGGAACTTATAATATTGGCGATGCCCTCTTCTAAGCTTTGGCCGGGTCAGGTTGAAAAGGGCTTCTTTACCCTTGAGCAAGTTCGCGCCTTATCATCGGTGGCTCGGGCGGAGGTGTTTTGGGCTTTCACGGGGGCGGAGCCGCGGTCGACGAACGACGTGGCGGAGGCGATCGGGCGGGCAGCACCGACCGTGCGGTACCACGTCAACGAGCTTGTGAAGGCGGACCTGCTTTTGGTGGCGGAGACGCGGAAGAGGCATTCGCGCACGGAAGAGGCTTACGTTCACAAGCTGCTATGGGGATACACGCCCCGGCCTCCGATGGATCGGGAGTATTTGGTAGAGGTGATGCGCGGCTTCGCCTCGATCATGAAGGCGATGGAGCTCGAGCGGACGGCGGCGCTGCTCGTGAGCAACGAGGATCAGCCGTTCTACGACAACACGGCCTTCCGCCATGCGTTCGTGCGTCTATCGCCGGCGAAGATGGCGGACTTGCGGGCGAAGTTGGAGAAGGTCGTTTACGAATACCGGGACGACGAGGACGACGAGGGGATTGTCGTTCATATCGTGGGATTCATGGCTCCGGTGATTTTGGAGTCGCGGCGACGCTACAAGGAACTCGCTGGGCGGGATCTGCCGGGTTTGAAGGACGACGAGTAGCGGGGGAGTTGGCTTGCCGGCTGGAAGCCGGCAAGCCAACCTCTAGGAATCCGCCTCTTTGCTGGAGATGGCAAATAGTATTTGGTGTGTTCTACCTTTAACCAGTTTGTTCTATCTAGATGGGGAACTCCTGGTGAGCATTAGCTTTTGGCTTGCCGGCTAGAAGCCGGCGCCACTTTCACAAATTACGACAAAGCAATCGTCCCGGCGACCGTGTTTTGGTTAGCGTCGACTACCACGCCAGTCAGGGTGGCGGTCTTTGTGATGGTCCCGTCTGAACTTGTCCATGTGAAGTTCAGGGTGTATGTACCTGGGAGGAGAGCCCAGAACTTGAATGTGCCGTCGGGCATCGAGGCGGTGGTGGCCACTTCCGTTCCGGCGGAGAAGAAGGGACCGGATTCGTAGACGGCGGTGACCTTCGCGTTGGTGAGGGAACTCGTTCCGTCGGTGACCGATCCGGTGATGGTGCCGGACAGAGTTTGGACGACGCCTCGGATAACGGGCTTCAGGCGATATTGGCCGTTGCCTTCCTTGAGCAGCGACGCATCCACGTTGAAGTCGAGGAGGAGGGTCGTGACGACGCCATCTTGGACGTCCGCGTCTACATTGACCTTGATCCCCGTGTTCTTGGCGCTTCCGACGGAGACGTCGTGGGTGCCGGTAGAGTCGGTGACGGTGACGCTGGAGGGGAAGAGGCGGATCTGGGTGTAGTGCCCGGCGGGGACGGGCGCGCTGCCCAGGAGCATGTCGGTTTGGACGAGGTCCATGAGGTCGACAGTTTGGGGTTGGGTCACGATGTCGGTCCACTGGCTGCCGACGTGGGCCTGGACGCGATCGATGGTGACATCGATGGAGGTGATCGTTGGATCGGGAGCGTCGGCGAGGCGTACGTTCATCGTGCCGGAGCCCGAGCCGACGCTGGAGGAGCCGCCCCCGCCTCCACCGCAGCCAACGGCGACAGCGAGCGTCACCAGGATTGCCAATTTACATTTCAACATCGCTTTCCTCTCGTAAACCCGGCCTGGATTTGGCCCAGTTTCGTTTGGTGACGACGCTAGAAGGTGAAAGTGTTCCTTTTGTTTATCATTTTATTTATCAAGGATCGTTGAGGGGCTGCCGGCTGGAAGCCGGCGCCACTTTGGGGTTGTCCACCGTTCAGTTTGAGTTGTCCCCCTTCCGGTGTCTTAAAAGGGTGCATAACCTGTTGGCAAAATGTGCGCAAAAAAGGGTTGCCATCACAAGGGGTTGTGGTTGTACAATGTCTGAGCCGCAACATGTAGTGTTGTGGGAATGTTAAGATGAAGTGTCCATTCTGCGGTTCCGAAGATCAAAGAGTCCTCGATTCGAGGCCTGCCCGCGAGGGGGAGGCGATCCGCAGGCGGCGCGAGTGCGTCGAATGCAACCGAAGATTCACGACGTTCGAAGAGCCGGAAAGGCCGCGACTTTTTGTCGTAAAGCGGGATGGAAGCCGCGAAGATTTTTCTCGCGACAAGTGTCTGAATTCGATGCTGATCGCCTGCAGGAAGCGTAGAATAAGTGTAGACATTTTGCGTTCAAGTGTAGAAAAGATAGAACGAGACCTGTTTCAGGAGTTCGAGGACGAGATCACCTCGCAGTGCATCGGCGAGAAGGTCCTCAACGAGTTATTCGCCATCGATTCGGTGGCGTATGTGCGGTTTGCGAGCGTTTACAAAGAGTTCGAAACCGTCAGCGATTTTCAATTAATCATCGACTCCGTAAAGCAAGGGAGCACGGAGTCGGAGCCCATTCACCGTAACTAAGGAAGGTACGCGCCCATCATGCAAGTCAATCGCCATTTCACGAAGTCCGGCCAGAGTCCCTATGAGGGGATTCCCTTTGAGCCCCGCACCAGTACGATCCGCAATCCCGATGGGTCGACGGTGTTCAATATGGAGAGCGTCATGGTTCCCGCGCATTGGTCGCAGGTTGCCACGGACATTCTCGCGCAGAAGTATTTCCGCAAGGCGGGGATCAAGCAAGGGGTCAAGTCCAAGCAGCATCTGACGCAGTACACGAAGCCGGATGCGGACCATGAGACGGACTCGCGAGAGGTTTTCCATCGGTTGGCGGGGTGCTGGCGACACTGGGGCGAGTCGCACGGGTACTTCGACACGGCGGAGGACGCACAGGCTTTCTACGACGAGCTTTGCCATATGCTGGCTTTGCAGATCGCGGCTCCGAACAGTCCGCAGTGGTTCAACACTGGGCTTCACTTCGCTTACGGGATCGAAGGCGTGCCGCAGGGTCACTACTATGTGAACCCGGTTTCGGGCGAGCTGACGCGATCGGCGAACGCCTATGAGCGGCCTCAGCCGCACGCCTGCTTCATTCTCAGCGTCAAGGACGACCTGGTGAACGAGGGCGGGATTATGGACCTGTGGACTCGCGAGGCGCGCATCTTCAAGTACGGCTCGGGCGTGGGCACGAACTTCTCCCGGATTCGGGGCGCGAACGAGAAGCTATCGGGAGGCGGCAAGTCGAGCGGTTTGATGAGCTTCCTGCGGGTGGGCGACCGGAGCGCGGGCTCGATCAAGTCGGGCGGTACGACGCGGCGGGCGGCGAAGATGGTGTGCCTGGACATGGACCATCCGGACATCTCGGAATTCATCAACTGGAAGGTGAAGGAAGAGCAGAAGGTGGCGGCGCTTGTGACCGGCTCGGCTTTGAATAACAAGCATCTCAATGCGATTATCGCTGCTTGTTGGAATGGGAGCCAAGAGCGGGACGCTCTTGGAAACCTTGGGCGGGACGCCCAAGCCACGTGCAATCCTCGAAACAACCCGGGCTTGGTGCGGGCGATCGCGGAGGCTAAGGCGGCTTCGATTCCTTTGAACTACATTCAGCGAGCGATCCAGCTTGCGGAGAACGGGGCTCGAGAGATCGAGTTTCCGGTGTTCGACACGGGGTACGAATCGGAGGCTTACAACACGGTCTCGGGGCAGAATTCGAACAACTCAGTTCGTGTGCCTAACGAATTTTTCCAAGCTGTCGAGAAGGATAAGGATTGGGACCTGAAGACCCGCATCGAAGGTAAGGTAACCAAATCAATTAACGCCCGCGAGCTGTGGGACGACATCTGCAACGCGGCTTGGGCATGCGCCGATCCGGGGCTGCAATACGACACGACGATCAACGAGTGGCACACGTGCCCGGCGGACGGCCGGATCAACGCAAGCAACCCTTGTTCGGAGTACATGTTCCTGGACGACACGGCTTGCAACCTGGCCTCGATCAACCTCACGAAGTTCTATGACCTGGAAACGGGGGTCTTCGACATCGAGGGCTACAAGCACGCGATCAAGCTTTGGACGGTCGTGCTGGAGATCAGCGTTTTGATGGCGCAGTTCCCGTCGAAGGAGATCGCGCAGCTCAGCTACGACTTCCGCACGCTGGGTCTGGGCTACGCCAACCTGGGCGCGCTGCTGATGCAGATGGGCATTCCTTACGACAGCCCGCAGGGGTTCGCGATCTCAGGAGCTCTGACGGCGATCATGGGTGGCGAGAGCTATGCGACGAGCGCGGAGATGGCGAAGGAGCAGAAACCGTTCCCCCGCTACGAGCCGAACCGTTCGCACATGCTGCGGGTCATCCGCAACCACCGCCGCGCGGCCTACAACGCCTCGGGCGACCAGTACGAAGGGCTTTCGGTGCTGCCGGTGGGGATCGACCCCGACGAGTGTCCTTCGGACATGCTGGGAGCCGCGCGCAGCGCCTGGGACCGAGCCTTGGAGCTTGGCGAGGCGCATGGGTTCCGCAACGCTCAGGTGACGGTCATCGCGCCGACGGGCACGATCGGGCTTATCATGGACTGCGACACGACGGGCATCGAGCCGGACTTCGCGCTGGTGAAGTTCAAGAAGCTGTCGGGTGGCGGGTACTTCAAGATCATCAACCAGTCGATTCCGCCCGCTTTGGACAAGCTGGGTTACACAGGCCAGCAGATCGACGACATCGTTCGATACACGATCGGGCACAAGACGCTGAAGGGCGCGCCGGTGATCAACCACGAGTCCTTGAAGGATCGCGGGTTTACGGATGAGGCCTTGGCGGCCATCGAAGCGGGCCTGGAGAACGCTTTCGAGCTGAAGTTCGCCTTCAACCGGTATTCGCTGGGCGACGATTTCTGCAAGAACGTATTGGGCTTCAGCGAGGAGCAGCTTAACGACTGGTCGTTCGACATGCTCACGGACTTTGGGTTCACGAAGGCGGAGATCGACGCGGCGAACGAGTTCGTTTGCGGCACGATGACGATCGAGGGTGCTCCGCACCTCAAGGCCGAGCACCTGCCGGTCTTCGACTGCGCGAACAAGTGCGGGAAGAAGGGCGTGCGCTACATCAGCGCCGAAGGCCACATCCGGATGATGGCGGCGGCTCAGCCGTTCCTTTCGGGAGCGATCAGCAAGACGATCAACCTGCCTTCGGACGCGACGGTTCGCGAGGTGGCGGACGCTTACTGGCTGTCTTGGACGCTCGGTTTGAAGGCGAACGCTTTGTACCGCGACGGTTCGAAGCTGTCGCAGCCTTTGAACGCTTCGGCGGACGATGCGGCGGCGGCGATTTTGGAGGCTTCCGTAGAGGAAGCGCCTAGCGATGGCTCTGCGGTGGCTTTGCATGGCTCTGCATCGCAGGCTGAGGCCATCGAAGAGGCGGCGGCGAAGTTGGTCTATCGGTACATCGCGAAGCGGCGGACGATGCCGGGGCGGCGCAAGGGTTATACGCAGAAGGCGCGCGTGGGCGGGCACAAGGTTTATATCCGCACGGGCGAATTCGAGGACGGGCAACTCGGCGAGATATTCATCGACATGCACAAGGAAGGGGCCGCGTTCCGGTCCTTGATGAACTGTTTCTCCATCGCGATCTCCCTGGGCCTGCAGTATGGGGTGCCTTTGGAGGAGTTCGTCGAGGCGTACATCTTCACCCGATTCGAGCCGAGCGGCTCGGTGCAGGGGCACGAGAATATCAAGATGTCGACCTCGATTATCGACTACATCTTCCGCGAGTTGGCTCTCTCCTATCTGGGCCGCACGGACCTCGTGCAGGTCAAGCCGGAGGATCTACGCAGCGACTCGGTCGGCAAGCCGGGGCAGACTCCGGAGTACGACGAGGAGGAAGAGCAGGGCGCCTTTACCGGCCACGTGCCGGGGTCGGCCTACGAGGACCATGGCAGCGAAGGGTTTGTGAAGGCGGCGGCGCAGGCGACGCTTCCGTTCGACGGGAATGCTTCTTCGGTCGGGTCTCCGACCTATACGCTGGAGTCGGAGCAGCGGGCTCGGTCCGGCAAGGGCGGGGCGATCGTCCAGGGTCCGAAGGCGACTCGTCCGGCTTCGAAGTCGGCGACGGCGACTTTGACCTCGACGGACGAGATCGCGGAGAAGATCCGGCAGGCGCGGCTGAAGGGGTACGAGGGCGATCCTTGTACGAACTGCGGGTCGTTTACGATGGTACGGAACGGGGTTTGTTTGAAGTGTGATACTTGTGGGGAGACTTCTGGGTGTAGTTAGCCCATGTCATTGGCATTTCGGCTTAGGTTTAAACCAATGGGTGACCAAAATCGACATGCTCACGTTATAGCTCAATCCATAAATGTTCCTGCAAAACTCATTCAGGATCATTCCGAGGCGTGCGATAGCCTTAGGCAAATCCTAAGGCTAAGCCCTAAAACAAAATTCGGTAATTCGAATCTTCCTGTTACTCGCAGCATGCGAGTAACATTAAATGCCTTGTCTGACGGCAATCTTGCTAACGCAATTAGAAATGTCCTGCTTCTTAGGTTCTTCGAGAAACATTTGAAAGAGGTGCACGGTGCTGCTCCGGAAATTGTTCGCCTGCTAAGAAAACGCCTTGTTTCGCCAACCTTATCAGACTACTTAGGAGCTCGGTGCGAGATTGATATTGCCGCATCATTGGTAAGGAATGGCCATAAACCTAAAAAACGAGAGCGCCCAGATTTTGAAGTGCCCTTATCAAATGGCTCCGTGTTTATAGAATGCTCACATGCGTTTCTGGAAGCAGAAAAACAGGACCCTATCTTATATAAGATACGAGCTTGTATAGAAAAATATGGGAAGAAAGGGTATATGAACAGTAGCACTGCACTGGTTATAGAGGCTACGAATCTTTTCTATAACTCCGAAGAAAATACACATGTTGAGTCCGTCGAATTGCTACGTCATGAGATTTGTAGATTCACAGAAGAAGCTGGTATAGGCGCCACGTTGGTCTTGTTTCACGCCTTTGACAATACAACGCTAAATTTGAGTCATGTTGTAAGACGCTATGATAGCCCTCAAATTGGTAAAAGACTCTTAGGATTCCTCAATGCACACTATGGCGGTGGCAGCGTTTTGATAGAAAATTGGGGAATCCCCGCCAGACCAGCTTAATGTCTTGCTTCCTTGGTGTAGAAGCGGCGGCATGGCCGCCGCATTCCGAAGCGGTGTTCCGTTTTCCGCTTCGTTTTGTTCGCCGGGCTTGACCGGCGGGTACACCCTTGGGGGTTTGTGGGTTCCGCGCGCTCTGTTTCTTGTCTCGTTTGTTGCGCGGACGGAACCGCGGCTACACGCTTCGCGTGGGCTGGGAGGGGGCATTCTGTAATTTGCTTGCTGGGGATATCTCCCACCCCCTTGCCCCCTCCCTCAAAAACGAGCCATTTTGAGGGAGGGGGAGGCGCCCTGTTTTTGCAGCGCTTGTTCGCACCGAATAGGTGCGGCTACACACTTCGCGTGGACTTGTAGGGGCGCTTTGTGATGCCGTCGCACCCCCTCCCTGCCCTCCCCCTGTACACAGGGGGAGGCTCCTCTTTTACTATTGCTCTGTTTTCTAACCTCTATCCCCGGCCCTTTCTCCTGATCTCATCAGGAGAAAGGGGGGGCGTGCTCCAGGGCGTGCTGTGCGGAGAGACATTTCGGGGCGTGTGGGTATTGGGCACGCTTCGCTGCTTCCTGGCTCCACTGGTTTGTAAAGGCGGCGGCATGGCCGCCGCACTCCAAATGGGCGCTCTTGCTTGTTCGCCTGGCTTGACGGGCGGCTACACCCTTTGGGGTTTGTAGGTTCCTTGCGCTCTGTTTCAGGCTTCGTTTGTTGCGCGGACGGAACCGCGGCTACACGCTTCGCGTGGGCTGGTAGGGGGCGGTCTGTGATTTGCTCGCCGGGGATATCTCCCGCCCCCTGCCCCCTCCTTCAAAAACGATCCATTTTGAGGGAGGGGAGGCGCTCTGTTTTTCGCCTTTTTTGTTCGTACCGAATAGGTGTGGCTGCACTCTTCGCGTGGACTTGAAGGGAGCACTTTGTGATGCCGTCGCACCCCCACCCTGCCCTCCCCCTGTACACAGGGGGAGGCTCTTTTCGGCGCTCTGTTTTCTAGCCTCTATCCCCTGGCCCTTTCTCCTGATCTCATCAGGAGAAAGGGGGTTTTGCGATTGTTTCGTAGGTGAATTTTTTTAGGAGGGGGAGGGCGTAGAGGATTTCTTGGGGGAGGGTGATGGGGATTTGGTGGGGCCAGATGTTGTAGAGGATGTCTTTTTGGCCTTGCCAGGCGTCGGCGAATTCGAGGATGGGTTCTTCGCGGAAGTAGGCGGTGGTTCGGGCGGCGGTGGGGCGCCAGGTGATTTCTTCGCTGCCGAGTTGGATGCTTCTTGGGTAAAGGATGAGGGCGGGTTCTTTGGAGTCTTCGGTGTATCCCTCGGCCGTGATCTCAGTGCCGTCTCTCCAGCGGAGGACTTGTCGGCGGTGGACGATCCAGGTTCGGCTCGAGCCGGTGATGCGCAGGTCCCATTTGGGGCGGAAGAAGCGTTTGCCTTCCAGGTGGCAGAGCTCTTCGCCGTCCTTCTCGACGGTCCAGGTGATCTCGTTCAGTTTGCGGAGGGTGATGGGGGCTTGAGCAGGGGCGGAGAATTCGGTAAAGGAGGTCGGTTTCGGCACGGTTCTCCTTGTTTTACTTGTTGGGCGGTGGGTTGGTTGCATGGGGCTCCGGCTTTGCCGGAGTTGGGTGACCCCCACCCTGCCCTCCCCCTGCTAGCAGGGGGAGGCTTATCGCTCTGTTTTCTTCTATCGCTCTGTTTTCTAACCTCTATCCCCCGGCCCCTTTCTCCTGATCTCATCAGGAGAAAGGGGAGTTGGGGGCAACATTGCGGCGACAAGCACAAAAGGAGCAGTTGGGAGGAATCCGCCGTAACCAATAAATAAAGACAAGAGAATCAATCGAACGTCTGCGGCATAACTGTCTCTCTCAACATGAATGCCTCCTCCCAAACGGGCGGACGATTGCTCTTAGTACTGGCAAAAGGGATCGTTCTCTCCACGATTCCGAGATTCCTAGGGCGGGCCTTCGGGTCCGCTCTTTTTATTTTTGGGGCTCTGGGGGGCTTGTTTCGGAGGCGGCGTGTTCGAGTTCTTGGGCGAGGGCTTGGGGGTCGGTGGGAGCTTGGAGGGCGGCGAGTTCGGGGTCGGTTTGCTTCATGCCGAGGTGGTCCATGACCTGCTGCATCATTTTCAGGAGCTGGCTCGATTCCTGTTCGGCGAGGAGGTTGATTTGGAGATCGAGCTTGTTTCGCTTGTCGGCGATGGCCTGTTGGCGGTTTTGGCTGATGAGGATGAAGGTCGAGAGGAAGATGGCTTCGAGGGAGACGATGAGGGTGAGGTTTCCGAAGGGGGGCGGGTCGAAGTGCATCGATTTTGGGGCGACGGTGTTGGTGGCGAGCCAGATGACGAACCAGACGCAGTGGACCCAGACGAACCACATGCTGCCGCAGAAGCTGGTGACGTGGTCGGCGACGATGTCGCCTCCCGATCGCGCCTGGTGAGAGGCGTTCTCGATGGCGGAGATCGTTTCCACGTTTTGGTGGATCAACTCCTCGACCGTGCCGCGCGGCTTTTGGGCAGCGCCATTTTGCGATGCTTTTTCGGCCATCAACGAAATGGACTGATTTGTCGGGGGTTTTCGACGAAGGGGCCTAATGCTCACTAAAGGCAGGTTGACGAGGGTTGTCCTTGGTACTACATTGGCGGTGGAGGAATCCGCATGACTCGAACGAGATTTGCTTTTGCGTTTTTGACATCGACCTGTCTTGCCGTGTCGGCCCTGGCTTGGGATGCGAACGCGCACAAGGTGGTGGCGACGATCGCCTACGACACTTTGAAATCGACCCGTCCGGACGTGCAGGCGTGGGCGGACTCGGTGATCGCGGGGAACGAGGCGGGCTACAACACGTTCGTCGACTCGGCGACCTACGCGGACTGGCTCAAGCGGAGCGCGCCGAATGGGTGGCCGCCGATCACCCACGACGGGCGGTTTACGCAGTGGCACTTTATCGACTATCCGATCTATGACGACCAGGTGGCGGTGGGTACGCCGGTTCCGCCGGTGAAGGTGGCGACGAACAGCTTGATCTATGGGCTGCCGCTGCTGGAGAACTCCAGCTATGGGTTGCCGGCGGGGAAGAACCTGGCTCTGATTATTCATTTGGTGGGGGACGCCCACCAGCCTTTGCACTGCGCGACCTGGTGCACGAGTCACGCGGCTTCGGCTTGGAAGGGGGATACCGGAGGGAACGACTTTGCACTGACCTACAAGGCGGGGGCGATCCGGATTACGGAGCTGCACGACCTATGGGACAAGGCGATCTCGATCAAGTACGGGTTAGTGACGGAGCACGAGTCGGACGCGATGCTGGCGGGGGTGGCGACGCAGATCGAGGGGAACTGCCCGATTAGCAGCTTTGGGGGAAAGGAGAAGGATCTGGATTTGGTGGATTGGACGCTGGAATCTTACGAGCGGGCGTTTAACCAGGCCTACCGGCCCCACGATCCGGCGACGATCCTGGCAGACCCCTACATCGCGAACATGGAGGACACGGCGGAGAAGCGGGTGGCCTTGGCGGGGTACCGACTGGCGAACCTGCTGATCGCAATTCACGATCATGCTTTGCCGGGGACGACCAAGAAGAAAAAGAAGAAGGGGCAGGGGTAGGGACGGGGGTTCCGTCCCTTTTCCTTTTAGAACTTGAATTGGTCGATGTTCGACTTGTCGAACGTGATGAGGGGGGCGGCGTAGACGACGTTGTTCTTTTCGAACTTCAGTTTGCCGAGCTTGGGATCGTCGTATTCGGCTCCCTCAGCGGGCTTGAGTTTGCCGCTCTTGATGGCCATGACGATGCCGCAGGCGGCGGAGCCCATGTCGGCGGGTTTCCAGAGCTGGAAGCTGCCGATGACGCCGTTGGTGACGAACTTGTGGAGTTGGTCGGGGGTGCTGAGGCCGGTTAGGACGAGGCCTTTGCCTTTGGCTTTCGGTCCGCCGGGGTAGACGCCTGCGGTCTCGAGGGACTGGGCGGCGGCGGCGAGGCCGACACTGGTGGGGGCGATGACGCCGCGCAGGTTCGGGTTCTTGGCGAGGAGGGCTTCGAACTCTGTGGCGCTTTTTTGAGCGTCGTCGTCGCCGTAGACGATGTCCACGAGCTTCATTTTCGCGTACTTGGGATTGGCGAGGGTGGTCTTCATCTCGGCGATCCAGGCGTTCTGGTTCGGGGAGTCGCGGGTGGCGCTTAGGATCGCGAAGTCGCCTTCGTAGTCGATCTGTTTGCCGAGGCATTCGATCTGGCCTTCGCCGACGGATTTGGCGGATGCGGAGAGGACGCCTACGTCGCGGTGGGTCTCGTTGCCGACGAGGTCGGCGTCGACGGTGAGGACGACGATTCCTGCTTTCTTGGCTTCGTCGAGGGCGACGTTGAGGGCGTCGGGGCTATTCGGCGAGATGACAATGGCGTCGACGTGGCGCTGAATCTGGTCTTTGATGATGGGCAGTTGGGAGGTGGGATCGCCGGTGGGAGGCGCGTTCGTGGTGAAGTCGCACCCGGCGGTGTCGGAGGCTTCCTTCAGGCCCTTTTCGACCTCGTTGAAGTAGGTGTTGCCCGACTGCTTGGGGATGAAGACGATGGTCGTCTTGGTTCCGGAGGGCGAGGTGCCGGTCGTGGTGGTGGACCCGGACGGCGACTCACTGGCGCGTTGGCAGCCAACGGCGGCAATCGCGGCGAGCGACAAAAGAAGCATGAACTTACGCATTCCGATTTATTATTCTCCGTTCGCGGGGGCGACTCCTGCCGGCTTGCGCACGGCGAGGCGTCCGGTGGCGGCGGTCAGGGCTACGGCGAAGACGAGGAGGGTGCCTACGACCGTAAGCTGGACTCCTGCGCTCACGTTGGCGAGCGTCATTCCGGTTTGGATGACGGCGATCAGGAGGAGGGCGAGGACGGTGCCGAAGATGGTGCCTCGGCCTCCGTAGATGCTGGTTCCGCCGAGGACGGCGGCGGTGATGGCGTCCAGCTCCATGCCGCGTCCGTGGTCGAAGCGGGCGATTCCGAGGCGGGAATCGATGAGGAGGGCGGCGATGGCGGCGAGGACGCCGACGAGGACGAAGACCCAGAACTTGACGGCGCGGGTGGGGACTCCGGAGTAGAAGGCGGCTCGCTCGTTGATGCCTACGGCGTAGACCCAGCGGCCGACGACGGTGCGGTGGAGGACGAGGCCGAGGAGGACGGCGAAGACGAGGACGATGCCGAAGGGAAGGGGGATGCCGACGAGGGGCAGATCGAGCATGTCGGCGCCTTGGAGGGAGGCAGGGAGGGCGGTGGAGGAGGAGCTCATCCAGGCTTGGGCAATGCCTCGGTAGAGGGCCATTGTGCCGAGGGTGACGAGGAAGGATGGGAGCTTGGCCTTGGCGACGAGGAGGCCGTTGAACGCGCCGAGAAGGCCGCCGAGGACGAGGGCGAGGACGATAGCGACGGGGATGGGCATGGAGCCGGCCATCTTGGCGAGGGCGCAGGCCACCAGGGCCATCGTGGAGGCGATGGAGAGGTCGATCTCGCCGGTGATGATCACGAAGGTGACGCCGAGGGCGAGGAGGCCGGTCTCGGCGCTGAGGGCGGTTCGGTTGAGCAGGTAGCGGATGTCGAAGAAGTGGGGGGTGAAGGCAGCTTCGGCCCAGAAGACGAGGACGAGAAGGATGGCGACGACGGCTTCGGGGCGTTGGAGGAACTTTCTCACGCGGCGGCCTCCTGTCGGGGTCGGCCCATCAGGGCATCGAAGCCGAGGGCGAGGAGGATGACGGCTCCGTAGACGAGGAGCTGCCAGTCGGCGGCGATGCCGAGGACGGCGAGGGCGACGTTTACGGTGCCGAGGAGGATGCAGCCGAGGACGACGCCGAAGGCGTTGCCGTTGCCTCCGCGGACGTCGCAGCCGCCGATGACGGTGGCGGCGATGACGGTGAGCTCCATGCCTTGCCCGGCGCTGCCGGGGTTTACGAAGCCGAAGCGAGACATGTAGAGGATTCCGGCGAAACCGGCGAGGGCTCCGCAGACAACGTAGGCGAAGAGGACGCTGCGGGCGACGGGGACTCCTCGGAGGTGGGCGGCTTCGGGATTGCTGCCGATGGCGTAGAGGTTTCGGCCGAGGGAGGTTCGGCTTGCGAAGAGGTGGCCGAGGGCTACGGCGAGGAGGGCGAAGACGGTGATCCAGGGGATGGTGACGCCGCCAATGGTGAAGGGGCCGTTCATGGACCAGCCGGTGAGGGAGCTTGGGATGTAGTTTGCGTCTACCTGCTGGCCTTTGCTGACGAGGAAGGTGAGTCCTCGGTAGGCGCTGAGGGTGCCGAGGGTGGCGATGACGGGGGGGATGCGGACCCAGGAGATCATCGCTCCGTTCAGGAAGCCGAGCCCGGCGCCGATGGCAAGGCTTAGACCGGCGGCGGCGAAGAGGTTGGTGTCGGGGTGGGACTTGAAGAGGAGGCCGACGACCATGCCGGAGAGGCCGAGGATGGAGCCTACGGAGACGTCGATGCCTCGGGAGACGATGACGCACATCTGGCCGACGGCCATGATGGTGAGCATCGGTATCCAGAGGAGGATGCTGTTGATGGAGGAGGCGGTGAGGAGGCGGGGCTCCTTCAGGGCTCCGACGACGAAGACGAAGACGATGAGGGCGAGGGTGCGAACCTCGCGGCTGGCCCAGAGAGCTTTCATGCCTGGCTCCCGGTCGCGGTGGTCATGATTTGCTCTTGGGTGGCTTCGGAGCCGAACTCTCCGACGACCTTGCCGCCGCGCATGACGACGATGCGGTCGGCGAGGGCGAGGACTTCGGGGAGGTCGGAGGAGATCATGAGGACGCCGAGGCCTTCGGCGGCGAGGTCTCGGAGGAGGCGGTGGACTTCGGCTTTGGCTCCGATGTCGACGCCTCGGGTGGGTTCGTCGACGATGAGGAGTTGGGGTTTGGCGAGGAGGGATTTGGCGATGACGACCTTTTGCTGGTTGCCGCCGGAGAGCTCGCGGACGGGTTGGATGGGGCCTACGCAGGCGATTCGCAGTTTTTCGATCCAGGATTCGGCGGTGGTTTTTTGATCTTTTTCGTTTAGCCAGAGGCCGCGCAGGGTGGGGAGGGTCGCGTTTTGGGCGATGGTCATGGGCATGAGGAGGCCGTGGTGCTGGCGGTCTTCGGGGACGAGGACGATGCCGCTTCGCATGGCTTCGCGGGGGTTTTTCGACCGGACCTCTTTGCCGTTGAGCCGGACAGTGCCTGTCGTTTTTGGAGTCATTCCGGCGAGGGCTTCGGCTACGTCGGTGCGGCCGGCTCCGACGAGACCGGCTAGGGCGACGATTTCACCTCGGCGGACTTGGAGGTCTACGCCTTCGACGCGGCCGGGGACGCGGAGGTCGCGGACTTCGAGGAGGGGTTCGGTGCCGGGGGTGGATGTGCCTCGGGCGATTTCCACGTCCCGGCCGACCATCATGCGGATGATCTCGGCGGGGCTGGATTGGGCGGGGAGGACTTCGCCTACCTTTTGGCCGTCTCGGAGGACGACGACGCGGTCGCAGATCTCGAAGACCTCTTCGAGCTTGTGGCTAACGAAGGCGAGGGCGCAGCCTCGGTCGCGTAGTTGGCGGACGATTCCGAACAACTCATCGACTTCTTTGGGGGTGAGGGAGGCGGTCGTTTCGTCGAGGATGAGGATTTTCGCGTCGTGGGTGAGGGCGGCAGCGACTTCGACCATTTGCTGATCGGCGACGGTGAGGCCCTTCACTTTCATGGTGGGGCTCAGCTTGAGGCCGAGGCTGGCCATGACGGCGGCGGCGCGGTCGTTCAGGGTCTTCCAATCGACGAACCCGCCTGTTTTGGGGTGGTTGCCGACGAAGATGTTTTCGGCGACGGTCAAGTCGGGGAAGGTGAGGGGTTCCTGGTGGATGAGGGCGATGCCTTTGGCGGAGGCGGCTTTGGGGTTTTCGAACCGGACCTGCTCCTCTCCGACGAAGATTCCGCCTTTAGTCGGGCGGTGGACGCCTGCGATCAGTTTGGCGAGGGTGGATTTGCCGGCGCCGTTTTCGCCGGTGATGCCGAGGACTTCTCCGGCTCGGAGTTCGAGGTCGACGCCCTTTAGGACTTCGACCCAGCCAAAGGCCATGCCGATTCCGCGCGCCGAAACCAGCACATCAGCCATCCGCCTAGAATACATTTTTTCGAATTAGGGAATAAACCCAAATCGCGAAGGGTCTGCAAGTTGAAATGGCAGAAGACATTCAAACGACAGACGAAGACGGGATCGATCGAAGGGGCTTTCTGAAGTGCATGGCCTGGGCGGGGACCGGCCTCGTCTACTCCATGAGCGGCGGGATTCTTCACTCGACGAGCCTGATGTCCCTTTTGGGCGGTGGGCCAGAGTCGGCGAACGCGCGGGCCATGATCGCGGCTTCGAGCTTTAATTTTGTGCAGATCAGCGACAGCCACATCGGCTTTTCGAAGGACGCGAACAAGGACGTCATCGGGACGCTCCAGGCGGCGATCGCTCAGATCAACGCGGCTTCGGCTCGGCCGGATCTTTTGCTGCATACAGGCGACCTCAGCCACCTGTCCAAAGACGAAGAGTTCGATGCGCTCGACCAGGTGTTGAAGGGCGTCAAGGCGGGACCGCATTTCTTTGTGCCGGGCGAGCACGACGTGCTCGACGAGGGCGGGAAAGCCTATCGCCAGCGGTACGGGAAGAACACTTTGGGCGACGGGTGGCACAGCTTCGACCACAAGGGCGTTCATTTCATTGGGCTTGTGAATGTACTCAACCTGAAAGCGGGTGGGCTGGGAAGCCTTGGAGATGCTCAGCTCGAGTGGCTGGAGAAGGACGTGAAGAACCTTTCGAGCAGCACGCCCATCGTCGTTTTTGCCCACGTGCCGCTTTGGACCGTGTATCCCGAGTGGGGTTGGGGGACGGACGATGGAGCCCGGGCGCTCGAGTATCTGAAGCGGTTCGGATCGGTGACCGTATTGAACGGGCACATCCACCAGACGATGCAGAAAGTGGAGGGGAACGTGACGTTCCACACGGCCTGCTCGACGGCATTCCCTCAGCCGAAGCCGGGGGCGGCTCCTTCGCCGGGGCCGATGAAGGTGCCCGCGGAGCAGCTTCGCGGTTTGTTGGGACTTACAAGCGTCCAGTACGTGGAGAACCACGGGCCGCTCGCCATCGTGGACTCGAATTTGGCGGGGGCGGAGAGTCAGAAGGCGATCAACATCGACAACTTCACTTTCAATCCGGCGACCTTGGCCATCGCCCCGCGCACCGAGGTGACCTGGACGAACAAAGACGACATGCCGCATACCGTCGTAGACACCAAAGGCCGTTTCAAATCCACAACTATGGACACCGATCAAAGCTGGACGCACAGGTTCGACGAGCCAGGGACTTACGAATACCTTTGCTCGATCCATCCTCAGATGAAGGGGAAGGTCGTCGTAGGCTAGGAACGCCGATGGTGCGGTGGGAGACAGGGAAGTTGAGACTTGTTTAGGATCGGCGCGCGGGATCGATTCGAGCGGGAGGTGATGTGCCATTTAGATTCGGGCTACAACCTTGCCCGATGGCTAATGGCGGACGATCACGATGCGAGCGATGCGCTCCAGAACGCGTCTATCAAGGCGTTTCGCGCCTTTGGGAGATTCAGCGGGGGCCAGGCCAAGCCCTGGTTCCTGGCAATCGTAAGGAATGAATGTATGAGCAGTCTGAGGCGGCGCAACAGGGTGCGCGCGAGTGAGTGGAGCCTGGAAGAGGACCAGGACGAGGGGACCATGGAGTCGCCCAGTCCGGAGGGGGCTTTGCTGCGACAATTCGACGTGCAGGCGATTCAGGCCGCTATCGACGCGCTTCCGCCACCCCATCGGGAGGTCATTCTGCTGCGTGAGCTCGAGGACTTGTCGTACGGGCAGATCGCGGAGGTTACGGGCGTTCCGCTTGGGACCGTTATGTCGCGGTTAGCGCGGGCGCGTACGGCGCTCAGGGAGGCTTTGCGATGACTTGCGAGGAAGCGAAGGCATCGATCGACGCCTATCTGGATGGGGAACTCAAGGGAGAGCAGAGGACCGAGCTCGAGAGGCATCTTGGGGAGTGCGAAGATTGTCGAGAGCTTTCGGAGAGTCATCGGAGTCTCAGCCAGGCTATTCGGGCCGGGTATGGCTATGAGCGGACTCCGGCTTCGGTGAGGCGCGGTATCGAGAGCAGGACGGCGGTTCGGCGTCCGGGTGGATTCCTGAGCGGGCTTGCCGTGGGTGCGGTTATGGCGCTGGCTATCATCGGTTTCTGGCCGAAGGCCGTTCTGCCGACCGCCGATTTGGTCGCTCGCCACGTGGCTTCGATGGCGGGGCAGCTCGTGCAGGTGCCGTCCAGCGATCGGCATACGGTGAAGCCGTGGTTTCAGGGGAAGCTGGACTTTTCGCCGGACGTTTACGACCTGGCTTCTCAGGGCTTTCCGCTTATCGGGGGGCGGCTCGAGCGGTTCGACGGCAAGCCTGCGGCGGCGCTCGTGTACAAACATCGGGCGCACATTATCAATGTGTTCGTGACGAATGGGGAGACGAAGTCGGGGGAGGGAGACCAGAAGGGTTTTCACGTCCGGCACTTCGCCCTCCATGGCTTGGATTACTGGGTGGTTTCGGATGTGAATCCGGGGGATATCCAGGACTTTGAGCGCCTCTTTCAAGAGGCGGCGAAATCCTAGTTCCGCGTAAACGTCGTTCCCGTTTCGGGGGGATCGATGGGATCGGGTGGGTCGTTTGCGTCCCAGTCCTCATCTGTCGGACTGCCGGAGTGGAGGGTTAGCTGGTCTTCTAGCTCGGGGTCGGCTTCGAATTGGTGCTCGCTGTAGACGGGGTCGTCTTCGAGGATGTCTTCGGGGAAAAACTCGATCAAATCGGTTCGGTCGGGGCCTTCCAGCGGCAGCTTGGCTTCGCGAAGGAGCGGATCGTCGTCGGCGAGGATCGCGTCGCGAAGGCCTGGCACCGGCTCGTGGGTTTCGCTTCCGATACCTGCCAGTTTCTGCTCTGGCAGCTCGTTCGGTTTTTTATCGTTCATGGTTCTTCTTTAGACGTTCCTGCTGATTTTGGTGGCCGATGGAACACGGGCGGCGATTCTTTCTTTTAAGAAGACATTAGCTGATCGGGTGGTCTCTCAGCTCGAGCAGGCCAGGGGTCCTCGGACCCTTAAGGACGGCTCGTTCCCTCAGCACAACATCCGTCCGCTTCGGGTTTGAGGGACCACCCGGGCCAGCCCTATTTCTATTTTCCTTCGTTCCGGCACAATTTGGCGGATGGGTTTTGTGGATGTCCGGGTGCGGGAGGCGACTGTGCCTTTGCGTGGAAAGCCAGTTCACGTATATTCCCCGGTAGTTGCGGCAGGGAAAATTTGTGCCAGTTCCTATGGGGAAGGAGACTGGCATGTGGCTGCAGACCGGGAAGGTTTTCTAGATTTGGCCAAATGGGCAATGCTCGCCTCGGCCAAATCGTCGGCCATTGTTTATCTCCCTCAGGAAGGGCATCGTCCGAACTGGGTCAAGCCACCGTACGAATCCGCCGCCCTCGTGTTCTGCCACCACTCCCTCCAGTTTCCCCCCTCCGCGTGGAAGAGGATGCGCAAATATTCTGCGAGGGCTCGCCTCCAAACATTATCCGTACGGGCGCCCGAGCAGACCTCTTGCCAGTATCGATACAAGCCCGACAGCCCCGACGCCGACGTATTCGATTTCGCCCGGCATTCGGACACGATCTTTTTTTCGGCGAGCAAGGAAGCCTTCGAAGGGCTTGCGAATATCTTCGTGAACCTGTCCAATGCCGTGGAGTCGGGCGAGCATAACCACCTTTTTGGTTGGGTTCGAGGCGGCGAAGTCATGCATAACTCTCGGGTGGACTTAACCGTCTTATACGCATCACCTCACGACTGGGTTGGTTGTGGGTTGGGTTGAGGATCGATGGTGCTTTCGACTTTGGTTTTTTGCGTGGCTCTTGCGAGTGGCCGAGGGGGGCCTCCTCGTACGCGGGAGGCGTTTTACAAGGCTATTGGAACCATCGAGCAGGGGATGTCGATGGCGCAGGTCGAAAAGATTCTTGGCAAGCCAGACGATGTCTTGAAGCCCAACGAGTCGTGGGAGACGAGTGAGACCAACCTCACCTTTTGGTGTTACGGCAGCGACAAGCACCTCGCCCCTCCGATGCTGGGGGAAGTCGAATTTACCGATGAAAAGGTGCTTGACTCGACCTGGGGAAACGATAAGGATTACCGGCAGCTAGTTCCGGAAAGAGAGCTTCGGGGGTACCTGCGAAAGATGGTTCGCCGGTACGACGTTTTTCTCGAATACGATCCACTCTGGACGGTGCGAACCGCCAACATGCTTCTTCCGCTGGGCAAGGAGAAGGCGTTGTTCGTGATCGAGCAGTTCGTTTACGTCTGCTGCGGTCCCGGCGAACTACAACCCGCCGAACAAGTCTTTTGGCTTTTGAGGGCGATGTTTGTCCCCGAACAGCCCTTTCCCCTACCGGCAATTGGCATGATAACTCCCGGCGTTCCCAAGGACAGAAGCGACGTTCCGCTCTTTCCCATGATCGTCTGGAACGACATCCCGATCAACTTGATCACCATGCTTTTGTTGGCAGGAGCTCCCGAGAGCCCCCTGAAGCATGTGGAGTATTTCAGGGAACACGGCCTCATGAGGACAAACCTCCTCAAGCCGCCCGACGATCCCTTTGAGAGCTACCAGAAGTTGATCGAATCCGATCTTTGGACAAAGCCGAGGCTAGATAGGCAGGGCGAAGCCGTTCGTTTCGAGCCCGATATTGTGCTGCGTGAGGTTCTTCTACTCGTTCGTGGCGCTTACCGTCCCCACGAGATGGAGTCCAGCATTTCCTATATCTGGAAGAAAGACCTCGACAAGTACCATCGGGGCTTCCTTGCGACCCAAGCGCACTGGGATGAAAAGCGGCAGCAGTACATCGCAGGGAACGGGCGCTTGCTCAAGGATCCAGACCTTGCCTATCATCCTCCACGCGTTTGGACGCCGACCCCTATCGGAAATGTGAAGTTCAAGGTCACCATATCCCGATTTGACCTGTGGTCAACTCGAAGCTACATCGACGTCGACGCGGGGCAAAGCGAAGAGATCGACCCAGCCCTCATGCGCATCGTGGACGCGAAGACTGGCGAGGAGCTAGGGGTTCTGGCAGTGCCCGGCCACCGAAACGACGGCAGTCTCTACGAGAAGGGTGGCGAGGCAAAGTTCCTGGCCCTGCCACCACAGAAAGTTCGCAAGGACGAGGGCCTCTTCGGCACCGAATATTATGGGAAACCGGGCCGACTGGTCTACTTCGAGATTGTCACCGCCCATGCCACAAGGAGGAGCCCGGTTTTTCGGATCTAGGCTTCAGGACGATCTCGTAGATTCCACCTTCGATCATGTAGGCGCCTCGTACTTGGTCCAAGACTTCGTTGAGGGCGGCGATGAAGGGGACGTTTTTTACGTGGAGGTCGATTTCGCCTTGGACGTCTACGCCGATGCTGTAGGTGATGCCCGCTTGGTTGAGGAGTTGGCGTAGGGCTTCGCGGACGTCGGTTTGGGTCAGGTCCAGGGTAACGAGCTTTAGCTGGCGGCGGGGTAGGGTGGCAGGTCTGGCGCGGATTTGGAAAGCACCCTTTTCGTCGATCCAGACCATGCCGTTGATGGCGTCGAGAAGGGTTTCGAGGGCTTCCGGAAAGGTTGCGTTTAGAAGTTGGTACGTTACGTGGCCGGAGAGGTTTGGGTCGGCTTGGAACCTACGGCCAAATTTTCGGAAGAGGACTTCCAGGGCGTCGCGCGTGCCGGTGTTCTTGAATGTCAGGCTGGCGCGTAGAGGTTTTTCCCTGAACTCGGCAGGGTTTAGGGGCCGGTTCTCCAACTCGTCGATCGCTTCGAATTGAAGGATTCCCCCTTCCATCACAAAAGATCCGCGAAGCGGATCCAGCAGTTGGAGGAGGACGTCGAGGAGCGGCTTCTTCTTGATGTCGCAAGTGACCTGACCTTGGAGAGAAGGGGACACGGAATAGGTGAAGCCCGATTTCTTGGCCAACGTCCTCAGAGCCTCACGCAGGTCCACGTCGTCGAACTTGGCGGCGGGAACCGTCTGTTGTAGATTTTGCCCAAGGGCCGCGCCGAGAAGGCATAGCCCGGCGATGGCCAAGCGGAGGAAGGGCCTCTTCCGAGGCCCCGATTTGCTAGTGGTCAAGCGGTCCGTAACGGTGCACCTTCGAGATGTGATAAACGCCGCCCTCGACGGAGTACGTCGCATCGACTTGGTGGAGGATGTTTTGTAAGGCCGCTTCGAACGTCACGTTTTTCAATGAAAGGGTGACGGTCCCTTGCACGTCTGGGTCCACGGAGTAGGAGACTCCCACCGTTTTGAATAGCTGACGTAGGGTTTCGCGAACGTCGGCGTTCTCCAGGTCCATGTTCGTCGTATTTTGGCTCTCGTGAGAGAAGGAGTTGGCGGGTGCGATCTGGTAGACGTTCTTGACGATCCTATAGTCCGCACGTACGGCTTTAAGCAGGTAGGTCAGGGCGGCGTCGAACGAGACGTCCTTTAGGTTCACATCGACGTGGCCGGAAACGCCCGCGGCGAGGCTATACGAACGACCGGACTTTTTGAAGAGCGCCGCGATGGCGTCCTTGATGTCTGCGTTCTTGAGCTCCAGCGAAACCTTCTGGGGTGGGGCGATGGGAGCAGTCTTTTCCGACCGGACTTCGATCACTCCATTGGCGACGGTGAAGGTCGCGCCGACTTGGCGAAGGATGTTCTGCAAGGTCGCTTCCAGCGAAACGTTTGTGACCCGGAACGTTACCGTTCCCTGCACTTCCGGTGCGATGGTGTAGGAGCAGTCGCACTGCTTGAAGAGACCTCGGAGCACTTCGCGCACGTCGGAGTTCTGGGCGCTCATCGTGATCGTCTGGTTCAAATCCTGCGCGGATGCGCCGCTTCCGGCGACGAAGACCATGCCCAGAGCAAGCAGGGCGGGCAAGACCCATCTGAAAGTTTGTTTCATACGTAAACCCTCCGCAGATATAGAAGGGTTCGTTTGGGATTGGTTACCGCGAGAAACTGACTTTTTGACAAAGTTAACAAAGGCGTGCCTTGGTGCGTGAGTGCGTTTCGGGTGCGTCAGTGCGTTAGACGGAACCCTGTCGGGGTTCTTGTCTGGGTTGTTTTTTTAGCCTCCAGACGGCGCGTCTTGAGGCAGCGCGCGGAAGGCGAGGCGGCGCGCGAAAGGGGAGTTTTTCGGACGTGGTCGTTGCCCACGGCTACATCCTTCGGGGTTTGTAGATTCCTTGCGCTCTATTTCTTGTCTCGTTTGTTGCGCGGACGAAACCGCGACTACACGCTCCGCGTGGATTAGGTGGGGGACGCTCTGAGGCTCCGGCTTTGCCGGAGTTCTAACCTCTATCCCCGGCCCTTTCTCCTGATCTCATCAGGAGAAAGGGAGGTGTGGGTTAGGCTAGCAGGTCTTTTACTACGTGGCCGTGGACGTCGGTTAGGCGGAAATCTCGGCCTGCGTAGCGGTAGGTGAGTTTGGTGTGGTCTACGCCTAGCTGATTCAGGATGGTGGCGTTCAGGTCGTGGATGTGGACGGCTCCGGGGGTGAAGGTGTCGGCTACGGGGTTTAGGGCGTTGCCGTCCTTATCGACGATGTTGTAGCTGAAGTCGTCGGTGTGGCCGTAGACGATGCCGGGCTTTACGCCGCCGCCGGCCATCCACATCGTGAAGCAGCGGGGGTGGTGGTCGCGGCCGTAGTTTTCCTTGGTAAGAGGGCCTTGGCAGTAGACGGTGCGTCCAAATTCGCCTCCCCAGAGGATGAGGGTGTCGTCGAGCATGCCCCGGCGTTTGAGGTCGGTGACGAGGGCGGCGCAGGCTTGGTCGATGTCCTTGCACTGGAGGGGGAGGTCGCCGCCGAGGTTGCCGTGCTGGTCCCATCCTCGGTGGAAGATTTGGATGAAGCGGACGCCCCGTTCGGCCATGCGGCGAGCGAGGAGGCAGTTGGCGGCGAAGGTGCCGGGCTTGCGGGCATCTTCACCATAGAGGTTGAAGATCTCCTCGGATTCCTTGGAGGTATCCATCAGGTCGGGGACGCTCGTTTGGAGCCGGTAGGCCATCTCGTACTGAGCGATGCGGGCGGCGATCTCGGGGTCGCCGAAGTGGTCGAGCTGCATGTGGTTCAGCTTCGCGAGGCTATCCAGCATGCGGCGGCGGGACATAGAATCGACTCCGTCCGGGTTGTCCAGGTAGAGGACGGGGTCTCCTTGGCTTCGGAGGGCGACTCCCTGGTGCTCGCTGGGGAGGAAGCCCGCGCCCCAGAGGCGGGTGAAAACGGCTTGTGCGTCTGCTTTCGAGCTCCAAGTGGAGTGAAGCACCACGTAGGTCGGCAGATCCTCGTTCATGGTGCCGAGGCCGTAGCTGACCCAAGAGCCGATGCTGGGGCGGCCGGGGAGCTGGCTGCCGGTCTGGATGAAGGTGACGGCGGGGTCGTGGTTGATGGCCTCGGTGTACATCGACCGAATGACGCAGAGCTCTTTCACAACCTTGGAGGTGTGGGGCAGGAGTTCGCTGACCCAGATGCCGTCCTCGTTGTTGTCATGCTTCTCAAAGTTGTACTTTGAGGGGGCGACGGGGAACCGCTTTTGACCACTGGTCATGGTCGTGATGCGTTGGCCGCGTCGAATTTCGTCCGGCAAATCTTGGTCGAATCGCTCGCCCAGCTTCGGCTTGTGATCCCAGAGGTCGATCTGGCTGGGGCCGCCGTTCATGGTGAGGTAGATGACCCGCTTGGCCTTTGGCGCGAAGTTGGGCATGCCGGGGAGGCCGCCGTGCTTGATCATCTTTTGGTCCGCGCCGAAGGCGTCGGTCTTCAGCACGCTGGCGAGGGCTGCGGTGCCGATGCCGAGGGCGGCCTTGCCGAAGAGCTGGCGGCGGGTGAAGAGCAGTTCGTGTTCGCGTCGGGGGTCCATGGTTTAGTGCTGGGTGAGGGTTTCGTCGAGGTTCAGGATCAAATTGCAGACAATTGTCCAGGAGGCGTGCTCCACGGGATCGATGGTCTTGTCCCGGGGCGACTCGCCGATGGAGAGGGTTTTCACGGCGTCCGCCGGCCTGGATCGGTAGACCTTGCGCTGCTCGTTCAGGAGTTGGAGGAGCACCTGTTTTTCGGAGGCGGAAGGTGCGCGGCCCGTCGCCATTCGAAATGCATAAGTTAGACGGGCATCGTCGCCAAACTTGGACTTTAGAATGCGCTGGGCGAAGGCTCGGGCATCTTCGACGAAGCCCGTTTCGTTCAGGGTCGCGAGAGCCTGGGTTGGAGTATTCGTGTGGGAGCGGCGGACGATACAGGATTCCCGCATGGGGGCATCGAAGAGGAGCATGGTCGGGGGCGGGCTGGTGCGCTTCCAGAATAAGTACAGGCTTCGGCGGTAAAGCTCGTCGCCGTGGTCCTGCATATATTTGGCGGTGTCGCTGATGGGGTAGGCGATGGCCTCCCAGAGGCCGGACGGTTGGTAGGGCTTGTCTCCGTGTCCGCCCATTCGTTCGATGAGGAGGCCGGACAGGTAGAGAGCCTGGTCGCGGATGACCTCGGCGTCGAGGCGGAAGCGGGGGGCTCGGGAGAGGAGCTTGTTCTCGGGGTCCTTCGCCATCTTCTCCTTGCTCGCGGTGGCGGCTTGGCGGTAGGTGGCGCTGGTGAGGATCATTTTGTGGAGCTTTTTGAGGCTCCAGCCTTCCCTTACGAACCGTACGGCTAGGTAGTCGAGAAGCTCGGGGTGGGTGGGCCAGTCGCCTCGGTTGCCGAAGTCTTCACTGGACCGGACGAGCCCGTTTCCGAAATGCTGCTGCCACACGCGGTTGACGAAGACGCGGGCTACGAGGGGGTTCTTGGGATCGGTGATCCACTCGGCGAGGCCGAGGCGGTTCTTGGGAGCTTTGGCAGGGAAGGCGCCGAAGGCGGTGGGGACGATGCGCGGGACGACATCGCCGGGTTGGTCGTATTGACCTCGCTTGAGGATGCGGGCCTCGCGCGGCTTGGGCATTTCCTCGGCCACGTAGGTCATGGGGATGGCCATGTCGAGGGTCCGGTATTCGTTCAGGACTTGGCGGTAGTGCTTCGACGCATCGGAGGCCGGGCCCAGCTCGAGGTAGGCGGACTGGATTTGCTGGCTCTCGCCTTGGGTGAGGGTGGATTTGGTGGCGAGCACTCGAGCATCGGCGAGGCGGTGCGAATTGGCGTCACCGAAGCCGACGTAGGCGCCGTCGCCTCCGGCAGAGTTCACGATCTCGACCTGGAAGTCGTTTACACCCGCCTTGAGGGCGATCTTGACCTCGTCGGGCGGGGTGGTGAGGCTGCGGAGGATTTTCTTCTCGTGGACGACGGTTCCATTTACCCAGACTCGGATCGCGTCGTCGCTGCCGAGGCGGAAGGTGACGGTTTGGTCTTTGGCGACCGTCATCTTGGTTCGGAGGTAGGCGGCGGCGTTCTCCCGTCCTATGATTCCGTCCACGGGCTTGTCGAGCTCCAGGTTGTAGGGTCGCCAGTCTTTGGGAGCGAAGTTGGCGTCGAAGGTCGCGTCGAAGTCTTTGGCTTGGTAGGGACCTGAGATCTCCCACTTGCCGACACCGGGGATGTCGGGGGCGTTCGCGAGGAGCCAGGTCTTGGCGGCGTCCAAGTTGGTGGCGGCTTCGGTGGCTCGCAGGTCTTTGGCCCAGATTTGAAGCTGCTTCGCCTGGTCGGGCGAGGGGGCCTTCATGACAGGCGGGTGGAGGCGGAGGTTTCCGTCGAGAGGCGAGTCGGCGGTGCTATTGAAGAAGGCGTACATGCCGTAATACTCGCGGGTCGAGATGGGGTCGTACTTGTGGTCGTGGCACTTGGCGCAGCCCATGGTGACGCCGAGGAAGACGGTGGCGGTGGTGTCGACCCGGTCCATCGTGTTCTTGGCGAGGAATTCGGCTTCGATGACGCCGCCTTCGTTCGTGGTCGGGTTCAGGCGGATGTATCCGGTGGCGATCTTCTCGTCGAGCGTCGGGTTGGGTAGGAGATCTCCGGCGAGCTGCCAGGTGGCGAACTGGTTGAAGGGAAGGTCCTCGTTATAGGCGCGGACGACCCAGTCGCGGTAGGGATAGATGGCGCGCTCGTTGTCGATGTGCAGGCCGTGGGTGTCGGCGTAGCGGACGGCGTCGAGCCAGAACCTGGCTTGGTTTTCGCCGTAGCGGGGGCTGGCGAGGAGGCGGTCTACGAGGCGTTCGTAGGCGTCGGGTCGCTTGTCGGCGAGGAAGGCGTCGACCTCTTTGGTCGTGGGAGGGAGGCCGGTCAGGGTGAGGCTGGCGCGCCGGATGAGGGTTGCCTTGTCGGCTTCGGGCTCGGGCTTCAGCTTGTCCTCGTCGAGGCGGGCCATGACGAAGCGGTCGATGTCGTTCTTGGGCCACTTCGGGTTCGAGACGGCGGGCAGGGCGGGCATCTTCGGGGCGATGAAGGCCCAGTGGTCTTTGTACTCGGCTCCTTCGGCGATCCACTGCTTCAGGGTTTGTTTTTCGGCAGGGGTGAGGGGTTTGACGTCGGCGTCCGGGGGCGGCATCCGCATCTCGGGGGTGTCGGCGTTGATGCGGGTGAGGAGGGCGGACTTTTCGGGTTGGCCGGGGGTGATCGCGCGGTAGCCGCCGCGGTCGGCGGTGGCTCCGGAGAAGGTGTCGAGGCGCATGCCGCCGGTCTTCTTCAGGGCTTCGGCGTCGGTTCCGTGGCAGACGAAGCAGTGCTGGGCGAGGATGGGGCGGACGTCGCGATTGAAGTCGACGGTGGCCTTCTTCTTCGGTGGGGTTTGGCCACCGGCTCCCAGGGCGGAATATCCGAGCAGGGCACAGCTCGCGAAAAAGAACGAAAGGCTGAGGGATTTCATAAACCGGCGGCGACTCTCTCGGACATGATATTTCGATTGTGAATTCGAAACAATGGCAATTCGGGCCATTTTCTTGACTGGAGCGGCCATTGAGAGTTTCGGGTAAGAAAGTGGCGATGGGGTTGACGATCTTTACGCAGGATGGCGATTTGGAATATCGGTTCGAGAAGGGCGGGTATTGCCTGGAGAACGGGGCGATTACGATTTCCGTTCAGTGCGAGGCAGTTGAGGACGACGGGTTTCCACCGGTTGCCTTGTTTTGTCTGGAAAACCATTTGTTGCTGGAGGCTCCTCAGGTTGGGGACGTTTATTCGCATATCGGGGGGATGAGCGTGAACAAGGAGTCGCGGCCCCACCGGGCTTGGGCTTACTTTTCGTTTCACGCCGATCAGGTGACGCAGACTTGGACGGTGGAGGCGGTGGAGGGGGATGCCCTGACTTTTCTCTTGGTGGCGAGCCATGAGGATGTGAACTACTACGACGAGCGGGCGAAGACTACGGAGACGAAGGGGCATTTTCGGCTTCTTCCGGTTCGGCGTGAGGAGCTTTGGATTCCGAGTTAGGCCATGGCGAGAGCTAAGCGTTTTCTTTGGTGGGCTTGGGTGGTTAGTGCGCTCTTGGCTTTCGCTTCTCCTTTAGTGAGAGCGGGGACGGGGGTTCACGGTAGCGGCAGCGTTTCGATTTACGTGGCGGTGCTGGTGATGGCGTTCACGGCTTGGACGCTTCGGCAGGCTTGGTCCGCGCTATTTCTAGCAATCACGATGAGCGTGTCTGCGATCTCGGTGGGGGCCGCGGTTGGATTCGCGACAGCGGCGTTGGTTTTTCATCGGACGACGCTTTGGCCATTTTGTTTGAAGTGGGGTTTGGCGGGGGCCGCTTTTACGGTGATGTTTTTGTGGGTTACCCGCAGGGAGGATAACTTTGCATCTCCCTTCCAGCTTGCCGCGGAGCCGCCCATCAGTCAGGAGGAGTGGGAGCGGATGTCGCCGGACGAGCAAAAGGCCCGGTGGGACGAAATGGAGGAGAGGTTAAAGAGGGCGCTTGTTGAGACGAAGGCGGATATAGCTCGATGGAGGCGGGGGATGGTCTATGGGTTCTTGGTGCTGTCGGCCGGGGGCATTCTCCTGCTCATTTCCGAGGCGATGAAGCATCGGTGACGGGGTGCCGTATCATGGGTGCGATGAGGGCGCGGGTGGTTGGGATTGCGATGCTGGTTTGCGCGGTTGTGCTGGGGTTGTGCGGGATCTTTGTTTGGCCCGCTCCTGAGACGCAGCATCGGACGGTGATTTTGTCCGCCGGGCCGGAGTTCCGGAACGCCTTGGCGCTTGGGTTCGCGTTGGCTTTGATGCCTACGGGGGCTTTGGTAGCGATCATGGCGGGTGCGCCGAAGGTGCGTTATGGGAGGGTGTTTTGGGTCGTCGTTGCCATCGCAGCGGTGACGGTTGGCTTTCTCGGCGGGCCGTATCTTCTAGCGGTCCGGATGGGGCGTGGGGACGCTTGGGTCGAGCAGGTTCAGCGTCCGATCGATTGGGCGTTTATGGCTATGAATTTCGCTTTGCTTATTTCTCAGTTTTGGGCGCTTTGGCGGAAGGGGAAAGGGCGTGCTACCGAGCCCACAGGTTCATAGGCGTTTTCAGCTCTCGGCCCTACCAATAATCCTTCTTATAGGCAAAGTCTTTGAGGATGGGCAGGGCGTAGAGAAGTTCGTGGGGGCGGCCCTTGGGCAATGCGAGCGAGGAAATTTCGTAACGGTGTCCTCTTTCCAATTTGGAGTCTTCCCAGACCTTGGTGAACTCTATTACACGTTCACCGGCTAGGCTAACGACCGTCTGTAAATCACTTGTTAGCCACGTGTAGTGATCCCCATCGCGATGCATGCGTCCGGGATAGATGAATGCTGACGCGTCAGCAGACCCTTCCAGGGTGCCGTAGACGGCGGCGACGACAAAACTAGATTGTTGTTTTGCTACTTTGGGGACGAAATGCCACATCCTGCCTTGGGCACGTACATGTAGGAGTTTTGGCTTCAAGCGATGTGCACTAGCGCCTTCGATTTCGCAGAGAACCTCGCTTTCGTTTTCAACGGTCCAACGGCCTGAGCCACGTTCGATGAGAGTGATCTTGGTGGGCGTCATAGGCTATCGATTCCTTGTGCCGACTCTGCCATCTTCCTTCAAGTGTATCTGGATGGGGAATTGGGATCTTTTGGATTTATCATTTGTTGTGGGCGAAGTGATTGGGAAGTCGATTCTTTGGATCGTTGGAATCGTCTTGGCCGGGCTTGTTGGGGCTTGGATTTGCATGAGGTGGACGTCGGGGACGTTTGCCAGCGTTCCGAATGGGCACGATGCCCGGTTGGTGAGGGTTTGGACGGGGCAGTCTCGGCCTTCTTGGGCGGTCCGGTTTGCTCAGGAGGACCATAAGCCACTGAAGACGGTGACCTATGAGCTTCGAGCAGATGGGACGGGGACGATGAGCAATCGGGGCTCGTTCATTTGGGGGACGGAGGATGGGCGGATTCAGATGAAGTATCTGGCGGTCGACGCTTGGGCTACCCCCAGTTTCTCCTATCGGGTTTCGTCGGATGGGCGCAGCTTTGCGATCGATAAGACGAATCACTACCTTTTTGCGCCGGTTTGGACGCGGGCGCGGTAGGGTTGGGCGAACTGGCGTATGATGGGTTTGTCCCTGTAACGACCTCACTTTAATCGCTTTCCCGTGGAGCCCTTGCGGCGAGCTCGTGACGTACGATGCGCTTTTTCAGGCGCAAGGAGTCACCGATGACGAACGATAGGGCGGACTATGCCGCGAAGTCGATCTTGGAGAACCATCCCAACGATGCGACGGTGAAGGTAGTGATCGACAATCCCAACGACTGTAAGCCCACCATCGCGGCTTTCAAGCGGCTTGGCTGCAAGGTCAAGTCGGAGCGGATGGGCGAGGTCTTGATTATCACGAAGCCGTAACCCTAGGATCGGGTGCGCGTCAGTCTTAGGATTCTGCGCTGGAGAGAGCGCAGGAGACGGGCACCGCGGGGCATGTGCATGGAGCAGTGGGAATTGGCGTAGGCTTCGAGTTTCTTCAGCCGATCGAGCTGCTTCCAGTAGACCATGTAGTCTTTATAGCGCCAGGCGTGGAAAATGCGCGGGCGGAAGTAGCGAATCGTTTCTTGATGGCATGTGAATTCGCACTTATTATGTTGGACATCGAGTGTGAGTTTTCCAACGAGTCCGGCGGCGCTATGTATAAAGTTAGTCGTTTCTGGAATGAGCATTCCGTAATTGTTTTTAGCCATCGCTAACGAGATACATGGCTCGTCTGGGATGAGGCGCGGTGTGCGTCTTTCGAACCCCAAAGCCGGGTAATGGCGTCCGTATTCCATTACTTGATCGATGAATTTTTCCGTGGCAGCGCTACGTTCGTAGTAGAGGAGTCCTGCCGTGATCTTGGGGATGGCGTCGATGCCGAAGCGTTCCAGGTGAGCTTGGACATCTCCGTAGTATTCGCCTCTACGCTCCATGAATCCCGGCGCGGCGAACCCGTGGCCGGCGCAATAGTCGAAAATCGGGTCGAGGGTTTGGAAGGCGAGGCAGTCGGAATCGATCCAGAGGACCTGGTCGGCGTCCGTCCTTCGAAGCAGATCCAGCTTTGTGAAGAATATCCACTCGAGGGCGCTTTCCACGGGGAGAACCGTATGGAAATATTTCCCCCAGTCGTAGCCGGGTATATCTGTTACTACGACACGTTCAGTTTCGTCTCCGCAGAAACGGAGCGATCGGGCGAGGCCAAGTGCCATCTCCGCGAAGAGTGGCTTGCCGACTGCTGACGTATATACAACCCTTTTCAAGGGTTACGAGGTTACCGGAAATGTCTAAGCAAAGGATCTGTTTCAGAGATGTTTGAGATGATTTCCGTAAATTGAATCTGACTTCGTTAGAAATGAATATCATTTATTTTTGAGATTTATTTAGTTGATTAAGGCATCGGTAAATCGCATTTTTTGACGAATTCGTATTGCGATTACCAGGTTTTGGAGCGGTTTGGTTTTAGGTGGCGTACTTGGTTGCGCGGATATGATTCGAGAATGGGCGAAGAGCGGAGTGGGAGGCGAAGGCGATGGATTGGCTGGGTCGTTCCACTTGTGGGCGTTCTGGTTTTAGGGGCATTTGTCGTGGCGGATCTCTCGCGGGAGCGAGAGTTTGGGTTTGTGCGGCGGTTTTCGGGCAGGGTCGTCGATCAGGAGATCGAGCAGGACGACCAGTCGCTATATCGCATCTACATGCTTCATGGCTCGGCAGAGGCGATCCTGGCGTCGATGAAGGCGGAACTGTTGGCGGATGGTTGGACGCTGTCGCCTTCGCCCATTCCCGGGGCGACGCGGCATAACCGGTATGAGATGTGGACGTTCAGCCGGGGGAAGGACCAGATCCAGGTGTTCGGCGGAGAGTACGTCAACGGTGACCAAGTGCAGATCACGACGATCACCTATCCGAGCTGGTTTGCGAAGCATTGGCACGATCTCATGAAGCGGCTTTTTGGCTCTTAGCAATGGCTATTTGAGGACGGGATGTGCATAAGTAGGGCAACTTATCCACAATTTTCTTTTCTTTTCCACATTGCATTGGCGTTGTGAAAAAGACGGTGTACATTCAATGTGTAACCCGAAAGGGATACAACAAGCGACAGCCGGTTTCGATCGGTGGCTCGCTCGAATCTCCGAAAGGAGTATTCGAATAGGCTCAAAAGGCCTGAAGAGGGGATTGCGCGTTTTCGGACTCGCGGTCCCTTTCCTTCTTTTTGAACTTGGGAAACGGGCTTTTTAAGTCCGTGTTTTTTGCTGCCTTAGGGGTTAGGATTGGGCGGCAATTTGATTGTTTTTTTGGGGATAGGACTAGTAAGACTTATTGGACATATAGGGTTTGCTGTTGCTTGGGTTTTTGATTTTTTGATTTTTTGTTTTCCACAATTTTAAGAACTTTTCCACATAGGCTTGCATCGTTAGAAATCTCGTTGTACATTAATGTCGTGCTCCGCAAGGAGCCAAACACCTGCGATAGTCGGCTTCGGCCGACAGTTCGCGGAACGGAACTTCGCAAGGAGATCCGATCGGCCGCAAGGCCGAAGAAAGGGCTACGGATTTCTAGAATTCGCGGCCCTTTTCTCTTTTTGACCCTTCCCCTTCTCGTGGAAGGCCCAGGTTGGCAGGGCGTATAGTGACGAGGTGCGTGGGCGCGTCGTATGAAAAAAGGGTCGCCAATGTTGAAGGTCCTGATTCGCATTTTCGTTTACGTCGCCATTGCCGGCATCATCGTCGGTGGATATGCCTCCCTCAACCCCGATGCCTTTGCCCACGTTCCGGACGGGCGCGATCCGGGGGTGGTGGGGGATTGGTATTCGGGACGGCGGACCTTTTTCCGGCACTACCACTTCAACGAGGACGGTACGGGGCAGCTTTGGATGGGCGGCAGGGAGCCTCGCGATTTCGTTTGGGGGACTGATGGAGCCCGGCTTCAGATGAAGTACCGGACGAACTACGGTTGGACGGCGCCGAAGTTCGATTTCAATTTCAAGGACGGTGGGGAAGCGCTTTCCCTGCATGGGCTAGGCGTGGCAGACTCCTCGGAGTTGACGCGGAGCACTCCGTCTTCCGTGAGTTTGGATTAGCGTCCCGCGCCCGTAGAAGGGACGGGCTGCGGGACTTTGTGGTGGTCTAGATAAAGGAGACGGCTTTGAACATCCGGTCTTTGTGGCTTGGCTCGGCGATTTCTTCGACGAGCTTGCGGCTGAAGGCGGGGATGTCGACGGGCTTGCGGCTGGTGACAATTCCGGTGTCGCAGATAACTTCCTTATCTTGCCAAATGGCTCCGGCGTTTTCCAGGTCCGTCTTTAGGGAGGGCCAGCTTGTGATGCGGTGGTCTTGGGCGATGTCCGCTTCGACGAGCAGCCAAGGACCGTGACAGATCGCACCGATGACCTTTCCTTGTTCCGCGAATCGGCGGACGAAGTTCACCGCGCGCCTGTCGGTGCGTAATTCGTCGGAGCTTATGACCCCGCCGGGGATGACGAGGGCGTCGAACTGGTCGGGTTTGCTTTGGTCGAGGGTTTGGTCGACGCGGATGGTGTCTCCCCAGTCCTTATCCTTCCATGCGCGGATTTGTCCTGCTTCGGGAGCGACTATGGTGGTCTGGGCGCCCGCTTCCTCGATGAGCCGCTTGGTTTCGAGAAGCTCCGATTGCTCGAAGCCATTTGTGGCCAGGAAAGCCACCTTTTTGCCATTTATCGAGTTACCCATACCTTGTGGGACTACAGGTTTTGTCCTGGCGTTCCGCTTGGAGGGTAGGCAAAAAAATAGCCCCTGGATCCTTCATGAGGTCTAGGGGCGAGAGGCTATGGGATAGCTTTATAAGATCAAGCTAGTGATAACGATATGTTGAACTACATGGGCGGTTATTGCAAGGGCTAGGAGAGCAATGATTCGGCTTTTTGCGCGATACGGGTTGCTCTGGTCAGCATTTGGTCGAAATCGGCTTCGGTGGACCGCTGGCGGCGGACGACTACGAGGCGGTCACCGAGACAATGCCATGTGTCGATTCGATCGTTGAGAAGATAGGATTCGGCTTCCTCGTCGATGAGGCTCGAAAGGAAGATTGTGTTGTCGGTTGTGACGTAGAGCTTCTCGTCGACGCTGGGGCGCCCCAGCTCTACGTCACGGGAGCCGAACCAGGCACCGACTTTGTCCCAGGCTCGGTGTGCGCGGAGTTCGAATCGGGGGGCTTGGCGGGTTAGAGAGACGGAGACCACGCCGCCGTAGTAGTAGGTCGTCGACTCGCCGGATGATTCTTCATGGCGGGTTTCGAAGAGTTTGACGGCGTGGTTTGCGTAGGTTCCTTCGAAGAGATTGTAGGCCTTCGTCGTTCGGCGGGCGAGGGGTTTGATTTCGGCAAACTCCTTCAGAACCCGCTTTCCCGCTTCCGTGTCGAGCATGCTCGACAGCTTCCCGTTTTCAGTCGGAGGGTCGAGAGCTTGGAGGCCGTGGCCGCGTGCCCAATTGGTGCGGAGCGCCTTCTGTTCCAGGAATTGCTCCCTGGCTCGCCTGGTGCCGAGGTAGATCAGGAACCCGACGAGCGGGATGGTGACGAAGAAGATGAGAGCCAGCGTTAATCCCACTTTCAATCGTAGAGACGGTTTGGCTCGGGGCGCGGTTGCGGGGCCTTTGTCCTTACGAGGGGCAATGGAGGTGTCAAGATTTGTCATCCGAATTGGAGGTCTATTCTCATGAACAACTTCGAAAACTTCGACTCCATCGACCTCGCCGATCTCGACAGCTTTTGCTTTTGAGGCGATCAGCAAGCGGCGACGCGGGTATCCGTCCGAGACAAACGTAGGGCGCGGGGTGCGCGTCGTGGGCGGGGATAAGGTTCTTTCCGAGAAGCTTGGGCGCAACGATCCGTGCCCGTGTGGGTCCGGGAGGCGTTTTTAGCCGGTGCTGCATGCGGTCCGGGCGGTTCGACGGTAGTTTGCGGGACGATTATTTTTAGGGAGTAATCGCCACGACGGGTTCGTAACTTTGAGTGCGTTGGGGGGTGCGTTTTGGTGCGTTAGTGCGTTTTACGCAACCCCGTTGGGGTTGTTTTCCGTGTTGCGGCCTTGTACCAGGGTAGGTCGTTCCGACCAACCCTTCGCTTTGTTACGGAACCCCGTTGGGGTTCTTTTTCCGGACGTGGTCGTTGCCCACGGCTACACCCTTCGGGGTTTGTGATTTACGTGCGCTCTGTTTCTTGCCTCATTTGTTCGCACCGAATAGGTGCGCCTACACGCTCCGCGTGGGCGAGGAGGGGGCGGTCGGTTTGTGCGAGGCCTCTCAGGGTTTGTAGTTGGGTTGGTAGAGTTGGATGGTTAGGTCGCCGGGGGCTTTTAGGTGGGTTACCAGGCCGTAGCCGTGGTCTTCTATTTCTTGGGTGAATTCGACGCCTTTGGCTTTTAGGCCGCTGACGGTCGCGTGGATGTCGTCGCAGTAGAACGAGATGTCGTGCTTGGTTTCGTTGGCGGGGTGGCAGCCTACTTCGCCTTCGGCGGGGCGGAAGATGAGCCAGCCTTCGCCGGCGTCGAAGTAGCCTAGGCCGAGTTTGTCGCGGAAGAAGAGCCGGAGCTCGTCGGCGTGGGGGCTGTAGAACATCGCGTGGACGCCTTTGATCATGGCGTCGCCATTGTATCGCCTTGGCGCGGACGGTGCAAACTACGGATATGAGGAAGGCGGTGTGGCTTTTGGTGGCGGCGATTTGGGTCGCTTTGGGGGCGACGTATTACGTCACGAAGGTGGTGGTGGGGAAGCAGGGCGATGGGACGTTCGTCGTCTCCACCGGCCAGCGGATCGATCCGGGGACGATCTCGTTCGAAGGTAGGCCGATGGATTTGGCGATCCACCCGGACGGGAAATTCGTGGCCGTGGCGACGAACCGGAATGTTTTCCTGATCGATTCGACGCACGTCATCGACGGGTCTTCGGCCAAGCTTCCGGCTGGGGTTTCGTATCACGGGATGGCTTGGAATAACGACGGGACCGAGCTATTCGTGAGCATGTCGAACGGGAAGATCGGGCGGTTCAGTCTTTCGGGCACGGCGCTCACGCTGGTGACTTCTATCGACATCTCGAAGGGGGCTCCCCGGCGGGATGTGGTTCCTGGGGGGATGTGTTTTGGTCCGGGTGGGCACCTTTGGGTTGTGGAGGCGAACGGGGGGCAGGTCTTGGAGATCGACCCGGCGGACAACTCGGTGATGCGGCGGATCAAGGTGGGGAACATTCCTTTCGACTGCCGGATTTCCGCGGACGCGAAGACGCTCGTCGTTTCGAACTGGGCGGGACGCGAGGCAACGGCGCATGAGAAGGAGGAAGGGCATACCGACGACAGCGACGGGGTGGCGGTCCTTGTGGACAAGAAGGGGACTTCGCAAGTGGGATCGGTTTCGATCATCGATCTGCCATCCGGGGAAAAGACGGACATCGAGGTTGGGATTCACCCCTGCGGCCTGGCGCTTGCGGACGGCTCCGTTTGGGTGGCGAACGCGGGATCGGACAGCGTTTCCGAGATCGACCTGGCGACGAAGCACGCCAAGCGGACGGTGCGGGTTCGGTGGAACGACAAGATGATGTTTGGGTCGATGCCTAACTCGCTGGCGGTCAGCGGGCAGACGCTTTACCTATGCAACGGTGGGGACAACGCGCTTTGCGAGGTGAATTTGAAGAGCGGGAAGATCGAGGCTTTCCGCCCGGCTGGGTATTACCCGGTGGCGGTGCAGGTCACGCCGGATGGGGCATCGGCTTACGTTTGCAATACGAAGGGGAACGGGTCGGTGGCGAAGACGCTGGAAGGGAAGCCGGGGGGCGTCCACGACTTTCAGGGGACAGTATCCGTGATCGACCTTCACGCGGATTCGAAGCTGGTCACGGCGAAGGCGGCGGAGTATGGGCAGTGGGACCGCTGGAAAGATCTGCTGAAGCCGAACCTGCCGGTGTACCAGGGGAAGATCAAGCACGTTCTCTACATCATCAAGGAGAACAAGACCTACGACTCGGTGTTTGGGGACATCAAGGAAGGGGACGGGGACGCGAAGATTTGTCTCTATCCTGAGAACGTAACGCCGAACGCGCACAAGCTGGCTCGGGAGTTCACCTTGTTCGACAACGCCTATGTGGTTGGGACGAACTCGGCTGAGGGGCATCAGTGGGCGATCGAGAGCCTGGCGAACGACTATATCGAGCGGTTCTATGGGGGCTATTCGCGCAGCTACCCGTACGACGGGGGCGATCCGATGGCCTATTCGAGCGGCGGGTTTATTTGGGATTCGGTTTTGGACGCGGGGAAGACGGTGCGGAACTATGGGGAGTTTTGCACGGAGGATTCGACGAAGATCCTGCCCAAGGGGACGAAGTGGATCGATGCTTGGAAGGATCGGGAGACGAAGGCGGGGAAGGTGACGGTCAGCTCGACGGTGAGCGTGAAGCGGGCAAAGCCATTCACCCATCCGGCTTATCCTTGCTGGCCGATCTCGATCAGCGACCAGTATCGGGCGGATACGTTTATCGCCGACTACAAGAAGCTTTGCGCGGATGACAAGGTGCCGAATCTGCTGCTGATGAGTTTGCCGTGCGACCATGGAGCGGGGACCGACCCCGACTATCCGACGGTGCGGGCGATGGTGGCGGACAACGACTTCGCCTTGGGGCGGATCGTGGAGGCGGTTTCGAACGGGCCGCAGTGGAAGGACACGGCGATCATCGTGATGGAGGACGACGGGCAGGGGGCGCTGGACCACATCGACGGCCACCGGACGGTGATGCTCGTCATCAGCCCGTACACGAAGCGCGGGTTCGTGGACTCGACGATGTACAGCCAGCTTTCCGTGATCAAGTCGATCACGACGATGCTGGGGACGAAATCGCTGACCCGGTTCGACGCGACGGCTCCGCCTTTGACGGATTGCTTCGCGGACCATTTGGACCTGACGCCGTACCAGGCGACGGCAAACCGGGTGCCGTTGGACGAGATGAACAAGCCGTTGAAGAAGACCACGGGGAAGGAGCGGTATTGGGCGGAGAAGTCGCTTTCGCTGGACTTCGGTGAGGTTGATTCGGCGGACTGGTATTGGTTGAACCGGATCAACTGGGCAGCGGCGAAGGGGTGGGATGCGCCGTATCCGGCGCAGGATTGAGGATTAAAGGATTGAGGATTGGGAGGGGGCTGGGCGTGGTATTGTTCGCGGGTGCTCTCGGACAATCTGATTGCTCGATTTAGGGGGCGGGTGTTCGTTCTTACGGGGGCGGGGATTTCCGTGGCTAGCGGTATCCGACCCTTTAGGGGCGATCACGGATTGTATGAGGGGTTGAACCCGTACGAGCTAGCTTCGCCGGAGGCGTTCGCAGAGCGGCCAGTGACGGTTTGGAACTGGTACCTGATGCGCATTCACGAGGGGAAGCATGCGCGGCCAAACCCGGCCCACAAGGCGCTTGTGGGCATGGAGCGGGAGGCGGCGATGCTCACGGTCGTGACTTCGAACGTGGACGAGCTTCACGAAGAGGCGGGATCGACGCGGGTCTTTCACCTTCACGGGCGGATTTTCGAGCGCCGGTGTACCGTTTGCGATTTCCTCGAGCAAGTCGATCCCTATTCGCTGCCAGAGCGGGTGGACGAGGCGACGCTTTTTCGTTGCCGGTGCGGACATGTCTTACGTCCGAACGTGGTGTGGTTTGGCGAGCATCCCTGGCCCCGGGCGATCGACGCGGTGCAATTCGAGATGCCCAAGGCGCATGTCGTTTTGGAGATTGGGAGCAGCGGGGCCGTCAGCTATGGGTTTACGGAGGCGGCGGCTGCGGCGGGGATTCCGGTCGTGGTGATCAATCCGGACGCGGAAGAGACTCCCGGTATGACCGTTATCAACGAGAAAGCCGAGGACGCTTTGCCTCGGCTTCTCGACAGGATTTTGAGCAGATAGGGTTGGGGCGGGATAGGTTCCGCCCCTCGCAACTCGGTCGAAGTTTTGGGAGCAGACCGAGCCACACCTTCAGCGTTATTCCATTCGGGATGGAGCGCTTTCGATCAGTAATATACGACCAAATTGCGTGTTTCGCAAGTACCTGTGGATGATGTATTAAAAATTATGTAGTTCTGCGAGGCATTAACCGATTTAACGCTCACAATGGAACTTGTGATTTTCGGTGGATTCTGCCGATCCAGAGCGACTTAACACCCATCCGATAAGGCAAAGTACCAGACTTCCTCCGCAAGCCAACATCCCGAGGGCGGCCCAGACAAAAAGGTCGTTCATGTTGCGATTGGCGAGGGCGATCAGGCCGATTCCGACCACGAATCCGAATCCCGCCAGGACCATCAAAGCTTCGCCAAAGATTTTCATAGAGAAAGGGTAGGGCGGTTCTGGCGAGGGCCGGGCCTCAAAAACCTAAGACCCTTGTTCGAGGGCGGCGCGGACGTATTCGGCGCGGAGGCGTCCGGCCTTTTGCTCGTCATCGGTGGCGTGGAGCTCGAGGTGGGTGAGCTGTTCGTCGACCTGGCGCGGGTGCATGGCGAATCCGTCGACCCCGGCGAGGGCTCCCCAGCGAGCCCAGGCGAGGACGCGGAGGGCGTCGGCGAGGGAGAGGGATCGGGAGGAGACGGCGAAGTCGCGTACTTGCAAGGTCTTTTGGATGAGGGTGGGGCGGGGGAGGGTGGTTCGGGCGGTGCGTTCCTCGTGCATGAGATATTCGCAGGCTCCGACGAACTCATCCAGGCTTCCGCTGACGATGCTGACCTGGACGAAGGCTCCGACAGCGCGGCTGCTCTCGCCGAAGAGGCCCCGGGCGACGATGCCTTGCTGGGCGAGGGCTTTGAGGACGGCAGGGAGGCGGCGGCTTTGGGCGAGACCGATCAGGTGGAACATGGCGGAGAGGCGCTGGCCGCGTCCGGTGTTGTAAGGGGAGGCGGCGAGGTGGCCGAAGGTGGGCGAGTGGGCGAAATCGAGGGATTGGCCGAGGAGGCCGACGCAGCTTGCGGAGAGGAGCTTGGCGGTTTCTGTGGACCAGCCCGCTGTGAGGGCCTGGATGCGCAGGTGGTCTTCCTCGTTGACCATGACGCTGAGCGAGCGCTCCTCGTTAAGCATGAGGGCGCGGCCGGGTTTGCTCCATTCGAAGTCGGGGGAGGCGAGGCGGCAGCCGACGAGGTATTCGCGCTCGGCGTTGGAGATGTGGCGGTGGATGGAGAAATCGAGTCCTCCATCGCGTACGGCGTTCAGGACCTTCTTGAGGATGAGCTGGAGCTCCTCGGAGTCGGCGCGATGGGGGAAGCGGTGGCCGGTGAGGTTGCGCAGGAGGCGCGAGCGGGTGCTGAGGACGACGTCGGAGTGAGGCGCGTCGCGGCCCAGCCAAGCCGGGGCAGGCATCGACCGGAGGACCAAACGCTTCCAGGCTTCCGCCTCGCGAATCGGTTGCGCCATACCGTCATCAGTGTACTTTGATGGCTAGAATAGCGGTATGCCTCTGTGTGCGCTGCTGCTCCCGCTTTTGGTTCGTGGTGTTCCGCCCTCCCTGGTGGATTTGGGGAAGAAATATGGGGTGGAGATCGAGGTCGCTTCGGGCGCCTTTACCAAGGAAGGTTATCACTACACACTTTCCGGTACGGCTCCCACCGACGCGGAGATGGAGAAATATGCGACTCTCTTCGTGAAGGAATGGAGCTTGTATCCGCCGAGCCTGATGAAGAAGGCGAAGGTGGTTCGAATTTTCTTCTGCGATGGTCTGAAGGTGGGGGACCAGATTCGTGCCGCTTGCCCTTCCTTCGACATGGACACGATGTTTTACGACCCGGCTCTCGGTTCGTACAATTCGGGGTTTCAGCGGTCGGTGATCCATCACGAGTTCTTTCACATGATCGACGAGCGGATGGGGCTGATGAACCCGGACCGTGAATGGTCGGATTTGAACCCTTCGACGTTCAAGTATGGGGACGGGGGGAAGAATATGCGGACGGCTGGGGTTGGGAAGCTGACTTCCGATATTCCTGGATTCTTAACGCTGTATGGGACTTCGGCGGTGGAGGAGGATAAGGCGGAGCTGTTTGCGCACCTCATCGTCGATCCTTCGTTTGTTTCGGATCGGATCGCGAAGGATTCTGTGGTGTCTACGAAGGCGGTTTTGTTGAAGAAGCGATTGGCGGGGTTCGATCCGGCGATGGGGGATTCGTTTTGGGGGCAGATTAAGGGATAGGTGAGCTTTGCTTGGCTTTGCGTGGCCCTGCGTTGCTTAGCGTGGCTGAACGATGTGGCCGTCTCGTGGCACTCAGAATAGGAAGCTATGAAGATCGCCGTGGTTTTTGGGTTGGCTTTGGTCCTTTCGTCGCTTGGGAACGCGAACGATATATCGCCGCCGGCCATTGAGAGAGCTATAGAGAAGGCCGCTAGTCTGTTTCCCAATTCGTACAACGACGATGGCTCAACCTCATTCGTGGGACCTATTCAGAAGGTTTTGCTCGAAATTCGTTTTGCGAAGCCCAAGGATATTCGGGCGGCCTTCGTAGCATTGGAGGAGCACGGAAACGAAATCTATGAAGGCGGGGAGAAGCGTTATATGGCGGCAGACTTACTCCTTTTGTTGGTCTTCGACATCAGCGGTCTCAGGAAGCGGCCAAGTCAAGATGAATGGCGTCCATTTATTGAGCCGCTCTTTACGGAATCTACAAAGGGGAATTGGACTTGGCCTTGGGTATTTCATGGTAAAGGTGCCGTCTTGCATAACTTTCTGGCTGCACCGATTGCGGGAGGCGCCGGTATGCGACTCACGCAATTATTCGATAAGTTTCAGCGTTCGGTTCCGCTTCGGAAGTTCTGAAGTCGTTCCGGCGAACCGAGGTGCGGCACTCTATCGGGCACGCTGGGATTGTTTGTCTGTTGCGTGGTCGTTGCCCACGGCTACACCCTTCGGGGTTTGTGGGTTCCTAGCGCTCTGTTGTTGGCTTCGTTTGTTCGCACCTTGACAGGTGCGCCTACACGCTTCGCGTCGGCCTGGAGGGAGCGCTCTTTGGTTTGTTGGCGCTCACGAGGGCTGAAGCCCTCGGCTACATTTTGGGGGGTGGATTTGTAGGGGGCTCTGTTATTACCGGGCCCCCTATTTTTCTCCCTCAGGCGGTTTTAGTCTGAGGCCCAGGTCGTTACTTTGGCGAAGTAGTAGTTGCCGACGTCCTTGCAAGGCATTGTCGAGCCGCCTACCAGGCCGCTTGGGACGTTTACGCTGGCGTCGGGATCGGCGCACCAGCGGGAGAAGTCGTTGTTGTTCCTTGGGAACAGGTACTTCACGCCGGGGCCAATGTGGAAGGGTCTGACCATGCCGATGTGCCAGCGTAGGTTCTTCGCGTGGCCGTCGACGTAGTTCATGTTGAACTGGTCGCCGTGGACGAGCTCGTGGTTGGTGGAGCCTTCGAACTTGCTGAGGATCGTGTTCATGGAGATCGTGTACCAAGTTCGGTCGTGGCTATCGCCGAAGGCGAAGGTGTCGGCGGGGGAGACCACCGAGCTTTCGTTTTGGCCGACGGCGCCCTGCCAATCGTCCGCGACCTGGTAGGCGTTCATCAGTCCGCCCTCGAAGCTTTTGTCGGTGAAGTTTTGGATCGGGCCCCAGTTGAAGCCGTAGCCGATACAGCGCGTATCGTCCGGGCTGCTTGGATCGCCGGTGCAGCCCTTCTGCGTGCGATCGGGGCAGTAGAAGAGGTCCAGGTTTTTGGCGTAGGGCATGACCAGGTTCCAGACGTCGTGGTACTGGAAGTCGGTATAGGATTGGTAGGCGGTGGGCATCCGGTCGTCCTCGTCGCTGAGGTACATCTGGAGGGCCATCGACTGTTGGCGGACGTTGCTGAGGCAGGCGGTGCGCTTCGCGCTTTCTTTGGCGCGGGCGAAAACGGGGAAGAGGATAGCTGCGAGGATCGCGATAATCGCGATCACGACTAAGAGTTCAATAAGAGTAAAGGCTACGTATTTGAGACTCGTTCGGGATCTCATGCTATAGCTTCGCTTTAGGTTCCGTGGTTTGGGCATGAGGTCCCAACCGAAAGTCGGGCGAGGTTGGGACACTCTGGGCTTTTTGCGGTCCAACCTGTACGCAAAAATTGTTTAATAGAGCAATGGACAACGGGGAGTCACGTCAGGTTTTCGGCGAATCGATGCGCCGCAATCGGGCGATGTTGGGCCTCTCGGTGCGGGATGCGGCGGAGCGAGCGGGGATCAGCAAGAACACGATTCTCAGGATCGAATCCGGGCTGCCTGTGCAGAAGGCGAGTGTGGTTCGGTTAAGCCGCGCCTATGGGATGGTGCCGATCGATCCGGCGCATCGGAAGAAGACGAGTGTCGAGGGGGAGCACTATTGCTACCAGCCTCTGGAGGCGGCGGTTTGGTATGCGAACCGGGTGAACACGGAGGGGCTGGTGGATGCCTACTCGGAGCCTGGGTTCTCCGATCCGACGGAACGTAACCGACTTGGGTGGAACGGTCTGGTGACGCATTTCGGCTCGCCTTTGCGGGTGCGCCGGGAGGGGTCGCGGTTCATCCCGTACCTGGTGGATGTGTATCGGGCGACGGACGTTTCGAACGTGCCGAGCGGGGAACGGTTCATGCTCGTACTGCGAGGCGAGGTCCGGGTGCACGTGGGGGACGAGTCGTTCGAACTGAAGGAAGGCGAGGCGGGGGCGTTCGATGCCGTTTTGCCCCATTGGGTCGAGCCGGTGAAGCCGGTCGAGCGTGGGGAGGCCCCGCCTCGGATTTTGCAGGTTGTGTTGCCCTGATCGAGTTCTCGGCAGCCTAAGATTTCTTGAGGCGCTTCAAGGTCTTGAAGATGTAGGCGAGGACTTCGGCTACGGCTTGGAAGAGCTCCTTGGGGACGGGGTCGCCGATTTCGCACTGTTTGTAGAGTGCGCGAGCGAGAGGTGGGTTCGGGATGATGGGGACCTTGTTCTCGCCAGCGACTTCACGGATTTTGGCGGCGAGGATGTCGGCGCCCTTGGCAACGACGATAGGGGCGGAATGCTTTTCCGGGTCGTACATGAGGGCGACGGCGTAGTGGGTCGGGTTCGTGACGACGACGTCGGCGGTCTTGACGGCCTGCATCATGCGGCCCTTGCTTAGCTGGCGTCGACGGCGGTGCTGGGCGGCTTTGAGCTCGGGCGAGGTTTCCGCGTTTTTCATTTCCTGCTTGAGCTCTTCCTTGGTCATGCGGAGCTGCTTATCGACCTGCTTGCGCTGGAAGAAGTAGTCGACGGCGGCGAGGACGAGCCAGGAGATGGCGACCTTGATGGCTATGGAGCGCAGCAGGAGGCCAACGGTGGCGATGGCGGCCTGGGGGCTGAGCCAAGATAGGCCCATGAGGTTCGACCAGTTCGCTGAGATGGCGGACCAGACGATGAATCCGAAGAGGCCTGCCTTCAGGGATGCCTTGGCGGCGTCGAATGCGGCTCGGGAAGAGAGCAGGCGCTTGAAGCCTTCGAAGGGGTTGAGCTTGGCGAAGCTGGGTTGGAGGGCCTCGCCGCTGAGGACGAATCCGACCTGGGCGAAATTGGAGGCGACGCCGACGCCCATGATCGTGAAGACGAGCATGGAGAGACCGGGCAGGGCAGGGGCGAGGGCTCGCCAGCAGTAGGCGCCCATGGTGCCGAACGCGGGGTCGCTGGGGAGCTTGGACATGGCGGACTTCATACCGACCATGAAGCCGGAGCAGATGCTGCTGATGGCGGCGGGAAGCACGAGGACGGAGGCGGTGAGGACAAGAGAGCCGCTGAGGTCGACGGATCGCGCGACGGTGCCTTTGCGGCGAGCGTCGCGCCTACGTTTGGGTGTCGCTTCTTCTGTTTTTTCCTGCCCGTTGCTTTCTGCCATTAGCCACCCCTCAGGGCGCGCATGAGCCCTTCGAGCGCGGTGCCGACGCCGGTATTGACGCCGGCGACGACGGCGGGGAGGCCGACGCTGAGGGCGATCATGCCGATGACGATCTTGGCGGGGAGGCCGACGACCATGACTTGCATCTGGGGTACGGCCTTGTTGACGATGCCGAGGGCGGCGTCGACGACGAGGCTGACGCCGAGGACGGGAGCGGCCATTTGGATGGCGAGAATGCTGAGCGAGCCGAAGAGGCCGACGAGGCTGTCCTTCATCTGCGGCAGGTGGCTCATGGTCAAGCCGGGCATGTCGCCGTAGCTTTGGGCGAAGGCTTGGAGCATGAGATGGTGGCCGTTAATGCAGAGGAAGACGACGGCGGCGAGCATGTACTTGAACTGCGAGATGACGGTGCTCGAGATACCGTTGATGGGGTTCAAGACCTGGCTCATGCCGAGACCCATTTGGGTGTCGATGAGGGTGCCCGCCATCTGGGCGGCTTGGAGGACGAGGCTCATGAAGGAACCGATCAGGAGACCGGCGAGGGCCTCGTGTACGATCGCCATGACGAAGGTGTACATGTCGGCGGGCGGGGGACCGATCTTGGGGCCGAGGGCGACGGTGAGGGCTCCGGAGATGGCGAGGGTGGTGAAGATGCGAACCTGGAGCGGCGTGCTTTGGGCGGAAAAGATGGGCGACGTCAGGAACATCGCCGAGCAGCGGACGAAGACGCAGAGGAACGAGAAGAGGAGAGCCTCATTGAAGGCCACGTGGACCTCCTTCGGAGGCAGGATTAAGGATTGCAGGATTGGAGGATTGGGTTTTCCGGATGTTCTTCGGTTCCCCCCAATCCTCTAGTTCTTCGATCCTCCAATCCTGCATCGTCATCCTCCCACCGAGGCGACTCGTTCGAGGCACATGTGGGTGAACTGGACGAGGGTGGTGAGCATCCAGTTGCCCATGAAGGACATGACGATGGCTACGCCGATGAGCTTGGGGACGTAGGTGAGAGTCATTTCTTGGACCTGGGTGACGGCTTGGAAAACGCTGACGAGGACGCCGAGGAAGAGGGTGACGGCGAGGATGGGCATTGAGACCATGAGGGCGACTTCGATGCCCTGACGTCCGAGGTCGAGTACGTATCCCTGATTCATTTAGCGGTACCCCGAGATAATCGCGGAGACAAGAGTGCCCCAGCCGTCGGCGAGGATGAAGACGAGGAGTTTGGCGGGGAGGGCCACGACGGTGGGCGGCATCATCATCATGCCCATGCTCATAAGGGCGCTGGCGACGATGAGGTCGATGATGAGGAACGGGATGAAGATGTAGAAGCCGATGATGAAGGCGGTCTTCAACTCGCTGATGATGAACGCGGGGATCAGCGTGGTCAGGTTGACGTCCTTCGCGGAGCGGGCCGTCTCCTTGCGGAGGTTCATGAAGAGGGTCAGATCCTTCTCGTAGGTGTTCTTGAGCATGAACTCGCGGATCGGGGCTTGGCAGTTCTCGATGGCCTGCTTTTGGGTGATCTTGCCTTGGAGCATCGGCTGGAGGGCCTGATCGTTGATCTTCGTGTAGGTCGGACCCATGACGAAGAAGGTGAGGAACAGGCTGAGGCCGATGACGACCTGGTTGGGCGGGATCGTCGGGGTGCCGATGGCTTGGCGGACGAAGCTGAAGATGATGACGATACGGGTGAACGCGGTCGTCAGGATCATGATCGCGGGGGCGAGGCTGAGGACGGTCAGCAGGGCGAGGATCTGAAGGGAAGTCGTGACTTCGCCGGGCTTCTGGCCGGGGCCGCCGCCGCCGTTCAGGTTCACGGAGAAACCTGGAATCGGAACGGTGCCGTTTGCCTGTTGGGACATCGCTACGGCGCCCATAAGGGCCAGCAGGATCACCAGGACAAGGCGGGCGCGGCGGGAGGTGAAAAGGGTTTTCATGTCGGGTTAGCCTGCCAGCCTTGAAAGTCGCTCAAGGGTCTCCTCGATGACGGCGGTGTCGGGGAGCTTATCGCCAGGGGCGGCCTGGATCAGGTCTTCGAAATCGGGTTCCGTTTTGGGCTCCGGCGTCGTTTCCGTGATGTCGGCAAGGCAGTTAACGCCTTGGGTGGAAACGCTTAGGAGGAAGGTCTTGGAGCGGGCGCGGACGATGTAGAGGGTGCCTCCGGTGAAGGTGGCGGACTCTTCGATGTTGAGGGCGCTGGTGGCTCCGGTGGTGAGCTTCTTGTTCATCTTGCCCACCATGCGGGGGAGGGCGAATTTGAGGAGAAGCATCACGATACCGAGGGCGACGACCATCTGGACGATGGGCATGACGCCGATCCCGCCGCCTTGGTTAGAGGAGGCGACGAGGGAGTCGTGTTTGGTTCCGAGGATGCCGTCTTGGGCAAAAGTCAGACCCGTCAGACACACTGCTATCAAAGACGCGTGCGCGCGCATGTTAGGCTACTTCTCCGAGTCTCTGGAGTCGCTCCTGGGGATTGAGGATCTCGGTGAGGCGGACGCCGAAGTTATCTTCGATGACGACGACTTCGCCGCGGGCCACGAGGCGGCCGTTGACCATGACGTCCACGGGCTCACCGGCGGCTTTGTCGATCTCGACGATGGAGCCGGTGCCCAGCTCGACGACATCTTTCACGAGCATCTTGACGCGGCCCAGCTCGACGCTGATCTCGAGCGGGATGTCCATCAGGAGCTCGAGGCCGTTGGCATCGTCCAGCGGGCTGGCGGGGCGAGAACCGGCTTCGATCTGTCCGCCGGAAACTTGCTGGAAGGGCATCGCGTCCGGCTCTTCGATGGCCATTCCACAGATGTAATGGGCCGTTTCCGAGTCCATGAGCCAGATGGCGGTGCCGTTCAGCTCTTCGCCAGTGATGGCGATCTGGGTGCGAACGACCTCTTCCGACTTCTGGAGGTTGGGCGGGAAGCTGAAAATCTGGAAGCGAATGCTGAGGCCGCTGGCGACGATCGTCTCGTTCTTGATGTTGCCAATCGCGAGACAGATGCCTTGGATCATCCCTTCGAGGGGGCCGCGCAGGTCGCTGACGATGTTCTCGTCTATCTCGGCGACGGGCTCGGGGAGGACCGAGTTGGCGAGGTCGGAAACGGTCTCCTGGGGGAGGAGGATCACGAGCGAGTTCTCCGAAAGGCTGGCGAAGGAGAACTGGAGCACCATCATCGGGGAACCGAGCTCCGCGTACAGATCGGAGGTCTTCGCGCTCACCGTGAGGGGCGATGCGAAGTTGATCGCGCTGCCACAAGCCTCGCTGACGGACAACGACGTGGTCTGCCAGATCTGGTTCTGGTGGTTATTCAGCTTGTTGATGACTTCAACGGGAATGTTCGACATGTGTTCTTACTCGGTGATGGCGTCGGTAACGGAGAAAACGAGCTTCTTGCCTTGGAGGGCGGGCTTGCCTTCGTATTTGGGGACGGTGCTGATCAGGAGGCTGAGGTCTTGCTCGGTCTTCTGGTCGAGGCGGAGAACGTCGCCCGGTTTGAGGGCGAGAAAATCTTTGATGTTGATGCGGGTTCCGCCCAGGCGCACCGTGCACTCGACGGCGGCGTTGTTGACCTGGTAGGAGAGCATTCGGCGGGAGGCGGCGCTGTGGCGACGGTTCGAACCGGCGAACCACTTTTGGGCGCTGAGCTTCGTCGTGATCGGCTTGAGGACGAGGTAGGGGATGCACAGGCTCATGGCGCTGCGCTGGTTACCGATCTTGACCTCGAAGAGGATGGTGACGACGATATCGTTTGGCGGGGCGATCTGGACGAACTGGGAGCTCGTCTCCATTCCCTCGATGCCAGGGTTGACGATGACGACGCCTTCCCACGCGCTCTTGAGAGCCTGGAACATGCGTTCGATCATCTGCTTGACGAGGGGGCGCTCAATGTCGGTGAGGACGTTGCGGTTAATGCCCTTGCCGGGGCCGCCGAGCATTCGGTCGATCATCGTGAAGACGAGGCCGAATTCGATCTCAAGTACGGCCTGACCCGTGAGCGGGGGCAAGGACATGATCGTGAAGACGGATTGGTTGATGCTTCGAAGGTATTCCTCGTAGGGAACCTGCTCCAGGGAGATCAGGTCGATGTTGACCGGAGCGCGCAGGTAGGCGGAGAGGCCGGAACCGGCGAGCCGGGCGAACGTCTCGTGGAGCATCTGGAGGGTTCGAAGCTGGTCCTTGCTGAACTTGTCTGGGCGGCGGAAGTCGTAGACCTCGTATGCGACGGCTGCCTTCGAGCCCGGGCGGGTGGCTGGGGCGAAGGAGCCGAACGTCGGGGCGGCGGCGGGGCGGGGTGTTGCCGATGCGCCCGACGGAGCGCCTCCAGAGTCTCCCTCAGGACTGAGGGAGTTAAGGAGCGCTTCAATTTCGGCTTGTGAAAGGATCTCCGACACTGCTTTAGGACCTACCTGATAACCTTGCGAGGGCGGTTCTGTTCGCTCGCTCTCCGGGCCATCAGTATTTGTATCGGCGTTCGGTCCGTGTTCTTTAGCGTTGATGATTCAAAAAGTTAAAGTAGCTTGTCAGGGTTCATCGTGAGTTATGTGGAATGATCAATAACGGAACGGCTTGTTAAGAAGCCGATCTAGGCTTAGGATTGTGGGGGGAGTCGTGCTGTGGAGGGTGCGGATGGAAGGCCGCGCTCACCTGCGTTCTGGGGGAAGGCAGGCCGACTATTTGATGGGCAGTTGAATTTACGTATCTTGGTTACGAACAACACGCTGGCGAAGCGGGCGGGTACCGAGCTATACGTCCGGGATTTGTGCGTCGAGCTAAAGAGGCGAGGACATACGCCGATGGCCTTTTCGGCCCTACCTGGTGTGATCGCGGAGGAGTTGGAGGCGAACGGCATTCCGGCCTACGGCAGCATCGAAGCCATCTCCGACCGGCCAGACATCATTCATGGGCATCACCTGTTGGAGACTTTAATCGCCTGTCTGCGATTTCCTTCGACCCCTGCGATATCCGTGTGCCATGGGGCTCTGCCCTGGGTCGAACGTCCGCCCAAGATTCCTTCGATCCGCCGTTACGTCGCAGTGGACCTGGCTTGCCGGGAGCGGGTGGTGAAGGATGTCGGCATTGAAGCTTCGCGGGTGCCGCTCGTTCACAACTTCGTCGACTTGAACGTTTTTCGTCCGCGCGGGCCGCTTCCCGCGAAGCCTGAGCGGGCCCTGATCTTTAGCAACTACGCCTCGGAGAACGCTCACCTTCCCTTCGTGCGGGAGGCTTGCCGTCGTACGGGGATCGCGGTGGAGGTGGTCGGCGAGAGCTCAGGGAATGCGGTGACTCGGCCGTCCGAAGTTCTTGGAGAGTACGACCTCGTCTTCGCGAAGGGGCGGGCGGCTCTGGAGGCTTTGGCGGTTGGCTGCTCGGTCATCCTTTGCGACGCCACGGGTTGCGGTCCGATGGTGCAGATTCGCGACATCGAGCGGATGAGAGATTGGAATTTCGGGTTCCGGCTATTGACGGAGCCCCTTTTGCCGCGAAGCATCGAGCGGCAAATCGCCCTCTACGACGCGGGCAATGCGGGGCAGTGTCGCGACTACGTACGCGCGACCTGTGGGATCGAGGCGGCGGTGGATCGGTTGATGGAACTCTATGAGGAAGTCATCGACGACGCGCAGACAAACGTTGTTGGCGCGGGGCTTGTCGCAGATGCGGCGGCTTCGGAATTGACCCGAATGCGGCACGAGATGGGGGATCAGATGTGGCGCTTCGACCCACCGCGGACGCGACCGGTCCGGGAAAAGAAGGGAAGAGTAGGCCGCAAGCTGCGGGCGATCGGTTTCCGGTTCGGCGAACTGATTGCGGAGTTCCGACCCCGCCGAGGGCAGTAGGCGCCTCAGGATTCGCTTCGCAGGACTGAGGATTAAGGATTGGGGTGGACCTGGGACGGTTTGGCATTTTCATCCCTTTCGGGCACAATAAATGCACTGTTGATGCGCACCGGTGGTCTTTGACCGCCGTTGCTTACTTGATTTAAGGAGTGTTTCGTGTTGAATTCTTCGTTTGATCGGTCTTGTTTGCATGACAAGCGTGTCGTTTTAATCGTCGCGCATCCGGGCCATGAGCTTCGGCTTTACCACCTTCTCGAACTCGCGAAGCCGCTTGTCCACGTCCTTACGGACGGTTCGGGGAGCAAGGCTGCGAACCGGACGCCTTCGACCACGCAGATTCTTGCCAGTACCGGCGCACGGGTTGGTTCGGTCTATGGGCGATTTCCGGACACCGAGGTCTACCGGATGATGTTGGAGCAAGACCTGGCCGCCTGCCAGGCGTTGGTCGACGAGTTTGCCGCATCGATTCGCGACGAGCAGGCTGACGTCGTGATCGGCGACATGATGGAAGGCTATAACTCCAGCCACGACCTTTGCCGCATCATGATCGGAGCGGCGGTGGCCAAGTGCCGGCGCGAGTACGGGATGACATTGTCGAACTTCGATTTTCCCTTGATGGGTTTCCCGGGTCGGTTTAAGGATGCGCCTGGCGCGGTGACGATTTCGCTGGACGAAGCAGCTTTCGAGCGGAAGCTGGAGGCGGCGAACCACTATCCCGAGCTTCGGCACGAGGTTGACGCGGCGATCGCGCAGGTTGGGAAGACGCCTTTCCAGCTTGAGGTTGTGCGACCGGTGGCGGATACCGAGGGATCGGAGTGGCCGGAGGCGGAGCCGCCCTATTACGAGACCTATGGTGAGAAGCAGGTGGCGGCGGGGATTTACAAGCACGTGATCCGGTATCGGGAGCATGTTCAGCCGCTGGCGTTGGCTTTGAGTCGGCAGCCGGTCGGTTAGGGCACCCTCGCTCTGTCGTTTGACGCAACCCCTTTGGGGTAGGTCTGGTTGTGTTGCATCGTTACCAGGGTAGGCCGTTCCGGCCAACCCTTCGCTATTTGACGGAACCCCTTTGGGGTTCTCGGCGGGAGCACCCCCACCCTGCCCTCCCCCTGCACGCAAGGGGAGGCTTTTTCGCGTTCGTTAGGTCAGACCCAGGGCCTGTTTTGCGAGCTTCAACACCCTCCGCTGGGGAGCCGGCATGGGGAGGTGTTGGAGCTCGTTGGCGTTTAGCCAGCGCAGGCTTTCGTTTTTCGTTTCGGTGCGGACGAGGGAGGCTAGGAGGCGGATTCGGTGGTTCGTCACCGTATGGCGGATCGAGCCCAGGGATTCGTTCCAGGCGGTGGGGAAGAGGGTTTCGAGGTCGCTCGTGTCCGCCGTGGCGACGCGGGGGAATTCCCACATTTCGCTCCACCACTCGCCTTGGGGGATTTGGCGGACGCCGAAGGTTCCCTCGTGGAAGGGGACCCAGGTGATGTGGGTAAGTTCGACGACCTTTATCTTTGGCGGGGAGACGGGGAGCTCGGCTTGGCGTCCGGCCTTCTTTGCCTCACAAAGATCGCCGAGGGGGCAACGGCCACAAAGGGGGGCGACTGGTTTGCAGACGGTCGCGCCGAGCTCCATGAGGGCCTGATTCCAGTCGCCGGGACGTTCGCCATGGACATTTTGCGTAGCCCATTCCCAAGCCTTGACGGTGAGGGCGGGGCCGACGGCTTCGCAGTTGGCGAGGCGGGCAAAGACACGTTCGACATTGCCGTCGACGAGGGGAGTAGGTTCCTCGAAGGCGATGGAAGCGATGGCTCCGGCAGTGTAGGGGCCGACGCCGGGGACCTTCCGCCAAGCCTCGGCGGTGCGGGGCCAGTCGGGTAGACCGGCGACGTAGCGCGCGCCCTGCAGGAGGAACCGGCATCGACGGTAGTAGCCGAGTCCTTGCCATTGGGAAAGAACGTCTTGCTCGTCGGCAGCGGCGAGGGTGGCGACGTCGGGGAAGCGGGCCATCCACCGTTCGAAGTAGGGGAGGACGGTGGCGACCTGGGTTTGCTGGAGCATGATCTCGCTCACCCAGATCGCGTACGGATCGCGGGTCGCCCGCCAGGGAAGGTCTCTGCGGTTGGCGTCGTACCAATCGAGGAGGCTTCGGTGGACGTCGGCGAGGGGCATTTTAAGATCCGGCTTTCAGTATGACCTCCCGATTCTCTTTGAACCAATCGCGATATGTCTGGGGCGTTCGGCCCGTGAGCTTCCCGAAATCGCCGGTGACCTCAGCGATCTTGCCCTCCTTTGCATTGACGTCGAAAGAGCCAACTACTCGGGCGAAACCTTCGGGTACGCCTGCGGCGACCATGCCTTGGATCAATCCTTCGAGGGGGACGTGAACAACCTCGATTGGCTTGCCGATGGTATCGCCCAGCAACTTGGCCACATCCTCCGTAGTGAACGACTCTGAACCGGTCAGCGTGTAGATCGTGTTGCTCGCGTCGTCGGAGGCGACGTTGGCGGCAGCGGCTCGGGCGGTGTCTTCGCGGGCGATGTAGGCGGTGCGGCCGTCCGCCGCAGCGGTGAACCATTTGCCGGTGGCGAGGATCGAGGGAAGGGCTATGAAGATGTTTTCGAAATACCAGCTATTGCGGAGGATGGTCCAGGTCAGGGAGCTGGCGGCGAGGGCTTGCTCGGTTCCGAAGTGGTCCGGGGAGAAGAGAACCGGGGAGACGTCGGCGTTGGGCATCGACGTATAGGCGGCATGCTGGACGCCCACCCTTTCGGCGGCGGCGATTGCGTTCTTGTGCTGGTTTATACGCTGGCCAATGGCGTCGGTGCTGATGAGGAGCAGGCGTTTGGCTCCGGCGAAGGCTTGGTCGAGCGATGCCGGTTTGTCGAAATCGGCCTCGCGGACGATGACGCCCTTGGCGGCGAGATCGGCGAGAGCGGATCTATTGCGCGTGGTCGCGATAATCTGGCTGGCCGGAATACCCTCGGTCTCAAGAAGGTGAGCGACGACGCGGCTGCCGAGGTGGCCGGAAGCGCCGGTGACGAGGATTTGCGATTGAGTTTTGTTTGCCATTTGTGGTTCCATAGTCGTACTTGGTATAAAAAATATATCGACTACGGAAAACCGGAAACAAGAATGGAGGAAACTATTACTTGGTTATCCGCGAGTAACTGCCCATGCAAGTCAAAGAACGAAAAGTTGAGCCGCAATCGGTAGACGAGGCGATTGGTGGCCTGTGTCCCGTCCGGGACGTATTGGATCGGCTAAGCGATCGTTGGACGGTGCTGGTGTTGCGGGAGTTGGTGAGTGGCACCTCACGCTTCAGCGAACTGAAGAGGCGCGTGGACGGTATATCGCCCCGTATGCTTTCCCAGACCCTTCGCCACTTGGAGCAAGACGGGCTCGTGACCCGGGAGGTATTTCCGACGGTGCCCTTGCGAGTTCAATACACGATCACGCCGCTTGGACATTCCTACTACGGAGTCGTGCGGGAGATGATCGGATGGGCAATCGCGAACCAGGACGAGGTGCTGGCGGCTCGGGCGGCTTACGTTCCTCCCGAAGGTTACGACGCCAAGTAGGGGCAAATAAATAATTAGGGACGAGCTGTGAAGCCCGTCCTTTGCTAGTGGAGAAAGCCTTGCGCCGACTCTCCCCGTTATCTATTACGCCGGTGCCGCGCCTTCCAGGCCAAGGCATTCCAAAGTTTTTTCCGGATCGGCGCTTTCGGTCAGCGTTCGACCGATGACCAGGTAGTTCGCGCCGTCGGAGAGGACTTGGCGTGCCTCACCGGTTCGCTTTTGGTCGTGAATTTCGGCGTTGGCGAGCCGGATGCCGGGGGTGACGATGATGCCGTGCCCGATGGAGTGGCGGATCGCCTTGACTTCGTGGGGCGAGCAAACGACGCCGTCGAGGTCGACGTCCATCGCGAGGCGGGAAAGGGAAACCATGTGCTCCTCGACCGTGCGAGGAACGCCCAGGTGCTCGTTGAGCATGTGCTGGTCAATCGATGTGAGGACGGAGACGCCGACGAGGCAGATGCCGTCGGGCCCATCCGACCAAGCGCGCGCTTCGGCGACGGCGGCGGCGAGCATGGCGGGTCCACCCGAGATGTGGAGCGTCGTCATCCATACGCCTCTCCGAGCTGCCTCGCGGACGGCGAGGGCGACGGAGTTGGGAATATCGTGGAATTTAAGATCCAGGAAGATCTTCGCGGCGCCCGCATCGCGCAGCCGATCGATCACATCCAGACCGTAAGGGAGAGTCAGGGCGTGACCGACTTTGAAGGCTCCGACGTGCGGAGCGAGCCGCTTTGTCATGCGGACCGCTTCGTCCAGATCGTGCGTGTCTAACGCACAGATTATTTTTCGGCTCACTTCTGTTTCGTCCCCGTTAATAAGCATACGGCCATCTCTCCCTGTTGTAGCGCCCGAAAATTAAGAATTGTTGAAATTCCCGCTGTCCAAGCGAACTTTTCGACTCTACGATCCCGTCTCGTGCGGAATCAGAGATGCCTGCTTTTGGAGTTCCCGGCTTAGATTAGACGCGCGCTTGGCATCGAGGATACCGAGAAACTCGGCGACTTTCCCGTTGTCCATTTTGTTGAGAACGGCGGCTAGGTCTTTCTCCTTCCAGTCCTTCGTGATGTCCTTCAGGGCGGTTGGCTCCATCTCGTTCCAGAGCTTGGCGAGCTTCTTCGCGCCCTGGTCCGGTTTGGTGTCGAAGGCGGGATCGGCCGGTTTTTGAGCGGGGGGCTTGTTCGTGGCTACCTTTGTGGGGTCGGCTTTCGTGGGGTCCGTTTTGGGCGTGCCGGTGTCTGTCTTCGCGTCCGTTTTGGCAGGGTCGGTTTTAGGGGCTCCCGTCTTTGGGTCCTTGTCGCCTGCGTAGAGTTGGGCAGCCTTCTTTTGGGGGCCGAGGTTCAGGCCGGGAATCTTGACGACGCCCATCATGACGAGAGCCGCGCCGACGGCAAGAAGGATGACGGGGAGAAGGATGAAGAGCAGCTTTTTCATGCGCCCTTCTTAGCCCGATAGAGGCTGAGCACGCGGTCCACATAGTTCCGCGTTTCCTTGTAAGGGGGGACTCCGCCATGGCGATCCACCGCGCCCGGGCCAGCGTTGTAGGCGGCGACGGCATTGGTGATGTTGCCGTCGAACCGGGAAATCAACTGGGAAAGGTACTTCGCGCCGCCCTGGAGGTTCTGGGCGGGGTCGAAGGGGTTCGCGACTCCGAGGGAGCGCGCGGTATCGGGCATCAACTGGGTGAGGCCCACCGCTCGCTTATTGGAAACGGCTGAAGGGTCGTAGTCGCTCTCGGTGGCCACGAGAGCGTCCAGGAGTGCGGGGTCGACATTGTTGTCGCTGGCCGCCTTCTGAATCATGGCTTTGATGTTGGCGGGCGTCTCTTGGGGAGTGACGGTCGCGCCTCCACCCATCGGGTTGAAGGGGGCGAAGCCGCCTGCCTTCCCGATTTGGCCTTGGATCCCCGGCTCTCCCGAGGGAATCTGGAACGCAGGGGTGCTCTCGGGTTCGGCGATGCCCATTTTCTGGCGAATTTCCGCCATGCGGGCCATGATCGCCTGGGGACCGAGAGGCTTGAGGGTCATGCGATCCTCCGGGTGACCGACCACTCGTCGAGCTCTTTCTGCTCTTCGAGATCGGATTCCTTTTGCCAGGCTTCTTGGGCCTTGTCGCGCAGCTTGACGAGGACTTCGTACTCCTGCTTGGCCTTGTGCCAGTCTTGAAGCAACTGCTCCTCCTCGTCGCGGAGGACGGCGATAGCGGCGATCTGGGCGCGAACGTCGTCGTCGAGGCGGATCATCATCGCTTCGATGGCCTGGTGCGATTCAATGCTCGTGCAGGGCTCGGTGAGGAGGTCCTTTCGGCGGGCTTCGATGTTCAGGATGACCGCTTCGGCCTCCAGGCGCTGGGCGCGGGCGTCGAGATAGGCATCTTTCGCCAGCGATTCCATCGCCTCGCGAAAGTCCATCACTTTTTGCAATCGGAACTTAAACGTCTTCACGCAGCAAATCCCTCATTCGTTCTCTTGTCGTATCCATGGCGGTACCGTCGGCTTTGTCTTGCCGGAGTAGGTTGTTGATGGGCTGCCAGAGCCGGATGGCGCGGTCGGCCATTGGCTTGGTGCCTTCTTTGTAAGCGCCGATGCTCACGAGGTCTTCGATGTCCGAGTAGGCGGCGAGAAGCTCGCGGATATCGCGGGCCTGCTCGATCTGCTCTTGATCGGTCACGAAGGGCATGGTTCGGCTAAGGCTTTGGAGCACGTCGATGGGCGGGTAGTGGCCGCGGCTGGTAAGGCGCCGATTCAGAACGACGTGGCCATCCAGGATCGACCGGGCGGCGTCGGCGATGGGCTCGTTCGTATCGTCGCCCTCGACGAGGACGGTGTAGAGGGCAGTGATCGCGCCCTTGGCGCTGTTGCCGGCTCGCTCCATCAGTCGGGGGAGGAGGGCGAAGACGCTGGGCGTGTAGCCCTTGGTGCTGGGCGGCTCGCCGACGGCGAGGCCAACTTCGCGCTGGGCCATGGCGAAGCGGGTCACCGAGTCCATCATGAGGAGGACGCTCAAGCCACGGTCGCGGAAGTATTCGGCGATGGCGGTGGCGGTGAGGGCGGCTTTGATGCGGACCATAGCAGGCTGTTCGGAAGTCGCGCAGACGATGACGCTCTTGCGCAGGCCCTCTTCGCCGAGGTCGTGCTCCATGAATTCTTTCACCTCGCGGCCGCGCTCGCCGACGAGGGCGATGACGTTTACGTCGGCTTCGCAGTTGCGGGCGATCATGCCGAGGAGGGTGCTTTTTCCGACGCCGGAACCGGCGAAGATGCCCATGCGCTGGCCGCGTCCGAGAGTGAGCATGCCATCGATGGCGCGGACGCCTGTCGCGAGGGGAGCGGTGATCATTTGGCGCTCCAGCGGATTGGGGGGCTGGGCGATGACGGGGTAGCGGTCGAGACAGTTGAGGGGGCCTTTTCCGTCCATCGGGATGCCGAGGCCGTCGAGGGCGCGGCCCAGAAGCTCGGGGCCGACGGGGACGCGGAGGCAGTGGCCGGTGGCTTCGACGAGGCAGCCCGCGCGGACGCCGGAAAGCTCGCCGAGGGGCATGAGGAGTACGCGGTCGCCACGGAAGCCGACGACTTCGGCCTGGACGATTCCTTCGTTCTCGGTGTGGATGAGACAAAGATCGCCGACACGGGAGTTGGGGCCGTTCGACTCGATGACGAGTCCGACGACCTCGACGACGCGGCCGGTTACCTTGATCCAGTTGGTCCGGTTGACGGCGGCTTCGACGTTGCGGAAATTGGCTTCAACCACTAGGCGGCACCGTCCATTTCGTCTTCGAACTGCTTCAGCTTGCCTTCGACAGTGGCGTCGATGATGCCGCCGTCGGTTTCGACGATGCAGCCGCCGATGATCGAGACGTCTTCGACGAAGTCGATATTGCGGATCGTTCGCGCGGCGGCGAGGATGGCGGGCTTGTGCTCATTGAGGGTTGGCGCGTCAAAGGGGTTGATTCGGATTCGAGCGTTTGCGGAGTGGGTCGCTTCGGCGATGGCCTGCTTGACGATGCCGAGGATGGACTCGCGGGAGAGCTTCATCTCGGATTGGAGGATTTCGCGGGCGATGTGGGAGACGATGTCGGTGACTTTCTCCTCGGCGCTACGTGTCCAGCTTTCGAGGGCTTCCAGCACGGAGGCGACGGTCATGTCGAGATCGTTTTTGAACTCTTCGAGGTAGGCGGTCTCCTTCGCATTGGCCTCGGCGGCGGCGTCGGCATAGGCCTTGGCATAGGCGTTTTCGTGGCCGTCCTTGAATCCGACGTCGAGGCCACGGGCGTAGCCTTCGTCATAGGCCTGATTGGTGATCGTCTCGCGGAGCTGCTCCAGTTGGTTGGCGGTGCGTCCCCCCCGGCCTTCCCGGGAGACGGCCATGTGCAGGGATGACTGCACGACGGTCGGGAGGATCATCGCAAAGGACTGCACTTGGACCGAGTCCGCCTTGATGACGGGCGAACTAGACAAGGACGTCCTCCTCGCCCGAGCGGCCGATGACGACTTCGCCGGTTTCCTCTAGCTTGCGGATGATAGCGACGACCTTCTGCTGGGATTCTTCGACGACGCGGAGGCGAACCGGGCCCATGAACTCCATGTCTTCCTTGAGCATCGCGACGGCGCGCTCGGACATGTTCTTGTAGATCTTTTCCTGGACCTCGCCCGGGGTTCCCTTGAGGGCGGTGGCGAGCTCTTTCATGTCGACTTCCTTCATGATCGCCTGGATGGCGCGGTCGTCGAGATGGACGATGTCCTCGAAGACGAACATCATGTTTTTGACCGTGTCGGCTAGCTCGGGGTTGGACTCGGTGAGGGAGTCCATGATGAGCCGCTCGGTGGAGCGGTCGACGCGGTTGAGGAGGTCGACGAGGGCTTTGGGGCCGCCTGCTTGGGTCATGTCTTGGGAGATGAGGCTGGAAACCTTCTTTTCAAGGACCTGCTCGACGCGGCGGATGACTTCGGGCGGTGTCTGCTCCATCATGGCGATGCGTCCGGCGACGTCGGCTCGGAGGTCGCTGTTCAGCTTTGAAATGATGAGGGCTGCGTTGTTGATCGGCATGTAGGCGAGGATCAGAGCGATGGTTTGCGGGTGCTCGTCCTGGATAAAGCTGAGGACTTGGCTGGGGTCCGCCTTCTTGAGGAATTCGAAGGGGACGACCTGCATGGCGGCGACGATGCGCTTCACCACTTCTTCCGCTCGCTCGTTGCCGAAGGCTTCTTCGAGCATCTTGCGGGCGTGCTCCACGCCGCCTTCGGCGATGAAGTCCTGAGCGATGGCGACTTCGTAGAATTCGCCGATGACGGCCTCGCGCTGCTCGGGGGTCACCTTATCGAGGCGGGCCAGCTCCAGCGAAAGGACTTCGATCTGGTCTTCGTCCAGGTGGCGGACGACGGTGCCTGCCATCTGGGGGCCGAGGACCATGAGCATCACGGCCGCCTTTTGGCGCATGGAAAGCTCTTCTTGACGCTTTCTCATCGGCGGATGCCCTCCTCAAGGAGCCAGCTCTTGATCAGCATGGCGACGACGTCGGGTTTCTCTTGACTCATTTTCTTGATCTGTTCGAGGGGGACGTTTACTTTGTTGCCGATGGACGGGATGTCCAGTGCCTCACCATCCGGGCCAGCGTTTCGCTGGGCTTCGGCGAGGGCGGCGGCGAGTTCGTCGCTGACCATTCCCGAGCTGAGGGCCTTTTGCACCGCTTCCTCGGGGATGGAAAGAGACTGGGCGGCCAACTGCGTCGCGAGCGAGCCGGCGGGGAGCATCGGGCCGCCCGCGCCTGCCAGCATCATCTGGGGAACGGTGACCGTTTTGCCCATCTTGCCGAGGGCGCGCATGACGAGGAAGGCGACAATGATGAGGGCGAAGATCGGCAGCATGGAAAGGATCTGCTGCATCCGCGCGGAGCTCTTGGCGGCGTCGGTGGCCTTCGCGCCTTCGACCTGGGCCGTATTGTCGAATTTGTAGCTGATGACCTTCGCGGTGAAGTTGGCGGTATCGGCGACCTTCGGGCCGAGCTTGGCGTTTGCGAGGTCTTGAATCTTTTGGATGTCGGCGGCGTTGGTGACCTTGTCGGAGTTGACGAGGATCGTGATGCCCATCGTTTTGATGTTGCCGGGGGCGTTCTCGACGGTGCGGACGGTCTGGCTGGTGGCCTTCTCTTCGTGGGTTTGCGTGGAGATGTAGCCGTTGCCCTGAGTGTTGGACGCGGCGGGGGTTCCGGGGCTGGACGTGTTCGATGCCGCTCCGGCTGGGCCGCCGTTGGGGGTGCTTGCTCCGCCGCCCATCGTCTCCTTGACGCTGTCCTTGGTAATCGGGTCGTCGGTGGGAGTGGTGATGTTCTGGGTGGAGCTGACCTTGTCGAGGTCGAGGGTGACGTCGACGGAGGCGAGGGCGTTGCCGGTGCCGACGATGCGGTTGAGCTGGTCTTGGATCTCGTCGCGGATTTCGCGTCCGGTCTGCTTTTCCATCTCGATCTTGGTCGCGGCGTGGCCGTTGGTGCCGACTTCTTGGCCGTCCCAGATCGAGCGGCCGTCGCGGCTGAAAATGGAGACCTTGCTCGGGTCGAGGCCGGGGACGGAACTGGCGACGAGCATCGCCATGGCGCGTCCCTGGTCGGGGGTGACGGCCGCTCCGGACTTCTCGCCGATGGTGACGTTGGCGCTCGCTTCGTGTCGCTGGTCGAGAAGGGGGGAATCGTTGCCTTGGGTCAGGTGGACCTGGGCGGAGTCGACGCCTGTGAACATCTCGATGGACTCGGCGAGCTCGCCTTCGTTGATGGCCTGAAGGCGCTCTTCCTCCACGCGGGGCGGGGACATGACGGGCATGTCCTTCAGGTCCCGCTTGGTCATGTGGTTCGTGGGACGGGGAAGCTTGCCGTTCATGGCAAGCGTGGCCTTGATCTGGGCGATCTTGTCGGAGGGTACGGAGACGTTGCCCGCCGAGTCGTAATCCACCGGGATTCCCATCGTTTGGATTTCCGAAGCGACCATGCCGGTATCCGCGGGACTGAGGCCCGCGAAGGCGATGGACATCTTCGGCTTCGTCGCGAAGACGAAGACGACGGCGAGAATAAGGGCGAAGAACGCCACGCCACCGATCGAAATCACTTTCTGATTTCGGTCGGCGGTTTCCCACCAAGTTCTAAATTTTATGATCAAGCCACCCATGGTGTTTCGCTACATCCGATGGGGTCAGACTATGACGACTAAACTTGCATTCTGCTGATCTCTTGGTACGCGTCCAGTATCTTGTTTCTTACTTGCATCGTAAGATTCAGCGATGTGCTCGCGCGCTCCATAGCGATCATCAAGTCGTGATAATCGACCCCTTGTTGACCCGTCATGAAATCGTTCCCGACCTTCTTAGCGTTAAGCTGGCTGTCGTTCACTTCTTCCAGGACGTCCATCAACTGCTGCGCGAAATCTTCGCTCTTACCGGCGCCTGCTTTGCCCGCACCAGAGCTCGCCTGAGAAGCGAGCTTCTCGATAGCGGGGTGCATGCCGTTGCCTATTGCGCCGATGTTCATGTTCGTTAGGTGTTAGGTTTCCGGTCTTAAACTTTGCCGATGGTGAGGGCATCGCGGATCATGCTCTTGGAGGAGTTGAAAGCCTGGATGTTGGCTTCGTAGGCTCGGCTCGCGGAGAGCATGTTGACCATTTCGAAAAGCGGATCGACGTTCGAGTAGAACACGTTGCCGTCCTTGTCCGCGTAGGGGTTGGTCGGCTCGTGCTTCACTTGATAGTCGTTTTGGTCGGAGACCACTCCGTTCACGTGGACGCCGTTCTCGTCGCCACTCAGGACGACGTCTTGGCGGTGCCACGCATCCTTCCCCGGCATCTTGATCGTGTTTGCGTTCGCGATGTTGGTGGAGATGGTGTCCATTCGATAGCGCTCGGCGGCGAGGCCGGAGGCGCTGATTTTCATGGCGGTGTTTAGGTTCATCTTTACTCGCTATTCGTTAATTCGTATTTGCTAGCGACCCTCGCGAATGACGTTCTTGAGGTTGGCGAAGTAGTTCGCCGTGATATCGGTGAGGGCGGAGTAGCGCAGCTCCGTTTCGGAGAGCGACATCACTTCCTTTTCGAGGTCGACGTTACTGCCGTCGATGCGGATGGAGGTCTGGTCGGACTGCTGCTGATTCATGCGATCGCGCATGTCCTGCATGCGCTGAGCGCCAGGATTCATCTCCGCGTCGAGGACGATGTTGAAGTCCATGTCCTTCCGCTTATAGCCGGGGGTATTCGCGTTGGCGAGGTTGCCGGTCAGGAGAGCGTGACGTTCGCTGGTCCGTTCGAGCGCGGTTTGCAGATTATTCAGTTGTGGTGAAAAAAGCTGATCCAGTATTCGCACGGTGGTTGCTCCGCCGCGCTTCCATTCGCTAGGTAAATCCGATCCTTGGACTTCCAGGCCTTTTGAGGCCCATCAGTCTTATCGGCAACGAGTGGGGGAACTTGAGGGGAAACCCAAGCAGATTTACGGATTGGTTCTTTTGCGCCGCTTGCGAGCGAGGAAAGCGGCTCCCAGGGCGAGGGAGGCGAGGCTCGCCGGCTCGGGTACGGGGGGCGCGTAGGCGACGAATTTGAAGTCGCCAGCGCCGTATTGGGCGACATTCAGGTCGGTGGTGGTGGGGAAGGTCCCGAAGGCCCCGTTCCGGCTCTTGCCCGTGAAGGTGATGAGTCCGCCGCCTGTATCCAGGCTCGTGGCGTAGGTGTTCGACGAGGAAATCGAGTTGCCATTGCGTTCCAGCGTCCCGTAGCCTTGGGCGACGATGGTTCCGTGGAAGCCCGCGTGGAGGATGACTGGGGAGGCGAGGTCGAGGAAGTTGGCGGAGTAGAGGCCAATGCCCATGTTGGAAGGAGAGAAGGACTTCTTCACGACGACGGCATGGGTGTCGCGGTCATAAAGGATGCAGTCGATGTTGTCCTTGATGCCGTCCTGGTTGCTATCGAAGATGCCGAGGGACGTGATGGAAATGGCGGCATTGACGTCGAAGTCCATGCCCAGCGCGCCGCCGAAGGCCTGGTTGCCTTGACCGGTGGGATAGTGAAAGGCGACGAACTGGGCATTACCCAGAGCCGCCGCCCCAATAAGCAACAACAAGAATAGCGATCTCAAACGCTTTCTCCTCAAGGCACGTTTCCGTGCGCTATCAGTGTAGCGACGGCTAACGGGCCAGGAGAAATGATCGGCAAGAAAACCGGCAGACCTACGAGGTTATTTTGCGCGTTTGTAGAATCGTTTGTTGACTATCGTTCCGGGCTCCATTTTGCCCCGTACGTCGATTTCGCATGGTGTATCCAGCGCTACATCGCTGTCGATAAAGGCGAAGGCGACACCGCAATCGAGGGTGGGCGAGTAGACGCCGCTCGACACTTCGCCCACTTCTTTACCGTTTACGAAGACTTTCATCTCGGGGGCGAGGAGGCGTTTGGAGCCGAGCTTGATGCCTTGCAGCTTTCTCGGAGTGCCATTCGCACGGGCGGCGGCGATGATGTCGGAGCCGATGAACGACTTGGTCTTGGAGATCACCCAGCCGAGTCCGGCGGCGATGGGGCTGAGTTCGTCGTTCAGCTCGTGGCCATAGAGGGGAAGCCCTGCTTCGACGCGGAGGGCGTCGCGGGAGGCGAGGCCGCAGGGGGCGACGCCCATTTGGACGAGGGCCTTCCAGAGGGCGGCGGATTCTTCGGCGTGGCAGATGAGCTCGTAGCCGTCTTCGCCGGTGTAGCCGGAGCGTGCGCAGAAGCAGTCGATGCCTGCGATCTGGGCTTGGACGACGCCGAAGGCGGGGGCAGCGTGAAGCTCTTCGGACGCATCGGAGTGGTCGGCGAGGAGCGTGACGGCCATGGGGCCTTGGACGGCGATCATGGCCGTATCCTTCGTCTCGTCCTTCATCTCGACGCCGAAGGTGTTCTGCTGCTTCATCCAGGCGACGTCTTTCTCATGGTTCGCCGCGTTGACGACCATGGCGTACTTGTTCGGCTCCAAGCGGTAGACGATGATGTCGTCCACGCAGCCGCCCTTGTCGTTTGGTAGGAGGGAGTATTGGCCGGTGTTATCGGTCAGTTTGCTGACATCGTTGGCGGTAATCCATTCGAGATATTCGAAGACCTTCTCGCCTTTGAGAGCCAGTCGAGCCATGTGGCTTACGTCGAACATTCCGGCGCGTTCCCGCACCGCTTTCCCTTCGGCGATGACGCTGGCGTATTGGACCGGCATCTCCCATCCCGCAAAGGGAACCATGCGCCCCCCAGCCGCGACGTGGCAGTCGAAAAGCGGGGTGCGGAGCATCGAATCGGACATAGGATTGATTGTACCGACCGCTTTCGCTAGGCTGTTGAAATGGAACCTCACCTCTCGAATTGCATCGCGCTTGGCGTTGGAATCGGCAAGGCCGAGGAAGCGGCTTCGTTTTACGAACGGAACTTTGGGTTTGCCCGGCATGGCGCGGGTGGCAACTGGATCGAGATGCGGTCGGGTCCCTTGCGGCTGTTTTTAGTGGGGGATGAGACGGCGACCCCGACGTTCGACTTCGTCGTCGGGGATGTCGACGCGAAAGTAGCCGAGCTCTTGGCAGTGGGTTGTGAGAAGATCGATGTGCCCGGTGGGGAAGGAGAGCAGTTCGTGCGCGACCCATTTGGTCAGTTCTTCTGCATCTCGCCCCAGCCCGACGATTTGTAGTCGAGCCTCGGGGTGTAGGCAAAGAAAGGCTGGGCGACGCGGCGGAAGGGCGGGAACAGTGGCTAAACTGCGGGCATGGGCCGATCCTTTCTTGTTCCCGAAACGCTTGCCGAGTACATAGAGTCCGCATGGGTCCGCGAGCCGGACGTGCTGAAGGAGCTTCGCGCGGAAACCGCGCCGCGCGAGAACGCTGGGATGCAGATCGGGGCGGACCAGGGGCAGTTCCTTTCCTTCTTGATCAAGACCACAGGGGCGAAGCGATGCCTCGAGGTCGGTGTGTTCACCGGCTATTCGTCCACGGTGACGGCATTGGCGTTGCCGGAGGATGGAAGGATCGTCGCTTGCGACATTAGCGAGGAGTTTACGGCGGTGGCCCAGCAGTTTTGGGCGAAGGCGGGGGTGGCTCACAAGATCGAGCTGCGACTGGGTCCGGCCGTCGAGACCCTGGACGACATGATCGAGGAGGGCCAACAGGGAAGCTTCGACTTCGCGTTCATCGATGCGGACAAGCCGAACTACCTGGCGTATTACGAGCGATGCCTTTCCCTGGTACGCGTGGGCGGCATCATCGCGATCGACAACGTTTTGTGGAGTGGCAAGGTCGCCGACAAGTCCGTTCTCGACGAACAGACTGTCGCGATTCGGCAGGTGAACGAGCACCTGCATCGCGACGAGCGCGTCGACCTTTGCCTGATTCCGATCGGGGACGGTGTCACGCTAGCGCGAAAGCGCTAGCGTGACGGGGCAGGATTGGCTTGCTTCGCTCGCAGGATTGAAGGATTAAGAGGATTGGGGGGACCGGACTTCTCTCCAAATCCTCTTAATCCTTCTAATCCTCGATCCCGCGAGCGAAGCGAAGCTAGCCGTGTTTGTAGATCGAGTAGGCGTCCCACTCGGGGTCTTTGATGAGGCGGAGGCTGCAGATTTGGCCGACGTGATAGTAGTCGTGGGCCACGATGAAGGCGTTGCCATCCGTCACCTTGCCGGACTCCAAGATGGCTTCGGCGGCCTTTTCTCTTAAGCCCATCATCTCGTTCCATACGGCAGGCCAGGAAGAGTCGGCGGGAGCGTAGCTGCCCCATTGGTGCTCTTTGCCAGCGGCGGCGGCGATTGTGGCCTGATAGGCTTCGGCGAGGTGAGCCACGACTTCGCGGGGCGTCATTGCCTTTTCCGTAACGCGTGAATCCAGGGAGGTTTCCTCGATGCCTTCGAACACCTTCGTGAGTTGGTATCCCGCGTCGTCGATCTGATGGCGAAGAAGCTCTTTATCCGTCATAGTTCGGCCATGATATCACAGGTTAGTGGACAAATGAATACTATTTTAAAACCTTAACTCTCCGATTCTTTTTGCCGTTCCGAGCGGATCTCATCCACGATCTCTCGAAGAGCCACGCTCATTTCTTGGACGGTATTCGGCTTGAGCATGAGGCGGCGGATCCCGAGGTGGGTGGTGCGCTCGGTGTCTTCGGGCCGGATGTAGCCGGTAAGCATGATCACAGGGGTTTCGGGGCGGATTTCCTTAATCTTCGTCACGAACTCGGGGCCGTCCATTTTGGGCATGGACAAATCGGTGACGACCACGTCGAAGCCGTAGGGATTGGCGGCGAAGGCTTGAAGGGCGTCGAGGGGCGAGTCGAAACCGACGACGTTGTAATTCAGCTTGCCTAGCATCCGTTTCGTCATCGTGACGAGGGCCTCGTCGTCGTCCACGTACAGGATCGTTTCGCCGTGTCCATGGGAGCCGTTGCCGTTGGTCTTGACCTCTGCGACCGCATCGGACTCGGCGATGGGGAGGTAGATGTGAAAAACCGTGCCTTTTCCCACTCCGCTGTAGACGGTGACCATGCCTTTATGGGCCTTGATGATGCCGTAAACCATGGAAAGCCCAAGGCCGGTGCCCTCGCCAGATGCCTTCGTGGAAAAGAACGGCTCGAACGCTCTTTCGAGGGTGGCCGCCTCCATGCCCGACCCGGTGTCGCTAACGTCGAGCCGGACGTAGGTGCCTGGAACGAGGTCCGGGTAGGCGTCCGCGCCCATTTCATCCAAGACGAACAGGCCAGCCCGGATGGCAAGAATGCCGCCGCTTTCGCTCATGGCATGGAAGGCGTTGACGCCGAGGTTCATGAGCACTTGATGCAGTTCGGTACCACTCGCCGAGACGAAAGGAAGTCCGGCTTCGACAGAGACCTCAAACTCGATATTGGAAGGGGCTGTGCGGCGGAGGAACTGGACGGCCTCCTCGACGATCGGGCCGATTCGCACCGCTTCTTGCTTGCCTTCATCGGCCCGGCTGAACTTAAGGATCTGACGCACGATGCCAGTGGCTCGGGTGGCCGCCTTTTGTATTTCGTCGAGCGTGTCTTGGGCGGGGTGGTCTTTGGGAAGGTCGTCGCGAGTCATGGCTACGTTGCCAAGGATGGCGGCGATGATATTGTTGAAATCGTGGGCGATGCCTCCGGCGAGGGTGCCGATGGCTTCCATCTTTTGGCTTTGGCGCAGGTGGGCAGAGATTCGGTTGAAGTCCGTCATGTCGCGGACGATCTTCGAAACGCAGAAGACGTTGCCGTCGGCGTCATAGACGGGGGAGATCGTAAGGGCGACGTCAATCATGCGACCGCTTTTGTCTATTCGGACGGTTTCGAAATGCTCCACGCGCTCGCCTTCGTGGACAAGGGCGAGGTAGCTCTCGCTTTCCTCGAGGCGAGCTGGGGGAGTGATGAGGTGGGTCGTATTGCCGATCGCTTCTTCCTCGGAGTAGCCGAAGAGTTTCTCGGCGGCGGGGTTCCAGGCGGTGATCACGCCGTCGAGAGTTACGGTGAGGATAGCGTCGGCAGAGGACTCCACAACGGCGCCATAAAGGCGCAGCTTCTCGTCGGTGGCGCGTAACTCCTCGGTACGGGCACGTATGTCGTCGGCCATCCGCTTGAACGACTGGGCGAGGGTTCCGACCTCGCCGGCCGCGCCGACGGGGGCGTCGATGGCGTTTTGGCCGTCGAAGCTCTCCACGGACTTGTTAAGCCTCTCGATGGGTTTGCTCAGGGAGCGGGCGACGAAGACGGCGAGGAGAACGGCCACCATCGCCGCTCCAAGACCGGCGAGAAGGCTGGAACGGCGGACCTCGGCGGACGTGGCAAGCACCGTCGCTTCAAGGGTCGTCTCGATCACGGCGATCCGCCGCCCGCTGCCGAGATCGACGACGGAGGCGACAACGTATCGGGGGCCCTGGGGGCTATTTGCCTTCGTCCGGGCATAGCCGGTAGAGGAGGCGAAGACGGTGGCGACCTCGGGAAAGTCTCGACGCCAATCGGTCTTTCGCTTTAGCTCGGAGCCGAACTCGAGGCTGGGATCGGGGTTGAGGAGGTAATTGCCGGACTCGTCCACGATGTAGGTGTCGATTCCTACTGGGGCGCGCTTGCGGATATCGTCGAGGACGATCCGCATATCGATATTCGCGACGATGATTCCGAAGGGTTCACCTCTATCCGTTCTCACCGGTGTGGATATCCGCAGGACGGGCACGTAGGGAATGGCGATCCTGCCGTAGTCTTGATTGAGCTCGATGGGCGACGAGTAGACCTCGCCGTCCTTCAGAGCGAGGGTGTTTTGAAAGAAGTCGCGATCGCCCTTGGCTTGGAGAAGGGATTCGGGCACGATGCGGACCGAGGCGTTGGGGGTCATTCGGTCGACCCGGACGATCTCGCGTCCACCGTTGGCGATGCCGATGAAGCGGTACTTGAAAAAGAGATGGCGGCCCTTGACGGCGGCGTCGAAGTTGACGGCGAGGCGTCGCCTCCACTGTTCGAGGGTCGAGTTGTCCTGCTTATCGAATCCGCCGCCCTCGGTGGCGCGGACGATGCCCTGGATGGGCGACGTTTGGCGGTCGCCGAGAACCTGGGAGCCGACGTCCTTGACGAAGGATTTGAGGTCCTCGGTCCGGCGGCGGGCGACGGTGTCGAGGCGGTCCAGGGCCGTGGGGACGATGATGCTTTCGATATTGGAGGAAACGAAGAGGCTCAGCATCGTGGCGGTCAAGACCACGAGGGCCATCATGGCGAGAATGAGCCTCGGGCCGAGGCGAATTCCCTTTAGATATCGAGCGAGCGGTCTATATGCCACGAAGATCGCAAATAGTGAGTTCCCTTATAAATTGCTTTAGTGATGCTGAGATTCGAAGCAAGTACGCTATCTCCTTTAAAGAATTTTTGCCGTTCTTCCCACCTCGGAGCGATGGAATCGCCACCCGACACTTCACTTTTCAGACTCACGAACGCGAGAATTTTGTTTGCCCGCTATTTGGCTATCAAAAGCCGGGTCGTCGGCGATCCGGGTAGATTTACGCGGGAGAGACATAGCGCAATCTCAATACTTTGCTTAGAATTTGTCTGGAGGAACTTCAATGCGTAACAAAGTTTCCGCTTCCGCAGTGTTAGCGATCGTCCTTTGGGGCAGCACCGCCCTCGTTTCCGTTATCCATGCCCAAGGCGATCAGGATATCCGCCAGTCGGGCCAAACCCTCACCGACGACGGTCTGAACAAGATGCTCGATGGACTTGGTTACGAGCCGAAGAAGCTTGGAAGCGGTTACCTGATCGCGATCAAGAAGGACTCCTGGACCTACAACATGCAGTTCGTGTTGAGCAAGGACAATTCAAGGCTGGGCATGAATGCGAACCTTGGCAACGTGCCGAGCCCGGAGACGGTGACGGCGGAGCAGTGGAAGGGCCTGCTGATCGAGAACAGCAACATCGATCCTTCGTTCTTCTACTTCGACAAGGACCAGAAGAAGCTTTATCTGCACCGCGTTTTGGACAACCGCTCGATCACGCCCGCCTACATCCGGCAGCAGGTGGACAATTTCTGCGGGAACATCAAGGACACGGCGGACAAGTGGAACTTCACGAAGTAGTCAGTGGTCGATAGGGACGACGGCGATTTTATTGAGCCGGGCGTCGAGGTTTTTCGCTGCGGGCCTGTCGGTAAGGGGTTGGCGGTCAGTCTCGGCTTGGCGGCTTGTCTTGCCCTCGGCGCTTATTTGGAGTCGTCCACAGACACCGTCGCGACAGTTTTGTTTGGACTTTTCAGCTTGCTATTTGTCGCGGCTTCCGTGGGCGTTATTTTCCAAAAATTCGTCGCCAGGGTGGAGGTCTATCCCGACAGGATCGTCATTCGCCAGCTTTTCAAACGGCCCGTTTCAATTCACAACGACCTCCTCAAGATGATCGAAACTTTAACTTCCCGGCAGAACGATAGGACGTTTCAGAGGCTTGTACTGGAGGACGGAAGGAGCTTTCTCCTTTCCCCGTACGAGCGCCTCTACCGCTTGCGCAAGGTCTTGCTCGACCGGATCGGGGATAGCCAGCTTGCAGCGGAGCCCAGACTTGTTGGGCCGCCTAGGCGCGAGCCCTTCTCGCAATGGCTATTGGAACTCATCGGAGATTCTGCGAAGGTTCGGAAAGGCGAACAGGACCAGGCTCCAACAGCGGAGCCCAGCCGGGTCGAGCTAGAACCGCATTCCGAGCGAGAAGAAAATCGGAACGGGTGAGGGGCCGAGGATCGCGCTCCCTTCGACATAGAAGTTGTGGGGCAGGTTCGCTCCGACGAGACCCTTGACGCCGAAACCGCTGCGGTGGTCGCCGTGATCGCTGTCGAAGTAGAACGTGGGGCCGATGCCGACGTAGGCGAGCGTGAAAGTTTGGATGCCCAGGAGAGAGACTGCGTTTCCTCGGCGGCCCTTGCCGAAGTCGTCCGACTTGCCCCAGACCTCGGCATCGAAGCGGAGGGCGGGGAGGGGGAGGACGGGGACGTGGAAGGTGATGTCGATGCCTGCGTTCAGCATCGTGTCGCGCCAGGTGCCTACTCCCGCGCGGATTCCGAACTTCGGCACGGGGAACAGGTCGGTCGCTTGGAGCTTCATCGGCTCTCCGGTGGCGAACGCGCCGCACGCGGAGGCGGCCAGAAGGGTCGTCGTAAGGATCTTTTGGGTCTTCATCTTGAGTTGCCTGCCAGTCTTTTACTCTGACGAGCGGGGCGCTGAACCGGGTTCAGGGTCGAAATTTATTCAAGTTTAAGTCAGGTTCCTTTTAGGTAAAAGGGTGGCATGTTGGCTTTGGTACTGGCGACGATGGCAGTTGGGCAGGCGGGAATGAAGGCCCAGCCTTACGACTGGAAAAACGTCCAGATCGTGGGCGGCGGCTTCGTCGACGGGATCGTTTTCCATCCGACGGCGAAGGGCGTACGGTATGCGCGGACGGACATCGGCGGGGCTTACCGGTGGGATGAGCGGACGCGGCGCTGGGTGCCCTTGCTCGACTGGCTTGGCTATGACGACTTGAATCTGGTTGGGGTGGAGAGCATCGGCCTCGATCCCTCCGATCCGAACCGGCTGTACTTGGCCTGCGGCACCTACACCAACGCGACGACGCCAAACGGAGCGATCCTGCGCTCACGGGACCGGGGCAAGACTTTTCAGCGGACGAACATGCCGTTCAAGATGGGTGCGAACGAGAACGGGCGGGGTAATGGAGAGCGGTTGGCGGTGGACCCGAACGACGGGCGGATCGTCTATTTCGGCTCGCGGCACGCCGGGCTTTGGCGCAGCGAGGACGCGGCGGTGACCTGGAAGAAGGTCGAAAGCTTTCCGGCGGTCGGTGAGCCGGTAGGGACAATTGCCGTCGTCTTCGATCCGGCGAGCGGGACGAAGGGGAAGGGGAGCGACACAATTTACGCGGCGGTTTCCCAAACCGGTGAGAGCATTTTCGCGAGTCATGACCACGGGGCTACCTGGCAGGCGGTAGCAGGGCAACCGACCACGTTTAGGCCGACCCACATGGTGCGCTCGGGCGATGGAACGTTTTATCTGACCTACGGGTCGAGCGCGGGGCCTTCGCCTATGCGGGACGGAGCTGTTTGGAGATATTCGCCCGATTCCGGGGAGTGGACGGACATCACTCCAGACAAGCCGGGCAATGGGCGTAACTTCGGCTATGCGGCTGTCTCGGTGGATGCCCAACACCCTCAGACCTTGGTCGTCAGCTCCTTTTACCGACCTCAGAACGAGGAGATGTTCCGCTCGACGGACGGGGGGAAGAGTTGGCGGACGAGCTTTGGCGGGGGCGAGATTTACGATTTTTCGTTAGCGCCGTATGTGGGGCGTACGCCGATCCACTGGCTTTTCGATGTCGAGATCGATCCTTTCGACTCGAACCATGTGATGTTTACGACCGGCTACGGCGGTTATGAGACGTTCAACGATTCGGATATCGACTCAGGAAAGTCTTCGAAATGGAGCGTGATGAGCACGGGGATCGAGGAGACGGTGGGGCAGGGGCTGCTGAGCCCACCCTCAGGAGCCCATCTCATTACGGCGATCGGGGACTACGGCGGTTTCGTGCATTGGGATTTGGACAAGCCGGTGCCGGAGGGGAACTTCGACCATCCTCACTTTGGGAATACGTCCGGGGTGGATTGTGCCTGGGGCAACCCGGATGTGATCGTGCGCGTGGGTCAGGCTTCTGGCAATCGGGGTGGTGGGAATATCGGGTATTCGCTGGATGGCGGCAAGACTTGGCAGACGACTTTGTCGCTTCCGGCTCCGGGGGCTAATAGTGGACGGATCAGCGTTGCCTCGGACGGCACGACTTGGGTTTGGTCATTGCCTCGTGGGAGGTCTTACTACACGCGGGATCGGGGAGCGACTTGGTTCCCGTGCGAGGGGCTGCCGTCGGGGATTCGAAACGTGGTTTTTGAGCCTGGTGCGCGGGAGATGGCCTACGCGCTCTCGCTCTTCGACGGAAAGCTCTACCGAAGCCACGACGGTGGGGTGAGCTTCGAGGAATTGCCCCTGGACTTCCCGGGCGGTCCGCCCAAGCAGGGTGGAGATCGGGGCGACTGGCGTGGGGGGCAGGACCAGCTTTATGTCGCGCCGAATACCGAGGGACAGCTTTGGATCGCCGCATTTGACGGGCTCTATAGGACACGAAGCACCGTCGGCCGGTGCGAAAGGATCGCCGACGTCCAAGAGGTCCATGCGTTCGGCTTTGGGGCAAGCCGGTCGAAGGATTCCTTCACCATCTATTTGGTCGGCACGGTGAAGGGTGTGGAGGGGATTTTCCGCTCCGACGACGAGGCGAAGAACTGGGTGCGGATCAACGACGACCGGCACCAATGGGGCCTCGTCCTACAAATCTGCGGCGACCCTCGGATTTACGGGCGGGTCTATGTGGGGACGCATGGGCGCGGGGTTTTCTACGGCGATCCCCGGCGGTAGCGCTGTGTTTTCTAACCTCTATCCCCCGACCCCTTTCTCCTGATCCCATCAGGAGAAAGGGGAGGTCGGGCTATTGCTTCGGGTGGTGCTTGAAGAAGTCCCAGACTGCTTCGGTGGCATCGAAGTCTTTGCAGACGGGGCCGATGACGATCTTGGGTAGGTATTGGGGGCCGCCGGGCCAGGTGTGGCCTCCTCCGTCAACCGTGTAGAGCAGGACCTCCGTGCCGGTTTGGCCGTTCGACCATCTCGACCAGCGGACGCTGCAGCCGTCCTTCGTGTTTTTGTGGGTCAGGGCCCCTTTGGCGGGGTTCGTCTGGCAGCCGTCGGCTTTGATCCAGAGGTCCGCGGCGTCCCGGGTGTCGATGACGTGGCCGTTGTTCCGGGCGACCGCGCCTCCGTGGTAGGGGACTAGGGGGTCGGCGGTGCCGTTGATCATGAAGACTGAGACGGGGTTTTTGGGGGTGAATCCGGCTTCGATCCCTTCGGCGATCCCACCCGCATCCGGGGCGATGGCGGCGATCCGGTCGGAAAGCTTCAGGGCCAGATAGTGGGAGAAGATGCCTCCGTTCGAGATTCCCGTAGCGAAGACGCGCTTGGCGTCGACGGAGTGGAGGTCGTTAATCCGGTCGATCATCGCGGAGACGAACGCCACGTCGTCGGCTTGCGACATGTTGCGTCCATCGTTCCAGTGCTTGTCGACTCCGTTTGGGTAGGCGACGATGAAACCTTCCCGGTCGGCCAGCTTATCGAATTTGGTCAAGCGCTCCATGCCCGCGCCGTCGGACCCTCCGCCGTGGAAGGCGAGGACGAGGGGAGCGTGCTCTGGCAGGTCCTTGGGGAGGTAGATGCGGAAGGTGCGCCGGGCGTCGCCGACGAGAACGGTTTGGACGTGGCTTGGGACGGCGCGGAAGAGCTGGACAGCGAGCGCGTACATCGGAATGACGGCGCAAACCGCCGCGCAGAGTGCGAGGATCGCCAGCTTGTTCGGTTTCTTCTTCGCGTTTGCTCTCATCCCTACTCGGTCCAACGACGGGGAGGGGGCAGGTGTTCACCGCGACCTGGGACTTGGGATGAAGCTGGCATGAATGTGCGAAGCTCGGCCCGCCAAAGGTACAGAAATTAGGCTTCGAGGAGATTGCTCAAAGTTCTTTGAAAAAACTCGTAGAGCTCCGTCTTAAAATTCGAACGGAATTCTCGTATCATGGCGTCGTTCTTACTTAGGATTAATGCCATGACCTTTTCTAAAAGGCCGCTGCGCGGCTTTACGTTAATTGAATTGCTTGTCGTGATTGCGATTATCGCAATCTTGGCTGCTATTCTTTTCCCCGTTTTTGCTCAAGCTAAGGCGGCGGCCAAGAAGTCGGCCTGTCTTTCCAATACCAAGCAAATCGGAATCGGGCTGTACATGTACTTGACCGACTTCGACGACGCTTTGCCGATGGCGAACTATCCGGCTGCCCCGGCCTACGTCGGACCTCCCTTTACAGTGTTCGCTTGGCACGACGGTGCTGGTGTCGCCGAGCTTTCTTGGGCCGACCTTCTTCTGCCGTACACGAAGAACATTCCGATCTTCAAGTGTCCGACGGACGACATGGGAACGATCAAGGGTCTTTCCGGTCAGGCGATCACCGGTGCGCGGCTCTCGTACGCCTTGAACTACTACTTCTACCGTCCGCCCGGAGGCGCGGCTCCCCTGTTCGCGCTCGGTGGTGGCAACATCACGACGATCCCGCAGGTCGCTAGTAAGATCTTCATCGCAGAGACGGGTGTGAACCCGGCCAACGGGCAGATCCCCGAGATCGTCCGCCCGGATCGCTATTGGGGCTTCGAGCGACACCTCGGCGGTTCGAACTATGTGATGGCGGATACCCACGCGAAGTTCCACAAGATGCCGCAGTGGTGGAAGACGACCAGCCCGCCTTGGAGCAACCCGGACCTCGCTTCGCTTCAGCCATGCCCCCAGTGGTTCCCCTGGGTGGACGCCGAAGAGAAGTGGTAATCCACGTTTGAAAAAGAGGGCTCCTTTCGAGGAGCCCTCTTTTTTGCGTGAATACTTCGTTACAAACCGCTCGTCGATAGTTTTGTTTGGGGGACCCTGGGAGCAATGAAAGTTGTCGTTGTGAGTGTATTGCTGCTGGGCTGTCTTGGTTGTCAGGAGGTCCGAGAAGTGAACCACCAACTCACTGATCCGACCGGAGTGAAGGCTATTGTGAAGCCGGGCTACACTGAGAACCAAGTCTTGGCGGGTATGGGGCGTCCAGGGCGGACGCTGACCTCGAAGAGTGGGAAGACGACGGCGATGATCTTCACCCAGGGGAGCCGTGAGGCTGTGGTGTATATGGACGTCTCCTCAAAGAAGGTCTTGGACGTCGCCGACGGCGCAGCGGGCGACCTGACCCAGGCCAAACTCGACTCTTCCAAGCCCTGAACCACTAACCGTAGGTTCCTAAAACGCGTGTGACTGTGTGCTTGCGTTGGTTCTTGGCGCCTCCCTGGAAAAAATGCACCAAAAACACTTGCAGAATGCTCCAAATGCAGATTTAATAGATCGTTAATGCACCAACGTGGGGTTGGTGAAGTTTAATAAGGGGCGAGGGAGCCCGATGAATATTAAGTCGCGAAACGGAAGCTACAGTGCGGTGGCACAGGCGCTCAAGCAGCGTTTGGACTCAGGTGAGCTAGTCGCCGGTCAGAAGCTGCCCAGCGAGCGCAGCCTCGCCGAGGAACTGGACGTCAATCGGCGGACCCTCCGCAGGGCCCTCGATCTGCTCCAAAGAGAAGGGCTTCTCGAACCGGCCGGTGCACGCGGCAGCCGCGTCGCCCTCAATCCCGCCCGCACCGCGCCCATCGGTTTTTGTTTGGACACGAGCCTGCCCGATTCCGACCAGGTGATTCAGGTTTCGAACGAGCCCATCCTGATCGCCCGGGGGATCATGCGCCGGATCACGAGCGATACGAAGAACCAGACGCTCGTTTGGTGCAGTCAGTCCGAGCCGCGCTTTTGGGAGGATGCCCTCGTTTCGGAGCCTTACCTTGGCGGCCTCATCATTTGGCCCACGTTGCCCGCCCATCCCGAGATGGCGGAGCGGCTGCGCAAGGTCCGGGAACGGATGCCCCTCGTCCTCCTGGACCGGCGCATCCATGGTCTCGAGTCGGATTTCGTCGGCTTTGACGACCGGGCGGTGGGCCGGCTGATGGCAGAGCATTTGCTGAAGCTCGGCCACCGGCGATTCGCTTTCTTTGGCTGGAGCGTTCCCGAGACGGTGCACGACCGCCTGCAGGGGGCCATCGACGCGATCGAGCAAGCAAGGGGAGAGCTCGATCCGCGTTGGGTGTTCCTCTCGCAGGAGGACGGCGCGGCGCTCAGCCACTTCGACGATTTTCTTGGCCGGGAAGACAAGCCGACCGCGATCCTTTGCGCCAACGACCTGACGGCGATTGGGCTTGTGATGCGGCTTCGCGAACATGGCTACACCGTGCCCGACGACTTTGCCGTCGTGGGGGCCGGGAACAGCATCGACCACATCCTGGACGCGATCGGGCTGACAACCGTCGCGCTCCCCAACGAAGATGTCGGCTGGGAGGCAGCAGATTTGCTGCTCTCCCGCCTACGAGGCGACCGAAAGGACGCCCCCATAAGCGAACGGAGGCTACCCGTCCGCTTAGTCATCCGCCGCTCGTGCGGCTTGACCTCATCGCGCACCCCTACTCCATAGGAGCCCCGCAAATGATCAGAAATCGTACCGCATTCACATTGATAGAACTTCTGGTGGTGATCGCTATCATCGCGATTCTCGCTGCCATCCTTTTCCCGGTCTTCGCGCAAGCCAAGGAGGCGGCCAAGAAGGCATCCTGCGTCTCCAACTTGAAGCAGTGGGCCCTGGGATTCAACATGTACGCGACGGACTACGACGACCGGCTTCCCGCCCAGTCGTACAACGACACCTACATCAACGGTTCCGGCCAGGTGGACAAGCTGCCCGGCGGCAAGTCGTATGCCTGGCAACAGGTCTTGCAGCCTTACGCCGAGAAGGCCAACACCGACTCGGGCAACAACAACAAGTCGGTCAAGCTGGATATCTGCCCCTCCAAGAAGGACCACTGGGTGGGACGCGGCGGCACCTACACGGTGGATGTGCGCCTTTCCTACGGTATGCCCGAGTGGGCGAGCTTTGGCGGCGTGGACAGCGCGCGGTTGGGGCGGCTTTGGGATCGCGTAGGAATGGCGTTCCGCAGCTTCACGGTGTTTAACAACGTCGCTGACACGATCTTGCTGGGCGAACAGAACTACAACTTCAACCAGACGATCTACTACCCGCCGGATCAGGACTCGAACCTCGTTTCGAACTACTCCTATATCCGGTCGGAGGGTGCGCCGCAGCCTTGGGTGCAGAACATCCCCGCCTTCTATAACGCGGGCAAGGCCTCTGGCTCGCTGAACGCGACGAACCACAGCGAGAAGACCAACTATGCGTTCGTGGACGGACACGTAAAGACGATGAGTCCCGACGCGACCTACACGATGGACGGTTCCCGATCCGCGTGGACGATCAGCAACACCTGGTCGTTCCAAGGGCTTTAAGTGCTCGTCTCTTTCGCTGTCTTGCTTCTCCTCCCACATCGGGGGGAGAAGACCATCGTGATCGAAGGCTATCGTGGGCCTTCCGAAGCGGTGGTGGGAACGGCGGCTATGAAATACCTGCCGTTCGAAGTACCGGACGGGGTCACGAAGATTTCGGTGCGTCCGGAATTGGACCACGGCCCCGATCCCAAGCTCAAGAACACCGTCGATCTGGGGTGTTTCGATCCTCGGGGCTATGGTCCGGGAGGCCCCGGCTTTCGTGGTTGGCAAGGAGGAGCCGGGAACGGGTTCGACCTGACGGGCGACCCCGCGACCACCTCTACTTGGTATCTTCCCGGACCCTTGCCGAAGGGGACCTGGTATCTGGCGCAGTATTTCCTGAAGTCGACGCCGAGCGGGCTGAAATACAAGTACACGATCACCTTTTCATTCGACGGGCCAAAGCCGCCCGACCGGATGGTGCCTCCACCTCGGTATGCGCCGGGAGTGCTGAACGACAAGGCGGATTGGTATGCGGGCAATCTGCATTGCCACTCAACGCACTCGGACGGAGGTCGGGCATTCGTCGACCTCATCAAGCGGAACCGGGATTTCGGATTTCAGTACGTCGCCTCGACCGAGCACAACACGCCCTCGGCCCATCGCGACTTCGTAGACGTGAGCAAAGAGGTTCCCGATGTTCTGCTGTTGGAAGGCACGGAGCTGACGACGCCAAGCGGCCACGCGGGCGTGATCGGGCAGAAGCCGGGTTACTTCTGGGATTTCCGCACCCAGCACGGCGATGGCGGCTTGCCGCGACTGATGGCGGAGGTGGCGCGGCAGAAGGCGGTCTTCATCGTCAACCATCCCTTTGCGACCTGCACCTCGTGCACCTGGCTTTTTACGCCGGACGAGTGGCGCGGGGCGAACGGGATCGAGGTCTGGAACGGAGCGTGGGACCCGTCGGACGAGATGTCGCTGAAGTGGTGGGATTCGATGCTGCGCGAAGGGCAGCGTTTTAACGCCTACGGCGGAACTGATTATCACCGGGGAGAGGACCCCTTGAACCCGGTGGCTTGGACTTATGCCCGAAACCTGTCCCAAGGCGCGGTAATGGATGGGCTGCGCCAGGGACGGGTGACCCTCTCGCGGGACGTGAAGGCGCCGCAGATCGAGATGTGGTTGGACGGGAAAATGCCTGGAGAGGCGGCCCCGGCGCGGGCTGGCGCTGTGTTGAAGGTCCGGGTTCGGCGCGGAGTGAGCAAGCACCTATACGTCTACACAGCCGCCGGTTTGGCGAGCGACCGGGTGCTGGACAGCGACGAGCCGTTCGAGGTTCGCCTCGACGACACGCACACTCCATTCGTGCGCTGCGAGGTTCGTGAAGGAGCCGAGCACTCCGCGATGTTGGCGCTAACGAACGCGGTGTTCGTCGACGGGGCAAAGCCGGTCGCTGCGCCCAAGAGCACGTCGTTGGCGGAGAAGCTGCGAAGCATCCACGTGGACTGTGGCTGCGACGATTAGCTCTTCTTCGGCTTGACGAGGGCGAGGACGTCCTCGCGTTTTACGGCGACGCTGCCTATCTTCTCGGTTGCGAGGGCGTAGGGAGTTCGGTGCCATTTGTCGATGGCTTTCAGGTTCGCTCCGTACTCGATAAGGGTGCGGATCGTTTCCATCACGCGCTGGCCGTCGTAGGGCGAAACGATGGCCTCGTGGAGGGCCGTCCAGCCTTTGGCGTCGGTCGCGTTGACGTCGACCTTGCGAGATAGAAAGTATCGGACAAGGTCGGGTCTTGCCAATGCGGCGGCAACCTGGACGACGGATCTCCCTTGGCTGTCCCTGGCATCCAGTCTTGCCCCACCATCTACGAGATGCTTCACCGATTCCAGGGGAGCGTCCTGGCAGAAGTAGGCGAGGGTCGTTCCGCCCGACTTGTCGGAGACGTTCGGATCGGCGCCGGCCTTCAGGAGGGCATCGACTACCATCGGCGAACGGTCTCCCATCACGAGAAACGTCGCGAGGGCGGACGAGCCTTGGTTCTGCGCGTTCGGGTTTGCTCCCATCCTAAGCGCTTCAGCGACGGCGTATGGATCGCCCAGGCGGCAGGCTTGGGCAAGGCGCATGTTGGCTTCTGCGGGGCCGATTTTCGCTCGGCAGCCAGAGACACCCGCGACTGCCAAGGGGAGGCAAACGAGGGCGATCCAGTTGCTTCGAGGAGTTAACATCGTCAGTAGATTATCCGCCGAATCCTTGTCCCCCTCGCCGCCTGCCATAATTCCAGGCGATGTCTCACAAAGTCGCCGTACTCTCGGGCGATGGTATCGGCCCCGAAGTGACCGCCGAAGCCGTCAAGGTCCTGAAAGCCACCGGAGTTCCTATCGAATTCGAAGACGCGTTGATCGGCGGCATCGCCTACGATCAGAAGGGGCATCCGCTTCCCCCGGAGACGCTCGACCTCTGCAAGAAGGCGGACGCGATTCTTCTTGGCGCGGTGGGCGGTCCCAAGTGGGATAACGTGCAGCCGGTGACGATGCGGCCCGAGGTGGGCGCGCTGCTGCCCCTGCGCTCGGAATTGAACCTGTACGCCAACGTGCGTCCGGCGAAGACCCTGAAGCCGCTGCTCCAGGCCAGCCCCTTGAAAGGGGCGAACGGAATGATCGACCTCGTCGTGATGCGCGAGCTGACGGGTGGCATCTACTTCGGAAAGCCCCGCGAGCGGCGCGACGATGGCAATACCGCCATCGACACCTGCGTCTATTCGAAGCACGAAATCGAGCGGATCGCTCGGCAGGCTTTCACAATCGCCCGGCAGCGCCGGAGCGAGATCGTGAGCGTGGACAAGGCGAACGTACTCGAGACCAGCCGTCTTTGGCGTGAAGTGGTGACGGAGATGGCCTCCCAGAACCACGACGTGAAGGTCACCCACATGCTGGTCGACAACTGCGCTATGCAGCTCGTGCGCGACCCGCAGCAGTTCGATGTGATTCTCACGGAGAACATGTTTGGCGACATCATCTCGGATGAGGCGTCGATGATTACCGGCTCGCTCGGACTCCTGCCGTCGGCGTCGCTCAGCGACCCGAAAGGTGGCAAGCTGTTCGGTCTCTACGAGCCGATCCACGGCTCGGCGCCCGATATCGCGGGCCAGCAGCGGGCGAACCCGTTGGCGGCTATTTTGAGCGCGGCCATGCTGCTCCAATACACGTTCGACGATATCGAGAATGCGGCGAGGATCGAACGGGCGGTCGAGCAGGCGCTGGAAGACGGTTTGCGCACGCCGGACATCTACGAGAAGGGCAAGAAGCTCGTTTCTACGAAGGAAATGGGCGATGCGATCGTGACTTGGCTTGGTAAGTCATAAAACGGGAACTTCTATTTATTTGTGCGGATTAATTCCTCCGAAAGTCGCGTTATCATGCGATCTCGGAGGAATTGACGATGTTAGTCACAACCTTAGTTTCTACTTTGGCCTTGCTGCACCGGGGCGAAAGCTGGCATATGACCGGCACGCTCAGCGAGGCCTGTACCTGCGCGGTGCCTTGCCCCTGTAACTTTGAAAGCAGCCCCACCCACGAATTCTGCTACGCCGTCGTGGCAATGCACATCGAGAAAGGTAATTACGGCAACGTGAACCTCGACGGCCTGGAAATCGGAGGGGCAAATGGAGCCAAAGGCTATGTATTCTTCGTCGATGACCGAGCAGACGCCGCTCAGGAAAAGGCGATCCGCCAAATCGCCACCGAGATCTTTGCCAAGGCGGTGAAGGCGAACGGATTCAACGACCCCAAGAAGGCTCCGCAGGACCTTCAGATCGCAGGTTTCAAGCGGGCGAAAATGACGCACGAAATTGGCGAGAAGGCGAATAACGTCAAGATATCCGGCTTCGGCGGCTTTGCCTCCAACTACATCATCGGCATCGACGGCAAGACCCCGATCCGCGTCATGAACAACGGCTCCTTCAATTTCAAGGACGGGGGGATCAAAGGCAAGACCAAGTTCCTGAAGTATAAGGACAGCTACGGAAACTCTTTCGATTTTAACGGAACGAACTCGAATCAAGGCCGATTCGATTGGACCGATCAGACGCCGGTCTATTTCAGGTAACGGGTGTAAGAGGTGAGGGGATGCCTAACCTCCTCATCTCCCTTACACCGCTTCGGAGTAGTGGCAGCGGACCTCGACGGCTTTACCGTCCTCGTTCAGCACGTGGGTCTCGTTTGCGAGCATGCCGTCGACGCTGATGTAGTTCAGGACGATGCTATCGACGCCCACGCCTGTCCGATGGAGTTGGAAGCGGGTGTGGGGATAGGCCTCCATGCCTCGGGCCATATATTCGCGAAGAGCGGCTTTGCCACGCACGATGCCTGTGCCCTCGTCGTTGAGCCGCTTCACGAACGGGGAATGGAAGACCACGTCGTCGGCGTAGTGCTCCATAAGCGCGTCGAGGTCGTGGTTGTTCCAGGCCTCTGTCCAATTCTTCGCCATCTGCTCGGCCTGTGCGGAGTCCATGTCTTCCTAGGATAGCCGCTCGGGCGGCGACATAATGGTGGGCATGATCACCGTTGTCGGCGCCGGGTTCGCCGGTGTCGAAGCCGCCTGGGCGATTGCGTCGCGCGGCGAGCGTGTCCGCCTTTACGAAATGCGTCCCAAACGCATGACGCCTGCTCACACGACTTCTTGGTTCGCGGAGCTGGTCTGCTCGAACTCCCTCAAATCAAAGTCGCCAACCTCGCCCGCCGGACAGCTAAAGGCGGAGATGACGACCCTCGGCTCCATCGTCCTTGCGACGGCTCTCGAACACGAAGTGCCTGCCGGAGAGGCGCTAGGGGTGGACCGAGAAGCATTCGGCGAGGCGATCACCCGGAAGTTGGACGAACATCCCCTGATCGAAGTCGTTCGGGAAGAGTTCACGCCGGAGATGGTGGAGATCACCGACCCTTTGATCCTCGCCACCGGCCCCCTCACCTCCCCGGAGATGAGCGAGTGGTTGGCGAAGCTGACGGGACGGAAGCACCTTTACTTTTACGATGCGGTGAGCCCGACGGTAGAGGCTTCCTCGCTGGACCGCGACATCGTCTTTGCCCAGAGCCGGTATGACAAGGGGGAAGGGGACGACTATCTGAACTGCCCCTTCGACAAGGATTCGTACGAGGCGTTCGTCCAGGCACTCGTCACTGCCGAGCGCGCTCCGATCCACGCCTTCGAAGCGGGGGGCGTGCGTGGGGAAGTGGCCATCGGGGGCGGCTACGGGCTGCCGGAGACGGGGGACGGGACGAGTCTCGAGGAGCGGTTTCTGGAGAAGATCAAGTACTTCGCGGGCTGCACGCCGATCGAGGCGATCGCAGAGAAGGGCGCCCGGTCGCTCGCCTTCGGCAATTTCAAGCCCGTCGGCCTGACAGATCCGCGCACGGGACGCCGCCCGTGGGCGGCGCTTCAGCTTCGACCCGAGAATCGGGAAAAGACGTTGTATTCGCTGGTCGCCTGCCAGACCCGCCTGAAGTGGGGCGAACAGAAGCGGGTGTTTCAGATGGTGCCTGGCTTGGAAAAGGCGGAGTTCGTCCGCTATGGCGTCATCCATCGGAACACCTACATTGAGGCGCCCAAGGCGTTGACGGCAGGCTTGGAGATGCAGGAGGTTCCCGGTCTGTTTATCGCGGGGCAGCTTACGGGGGTCGAGGGCTATGTCGAGTCTGCCGCGATGGGGATCTACGCGGGCCTCTCGGCCCTCGCGAAGGTTCGTGGCGAGGACTTTTCCGTCCCAGCCAAAGCCTGCGCCTACGGGGCTCTGGTCGGGCACCTACAGGACGATACGGAGCGAGAGTTCGCCCCTATGAATATCAATTGGGGCCTGCTCCCCGACCCGGAAGAGCCGACCCGGGACAAGGGCGTGAAACGGGCTCGGAAGTTGGAGGCAGCCCAAGCCGCGTTCAGCGAATGGTTTGAAAGACTGCGGCCATGAACCTCGACCCTGCCCTTCAGTTAGCCCTCCGCGAACGACCGTACGGCGCTCCGGCAATGCTCCAAAATTGGCGGGATTTGAGCTTCCTTCACTACTCCGTCGAACCTGAAATCATCCAAGTGAGGCTGCCGAAGGGGTTGACGGTGGATACGTACGACGGCAAGGCATGGGTGGGCCTCGTCCCCTTCTGGATGACAGGCATCCACCTGGCATGGCTCCCCGCCGTTCCCGGCACTCATACATTTTGCGAAACGAACGTTCGTACTTATGTGCAGCGAGAGGGTCAAGGGCCGGGGGTTTGGTTCTTCAGTTTGGAGGCGGCAAACCTACTCGCCGTGCAGTGGGCCCGGAGGTTCTTCAACTTGCCCTACCACTGGGCGGAAATGAAGATCGAGAGGAGCGACGACGTGGAGTACCGGAGCGTGAGGAAGTCGGAACCGGCGAGCCATTCGATCCTCGTGGAGCTGGGGAACCCGATGCCCAAGCCGGAGCCGGGATCGATGGAATTCTTCCTGATCGAGCGGTACCTGCTCTACGCGGAGAAGAGGGGGAGGCTCTACAAGGGGCTGGTCCATCACAAACCCTACGAGCTTCGGGATGCGACGATCCTCAGTTGTGATGAGAGTCTGCTGCAGGCGAACGGTTTGCCCGCGTTGCCCTGGGAGCACGTCTGTTTCAGTCCGGGAGTAGACGTGGAAGTTTTCGCGTTGAAGCCGATTTAGGCGGCGTCGAGGCCCCAGTCGTCGACTTCCATGCTGCGAGCGGGCTCGGCGTTCACGATATCCCAATTGTCGCAGTCCAGCCGGCGGCAATAGATCATGCGCTGGTGGGCTCCGCTTTCGGTTTCCACGTCGGCGGTTTGCGCGAAGCGGCACTCGAGGCAAAGCTCGGGTTCTATGAGTCGAACGATCTTGAGTTGTTTACGTGCCATCCTGCACCTTCCGGCCGCCCAATATGTTAGCGAAACGCCTCCCACCTCCCTGCGGAAAACGTAGTCCCAAAAACGGTTAAGTCAATCCTCGGAAGCTTTCTTGCCGACCGCGTCCTTAAAATTGCTGGGTTGGGCAAAATTGCTGTATGCCTCTCATTAATTGGCGGGAGCGACATCGACGCATGGACGAGGCCCACGCGGATGCTTGGGAGCACGGCGGGAAGTCTGCCGATGACCCTGGCCTGCGAGAGGTTTACGACCAGATCGAGCGGGCCCCCATACGCCTGATCGTGCTGCCCCTCGGCAAAGCGATCAATCACGGCGGCCTGACCCGCGTGGCCGACGCCTACCGATTGGAGCGGGTGGATTTCCAGCAGGAGCCGGACCGGGCGATCGACTTCGCCGGGCAGCGAGGCACGAAGGGCTGGCAGCCTTGGCGCTGGGTCCCCGCGGAGCAAGCGATGGCAGAGGCGCGCGAGGCGGGTTACGCACTAGCTGCACTGACCCTCTCCGAAAGGTCGGTAGAGATCGATGCTGCGCCTTGGGTCTTTCCGCTGGCTATCGTGATTGGGGAAGAGAAGTCGGGCATTCCCGACGAGATCGAGCGGCAATGCGACTTCTCCGTCGCGATCCCGCTTTACGGCCTGGTGACGTCGCTAAATGTGGTTACGGCGACCGCGTTGGCAGTGCATTCGGCCGTTCGGGCTTACTCGCAAACGCATCCCGAATTCCAGCCGGTCCGTAATATTAGTCGCGGGCTGCTCGGATTAGGCCCGGCGAACTATTCGGAATAACCCCCTGTTTGCAATTTCAAGAAAACGGATTTCGAGGGTAGCGACGTCCTAACGGCATAACGTCATGCAAGTGATAAGCGTGAAGACAGCAATTCAGGCGCGACCGAGGTGGCGGTGGTGGATTGCCGTCGTCGCCCTCGCTTCGATCATCCTCCTTGTTGTCGCGGCGGCCTCTCGGCATACCGAGTTTTCGTTTTTGGAAGACCTCGGCCCAAGTAAGGTTTACGACCCAGGCGCTCCCTCGTCACTTCCAGGGCCGGAGAGCGATTTTCGCTACCAGCTTGTGTACTTTTCGAAGAATAGGTCGGCGGCCGTGCTCGCCGCTCTCAAGCGGCACCTGACCCCGGCGAGGGGATACACGATGGATCGCAACGACTCGGAAAAGGGTGCTTTCATCACTTTCGGATACGGCAAGAGTCCCCACGATCGAGGAGCGATCTTCACCAACGAGTCAGAATTCCCCTCTCGATGGGGCGGAAGAATTCAGGCACCCAACCTTGAGCCCGGCGGCTGTGTGGTCGTGCTTGCCTTCCGACCGAATTGGTGGGAGAAGAAGTGGCAGGAGTTCCGTCAGTTCTTGCACCTGGGGTGAGGCGATGACCGAACCAGAAGTCTTGCCGAAAAGGAGGCGCCGATGGTGGATCGGCGTACTTGTTCTGTTCTTCGTCTTGGGGGTGGGGATGGCCACGTTCAAGGCCGTCCACCATTCGGAATTTGCATTCCTGAACGACTACGGGCCGACCCGAGTCATCGAGCCGGGCAAGATGACGGTGGCTGCAGTCCCACCCACTCCGGACTATCGATACGAGGTCTATTACTACGATGCCCGGACGTCGCCCAGGGTGCTTGCGGCAATGAGGCGTGAACTGACGGTGGAGAAGGGCTATGTCGTGCAGGACTACGGATCGGGGATGATCTCATTTACCCGCGGCGCGATACCTAACCAGTACGGGGCGATCTACACGACGCAAAACTTCTACACGATGCTTTGGAAGGATCTCCCAGACCTCGATCCAAAGGGCTGCATCGTATTGATCGCAGTCGAGCATTCGTGGTGGGAAGCCAAGTGGAAGGCGTTTCGGAAATTCCTCCACATGGAGTGACACACGTCTTGCCGCAAAGAATCTAAGGCACCGGCCCTCAGATGCCTAACATAGATTAGGTGCGGTCCCAAAGCCGCCAGGTTCATTTGAACCTGAAAAGGTATCCTAAAGACAATGTCCCAGACCGATCCGCCGGCCGAGCGTACTGTCATCTACGACCCGCTCATCGAGCTCATGGCTCGGTTTGAGAACGTTAAGGCGATCAACACTAACGCGGACCCGTTCGAGGGCCTGGGGATCGAGGACAAGCTCAAGAAGCATATCGTCGACGGGATCAAGAAGAACCTGGATCGGGATCTCGAAGAGGCGCTGGAGACCTACAAACCTCTCGACATCATCAACGACATCCTCCTTGAGGGGATGAAGACGGTGGGCGAGCTTTTCGGCGCGGGCAAGATGCAACTGCCGTTCGTGCTGCAGAGCGCGGAGGTCATGAAGTCGGCGGTGCGCCACCTGGAGCCGCTGATGGAGAAGGTCGAGGGGAGCGAAAAGGGCTCCATCCTTCTCGCCACCGTGGCCGGGGACGTGCATGACATCGGCAAGAACCTCGTCGATATCATCCTTTCCAACAACGGCTATCGAGTCGTCAATATCGGCATCAAGCAGCCGATCAACGCGATCCTCGACGAGACGCAGAAGAACAAGTGTCAGGTGATCGGCTTGAGCGGCCTCCTCGTGAAGAGCACCCTCGTCATGAAGGACAACTTGCTCGAAATGAACGAGCGCGGCCTTCACGGCTATCCGGTGATCCTCGGCGGCGCGGCACTGACCCGGAACTACGTCGAAGTCGATCTGCGCGGGCTCTACCGGGGCGACGTCTTCTACGCGCAAGACGCCTTCGAAGGGCTGCGGCTGATGGGCTCTCTGTGCGAAGAGGGAGCCGCGCCGGACGAGCGTGCGCCCGCGGCAGAGACAAGCGCGGACGAGGAGCCTTACGAGCGCGTTCGTTCGCACCGTGTGGACGTGACCGAGCGGGAGCTTTACGAATTCACAGGTGTCAAATCGGACGTCGTTCCCGTTGAGACCCCACCCGCGCTGCCGTTCTATGGAGCCCGGAAGTTTGAGAAGTTCGACATTTTCGAACTGTACAAGTACATCAACCCGGTGGCCCTTTTCCGTGGCCAATGGCAGTTCCGGCGGCCGGAAGGGTTGAACAACCTCGAATTCAACCAATGGCTGGAAGAGACGGCAGGGCCGATCTTCGAGCGGATGAAGCGGGAGTTAGCGAACGTCTTGAAGCCGCGCGTGAAGTGGGGCTACTTCCCGTGTTCTTCAACGGGCAACGACCTGATCGTCTACCAAGAAGATGGGCAGTCGGAGCGCCTTCGATTTACGTTCCCGCGCCAGCGCGATGGGAAGCGGCTTTGCCTGAGCGACTTCTTCAAGGAGACCGGGGTGGATACCGTCGGATTCCATATCGTGACGGTGGGCGAGGAAGTCTCCAAGCTCGAAAAGGAGCTTTTCGCGAAGGGCGATTTTCAGGACTACCTGTTCGTCCACGGGATGGGCGTGGAGACGGCGGAGGCACTGGCCGAGTACTGGCATCGCCAGATTCGAATGGAGATGGGCATCGCCGACCAGGAGCCGGATGAGATGAGGCTGCTGTTCAGCGCCAAGTACCACGGAGCCCGATATTCCTTCGGCTATCCGGCTTGTCCGAACCTGGAAGACCAGGCCAAGCTCTTCGAGCTTTTGGAGCCGCAGGACATCGGGATCGAGCTCAGCGAGGAGTTTATGCTCGTGCCCGAGCAGTCGACAAGCGCGATTATCGTCCACCATCCGGACGCCAAGTACTTCAACATTCGCTAGAACCTGGGAAAATAGGGTTCATGGGAGTATTGGGGCAGCTAAGCCAGCGAGCCAAGTGGCTTTCCTACATGAAGCGCTTTGGACGCAAGTGGGCCTGGCCCCTCGGTCAAAACTACGTCTGGCCGCTTTTGGGGATCACCGCCGATTCGCAGGGGCGACTCGTCGTGCCTGACGTCGGAATTACCATCGATGAGCCGAACAAGGCGGCGATCACTCTGCTGCGTTGCCGCGCCCAGGCGGCGGTCCTTCACAAGCGGATGGGGGCCACCTTCGATCTTCAGAAGGGTGAGATCGGCATCGAATTCGACGGCATCAAGCTCGTTGCGGGGAACGAGGCGGATATCGGCATCGTCTCGGAAATCTTTGGGGAATGCCTTTACGATTTCGCGATACCGGGGCCGTTTTACGTTTTGGATATCGGGGCCAACATCGGATTGGCGGCGCTCTACTTCGCGAAGTATTTCGATGCCGTGGTGGAGTCGTTCGAACTCGTCCCGAGCACGGCCGCCGTCGCCCGACGAAACCTCGACCTGAACCCATCCTTGGCCTCCCGCGTCACCTTGAACGAGTTCGGTCTGGCCGACGCCGATAGGTCGTTGGAACTTGCTGTGGACCCTACCAACCGGCCCAGCAACTCCCTCTACGATCCCCTCGTCGGGCAGACTCCGACCACAGAGACGGTCCAGGTGCGGGACGTCGCCACCATCTTCGAGGCGGCCCTTGGTCGCCTGGACGGGCGTCGCCTCGTCGTCAAACTGGACGCGGAGGGAGCCGAATACGAGATCGTCCAGCGCCTCATCGAGAAGGATTTGCTCCGCCGGATCGACTACCTCATCCTGGAATGGCACGAGCGAAAGGGGAAGGACCCTTCCTACTTCCGCTCGGTCCTCAAGGACGCGGGTTTTCACTGGAACGAGCGGAAGCACCCTGAAGCGCCGGTCGGTTACATCTGCGCGTTCCGGGGTTAATCTTTCTAGAGGTCGAAAGTGGGCCTTCCGTTTGGCTAACCGGAGAATCATATGATGCTCAGTTAACTAAATTAACAAAGTACTACTAGAATTACCTGATGAAAAAAGTCAGCGTCAATCAGATCGTTCTCGGTTTCGTCGTGGTAGGAGTTGCGGCGGTATTTGTCCCTATTGCCTCGGCCAAAATGGCGCGACCTTTACCTACCTGTACGGGGACCTGGATCGCTACTTACCAAATTTACTCAGTTGCCGATGGAACCTGTCCGAATGGTTACAGACGATGGAAACAGGCTGAGCGTGACTATGGCCCCTTGGAAAACGGCGGCGGTCTGTGGGTTGTCGATCCGCAGACACCTCAAGATATGGGATGCAAGGCTGGCTACATACCGCAAGACGTCTCGACTTGCCAGCCCTAAGCCCATACGCTACCGGTTATTGATCGTCAACCCCGGCCAAGAGTCTGTTCGGAACGGGGACGCTGGGAGGCCGGCTTTGTTGATCAGGTTGCACGCGGGATTGTCGGCCCAAGCGTAGCGGACGGCTGTCGGCTTTGCCACGGATGGGTTCCAGACGACCACCGTCGATCCCTCGACCTTGGCTTGCGCCCAGACGAACTTCTTGTCGTCCCCCGCGATGGCGAAACCCTTCAGGTCTTCGCCAGAGAGCGAGGCGAGGCCCGACTCGGCGTGGGTAAAGAAGATGCGGATGCGGTTGCCCTCGACCCGTGAACCTTTGTAGATCGGCCCGGACGTTTCGAGGTCCTTCTGGCCGTACTCGTTGTGGAGCGCCCAGCGGGCCAAGCGCTCACCGACCGCTTCCTTGTTGCGCGGGTGGATGTCTCCGGCCTCGCCGACATCGATGGCGAGGGCCATGCCTGTATTTTTGAGACGCAGGGCCATCGTTTGAGCTTCGCGGAGCTCAGCCCACTGGCTTTCGCTCGGCTCATCCTTGCGGTTCATGAAGTTGGCGAGTTGGACGAAGTAGAAGGGGAAATCGCCTCTGCCCCAGGCCATGCGCCAGTCGCGGATCATGCCTGGGAAGAGGGATCGGTATTGGTAGGCGCGGTCGGCATTCGACTCGCCCTGGTACCAGATGACGCCTTTGAAAGCATACGGGACGATGGGGTTGACCTGGCCGTTCCAGAGGTTGCCGGGCGACATCGCGCTGCCGGGCCCGTACGGCTGTTGCGGCTGGGGCGGAAGCGAGTTCTGGGCGGGTGTGGGGCGGCTGGCTTCGATATGGTAGGTCCAATCGCCGTCGATCTTGATCGTGCCGCCGTTCGGGCCGTCGGCCACGACTTGGAGCGGGCCTCCGTTGATGCCTCCGGTGCCGAAGGAATCGTACGCCCGGACTGCGACGACGTTGTGGGTTGGCTTCAGGAGCGAGGCGGGAATCTTGTAGACGCGGGGAACCATCCAGCTATTGGCGGTACCGGGGGGCGTCTCGCCGACCTTCGTTCCATTAACGTAGGTGACGTCGTAGTCGTCGATGGGGCCGAGCATGAGGGTGAGGTCTCGGTTCTGCCAGTCGGCCGGGAGGTCGAAGGACCGACGGAACCAGACTATGCCGTCGATGTCGAGGTCAGGATGTCCGGAGCTTTCCCAAGAAGCGGGGAGGGCCAGCTTCGGCCAGTTGGAATCGTCGAAGTCGGGCTTTGCCCAGCCCTGGGGTTCGCCGGTATTCCCGGGGTCTCTGAAGAAGATCTTGTCGTTCCAGTCGGACAGCTTCTTCTGGTATTCGGCCATCGTGCCCTCGTAGTCTTTGGCGATGGCGCGGTAGTGGTCCACCATCGACTTGCAGTCGTCGAGGGTTTCAAGGGTGGACATGCGCGTCCATGACTCGGCGGGGGTGCCGCCCCAGTAGGTACCGATGACCCCGATGGGTTGGTGGATCTCCTCGTTAAGTCGTCGGGCGAAGAAGAAGGAGGCCAGCGAGAAGTTCTTCATCGTCTCCGCGTTGCAGACCACCCACTGGCCCTTCAGGTCCTCTACAGGGGTCCCGGAGGCGCGGCGTTCGACGGCGAAGAAGCGGACTTGCGGAAAGTCCGTCTTGCCGATATTGATCTGGCGGTTGGGGCCGAGCCAGGTGGAGGTCATCTCCATGTTCGATTGTCCGCTCGCAACCCAAACCTCGCCTACGAGGACGTTTGCAAAGGTGAGGGTCTTGTTCTTGCCCTTGACGGTCATCGTGTAAGGGCCACCCAAGGGGAGGTTGTGGAACTCGACCGACCACGAACCATCCTTGCCCGCGTACACCAGCTTGTGTTGACCCGCGATGTCAACGTCGATGCGCTCGTCGGGATCGGCCTTGCCCCACACGGGGACCTTGGTGTTCTGCTGAAGCACCATGTTGTCGCCGAAGATCGGCTGCAGGGTGGGATCGGCGGAGGCTAAGGCGGCGAAGGCAAGGGCGAGAAAGGGAAAGAGTTTTTTCATGTTCGAGGGGAAGCCCAACTATTGAAGACGCATCATGCCACGGAATCGGTTTCTACACGCCGTCCACCCTCCCGGGCGCTTTGATAGATGGCGAGAATGACCTTGAGCGGCTCGAGGGCCGCTTCACCGGTAACCAACGGCTCGCGGTCTTCGAGGATGGCTTGGGTGAAATCTTCGAGCTGAAGGCGATGCTGCTCGCCCCACTTGGCGGTCGGATCGTCTTGCGAAGCCTCGATGAGGGCCGTTTCGTTTTGGTCGGCAGTGTGCTGGCTCGGGGTGGGCTGCATCATGACGCCGCCACCATAGAGGCCTTGGGCGGCGGCCACCGGATCGGCCTTCCAGAGCTTGATACGGTCGCCTTCGAGGATGGCGGTTCCGTGCTTGCCATGGACTTCCAGCTTCTCGGCGAGGCCCGGATAGAATGCGGTCGAGCCGTAGATGACGCCGATGGCCCCGTTTCGATACTCCACGAGCGCCTGGGCGATGTCTTCGACCTCGATGTCGTGGGCGGAGGTTCGCACCTGGGCTTGGACCGAGCGAACGCCACCCATGATCCACTGGATCATGTCGATCATGTGAACGCCCTGGTTGATGAGGCAGCCGCCACCATCGAGCTCCCAAGTGCCGCGCCAGTCGCCGCTGTCGTAATAGGCCTGGGTTCGGTACCACTTAATGTAGGCGTCTCCGGCCAGGAGGTCGCCCAGTTCCCCGGCCTGAGCCGCGTCGCGGAGACGCCGAACCGAGTTGGCGAACCGGTGTTGACTGATCGTGCCGAGCTTGACCCCCGCACCGCGGCAAGCGTCCACGAGTGACTTGGCCTTGGCGTAGCCGACGTCGATAGGCTTCTCGACGAGGACGTGCTTGCCTGCGTCGGCGGCTTCGATACCGAGGTCGGCGTGGAGGCCGCTGGGGGTGCAGACGATGGCGGCGTCGCACTCGTCCCAAAGCTGATCGAGGCTCTTGACCGCTTTGGTTTCGTAACGTTCGGCGGCTTTGTCGGCCCGGTCGGGAAGGACGTCATAGACGGCGGCGAGCTTGGCGTTCGGGATACGGCAGAGGGCGTCGGCGTGGGTGGCGTAGATCGCTCCGCAGCCGATAAGGCCGTATCGAATCAAGCCTCGCTCCCAGTGGCATGAACGACCTTGCGCAGGGAGGTAACGGCGACCTCGAAAAGCTGTTCGCCCGAGAAGCCACCGAAAGCGCCTGCGCTGGCAAGGTGGGGCTCGATGGTGAGAGGGCCGTTCCAGCCTTGGTCGATCAGCCAGCGCAGGGTTTCCTCAATTTGACCGTCTCCCTCGCCCGCCGGATAGACCTTCTTCTCGCTCTCGCGGGCATCCTTGATGTGGAGGGTGTGGAGGTGGGGGAGAACCCAGGGGAACCAGTCGGCCTTGGCACGGTAACCGATAAGAACGGTGTTGGCGAAATCGAAGGCCGCTTTGAAAGTATCGCCACCGAATTTGTCGAAAAGGCGCTTGGCGTTATCGGGATAGGCGCCGTAGAAGACGGCGTCGTTCTCGTGGAGGAGCAGGATGCCGCTATTGGCCGCTTCGGCGATCTGCTCGCCCATCCACTCTTGCATCTCTGGCCAGGCGGCTTCGTCTTCGCCTCGCGGGACCTCGGGGCTGAAGATACGGATTTTGTCGGTACCGGTCCGTTTGGCGGCGTGGATCGACTGGCGGAGCTTCGCCATTTCGATGGGCCGGTTTTCGGGCGTCATCGCCACCTTGTTCACCGGCGAGCCGATGGCTTGGACGTGGAGGCCGTTCGCCTCGCATTTGGCTTTCACGTCGTCAAGCTGGGCGTCGGAAAGCTTGGTGACGTTGGCACCGTCGACGCTGCGCAGGTCTAGCCCAGCAACGCCGAGCTTCTTGAGCGTGGCGACTTGGACGTCCAGGTCGGGGCTGATTTCGTCGGCGAAGGCGGAGAGTGCAAACCGCATGCTCCGAAATTACCTGCTAGCGGCCGATTTCGCGATGCAAGAAGGCGCGCAACTCGTCGATTGGCTTGTGATTGTCGTAAAGAACGTGGCAGCGCTCCTCGATCAAGGCCGACATTTCGCGGTGCCAATCCTTATCGTGGGCCAGGCGGAGGGCCAACTCGATGTAGTGGTCCGCGTCCCGGGCGATCAAATCGTCGATCCCCATCTTCCGGTATTGGGCGAGGGTGATCCGTCCTCGAAGCATCTTTCCAGGCAGCGTTACAATCGGCGCGCCCACGGAAAAGGCTTCGAGGCTGGAGTTGCCTCCTCCGAAGTAGAAGGTATCGAGTAGCGCGTCCGCGACCATATTCAGGCCGAGATAGTGGGCCAAGTCTAGCTTCTTCAAGAAGACGATTCGTGAAGCGACGTCCGGCATCACCATCTGGAAGCGTTGGCGCAGAAGGTCGTCCCAATGCTTTTCGTTGCCCGTGATGAGCACGATCAGGGCTTTGTCGTCCCGGCGAAGAATCTCTGAGAAGACGCGGTCGAAGTCGGGATGAAGCTTGAACGAAGTTTGGGGGCAGACGTAGAGTCGCTTGTCTTCGGGCAGGCCGAGGTCGGCGCGTGTGATTTCGGGTCGCTGTGGACGCGAGAACACCGTCATCAACTCGTCGAACTTCACGAGCCGTTCGCTGTAGTCCACCTCCGACCCTTCACGTTCTAGATCGACGCTGGAAAGGAAGCAGTCCATGTTTGGCAGAGCAGTGGAGGCGGGGTGGCCCCACGTCATAAATTGGAGCGGAGCCAACCTGGCGTAGGCTAGGTAGTAGGTGATCGGCGCCATGCCAATGTCGGGATAGAAAAGCGCGTCCAGCTCCAAGCTTGAGATGAGCTCGCGGGAAGGGTGGTACTGGATCGAAAGCTTATATGCCCGGTCCACCTTCGAGTTAAGGTCCTTGGTCCACTCGTCCGGAAAGGTCGCCGCGTCGAGCGTGAAGACTTCGATATCGTCGTCACGCAGCCCGGAGATGAGGCGGATAAAGAGCTTGCCGATCGTGTGCTTGTTCAGGTGCGCCGAACAAACGCCGAGGCGGATTTTCCCGCTCTTCTTCGGCTTGTCGATATGGGGGGCGACGTAGCCGAGATCGGGGCAAGCCTTTAGGTAGAGATCGACGGCCGCCTGCTGCATATGCAGTTCGGATTCATGGTGATACGCCCAGAAGAAGCTCGTTCCATTGACCTCGATGAGGGGGTCTTTGACGGTGAGCGTTTCCTTCGATAGCCGGGCGATTTCGTTAAGGACACGCTGACGGCGAACCTCGATCTCGTCGGACGACATCGGAATGGCGGGCACGGTCAAGGCGGCGGCGATCTTTGTGCCGTCGCTCAGCGATGGAGCGGAGGCGAAGACCTGCAGGCTCTCATCGAACCGTCCCTCCTGGTTCAGGGCCAGGCCCAGTCCGGCCGTGATGAAACTGTCCGCCGGGTCGAGCTCGAGCGCCTTGCGGTAGGCAGGGATGGCGAGATCGTTGCGCTTGTAGCCTTGAAAAAGGAGGGCCAGCAGGCCGTGGTGGCGCGGATTCTTCGGCTCTAGCTGGATCGAGGTATTCGCCGCGCTAATCGCTTCGTCTCGCCGCCCGAGCCGGGAAAGGGCAGAGGCGAGGTTGTGGTAGGCGTCGGCCGTGGGCCGAATCTCGATGGAGCGGGCCAGAAGCTGGACGGCGTCGTTTTCCTTTCGATTGACGAGGAGCACGCCGCCGAGATTGGTCAGCGTATCCGGGTCCATCGGACGGAGGGCCATCGCTTTGCGCAACGCTGCCTCGGCCTCGTCGTAACGCCCCAGATTCTGAAATGAGTTGCCGAGGTTGAACCAGGCATCGGCCATCTGGGGGGCGACGTCGAGGGCGAGTTGGAAGTTGACGACGGCTTCCTCGTGGCGCTCGAGGTCTTGGAGAATGAAGCCGCGCTTGTTTAGCAGTTCGGGGTTCCCAGGCGCAACCTTCACTGCCCGGTCGAGGATGGCGAGAGCCGCGGGGAAGTCTTTCTGCTCGTGGAGGATGACCCCGAGGTTGCTCAGGGCTTCGGCGTGATCCGGATCCTTTTCGAGGGCGCGATGAAGGAGCTCAGTGCCTTCCCGACGGCGCCCGGACTGGTAGCAGAGCACTCCGAGAAGCTGAAGCACGTTCGCATCCTCGGGAAGGGTGCGGTAAACCTGTTCCGCCTCCGCAAAACGCCCCGCCCGATGGAGCGCGATCGCCTTCCGGTAGCCGTCGTCGGCGTTTCCCGCCATCGGACGTCGATGCTTCTTCGACACGGCGGAAGTCTACTTGCCGCCGGTGGTCGCGATGCCCTGGATGAACGTTTTCTGCGCGAAGAAGAAAAGCAAAATAATCGGCAGGGTAAAGATCGTCGCCGCCGCCATCAACTGCGCATAGAAGCCGCCGTAGTGGGAAACGAACTGCTGAAGACCGTAACCGAGCGGATACTTGGCTGGGTCGTTCACGTAGAGCAGGGGACCGAGGAAGTCGTTCCAGGTACCGATGAATTGGAAGAGCGCACAGGTCGCCAGGGCTGGCTTGGAGAGAGGCAGGACGAGGGTGCGGAAAATCGTCCACTCGTTGGCTCCATCCACCCGCGCCGCTTCCGACATCTCCGTCGGGATCGTCTTGAAGAACTGGGTCAGGAGGAAGATGTAGTAGGCCGAACCGGTGAAGGCGGGAACGATCAACGGCAGGTAAGTGCCGTACCACCCCAATGACCGGAACAGGCTGAAGATCGGGATCATCGTGACCTGGCCGGGCAGGGCCATCGTCGCGATCATGATGGCGAAAAGGATATTCCGCCCGGCGAACTGGATCTTCGCGAACCCATACGCCACGAGCGCGCTGCTGCAAACCGCGCCGACCACGTTGCAGATACACAGCAAAAGCGTGTTCCGCAGGTAGAGCAGGAACGGCATGTTGTGCATCGCGTCGGGATAGTTCGTCGTGACGACGGGCGACGGGATGAGCGACTTGAAGGTGAAATCGCCACCGGAAAAGATCTGAGTGTTGCCCTTGAACGACGTCGAAACCATCCAAAGCAAGGGCAGCAGGGCGGGCAGCGACAACAGGATCAAGGCGACGTAGACGCCTACCTTGGAAGACGCGGACAGGCGCGAAGGCTCATTCCTCGTAGCCAAGTGCCCTCCTCTTCGCCCTTTCCTCGACGAACTTCGCTTCCAGTTCTTCCAGGGCCTGCTTCGGTGTCTGGGCTCCGAGCACGGCCTGGTTCTCCGCACGTGTGATGAGGTCCTGCAGGAACGACAGGTTCGCTATGGCGGGCGGCGCCTTGCAGTTCGGGCTCGCCAGGATATCGAGGAAAGCCTGGAAGTGGGGGTTCGTCTTCAGCCACTTTTGGAACGTCGGCGACTTCGCGACAGCGGGCGAGTAGGGAAGCCAGCCCCCCATGTTGTAGAACTTGGCGGCTCGGTCGGGATTGTCCAGCCCAGTCCAGAATTTCAGGAACTCCCACGCGCCTCGCTTGTTCTTCGCGGAGATCGGCACGATCATGTAGTTCCCGCCAACCTGCCCGCCCAGCGGGGTGCCGCCGATAGCGGGCGGGGGAATGGGATAGACGCGGTATTCGAGGTCGGGTTTGAACTTGCGGAGTTCCTCGACCCGCCACTGGCCGTCATAGGTGACACTCAGGTCGCCGTGCATGAAGGCCCAGGAAGCGGCTCCCTCGATGTCGTTCAAACCGGCCTGGAAGCGAACCACGTTGTCGAAACCGATCTTCTTGCGGTAGTCGACGAGGTCTTGGAGGGCTCGCAGGTTCTGGGGCGTATTGAGCTCCAACTTGCCGTCCTCATGGACGTAGAAGCCGCCGCCGAAGTAGTGGGAGATATAGGCGATGTCGCTGAGCATGAAGCCGAGTCGCTTCAGATTCCCCTTGTCGTCGTATGTGTTGAGCTTGAGACCCATCGCCTCCAGCTCTTCGAGCGTCGCTGGGAAGTGGTCGGGGTCGAAACCGGCGTCGCGAAGCTGTTTGCAGTTCACGTAAAGCGCCATCAGGTCCGCGCCGATGGTGATGCCGTAGCAGCTTCCTCTGTACATGCCCGTTTCGCGAATCGAGGGGTAGCTGTCCTGAAAGAAGCTCCGCTTCTCCTCGGGCGTCATGAAGTCTTCGAGCTTGGTCAGAAAGCCGTTCGCCGCCATATTCGGCACGGCCCCGCTGGACATCGACATTAAGTCGGGAGGGTCCCCACCGATGACGCCGAGGATGAACTTCGCATCCGAACCGGTCCCGGGAACGCTGACGGGCACGACCTCATACTCCGTCTGGCTTTCGTTGAAAGCGTCGACGATCTTCTGAACCTGCTTCTCCCAGTCCCCCTGCCAGCGGTGCCAGAAGCGGACGAGTTTGCGCTCGGGATACTTGCGCGGGGTTTCGCTGCCGGTGAGGAAGACGACGAGGACGAGAACGATCGCCGCGCTCCACAGAAGCCAACGCTTGAGCGCGCTACCCTCCATAGTGCACCCACCTCTTCTGCGTGCGGAACACGAGCCCCGTTAGGACGATGATGACGATGAAGAGCATCCAGGCCATCGCGCTCGCATAGCCCATGTCCAGGTACTTCCAAGCCCGGTTGTAGAGGTACAGGCTATAGAAATAGGTGCTGTCCTCAGGTCCGCCTCCGGGTGTGATGACATAGGCCTGGGTGAACGTCTGGAAGGCCCCGATGATGCCCATGACGAGGTTGAAGAAGATCACCGGCGTCATCATCGGCAACGTGACATGACGGAGCCGCTGGATGGGGCTCGCCCCGTCGATAGTGGCCGCCTCGTAGAGGAAGAGCGGAATGTCTTTCAGACCGGCAAGGTAGATCACCATACTGCCGCCGACCCCCCAGAGAGCCATGAAGACGAAGCTGTAGAAGGTCCAGGGAGCCGTGCTGAGCCAGGCCGGGCCGTGGATGCCGAATATCTTGAGAATCTGGTTGATAAGCCCGATGTTCGGATTCAGCAGCCAGATGAAAACGACGGATGTAGCGACGGTCGGCACGATGGAGGGCAGGTAGAAGATGGTCCGAAAAACCGTGATGCCCTTGACGTTGGCATTGAGCAGGAGGGCCAGCAGCACGCCCACGACGATGGCCAGCGGGACGCTGATCGCCGCGTACTTCACGGTCACCCAGGCAGACTTCCAGAACAACTCGTCCTGGGTCAGCAGCATGCGGTAGTTGGCCGTGCCGACCCACTTGGGGGAACTGACGATGTTGTAGCGGGTGAACGAGAGATAGATGCTTTGGAGGAACGGCCAAAGGGTGAAGGCGAGAAACCCGACGAGCCAGGGCGCAATGAAGAGATAGCCGACGAGGTTCTGCTTCCCCTTCTCTCGCGATTTGCCCTTCATGTGGAAGCTATCATATCGGATTCCCTAAAGCGGCACTTAATTCGTGCGGATATCCCGCAACCACTTCGCGTGGTAATCCAGGAACAGCCGATTTCGCCCTCCGCTATGCACAGCCTTTCCCTTGAGATCGGACGAGACCGTGGGGATCGTGCCCGGGAAGTAGGGATCGACGGCCAACTCCACGTCGGCCACGCCGTTCGGCATTCCGGCCTGAGGGTTGTTCGCCGCACGCAGATCCGTCACGGCCTGGTCGTCCGTTTTTCCCCACAGGTCGTCCAGAGGCACCGGATCGTCGGGACGGTCGAACCGCCAGAGCCAGTAAGTGGTGCGAACGGCGTTCGCATCCGTCGAGACCGGCTGCCGTACCTGGGGAGTATTCGCGAAGGTGCCTTCCGCGCTTGGGCAGACCCAAATCCAGTCGTTCTTCGTGTAAGGCTGCATGATCGCCGCCGCCCAGCCCGCACGGGGATCGGAGGTCGGCCACGTCGCCCACGGCTTATATCCGCCGGGCAGGGAGGTCTTTAGGTCGCGCCGGTCGGGCAGACAGTCGTCGTAGTCCGTCTGATACATGGCGAAGGCCGTGCCGATCTGGCGAAGGTTGCTCAAGCACGCCGTCTTCTTGGCAGCCTCTTTCGCCCGGGAATAAACCGGGAAGAGGATGGCAGCGAGGATCGCGATAATCGCGATGACCACGAGAAGCTCGATCAGGGTGAAGCCGCGCGAAAAGCGCATCAACCGATCTTACGCGTGTCCGTGCTCAAAAGTCAGCCGGTCGCCCGCGATAACGCTCAAAGGAACGTCCTTAATCGAAGTTTCGATCACGGCATACGTGTCCTTCTGGGCAGTCGCCGCAAGGTACAGCGAGATCATGCTCTCCAAGTTGCGCAGATAGGTCAGCGGCAGCAGGAACAGGAATCGCGAATTGGGCAGGCCTTGTTCTTGGCCGACGATCTTCCGCAAGTGGCTGATGACCGGCTTGCGATAGTCGCCCAGACGCTCGATCGTCGCCTTGGTCGGACCGATGAACGACTCATAGTCGTTGCGGAACGCCTCGCGGAGAACGATGATCCGCTGAAGCAGGCTGTTCATCTCGCGAAGGACTTCGCAGGGCGTCACGTCGAGCTGGTCGCGGTTCGGCAGCATCGGCTTGATGTCTTCGCGAAGGAATTCTCGCGAGAACGCCATGCCCTTCGCCATCAACTCCCGCTTTTGCGAGTCGAGCTCGCTGCAGTCGAGAATCCATGCCGGAAGGAGTTGCTTTACGACGTCGAGGAAGCTATAGTCCGGAAGGACGTCGACGCGGGAGGCTTCGACGATGACGCGCTCCTCGTTGATGTCCAGGTCCGTCTTGTGATGCTTGATAAAGAGGCTGCGAAGTACGTCGACCGGAAGGCTCTCCATCAGGTGGTAGCCAAGCTCCTTGGGCATCGTGACGGTTCCGAAGTGCAGCGGGGAAACGTCGGACCCGCCGAAGAACGTCTTCGAGAGGCCCTGGGCGATGTAGAAGCTGCCCGCCTTCGGCTCCAGGTAAGCCTTGCTAAACGGTTCGACGTTGACCTTGAACATGGCCCATCGCGCCGCGCAGTCGAGCTTCCAATTCAGCTTCCCACGCAACTCTTCGTAGCTAAGCCAGGTCTCCTTTCCGCATCGTTGGCAGGCGACGTGGGCATCGGTTTGATTTGCCGCAACGACGTCCGTCCCATCGATATAGCCGCAAGTGGGGCAGACCGCCCAGTAAAGCTTTTCAGGCCGGTAACCGGCGAACGTTTCCGCGAGGTACTGATAGATTCGGTCCTGCTGCAAAAGGACCTGTTTCACGTAGGGCGTATACATACCTCTCGCGTACATGCTGGAGGTTCGAATAAGCGTCGGATGACAATCGATTGCGCTTAATCGCTTAAGAAACTGGGACTCGAAATACTTCGCCCAACTCTCGCCTTCGGTATAGGGAGACCTAATGTCGGAAATCGGCTTTCCACAATAGGGTTCGAATTGCTCGACTAGTGCTGGATCTTTCTTAACGGCGACTCTTAGTTGCCGGTAGTTCAACGGATCGATATCGTCGTCGAAAAGAAGAAAATGAACTACATGTCCTGCTTTTCGCAGGCTCTTAACTAATTCATCCGCGACCAGGTATTCGCGTAGATTGCGCTCATCGCCAAGATACGCGCATGTGATTCCCGTTGCCACCGTGACTGTGGTTTGATCCCTCAGCCGGTCGACAATTTCGTTTCCAAGACCGTGACTGCTCACCCTGCGAACAGTATTGACCATTCGCGGATGAGCATGTTACGAAATTGCTGGCAATTTGGCGCGTTTTGCGCGACATGTAACAAATTTGCTAGGCTGCTTTGCGGATAGGCGCTTCGACCACTTCCACCGGATACCCGCGTTTTTCACAGGCCCGAATGAAAGCGTTAGCCATATCTGGATCGAATTGCGTACCCATACCGCTCCTTATTTCGGTAATAGCCGTCGCAAAATCCATTCCTTTGCGATAAGGGCGATCGGTAGTCATCGCGCTAAAAGCATCGGCTACAGCAAGTAGTCGGCCCATGAAAGGAATCTGATCCGCCGCCAATTCGTCGGGATAGCCGTGGCCGTCCCAGCGCTCGTGGTGCGAGCGAACCGCATCCAAAATCGACTCCATTCCCGGGATGCCGCCGACGATAAGCTCGCCGAGGCGCGGGTGTCGCTTCATGATTTCGTACTCCTCCGGCGTCAGACGGCCCGGCTTGCGCAGGATGTCGTCGGGAACGCCGATCTTGCCGACGTCGTGGAGCAGTCCGCCCACGCGGATCGTACGCATCGTCTCCTCGGAAAGGCCAAGCTCGTCCGCCATCCAGAGGGCGTATTCCGTCACGTCCTCCGAGTGCTTGCGCGTATAGCGGTCCTTGTTGTCGACGGCAGTGATGAGCGCGTCGAGAACTTCGAACGACGCCTCCGCCCGCAGTTCGCGGTTGGCGCGCTGCGAGTCGCTCGTCCAAGAAATGCCCGAGTCGGAGTTCTTGGCGTCGTACAGGTTCGAGTCGGCGATGGTGAGCAGTTCGTGGCGGCTCTCGCTATCGTCGGGGTAGCAGGCGATGCCGAAGCTCAGGGAGATCGGTACCGTACGCTCTTCGGAAGCACGGCAGAATCCTTCGTTCTGCAGTCGTCCGCGAATCCTCATCGCAAGAACGTGGGCCTGTTCGGCAGAGGCGTCCGGCACGACGATAATGAATTCGTCGCCACCGTAGCGGGCCGTCAAAGCGTGCTCTTCGCACTCCTCCGTAAGGACCTTCGCGACCGTCTTCAGAACCTGGTCGCCGTTTACGTGACCGTAGGTGTCGTTGAAGAGCTTGAAGTTGTTCAGGTCGACCATCATGATCGCCAGCGACTCCTGCCTCTCTTTCGCCGAGCCGAACATGCGCTCCAAGCGCTGATGGACGGCGCGGTGGTTCAGAAGGTTCGTCACCGAGTCACGGTCGGCGGCCGCCAAGGCGGAAGCGTGCTGACGCGCATGCTCCAACGCCGTGCCGATTTCCATGCCGATGCTCTCAAGCAAGTCCTCGTCCGCGGAGGTGAAGCTGCTGTTCTGGCGAAGGACGCCGAGAATGCCCACCTGCCGATGCTGCCAGCTCAGGGGAGCTCGCAAGCAGTGCCAAACTTGGCCGTCGCTGCCGCGCAGGAGGATCGATTCTACTTCGGACCGCGCCGACATCTCCTCAAGGAGGACGCCGAGCTGGCGGTCGCCTGGGATGCCGTCCGTGGCATGCAGGCGAGGTGCTTGTGGCAAACCGGGTCCGTCGTTCTCATAGAGCCAGACGGCGACGCCGCTCGCGTTGAGGGCGATCTTGGCGTGGCGCAGCGACTCGTCGAGAACTTCGTCGAACTTAAGCGTGTTGTTGATGGCCCGCGTAAGCTTCTGCAGGGCCGTAAGCTGGCTGGTGCGCTGCTCGACCAGCATCTCCAGGTTCTCGTTCAAGGCCGACATCTGGCGCGAGAGCGAGACGTTCTCTGTGAGCATGAAGACCTGGCGGAGCATGATGAGGGCGAAGACGATGATCGCCTCGGTATAAACCGAAGTCGAAATCTGGCGGTCGCGGACGAAGTCGTCCACGATCACGACGCCCAGGGCGACGACGACGCAGATGTAAGGCGCGACGACCCGGAACATGTTCGCCGCATTACGGAGCCGCTGGTTGACGTGCCGCTCCGTAAGGGCCTTGGCCGATCTCGGCCACCAGATGGAAGTGAGTGCGCTGAATCCGATCGCCATAAAGCCGAAGGACCAACCCCAGTCTGCCCAAGACCCGGTTTCGTAAACCTCGGTCAGGTTCATGTACTGGAAGTTGCCGTCCGCAAGCGCGATCATCGCCAGACCAGCGGCGATAAAAGCGATGGACCGGCGAAGCGAGCTCGACCGGCTGCAACCCTTCAGGATGACCGTCGCCATGAAGATGGCGGCGAGGTCGCCGATGGGATACGCCGCGCTGATGAGCTTGTTCAGCAGGGGGTCCTTGCTGCCCGTCCACATCTTTTCGATGAGGAAGTACCACGCGAGGATGACAAGACTGGTTACGGTAATGGCGCTATCGAGGAACAACCGGGCGCGACTGGCGACGTGCTGGCTATACAGCAGCATACAAACGCCGACCAGAAGGAACGGATAGGAGCCGAGGTAGCCCAAATCCGGCCAGCCGGGGAAGGGAACTTCCTGTCCCTTGAACGTCTCGATCACCGTCCACGTGGTTTGCCCAGTGGTAAAGGAGAGACAGCCCAAACCGATAAGGAACCAAGCGATGCGCTGCGATTTCGTTTCGTGCTGACCCTTGCGCCAGAAGGCGAAGCAGCAGACACTCGCCCACAGCGGCGTAATGATCTGATAGATGTTCTGGAAACCGTGATAGAACGCCTTACTTCCTGGTCTCAGAATCAACATCGCAATGAAAAGCACGACATAAATAGCCGAAAGGCCAAGCGTGATCTTTTGCAATGTGCTGGCTTTTCGCCAAAACGTGCTCAACCGTGAAAATGCCTTACCCATAGACAACCCTTTAACTGCGGTCGCAGTCCCATCAAGGTTGTGATTCCACGTTTGGGGGTGCAATTCACACACTATTGCTGGTTTTCGCCCTATACACGCCCAAAGGCGGTTTCTGATATCCTCGTGAAGGGCTTTTTACATGGGTGTTCTATTCGGATTATTGGCTGCTCTATGCTGGGGAGTCGGCGATTTTGCAATTACAACTTTGACGCGGTATATCGGAAGTTCACGTTCGCTTCTGTATATCCAAATCTTTAGCCTCCTCTCCTGGATCGCACTGCTACCGATATTCCCGCACGACGCCACCCATAGCCTTTCCATCTGGTCCATCGCGCTACTAGCCGGTGTTTTTCACGTGGGAGGACTCGTCCTCACATACCGGGCTTTCGAGATAGGCACCCTCTCGTTCGTTTCGCCCATCGCATCGAGCTTCGCGATTGTCACCGCTTTGCTGGCCGTAGCCGTGGGAGCCGCTCCGCCGCCGATGGCTTTGGCCGGAACGTTCCTTCTCGTGGCGGGCGTCGCCGTCGTGTCGCGCTCCACCTCCGGCGATGGGCCGGTGACCCTTCGCGGCGTTCCCGAGGCCATCGGCAGCGCCGTCGCCTTTGGCGTTATGTTCTGGATGATCGACCTCTACGTCAGCAAGCCGCTTGGCTACGTTTACCCCCTCATCCTTCTGAAGACGATGGCTACCTGCTACGCGGCGATGGTGGCCGGAAAGGATAAGACGCCCGTCGAAGCCACGGTCCCACGCGGAAAGATCGTCGGGATTGCAATCATTGCCGCCCTTCTCGACACCGGGGCCTGGGTCGCCTGGCTGTTTGGGAACCGCACTTCGAGCGCGGCCGTCGTAACCGCATTGGCCTCGCTCTTCAGCGCGGTCACCGTCTTTCTTGCCTGGATATTGCTGAAAGAGCGCCTCAATCGAGCTCAGTGGCTCGGCGTCGGCGTCATTTTGGTCGGAGTCTTGCTAGTGAGCCTTCCGTGATGAATCCGCCTATTGGGAGCTTTTGGGATAAGCCGAGTTTGGTGTGGGGGCGGGAAGCCGGCGAAGGGGAAGTGGCCGATGCCGTTTCTCCCCTCGGGCCAACCATCCAGCAGTTTCGCCTCTTGTCCGACGCCGAACTCGACGACCTCTTTGCGGCACGGCCTGCCGTACCGCCGATCGACCTGACCGGCCCCTGCCAACGTCTGGCTGAGATATTGGAAGAGCGGCGAGACGCCGTCCTGACGACGATGCGGCTGGCGAACGGCTTCAGCAGCAAGGATTGTCAGGAGATGCTCGAGGGCGCCCTCCAGCTCATCCGCGAGTTCAACCCCGCCACCAGTCCCCTCACCGAGCCGATTCCATTCGGAAAGCGCCAGATCGAACTTGCCCGGGTTCCGTTCGGAACCATCGCCGTCGTTCTCCCCCAAAACGCCTTCCTGCTCCTCTGCCTGACCTGCCTCCTCTCCGCCCTCTCGACCGGCAACCGCATCATCCTACGCGCGCCGACGGTGGCGGGCCGCTCCGCAGGAGCCCTCGCCCGCGCCCTGGTCGAAGCGGGCTTCGATCCTCGCTCGTTCAGCATCGTCGTCTGCGACGCCCGACGTTTCATCGGCAAGCTGTTGACGTCACCTCAAAAGCCGCTCCTCCACTTCATGGGTGGCTCCCGCCGTGGCGCCGCGCTGCTGAGTCAAACTTTCGACGCGGGATGCCCGTGCATCGTCGATGGCGACGGTAATGGCTGGGTCTATATCGACGAGGACTACGATCCCGTCCTCGCCGCGAGTGAGATGTGGCAGGGGGCGATCCGCTATAGCGGCCAAACCTGCACATCGGTGAATGGCGTATTCGTCCATCCTGCCATCGACGCCCCCTTCCGGGCCGCCCTGCGAGACCTCGTCGCCGGCACGCCATCCGGAAAGAACGACGAGCCTATCGGCCCCCTCTTCAGCGCCGACCAGTCCGCCTACTTCGAGGAAGCCATCCAGGCGAGCGGTGGCCGCATCGGGCGGAACGGACATGTCGTGGACAGCGTCATGCCAGGCACTCTCATCGAGGACCCCTTCTGGGAGTCTTCCATCGTCAGCGAAGGACTCTTCGCCCCGGCGCTCTGGGTCCGAACGGGTGAGTACAGCGACCTTGTCGACCGGTGGCCTCTGAACCGCTATCCAATGACGGCGGGCGTTCTCAGCTATTCGATCGAGCAGCAACGGGTGGCAACGGACCTGACTGGCGCGGCGCGGATCGTCATGAACGGCGACCCGAGCATCGAGCACGTGCTGGAGCCATGGGGAGGCTATCCGTCGAGCGGACTCAACCCCGTCGGCCCGTGGGTGGATAAATACACCCGGGTCGTCCAGATCGACAGGGAGCTTTGACCGACTACGAGCGGGTGAGCTTGGTTCCGTCCGCCGCTTCGATGGTCTTGCCGTCTTTGGAGAGCAGGAATAGCTCAGGCTTCTTATCGTTCTCGCTCGTTGGTGGTTTGCCGTTGATGTCTTGGGCCGTCAGCACCAGGCGTCCGTTCTGAATGCCCGCCGCGCCCGTCACGAGGATCTTACTGCCGTCGTTCTTTCCCGGAGCGGAAGGGGGACCGACGGCGCTCAGCGAAAACTTCTCGCTCTGCAAAACGTTGAGCGTGATCGTCCCGCCGTGGTCGTTGGCCATCCACATACCGATGTAGGGAGCCAGGGGGCTCTGGACGGGGGTGAGGTCGGGGCTGCTCTTGCCGCACCCGGCGGCGAGGAGGGCGGCGACCGCGACGATGCCTGCGAAAACGCGTCTCATGGCGTCGATATTGTGAACGCCCTCCTGACTTTTTTGCTGAGGCTGGTTCTTGCGCTTCTTGGCGCATTAGGTTGCTTTGAACCTGGAGAGCGCCTGATGCGACCGAGGATAAGGTCATGAGTCGGCACAGGGAGCAGTCGAAATCAGACAAGGCAGGGGCGGTTTTCTGCCCGGCGCAACTCGACAAGGCGACCGGTGGCGATATCAAATTCGCCCAAGAAGTCCTCGAGACTTACATCGCAAGCTTTCAGACGGAGCTTGCCCAGATGGAAGACGCTGCCGAGGCAGAGGACGTCAAAACCCTCCGCTATCACGCCCGAATGGCTCGGGCGGGCAGTCAAACGGTAGGCGCCGCGAGAATCGCGGAGATCTGCCTCGCACTGGAACAAGAAGCGCCCGTGACGGACGCTCCAACCATCCTCAAGAAGCTGCCCGGTGAGATGGAGCGATTCTGCTGCCAGATTCGCCGAACCGGCGCTTTCCGATCTTTGCCCGCCGCTTAGATCGCTCTACTTCAAATGCGCGAAAAGGGCCCCTCGATTTCGAGGGGCCCTTTTCTTTTCGCACCGTCCTACGCGGCGATCCGCTGAGCGAAGGGTTCCATGACCCGGATCACGTTCTGATACTGGCAGCTTGTGGCGAGCACCACGTGGTGGTCGGCGCAGATCAGGTCGATGTTCGACTGGCTGGCCGCGCAGAGGCGAGTCTCCTTGCCGCTCTTCGGATCGATAAGAATAAGCCGTCCGCCCGACTTTCCGTCGTCGCACGTGACGACGAGAAGAGTCTGCTGAGCCCCATGATGAAGCCCAACAACACGACGGACGGCAGCGACGCCCGCCAGCGCGGGCACGAAAGAGGCCTGCATCTTCTTGAGATTCACACAGGCGAGCTCCGCCTTTTGCAGGTCGGCGAGGAAAAGCTTGTGGCCCATCAGAACCGGCGCACCCGCGAACTCCTTCATTTCGAGTATGCAGCTCTTGCCGTTGTGCCGGACCTCGATTCCCGTTTCCGTGGCAAAGAGGGCTAGCGGTGCATCCTGATAGAGGCACAGGTGCACCAATTGGGCGCCTTCCGGCCCCCGAGCGATTTCTTCGAATCCGAGGTCGGAGACCTCCAGGATGCGTCCGTCTGCTGTTCCCGCGTAGACCCGCCTTTCATCCGCGCAGAGCTTCAGGCCCGAGACCGGCGCGTTAAGCTGGACGGCATCGGCGACCGAATGCCCGCGATGGTCGCGGAAGTCGAGCACGGCCCCGCCTGAGTCGCGGACGCCTACCCAGCGATCGGCGGTCGCGATCTGGTCGAGGTATTCGCCCGAGAACTGTTCGAGGGTGAACCAGCCTTGAAGGCTCACGATCTTCACCCGGTTCTTCTCCGCGACGAAGAGGTTCTGTCCCTTCACCGCCAGACGCCACGCGTCGGTCGGCATCGGATGGTCAAGGTTCATGACGCGGTCTTCGCGCCCGGGCCAGAATCCGTGGATCGCTTGTCCGCAGGCGTAGACGATTCGCCCTCCCGCGTAGACGGCGGCTCCGATCACCGCGCCGATAGGCGCTGTCCCGATGGGCGTCATCGGCTTAAGCTCGCCATCGAAGGCGATCAATTCGGGAGTTCGCGAGCAGGAGGCGCTCCACGTCTTCGCGGCTGAGCCCCCTTCGCCGAGCCACGCGCCCGACTTGGAATCGCTCATCTCTTCCTCGACCTCCGGCTCCTCCGTGGCTTGGTGGGCAAAGAGCTCGACAAGGACCTCCTCGACTGCGCTTTCGTCGCCTTCGGCTGCGGGAGCTTCCTTGAAGGCGCTCAAAACCTCGGCAGGCTCCCCGTCCTCGAAGGTTTCGAGGTGGTCGGGAAGGGGTTCGAGCTTGAAGGTCATCGCCGGAAGGGGTGCTTCCTCTTGCTCGTGATGGTCTTCCTCTACGTGCGACGCGATCTGCTGCACGACGTTGTCGAAATGAAATTCGGGGATAGCTTCGAAGAAAGGCTCTTCGACCTCGGGCTCTGCTTGTTGCTCAAGGGCTTCGGTTGCCTCAGCCTCCTCAAGGTGCTCATCCTCAGACGAAGCTTCTTCCAGAACTTCCTCAGCTTCGCCTGCCTGACCTTCGGCCAGCCAAGCTTCCGTGGCTGCTGCCGGTTCAAGCGATTCGCTAAGGAGATCCTGCGACAAGAGATCTTCGGGAGCCATTTCTGCCGTTGGCTCCTCTGCGACTTCCACCGGCTCCAGTTCCTCGGCCATCGGCAGATCCGCCATGCTTTCTGGCATCTCCGCCGGAAGCTCCTCGAGCTCTGCGACCTCTTCGGACAAAGATTCCTCGGGGAGGGCCGCTTCGGGTTCCTCTTCAAGCAAAGCGGCAGGCTCTTCCATTGCCTCAACTGGCTCAAGCTCTTCCTCGACGGGCAGGGCCGAGAAGCATTCAGGCATCTCTGCTTCAGCCACAGGCTGCTCGTCCAGTTCGGCGACTTCCTCTTCCTCAAGAGCTGCCGCTGGTTCCTCGGCAGGCATCGCCGGGGCAAAGTTGTGGGCGGAGATCAACTCGCCCAGGCCGTCGCGGCTCTCATCGACTCGACCCGAAAGCCCCTCGATCTGCTTGAGGATCGACTCGTGAATCTGGTCGATATCTAATCCAAGGCCGTCCAGTCGAGGGGAAATCGCTTCGAGGCCGGCTTCGACGCGGCCCAGGTCGGGCATCGCTGAGCGGACGGACTCGAATTCGGCGGGGAGGGAAGCCATGCCCGCGTGGACCGCTTCCATCTGCGCAGGCATCGACTGGAGCGCCTGAACCTGTTCTCGGAGCGCCGACGCCTCCGATTCCATCTGACAGGACATCGAGGCAAGTTGGGCTTCCAGTCCTTGAACCTGCGCCCGAAGGCCAACCGCCTCCTCGGCGGCCTTCGACTGGCCGTTTTCAAGTTCCTGGCGCAATGCCTCGAGCTGCGCATGCAACGCGGACGCCTCTTCCGTTGCCTTCGCCTGCGAAGCCATGAGCGCCTCGGTAGTCGAAGACGCCTTCGCATCCGCCGCGTTCGCCCGGCTCTCCGCATCCGCCAGTTTCGACTCGACCAGGTGAAGTTGTTCCGCCAGCTTATTGGCTGAAGCCTGAAGCTCCGCAAGCCCGCCGAGGTCTTCCCGCATGGCGATCTGGACCTTGGCGAACTGTCCGAGGTCGGTCTTCAGGCTTTCCAATTCGCGTTGTAGCGAGGAGCGATCCCTCGACGCCGAAGCCATCTCGCCCATGAGCACCTCATGCCGCTCCCCTGCATGCCCGGCCTCCGCAGAGGTCTTCAAAAGCTGCTCCTGGCTGGCCTGGGCCATCTTTTCGAGACGTGCCAACTTGGCCTCGAACCCCTCGATCTGGGCTCGGAATGCGCGGGCCACCGGTGGGTTCTTCACGAGGTTATGCTGCGTCGTCTCGATCTTGTCCAGCCTGTCCACGATGCTCTTGACCGTTTCTAGATAGAGGTTCTTCGCTTCCTTCGACATCGAGGTCGTAAAGGCCTGCGACCGGCGGTTCATCAGGTACATCGAGGCGAGCACGACCAGGAAGCCGAATCCGATATATCCCCAAGGCAGGTTGTCGACCTCGCGGATGATCGGCTGAACAAGCTGGCTGAGCTTGCTGCCCCCTTGCTTCGTCGTCGTCGCGATGGGCACGTCGATGCTGAGGTTCGCGGGGATGACCTTCCGCGTCGGCTTCGCCCCCGCGAGGAGCACCTTCCCCTTATAGACCTCGACGTCCGGGCTGAGAGCCAGATCCGCTTTGCCCGACGAGGGATCGAGCGAGACGAGGCAGTTCGCCTTCATGTCGGCTCCGGCTGAGAAGGTGATCGACGTGATCCGGTCGTCCTTGTTCAGCTTGCCCGTGCCTTCGTAAACGGTAAGGGCGGGCGCCTGGCGGGTGTTGGGATCGTCCGAAGCGATGACCAAACGATAATCCGTCGCAAAGGAGCAAACGGAGGCCAAAAGGAAGAGCAGAAGGACGAACCCGCGACAGCGTGCCATACCCTATGCATTCCTGCCGAGGGCGTCTGCGAATCACAGTGAAATTACGAGCACGTTTGGCACGGCCAACCGGGCTCGAATTCGCTCCAATTCAAGCCCGGTTCACCGAATCTCGCGGAAATACCGGCTCGCTAGAGGGTTGCCTCGATGAAAGCCCGGCTCCCGGCGTCCATTCCCTGGGTGTCCGGAATCTCGAAGCGATTGCCGTCCACGTCGATGAGCAGCAGGTGGTTCACGCTCAGCCACTGGGCGTTCTCCTGCAAGCTCTGCGTCACGAAATCGCGCTCGCCACGATCCGTGATGACGTGCCAGTAGGTGGCCCCAAACTCCGTCTTGGCATGGACGATCTTGTGGATCGTTGCCGTGAGATATCGCCGTCGCAACTCTTCGAGCACGGCTGTCCGCGAGTCCTCGTCCAGGTCCTTCGGATCGGCGATGGTCACGATCTCCTCCCCCTTTCCGTTCACGAGCGCGAGATACTTGTCCGGCTGGCTCAGCGGAGCCGACCAGGCTGGCCGAACCGTGGGATAGGAGCGGTCGTCGGCGACGGTCAAGCGCAGCCGATCTTTCGGCACGTAAAAGAGCTTTAAATTTTTTGGATCGATGGATGTGTCGGTCATTTTTGTCCTTTCCATTCGTAGTTGATCAGCGAGGTCAGATAGTGGTCTTCCCACTTGCCGTTGACTTGGAGGGAGCTGCGCATCAGTCCCTCGACCTCGAAGCCGATCTCCTTGAGGAGACGAGCCGATTTTTCGTTCGCGGGCATGTAGCAGGCCTCGATGCGCCGCAGGTTCAGGTCGTGAAAAGCGAACCAAGCAACCGCCGCCACCGCCTCCCGCATCAGCCCCAGGCCCTGGTAGCGAGCGTCCAGCGAGTAGCCCAGCGTGGCCGTGTAGAGAGCCCGGAACACGATGTCCCGCAGGCTCACCGTCCCGATGTACTCGCTTGGGTTGGAAGGCAGGATCAGGCGAAACCGGTAGCTGTGTCCACTCCGGGCCTCGTCCTGATCCCGCTCCGCCGCACCGAGCCACGCGCGGAGATCGTAGTAGTCTTGATCCCGGAGTGGCTCCCAGGGTTGCAGGTGGTCGCGGTTGCGCCGGACGTAGTCCACGATCTCCGGCTCCTCACCCATCGCGGCGATCCTCAGGATCGTCCGCTCCGTGGTGATCACCGGCAGACCGTTCAGCCACCGCACCTGGGCGGGAGACGCGATCACCGCTATGCTCCCGCTCCGATGCCGATGATCTCGTTGAGCGCCGTCTGCGACTGCACTAGCTTATAGAAGTGTCCTTCCTTCGACATCAGCTCCTCGTGGGTGCCGATCTCCGCGATCTCTCCCCGGTCGAGCACGATCAGCCGTGAGGCGTTCCGCAGCGTCGAAAGCCGGTGGGCTATCGCAAAGGTCGTCCTTCCTTTAATAAGACGGCCAATCGCCTCTTGGATTTGCTTCTCCGTCTCCACGTCCACCGACGAGGTCGCCTCGTCGAGGATAAGGATGCGCGGGTTATGCAGAATCGCTCGCGCGATCGAGACGCGCTGGCGCTCGCCGCCCGAGAGCTTCGAGCCCTTCTCGCCGACCATCGTGTCGTACCCGTCCGGCTTGTTCAGCACGAAGCTATGGGCGTTCGCCGCCTTCGCGGCGACGATGATCTCCTCGAACGAGGCCCCTGGCTTGCCGTAGGCGATGTTCTCCGCGATCGTCCCGTTGAACAGGAACGGCTCCTGGAGCACGATGCCGATCTGGTTGCGCAGGTCTTGCAGCGAGATTTCGCGATAGTCCATGCCGTCGATCCGGATCACACCCGCGTCCGGCTCGTAGAATCGGCAGATCAGGTTGATCGTCGTCGATTTACCTGCGCCCGACTTTCCGACGAGGCCGATCATCTCCCCTGGCGCGGCCGTGAAGTTGATGCCCTTCAGAACCGGGTTCGACTTGTCGTAGCCGAAGCGCACGTTATCGAACTGCACCTCGCCCACCACGTCCACGTGCTTTCCGGGGTCGCCGTAGGACTCCGGGGTCATGTCCATGATCTCGAAGATGCGGTCTGCGCCTGCCATCGCCCGGCTGAACCAGTTGTTGACTGCGGCGAACCACTGAAGCGGACCGTAGACCAACGCGAGGTACGCCTGGATCATCCAGAATTGGCCGAGGGTCAACCGGTGGTTAACGATCATCCATCCGCCCACCGCCCAGCACAGCAGTGTGCCCATGGTGGTGCAGAACATCATGGCCCCGAAGATCGTGAACCAACGCGCATCGGCCTGGACGCCTGCATCCCGCAACTCGTGGTTCCGGGTCCTGAACTTCGTGAACTCGGTTTCTTCTTTCGCGAACGCTTTCACTACGCGAATGCCATGCAGCGACTCATTGAGGTGAATATGGAACCGGGCCCACTTCTGTCCGACGCGGTGGAACATCTGCGACATGGGTCGCCAGAACTTCACGCCGATCATGACCACGACGGGAATCGGTAACAGAATAAACGCCGCCATCAACGGGTTGATCCACACCAAGAAGCACACGACGCCAAGTAGGGTAAGTCCGTTCGTCAGGAAGTAGGGCACGCCCTCGATGAGGAAGCCCCATACGCGGTCCGTGTCGCTGGTGACGCGGCTAGAGATTGCCCCCACTTGCTTCTTGTCGAAGAACGTGAGCTGCAAGAACTCGATGGACCGGTAGACAGCACTTCTTAGGTCGGCTGCGATATAGCCGCCCAGCTTTGCCACGAGACGGTCGCGGGTGATGTTGATCCCTGTCGCGACGATGGCGATGCAGAGCCAGACGGCCATAAGCTGCGCCAGAAAGGGCAGGTGAGCCTGCTTTTGGAAGACCTCCTGCACGATCCGGCCTTGCAGGAACGGCGGCACCAGGTTCAGCAGCGTCGTCGTCAGCGCCAGAGTCGCGAGGGTGATGGCGTACATCTTGTAAGGGCCCATGAACCGGGAGATCCGGATCAAGGTCTTGCCACGATTCACGCAGGCCGGGCATACGCCGTCCTTCTCCGGCAGCAGCCGGTTACATTTCGCACAGCGCAGCCGTTCCTGCTTGAGGTTGATCATGAGCTGCTCGCCCTTGGCAAGCTGCTCCACACCTCGCGCCGCTTCGCTGAATTTGGCGGCGACGGTCAAGCTGTACGATACGACCGGTACGATCTCGCCCGTGGTCGTCACGACCTCGAGGCGTCCGCCTCCCACCAACGGCTCGTTCCGGGCACTCTTAATCTCGGTAATCGGCATCTGGAAAGACGCCGTACCGCTCGCCTCGACCACCTTTACATGGGTGGGCGAGACCTCCAATGTTCTTTTGCCAAAATGGCCGTCTTCATCGAAGTCGGCCTCAAGTTGAATTAGGACGTCATCGGTGGCGCGAGCCACCGCAACGTCGTCCGGCTCATCTTTAACGATCGACATGCGTCCCCCTGGGAGACATGATAAGGGCCCCAAGATGCCAACCTTGAAGGCGTAAAACTGACAGAGAGCTTCGACCTCCTGCTGGTGAGGGAGCTCATCGACGATCTAGAAAGTCTAGCGGCACCCAATTCAAAGCCGGGCGCGTCAGCAAGTGCCGTAGAAATCGTATTGTACGACGGAACTAGGGGAGAGTCAAGAAACCCTTTCTCGCCGGAGCGGTCCTGGGCAAAAAGGACCACTCGATGAGTGAATACAAAAGATGGGCGGCTGAGGTGTCTTTGGAAGGGATGGGACTAAGCCGCCCGAATGCAGGTCTCTTTCGTTTGCGCGCTTTCTAGCGCTTTCGATAGAAATTGTGGATTGTCTTCGCGTATAAGCCAAGGGGTTAACGTGGTTTGTACGCTAAAAGAGGGACATTTTCGAACGTTTTTGTCACCACGACCCGTCTCATACCATTCGTATCCTCTGAAACCGCGCCCGCCTGGCGGGGCCTCGGATATGCTTACGACGGGATTTTAGCGGAATGGACAAGGATCGGCTTTTTTCGGCGCTCGACGGTTTTGCCATCGAAACCCCCAGTTGGGGCTATGCGGATACGGGAACGCGGTTCGGAAAGTTCAACCAACCCGCCGCCGCCGGAACCACCGAAGAGAAGCTGGCCGACGCGGGAACGGTTCACCGTTTCACCGCCTGTTGCCCTACCGTCGCCGTCCACGTCCTCTGGGACTTCGCCGAGGGCGTCGATCCTCGCGAGACCGCACGCATCGCTTCGCGAGAAGGGGTGAGGATCGGCTCCATCAACCCCAACCTCTTCCAGGACCAGGCCTACAAATTCGGCTCCGCCTGCAGCCCCGATCCCGCCGCCCGAGCAGAAGCGGACGACCATGTACGCCGCTGTATCGAAATCGGCGAAGCCGTCGGCTCGAATCTCCTCAGTTTCTGGTTCGCCGATGGCACGAACTACCCCGGCCAAGACGACATCCTCGCCCGCAAGCACCTTATGCAAGCCGCCCTCGCCCGATGGCACGGCTGGATGCCTGCCGACATGACGATGCTCGTCGAATACAAACCTTTCGAGCCCGCCTTCTATCACACCGACATCGCCGATTGGGGCATGGCCTACGTGTTCTCCAAGAAAGCGGGGCCCCGCGCCAAGGTCCTCGTCGATACCGGCCACCATTTCCAAGGCGTCAATATCGAGCATATCGTCGGCTTTCTCCTCGATGAGGGCATGCTCGGCGGCTTCCACTTCAACGACCGCAAGTACGCCGACGACGACCTCACCCTCGGCTCCATCGATCCCTACGCCGTCTTCCGAATCTTCGCCGCCATCCGCGTCGCCGGGGAAGTCCACGGGTTGAACACGAACGACATCGCCTACATGGTGGACCAGTCGCACAACCTCAAACCGAAGATCGAAGCGATGATCCAAACGGCGACCACCGCTCAGGAGTTGTTCCTAAAGGCGCACCTAATCGACCTTGGCGCTTTGAAAGACGCGCAAGGGCGGATGAATATCGTGGACGCGGAGACTTGCCTGCGGGACGCCTTCAACGCGGACGTTCGCGGCTTACTGGGGGATTGGCGGGCTTCGAAGGGGCTAGATCGGGAGCCGCTGGCTGCATATAGGGCGAGCGGCTACGAAGCACGAGTTGCGAAGGAGCGCACGGCTCGCCGGGAAGCGGCGGGGATCGTCTCCACTGGGTCGTACGCCTAAGCTTAGAACGCGACGAATGAGCGAGCCGTCCTCTCCATGTGGACGAATTCGCGAGATCGATTTGGCGATATCACATCTTAGGTTTTTATGGACCGAAGATGGGTGAGCAGATGCTGAAATCCGGGCATTTGCCACCAGACGATAAAGAGATCGTCGAAAGGCACATCGCCAGCTACAGAGATTGGATCTCGGCGCTTCCCACGGATGCCAAGCATGACGGGCTCGAAATAGCCTTGGCGCAAGCGGCCTTTCTTTCGGACCGGCAATGGGCGGTCAGGGCGATTACCAAGAAGAACCGATATCGAATCCACGTCGAAGAGCTGATGGAGCAGCGGCACCTGCTTTCCCAGCAACTGAAAGATGGCGTCGAAGGCGAGAAGGCAAAGCTTGAAGAGGCGATAGCCTCCATCGAGAGCAGGCTGGATGAAGCCACTTTCCAACTTGCAGACCTCGAAAGGCAGGTCGAGAGCCTCCAAGAAAAGCTCAATGAGGAGGAGCCAAAGTATCGTGAACGTTTTCAGCGATTTCAGGCCCAATATAGGGTCGAAGAGCTTTGCCGGTTGAGACCATAATTCAGGCTCTACCCTATGGTCCTCGAAATCAGCACCACGCGTCGACTCCGACCCTCTCGCCGCCTACCGCGCCAGCGGCTACGAGAGGAAAGCGGCTGCGGAGAGAACGGCCAGAAGGGAAGCGGCGGGCGAAAAAGTTGGCAGCTCTTACGCCTAGCCATGAAACACCTTCTCTGCTTCGTCTGTGTGCTCCTTGCCCTAAGCTGTAAAAACGGGCCGCCACCCCTGTCCGAAGGCGAATACACGCACCGGTTCGGGTTGACGACCGGACAGTACGCCACCTTCCAAGGAAGATACGAAGCCGACCAAAGAGCGTCCGACGTGGACAAACTCGACAAAGACGTCGCCGACCTCACGAAGATCGCAGACGATTACCGAAAGCTCGTGCCCCCGCCCAAATGGGAAGGAGTCCAAACCGTATACCTGGAGCTCCTGGATGGCCGAATCAACTACATCCGAACCTACGCCCAAGCCGTCCGCGCGAAGAAGCCCGACCTTGTGGAGAAAGCCGACCAAGCCGACAAGCAATTCCTCCAATCCGAGACGACCAAGCTCTTCGCCAAACTGGCCGAAGTCGCCCCCACCGAGAGCCCGAAGTAAAGGCTAAAGCCGCCTTTCGTCCAAAAACTCCTCGACCTGTCCGAGGGTAAATAGGCGCCAGACTTCCCGGCCATTCAGGCAGATGTAGAAGGTCGGCGTCGCATGGAGGCCGAGAGACGTTGCTATCGCGACGTCCCTGTCCAAAAGCGTTTCCGCCGCAACTCTCGAATCCGGCGGAAGCTTTTGAATCTGTGTCCCAAGTTCCTCCTTCGGGGGCAATGGTTGCTCCCAAACTTTCGCCATTTCCGCCAGGCGAGCCTCAGGCGGAAGAGCCAGCGTTCGGATCGCCAGCGGGCGGGCGAAGGGATGGATCGAGGTTAGGGGGAAGTTGCGAAACACATAGCCCAAGTGCCGCCTCTGAACGACCTCCCGAACCATTGGGTTGACCATCGCGCAGGCTGGGCATTGCAGGTCCCCAAATTCGACAAGCACGACCTTTTCGTTCTGCTGATCCGACACTGCCGCATGTGCCAAAAGCGTCTCCGCCGAGATCTGCTCAAGCTTCGGCAGAGGCGGTGCGTGGGACCGTCTCCAAACGACAACCGCTACCGACAGTCCAATGACTGCCGGCAGCGCGAAGTTAAGACAAAGCGAACGCAGCACCTAGGGAACCCGAGGCGGTGCCGACGTACCGAGGGCGGTATCGCAAGCACCGACGCTTGGATAGTAGTTACCGTCGCTGCCCAGGCAAGTAACCGTGTCGTTCATGCAGTCCTTATGAACGATTCCGTCGACGCCGTTCGTATCGCATTCCCACTGCCCATTAACGCGCAAACGCGCAACGCCGATAACTCCAGATCCACTGCCACCAGTGCAGCAACAATGGGCAACGCCAGGCGCCTTGACAGCCAGGACGAACGAAGTCACCGAGAAAACGAGGACTGCGACCGCGACCGGTGTCACAAGGCGCAGTGAAAGAGACTTCAGCATGGTTGAATCCTAACAAGTACAGCGCGATCCTGTGGGCAGGTTCAGATCAAAGCGTTTGCTAACTTCTTTGCTAGGCGGTTCTCCGCCCACAGCATAGGCTGGGCCTTCCGGCTAGAACGATTGGCCTTGCCGCTTGGCCCATGAAGAATTCATAGCTGCCCAAAAGCCATAATTCACTCCTTACTCCATGGTCCTCGAAATCAGCACTACGCACCGACCTGCGACCGATCTTGGCTACCTCTTGCACAAGAACCCCTCGCGGCTGCATACCGCCGAAATGTCTTTCGGCGAGGCGTGGGTGTTTTTCCCCGAGGCCACCGAGGACCGTTGCGCGGCTGTCCTCGCCATCGAGGTGGACCCGATCCAACTGGTAAGGGGACGTGGCGAGGGAGGACCCCTCGAACAATACGTGAACGACCGCCCCTACGCCGCGTCGTCCTTCCTCAGCAGTGCCATCGGCGAGTTCTTCTCGACCGCCATGGGCGGCCGCAGCAAGGAGCGCCCGGAGCTTGCCGAGACGGAAATCCCCGTCGAGATAAGAATCCCCGTCCTCCCCTGCAAAGGCGGCGAAGCCTTCTTCCGCCGACTCTTCGAACCCCTCGGCTACGACATCGAAGTCAAGCAGATCCCCCTCGACGAACGGTTCCCCGAGTGGGGCGCCAGCCACTACCTGGATGTCACCCTCCGCAAGACAGGGCTCCTCAAAGACGTCCTCGTCCACGTCTATGTCCTCATCCCCGTGCTCGACAACAACAAGCACTACTGGGTGAATGAGCAAGAGGTCCAAAAGCTCCTGTTCCGAGGCAAAGGTTGGCTGGAATCGCACCCCGAAAAGGAGTTGATCACTAAGCGCTACCTCGCCAACCAGCGCACCCTCACCCGCCTCGCCCTCGCCGCCCTTGCCGAGGAAGGCGATCCCGATCCCGACGCCCAGACGGAGGAACACAACGAGGAAGAGGAAAAGGTCGAGCGGAAGCTCAGCCTCCATGACCAGCGCCTGAACACCGTCGTCGCCGCCCTCAAAAGCAGTGGCGCCCACCGTGTCGCCGACCTCGGTTGCGGCGAGGGCAAGCTCCTCCAACTGCTTCTCAAGGAAAAACAGTTCGAAGAGATCGTGGGCATGGACGTCGTCTACAGCGTCCTGGAGCGCGCCAAATCGCGCCTCCGCCTCGACCGACTGCCGCCCAAGCAAGCCGACCGGATCAAGCTCATCCACGGCTCCCTCATGTATCGCGACCAACGTCTGGCGGGCTACGATGCCGCCGCCATCGTCGAGGTTATCGAGCACCTGGACCCGCCCCGCCTCGCCGCCTTCCAGCGCGTCGTCTTCGAATTCGCCCGTCCCGGCACCGTCGTGATCACCACGCCCAACAGCGAATACAACGCCCTCTTCGAAGGGATGGCGGAAGGAGCCATGCGCCACAAGGACCACCGCTTCGAGTGGACCCGCGCCGAGTTCGAGGCTTGGGCAAACGAAGTCGCCGCAATGCACGGCTACACCGTCCGCTTCATGCCGATCGGCCCCGAAGATGCGGAAAAGGGCGCGCCGAGCCAGATGGGGGTGTTCACCCGTGGAGCTTAAGATTCCCGATTTCGGACTCGTCCTCCTCGTCGGCGCATCCGGCAGCGGCAAATCGTCGTTCGCCCGAAAGCACTTCCTCCCCACGGAGATCCTTTCGAGCGACACCTGCCGGGGCTGGGTCAGCGACGACGAGTCGTCTTTGGAGGCCACCCAGGACGCGTTCGACGTCGTCCACTACCTCCTCGCCAAGCGGCTGAAGAACCGCAAACTGACCGTCATCGACGCGACGAACGTCCAAAAATTCGGACGCAAGCCCCTGCTCGATATCGCCGCTCAATACCACGCCCTCACGACCGCTATCGTCTTCAACATCGACGCGCAAATCTGTCACGAGCGAAACAAGCTCCGCCCTGACCGGCAGTTCGGCGAACACGTCGTCCGCAACCACACGAAGGACCTGCGCCATTCGCTGAGGTCGATGGACCGCGAAGAGGGCATTCGCACGATGCACGTCTTGCGCAACGTCGAGGAGATCGACGCCGCCACCATCGTCCGAGAACCCGCCTGGAACGACAAACGCACCGAGCATGGCCCCTTCGATGTCGTCGGCGACATCCACGGCTGCTTCGACGAACTCGTCGAGCTCCTCGAAAACCTCGGCTACAAGATCGAGGAAAACCCGTCCCAGCCGGAGGCCGAAAAGTCGCGCTTCTGGGAAGACATGGCCTGGTTCAAGGTCACCACGCCCGAAGGCCGCAAAGCCATCTTCCTCGGCGATCTCGTAGACCGAGGTCCCGATTCGCCCCGCGTCCTCAAGCTCGCGATGTCCATGGTCGCCGCCGGGCAAGCCCTCGCCGTCCCCGGCAACCACGACGAAAAGCTCGTCCGAAAGCTCGGAGGCAGGGAAGTCAAAATCGCCCACGGCCTCGCCGAAACCCTGGAACAGCTCGAAAAGGAAACGAACGAGTTCCGTGGCCAGGTCCGCCGGTTCCTCAGCCAGCTTGTCAGCCACTACTGGCTCGACGACGGCAAGCTCGTCGTCGCCCACGCGGGCATGAAGGAAGAGATGCAGGGCCGCACGTCCAGCCGCGTCCGCGACTTCGCCATGTATGGCGAGACTACCGGCGAAACCGACGAATTCGGACTCCCCATCCGCTACAACTGGGCCGCCGAATACCGGGGCAAGGCCCGCATCGTCTACGGCCACACTCCCGTCCCCGAACCCGAGTGGCTGAACAACACGATCAATATCGATACCGGCTGCGTCTTCGGTGGCAGGCTCACCGCCCTCCGCTACCCAGAATCCGAGATCGTCAGCGTGCCTGCGAAGGCCCAATACGCCGAGCCTCGCAAGCCGTTCCTCGACCAACCGGCGATGTCCGCTCAGCACGAATACGACGACCTGCTCGACCTCTCCGAGGTCACCGGTCGCCGCTTCGTGACGACCGCTCTCAAGGGCAACATCACCCTCCGTGAGGAAAACAGCGTCGCCGCCCTGGAGGCGATGAGCCGGTTTGCCACGAACCCCAAATGGCTCGTCTACCTCCCGCCCACGATGTCTCCGACGGAAACCTCGACCCGCGAAGGCTATCTCGAATACCCAGACGAGGGCTTCGCCTACTTCCGCAATAACGGCGTCGGCCAAGTCGTCTGCGAGGAGAAGCACATGGGCTCCCGAGCCGTCGTCGTGGTCTGCCGCGACGAGTCGGTAGCCGAGCGCCGTTTCGGCGTCTCTGGCGATGGCCGAGGCATCATCTACACCCGCACCGGACGCCGCTTCTTCGACGATAACCCAACCGAGACAGCCCTCCTCGACGTCTTCGCCGATGCCTTCGACAAGAGCGGTCTCTGGGAGGAGCTGAAAACCGACTGGGCCGTCCTCGACTGCGAGCTCATGCCCTGGTCCGCCAAGGCTCAAGAGCTTCTACGAAGACAATACGCCGCCGTCGGCTGCGCCGCCGACGCCTCCACCGCGTTCCTGAAGGATCGTCTGGCGATGACAACGGTCGAAGGTGTTCAAGCCATCGCGGACAGACTCGAAGAGCGCCGAACGATGGCGGGTGATTTCGTCGAAGCCTATCGCCGCTACTGCTGGACGGTGAACGGCTTGGAAGACTTCAAGATCGCCCCGTTCCATCTCCTCGCAACTGAAGGGAAGACCTACCACGACCAGAACCATCTCTGGCACATGGAAACCCTCACCCGCCTCTGCGACGCCGACGAGCGAAAGGTCCTCTTCACCACGCGCTACCGCCTTGTCGATACGACCGACGCAGAAGCCGTCCAAGCCGCCTGCCTTTGGTGGGAGGAGATGACGGCGGGTGGCGAGGAAGGCATGGTCATCAAACCCCTCGACTTCGTGGTCAAGGGACCGAAGGGTCTCATTCAGCCTGCCGTCAAGTGCCGAGGCCGCGAATATCTCCGCATCATCTATGGCCCCGAATACACCCGCCCCCAGCACCTGGAGCGCCTGCGCAAGCGAGGTCTGACCCGCAAACGCGGCCTCGCCATCAGCGAGCTCGCCCTGGGCCTCGAAGGCCTCCGAAGGCTGGTGGACAAGGAGCCCCTGAGGAGAATCCACGAATGCGCCTTCGGAGTCCTGGCAATGGAAAGCGAACCGGTCGATCCGAGACTGTAGGTCTCCCTCTTGCTTCCCACGCCTCGAACCGAGTATTATCTCCGTTCGCGTCCCGACTGACGGGATGAGGAAGCGTTCATGGCTAAGATCTGTCAAGTTAGCGGCAAGAAGGGTAACACCACGGCGAAGTTCATTCGAAACCAGCACTCGCAGGGCTGGAAGTACAAGGCGCCGCACAAGAACCGCATTCAGCAACCCAACCTGCAGATCGTCCGGATCAAGACCCCGCACGGCACCGTCACCCTCAAGGTTGCGACCTCGGTGATCAAGTCGGCTGAGTTCAACTCCGTCGTCTGTGGCCTGCGCCCGGTTCCGAAGGCATGGCTCAAGAAGCCGTCCTACAACGTCTAAAGAATTTCAAAGCAAGCGGGGGCGATTCCAAGCGAATCGCCCCCGCTTTGTCATATGTGGCGCCGGCTTCCAGCCGGCAGGCTGAAAAAGAAAAGATGGGCCACCGAAGCGGCCCAATGGAATGGGAGGTCGACAAGAGAGCCACAAGGCTCTTTGTGCCTTAAGCCACCTCCCTCCCGAAGGAGGGAAGAAGGTCGGCGGGGCCTATCGAGGGGGACGAAGGCCGCCGCCTGAGTGAAAGAGGTCGGAGCCGGACGACTGGCCGGAACCCTGTAGCCACGTGGGGCGACGCCTCCATGTCGGAGAACGCGCCCAGAACGGCAAGACCAAACGCGGCGACGGCATACAAGCCGAAACCCGTAATACTCGCAACACCGTCGTCTGTGAACCATTCGCTTCGAGACATCTTTCCTCTGGCATCAATTTAAGACCTTCGGCCCTATGCCTCGGACTGTCCTTGGTCGGGAACCTGAACTCACTTTGGTTAGCGGGGTGCATGTTAGGGGCTAACGGAACTTTAATGCAGCACGGGATAGGGGCGTACCCGCTATAATTTCGCCATGGAATGGGGACATGACCAGGATCGCCTAAAGGAAGAATGCGGCGTGCTGGGGGTCTTCACCCCAAGCCAGGACGCGGCCCGCGTCGCCTTCTTCGGACTGTTCGCCCTTCAACACCGGGGCCAAGAGTCGGCGGGCATCGCCGTCAGCGATGGCGTCCGCGTGCGTATGCACAAGGGCATGGGCCTCGTCCACCAGGTCTTCGACGAGCCAAGCCTTCAAACGCTCCATGGCCATATGGGCGTCGGGCACACCCGATATTCCACGACCGGCGCGAGCGTCCTCCGCAACGCCCAGCCGATCTACTGCCAAAGCCTCGTCGGCGATATCGCCGTCGCCCACAACGGAAATCTCATCAACGCCACCGAGCTCCGCGAGGAGATGCAGGCCCAAGGCGAGATTTTCGACACGACCAGCGACAGCGAAGTGCTTGCCCGCATCCTCGTGAAGCACATGGGCGAAGGACCGGAAGCCGCCGTCTCCGAGGTCATGCGCCGCGTAAAGGGGGCCTATTCCTGTACCGTTTTGACTCCTAAAGTTCTCATCGGCTTCCGCGACCCCGCGGGCATCCGCCCCCTCGTCGCAGGCACTCTCGGGGACGATGGCTACATGGTCGCCAGCGAAACCTGCGCCTTCGGCCCTGTGAACGGCACGCCTGGGCGCGAGCTCGAGCCCGGCGAGATGGTCATCATCAACGAGGAAGGAATGCGCTTTTCAAGAGGCGTCCCCGTTGCGAAGGGCTCCATGTGCCTCTTCGAATTCATTTACTTCGCCCGCCCCGATAGCCGCATGTACGGCAAGCTCCTCTACGGCGTCCGCGAGCGCATGGGCGAGAATCTGGCAAGGGAGCACCCAGCCGAGGCCGATATCGTCGTCCCCGTGCCCGATAGCGGCATCCCCGCTGCCATCGGCTACAGCCACGAAAGCGGCATCCCCTACCGCGAAGGGATGATGAAGAGCCGCTACATCCACCGCACCTTCATCCAGCCCGACCAGCAGCTTCGCGAGATCGGCGTGAAAATGAAGCTGACGCCGATGGAAGAGCACATCCGCGGCAAACGCATCGTCCTCGTGGACGACTCCATCGTCCGCGGCACCACGACCAAGCAGATCGTCAAGCTGATGTTCGAGGCCGGAGCCACCGAGGTCCACGTCCGCATCACCGCTCCCCCCATCAAGTTCCCGTGCTTCTACGGCATCGATATGGCGAGCAAGGGCGAGCTTGCCGCCGCCAAGATGTCGATCCCTGAGCTTTGCGCCTACCTGGGAGCCACCACGCTGGGCTACCTCTCCATCCAGGGAGCCGTAGATGCCGTCGGCCAAAACAAGTCTCAGTTCTGCCTCGCCTGCTTCAGCGGCGACTATCCGATCCCCGTTCCTGAGGGACAAAAGAAGCACGCCTTTGACGACCCGCCCGAGGTCGGAGAGCTTGCCGGCGTGGCAAGCGGGCAACTGCGTCTGATCGAGGACTAGCCCGGTTCCAGCGTGAAGCTGAACGTGGCGCCCTTGCCCAGCTGTCCTTCCGCCTCCAGGGTGCCTCCGTGGCGGTGGACGATGCGCAGCACGGTCGCCAGGCCGATTCCGATACCGGTGAACTCATCTTCGCGATGGAGCCTTTGGAAAGGCTTGAAGAGCTTGTCGCGGAACTGCATATTGAAACCGGCGCCGTTGTCGGACACGCAGAAGCGGGTCGCCCGCCCTACCGGTTCCGCGTAGAAACGGATTTTCGGGTTCTCCGTCCGTCCCGTGTATTTCCAGGCGTTTTCAAGCAAGTTCGTGAGCACTGTTTCGACCATTCGCGGGTCGCCAAAAACCGTCAAGCCGGGTTCGATCTCCCATTCGACGTGGTGGTCCGGCCCACTACGCGAGATTTGGTGCCGGATATTTTCGACGAGGGCCGACATGTCGATCTGCTGCCGCACCGGCTCGTCCTGGACGCTGCGGGAAAGCGTCAACAGGCCATCGACGATATCGCTCATTTTGCGGCTGGAACGTTTGATCGCTTGAAGCGACTGGTGGGCCTCCCCGGGAAGCTGGTCCCCGAAATCCTCGATCAACACCTGGCTAAAGCCGTTGAGCGATCGAAGCGGCGCACGTAAGTCGTGGGCGACGGCGGAAGAGAAGGCCTGCAATTCCTCGTTCGCCGCCGTAAGCGCCGTCTCCGCCAGCTTGAACGCCGTGATGTCGTGGACGACGACATAGAAGCCACGAACCTCGCCATCTTGGTCGTCCGGGATGTAGTGGACCATCGCCTGCATCGTCCGCGAGCCATTCGGGTCGGGAATGGGACACTCGAACACCTGCGCCTCTCCGCCAAGAGCCGCCTCGATGTGGGGCAGATTGAGCTGGTAGAGGTCCTCGCCGATGATCTCCCGGATATGCCTTCCGGGGATATCCTTTTCCTCGAACCCGAACCAGTATTTGTAAGCGTGGTTTGCGAACCGGTTGAAGAGATCCTTGTCCCAGTAGCCGACCATCGACGGCATCGCATCGAGAATGTTCTTGAGGTCTCGGTGGGCGAGCTTGAGCTCGGCGGTCCGCGTGGCTACCTGCTGTTCCAAGTTCGCGTTAAGCTCGCGAAGGGCCAACTCGGCCCTCTTGCGCTTGGAGATGTCTTGAATCGCGCCCTCGACTTTGACGACTCGCCCACCTCGCACGACGGGCTCCCCTTGGGTTCGAACCCACCGGGTCGTCCCACTTGGCAGGCGCATCTCCAACTCGAGGTCGTACGGCTTGGCTTCTTGGATCGCCTCGGTGACCGCCCTCTCGATCTCGAGGCGCGATTCGCCCACATAGGCGCTCAAACCCAGCGCGACATTCGGCGGCGCGGCCGGATCGACTTCGTACATGTAGGCGACCTCCTCCGTCCAAGAGCCTTCCATCGTCTCAACGTCGAACTCCCAGCCACCCACTTGGGCAAGGCCGTTCGTCCGGTCGAGCAATGCCTGCCGTCGTTGCGACTCGGTAGCCGCGCGGACCCGATCCGAAATATCGACGACGCTCACGATGACGATCGTCGAATTCGAGTCCCGGGCAGGAAGCGCGGCCGTGACCTGTAGGTGGACCCGCGTACCGTCGAGGGCGTTGGCCGTCATTTCCATGCAGTGCTCTGCCTGCCCGTCCGCCAATGCCTGCACTTGGCCCGCGAACGTGGGAAGATCGTCCGCCCTCTCGAAAACCTTGGGGATGGCCTCCAACAATTGGGGCTTGGTCTGCGCTTTGAAGATTCGCAACGTCCAATCGTTGAAGTCGATCATGCGAATCCCGCCCATAAGGCGTTCCACGTCTTTCGGGTGCTCCGACAGATGGGCGACGAAGTCGGTCACTCCCTCCGACTGCAATTCCCGAATCATGCGGATCGATTCCTGCCAGTCCATTTGCCAAATGGAGACCGGGGCCGAGTTGTAGATGTTTTGAAACCGCTGCTCCGTGGCCTCCAACGCCAGCCGCATCTCGACCTGCTCTTGGATGTCGGTATTGGTGCCAAACCACTTCGTGATGGCTCCAGCCTCGTCGTACAGGGGAAGGGCGCGGGTATCGAACATCCGAAAGACCCCATCGTGACGCCGGATGCGAAAGTCGAGTTGGAAGGGAGCCCCCGAACTGACCGTGTTTGCCCACGCCACCATCACGGCCGCCCGGTCGTCGGGATGCACTTGATCCAGCCACCCCGAGCCAAGCTGCGCCTCCGCCGGAATCCCCGTGTACTCCTCCCATTTACGGCATAGAAAGTCGCACTCGCCAGCCGGCGTGGCAGTCCACACGATTTGAGGCAGGACGCTGGCTAGCTGGCGAAACCGGGATTCGTTCTCGCGTAGCTCGCGGTTCAGCCTTACGAGCGTGTCGGGATCGGTGATGGGGATGATCGAAGATTGTTTGCTAACTTCTGGCCTTCCGCCCTTTGCCACAGCAAGCCCCCGGATTTGCCCTCACTAGCAAACGTTATTTTAAGGGCCTTTTTGCCATGTGGAGCCGGAAAATGCTTGTCAAACGACGACCGGGTTGCCCTCAGCGCTTCTTGATCCCCGCCTCGTAGCGTGCGATGTGCTTCTCCACGGGGTACTTGGCGATCATTTCGCCCACAAGGTCCAGGGCGAGGTTTTCGAGCCTCTTGAAGCGGATGCAGCACTTGCCCATGTCCAGCTTCTTGCCCGTCTTGGCGTATTCCTCGCGGAACCGCTCCTCCTCTCCCGAGGAGTACAGGCACATCATGTAGACCGCCATATGGTTCTTCTGTGAGGCCAGGCTCACGAAGGGAACCGCCTGCTTCGGATCGCAGTGATAACCCGCCGGGTAGATCGAGTGGGGCACCACGTAGCTGATCATCCCGTATTGCATCGTCTCCGCGTACCCCTCGGGCAGGTTCGCAAGGATCGTCTCACGGATCGCCTGAATAGCCGCCCGCCGGTCTTCGGGGAGCTCGGCCACGTAGGCGTCGGGGGTCGCGGCGGAACTGGTCATGCTAAAAGTATAAAGGGCTGGCGGACAAAGTCCGCCAGCCCTTTTGCGTTCCGCTTACTTGCGGGCGCGTCGTCGGCGGGCAAGCATGCTGATGCCGGCGACGAGAGCGACCATGGAGGCCGGCTCAGGAACCGGAGCGGCGAGTGCGCCGGAACCGGTCAGGAAGTACGAACCCATGTCGTAGTAGGAAGCGTTGTTGTACTGGCCTCCGTAGACGAGTCCGCCGTTGCTGGTAACCACCGCGAAGTAGTTGCCCGCAACCAGGTTGCCCGAGTAGGTCTCGAACAACGTCGTGGAGTCCTTGGTCGCGACTCCGACGAGGTTGCCGTTGGCATCGTAGATGCGAAGGTTGCTGTTCAGGGTCGCGCCCGGATCGGCGACGCCAGGAGTGATGTACTGGCTGCCGTCGGTTGCCGTGAGCGAGATGACGCCGCCCGTGGAGGCAAAGGCGAAGACGTCGCTCGTGTAGTTACCCTCGCCGATGGCGGTCGGGTTGGCATTGCTGCTCGGCTTGATGAAGCCCTTCGAAACGCTGGGGTTGACCGTCGTGCCCGTCAGCGACAAGGTCGTCGCCGTGGCGAACGAGTGACCGACGCCATCGTCCAACAGACCGCCCATGTTGTTGTTGGACAACAGGGTCGAGACGTCGTTCTGAGTGCCGCCACCGAGACCGCTCGACGCGCCGACGCGCCACGTGCCGCGCTGGGAGTAGTAGGAAACGCCCATCGTCGGAGCATAGGAGCCATTGCCGGTGCCGTTGCCCGCGCTGTACTCGTTCTGGTAGCCGCCGCCGTTGTAGTCGCTCTGGTGCGAAAGGCTGAGGCCGTGACCGTCCTCGTGCGCGGTCGCTTCGCCGACGAACTGATAGGCGGTCGGCGCCTCAGCGGCGAAGACCCAGTTCGTGTGGTAGCCCATGCCGAAACCGCCGTTGCCCGACGTGTTCTGCGTGTTCTGCGCCACGCCGACGTAAGAAACGCCGCCAGCAGGGCCGTACCAACTGCCGCCGCCGCCGACTACGGTGTGCATGATCTGCGCGGTGTCGTCGTAATACTTCTGGCGCTGGGCATCGGTCCCCGCGAGACCGGCTCCTACGGCCGGGTCGACCGTCGTGACGTTGATGTTGAACGCAACATACTTTTCAGCGATGCGCTCCCAAACTTCCTTGATCGCCGCGTTTTGGGACGCATTGAACGAACCGCTGGAAGCGACGTCGAAGTAGGCGTTGGTGCTGCCAGGGGATGCCCCGGTGTTGCCCCAAGTGCCGGTGAAGTTGAAACCGGCGAAGTCGACATAGAGTGTGTAACCTGCGCCCGGGCGGCTGCTAAGCGCCTGGACTGTTGGGTGCTGGTCGGCAATGGCATTGCTGACCACGGCTAAAGTTAAACTCGAAAAGACAAGCGAATATGCGTAACGTTTCATAAAGGGCCCTCTCAATAATTAGAAATTACTGCCTCTCAGAGAAGAGTCTATCAGGCTCTCGAAAAGTTCGGTAGAGGAACTTACCTGCAAAAATACGCGGTTTCACTGTCCGTTAACAGTTTCGACCCAAGCTCAAAATTCTATAATCCCTTGCGAACGTTGCGTTCTCCGGCACGTCGTATATAAGTTAAATGAACAAGCTCGCTGCCACCGCCTATCTCGGTCTCCTCGTGACCGGCTCGTCCATTTTCGTCGCCGAGGCTCGTCCTCAGTACGCCGCGAAGGAAGGGAAGCAGTGCATCTACTGCCACCTGAGCGGTAACGGCGGACGCCGAGGCTTCCGAGGCATGTTCTATGGCAGCAACGGCCTGAGCTTCGACCACTACGACGAAGAGCGAGAAGCGATGCTCGCGGGCGTCGCCAAGGATGCGACCGGCGCGGACGGTGGACCCAAGTCCGCCTACGTCGGCAACATCGCCGGCCCCGCCGACAAGCAGATCCAACTTGCCGCCCTCCGTGGCCCCGTCGTCGTCTTCTTCGTGGATAAGGCGAGCAAGGAAGGGAAGGAAGCCCTCAAACAGATTCACGGCCTCGCCGAAGCCTACGGCCGCGACGTCACCTTCATCGGCGTTGCCAACACCGACGTCGATGGCGCGCTCAAGCTCACCGCCGACCTCGGCTCCAACATCCGGATCCTCCCCGACGTCGAGAAGGCCGCCCAGAAGAAGTTCTCCGCCACCACCGGCTACGACTTCGCCGTCGTCGCCAAGCAAGGTGACCCGCTGAAGACCTTCCAAGGCCTCTCCAAAGCCAACGTAGACGATGCGATCAAGCTGCTGAAGGACAGCCAGCAGGTCGATGTCCCGACGTTCGACACCTCGAAGCTGCCCGCAACCGCGCTGCGCGGCGACAAGCTCTGAGTGCGTAAGGTAATCGTCGTCGTCCCCGGCTGGCTTGCGCCTGACGACGGCGACTCCGTCCTACGCCAAAATCTGCCCGCCCTGGCCCGCATGGCCGAGGCGGGAGAGCTCGCCAAGATCGCCCCGCTTCCGCCCGTCGAGACTCCCGAGGCGCTGCTCCTTGGCATCGAACCCGACCGCGTACGCCTCGCCCAAGGCCCCCTCACCGTCGCCGCCCTCGGCGCCGACCCGCCCGAGCGATCCACTCATTTCCACCTCTCGATCCTCTCCCTGAACGACCAGGAAGTGACCCAGCACAAGCTCGATCTGCCCCCCGAGGAAGTCGACCTGGTCCTGGCCCGTGCCGCTAAGCTCAACACTAAAACCCTCACTGTCGTCCCCGGCGAGGGTGTCGATCATGGCCTCGTCTGGGAAGCCCTCGGCGACCTCGGCACCACCACCCCCACCGACGCGGAAGGGAAGCCGATGCGCGAAAGCCTCCCCCAAGGCGACAACGAACCCGCCCTCCGCCGCTTCATCGACGACTCCGTAAACCTTCTCGGCGAGCTCGAGTTCAACGAGAAGCGCATCGACGAAGGGCTCCAACCGATCAACCTCCTCTGGCCTTGGGGCCAGGGTGTCCGCACCGCCGTCCCGAATCTGGCGTTAAGAAGGGGCGAGCCCGCTCGCGTCCTTAGCGACTCCCTCCGCCTCGCTGGCCTCACCCGCCTCGCCGGATATCGCCACGGCGACCGTCGGCTCTTCGGCGCCGGCATCAACGTCCGCCTGGACGAACTCCGATCGATCGCCCTCCAGGGCCCCTCCACCCTCATCGTCCTCAACGCGATGGCTCGATTCGAAAAGGAACGCATCGACGAAAAAGCCTGGCTGACCAACGAGCTCGACGAGAAGCTCTTCACCAAGCTTGTCAGGGACGAGACCCCAACCCGCATCGCCATCCTTGCCCCCGCCGCCGACGGAGCTGGCCTCGGCCTGACCTGGGAAACCGGCAACCCCGGCATCGGCAGCATCCCCTTCGACGAGCGTGCGCTCGAAGAGCGATTGCCCACCCGCGACCTTGCCACCTGGATCGACCAAGCCATGAATCCCTAGAGGGCCAGTACACTGCGCGGTATGCGTCGGATCTCGGTTTTTGTCGCGCTGCTCGCCGGAGCATCGTCCCTCCAAGCCCAGCTATCCGCCCCCGAGCGACAAGGCCTGACCGACACCCTCTATATCGCGAATCTGACCCCCCGCGACCTCGAATTCGATCGTAAGTCCACCGCCACCCTCCCCCTCATCCGCCAAGCCGTCGAAAAGCCACTTGAAGCCGCCGACGCCCTCATGGCCCTCCACGCCCTCAGCGGCACCCGAAGCGTCGCCCAACTCCTCGGCCACCTTCGCACCAAAATCTACGGCGACAAAGACTCCTTCGAATCCCAAGCCGTCCCCGAGGTAACCGTCCCCGACGAAGTCCCCGAGCTCGCCCGCCCTTCTATCAAACGCCTCGTGACGGCTCTCCTCCAAGCCGACGAATGCGTCCGCCAAGCCACCGCTAAGCTCACCCCCGAAGAGCGAAGAACCCTGATCGAAGCCATCCCCCGCTACGCCACCGAGCAACCCTCCATCAAGTTCGAGTTCGTAAAGCAGCCCATGCCCGACCAGGCAACTCTAAAAAGCCTGCTGAGCAAATGCGATCTCGCCCAGATCAGGTTCGGAGCCCAAGCTCTTGCCCAGGAGGTCCAAGAGGAGATCCCCAAACTCAAAGAGATTGCTCCCCAAATCCAGCTGGACAAGATTCTGAAAACAACGATCAACGGCATCGTAGTCGAACTTGGTGGCAACGGCAACGACACTCACGATTCCACCGACGCCACCCTCTGCATCGACTTTGGGGGTAACGACCGATACACCGGCCGCTACGGCGCAGGAGTCGGCTACGCATCCCTCCTCATCGACCTGGGCGGCGACGACACCTACGACGTCCCCGACCTCTCCATCGGCGCGGGCGTCCTCGGCATTGGCCTCGCCTATGACCTCGGCGGCAACGACGTCTTTCGCGGTAAGTCCATCTGCTTCGGCAGCGGCCTCGCCGGGGTCGGGGCCCTCCTCAAAGACGATGGCGACGACCTCTACCAAAGCACCGCCCTCGCCCAAGGGTTTGGCTGCTACGGCATCGGCCTCCTCCTCGATACCAAAGGTGATGATCGCTACACCCTCGGTTACCTCGGCCAAGGTGCCGCTCGCACCGAAGGTGTCGGCTGGTTGATCGACAAAGCCGGTGCCGACGTCTACCGCTCCGGCAACCTCATCCCCAGCCCACTCGTCGCTAACGCTTACGTCTCGATGGCCCAAGGTTACGGCGGAGGCGGCATCGGCCTCCTGACCGACCTGACCGGCGACGACGCCTACCTCGGCGGCACGGCTTGTCAAGCCGCTGCCCGCGACCAAGGCCTGGGCTCCCTCTACGACGCCTCCGGAACCGATACTTACAACGCCACTCACGAAGCCCAAGCCTGCGCCAGCCGTTCTGCCGCCGCGTACCTCTTCGACCTCGCGGGCAGCGATACCTACACGGTCCGGGAAGGGAACTGCCACGCCTTCGGCCACGACTACGGGGTCGCCTTCCTCCTCGACCGTTCCGGTGATGACATCTACGCCGCTCGCGACTCCCGCCCAGGCACCGGCAACGCCAACGGCCTCGGCATCTTCATCGACGCCGAAGGCGACGACCGCTACTTCGGTCCTCCTGGCGTCGGCAATCCGGCGAGGGGCACCGGCTCCCTCGGTATCTTCTGCGATCTGGGCGGCACCGACGTCTACGCCGACGGCCTGGCCGACGGCACTGCCACAGCAGGCCCCAAATGGTCCGCCGCTTACGACGCCGTCTCCCACACTCCCGACCGTCAAGGCCCCGGCGAGGCCCCCAAGCCAGGCTCCAAACCCCTTGTCTCCGACGCCGAGATGGACGCCCTCCTCGCTCGTGCCGCCGACGGGACTCCCGATGACGCCAGCAAAGCTCTCGACCAGCTCATCGCCATCGGCGAGCCTGCCGTCAAGTGGTTTCTCGAAAAGCGCCTCGCCTCTGCCACCTCCGGCCAAGAGCGCGCCCTCGGCTGGGTCGTCATGCAGGTCGGCGGCCCTGCGAAGGCGGCCACCGTAGCGAAGATCGAAGACAAAGACGACGCGAAAGCCCTCCACGCCATCGGCATCTGTCTCGAGGGAAGTATCCAGGAAGCCGCGGCAAAGCTCCCCGACGCCCTCAAACGCCCCACAATAGCCCAAGTCGCCGCCCGCGCTGCCGGAGCCCTCCAAGCCAAGGAGTGCGTGCCCGACCTTCTCACCCTCGCCTCCTCCCCGGACCGCGCCCTCAAGCAAACCGCCATCGTAGCCCTCGCTCAAATCGGCGACCCCAGGGCCTACGAAAAGATGGAACCCCTCCTCGGCTCCGACGACCTCATCACCCGCAAAGCCGCCATCGACCTCGTTAGCCGCTTCCCCGAAAGAGGCCTCGCCACCGCCAAAACCCTCCTCGCCAGCGGAGCCGAAAGGACCGCCCGAACCGGCATCGAAATCCTCGCCGCCATCGGCTCCCCGGAAGCCCTATCTCTAGCCGGAAAAGCCCTCGAAGACCCAAGAAGAGGCGTAAAAATCCAAGCCCTCCTCGCCCTCGACGGCAGATGTCCCAAAGACGCCCGAGCCGCCCTTACTGAACTCAGAAAGTCCCAAGACCCCCTAGTAGCCGCCGTAGCCAACCGAATCGACCCAGGCCGCTAAACGGCCCCAATCCTCCAATCCTCAATCCTGTGCCAAAAGGCGCCAATCCTTCCCCCAACGGGGTATCATCCGAAAGGTCTGAAGGTCGCGGCAAAGCGGCGCGCGACGGACCGCACTCAACCTTGAAGCGGTATCTAGTTCTCAGCGACGGCAGCATCTACGAAGGCAAAGCCCTGGGCGCCACAGGCGTCACCACCGGCGAAGTCGTTTTCAACACCGGCATGACCGGTTACCAGGAGATCCTCACCGATCCCTCCTATGCGGGCCAAATCGTCCTTCTGACCTACCCCCTCATCGGCAACTACGGCATCAACGAGGACGATTTCGAGTCCGACCGTATCCAGCCTACCGGCCTCATCGTCCGCGAAGCCTGCGACGCCCCCTCCAACTGGCGCTCGACCAAGTCGCTCCACCAACTCCTCCAAGAGCGAGGAACCGTTTCCATCCAGGGTCTCGATACGAGAGCGATCACGAAGAAGATCCGCAGCGCAGGCGTCACGATGGGCGCGATCGCCGATGACCCCGACCAAGGCTTCGAAGCCATCAAGTCCGCCACCGGCTACGACGATCAAGACTTCGTCTACACCGTCACTACCAAGGAACCGTACGCGTGGGGCATCTCCGGCAAAGAGGCGATCTACGAGCCCTCGACCGCCTTCAAGCACAACCTCGTCGTCCTCGACTGCGGACTCAAGTACAACATCCTGAGAAGGTTCGCCGCCGCCGGTTGCCGCAGCATCGTCCTCCCAGCTACCACGCCCGCTGAGGAAGTGCTCTCTTACCGCCCCGATGGCATCCTCCTCTCCCCCGGCCCCGGCGACCCCGCCCGCCTGGAACCGGTCGTCGAGACCGTGCGCGGCCTCCTCGGAAAGCGCCCCCTCTTCGGCATCTGCCTCGGTAATCAGCTCCTCTGCCAAGCCGTCGGCGGCCATACCTTCAAACTCAAGTTCGGCCACCGAGGCTCGAACCACCCGGTCAAGGACCTCCTCACCGGCAAGGTCACCATCACCTCCCAAAACCATGGCTACGCCGTCGATCCCGCCAGCATCGAAGGCTCCGGAGCCGAAGTCACCCAGCTCAACCTCAACGACGGCACCGTCGAAGGAATCCGGGTCAAGGAGCTGATGGCCAGCAGCATCCAATACCACCCCGAAGCCGCCCCCGGCCCCTGGGACTCCCGTCCCTACTTCACCGACTTCGTCGAGTTGATGGCCAACTTCAAATCCGGCGTAGCTTAAAAAGAGCCTCCCCCTGTGCACAGGGGGAGGGCAGGGTGGGGGTGCTATCGTCGAGACAGAGCGCAAACAAATACTGAGCGCAAAAACGTTGGGCTCACCCTATCCTTGTGGTTCAATCTCCAACCAGTTGCCGGTTGCCAAGAGAGAGTCCAAAATCCAAAATCCAAAACCCAAAATCAAGTACGCCCCCTGGACCAAAGGCCGCTACGAGGTAGCCCCCGGCCTCCGCCCCCTCGGCACAGACTTCGGCAACGGCGAATGGGACCAGAAGATTTTCCAACTCGACGAAACGGCTCCCCGCCTGATCGAAGCCAAAATACAAACCCTTCAAGAGCGAGAAACCAAATACCACCAAGAGCACGACCTCAAGAAGGAGGTCAAAGCAGCCGCTGAAGCCCTCATCCGCCACCACCTGAAAATCGAGGAGCCCCAAGCCCTCGACGAACTAGCCCTTCTCGTCCCCGAAGACATAGCCATCGTCGCTACCGACGGCCAGAAAGACTGGCTAGCCTACGCCCACCTCTGTGCTCCCTCCCACTGGTCGCCCGAAGAGAAGATAGGGAAGTCCTTCGCCGCCGTCCACCAGCCCATCCCCGGCTTTGAGCGCACCGCCGCCGTTGCCGACCGCATGGTCCAGACTATGACCCAGAGCGGTCCGTTCGTCCGTTTCGTCTGGGGTATGGAGTCCGACGACCGCCCCAACCACCACCCCGAAGCTCCGCGCGGAATCGACCAGGCCGAGTGGTGGGGTCGCCAATTTCAGGAAAGACAAAGGTTCTTCGTCCGCGTGGAGCGCCAGTGTCTCCTCCCCATGCCCGGGGTAAATGCCTCCCTCTTCACCATCCGCCTCTCATGGTGGACCATGGAGGAAATCCTGGCGAACGAACCCCTCAAAACTCCTCTCGTCAAAGCCCTCCAGGGCATGTCCGAAGCCGAGCGGCAATACAAGGGCATCGACACCCAATTCCAAGCTCTTATGAACCTCATAAACGAAAACGGGTGAGCCTCAAAGACCCACCCGTCACAGCTTACGAATTGCCGACTACAGCCTAAACGCCCTGCTTCCGAATCCGCTTGTTATCCTTCTTCGCTTCCAGCTTCGGAGCGTTCTGCTCAGGCGGCGGTCCCCCAGGTTTGCCCCCCTTCAATTTGTCGATGGCGGCCTTGATCTCTTTCTTGGATGGGCGATTCATATCTTCAAGGTACTGCTTCTCGCCCCAAAATTGCCCAAACGCCCCGGGACCAACCCCAAAAAACCTATGCGATCTCTGCGCCAGGATCGCCGACTTCAGCCGCCAACCCGCAAAGCCTCCAAACAACCCCGCAGCCGATCCCGCAACTCTGGCTCGACCACGTTCCCGTGCTCGTCCAAAGCCTTTCGCACCATCGCCCCGGTCAGGGAAGCCTTCTCCAGGACATTCGCCGTCATCATCTTCAACGTCCCGATGAGCTGCGCCTGCGCCGTCTCCCCGCCCGTCGTCGAGGCGTTGATCAAGATCACCGGCTTGTCGACCAGTTCGCCACTCGACACGATCCAGTCCAAAGCATTCTTCAAAGACCCCGGAACCCCCCGCGCGTACTCCGGCGAAGAAATCACCACCGCATCGGCGGACCGAAGCAAGGACCGAAAGGCGTCAACCGTCGAAGGAGGCGAATCCGTATCCAGATCCACGTTGAAATGAGGCAGCTCCCCGACCCCCTCATACAGAGAAACCGTCATCCCCGAAGGCGCTAGCTTAGCAAGTGCCCGCAGAAGCATCGTATTCGAAGACTGAGCCCGAAGACTCCCAGAGATCGCAAGAACCGTCACGCCATCTGAAAAGCCAATCCCCACCCCAAAAGTTCCGAGCCCAAAATCCAAAATCAAGAAATCCAAAAAGAAAACGGCCCCGCCGTTGCCAGGCGGGGCCGAGGTTTTGGGAATGCCGGCTTACTTGTTGATGGTCTGGTCGAGCTTAGTGCGTAGCCCTGCGAGCTCCAAGTCGATCTCCGCGATATGCGACTTCAGCACGTCCTTGCTCCGCTTGATCGCATTGAAGTCGGCGGTAGCCACACGAAGGGCCTTCGTCAAGAGATCTCGGTCGTTGTCCGAAGTCGAATTTTCGAGTGACGACTTCGCATGCTCGATATCGATCTCCGCTTCAACCTGCTTCAAGTCCGCGTCGTGGTATCGCTTCGAAAGCTCCGCCCGCTCGCTCATGCAGTTCTTGATGTCGTCCTGAATTTGGTCGACCAGCGTAATGTCGACCGGCTTGGCCTGGGCAGTGGAATTGGCCATCGGCCCCGGCTTCACAGTTTCGCCTGGAAGCTGAGCATCCGCCACCTTTACCTGCACGAGATCGTGGCTCGTATAGTTCGGAGAGGGAATCGCCTGAGCGGGAACGTCAGCCGAAGGGGTACGGGGCGCACCTGCCGCCATCTTCATCCGCGGTCGGCTCTCCCCCCGCGGATCGGCATAGGGAGTGCCGGAGACCGGATTCACGCTGGGGCTCGGCGAGAGCGGTGGCATGGCCAGGCGAATTTCCTTGTCCCGAACCTGCACAGGCGGCGACGAAGGCGTCAGGCGAATGACCTTGTCCTGCCTGTCGACGATCTTGGTACCCACGTGCGCCTTCGAAGTCGTGTGCTTCTTTTTCTTCTTGACGTGGTGGACGACCGGCTTCGTGTCTGCGCCGTCGGGCACGGCCGCCAAGGCCTGATAGGCGGGGACGAGGATCAGCGTGCCGAGCAATACGGCCACCGAAAGCGGGGAAGCGATAGCTTTCATTTGTTTTTCTCCGAGGATTCTGCGAATGCGGACCAACAGCTCGCCGCCGTTAGCCCGTAGAGCGAGAGGATTGAGTCGAAGCTCCTCGACCCGTGCGAGGGCGAGGGCATACGTCTTGCGGTCATCCAAAGTTGCGAGGACCAAGTCGTCGCAGCAGTTCTCCCGCTCCTCGCGAATGCGATTCGAGAGCCACCAGACCGCCGGGTGGTAGAAGAGAACGATCTCAACGAGGCTTTGCACCGCGTTGACGAGAAAATCGAACCGGGCGACGTGGGCCAGCTCATGCGCCAGCAGCGTCTCCAGCATGTCTGGCGTCATGCCGGTAAGGGCACTCGCGGGCAAGAGGATCATGCCCCGAAAGGCCCCGATCACCGTGGGCACGGCTACCCGGGCCGAGATATAGATCCGCGGAAGCCGCCGAATCCCCATCCGCTCCGAGAGAGCCACGAACCGGGCATACACCTCGTCCGGCACCGCCGACCGCCCGCTCCGCCGAAGTCGCGCCAGCGAAAGGAAGCCGCCCAGGCAGCGAACCGTCAAAACCGCCACCCCAATCAGCCACCCCAGCACCACCAGGCGCAAGGTCTCGGGGCTGAAGCTCTGAGGAACCGCCTCGACTGTCACCGGTGGCAGGTTCGTAACCGGAGTCGTCAAGTCGGTAAGCCGAAGCGGCTCAAGCGGGGCCGCGGGCCAAAGAACGTAGGCAGTCACAAAAGGCGCGAGGACCATCGCAAAGAGCACCAGGCAGCACACCAGATACCGAGCCTGTGCCGAGCGCTTCCGCAGCGCGAACAGCAGCCCCCAGGCGAGCAGAAGCAGCAAGCCGCCCTGCCAAAAGAAGTGAACGAGGCTCAAACCAACCGCTTCGATCTTCGTCATTTCGTGTCCTCCAGCGAGTCCAGCAGCCGCCGAATCTCCGCCAGTTCCTCCGGCGTCGTCTTCTTCGAGGTGATCGCTTGAAGGACGAGCTTCTGGGTTGCGCCGCCAAAAGCGCGTTCCAGAAACTCGTCCACCATCCCCCTCTGTGTGGTCTCCTCGCTCAGCCGAGCCGTATACACATGCCCCTTCCCAACCGCCTCGCGGGACACAAGCCCCTTCTCGGTCATGATCTGGAGCATCTTCAAAGCGGTGGTGTAAGCGACCTCCCGCGACCGGCTCATCTCATCGAATACATCCCGAACCGTACTCGGCCCCCGACGCCAAAGCACCTGGAGGATTTCCAGCTCGGCCGGGGTCGGATGCGGTAATTCTTCCTTCATAAACTTCACCTACGAGGCACTTCGTAGGTCAGTATATACGAAGCTCCTCGTAGGTGCAAGAAGTTTTTTTATAGAACCCCCCTTTCTCCTGATGAGATCAGGAGAAAGGGCCGGGGATAGAGGTTAGAAAGCAGTGCGCAATCGACAAAATCTCCCATCCCTTCATCACAATCAAACCAATGCAAACCCGCGCCGCCGTCCTCCACGCCGTCGGAGAACCCTTCCAAATCCAAACCCTCGATCTCCAGCCGCCCCAAAAAGGGGAGGTCCTGGTCAAGGTCGCTGCCGTCGGCGTCTGCCACAGCGACTGGCACCTCGTCACCGGCGACACCAAACATCCCCTCCCCCTCGTCGCGGGCCACGAAGGAGCCGGCTTCGTCGAAGCCGTCGGAGAGGGAACCGAAGGCCTCCAAAAAGGCGATCTCGTCGCCCTCAACTGGGCTCCAAGCTGCGGCACATGCTTCTACTGCCAAGAGGGTCGCCCGGCTCTTTGCGGCACCTACGTCGAGCCCATCTGGGCCGGAACGATGATCGACGGCACAACCCGCCTTACCGTCGACGGCCAGCCCGTCTATCACTACTCCGCCCTCGCCTGCTTCGCCGACTACTGCGTGGTCCCGGCCGAGTGCTGCGTGAAGATGCTCGCCAACCTCGACCCCGAGATCGCCGCCGTCATCGGCTGCGCCGTCGCCACCGGGGTCGGCAGCGTCCTGAACACCGCTAGGGTGAAACCCGGCGCGAGCGTCGTAGTCATCGGTGCTGGCGGCGTCGGACTCTCGACCGTGATGGGCGCGGTCATGGCCGGAGCGAAGGTCATCGTCATCGACCCCCTGGAATCTCGCCGAACCGCCGCCCTGTCCCTCGGCGCCACCCACGCCTTCCCCGACTCGTCCCAAATAAACGATGTAACGGAAGGCCGCGGAGCCGACTACGTCTTCGAGGCCGTCGGTAAGCCCGCCCTACAGGAGCTGGCCGTCGAGGTCGCCCGCCCCGGAGGGACCGTCGTCTTCAGCGGCCTTTCCCCAAACGGTTCTGCCACAAACATCCCCGGGGCGCGCCTGGTGCGCGAAGAGAAGACCGTCATGGGCTCCTACTACGGCACCTGCGACGCCCACCGAGACTTCCCGCTCTACGCCGACCACTACCAAGCCGGAAAGCTCCCGCTGGATCGGCTCGTCAGCCACCGATACAACCTCGACCAGATCAACGAAGCCTACGCCGACATGCTGAGCGGCAAAAGCGTCCGGGGCGTCATCGTTTTCTGACGGCCAAGAAGAGCCTCCCCCTGCGTGCAGGGGGAGGGCAGGGTGGGGGTGCTGTGGCGTTTAAGCGGCTGCCTGCAAGCCGACTCCGAGCGTGTAGTCGCGGTTTCGTCCGCGTAACACACCATCTAAACGGATAACCCTAGGTCACCCCAAAGCGCCGCAAGACCACCTGAACCTCGGGCGATCCGTAAAGCTCTTTCGGCGGCGGCGATCCCGCTTCCAACAAGAACTCGACACTGCGCGGATAGTCGCCGTCTTTGCTCCAACCATGCATCGACCCATAGATGCATGTCCCCAGAGGTGTACCCCCGTAGGCGTTCTTGATCGTAAGGGATGGCTTGTACGGGAGAAGGGCCTCGATGATGTCCACGTAGCCGTGGAAACCCGCGCAGGCTAGCGGACTCATCTTGTCCTGATCGGTTTGCACGTCCAGATCGAAGCCTAGCTCCGCCATTAGCTTCACCGATTCGGTCCGGTGCAGCCAGGCAGCATGCGCCATGACCCGCATATCGGGCAACGCTAAGGAGGCGACCAGCCCCGGATTTTCCGCCGCTATCTTGCGGGCTACCTCCGGTTCCGGCCTCCAGCAAGACGCCAAGAGCTTTCCTTTTGCATCCGCCTTTTCGAAAAAGTAGCGATAGATCTCGTCGTTGCCAACGTGGGTGGCAAGTTGATCGGGCCGAAGATCGCCGATGGTGTAGATGTAAATATTGCCGCCCGGCGCTTTTTCCCGATCCGTGATGCGGTGGTTCAGCACATCTGGGTCCTCTTCCACCAGGCGTTTGACTAAGGCCAAATCGCCTAGCACAATGCCCATATAGACGTCGGGCGTGGCTCCTCGCTCAAGCAAACGGCGAAGCACATTATGCTCTTGGATTCGCCACATGGCGGCTGTCGAGTTGTGATCGATATCGCGCGCGTCGATGTCCGATCCCGCGTCGAGCAGGATATCGACGATCTCCGGAGTCTTGGAGAAGTGCAAGGGAAACTGACCGTCGCCACCACGCTGATGCACGACCTGCGGATCGCGCCGGATCATCTCCTTCAGCTCCTTGACCATCCCCAGCCGTGCCGCCGCGTGAGCCGTCAGGGTAGCGCCGCGCTTGAGTAGGTAAGCCGACATCTCCTCGTTCGCCCCATCCAACGCTCCGAAGCTTCCTGCCCACCAATCGCTCCGCCCGTCGATATCGACGCCGTGGTCGAGCAGCAAGTCGATGAGTCCTTGGTCGCCGCGGTTCGCCGCCGTCACGATCGGGGCCGCTCCGAAGCTGTCGGGATCGTGAGCATCCTTCAGCGTTCGATCCTGTTCCAGGAGCGAGCGGACCGCGTCGCGGTCGCCCGCCCGGATGGCGGCAAAGAAAGCCGTCCGCCGGTCGGGATATCCCTCGACATGCTTCTTGAGCTTCGACCAACTGTCGAACCCATACTCGCGGGCGACGGCAAGTTGGGCATTCGCTAGCCGAAACGGCTCTTGAAAGGGAAGACCGGCCACCCGCACTAAAGCCTCGGGTTCATGGGCGCGTAGGGAACGAAGAAGCGATTTTGCCTGGCCCTTAAGGTGTTCCAGGTTCGCGCTGTCGGGCAGATTTTTGTCCATTTAGACCTCCATGCGATCGCCTAAGGTCCGCGATTAGGCCGCACAAAGGTGTGACTTCGAGCAAGTTTTAAGTCGGCAGGTTAAACCCTTTCCGCGGACCCGGTGGCGCCCGACGCGCCCACCCGTAGTATACGCGCGAGTAGGGGATGGAGGGTGAGGGATGTGATGGAAATGATGGAGGTGACCTAAAATCCCCTCACTTCCATCACCTCAATCACGTCCATCATTTCCATCAGCACCTATCGGTGCTTCCCCTTGAAGTAGAAGATCCCACCGATGATGATCAACGCAAGCAGGACAAGCCCGAGGACCTTCCAAACGCTGATCGGAGCATCGCCCTTCACTTCGCCCGTCCGGGCGTTCACGAGGAACGAATAAACCTTCTCCTGGAATCGGTAAGCCCCAAGCCAAACTGGAAGCAGCACATGCTTGAACGTGATCGCGTCGTACTGCGACTTCTTCGATAGAATCTGCTGCTCGTCCCCGCCGATGTCGTACCGGATCGACTGGTTGATGGTCGACTCCATGATCCCCTTCGCGACCTCGAAGCCTTCTTCCAAACCTGTCTTGTAACGCACGGTCCGGAATCCGCTCAAGTACTCGTCCGCATAGGGAACCAAGTCCGGCAAATCCCAATTTCGTAAAGCCTGGGCGTGCTGCGAAGGAACCGCGTCCGTCGCATTCACGAGCACGTCGTCGAACTCGTCGAAGACGGTGCCGGAACACGGATACCACTGAATTTCGCGGACCTCTCGCGTCTGCTGGTTTCCGTCGGAGTCCGTGTAGCTCTCCGTCCGGTAATAGGCCACGCCTCGCATCCCGCTGTACCAGGTCGTCGTGTTGCAGTCGTAAGTCCAGTAGGGAATGTACATCCCCTGAAGGCCGCCCGTCTCACGCGCGAATTTCTTCAGTGCGTTCGGAGCAAGCCACCGAGAGTTGATCCACTTCTCGTAGGCCTCCCGCGCCATCTGCATCGTGAACTTGAAAGGCAGCAGCGACTTGGGCCGAATCCGCACCTCCGCCGCCACCGCGATAATCGCGTTCGAGCCGCAGAAGGGGCAACTGTCCGAAGTCGCATCGCCGCGAGCCGTAAATTCCGCCGCGCAGGCCGAGCATTTGACGGTCTGCTGCGCGTCCGGTATCGACTCCTGGCGAGCCACATCGAGGTACTGGTTAAAGTCCAGTTCCTCGATCTGCTCTTCGGATTGCGGAATCTCGTTAACGAATCCGCAGTATTGACACGTAAGCGAATGCGTGCCCGGAGTGAAGGTTAACTTCGCTCCGCACTGTCCGCACGGGAACCGCTTTTCGACTGTACTAACCGGTGCGCTCATTTATTGTGGAGGCAGGGGTGGTGGTACGGCGGCGAACACACTCGAAAGCTCTGGAACTTCGCCAGCCGCGGCCCATGCCGCCATGCCATTTTTCCAGACGAGCGAATCCTTCGAAAATTGTCCGCTTGCTGCTTGTTGGCTTAGCTGGGAAAGCGGGAAGGGTCCCGTCTGCGCGCCATTGACGGCCACGAAGTACGAGGCTTCTTGGGGCAATGGAGGAGGTGCGCCGCCACCGGCCTGCTGCTGCGGTTGGTTCATTTGGTTGGCCATCTGGTTCGCCATCGCGAAGCCAAGGCCAGCGCCCATCGCGTCGCCCATCGTTCCGCCACCGCCGCCTTCGCCCAGGCTGTTCGCGGCTTGGAACTTCATATAGTTGTCCAAATTGCCGACCGCGCCCATGCTCGACCGCTTGTCGATCGCTTCCTCGACTTCCGGCGGAAGCGAGATGTTCTCGATCAACATCTGGTGAAGCTGCAAACCGTACTCGTCGACCGAAGGCTGAACCTGCTCGACAAGGAACCCGCCCATCTCGCCGTACTTGCCCGCGAGGTCGAGCACCGGAATCTTCGCATTGCCGATGACGTCGCTGAACTTCGAAACGATCACGTTCCGAATCTGCCCGACGATCTGGTCCTTCGTGAACTCGCCATCGGTCCCCACGACGTTCTTCAGGAACAGCGTCGCGTCCTTGACCGAGATCGTATAGGAGCCAAACGCCCGCACTCGCACGATGCCAAAGTCGGCGTCGCGCATCATGATCGGGTTCATCGTCCCCCACTTCAGGTCCGTGAACCGCTTCGTGTTCACGAAATAGACTTCCGCGACGAACGGGGAGTTAAAGCCGTACTTCCAACCCTTCAGGGTAGACATGATCGGCATGTTCTCCGTGCTGAGCGTGTGCATGCCCGGCTGGAAAACGTCCGCAATCTGCCCCTCGTTCACAAACACGGCGACTTGCGATTCCCGAACGGTCAACTGTGCGCCGTTCTTAATCTGGTTGCCATATCGCTCGAACCGATACACCATCGTGTCCTGGGTGTCGTCGGTCCACTGGATAATGTCAATAAATTCGCCCTTGATTTTGTCCCAGAGGCTCATAGTCTTTCGCTTTCTCCTTACAATCGCGCTTAGCGCAAGTATACAGAGGAACGTTACCGGATGGCAGAGGGTTTCAGGGCCTAACGATGGTTAGGTCCCTAGGAGCTTCTGGATTTGCGGAACGAGCTCGGGCGATTCCAACAACTCGGCGAATTCGCGTACCCACGTGAGGATTCGCTGTTTGTCCAAGTCGGGATAAAGGCGAGCGAGTGTTTCGATATCGGAAATGTCTCGGGCACGCATCGCGATCGCTTTCGTGACGATCAAATCCTCGGGTTGGGCAACGCGGATTGTTTGCCCTTGGACTTGGAGAACCTCAGCCCGGTCGATCATTTCCCGTTCAAAGACTAGAGCGCCAAGGCTGATGTCGACATCGATGCCGGTAGGCTTATGCCGAAGTGCGAGGAGGCGGTTTACGCAGCGAACTCGGCTGCGTTCGGAATGCGGGCCGTCAAATCGAAAGGCTCAATAGTGGCCCCGATCCTCTCGAGGGTCAATGAGTCCTGGTCGATTGTCGCATCGATGTCCTGGGTGAACCTACCTTCGGTCCACATCGAAACTGCGAATCCCCCGATAAAGACTCCTCGGTTGTTGATGGATGCGATGAACCTGGCTACGTCGAGCACCGCTTCGTGCAGGCGTTCGACGGAAGGGCGTTCAGCGTCCATAGCCCCTACGAAGCTTGTTCCAACGCTCCTGCACCGGAACCGAGTCGTTCGGTCGAAACTTGATCTCGAACGTGGCTGCGCGCCGTTGAATTGCCTTAATCTGCTCCCAGCGTTCTTCGAATGAGTAACCCCTCATTTCGTCGTCATGCAACTTGCCGAAGGCCCGATAACCCGCGATTTTCTCTCGAAGGATCATGGCCTCGCGCTCGTTCATGCGGTCAGTGTACAAGGCCAAATCAGATTTAGGCTAAGGTCTAACCAATCGACGCATGAAGTACCACTATCTCTACCTCGACGAGTCCCTGGAGCTTAAAACCACCAACGGTTTCTACTTCTGGAAGAAGATGGAATGGATCCAGTCGCCGGAGTGGTACCTCCTCGCCGTCGTCCGCCACGAAGGCATTCTCCAGGTGGCGGGCACGACCTACCCGTTTGCGGCAGGCTCGGTCATCGTCGTACCTCCCGGAAGCCGGTGTCGGATCGAAGGAGCCCTTCCCGAAACGCGTGGCCGCCATTGGTGGTTCAACTTCCGTCCATCCGCCTCGGGGCTTCACAAGGTTGCCGTGGCCACCGTGACCGGCCTCGGCGATCGCATCGAACACTGGGCCGAGCTCCTCACGAAATCGGCCGAACTGGCGACCTATACCAAAGGCTGCGCGGCGGGAACGCTGTGGGCGATCATGTGGGACATATGCGAGAACGCCGCCGAGGTCCGCTGCCACCCTGCTCTCGTCACCGTCGAAAGGCATGTCAACGATAATCTCGCCGCCTCTCTCTCCGTGGCCGATCTGGCCGAGGCCGCCAGCCTCTCCCACAACCACCTCATCCGTCTCTTCCGCGAAGAGCACGGCATGACGCCGACCGAATATATCCGCGCCCAGCGGATGAATAAGGCCTGCCAACTCTTGCTCGCAACCGACCTCGCCGTCAAAGAGATTGGCCAACGAGTCGGCTATTCGAACGCCCAACACTTCCACACCCTCGTCAAGCAGACCTTTGGGTGCAGCCCCCAAGACATTCGGACCCACCGCTCGATCCCTGAAATTCACAAGGGACGAACACAGTAACTTCATCATCTATATTCTAAATTCACCGCTTTTTCGGGCGAATTTGACCTTCTCTGGCCAGTCTGCCTCGGTGATGCAGTTCAGTGAATTCACCATGGCCTCGGCGAGTGGCTAGCCTATTCCAACCCATACTCCCCACGGTATGAGGATGAAATCACTATTGTCGATGGCCGCGTTGGCCTTTCTGATCGCGGGCTGCGGAGGGGGGCTCGACGGGCATCTCCATCACGACTCCTCGCTCGCGAGCATCGCCACCGCCATCAACAACGACGGCATGGTCGTCGGATTCGGGACTGACTCGAACGACAATGATCACGCCCTGCTGTTCCCGCCCACGGGAGCGACGGTCCCCACGTCCTACACCGTCCAAGACATCGGCAACCTCGGCGGAACGGTCACCCACGTCACCGCCCTCTCGAATACCGGCTACGCGACCGGATATTCCGAAGTGCCCGGCCCGGCCAACCACGCATTCGTCTACCACGCGGGCACAATGACCGACATCGGCGTCCTCCAGTTCGACGTGAGAAGTATCGGCTCATCCGTGAACAATAACGGCGTCGTGGTCGGAGAGAGCCTCAACGCAAGCGCGGAGACCCACCCGTTCGTCTACACCGCCGCCCATGGCTACCAGCAAGTAGCGACTCCCGACCACCGGAACATCGGCGTCCTCACCGGCATCAATGACGGCGAGGTCATGGTCGGCTACTACGAGACGACCACCCATGAGATCCACTCGTTCAACGATCTCATGGACAATTCGACTTACGACCTCACCACCCTTGCCGGGGTGCAGGGAACTGCCGAGGCCGTCAACAACTCCTTCGCGGTCGTCGGAGACTCCTCACCGACGGGAGGTTGGTCGTACGTGGGGGAAACGACCTACTCCTCCCTCCCGAATCACGGAGGCAAGCAAAACAACTTCATCCGGGCCGTCAACGATGGCGGGGTCATCGTGGGCGCCGACCTTTTCGGAACACATCTCCACGCCGTCAGCTACACGAACGGCATCGAAAAAGACCTCGGCGCTCTCGGCGATGCCCACGTGGTGGACCTGAACACCCTGATCTCCAGCGGCGACCAACAGACATATGGGCGACTGACGGACGCGACCGGCATCAACGCCAGCGGCCAAATCTGCTGCAACACGACGAGCGGCAAAGCCATCATCCTCACGCCTGTGCCGTAGCGACTACAAGTTCACAACGCCCGCCGGACGCCCGTTCTGATCCAGGACCGGCACCTCCAGGCGGGTGTAAAACTTGGCGTCCATGATCAAGAAGGCCGAACGGTTCGAATCCACCCGGTCCAATAGCCCGACGGCCGCCTTCGAAGCTCGCGTACCGTCGGCGTACGTCTTTTGAAGCTTCTCCAAATCGCGAATTCGCCCCACCGCCAAATTCGCCAGCGGAGACCCCGGCCGAAGCTGAACCCGCACCTGCGCGTAGGGCGTGGTGAGCGCCTCGGAGACCTCACCCGGAGTCAGTGACCCCAGGCAGGCGATCCGAAACTTGTAAGTCTTCTGCTCGTCCTGGTCCCCGGAGTCGATTGAAAGCCGGTTCAAGGTCGCCACTGCCCGGTTTCGCACAACCACCGGATCGAGCGTGAAGTCATAATCCTTCCCCGAAGAAACCAATCGAGCCCCCGTCGCCTTCGCCACCCACTTCATAAAGTCGAGCTCTGGCAGCCCCTTGACCTGTACGAAGATCGGCGTCTCCGCATAGATCCAATGAAACTTCACCGGCTTCGAGAACGGACCGTCCAAAGTCTGCAACTGAAGCGCGTCCGCCTTTTCCGTCTTGTAGGTGACCAACCCATTGGCGATCGCCTCGGCAGGCAAGGCAATGAAGTTTGCCGGCGCACGGGCGATCTTCGACCGCCTGGCAAGTTGGATGCTCTCGAAGTTGACGACCGGCTCTCCCGGCACCCGCTTCTGGGAAGGATCGCGCAGGAAGCCGCCACCCGTCACGAGCGACTTGGCAAGCATTTGATCGCTCAGCACGAGGTCGCTCCCCGGCAAGATCGCATGGTCCGTCTGCGACCGGATCGCCCGCGCCATCTCCGTCAAATCCGCGTTCTCGAAAGCCACCTTCGGTACAGCCTGAGACTCCCCCTGGCTGAGCACGACGTTCTGCTGCGTGCCCCCTGCCAAAGCCTCCGCGAAAGCGTTTGGTGTTCCGCCAGGGAAATTGACCGCAAAAGCCGATGCAAGTAAGAATGTGATCATCGCCGAATTGCAAGACGCCCGAAGCAGGGAAGTGTTACAGCGGAGCGAGGCGACCTAAAAAGTGGGAACATCTCAAGGAAAAGAGCATTAATAGAGACATGAAAGCACTACTCTGGCTTGGATTGGCGGCCATCGCCGCGTTCGCTCTGGGCGCCCAAATAGCCCAGAAAGGGCCCGACCCCCTCAGCCCCAAGCGGCCCGACAAGGTGATCAAGACCGACGCCGAGTGGAAAAAGATTCTTACGGAGAAGCAGTACGACATCCTCCGAAACCACGGCACTGAAGGGGCTTTCTGCGGACGCTTCTTCGATAACCACAAGAAGGGCATCTACTACTGCGCGGGCTGCGGCCTCCCCCTCTTCAAGTCCGACGCCAAGTTCGATTCCGGCACCGGCTGGCCCTCATTCTTCCAGCCCTACTCCGCAAAGAACATCTGGACCCGCCCCGACCACAGCTACGGCATGGACCGCACCGAAGTCCTCTGTGCCCGCTGCGACGGCCACCTCGGCCACGTCTTCGACGACGGCCCCACCGACAAAGGCGGCCTACGCTACTGCATGAACTCCGAAGCGTTCACGTTCAAAGAGACGAAGTAAGCGCCAGCCGATAGCGAAGCTCGTGGATGGCCGAGCCTCGGACTTCTCGATGACGTTCCGCGCCATCGAGGGTCCAACCGAGCGCTTCGTAGAAACGGCGCGGTCGTTCGTTGCGTATTTCCGTCCAAAGGGTCGCCTCGACGAACCTTCCCCGCACGAGGAAGGCCGTACCCACTTGCATTAACGTGCGGCCAACCCCCTGGCCCCAAACGTTGGGATGGGTGTACATGGAAACGATCTCTCCGGTCAACGGCTTTGCGTCTTCGTCTCCCGAGGGACCGGCGATGACGAAGCCTTGAACTCCATCGTCCGAACTTGCCACAAGCACCGCGAAAATTTCCTTGTCCGCGGAAATCAAGTCGAGCCATCGAGTTGGCGGAGTAAGTCCGGTCAGCGCCTCTGCGCTCATGATGTGCCCCCAAGCCGCCTGCCCCGCCGCTTGGAATACTTCTACCATCGCCGGCCAATCGTCGACGGTCGCCCCCCTCACTGTCACCATTCGATCGATGTTACTTGGCCCCATCGGCCCCTCGCGATCTGTCACAATCAACTCTTGGAATGAAGGTCCTTGTTATCGGCTCCGGTCCCATCGTCATCGGTCAAGCGGCGGAGTTCGATTATGCGGGCACCCAGGCATGCAAAAGCCTTAAGGAAGAGGGCCACGAAGTCGTCCTCATCAACTCCAACCCCGCCACGATCATGACCGACCCCGGCGTGGCCGATGCCCTCTACATCGAACCCCTCAACGTCGATTTCTGTGAGCGCGTCATAGCGAGAGAAAGACCCGACGCCCTCCTCCCAACCCTCGGCGGCCAGACCGGCCTCAACCTCGCCACCCAGCTCAGCGACGAAGGAATCCTCGAAAAGTACGATGTCAAGCTCCTCGGCACCCCCCTGACCGCCATCCGCAAAGCCGAGGACCGGGAGCAGTTCCGCTCCCTGATGCACGAGATCAAGGAACCCGTCCCCGAAAGCTGGATCATCGAATCCCCAGAGCAGCTGGAAGCTATCCTCGACGTCGTCCCCTACCCCTGCATCATCCGCCCCGCCTACACCCTCGGCGGCACCGGAGGCGGCATCGCGAACACCCGGGAAGAGCTCTGGGAGACCGGCCAAAAGGGCCTCAAGCTCTCCCTCCGAAGCCAGATCATGGTCGAGCGCTCCCTCCTCGGTTGGAAAGAGATCGAGTACGAAGTCATGCGCGACAAGGCGGGCAACTGCATCACCGTCTGCAACATGGAAAACTTCGATCCGATGGGCGTCCACACCGGCGACTCCATCGTCGTCGCCCCGAGCCAGACGCTCAGCGACATCGAATATCACATGATGCGCACCGCCTCGCTGAAGATCATCAACGCGCTCGGTATCGAAGGCGGCTGCAATGTCCAGATGGCCCTCAATCCCGACAGCTTCGACTACTACATCATCGAGGTCAATCCCCGCGTCTCCCGCTCCTCCGCCCTCGCCTCGAAGGCCACCGGCTATCCCATCGCCCGCGTCGCCGCCAAGATCGCCGTAGGGAAGACCCTCGACGAAATCGACAACCAGGTCACCGGCACCACCAAAGCCTGCTTCGAACCCGCCCTCGACTACTGCGTGGTAAAAATCCCCCGCTGGCCCTTCGACAAATTCGCGAGCGGCGACCGCACCCTCTTCACCCAGATGAAGGCCACCGGCGAGGTCATGGCCATCGACCGCACCTTCGAATCCGCCTTCATGAAGGCGATCCGTGGCTTGGAGATCAAACAAAAAGACCTCCGCCACCCCAAGTTCCAGGCCATGGCCGACGAACCCCTCCAGCAAGCCATCAAGAAGCCTACCGACGAGCGCCTCTGGGCCATCGCCGAAGGCCTCCGCCGAGGCTTTACCATCGAGGAAGTCAACAAGCTCAGCCGCGTCGACAAGTGGTTCCTAAAGAAGATCGTCACCCTCCTCGGTATCGAAGGCCGTCTCCTCGAAGCCAAGCAAACCCAAGGCGCCAGCGAACCCCTCGCCACCCTCATTGAGGAAGCCTTCCTCATCGGCTTCCCATCCCCCGCCATCCGAAGCCTCCTCCTCGACGATGCCCAACCCGGCCACTACACCGAAACTGTCACGAAGGAAATCGAACGCCAAAAAGTCATGCCCGTCTTCAAAATGGTCGACACCTGCGCGGGAGAATTCGAGTCCCAAACCCCCTACTACTACGGCACCTTCGAGCAGGAAGACGACCAACTGGCCACTATCTAACCTGCAACCCGAAAAATCCGTCCCCGTACAATACAGCGGGAAATGCGTTTTATCTGCCTCTTCGTTTGCAGTCTCTTCCTTGCCGCCATAACCGCCGCCCAAAACGGTTGGCAGCAAGTCCAGCCGCCCCCCAGCGGCTACGTCGTCGACGACGCCCACATCCTCCGACCCGACACCATCCGTCAGCTCAACTGGATCTGCACAGGTACGCAGTCGGCCAAAGGTGTCCCCATCGTCGTCGTTACCATCACCTCGCTCCAAAGCATCGGCGCTTACGGCTCCATCGAGTCCTATGCCACCGGCCTCTTCAACTACTGGCAACTGGGGACGAGGCAAAACAACCGCGCCGCCCTATTAGTCGTCTCCCGAGACGACCGCCGAGCCCGCATCGCCCTCGGCGACGATTGGGGCAGCGGGGCAAACAGCGCCAGCCAGACGATCATGGACGACACCATCATCCCCCGCTTCAAGCAGGGCGACTATGACGGTGGCATCGTCCAAGGCGTCCAGCAGTTGGACCAGATGATCCGGTCCGGCAAGGTGCCTTTCTCCTTCAAAAACATCATCCCGTGGATCGTTTTCGGCCTGGTCGCCGTGGTCGTACTCGTCATATGGATACGCGCCCCCCTCTTCGGCCGCGGCGGCTTGTATTCCAGCAGCTACGACGGCTACGGAACCTCGAGCTCCAGCTGGGGCAGTAGCGGAGGAGGCGGTGGTGGCTTCAGCAGCGGCGGAGGTGCATCCGGATCATGGTAAAAGTCTGGCCCCTCCTCTTGCTCCTGCTCTTGCCGCTGAGGTCAGCCGCCCAGCAAAGCCCCCGAATGCTCGCCAAGCCGAAGCAAGGCTACGTGCTGGACAAGGCAGGCATCCTCTCCAGCCAGGCGAAAACCAAGATCGACGCCATCTCGAAGCAGTCGTCGAAGCAAAGCGGCTCCCCCATTTACGTCGTCACCATCCCCTCCCTGGCCAGCGTCCACGCCTTCGACGTCGAAAGCTACGCCAACGAACTCTTCGACGCCTGGCGAATCGGCACGAAGCAACTGAATAAGGGCATCCTCCTCCTGGTCGCCAAGTCCGACCGCAAGGCCCGCATCGCCCTCGGCAAAGACTGGCGCTACACGCGAGACGGCGAATGCCAGCAGATCATGAACGAGGAGATCGTCCCCCACTTTAAGGCGGGCGACTACTCTCAGGGCGTCATCGACGGAGCCAAAGCCTTGAGCGAGATGGCGAAGAATCCCGTCCCACAGCAGACGGAGGCAGACGACGGCCAAACCAGCTACTCCGTCGATTCCGAGCCTGCTGCTTCCTCAGTCCTAGCCCCAATGGGCGGAGGTCTCGTCGTGCTGCCGTTTATGGTTTGCCTATGCCCCTTCGGCATGCTCGTGCTCCTCATCGTGAAGCTCGCTTCGATGGGCAATGGAGGAGGTTACAGAGGATCGACGACGCAATGGTACAGCACGTCCTCGACCTGGAACCATCACAACACCGGCAGCGGCTTCGGAGGTTTCAGTGGCAGTAGCGGAGGCGGCATTTCGAGTTCCAGCTCGGGCGGTGGCGGTTCCAGCGGGGGAGGAGGAGCAACGGGTTCATGGTAAAAGTTCACAAGCAGTTTGCCGCCGGCAAGGCGGAGATCGACGCCGCCATTGCGGCTGCGGAGAAGGGAACGACCGGAGAATTGGTAGTGGTCGCAACCCCCCGAGCCGGTAGTTACGCCCACGCCGAATCCGCCTTCGCATTCGCGGTATCCCTCGTTGCCTTCGCCGCCACCTGGATCCTCGGCCAAAAGATCACTTACGCTGAATGGACCTCCATGCCCGGCATCTTCATCGGCGTCTGGGCCTCCTGCCTCGTCCTGATCGCCGGCTACGTCGTCGGCCAGATCATCCTAAAGCTGTTCCCCAGAATCGGCCCCCTCCTCACCTCGAAACGACACATCGCTGAAGAGGTCGAAAGAGCCGCCGCCTACGCCTTCCGCAAGTTCCACGTGGAGCAAACCAAGGGCGCCACCGGAGTCCTCATCTTCGTCGCCGAACTCGAACGCACCGTCGTCGTCATGGGCGACGCCACCATCGCCCGCGAGGTCAAAACCGAAGAATGGGAAGCCGCCCGCGACGCCATCCTCGCCGGCATCAAACAGGGCCAGCCCATCGAAGGCCTGAAGAACGGTATCGGCAAAGCCGGAGACCTCCTCAGAACCCACTGCCCCTGCCGCGAAGACGAAGACAGCGACGAACTAACAAGCGAAATGCACCTTAGCTAACCGCCAAGCCCAGGGCAATGCCCGAAAGGTATGCCAGGTAACTTCGTGAAGAGAGCATGACGCCAAACGAATTTATGAAGGACTTGCTGGCGGCCTTCTCGACCCAGCTAAAGCCGCTTGGCTTCAAGAAACGCCACGCTGTCTTCACTCGTGAGAACGCTGAGGTACTGCAAGCGATACAGATTCAAAGAAGCGTCTCGTCGACCTCTAGCTACGTCAAATTGACGCTCAACTTCGGAGTGCATTCAAAGGCCGTCGACCGCATTCGAGGCGCAGTTAGGGCGCCATCGCTTGGCCATGGTGGCATGCACTTCTTTACGCGGATCAACCAACTCTTGCCGGATCCCAGAATTGATTTCTGGATGGAAGTCTATGACGAAGAGACGGCGAAGGCCGCCATTTCTGAGTTCACAAGGATCACTCGCGACTACCTGATCCCTCTCCTTGAGACGATGATGACCTCGGAGAGTCTGTTGAAGATGTGGACTGAACAACGCGGACTGAAGCCAGATTTCGATAGAGATGAGATCATAAGCGCCTTGTCGAAGGCGCTAGAGGAAAAGGAATAGCCGCGGCCCGTCACTATATCTCTAACCCCCAAAGCCCAGGAACTCAAAAATCGAGGAACCCCGCCCTAACCGCTTCCGTCACGTTCCGCAAGTCCCACATTGAGCAGACGAAGGGCGCAACCGGCGTCCTAATCTTCGTTGCGGAGCTAGAGCGAACGGTCGTCGTCATAGGCGAGGCCACCATCGCCCGCGCCGTGACCAACGAGGACTGCGAATCCACCGGCGACACGATCCTGCAAGGTATCAAGCAGGGCGACCCCGTCAAGGCCAAACCCAAGGAATCGCCTGGTTCGGAGACCTCCTCCGAACCCACTTCCCATCCGATTCCGACGCAGACGACGTACTCCCCAGCGAGCTCCACCTAGGCAAATAGATCGCGATTTGGAGCGCCACAGTTTCAAGATATACCCATAAGGCGCATAGACTGGTATATCTCGGGTGACGCGCAGAATACTCCTCCTTGGAGCTTACCAAGTTCAGACCAAGGCTGGTCTTATAGCTCGTTATATCCAAGGCACCCGGAATGGGAGCATGTTTTGGGCAATAGCGATGCGTATGTGCAATAGCGATGTGTATGTGAGGAAAGGGATGAAAAGAAATTCTAGTTTTGTAGTGCTGATCGGAACATTCTGCAACGTTGTTGGAATGCTTGCAGGTTGCAGTTCAGGGGCACCAAATGTGGCCGCCGGCGGGACCTATGCAGATACTCGTGCCAAACAAGTCGATGCGGAGATACACCAAAGCTCGTTGCAGCTTAGTTCTTTTACGAGGCAGGCAGATGCCGCTGTTCGTTCAGGAAACCTGAACGAGGCGATCAAGTGGATGGAACTGGCGGAAAAGAGTTCGCCGAGGCTTGGAGGAAGACCGATTCCTTCTGTGACTACGAAACTTGCCGAGTTTTACTTGATCGCGGGCTTTCCGGAAAAGGCACTATCTAAGCTCGGTGAGCTTCCCCAGCAAGTCGATTCAAAGGAGTTGACGGCACTGGCCAATTTGCAGTTAGGGAAAATTTCGGCCTTGCCCCAGAACGTAAAAGATGAGACGTTTGGATTTATCAGGTCGAGGTTTAGTACGTACAAGGGCTTACAATCAGATTTGCCCGCCACGACTGGTGTAGACAATTCGAAGGGAACGCTCCTAATGGCCTTAGGATGTGAGAGAGACATGCAGGCCAACGATGATGAAGCACGCCTATTCTATCTTAGCGCGCTCAAGCTGATTCCTAAGAATCCTTTCTTGAACTACAGAATTGCTTCTGGTTATTTGGCTCAAAGAAAAATTGAGGCGGCTGCTCCCCATTTGGAGTTGACAATGCGGTATGGAACTCCGGAATTAGCAGGTCGTGCAAAAAGAGACTACGAAATTGTTCTAGCCAATAGAAAGCAAGCCAAAGAATTGGGTCGGCCTATATCAAAGGAGAACTAGCTATTTGGGGGGACTAACGGTTCGTCTTAGCATCTCAAAAGAGGAAACCTACCCGCCCCCGGAAGCCCGCCGAATAAACGCCCCCACATCCCGGTGCATCTTCACCCGCGAAGGCGTGTCGATGTACATCATGTGCCCCGCCATGTAGTACTGCCACTCGATCCCGGCTCGAGCCGCCGCAGGCATGTCCATATGGTCGAACGTGTAGTGGATGCCGAAGTACGGGCACGCCATGTCCGTGTAGCCGCAGCACACCATCACCTTCATGTGCGGGTTCGCGGCCAGGCAGGCGCGGAAATCCTCGCTCGTATCCGGCACGCCCTGCCCGAAATCCCAGTCCCCGTCCGGCTTGTAGGTGAAATACTGCTGGTCGGTCTGGTAGTTCAGCTCGCGCGAATAGTAGTCGTACAGGCAAGAAACGATCGGCGGCGTGATCGCGTCCGAGCTCGGGTCCGTCTCCGGCCCCTCGCCGGCATCGTTGGCGTCGGTGCCCGTGATGCGCCCGTCCAGCCGTCCCACCGTCTTCCCCTCGTCCCGTAAAAGCTCTTTGAAGAACCGCCCCTCGTTCACCCGCAAATGGCACCGGACCACGAACGTCTTCGAAAGCCCCGTATACTCCGCCACCCGAGCCGCGATATGGTCCTTCTCGGCGGCCGTCAAAGCGTCCCCTTTCGCCAGGGCCAACGTGTATTCGCCCCGGTCGAAGTCCTCCACCTCCGCCATCGTCTTCGCGAAGTCCTTCATCAGCCGCGCCGACAGCTTCTTGTGATAGTAGGCCGTCGCGCAGAAGGTCGGCAAAAACGTGTAGTAGGGAAGGTCGTTCCCCCGCGCCCCGTCCAGGTTGCCAAAGTTCATCGTGCCCGAGATGACCACCACCCCGTTCAGCCCGATCCCGTTGTCCAGCAGCGTCTTCGAGAGAACGCCGACCCGCATCCCTCCATAGCTCTCCCCCGCGATGAAGAGGGGCGAGCGCCAGCGCTTGTTCCGCGTCAGGTACATCCGCACGAACTCCGCGAACGCCTGCGCGTCTCCCCGCACGCTGTAATACTTCTTCCCATACTCCGGCTTCGTCAACCGGCTGAATCCCGTCCCCGGCGCGTCGATCATCACCACGTCCGCGTTGTCCAACCAGGTCTCCTGGTTGTCCACTAAGCGGTAAGGAGCGGGCGGAAGCGAGCCGTCCGGGTTCAGCAAAGCCCGCCGAGGCCCCAGGCAGCCCATGTGCAGCCAAAGCGAAGCCGAACCGGGCCCGCCGTTAAAGGCGAAGACGATTGGCCGCGTATCCGTCTCCGCCCCATCCTTGGTGTAGGCCGCGTAGAACATTTTGATCTCGTCCTCCCCCTCGCGGTTGCGGATGGGGAGGGTGCCCGTAGTGGCCGTATAAGCCAGCGGAGCCCCCGCCAAAGTGATCGAGTGCTTCGACTGAACCAGCTCCGGCAGTTGCTTCAGATCGCCCTGCCCGCCCGGTTGGGCGAAGGCCAGCGACAAAACCATAGACGCGACGAAATTCATCTCAAGCGGAATTTACTATCCCCGCCGCCTTTTTCGTTACCACCCACCCCCGCGAACCGAGTTTTCTGCGGTTAGACTAACGGCGGGGAAGGTGAACGATGAGAAAAGTTCTTCGATTTGCGATGACGTTAGCCCCTATGCTTTGGGCTCTTTCTGCTTCCGCCGACGCTTTCACGATCGGCCCCGACGATAACCATAGATCGCTCAATTTCGAAAAGGGAGACACGATCGTCATCCGTCTGCCCGCCAACGCCTCCACCGGCTATTCCTGGACGGTCCAACACACCGATGCCGCGATCCTGCTCCCCATCGGCAAACCCGCCTACGTGGGCAGTGGAAACAAACCCGGAGCGGGCGGTACCACGACATTCAAGTTTAAGACCGTCGGCAACGGCAAGGTCCTCCTGACCCTCGTCTATAAACGCCCGTTCGGGCCAAAGGAGCCCGCCGCCCAGACCTGGGAATGCTTCTGCAAAGTCGGCGACCAGCCCGAAGGCAAAGCGATCCTGGTCTCCTTCCCCAGAGACAATAACGGCAAGGTGGCACTGGGCAAAGGCGACGTCCTCACCGTCCGCCTCCCCGCCGACCCCTCCCGCGGCCTTTTCTGGGGAATGACTCTCCCAAAGCAGCTCCACATGAGCGGAATCCCCGACTACGACCGCCGAGGCAAATCCCAAGTATTCCGGTTCACCGCCAACCAACCCGGCCAAGGAACCCTACTCATGACCTCCCGAGGCGAATCCAAACCCAGAAAATTCAAAATGTCGATCATCGTCAAGCGGCACCAAGAGAACCCCAAAGGGGTTCAAGCATTAAGCGAAGGGTTGGGCAAAGCCCTACCCTGGAAACAAACCGCCTAAACCCCAAAACCAACCCTGAAGGGGTTGAATCCTACGTGCTCTCGACGACACGAAGAACCCCGATATGTCGATCATCTTCAAGCGCTGAAAAGAGAACCCCAACGGGGTTCCGGCTAGTAGCGAAGGGTTGGGCAAAGCCCTACCCTGGAAACAAACCGCCTAAACCCCAAAACCAACCCTGAAGGGGTTGAATCCTACGTGCTCTCAACGGCACGAAGAACCCGCGATAGGTCGGTCGTCGTCAAGCGCTGAAAAGAGAACCCCAAAGGGGTTCCGGCTAGTAGCGAAGGGTTGGGCAAAGCCCTACCCTGGAAACAAACCGCCTAACCCCCAAACCCAACCCTGAAGGGGTTGAGCCCCACGTGCTCTCGACGACACAAAGAACCCCCGATAGATCGGTCGTCGTCAAGCGCTGAAAAGAGAACCCCAACGGGGTTCAAGCATTAAGCGAAGGGTTGGGCAAAGCCCTACCCTGGAATACAAACCGACCAAGACAAACCCAACCCTGAAGGGGTTGAATCCCACGTGCTCTCGACGACACAAAGAACCCCCGATAGGTCGATCGTCGTCAAGCGGCACCAAGAGAACCCCAACGGGGTTCCGGCTAGTAGCGAAGGGTTGGGCAAAGCCCTACCCTGGAATGCAAACCGACCAACACAAACCCAACCCTGAAAGGGTTGAATCAACATGTCTATCCGCCCACGCCAAGGTCGCGCACCCGCTTCTCAAACGCCGCGACAAATTCGACAGGTTCGATCTTCATAGCCCGCAGCAGGTCGAAAAGCATGACCAACTCCAGGGTCTGCCTGCCAGCCTCGACGCGGCTGATAAACGAGTGACTCTTCCCCAACTGATACGCCAGCCCATCCTGAGAAAAATTCCGATCCAGCCGCGCCCTCTGAAGCATTTCCCCCAGCAGCTCTCGGTCCTCTCGATAAACCCAGCGCCCGCGCCGCCCACTCACAAAATCCCCAACCCTTCCGCCTTCCGAACCGCCGCCGCCAGCCGCCCCGTCGCCTCCACCGGGTCGATCTCAAGCGCCTCGCAAATCCGTATGAAGTCGTGCAGCAAAAGCCGCTGACTCCCACCCTCCAACCCCACCACCTTCGAAACCCGAACCCCCAACATCCGCGCCAACTCCTCAGCCTCGATCTTCGCACCTAACCGCATATCCCGCAGCACTTCGCCGATGACGATGTGCTGCGCGTCTTTGATCGTTTGAATCGATTTAGCCGTACCGTCGCCCATGGAGACAATTTCGCACGCAACGGCTATCCATCTTAGATAATCGCCCGATCAGCCCATAAATCCTTGAAAATGGCCTCAAGACGAGTCAAATAAGAGAGCCTGATGTCAGCATCGAGTGGACAGTGACCATTAGCCAGGAAAGTCTGCATAATATTTTCGTTCTCCCTGTAAGGTTCAAAGATGAGTCCTCAAAGTCTAGTGCGTGTCCAGTCTGTTGGTTTATACGCTCGTCCTCCACGCCTCGCAACCTTATTTTCAGCTCCAACAAGTAACTGGATGCCCTACTGTGTTGAGGCGCTAAAAGATACGATGTCCATCTGGGGAGGCTGGGCGACGGTGCTGATACCTGAAACAGAGGTCTTGTCTAATGCAGCCGCTGAAACGCTTCGACAAAGTGATCCCGATTTCATTCTCCGATGGCTACCCATAGGATCGGACGTAAAGCAAATTGACGCATCATTCTACGAAGAAATTATTGCGCATGAGGCAAAGATTCTGAAAGAAGAGACAGGCGCCGCGACTGTCGACAACCAAGATATCGACGAAGCAGTTGTTTCCCAGCCCTTTTATCCCAGAGCTAAGCACAATTGGTCGTCAATTCTTAGTCATTGTAACCCATTTAACTCGGAACTCGACCAAACAATTGTCGTGAGAAAAGCCGGCAGATTGGATTATAGGCTCACGGAATTGCATACAACTTTTCCACATATGGAGCCCATTCCGCCTCACTCCATTTTCTTGCCTGACAGCCCTCTCGTGAGCCTAATCATCTCAGCTCGATTTGGTCAATTCTCTTCCAGGATCGAAGAAATCCTGAACGCAGTAGGAGCGCCGCATAACACAGTAAACGGGGAGGAAACGCGGATTGCCGCATGTAGTGCTCTGGCTCTTACGAATGACTTGAAGTTGCATAAGCCGGCAGACCTTAACATGTTCGGGTGTGGTCAATATATTTACGATTTAAGTTTTTTCCGCAGCAATTTTTACGTCATAGCGGGTTTGGAGCAAGAAGATTTCTTCTTATTCCACAATCTTAGTCGTATGGGTGTATCAGTAACATGGGTTCCAATCAAGGACTTTCGCTCACTGGAAGGTCTCGAGGAAAATGAAGATCTAATATATTCGGCTTTAGATGCTGTATCGCAAATGTCTTATCAACATGGACAAATTGACACAGGTATTCTTCTCGGATCAGCATTCCAAACACTGAATATGTCCGAGTTCTCTGAAATTCTAAGAAAAAAGCTTCACGTTAGCGTCGGCTCTTCTGTTGCTTTGCACATCCATAACGGTAAACCTGTGGAAGAAACACATTTCAGTTTTCACTCTTGCAATGGAATAACAGACAGGCAACTCCTTTATTTGAAAGAAAATGATCCTCTCCACGCAATTGTGACGCCGATTCCTCCAATGTTCCAAAGAGCTAGCGCGTTTGATTTCTCTTGGATAACTGAAATAGTATTTGACGGGCACCAATATCCGCGTTCCAATGGACTGCCTGATTTATTGGTTCAACGACCAAGAGTTCTTGCGCAGTCGAGTCGAGCTTCTAGGCTTGGAGCAAGCTATTGTTGCCCCAATATAGGTGTCGTCCAACCCAATTTACATCTTACGACATGGAATCCTTGGCTTCGAGTTCCCACCGACGCCGAAGCTATTGAACTGTTTTTTTCAGAGAGAAATATTGAATGTTCGATTAGCGATAAGGGTCGATATCATCAGATTGTATGCGACCTATGTGGTGATTTTGATTCTGCGGTTAAATTATTAAAAGATGACGACGTGGATCGTATCTTGATGGCTTTTATGCACGACGATATTGAGCATTCTCTGGTTGTTAGAATAGCTAAAAGAAACTTCCTTTCAAGAAGAAAAATTTCACGAATCGTGGGCCGAGAAAAATGCGAGTCGATTATTGAAAAACTCTTAGCCGTTCGAATCTTAAAGAGAGGTTATTGTTTGAAATGCGAGTATTGCAGAAATTCGGATTGGTACAGTATCGACGAGGTAGGTAATGAATTCCTGTGCAGGAGGTGTTATCGTGCGCAAGCTCTTTCAAGGAGTAATTGGAGAGGCCCTCGAGAACCGTTGTGGTTCTATGCGTTGGATGAAGTTTTCTATCAGTTTTTATTAAATCACGGATTCGTTCCGCTATTTGCCGTCAACGTTCTTAAGGAGAGGCATCGGGGTGCCTGCAGTTACGTTCCAGAGGTGGATTTAGTTTTCCAAGGAGCAAATTGTGAGTTCGATTTTATTTTTTCTGCTGACACGAGGATCTATGCAGGAGAGGGAAAATGCTCCGGCTCTCTAGGTGGCAAGACCAAGATTCAGGAGGAAAGGCTGCTGCGTCAGAAGTGTCTTCACGCGCGCCAGATTGGGGCCACTCACTTGGTCCTGGCGACAGGGAGGGAAAGTTGGAGCGAACGAACCAAGGACCTTGTTGAAATCTTAGGTGAACAAGATGTTGTAATAGAGTGTTTAACTAATAAACAACTGGCCCTTGGATCGTTAACCTAGGGTAGAGCGTTGATCTGACTTCGATTCCAGGCTCGGCCCCGACGTCGGAGGGGACTACCAGCCAGGCATAATGCAACATGCTAGCCGTCGCGCTCACCCTAGCCATCGCCTTCCCCCCAGCTCAAGCCCCCGAAGTCAAGGCGTTTCAAGACGCCTTCGCCCTCCGGAAGGCCGAGTTCCCGAGCGAGAAGCCGGATGCTGCCATCCAAAAGGCGATGGACATCCTGATCGACAAGCTTAGGAAGGACACGACTGGCAATTCCACCATCGACGACGTCGCCAAGATCCTCAACCCCTTTACGCGCGCCGTGCAAAGGGAAGAGGTCTTCTCGACCAGCTACGCCAGCATTGGCGGAGCTGTCAGCCGTGGCTTCGGTAGGGTCGCTGTCGGCGTCCGCATGGGCGCCGCTAGCCGCATGAGGGTCTTTAGCGCAGCCTCTGGCAAACCCGTTCCGACGCCAAAAGAATTCGACTGGCAATATCAATACGACTCGAACCCCATCCTCATGTCCGGCGGCAAAGTCGTCGTCGATTCCCCCGGCATCCAAGACGCGGGCGTGCGCTACGGCTACCGGGTCTGGGTGCTCAATACCGCCGCCGATGGCATCAAAGTCGCGAAGCGACTGGACGGCGTCTGGACCCTCGAAGACGAAACGAACGGCCACATGAGCCTCGAAGGCACGACCCTCACGCTCTCCACCATCGACGACCCCAAGACCTTCCTCACCACCAGCCCCGAACGTCTCTTCACGCGGATCACCACCTACGACCTATCCACCCCGATCCCCACCCGCCTCAAGTCCGACGCCAAAGACCCCATCTTCCGCCAGCTCGACGATTGGATGTACCACGCCATCAAATCCCCATCCACCGACCTGGAAAAGCGCTTCCAAAAAGCCTTCGGCCCCACCCCCAAAGCCGCCGACTTCAACAAGTGGGACATGAAACGAACCGGCGACACCGTCCGACTCGAACTGGACCTGGGCAACAAATACGTCTTCACGATGAAAGACAGCCCCGACGGCTACAAAGTCGTCGACTTCACCTACACGAAAGAATGATGCCCCTCCTCATCCCCGCTCAAGCCCAGGAGGTGAGGGCTTTCAAAGACGCCTACGCGCACCGAAAGGCCGACTGTCCCCGCGAAAAGCCCGACCCCGCCATCGTCAAAGCCATGGACATCCTGATCGAGCGGATCGAAAGGACCCCCAAGAACGCAGACGTCGCCAAAGTCCTCGCTCCTTTCGCCAAAACCATCGCCCGCAAAGATGCCTCCTCCACCGAATATGCCAATGTCGGCGGCTCCATAAGTCGTGGCTACGGCAGGCAAGCGATCGCTGTGTGGATGGGCGGTGTCAGCCGAATGCGCGTCTTCGATGTCGCCACCGGCAAACCCGTCCCCCTCCCCAAAATCTTCGATTGGCAGGACGGCTACGACACCATCCCAACCATCCTGCCCGGCGGCAAGATCGTCGTCGATTCGCCCGGCATCCGCGACGCGGGCGCCCGATACGACTACCGCGTCTGGTTCCTGTCGACGAAAGCGAACGCACTAAAAACCGTAAAGCGATTGGAAGGAACCGTCTGCCTCGATGACCCAGGCGACCGCTTCAAACTCCACGGCCACACCCTCGTCCTGGATACGTTCGACGATCCAAAGAGCTTCAACATCTCGCAAAGCCAGCCCCTCTTCCGGCGCGTCATGACATACGACCTTTCCGGTGCCGTGCCTACTCTAAGGAAGACATCCTTCGACGACCCAACCCTGAAAGCGGTGGACGACTGGATTGCCAGAGCGGTGCGCTCGCCCAAAACGGGCCTCCAGCGCCGTGTCGCCAAGACCTGGGGCAAGGATCGCATGAATTGGGAATATCAGAGTTCAAAGGCGACGAAGACCGGATCGACGACCAAACTCGAACTGAATGTCGGAGACAAGTTCGTCTTTACTTTGAGAAACGGCCAAGTCGTCGACTTCACCCACACCAAACAATGAAGAACCTCATCCTCGGCCTCCTGCTCGCGACCGCCGCCCACGCTCAGCAAAACCCCCTCCCCATGGGCATGCTCAGCAGCCGCGCCGCCCTCGCCATCCGCAGCGACGTCAGCGGCGAGCTCCAGCTAAACGACGCCCAGGTCGCCAAGATCCACGAGGGGATCGATAAGATCGGAAGCGTCTCCATCACCTTCGACGGAGGCGGCACCGTCCCCATCCTCGACAAGCTCGACGAGAACATCAAGCCCGTCCTCACCGACGACCAGTGGAAGCGCCTAACCCAGCTCTGGGTGCAGTTCGAAGGCCCCTTCGTCCTCCAAAGCGGAGCCGTCGTCCTCGAACTGGGCCTGAACGAAGACACCCAAAAGAAGGTCGCCCTCATCGTCCGCGACTACCGCGCCTTCTGGAATCGCGAAATGCCCAAGGTCCGCAAGACCAGCGACCTCGACCATATCAAACGCGAAGGCCAAAAGACCGGCCGCAAGCTCCTCGGCCTTCTCACGTCCGAGCAAAGAAAGAAATTTAGCGAGATGGAGGGCCCGAAATTCCGGTTCCAGACGTGACGCCATGTCACAATGAGCACTTGGAATGAAGCCTACCGTCCTCGTCCTTGGGTCCGGTCCGATCCGCATCGGCCAGGGTATCGAGTTCGACTACTCCTGTGTCCACTGCGTATGGGCGCTTGAGAAACTCGGTTACCGCGCGATCATCGTCAACAACAACCCCGAGACGGTCTCCACCGACTTCGATACCGGCGATGGCCTCTACTTCGAGCCCGTCACCCTTGAAGACGTTCTCGACGTCATCGCCCACGAAAAGCCCATCGGTGTCGTCTGCCAATTCGGCGGCCAAACCGCTATCAACCTGGCCGAAGGGCTCAAGCAAAACGGAATCAAAGTCCTCGGCACCTCGCCCGAAGCCATCGCCATGGCCGAAGACCGCCGCCAGTTCGACGACCTCCTCGAATCCCTGAGCATCCCCCGCCCGAAAGGCAAGGCCGTGAACTCTCTGGAAGAAGCTGTCGTGGTTGCCGCCGAAGTCGGTTACCCCGTCCTCGTTCGCCCCAGCTTTGTCCTGGGCGGTCGAGCCATGGAAATCGTCTTCTCCGAGGAACACCTCCGCCGCTTCTACGGCGAAGCCGAAGACGCCAACCCCGGCCAACCCGTCCTCGTCGACAAATACCTTCTCGGCAAGGAAGCGGAAGTAGACGTCATCTCCGACGGCCAGGACACCCTCGTCCCCGGCATCATGGAGCACATCGAGCGCGCCGGAGTCCACAGCGGCGACTCCATGGCCGTCTATCCCCCCGTCTCTCTCAGCATCGACGTTCAATCCCAAATGGTCACGAGCGCCTGCAAGATCGCTCGCACCCTGGGCGTCAAGGGCCTCATGAACATCCAGTTCGTGATCCAAGACGGCATCGCCTACGTCCTCGAAGTCAACCCTCGAGCATCGCGTACAGTACCCTATCTCAGCAAGGTCACCGGCATCCCCATGGTAGACCTCGCCACCCGCTGCATGATGGATGAAAAGCTCAAAGACCTGGGCTTCGGCAGCGGCCTCTGGGAGCTCATCCGAACCAAGTCCGCCAACGGGTCCAGCGAACCTTGCGCCCTCAAGGAAGTCGCCGACCAATTCGGCCTCGAAGACTCCGTCAAAACCCACGCCGCCGGATACATCGTCCCCGAAGCCGACTTCGTGGCCGGGAACCCGAAGATCGCCGAACCCATCCTCTACGCCGTCAAGGCCCCCGTCTTCAGCTTCCAGAAGCTCGCCAAGGTCGAACCCAGCCTCGGTCCCGAAATGAAGTCCACCGGCGAAATCCTCGGCATCGACCGAACCTACGAAGCCGCCCTCTATAAAGCCATGGTCGCCAGCGGAATCCACTTCAAAAAGGAAGGCGGCTACGTTCTCGTTTCGTTAAGGGACGAAGACAAGGGCCTAGGGCTATCGATCGCCAAGGGTCTCCACGAAGCAGGCCGAAAAATAGCCGCCACCCCCGGCACCGCCAAGGTCCTCCAAGACGCAAACGTCCCCTGCCACGCCGTAAACAAAATCCAAGCGGGCTCCCCCAATATCCTGGATTTCATCCTGGAAGGGAACGTAAGCCTGATGATCAACACCCCGTCCCTGACGGAGACCAGCGAAAGCGAGGCCGCCAGGATCCGACGAGCCTGCATCGAGACCGGCATCCCCTGCGTCACCAGCATCGACACGGCAGCCGCCCTGATCAGAGCCCTCGACGTCTTCTCCGACCCAGCCCAGGCAAGCTGCCTGCGCCTCGAAGAGTACTTCGCCCCCGCCTAGCGGACAGCAGGTACAATCCGACGAACGCACCACGGGCGATCATGCCCGCATACCGCCATGCAAGTAACCCGCGAAGAACTAAACCCCTGCACCGTAAAATTGACCGTCGTTTGCGACCCGGAGCAGGTTAAAGACGGCTACGACAAAGCCCTGAAACAGATTTCCAAGAGCGTCAAGCTGCCCGGCTTCCGCCCCGGCCACGTGCCGAAAGGAATGATCGAAAAGATGATCGATCCCGAGCGCTGGAACGAGGAAGCGGCGGAGAACATTGTCCGCAACGCCTACCGCAAAGCGATCGAGCAAGAAGGCATCAAGCCCGATCCCGGTACCTCCCCCGCCGTCGAGCTCGTCAAGCTCGATCAGGCAGAGGGCGCCTGCGAATTCAACGCCAAGGTCCCCCTTCCTCCCGTCGTCGAGCTTGGCGAGTATAAGGGCCTCCCCGTAGAGCGCCCTGCAAGCGAGGTCACGGAAGAGGAGATCGAGTATCAGATCGATGAGCTCCGCAAGCAGCGCCATACCCGCGAAGCCGTCACCGACCGAGGCGCCCAAGAGGGAGACGTCGCCGTCGTGAACATCAAGCTGGACGGCGAAGAGGGCGATGGCCGCAACTTCATGACCGTCGTCGGCAAGACCTTCCCCCAACTCGACCAGGCCCTGAGCGGCATGAAGGTCGAAGAGATGAAGCACCTCGACCTGACCTTCCCCGAGAACTTCCAAGAGAAGGACTGGGCAGGGAAGCCGTACAAGTGTCTCGTCTCCTTGAATTCGATCAGCGCCGTCAAGATGCCCGAGATCGACGACGCCTTTGCCCAGAGCCTCAAGACGGAGAACGTCGAGGATCTGAAGACCAAGCTCCGCGAGGGCATCCTCCGCGCCAAGAACGATATGGTGCGCGAGATGGTCAGCGACCAGCTTCTGGAACGCCTGGTCGAGCGCAGCAAGGTTGAGGTCTCCGACAACATGTGGGAGCAGCTCGCCATCCGCCGCCTGCAGGACACCCAGCAGGAGGTTCGCGAGCAGGGCAAGACCATGGAGGAATATGCCGCCGAAAACGGCATGACCGTGGACGAGCTCGTCGAGAACTGGCGCGAAAAAGCTAAGACCCACGTCATCCGCGCCCTGATGATCCGCACCGTCTTCGAAAAGGAGAAAATGCAGATCACGAACGAAGAATTGAACCGAGAGCTGTTCTCCATGGCGTCTGAATGGAATGTCGAGCCTGCCCAGATGCTCGATATGCTAAAGCGCAATAATGCGATGGACGAAATCCATTACCGGGCAATTTCTCGGAAAGTATCGGAGTTCTTGATGCAGAATGCCGATATCAAGGAAGTCGCTCTCGCTGGCAAGTCCTAGACGGGACTCGTCGAGAGCGACGTTTTGAAAACAAACTGGGCCACGTAACAGGAGGAAAAAGTGGGCATACCGTACGTTATCGAGCAGACCTCGCGCGGGGAGAGAAGTTATGACCTTTGGTCGAGGCTTCTCAAAGACCGCATCGTTTATCTCGGCACAGAGGTGGACGACTACTACGCGAACCTGATCGTCGCCCAACTGCTATTCCTCGAGAAAGAGGATCCCGACAAAGATATCGAGTTGTATATCAACTCTCCGGGTGGCTCGGTTTATGCTGGGCTCGCCATCTACGATACGATGCAGATCATCAAGCCCGACGTGGCCACCACCTGCGTTGGCATCGCCGCCTCGATGGGCGCGGTGCTCCTGGCGGGGGGCAAGAACGGCAAAAGAGCCGCTCTCAAGCACGCTCGTGTGATGATCCATCAGGTTTCGAGTGGGTTTCGCGGAACCGCTGCCGATATAAATGTTCAGGTAGCGGAGACAAACAAGTTGATGGATACGCTTATGGGCCTTCTCGCCAAGGACACCGGCCAGCCGGAAGAGAAAGTGCGGAAGGACTGCGATCGCGATCACTGGATGTCTTCCGAGGAAGCTTCGTCGTACGGTCTTATCGACCGAGTCGTCGAACCTGGCGTACGATAAAAGTAGACCTCTGGAGTGTGAATGGCAAAATCTTTGGAACGACGTGATCAGTGCTGTCTTTGTGGGAAGACCAAGGAACAGGTCAAGAAGCTAATCGTCGGTTTGCACGGTGCCGTCTGTTCGGACTGCATCGACCTCTGCAACGACATTCTGCATAACGACCCGGACAAGAAGGAAGGGGCGACGGTAGCCGCACAGGCAATCGTCCGAACTCCGACTCCCCAGACGGCCCTGGGCACAAAGGTGCCGAAGCCGGCGGAGATTGTCCACCACCTCGACAACTACGTCGTCGGACAAACCCACGCCAAAAAGGCGCTCGCAGTTGCGGTCTACAACCACTACAAGCGCGTTCAGGACACCCCGGCGAAGGAAGACGACGTCGAGTTGCAGAAGAGCAACATCCTGATGGTCGGCCCTACCGGCTCCGGTAAGACCCTCCTGGCCCAAACGCTCGCGCGAATGCTGAACGTCCCGTTCGCCATCGCGGACGCCACGGCCTTGACGGAAGCCGGATACGTGGGCGAAGACGTTGAGAATATCCTTCTCAAGCTTTGGCAGTCGGCGGAGATCATCGACTCGCGCGATCCCAAGAAGGCGTGCGAGCGAGGGATCATCTACGTCGACGAAATCGACAAGATCGCCCGCAAGAGCGATAACCCGTCGATCACCCGCGACGTAAGTGGCGAGGGCGTCCAACAGGCGCTCCTGAAGATCCTCGAAGGGACCACCGCCAACGTTCCCCCGCAAGGCGGACGGAAGCACCCCCAGCAGGAATATCTTCAGATCGATACGTCGCACATCCTCTTCATCTGTGGAGGAGCCTTCGAAGGTATCGAGGATATGATTCGACGCCGCATGAAGGAGAACGTCATGGGCTTCCGGGCAAACCCGCAGTCCAAGCAGGAGCGCGATGAGAACATCATCCGCCACCTCCTGCCGGAAGACCTCCTTCGCTTCGGCCTCATCCCCGAGTTCATTGGCCGTCTGCCCGTGATCGCGACTCTCGACCAGTTGGACGAGGAAGCTCTCGTGAGCATCCTTTCCGAGCCGAAGAACGCGATTCTGAAGCAGTACGCCAAGTTCTTCGAGCTGGACGACGTCGAGCTGATCGTGGAGCCAGGCGCCATGCGAGAGATCGCTCGCGAGGCCCTGAAGCGCAAGACGGGCGCCCGTGCCCTGCGCGCCATCATCGAACAGGTGATGATGGACGTGATGTACGAGGTTCCGACGGCGGAAGGCGTCCGCAGAGTGCTCGTGCCGGAAGGCATCATCGAGCACGGCGTGGACCCGATCCTGATGACGGAAGAAGAGATTCGCCGCGCTTCCTAAACGTTCTCAAATGGGGCGGCCAGTCAAAGGATTGGCCGCCCCATTTGCTTTTATTCCGACACAAATTTGCATGCGCCCGACGACGGCGTTCCCCGAAATATTACTGGGCAGAGCGAGGCCCGGTAAATGTCCTATCGGTACACCGACTGGCTAGCACCCATGCCGGTTTGTACAAGCCTTGAGCGAATTACCAGCACCGATCAAGGACCAAGGCGGAAAGAGCAGAACGGAGGAGGGACGTACCAAGTCCCTAGCGAGTGAATGTATCTAGTGACAGTGCAAGAAGAACAAGCCGTCGTCGAGGTTAGCCTTGGCGGGAGGGTCGATTCGCACGAGATGCGGGCCTTCGCGGAGGATATCGAGGAAGTGCTCGAGTCGCTCGGAGCGAGCCGCTTTTATCTCCTGATCGACCATTCCAAGGCGAAGAGCTTCGATGGCGAGGCGACGATGATTTTATCGCAGCTTAAAGACAAAGCTTTCTCGTTCGGTGCGGAGAAGATCGTAACTCTCACCAGCGACGAGAACGAGATCGCGAGGCATACGACTGCGCGCTTGCAACAGGTGTTGGAAGGTCGCGAGCAATTTTGCCTCGAATTGCCGGAAATGCAATATCCGGCATGGCAGCGCACGGCCGTCCTTCGGGCAGCCTAGCGCACCGAGATCGGACAAAGGCGTTCGTCTTGTTACGGAAAGCGGGCGGGCAGCTCCTGGCGTATATCCGGACGCCGGTTGGGTTGCCCGCCCGCTCCGTATTTTGGATGCCCCGATGTGCCTTCCACTTTTCCTAAGGACACATCTCATAGGTTGATCTTCACTTTTCGCTTGGTATCCACCCAGGCGATCTCGATCGCCACCGGCTTCAGCGAAGGGTCATGGCTAAAGCACATCTGGGATGTAGTCCTCTTGCCCACCTCAAGATCGCCTATCCAAGCGGCGCCTGAAGTGGCATCATACAGGGTCGGATACATGCCGACCTTGGCTCCGTTTGACATGACAAGGAAGGCCTCGATGTATTGCCAACCCCAGCGGCAGGGCACCAATTGGGTGTTCTCCACAGTGATGCTGAAGACAGAACCCTTGTTACTCGCAGCATCGCCCTTCCTACTATCTCCCTGCAAGGCTCCGTTCAGCTTGACGGCCAAAGGGCCAAGGTCGAACGAATCCCCGAGCTTCGCCTGAGCTTCATCCACGACCTCGATGCCATTGGGTGCGAAAACGGACGTCGACTTACCCATCTTCGAGGTCAAGTCCAGCCAAGCCACCGTCTGCAGCCTTTCCCAACCGAATCCGATTCGGAAGTCTTTGAACGCGGCGGGAAAACTCACGACGATGTCGAAGTTCGCCGACTCACCCTTCTTGAGTTGTCCGGTGGGCCATGTCTTGGTCTTGGGGTCGAAGTAGTTGACCAGCTTGATCGCCTTCGAACCATGCACGTCCCATATGCTGACGAGAGGCATGGAGTCTCCCCCAAGCACTATCGCGATCTTGCTCGGGTTCGTGATGGTGACGTTGAAGACGAGGAGCTTAGAGCCAACCTCCGCTAAGACGGGATACTTCGTCGTCGGGTAGGACATGGCGACCCGGGCGGAGTTAAACGCGAGATTGACGTAGTTGCCCCAGTCTTGTGGACGTCCACCCTGCTCGATGTAGTGGCCAATTTTGTATGGAACGCCGACCTTCGCCGTCTCCTTGAATGTCTGGGTCTGGCCAAGAAGGGCTGTAAGAAATAAAGAGAGCACCATATCGTTCCATCCAGAATACTGCAAGTAATACCGGTGGGCGATTCGGCCTCAACGAGCCGCCAGGAACGAAAATATGCTGAGCCTGCGACTTCATCGCCAGGCTTTGGGGGGAAGAAAGAGTTGGCTGCCCGCCAGAGATTCGAACTCCAATTAACTGAGCCAGAGTCAGTCGTCCTGCCATTAGACGAGCGGGCAGCGCGTCGAAGGCTCTGAGAAGATACCCTAAAAAGATGCTCGGCTCCCGGCCCCTCCATTCTTAGAAAATTCTAGCTTTCGACCCAGGCGGGACGGGTTAGAGTAGAGGAACGATGAGCACGCAGACGAAGATCACGACCACTGTAGCCCCAATGTTGTCCGTCCGCCGGGGAGGTCAGGCGCTTGAGTTTTACAAGAAGGCGTTCGGCGCGACCGAGGTCTTCAAGATCGAGTCGCCGGATGGGGCGGTGGTGGCCCGGCTTGCCATCGACGGGGCGGAGTTCTGGGTTGCAGACGAGTCGCCGGAACACTCCAACTACAGCCCTGAAACCCTGAACGGCGCCACCGTGCGGATGATCCTCACCGTCGCCGATCCCGACGCCACCTTCGCCCAAGCCCTCGCCGCCGGAGCAACCCAAGTCGTTGCCGTGGAGAACAACTACGGTTGGCGTCTAGGCCGCGTCGTCGATCCCTTCGGTCACCACTGGGAGATCGGCCACCCCCTCGACGAAGATTAACGGCAGAAAGATTGCGAGACGATTCCGAGCCCAAGACTCGTAATAGAAAAACATGCCTGGCAACATCATCGAAGTTACGGACCTCCGGAAGACCTACCCGGGCGGCGTCGAAGCCGTGCGCGGAGTGACCTTTCACGTCGAGGAGGGGCAATTCTACGGATTCCTCGGACCGAACGGGGCGGGGAAGACGACGACGATGAACATGCTCGTCAATCTCGTCAAACGGACCAGTGGCGACATCAAGATCGACGGCCTCGACCTCAACAAGAACGCAAACGAGGTCTACAAGCGGATCGGCTTTGCGATGCAGGAGATCGGGTTGGACGAGACGGCGACGGCTCGAGAGATGCTTCAGCTTCACGGTCGCCTCTACCACTTGCCCAAGGAGAAGATCGACGAACAGATCGTCAAGCTGCTCAAGCTCGTCGAACTGGAGAAGGTGGCCGACCGGTACACCTCCACCTATTCGGGAGGCATGCGCCGCCGGTTCGACCTCGCCCTGTCGCTGATCCACGAGCCCAAGATCCTGTTCCTCGACGAGCCCACCCAAGGCCTCGATCCCCACGCCCGCCAACTCATCTGGAACCACCTTCGAGAGTTGAACGCGAAGGGCATGACTATCTTTCTCACGACCCACTTCATGGAAGAGGCGGAAGCGCTCTGCGAGCACATCGCGATCATGGACAAGGGCCAGATCGTGACGGAAGGCACCGTGCAGCAGCTCATCACCAAGCACCAAGCCAAGAACCTGGAAGACGTCTTCCTCAAGACCACCGGCAGCAACATCGGCGATGAAGAGGTCAACCTCAACGCCACCGACCCTTACGCCCGCTCAAGGATGTGAAACAAGCGTGACGACGTTCTTCTCAGACTGGTATTACCTCTCGATCCGCAGCATCAAGCAGATCTGGCGTCCGCTCCTGGCGCTGATCCCGTCGTTGTTCATCCCCCTGTTCTTCTTTCTTGTGAACTCGGCCTCTCTGAGCGCCTTTTCCCAGGTGAAGGGCTTCCCGGCTGGGGTGACCTACAAAGACTTCATCGCTCCCGTCGCCCTCTTTACCGCCATCTTTTTCTCTGCGGGCAATGCGGGGATCGAGCTGGTGCAGGACATCACGAACGGCTACTTCAAGAAGCTGATCATCATGCCCATCAATCGGCTGACGATTATCCTTGGCAAGCTGACGGAAGCGGCTTTCCAGGCCGTCTTTCAAGGCCTCATCGTCCTCGTGCTCTTGCTGCTCGTCGGCGTTCACATCCGTACCGGCGTGCTTGGGGTCTTCGCGATCTTTGGCTTGCTGATCCTCTTTGCGATGGCTTGGAGCTGTGTCAGCATGATTTTCGCGATCCGCACCCAGAACGCGCGCCTCGTGCAGTCGCTATTCGTCCTCGTCTTCCCGTTCCTGTACCTCACGACTTCCCAGGCGCCGAAGCAGCTCCTGCCGCCCACCTTCGGCTTCATCGCCACGTACAACCCCGTCACCTATATCATCGAGGGAGTCCGGGCGTTGGTGTTGAGCGATTGGAGTGCGCCCGCCATTTGGCAGGGCTATCTCATCGCCACCATCCTCCTCGTCGTGATGGTCACTTTGGCACTGGCGTCGTTCAGGAAGGCTCTGAAATAAGGGGGACCAGTTCCGCACGTCGATTGAAAGATTTATAATCTTGCAATGGCATCCTGGGTCCTGGACGACGCGCGGCAACATGCGGCGCAATATCCGTACACCTACTACAAGGCGGACGATGCGACCATCGGCCTCGTCGCGGTGGGTGAATTCGTCAAACTTTCGTTCCGCATCGTGCAGCCTCTGCCAAACGGTCCTGGCGCCGAGCGCATGTGGGTCAAGGTCGAGTCGATCGGGCCCGGCGACCACTTCGTGGGCTCCCTGGGAAATGCCCCGAAGTACATCCGCGACATCGCTCTTGGCGATCGAGTCGAGTTCCAAAGGGACAACATCGTCAACACCCAGCACGACCCCGCGAACAGCCTTGTAGACCGCCTGATGGCTGGTTGCCAGGTGACGAAATGCATCCTGGACGGGCAGACTCCCATCGGTTTCATCTTCCGGATGAAACCGATGGGTCCGGAGGATAGCGGTTGGCGAATCTTCACGGGTACCGAGTCGCGGGAGTACATGCTGGTCAAGGAGAACGTCGTCTTCACCTCGCTCGGCAGCGTCATGAACGTGGACAATTCCGTGCTGCATCTGTTGGGGGAGCCAGTCGGCGCGGAGTTCGTGTTCGATCCTACGATAAACCGGTTCCGCAAAAACGACTGACGCCGCATACTGAAGGCATGACCCGGCGTGAATTTCTGAAGGGAAGCGTCTATGGTGCGATCGCCCTCGCTCTTCCGGTAGGGAAGGCGAAGCCGCTCAAGATGGCCGTCATCACCGACCTCCACCACGGCCTCGCTCCCGACGCCACCATGCGCCTGGAGAAATTCGTCGAGGAGGTCCATAAGCGAAAGGGCCTCGACCTCGTCCTCCAGATGGGCGACTTCTGCTACTCCCAGCCCGAGTCCGCCGGTTTTGCCAAGCTTTTCAACGATCTCCCCCACCGCAAGCTCCACGTTCTCGGCAACCACGATATGGACAAGTGCGACAAGGACTTTGCCATGAAGTTCTGGGGCATGAAGAGCCGGTATGGAGCCTACGACGTGGGCGCCTACCGCTTCGTCATCCTCGACCTGAACCACTTCCGAAAGGAGGGCAAGCTCTACTCTTATGCGAACGGCAACTATTTCACCGATAACGCCGTCTGCAACTACGCCGATCCCGAGCAGCTGGAGTGGCTGGGCAAAGAGCTGCGCCAGTCCAAGAAGCCCGTCATCCTCATTTCCCACCAACCCCTCGGCTTCCGCGACCCCGGCCCCGAACTACCGGTCGAGCAGGCGGAAATCCTTAAGGTCATCACCGACGCTGCGAAGGAGAACCCGAAGGGAGCCGTCGCCATTTGCATGTTTGGCCACAACCACGTGGACCGGCTGGAGCATCACGAGGGCATCCCCTGCCTCTGCGTGAACTCCGCCAGCTACTTCTGGTCGAGCGGCATGTGGGCGTATTCTAAACCCCTCTACGCCTTCATGGAGATCACCGCCGACGGGCATCTCCTCATCGAGGGAGTCGCTGGCGAGTTTTTGAAAACGCCTCCAGCAAACTCAAATCAGGTCGTGGGCCGATCCGCCTCCATTTCTGACCGCGACATCGCCATCAAAGAGCAAAGCTCATTCGCGGCTCTGGCAATGTGAGAATTCCGAGGCACATAAACCGGATGAACGGCGGCAAGTCGGTCGGAGCCAGGGGCTCCCAAGGTTCCATCCAGTAACACGCATCGCCCTGAAAGGCGATGGAATCCCCGGCTTTCAACTGGTAGACCTGTTCCCGGATGCTGAACCGGATCGTTCCGCGCTCGACGATGCAAAGGTATGTATAGCCGAGCGGGTCCTCCGGCGTGTAGTCGTAGCCGAAAAGCTCGCCTACGCTGTACTGGAAGTACCCCGAAGCCATTCCCCCTCCCATCGCCTTCACGAACCCGCGCGAGAGGCCCGCGTGCCCCAGCCGGTGCCGCTCCGCCTCGTCTTGGATCTCGTCGGGGTCGCTCCTTAACCGTTCTTCTGGAACGTCGCCGAGCGACTTATACAGCCGCCTGTGATAGTTCTCCGCATCCGCGACTTCGATGAAAAACCATCGTCCATGCTCCTTGCGGATCACTCGCTGCGGCTCGTCGGTCAGTAGCTTGGAATCCCAAAGCCGGCCCACGTAAGCCGCAAACCCGAGCGCGATCTTCTGTTCGGTGCGAATCGTGCACCCCTCGCCCCGCTCGATCTTCACGATCGTCTTCGTCGAAATACCCGACCTCGCCGACAGGTCGCGAATACTCCAGCCGCGCAAAGCTCGAAAGGCGCGGACGTTCCTGGCGAAAACATGCGGGTCGCGTGGCTCCATGACAATTGCGAAAAACTACCACATTCGGTATCGATTCGTTGTAGTTTTCTTTCAGATCGAGTCTAGACCAATTAAAGAAACCCCCAAGTCCATTGTTTAATGTCACCCATCACACCTGCTTTGAATGGGGTCCCTTCATGCGTCGACTGTCATCTAATAATCGAATTCATAGCGCTTTCACGCTCATCGAGCTACTCGTCGTCATCGCCATTATCGCGATCCTCGCCGCCATCCTCTTCCCGGTCTTTGCCCAGGCGAAGCAGGCCGCCAAGCAAACGGCCAGCCTGAGCAATGTCAAGCAGACCGCGACCGCCGCGATCATGTACGCCACGGATTTCGACGACATGGCGATCATGCCCGGAGTCTATGGCACGGGTGGGGGCATCCCCTACCTGAACCCGCTGGACTACAAGCCTTGGAGCATGCTCGCCCAGCCGTATATCAAGAACCTCGACATCTTCGCCGACCCGCAAGGTCCGGGACCGTTCAAGTTCCCGTTCCCGGCGTCGGACATGGAGAACAAGACGTTCGACACTCAATACGGCCTGAACTTCCGAGCCTACGCTCCCATGCCCGCCATTCCGCCCGCCAACCCGGTTCCGAAGTCCATGACCAGTATCGCCCGGCCCGCCTCGACCGTTTTCTTTGCCGCCAAGACCGGTCTGAACGAGCTCACGATCCCCGGATTCTGGAGCGACTACTTCGGCGACGAATCGCCCTTCCTCGCCCAGATCGTCTGGCCCGTCGTCTGCGACGCCGAGATCCACTTCGCTCCCGACTGCTGGGGCCCGGATAGCTTCTTCAACTTCGCGATCAAGAACGACAAGGCGAACGGCTATCAGACGGGAGAGGTCAGCCAACGTGGCTCCGGCAAGATGCTGATCGCCTGGGGCGACGGCCATGCCAGCAAGAGCTCGCCGGGAGCCATGGCGGTCGGCACGAATTACGACGGCATCCGCTCGATGTTCACGACGACCATCACGGACGAATCGAAGTATCTCTGGGACGGCAAAGAGTGAAGCTCGCCATCCTTCTCGTCTTCGTAGCCTCGTTCGTGGGTTGCGGCGAAAAGCCGCAACCGGCGGCTCCCGTCACCCCGCAGTCCAAGCTGCCTGCCAATGCCGGCGGCCAGCAGCTATCTCACCCCTAGGAAACAGCGGCGAGCCAGCCGCGCAAGTTGTAATAGGAAGTAACCCGCGCGATCTTCCCGTCGGCGACCTCGAAAAAGGCCGCCGCCGGGATCGCATATTTTTGCCCCCGAGCTTCCACAAGCCCGCCATCCGTCTTCACGTACTCGCCCTCGCAAAGGAATTCCGCTGCCCCGCGACTGCCGCTCGTCATCACGACCAATTCGCGAATCTGCTCCAGGTAGCAATCGTCCATGTGTGACTTGAACTTGCGAAACGCCTCCTTCCCAACTTCCCTCGCCCCTTCGTTGATGTCATGCACGACATCGTCGGCCAACGTCGCGAGCATCCCCTCTGCGTCGTGGCGGTTGAATGCGTCGAAATAGGCACGGATCAAGGACTCGGTTTCGCTCATCCGTCTAGTTTATTTCGCGATTTCGAACGAGCCACCCGCTTTGTTCTCTTCGTTTTCTTCGGCTTCACGGCCTTTTTAACATCGATCGCGTCGAAGTAGAGCTGGCGTGTTTGCACGACCCGCAAGTCCTTCTGATCCACCTTGTAGAGTCTCTTGCCCACGAGAATGAAGATGTAGTTCCCAGCCGCCGTCATCTTCACCGTATCGTCGACCGAAACGGGAGGCGTGAAGGGCCGAAAGCCTGTCAGCTCCAAACTCGGAACGTGGCTTTTCGATGGTGTGTGACGCTTTCCCGTTTGGGCGAAAGCGGGCAAGATCGACGCAGTAACGAATAACAACAGCAGCGCAACGCGCCGCATCCAAGCGATTCCATCCATGGTCTCCTCCGGACGAGCCTTCCTGGCTCCTTACTTAGGGGGAGTATACGTCGAATACCAAAGCAACGACAACTCGCGTCACACTCCGCTGGGACTCACGGGCGAGTACGAGCGGACCGGAGGAGCCGCCCAGGCTTTGCCTACCGAACCGGCCGTTCGCGAATAGCCCGCGGCCCTAAGCCATAGCGTGTACGGACTGCCTTGTTGAAGTGCTGCAGGTCGGGAATCCCGACCGATGCGGCGATGGTCTTGATTGGTAGTGTGGAGCGCTCCAGCAGGTGCAGTGCCCGCTCCAGCCGCCGGTTGCGCAGATAGCCGACGACCGTCTCCCCGTACTCCTCTTGAAACAGCCGCGCCAGGTAGCTGTAGGAGACCCCCACCTCCCGCGCCAGTCCTGCCACCGTTAACGGCTCCGACAGGTTCCGGGCGATCAGGTCGGCCACCTTCCGCACCGCGGGATGAATTCCCGTTTCCCGATCCGAGAACGAAGACGCCTCCGTCAAATCCCAGAGCAGGTCCCAAAGGCGGGCGTTGGCCCTCTCCGGCTCCCGCCCAAACGTTTCGACCACGCTGTACAGTCGCCGATACGTCGCGTCGTAGGCGTCGCCCAAGTCCTGCATCGCGGAAATCTGCTTCACCTGTTCCGACGAAGCGACGCGGAAGTGGACGTAGATGTGCACCGAAATCCCTTGGTACCGATACTCCATCGTCCGGTCGGGCGGCGTCACGCCCAGATACCCGGGTCGGATGGGAAGCTCCAAATCGTCCACCTTTAGCGAAGCCTCGTAGCCGTAAAGGTGCAGGCTCCAAAGGTCGGGCAGACGGTATCGATCCACGGGATCGAAGCCGTGGACGTTGCGCCCGATGGCCGCCACCTGCGGCGGCGATCCGAGCGGAATATCCCAATAGACGCTCACCGCGTATTCATACCACTCTTTATGAATCGGTCCAACGAAGCAGAGCTTTCGAGTTGGTCAAAATCATCCTACCTCTGGACGATAGTGTGGTCGTGCGAGAAATGAGAAAAGGAAATGCCAACTCGAAGAGAATTCTGTCAAACCGTCGCCGGAGCCGCGATCGCGTCCATCATGCCTAAAATGCCCGAGATTTCCATTGGCGAGCCCCAAGCGCCCTACCATGCGGATAAGCCGCTCCTCACCCTTCAGCAGGAGTTCCTCGACCTCCGCTTCGGCATGTTCCTCCATTTCAATATGGCGACCTTCCAAGATCGCGAATGGGGCGATCCCACCGGTCCTACGGAAGCGTTCGATCCGACCGACCTGGACACCGATCAATGGGCCGTCGCGGCGAAGTCGGCGGGCATGACCTACGGCTGCCTCACCACCAAGCACCATGACGGCTTCTGCATTTGGCCCACCAAGACCAAGAGCGACAGCATCCTCCAGACCCCAAAGAAGATCGACGTCGTCCGCGCCTACGCCGATTCGTTCCGTAAGCACGGCCTGAAGGTCGGCCTCTACTTCTCGATCCTCGACCTGCGCGGCGACATCCGTCACTTCAACGTCACGCCCGAGAAGATCCAGCGCATCAAGGACCAGCTCACGGAGCTTCTCACGAATTACGGCGAGATCGACGTGCTCATTTTCGACGGCTGGGACGCGCCATGGAGCCGCATCCCCTACGACGAAGTCCCCTTTGCCGAGATTTACGCGCTGGTTAAGAGGCTGCAGCCGAATTGCCTGATCTCGGAGTTGAACGCCAGTCAATATCCGAACAGCGCGCTTTACTACTCGGACATCAAAGCCTTCGAGCAGAACGCGGGTCAACATCTTCCCGGCGATAGTTCCATCCCCGCCCAATCCTGCGTCACCCTCACCGATGGCTGGTTCTGGAAGCAGAGCGACGCCGAGGCCGAGCTCAAGCCGGTGGAGCGAATCGTCAAGGAATGGCTGATTCCCCAGAACGACCAACACTGCAACCTGATCCTCAACGCCCCGCCCAACCGGGAAGGGAAGCTGGCTCCCAACGTTCTCGCCACACTCGCCGCCATTGGCAAGGCTTGGAAGCACAGTGGCCCCGCCGCCAAGATCGACCCATCGGTGGTCATCACGACCCCCAATCTCGCCGCCGGTCAGCCCATCCACGGCAACAACGCTCCCGAAACCGTCGGTCCTGACCAGGCGAACGACGGCAACTTCGGATCGAGCTGGTGCCCAGAGGGGCAGGATGGCTGGCTGGAAATCAGCTTCCGAAGGCCGGTCGAGTTCAACACCCTCGTCCTCGTCGAGCCGGTAGGTCGCGGCGAGTATAAGGAGAGCCGCATCAAGAGCTACCGCTTCCAAAAATGGGAAGGAAACGCCTGGGTGGACGTCGCCTTAGGTGGGACGCCAAGCCGGGTCCAGATCCATACCGTGCCTCGAACGAAGACATCCAAGCTCCGCCTTTCGTTCGAAGGCAAGCAGGACAACCCGCACATCGCCGACATCGGCGTCTATAACGAACCGAGGGGCTAACGCCCTTCGGCCAAATAGGATCCTGGCGTCGCCCCAAGCTCCCGCTTGAACATCGCGATAAACGCGCTCGGCCCGTTGTAACCAAGGCGGAACGCGACGGACGCCGTCGTTTCCCCTTCGACGAGGCTTTGCAGGCCTTCCAACAGCTTCCGCCGCCGAACCCATTGGCCCAGGCTCATCGCGGTTTCTCGGCGGAAGACGCGCTCCATCGTCCGGCGGCTGGAACCACTTGCGCTGAGGGCAGCCTCGATGTCGTAGTTCTCTTCGATCAATGAGGCGAAAACCCGCGCCGAAGCTTCATTGGGATAGGGCAGTTGCAAGGGAACGGTGTCCACCGCCTGGAGCTCGTCTTGGATCAAGTCCGCCATCCGCCGGTGCTGGGCGATCTTCGCTTCGAGAGCCCCGATGTTCACCGCTCGCAGGATCAGCTCGCGTAGTAGCGGCGACACGCTCAGCACCGCGCACTTGGAGCGATCGAACGGGTAGGACCGTTTGCTTTTCCGCAGGTACAGCATCCGCAAAGCCGTCAGTCCCTGAACCTCCAGCGTGGAGCGCATGTTCGCCGGAAGCCAGATCGCCCGGTAGGGCGGCACGACCCACGTCCCAACTTCCGTCTTCACCGTGAGCACGCCCTTGTTGGCGTAGACGACCTGGTCCCACGCCTCGGAGGCGGGAGGGGTGAGCTTGTTTCGGCTGAAAGTGACGCCGTAGGTTCGCACCAAAACCGGCTCGTCGTCTTGGCGGAAATTCGACATTTTTTGTCGTTATACCGCTATTACGTCGAGATGCTTTCGTTGAATACTGGGCGGCATGGATGGATCGCAGATTCCCGGACAACTCGCCCACTTCTCCATTAACGCCAACGACGTAACCCGCGCTCGCAGCTTTTATGAGGCCGTCTTCGGTTGGAAGTACCACGCCTACGGCCCTCCCGGCTTCTACATGGTCGAAATGATCCCTGCCACAGCCACTCCGGCTCCGGTGCTTGGCTCCGTTCAAGGCCGTCGCGAGATCGTTCCCGGCGTCCGAATGACCGGCTTCGAGTGCACCCTCGCCGTCGCCGACATCGACGACACGATCCAGAAGATCGAGGCTAACGGCGGCAAAATCGTCATGGCGAAATGCACCCTCCCCAGCATCGGCCGCCTCTGCTTCTTCGAAGATCCCGAGGGCAATATCGCCGGAGCCATGGAATACGACTCGAAGGCCGAGTAAGCCATCGTCGATGGGGTCTAATCTCTATCGACGATGAGCGAAAGAAACTGGGCGGGAAACTACGAGTACAAAGCCGCACGCCTCCACCGCCCCAAGACGGTCGAAGAGATTCAGGCCCTGATCCACAATGCGGAAAAGGTCAGGGCCCTCGGCAGTCGCCACTCGTTTAACGACATTGCCGACACCCCCGCCGACCTCGTCTCGACCGAGCACCTGCTAGGCATCGAGATCGATAAGGCGAACAAGACCGTCACCGTCGGTGGCGGAGTGCGATACGGCGACCTCGCGCCCGTCCTCGATGCCGAAGGCTTCGCCCTTCCGAACCTCGCCTCACTCCCCCATATCTCCGTCGCCGGAGCCTGCGCCACCGCCACCCACGGCTCAGGCGAGAAGAACGGCAACCTCGCTACCCCCGTCTCTAGCCTTGAAATCGTAACAGCCGATGGATCGATCGTAAAACTCCCCCGCGACGAAGCCGCCGTAAACCTTGGAGGACTGGGGATCGTGACCCGCGTCACCCTCGACCTGCTTCCTACCTTCGAGGTCAGCCAAACCGTCTACGAGAACTTGCCTCTCGCCAACCTCGAAAAGCACTTTGACGAAGTCGAAGCCAGCGGCTACAGCGTCAGCTTTTTCACCACCTGGCGGAACGCGAACATCGAGCAAGTCTGGGTGAAAAGGAAAGACACCGAAAGTGCCCCCGACCTCTTCGGCGCAAAGAAAGCCGACGGTCACCGCCACCCCATCGGCGAAATCTCCCCGGTGAACTGCACGCCCCAAATGGGCATCCCTGGCCCGTGGTATGAGCGCCTGCCCCATTTCGGCATGGATTTCACCCCCAGCAGCGGGGAAGAGCTCCAAAGCGAATTCTACGTCCCTCGCGAAAACGCTCTCGATGCTCTGCATGCCATCGACGGCATGCGAGATCACATCGTCCCCCTCCTTCTCATTTCCGAAATCCGAGCCATCGCCGCCGACGAGCTCTGGATGAGTCCCTGCTACCGGCAGTCCTGCATCGCTATCCACTTCACCTGGAAGCAGGATTGGGAACGCGTCCGAGCCGTCCTCCCCATCATCGAGCGAACGTTGAAGCCCTTCAAGGCCCGCCCCCACTGGGGCAAGCTCTTCACGATGCCGGTTGACGAGACACTTTTCCCCCGCCTCCCGGAATTCGGGAAGCTTCTCCAAACCCACGATCCCGAGGGCAAATTCCGAAACGCCTTCCTTGACCGCAACGTCTTCGGCAAAGGCATTTAAGATTCCGTTAACCCGCCCGCAACCTCACCTTCACCCAAATCGACGAAGAAGGCAACCAGTTCGACAGTTTTAAGATCTCGAAATCCTAATCGTTAGGACAAACTGTGCGCGTGGAAGAGCGCGGGCCGGTGGCCGAGGTCGCCTGGGCGTTTCTCAAACTCGGCTTCACCGCCTTCGGCGGACCCGCCGCCCATATCGCCATGATGCGCGACGAATTCGTCATGCGGCGCAAGTGGGTGAGCGAAGTAGAATTCCTTGACCTCATCAGTGCTGCGAACCTGATTCCCGGCCCCAACTCCACCGAGGTCGCCATCCATCTCGGCCATCGCCGCGCGGGCGTCGTTGGGTTGATCGTGGCGGGAGCCTGCTTCATCGTCCCCGCCATGCTGATCGTGATCGCCCTGGCTTGGGCGTACACCCGCTACGGCTCCCTGCCCGAGACCCGAGGCCTGCTCTACGGCATGAAGCCCGTCGTAGTCGCCATCGTCCTCCAAGCACTCGTAGGCTTTGGCAAGCCGATCTTGAAGACTCCCGTTCCGTGGATCATAGGGCTTGCCGTATTTGGCTGCTCGCTGCTCGGTCTCCCTGAGATTTGGCTCGTCTTCATCCCTGGCATTCTTCTCGCCGCTTTCGCCTGGAAGGGGGAAGCGAACAAGGCCGCCACAAGAGCCATCGCCTGGACCGCTCTTGCCGTCCTGGTCCTCATCGGTGGGTCGGCCTGGCTATCCACGATGAGCATAGGGAAGACCCCTTTCGCCCTCGCTCCGTTATTTCTCGTGTTCGTCAAGGTCGGAGCCGTGCTCTATGGCAGCGGCTATGTGCTCCTCTCCTACCTGAATACCGACCTCGTGGTGCGCCTTGGATGGCTGACCCGGACTCAACTCCTCGACGCCGTTTCCGTCGGCCAATTCACCCCCGGTCCCGTCTTCACCACCGCCACCTTTATCGGTTTCCTGCTCGGCGGCATACCCGGCGCGATTGTCGCTACCGTTGGCATTTTCCTCCCCTCATTTGTCCTCGTTGCCCTTAGCGCCAAGTGGGTGAGACGCCTGCGCGAATCTGCCTCTACAGCCGCCTTTTTGGAAGGCGTGAACGCCGCTTCCATCGGTCTGATGGCGGCCGTCGTCGTCAAACTTGGCCAGGACGCAATGGTGGATTGGTTGACCTGGCCGCTGGCCATCATCGCCCTCGCCATCCTCCTGCGCTTCAAGATCAACTCTTTCTGGCTGGTCGCGGCAGGTGCGATAGCTGGTCTCGTCCACGCCAGCTTGTAGAATCGCTAAGCCGATGCAGCTCCGCCTAACCTTCGACAGCGTAGCCGATCTCTACGACAAGGCTCGCCCTACCTACCCGCCCGCCCTTTTCGAAGACCTTCGAACGCTTACAGGCTTCGATACCCAAGGCTCCGTCGTCGAGATCGGTTGCGGCACCGGCCAAGCTAGCATTCCCCTCGCCCGGATGTCCGGCAAACTCGTCTGCGTAGAACTGGGGCCCCGCCTCGCCAAGGTCGCCACCCAAAACCTCGCTCCATTTCCCCACGCCCAAGTCGTCAACGCCTCCTTCGAAGACTGGAACCCCCAAGGCGAAACCTTCGACCTTGTCTTCTGCGCCACCGCGTGGCACTGGCTAGACCCCACCCGCCGATACGAGAAGGCTTACGAAGTTCTCAAACCGAGCGGCCACCTGGCCGTAGTCACGAACAGCCACGCCTTCCCAACCGACTTCGATCCCCTCTTCACTGACCTCGACGAGGTGTACAGGGAGATCAGCGACGGCAAAAGCGAGCACGGGCCCCGCGTGACGCCAGACAAACTGCCCGACGAAACGAGCGAGATCCTGGCTTCAGGCTGCTTCGGCGAAGTCCAAACCAGGCGCTACGTCTGGCACGTCGAATACACCGGGGACGAGTTCGTAGACCTTCTCAGCACTTACTCCGACCACATCGCCCTGTCCGACGACAAACGGAACCACCTATTCAAGGAAGTCCGGCGCTTGACCGCGGAAAGGAAGATCAGGAAGCACTACCTGACCATCCTCCACGTCGCGAAAAGGGATGCTACCAGCGAATTTGGGCCGGGAAAAACTCCCCGATAAGCTCCTCGTAGTAGGGCCGTAAAGCCTCCACGTTCGGTCGCTCGTCGGTCTTGGAGTATAGGTCGTACTTGTTGAACTCCTTCACCCACTTCAAGTTCTCCCGATCCTGAGCCGAGGCCAAGTGGTCGTAAGCCCCTTCCCGATGCCAGGGATAGAACGAGTGGTACCGGATCATGTACAACGCCTCGGTCGGCAAGTAGTCCTTGACCACGTGATACAGATACTCGTCGTGCCCAAACGACAAGTGAACGTTATCGAACCCAACTCCCGGCTGATAGATCCCGTCCTCCGTCTGGTACGCAGGCACCTGAGAATCCGGGTTCGCCTCGAAGTACTCCGAGAAAACGATCTTGTCCGAATACTTGCAGCCGGTAGGGAATGTATCGCCCACGACGGCCCACTGGGGCTCTCCAAAGAGGCAAAGGACCTTGCCCAAATCGTGCAGCAGCCCAGTCAAGACGAACCACCTCGGATGCCCGTCCGCCCGGATCGACTCTGAGGTCTGCATCAAATGCTCGATCTGCGTCGCATCCGTATCCGGGTCGCTATCGTCCACGAGCGTGTTCAGGAATTCCATCGCCTCCCAAACGCTCATCGTCCGCTTGTTCAGCCCGCAATACTCAGCCTTCTTGGCCTTCACGAAGTCCAAGGTTTGGTACGTGTGGTTCAGCCGATAGAACTCCTTGACGGAAGGCCGAACGTCCGACGCGTAGTCGCGAAAAACGTGGTTCTCCGTGGGATACCGTTCGAGAAGATCGTCTTCCCACTCGTCGAGCGATTCCAAAGGGGCGGCAGCGTCCAGGTCCATAGTCTTACTATAGACGACGCTGCCGCCCCTTCATCGAATTACTTGGTCATCGTCGCTTTCAGCATCGAGTCGACCGTCTTGATCGTCAGCCACTTGCCACCGATCTTCTTCCAAGTGTCCACTCCGACCTCGTGCACCATCGTGCCGCCCTTGCCCTTATTGGCGATGTTCAGCTTGAAATCGAAGCTCACGTCTACGGTGTCGCCGTGCACTTTTACGTCCTTGAGATCGATATGGGCGGTGAACTTCTTGGCGTTTGTAAACAAGTCGTCCACCTCCTTGAAGAAGTCCGCGCGTGACTTCCGCTTACCCTTATCGTCGATGGAGTAGAAGTCCTTCGCGAACGTCGCCTTGAACGCCGCCAGATTCTTCGAATTCATCGCTCCGATCAGCGCCTGATATCGCTGTGACCACTCGGGGGGAACTGAAAATGCGCCCGCAACGGCCGCCACTAACACAAAAGCTAAAGAGAGAATCTTTTTCATATCGTTCATCCTCGAACGAGAGCCATTAAATCACCTTTAGCTGAATGGAATATGAATTAACGCGCGGCAGATACCCGATAAAGCCCCGAGCCATGCCAGGGGATCGACGGTGCGAACTCGCCCGTAAAGGCCCCCAAATCCTTCCGCGACCAAAGATCGCGCACCCGCGCCGTTCCCGAAAAACCAAGCTCGCTCAACGAACAAGCCACTGGCACGGCAGCGTCCGAAGACCCCGCCATCGGGTCCTGCGTGAACACCATAAACTTCAATGTCCCGCCCCCGTTCAAAATCGCCCCTTCGTGCTCCAGCCCCGCCGTCGCCCGAAACCGTTTGACCCCCTCCGGCAGGGTGTAGACGATCATCGAGGAAGCATGGGTCCCGATCCCAAACGGCACCGGCTTCCCGTCCAAAATCAACGGCTTGCCAACCACCGACCGATCCACTGCCGCCACCCCATACCCCTGCGTCGCCGAGTCCCACTTCAGCGACGTCAGCCGCCGCGTCTCGCCGTCGAACACAAGCGTAGGCTCGGACCAAACCGCGTGGTCCGCAAAATTCCCATCCCCGGCGTCTGAAACATAAAGCCAAAGCTTCCGAGCCCCATCCACCGCCACATCGATAGAAACTGGCCCCGACCGCCCCACGATCCCACTCTGAAAGGTCGCGCGGGAGGGGTCCAACCGCTTCTGGTCAGAAGCGTTGAACAAGGCCAGATACTTGTCCCGAGACCCCGGCACGACGGCAACCCAAGCCACCAGGTCGCCTTTCCGCCAAAGCTGCCGGTTCCCCGAACTCCGCTGGTTCACGGCCAACACTTCGTCGTTCGTCAGCAAAGACAGCGTAAACGCGTCGTTGCGAGGCAGGTGCCCGCCCAAGATCAGCGGCGAACGAGCGATGCACCAAAGGCTCATCATGGTCGTCTGCTCGTCGTGGGTGAAGTTCGTCCAGTCGTTCTTCTGCCCCTGCCGTACGGCGCCTAGCGGCAGCATATCCGCGTCCGGCCAGTGGCCGGGACCGCGAAAAGGCGTCCACTTGTCCACCCGCTCGAACTGCTCCTTCAAAGCCCCCCAGCTATCCCAAAAATCGTCGCTGATCCGCCACATGTTCGCGTTGGCCACGATGTCGGAACCATGCTCCAAGCCTGTCGGCCCAGGTGAGGTGCTGAACACCATTGGCCGTCCGCACTTATCGATAGCCCGTCGGATCCCCTCGATCTCCGCTTTGTGATAGGGCGTGGAGAGGTCGTCGACCTTCACGAAGTCGATCCCCCACTCGGCCAGAAGCTTAAACAGCGAGTCGTAGTAAGCCTGAGCCCCCGGCTTCGACATATCCACGCCATACATGTCCGGATTCCACCGGCACACGTCCGCCTTGTCCGCGATATCCCCGGCGTGAAGTGAAGTCCCCAAGATCGGCAGGTTGCGCTCCACGGCTTTCCGAGGAATCCCCCGTAGCAGATGCACTCCAAACCGCAATCCCATCCCGTGGATCTCTGAGGCCAAGGCCTTGAACCCGGAAGGGAACCGGTCGGGCGCAGGAAGTACCCGCCCGTATCCGTCCAGCGATAGCTCCCGGTCCGCCACGTAATCCCAGCCCGAGGCTCCCGGCGCGAACCAGTCGATATCGACCGTCACGACCTTCCACCCGTGCTTTTTCAGGTGCGAGGCCATGTACCGCGCGTTCTCCAGCGTCTGCGCCTCCGTCACCCCCGTCCCGAAACAGTCCCAACTGTTCCATCCCATCGGCGGCGTCTCCGCCCACTTATGAAAAGGACTCGCAATAGCCATGGTTAGAAGAAGACTCAGCATAGGCAAGATGTCATTACTATAACCAATTAAGAATACTTGAATACACCGGTCCTTTCAAAGCAATAAGGAGGCACAAGGGCACGTGTATAATCGCCTTGCCGGAACAATCAATGCCCTACCACATTAAGGAGCTTTCCGCGACTGACAGCGTCGCCGTTTTTCGAGCCCTCGCTTCTAAATCCCGCGCGCGCATTATCGAGTTGCTCGCCGAGCGGAATATGAATATCAACGAGCTGAGCACGGCCCTCGGGCTGGCCCAGCCGAGCGTCACCAAGCACGTCCAAATCCTCGAAGAAGCAGGCCTCGTCGTCAGCGACTATTCCGCCGGCCCTGGCGGCACCCAAAAGCGCTGCCGGCGCGTCCACGACCGCCTCCTCGTCGAGCTCGCGGGTAGCCATCCGAAGACGGAAAGCGTGGCCGAGATCGAGGTTCCCATCGGCATGTACACCCACGTCGAGGCCATTCCCACCTGCGGTCTCGCCAACCGCGAGCGCTTCATCGGCCACCTCGATAACCCCGTCTCCTTCTTCCTTCCCGAGCGCGCCACCGCCGAGATCATCTGGTCCTCGGGAGGCTACGTCGAGTACATCTTCACGAACTCGCTCCCCTTGGAAGCCAAAATCCTTGAGCTCGACCTCGCCATGGAAATCGCCTCCGAGGCCCCCGGTTACAACAACGACTATCCCTCCGATATCACCGTCTGGGTCAACGATATCGAGGTCGGCACCTGGAGCTCGCCCGGCGACTTCGGCGGCACCCGAGGCCGCCTGAATCCCGAGTGGTGGCACGACAATCTCAACCAGAGCGGGCTCCTCAAAGTCTGGCAGGTGACCGCCACCGGTACCGCTATCGACGGCGTCCCCGCCGCCTCCGTCAAGATCGGCGACCTCGACATCAACCCTTGGAATATGACCCGCGTCAAGATCGGCGTAAAGGGCGATGCCGCCCACCAGGGAGGCTTCACCCTCTTCGGCAAAGGCTTCGGAAACTACGAGCAAGACCTCGTCTTACGGCTCCACTACGTCCTCACACCCCCTGAAAGTGAGCCGGAAACAACCTGATATAAAAAATTAGCAATATATATTCCCATTTGGCTATTTCCGATATATCATGACTATGAAATCGGATGTGGGAATCCTGCCATGTCCGATTGAGTTTTACTAAGCACTCATTGAACCAAGGTTGTTCCACCCCTCAGAGAAGAGGTCAAAGATGATAAAATCGAATAAAGCTTTCACGCTGATTGAGCTCCTTGTCGTTATCGCGATCATCGCGATTCTTGCCGCCATCCTTTTCCCCGTCTTCGCCCAGGCCAAGCTTGCCGCGAAGAAGGCGTCCGACCTTTCCAACCTGAAGCAGCACGCCCTCAGCAGCATCATGTATGCGAACGACTACGATGACGTCAGCGTCACGCAGTATCGCGACGCGGGCGGCTGGCTCTACTGGTTCGCCGGATCGGGCAAAGACCTCGGCTTCATGGACCCCACCGAGGGCCAGAACTGGAGCCGGGAGACCATGCCCTATGTCAAGAACCTTCAGATCTATATCAACCCGGGCGGCGTAAACGACCCCGACCCGAACTACGGCTTCCGCAACAAATCGGGCGCCGGTAACGGCAGTTACGCGGCGAACGGAAACGTGCTCGGCCTCAGCCAAACGGCTTACTCCGATCCCGCCGCCACCATCTGGCTGACGGACAAGGCGACCACGACCCGCGAGTCGATCGTCCAACCCACCCCGCTCTATCCGCTCGGCTCTCCGCTGATCGCGAACGGCATGGACATCAACTGGGTTGGTATCTCCTTCAGCGGCGGCGCGAACTACGCCCTCTGCGACGGCCACGGCAAGTACTTCAAGCGCACCGGAGTCAACTTCCGCATGTACGGCATCACCGGCACGGTCCACTGCTACGGCGCGGGCTGCACCGATGTGCCGAACACCCAGGGAATGGTCGATCCCAGAATCAATACGAACTTCTGGGCGACATGGGGCACCGTCGACCCGTCCGGCATCTAATATTTTTCGAGGAGACTCCAGCGGGGTCACGACGTCTCGTCGTGGCCCTTCTTTTAAAAGAGGCACCCAATCTATGAAGCAATCGATCTTAGGAATCTTGGCACTCTGCCTGCTCGCCGCCTTCACGGCGGGCTGCGGCTCCAGCAAGGACGACGGCCCCAACTTCAGCGACGACGATCTGTTGAAGCGAGGCCAGGCCGGGCACAACGCCGCCTCCAGCCCCCAGTCGAAGACCACGCCCGGAGCGCCCGGCGCGACGACTCACTAGACTCAGCGTTTAATGAAGGGCATGGACAGGGTAATCGCGTGGTTCTAGCCCTCCTTCTTTCTATGGCAGCCTTACCGGTAAAGGGCATCGCGGATGGCGACGAGATATTCCCCCACGACGGGGCTCTCGGCGTCAACGTCGATGCCCACGATCCCAGTGTCGTGAACGTCGGCGGAACCTATGTCTGCTTCACGACCACCGGCAATGGCTTCTGTGACCTCCGCACATCGAAGGATCTCAAGATCTGGAAGATATGGGGACCGATCCTGCCCGAGCCTCCCGAGTGGCTGCGCAAGCAGATGCCTCAAACGCGTTCCACCTGGGCTCCTGCCGCCCTCGTCGTGGGCAAGAGCCTCCGTGTCTACTACTGTGCCAGCGAGCGGTTCGGCCAAAACTCATCCGCCATCGGTGTCGCCGAGAACACTTCGTTCGACCCCGACAAACCCCAGGATGGCTGGCACGATCTTGGCAAGGTGATCGAGAGCAAGAACGCCGTCGATAACTTTAACGCCATCGACCCCGACACCTTCATCGACCCTACCGGCCGCCAATGGATGGTGTACGGTTCCTACTGGTCGGGTCTCTACATGGTCGAGATCGACCCCAAGACCGGCCTCCGCCTCGATCCCAACAAGTCTCCCGTCCATGTCGCGAGCAACACCGCCGAGCGCGGCAACCCCCTCGAAGCGCCGTTCCTCTGCTATCACCACGGCTACTACTACCTTTTCGTTTCCTACGGTCTTGCCGCCCAAGGGGTCCGCAGCACTTACCGCCTCATGGTCGGGCGCACGAAGTCTCTCGACGAACCCTTCGTCGGCTTCGATGGCAGGCCCATGACGGAGGGTGGAAGTGCCGCCGTCCTGAAAAGCTCGCCCCCCATGTATGCCCCCGGCGGAGGCAACGTCTTCCAGGACCGCGAGGGTCGCTGGTTCCTGTCCTATCACTTCTACGACGGTCGCAAGTTCTGGCACGGAGACGTCTGGGGCCGTCCCCAAATGCAGATTCGCGAGCTTCTCTGGGGCAAAGACGACTGGCCTCTCCCTGGCCTTCCCATCCAATCCGCCGACCGGAAGCAGAAGGACATCGTCGGCCACTGGACCTACCAGGTCGATTTCGGCCAACCCCGCGATGTCGAGCTCAAGAAGGATGGGACCGCCGTCGACGGAGAAACCCAAGGCAAATGGCAGCTCGACGGCGACGACCTCACGATCCGCTGGCCGAAGCGCGAGGCCCCCAACGAATTCTGGGAAGACCACCTGAAGGTCGCCTACGGCAACACCTACTACGTGGGCCGCAACCAGGGCGGGCTCGTCATTCGCGGCAGTCGCAAGGCTGGGAGCTAACCGTGAGCACCAAGGCCACGCTCGTTGTTCTTTGCGCCATCTGCGCCGTCCTCGGACTCATGCGCTCCGACTTCGTCCTCGGCACCGGGGTGGGGAAGCGGCGTGTGAACGTCACGTTCTGGAACGGCTTCACCGGCCCCGATGGCCCGGTCATGCTCGGCATCATTCGGGAGTTCAACAAGGTAAACCCCGACGTCCAGGTGTCGATGCAGCGTATGGAGTGGGCCACCTACTACAACAAGCTCCTCGTCGCCTGCCTCGATAACCGCGGCCCGGAGATGTTCGTCATCCACGCCAGCACCCTCCCGCGCATGGTCCGCGCCGGGTTCGTGGCCCCTGCCACCGACCTCTTCCAGGGAGCCGACCGCATTCCCGTGGACGACTACGATCCCTACGTCCTCGACCAGGCCCGCTTCGGCAAAGACTTCATGGGCGTCCCCCTCGATATCCACCCCCAGGGCATGTACTGTAACCTCGACATGCTTAAAAAGGCGGGCATCGATCATCCGCCCACCAACCGCGACGAGTTCATGCAAGACATCCGCGCCATGACCGTCGACGAGGACCACGACGGCCACCCCGACGATTGGGGCTACGCCCTGTCCATGTGGCAAAACAATTTCCAAAGCCTCCTCCCCCAGTTCGGCGGCCACTACCTGGACGATAAGGGAAGGGCTGACCTCGCCTGCCCTGGCAATGTCAAAGCCCTCCAGTTCCTCGGCGATCTTGCCCAGAAGTACAAGCTCGTCCCCCCGCCCGAAAACGCCCTCGGCTGGGTCGGTTTCCGTCAGAAGAAGGTCGGCATCGTCTTCGATGGCGTCTACATGCTCGGCGACCTGCTCCGCCTAAACGATCTCAAGTACGTCGGAGCACCTATCCCCACTATCGGCGACCATCCCGGCACGATGGCCGACTCCCACGTTCTCTGCATCCGTGAAAACCTCACACCCGAGCAGCGGGAGGGCGTCGAGCGATTCATCCGGTATCTCAGCGCCCACAGCATCGAATGGGCCGCTGCCGGACAGGTCCCCGCCCGCAAGAGCATTCGCGCCAACCCTGCCTTCGCGAAGATGCAGGTGCAATCCGCCTTCGCCAAGCAGATCCCCTACATGCGCTATCCACCGCGCACCATCGCCCTTTTTGAGCTCAGCACGGAGATCGGCCTTGCCGTAGAGAAGGTGGTGCGGGGAAGGGCAACCCCCGAGGAAGCCCTCAAGGTCGCCAACGAGAACACCCAAGCCGCCATGGACCGGGAGGCCGCGAACCCATGACGCACCTGCGCAAGCGCAACCTGGTCGGCCTCGCCTTTCTGACCCCCTACATGGTGTCGTTCGGGTTCTTCATCATCCTTCCCGTTCTCGTCGCCCTGTTCCTCGCGTTCATGCAGTTCGACCTCACCTCGCGTGGGTCCATCAAGTTCGTCGGCCTCGGCAACTTCATCGAGGCTCTCCACGACCAATATTTCTGGCAAGCCCTGAAAGCGACCCTCAGCTACGTCGTCCTCATGGTGCCGAGCATGCTGGTGACCTCCCTCGGCATGGCGCTCGGAGTAAACGCCATGAGCCGGGGACGTAACGCCGTTCGTGCGCTACTCTTCCTGCCCGCCACCTTCAACGTCGCCGTTACCGCCATTCTCTGGCGCTGGATGTACGAGGGTGAGTTCGGCCTGTTCAATTTCTATCTGAAGCACTTGGGGCTCTCACCGCACCCGTGGCTCTCCGAGCGGGGTTGGGCTATGCCCAGCATCGTCGTCATGAGCCTCTGGTGGAGCATGGGCGGTACGTGCATCGTCCTCCTTACCGCCCTCCAGCAGATTCCCCGCGAGATCATCGAGGCCGCCGCTTTGGACGGAGCCAACTCCCGCGCTCTCGTCTCGAAGATCACGATTCCCCTTCTCAGGCCTGTCTTGTTGTTCGTCTTCGTGACGACGACCATCGCCGGATTCCAGGTCTTTGGCCAAGCCCTGCTGCTTACTCAAGGCGGCCCGGAGCTTGCCACCCGCAGCCTAGTCCACTACATCTACGTCACCGCTTTTAACAACTACCGGCTAGGCTACGGCGCGGCTATGAGCTGGATGCTCTTCATCCTCATCGGACTCTTCATCTGGGTTCAATACCGCCTCTTCCGGGGGAGGGCGACGGCGTGAGGAAGCTTGGTAAGAACATCCATAACGGGGTGATGATGGTCGTCGGAGCCATCTTCCTCTCGCCGGTGATCCTCATGATCTTGACGGCGTTCAAGCCCGAATCGGAGGTCCTGAACCCCGAGTCGGCAATCCCCAAGCACTGGACCCTCGCCAATTTCGCCCACGTGCTCGGCTGGACCGAAGAAGCTCCCTTCGGGCGCTGGCTGCTCAATAGCCTCTTCATCTCCTCGATGATCACCCTCCTCGTCATCGCCCTGTCCTCGATGGCCGCCTACGCCATCACCCGGCTGCGTGTGAAGGGAGGCAATTTCGTTCTTGGGGTGGTCGTCGCGAGCATGATGATGCCTGCCCAGCTTTTCCTCGTCCCCCTCTATTTGATCCTGAGTCGCCTGCACTGGCTGGATACTCCCGCCGCCCTTATCGTCCCTGCCACGGCGGGTGGATTCGGGGTGTTTATGCTCAGCCAATTCATGCGCTCCGTCCCGGAGGCTATCGAGGAGGCCGCCCTCATCGACGGCTGCTCCTGGCCGGGCGTGTTCCTCCACGTGAACCTCCCGCTCTGTGCTCCCGCCCTCGCCACCTTGGGCATCATCACCTTCGTCGGCTCCTGGAACGATTTCACGGGCCCGTTCGTGTTCCTCGATTCCGTCCGCAACTACACCCTGCCTGTCGGGATCGCGCTCTATCAGAGTTCTTATTTCACCGAATACGGTTTGACGCTCGCCACGAGCGTGATGGCTACCGCCCCCTTGATCGTCGTGTTCATGCTCTTCCAGCGAAAAATCGTGGAGAGCATGGCTGCAACCGGTCTTAAAGACTGATCCGAATCCATGAATAAAACCACCCTACATTTGCATACCGCCTTCACCGTAGACGAAGTCGATCCGCGCATCTTCGGCGGCTTCCTCGAGCACATGGGCCGTGCCGTCTACGAAGGGGTCTACAGCCCGGAGAGCACTCACGCCGACGAAAGCGGCTGCCGCAAGGATGTCCTCGCCGCCCTGCGCCGCCTCCGCTTCACCGCCATGCGTTACCCGGGCGGCAACTTCGTCAGCGGCTACCACTGGCTCGACGCCGTCGGTCCCCGCGAGAAGCGTCCGACGGTACGCGATCTTGCCTGGCAGAGCCTGGAGCCCAACACGTTCGGTTCGAACGAGTTCATGGAGCTGGCCCAGCGCATGGATTGGACGCCTATGCTCGCCGTCAACCTCGGCACCGGCACGCCCGAGGAGGCCCGCAATTGGTTGGAGTATTGCAACATCGAGGGCGGCTCCCGTTGGGCCGACCTGCGCATCGAGCACGGCTACAAGGCTCCCCATAACGTCAAGCTCTGGTGCCTCGGCAACGAGATGGACGGCCCCTGGCAGATTGGCCACGTTCCCGCCGAGCAGTACGCCATTACCGCCCAGCAGACCGCTCGCATGATGAAGATGTGCGATCCCACGATCGAGCTCGTCGTCTGCGGCTCCTGCGCTCCTGAACTCCCTACCTACCTCGAGTGGGACCGCAAGGTGCTGGAGCATTGCCGCGACGATGTCGAATACCTCAGCCTCCACCGCTATGTCGGTAACGAGGACGACGACACTCCCGAGTTCCTGGCCGTCACGAACAGCATCGACCAGCAGATCGAGGCGACCGATGCCGTTTGCAAAGCCGTCCACCACACGAAGAAGACGAAGCGCCGGGTCCACCTCAGCTTCGACGAATGGAACATCTGGTACCGCGCGCGCCATGGCGAGCATGTAGATGGAAAAGGGAAGTTCGCACCTCACCTTATCGAGGAGGTCTACAACCTCGAAGACGCCCTCGTTGCCGCCGGATTCCTCAACAGCTTCATCCGCCACGCCGACTCCGTCAAGATCGCCAACCTGGCCCAGATCGTAAACGTCATCGCGCCGATCCTCACTCGGGGCAACGAGATGGTCCTCCAGACGATCTTCTACGCGATCGAGATGTACGCCAAGCGCCGCACCGGCGTCTCCCTGCAAGTCGCCGTCGATGGCCTCGCCTACGCTTCGAAGAAGTACGGCGAGTCCAAGTACATCGACTCAAGCGCCGTTCTCGATGGAGACAAACTCCACGTCTTCCTCGTCAACCGAGACCTGGAAAAGCCCATGGAGGTCGACATCCGCCTCGGCAACGCCTCGGTGCAGAGCCTGGTGAGCGCCGAGTTCTTAACCGGGACCGATCCGAAGGCCAGCAACACCTTCGAATCTCCTTCCAGGGTCACTCCCTGCGAGCATGACGACGTTACGATCCAAAACGGGGTGGCGACGGTGGTGCTTCCGCCTCTGACGGTGTACGCGGGGACGTTCCAGCTCTAGAACGTCCCCCCGGGTTAAGCCTTTCGCCAGAGCGAGAGGGTCCAGGCGGCGCCTTCCGGGACTTCAAAACGGTCCGGGCGGGGTTGGCCTGGTTCTGCGAAGCAGATTCTCACATCGTCGCCTTCCCAGGCGAAAATCCCCTGCTGGACCTTCCCCTCGTTCGGGCCGGCCATCACGAGGTAGTCGATGGTCATGGGGGCCACGGAAGTGTCGAGGCGGGTGAGAGCTTTCATAAAAAGCTGTCCACTGAAGGCTACGACCGATTCCGCGCCCACCATCGTCCGCCTCGCCGTTCCCACCATTTGCGAGGGCAAGGTCATTCCGTGCCGATTGATCGACACCGCCGCCCACTCCCCTTGCAGCCGTTCCATCTCGGGCGTCACTTCGCCGAAGCCTTCTGTCGAAATTTCCATCGCACCAGCCTCGGGAGAAGCGGGGGGCGTTCCCCGTCGCAACGTCTCCAGGGCATGGTTGCTGCCTGGCTTGCTGACGAAATCCGTGGGCCGGTTGTTTTCGGTGAGGCTTAGGCAGAACGTAAGCTCCTCGCCGTCGAACTTGTAGATGCCGAGGGCCGTGTTGCCCGCCTCCGGGCCTTCCGTGAAGTGGATGTCGACGGTCTTTGGAACGGCCTCGCAGTCGAGCTCGAAGGTGCCGGCGTAGTTGGCTTCCGGCGATACCATGAGGAACGAATTCCCGTAGAGCTCCATGTGCGACTGGGAGAAGGCTCCGGCGGGGAGGGGGTTGCCTTCGATCTGTAGGCTGGTGAAGTTCCAGGTTCCCTCGATCGCCCTTAGCCCCTCGACATGGCGAGCCAGCCGTTCCCAGCTTAAGAAGCCATGCCTGCGGGCTACGACCGACTGGGCGTCGCTTAGCGAGAAGCCTGCGGAGGAGACTTGCTCCGGCGACAAGCCGGTGGCAGCGGGTAGGAACTCGGTGAAGGCGTGGATCGCTTCGGCGTCTCCCGACTTGAGGGAAGAGAGAAGGTCCTTCGCTTGCTTGCGAAGATGGTCCAGGTTCGGACGGGTAGGCAGATTGTTCGACATATGTCCTCCATGCGATTCGCCCGAGATCCGCAATCAGGCCGCACAAAGGGTTTTGTGTCGAAAATTTTTATCGATGGAGGGTTCAACCCTTCCCGCGGACCCGGCGGCGCCCATCACGCCGGATGGATTGTACTAAACAAACGTCTGGAGGGGCAACTGGCATGTAGGATTTGAGGGCATTGAACTTTCGATAGTTCATTTTGTTTTCGAGGGTTGGAAATTGGTGGAGAATGGGGGTTGTGATCCTCAACGTTGTGGCTTTTCTCCTTCTTTCGCGGCAGACACAGTTGCCTGACACGGTTGTGCCGGTGGAAGACCAGGCTCCAACCAAGGCGGGGAGTTACAACTGGCTGGAGCGGCATCAGGGGGTGGTGGATCGGGTCAAGCAGGGGCATGTGGACCTGATCCTGGTAGGGGATTCGATCACGCATATGTGGGGCGGAGAGCCTGCGGCGGGCGGGAACAACGGGCCGGGAGCGCCGCTCTGGGACAAGTATTTCGGGAGCCGCCACGCGGTGAACCTGGGGTTTGGGTGGGACCGGACTCAGCATGTGCTTTGGCGGTTCGACCATGGGGAGATCGACGGGATCAGCCCGAAGGTAGCGGTGGTGATGATCGGCACCAATAACATCGGAGCGAATACGACGCCAGACATCGTGACGGGGGTTACCGCGATCGTGGACGAGCTTCAAAAGAAGCTGCCTCGCACCAAGGTTTTGCTGCTCGGCATCTTTCCCCGCGACCATGAGCCTACGAGCCGGAACCGGCAGCAGGTGGCGGAGGTGAACGCAGAGCTTGCGAAGCTGCCTTCGACCCACAAGGGCGTGACGTATCTGGATTTGACGGCGAAGTTCTTGGAGCCGGACGGGACGATTACGCAACAGATGATGCCGGATTATCTGCATCCGAGCCCGCATGGGTATGAGATTTGGGGAGCCGCGATGGAGCCGACGCTTTCGAAGCTGATGCGGGACAAGGCTCGGGATTGAGGGTGCGTTAGTCTTTGGTTGGCTTGAGGGGTTTGGCTACTTTTAGAGCCCAGTCGACCAGTTCTTGGGAGGCGGTGGTTAGCTTTTGGGTTTTGGTGTCGTAGGTCCAGACGGCTTGGTGTTTGTGTTGGCCTTCGGCGACAGCCAAGCGGGCAGGCCCGGCGGACATGTAGTGAGGTGCCCCGTGGGATTGGACCGGCTCCAGGGCGAAGACATCGTTTCGCGCGACCCAGTCGCGGAGCCATTTCACTTGGACGTTTGAGAGGGTGGTGCTTCGGGAGATGTAGTTGTAGTCCACCGGGCTCTGGCTGCCTCTGGGCGGGGCGTTGGGCGATTTCACGGCGGAGACGAGTTTGAAGGTCTTGCCCGAGACCTTGAGAATGATATAAGGGTTTTGGGAGAACTCGACGTTCAGGCTTTCGCCGGCGAGGCTTGCGGTGGCGAGGGCGAGGCTGGCGACAGCGATTTGGAAGAGTCTCATCTTGTTTAGGTTACGGGCTTGGGGTGGGGTTTTGTTTCCTTGTGGCGACAGGTTACGGGTGACCGGTGACGGGTTTTGACGCAACCCCGTTGGGGTAGGTCTGTGTTGCCGTCGTTGTTACCAGGGTAGGCCTGTTGGGCCAACCCTTCGCTACTTGACGGAACCCCTTTGGGGTTCTTTTCGGACGTGGTCGTTGCCCACGGCTACACGCTCCGCGTGGGCTTGGAGATATCGCTCTGTTTGGCTTCGTTTGTTCGCGCCACTATAGTTGCCTGAGACGATGGTGACGGGGCCGAGGAGGCCGCTGGGGGTTAGGGGGGTGGTTTTGGTGAGCTTTCTTATGTTCGTGCGGGTGTAGCGTTGGGATTCGGGGAGGGATTGGTCTCCGATGATCCGGTTGGGCCAGAAGTTGGTTACTTTGATTTCCAGGGTGTTTTTGCCGATTCGGAGGTGGCCGCCGAGGGGGATTCGGAACGGGGGCGCCCAGGCGATGCCTAGGTTCTGGCCGTTCAGAGAGACTTCGGCTACCTCGTGAACCTCGCCCAGATTTAGGGAGAGGTCCTTCAGATCCTTGAATAGCCACAAGGAGGCATCGAAGTCGATGCGGTAGGTGGCGGTTCCGGAGTAGTAGCGGATGCCGTCCTCGGGGCGCTTGGTCCAATCGGCCAGCGTGTCGAAGGTTGCGGAGGAAGGGCCGCCCCACTTCGGATCGAAGGCGACCTGCCAGGGGCCGGTCAGGATTTGCTTTACCTCGAGCGCTCCGAAGGTCCAAACGGGAAGGTGGGCTTTGCGGGCGGTGGGCGGGAAGACGACGAAGCAGGAGCCGCAAGGAGGCAGGCTCATGCTCACGTGGACTCGGCCATTGTAGTCCTGGCGGGAAGAGATGCCGTACATCTGGCCGGTCATGGGGTCCCAGAGCTCTGGCTGCCGACCTGTCACCCGGAATTGGAACTCGGAATAGAAAGACTGCTTGGTGCGGTTGGCGACGAAGTAGATCTCGGTTCCGTCGGCTGTTTGGCGGTGGATGAAATCGTAGTCCGAGGGGGCAGAAGCGGTGACGATGTCGGGCTCGATGCCTTTTGCTTCCAAGACTTGGCGGGGGGATTTGTCGGCGATGATCTTGCCGGTGTCCCAGAGCTCGTTGGCGATCTTTTGAACCTCGGCGTCGCAGGCTGGGTAGTTTTGGAGGCTGGTGGCTTCGGTGGGTTTGGGGCCGACGATGGGGGCCCCTTGGCTTGCCCACTCCTTGAGCTTACGGAGGACGGGCAGAGAGATGGCGGGGCGGTTGGGGAGGACGAGGAGGCGGTAGCTCATGCCGTCGGGGAGGACGAACTTGCCGTTTTTGAAGGCGAGGCGCTTGAGGAGGACCTCCTCGGTGGCGACGTCGTAGTCGTAGCCGGGGAGGACGTGGGCGGGGTCGGACTTCTTTAGCTGGGCAAAGTTGGGGACGTGGTCGCCGTAGTAGTAGAGCACGTCGGCGACGAATTTGCCCTGCTGGAGCATGAACTGGCAGCGGTCGATGTATTGGAAGAAGGGAGCCGAGTAGGGCCACCAGGTGGAGTTCGGGTTGAGGTGGGTTCCGGCGAAGTACTGCTGACCGGGGATGCCCTCGGAGGCGGGGGAGCAGACGAAGGCGTGCCAGACGAGCTGGTTCATGCCTTGGCAGCAGGCCTCGTCGAAGTTCGGTTTGAGGTTGTCCCAGAGGGTTTCCTGCCAGTGGGGACCGATGGTGGTGAAGCCCTCGGCCATCGAGAGCGCGTGGCCGTAGGTGTGGGCGGCGCTGCTGGGCTGCTTGACGAAGAAGCGGTCTTCCTCGGTGACGCGGTGGGTCCAGGAGGAGGCCCAGAATTCGGACATGGGGGCGTCGTCCATGCCGAGGCACTGGAGGGAGTCGATGGGGCTGGCGTGGGGGCCGCCGGACTCGGGGTGGATTTGAAGGCCGTGGCGGTGGGCGTACTGCTTGAAGGGGCGGTAGTGGTTGTCGATGGCGAGGTCGCCCATCGTCCTGCGGAGATCGTTTAGGAAGCGGTCGCTCTGGTCGCGGCTATTCATGATCCGCCCGGCGACGACGGGGAGGTAGCTGAGGAGGTCGTAGCCTTTGCGCTTCTTGAACTCCGCCCTCAGGGTTGGGGTCCAGTTGGCGACTTCGACTTCCCAGCTATCGGTGTGGAGGTACTTGAGGGCGGGGCCTGCGTCTTTGAGGAGGGGTTCGACGACGGCGTTCCAGTATCGGTCGAAGGCTCCCCGGTCGAAGGGGTCGATGGCATAGCCTTGCCAGCCCTCGCTGCTGGTGGAGACGGTGCAGTGATCGTTCAGGGTGTAGCCGAAGCGGATGACCTCCCAGTGGCCTTGTTTGGGTTGCCAGCGTATTTTTCCGCTCGGATCGAGCTTGCCGGTGAGGTCGACGACCTCTTTCGTTTGGGCGGTTTCCTCGTTCGGCTGGGCGGGGTCGTCTTGGAGGAGGGCGTCGGTGACGGGGGCGGAGAAGGAAAGGGCTTTGAGGAGGGCTTTGATCTCCCAGTTTTTGATGGTTGGGTGGTTGTTCGCGTCGTAGCCGGGTTTGACAGGGTAGGCAAGGACGGCGACGTCTTTGTAGAGAGCCTTGGGGTGGTCGGGCTCTTTGAGCTGGATTTCGCTTTGGTTGGTTGCGACGGCGCTGGACCAGACGAGCTTTTTGGGAGCGTCTTCGGCCTTGACCATCGGGCCGCCGAGGTTCCAGCCGCTTTGGATATTGACGCTCATCTCCAGGTTGAGGCGCTTGGCGGTGGCGAGGGTGTGGTGGAAGATTTCCATCCACTGCGGGCTTAGGAAATCGGGGCCGTGCTTGGCTTCGGCGTTGCCTTCCTGGCTCGACCCGTCGGCATCGAAGATGACGGCTCCGCCGAAGCCTTTCTTGGCCATCTCCTCCAGGTCGTTTTGGACGGACTCTTTGGTGACGTTGCCGTTCAACCACCACCAGTAGGCCTTGAGCTTGGCGCTCTGAGGCGGGTTTTTGAAGCCTTGGTCGAGGGTTTGAACTTGGGCGGTTGCTCCGACCAAGAAGAGAGTTGCGGCTAGTAGGGCGCGCATGGGCGGGTTTTACCAGGTGCGGGTCATTGAGGTTTTTTTGCCGTTGGTCCCTCCCCTTTTAAAAAAGAAAGTCTTTCAGCGGTCTCCCTTTGAGCGGCAGGAATGAGAGCGGTCTTCGGCTCCTTCCAAACTTCCTTCCTAGACCTTCGCTGCACTTCCTTTTCTTCTCTGTCTTAGGCAGCCTTCAAGTCCTTCACTAGCCTTCGGTGACCTTCCATCTCCTTCGGTATCCTTCGCTTTACTAATGTAGACAATTGTATACTATAAAGAGGGATGAATGAAGTGATCGAGCATTTGAGGGCGGTAGGAGCTGCGGAGTATCAATGGATGTTCGTGTTCGCGGGGTGGGCGAAGGGGAGGCAGGTGGACGACAAGATGCTGCAGGCCTTCGCGATGAATGTGTTTATCCAGCTTGAGCCAAAAGGGGAGTTCTTGGATTGGTCGGACCCGGACGCGGTGCGGCTTGAATTCAAGAAGGCGTGCGAGGCTCGCAAGTTTCCCCTTGGAACGGACAACTTCGGGCGGGCGGTGGCGGAGTCGTTGGAGAACCCGTTGAAGCTGGAGCCGCCGTTGAACGGTTGGATTATCCGGGTGGCGAACCTGGCGTACTGCCTCCAGAGGCTCCAGCCTGGGCTACCGTTCCTGATCCCGGTTAGCGTGGAGTGCGCCGAACAACTCGGAACCTCGATCCGCACCCTCAGCCTGGCCCTGAACGAGGCCATCCGGCTCGGCTACGTGCAGGTGGAAGAGGAAGCGACCGTGAAGGGCAGCCGCCGCCTCGCGCGGCGCCTGACCTTTAACCCTGCTCATGCTCCGCAGAGGGGGTTGAAGACGAAACGGTATGACGCGGGTGGACGCTTGATTGAGGGGGCGTAGAGGTCGGCTGTGGCCTAAGAGGCGAATGCCAACCGCATCGACAGTTCCACAGCGCGGACGTGTTTGGTAATGCTACCGATTGAGATGCAGTCGACGCCGGTTTCTGCGACGCTGCGGACGGTCTCGAGCGTTACGCTGCCCGATGCTTCGACTGTGACCCGATGGCCTTGAGAGTCGTTCAGCGCTACCGCGGCTCTCATGTCGGCCAGGCTGAATTCGTCGAGCATGATGATGTCCGGGCCTGCGCGCAACGCCTCCTCAAACTCCTCCATCGTTTCCACTTCCACATCCACTGCGACTTTGCGTGAACCGGCTGCGGCGCGGGCCGCTGCCACTGCGGCCGTCAGGGAGCCGGCTGCGGCGATGTGGTTTTCCTTGATCAGCACCTGGTCGAAGAGCCCGATGCGGAAGTTCTGGCCGCCGCCGCACCTAACCGCGTATTTCTGCGCCGTCCGTAGTCCTGGGACCGTCTTTCGCGTATCCAGAATTGCGCAGCGGGTTCCCACGATCGCATCTACATAGCGGCGAGTGGCGGTCGCCGTTGCGGAAAGGAGTTGGAGGAAGTTGAGCGCAGTGCGCTCACCCGTGAGAACGGGCCGGGCCAGGCCTGCGATCTCAAATAGAGTTTGATTTGCGGTAACGCGGTCGCCGTCGTCGGCATGCCAAGTCAATTGGATAGCTGGATCCAGCTGACGGAATACCTCCGTCACCCAAGGGCGGCCGCATAAGGTCGCCTCCTCTTGCGTGATGACTCGACCTGTGACCCGCTGTGCGGCGGGGACCAATTGAGCGGTGATATCACCCCCGCCGATGTCCTCAGCCAGGGCAGTTGTGACCTGCTGAGCGAGGTCGGATGGAAGCCGCAACATTTGGCGAAGTCTATCATGCGGCCGCGCCCCCTCAGCCTGGCCCTAAACGAGGCGATCCGGCTTGGCTACGTGCTGGTGGAGGAGGAGGCGACGGTGAAGGCCAGCAGGCGGCTGGCTCGGCGCTTGACGTTTAATTCTACTTTTGCTCCGCAGAGGGGGTTGAAGACGAAGCGGTATGACGCTCGCGGGCGTTTGATTGAGGGGTGATGACTGGAGGCAATGTCCAATATCTTAAACCTGTAATATGCAATCTTTCAAGATTGCTTTTGTCGTGCGCTCGACACTCAGCGTGTCGGGGCCAAATAGTGAACGGAGTTTATCGTCAGCTTGGTCCTGAATGGGCTAATGTAGATCATGTTTTTTCGAAGCGAGTACCAAGTGAAGGATCTATTGCTAGATCTAGAAGAGGCACTGGAAATAAGGGACAAGAATGTCCCTAATGTCGTTTTTCGTCTTAAGCCAGAATCTTCGAATCTTTATACTGTAAGCCTGACGTTGGAAGTTGATGATCCGAATAACATATCTGCTATGCTTGCTGAGATAGAAAAAGGGGTGATTCCAAAAAACTCTACTCTTACTGCTTCGCCAACAGATGCTCAAGGGCTTCTCAAAGAAGGGTTCGGTTTTTATATAGGTGATCTTCCCGAAGAAATCAGAGTTTTTGTTAATAAGTCAAAGGATCTTCTGGATGAAGTAAATCAGAGAATGATGAATTGCTTGACGTGGAGATTGGACTTAAACTCCCTAAGTTACGTTCCAAAGGGAAAGAGCCTAGAGTCGTCAAGTGATGGTATCAACTGGAATAAACGTCTTACGAGGTATAAGATGCATATAGAATTCAAGGAACACAAGAAGCTTTCTGGATTAGAAAGGGATGATGTATCTAGTTTTGTTTCGTCAGGTGCCTCACAACCACTCGCATATGATGTCTACAGAGAGGCGCTGAGTAATTTATCAAAGCCTCGAAGTGCACTGATATTGGGGGTAATGTCAGTTGAGATTGCTGTGAAAACAGCAATAGCAAAGTTAGCGCCGGATACAACCTGGTTGCTTGAAAATACCTCGTCTCCAGATGTCATTAAGTTGTTGTGGAAATTCTTTTCTCAACTTCCTGCGACTACTGAGTCTAAGTCGCCGGTGCTTCCCTCGAAAAGGATTAAGAAGCAACTCTTAATGGCCATCGAAACTCGAAATAAGCTAGTTCATGGCGGGCAACTTGATAAAGAACATAAGGCATTACTAATGCCAATGAACTTGAAACAGTTCTTGGTCGATGTAGCTGACACCAATCGCCTGCTTGAAGCAAACACAGGTAACCCTTGGGCCGCTTATCTCCTGAGTAAGGAGTGTTTTAACGAACTTAAAAATGAGATTGTTAAACAACCGAACTCTCAATAGCTTGCGACTGCTCAAACGCATCCCGTGCAGAACGCCTGAGGCCAAGGCGGTTATTGCTTCTTCGCTTCGGTTCTGACCTGACGGAGCATTTCGACAGCATCCCCACCAACGGCGTCAGCAAAGTCCAAGAGCGATGGGATGTCGATGTGCTGTTCGCCTCGCTCGATCTTGCCTACGTAGGAGTAACCGCGACCGAGTTTGTCGGCCAACTCGCGGATGGTTAGGCCCGATTTCTCTCTCGCCTTTCGAAGCTGAGCGCCGAGCAGGGCGTGTTCGATTCTTCCTGCGGTTCTGACTGTCTTTCTCAAAAAATCCCTACTTTCGTTTGCTTTCTTGCTAAAGTAAGAGCGATAATTTGTGTCTACTGAAGACTCAAGCGAATTCCGATGAACCTGAAGGGAAATCACGATTTGCACCAGAGAAGGAAAGCGATCAAGTCGCTGACGACAAAACGACCAAGCGATAGGGCGGCGTGGGGTCATGCCGCCCACTTTTTAGAGGAGGGAAAGAAGATGCGGGACTTGGCTAGGTTGCGGGCTATCGGGGCGGCGCTGGCGGAGTGTCGGCGGGAAGCGGGGATGAGCCAGCGGAGTTTGGCTTCGGCCCTTGGGGTTGGAGTTGGACGGGTTCGGGGATGGGAGGCTGGGACTCGGGATTTTTGTATGGAGCATTTCTTTGCGGTCGCGGAGGCGTTTGGGATAGAGGCTACCGAGCTGATGGGGCGGCTGCGGGATGCGGATTCGGGCAGTGGGGAAGTGGGGTTCATATGAGGCGGACTGGCTTTGGCGATGCCTTCTCGCTGGAACGCGAGGCTCTTGGGATGCAGGTTAAGCTTTGCCGGGTGAAGGCGGGGTTGACGCAGGAGGCTTTGGCTCGTCGGGTTGGGAGGAGGCATTCTTACGTTAGCCGGATCGAATCCGCGGGCCAGATGGTCGATGTGTTTTTATTGGTCGAGCTTTTGCGGGCGATGGATGTTGAGCCCATCGATTTTCTTGAGCGCTTGGTTTTCTAACTTCCACGTAGGGTTGTCCCCGAAATGGGGGACATGGTGTTACTATTTTGCGGCTTTCACGTCACGTTCGGCGGCTTGCTAATCGGGGGGTAAGTGGTTCGCGTACAGTTTGTTGCGATGCGAACACAGGCAATGAAGCGGAAAGTGGCTCGTACTGTTGGCGAGGTTGTGGCTTCGCATAGTGGCTCCTTGGTCTGGGTAGACGACACCTGCGTACTGACCATCAACGAAGTGACCTTGATGGTCGATGTGCGGTCGGCGCGGGGCAAGGTGGCAGTGGATTGGTTGGACGAGACTCCGCCGACGAAGGTCTCCTGGTGCTGGCTGGGGCAGATGCTGGATGAGTGGGCACGGGGGCGAAGCCGGGGCTGGCTTGCGCTTTTTGCAAACGCGGCTCGGTAGGGTCTTGCGCGTGCGTTTTGCCGCAACCCCGTTGGGGTAGGTGTGGGCGGTTGGCCGTCTGTACCAGGGTAGGCCGATTCGGCCAACCCTTCGCTATTTGCCGGAACCCCTTTGGGGTTCTTTTCTTTGGGGTTCGCTTCGGGTGAGGCTAAAGGGTTTCTGAGGTGGTTCTTTGACTGGTTTGCAGCCTGGGGCTGGGTAGGCGCGTCAGGATTTTGAGGGACTGCTTTATGACTCAAATGGTCTTTGCCACGGCGCGAACCTATTCGTACCGGAACTCCAACACGATCGGCTCGGCGATTGCCGGCTTTATTGCCGCCGCTATGTGCGGAGGCATTGTTTTCTTCGCGTTTACTGCGATGAACCCATCGGGCAAGGACGATTTCTTCCCTTTTTTCGCCAGCGTTGGCTTCGGCATGCCTGGTCTTTTTCTGCTTGCCTTTGGCTTTTGGAACCTTCTGCGGTATCTGAACGAGCGTGTGGAGGTGGATGGGAATGTGGTGCGGTTTTACGACCGACTGGGGCGGCTTCGAATCACCTCGCCGACCAACGAGGTGACGATGGACCACGCGGGGCCTGAAGAATTCGTCGAGGCCCACGTCAGCGGCACGTACTCCAATCAACGGCCCAAGCCGAAGTTCATATACACGGCGATCACCTCGGCGGGAGAGTTTCAGTTTCGGTCGGACATCAGCTACGCGGACGAGTTGGTGGCGCGGTTTAGCCAACGTGCGTCGGCGGTTGACGCAACGCCTTTTGGGGTAGGTGTGGTGTGTTCCGTCCGGTTACCAGGGTAGGCCGTTTCGGCCAACCCTTCGCTATTTGACGGAACCCCTTTGGGGTTCTTTTTTCAGACGGTTACTCCTACGTTTTGTTAGCCTCCAGACGGCGCGTCTGGAGGCAGCGCGCGAAGAGGGGACGGATTGGGTGTTTAGTTACAAACACGTACGTCGGCGTGTCGCTTTGATCCATCCGACGGCTACATGCGCGGACGGAACCGCGACTACACGCTTCGCGTGGGCTTGGAGGGGGCGCTCTGTTTTCTAACCTCTATCCCCCGGCCCCTTTCTCCTGATCTCATCAGGAGAAAGGGGGGCTGGACTATCGTTTGCGGCGTCGCAGGGCCAGTGCTCCCAGGCCGAGGATGGCCAGGGTGGCGGGTTCTGGGACGGGGACTACGTTTACGGAGTAGGGGACCCAGCCGCTATCGTAGGATGCTCCGGTGACGCCCATGTAGCTGGCTCTGACGGCGGCGAGGCCGCCCGGGGTGCCGCTGTTGGAATCGTGGAGGCCGAGCATGGACGTCGGCTGGACGGTGACTCGGAACAGCTCGCCGGTGAAGGTGGACGAGGTGGGGTCGAGGAGCCAACTGAAGTAGGCGCTCGAGTTGAAGGTACTGCTCAAGAAGTCGACGTCGCCGGGAAGGGCGGGGAAGTTGATCGTGTTGGAAGCGTTGCCGCTGCCGAGCTCGTCCTTGGTGATCGTTCCCGTAAAGATCACATCGGTAGCGACGGTCGGCAGGGCGATCGTCTGGTTGGGGTTGTCGATCGTCAGGGTGAAAGCCGCATGTGCGGCAGTGGCCGCAAAGAAAAGTAAGCCCAAAATCAGAATTCGATTTCTCATTGATTTCTCTCCTAAAACCAAGTGAATTCGCCAGGGTATGGCATTTGTATCTTATCACAGTTGGTTTCGCCGGAAACGGGGGAAGGATCAGTCCAAGGAATATGAGAACGGACAACGACCAGAAGCGCAAGGGCGATGTGATCGTGGCGAAGAAGCAGAAGGAATTCGCCACGGACAAGCATCCGGAGAAGGAACTGGAGCCCTTGGTGCTAGAGACCGACCAGACGAAGCCGGAAGACGCGAAGCGGCAGAACTAGCCCTTGACGGCGCCCATGACGATTCCCTTGACAAGGAACCGTTGGCCGACGAGGAAGAGCAGGACGGGCGGGAGCAGGCTCATCACGCTGGCGGCCATGAGCAGGTTGGTCTGCTTCCCGTAGAGGCCGTCGAAGTACATCATGCCGATAGGCAGGGTGCGCAGGGATTCGGATTTGACGAGGATGAGCGGCCAGTAGAAGCTGCCGTAGTTGCCCAGGAACGTGAGAATGGCGAGGGCGATGACGCCGGGCCTGGCGAGGGGCAGGATGACATCCCAAAAGACGCGCCAGGGAGTGGCTCCGTCGATCTTGGCGGCTTCGTCCAGGGCGGGCGGGATGGAGAACATGAACTGGCGGAGGAGGAAGGTTCCGAAGGCGCTGAACGAGGCGGGGACGATGAGGCCGGTGAAGGTGTCGAGCAGGTGGAGGCGGACCATCACGGCGTAGTTGGGGATCATCGTGACGACGCCGGGGACCATGAGGGTCATCAGGTAGAGCTGGAAGACCCGCTCGCGGCCCTTCCACTTCAGGCGGGCGAAGGCGAAAGCCGCCATGGCGCTCGTCAGGCAGGTGAGCAGGGTGGCCCAGCCCGCGACGAGGATGCTGTTCATGTAATAGCGGGCGTAGGGGATCTGCTTGAAGACTTCGCCGTAGTTTTCGGAGTGCCACTGGCTGGGGAGGAAGTGGCCGGATTCGACTTCGGGGAGGGGCTTGAAGCTGGTGAAGATCATCCAGAGGAACGGGATGAGGGTTCCGACGGCGAAGAGGCTGAGGATCGCGTAGACGCCGACGGCGGTCATGGGTTTTCTAGACATCGTTCACCGCCCGGTTGCCGAATCGCCAGTTCATGAACGTGGCGGTGGCGATAACGGCGAAGAGGACCCAAGAGAGGGCGGAGGCGTAGCCGATACGGAACTCCTCGAACGCCTTGCTATAGATGTAGTAGGCGAGGGTGGTGGTGGTGGCGGCGGGGCCGCCGAGGGTCATGACGCGGGCCTGCTCGAAGCCACCTTGGAGGCCGCCGATGACGGACATGACGGCGATGAAAAAGGTGGTGGGGGCAAGCTGGGGCCAGGTGACGTGGCGGAAGCACTTCCATCTCGATGCTCCGTCGAGTTCGGCGGCTTCGGTCAGCTCCTCGGGGACGTTGCTGAGTCCGGCCAGATAGAGGAGCATGTTGCTGCCGCCGATGGCGATCCAGATGCCCATGTAGATGAGGGCGTCGCGGGCTCCGAGGCCGAACTGGTTGGAGGTGAATCCGAGCTTTTCGACGTCGAGACCGGCGACGTTGTGGGTGGAGATGAGCCACTGGGGAAGATCGACTTTGCCTTGGAGGCCGACCAGGCTGAGGCCCTTGGCGATGGCCTGGTTGATGGGGCCGAACTCGGGGTTGTAGAGCGACTTCCAGAGGATCATGAGGGCGACGCCGCTGGTGAAGCTGGGTAGGTAGAGGAGGGTGCGGTAGGCGCCCATGCCCTTGAGCTTGCGGTTCAGGAGAACGGCGAGCCAGAGGGAGCCGAAGATGGCGAAGGGGATGCCCAGCATCATGTAGACCGTGTTTTGGAGGTAAAGCCAGAACAGGCGGTCGGAGAGGAGCTTGGCGTAGTTTTCGAGACCGACGAAGCGGGTGGGGACGGTCTGCTTCAGGTTCCAGTTGGTGAGGCTGGCGACGAGGGAGAAGAGGACAGGGCCGAGGGTGAAGGCGGCGAAACCGACGAGGTTTGGAGCGAGGAAGCCGAGGGCGGCTTTGCCGTCACGGTTCTTCTTCATGGGCCCGTTCTCCCGGTGAGCTGTTTGTAGCGTTCGGCGAGGGCGGGGTCTTCGGCGAGGGTGTTGGCGATCTCTTCGTTGATGGCTTTGGCGGCGTCGCGCATCCCTTCGGCGGCGGATTTTTGACCGGCTTTGATGAGGTCGAGCTGGATTTGGATGAGGCGGCTGGCGATGCCTCCGTCGACAAAGGGGCTGGATTCGTCGGAGACGGCGTTCTTGGCGGCGTCGGCCCAGACCTGGTTCGAGTCTTCCTCGGGGTGGGCGGGGTTGTGGAGGAAACGTTCGCCTTGGGCGTATTGGGTGAGGGGGCAGAGGGCGTCGGCCTGGTCGTTGACGAGGTTGTTGTAGGCGGGGCTGGCGAGGTAGCGGACGAACTCGAGGGCCTCTTTGACGTGTTTCCCGGCGCGGTTGACGATCATTCCGCGTCCGTAGCCTCGGAACTCGTGGACGGTCTGATAGGGACTCTCGACGACGCCGAGCTCGAGGCCCTTGTAGCTGCGGAGGGTGGCGAGCCACCAACGGCCGCCGAGGGCCATGGCGCCTCGCTTCGCGCCGAAGTAGGTGATGGTGCCGGAACCCCAGCCGCCCTGGGTGGCCATGGCGGCCTCGTCGGAGGGGCTGGGAGCCACCTTGTATTTGTAGATGAGGTCCTGCATCAGTTGGAGGGCGGCGATGGCTTCCGCGCGGTCGAGGATGCATCGGGAGCCGTCGGGGGAGTAGACCTTGGCTCCGAATCCGCGCAGGAAGTGTTCCCAGCCGTACCACTCGAACATGATTCCGAATTGGACGACGTGGCCGTAGGCGTCGCGCTTGGTGAGGCGCTGGGCGATGGGGATGAGATCGGCCCAGTGCCAGGGACCTTTGGGGAAGGGAATACCGGCCTGGCGGAAGAGGTCTCGGTGGAACCAGATAGCGTCGGCGGCAATATTGGTGGGCATGCCGTAGACACGTCCGTCTAGGATGGCGGGGGCGTGGGCTCCTTTGAAAGTGTCGTGCTCGACGTCGATGCCGTCCTTTTTTAGCTCGTCGGTGAGGTCGAGGGCGATGCCGGACTTGACGTAGGCAGAGAGCTGGAAGCCGTCGTAGCAGTCGAAGACGTCCGGCCCGACTCCGGCCAGGGACTGGACGATGACCTTTTCGAGGGCGTTGTTCCCGGGGTCAAGCTGGACTTGGACCGTCGGATTTTCCTTGTTGAAGAGGTCGATTTGGCCTTTGCGGAGGGGATTGTCGTCGCTGGTCCAGAGGAGGGGAACGCGTCCGGCAGGGGGCTTAGGTTGGAGCTTCCAGGCGACGAGAGATAGGGCACATAACACTATCGTCGAGGCGATCAAGGCGCTCTTCATCGGAACCAGCCAGCCCAGAGATTATTAACGGGTTATGTCGTTTTTGCAAGAAGATTTACCATTTGTGACGGTTGGTCCGTCTTAAGTTTGAGGGCGGTCAGTCCGAATATTGAAGTGAGAGAGGCTTCGATTTATCAGGTAATAATCCTGGGTTAGTCGTCGATCGCTGGGGATCATCTTTCGCTTTTACTAAATCTGTTGTAGTATTATTGATGATAAAGCGCTTTATCATGAGATTTTGGCGCTAACGAGAGATATGTCAGTAACGATCAGGGATGTCGCAAAACTAGCGGGGACGTCGATTTCGGCGGTTTCCGTGGCTTTGAACGGGAAGGTCAACAGCACGATTCGGATCAGTCCGGCCACGCGGGACAAGATTTATGCGGCGGCTGCGCAGTTAGGTTACGTTTCGAACCCGGTGGCGCGGAGCCTGGCCACAGGTCGCACGAAGGTGGTGGGGTTGATGCTGCCGTATGCGGACGCGTTCTTCGACCAGAACCCATTCTGTAGCCAGGTGATGCTTGGGGTGATGGGCGAGGTCGTCCACAGCCACTACAATTTGATGCTCTACACGGCTACCGAAGGCATCGCGCCTTACCAGACAGCGATGTTGATCGACGCCCGCATCGAGGGGCTCGTGCTGGTGATGCCGCCGGACAACGGCTCCGTTTTTTCGAAGTGCCAGCGGCGGGGAATCCCCTACGTTTCCGTTTTGCATAACCCCGAGCCGGGCGATTGGTGTGTGAACTCCGACGACTATATGGGCGGACGGCTGGCGGCGGAGCACCTGATCAAGCTCGGCCACAAGAAGGTGGTCCACCTGAAGGGCAGCGACGACGTCACGACGAGCTTGCCCCGTATGAAGGGTTTTCTGGACACCTTCGAAGCGGCGGGGATCGACCTGGGGGACGACTGCATCGTGCCTTCCGGATTCGACTGGAAGTTCGGCTATCAGTCGATGCAAGACATTTTGAGGGACCGCGCGGGCAATCTGCCGACGGCGATCTTCGCGGCGAACGACTTGTGCGCGGAAGGCGCGATCCGAGCGATCCGGGAAGCGGGGCTGTCCGTGCCGGGCGACTTCGCCATCGTTGGCTACGACGACACCTGGTATTCGACGATGACCCAACCCCCGCTTACGACGGTGCATATGCCGATCGTGGAGATGGGGCGCCTCGCGGCGGATCTGCTGATTAAACGACTTGAGAAAGAGGAACCTGCGGAGACGCAAGTGGTACTGCCAGTTTCGCTAACGGTGCGGGAGTCTTGTGGGGCGAGTAGGGCGCCCGTCGGTACCACGTAGCTTCTTTGCTATTGACAGTGAGGTAATCCATCCATGCAACGCAATTATCGAGCTTTTACGCTCATTGAACTTTTGGTCGTTATCGCGATCATCGCGATTCTAGCCGCCATACTTTTCCCCGTTTTTGCTCAAGCCAAGCTCGCCGCGAAGAAGGCTGCCGACCTTAGCAACTTCAAGCAGACGGGGCTGGGAATCCTGATGTACACGAACGACTACGACGATACGTATCCGCTGTCGTCGTTCTGGGACGTCACGTTCACCCAGCCGTACAGCACGTCGTACCTGTGGAGCAGCCAGGGGTGCGTTCAGCCGTACATCAAGAACCTGGACATCTACAAGTCGCCGGTCGACTCGCTGACCCAGACGCACAACGCGGCGTACTACGGCATCGCGTCGAACCGAACGCCAAAGCCGCTGTCGTTCTTGCCCAACGCGGTCTCGCCCGCCTACTTCATGTTCGGGGTGAACGCTCCCCAGGGACTGATGCCGCCTTCGCCCTCGATGCCGCCGATGTGGGGATCGACGACGAGCGTGGCGACGGTGACGACGACGGCTCCGCCCGAACCTTCGAAGATCGTTTTGCTTGCGAACGGCAATAAGGAGCTTTCCGACCTGTATGGCTGCGCGGAATGGAACAACAACGAAATCCAGTGGTGCTATTCGGAGCCTTCGGGCATTACGGAGCAGTGGATCGTGGACGAGATTTACCTCGCCGTACCGACGGACAAGCTGTACATGGCCTGGCGCAAGTTTGCCGGCGGTGCGAACTTCTCGTTCAGCGACGGCAGCGCGAAGCTCCTGCACCCCGGCGAGTTGGAAGATCCGAAGCGCTGGATCATCAACCCTGCCCCCTAGGCCAGCTATGAAGAACCTTCTTCTTTTCGCGGTAGCGGCGCTCGCCATCGGTTGTGGGAATAACCCCGGCAACGACGGCGTGTCGGCCAAGGACAAGGAAATGGGCTCGCGGCTCGACCAGATCGCCAAGGCTTCGGGCGGCGACTGGGAAAAGCTCTCGCAGGCGGACAAGGACTTCCTCACGAAGGACGTGGCTCATGGGAGCGAGCAGACGGCCAAGATGCTCCTCCAGAGCAAGGCGGGAAAGATGAGCGGCGGCCCCGGGGGCCAGCCCAGCCACTAGATGCTCGCCCTTTTGGCCGCGCTAACGGTTGCACCGACGCCCTTCTTTCATATCGCTATGAAAGGGGGCGTCGCTTCTTTTGAGCGGGCGGGGCAGCCGCTTTGGTCGTTTGGGGTCGATTGCACGGACCCCGGCGAGTCGCCCTCGAAGTACGACCCCAAGAACCCAAGCTATTCGGCGTTGCGGCTGTATCCCTCGGAAAAGGTGTGGGTGGACGACACACTGGCGAAGCTGCGCGCGTGGCACTTCAACTCGCTGGGCGGATGGTCGGACTTCGAGCTCTTTCGCAAGCACGGCGAGCAGCGGATTCCGTACTTCTTCGTCCTGCACCTGGGGGCTTACGACCGTGCGCCATGGCACGACCTCTTCGCGCCGCAGATGTGGAAGGCGGTCGACGGCGCGGCCAAGGCCCAGATCGCGAAGGTCGTGGACGATCCGTATTTGGTGGGGTACTTCACGGACAACGAACTCGGGTGGTGGGACGAGACGCTTTTTGCCACCTACATGAAGATGCCCGCTTCATCTCCGGGAAAACTGCGTTTGCTTGGTTTGATAAAGCGGTTCTACAAGGGGAGCTTCGCGGGGTTTCGAAAGGATTGGAACACCTCGGCGTCGTCTTTCGAGGCTTTGGGCAAGAAGTCGGCGTTGACGCTCAAGCCAGGGGGCAACGGGCTCCAGCTTGTCAACGCCTGGACCTATGAGCTGGGGCGGCAGTATTACCGGATGGTCTGGGAGGCGGTCCGGCGCTACGACAAGAACCACCTGATCCTGGGCGACCGATATTGCCAGTACTACACGCTGCCGATCGTGAGGGCTTCGAAGGACTACATCGACGCGGTCTCCACGAACTATGGGGCGGAGTGGAACGACGGCTCGATCAGCCGGTTCTTTCTCGACACTCTCAACCAGGCGACGGGCAAGCCGGTGATCGTATCCGAGTTCTATATGTGCGCGATGGAGAACCGGAGCGGGAACAAGAACAGTTCTGGTGGTTTCCCCATCGTGCAGACCCAGGCGGAGCGGGCGGCCGGGTTCAAGCACTACGTGGAATCGGTGGCGTCGTTGCCGTATATGTTGGGGGCCCACTGGTTCCAGTACTACGATGAGCCGGAGCATGGGCGGGGGGATGGCGAGAACTACAACATGGGGCTCGTCGATACGATGGGGCGGCCGTATGAGGACCTGGTACGGGCAGCCGCTTCCATCGACTTCGCGGGGCTGCGGGCTCATGCTTCCCGCGGGTCGGCAGGCAATATGGTGCGGATGGAGGCGTTCTCGCCGGACCTGAAGAACTGGCCCCGGAACGCTTCGTTCGTCCCTTCGGCAACGACGTTGCCCTTCGGCGACCTCTACGCGACCTGGGACGACGGGCACCTGAACCTCGGGCTGTTGGCGATGGATTACATGGACGAGAGCCTTTGGCCGGGTCGCCGAATTCCCGAATCGGAGCGGTCCACATGGAGGATCGAAATCGGTGGGCTTGCCAAGCCAATCGTCGTCCGCTTTTGCGGAGATAAGCGCAAAGCCGTCTGCGATGCTCCAAAAGTCGAGATTTTTGAGAATCCTGGCCTAAAACATGCGTTAGTAGTGCGTATTCCCATGTCCGTGGGATTACACACCGGTCAAACCATCGAGCTGAAGTCGCAACTGACGACCCACGGGCGCAAAGAGCAAATGGTTTGGCGTAAGTCGCTGCGAATAGATAAATGAATCGACTGTTTTCACCGTTGAACGACAAATTGCCCGTGCTGTGGCACGGCGGAGACTATAACCCCGACCAGTGGCCGCGCGAGGTTTGGGACGAAGATATGCGGCTTATGTCGGAGGCGGCGGTGAACGCCGTTTCCATCGGCATCTTCTCCTGGGTCAAGCTGGAGCCCTCGGAGGGCGCGTACGACTTCGGTTGGATGGACGACCTGTTCGACCTCCTGGACCGTAGCGACCGGTACGCGATCTTGGCGACGCCGTCGGCGGCGCCTCCCGCTTGGATGAGCCGGAAATATCCGGAGATCCTGCGGACGGGTGCGGACCGGGTCCGGCACCTGCATGGAAACCGCGTCAACTTCTGCTGGACGTCGCCCGTGTATCGGGAAAAGACGCGTGCCATCGCCCACGAACTGGCGAAGCGGTATGGCGGGCATCGCCGCCTTTTGATGTGGCATGTCAGCAACGAATACGGCGGGATGTGCCACTGCGAGCTTTGCCGGAAGGCGTTCGTCTCGTGGCTGAAGGTCAAGTTCGAGGGCGATCTCGACCGGCTGAACCAGGCTTACTGGACGGCCTTCTGGGGCCACACCTTTACCGATTGGGATCAGATCGAAATTCCGGGGCAGCCTTACGGCGAAACGGCGATCCAAGGGCTTTCTTTGGATTGGCGGCGGTTTACGAGCGACCAGATCGTCGATTTCTTCAAGAACGAGTCAGGCCCCCTACGCGAGACTTCACCGGATGTGCCGATCACGACGAACCTGATGGGGACGTACGACGGGTTCAATCCCTGGGACTTGGCCCCCCATGTGGACGTTATCTCGTGGGACAGCTATCCCGAATTCGTGGGGCGGCCGATCGAGTGGTTCGACTGGGCAAACGTGGCGTTCAAGCACGATTTGAACCGCAGCATGAAGGGGAAGCCGTTCCTGATGATCGAGAGCACACCGAGTTCTTCGAACTGGTACCCGGCGATGACCCTGAAGGAGCCGGGGCGGCACCGGATGGAGGGCATCCAGGCCCTCGCCCACGGTTCGGAGGGCGTCATGTACTTCCAGTGGCGGCAGTCGCGGGGAGGGCAGGAGAAGCTGCACGGAGCGGTGGTCGGACACGGCTACACGAACGACTCTCGGGTCTTCGGCGAGGTGCGGCAAACGGGGCTCGATTTAGCCCGGCTCTCCGAGGTCGTCGGCACATCTTCGCCGACCGACGTGGGACTGGTCTACGACTGGGAATCCGGTTGGGCGCTCGACGTCTCTTGCGGACCCGTGCAGGGTGGCAAGGGGTATTTCGGAGCCGCGATGCGCTTTTATCGCGCGCTCTGGGAAGCGGGGGCGGCGGTGGACGTCGTTTCCTCGTCCGTCGATTTCTCCAGGTATCGGGCGCTGCTCGTGCCCATGCTCTATTCGCTGAAGCCGGGTGTGGCGGAGCGCTTGAGGGAGTTCGTGCGGTCCGGCGGGACGCTTGTCGCGACCTACATGACGGGGTACGTGGACGAGAACGATCTCGTGTTCGAGAAGGGCTACCTGGCTCCGCTGGCGGACGTCTTCGGCATCCGTGTGGAGGAGCTCGACGCGCTGTATCCGGAGCAGAAAGTGGGCGTATCGGCGGTGCTTGGAAACGCATCGGGGCTCTCAGGCTCGTTTGAAGCTTCGACTTTCTGCGAACGGATTCACCCAATGGGCGCTTCCGTGGAGGCGGTCTACGAAGGCAGGTTCCACGCGGGCGAGGCGGCCGTCACGAGCCACTCCTACGGCAACGGGAAGGCGATCTATGTGGGAAGCCGGAACGATCTGGCGTTTCACAAGCAGCTTCTGAGCGGACTCGCTCGACCAGTCGTGAATTGGGCTTTGCCGGAAGGGGTCGTCGTGGCGATGCGGGCGTCGGCTACCGGCGAGTTTTTGTTCGTCACGAACTGCAAGAACGAGGCGGCTGGCCTAGACGTCGAGGGCGGCCTGACGGACGCGCTCGAGGGTGGGGCCGTCGGGACCCGGCTGGAATTGGAGCCGTACGGGGTGCGCGTGTTCTTCCGCCCGACCTCAGCGGTGGTAGATCAATCGCGCAGGGAAGAGCCCGTCTTTTCCAGCTTATAGCGGTGCGCCTTTGGCTGGGCGAGGGCGATCTCTTCGCGGTGGATGTCCTCTTGGAGCTTGGCCATCGCGTCCGACGCCTGCTTGGCGGATGGGTATCCGCCGAGGACGAATTCGATCTTGTGCCAACGCTCGAAGTAGACCTCGTTGCGCTTGGTGGCACGGTCCAGCACCTCGCCCGCCTGGCGGCGCATGGGGGTGTCGTAAATGGCGAGGTTGACGCCCTTCGCCCAGGCTTCGGCGTCCAGCTCGGTGACCGGCTTGTCGTCGATGGACAGTCGGTATTTGCCCGGGGCCAGGTTCTCGACAGTCAGCATTTGGCGATTCATCGTCTCGTCGAAATCGGTGTTCTCCAGGGCCAACTTGTAGGCCGCGTCGTGGGGGAAGGGTAGCGACTCGTCCTGCTGATTCCAAGCGAGGTCCTTCAGCCCCGTCACCACCGCTTTCGAGAACCGAACGACCGTGCTTTTTTCTCCGTCGAGGGTGACGTCGCTCACCATGCCGTCCGCGTTCCAGAGCTTCAGAAGCTGGGATGCCATTACAAGGTGCCCGTTGGGGCCGGGGTGGATCCCGTCGGGCAGAATATCCTTCGCTTGCTCGGGATTTTTCGCCTTGACCTTCGCGACGAGGTCGGTGACAGGTTGGTTAAAGCTGACGTACCCGGCGCCTTCTTTCTTTGCCAGTGTCCCCACGTAGTCGCCGAACCGCTTGACCGTCTCGTTGTAGCCCTTGAACATCGTGTCGGGATGCCCGATGTCGTCGTATGGCGAGGAGCCGATGAGGGTGTACTGGGCTCCGGGGGCGGCCGTGTGCATCCAGCCGAGGAGCTTCCCGTACCACTCCTGGAAGATGGCGTAAATCTTGGGATCGAAGGGGACATAGCCGCCGTCGTTCATGCCGAGCATGACGGTGATTTTGGTGGGCTTTCGGGGCGCGAGGTCGCGCTTGACGCGTTCCTCGCTGGAGCCGGTCCAGCCTCCCCACGTGGCGTCGCCCCCGATGCCGCAAGGGAAGAAGTCCACCTTGAGCCCGGGGTAGCGGGTGAGCACGAACGTCTCGACGTAGGTGGTGTAGAGCCGCTGTTCGGTGATGCTGTCGCCATAGAACAGCACCCGGTCGCCGGATTCGAGATAGAAATCGGCGGGGGCCGTCGCGAGGGTGAGGCAGGCGATAAGGGTCATGTCGGTTTCCCTATACGTTAGCGGAGTGTGCGGGACGGGGTCTACGATAAACCGGGATTAATTTTGAGTGCGTTGGGGGTGCGTGAGTGCGTTTAGCGGGAGCTCACGCACTAACGCACACTGAACGCACTCGGCTACTCGACCATGAGGCGGTAGCCGACGCCGGATTCGGTTCGCAGGTGTCGGGGTCGGGCGGGGTCGGGTTCGATTTTGTGCCTTAGTTGGCCCATGTAGACGCGGAGGTAGTGGGTTTCGTCGATGTAGGCGGGACCCCAGACTTCGTTGAGGAGTTGCCGGTGGGTGAGGACCATTCCGGCGTGGCGGACGAGGAGGGCGAGGAGTTTGAATTCGTTGGGGGTGAGGTGGACTTCTTCGCCCTTGAGGTACACGCGCCGGGCGACGAGGTCGATTTTCAGGTCGCCGGATTCGAAGATGGGTTCGGGTTCGGGGCCTTTTCGGAGTTGAGCGTGCCGCAACGTAACGCGGATGCGGGCCTGGAGCTCGCCGATGCCGAACGGCTTGGTCAGGTAGTCGTCGGCACCGGCGTCGAGGGCTTGGATTTTGTCTTTTTCCTGGCCCCGGGCGGAGAGGACGACGATGGGGACCTGGGTCCATTCGCGCAACTGGCGGGCGACCTCGATACCGTCCATGTCGGGCAGGCCGAGGTCGAGGAGGACGACGTCGGGGTTGCATTTGGCGACGAGGCGGATGCCGTCTTGGGCGTTGTCGGCCTCGTGGATTTCGGCCTCTTCGGGGGCGAAGCTGGCCCGCAGAAAGCGGCGGATTGCGATCTCGTCTTCGATGACAACGATGGTCATTCTTCCTCGATTGTGACTGTTGGCGCAGCACCGTCTCTGGGCAATTCGAGACGGAAGACGACGCCGTGGCCGGGTCGATTGCGAGCCGTGATCGAGCCGCCATGGGCTTCGAGGATGGCTCGGCAGATGGCGAGTCCGAGGCCAAAGCCACCGGAGGAGCGGCTTTGGCGGCGGTTGAACTTCTCGAAGATGCGCTCTTCGTCGCCGGGCTGGAGCTCAGGGCCGTCGTTCGCGATCTCGATGACGACCCGTTTGGGTTCGAGAGCTGCCGAGACGACGACGCGGGTTCCCGCAGGGGTGTGGCGAGCGGCGTTTTCGAGGACGTTCACGAGGGTTTGCTCGATGAGAATTCCGTCCAGGAGGAGGAGGGGGAGATCGTCGGGAAGGAAGACGTTTACCTGGTGCGCGCCGAGGAGCGATTCGGTGCGGATGAGGGCCGAGCCGATGATCTCTTCGAGAGATTGCCACTCGCGTTTGAGCTCGATGGCTCCGGCTTCGATGCGGGTCATGTCAAGCAGGTTGCGGACCTGGCGTTCGAGGCGGTTGGCTTCCTCGGAGATGGCGGAGACGAGCTCTTTGTCGCGCGAGTCCTTGATGGTGGTGCTCGCCTCTAGACCGCTGGCCGCGCCGGAGATGACGGCGAGGGGGGTGCGGAGGTCGTGGGAGACGGAGCTGAGGAGGCTGTTTCGCAGGCGCTCCTGTTCGACGGTGAGGGATGCCTCGTGGGAATCCTTGGCGAGGTTCGTGCGCTCGATGGCGACGGCGAGCTGGTTGGCGAACGTCTCCAGCAGGTGCATGCGCGAGGGGTCGCGGAGGTCTTCGAAATCGGGAGCGAGGGCGAGAACGCCGACGCAGCCGTTCTCGGCGTTGAGGGGCATGTAGAGGCCGGTTGATCCGGGGAGAGTGTCGGTGCCTCGTCCGGCACGGCGGCGGTGATCGAGGACCCAGGCGGCGACGGCTTGCTCGTTGGGATTGGACTCGAAGCCGGATTTGGAGGCGGGGGCTACGAAGAGGTTGCCCGACTTGCGGCTGCGGATCATGACGGCGACGTCGCCTCCGAAGACCTCCTGGATCTTCTCGGCGGCGAAGGTGCTGATCTCGGTGCGGCTGCGGGTGCTGGAAAGCTTCTTACTGAGGTCGTAGAGGGCCGCGGTGCGGCGTTCGCGCTCGGAGGCGCCAATCGACTGGCCACGCAGGCGAGCGGTGAGGGTGCTGATGAGGAGCCCAACGACGAGCATGACACCAAAGGTCAGGAGGTATTGGACGTCGGAAAAGGCGAACGAGCCGCGCGGCTTGACGAAGAAGTAGTCGAAGGCGGCGACGCTGAGCAGGGAGGCGAAGGTTGAGGCGAGACCGCTCCACCGGCTGGCCACGAAGGTCACCCCAATGAGATAGACCATGACGAGGTTGGTGGCGTCGAAGTGGTCGTACATGGGGACGCAGATCAGGGAGGCGAGGCCGGTGACGGCGATGGCGGCGATGTAGCCGCTCCAGCTCTTCACAACCTGGGTGCGCCTGATCTTGTAAGGGGTGCCCGTCTTGCCGGTGCCGGTGATGACGTGGACGTCGATGTCGCCGCTCGCGCGGACGAGGGAATCGACGACGGAACCGAAGAGGATTTCGCGCCAGCGGGGGCGGATGGGCTTGCCGACGATGATGGTGGTGACGTTTCGCGCCTGGGCGAAGCGAATGACCTCGGCGACGATGTCGGGGCCGCTGAGGGTGACGGTCTCCGCGCCGAGGTCTTCGGCGAGACGGAGAGCTTCGGAGGCGCGGGCGCGGTCGGCGTCGGAGAGTCCGGCCTGGCGGGAGCTTTCGACGTAGAGGGCGATGAGTTCGCCGTGGAGGGAGTTCGCCATCCGACGGGCGGAGCGGACGACTTTGGCTCCCAGCTTGTTGGGGGCCACGCAGACGAGGATGCGCTCCTTGGTGTGCCAGGGCTCGCTGGCTCCTTCGGCGGCGCGGTAGGTGCGGACCTGCTCATCCACGCGCTCGGCGGTGTGGCGCAGGGCGAGTTCGCGGAGGGCGAGGAGGTTGCCTTTTTTAAAGAAGCTCTTGAGGGCTTGTTCGACCTTTGCGGGTACGTAGATCTTGCCCTCGTGGAGGCGCTTGATAAGCTCTTCGGGCGGGATGTCGATGAGCTCGACTTGATAGGCCTCGTTGATCAGGGAATCGGGAACGGTCTCGCTCACGACGATGCCGGTGATTTGGGCGACGACGTCGTTGAGGCTGGAGAGGTGCTGAATGTTGATCGTCGTGTAGACGTTGATTCCGGCCTGGAGGAGCTCCTCGACGTCTTGCCAGCGCTTCTTGTGGCGGGAGCCGGCGGCGTTGGTGTGGGCGAGTTCGTCGACAAGGATGAGGCCGGGTTTGCGGGCGAGAGCGGCGTCAAGGTCGAATTCGGTGAGGCGGACACCTTTGTGCTCGATTTGGCGGAGGGAGAGGCGTTCGAGGCCCTTGGACATCGCCTCCGTCTCGGGGCGGCCGTGGGGTTCGACGTAGCCGATGACGACGTCTTCGCAGCGCTTGAGGGCTTCCTGGCCGTCGGCGAGCATGGAGTAGGTCTTGCCAACTCCGGCGGCCATGCCCAGGTAGACCTTCAGCCGTCCCCGCCCCTCGGGGCGGTCCTCTTCGTGCACCTGCGCGAGCAGGGCGTCGGGGTCAGGACGTTCGGGCATCGGCTTGTATTTGGATTATGGGGACATTTGTGCTAGCCGGGCCTGGGAGACAGGTCTTGCGGCGATGGCGAAAGGCCATTCTTGAGGAAATCCTTACGGCGTATCAGGTTCCCTTATCCGGCGTTGACCGGGCTGCGAGAGAGAATCGGATCCGGAGCTTTGACCCCTCCGGGCAAAGACCGAAACATGATGAATCGAACTCTCTTTTTCGCCTTGCTGGCGGTGTCGGCGAGCGCCGGAGCCCAGGATAATTCCGTCCCTCCGATCTCAACCGACCGCCCAAGCTTTTCCGACGGAACGGCGATCGTGCCGAAGGGCCGGTGGCAGATCGAGGCGGGCTACACGAACACGAAGTTCGACGGCTCGCGCCTCGAGACCTTCGGCGAGGCCATGTTCCGTTTCCCGGTTTCCGACCGCCTGGAGATCCGGCTTCTCAACTTCACCTATGGTCGGGCCACGGGCGGGGGTACGGTGGAGGGCTGGCAAGACCCGTCGATCGGGTTCAAGTACAAGCTGGTGAACGGGTCGCTGCACAAGGCGGAGTGGACGCTGGTCGGCCTTTCGACGGTGCCTGCGGGGAGCCGGGAATTCCGGCAGAAGCAAACCCAACCGACGGTGAAGCTGGCGGGCTATTTGCAACTCGATGCCACGACGGGGGTTGGCTGGAACGTGGTCGCCTCGTCGCTGGTGGCGGACGATACGCGGTTTGGGCAGTACTCAGTCAGCGGGTATGTGTCGAAAACTCTTTCGGATCGGACTTCCGTGTTCGGCGAGATCTACAGGATCATGCCTGAGGCGAAGGATGGGCCGGACGCCAACTTTGCGGACGCGGGGGTCGCCTATCTGCTGGGCAAGGACACCCAGATCGACTTTCGGCTGGGAACTGGGTTCGACTCGGGGCGCGACGGGGCTTGGTTTGGCTTTGGGATCGCGCACCGGTTCTAATCGGGTCTTATTGTCGCTCAAGATACCAAGGGACGTTGATGACGATCACGTCCCTCCCTCCGGACACGAGCAGGGCGGCTTTGAGGCCAGCCGCTCGCTGATTGTGGAGGAGGTATTGGTACCAGCGGGCTTCCACCAGTTCGGGAATGACGATGGCGATTTGGCGGTCGGGATGTTGCTCCTTTAGCTCGCGGACGAACTGGATGAGCGGGTGGAAGAGGCGGCGGTAAGGGGACGAGACGATGACGAGGGATGGCTGCGCCTGGCCCCGGTCGCAGAGGGGACGGCCGACGAGGGTCTCCCATTTTTCCTTTAGCTCGGCGGCATCCTCCTCCGACGTGGAGATGTGCATGGCGGTGACGTCGGGGGAGATGCTGAGGGCGACGCGGAGGGCTTTTTCCGTGATGGTCGTCCAGTTCTTGATGAGGACGACGGCGAGCGGGGGCTGGATGTCGTCGGCGTCGAAAGGACGCCTTGCGCGGATCTCCTTGGCGACCTTGCGGTAGTGCCGCTTGACCCTCAGGAAGACGGCGACGAAGGCGGGGATGAGGAGAGCGGTGATCCAGGCTCCCTCAGCGAATTTGGCGACGAGGACGACGACGAGGGCGATGCCGGTGGCGATGGCCCCTGCGCCGTTTATGATTGCGGAGCCCCGCCATTTGCCCTGACGCAGCCGCAGCCAGTGGATGACCATGCCCGCTTGGGAAAGGGTGAAGGCGAGGAAGGCTCCGATGGCGAAGAGGGGGATGAGGCGGTCGGTGATGCCGCCGAAGAGGACGAGGAGGGCTCCGGAAAGCAGGGCGAGGATGGAGATTCCGAGCGAGTAGACCAGGCGTCGTCCCCGATTTGCGAAAGCGTGGGGGAGGAAGTCGTCTTCGGCGACGAGGCGGCAAAGGCGTGGAAAGTCGGCGAAGCCGGTGTTCGCGGAGAGGGCGAGGACGGCGAGGGTGCTGCCGATGGTGAGGTAGTAGAAGAACCCGCGCCCGACCACTGCCGCCGTAAGCTGGGAGATGACGCTCTAGTATCCGGCCGCTTCCGGGTCGGTCGCTCCGACGTGGTAGGCCTGGCAGAGGTAGGCGATCCCGACGAGGAAGACGGCGAGGATGGCGACGATGGCGGTGAGTGTCTTCTGAGCGTTCTTGACGGTGGGCCTGGCGAAGACCTGGACGCCGTTGCTGACGGCCTCCACGCCCGTCATAGCCGTGCAGCCACTGGCGAAGGAGCGCATGAGGAGCCAGAGGCTGGCGGTAGCGGTGGCGGCGGGCAGGGCGGGTGGAATCTCGACTGGGACCGGATGCCCGCCCGAGGTGATCGCCTTCCAGACTCCCAGGGCCAGCACCCCGCCGAGAGCCACGACGAAGGCATAGGTGGGAATGGCGAAGGCCATGCCCGACTCCTTCACCCCGCGCAGGTTGACGAGGGTGATGAGGAGCAGGATGCCAAGGCCGAGGGGCAGGATGTGGGGGTGCAGCGACGGGACGGCCGAGACCAACGCGCCAACACCCGCCGAGATGCCCACCGCGACGACCAGCACGTAGTCCAGCATCAGCGCCGCCGCGGCGATCAGGCCGGGAAGGGTGCCCAGGTTCTCGCGGGCGACGGTGTAGGAGCCTCCGCCTCGCGGATACGCTTGGATCGTCTGGCGATAGGAGAGGTAGAGGATAAAGAGGATCGCGACGATGATCCCGACGATGGGCAGGGAATAGCGGGGAGCCGTTGGGCCGACGGCGATGAGGAGGGTAAGGGCGGCTTCGGGGCCATAGGCGGCGGAGGCGAGTCCGTCGAGGCCGAGCATAGGGAGCCCGGCGAAGACCCCCACTTTCTGATGTTGTTCGTCACGAGAGGCGAGGGGTTTGCCGAGCAGGTAATCGAGAATCCACATTCGATGTAACTCTGAAGCAAGGACGATGCGCTCACGGCCCCGGTTGCCGATCTTGACGCATTCTTGAGATTCCTGCCTTTCGTCTTGAGACGTCGTTGACCTTGGTCCCGGGCACTCTGGATGGGTGAACGATCACAACATCCTGCTGCTCCTCGCCTTCCTCGGGATCACGATTTGCGTGGGGAAGTGGATCAGTTGGCGCGAGAATCTCCGGCGCTAAGCTCGATCGTCAGGCGCCCGCCCTCCAGTCTCCGCCGCCCTTTCGCGTTCGTAAGCGTGATGCCTGGCGTGGCCTCTTCCGTTGGTTGAGCGGTGAGTTGGAAATAGATCTTCTTCGCCTTGCGGTCATGCATTACGGGACGGGCTCCATCTTCGGCGAAGCTCATTTTGTCGATCTGACCACGGATCGGGACGAGGCGGAAGACGGAACGGTCGTCGTCGATGCGGAGGATGCCGAAGGGGGTGAAGGTGAACTCAGGCTTCTTCGTCGTTTTCGAGTAGTCCAGGACGAGGATTCCGGGGGCGTCTTCGAAGGTTTGGAGCGTCTTTTGGATGTGGATGGCTCCGTCTTTGGCAAGCTGCTCCTTGGCCGTTTTAAGTTCTCTGTATCGCGGGCTGGCTTCGATCTCTTGGCGAGCTTTCGTCAGTTCGTCGGGAGTGGGTTTGAGGGCTTCGGTGGCGAGATCCGTCAGGCTGGCTTTGGTTTTCAGTATCCGGTCCTGCCAATCCATCCCAAGCCGGTCGAGGAGAGCGGCGATGGACATGCCGGAGTAGTAGAGGCGGAACCGCACGGGGGAAGCGCCGTAGAGGTCGTTGTTGACGCTGCTTCGGCCGGTCATGAATCCGGCCATGGCCCGCACCAGCCGTTCCCGCTCGGCAGAGAGGTCGCCGTAGCCCGGGAAGCCCTGAACGAACCACATTTCCTGCGCAGGCTTGCGGCCCTGAAGGCATTCCAGGAGCTTGTACTCGACGTACTTCGCGAGGCCTTCGTTGAACTCGGTTCCGTCTTCGTAGTCGGCGGCCTTCTTGCCAATCGCGGCTCGGCGAGCTTGGCGTGCGGCTAGCCATTTGAGGCCTGCGTTTCGTGTCTCGCTTTGGCTTTGGGCGTGGAGAGCCGCGCTTAGGAAGTCGGCTTCGAGGGCGAAGCCGACGTTGTTTTCGACGGACAGGGAGGGGTATTCGCAGAGCGATTCCTCGTCGCCGTGCTTGTCGGGGGCCATCTTGTGCTGGTAGACGTGGAAGGCCTCGTGAGCGAACATCGTCATCGAGTCGAAGGCGTCGTTCAGGAGGCTATTCGCCACCTGTTCGGGATCGGGCTCCGGACCGAGGTTGACGATCCATCCGCGCCGGTTCGACTGGGTGTCGGCGACGACCAGGGTTTGGACGCCGTTCAAATCCGTGGATGTGTTTTGGCCGTCGAGATCGAAGAAGGTCTTGCCGTCGCGGACGTAGATCGGACCGATGGGAGAGCTAAGCGCGCCCTTATAGGAATGGAATCCTGACGGCGGGTTGGGATGGTTGACGAGTACGTCCTGCCGCCCAGGGAAGTAGATGAGAATTGGCGTCTTGCGGGCGTCCCAGCCGCGCCAGACCGGGTTATCGGCCCTCCCGATGACAGACCAGGTCTCCTTCGCCTCGACGAGGAGCAGGGGGTCGATCTGGAGGCGGTCTTGAAGAACGAGGGTGAGGAAGGGAACGATACTCAGCATTTACGATTCGTAAATACAGATTCTATTGTTGATTTGTTCCCGCCATAATAAGGTTGTGGAAATGGGCCGCCGACTTTCGGCGTTGGAGCTGACGGTGCTGGGGGTGGTGCTCAAGCGTGGGCCTTGTTTGGCTCACGCGGTCGTGCGCGAATTTTCGGGTTCGCAGACGAACGCCTATCGTAGCGGAGCAGGGTCGATCTATCCGCTCCTGAAGCGGCTGACCTCGGCGGGTTTGCTGAAGGTTGCGCGGAAAAAGTACACGCTGACGGAGGCGGGGCAGGAGGCTTTGCGGGAGTGGCTGCGGCCTCCGTTTCCGGACGGAGACTTCTCGACGAGTCTGGACGTGCTTCGGTCTCGGGCTTACTTTTTGAAGTTGCTTGGGCCGTCGGAGATCGTTGAGTTCGTCGACTACGCCAGGGAGGGGTTAGAGAAGCTTCTTGTAAGTTGCCGGGCTACTCATGCCCAGTACGTGGAGTTGGGCGATCCGTACAGCGAGATGGCGATGTTGGGGGCGATCAAGGAAACGGAGGCCCGCCTAGCCTGGCTAGACGAGCTTCGAGCTCGATTTGGAGATGTGGCTCCGGTCTGAGTGCGGAGCCACACTTTAAGCTAGTTTCGATCCAGAGCCAGGTTGAGCTCGAGAACATTGACCACCGGTTCTCCGATCACCCCGAAGGTGGGTTGGGTGGTGTATTGCTTTACCAACTCTCGCACTTTGGCTTCGTCGAGGTGGCGCAAGCGGGCGACTCGGGGGACTTGGTAGTCGGCGGCCGCCGGGCTGATGTGGGGATCGAGGCCGCTGCCTGACGCCGTCACCAACTCCGTGGGCACGGTCTGGCTGTTGGTGGGGTCGGCGTCTTTGAGGGCCTTTACGCGGTCTTTGATGGCGTCGGTGAGGGCGGGGTTGATGGGGCCGAGGTTAGAGCCGCTGGACGAAGCCGCGTTGTAGGGATAGGGCGACGTGGCGGAGGGGCGGGACCAGAAGTATTTGGGGTCGTCGAACGATTGGCCGATGAGCGATGAGCCGACGGTCTTGCCGTTCCGAACGATCAAGCTGCCGTTCGCTTTGTCTCGCATGAGGGCCTGGGCAACGCCGGTGACGAGGAGCGGATAGAGAAGCCCCGTGAGGATCGAGAAGACGACGAAGAGGCGGAGAGCCGGAAGGATGATTTTCATTTCAGAAAGAGCCCCAGGATCATGTCGATCAGCTTGATGCCGATGAAGGGGACGATGAGGCCGCCGAGGCCGTAGACGATCAGATTGTCGCGCAGGACCCTATCGGCTCCCACGGCGCGGTACCGGACGCCCTTCAGGGCGAGCGGGATTAGGAAGACGATGACGAGGGCGTTGAAGATGACGGCGCTGAGGATGGCCGACTCCGGCGTCTTCAGCCCCATCACGTTGAGCGCGCCAAGTTCCGGATAGACGGCGACGAAGGCGGCGGGGAGGATGGCGAAGTACTTGGCGACGTCGTTGGCGATGCTGAAGGTGGTCAGCGAGCCGCGCGTCATCAGGAGCTGTTTGCCTGTCTCGACGATCTCGATCAGCTTCGTGGGGTTGCTGTCGAGGTCGACCATATTGCCCGCCTCTTTGGCGGCCTGGGTGCCGGTGTTCATGGCCACGGCGACGTCGGCTTGGGCGAGAGCGGGGGCGTCGTTCGTACCGTCGCCGGTCATGGCGACGAGGCGTCCGCCTTGCTGGTACTCGCGGATGAGGGCGAGCTTGGCCTCCGGGGTGGCTTCGGCGAGGAAGTCGTCCACCCCCGCTTCGGCGGCGATGGCGGCGGCGGTGAGGGGGTTGTCGCCCGTGATCATCACCGTCTTGATGCCCATGGCGCGGAGGTCGGCGAACCGCTCCTTGATGCCGCCTTTGACGATGTCTTTGAGTTGGATCGTGCCGAGGACGCGTTTGCCTTCCGCGACGACGAGGGGAGTGCCGCCTTCCTTGGAGATGCGTTCGACGGTCTGTTCGACCTCCTTCGGCATCTTGCCGCCGAGGGATTCGACGTGCTTGCGGATGGAGTCGGTAGCGCCTTTGCGAATCTCGCGCTTTTCGAGATCGACGCCGCTCATGCGGGTCTGGGCGGTGAAGGGAACGAAGGTCGCGCCGAGGGCGTGGATGTCGCGCTCGCGGATGTTGAACTGCTCCTTGGCGAGGACGACGACGCTGCGACCCTCCGGCGTCTCGTCGGCGAGGGAGGCTAGCTGGGCAGCGTCGGCCAGCTCGGCCTCGCCCACTCCCGGAGCCGGTACGAAGGCGACGGCCTGGCGGTTGCCAAGGGTGATGGTGCCGGTCTTGTCGAGCAGGAGGACGTCCACGTCGCCGGCGGCTTCGACGGCGCGGCCGGACATGGCGATGACGTTCTTGCGAAGGAGCCTATCCATGCCCGCGATGCCGATGGCGCTGAGGAGGCCGCCGATGGTCGTGGGGATAAGGCAGACGAGGAGGGCGACGAGAACCGTCACCGTGATCGGCTGGCCCTTGCCCGCGCTCTGGACGGCATAGATCGAGAAGGGAAGGAGGCAGACGCACACGAGCAGGAAGATGATCGTGAAGCTCGCCAAAAGGATGTTGAGCGCGATCTCGTTGGGCGTCTTCTGCCGCTTGGCCCCTTCGACCATGCTGATCATTCGGTCGAGGAAGCTTTCGCCGGGGTTGGCGGTGACCTTGACGACGATCCAGTCGCTGAGGACACGAGTCCCGCCGGTGACGGCACTCCTATCGCCACCGGACTCTCGAATGACCGGTGCGGACTCTCCGGTAATCGCGGACTCGTCGACGGTGGCGATTCCCTCTATGATCTCGCCGTCGCCGGGGATGAAGTCTCCCGCCTCGACCAACACGACGTGGCCCTTGCGGAGGGCGCTCGCCGAGGTCTCGGTCCATTTCGCGTAGGGCGATCCGTCGCCGCTTTGCCCGGCTGAGGTCGGTGCGCCAACAGCGATGGCGCTCAGCTCTATTAAGGCTAGCGGCGACGAATCCTCGTCAGCCAGGAGCTTGGCGGGCACATCTTGCTTGGCTTTGCGGAGCGAATCGGCCTGCGCTTTGCCCCGGCCCTCGGCCATCGCCTCCGCGAAGTTCGCGAAGAGGACGGTGAACCAGAGCCAGAGCGAGATGGCGAGGATGAACCCCGGGGCGGCCTCGCCTTTGCTGACAAGGGCTTGCAGCCAGAGGCCAGTCGTCAGGATCGAGCCGACGAAGACCACGAACATGACAGGGTTCTTGATCTGGAGGCGCGGGTCGAGCTTGGCGAACGAGTCGACGATGGCTCGCTTGACGAGGGCCGATTCGAATATGGGTTTGGATTTTTCAGTCATGGACATGGCTCCTTAGCGCCCCATCTGCAGGTGCTCGACGATGGGCCCAAGGGCGAGGGCGGGGATGAAGGTGAGGGCGCCCACGATGAGCACCACACCGATCAGGAGGGAGACGAACAATGGCGTATGGGTGGGCAGGGTGCCCGGCCCGGTCGGCACGATCTTTTTCCTAGCGAGTGCTCCCGCGATAGCGAGGATCGGGACGATCAGCCAGAAGCGCGAGATCCACATGATCACGCCGCCGAGCAGGTTGTGGGTCGGCACGTTCGCGCTGAATCCGGTGAAGGCAGAACCGTTGTTGTTGCCCATGCTGGAATAGGCGTAGAGCAACTGGCTGAAGCCATGCGCGCCCGGGTTCGACATGCTGGTTTGGCCGGAGCCGAGAACGAGTGGGATCGCTGTGGCGATCTTCACCAGGCAGCAGGGGATCAGGATGACCAGCGCGGCCATCTTCATCTCATAGGCTTCGATCTTCTTGCCGAGGTATTCGGGAGTTCTGCCCACCATCAAGCCGGCCACGAAGACGGCGACGATCGCAAAGGCGAGCATGCCGTAGAGTCCCGACCCGACGCCGCCGAAGACGACTTCGCCAAGCTGCATCAGGATCATCGGATACATGCCGCCAAGCGGGGTGAACGAGTCGTGCATCGCGTTGACCGAGCCGTTGCTTGCGGCGGTCGTGGCGGCTGCCCAAGTTGTGGAGTTAGCGATGCCGAAGCGGGCTTCCTTGCCTTCCCAGTTGGCGGTGGTCGTCAACCCTTGTTTCGCAAAGGCCGAGTTACCGCTCCCTTCCGCCGCATAGGTGGGGATCATGAAGATCAGAAGGAGGATCGTCATCGCGGCGAACACGGCCCAGCCCTGTCGCCGGTCCTTCACCATCACGCCGAAGGTGTAGCAGAGGGCGGCGGGGATGAGGAGGATCGCCAGCATCTCGAAGAAGTTGCTGAGCGGTGTCGGGTTTTCGTACGGGTGAGCGGAGTTGACGTTGAAGAAGCCACCGCCGTTCGTGCCGAGTTGCTTGATCGCGATCTGGGAGGCGGCGGGGCCAACGGCGATGGTTTGCTCGGTGAGGGTGGCTTTCTCCGTCTTCTGCTTGCCGTCGGGGCCGTTCACCGGCTGGCCGCTGGCGTCGGTGACGGGGTTGTCGTACTGAATCTTCTGGACGACGGCGGCCTTCTCGTAGTTGTTGAAGGTCTGCACGACGCCCTGCGACACGAGGAATAGCGAGAAGACAACCGAGAGCGGCACGAGGATGTAGAGGGTCGACCGGGTGAGGTCGGTCCAGAAGTTGCCGATGGTGTTCACCTGGCGGCTGCGCAGGCCTCTGATGAAGGCGGCAAGGACAGCAATGCCGGTGGCCGCGCTCAGGAAGTTTTGGACACCCAGCGCGAGCATCTGGGTGAGATAGCTCATCGTGGACTCGCCGCCGTAGCCCTGCCAGTTCGTATTCGTGGCGAAGCTCGACGCGGTGTTGAAGGCGGAGGACGCCTCGACTGGTCCCATCGCGGCGGGGTTCGCGGGAAGCGAGCCTTGCAGACGCTGGATGAGATAGACGGCGATGAAGCCGATGGCGTTGAAGGCGATGACCGCGAGGGCATATTTCTTCCAACCCATCTCCTCGTCGGGCTTGACGCCGCCGAGTTTGTAGGTGAGCTTTTCCAGCCAACCGAGTACGGGGCTGAGGAAGGTGCGTTCGCCCTCCAACACCTTCGCCATGAACGTCCCGAGGGGCTTCACGAGAAGAAGCAGCACGCCAATGTAGAGCGCGATCTGAATCCAGCCTTGGCTATTCATCAGAATTTCTCCGGCCGCAACAGGGCGACGAACAGGTAGATGAGAAGCAGTAAGGCGACAGCTCCGCCGATCCAGTAGAGGGTAGTCACTCGCTCACTCCCAGGCGCTCGCACATCCTAATGAGGATCAGAGTGCCGAGGATCAGAGCCAGAAACAACGCCGTGGCAATGACGTCCATGCCATTAGAGTGGAGCCAGCCATGGTCAAGCCAGGGTCAAGGCCCGGGCATGGGAGCATCAAGATTTCGTGAGGATTGCGTCTAAGTTCGAATCCTAGTCAGGCGGCCGAGTTTTTTGAACCTACAACGGGAGCTATGGTTCAAACAAGGGCACCTAAGGCTAGTTCCCGGGGGCTTCGAGGGCTTGAACTCAATGTTTCGTGAGTTAGACCGTCTCAGGTTAGTCAGTCCCAAAAGCGACTACCAACTAGGGTAGCCATTGCTTTACATCCGCGTACCGGATTTTCATCGCTCCATCAAAAATGTAGTCGGGGTCGAAGCGTGGCATCCAATCTTGGATGGTCATGTCGCTGGTGAGTTTGGTGCTGGCAAGCTCTAGCATCCCCAAAATCTGATCATAGTCAACTAAGTCTAACTGGAGTTTCCCAATCCCCGAGACCTCACGACTGGATATGGCCTTGGCCTCCTTCCTTGCTTGCTTGGAGAAGTATTTACGGTTCGAGACAATGATTCCGCCCGGCACGCCTTTAAAAAGCATCGTGCCAGCAACCTCACGGACTACCTTTACACCCTCTGCCCGATTAATGTCGTCCCGCCACTTCACCTGGATCACCGATCGGAGATCCTCACCCCTAACAATGAAAGCGTCCACTCCTTCGTCCTTCCGACCTCCAACCTTTCTTACTTCGCACCCGAGCGCTTCCGAAATGAGGTCTGCAGCAAAACGCTCCGCTCCAAATTTGGAGAACCGCGAGAGATCGGCCGGATATCGGCGGAGATGCGTAATGAGAAAGTCGGTTCGCTCATCATCAAGCGGCCTGATCGGTGAGTACCGAGCAAGCACCCCACGTCGGGGTGGACTGCAATCCCAAGCCTCAAACCGATTTCCTCGACCACCCCAATATCCGCACGAGGTGCAAACCACGATAGTTGTTTTCCCAGTGCCGGTGTCCAGCGACTCCATGGGAGATCTGCAGATTGCACATGTCTTAAACTTCTCTAAGCGCAAGACTTCAGTCCAGGCCCTAGGATCAGCTACTTCGAAGGTTCGATGCCAATGCTCCTTATTGTTATTGGAAGGCCCCGTCTCTATCACCTTCGGAGCCTCTAGAAACCGCGCCCAATCCTCTGGTGAATCCTCTTCCGGCGGCGCAAGATTAAGGTCAAGCTTGAGAGGCCAGTGTTGATCAAAAAGCGCGATTCTCAATTCAATCCTCGGGCACGTCTCCAAAACCGAATTCGACAAAGAGTCGCCGTTCTTTCTATTATTAAATACGAGAAGAAACTAGTGACCTGAGGGATCCATTTCACTTGCGACCATAATCTTGTGCACCACACCTACGTAAGTATAATTCGCCCAATAGTCAGGACCATTACACCGAACTTGGAATTTTGTAGCTTTGCTGTGCTGCAAATACCTCGCCAATAAAAGCGATTGTGAGTTTGAAATGTGTCCAAAACGACCAGTCGTGCTTTACTTCCCCTTAAGCCCTCGCTTCGGATACGCGAAGGCGATGTAGATGTCGTCTCGGTCGGTGGGGCGCCAGTTTTGTTTTGCGAACGTGAGGGTTCGGCCTTTGATGGTGGGTTTGGTGGGGCCGCTGGCGATGATGCCTCCTCGTTTCTTGAGTTGACCCTCGATGGTTTTGGCGCCGACCTTTTGGAGGTTGTTGAACACCATGTCGATGGGCGCGGCGAGTTCGGAGTCGGGGGCGAAGGTGACGACGATTGTGGCTTTACCGATGTTGCCTTTCCACGATGCGCCGGTGTGGAGGAGGTAGGAGGCGACGCCCCAGACTTGCGGCCCGGCGATGCCGCCGAGTTCGGTGGTGTAGGCCTCGCGGACGATTCGCTTGCCGTTGGCCGGGAAGGACACGGTCTTCGTCTGCCACTGCTCGCCAGCGTCTTTGCCTAGAACGAGTTTGGTTCGAGCGGGCTTGCCGTCCACGAAGGAAGCGTACTTCTTGAACATCGAGTGGGGCGTCTTTTGGCGGCTTTCGGCATAGGCCCACAGACCGAAGTCGGGGAAGCCCATATTCACGCTGCAAGCCTTGCCGTGGTTCGCAAAGACGAAGCTGCAGTCAGTCTCGACGCGGTCCCAGTGAACGACGAGGCGTACGATCTCGCTTTCCATCGCAATGCTCAGATGGTGGTCCATCATCCTCGGCTGACCGCCTGAGGTGAGAGCGGCGTTGTCGGCTGCCGCCATTCCTGAAGCGGCCAGGAGGCATAAGGCGCACGAGCGAGTAGTGTTCATTTCCTACTGGCAAGTATAGTGAATCATGGTCGGCTGGAAAGCTTTGTTCGTCGGGAGTCTCGCCTTGGCCGCAGTGGCGTGGGCGGCTCAGAGCCCTGAGACTACGATTTCGAAGAAGATTGGGACGCTTCGCGGCTTGCCCGACGCGCAACGCGCGGTAACGACGAAGCAGTTGGCTCTCGACATTCGGGCTTTGCCGGGAGGTGCGGCCAAGCTGGGGTTGGCGCAGAGCCTGGCGAACCTCTCCACCGAGGGCGATTTCGGGCGGGACACGTTGCAAGAGGTGACGACCACTCTGGCAACGGCGCTCAAGGAGCGCAAGGCCCAGGCGACGAGCCTGCACGACGATCCGGCGCTGGTAAAGGCGATCTATCAGGAGCTCGATTTCGCCTATCAAGAGCTGGCGCAGCTAGACCGGTACGAGCATATGAAGATCGGCCTTGCCGACGATTCTCAGTACACGGAGGCGCTCGCCAAGCTGGACGCCATCGACGCTCAGCGAGCAAAGGTCGACTTCACGCTCACCGACCTGGCGGGCAAGACCTGGACGCGCTCGGCGCTGAAGGGCAAGGTCGTGCTCGTGAACTTCTGGGCGACCTGGTGCCCGCCCTGCCGAAAGGAGATGCCGGACCTGAACGCCCTTTACGACCGGTTCAAGGCGAAGGGCTTCGTGATTTTGGCGATCTCCGACGAGAAGACGGACGTGGTCTCCAAGTTCATCAGGGAGCACAAATACACCTATCCCATCCTCCTCGACCCGGGCCGCAAGGTGAACACGGACTATCAGGTGATGGGCATTCCGAAGAGTTTCCTCTACGACCGGACCGGCAAGATGATCGCCCAGACGATCGACATGCGGACACAGAAACAGTTCCTTGAGCTACTAGCGAAGGCTGGGCTGAAGTAACTTAGGCGGATGGGAAGAGTTTCCGCGCTTTGGGCGCTTGCGTTCGTCGGGTTGGCGGGGGCCGATGAGATTCAGCTAAAGGATGCGAACGGCACCTTGGTCGTCAAAGCCGTGGCGGGCGATGTCTTGCGTGTGGACTATGTGCCGAACGGCGTCAAGCCCAAGCCGACCGAGATTCTCGACCCGAAGGGGCTACACCGAGCGAGGGCGGTTGGCAAGGTCGATGGGATGGTGCTCAAGACCGACAAAATGAACGTCGAGGTTAAGCCTGACGTGATCCTGATCTTTGGCGAAGTCGAGATCGAGCGTGGGCCGCTGGCGAAGGGGATCGTAACGGTTAAATACCTGCCCCAGTTGCAGAACCCGAACGTGTATGGCATTCGCGGCATCGAGCTTGGCGGCTCGAAGGATTCCCGGGTTTCGCGTGCTCATGGCCTCACGAGGAATGAAGGGGGAACGGTGAGCGGGAGCGCCCAGGGTGACGGCGGTTCGCCGTTGGCTTATACGACGGCCTGGGGGCTTTTCGTCGACTCCGTGGACGGGAATTTCGATGGCTCTCAAAGAAAGCTGACTTTCAACAAGGGATCGCGAAAGGACGTCGAAGCTTACGTTGTCATCGGTCCCCCCAAGCGGTCCATCGAGGTTGCGACTCAGCTCACCGGCCGTCCACCGATGTTTCCGAAGTGGGGTCTCGGGTTCCTGAACAGCCAGTGGAAGACGGACGAGAAGGAGATCACGGATATCGTGGCGACCTACCGCCGCAAGCAGATCCCGCTGGACTGCTTCATCATGGACTTCGACTTCAAGGCTTGGGGCGAAGACAATTACGGCGAGTTTCGGTGGAACAGTACGAACGGGCCGGGGAACGTGGGCGGCAACAAGTTTCCGAACGGGCAGAACGGCGGGTTCGGCAAGGCGATGGCCGCGCAGGGAGTCCATCTCGGCGGGATCATGAAGCCTCGCGTGCTGGTGGAGAACACCGAGCACAAGCCGACGAAAGTGGCGGCGGAGGCGAGCGCCCTTGGTTACTTCATGCCGAAGAAGCCGTATACGGATTACTTCTCCCATCGGCTTGCGAACGACTTCGACTTCTCGAAGCCGGAGATGCGCAAGTGGTATTGGAAGTACGCGCGAAACCTCTTCGACACGGGTATCTCGGGTTGGTGGAACGACGAGGCGGACGACGGGTTCGATAGCCTGGGGTTCTTCCACATGCAGCAGTCGCTGTACGATGGGCAACGGAGCACGTCCGGGCGACGCGTCTGGTCGCTGAACCGGAATTTCTATGCCGGAGCGCAGCGGTTTGCCTTTGGGACTTGGTCGGGCGACATCGGCACCGGGTTCGGGGTCATGCGCGACCAGATGGCCCGGATGCTGACGATCCTCGACCTGGCCCAGCCGCATTGGAGCATGGACACCGGCGGCTTTGGCGGACATCCCTCGCCGGAGAACTATGCGCGGTGGATGGAATTCGCGGCGGTCTGCCCGATCATGCGGGTCCACTGCACCTATGGAGAGCATCGGCAGCCGTGGGTTTACGGCCCTGTGGCGGAGGCGGCGGCGAAGAAAGCGATCGAGTTTCGGTATTCCATGCTCCCGTCGCTGTATTCCTGGGAGCGAGAGGCGAATCTGACGGGTGTCGGAGTCGTTCGACCGTTGTTTTGGGAGTTCCCTGGGGAAGCCGATGCGGCCAATGTGATGAACGAATGGATGCTGGGCGAAAACCTCCTCGTCTCACCGGTCATGGACGAGGGCGAGATGACGAAGGACGTGATGTTGCCGAAGGGCAAATGGTTCGATTTGGCCACAGACCAGGTTTACGGCGGCGAACAGCTAGTGCGGGTCGCGACGGACTCGAAGGGCTGGTCGGATATCCCGATTTTCGTTCGGGAAGGGTCGATCTTGGCGCGGCAGGAAGTGCTTCAGTACGTCGGCGAGAAGCCGGTGAAAGAGATCACGCTCGACGTCTGGCCATCCCTTACGCGGGTGGCGACATTCAACGTCTACGATGACGATGGGGAGACCTACGGCTATGAGCGCGGCGGCTACTTCGAGCAGAAGGTTACGGCTTCATTTACCGGGGACAAGGTCAAGTTGACCTTCGGCAAGCGAAGCGGGTCTTACCGGACTCCCCTTGCGAGCTATCGGGTCCGCATCCACCGCATGACGGTGGCAGGCGTGACTTGGAACGGGAAGCAGCTAAAGGAGATGACGGTCCCGGCGGGGCAAGCCGGCGAGTTGATCGTCCAGAACGGCTACGAGAGGTAGATCGCGCCCGCGACTAGGTCTCGCCTGGGGTCCGAGGTACATTTTTCCCCGTGATCGACGAACAACGCTCGGATTTGGCCGAGCTGATCCGCGAGATTCATGGGCGCGGATGGTCGCCCGGAACGGGCGGGAACTATAGCCGCATTCTCTCGAAGGACCCTCTGCGCATCCTCGTGACGCCAAGTGGCATCGACAAGGGGCGGGTGACTCCCGAATGTCTGCTGATCGTGGACAAGGACGGGAAGGTTTTGGAAGGGGCGTTGCCCGCGTCGGCGGAGACGCTGCTCCACGTGGCGATCGCTGAGGAGACGGACGCCGAGGTGATTTTACACACGCATTCCGTCTGGAACACCCTGGCTTCGCTTACCAAAGGCGACGCGCTGACGATCACGGGATTGGAGATGCTGAAGGGGCTCGAGGGCGTGAAAACTCACGAGCACGCGGAGGTTATCCCGATCTTCGAGAACTCGCAAGATATCGCAAGCCTGAGCGCGGATTTGCGAAAGGTTCTTCGATCACGGGCGAATCTGCACGCGGTCTTGCTGCGGGGTCACGGATTGTATACGTGGGGACGTAGTATATTTGAGGCTCGTCGTCACTTGGAAATCTTGGAATTTCTGTTCGAGGTGACCGTGCGGCGGCAAGGTTTGGAGCGGTAAATGGCAACACTCACAATTCCGGATCGAAACGAGAAGATCACCGGCTATGAAGCGGTCAAGGAGTACTTGGCGGGCATTGGCATCGGCTACGAAATTTGGAAGCCGGCTCACGAAGTGGAGCGCAATGCCGACAACGCGGAAATCCTGAACGCCTTCGCCGACGAGATCAACAAGCTTAAGGACCAGGGCGGCTATCAGACCGCGGACGTGATCGACCTTTTCCCGGACACGCCGAACCTGGACGTCATGCTCGCCAAATTCAGCAAGGAGCACTGGCACGACGAGGACGAGGTGCGCTTCATCATCCAGGGGCGTGGTGTCTTCCACATTCGTCCGAAGGATGGGGAAGTGATCGCGCTCGAGGTGGAAGAGGGCGACTTGGCGCGGGTTCCTGCGGGGACGTGGCACTGGTTCGACCTTTGTCAGGACAAGCGCATCCGAGCGATCAGGCTCTTCCAAGATCCGACTGGCTGGACTCCGCACTACACGGACAGCGGCGTGGATAGCGGCTACCTCCCGGTGTGCATGGGGCTGTCGTTTATTCCGCCACAGCTTCAGTCGCTGTAGTGTCGTACCGCGCGTATCTGCTGGACATCGAGGGCACGACTACGCCCGTGGACTTCGTCTTCAAGACGCTGTTTCCCTATGCCCGCGAGTCGATGGCGTCGTTCGTCGGCTCGGCTTCGTTGGCCGATGAGGCTACTTGGTTGTCCGAAGAATACGAGGGCGATACCGACGCCCCCGAGTGGCCCGGTCGCCCGTCACCCGCCGCCATGGCCCCCTACCTCTTGTGGCTGATGGATCGAGACCGCAAGTCGCGCGGGCTGAAGGCGATCCAGGGGAAGATTTGGGAGGAGGGGTACCGGACGGGGCGATTGCTTGCCGAGGTCTACCCCGACGTCGAGCCCGCGATGCGTCGTTGGGTTTCGCGTGGCTCCACGGTCAATATCTACTCTTCGGGAAGCGTGCTGGCGCAGCAGCTCCTCTTTGGGCATTTGCCCGGCGGCTCGTTGATGCCGTTGATCCATTCCTATTTCGATACGGAGGTCGGGGCGAAGCGAGAGGCTTCCAGCTATCGAACGATTGCCCTGCGCCTGTCGGTGGAGCCTCGCGACGTACTCTTTTTGAGCGACATCTTCGAAGAGGTGCAGGCGGCTCGCGAAGCGGGAATGGACGCGATCCAGGTTCTGCGAGACGGCCAAGAAGGCAAGGCTCACAAAACAATTCGGTCGTTCGACGAGATCGCCTAACCCTGCCGGTACCAGTAGGATGTATAGCCGATCACGAAGACGATCCACGTGAGCATCGCGACCGAGTGGGCAGCCGGGCCAGACCAGCGGACAGGGTCACGGCGCATGTCCCGAAAAAAGACGAAGACCATTGCGGCACAGAAAATTAGGAAGAGGGTCGCAAAGCCGGAGACCATCCAAACGTTCCGACCACCATCCATGACGCGCAGAAGATGAGCGAAACGAGGAGCGTTTAAGCCGAACCAAATGCAGGCCGGAATAACCAAAAAGGCCCTTGCCACCAACCCAAGCCAAAATGCTGTCGGCAAATTTCGAATCATCTTCAAAATTATTGTATAGCCTTTCCCCTTGCTGCATTTATGATGGGGCTATGAAGGCGATGGGCCTTATCGTTACTCTGTTGATCGTTTCGTCGGCGCGTGCCTCTCAGAAGGCGGAGGGCTGGATTTGGTGGACCCCTCCCAAACACATCACGAAGGAGGACCGGCATGGGCTTTCGGATACGAAGATCGCACGCATGGGCCTGGACGGATGGTTCAAGTACGCGGAGAAGGGCGGCGGCAACTCTTACGTCTATGGCGTCGATAGCAACAACATCGTCTACGGCGCTTGCCTGGCGAGCCGAAACGACCGGTTGATCGCCCATCGCCCTGCCAAAGAGCGGCCCATCTACAAGCGCCTGCGCGCCGACCTCTTCCGTTTCGCAATGGCGTGTATCGCCATGGAGGACACCCTTGCCGGAGGCGGCACCTACAGCGTCCACTACCCGCACTACATCTCCCACTCCCAGGAAGATTTGCTCTACGCCATGCTGACGAAGGCACGGATGAAGAAGCCGTCGCCGAATAAGGAGGCGCTGTTCCAAAAGCTGCTCCACCGCTACGCCACTGTGACGGGCGAGTACAAAGAAGTCCTGTTTGGAACCGTCAAGATTCCGACGCTCCACAAATACGCGAAGCTGGCTGAGAAGTACTACGGGCGCTGCTTGAAGGAAGCCCGTCAACTCGCCCCGGCCCAGATGCCACAGGCTTGGGATTTCATCGACAACTGGCTGGTCGACTATTTGGACGTCCGGGAGGCCGACAAGATCGTCTTGCCTAAAGAGCTTCAGCCAAAGGAGAAGAGTCGTTCATGAGCGAGCCGGGATCGTTGCAGATCAGCGTTACGAAAGAGGCGGAAGTCGAGGCGTCCGCGGTCCGCTTCCATGTGTCCGTGGAAGGCGAGCGGATGTTTCTCGGGAATGCGGCCTTTGAGAAATCGAAGGTTATCCGAGACCTCGTTCAGGGTTTGCAGACGCTGGGAGCTGCGGAAAAAGATATCTCCATCGAGAGCGTTTCCGCGCAATCGAGCTCTGGGATATTCAAGGACAGTAAGTGCCTCTACCAACTTGCGATCCGACTCGACGACCTGAGCAAGGTGGGCGAATATTTCGGGTTGCTGGCGGCGTCGCCGGTCAAGTCGAGCAACATCGAGTGGATATTCGAGGTTGAGGAGGTGAAGACCGAGCTTGCCTGTCAGGCGCTTGCGGCATGCAAGGCCAAGGCCGAGCGGATGGCGCACGCGGTTGCTCACGTCGTGACGGGCATCGAGGTGGTTTCGGACAGCCAGCAGTTCGGTCGCGCGCACATCATGGCGGGTGAGATGGCGATGATCCGGTCCCGGGCGCAGGCGGTCGATATCGGGATGGAGTTTCAGTCGAGGGAGACGGTGAGCGTCGAAGTCTCGGCTCGGTTCACGATTGAGCCAGCCACGAATTAGCCTTGGCCGCCGGTGGAGCGGGAAATCAAGCCAGCTATCGCAAGGGCGGCAAATGCCCCACCAACGACGACGCTAGCCCAGCTGTAGAATGTGGCGTCTCCACCTGTAAGGTTGACGGACATATTTCTGCTGTCGGCAACGATGGCATGATCGTGAAGTCCCTTGATCCCGTTCACGACGGCAAAAACGCCCAATACTCCGAAGAATATGTAGGCGCTCACGGGTGCCGGTTGTTTTCGCCTCAATGCTTACACCTCATTAAACTCGCCCCGCCGAATAGCATCCGCCAGTGCTTCCAACTCGCCCGAAAGGGAACGGTCGCGGTCGAGGGGCGGGGAATAGCGGCGTACGACTTCGTACGCCTTTTGGATGCGCGGGCTGGGTTTGAGCGGTTTGCGGAAATCCAGACCGGCGGCTCCTGCCAAAAGCTCGATTGCGAGGAGGTGTTCGGCATTGCGGACGATGCGGCGGAACTTCGTGGCGGCCACCATCCCCATTGAGACGTGGTCTTCCTTGCCCCCGGATGTGGGGACGTTGTCCACGCTGGCAGGGTGAGCGAGGACCTTGCACTCGTTCAGGAGGGCTACCGCACAGACCTGTGGGATCATGAGGCCGGAGCACATACCGGCATCGGGGGTGAGGAAGGGGGGAAGTCCCTCGCTCAGGTCCGGGTTGACCAGGCGCTCGATGCGGCGCTCGCTGATGCTCATGAGGTCTGTGATGGCGATGGCCGCATAGTCGAAGCCGAGAGCGAGGGGGGCGCCGTGGAAGTTGCCGCCGGAGATCACGTCTCCGTTGTCGATGAAGACGAGGGGATTGTCTGTGGCGGAGCCGGTCTCGATCTCGACGATCTCCTGGACGTGATTGAGCGCGCCGCGCACGGCCCCGTGGACTTGGGGCATGCAGCGTAGGCTGTAGGCGTCTTGCACGCGGGTATCGCCGACGCGGTGCGACTCGCGAATTTCGCTGCCTTCCATGAGGGCGCGCAGGTTCGCGGCGGACTCTATCTGGCCCGGGTGGGGTCGGACGGCTTGGATGCGGGCATCGAAGGCGGCGGGGGTGTCGCGGAGGGCGTCGAGGGTCATGGCTCCGGCGATGTCGGCGAGGGCGACAAGCTGTTGGGCGCGTTGGAGGGCAAGACCTCCGACAGAGGCGAGAGCCTGCGTCCCGTTGAGGACGGCCAAACCTTCCTTCGCCTGGAGCACGACCGGTTCGATTCCAGCTCGCTTCATCGCCTCTCCGCCAGGCAGGCGCGAACCTTCGTAGAAGGCTTCGCCCTCACCGATCAGAACGAGGGCGAGGTGGGCGAGCGGGGCAAGGTCGCCGCTTGCGCCGACCGAACCCTGCTCCGGGATGACCGGGTGGACGCTCTTGTTCAACATGGCCAAGAGGGTGTCTACCACCACAGGACGGGCTCCGCTACAACCCACGGCGAGGACGTTCGCTCGGAGGAGGAGCATCACGCGTACCTCCGGCTCCGGCAAAGGGTCCCCGACGCCACAGGCGTGGCTGCGAACGAGGTTGAATTGCAACTCCTGGAGGCGTTCGCGGGGGATATGGACGTCGGACAGCTTTCCGAAGCCGGTGGAGACGCCGTAGACGACGCGTTCCTCGGCCACGATGCGATCGATGACCTCGTGGGCGGCGACGATGCGCTCCCTCGCCAAGGGCGAAAGTTGGACGGGCTCCCCGCGCGACACTGCGACGATCTGTTCGAGGGTCAGTCGTTGACCGGAAACTTCGAGCACCCCGAAAAGGTACCTCGCCGTTAAGATTTCAGCGGACTGTAGCGCAATCTTGCTACATCGGTCGTCTTTTGGTTGGAGTTCGGTTGGATGTTCTCCTATCCTTACCGGCAAGTTTGCATGTTTGAAGGTGGTTTGATCAGTCGGCGTGCGTTTCTCAAGGGCGGCAGTCTGTTGCTGGCCGGTTCGACGCTGCCGAAGTCTGTCTCTATGTTGGAGACGCGGGAGTCGATCCGGATTGGGATGATTACCGACATCCACTATGCCGACGCGAACCCGCGCGGCACCCGATTCTATCGCGACTCGCTCACGAAGATGACCCAGGCGGTGGATGCGATGCACCAGGCAAACGCGGACCTATTCGTCGAGCTGGGCGATCTGATCGACTCGCCCTCCCACACCACGAAACAGATCGACTATCAGAATCTGTATTCGATCAACAACGAGTTCTCTCAGTTCGAGCACCATCGCCACTACGTGCTCGGAAACCATTGTCTGACGAGCCTCAGTAAGCGCGAGTTCTTGTCGGCGATCGGGCGTAGCTGGTCCCACTACTCGTTCAACCGGAACGGTTTCCATTTCCTCGTTTTGGATAGCTGTTATCGGAAGGACGGGATGCCGTACAACTCGGGCAACTACGATTGGCAGGATGCGGACATTCCGTGCCACCAGGCGGAATGGATCGGCTACGACCTCCGGCGGAACAACCTGCCGACGATTGTCCTCGCCCATCACCGCCTCGACGTCGATCCGAGCAGCCCTTACGGCGTTCACAGCGCGGACAGGGTGCGCCGGGTTTTGGAGAAGTCGGGAGACATCGTCGCCGTCTTCCAGGGCCACTCGCACCAGAACGACTACAAAGAGATCAACGGCATCCACTACGTCACCCTGAAGGCGATGGTCGAGGGGCGCGGGCTGAGCAATAACGGCTGGTCTATCGTCCACGGCTATTCGGATGGGACGTTGAAGGTGGAAGGCTTCTCGGGGCACCACGCGAACGCGGCTTGCGGCAGACGCCTGGGCCAGGGCAAGACGACCTTCGCCTCGGTCCTTAGTTCACTGATCTAATCCCCCGGAACCGAACGGAAACGGGGTCGGTAGTGATCAGAGATGCCACCCAAGCCCATTTCCTTGCTCCTCGCCCTCGGGATCGCAGGGTCCGTCCATGCGGCGGGTTTGAAGATGGAGGTGATCTATTCGGAGGTCGCCAATCTCACCTACCAACTCGATGTAATGACGGGGGAAGTGCCTTTTCCCGACCCAACGAACTTTCAGCAACTTTGGAAGCAGGAATTCCTGAAGACGGACGCCGATAAGGCGATGGTCGATCAATGGAAATCGATCCGGCAGCGGTACGAAGCTTCGGTGAACCTGCCGGGCTTGAAGATGCCTCTGGAGCCGGAATGGTCGTCCATCAACCTGGGCGAGCGCCTTCGCATCCTCGGGCTCGGTTCGGATTCGCTCGAATCTTACGGCAACGGCCTCTCCCTGCTGACTTTGCCAAAGGATGGCTTGCTGTTTCAGCAAGTCCTCGATCATTTCCAGCCGGCTTTTCACGTTTGGTGGACGAGGGAGGCGGAGCCGAAGGGAAAACGGTTTGTGGCGGAAATCCGCGCGGAACTGAACAAGCCTTCGCTGATCGAACAGGTCGAGCGTTTCCGCCACTTCTACGGTTCGACCCTGCCGGATGGCTATGTGGCTCGCTTCAGCATGGTCTACCGGCCCGACTATGTGAAGGCGCCGACGAGTGGCCAGCAAATGTCGGGAATGGCGGTGGTGGAGTTCCTTCCCACGGAAGACCCGAAGACCCGCCTGGACGTGGTCTTGCACGAGTTCTGCCACTTCCTCTACAACACCCGCTCTTCGGAGGCGGCTCTCAAGCTGCAGGAAGCGTTCGTGGCGACGGGCGATCCGGTGGCGAAGCCGAGCTACAACCTGCTGAACGAGGCGATGGCAACGGTCTTGGGCAACGGCATCATCGGGCGGCAGATGCGGGACCCCGCGACATGGCCGGATTTCTTCAAGCGTCCGCGAAGCCTCTACAACAACGAATACATCGATCGAGCGGCAAAGAGCATGCTCGCAGTCATGGACAAGTGGCTTCCGGCGGGCAAGACGATGGCGGACTCCGACTTCGTTCCGACCTACCTATCGGCGCTCAAGCAGGAGTTTGGCGAGGACCTGGCAAAGCCCACCATGTTTCTGACGGAGGCTTTCATCTACGTCGATGAGCAGATCGGGCTTCCTTTCGCCCGGAAGCTGCGGCACGACCTCCGCATCGCCTCGGCGTATACAAGCGTGGCGGATTCGGTGGATGAAAAGAACGTGGAGGACTTCACCGAGCAGCCCAACCTCTCCGCGATCTTCGTCGTGCCGACCACCAAGATTGACTCGTTGCGCGCGGCCAAGGTGATCGACGACGAAGGTCTCGGCGCGATCCGGATGGCGATGGCGAACAAGAAAAGCTTGCTCTTTGCCGTGCCAAGAAACGCGATGGCCCACACCTTCGTAATCGTCGCCGACACGACGGAGGAGGCAGAGAAACGACTCGCCGAGCTTGGGGTGGCGAAGAGGCTTTTCAAGGGCGTCTACGCGACGCCCTAGCCAGGAGTGGACAACCCGGGAAAGACGAATGTAGTCACATTCCGGTCCAACGACTCGTCGTCGAATAGCTGGACCTTCACCACCTTCGTGCCCTTGGGTGGATTTACGTCATACGAATCGTTGCCTTCGCTCCAGGCCATGACCTCGCCTCGCTCATCTACGAACCGAAGGTGCTTTCCGTCCCACCCTCCCCAGTCGGATCCGGAATAGTCGAGTTTCATCGACAGGGTGTCTGGAGCCAGTGCGACATTTGCCACGGAGAGCTTGTATTTCCCACCTCTCGCCTCTAGCTTGCCCTTTGACAGTCGGTCGAGAGTAAGGGCGATCTCAGCGATTGGCTTTTCTGGCCATCGCTGTACGCGCAGCCGCACGTCTACCGACCGAGCCCAGTCAGGGATGAAGACGTTCGTCTCCAGCGAAACCTTTGGGCCTCTTGGGATGGGCGAGACGTCGCGGGTGCGGGCAGGCCAACAGCGGAGGCCGATCAAAGGTCCCGCCTGCGCCTGCGTCTCGATGGCTTCGAAGTCGACGAGCCGCGAAAGGTCGCGCCCGCGTAGGTCACGAAGCTCGACTTTGCTGGTTTCCCAACCGGAACCAACCGAAAGCAGGCGGCACTCCAAGCCGTCCTTGATCGCCGTGACCGGCAACTCGGTACGCCCCGGTAGCAGCATCGGTCCCAGCCAATACAGCAGAAAACAGGTGGACGCGACGGCCAAGACTCGCAAGCGTGCAAGCAGTCCACCGACGATCACCAACGCCGAGTAGCCTCCCACCACGATCCATGGATAGGTTGAGTAGTTGCCAAAGTAGCTAGTTGTTGCCTCAGCCGAGGCGAGAAGGCCGAAAGCGATGGCCAGGCTGCTTACCAACCGGGTGCCGAAGTTCCTCTGCGCGACCGCGGCGGCGAGAGCGGTAACTACGACAACCGTGCTCAGCAGCCACAACACGTTCCATTTCGAATCGTACTGAGGGGGCCAATGACTGGAAACGCCCACCGGACCGGCGAAAAAGAGCGTCACCAGGGCGATGAGCAACGCTCCCCAAGCGAGGAGGTGAACGCCGCTTTCCCGTTGCTCTTTCACATGTGACATGACGTCGCGCGGTTGCTATCGTTCGACGGCGGTCTTGCGTGGGTCCGGTTTCAGAGTCAGCGGTTGTTCGATGACCTTGCCATCGACGGTCAGGCGGATTTTGTAGGAGCCCGCAGGCACCATTGGCCCGACCTCGTTTTCGGGCGTATCCTCCCAGATCGCCGTCATCGGCAGGCCGCCTCGGCCTTCCTCGACTGGTTCGCGCAGGTCCCAGATGAAGCGGTGGGAACCGGCTTTCGGGCTTAGCACCTGGGGCGGGCGGGCCCATTCCTTCATAACGGTGATCTTGTCCGGGTCGATGGGTTCGGCTTTGTCGTCGCTGGCGTACTTGCGGATCGTCTTACCGCTCGCATCGATCACCTCGAGGGTGACCTTCTTCGCGTCTCCCGCGAGATAGTAGTCGAGGATGGCCCCGGCGGGCGGGTTTTTCCCGGCGGGTTCCTCGGGGGGAAGAGGGGTGTCGGTGTTGGTGTCTCGTACGACCCGATAGGCGGGTGCGGGCTTGTAGAGCAGGGCGGTTTGACCGAAGGTGGAGGCGTCGATCTGGCGGAGGGCGACGAGACTGTCGAGAATCCAGAACGAGCGGCCGTGAGTGCCTACGACGAGGTCGTTGTCGTGCACGACGAGGTCGCGGCAGGAGGTGGCGGGCATGTTCAGCCGAAGGGGCATCCAGTGGTCGCCGTCGTCGATGGAGAAGTAGATGGCGCGTTCCGAGCCGCAGTAGAGCAGGCCGGGGCGCTCGGGGTCTTCGCGGACGGCGTTGACAGGGTCATTTGGCAGGCCGCCGACAATCTCCGTCCAGGACTTTCCACCGTCGTGGGTTTTGAAGATGTGGGGGCGCTGATCATCGCAGCGGATGCGGTTGACGGCCGCGTAGGCAGTCTCCGCATCGAAGTGTCCGGCTTCCATGAGCGAGACCTTGCTCCAAGCCGTGATGGCGGGCGGGGTGACGTCGTTCCAAGTCTTGCCGCCGTCGCGGGTGAGGTGGATGAGTCCGTCGTCGGTGCCGCACCAGATGACGTTTCCATCCTTGAAAGAGGGGGCCACTGTGTAGATGACGCCGCGCCGCTTCATCGTCGCCATGTCGGGCGTACGGTAGACGCCAACGCTATCGGGCACGGATGGCTGTTCGCGGGAGAGGTCAGGGCTGATCGTCTCCCAATGAAGTCCGCCGTCGGTAGTTTTGAAGAGGACATTCCCGGCCAGGTACAGGACGTGGGGGTCGGTGGGGGAGAAGAGGAGTGGTGAAGTGCGCAGGAACCTGATTTTGCCGCCCTGCCTATCGGGACCGCGAGATTCGGTTTCGCCGGTTCGCTTGTCGTAGCGGGACATCTTGCCGCCGTAGACGATGTTCGGGTCGAGGGGGTCGGGGGCGATGTAGGCGTACTCGTCCGCGCCGACGGGGTGCCATTCGCGGAAGGTGATCTGGCCCTCGTTGCCTCGGCTGCTGACCATCGCCGATCCGCTCTCCTGTTGCCCGCCGTAGACGTTGTAGGGGAACTGATTGTCGGTGACGACGTGATAGAACTGGGCGGTCGGTTGGTTGTACCAAGAGCTCCATGTCTCCCCGCCGTTGACGGTTACGCTCGCGCCTTGGTCGGCGGCGAGGAGCATGATCTGGGGATTGTCGGGGTTGATCCAAATCGAATGGTAGTCGTCGCCGCCCGGGGAGCCCTTGATGCAGGTCCAGGTCTTTCCGGCGTCGTCGCTGCGGTAGGTGGAGGTGTTGGCGGCGTAGACGACGTCGGCGTTTCGCGGGTCCACTTTCACCTCGGCGAAGTCGTCGCCACGGCCCCAGATACGCCGCTCGTTGTTGACCTGCGTCCAGCTTTCGCCGGCATCGTCGGAACGGTAGGTGCCGCCGAGCCTGGGCGAATCCACCTGGGCGTAAAGGCGCTTTGGATTTGAGGGAGCGACGGCGAAGCCGATGCGTCCCAGGCCTTGGGCGATGGTTGGAAGGCCCTTCGTGAGTTGCTTCCAGGTGTTGCCGCCATCGGTGGATTTAAAGAGGCCGCTGTTCGGCCCTTGGAAAGCACCATTCTCCCAAGGCCCTTGGCGTCCGGCCCAGAGGTCGGCGTAGATCGTTTTCGAATCCCGCGGGTCGAAGGCGAGGGCGATAGCCCCGGTGTTCTCGTCCTTGTAGAGCACCTTTTGGAAGGTCTTGCCTCCATCCATCGAGCGGTACACGCCCCGCTCTTCGTTCGGACCGTACGGGTGGCCGAGAACGGCGACGAAGAGGCGGTTCGGGTTTTTCGGGTCGACGATAATGCTGCCGATTTGCTGACCGTCGCGCAGGCCGAGGTGGGTCCACGTCTTGCCCGCGTCGGTGGACTTGTAGATGCCGTCGCCAGTGGAGAGGTCCGGGCGCTGAAGGCCCTCGCCGCTGCCGACGTAGACGACGTTCGGATCGGACGGAGCCACGGCGAGGGTGCCGATGGAGCCGGTCGGCTGGTCGTCGAAGATCGGCTTCCAGACGTGGCCGTAGTCGGTGGACTTCCAAACGCCGCCGTTATTGACGCCGATGTAGAAGACGTTCGGCTGGCTCGTCACGCCGCCCGCACCAACGGTGCGGCCTCCCCGGAAGGGGCCGATGCATCGCCAGCGGAGGCAATCATAGAACTTGGGATCGACCTGCTGGGCTTGGGCCACGGTGGCGACGGCGAGGATGGCTAGTGCGGGAAGACGTCTTAACATGGGCATTGTCTCTATTCGGCGTTGAAACTTTTGGGTCCTGTCGATGTTGAAAACGATGTGGCAAAGAGATGTTCTACAACGGACCTCAAGTTTGGGGGATTGATCGCGTTCCTGTTTGGCATCTTTGTGTTTCTACTATGGCGCTTTGGATCTCCGAGTATCTCGGACCGCGACATCGTCCATCGCCTTAGGTGGGGCATGCCGGTAGGCGAAGTGCGTCATTTGGTCGGCCCTCTTCAAGCATGGGATGAATTCGAGCTCGTTCGTGACGCATCACCGACAGACATGTGGGACGGCGGGGCGCGCTATGTTTTCAACTTCGACCGCCTTTGGCGGTTGCACACAGTCGTAAAGCAGTCGTGGAACAGAACAGGCATTGAGCAGGCCGACGTGCTTCCCCTGTCCTGGAAACCTTAAGCCTTTTTCAAAGGTACGTCTTGAGGTCTGGTCCAGCCAGTTGGTGAGGCGGAGATTGGGGATTCGTTGGTGAAGAGGGTCGTCTTGCCAGAGGCGACTCGGAACAGAAGACGGTAGGTTTTCTTCGGATCGAGCTTGGTCTTCGAAAGGGTTATCTCGAAGGGTGTCGATGTTATGGTGGGGGCGGTCATTGAGTCGACGGGGTTGGTTTGTCCTTCTTCGACCAACTCCACCGTCAGCCTGGCGTCCTTCGGCAAAACCGTTCCTTCAGGCAGCTTCGCGTGGCCCTGGTAGCTGGCGTCGGCGGGGCCGGTCCAGATGGTCTTTTCGAACTTGGGCCGTGGGCGGCCGTCGGCGAGCTCTTCGACGGTGAGATAGACCCACTTGGCGACGTTCGTCAGCTTCTCGAAATTGACCTTGTCCACGGTGTCGGTCGCTCGGTGGTAGTCCTTGTGCTCGCCCGTGACTACCTTCACCGTGGATACCCCTCGGAAGACGAAGTTGCGGGTGTCGCTCCGCTCCGTCCGGTCCTCCTTGTCGTTCTTGAGATGGAGGTTGACGTACCGGTTTGTGTCCGCCAGCAGCTTCGCGAAGTCGGGCGAATTGAGCTGCACGATCCCGGCGTAGGCGGAGCGGACGTTGTTCTCCGGGATGTCGATGGTGTATTCCTCGTTCCGGCTCACCATGTCCATGTTCACGTAGGCGACGGTTTTGGCGATAGGGAAGAGAGGGTTGGCGGAGTAGGCGAACGACCCGTAGGTGCCGGATTCTTCCATCGTCCAGAAGCAGAAGACGACGGTGCGCTTGGGCTTGACGGGATTCTCGGAGATGGCGCGGGCGAGGAGCATATTGGCCGTGCAGCCGGAACCATTGTCGTCCGCGCCAAAGCGGATGCCGTCGGCGGACGCGCCGAAGTGGTCGAGGTGGGAGCCGACAAGGACGCATTCGTCTTTAAGGGCTGGGTCCGTGCCAGGGAACACGGCGACGACATTGGCGGCGGCATTCTCTTTCGAGGTCACTTTGATCGTGAGTTTGAAGGGAACGTCGGAAACCTCGATGGAAGGTTCGGTGGCGGAGTGGGCGAGGAATTTGGCGGCTCCGCACTTGGTCGCGATGGCTTCTTGCGCCTTTGCCGAGAGGCGGAAGTTGAGATACTTCGCCACGCGCGGGTCGGGGAAGTCCTTCACCGCGCGCTCAATGATCGCGCGGGACGGGGCGACCGGCTCGAAGGAGGCTACCGTTTGGTCGAACGTCACCGTCGGGTTGCGGCGAGCCAAGACGTCGAGGATGAACTGGTTCGATCGGCTCTCCCGGGTCAGGATGACGCAGCGTCCCTTGACCAGACTCCAATCCAGCTTGTTCGGATCGGCCCCCTGGGGCAGGTGGACGAAGGCGAACTTCAGCGAGTCGGCGCTAGCGAAGGCGCTCTGGGCATTGAAATCGGCGCCGTAAGGATAGACGAGTTGTCCGTCCTCGCTCCGCAACTCAGTCCCCGCCGGGTCGAGAGTGCTCTCCAGGAAGGTGAAGCGGCGGAGGTAAGAGCCACCCTCGCCTCCAGGCTGGAGGCCGAGGCCGTGCAGGTAGGTGGCGACGTATCCTGCGGCGGCGAACCAGTCGCCGTTGAAGGCGTTTCGGCCTTGGAAGGTGGGTCCGGCAAGGAATTCAAGAATCTCTTTCGCGTTCTTCTGCTCGATGGTCTTGTAGCCCTTCGACCAGGCGCCGGGGACGCGTTGCGCGCCCGGATACTGGGCCATTGCCAGGGAGGTGCAAAAGACGAGCAAGAAAGAGAAGCTGCGCACGCTTAGCGATACGACGGGGAAGAACGATTCTCCTTCTCGTCCGGAGCGAGCCCTAAAGGACTCGGCTGCATTTGGAATTGGGACATACTTCGATCTGAATTGCAGACCTCGGAGAAACTCGTTCCCAAGCCGACGGAGGTAGTCGGCGCGATCCCGGCGACCACGCCATTCGTTGGCCCTGAGGCTTTGGAGCGGCAGATGGGGCGCGGCTTCGAGCTTCGCCTGGGAGCGAACGAGAGCCTCTTCGGAGCCTCACCGCTTGCCATCGAGGCGATGCGTGTAGCGGCGGGGACCGGTCATTTTTACGGCGACCCAGAAGGCGTTGCGCTGAGGACAGCCATTGCGGAACGGCACGGCGTTACGATCGACCACGTCGTGCTTGGAAGCGGGATCGACGAGCTTTTGATGCTGTTCGCTCGCGCCTACGTCGCCCCGGGCGATGCGGTGGTGACGACCCAGGGTGGCTACCCGACTTTCGACTATGCCATCAGTAGCGTGGGCGGACGGTTTTTGCGTGCGGTCTATCGCAACGACCGGCTGGATTTGCCCGCGTTGGGAGCCTTGGCGCATGGGGGCGAGGCGAAGATGGTCTATGTGGCGAACCCGGACAACCCTTCGGGCACGTGGCAGTCGGCGGCGGCGATCCAGGCTTTTCGTTCCGAGCTCCCTGCCGACACTTTGCTGATGCTCGACGAAGCCTACGCCGATTTCGCGCCGGAGACGGTCGAATTCGATGCGGACGATACAGGCGTGGTGCGGTTTCGAACGTTCTCGAAGGCGCACGGAATGGCGGGGATCAGGGTCGGCTATGCCATCGCTCACGCCGACCACATAGCGACCTTGAACAAGATTCGGATGCATTTCGGAGTGAGCTCGGTCGCCCAGGCGGGGGCTCTGGCTTCGCTAGAGGACACCGAACATGTGCGAGAGGTCGTCGAGCAGACGAATCTGTCCAAGGCCCTTTTGGTCAAGGAGATGGAATCGATGGGGTTCGCTCCGATTCCTTCGGCCACCAACTTCCTGACCATCGATATGGGCAGCGAGCCCAAGGCCAGCCAAACCCTCCTGGCGCTTCGCGAGAAGGGCGTCTTTATTAGGAAGCCGGTGGGGAGCGCATTGGACCGGTGCATTCGCGTTACCATCGGGCGACAGCAAGACATGGAGCGGTTCCTCGAACTCTTTCGTCAGGTCGTCGGCTAGAATTCTAAGTTCATGAGCACGTCCGTTACCCTTGGCAAAGACGCCAATCAAGCGCTCGGCCTCGGCCAGTTCGCCATCGACTTCCTCAGCGGCAAGCTAGGCCCCGGTCCCTCCGGCAGGGTTCTGGAGCGGGTGCGGCTCTTCCACACCGATTCGGTCCTTTGCGGCCTGTCGGCTCTTGCCCTGCAGACGAACGCTCCGACCTTGCTGCGGCAGGAGGCTCTGGAGTACCCGGATGCGAACGGAGCCACCGTCTTCGGCGCGACGGAGAAGGTGAAGGCTGAGAAGGCCATCGTCGCCAACTCCAGCGCCGTGCGGGAATGGGACAGCAACGGCACCAACTTCGGCTTTCGGCCCGAGCTTGGGCACACGGCGGGCGAATTCGGGCACAACGACTTCTATCCGGTGGTGATCGCGGCTTGCCAACAGCAGGGGCATGACGGGGCGACGGCTTTGCGAGCGATGGTGCTGCTCGACGAGATTCGGGGACGGCTCGCTGAGGTTTTCAGCCTCAAGACATACAAGATCGACCACGTCGTCCACGGCGCGATCGCTTCCGCAGCCACCTACGGCGCGTTGATGGGAGCGACGGCGGAGCAGATCGAGAGTGCGATCGGCATGGCGGTCGCTCACTACATCCCTTGGCGAGCTATCCGGGCCGGGAAACAGCTGAGCGACTCCAAGGGCGCAAGCGCGGCGATCTCCACCGAGGCGGCCATTCTGAGCACGAAGCGAGCGATGCGGGGCTTTGTGGGGCCGCGCGACATCTTCCGCAACCCAGAGGCGATCTTCCGGTTCTTCGAGCCGACGACGGAGGGAGCGCAGCGGTGGAAGGAGCAGGGCGACTCGCCCTTCGACCTCGTCCTCTCGCACTCGGGCGATGACTTCGCCGTGATGGGGATGCATTTCAAACTCGGCCTTTACGAGCACCAGTCGGCGGGGGCTCTTCAGGGAGCCATCGATCTCTTGGCGGCGAACCCTTCGCTCCTCGAAAAGGATGCCATCGAGAAGATCACGATCCTCGCTTACGAGCCCGCTTTCGGCATCATCGGAAACCCGATGAAGAAGGAGCCGAAGACTCGGCAGAGCGCGGACCATTCGATGGCCTACATCGTGGCGACCTTGATCCGAAAGGCGGTCGAGCTAGGCACGTTGCCGGTGGGTGGTGGCGCTCACGATGAGGTTTGGAAGGCGTTGATGCTGTCGCCCTACGACTACCAAGTGTCCGACTCCGCGATCTTCCACCCTGCGACCCAGGCGCTCATGCAGCGCATCGAATTCGCCCATGGTGGTCCGGAGTACGACGCGAAATACCCCGATGGTATTCCTACCTCGCTCGTGATCGTTGGGAAAGACGGGAAGGCATACGATTCCGGCCTCGTCATGTACCCGGCGGGGCACGCGCGGAATACGACGGCGAATCTGAACGACATCCTGGCTCACAAGTTCGGGCTCCTCGGGAAGCTGAGTTTGCCGGAGGGCGGGGACGTTCCTGGCTTGGTGAACCGGCTAGAGTCGTTGGGCTCTATGTCGGCTTCCCAGGTGACGGGACTGTACGACCTGGAGATCGGGGCGCGTCCCGGCTACGAGTAAGATGCCCGTCATGGTTACGATGCTTTTGGCGGGAGCGCTGCTTGGCTCACCGAAAGGGTTATTGGTCGTCGATATGCTCGCCATCGGGCGGTACGGGGCGGGGAAATGGTCGGTGGTGAAGGCTTCGCCTAGCGACTCACTTTCGAAGGAGCGCAACTTCAACTTTACGATCCTGAACGGACCGGAAGCGACGGGCTCGCTTCCGATCCTCGCACTCGAATACCAGGCCGAAGCGGCGCCGGGCTGGTACGTAACCGGCGAATTGGCTTCGAGCAAAGTGATGTGGGCGGGAGCGAAGCCAAAGCTGCCACAGGCGCAGCGGTTGGCGGCGACCTCGAAGACCTACCTCGACGCCGTCCAAAGAGTGCTCGACGCGAAAGGCCTCAAGACGGCCAAGGCTCGGATCAACCAAATCTGGTCCGTAGACCTCGACGGAGACGGGACGAAGGAAGTTCTCATCGAGGCGGCGACGAAGCCGGACATGACGGAGACCACGATGAACAACGCGAAGGCCACCGACTACTCCATGGTGTTGATTCGCTACGTTAAAGGGTCGAGGACCATCACACGAACGCTCGCCTTCCACGACGGGCATTCGGGCACGCTGGAAGGAGCCGACCGGCTGCGAGCGATCGCCGATCTCGACGGAGACGGCGTCGCGGAGATCGTGACCAGCTCGAATTACTACGAAGGCACGAGCGCTACAGTGTGGCGCTTCAAGAAGGGCGTCTTAACCCAACTCGTTACGAACGGCTCGGGCGTTTAGCGCGGGCAGCGGCCAGGAATTCGTTGGCGTGCACGATCTGCGGCAAGTCCGCGTCGGCGGTGGACCACATCTTGTGCAGGTCGTTGTACGCCTTCTCGGCGTCCTTCGGCCTGCCCCCTTTCTCGTAGGCGAGCGCGATGCCGTAGTACATCCAGCCGCTGTTCGGACGCTCCTTCAGGCCATCTTTGAAAGCTTTGACGGCATCGTCGGTGCGTCCGGCGTCGATGAGGGCATAGCCGAGGGCTTCTTGGGGCGGGCGCAGGTACTGCGGCGGCTCGTAGTAGGCGATGGTGGCAAACGTGACCGTGGCATCGCGGAGTTTCTTGATGCCGCCTTCCTGGTCACCTGTCCGGATGAGCAACTGCCCCTCTAACTCTTGGGTAAGGGTCCGCAGGATGCGTAGGCCCGTCATGTCTTCCGAATCCGGATGCGCGGCAAGATAGGTCCGTAAGGCCGCTTGTTTTGCCGTTGCGGTTGCGATGTCGTTCTCGGCCAGGGCGGCAAGGCCGCGGTAGGCAGTTCGCGTACTCGGGTTGGCTTCTTGGTCCGTTTTCCACCCGCTTCCACCGGTCAGGGCCTTCCAATCTCCGCGTCGCCAGGCCAGGCTGTCGGCTTGGCCAAATGGACCGCCGGAGGTCGCCGCGTCCTTCATCCGGCCCATCTCGGCAAGGTTGATGCATTGGAACTGAATGTTGTGGCCGTATTGCCAGTCCGCCTGTCCCGGGGAGACCTTAAGGCGCTTTGCTATATCCTCGTCCATGGCCCGCGCCTTTGCGAAGGCGTCCTGCGCTTCTGCGTAGTAGCCGACGCGGTTAAAGATATGGCCGGGCATGTGAAGCATGTGGGCGGAACCGGCCCCGATCTTCTCAAGTTTTCGGGCGGCATCCACCGCCTTTTGCGGGCTGGAGGGCTCGTAGGCGTGGATGGCGTAGTGGAGAGCCCCAATGCAGTTCGGGTCGCGCTTCAGGATGGGCTCGATCAGCTTGATAACGAATTGGAGGTCGCCCCTCGGGTCGCCGTTGGATTCGTAGTTGTGCATGCAGAGCTGGCATCGGAGGCCCGCCCACAGCAGGCGTGGCTCGTTGAGCGGGTACTTGCTCACGATAGCCGTCATCGCTTTCTCAAACTGGGGATCGCGGTCGCCGTAGCCCGCGCGGAGGGCACAGGCCCGGATCAGGTCCTGCTCCGGCTCGGACGCGCCATCGATATTGGCGATCGCCCGTTTGACCGCGTACTCGGCCTCGGCTTTGTAGTCTTCTTCGCGTTGCCAGGGCTGGGTGAGAGAGAAAGCGAGCCCGCACCAAGCAATGGCGCACATCGGGTCTTCCTTCACGGCGTCGCGAAAAGATTGGATGCCTTGCTTGAACCAGAAACAATGGATGAGGGCGAAGCCTTGGCGGCAGAACACCTTTGCCTTCTCGCTCTTGGTGGAGATCGGCATGTCCGAGGAGCCCACGTGATCGAGGATGGTGCCCGACGGGAGGGCTTCGACGCCCGCCTGCTTCGGCATGGGGCCGCACCCCTGGGACCAGGAAGTACCGTAGAGGGCGCAGGCTAGGACGAGAAGTACCGCTTTCATCGCTAAGCTCATTATAGGAATTTCCCCGGCAAAATCGCGGGGGATAACCGGCTATAGCAATTTTCTGAATCCTAGAGCTTGGTTATCCCGTAATCTATGCCATGCGGTCAGCCAACGGCGCTTTGATCTTGGTCCTCGGCATTTTGTCGATTGTCGGGTTTGGCATCCTCGCGGGTCTGCCTGCCTGGATCATGGGCAATAACAGCCTGCGGGACATCGACCGGGGAATGGCCGACCCGAACGAGCGTGGCCTGGTTCAGGCTGGGCGGATCATGGGGATGATCACGACGATCCTATCGTGTATCGGACTTTGCTTCGTGGTGCTGGCCTTCGCCGGCGTTATCGGCCTGGGGATATTCAGCACGCAGACGGCGCGTTAGTCGCGATTCGTGATCGGAGTAGCTTTCAATCTTGAGGCGATGTCGTCGCCGATCACGATCTTGATTTCGGGGCCATCGTCGCCCGCGGCAACGTCCTTGACGACGTTCGCTGCGCCGAGCACCTGCTTGATCTGCTGCGCGGCTTCCGCGAAGGATGCCTTCGCGTAGGTGATGGTCGTGATGGGCGTCTTGGGGGCGTTTCCGAGGGCAGAGGCGTCGTAGCCTTCCGAGTCGATCATGTTCGCGGCGGCACGGGCTACGCCAGGGGTCTTGGTGCCGTTGCGTACCGTTACGCGAACGGTCTTGCGCATCGCCTTGTCGTCGCCCTTGATCAGCCAATCCACGGTCGCCTTCGCGCGCTCGTCGTCGAGAACGTAGTAATACACGCCGTCCTTCTTGCTATCCGTTCCCGGCACGGTGCCCGTCTGCATCGAGTGGCCCGCCGCGCCTTTGAAGATATTGGCGAGGGCGAGGCACTTTACGCGGGGAAGATCGGTTTCGATCTCTTTAAAGCCGGTGTCGATAATCTCGTCCGCGCGCAGGATGTTCGATGTCGTATTGGCAGACTCCATCAGGGAATGGATCAACTGCTGCTGGCGAGCCGCCCGGCGCAGATCGCCTTCTTCTTTGGAGGACTTCACGTTGTGGAGAGGAATCATGTTCCCGTAGGAGTCCATCCGATAGCGATTGACCTCGCGGAACCGTACGAAGCCCTCGGCCCCTTTGCCGTCCACGCGCTGGCGACCGGCGGGGAGGTGGACGTGGAGCCCGCCCCAGTTGTCGTCGTAGTTCATCTCGTCGATGGATTCGACCTCGACGCCGCCGACCGAATCGACGATCTCGCGGACGGCGTCCGGTTTGATGACGACGTAGTGGTCGATCTGGATGCCGAACATCTCCTGAAGGGTGCCTTTCAGGAGATCGACCCCGCCTCGGGCGAACGTGGCGTTGATCTTGCCCGACTTGCCGTCGGGAGCCTCGACGTAGGTGTCGCGTGGGATCGAGCAAGCGCGTACCGTTTTGTTGGCCAGGTCCACGGAGAGGAGCATGATCGTGTCCGCCCGCGAGCCCTTCGTATAGATGAAGCCTTTGTTGTTGTGGTTGTAGTCCTGACCCACCAAGAGTAGGGTCATGTGGTCGATGCCTTTGAACTGGTCTTGCGGGTGGAGGTACGCGTCTACAACTTCGACGGCGCTTGTGCCCTTGTCAGAGAAGCTGCCGATCACGTTCGACGCCAACCGGTAACCCGCTCCCAGGGCCAGGCACAGGCCCAAGAAGAGAACGTACAAAACGCGTCGAAGCCACTTCATACCAATAAGAGCACAATTATACGGCCCAAGCGGTTCCCGCCTTCGAACGAGCCCGCCCTTTGCCCCAGTAGAATAGGCCATGGCTCAAACGCATGAATATCCCGTCACAGTGAAGTGGTCGGGCGGGCGCGATGGCGCCGGACAGGTCACCGCCGAGCATTCGGGGACGACGAACACGCTCAGCGTACCGAAGGAATTTCAGGGTCCGGGCAACGGCACGAATCCGGAGGAGCTGTTGACCAGCGCCATCGCAGGCTGCTACAGCCTGACCTTCGGCATCATCGCCGCGAATCAGAAACTGCCGGTGGGCGATCTGAACGTGACGGCGGTCGGTGAGGTGGAGCAGAACGGGATGAACTTCGTCTACAAGAAGATCACGGTCCGCCCGCGAATCTCCGTAAACGCCGATGCCACCGACGATCAAATGACGAAGATCGAAGACATGGCCCACAAAGCGGACCTGTACTGCATCATCACAAACGCCGTGCGGGGCAAGGTCGAGATCGAGGTCGTGCCGGAACTCGTCAAGGGCTGACGCGAATGACGCTCGAACGAGCGATCGACGTCTTCGGCAACGGCTTTTCTTACACCCGAAGCTTTACCCACCCGTACGAATACGTCCGGGTGGGAGGCTTGCGCGTCATGCGCGATACGCCGCGCCGCTCTGGCGACTACCGGACACAGGAAATCATTCCCGTCGGCCTTTCTCCTGTCGAGGCGGACAAAGCCATACGCGCCTACGATCCGCCCCGCTTCGCCCTGGTCGCTATCGATTCCATGGATTCGCCCCTGGAGGAGATCAAGGATGAGTATAAGGACCTCGGCTACCGTCTCCTGCGGCGCGAGCCAATGATGGTGCGCGATTTGCGTGGCGTCCAGGCGAAGCCCGGGCTGTTCCCGGTCGTACGCGTCCAAACGGCGGAGCAGGCGATCGCCATCTCCAAGGCGTCGGGCGGGCGTCAGATTCTCGAGAGGGATATCTTTGGTCCGGACCCAACGCTGCGTCTCTACGCTTGCTTCGACGGCGAAAATCCGGCGGGCTGGGTGCGCAGCATTCGAGCCGAAGAGAGGGCCTCGTGGGTTTCGAATATGTATGTCGTGGAGGACTACCGGCGGCGTGGCCTTGGCTCGGCCCTGATGACGGCGATGATGGAGGACGACCTCCGCCACGGGTTGGAGTGGAGCGTGCTCCTGGCGAGCAATGCAGGCTCCCAGCTTTATGCCACGCTCGGCTACGAGCAGATCGGCGTCGATCAACTCTTCGTTCCGGACAAAAATCGGTGGCCATAATAGGCTGATGCGAAGAAAACTAGTGGCGGGAAATTGGAAAATGCACTTCACGGCCGTCGAGGCGGCAGCCACGGTCGAGTGCTTCGTGAACGCGGTTGAGTTCCGCGAAAACGTGGATGTGGTCGTCTGTCCCTCCTATCTCAGCATTCCGAAGGTCAAGGAGCTGACGAAGAACACCCAGATCAAAGTGGGTGCGCAAGATGTGTTTTGGATGCCCAAAGGAGCCTTCACCGGCAAGGTGAGCGCAGGTCAACTCGCGGCGGTCGGATGCGACTACTGCATCGTCGGCCACTCGGAGACGCGGGGGCGCTTTGGCAAACTGGAGATTCCGGAAGAGACGGTCATGCACTTCGCGGAGACCGACCATACGATCAACCTGAAGATCGGCGCGCTGCTGGAACTCGGCATCCGCCCCATCCTGTGCGTGGGAGAGTCGAACGCGGAGCGCGAGGCGAGGATGACGGATGCGATCATCACCGTGCAGCTTGAGAAAGCCCTCGCAGGCTTCGAGGCGGATGAGTTGGAAGACCTCGTGGTGGCCTACGAGCCCGTCTGGGCCATCGGCACCGGCAACGTATGCGGAACGGAAGAGGCGGAGCGGGTCTGCGCCATGATCCGGACGGTGCTCGGAGAGATTATCGGCGGGGAGACGGCGGAGAAGCTTCGCGTTCTCTACGGTGGCAGCGTGAAGGCATCCAACGCCCATGAGCTGTTCAAGCAGCCGAACATCGACGGCGGCCTGGTTGGCGGCGCGAGCCTCGATCCGAAGGAATTTGCCCAGATCGTGGCGGCATAAAACGATGATCACCCTTCTTGCCTTGGCGGCCTTGGGACAGACGCAGTGGAAGCTCGTCTGGTCCGACGAGTTCAGCAAGCCAGGCTTGCCCGACCCTTCGAAGTGGGGTTACGAGACCGGCTACATTCGGAACAACGAGCCGCAGTTCTACACGGAGAAACGGCTGGAGAACGCACGGGTCGAGGGTGGGAACCTCGTCATCGAATGCCGGAAGGACAACTTCGAGAATCATCCGATCACTTCGGCCAGCCTCGTCACGATCGGCAAAGCGGCCTGGAAGTATGGCCGGATCGAGGTTCGGGCGAAGATTCCGACAGGGAAGGGAACGTGGCCTGCGATCTGGATGATGGGTACGGATATTGGCAAGGTCGGCTGGCCGAAATGCGGCGAGATCGACATCATGGAAAACGTCGGCTTCGACCCCGAGAAAATTCACGCCACCTGCCATTTTCCCGCCGGCGAGAAGAGTGAGCACCACATGAAGGGAAGCCAAGTCACGGTCGAGCACCCATATGACGGCTTCCATGTCTACGCCGTGGACTGGTTCCCGGATCGCCTGGATTTCTACTACGACAAGCAGAAGTATTTCACGTTTCCGAACGACGGCAGCATCGACGGCTGGAAGTTCGACAAGGAGTCCTACCTCCTCATCAACTTCGCCTGGGGCGGGGCTTGGGGCGGGTCGCAGGGCGTGGACGAGTCGAAGCTGCCACTCAAGTACATGATCGATTACGTGCGGGTCTACCAACAGAAATGACCCAAGCGAAGACCGTTGCTCAGAGCCGCGTCGAGATGGCTCAAATCATGGAGCCAACCGAGGCTAACTTCTTGGGAAAGGTCTTCGGCGGGGCCATCCTCTCGAAGATCGACCTTTGCGCCTACGCGGCCTCCTCGAAGCATTCCGGGCGCATCTGCGTGACGGCCAGCTTCGACAGAGTGGACTTCCACGAGGCGATCAACGTTGGCGAACTGGTGACCATGATCGGCTACGTCAGCTACGTGGGTCGCACGAGCCTCGAGGTCACGATCGAGATCTACGCCCAAAACCTGCTGACGAGCGACAAGCGGCATACGAACACGGCCCGGGTCACGATGGTGGCCCTCGATGCGAACGGCAAGCCCGTTCCCGTACCGAAGCTGATCCCCGAGACGCGGGACGAGAAGATTCGATACCTGGAAGGGAAGCTGCGGCGAGAGCTGCGTCCGAAGCACAATGCGGAGATGGCTCAGATCGCCGCCAAGTTCGTGGCCGCAAACGACGAAGAGCTCGATGCACTCATTCTCGCCGATCACTTGTCTTAAAAAGCAGTGCGTTAAATAGCGTCGTAATTTGCGTACAACCGTGCGCAAATGCCTTATGATAAGGCCATGGCTGGATTTCCCTTGAAATACGCAGCCGGTGGGCTGTTGGTCATCGTTATTGCGGCCGGTTATCGTCTGATGACGAAATCGCCGAACGAGGATAACCGGAACTACGAGATTATTTACGCCAAGCCGATCGGGTGGACCGAGTTGCCCCACAACCCGAACACGCTGCTCTTGATGCGTCACCCCAAAACAAATGCGCTCGTGCGCTGCGCGGCCACCCAGGTCGTCTCCGCGTCCAATCCGGAGCCGGATATGGATACGGACAACCTCGTGAAGCGCGTCGTCTCCAATGCCAAAGAAAGCCAGGCGGCGGAGTGGACGACGGAAACCCTTGAGGACGTCGACACGGGGAAGATGAGATTCGGAATCTTCCGCAAGACCCGCAAGAACAAGACCATCGTCGGCGCGATCTCCGTCCGTGGCAACACGACGCTGCTCGTCAGCATCTCCAACACGGGCCAAGGCGCCAAGGATCTTGCGGCGGGGAAGATGGATGATTTTCTCGCGTTTTTAAAGACATTCGACATGCGCGAGACGCATAAGTGGGGCGTTTCGGAAGAATAATCAGGACTTCCGAACGATAGATCGTTTCTTTATAATTTTTAAGTCGTGGCAATAAAGGCGCACTCACCGACCGCGAAGGGACTTAGGACGAGGTCCGAGATCCTGGCGACAGCCGTCGACGCGTCGTCGGCGGAAGGCTTGGAAGGGCTGTCTATCGGACGCTTGGCCGAGCTCACCCACATGAGCAAGAGTGGCCTCATTCAACACTTTACGAGCAAGGAGCGCCTTCAGCTTGCCGTCGTCGATTGCGCCGTCGCCTCGTTCCACATCCGCGTTACAGAGCCCTCCGCGAAGGCGGAGATCGGGATGCTGCGGCTGAAGTCCATGCTCAAGCATTGGATCCGCTTCGTGGAACACAGCGAGTACCGGGGCGGATGCTTTTGGTACAACGTCTCGGCGGAGTTCGACGACCGCCCTGGCCAGGTGCGCGACCGAATCGCCGAATTTACGGGAACGTGGTTCGAGTCTCTCCGCCATCAGACGGCCATCGCCATCGCCAAGCGGCAGATCGATGCCAGGGGCCGTACCGCGGAAGACATCGCCTTTGCCATCCACGCGGCGGTACAGAACGCGATCTCGATGCAGCGCCTGTTGGGATCGCCCCAGGCGTTTACGCTGGCGCGTAGGTCCGTAGAATCCCTGATTGGGCCGCTTGGCTAGTTAGCCTTTAAGGGCTTCGGCGCCACCGACGACTTCGAGGATCTCCGTCGTGATACCGGCTTGCCGTTCGCGGTTGGCTTTGAGTGTCAGGTTCTGAATCATCTTGCCCGCGTTGTCGGTGGCGCTCGTCATCGCCGTCATCCGCGCGCCGAACTCGGAGGCCGTGCCTTCGAGAAGGGACTGCCAGACGAGAGTCTGGAAGTAGCGGGGAAGAAGGGCGTCGAGAACGGCCTCCGCGTTGGGCTCGAAGGCCACGTTCGTAGAACCGGTCGCCTCCTCGGCGGCAGGCGGCTCGATTGGCAAAAGCTGGACAAGTTGCGGCACCTGGCGGATGGCGGAGAAGAACTTGCTGTAGCAGACGAAGATGGCGTCGGCTTCACCGGACTCGAACGCGGCGCGGGTCACGCGGGTGACCTCGGTGGCGTTGTCCAGGGTAGCGCCTGCGGATGGCATCGTGACCGAGTGGACGATTCCGTAGCCGCGCTTGTTGAAGAACTGGAAGCCCTTCTTACCGACGGTCAGGATCTGGACGTCGAAGTCGGCGGTCTTGATGAAGTCGGCGGCCTTTCGGATCAAAGACGTGTTGTAACCGCCTGCCAAACCGCGCTCGGAGGTCACGAGGATTAGAATCGCCTTTTTGATCTCGCGCTTCTGCATGAGCGGGTGGGGGGGAAGCTCACCGGCGCTGGCCAGGGAGCCCATGAACTCTTTCAGCTTATCCGCGTAGGGACGGGCTTCCAGAACGCGGTCGGTGGCCTTCTTGAGGCGCGCCGCCGCCACCAGCTTCATCGCTTTCGTGATCTGCTGGATGTTCTTAGCCGTCTTGATGCGTTGTCGGATCTGCTTAAGGGTTGCCATTGCTTAAATTGCTTGATTGCTCGAATGCTTGACTTCTGGATTGCTTGGCTCAGTCGAGCACTCAAGCAATCCAGCATTCAAGCAATGTCCTAGACGTTTGCCTTGACCGCTTCCTCAGCCGTGTCTTTGCCCGTGCTGTACTGGGTGTAGCCCTTCGGACCAGCCTTGGCGAACTCGGCGGCGAATTCCTTGGTCGCCTTCGTCAGCGTCTCTTCGGCGTCCTTAGAGATCGCCTTGGAGGTGCGGATGCCTTCGATGATGTCCGGGTACTTGTCCTTCACGAACTTGAGCAGACCGGCTTCGAACGGCTTGACTTGGTCGTTGGTCAGGTCGTCGAGAACGCCGACGCTACCAGCGAAGATCGCAACGATCTGGTCTTCGACCGAGTATGGCGTCGTGAGGTCCTGCTTGAGAAGCTCGGTAAGGCGCTGACCGCGGATGAGCTGCATCTGCGTCGCCTTGTCGAGGTCGGAAGCGAACTGGCTGAACGCGGCCACGTCGCGGTAGTTGGCCATTTCGAGCTTCAACTTGCCGGCGACCTGCTTCATTGCCTTGATCTGGGCGTTTCCACCGACGCGGCTGACCGAGATACCAACGTTGATCGCGGGGCGGACGCCGGCGAAGAACAGGTCGGGCTCAAGGTAGATCTGGCCGTCGGTGATCGAGATAACGTTCGTCGGAATGTACGCCGAAACGTCGCCCGACTGGGTTTCGATAATCGGCAGGGCCGTCAGCGAACCGCCACCTTTCGCGTCGGAGAGCTTCGCGGAGCGCTCCAGCAAGCGGCTGTGGAGGTAGAAAACGTCGCCCGGATACGCTTCGCGTCCCGGCGGGCGTCGGAGAAGCAGCGAGAGCGCGCGGTAAGCCTGCGCGTGCTTGGAAAGGTCGTCGTAGATGACCAGCGCGTGCTTGCCGTTATCGCGGAAGTATTCGCCGATGGCGGCGCCGGCGAACGGAGCGAGATATTGCATCGCGTTCGAGTCGGCGGCAGAGGCGACGACGATGGTCGTGTACTCGAGGGCTCCGTTCTCGCGGAGCGTCTCGACGACGCGGGCGACGTTCGCCATCTTCTGGCCGCAGGCGACATAGATGCAGTAGACGGGATCGCCGCCGCCTGCCTCGTGGGATTTCTTCTGATTGATGATCGTGTCGACGCAGATAGCGGTCTTACCGGTCTGTCGGTCGCCGATAACCAGCTCGCGCTGTCCGCGGCCGATCGGGATCATCGCGTCGATAGCCTTGATACCGGTCTGAAGCGGCTCGGTAACCGGCTGGCGGTCGACGACGCCGGGGGCGCCCGTTTCCAGGCGGCTCAGCTTGGCTCCGGCGATAGCGCCGCGACCGTCGAGGGGCTGGCCGAGCGCGTTTACGACGCGTCCGAGCAGTGCCTCACCGACGGGGATTTCGATGATGCGTCCCGTCTCGCGAACCTGGTCGCCTTCCTTGATGAGCGTGTCGTCGCCCATCAAAACCGCGCCGATGGAGTCCTCTTCGAGGTTCAACGCAAGGCCCATAACGCCGTTCGGGAACTCCAAGAGCTCGCCCATTTGACAGTCGGGCAGACCGTAGACGCGGGCAATGCTGTCTCCGACCTGGATAACGGTGCCAACGTGCTCGACCGCGACCGAGCGCTCGAAGCGCTGCAGCTCTTGTTCGAGAATAGATGTGATCTCTTCTGGGCGAATGCTAGACATGGGTTTCTCGGGTGGTGGTTGCTCTGTAATTCCTGAAAATAAGTTAGCTTTGTTTAAGTAAATCGTGGTGGAGGCGTTCGCCGAGGCGGCGAAGGCTTCCCTGGACCGAACCGTCCAGAACGTAGTTGCCGTAGGTGACGCGAACGCCGCCGATCAGGCGGCCATCGATGCCGAAATCGGCTTCGATCGTCTTACCAAGCTTCTGTTGAAGCTTGGTAAGGAGGGCCTTTCGCTGATCGTCTTCCAACGCCTCGGCGGAAGTGATGACCAGGTAGGCAACGCTTCCGTGCTCGCGGCGCAGGGCGACGAACTCGTCCCGGATATTGCCGATCTCGTGCTCGCGGCGCTTGACGAGCATCAGCCGGAGGGCCTGCATCGTCAGCGCGGTGACGCGGTCGGAAAACAGCTTCTCGGCGATCCGGATCTTCTCCTCGCGTCCGACGTTCGGGCTCTGAAGGAAATCCTTGAACTTGGCGTCGTTTTCGAGCAGGCTCGTGATCGCGGACAGGTCGTCCTCGACGCTCTTAACGACGTCGTTCTTTTGCGCCGTGGTGAAGAGCGCCGTCGCGTATCGGCGGGCGACCTTGGTGTCGACCATTTAGCTCGGCACCTCGACCTTGTCGATGAATTCGGCGACCAGCTTGCGGTTCTTGTCGGTATCCATATTCTCGCCGATGAGTCGCTCGGAAGCGGCCAGAGTGAGGTTGACGACCTCGGAACGAATCTCGCTGAGGACCTTCTGCTTCTCGCCTTCGATCTCTTCTTGGGCCTTCTTCACGAGGTCTTCGGCGCGAGCGCTGGCTTCCGCCATCAGCGACTGCCGAAGCTCCTGGGCTTCCTTGATCTGGGCTTGAATCTGGGACCGGGCCTCGGCCTCGGTGGCGGCGAGGCGCTGCTCGTAGTCGGAGCGCATCGTCTGCATCTGAGCGCGAAGCTGCTCAGCGTCCGCGAACGTCGTTTCGAGTTCGGTGTTGCGCTGGCTGATCGCGTCGGTCAGAGGGTTCAGGAAGAACAGCTTGACGACCGGGAAGAGAACCAGGAAGACGCCGATGACCGATACAGTCTTGCCGGGCTCGAAGGGGATACCTTGCCCCTTAAGGGTCTCAAGGAACGCGGGGTGCCAGTTCTGGTCGATCCACCCGCCTCCGAACATAAGGAGGAGCCCAACGATAAGCAGAACGATATATGGCGCTCCAGACGATTTCTTCTCGGTACTCATTTAGTTATGAATTCGATTTGTCGGTTTCAGGGCGTCGGCCCGGGTGGGCCGACGCAAAGTTATGAGTGTCTTACTTGCTGTACGGACCGAAAGCGCCCGGGGCAACGAAGACGGTCAAAAGGAATACGAGCTCAACGAACGCGAGAGCGATGAGCATCGCGGTCTGAAGCTTGCCGATGGCTTCCGGCTGGCGAGACATACCGGTCATCGCGCCGTACCCGATCAAGCCGAGGCCGATGCCCGCGCCGAGAGCTGCAAGTCCAAGTCCAAGTCCTAACATTGTTTTAGTAGATCCTCCAAGGTTTGTTTCTAGTTAAGTTTGCGGTCGTAAATCGATTAGTGGGCGGTAGCCAGTTCGCCTTCGTGATGCGCGTGATCCTCTTCGTGGTGGGTGACCAGGCTGATGTAGACGCAGGTCAGGAGCGTGAAGATCAGGGCCTGCACGACGCAGGTCAGCAGCTTGATCGGCAGAAGGAAATTGCCGAAGGGGATGCTGAGGGGGCCTAGAATATGGTCGCCGATCTTGTTCATCGCCGCGACCGCTTCGTGGCCGCCGTGGATGTTTCCGAAGAGTCGGAGGCTCAACGAAACGTTCTTCATAGTTTCGGAGATGATCTCGATCACGAAGATCATGATCGTGATCGGGATAAGGGCGATGCCCAGCTTAGGTCCGGCGAAGTGCGAGAAGTGGCCAATGACGCCGTTGGACCGCATGCCTTCCCACTGGACGTAGCCAACTGCGATAAGGGCCATGCCGATATTGAAGCTGAGGTCGGCGGTCGGGCCGAATTCCAGGAAAAGGGCGATAACATTTCCGGCGAAGATCATCATCCAGAACGTCATGATCATCGGGATGTACTTCCGGCCATGCGAGCCGATGATCCCGACACACATATTTTCGATGAACAGATAGAGCTGCTCGAAAACTTGCGTGATCGGATTCTTGAAGACTCGGCTGTTCAAGCCCTTCTTGGCAAGCGCCATGAGGACGAACAAGACCCCTACGACGAGGACGATATACACCGCCAAGCCGACGTAGCCGGGTTCCGCTGCCTCGCTGGCTTCGGCACTCGCTAGCGGCAGGTTTAAGTTAGTAAGAAATGCGCCCATAACCAAACGGGATTCGCCTTAATCTCGTGTTAAGGCCCATCCGATCAGCGCCGAGTATACCAGACCAAGCCCTGCCAGAAAGCAACCCGGAGCGGCTCCTCCGAGGCGTTGTGCGACGATTCCCAGAGCAACGAAAAGGGGAAGTTTGACAAGGAAGGCAAGGACCGTCAACGTTGCCCCAACCCTCTGAGGCCGGCCTACCTCTGAGGCCTTCCCAATCAACGTGATGATCTTCCACATCGCCCACAGATTGAAGGTGGTTCCGAAGAGCCCGAGAATCATTCCCTCGAAGCCCTTGAGGCCGGAAAGCGCATATGCCAGAACCACCGCGATCAAAGCCCCGCCGGTGTAGATGCGTGGGTCCTGTAATAAGCGGCGAGCCGTCAATTGTTTTGCCGGTTCATCATCCAAAACGCGAGGATGATACCGAGGACGGCGCCAGACACCGTTCCGAGTCCCTTGAACACATTGGACTGGTAGTGGCTATCCAAAGCCCAGCCGATGGCGAGGCCGACGAGGGGTACGCCGAGGATCGTGTAGGCGATGGAGAGCCCGACGCCCAGCCCACGGGCGGCTTCCGCATCCGACTTCAGCATCGCGTCCTTCGAAGCGATCTTGACGGACTCGCGCCCTCTTGCCTCGCGGGCCTTCTTCTCGAGTTCTGCCAGCTTGGCGTCGTACTCCGAATGCAGGTCGTCCGCCTTCTCGGAGGCGCGCTTGTTGATGTCCCCGATCGAGGTGGAGGCTTCGTCCTGGAACTTGGAGACGATGCGCTCCAACTCATCTTGCTCGTCCGCGCTAAGCTCCTCTCCCCGATTCACCTTCTTTTCCAGCTCGCTGAGCCGGGCATCGGTGGATTCGAACTTCGGGTCGTCGGACATAGCCCATTATGGCCATGGGCAGGATTTATCCCAAATCCTGGAATTGCGAATCAGCAATTCCCCGCACGTCCGTCTAGTATTCTTAGATGATGGTCGAGCGGTCGTTGGAGTCGGAGGCGCAGTGGCTCAAGGGAGTCGGGCCCAAAATGGCGCCTGGGCTGGCGAAAATGGGGCTTCGTACCGTTGGCGACGTGCTCTACCATCTGCCCCGCCGGTACGAAGACAGGCGGAATATCCCTCCGATCCGCACGATACGGCCCGGAGAATACGTAACGGTGCGGGGAACCATCCGCAACGTCAACGTCCGTCCCATCTCGGGAGGCCGCGTCATCTTGAAGGTGACCGTCAGCGATCCCACCGGCAGCGTAAGCCTCACTTGGTTCAACCAACCCTGGATCGGGCGGAAGCTCGAGGCCCTGAAAGGCGGCGAGATCCTAGCCTATGGTCTTGCGAAAGAGGCTGAGTATGGCTGCGAAATCAATTCTCCCGAGTTCGAAGTGATCGAGGACGAGGAGGATGCCGAAGACTTCGCCCGGATCGTCCCCGTGTATCCCCTCACCGAAGGCGTGACTCAAAAGACGATGCGCCGCGCTGCCCGGGCGGCCGTGGACGGCTATCTGGGCTACGTCACCGAACCGTTGCCGCCCCATGTGCTCAAGGAGGAGGGCCTGCGCGACCTGAAGTGGTGCCTCAAGGAAATCCATGAGCCGACCACGGAAGGGAACCGGCAGGAGGCGCGCAAGCGGCTCGTCTTCGAAGAGTTTTTCTACCTCCAGCTCGCCTTGGCGATGAAGCGCGCGGAGACGCATCAGGAACTAGGGATCGCGTTTCCCATCGACGGCTTATTGAAAGGGAAGATCGAAGACCCCAATCCTCCAATCCTCCAATCCCCAAATCCTGCCAAACAAGCGGTCGTGAAGAAGACAAAGCGCGCCTCCCACCTCTTCGAGGAAGAGCAAGAGGCGTTGCGGGCGAACGAGCCGCTATGGGACCAGATCCACCGGATGCTTCCGTTCACCCTGACCGGCGCGCAAAAGAGGGTGATCGAGGAGATCTGGGCGGACATGTCCCTGGCCCATCCGATGAACCGCCTTGTCCAAGGCGACGTGGGCTCGGGAAAGACAGCCGTGGCCGCCTGCGCGATCCTCGCTGCGGTGCGAAGCGGCTACCAAGCCGCCCTCATGGTCCCGACGGAAATTCTCGCCGAGCAGCACTTTGCGAATATCCAGCGGTTGTTCGAGCCGCTCGGCATCGACGTCGTGCTGATGGTAGGGAAGCAGAATTCCAAGGAACGCAAGCGAGCCCTCCAGATGGTCGAGACGGGAGCCGCAAAGGTTGCGGTGGGAACCCACGCCCTGATTCAGGAGGGCGTCAACTTCGACCGCCTCGGTCTGATCGTCATCGACGAGCAGCACCGATTCGGTGTCATGCAGCGCGCCGCTTTGCGCGAAAAGGGGCTCGGCAACCCGGACGTCCTGGTCATGACCGCAACGCCCATCCCACGAACCCTCACCATGACGCTCTACGGCGACCTGGACCTGAGCGTGATCGACGAGTTACCGCCCGGACGCAAGCCGATCAAGACCCACCACAAGCTGCCCATCGATCGGGATTCGGTCTACGAAGGGGTGAAGAAGCTTGTCCAGGAAGGGCGGCAGGCTTACTTTGTGTGCCCGATGGTCAGCGAGAGCGAGAAGATGATCACCCAGGCCGCCGAAGACCTCTTCTACCGGCTCCAGGAGGGCATCTTCGGCGAGTTGCGGCTGGGCCTGCTCCACGGGCAGATGAAGCCCAAGGACAAAGAGGTGGTGATGGAGCAGTTCCGCACCCATGACCTGGACATCCTCGTAGCCACGACCGTTATCGAAGTTGGAGTGGACGTCCCGAATTCGAGCGTCATGGTGATCGAAGACGCCAATCGCTTCGGCCTCTCCCAGCTTCATCAATTGAGGGGAAGAGTCGGGCGTGGGGAATATCAAAGCTTCTGCATCCTCATCGCCGACGCCCGGAGCGAGGACGCCAAGGAACGGATGCAGGTGATGAAGGACACGACGGACGGCTTTCTCATCGCGGAAGCCGACCTTCGCATTCGCGGCCCAGGTGAGCTGGCTGGCACCGCCCAGAGCGGTAACCGCGACTTCAAAATCGCCGACCTTGTCCAAGACGGGAAACTGCTCGAAGTCGCCCGTCAATCCGCCATGCGCCTTATCGAAGACGATCCCGGCCTTACCCGGCAGGATCATCGGCTGTTGCTGGAGAAGCTCCGCGAACGGCGAGGCCAAACGGCAGTGGTGGCCGTGTCATGACGGCGGATGAGCTGCGACGCTATTCCCGCCAAACGATCCTTGGCGAAGTTGGCGTCGGAGGGCAAGAACTTCTCAAGAGCGCCCGCGTGCTGGTCGTGGGTGCGGGCGGGCTCGGCACTCCCCTCTCGCTCTACCTGGCTGCGGCGGGCATCGGAACGATCGGCCTCGTGGACGACGACAAGGTGAGCCTCGACAACCTGCATCGGCAGATCCTCTACGGCGACGCGGACGTGGGGAAGTCGAAGGTCGTCACGGCGAAGGACCGTTTGGGGCGTTTGAAAAGCGTTGACGTGGTCGCCCATGAAGAGCGGTTTACGGAAGACAACGCGCGAAAGCTCCTGAAGGACTACGATGTCGTCTGCGACGGGACCGACAACTTCGCCGTGCGGTATCTCATCAACGACTACAGCATCGAGATGAGAAAACCCAACGTGCATGCGTCGGTCTTCCAGTTTCAGGGTCAGCTGTCCGTATTCGGATATAAAGACGGGCCGTGCTACCGATGCCTGTTTCCAAACCGGCCAGCCCATGCGCCGAGTTGCGAAGAGGCAGGGGTGTTGGGTGTGGTGCCTGGCGTGATGGGACTGCTACAAGCTACCGAGGTGCTGAAGGTGGTGCTTGGAGTTGGCGAGCCCCTGAGTGGCCGACTGCTTATGTACGATGCTCTCACCGCAAAAACGTCTGAAGTTCGATTCAACAGGGACCGCCTTTGTCCGTGTTGCGGAACAAACCGTGACGAGGCGCATTTAAAGCAGGCATACTCGGAGACGGAGTCGTGTGTCATGCATTTGCAGGTGCCAGAAATTTCACCCCTTGAACTCAAAGCAGAGTTGGAATCGTCGAGTCCTCCCGTGATCGTCGATGTCAGGGAAGACCATGAGCGTGAAATCAGCACGCTGCCGAATGCGATTGCGATTCCCTTGGGCCAGCTTCCGACGCGCTACGGCGAGCTCGATCAAGCGGCGAATATGGTGATCCTGTGCCGTTCCGGCAGCCGCAGTGCCCAGGCAACGGCGTTCCTCATGGGACTCGGCTACAAGCGAGTCCGAAACCTGGCGACCGGGATCAACGGCTGGGCGACGACGGTCGACCCTACTATGCCGACCTACTAAAAAAGGCTCCCGGCAAAAGCCGAGAGCCCTTTTTCTAGCTAAGGGGTGTTAGCCTCCGGTCTCGTCCTTGAACGTGAACGGCTTGCCGCCCATGTCTTTCAGCTTCGCCTTCTGGGCGTCGGTGAGGACTTTGCCGATCTCGGCGTTGAGCGTGTCCGAGTTCTTCTTCCGAGCCGCCGTGGCGTCTTCGCGGGAGATTTCCTGGTTTCGCATCTTCTCGCCGATGGCCTGGTTGGCTTCGTTCTGCTTGTCCTGCAGTTCCTTGATCTTCGCCTTCTGGTCGTCGGTGATACCGAGGTCCTTCTGGACGTCGGGAGCGACGGCCGCGCCATTGCCGAGCTGCTGGATGGCGAGCTCGTGAAGACGCTTCTTCTGGTCGTCGGTAAGGATCGCCAAGGTGTCCTTGCGGACGCCTTCGAAAACCTTGGTCATCGCGGCCGTGCGAGCCTCTCGGTCCTGACCGGCGCTCTGCATAGCTTCCTGGAACTTGTCTCGCATGCCCTCGCGGACGGACGCCAGCTTGCCCTTTTGGTCTTCGGTGATCTTGAGCTCATCCGATACGTCGGCTCGCTGAAGCAGGAAGACGCCGCTGGTGTCGCCGCCGCCGAAGCCGCCGAATCGACCCTGGCCGCGACCACCGCCGCCGCCACCCTGCGCGAAGCTAACTGCGGCGAGAACCGCGATACCAAGGACTAGCACCGATTTCATCATTGATTTCATATTAATTTCCTCCACCCCCCTTGCCCGTCGTGTCGGGCGGCGGGGTCGTATGTTTCTTATCCTGATCCGGGTCGTAATTCTTTCGAGCGTCATCCTTCAGGATTTCCTGAGTGGGCTTGCTCAGCTTCTTGAACTCGTCCTCTTTGAGCTTGCGGGCCTCATCCGGATCGCGAACGATTCGCGGCGTGAGGAAGACCAGAAGCTCCGTCTTGTTCTTGTCCTTCGACGTGGAGCGGAAGAGGTTGCCTAGGAGCGGGATGTCGCCGATCAGCGGGATCTTCTTGACTGTCGAGGTGACGTTCGTGCGGATGATGCCGCCGAGGATGATTGTGTCGCCGTCTTTCACGCTGACCGTCGTATCGGCTTGCCGCTGGTTGACGATCGGCGCGTTAAAGTCCGTGTAACCCTGCAAGTCGTTCGCCGTTTGGGTCACGTCCATCGTCACGATGCCGTTGCTGGCGATGTGCGGGGTGACGGTGAGGATGATGCCGACATCCAAGAACGAGTAGTTGAAGGTCAGGTTGCCGTTACCGTCGTCTCGCGTGCTGAGGACGTACGGGATGCTCTGGCTGACGTTGATCTCAGCCTGGACGTTGTTGGACGTGAAGATTCGCGGAGTGCTGAGCACCTGGAACTTCGTGTCGGTCTGAAGCATGTTGATGAATCCGCTCAACGCACCGCCCGTAAGCGTGTATCGGAAGCCCTGAAGGGGAGCGCCGTTGTTTGGCGGATTCTGGAGACCGAAGTCGGGGCCGCCGGTGGCAGACCCGGTGTGGGCGCCGAGCGGGTTGGACTGGGCGTACTTCCATTCGAGGCCGAACTGGCTGGAAGCATCGAGAGTCGCCTCGATGATCTTCGTCTCGATCATGACCTGCTCTGGGATCTTGTCGAGCTGGGCAAGAATCTGCTTGATGAGCTCGACGTTGTCCGGCGTTCCCACCACGATCACGCTGTTCGTGTTCATGTCGGGGATGACCGTGATCTGGTTTTGCAGGTCGCGAACGTTGACGAGCCGTCCGTTCGTGTCGCGGCCGATCTGTGGCGTCGTCTGGCTCAGGCCGCCCTGCGCGGTGTTGCGCTGGCCTCCCCCACCGCCGAAGAAGCCACCCTGCTGGACCATGACGTCCGTCTTGAACGTGCCGTCCGGATTGACTTCGAGGTCCAGATTGTTCGGGTCAGTCTGCTCCGCACCAAGCGTGGGCGCTCGACCGGAGGTGTTGTTGTTCCGGTTGGTATTGGTGGTGTTGTTATTTCGGTTGTTCTGGACCGTCGTCGTCGCCCGGTTGTTGACGCCCTGGCGGGTGCCGAAGGTCTGCTGCATCAAGCTCGCGATCTGGTCGGCGCGGGCGTTGGACAACTGGAACACGTAGGTCGTGTTCTCGATCTTGACCTCGGTGTCGAGGTCGGTGATCACCTTCTCGACGATCTTCAGGTTGTCGTCCGTCGCCGTTACGACGATGGAGTTCGTGCGCGGCTCGCTGACGACCGTTCCGAAGGAAGCCTGGCTGGAGCCGAGACGGAACGCCTGCTGGAAGCGCTGCTCGATCGGCACGTTCTGGGTGCCGATGCCGCCGCGTCCGGTGGGCGCGTTCTGGGTGAGAACGTTCTGCACGATCGGCGCGAGCTGGTCGGACGAAGCGAACTGAAGGTGGAAGACTTTGGACGATTGCGGGGAAGTCGTCTGCCGGTCGATCTTCTTGATCAGGTCTTCGACCTGCTGCTGTGCCGACTGGGGCGCGTTCACGATGACCGTGTTCGAGAAGTCGTCGCTCGAAGCCTTGACGGTCGGCTGACCGCCTCCGAAGCCACCGAATCCGGGGCGGAATCCACCGCCTCCGCCGCCTCGGTTGCCCTGGCCAAAGTTAAAGGCGTTGCCGCCCCCGCCTCCGCCTCGATTGCCTCGGCCTCCGCGTCCGCCTGCTCCGCCGCCGTTAAAGCCGCCTCCATTGAAGCCGCCCCCGCCGCCCTGGAACTGCTGGAACATCTGCTGAAGCTGGTCGCTGATGCCGGGAGTGCCGGAGAAGACGTCGTTTACGACCTTTGCGACCGCGCTAGCGTTCGCATACTGGATCGTATAGACCTTAAGCTGAGGCTGGCCCGCCTTCACGAGCTCGTTCAACTGCCCGAAGTCGATGGGTGGCGTCGCATTCTGCTGGCGTGTGTTCTTGCCACGAATAACGAGGTAGGTGCTCTCTTTGTTGAGCTCGAAATTCTTCAGGCCGAGCGTCGTGTTGAGGATCGAAAACGCCTCGTCCCACGTGACCGGCTTGGCACTGACGATATTCAGGGTGCCGGTGAGCGTCGGGTCTTTGATGATGGTGATTCCCGAGTTCTTGCTGTACCAGGAGAGGATCATATCCACACCGGTATTGGGGAAGTTCAGCTTCACCTTCGTCTTCTTGTTTAGCTTGAAGGTCGCCCACGCAGGACCGGTTTGACCGCCGCCGAAGTCGAAATTCTGCGCGAAAATCGCCACCGGAGCGACGATCGCCAGAGCGCAAATCAAGGCCTTAGTTCCCATTATTGTTATCTCCTTCGACGGCTTGGGGCGCCGGGACTGCTCCCGCCGGTTGAATCCCAAGCCTTCCGATCCGCCCTCTTAGCGGTCCACTGGCTCCGTTCGGGTTAACGGGGGCGAAGCCTGTCGCCGCCACCGTCGTCCCACCGCTCAATTTGTCCAACATCTTTATCGTAACCTGTTGTCCGTCCGGTCCTTCAAGAATTAACGTCGAATCGGTCACCGCGATGACTTTAGCCTTTTTCCAGGTCTGCCCGACGGAAAGAAAATCGCCCTGGCCGGTACTCGGATTTTCGACGATCGCCTGGATGTGGCCGTCGATCTCCGCGGTGCCCGTATACGACCAACCGCCCTCCCCACCCGTCAAAAGGGTCGGCAGAGCGTTTGGCGCGGTCGATTCGACGCCTCCGGCGCCTTTCCGCATGACTATTGGCATGAACGCATTTTTGGCGGTGGTGTTCAGCGGTTCGAACTTCGCCTTGTAGTCTTCGTCGGTGAAGAGGCCGTCAGCAGCCTTCTTCTTCGTCGCGTTGTTCGTGGCCACGGCTTTCTTGGGTGTGTCGTCGGATGACGTCATCACGAACGCGCCGATGGCGAGTCCGCCCAACAGTAACCAGAAGACGGGGCTAGTTTTCTTTTTTTGCATTAGGCTTCTCTTTAGTATTGGGCTTCACGTTGGTTTTATCCGAGGTCGTTTTCTTGGGCTTCTCTTTGGGTTTTTGCTGCGTGTAGGCAACCGCGACGATGGTTCCGGTCACCTTGTCCGAGCTTCCGTCCGTGGACGTAAGCTGAACGGTGTTCGTCGCCACCTTCGCGTCTGGCAGGTCGAGCTCTCGTAAAAGCTCCATCATGCCGGGGTAACTCCCTTCCACCGAAATAAGAAACGGAATTTGAGTCAAACCGTTCACTTCGACCGTTTTCTGCGGTCGGAAGGCGACCAGTTTGAGGTGCGCCTTCTGGACGTATCCGGAGACGGTTTGGAGGGCCTTGGGGCCGATATCGTCGAGTGGCATGCTCCAGATCTTTTCGTTGACCTGGCTGGTCAGCTCGGCGTTGCTCGCCTCCAGCTTGCCGATCTCGTCCTTGATCTGGTCGCGCGATCTCTCCGCGCCCTTCGCCATCGCGGCCGAGGTGGGCTTGGGAGCGAACTGGATAATCGCGGCGGCGAGCATGACGGCGAGGGCGACGAGAATCGCCACGCTCGCACCGGTGTCGGCCTTGGACTTGAAGCTAATCATTTCTTAACGGCTCCCTTCTTTTTGGCTTCGACCAGCGGCAGGTTGCCGACGGGGAAGCCTTGGATGGAGAACTGGACGACCGGCGTTTTATCGATCTCGCCGTTATTCGCGAAGGTCAGGGTCACGCTGCGCAAACGCGGCTCGGTTGTAAGGGCTCCCAGATAGTCGCCCACTCCTGCGCTGTCGGTCGCGGTGCCACGGATAAACATGAGCTTGCCCCGGTCGAACGTCACGCTCGTGAGCCAAACGCTCTTCGGTACGTGGTTCGTGACGGTGGTGAAGATGTCGGAGACCCGCTGGGCAGGCTCGAAAGCCCGCTTGGTCGTATCGGCCAGCTTCTGCGTCGTCTCAAGCGTGGCCTGGGCTTTCTTGCGTTCGGTCCTTAGCTTGGTCAGCTTTCCGTTCCAAGCCGCGGTGCCTCGTTGGGCCACTTCTGCCTGGTCGGCGCGGTCAAGCCAAACGAGGGCCACGACAAGGGCTGCCGAAGCGCACATGAGGATCGCGAGGCGAGATCGATTGGCGGTGGCGACCTTCTCTCGCTTCTCGACCGATTCGCGCGTCTCGATATTGATTCCGAGCCGATCCAGCGGCATCGTCGCGAGGGCTTCGATGGAGGGGATCGCGCTGATCGTGTCCGCGTCCGGGAATTCCAGCCCGCCTGCGGCGATGGTGGGTGCGCAGGGAAGATTGACGGCTGCGAAGGTGCGCCCGATCTCGGCGTCGATCAATTGGGCGCTGGGCGGCAGTGGTGCAATGCGCGAGTAGCGAAGCTCGCCGCCAGAGAGAACATCGATGGACAAGCCTTCCGCCGTCTTCTGCACGATCGCCGCATCGCGATGTCCAAGGGACTCGGCCAGAAGCAGCGACCCAAACCCAGCGGGAACGACTCGCTCGACCTTGAATCCCGCTTCCTTGGCTTCCGCGAACAGGGCCTTGAGGTCCACCTCGCGCATGGCGGCGACGATCGCCAGCCGCCCTTCAGGTGTGACATCGTCAGTCAGCCGGAAACTGTAGGCAAGCTCGTTCAACGAGACGGGGAACATGTCCATCATCTGCGTCTGGAGGATGAGCTTGATCTCGTTGGCGCCCGCGTTCGGCACCCGGACCGCCTTCACGAAGGTCGACCGCCGGGAGACGGACATTAACACGGGGCCACCGCCGAACTTGGTGCTCATCTCTGCCAGGTTGCTCGCATTCATGAGCTGGCGGGTACCCGCGTCATAGGCGAGCACACCGGTCGACGACCATTCGATCACGCGGGGAAATACGTGGGATGCGCTCATTGATTGACGTCCTTCAAAACGGTCGTGGTCGTGACGTCCGTGTTCCAGCCCCACTCGGTGACCGGATCGGCGTAGGGAGGTTGCTCGATCCGAATGATCTTCGGCTGGCCGTTGTTGAGCGCGACGGTAGCCTGGAGGGCGACCGTGGAGGCTCCGGCTTTGCCGAGCACGCGGACGAGAAAGGTTTGCGAGTTCACTTCAAAATAGCCCGCGGTTTGTTGCAAGGTGGCGAGGTTGTTCATTCCAGGTACGTCGAGAAGGTCGCCAAGCTGGGTGAAACCGGTGCTCTGGCGAGAGATGATTGCCGAGGCGGCGTCGGGGGGAAGATTCGGAATCGTATCGAGAACGGTCTGGGTGACCGTATTCAAATTGATCTTGCCAGTCTGGTTCTGGCCGCCGGTGGTGAGATTGTTCAGGATGTCCCGCGCATTGGTGACGGTGACGCCAGGAACGGCGAGGACGGAGCCGATGCTCGTATAGCCCCCGCCCGGACGTCCGCCAACGATGGCTTGGGCGACGGCGATGGAAACGCCCGCGCGCTGCACGATCTGCGCTGCCTGGGCGGTATTTACGTTCAGCTTCGTTTGGCTGTTGGCGTTAACGGCCTGCGAGGTCGAATCCACGGTGATCATCTGCTCCAGCGGCACGTCGATGGTCTGACCGGTGGGCGTCGTGCGGGTCGGCTGAGTCGTGTTGACGACGTTCGTTTGGATTGTGTAGAGCGTCTCTGCCGTGATGCCCTTCACCAGCATCAGTTCGTCAATCGATGAGAATGCGCCCAGTTTCGTGTTGTACGGGTTCGTCAGGTTGTTGTAGTACTCGTCCTTGGCTCCGTCGGAGCGTGGGCTGGTACCTGCCTCTCGCCAGTCGAGAAGGCAGTCCACCTGTTCCGCGGTGAGGGGCAGTAGCTCAAGCTGATCCTGAGTCGCGGTATTGATGTTGACCAGCGAAGATGCGTCGATGACCTGAACCCGGAAGCTCACCGTGCCCACCGTAAACGACTCGTCCGCGTTCGTCCCGAGGAGATACCAGTTGTCTGTCTGGAGCGTGGGCGAGTTCGGCTGGGTTACGAGTTCGGCGAGAGCTCGTTGGATGCCCGCCTCTGCCGCGACATGTGCCCGGCGCTGCTCCATTCGGTGAAGCTGGGCCTTGCTTGCCATCCGCTGGCTGCTTGCCGCGATGGCGATCACCGAGACGAGCCCGGCGAGAACGGCCAGAGACAATACGAAAACGCTACCGGATCGACGTGTTCGCCTCACGGGGTACCTCCACTGGGGGTGCCGCCCGTGATGGAGGGATCGGCTGGGTTGTCTGCGGTCACGTCGCTCAGCGGGAGTTGGACGATGATGATGTGGTTTTGCCCATCGGCGTCGTTGTTGAGCGTGTAGGTGATCTGGACGGCGGCGGGCAGGCGCTTCGTATTGCCGACCTGGGTGGTCCATGAAGGCTGCCACGCGTTTCCGTCCCAAAATTCGAAGCTGATCGACGAGACGTTGGGGTCGAGCAGTCGCTCGGTGCCGCCCTGGGTGATATCCGAGTCCGCCGGGTTCTGGTGGCGGATGAAGAGCCCGGTCTGGTTGCCTGGGTCGCCAACCGCCGTCGTGGAGAGCCCGATCTCCTGAATCCCGCCCTGGGGACCGTAGTGGTCGTTCAAAGTCTCGAAATCGTCGGTGCTGGCGAGGAGAACCCCTTCGACGCGGATGCCTTGGACCGTAAAGGTCACGGTATCGGCGCCTGTCGCGTTGCCCGTGGAGTTGCCGCTGCTCGTCGCGACGAAGTTCGTCGTGGTGTCGGCCTGGTTGGTTCCGAGGTAGGCATGCCGGAAGAGATCCGTCAGCTTCTCCTCCATCCGGTCCCGGGCGATGACACGCTCGCGCGCCGCTTCGGCGTTGGTCTCGTAGTTCAGTCCGACGACAAACGCCTCGCCGATGGCGATGCTGAGGATGGCGATGATCGCCACGACGACCATCAACTCGATGAGGGTGGTGCCGCGCCTTCTCATTGGCCCGTCGTCCCTCCCGTCGTTCCGGTCGTGCCCGCCGCGTTCGGATCGTACACGAGGCCATCGATGACCGCCTGGGGGCCGTCTTCCGTGTTGCTTGCCTTGACGGTGACGGTGAGGACGTCGAGGCTGTCCACCCCGCTCGGAGTGACCTCGGCCCGCCACTCGTTCTTCGTATCGTTCCGGTCGCTGAAGTCGCCGTTCAGCTCCGCGCTCTCGATGCCGCCCGTAGCGACGATCTCGTCGTACTTCTGGATCGCGAGTCGTTGGAGGTACTCGCGGTCGCGCAGTTGGACGTCGGTCTTCGACATTGCGGTGAAGGTGTTCAAAGCCGCCACGATGCTCACCCCGACCAAGCCGATGGAGACCACCACCTCGATCATCGTGAACCCGGCGCGGCTGCGCCGTCGGCGTAAGGGAACGCTAAGCACGTTGTGTGTAGCCTCCCGCATCCCATTCGTCTTGAGAGATATCGGGCATGTCGCCCTTTTGAACCTGGACGGCCCCGTTTTCTTGGACGATCAGCGTCTGGTCCGCGCCGTTCGCGCTGAACTGGATCGCGCCGCCTTCCGAGTGCCCGTCGGCATAGAAGTTCAGCGCCCATTCGCCGGAAGAGCTATCGTCCTTGCCGACCCGGAAGGACTCGGCGGTGATCCCGTCGGGGATATCGATCGAGCGCTCGGTTTGCCCGGCTTGGACCTGCTGGTTCTGCTGTTGGTTCGGATTCAGGTTCGGCTGGTTGGCGCCAGTGGCGGCGTCGGAAATCTCGACCGTCATCTTCTTCGCCGTTTCGTCGATCTGAATCTTGCGCGCACGACCATCGTCGATGGCGCGCTCGCGCGCTTCGACCATCAGGTTTCGGGCCGCTGAGAAGAACTGCCGCACCTCTTGGCTGTGCTTCTGGTTCTTCAGGTTCGGCATGATCACAGCCGCGAACAGGGCCAACACTGCGATGACCACTGACAGCTCGATCAGCGTGAAGCCTCTCTTATTGATTGCTGGTGATGTCTTCGCCAATGTCCGCGTTATCGCCGTCGCCGCCGGGCGCTCCGTCAGCGCCGTACGACTTGATCGTGTAGTCGTTGCCGTCTTGGGAAACTTCGTAGTCGTACTCGTTGCCCCACGGATCGGTGGGAATGTCTTTGTCCGAGTACGGGCCGCGCCATCCGTCGGCGCCGTCGGCCGGTCGTACGCGCAGGTCCTGCAGATTGTCCGGGTACCGGTCGCAGTCGACGCGGAACTGCTGGACGAAGCTGCGCAGGGTGGAGATGTCGGTGGCGGCCTTCGCACGCTTCGCGTCGCTGGTTCTTCCGACGACGCGCGGAACGATCAAGGCGGCCAAGATTGCCAGAATCAGAATGACAACGACCAACTCGATAAGAGTGAAGCCGCGTCGGATCTTCGAGTGACCGTTACCACGATTCATCGAGTGTCCTCCAACATTACGGGTGATTTTTTTCATGTTAAAATTCGGTTCGCTCCAACCTATTTCACGGCGCTTTGAGCCTGGTAGATGGGCAGGAGCACGCTGAGCACGACAAAACCTACGAAAGAGCCCATGACGATGACGATGAGCGGCTCGACGAGCGCCACCAGGCGCCGCATGCCGTTATCGACTTCGAAGTCCAGGCTTTCGGAAACACGGCCGAGCATCTTCGGGAGATCGCCCGTTTCTTCGCCAATCGCCACCATGTGTGTGAGGACGGGCGGGAAGTCCCCGGCGTCGCGCATCGCTTCCGCGATAGGACGTCCTTCACGCACTTCCTGCTCGACGATCTCGCTGCTTGCCTGGAAAACACGGTTGCCGCTGGCGAGGCCGGAAAGCCGGAGGGCCTCCAGAATCGGCACGCCGCCATAGACGAGGGTGCCGAGGATTCGGGAGAACCGCGAGACGGTCGCCTTTCGAATCACGGGGCCGACGGCGGGCATTCGGAAAATGATGCGGTCTCGGGTAATGGCTCCCGCCTCCGTCGCAACCCAGCCACGATAGAGCAGAATGATCCCGACGATGGCGCCCAGGATGAAAAGCCCGTTTTGAGTGATAAAGTCGGTGCTCCCCAGGAGCATCTTGGTCGTCACGGGCAGGTCGCTCTTCAGGTCCTTAAAGACGGACGCGAGGCGGGGCATGACGAACAGGATCAGGAACGCCACGACGCTGATTGCCGTGACCGTCAAAACGGCGGGATAGATGAGAGCGGAAACGATCTGGCTTCGGCGCGTGACCTCCACTTCCTGGAAGTCCGCAAGCCGTCCCGCAACCTCCGGAAACTGTCCGCTAGCCTCGCCGGCTCGCAGCGTCTGGCTGAAGACGGGAGGGAAGAGCTTGGGATGCATCGCCAAAGCGTCGCTGACGGGCGTACCCTTGCGCACCTGGTCGAGCGCGTCTTCCGCCACGAGCTTGAGCGGTTCGCTTTCCGATTGCTCGGAGACGACTTGGAGTACGCGGTCCAGAGGCAATCCCGCAGCCGAGAGGTCAGCCATACGGCGGGTGAAAAGCGCGAGTTCGCTCCGGCTGACCTTCTTCGAAGCAAAGGGCCGGGCAGGCTTGTCGCTTCCGCTCTTCGTCTCTTTGATTTCCAGGACGAACTTGCCGTCGGCGGCAACGGTCGCAATCGCCGCATCCTTGGTAGGTGCGTCGATAAACCCGGTCTTTCGCTTCCCGGATGGCTCGAGAGCGGTGTAGGCGTACGTGGTCATGTCTTAACCGTGTATAGGAGCGCGAAGCCCCACTAGAAATCCTCTCGCTGGCAGACGCGCATGACTTCTTCCGCGGTGGTTCGACCGAGGAGGACCTGCTGCTTGCCTTCCATCAACAGGGTGCTCATGCCCTGATTTCGGATCGCGTGCGTCTTCATGACGTTTGAGGAAGACCGATCGATGGTAAGGCGGCGAATGTCCTCGTCGATAAAGAACAGTTCGTAGAGGCCCTGCCGACCCTTGTGGCCGGTGCCCTGGCACTTGTCGCACCCGCGTCCATGCTTGAACGTGTCCTTCGACAGCCCGGCGATCTCCTCGTCCGTGAAGCCGACGGCGATCAGCGACTCGCGAGCGGGCTGATAGACCTCGGTGCAGTTCTGGCAGACGCGCCGGACCAGTCGCTGGGCGATGACGCCGATGAGCGACGAGGCGGCGAGATAGGGCTCGACGCCCATGTCCAGCAAGCGGGTGACCGCGCCGGGAGCGTCGTTGGTGTGCAGGGTGGAGAAGACCAAGTGGCCGGTCAGCGATGCGTGGATCGCGATCTCCGCCGTTTCGTGGTCGCGGATTTCACCGACCATGATCACGTCCGGGTCCTGGCGCAAGAAGGAGCGCAGGCCGGAGGCGAACGAGAGGCCGATGTTCGGGCGGACCTGAACCTGGCTGATGCCGGGAACCTGGTACTCGACCGGGTCTTCGATGGTCAGGATGTTCGTCGTCGGAGACCAGATCTCCTGGAGCGACGCGTACAGCGAGGTCGACTTACCGGAACCGGTGGGGCCGGTGGCGAGGATGATGCCGTACGGCTGATGGATCAGCTTGAGAAACTTCTCGAACGTGGCGGGCGGCATGCCTAGCTCTTGGAGGCCGAGCAGCGCCGTGCCTTTGTCCAGCAAGCGCATGACCGCGCGCTCTCCGTAAACCGTGGGGATGATCGAAACGCGGACGTCGATCTGGCGTCCAGCGATGGTGATCTTGATGCGTCCGTCTTGGGGAAGCCGGCGCTCCGCGATGTTCATCTCGCCAAGAATCTTCAGGCGGGAGATGATGGCGGCGTGCATGCGCTTCGGCGGCTTCATCATGTCGCCGAGCATGCCGTCGATGCGGTACCGGACCTTGACTTCCTTCTCGTAGGGCTCGATGTGGATGTCGCTCGCGCTGTCGCGCACGGCTTGGGCGAAGATCAGGTTGACCATCTGGACGACGGCCGTTTCGCCCGCCATCTTGGTGAGGTCGGCGAGGTCGGTTGTGTCGTCGACTTCGGCAATCGCCGTGCCAGCCTCTTCGCTCGGGATACCGGCGAGGATGCGCTCAAGGAAGTACTCCTCGATCCGCTCCTTGATCATCGTCGAGTCTGCCAAAACGGGTCGGACGGGTCGGTTTGCGAGGATGCCGAGATCGTCTACCGCTGGCAGGGACGTGATGCCGCCGATCGCCACCACGAGGGTGTCCCCATCGAGGGTCAAAGGCAAAACTTGATGCTTGAGAGCGAACTCGCCTGGGGCAAGATTCATCGCAGCCTCTTCAGGCTTTGTCACCTCGAGGTCTACTGTGGGGAGTCCGTCGTCGACCATTGGCGCTGAAGATGGCGCAAAAGCTGGTGAATTATCTACCGGTAAATTAACACTCATTGGAGGAAATCCAGTCTGGGCCGCTTGTACGTACGTAGAAATGAGCCCAAAGTTCACAAAGGGCTCAAAGAAAAGACGACAAGTCCGTCGCCCCTCATCATTTCTTCATAAGTGGCGACGAACTCAAAGCCCAATGTGTATCGCGTGAGCCGGAAGTCCCGCGCGATTACATTTACTTTATAAAAGTGCATCGCGGCGGAAAGAGGCCGCTGCGATGGCCATAACATGTAGATGGCGTTTCGTGACGTGGGGTTCGACTTTTTTTAAGCGGCTGTCAGAGCCTCAAGCAATTTCAGCCGCGTTTCCCGAGGCTGTGAGTTGAGTTTGCCGTACACGTAGGCTACAAATTCCATGTCGGAAGCCTGGTGGATAAGGTCCACCGGCTCGCCGTTGATGTTGACCACGATCCCGCTCTCGACCGGCTTGGCGGTCAAGGAGATGTAGATGTTCTCCTCGCGAACCGGCAAATTCCAAAGGTCTTCGAAACTGGGCGAGCGCCATTTCTCGAGAATCAGACCGAGGTTTCGCTCGATGTTCTTCGTGTAGTCGATCTTCAATTCCTTGAAGGTGCTGGAACCGGCGTGGTGAAGGAACGCGCCGTCGATGATCCAGAGGCTGAAGCCCGCCTGGATGCAGCGGACGTTATAGTCGTCGTCCTCGAAGTTGCCGATGCCGAATCGAGGGTCGAAGCCGCCCACGGCGCTGAAACAGTCGGGATGGACGAGAAAGAAGAGTCCGCGCACCTGCTGGGCCGCCGTCGCACCGGAGTGGTGGGAGAGGTGCCAGATGCGAGCGCGCTCCTGCATCTCCGCCACGTTCGCGTAGGAGCCGATGTCGATTCGTTGGTTACCGGAGATTTCGTTTGTGACGGGACCGACGAGGCCTGGCTTCTGCCCAGCCTTGATCAATTCGTCGAACGCGGCCACCATCTGAGGCAGGCAGTCCACGGAAGGGTAGACGTCGTCGTTGGTCACCGAGAAATAGTCGAACCAACCTTCCTGCCACAGGAAGTCGAGTCCCTTGTTCGCCCCTCGCCCGTAGCCGATGTTCTCGGACTCTTCGATCAGGTGGACGATGTAGGGAAGCTCATTCCCGAGCTGGCGTAGTCGGTCGAGGTTCGTCTTGTCGCAGCCGTTCGCAACGACCGCAAACTCGATCTCGCCTGGGTAGTACTTGGTGAAACTGAGAATCGCCTCTTGAGCCAGCGAGGCGTTGCGGGTCGGCATCGCGATGCCGAGGCGAGGCCACTTGGGCAATTCGCCTTCGCCGATTACGGCGATCGTGTACATCGCATTTTCATCCAATCCTTCGCGGATCAGGCCGGGCCAACGTGCCTCTTGAGAAAGGAAGCGGACCTGGCGGTCGGGGAACTCGGATCGGATCAGCTCGGCAAACTCGCCGGGAGTCCACTCGATCGTGTGAAACTGGTTGAACGGCTTGTCTCCGAGTTTATTGCCGGGAGAATGGGTATTCCGGTTCGGAGTCGAAATCACGATCTGTCCCTGGCAAGCGCTCAAAGCCTTTAGAAACTGGCTGGGATCGGGAAGGTGCTCGATCGTCTCGAAGCTGACGACAAGGTCAGCGGAGGAGTAGTCCGCCGCGCAGACGTCCTTCAGCTCGAACTTCGCTTCGTTGTACTTGCGGCGAGCGTGCGCCACCGCATCCGCGCCGATATCGATGCCCGTTGCCTTTTTCGCGAAGCTGGCCGCGTAGGCCGTGCCGTAGCCCTCGCCGCTGGCTGCGTCGATCACGTTCTTCTCTTCGTACCAAGGGCGGAAGTAGAGGTAGCGCTGCCAGTGGAAAAGCTCGGTGGCGGCGTCCGCGAGGTGCGGGACCATTCGCTCGCCGGTCCAGGCAAGCGTGGGCGTATCGAGGGTGGGGGCGTTCGGACTCATGGGGTGCTCCTAGCAAATCTATCGGCACCCCATGCCGAAATCTAAAGTGATGGTTTAGCTTTTTGATGCCAAAAAGTTGACGTGCCTCCGCCCCGAAGGGAGGAAGCACGAAAGAGAATTACTTGGTGGCGAGCGCGCCTTCGATGGCCTGGGTGACTTCTGGCGACTCCGGCGTGTTCTTCGACATAAACCGCTTGATGACCTTGCCGTCGCGTCCAACAAGGAACTTGGTGAAGTTCCACTCGATGTCGTCGTTCGGGCGGTCGCTGGAGGCGATCAGCCACTGATAGAGCGGGTGGATGCCGTCGCCCTTCACGACGATCTTCGAGAACATCGGGAATTTGACGTCGTAGGTGGCGGTGCAGAACTGCTTGATCTCAGAGTCGGTACCCGGCTCTTGGCTGCCGAACTGGTTGGCGGGGAAGCCAAGGATCACGAATCCCTGCTTCTTATACTTCTCGTAGATCGCTTCCAGGCCCTTGTATTGGGGCGTGTAGCCGCACTTGCTGGCGACGTTCACGACGAGAACCACCTTGCCTTTGTACTTCGACAGGTCGATGTCCTTCCCGTCGATGTTCTTCATCTTGAAGTCGTACAGGCTGTTGGCGGGTGGCGGCTCGGATGGAGTCGGTTTCATAGTCAACGTGCCGGTCCCAACGGCGAATGCGAGGGCGGTGAGAAGAATGGCGTACGGTTTCATGGCTTTCCTATAGCATGGAATGCTTGGTTTGGCAATCTTGTTCCGTCCCTTAGCCCTCGATCATCGCAAGGCGGTAAAGGATGTGGGCATAGATTCGGCTCATCTTGAAAAGGTGCTCGATCTTCAGGCGCTCGTCCGTCTCGTGGGCCTTGCCGTCGCCCTCCCAGCCGGTGCCGATGCTGACCGTATTCGGGATGGCGCGGGCGTAGGTTCCGCCGCCCATGACCCCGGGCGCACGCTCCTCCCCTGTTTCTTCTTTGACCACCTCGCAGACCGTCTTGACGAGCGGGTGTTCGATGGGGAAGTAGAGGGATGGGCTGTCGCGAACGACCTCCAAGTTGAATGGATGTTTGAGCGTCGCAAGGAAGGTGCGGCACTTCTTCGCAAGCTCCTCACCCTTCCACGTCACCGGATAGCGAACGTTCGTGAGCATCGAAAGGACTCCGTCCTTGGTCTCCACGATGCCCAGGTTGGAGGTGAGGTCCTTGCTCACGTCGTCTCGCCCGTGGATGCCAAGGCCGACTCCGGACGGATGGGTCATCCAAAGCAGCTCTTCGAGCAAGCCTTCCGCGCTCAGCGGGGCGATATCGAGGAGGAACCTGAAAACGCGGGTTGCCGCGTTGTCGCCTGCAAACGGCGTTGAGCCATGGGCTGCTTTACCTTTAGCGCTCACCGACAGCACGTCGCCTTGCCAAGAGAACGTCACATTCTTGTCCCAGGCGTCTGCGAGTTTGCCGTCGACGTGGGCTCGTGCGCTCGCGGCAACACGGACTTTAGCGTCGCACTGGTCGATGACAATGTTGGGACGCTGCCCGCCGCACACTTCCAGCAGGGCGAATTCGCCGTCCTGCAGCTTCGTCGTCACGACCAAGTCGGCGATGCCCTTCTCTGCGTGGTAGCAGGGCCAACCGGAGTCCGGGGCGATGCCGAAGGTCGGCGCTTCCTCCGTCTTCATGTACCGCTCGACGCACAGGAACCCGGATTCTTCGTCGCAGCCGAAGACCTGCCGCATACGGGCGGGAATGTTCGGACAAACCTCTTTGATCGCGCGCATGGCGTAGAGCGAGGCCATCGTCGGGCCTTTGTCGTCTTCCGCTCCACGTGCGTAGATGTAGCCACCGTCGATCTCCGCGCCAAACGGAGCGTGCTTCCAGCCTGCGCCGACGGGAACGACGTCGAGGTGCCCAAGGGAGACGACGAGCCGGTCGCCCTGCCCAAATTCGCCCCAGCCTGCAAACCCCTCCAGGTCGGAGGTCTTCATGCCCCACTTTTCGCAAAGGCCCAGCCCAAAGTCGAGGGCTTCACGGTTCTCTTTACCAAAGGGGGCGTTGGGAGCGGCGTCGCCCTCGATGGAAGCGAACCGCAGCATCGTCAGCGAATCTTGGAGCAACTCGTCTTCGTGAGCGCGCAGCCAATCTTGAATCTTGGCGACGATAGGGTCGATCATGCGCGGCAGGTTACCTGGTCAACTATGGCGAATACGCTCACCATCGAAGTGGTTGACCGACCTACAACCACTTTCACAAAACCCACGCATTTTGGAGTCGTAACGGCTCGTGGACACTCGGGCGGTCGGTGAGCGCCCACAGAGCCAGTTCGTTATTTCCACGGTCGGTATTTGTAACACCTGGTATTCGCACGGGTTCTGGCCCCACTTTCACTTAAACGGGTATCAAAGAGCAGATGACCCTCCCCGAGTTGACCGACGCGTTCACCGCCTATTTCGAAGAAGAGCCGGAGATCGTGGCCGTTGCCCCTGGCCGCGTCAACCTGATCGGCGAGCACACCGACTACAACGATGGCTTCGTTTTCCCCGTCGCCATCGATCGATTCATTGCGGTAGCCGCTCGAAGGCGGGGAGAAAGCACGAACCTGACCTCCGCTCAAGTAGGGGAGGGAAGCGGGTTCGATGCCTATACGGTGGCGCCCGGACAAGGCGACGGCTGGACGTCCTATCCCGCTGGGATGGCATGGGTCCTTCGGGAGGAGTCCGGCAAGATCATCCCCAATCTGGAAGGCTATCTCAACAGCACTGTCCCCATGGCGAGCGGCGTGAGCAGCAGTGCGGCCTTGGAATTGGCCTTCGGCGTTCTCTGGAACCGCCTGGTCGGCCTTGGGTACAACAATAAGAAGCTGGCCCTGCTAGGGCAGAAATGCGAGAATCGGTTCGTTGGCGTCAACTGCGGGATCATGGACCAGATGGCGAGTGCCATGGGCAAGGCGGGCCATGCGATGTTCCTGGACACTCGGTCCCTCGAAATCTCCTACGCCCCCATTCCCGATAACCTCCTTATCGTTCTCTGCGATACCAAGAAGCCCCGGGCCCTTACCGACTCGGCCTATAACGAGCGGAGGAGCCAGTGCGAGGAAGCCTCTCGAATCATGGGTGTTAAGGCCCTTAGGGATGCGACGATGGCGATGCTCGATGCGAAGAAGGGCGAGATGTCGGACGTCGTCTATCGCCGGGCGAAGCACGTCATTACGGAAAACGACCGCACCGTTGCCTTCGTTACTGCTTTACACGAGGGGAACGCCCAGCAAATTGGCCAATTGATGCGGGCGAGCCACGAAAGCCTACGCGACGACTTCGAAGTGAGCTGTCGGGAATTGGACGCCATGGCCGAGGCCGCCTGGGGCGCACCGGGCTGCGTCGGAGCCCGCATGACGGGCGCTGGATTTGGCGGCGCTTGTGTCGCCTTGGTCGATCGGGTGCGGTTCGAAGACTTCCAAAAGACGGTCACGGAACGCTATCGGAAGGAGACCGGACTGGACGGCGCCCTGATGGCTTGCCGTCCCGTCGAAGGGGCCCGTGCTTTTACGGCGTCCGAATTTGCCACCGTTATGTTGTAGCGAATACTGTATGAGTTTGCGGTTTTCGGCGCAAAACGCCTGCAGGTATTATTGCGGGCGAACAATATCTGCCTTCATACGACTAACAACTAAGTGCGCTTAAAGAAAAACGCCTAGAGAGGCGAGTGCCATCGATCATCGTGGGAGAGCATGGTCAGGCCCCAATAGTGCCACGGAAACTATCGAGTGTCGAGAAATTTACTGAGGCATCTCAAAAATCCCGAACCGTGTGGAATGAACATACCAGGCGGTTAGAAATCAAGTGAGGGGTGGGTTAATGCCAATGCCAACCACGTCGAGATCGGACTCGTCGCAACGAGCGGTTCGACTAACGAAAAGAGAAATTGAGGTTTTAAGTCTGATTGCACAGGGCCACAGCAGCAAGGAAGCGGCTGATGCTTTGTACGTGTCCAAACGGACGGTGGACTTTCATCTCGCAAACATTTATGACAAATTGCAAGTGAATAACCGGGTTCAAGCCTTCCGTGCTGCGACCCGACTGGGACTCATCCCATTTGAGCCGACATTTGGACATACACGCGGCGACGCCTAAGTGTATTTCTAAATGAAGAAGCAGCCCCGCTACTCTGGCGAGTAGCGGGGTTTTGTTTTTTTGATATCCTCTTGGTCACATGGGGTTGTCCCTGCTGGACCTTCTCTATCCTCCGCGATGCGGACTTTGTGGGGTCTTTGGCCCCACCGCCGTCTGCCCGGTTTGCCTCTCGGAGTTTGTCGCTCGAGACCCCGTTTCCGAAACGAGGCGACCACCGGTTTCCCACCAGGTCTCGCTCTACCGCTATGAAGGAAGGGCCGCCCAGGCAGTTCGCCGCCTGAAATACTCCCGAGTCACTTCCTTAATCGATCCGTTGGCGCGGCGGATGCGGGAGGGCTATGAGGCTTCGGGCCTAGACTCGGCGGATGCCATCGTCCCTATCCCCATCCACTGGTCCAGGCGCGCAATGCGAGGCTTCAACCAAGCCGAAGAGCTGTGCCGTCATCTGCCATCCGAGAAGGTCAGCACCGACCTGCTTTTTAGGATCAAGGCCACGAAACCCCAAGTCGGCCTGGATCGTGAAGCCCGCGTTCGGAACCTGCTCGGGGCGTTTCGAGCTTCAATAGACGCCAAGGGGATGCATGTGCTGCTCGTGGACGACGTCACGACGAGCGGCCACACCGCCGAAGAATGCGCGGAAGCGTTGCTGAAGGCGGGAGCGACCGAGGTCAGCCTTCTAACGCTGACTGGCTAAAGCGCCTCTCGTAGTGTCGCCACCGCGAAAGCCGCGATCCCCTCCGACCGCCCAATCGCCCCCAACTTCTCGTTGGTCGTCGCCTTCACGCTCACTCGGCTCGATTCGATCCGTAAAGCCGTCGCGATGGTGGTGCGGATCTCGGAGGCCCGAGGCATCACCTTTGGCGTCTCCGCCAATAGCGAAATGTCGAGGTTGATGATCTGCCAACCCTCCGCCCGCACGAGTTCCGCCGCGTGGCGGAGGAAGGTAAGGGAAGGCTCCCCACGCCAGCGCTCGTCGGTATTGGGAAAATGAACTCCGATATCCCCGAGTCCCGCCGCCCCCAGGATCGCATCCACCGCTGCGTGCAGAAGAACGTCGGCATCCGAATGCCCCTCCAAGCCAGGCCCGTCGAACGAGACGCCGCCGAGCATCATGGGCCGCGAAGGGTCCGCGGAGAAGGCATGGATGTCGTAGCCAAGACCCGTTCGAGTCTCCGCAAACCCGACGATGCCCCTCGCCTTTGCCAAGTCGTCGAGAGTCGTGATTTTGAAGTTCGCCGGGTCGCCTTCGACCAACTCCGGTTCCAAACCGATGGCCTGCACGAGCCCAAGCTCGTCCGTAAACTCGTCCGAAACTTTTGCGTGAGCCTCCAGCAGTCTGGATCGCAACGCTCCCTGCGGAGTCTGCATTCCCACGACTTGCTCGCGGTCCAACAAAGATCCATCCGAAACGAAGCGCAGGGTATCGCTCGCCTTAACGGCGGGAGCCGCCGCCTCACTCCGCCCGACCGCCTCGATAACCCGGTCGATCACCAAAGGAGAGACGAAGGGTCGAGCCCCGTCGTGAATCAAAACGACGTCGCTGGAGGCGGTCAGGGCTGCGATTCGGGAGCTTTGCTGCCTGGTCTCTCCGCCCTCCACGACAAACTCCGCCTCAGGCGCCAAAGCCCGAATCGCCGAGATGTTCTCGCTGGAAGCGACGATCCCCACCGAGGCAACGCCCGGGTGATCCAAATATGCCTCGAAGGACCAGCGCCAAACCGGCTTCCCGCCGAGTCTGGCTAAAACCTTGTCGCCGCCGAACCGGGCCCCTTTGCCCGCTGCGAGGATCACCGCCGTGACGTTCATCAGTGCGGCTTGCGCGGCTTGCGCATATGAAAATCTGGCCCCTCGTCTTCCTTCACTTCGCCGAAGATCAGCTTGCCACGCTCGGTTTGAATGACCTGGGTGACCATGACGTCCACCGTCTCGCTGATGTGAGGTCGCCCGTTTTCGACGACGACCATGGTGCCATCTTCGAGGTAGCCGATCCCCTGTCCAGGTTGGTTACCCTCGCGGATAATCGTGAGGTTCAGCGACTCTTGGGGAAGAACGTTCGGGCGGAGGGCAAGGGCCAGGTCGTTCAGGTTCAAAACCTTCACGTCTTGCAAGGCCGCCACACGGTTGAGGTTGAAGTCGTTCGTCACGATATCCGCGCCAAGCGCCTTGGCGAGGCGGACGAGTCGCGAATCGACCGGCTCGTTAGGGTCGGGAGCGTACTTGTCGTTCACGCGCACTTCAAGCGGGAACTCGGCCTGAAGGTGTTTGAGAACCTCCAAACCACGCCGTCCGCGTTGGCGACGAAGGCCATTGTGGTCGTCCGCGATGTACTGGAGCTCATCGAGAACGAACCCAGGAACGTAAACCTGGCCCTCCAAGAATCCGGCCCGTGCCACGTCGTAGATACGCCCGTCGATGATGACGTTCGTGTCCAAAATCTTGATGCCCGTGCGACGGGTCTTGCCCCGGTTCTTGGACCATGGCAGGATTTCGTCCATGGACTGGAGCGCATAGATCGAGATCGTCACGAAGCCCATGACGAGCCCGACGATCAGGATCGGCAGGAACGTGATGGAGACGCCGATCGACTCGAATAGCACGAGGAACGGCAACGAGACGACGACGCCCATGAAGACGCCGATGAAGAGGGTGACCTTGTCCCCGCTCGCCATCTTGTCCCACCGCTCGGCGGTGCGTTCCATCCAGTTGAAGGCCTTCGAGCCGACCCAAGCGCCCACGATGCCGCCCAGCACCGCGAGAGGGAAGATCGAGGCGAAAGAGCCCGCGCTAGGGTAATTCTCAACCGCCTCCGTCGACCGGCGCACCAGTGGAGCGATCCACTGGAAAAGCTGGTTCATGATGCCCGGGGCAAGCGAGCCGAGCGGCACCGCGCCAATTGCCGCGAAGATGATAATAACGACCAGCCGAGCGAATGCTCGGCTGCGACCCGGTTTCCTTTTTCGCGGTTCCTGCGGCGGAAGTGCTTTCGTAGGTACTTCGACGTCTACCAGTGGCGTGCCTCCAATACTTGCACTTTTACTTTATCGAGGAAGGTAAACGTGAAGGCCTCCTCCACATTTCCGTCACCGAGCTTAACATGCGCGGCTGAAATTTGGGTGTCTGGGGTCGTGGAATCTATACCCAGCCACCGCTTGCCGTCCCAAATCTCGACCCAAGCGTGGTAGTAGAAGCTTCCGTCCCAGTTCACGAGACCACTACAGAGCTTTGCCGGGATTCCAGCGGCTCGCATGATCGTCGCTGTAAGAACGGCATAGTCGCGACAAACTCCTTCCTTGGTCTGGATGATCTCCGTGGCGTCGCGCAGAACGCCGATGCCCGCGTTCGGGCTCATCGTTTGCTGGACGTAATTCTTAATCTTCAGCGCCGCCTTCTTCACATTCGTCTCGTCGCCGACGATGGACTTGGCGAGCGTCGCGAACTCGGGCTTGTCGCTGGAGATGAGCATCGACGGCTTAATCCACGTCGGCTTGGCGGCTGCCGCCTCGGCGATGGTGGAACCGGCGCTGTCCGCCAGCTTCGGCGGATGGATCGTGAGGACCCAGCTCGTGCCGGAACCTTGCGCGGTCTGGTGCTGGTCGCTGGGGATCGACTTCAGGTCCTTGCCGGTGAGCCGGATCTTCAGGTAGCCGAGGTTGGCGGGATCCTTCAGCGGCTTGTCCGTCTTGATGCTCGTAACGACGGCGAGGTCGGTGGAAGGCTTATAGCCCGTGCTGCCGCTATCGCTCAGCGCCACCGCTTTCGTCTCCGGGATCATCTCGATCCCCATTGGCCCTTCCGCCTTGATCATGTCTCCCTTGGAGGTCACATAGACGGTCGTGTTCGCTCGTGGGTCGATGATCAGGACCTTCGTGGCGGAAATCTGCTTGCCCTTCACGTTAGCCTTGGCCGGTCCCTGCACGACGACCAAGTTCTTGATGAGGGTCGCCGTCGTGGGGTCGAGAACATAGAACGTCTTCCGGGCGCCAATCGTCGCGTGTCCCGAGATCATCGGCGTCAGCGGGTCGTCGACCACGGAACCGTCGGCGGGGATGTCGAGGGTCTTTTTGGACTTCGTGCCGCTATTGTCGATGTCGAGAAGAATCTGCTTGCCCTGGAACGTCGCGTCCAGCGTCTGCGTCCGGCCGGCGCTCGTCGTCAGGAAGTGAAGCTTGATAGGCTTGCCGGCGGCGTCCGTATAGGCCACCGTGTCGATCTGCATCTGCATCTGCGCGCCGAGGAGACCCGCGTTGAACACGGTCTTCGAGTCGTTCCGCTTGACAGGCTTGCCGTCGAGGGTGTCGTCAACCACCGTATACGACGAGTAACCGATCTTATTGCCCTGCAGGTAGAGCCCCAAATAGGTCTCTTCGCTGAAGCCAAGCGCAGCAAGGCACAGAAAAACGAAAATAAGAGCTCTCTTCATAGAAGGCACGTTCCAAGTCTATCCGGGGGAGGCAAACTTTTACATTCAGACGACCAATAGTCCGCCTTTGTCTGCCCAATTCAACGCGAATCAGGCGAAATACGTGCGCGTTTGCCGTCTATTTGACTAATTGCCTTGACAAGGACCGCCCAAGATAAAGGTAGGATGCTCCCGCCGCAAGCGGAAGCGCTGACCCCCGTCGGCGGAACCTTGGGTAATGATTAAGCATTGTAATTTTGGCGCGTCACTATGGCAAAGAAACTGGTCATCGTCGAATCTCCGGCGAAAGCGAAGACGATCGGCAGCTACCTCGGGAGCGATTACGAGGTGCTGGCGAGCATCGGTCATATCCGCGACCTCCTGCCGAATGCGAAGGGATTGCCGGAGGAGCACCGCAAGAAGTGGTGGGCTGACTACTCCGTCGACATCGACAACGATTTCGACCCAATCTACGAAGTTCCGGCAGAGAAGGCGCAACAGGTCTCAAAACTAAGGCAGGCTCTCAAAGGCAAAGACGAGCTGATACTCGCGACTGACGAAGATCGCGAAGGCGAATCCATCTCCTGGCACCTGCTCCAGACCCTGAAGCCCGCGAAATCCGTCAAGATCAAGCGCATCGCGTTCCACGAGATCACGAAAGACGCGATCCTCGAAGCCCTCGCCCATCCCCGCGATATCGATGCGGGCCTGGTCGAAGCCCAGGAAGCGCGGCGTATCCTCGACCGCCTCTACGGCTACACCCTGTCCCCCGTCCTCTGGTCGCGGGTCACCAAGAATTTAAGCGCGGGCCGCGTCCAAAGCCCCGCCGTCAAACTGATCGTCGAGCGCGAACTTCAACGCCGCAACTTCCGATCCGCCAACTACTGGGACCTCAAGGCCCGCCTTTCCCACGACGGCGTCGAGTTCGATGCCGACCTCCGTACGGTGGGAGGAAAACGCGTGGCGACCGGCGCCGACTTCGACGACACCACCGGCAAGCTGAAGGACACCAAAGCCGACCCCGTCGTCCTCATGGACGAGGAACAGGCCCGTAAGCTCGCGGACAGGCTGCAAACCGCCAAGCCTTGGAAGGTCTCCAAACTCACCGAGACGGACGGCCAAGAGCGCCCCTACGCGCCGTTCATGACGACGACGCTGCAACAGGACGCGAACCGTAAATTCGGCTACAGCGCCGACCGAACCATGCGCATCGCGCAGACGCTTTACGAAGGTATCGAGATCGGCGGCGAGCAGATCGGTCTCATCACCTATATGCGTACCGACAGCCTTACGCTGTCTACCGCAGCCCTCGACAACCTGCGCGGCCTCATCAAGTCCGACTACCCCGACTGTCTGCCCGATAAGCCGAACAAGTACACGAGCAAGGTCCGCAATGCCCAGGAGGCTCACGAAGCCATCCGTCCAACCGACGCCCGCAGAAAACCGAGCGAGATTCGGAAGTTCCTCACCGAGGACCAGTTCAAGATTTACGACCTCATCTGGAAACGCACCGTTGCCTGCCAGATGAAACCGGCGAATGTCCTCAAGACGGAAGTCGAGATCGCTGTCGATATCACGACGTTCCGCGCCACGGGTAAGCAGATCCTTTTCGACGGCTATCGCCGCGTCTACCTGGAAGGCATGGACGACGAGGAAGCGGAGAAGGAGTCCGGCGAGCGCCGCCTCCCGCGCCTGAAAGAGGGTGTGGAGGTCAACCTCGTCAACCTCGGCGCCGCCGGTCACGAGACGAAACCGCCGGCCCGCTACACCGACGCGACCCTCATCAAAGAACTTGAAAAGCAAGGCATCGGCCGCCCCAGCACATACGCCTCCATCATCTCCGTGATCCTGGATCGTGGCTACGTCCGAAAGGCTGGCAAACAGCTTGTCCCCACCTTCAAAGCGTTCCTCACCATCGAAGTCCTCGAAACCGGCTTCGGCGAATTCATGGAGCTCGACTTCACCCGTAACATGGACGACGCCCTCGACGAAATCGCTGGCGGCAAGGCAAGCGCCAAGAAGTACCTCCGCGAGTTCTTCCTCGGCGTCGATGGCCACCAGGGCCTGAAGGTGATCGTCGACGAGCGCAAACGACAGATTCCGTATCCCGCCTTCCAAGTCGGAAACCACCCGGAGACCGGCGAACCGATCCTCGTCCGCAACGGCAAGGACGGCGACGCCTTCCTCCAACTCGGCGACGGCGACAAAAAGAAGTACGCGAACGTCCCCGAGGACCTCGCCCCCGCCGACCTCTCCATCGAGAAAGCCGTCGAACTGCTCCAGCAGCGAGCGCCCGCCGCCGAAGCCATCGGCATCGACCCCAAGACGGGCCGCAACCTGCTCCTGAAGCAGCGGGGAAGCTACTACCTGGAAGTAGAGCGCACCCCGGAAGAGATCGAGGCGAAGGTGAAGCCCACCTGGGTCAGCCTCCCCCCCAACACCGATCCGCGAACCCTGGCCCAAGAGGACCTGAACGACCTCGCCTCTCTCCCCCGCACCATCGGCAAGCACCCGGAAACCGGCGACCCCATCGAATTCAAGATCGGAAAATACGGGCCCTATGTCCAAGGTGGCGCTGAGATTCGCAACGTGGAGGACTGGCGCGCCGGTCTCAAGATGACGCTCGACGAGGCCGTCGAAATTCTGAAACAGCCGAAATTCCAACGCCAAACCCGCTCTCCTCTCGCTCCCCTGCAAGAATTCGGCGAGCAGCCGGGCGCGGCGGGGCCGGTGAAGGTGATGAGTGGCCGTTTCGGCCCCTACGCAACCGACGGCGAGACGAACGCGACCCTGCCCAAGGGCAAGGACCCTGCCACGATCCCCCTCGAAGAGGTCATGGAGATTCTTGCCAAGAAGCGCGAGGCCGGACCCTCCACGAAGCGCTTTGTGCGCAAGAAAGGCGGGGCAAAAAGCAGCACGAAGGGCGGAGCAAAGGGTAAATCCAAGGCGAAGTGATCGAGGTTCGCCAAATCGAGCATAACGGCGCGGAGTACTACGCCATGACCCACCTCCGTCGCGAGGTCCTCCGTCGCCCCCTTGGTCTCGACTTCACGTCCGAAGACTTAACGGTGGAATCGGGCCATTTCCTCTTGGCCGCTTTCGACGGCCTAGAAATGGTCGGCTGTCTCGTCCTGACCCCTTACGACGCTGAACACGTCAAGATGCGCCAGGTAGCCGTCGTACCGGGCCGCCAAGGCAAGGGGATCGGGAAGCAGATGGTCGATTTCAGCGAGCGATTCGCCCGCGAGAAAGGCTTCGGCCACATGATCCTCCACGCCCGCGACACCGCCGTCCCCTTCTATCTGGCTCTGGGCTACGAAATCATCGGCGAACCCTTCGAAGAAGTCACGATCCCGCATCGGAAGATGGCGAAGAAGCTCCTTTGAATTGCTGGATTGGCGATTGCTCGATTGCTAGATTTTTCAATCCAGCAATCAAGCATTCAAGCAATCGAGCAATCCACCAATCACCTCAATTTAATGAGCTTGAACTGATTCGACCCCGCCACGACGGTCCCCAAATTATCCAAGTCGGCGATCCCGGGGAACGCCTGCGGGTCGGGAGCCACGATGTAGTCGGGCCTGATCTTGCTTAAAAGCTCTTTCCGCCGCTCATCCGAAGTCTTCGCCAGGAATATCTCCAGCGCCTCGTTCCGGCGGTTCCCGTAGTCGGGCGTCTCGCTCCAATGCCCGGCGTACGTATACACCCCGGTGAGACCCGACAAGATCGGGTTGAGGTCGGGGATGGCGGGCTCGTGGAAGGTGTCGATCTGATCGGGGTCCTTCTGCGAAACCCCCGGCATGGCAACAACCACCCGCCGCGTATCCGAACCGTTCTGGTTCAGGTACGACAGGATGTTCTGGACGTCGCGCGAGAGGTAGACCGGGTGAAGCGTCGTGTTCGACACGTTCAGCCGGATCAGGTCGATCTCCCGGAAGAACCACCGCAGGGAAGTCCCCGATAACACGAGGATCGTAAGGACGGTAATCAGGTTCCGCTTCGCCCGCTCTCGATCCGCGGCAAGCGTCGAGATGCCCGCCGCCGCAAGAATGGCCCAAGGCACGCTCAGGCCCATCGTCAGCTTCCGCTCGAACAACGCCGGAAAATAGGGAGCGACAAGCCCAACGAGCGCCCAGGCGATGACGAGGTTAATAGCCGGATGCTCGCTCGCCACGAGGGCGCAAGCCGCCAACGTGACCGCATAGATCACCCCCCAAGCCGCCATCGACAGGTAGTACCCGTCGTAGCCCGGCGCGGGCGACATGAAGAAGAGCACGAGTACCGTCGCCGCCGCCATGCCCGCCCCCATCATGAACCGCTTGCTTCGCGGATGGTCCTTGCCGAAGAGCGTAAACGATGCCAAGAGCATCATCAGCGCGTAGCCAAAGAAGAGGATCTTGAAGTTCGGCGAGTAGGTAGGCGTCGCCGCGCGTTCTTGAAAGACGGGGTCGTTGTGAAGGACATGGACGAACCACAAAGCCGGAGGTATCGCCCCAAGCGCGATCACCGCAGCCCTCCCCACCCAGGCCCAAGTCGCCGCCTTGCGCGCCACCTGCATCACCAGGAAAGCCACCATCACCATGGCGATCAGCAGCACGTCGTAGCTGTGAATGTTCATCAGCACGGCGAACGCCAGAGCCCCCGGCAAGACCGGCTTCCAGGAATCGCGGCTGTTCAGGAAGCAGAGGAAGACGTAAACGATGAGGCACAGGCTGACCATGAACAGGCTGTTGGTCAGCATGGAGGGGAAGACGAAGCCTTCCGGCTGCCACACGTCGTTCGGCACGCCGGGAACCTTGAGGGCGTTGAGCGCGGTCTGGAAAACCCCCGTATGCTCCAGTTCCGGCCCGAAGTTCTCCCAGACGAGGAATCCTATGCCGCCACCTACCACGACGAGGGCCAAAGCCAGCTTCGTCGTGTAAACGTTGGTCGTAGCCTTTTGGATCAGCTTATGGGCAAGTACGACGAAGAGGGCCGAGAAAGCCATCTTCGCCAGCGCCGCCGCCAAGGCGATCCCTGTCACCTTCGCCAGCAGGCCGAGCAGGAAGAAATAGATGTGGACGGTCAGCCCCGGCTGCGGATCGATCGCAAACCGGTTGTCCATGAACAGGTGTCCATCCATCGCCTGCCGCATCCAGGCCGAATAGACCATGTGGTCGTCGGTGTTGTACTGGAAGCCCAGGTAGCTCGTTCCTGGAGGTGCAGCTAGGAGGGCATAGATGCTGGGCAGTACCGACAGCAGCGCCGCGCCAATTGCGAAAGCAATGACGTAAGTGCGCTCGAAGCGCGTTCGCTGATCGGAAGTGAGCGGTGCGTTCAACGGCCTTGTATGAACGAGAAAAGGGGATTTTAGCCGGGAATCGGGCGATGCATGGACCTATAGATAGATTCGATCTGGTTAATCCATTTATTCGCGGTCGGATTCTGAGGATCGACCTTTTTCGCCTCGCGGAAATAGGTCAGCGCCCGTTTGTACTTGATCTTCCGATCCACCGTGTTGGCATAGGTGTATTGGAGCCCAAGGGCCACATTGGCGTCCACATATTTCTGCTTTGCCGCTGCGTCCTTCGGATGTTTTAGATAGGTGGCTTTCGTTGCCGCCTGCTTGCCGAGAAGCAGTTTCAGGTTCTTCGTTTCTTCCGCAGCGGTCACGGGTTTGCCGTATTGGCCGAAGGCGGGGACGAGCAACAGCGCCAACAGGAATCCGAGAAGCCACTTCATAGGGCTCAGGATATCCGATTTTTGGTGGCAGCAAGGTGTTCGGCCAGAAGAGCATCCAGCCTCGCCACAAGGTCGCGAGCCTCACTTGGCCGCACTGAGTACTCCAGTTTGCCGGACGATGTCAGAATCGGCTTTCGCGCCTCGTCGACCTCTTTGAGAACGCGGGCCAGCTCCGGCGGGACCACGGCATCCCTCTCGGCGTTCGTCACGCCAGAAGGGAGGCGGTAGGCGCGGCGGATGCTCACGTCGGCCGCCGCATAGGCCGCATCGAGAGCGACGACCATCGAGCGGGAGCGCCGGTAGATGTCGGTTACCGCGTCGATGAGGTCGCGCTGCCCACGCTGGACCCGCCGCTCCACGTCAGGCAGTCCAAATCGGATGCCGAGGGTGAACACGAAGACGAGGAAAAGCACGACGACCTGCATCCACGCCCCGACTGCCCACGGCCCCAGCGTGCTGACCAAGGACGGCTCGATGCCCTGGCCAAGCGTCGCCTCCGTGAACACAACCCTGCCACCGGGCTTGAGCAGCCCCTGAACGAGGGCGAGGGCAAGCTTGGCGTTGTCGTTCCTATCGATAAACCGGTTTGTCACGAAGAGCCCCTCGGCCGCTCGCGCCAGCGTCCCGTCGCCCGTGCGAGCAAAGGTAACGAAAGGCGTATTCGAGACCCCGGACCGCTTCCAGGCGACGAACGAGGTCGTGTCGCTCTTGATCGTCAGCGGCGAGCCACGGTCGGGACCGTCCTCATAGCCTTCGTCGAGCGATGTGGCTTCGAAGCTCGAGTGGTTGATTTGGAGCCGGTCTCCCGTTCCCGCATTGACGAGTTCGATTGGCGTGACCAAGGCGTCTTTGCTCGTCTGGCGAAAGTCGGGGTCGAAGGGAAGAACAAGCACCTTGCCGCCCCGCTTGAGGTGGGCGAGCAGGGAATTGTCGATCGTCTCTGTCGGACGCGGCCCTCGAACATAGCTTCCCGTGTCACTGTAGGCGGCGATGGCGAGATCGTTGGGCTGGAGGCGTGGCTGCTGAAGCCGCGTGATCTCCGTGGGAATACCGTTCGCCTCCAGAAGTTCCTGGAAGGCGTGCAGGCCGCTTGGGTTGTACGAACTCGCGACCGGGTTGATTTCCGTCTCGCGCTGCCCGATCGTCAGGAGAACGGCGGCAAAAGCGAGGATGGCAAGCAGCGCGTAGGCGAAGCGAGGGATCACGCTCTTCATTTGGCCACCCCTCGCAGAATCTCCGAGATCTGCATGTACCAAGCCTTAAATTGTGCCACGTCCTCGAGGCCGCGGACATGGAAGCCGTACCAGATGTGGTCGAAGAGCTTGGTGGGCGCCAGAAAATCGATGGTGGCGGGTCGTTTGGGGCTCGCATGAATGCGCTCCAGGTGCTCCCAGTTGGTTTCGCCACGGATAAACCGGGCGATGCCCGCCTCGTCGAACTTGAGTAGGCACGAAAGGTACATCGCGCGGACTGCTTCGCGGTAGCGTCCTTCTGCCGATAGCTGGTCGGCGAGGACGAGCCACTCGTCGAGGGTGCGCTCAGGCTCGTCGTCTTCCAACATCGCCTTCGCCCTGCGGCGAAGTGCGCTCCGCCACTGGAAATGGCGGATGGCGAAATAGCCGAAGACGAGCACTGCGACGGCAAGGAACCCCCACATCAGGGGAACGATGAAGTTGGGAAGACCGCCCATTTGGACGTTCGGCACGTTCGCTTTCGGCTCTGGGTGGGGGATAAGGCTGGCCAGCCGTCGGAATGCCCCATCCAGCCAGTTGCTCTGATCTTGTATCCCGGGGTCGCGGTAAAGGCCGGAAGACTTGATGTCCCGAATCTTCGCCGCCGTTTCCGTGGGAAGCTGTCCGGGCGGCTCCGCATCCGCACGCAGGGCGACCATCGCCTTCACTTCTTCGATGGAGTATTCGCCGGAGGTGTCGAGGTCTTCGGTCGCCTTTTTGAGGTCATCGTCCCTGTCGATGAGACCAGGCACGGCCTGGATCGCCGACGCGATCTGCTTGGGATCGCTCAGCTTCTCGATCTTCGCCTGGAGCTCCCGATATTCGCCCCCAAACGCGGCGACGATCAGAAGGATAAGGCTAAAGCTCGTAGCGATTTTGGCGATCTGTACGCCACACATCCGCCGCCAAGGCTTCAATGTCGTATCCCTCCAATCGAATTCGACGCTCGTAGTAGACGATGGCGATGGTCGTGGACCAGATCGGCACCAGCGCCCAAACCCAAAGGAAAAGCGGGATCAGCCGCAGGGCTTCCAGCAGCACGCCGCCGTAAGGCAGGTTGTCGAAAGTTGAGGCGAAGTGGTCCGGATAGCCGCCCGCCGCCAACAGCCCGTTCATTCCTCCGTACATCACGAGTGAGAGGAACGCCAAAACGATGTAGAGCGAGAAGATGTTGCCGTAGCCGTTTTGGATCGTGCCTGCGCCCTTCATCAACTGCACGCTTCGTTTCGAAGCCGCCCTGGGTCCTAAGCCCTCGAGAACGGCGATTGGCGCGGCAAGCGCATGGCGACTGACGACCCCCAAGAAAATCAAACCGCCCGCTATGAAGCCACAGACTGCCAATAGAGCAACGAACGCGGCCGTCACGTTCTCGTTGCTGGTTGTCTGGTCCAGGCTGGAGCTCAGAAGCGAAAGGCCGAGCGCTCCAACCACCCCGCTGCACGATAGGCAAATCTCCCAGAAGTGAACTCGAGTGAGCGTCACCAACGTGCGCCGCGCCGCCTTGAGGGCCCCCTCCTGCGAGGGAAGGTTGCCGAGCATGTAGTCGGAAACGAGCTGGGTGACGATCGCCGTCGTCGCGGAGACGCCCACGATGAGCAGCGGCCCCCCGATCAAGACCGCAAGCCCCACCGCCACCGCCACCTCGTTGAACTGGGTAGTCAAGCTGGCAGCGTTCTTTGTGACGAAGAAAGAGGGGAAGACGTACTGCTGGACGAAGGCGAATGCGGCCACGATAAACAAGGTGGGCATCACCGTCAGCTTCAAGAAGGTCCAGCCGAGCTGCTGGTAGATGCGCAGGGCCGTGTCGATGATCTCCGAGCTCGTCATGACGCGCATCCGAGCACGACGGTTCAATCGCGCGGAGCGCTCCATGTAGAAACGTTCGACCGGATCAGACGTCACTTGTTTGAGTGTATCCAACGTCCTAGTCGTCGAACGACTTCCTGTAGGAATCGTCCGAACTTTACCGATGGGACGTTTTACCGTCTAATATGACGGTCTCACGGACCCAAACGCTACGCAAAGGATAGAATCGAACCATGATCGGACTCGCCGCACTAGCCGCTCTCGCGGTCACCGCCCAAGGGCAAAGCATAGACTCGTACGTCCAGAAGAATTTCGAAGACGCCAACTTTACGGCCCGCGTCAAATTCGCGAACCAGAAGGAGCTCTCGAAGATCAACAAAGATTTCGGTCAGAGCTACCGCTTCTCGTCCGTCGAGTTCAAAGTCAAGGAGCCGTTCAAAGTCCGCGCCGACGCTAACGTGGAAGACACGAAGGTGCTGTACATCACCAACGGCACGAAGCAGCTCATTCGCATCCCCCGCATCAAGGTCAACTCGCACCAGGACCTTTCTAAGTCCCCGGGCCGACGCCAGACCCTCCTCGATTTCGGCGTGCTGACCCCGTCGCTCTTCGACGACTTCTTCGTCGCGAAGTTTGTCCGCATGGACCGCGCCACCGGAGACGCCGTATTTGACCTGACCTACGTGCCCGCGCTGGACGATACGACTCGCCACCGCATCTGGGTCGATCCGCAGAAGAAGTACGTCACCCGTCGCGAGTGGTATAGCCAGCGCGGAGGCAAGCAACTGGCTACCTTCTACTACACCGATCCCGTCAACGCGGGCGGCGTTTGGATGCCGAGCCACGTCTCGGTGAAGAACGTCGAGGGTGTCCTCGCAGGCGAGACCTACTACGACGGACTGAAGATCAATTCCGGCATCCCGGACTCGCTCTTCTCCACGAACTAGCGTTGTACGCGCTCAATCGCCTTGAATTGCGGGCCGAAGACCTCGGCCCGCTTCGGGATTTCTACACGGCCATCCTCGGCCTTCCGCTTCTGTCTTCTACTGAGGAAGAAGTGACCTTTCAAGCCGGACGGAGTCAGCTTTGCTTCCGCCGTGCCGAGGAAGCAGCCCCCTACCATTTCGCCTTCAATATCTCCCCCGAGAAGATCGAGTCCGCCGCGGACTGGCTGCAAGGTCGAGCGCCCCTTCGCGAAGCCGATGGGAGGCGGATCGTGGAGTTCGCGAACTGGAACGCCCGCGCCGTCTACTTCACCGATCCCGCCGGCAACATCCTCGAATTCATTGCTCGCCACGACCTGCCATTCGGCGACGGCGGCCCCTTCCGTCCCTCCGACATTCTTGGTTTGAGCGAGATCGGAGTCGTCGTCGAGGATGTGCCTACCGCCGTAAACCAGATCGAGGGCCAGTTGGGGATGTTGCCGTACAAAGGGAGCCCTTCGCCCGACTTCGCCGCCCTGGGCGACCACGACGGCCTGTTGATCGTCGTTCGAAAGGGAAGACCCTGGTTTTCCACCCCCTCGTTTCCCGCTGAATCTTTCCCCGCGAAAATCGAGTTCGAGCAGGGGGCGCTTGGGAAGCTGGTGTTGGAAGGGACGAACGAGATAATCGTCCGCCCCTGAGTCGCCTACTTCTTGTGGCTGCTGACGGTCACCGTAACGATCGTGTCGTTGCTGCCGTTTCTGAGCGCCGAGATGGCAACGTCCGAGCCGTCCCCGAGTTTGCCGGTCAGGCCCGCCGCCTTGTTCCCGCTCGCCTCGGAGTGCGTGCCCTGCTTGTTCACGATCTTGTCGTTATAAAAGTTGCACACCTGCACCGGATCGTCTTTCGTCGTCCGCACTGAGCGCACGCTCTTCCCATCGGGCATCTCCATCGTCGCACTCGCGTTCGGCATTTCCTGGCTACCGGTATAGAAGGGAAGCCCAAGCTGGGCTTCCGTAACGCTCGAACCCGACGACTCACCGCCTTTGTGGCAACCGGCGGCAAAGCAGGCCACGACGAGGATCGCTAAACCACATCGCTTCGAGGTCATGACCTACTTCTTCTTGTGGCTGACGATGATGCTGATCGTCGTATCTTCCGTCCCGTTCTTGCTCGCCGTGATAACGACGTCGGCGCTATCGCCGAGCTTGCCGACGATGCTGGAGAGCTTGTTGCCCGAGCTGTTCACATTCGAAGCTTGCGGGTCTTTCACCTTGTCCTTGTAGAAATCCGCGACCTGTTGGGGATCATCCTTGGTCGTGCGGATGCTGGTAACGGCCTTTCCGTCGGGGGCGTCGACCGTCGAAGAACCGCCCTGCTTATCCTGGCTGCCCGCGTAGAAGGGAAGTCCCAAGTCTGCCTCAGAAACTTGACCCGTGCCGAAGGTCGCCGTACCGCCCTTTCCGTCGTTAACGGTCGTCTTCGTCCCGTCGGCACTCGAATTGACGGAGGCGACGTTCCCCTTGTCGTCCTTGATAGTGGTGCTCGTACCGTTCGATGAGATCGTCGTGCCGTCGGGCGTCGTGACGGTCACGTCGTTCTTGTGACAGCCAGCAAGAACGAGGGCAAGAGCGATGATAGCGATGCAAGATCGTTTCATGCTCATGGTTATAGAACATGCGTGGCCGGCGTTCAACCCACTAAAGTGAGGAAGGGCGGCGCTTCCTACGCGAACGCCGCCCCTGATGACTTGTTCCTTGGTGGGCGGTCTAACGCCGCCCTTATTTGGGTCCGTAGGTGTCGGGAACCTGGGAGAGCGGACCCACAAGTAGTGTACAGCATTCCATGACTTTCATGGTAGATTTTTCGGATTTTTGTCGTAACACGCCTTCGTCGAACTGTAGGGGCCTTAAACACCCCTCACTATCGACAGGGAGCGAAGACTATCCAACGTCGCTGCCGCACAGGACGAACCAAGCCCACACTATCCTTGTTGCGTTGCGAAGGACCAAGGCTTCCCCTTCGCTTTGATAAGGAGAGGGTACGTGCGCAACCGGCGGCGGCCTGGGACACCAGCGGGCTATGGACCTATCAGACCTGCACCCGTTCCGGCCGTCCGCCCTGCGTATAAGGATGCCGGCCGCGCGGAGTCAATGGAGACCCGCGCTGGTCCGGCATCAAACCCCTTTTAGCTTCTCCCTCTGCCGGTACTCGATTTCCTTCAGAATGACCTCGGGCGCCACCGGCTCGACGAGCTGATCGATCTCCGCGTCGTACGCGTCCTCGATCCCCATCTTTTCCGCCATCTTGTCGACCAAACGGAGCATCCGCGTGATCTCGTACTCCCCAAGAAGATCGATCTGAAGGTCGAGCGCTCGTTGCTGGTCGCCCTGCATCGCCGAGCGGTTCTGGCTGATCATGACAAGGGTCGAGAGGAAGATCGCTTCCAGCGAGACCACCATCGTGAGCAGGCCAAACGGGTAAGGATCGAACGCCTTCAGCCCGGGAATCCAGCCCATATTGATCGGAATCCAAACCCCGAACCAGACCACGTGCACGTACAGGAACAGCATGCTGCCCGAGAAATTCGTGATCGCATCGGCAACCTTGTCTTGCGTCGACTTGTTCAAGTCGCTCTCGCGCTTCAGCAATTCGATGATCCCGATATTCCGCTCGATGATGTCCGCCAATTGCGGATTGCTGCAATCCGTAAGCTGAGCTCGAAGCTCCTCCGCCGTCTTGGCATCGATCGGCCTTCTATGTCTCATGATTTGAGAGACGGCGGCAACTTCAATAAGGATGCCTCAAGGCCCTTTGAGGTTAGGCGCAACTTTGCGACAGCTTCGGAATCCGAAGCTCCGCCAAAACGATCCCGAAGACGATCAGCGACGCGCCAACAATCGCTGGCGTTCCGAGCCGTTCGCCCAAGGCGGCCCCTACCAACCCCGCCCAAACCGGCTCCATCGCGTAGATCAAGGTCGCCCGGGTTGCCGGTACCGTTCGCTGCGCCCAATTCATCGCTCCCATCACGAACGCCGTGCTGACGACCCCCATTCCAACGCAGATCGAGGAAAGCTTCACGCTCAAAGCGGGCATCGTCTCTCCCGCGAACGGCATCGTCATCAGAGCGATCACCGCCACCGTCGTCACCTGTACCGCCGCCATCCGCACGGGGTCCCCGTCTCGGGCGTACTTGCTCACAAAAATGATCTGGAGCGCGCTCGCCACCGCACAGGCCAGCGTCAGCCACTCGCCGATCCCAAACGACAGGTCGAATCCGTTGCCCATCGACAGCAGCGCTAATCCCCCGAACGATACGAACGCGCCGATCCAAGCTAAGGGAGAGGGGCGTCGCCCAAACAACATCAATTGCAGGATCGGCACCAGCGGGACGTAGGTGGCCGTGATGAATGCCGACTTGCTGCTCGTCGTGTGTTGAAGCCCCGCCGCTTGCAAGGTGTAACCCGCGAACAGAATGGCCCCGACCGCGATCCCGGCGAAGAGCTCGACACGGGTGATCTGCCGAAGCCGCTTGTTCAAGAACAACGCGAGCGCCACCGCCGCGCAAGAAAAGCGCAGCGCCACAAACCCAATCGGCCCGATCTCATGCAGGGCGGATTGGCTCATCGCGAACGTGCTTCCCCAAATCAGGGTCACGAGCACGAGCACGAGGTCCGGCATACGCTGCTTCACGCATTGCCTCCGTCGACGTCCTTGAGCGTTTCCAGGGAAATCGAGCTGACGGTGCGACTGACGACCGAAATAGACCTGATTTTCAGAAGCAGGTCACGTAGGTCGCTCGGGCTGGCACAGCGGACCTTAAGCACAAAGCTGTCCTCCCCGTCCACGTCGTTGCATTCGACGATTCGCGGTTCCAGGGCAACGAAAGTCTCGAACTCGTCGAGTTCGCCCGGCTTCGGTTGGGTCGTGACGCGGATGAAGGCGAGCAGCGGCGCGCCAAGGGCCGCCGGATCGATGTCCACTCGGTAGCCACGAATAACCCCCGCGTTCTCCATCCGGCGGATTCGGGCGTAGACGGCAGGACCAGTCAACCCCACCCGCTTCGCGATAGCCGCATGGGCCGCACGCCCATCTTCGCGTAGATATTCCAATATTTCCCGATCCACGCGATCCAGTTCCACAAAGGAGATAATACCTCCTCATGAATGGATCGATAGATTCATATTGTTAACTTAAACGATATGAAAGTTTTAGTGGTGAAAAACTTAATAATCGTAAACGAAAAGCGGTGGCGAGGTCCGACGAAACACTCTCGCCTTAACGGCGGGTCAAACAAGGTAGTCCAAACGATCTAAGGAGAGAGCCATGCAAGCCAAGGACATCATGACGACAAACCCCGCCTGTTGCGTCCCGAATTCCACGGTAAGAGATGCTGCGAGAATGATGGTGGAGTACGACTGCGGAGAGATTCCGATTTTGGACTCTTCCGGAATGCCCATCGGGGTCATCACCGACCGCGACATTTGCTGCCGTGTCGTTGCGAGTGGAGTCGACGTCAATGAGGCACGGGTGGGAGACTACATGACGACGCCCGTCATCACCGCTTTCCAAGACGACCCCGTCGACCGCTGCTGCAACGTCATGCGCGAGCACATGATCCGGCGGTTGCCGGTGATAGACCATGCGGGATATTGCGTCGGCATCCTTTCCCAAGCCGACTTCGCCCAGAAAACCAACGACTATACGGTGGAGCACCTCGTCAAACAGGTCTCGATCCCCACGCCCCACGCTTCCGCATAAGGAGAAAACATGGTGACGGAACAGCTTCAAAAATGCGTCGAGGCGTGCGAGAAGTGCGAGGATGGTTGCATCAAATGCGCGGACGACTGCGCACGGATGGGCCTCGTCGCCGGCGAGCGAATCTGCCGCGAATGCGCCAAGGTCTGCCATGAGTGCCTTGCGACGATGCGAACGGGCTCGAACGAAGACTGCGACCATTGCTCGGAGGTCTGCGAGCGCACCGCCATCTTCTGCGACTACCATCCTGGACAAGAGCACTTCCGGCGCTGTGGCGATCTCTGCCACCATTGCGCCGACGAGTGCCACCGTATGGCTGCCTAAACTTCGGCAGCGTTCGCCCGTCTTATAATGAGATGGTGAAGCGGCTCGCGACGGTATTGGTGTTGTTGCTCGGCCTGACGGCGGTCGGCTCGTTCGCCAGCCTGTGGCTCGGCGACCACAAGGGTTCGGGGATGCCCTTGACGGGCCTGAGAAAGAAGCTGGAGCCCCTCTTGGTGCGCTATCACAAGGAAACCGGCCAGTGGCCGACGTCTTGGGCGCAAATCCATAACCGCCTCTGCGCCGCGCCGGAATACGACTATCCGTACCATTGCAACAACCATCCGTGGGAGGGATACAGAACCGCCTCCCTCGAAGGCAGTACGTTCAAGATCGAGCGCGATTCAGACGGCGATCTTTGCTTCCACGTTGGTCCGTCTGGCTGGCCAGTCTGGATCGCCGAAGATCAGAAGTCATGATAGGATCGTGACGATCCTTTCCTGGAACGTAAACCGCCGAAAGAACGTCGTTCCCCAAGCCGAACTGATCGCCCGGTTCGCCCCCGACGTCATCGCCCTCCAGGAGATCATCGGAGGCAGCGCTCCCGCTTGGCATCGTGTCCTTCAGGAGATGGGCTACCGGTTTATCGACAGCTCCCTCGACCTCGTCTCCGACGAGGAAAGAAAAGGACCTCGCCAGTTCGGCGTCCTGGTCGCCGCGAAGCGCCCAGGCAAGCGCCTCGACCCCAAGATCCCCCTCGTCTGGCCCGAGCGCCTTCTGCTGGCCGACATCGAGGGCTGCGGCCCGTTCTTAACGACTTACGTTCCTCCCGGCGTCACGAACGGTTGGGTGAAGATCGACACGTTGGAGCACCTGTGGGACATCGCCCGAGCGTTCCCAAAGGGAACTTGCACCGTCACCGGCGACCTCAACGCGCCCCAAATCGAGCGGCCCGACGGCACTGTCGCCACCTGGGGTGAGCGGATCAGGAAGGACGGCTCGACCAGCCTCATCGCGAGCCGGGGCGAGCGGTGGGACCGGGCCGAACGTATGTTCTTCGAGTCGATAGCGGAACTCGGTCTCAAGGACGCCTTCCGCGCCCGCCACGGCTTTGACGCCGTCGATCATAGCTGGGCTTGGCGAGCGAAGGGAAGGGTCGTCCCGTACCGATTCGACCACATCTTCGTCTGCGACGATAGGGAGGTCCTGGACTTCCAATACGTCCACGAGGCCATCGACCTCAAACTCAGCGATCACTCCCCAGCCGTCGTCCGGTTGGGGTGATTACTTGGTCGCTTGGGCCCTGGGCGCGAAGTAGGAGAGTGCGACGACCGCAAAGATCGCGAACGAGATCCACACGGACACGTACGCCAGCGGGATCGCGATGAAGTAGAGCCCCGAGGCCACCATGTCCTTCCAGTGAAGCCGGGGCCGTCGAGCCTCAGGCACATAGAGCGCCACCGCCGAGAGCCGGAAGAACGTGAAAGACATCCCGCAAAACACCATGTCCACCCCGTAAAGAGCCACCGGCAGAGGCGCTTGAAAGTGATCGCCGACGAAGGCAGTGACAAACGGAATCAGCGACATCCAAAACAGCATCAGGTTATTCGTCCAAAGCAGCCGGTTGTCGACCTTCTCCACGCTGTGCATGATGTGGTGGTGGTTGACCCACATAATCGCCACGATGATGAAGCTCAAGAGGTAGCTCAGTAGCTTTGGCACCAGTGGGGAAAAGGCTTGCATGGTCGCTGCCTCGGGCACCTTGAACTCCAAAACCATGATCGTGATGATGATGGCGATGACCGCGTCCGAAAACGCTTCCAACCGGGCCTTGTGCATGGCGTGATTGTAGCTAAACGCTTTTGGTCCCAATCGAATCTTTTAACCTTAAATTTCCCAGGTCATGTGGAATAGAAAACCTGGGTCTCGCATTCGGGCGCGAGACTGTGGAACGTAGATGGGGTTGAGGAGTCTTGCACCTTTGGCGCAGGCGTACCTGATATTGGTATGTCTGTTGGGTCTCGCGTCGGTAGGCGTACTGAACGTCGTATCGCCTCCCTCTACCCAAGCCAGCCTCTTCGAGCTCGCCATCTTCGCGACCCTGGCCACTCTCGCCGGAGGCAAGAAGGTCTCCCTCATCCGTCGCGTTGGCGAAGACGACGCCGTTTCGATGTCGCTGGGCTTCGTGATCACCTTCGCCGGCATGCTGCGGTTTGGGCCCGCCGGGGCTCTCTCCCTGGGCGTCCTCTCGTGCCTGTCCGGCTGCGTGTATCCCAAGAAGCAGCCCCTCTATCAGATTTTCTTCAACGTCGCCCTCAGCGCCCTCGAAGCCCTCATCGGCAGCTTCGTGTACCTTTGGCTGAACGGCGGCACCCTCGAACTTCGCCCCGTCGAAACGTTCATCGCCGTCTGCGCCTCCACGGTGGTTTTCTTCGGCGTGAACACGGGTGGCGTCGCTATCATCATCGCCCTCTGCTCGAACTGCAATCCGATCAAGGTTTGGAAGGAGACCTTCCTCTGGACAGCCCCCAGCTACTTCGCGGGAGCCTGCGTCAGCGCCCTCGCGATGGTCATGTTCGGGCACAACATCGGCCCCATCCTCCTCTTCGTAACCCCCGTCGCCTACCTGATGTTCCAGTCCTACTCGGTCTACACGTCCCGAGCCGAGGAGAAGGTGAGGCACTTGGAGGAGATGCAGAGCAACCAGATGCAGCTCGCCGACCTGTACCTGGCGACCATCAAGAGCCTTGCCCTCGCAATCGATGCGAAAGACCAATATACGCACCAGCACATTCTTCGCGTGCAGCGCTATGCGGTTGCGATCGCGAAGCACATGGGTCTGAGCGGCGGCGACCTGGAAGCGGTCAATACGGGCGCTCTCCTTCACGACATCGGCAAGCTGGGCGTCCCCGAATACGTCTTGCTCAAGCCCGGTCGGCTCACGGAAGAAGAGTTCGCGATGATCAAGAAGCACCCCGAAATCGGCGCCGCCATCCTCGATCCGGTCGAATTCCCCTGGCCGGTGCTCCCCGTCGTGAAGTACCACCACGAGAAGTGGGATGGCTCCGGCTACCCCGAGGGCCTAAAGGGCGAGAACATCCCCCTGAACGCGCGCATCATGGCCGTCGCCGACGTCTACGACGCCTTGACCTCGTCCCGCTCCTACCGCGGGGCATGGTCGCACGAGAAGGCGCTGGGCGTCATCCAGAAGGATGCGGGCACCCACTTCGACCCCATCGTCGTGGACGCCTTCTCCGAGATCATCCAAGGGGTTATCGAAGAAATGGCCGAGCAAGGCGAAGGCCCGCTGGTTGCAAAAACGCCGCCGGAAGGGGAGGGAAGCAAGACGGCCCAAGCTGCCCAAGACATCTCCCGTACCTCCACCGACCTATGGGCGCTCTACGAAGTGGCTCAGACCCTTTCGTCCAGCCTCGGCCTGTCCGAGATGATGGATATCCTGGGGCGACGGCTGGAAGGCATCTTCCCCGGAGGCACATGCCTGTTCCTCTTAAGGGAAGAGAAGGGACCCAAGCTGCGTGTACGCACCGCCATCGGCCTGAACGCATCCTTCTTCGAAGGCGCGTATACGGTAAACGAGTTCGGCAGCACATCCCAGGTGGCGATCTTCGGCAAGACTTACGTCGGCGAATATGACCAGGAAGACTTCATCCTCTCCGCCTCGGAGAGCACCCAGTGGACCCCCCTGCGTTCCGCCATCGTCGTCCCCATCCGCCACGGCGAAGAGGTGATCGGCACACTCAACCTCTATCAGCCAGGAGAGAACGCCTTTAGCGACCACGACCGCCAGATGCTGGAGAACATCGCTGACCGGGCCGCCATGGCCCTCTACAGCGGCATCTTCCAGGACCGGACGCGTGGGCACGAGCGGACGGACCCTCTCACCGGCGCGCACAACATCCACTATCTCACGCAGTACATCGACGGCCGGTGTGCTCAGCCCGAAACTTCCGACCGCTTCTCTCTGGTCTGCCTGGACCTCGACTGCTTCAAGCCGATCAACGACAACTTCGGCCACCACAAGGGCGACCAGGTGCTCCAAGAAATCGCACGTCTCCTGCGCAACGCAGTACGCGACTGTGACATCGTCGCCCGCTACAGCGGAGACGAGTTCCTGATCGTTCTCGAGGGAGCCGATCGGCGCGTCGCCGAGGAAACGGCCAGCCGCCTCGAAGCCCTCATAGCGGCCCACGACGCCGGCCTCGTTCACGTCCAGCTAGGGCCCCTCCAAATGAGTGCCAGCGTGGGCGTCTCCTGCTTCCCAGAGGACGGCAAGGACTGCGCAACCCTACTCTCCGTCGCCGATCTCGCCACGAACCGTTCCAAGTCAGCCCGAAAGCTAGGCGCTCTCGCGACTCCGGCGCGCTCTCGAAAGAAAGCAGCGTAACGGGGTATCCGCGTTTTTATCCAATTACCGTAATTCCCTCAGCGAAGCATTCGCATGTTCAGGGCAATAAGAACAATGTCCACAGTCGTCATTTGAACGCCGGGAACGGCGGAGAGGGTGCCAAAGGTGGGTAGGAGAGGCTTTTGAGAAATCGATTGCTCTCCGATTTCGACGACATTCGAAGTCGTCCCCTAGGGGGTCGTCTTCTCCGAGTTCAAACGAAAGAATAGCCTCGCAATCGACAAGGCAAAGCGTGTGAAAACGCGCGACGCAAAGCTACGGATCTAACCGGCCACTTCCACGGTCGTACGATCGCCGGGTTACCGAAATGCGATTGAGGGGGATATTTTGAAATCACGAATCGCAAAAACGTTCAAGAAAGGATTCGAAGGACGTTCACTGAAATCCCTGGCCATCGCCGGGATGTTTGTTGGTCTTAGTGCTTCCACGGTATTGGCTGGCTCCGTTAATACGAAAACCGACCGTTTTCTGTGGACTCAAATCAAGGAATCTCGTACGACGGGCTGGGCATCGGTCATCGTCAAGCTGCGTGGTGAGCTCACCGCGGATCAGGCTCGACGACTGGACGCCCTTAAGGCGGACGTTTATAAGCATCTGCCCCTTATCGATTCCCTCGCTATCAAGATTCCGAACCGAAATCTGAAGCGTCTCGCATCGCTGTCGTTCGTCCAACACCTTTCCGCCGACGCGGATATGAAGAAGTGCGACGAATTCACCGTCGAAAGCAGCGGCGCCGACATGGCATTTGGCCAATACAACCTGACAGGCAAGGGTGTTACCGTTGCCGTTCTCGACAGCGGCATCGACGAGCATGCCGACCTGAGCGGCCGCATCGTCGCCGCCGTCAGCTTCGTTCCGGGCAACAACAACCCCGGTGACCTCTTCGGCCATGGCACTCACGTCGCCGGCATCATCGGTGGCAACGGCGCGTCGTCCAGCGGCAGCCAGTACTCGCACACGTTCTACGGCATCGCTCGCAAGGCGAACCTCGTGAACGTCCGCGTACTGAACGGCCTTGGACAGACGAACGTGAGCACGGTGGTCTCGGCCCTCGGCTGGGTCGTCGCCAACAAGTCGAAGTACAACATCCGCGTCGTGAACCTCTCCATGGATCACGCCGTCGGCGAAAGCTACACGACCGACCCCATGTGCCAAGCCGTCGAAAAGGCTTGGAAGGCGGGAATCGTCGTCGTCGCTTCCGCAGGCAACGATGGCCGCCAGAACGGGTTCAAGGTCCCGTACAGCAACGACAACGAAGGTTACGGCACGTCCTACGGCTCCATCGGATGCCCCGGCAACGACCCGTACGTCATCACCGTTGGCGCGATGAAGGCGCTCGACAACAACCGCAATCACGACACGATCGCAACCTATTCCAGCCGCGGCCCGAGCCGCCTGGACTTCGTCCTCAAGCCCGACATCGTCGCCGCCGGGGATAAAGTCGTCTCGCTGCGACGCCCGCTCAGCGTGGCCGAGCTGACGAGCCTTACCAACATCGTCCCGACGAGCGCCTACTACAAGCACGCGCCGCTGTTGGGCTCTTCCAGCTACTTCAAGATGTCGGGCACCTCGATGTCGACTCCGGTCGTCGCCGGTGCGGTCGCCCTGCTTCTCGAAGCCAACCCGTCCCTTTCGCCGGATACGGTGAAGTTGCGACTCATGGCAACCGCCGACAAATGGGCTACTTCGAACGGCACGTTCGATCCCTGCACCTACGGCGCTGGCTATCTCGACATCGTAGGGGCTCTGCAGAGCAACCTCGTGGCCTCCGCCCCTTCTCTCAGCCCGACCCTCGTTCGCGGTGGAGATGGCTGGGTCAACGTCACTCCCGACTCCTCGCTCCTGGGCGGTCTCGGACTGTCCTCGATCTTCGGCAACAACTCGATCTCCGGGGATAGCAAGGTCGCTACGCCGCGAGCCATGTGGGGCAACTCCACGTGGGGCGACGGCTCGCTACTCGGCATCGACCTCTTTGGAATCAACCTGGGCATCATCACCCTCTTCGGTGACTAGGCCCCGCTAGCTCTTGGCTCGAAAAAAGGGCCGCCCGAGTTTCTCGGGCGGCCCTTTCGCTTAGGCGACGCGCTTGAGTAGAGTGACGCGTCCGATAGGCACCCACTCCGCCACCAGGATGTCCCCGTTTCGCAGGAAGATCGCGTCGTGTGGGTGGATGAACTTGCCCGGGATAAAGTCCGACCGGGGATGGTCGCGCAGGTTTGACGGGAATCCGTCGCCAAGCTGGACGATCACCTTGTTATCGTGGTCGAGAACGGTGATCACGCTGTCCAGATCCGGCACGAGCATCTCGCTTCCCATGATCGAGAAGTGGCAGGGCTGGCGCATGCCTTCCGTGACGAAGCTGACGTGCTTACCGTCGAGGGTGAAGTACTGGATGCGGCGGTTGGCACGGTCGGCGACCGCGAGCAGCGGTTCCTTGCCGCGCGGGTCCAGCCACAAGCCATGCGGCTGCTGCACCTGCCCAGGCTCCTTGCCCGGGCCGCCGAAGGTATCGATATAGTTGCCGTCGATGTCGAACTTGTGAATCCAGTTCGAACCGTATCCGTCCCCAACGAAGAAGTTGCCGTCCGGCGCGAATGCGACGTTCGTGGGTGTGAAGGGCTCGCCGTGCAGGTACTTGTTCGAAGGAACCGGAGCGCCGAATTCCCAAACCACCTTCCCATCCAGATCCGTCTTCACGACCTGGTGGTGGGCGATGTCGCAGTGGTACATGTACTCCTTGCCGTTCTCCATCCGCAGATCGAGACCGTGAGCGCCCCCCTTGAACCGAGCGCCCCAAGACTTGATGAACTTGCCGTTCTCGTCGTAGACGCAAACCGTATCGTCCGACTTGGAACCCTCATGGACGGTGTGGCACAGGAAAATCCGTCCCTTGCTGTCCTGGGCCAAGCCGTGGGTGTCGCCGAAGAGCATCCCCTCCGGCGGCGTCAGCCAATCGTGGATGCACTCATACTTGTGGCTTCCGCTCCCCAAGATGATCGGTGCTTTGGATTTGAATCCCATCGCGGCCCCTACTCCAAGCGCCGAAGCTCCGGCAATAAAAGTTCGTCGAGACAACTTCGTTTCTTCCGACATCGTAGTTGCAGTTTAGGCGATTTTACGGGCGGTTGGTTCTTCATTAGGACTTCACCATCCGCCGCTTACACTATTTCTGAAAGCAAGCGAAGCTCATCGCTTCATCTCATGGCATAAGAGAAAAAAGAAAGCCCGGACAAGCGGTTGCTCCGGGCCCTCCTTACGGGCCGCGCAAATCTGGCGCGGCCTTTTTTTGCCTGAATATCTGGTGGGCAAGGAGGGACTCGAACCCTCACCCCGTGAAGGACTGGAACCTAAATCCAGCGCGTCTACCAATTTCGCCACTCGCCCGGGGAAGACCGATAGGATACCTAGCCGGACTTCCAGTTGGCTCCCAGGGTGGCCGGGAGAGGCTTTCCGGTGCGCTTGAGCTTCATGAACAGGTAGGGCTGCAGCCGGTTCCACTCGTCAGGGGCCACAAACTTGACATGCCCATCCACGAAGGCGACGCAACGAGTGGCGTCCGGCCAAGCGGTCGCTTCGTAGTAGAGCGGCGTCGATGCTGGCTCCTTGATGAGGGTTGTGTTGACCCCGGCCACCGCCATGTTCAACTGAAAATCGCCCCCGTTCGGATTCAACGACTTCGTGATCGCGCGGTTCTTAACGTAGGGAGAGGTGACTTCGTAGGCTGCCTTGGTGCTTTGCACGTACGGCATCTCGTCGTCGTAGTCGTTCGAGTACATGATCATTCCCAAAGTAAGTTGCTTCAGGTTGCTCTGGGTGGCCGACTTCTTTGCCGCCAGATCGCCGGCGCTCCCGGGCTCCGGCGTCATCGACTTGTTCCACTCCGCCTTCGTCACGTCCGGGCGTGGCGTGATCGTCGAGATCGATTTCGTGTTGACCAAGGTCAAAACGAGGTCCATCCTCGAGATGTCGGGCGGAGCCTTGGTGTGCGCGATCGCATTAAAATCGAACTGCGGCGCATAGGTGACCAGATACTCCTGCCCGTACAGGTTGTAGGTGGCGCCGGTCGTCCAACTGAGTGAGACAAGGTCGATGAAGTGGGCCGCCGCGAGGTTCTCCGCCGAATTCTGCTCGCCTCCTGAGGACGAGGCGCTGAAGACCGTGCCGAGCATCATCAACGGGGACATCATCATCGACATCAGGTCCCCGCCACCCTTCTCCGTGGTGATCTTGTAGGCCTTCATGTCGTCCGGCAGCTCGGATGCTTTGATCCGGGGCGGAATCTTCGACTCGTTCTGCAAGTTGTTCAGCCCCTGGCCGAACGACGCGGTGTAGGGAAGGACCAAGGTGGTCACGGCGAAAAGTTTAAGGGCAAGACGACGCATAGAATCTCCTTTTCGATGATCGATTAGAGTTTAGGGCAACCAGGCGAAGGGTATGGTCCCGAAAACCTACGACTCCAGAAGGCGAGGGAAGACGTCGCCATGCAGATTCAATTTCCCGTCCGCAATCTCGTAGCTCGTCAAAGTGGCTTCGACGGGAAAGTCCTTGACGTTGAGCACCGGGTTGATCTTGTCGAGCTGAGCCTGGACAAGGTTCTTCGCTCCAACCCCCATCAGATCGACCGTCTCGAGATCGACATAAAGCGATTGCCCGTCCTGGATGCGAAGCGTACAGACGGCGGAGGCTTGGACTTCCACGATCATCTTCATGCTGGCCTGTACGAAGATCTTGCCTTCCTTGAGCTCGACTCGAAAGTCCCGCAACCCGCCTGGCGCCTGCTTGTTCAAAAATCCCGCAAGGTTGTCCTGCCAGATAAGCACGGAGAGTTTTCCGGGCTGGGGCGACTCGATCTTGAACGGCTCTTTTTCCAGGTGTAGGTCCGTGCCGGTAAGCGTAAGCGCATTGACGACCAAGCCCATTGGCAAGGCAACATCCTTCAGGACGACTTCGAATTCGCCGACGTCCAAGGTCTTGGGTTGTTCCACGGCTCGGAAGGGTACCGCGAAAAGACGGGATAAAATCCCATCGTGGCAAGGGCTTTCTGGGGTGTTCTGGCGCTGGCTGCGATAGCGCTGACAGGATGTAAAAGGGGCTACGACTCCGGTCAAATGGCGACCCTGACCGACAGCGAGCGCAAGGTCGTCGGCAAGTGGCAGTTGCAAAAGCTCTATCCGGGCGGCGAAGGCGACGAGTTAACGAAGCTCATGCGCCTTATCGACGAGAATGGGGCCAACGTGGCGATGGAATGCATGCCCGACAAGACCTACACGATGGTCGCCTTCGGTGTCGCCGTCAAGGGAAGGTGGTCCGTGTCCGGAACGACCGCCACCCTGCAAACGGAGAAAATAGGCGATCTCACTCCCGACCAGGTGAGGCAAATCGCGACCAAGAGCGGAGGTATCAGCGGGTGGGACATGCCCGCCTCGCAACGCACCGAATTTCTCCATAACATCGTGAACGTCGCCGCCCTCGAAACGAGCGAGAAATTGGCCATCCTGCAACTGGGCGTGGACGGCAAGAGCCTTTACGCGAAAGCAGGCTCGAACGATGGAACCCCGATGTCCGTGATCAACGTCTTCAAACCCATCCCGGAATAGGAATGAGGTTGCGCCGAAGACCCGCAAGTGGTCTATATTCACGGTATGGCCTTCGTGTGGTCGTTGCCGATGGGCTTGCCGCCGATGGTGTTCGCCATAGGCGTCGGGCGCCACAGCGAAAAGTCGCACCAGTATCGGCTCAACGGACTCTGGTGCATCCACCTCTACCGATATCGAGGTGAGCTCGTGCTGGGTGGCCGTCGGCACGCCATCGAACCAGGCACGGTAAGCCTTATCCCGCCGAACACCCCCTTCGAACACGTGTGGCCCTACTGGCCCGCCGTCCACATTTCCGTCCACTTCGCCCCCCATGGCGATTACCTCACCCAGCGGATTCCCATCCTCCAACCCCTCGGCGACCGCTTCGAAAGGCTCTATATCGACCTCCTCGAAGCCACCCACTGGTTGGGCCGAGAGCAGGAACGGCTGAACGCTCGCGCCTACGATGTCCTCTGGCGCATCGCCCGCCCTGCCGAACAGCTTGAGACCTTTCGCCGAACCCACCCCGCCTTGGAACGCGCCGAAAACCTGATCCGCGTCCGCCTCGGCGAATCCTTCTCTGTAGCCGAGCTCGCCGACGGGATCGGCATCTCCCACAACCATCTCATCCGCCTCTTCCGAACCGAGCACAACATGACGATCCAGGCATACGTCCGCCGTCAGCGAGCCCTCCGGGCCCAGCACATGCTCGTCCACACGACGATGCCTATCAAGGCCATCGCCTACGAGGTGGGAGTAGGGAACCTCCAGCAGTTCAACAAGCTCATCAAGCGCGAAATCGGCCGTACTCCGCGAGAGCTGAGAACCGCCGATCCGGACGAGGCCCAAGGCACCACCTTCGTCATCCGCCCCGACGCCGCCAACTGGGACGAGGAGCAAAGCGACGTGCCTGGGAACCGCGACCGGTGAAGCCCGGCGTCTCCTTGGCTATGATTGCCCGGAACGACGCGACCCGCATCGCGCGTTGCCTGAAGTCCGTTCAAAACGTCGTCGACGAAATCATCGTCGTCGACACCGGCTCCACAGACGGAACCCAAAAGATCGCCCGCGAACTGGGAGCGACCGTTGTCGAACGCGAATGGCCGGAAGACTTCTCCGAAGCCCTGAACGGAGCCTTCGACCTCGTCACCCACGAGTGGACCCTGCGCCTCGACTCCGACGAATGGCTTCTCCCCGGCTCCGCCCAAGCCCTCAAAGCCGCCACCGCCCAAAGCGACGTCTTTGCCTGCACCGTCGTCTTCGAGAACTACCAAGCCGACGGCCGCTTCTCCGAGCAGCTAGGTCTCCGCCTCTGGCGCACCGCTCCCGAGATGCGCCTTACCGGCGTGATCCACGAGCAGTTCACCCAGGAAACCCTCGACCGGGCCGCCAAAGGACGCAAGCTCACTGCCTCGAAAATCAGAATTGGCCACGATGGCTACCTCACCGAGGCCATGCCCGAAAAGCACCGCCGGAACCTCGCTCTTATCGAGAAGGAGCTAAGGGCAAGGCCCGGAAACAAATACTACGAAGCCGAGCGCGTCCGCACCCTCTTCCAACTCGCCGACCCAACCGCCGAGGCGGAAAACGAACGGTTTATCGACGACCTCCTCACCCGAACCAACGAGGACATTCCGCCCAGCGTCATGGTCGCTGGTCCCCTCATCCTCACGCTGGATCGCCTCCCCGACGACCAGCTCCAAACAAGAAGAACGAGCGATATCCTCACCCTCGCCCGAGGCTGGTTCCCCCGAGAGCCCGCTGTCACTTATGCCGCCGCCAAAACCTACATCCGCCGTAACGACCTCCGCAGCGCCTTGGATGCCCTCCTCGATTTAGAGGACATGGCGACGACGAGCGACTACGACCGAACCGGCTTCACCCACCCCGCCATGCTCCAAGAAGCCCTCTGGCAAAACCTAGCCCTCGTCGCCCACCAGTTGGGCAAGAAAGAGGTCGCCGCCAGAAACTACGCCCGCCTCTTGGACAAAGACCCCAACCACCCCATAGCCAAACAAAACATGCCTCTGCTCTTGAGGTCCTGAAAGCTGATGTTGACCGCCCTCCGCCAGCCGACGCGAAGCGTGTAGGCGCACCTATTCGGTGCGAACAAACGAGGCTAATAACAGAGCGCCCCAACCCGTCACCAGTCACCGGTAGCCAGCGAAGCTACAAAGTCTCCGTAACCTTCTTGATATGCTCCGGCTTGTCCGGATTCAACCCATGCGCCCGCGCCGCCGACAGCGCCAACCACTGGCCGAACACGATGTCCCAGATCGGCTTTAGCGGATCGGGAGCCGGGGAAGCCGGGGCCTGCAGAATCCGGCACCCCTGATCCGCCAATCCCTGCGCGGGCTCGCCGTAAACGATCGCCGCGCTCCCATGCCCCGCGAGCGCTTTCGGCCCGTGCTCGAAATCGGCCGTGGAGTAAGCCTTGCAAGGCACCAGCGCGCATTCCATCAGCTTCAAAGCCGTCTCTTGCGCCGTGCAGAACGAATAACCCCGAGCCAGGGAGAACGACGGGGAAGATCGCAGCAGCGGTCCACTCATCTCGTCGGCCGCCTCCGCCGTTTTGCCGACCCACTGTCGAGTAGGCAATAGCTCGGCCGGGTCCGGTAACGCGCCTCCCAGGACCCGCACCAACTGATACAAAGCGAGCAGGGAGGCCGTATACGTCTTCGTAGCCGCCACCGATTTCTCCGGTCCGGCATCGAGCAGGACCGAAAGCTCCGCCTCCCGAGTTAAACGCGAGCCCGGAGTGTTCGTGATCGCTACCGTTGCGTGCCCCTCCTCGCGCATCATCGCGAGGATTTCCGACACATCCGGCGCGGAGCCGCTCTGGGAGATGCCGACCGCCAAAGCGTTTCGGTACCGCACCCGCGTCCCGTAGCGCGTCAGAACCGACGGCGCGGCCAGCGAAACGGGAATCCCCAAGTGAATCTCGATCAGGTAGCGGGCATAGAGCGCGGCGTGGTCCGAGCTGCCGCGGGCGGCCAAGAGCACCATATCGAACGAGCGCCCCTCCAACGCCGAAAGCGCCGAAAAATACGAAGAGGCGCCCCGAGCGAGAACAGAAGGCTGTTCGTCGATTTCGCGTTCCATACAATCGCCCAGCATGGGCCGGTAGTTTACTGGTTCCATAATCTCGTCATGTCCGCCTTTCGCAGCCTGCCCCAGGTGCTTGCTGCCGTTGCCTCCGAGCGCGACGCATCCAAGTCGCTCGATATCGTCGCCCAAGCCGCCCTCGATCTCACCTACAGCCGCCACGCGATGGTAGCGGTGATGGACGACGAGCACGGTTCCCTTGAGATCCGCCACGGGGCCGGGGAGGAGTTTCTCACAAAGGCGATGAACCGGCACTTAAATTTGGATGGCACGGAGAAAGAAGGCATCGTCGCCCATGTTGCCGTTACCGGCGAAGCCATCCGCACCGGCAACGTCGAAACGGAGCCGCTCTACCGTAACCTCTTCTCGAATACGGTAAGCGAGATCGCCATGCCCGTCCGCGACTCCTATGGTCGCGTCCGTGCCGTCCTGAACGTCGAATCCGACCGCATGGATGCCTACGGCGACCGGGAAAAGGCCATCTGCGACGCCCTCGTCAGCATCATATCGATGATCCTCGAGCGCGAACATCTACTCGAGCGCGAGGAAGCCCTCATCGAGATCGGCAGCGCCCTGGATAACTCACTTACGGAGGAGGCGCTGCTCGACCGCCTCATGCACGTCGCCGCCGACGTCCTGCGCTTCCAAGCCTGCTCCGTCTTCCTCCACGATCCCAAGACCGACTCCTTTGTCCTCCGCGCCGCCTCTGGCTCCTTCAAGAACCTCATCGGCACGATCGCCTACGACCGGGGCGAAGGTTTCACAGGCTGGGTTTGCGAGACGGGCCAACCCATCCTCCTCAACGAGCCCCAGCAAGACCCCCGCTGGCGAGGCAAATACGTGGAGTTCCCCAGCGAGCAGATCGCCAGCTTCCTCGCCGTCCCCATCCTCTCCCGCCGGAACCCCATCGGCGCTATCCGGGTCCTCCGCAAGAAGAGCGACAACCAATATCTCGACAACCGCTTCACGGAGAGCGACCTCGGCGTCCTATTCGCCATCGCCGAGCAGGTCGCCAGCGGCCTCGATAACATCCGCAGCATGGAGCGGGTCGTCCGCTCGGAGCGCATGATCGCCTGGGGCGAGCTTAGCGCCAAGAGCAGCCACATGATCGGCAACCGCGTCTTCGCCCTCAAAGGCGACATCAACGAGCTCCAGCACCTCCTCGGTGAGCGTGAGCCGAGCGTCCAGGAAATCCGCGCCCTCCACAAGAGCCTCGCCGCCAATGTCGTCCGCATCGAGGAGATCCTTCAAGACTTCCGCGACTTCCTCACCGCCACTCAGGTCAAGCGCGAGCCCACCAACTTGAACGAGATGATCCAGGAAACGGTCGACGAGGTCTTCCCACGCATGTCCGCCGTCAAACTGGAACTCAACCTCGACCCCAATCTGCCCCTCGTCCCCGTAGACGGCAAGAAGCTACGAAGGGCCGTCAGCGAGCTCATCGAGAACTCCTTCAACTACGTCGAGGAGGGCCGCTTGGCCATCTCCACCAGCGTCGTGGACAAGGACGAATTCTTCGAGACTCGCGGCGCCCCCGCCCCCCGCTATGCCTCTATCGAAATCGAAGACTCCGGCCCCGGCATCAGCGAAAAGGAGAAGGCCACTATCTTCCAACCCTTCTTCAGCAACCGTGTGAAAGGCATGGGGCTCGGCCTCTCCATCGTCAAGGGAATCGTCGACGCCCACGGCGGCGAGGTTTTCGAGGCGGGACTTGAGGGCCAAGGCGCAAAGTTTGTGATTCTGCTGCCCCTGGCGGATCGTCCATAATTTAGACCGAGATCGGCAAAGATGCCGGCATCCGACTTGTTATGAAAACTGCGCTGCTAGTTTCGATTGTAAGTTTGTTTTTTGGGACCCAAGGAGAGACCAAGTCGGACCAAGCGTCGCTTGAGCTTCCCGACATTGGCCTCGCCATGGCCTATCCCAAGACATGGCAAGTCTCGCCGGTAAAGAAATCCAGCGACTATAAGATCCTGATCCCAATCGAAGGGTCCTCCCAAAAGGCCGAGTTGGAGATATACAACGTCGCCTTCGACGCGGAAAAGGACATCTGGCAGCTTTCCCAAAAGGGAATCAACGACCGGATGAAGCGCGACATCATGCGCCAGTGGGAGGAAGAGCTGATCGGCGTCCCCCTGCTCCTCACGAAGGTCACGTACAGCGACAAAGAAGGCCCCCACATCTCCCTGACGGGCCTCATGTACAGCCGAACGCCAAAGAAGCTGATGTTCCGCCTGACCGCCTCCCCCGACGATTACGACAAGGCCGAATACGTCTGGCGCGAGGCGATGCAAACTTTCCGCACGGGTGTCGAATTCAAGCCTGAGGACCCGAACAAGAAGCCGGACAAGACCAAGGGCCAACAGATTTCCATGCCGCCCCCCATCGTCACAAAGCCGAAGTCCCTTGACGACGGCGGCAAGATCGTAAAACCCGCCCTCTCCATCGAAGCGACCGTTTCGGGGCGAAAGGTCCTCCTTCGCTTCCCAACCGGTTGGGCCGCCAAAGCCGCTGACACCGGAGTAATCACCCTGACCCACCCCGACGTGTCGGGCTCTGTCGTCGTCACCCTGTCGTCCACCCTGGACTCCGACCCACCCCAGCGCGCCCTCTTCATCGCTTCGAGCAAGACCCTGAACGATTTCCAAAAGGTCACCAAGCGCGACGAAACGGAGCCGGGGCCGAACAAGGCCGGAGCTACCCTTGCCACGGTATGGCGGGTCGGCACGGCCGCCCAAGGCGACCTCTTCACCTGCGACGCGGTCGGTTCTCACGGTGACTTCTACTTCATCTTCGGCTACCGCACGACGAACGCGTCCAAGATCGGCGGGGAGCGCAAGGCGGTCGAAACCCTGCTCCAAACAATGACGGTCGACGTCGCCACCCCGTGATCGTCGCCTTCTCGACGTCGAGCTCTCAGACGAGCGTCGCCTTGATCGCGCCGGACGGCGCGGTCATCGCGAGCCGCCGGGAGCACGCCCCCATGCAAGCCAGCGGAGCCTGCTTCCGTCAGCTTGAGTCGCTATTCCAGGAGACAGGCCGAAACCTCGACGCCGCCGAGCTCTTCGCCGCCGACCTCGGCCCGGGCAGCTTCACGGGCGTAAAAGTCGCCGTCACCATCGCCAAAACGCTCGCCTTCAGCAAAGGAAAGCAGGTCGTCGGCGCCGACAGTTTCGACCTCATAGCCCCCGATCGCACCGTCGTCATGCCCAGCAAGAAGGGCGAATTCTTCGTTCGCCGGGCCAATGCAGACCCGATCCGAACGCCCGATCTCCCCGATGAAGACTTCGTCGGCTTCGGTCCTGGCGTCGAGCCCCAAACTTTCCCGGATGCTGCCCGCTTTGCCGCACTTCTGCCCAGCCTAAGGCCGATGGCTCCTGAAATGCTCGTCCCCAACTACCTGATCGAGCCCAGCATCTCCACCCCCAAATCGCCTCTGAGCGCGATCCAGGAGCCCCGTGGCTAGCGAATCCCTCGAAGGCATCCAGGTCGAGCGCAACGTCCCGTTGCGTCTCTATACAACCCTGCGAGCGGGTGGCCCCGCCCAATACTTCCGCGCCGCCCGAAACGGATCCGAACTCGCCGAAACCGCCGAGGCAGGGCAGAAAGCCGGCCTCCGAATGACCATCCTCGGTTCAGGCAGCAACGTCCTGCCTTCCGACGACGGAGTCCACGGCCTCGTGCTCCTAAACCAAGCGAAGAGAATCGCCATCGCGAAAACCGGCGAAGTCCTCGCCGACACGGGCTGCAACTTCCAAGAGCTTTTCCTCAAAACCGCCCAAGCCGGTCTCCACGGTCTCGAATTCGCCGTCGGCATCCCCGGCACCCTCGGCGGTGCCCTCGCCAGCAACGCAGGAGCCTATCGAAGCAATGTCTCCGAATTCCTCACCCGCCTGGAGGTCGTCCACAACGGCGAACGAAAGTGGGTCGACCCGTCGTTCCTGCAATTCTCCTACCGAGATTCCATCCTCCGCAGCGCCACCCCCGCCAATATCGTCGTCCTCCGGGTCGAGATGAAACTCCCCATCGGCAACCCCAAAAAGATCTACGACGAGGCCCGCGAGTACCAGCGACAACGAATCTCCAAACAACCCCCACCCGCCAGCGCCGGAAGCTTCTTCAAGAACGTCAACGACCCCACCCTCGCCGCCTCTCTCCCCGGCCTCCCCGAAGGCCTGAAGAAAGCAGGCGTCGTTCCCGCCGGCTACCTCATTGAAGCGGCCGGGTTGAAGGGCTACCGCCTGGGCGGAGCCATGCAGGGAGCCAGGCACGCCAACTTCATCCTGAACGTCGGCAACGCCACCGCTTTCGAAATTCGCCGACTCGCCAATTACACCAAGACGACCGTGCGCGAACGGTTCGGAGTCGAACTAGAGGAGGAAGTCCTCTATCTGGGCGACTGGAGCCGCTTCAAGGGCTGACGTTGTGCCGCATCGAGTCCGGCATAGAAAGCTGGCCCGATTCATAGAGCCCTAGCACAAGGAAGTAAGTCCCCGTCACGATCACACTTGCCAAGAACAGGTTGAGCGAGAAAGTGAGCAACGCGAAGCCGTAGCGCCGCGCCCAACGGTTTTGCTTGACCACCGACTGCCTGAACCGATCCTGCCGTGCGGCAGGGAAGAGGTTGCCCGAAGCTCGCTGGAGCCGCTTCATCCACGGACGGCGCATCGTCCAGAGCAAATTGCCCCAGATAAGCCGTGCCAGATAGCGAGCCACCGCGTTCATCTTCTTCCTTCTACGCTTCCCCTGGTTCAAATAATCGGAATCGCACGTGTCTCCAATACTCGCCATTCTATCGGCTTGAGGCTAAACTTCAGGGTGTGGGCGGTTTGGACTTCTGGTTGCTTCAGTCGATCAACGGCTGGCCCAATTCCCTGATCTGGTTCCTCAAATTCTTCAGCGTCGCCCTCACCTTGCTTTGGGTAAAGATCGTTCTCGGAATCGTCATCGTCGCGATGCTCGCCGCCAACGCCAAGACCCGCACCGCCATCCTCCTCACCCTCATCGCCGTCGGCATCGGGAACACCATGACGAACATCGCCAAATCGGCGTTTCCCATGCACCGCCCCTTCCAAGACTATCCTTTTGCCACGGTCAAGGACGACGGCTCCATCAACCCCATCCTTCACGGATTCCACGTCCTGATGCGAGTCGGCACAAGCCCCAGCATGGGCACCGCCAGCGCCCACAGCGCGAACATGGCCGCCGTTGCCTTCGCCATGTGCTACTTCTTCGGCTGGCGAGGAACCCCCTGGATCGCCGTTGCCCTCCTCACGGGCATCAGCCGCGTCTACGTCGGAGCCCACTATCCTGTCCAGGTTCTCTTCGGCTGGCTGGTGGGACTCTTCGCCTCGTTCGTGGTAATTAAGACCTGGGAAGCCTTGATTCGCGCCAGAACTGGCGTTCAATCGGAAGAGGATGAAACCCCAGAGCTCGCCTAAATCGCATCTGACCGCGCTGACGTTGGCGACAGTCGTCTCCATCGCGCTCTGGTTCCTGCCGTTCCTCCGCTGGGTCACCGTCCCCGTCCAGTATCTAAACACCCACATCCACGAAGCCTGCCACGCCATCACGGCCGTGGCGACCGGTGGCGTCGTCTCCCACATCGAAGTCCACGCCAATGGCAACGGCGAAACCTACACGGGGCAGGGAATAGAGTTCCTGATCAGTTCCGCGGGCTATGTCGGCGCGTCTCTGGTGGGAGCCCTCATCATCGCCTTCGCCCGAACCCCCAAAGCCGCCAAAGTAGTCCTCGTCGGCCTGGGCGTAACCCTCATCTACTCTCTCATCGTCTGGGTGCGGGGAGACCTTTTTGGGCAGGCAAGCTGCGTAGCCTGGATCGTCGCTTTATGGGCGATGGCCTTCTACCTCGACGATGACAAACGCCTCTTCGCCGCCCAGCTCATCGGCGTCCAGCAATGCGTGAACTCGATCCAGTCCGTGTTCTTCTTGATCCAGATCAGCGGCTTTGGCGTCAAGCAGAGCGACGCGGGCAACATGGAAGCTGCAACGCACATTCCCGCCATCGTCTGGTCGGTCCTCTGGTGTGCGATTAGCCTGGGCTTGATGTTCCTGGCGTTGAGGCTGAGCTGGCAGGCGTCCCGCCGGACGATTCCGAGCTCGAAGTACGGACAGGAATCGGCGAGCTGAGGTCCACGTTCCCAAGTGAGTCGATGACCTTGCCCTCGACGAAAAACTGCACCTTGTCCACGTTCTTGAACTGAGCCAACGTCGCGCAAAGCCCCTTCAGCAAGGCTTCTTCGTCCATCGAACCGTAAGACTGGTTGAACGAAGGGCTCATATCGAGCAGCGCGACTCCGTCCTTGACCTGAACGCCAACCGCTTTCGCGTCGGAGGGCACGATCTTGGACTCGCGTAGAAAATGATTGACCGCGAACAGCATGGGATCTTCGCCCGTCGGCACATCCGCCTGCTTGTGGTCGAGCTTGAGGTCGTCGCCATTCCGCGAAGGCGTGATGACCGTGACCTTGCCATCCTTGGGTGTGTCCTGCTTCGCGGCAGGCTGCGAGTGCTCCGAGAATTTCGGGTTGCGCTCGTCGTCGGGTATTCGCGACGCCCCACCGAACTTCACGTACGCAGCCAGGCAGCCTAGGCCTACCACGCCAACGACGAGGAGGCCAACGATTGGGCCGCTGCTAGATTTCTTCTTCTTACTTGCCATCGCCGAGATAAACCTTGAGACCCTTTACGATCGCTCCCGCCACCGAGCGCTGGAAGTCGTCCATGTTCATGCGCTTCAGATCGAACGCGCGATTGATGAATCCGAACTCTACGAGCACTGCGGGCATCTTCGAATTTCTAAGGACGGAAAATCCGCTTTGGTAGATTCGCGTATCGCTCCAAGTACCTATCGACTTCAGCCCGCTCACCTTCGCGATCTCATGCTGGATGCAGTCCGCCATAAGCTGGCAGATCGGATCTTGGTTGTGATAGAAGGTGATCGTGCCCGAAGAGGTGCTGAGACTGCTCGAATTGATATGGCACGAGATGAAGAAGTCGGCCTTGTTCCGGTTGGCCATCCCCGCCCGTTCGGTGAGCTCGATAAAGACGTCCGTCTTGCGCGTCATGATAACCGTCGCACCCTCAGCCGCAAGCTGCTCGCTCAGGTACTTGCCGATCTTCAGCGTCAGATTCTTCTCGAAAACGCTCTTATCGTTGCTCTTCGCGCCGCTGTCGTGCCCCCCGTGCCCAGGATCGACGACCACGATCTTGCCCGCCAGCTTGCCGTCGCCGACGGCAGGCTTGATGAGCGTGATCTTAAGCTCCGTCCCACCCTGTACAAGCTCGACGCCCATTGGCCGAGCCAGCTTCAAAGCAAGGACCGCGCTCCCGTTTTCGTCGCGCGTCGAGATATCAGTCACGCTTGCCGAGTTGAACGTCGCGCTGTCCGGCACCGTGATTTGCGCATTCGGCAAAACGATCTCCAGAATGTCCGCCTCCGGCCTGCGGAAGGTCGCGGGCTTGGAGAGCGTCCCCGTGATCTTCAACGTCATCTGGACGCGAGCTGCTCCCTCGATGTCGAGGGTCAGAGGACCGGCGAGAACCTTAGGCCCTAACGGCGGTGTCTGGTTCAAAAGCGGCGGAGTCGGGTCCTGGACGGTCTTAACCGGCGTATCGGGCTGAGTGTCCTTCGACTGAGGGTCCTCGTCCTGGTCCAATTCCCACTTGAAGGAGGTTCCAACCGTCGGGATGTTCGGCAGACTCGGCCGGAATCCCGGCTCGTAAGCCACCCGCACGGTGTTCATATCGAGCTGGCTGACCCGTGTCTTCGCATCGACCTGCTGCGCCGTGTCGCGCGAAAGCCGAGCCCCCGGCAGGTCCACCACGAACCGATCCGGGTTGGCAAGCCTGAAGACCCGAGGTTTGGTTGGAAGCGCCGTCTCGATCTGGACCTTTCCGTCCTTGACTGTCACCTTGGTGACTGGGACGCAAACGTCCAGCCGGTCGTTGTCCGGCTCCCAAACGGTCTCCGCTCCGACCTGGTCGAGCGCCATCCGCAAGGGAACGGCCTTGCCGAGGTCGAAGTCGCGCAGGGGAACCCGCGCCGGCTTACCGCCCGCGTCGATAATCACGGAGGTGTTGTGAACGGTGTACTTCCATCCGATCTTGTCGAGAAAATCGAGGGAGACGTAGCACTCGTCGGCAATACGAATCCCATGCTCTGGGATCGCTCCGAGGTAAGTGAATACGACTTCGGCAGACCGGGACTGGGCTTTGGCCGAACCCGCAATCACCATCCATGGCAAAAGGGTTAGCAGCAATCGCTTCATGCGTTGTTGTATCCAGTGTACACGTTCGGGCACAATAAGCCAACGTTTCGAAAAGCAGCACGTGTTCCTCCTGTTGGAATATTGCTGGCTTTTCAACAGCGGGCGGTTAGCTCAGTTGGTAGAGCGTCTCGCTTACACCGAGAATGTCGCGGGTTCAAGTCCTGCACCGCCCACCACCCCCTCTTCTGATAGTTCCGCCCGGGGCTTGAAACAACCGCTTTCAAATCAACGGATCACTAGACGAACATGGCTTCCAGCCGACTTTAGAGCAATTCGTCTGCTCGGAATGGGTGAGGATTTGGCGCCGTGCTTGAGCAGCAGCTTCACGATTCCGCCGTATTGCAACTTGGCGGCCCGGTGCATTTCGCTCACGAAATCAGCCCTGCCTTCGATGCTGCCATCGTAGATCATTCGGCCCTCAAGTGGACCGTTATGGGCGAGGGCGTATTGGGCTATCGAGAGGGCGGTCCAGCCTTTGTTGTCGTGAATGTTTACGTCGGCATGAGCGGCGATCAGGGCAGCGACGGTCGATTTGCTTCCCAGCGACGCGGCGACCATAAGTGCGGTCCGGCCGCGATGATCTTGCGTATTCAAGGCGGCATGCATCCGGATCAGAAAGTTGACATTGTCGGGAACGATATCATCCACCGCCTCCATTAAGGCGGTTTGACCGCTCGAATCCTTGGCGTTCACATCGGCGCCCTTAGCTACCAGCAACCGCAGTGTCACGAGTTGGGCGTCGGCCAACCTTACTGCAAATATCAAAACTGGCTTGCCCTTGTAGGCACTGTCGTTCGGCTTGGCTCCCCAAGCAAGCAGGACCCGGACCGTGTCTTGATGACCATCGGCGACCGC